>Ga0315912_10000007_pt1 | contig 997172 bp, 834 predicted proteins | sample VfabasoilMG_FD_204469 | JGI IMG/M metagenome (GOLD analysis project Ga0315912, IMG submission 204469) | Garden soil microbial communities collected in Santa Monica, California, United States - V. faba soil | ecosystem: Environmental > Terrestrial > Soil > Garden | place: USA: California...
GCCCGTGGCGGGGGCAGTAGTTTGCGCATTGACGCGCAACACGGAAACAAGACAGAGCGCGGCGGTGCCAACAAGGGCACGCGACCGCACGGTCAGGCGTTTCATGGTCATATTTTGGGTTAGGGGTTTGCGACCGTCCCGGAAAAGACGGGTCACCATTCTGTCCTAGGCAGACAAAACAGCGCGGGAACTATAGCGGAGCGGGTCGGGGAAAAACATGAGTTCGATCCTTGACGCATTGAGCCTTATTCAAAACCGGGTGGCGCTCAGGCCAGCGCGCGGACCTGCTCCTGCGCGCTGACATTCCGGCGGTACTGGCCCATGGTCCCGCCGGTGAGGCGCTTGAACAGGACGCACATGTACTCGACGTGGACGAAGCCGGCCTGGTCGGCGATTTCCTTGAGGGAAAGGTCGGTGGTGGACAGCAGGTGCCGGATTTTCTCCACCTGCACGCGGCGGATCTCCGCCTGCGGGGAATGGCCGAGGTAGCGCCGGAACCGGCTCTCCATCTGGCTGCGCGAGGCGTGGACCTGCCCCATCACCTCCTCCACGGTGAGGCCGCGACAGGCGTGCGCGCGGATGTAGTCGAGGGCCGTCGCCACCTTCTTGTCCCGCAGGGCCAGCACATCGGTGGACTGCCGCGCCACCAGCCCGGCCGGCTCGATCCGGAGATCCAGCGAAGCGGGCTTCCGGCCGGCCATCAGGCCGGCCAGGTGCTCGGCCGCGCGCAGGCCGGCCTCGAAGAAATTCGGCGCGACGCTGGAGATCTCCGGCGTCGCCAGCTCGCACCAGCCCGTGTCGTTGTTGACGCCCAGCACGGCGACGTCCTCCGGGACGCGCAAGCCCGCCGCACCGGCGGCGCGCACGACCTGCAAGGCCCGGACGTCATTGCAGGCCATCACCGCACTCCCGGGCTGCAGCTTGCGCAGCCAGGAGGCCAGCAGGTCGATTTGCCAGGCGTCCCACGCCGGCGAATCGCCGGGATACTCGATCTCGTGCACCTTGCACGGCAGCCCGACCAGCTCGAGCGATTCCATGAAGCCATTCCGCCGTTCCTCCGACCACGTCAGGCCCTTGAAGCCGCAGAAGCCAAATTTGCCGAACCGCCGCTCGAGGAAATGCTCCGCCGCCATGTGCCCGATCGCCACGTTGTCCGGCCGGATTTTCGGCACCCCCGGCTGCACCGCCCCGTCGAGGAGGTCGACCAGCGGGAGTTTCATCGCCGCGCAAGCCGCGGCCAGGCCCGGCGTGACGTGCGCGCTGATCACCCCGTGCCAGCGCCCGCTCTGCAGCAGCGCAAATTCGCGGTCGGGGCGCGCGGAGTCATCCAGGAAAGGCGTCCACTGCTGGTGCAGGCGCTGGTAGTGGATGATGCCCCGCAGCATCGCGGCGCTGGCCGCATGGCCGGTGTCGAAGATCAGCAGGACCGGGCACTCCGGCGGCGGCGCCCCCGCGGCACTGTGGAAATGATTCATCTGCGCAAGCAAGACACCGCGCCGGCTCAAAATACTTCATCGCCGGACCATTCCCGCCCAAGGGAACTCAGGCCGGGCCCGGCGATTAAGTTCTATTAGGCGGCGATTGCGATTGCTTGCCGCGCACCCGCTGGGGTCACCCCTTCTGTCGGGCGATCCAGGCGCGGACGTTTTCCTCGAGCAGGTTCATCGGCAGGGCGCCGTTCTTCAGCACGAGATCGTGGTAGGCCCGCAGGCTGAATTTCGGCCCGAGTTCCTTCTTCGCCAGCTCGCGCAGCTCGATGATCTTGAGCTGGCCGATCTTGTAGGAACAGGCCTGGCCGGGCCACACGATGTAGCGGTTGGTCTCGGAAAAGGTCTCGCGCTCGGACGCCGCCGTATTGGCCTGAAAATAATCCATCACCTGCTGGCGCGTCCACCGCTTGGCGTGGATGCCGGTGTCCACCACGAGCCGCACGGCGCGCAGCAGCTCGTCGGAGAGGCGGCCGAAGTCCTGGTAGGGATCGGCGTAGAAACCGAACTCCTTGGGAAAATACTCCGCATAGAGCCCCCAGCCCTCGGAGTACGCGGTGTAGCCGCCGTACTTGCGGAACTTCGGCATGTGCTCCAGTTCCTGCGCGATGGCGATCTGCATGTGGTGGCCGGGAATCGCCTCGTGGTGGGCCAGGGTCTCCATTTCCCAGATCGGCAGGGCGCGCATGTCGAGCGTGTTGATGTAGTAATAGCCCGGACGCGAACCATCGGCCGACGGCTGCTCGTAGAACGCGGCGGAGGCCCCCTTCTCGCGGAAGGGCTCGACCTTCTTCACGACCAGCGGGGCCTTGGGCTTCACGCCGAAGAACTCGTCGAGTCGCGCCGTCATGGCGTCAATCATGCCGTTGGCCCGCTTGATGTAGGCGGCCTTCCCCTCGTCGGTGCCCGGGTAGCTGAACTGCGGGTCGTCGCGCATGAACTTCAGGAAGGCCGCGAGGTCGCCCTTGAAGCCGACCTGCTCCTTGATCCTCGTCATCCCCTCGTGGATGCGCGCAACCTCGCGCAGGCCGAGTTCGTGCACCTGGTCGGCGGGGAGCGCCGTCGTCGTGCTGCTGCGCAGCCGGTAATTGTAGTAGTCGCGCCCCTCGGGCAGCTTCCAGGCGCCGTCATCATCGGTCGCCACCTTTGCCTGCGCCTCAAACAGCGCGATGAGCTTCTGGTAGGCGGGCTTCACCGCCTCGAGCAGCGCCGCGCGGGCGTCGGCCACCAGCTGCTTCTTGGCGGCCTCGTCGGCATCCTTGAGCGCGCCGACCTTGGTTTCAAAATCCTCCAGCAGCGCGCTCCGGGCTCCCGCCGCATCAAAGGGCGCCCCGGCGATCACCTCGCGGCAGGACTCCAGCAGCATCGGGAAGACAAATTTTGGCGGCAGTATTCCCTTCGCTGCCTGCGCCTCGGCCCTCACGACCAGTTGGTCGAACATCGCCGGCATCGCCCGCAACCGTGCAATATAGGCCCGGGCGTCGGCCGTGTCATCCACCGCATGGAAGTTGATCAGGAACGCCGGCGCATCGGTGTGCATGCCGCCCATCTGCGAGAAGGTGTAGCCGTGGTTGCGCCACTTCCAGCCCTCGATTTCCTGCTCGGCCTGCGCGACAAACAATCGGTAGCTCATCTGTGTCTGCTCGTCCAGCCAGTCGAAACGGACCGTGCGCTGCAGTTCCGCCAGCTGCCGCACCGTGATAGCCAGCTCCGCCAGCCGATTCGCCTCCGAATAATCATCCCACTTGTCGTGGTCCTTCTTCAGGCCGAGATAGCCTTGGGCGCTGGGGCTGCGGTCCACGCCCTCGTCGAAGACGCGGTCGAGGAAGGCGTTGGCCTTGGCCGACTCCGTGGCGATGCGTTCGGCCGTGACGGCGTCCTTCGTGATGGCCGAAGAGGCGTGGAGGTTGAGGACGGGGGCAACCGCGAGCGCGGCGCAGGCGAGGAACAGGCGGGAATTCATTGCCGAGCAGTTTTGCGACTGGAACCACGCCCGGCAAGCCCGCTGCGACCAACGGCTGGTATGTATCGTCGGACGGCCGTCCCGCTCAATCGTAGCGCAGCCCCACCCCGGCCAGCCAGGTATCGAGCATCCGGGCGCTGCCGAGCGTGTCGGCCCACGTCGCCAGCGGCACCTCGCATGCGCCGTGCGCCAGGGCCCCGGCCACGGCGTCGGCCTCGTAGGCATAGAGACCCGTGCCCGAACCCGGAATGACAATCTCCTCGCTCGCGGCGTCCCGCCGGTGCACGAAGATTTTCTCGGCCTGCCCGAGCAGGCCCGGGACGTAGGGATTGGGCACCTCGATCCAGCCCGTGGTGCCATGGATGTGCACGGAATTGTCGTCGAGCACCGTCGACCCGCACGACAGCTCGGCGAGGAGGCCGCCGGGAAACTTTGCCACGGCCGTGGCGAAATCATCCGTGCCGGCCTCCGGGTGCAGCCGGCCCGTGCCATGGAATTCCTCCGGCTCGGCGAATTCCCTCCCCTGCACGGCACCCGCGATATGCCGGGCATACGTCACGGGGTAGCAGCCGAGATCGAGGATCGCGCCGCCGCCGAGCGCCTTGTTGAACATGCGGTGCGCCGGGTCAAATTTCGTCATGACATTAAACGACGCGCGGATGAGCCGCACCTCGCCGATGGCGCCGCTTTGCACCAGTTCGGCCACCTTCCTCGTCTGCGGGTGGAAGCGGTACATGTAGGCCTCCATCAGGAGGACGTGGTGTTTCCCCGCGGCCGCGATGACGCGTTCGGTATCGGCCAGGCTGAGCGTGAGCGGCTTCTCGCAGAGGATGTGCTTCCCGGCCGCGGCGGCCTTGATGGCCCACTCCGCGTGCCACGGGTGCGGCGTGCCGATATAGACCACGTCGACCTCCGGGTCGGCCAGCAGGGCCTCGTAACTGCCGTGGGCCCGCGCGCCGCCAAAATCAGCGGCAAACTTCTGGGCATCGGCCAGGCTCCGGGCCCCCACCGCCGCGAGCCGGCCCGTCCTCGACTGGCGCAGGTCCGCCGTGAATTTCCGCGCGATCCAGCCCGTGGTGATGATGCCCCAGTTCAGCTGCTTGGCCATGACCGGGCAGTGAAGCCGGGGTGCCGGAGATCGTCAACGTTCCCGCGCTCAGCGGTAGGGCTGGTGCAGCTCGACCGGCTTGGCCGCCTTGGCGCGGATCTTCACGTTCAGCAGCTCGACGGCGAACGAGAAGGCCATGGCGAAGTAGACGTAGCCCTTCGAAATGTGCGCCCCGGTGCCCTCGGCGACCAGCGTGACGCCGATCAGGATCAGGAAGGACAGCGCGAGGACCTTGAGGGTCGGGTGGCGGTTGACGAAATCGCTGATCGAGCGGGCCGCGAGGAGCATCACGCCCATCGCCAGCACCACCGCCGTGATCATGACCGGCAGGTGCTGGGCCATGCCCACCGCGGTGATGACCGAGTCGAGGGAGAAGACGATGTCGAGCAGCATGATCTGGACGAGCACGGAGCTGAATTTTGCCGCCGCCTTGGTGGGATTGTGCCCGCCATCCACGCCCTCGAGCTTCTCGTGGATCTCATGCGTGCTCTTCGCCAGCAGGAAGAGGCCGCCGATGATCAGGATCAGGTCGCGGCCCGACACGCCGTGGCCGACGAGGGTGAACAGCGGTGTGGTGAGCTTCGCCATCCACGCGATCGACGCCAGGAGGAGGAGGCGAGAGATGAGCGCGAGCAGCAGGCCGATCTGGCGGGCCTTTTGCTGCTGCTCCACCGGCAGTTTGCCGGCCAGGATCGAGATGAAGATGATGTTGTCGATGCCGAGCACGATTTCGAGCCCGGTGAGGGTGATGAGGCTGATCCAAATCTGCGGGTCGGTTATCCAGTCCATGATGCGAGCAGTGAGGCCCGTCAGGTGGGATACGTCAATCCGCACCGGACTGGAATTGTCCGTTTGGATTCCACCCCGTCAGGGCACCAGGCCGGCAAACGACAGGCCGAACCGGATCCAGAACGGGATGGTGAACACCGCCAGCGCGGTCGTGCCGAGAATGATCTGCACCGCCACCAGCGGCTGCCCGCCATAGATCCGGGCCACGATCACCGAGACCACGGCCGTCGGCATCGCCGCCTGCACCACCAGGACCTGCTTAAGCTCGATCGACATGGGCGCGTAGCGGGCCGCCAGCAGGTAGATCCACGGCAGCACCGCCAGCCGCAGCAGCCAGGCGGTCAGGATGATCCGCGGATTCGCCAGCTGCCTGGGATCATTCAGGTGCGGGGCGAAGCTGGCCCCGGTCATGAGCAGGCCCAGTGGCACGGCGCAGACCGCCAGGAGGTGCACGAACTGCCAGGCGACCGGGGGGATGTAGGCGCCCAAGCCCGTGACCTTCACCACCAGCGCCAGGATGAGTGCCAGCAGCGGCGCGTTGAGCAGCTTGCGCCAGGCCGCCCGGGGCGATTCACCCGTCACGATCAGCACGCCGGTCGTCCAGATCGCGGCCTCGACGCCGGCATTGTGCATGAACAGCAGGGCGCGGCTTTCCGGCCCGAAGAGCATGTCCATCAACGGCAGTGGCAGGTAGCCGTAATTGGTCAGGCCAACCGCCAGGGCGAAGGTGCGCAGGCCGTGCCCGATGGTCAGCCCGAGCGAGCGGGCCACATACCACGCCATCGCGAGCGAGAGCGAAGTCAGGACGAAACCTGCCAGCGGCGGCAGGAGCACGTCGCCCGCCGCGCCCACCGTCGCGCGCCCGGCCACCGACTCGAAGATCAGGCAGGGCATCAGCACGCGTACGATGAGGGTCAGGAGCGTATCCTCCCCCGCTTCGCTGATCCAGCCCAGACGCCGCAGGGGCAGGCCGAGCCCGATCAGCGCGATCACCGGCGCCACGGCCAGGAAAAGCTGGGTGTACGACATCATGTGGTCATGGCCAGGCCGGCCAGGCGCCCCGTGGTCCAGGCGGATTGGAAATTGAACCCGCCGGTGATGCCGTCGATGTCGAGGCACTCGCCGGCAAAATGCAATCCCGGCGCCAACCGGCTCTCCATCGTCTTGAAATCCACCCCGGTCAGCCGCACGCCCCCGCAGGTGACGAACTCCTCCTTGAACATGCTCTTCCCGTCCACCGCGAACTCCCCCTCGCACACCTGGGCCGCGAGCGCCCGCAACGCCGCGTTGCCCGCGCTGTTCCAGATCGCATCGGGGGCGAGGCCGGCGGCCGCAACCAGTTTCTCCCACAGCCGCAAAGGCAGGCCCAGCGGACCCCAGGTTGCCACCTGCTTGCGCGGGTTGGCGGCGCGGGCCGCCTCGAGCGCCGCGCGGGCGGTCTCGTTGTTGAACGACGGCGCCCAGTTGACCCGCAGCGTGAACTTGTAGCCGCAGTCGTGCAGCGCCCGCGCCCCCCAGGCGGAAAGCTTCAGGATGGCCGGACCGCTCAGGCCCCAGTGCGTCACCAGCAGCGGCCCCCGCTCCTTGAGTGTCGTGCCGGTGACGGCCGTGACCGCATCATCGACCGAGACGCCGGACAGTTCCTTCAATCGCGGATCATCGACATGGAAGGTGAAGAGCGACGGCACCGGCGGCTCGATCGCGTGGCCGAATTGCGCGGCGATGGTGAAGCCGGCGCTGGCCTTGTTGCCGCCGGTGGCCAGCAGCAGCCGGTCCACCGTCACCGTCTCGCCCGTCGTCGTGGTCAGGGCAAAACCACCGCCGTTCGCCCGCGCCACCGATTTCACCCCGCAGTGGGTCCGGATGACCACGCCGGCTTTCTGCGCCGCACCCATCAGGCAATCGATGATGGTCTGCGAATTGTCACTCACGGGAAACATCCGCCCATCGGCCTCGGTCTTGAGCTTCACCCCGCGCGCCTCGAACCATTCCACCGTGTCGCGCGGCTGCCAGCGGTTGAAGGCCCCGAGCAGTTCACGCGCGCCGCGCGGGTAGCGCCGCACCAGCTCGCGCGGCTCGAAGCAGGCATGGGTCACGTTGCAGCGTCCCCCACCCGATACCTTGACCTTGGCCAGCAGGTGCGCCGTCGCCTCGAAGATCGTCACCGCGCAATCCGGCGACGCCTCCGCCGCCGTGATGGCGGCGAAGAATCCCGCGGCCCCGCCCCCGACGATGCCTATGTGCCGTTTGCCCATGGCCCGCCAGCGTGCGACCTCCCGCGGGGTTGTCCAAAAAGAAAACACCGCAGCCCACCCCGGGCTGCGGTGCCTTCGCACACACCCGCCACGTCCCATGACGTGGTGAAATTTACTTCTGGTCGGCCGGGGCGCCGGGGCGTTCCTTGTGATGCTCGTCCCGGCGCTTCTCCATTTTATCCCGCATATTCTCGCGCATTTGCCTGGCCTTCTCGCGCTGCTCCGGGGTCATGATCGCCTGGCGTTTGTCCATGTAGGACTTGCGGATCGCTTCAAACCTGGCGCGCTTGTCCTCCTTCGCCGTGGCGGTGTCGCCGCGGAGGGCGTCGAGCTCGGCTTTCTCCTGCTGGTTGAGCTCTTTCATCCGGGCCTTCTGGTCCGCCGTAAGTCCGAGTTCCTCGGCCATCCGGTCGCCCATGCCCTCACGGCGCATCTCGCGCTGGCCATCGGGCGGGCCGCCACCATGACCGCCGCCGGGGCCGCCAGGACCACCGGCGGAATTTTCTTCAGCTTGGAGAACAGGAAGCGAGAACAGGGCGGCACCGAGGGTCGCGAGCAGAAGGGAAAGGCGGGGTTTCATCTTGAATCAGGGTTGTCCTGCCTAGACGCCGGCTTGGACCAAGAGTTTCATTCCCCGCGGCATTTTGCCCCGCGGCGCCGCTCATCGTCATAATCCGGAGCCTGATCCAACCGCAGCTTTACAGCCACCGGCTGCCCGCCAAGCTCCGCGCCATGATTGAAGTCAACGGCCTGACCAAGCGTTACGGTGATTTCACTGCCGTCAGCGATCTCTCCTTCGTGGTCCAGCCGGGCGAGGTCATGGGCCTGGTCGGCCCCAACGGCGCCGGCAAGACCACCACGCTCCGTTGCGCCACTGGCATCATCCCGGCCACGGCGGGTACGCTGCGCGTCGCCGGCATCGATCTCGTCGCCGACCCGGTCGCAGCCAAGCGCCAGCTGGCCTTCTTTCCCGACGAGCCCCGGTTGTTCGACCACCTGACCGTGCGGCAGCACCTCGCCTTCGCCGCCAAGATCTACCAGGTGCCGCAACACGAGGCCCAGGCCGGGGCGCTGCTCGCCGAGCTGGAGATCGCCGACAAGGCCGACCAGCTCCCCGGTGAGCTTTCGCGCGGCATGAAGCAGAAACTCGTCATCGCCTGCGGCCTGCTCCACTCGCCCAAGGTCATGTATTTCGACGAGCCGCTGACCGGCCTCGACCCGCTCGGGATCCGCCGGATGAAGGACACCATCAAGCGCCTCAGCCGCGAGGGCGCGGCCATCATCCTCAGTTCGCACCTGCTCAGCCTGCTGGAGGAAGTCTGCACCCATGTCCTCATCATGAAGCAGGGCCAGCGCATCGCCGTCGGCACGCTGCCCGAAGTCGTGGCGCAGTTCAGCAACGGCGAGACCGGCGTGAGCCTGGAGGAAGTCTTTATCCGCGCCACGGGCGGTTCGGAGACCTGAGTGCCACCATGCACGTCCTCCGCGCCCTGCTCTACCTGCGGCTCACCACGCTGCGCAACAAGGCGAGGAGCCAGGTGCGCCGGCTGCGCCAGCCCAAGTATCTCTTCGGCGCCATGGCCGGCGCGGCCTATTTCTGGTTTTTCCTGTTCAGTGCCGCCCGCAACGGCCAGGCGGGGCCGGGCCGGGCCTTTGACGCGATGGGAGCATCCGGCACCGTCGAGGTGATTGCTGCCGTCGTGCTCACGCTGTTCCTCGTGCTCATCTGGGCGATACCCGGCAACGACCCCGGGCTGGCCTTCACCGAGGCGGAGGTGGCCTTTCTCTTCCCCGCCCCCCTCGCCCGCCGCCAGCTCATTCACTACAAGCTGCTGGACGGTCTGCTCATGTCGCTCCTGGGTGCGATATTTTTCATGCTCATTGCCGGAGGCTGGAAATCCGGCGTGATCGGTGCGCTGGGCAAACTGGGAGCGTGGTGGTCGCTCAACGCCAACCTGACCCTGCATCACATCGTCGCCGCCCTGGCCATTGGCCGGCTTTCCCGTCTGGGCTTCAGCGCCGCCATTCGCCGGGTGGCCATCATCGGCGGCCTCGTGGTGTCACTGGTCGTGATCATAGCCATCGCGAGCCAGTCCGGGGCGGCCGCGGTGGAGTGGCTGCTCTGGCCCGCGCGGCTGGCCGTGCGGCCGTTCTTCGCTGACAGCCCCGGCGGCTACCTGCTCGCGCTGGCGCCGGCGGCGGGCCTCGTGGCGCTGCAATACATCTGGATCTTCCGCATGGAAGCGCCTTTTGAGGAGGCCTCGATCGCCCTAGCGCAGAAACGCGGCGAAACCCTCGCCCGGATGCGCGCTGGCAAGGCCGTGCAACTCGGCGGCAAGGCCAAGGCGAAGCCCGTCCCCTTCCGCCTCGGCGACCGGCTGCCAGCCGAGGCCGCCTTCCTCTGGAAAAACCTCATGGCCGCGCCGGCCTACTGCAACCGCAAGGTCTTCCTCGGCCTCGCCGTTTTGATCTATGCCAGCCTCACCTGGCTGAAGTCCCGGGCCGATTTCGACGGTCCTCTCATCGCACTTGCCCTGGCCGCCATTGCACTCGCACTGCTGGCCTACCTGCTTCTTTTCGGCCCGCAGGTGGCCCGCAATGACCTGCGTGGCGACCTTATCCATGCCGACATGATCAAAGCCTACCCGCTGCCGGGCTGGCGCATTCTGCTCGGCAGCCTGCTCGCCCCAACGGTCATCATGACCGCGCTCGCCTGGCTCTTCCTGCTGGCCGCCGTACTGGGTTTCGTTCCCCCAGCGGGCCGGGCCCTGTGGCTCACACCCCAGTTGCGCGGCGCGACCGGGACCGCCCTCGCGGTCATCGTACCGGCCCTGTGCGCGGTGCAACTGCTGCTGCCCAACGCCGCCACCCTCATCTTTCCCGCCTGGGCACAGACCAGCAACAACCTCTCGGGTGGCATGGACGTGCTGGGCCAGCGGCTGATCCTCTTCGCGGGCCAGTTCGTCTGCCTCGTGCTCGCCCTGTTGCCGGCCTTGGTGCTCGGCGGCGGCACGATCTTCCTCACCCAGTGGCTGATCGGCCTGCCCGCCGCGATCGCGCTGGCCGTGGTGCCGGTGCTGGCCGTCTTTGCCTTTGAACTGTGGCTCGGCGTCTGGCTGCTCGGCCCGCGATTCGAACGGCTCGACATTTCGGCGGAATTGCGTCCCTGAGTAAGGCGTGGATTTCCCCCGCCTCACCGCCCTCGCCCGCCAAGTCGTCACCGCCGCCCAGCGCCGGCTGCCGGCCGAGGTGCGGGTGGTGGCCGAACAGGTGCCGGTCTGCTACGAACCGGCCCCCAACGCCGGCATCCTGGCCGAGGGCTGGGAACCCGACCTGCTCGGCCTCTTCGTCGGCCACGAGCACGGGGCCGAGCTGCGCTCCGACGAAGTGTCCCTGCCGCCCCAGATCCTGCTCTTCCTCGACAATCTTTGGGACTATGCCGAGGGCGACGAGGGCCTCTACCAGGACGAGGTCCGCCTGACTTATTTGCACGAATTGGGCCATTACCTCGGCTGGGATGAGGACGAGGTCGCTAGGCGGGGGCTGGAATGACCCCATGCCCGGCGGACAACTAGGGCTTTCATTCGCCCCGCGAATGTGTTTATTCCCCTCTCAGCGAACCGGCACCCCGTGGCCGGCCGCTGTCCCTTTAACCACATGAAGAAGTTTCTCTCCGCCCTATTCTGCCTCACGCTGGTCGCCGCGCTGCCCGCCGCCGACGGCCTTGACCGCGCCAGCGTCGTCAGCCAGCTCGATTCCTGCGAGGCCATCCTCCAGGAAATCCAAGGCAACATCAAGACCGCCATCCCGGTCGAGGTGCTGCGCAAGGCCAAGGGCATCATCATCGTCAACCAGTTCCAGGGCAGCTTCATCTTCGGCATCAAGGACGGTTATGGCGTCGCCCTCGTCCGCCGCCCCAACGGCAAGTGGTCCGTGCCCGCCTTCCTCAAGGCCGGCGAGTTCAGCTTCGGCCTGCAGGTCGGCGCCAAGGCCATCAACGCCGTCTACGTCCTGATGGACCAGGACGCCGCCCGCCTGCTCTTCCGCAACCGCATGAACCTCGGCGCCGATGCCAAGGCCGTCGCGGGCATCCGCGCCGCCGAGCGCGAGGCTGTCACCAAGGCCCTGCCGGGCGACACCGACGCCAATGTGTACATCTACTCCAACGTCGAGGGCCTCTACATCGGCGCCACGCTCAAGACCGGCTTCCTCTCGCCCAACCAGCCCGCCAACGACGTGTTCTACGGCAGCACCAACCGCATGCCCGAGCTGCTCTACAGCGACTGGGTCACGCCCCCGAAGGAAGCGGAATACATCATGGGCTACATCACGCGACTCGCCCAGTAAGCGCGAAACCCTTCACCTGAAACCCGTCCCGCCTTGCGGGACGGGTTTTTTATTGGTCGCGCCAGGCCGCCACGTGCGCGACCAGCAGGCCGAGCACATCCCGCGCGATGCGCGCCTGCGCCTCGGTGCGATCGGCCCCGGGCACCTCAACGGTGCCCGAGTTCAGCACGAGCCGCCCGCCTTTCATCCGCTGGCAGATGGCCCACCACGCCATCGGCGACTTCACCCCGGCGGCCCGCGCAGGTTCGGCGTAACCGGTTGTGGCCGCGGCCAGGTCGGCGCCGAAAAGCTGCGCCGCCCCGAAAGCCATTTCCACCGCCACGCGTTGCGATACGCAATCGACCCGGCGGGCATGGGCCCGGTTCACCCCGAGCAATTTCACCTTCTGTTCCAGCGAGTAGGCCGTGACCCCGCCGAGAAAATAATCCGACGCCCCCGACACCGCCGCGATCTGCGCCTGCAGGTGCCCGGCCGTCAGGCTCTCGGCCACCGCCAGCGTCAGCGCAGGGCGGCGCACCATCAGTTTCTTCAGCTCGGCGGCGTAGCTCATGGGTTCGGCCTCATTTCGAATGCGAGAGAAACCACGTGTAGAGATCCTGGCCGGCGTAGACGCGGATCCACGTGTCATGGCCCATGTCGGCCTCGATGGTGAAACGCACGTCGGGGTGGCCGAGTTTCTCGAGCTCGTTGAGCAACGGGTAGAAATAGCGCACCTTCACCGCGTTGTCGCGCCCGCCGGCAAAGACCCACATCGGCAGTTTCGCCGCTGCCAGCGCCGGGGCCATGGACGGCGTGCCGTAGCCGACGACCGGGGCGATGGCCGCAAATTTCTGCGGGTGTTTCGAGGCGAGGTACCATGTGCCCATGCCACCGTAGCTCAGACCGGTAAGATAGATGCGCTTCGGGTCGCCTTTGTAGGTGGTCAGCACGTGATCGACCATACCCATGACCTCGTCGGCGATCGTGTTCCAGCCGCGGGGATCGGCATCGAAATCGTCACGGCCCAGCGGGATCGTTTCGGACAACTGACCCTGCATCGGATCCTTGCCGGTGTAATGCGGCGGGTAGGGATTGATGCCGTCATTCAGCCGTTGCGGGATCTCGGCCCGGGTGCGGTTCTTGATGTAGTCCACGTTTCCCTGGTCATACATCGGCATCTGCGGGGAGATGATGACGAACGGCAGGTCCTGCTTCTGGCACCACGTCTCCATGAGCGGGCCGTGCTTCAGCACGTAATCAAGCTCGCCCTTGCCATCCCCGCGCTCGCCGTTGCCGTGCAGGAACAGGATGACCGGCCACTGCTTCTGCTGCTTGAACCCCCGCGGCAGGTAGACGAGGTAGTCGCGCTCGGCGTTCATCTTCGCGCTGTGGTAGGAGACGCGGATCAACTGCGGCTCGGACGGCTTGGCCGACGCGGTCAGAGCCAGCAGGCTCGCGAACAAGAGGGCGGCGAGGAATTTCAACATGGGGTACGGGAAGAGGTAGCCGGTTCCGGACTTACTTCAACTCCAGGCCGACGGGGCAGTGATCGCTGCCCATCACCTCGGGCGAGATCCAAGCGCGCTTGAGCGCCGGGCGCAGTTTTTCCGAGGCCACGAAGTAATCGACCCGCCACCCGATGTTCCGCGCGCGGCAATTCATCATCTGGCTCCACCAGGTGTAGTGACCCGGGCCCTTTTCAAATTCGCGGAACGTGTCCACGAAGCCCTTGGCGAGCAGCGTGGAGAAATTGGTCCGCTCCTCGTCCGTGAAGCCCGCGTTGCGGCGGTTGGTCTTCGGGTTCGTCAGGTCGATCTCCGTGTGCGCGACGTTGAGGTCGCCGCAGAACACCACCGGCTTGCCCTTCTTCTCGAGTTTCCGGAGGAAGGCGAGGAACGCCGGGTCCCACTCCTCCGTGCGGTATTTCAGCCGGGTGAGCCCGCGCTGCGAGTTGGGCTGGTAGACGTTCACCAAATGGAAATCCGGGAACTCCGCGGTGATGACCCGCCCCTCGTCGTCGTGGCCGGGCAGGCCGATGCCGCAGGTCACCTGAAGCGGCGCCTTCCGCGTGAAGATCACCGTGCCGGAGTAACCCTTCTTCACCGCCGAGTACCAGTGCGGCGTGTAGCCCGCCACCCACGCCACGTGCTGGACGTCCCCGGGGTGGGCCTTGGTTTCCTGCAGGCAGATGACGTCCGCATCCACCTGCTTCATGTAGTCCATAAACCCTTTCTTCAGGGCGGCGCGGATGCCGTTGACGTTCCAGGAAACCAGTTTCATCCCGGCCAGTCCGCGCCATTCCGGGCAGATCGGCAAACCCTTTCCAGCCACAGCGAAGGCTGGGCGACTGGTCCCGGGCGCCGGGCACGGCGCAACGGGATGCACCGGCTGGGCGCGTCATGTGACAAAACCCGCTGTTGTCATCCCCGCCCGCACCGTCGAAACTCGCTTTTCCGTGAGCTCCTCCTGCTTCCCCCCCCTGCCCCTCGGGCAAACCATCCCGGCCAGTCCGCACGCCGTGTCGTGCAGCCTGCCCACGATGCGCTCCGTTCGCGGCTACGAGGAAAAGGACCCCGAGATCGTCCGCCAGCTCACCAACGGCTACCCGCGCTTCGTCGTGCACCCCTACGCCCGGCGGCTCGCAGCGCACTTCATCGCCTCCACCCCGGCGCTCGTCGGCCGTACGCTCTGGCTGACTTCCTCCGCCGCGATGGCCCGGGCGCTCACGGCCTATCTCGGGTCCGGCCGCCTGGCCGAGCCGTACACCCAGCACGGCCTCTACGGCGTGTCGCATCCCGAGGGCGCCGACACCTACACCCTCGCCAAGACCTTCCTCCAGAACATCGGCGGCTTCCTCTCCTCGCGCGAGGCGGAGGATCACCTCGTGGCCCTCAAGCTCCTGCCCGCGCCGCACCCCGAGGATGTGTTCAAGGGCGACGCCAGCGCCGAGATCCGCCGCCAGCTCCGCGCCGTGTTGCCCGCCACCGCCGACGCCGACATCATCCTCGCCAACTGCGGCATGAGCGCGATGTACGCCGCGTTCCGCGCCGTCGCCGCCGCCCAGGCCCCGCGCGGCCGCACTGTTTGGCTGCAGCTCGGCTGGCTCTACCTCGACACCATCTCCATCCTCAAGCAGTTCACCGCGAAGCCTGCCGACTACGTCTACGTGCGCGACGTGGCTGATCTCGAGGGCCTGGCGCGGATCTTTGCCGCCCACGGCGCCCGCATCGCCGGTGTCGTCGCCGAGGTGCCGACCAACCCGCTTATCCAGACGCCCGACCTGCCCGCCATCGCCGCGCTCTGCCGCCAGCACGGCGCCCGCCTGCTCGTCGATCCCTCGATCAGTTCAGTCTTCAGCCTCAATGTCCTGCCGCACGCCGACCTCGTCGTCAGCAGCCTGACGAAATACACCGCCAGCGAGGGTGACCTCACCGGAGGGTTGGTCGCCGTCAATCCCGCCGGCCCGGACGCCACCGCGCTGCGCACCGGCATCGCCGCCGCAGTCGAGCCCCTCTACGCCCGCGACGCCGCGCGCCTCGCCTGGCAGGTCGGCAAGACCCCTGCCGTGCTCGCGCAGATCAACGCCAGCACCCCGCAAGTCGTCGCCTTTTTGGAAAAACACGCGGGAGTGAAGGACGTGTTCTGGGCCCTGCAGGCCGGCAGCCGCGACCACTACCTGAAACTCGCCCGCTCGCCCGAAGCTACCGGTGGCATGATCACCTTCACCCTGCGCCAGCCGGGTGCCCTGGAGAAATTCTACGACAAGCTCCGCCTGCCCAAGGGCCCGAGCTTCGGCATGAAGACCACGCTCATCTGTCCCTACATGTACCTGGCGCACTATGATCTCGTGACGACGCCCGCCGGCCTGGCCGAGCTCGCCGCCAGCAAGCTCGACCCCGACCTGCTCCGCCTGTGCATCGGCATCGAGCCGGTGGAGGAGATCATTGCTGCCCTCGCCGAGGCGCTCGGCTGAGCCCTACAGGGCCTATACTCCTGCCGGACCGCCGCCCACCTTCCCTGCTGACAAAGTCCTGCCGGCCCGCATTGTCAGCACCATGAAGCTCGCGCTCCGGCAACTGCTGAAGTCCCCCGGTTTCACGGTCGTCGCGCTCTTCACCCTGGCGCTCGGCATTGGCGTCAACACGTCGGCCTTCACGGTGCTGAACCACCTGATCTTCGGTTCGCAGCCCTACCCCGAGCCGGAGCGCATGGTGCAAATCTGGAGTACGACGCCGCAGTACCAGAACGGGAATATTTCCCCCGGCGACTTCTGCGATTTCCGCGAGCAACAAACGAGCTTTGCGCACCTCTCCGTTTACTACGTCAATTTCCAGAAGAGCCTTGCGATCTCCGGCCACACGCCCGAGCGGTCCACGGCGATGGCGGTGACCGCCGACTTCTTCCCGATCCTCGGGCTCGCGCCCGCCCTCGGCCGGACGTTCACGCCGGAGGACCAGGCACAGCATTCGCCGGTGGTGGTGGTCTCCCATGGCTATTGGCAGAAGCAGCTCGGGGGTGATCCCGCCGTGCTCGGTCGCACGCTCCGCTTCGACGGCCAGACCGTGACCATCATCGGCGTCATGCCACCCGTGCTCGACGATGCGCGGCTCTGGAACGGTCGGCTCGACCTGTGGCACCTCGATTTCTACGAAGCCAACCGGCAGGTGCGGGACAAGGCTTGGTATTCGCTCATCGGCCGCCTCAAGCCGGGCGTCACGACCGACCAGGCCCAGGCGGAGGTGAAGGCGATCGCCGCGCGGCTGGCCAAGGACTACCCAAAAACCAACGACCAACGCGGGGCCCGTCTCGCCCATTTTGCCCCCGACAGCCTGAGCGAGGTGGGACGCACGCTCACGTGGCTGATCATGGCCCTGTCGACCACCGTGCTGCTGATCGCGTGCGTCAACCTCGCCAACCTGCAACTCGTGCGCGTCACCGGCCGCGCCCGCGAATATGCCATCCGCCTCTCGCTCGGCGCCTCGCGCACCCAGCTCATGCGCCAGGTGTTGTCCGAAAGCCTGCTCCTCTCCCTCGCCGGCGGTGCCCTCGGCCTGCTCGTCGCCCAATGGGGCAACTCATATTTCGCCGCCTTTCTCGACGTGCCGCTGCCGCTCCAGGGCCGGGTGCTGGGCTACGCCCTGCTGGCCTCGGCCATCACGGGGCTGGCGGCCGGCCTCATCCCGGCCTGGCTGGGTTCCCGGTCCAATGTCCAGACCGCCCTGAAGCAAAGCGGCCGCGGCTCCACTGCCGATCGCTCGCGACATCGTCTCCGCCACACCCTGATCGTGATCGAACTCGCCCTGACGCTCGCGCTGCTGACCGGAGCCGGCTTCTTCATCCGCGGCCTGCAGCGCATCGTCGACCGCGAGCTGCACTGGCGGCCGGACAATGTCCTGACCGGGGCCTTTGAGCTGTCGTACGCCGCCTATGGCGACGAGCCCAACGTGCGCCATGAGGTGTTTACGGAGAAACTCCTGGCCGCGCTGCGCCAGCTGCCCGGGGTGGATCACGCCGCCATCTCGATCGGCACGCCGGTCTTCGGACCCGCGGGCGGGCAACAACTGCTGATCGAGGGGCAGGCCCCGCCGCCGAAGGGACAGGAGCCCGTCGCCACGCTTTGCCGGGTCACGCCGGGTTATTTTGAGACCTACGGCATCCGCCTGTTGCAGGGCCGGAACTTCACGGAGAACGACCGCCGCGGCGCCCCGGCGGTCGCCATCATCAGCCAGGCCATGGCCCACAAGTTCTGGCCGGGGGAAAGCCCGATCGGCAAACGCTTCGGTGACCCCAACCAGCCCGGTTGGCAGGAAGTCGTCGGCGTCGTCAACGATGTGGTCTTCGGCCCGGATTTCGCCGGCCTTTACCCGCCCTATCACTACTATCAGGCGTGGGCGCAGCAATCCACGCGCTTCCCCACTTTCTCCCTGCATGCGTCGTCGGACCCGCATGCGCTCGCCGACGGCGTCCGCAAGGCGCTCGCGGGCATCGAACCCGACGTGGCCTTCACCCAGTTGAGCACGGCGCGCGAGGCCCTGGATTCCGATTTATCCGGGTTTTCCCTGATCCGCGGCATGCTGGCCGTCCTGGCCGGCCTGGGCCTGCTGCTCTCCGCGGTGGGAATCTACGGCGTGATCGCCAGCCTCACGGCGGAACGCACGCAGGAAGTGGGCGTTCGCATGGCCCTGGGCGCGCAGTCCGGCGACGTCATCTGGCTCTTCCTCCGCAACGGCATACTGCTCGCGGTGCTGGGCACGGGAGTGGGGTTGGCGCTCTCCTTCGCGCTGCTGCAGATTCTCACCAAGTCCCTCGTCATCGTTCCGGGCAATGATCCTTGGACGGTCGCAGCCCTGGCCGTGGTGCTGAGCGGCACGGCCCTGCTCGCCTGCTGGCTGCCCGCCCGGCGCGCGACAAAAGTGGATCCCGTCATCGCCCTGCGGGCAGATTGACCGGACGGCAAATTATGCCGGGGTGCCGCCCGACGTCAGGGCCCCCGCGTGAACGATCCGGCCCGGTTTTGCCCTCAGGCCGGCAGGAACGGGTAGTCGATGTAACCCTTGGGCCCGGATGTGTAGAGGCGGGCTTCGTCCAGTGCATTCAACGGGGCGTTGAGCAGAAACCGCCGCGGCAGGTCGGGATTGGCGATGAAGGGCCGGCCGTAGGTGATGGCGTCGGCCAGGCCACCCTGCACCGCCTCTTCGCCGCCCGCGCGGTCGAAGCCACCGTTCAGGATCAGCGCGCCGCGGTAATGGCGGCGGGCGATGCGCGCCAACTCGCGCTCAGCCGGGTCGGCATGGTTCGCGTGGCGCAGCTCGAAAAACGCCGCCTCGCGCCGTTGCAGCTCCTCGGCCACATGCGCCACCAGCGCGGGCGCGTTGCTGTCCCGCATGTCGTTGAAGGCGACCAGCGGCGAGATGCGTACGCCGACGCGGTCGGCCCCGAAGACGTCGATCGCCGCGTCGATGACCTCGAACAGCAGGCGGGCGCGGTTGGCGAGACTGCCGCCGTAGTCGTCGGTGCGGTCGTTCACCCCATCGCGCAGGAACTGGTCGAGCAGGTAGCCGTGTGCCCCGTGCAGCTCGACCGCGTCGAAGCCCGCCTCGAGGGCGTTCTCCGCACCGCGCCGGAACAGCTCGATGATGCCGGGCAGCTCGTCGGTGCGCAGCGGCCGCGGCACGGGATAGGCCTGCACACCCTTGGGCGTGTGGATGGTGTCGCCCAGGATGGCGCGGTGGGAGGAGGAAACGGGTTGGACGCCGCCGTTCAGGTCGGGATGCGTGGCGCGGCCCGGATGCCACAGCTGCAGGGCGATCCGCCCACCCGCGGCGTGCACGGCCGTCGTGACCTTGCGCCAGCCCTCCACGTGCGCCGGGCTGTAGATGCCCGGCTCCCAGCCGAAAGCCCGGGCGTCGCCCGCCACCATCGTGGCCTCGGCGATCAACAGGCCAGCGGAGGCCCGCTGGCGGTAGTGCTCGACGATCAGGTCCGTCGCCACGTGCTGCTGGTCGGCGCGCACGCGGGTGAGCGGCGCCATGAGCACACGGTTGGGCAGCGCGAGGGCGCCGGCGGAAAAGGGAGTCAGGAGTTTCATTGGGCCGGGACTATGCGCGGGTAGACGCAAAACGCCACCGGCGCGGGCGCGGTTTAAGCCCGCCTTTGCGCTATCATTAGCCCCGCGTCAATCGGTGGAACCGCCCCGCGAGCAGCACGGCCGCGCAGGCGAGCCCGCTCGCCAGGCCGATCCAGATGCCGAGCGGCCCGAGCGGGGTGTGAAACGCCAGCAGGTAGCCCATGGGCAGCGACACCAGCCAGTAGGCGATGAAGGTGATGACCGTCGGCACCTTCACGTCGGTGAGACCGCGCAAGGCGCCCGAGGCGACCACCTGCGTGCCGTCGAACAACTGGAACAACGCGGCCACGGCGAGCAGCTGCGCCGCCAGTGTGATCACCGCTGCGTCCGCCGTGAAGCCCCGGGCCAGCAGCGCACCACCCGTCATGAATACCACCGCAAACACCAGCATGACCACGCCCGACAGGCCCAGCACGCCAAACCCGATTGCGCGCAGGGCATCGCGCCGGCCGCCGCCCAGCGCCTTGCTGATGCGGATGCTCGCCGCCATGGACAGCCCGAGCGGCACCATGAACGTCAGCGCCGCGCAGCTGAGCGCGATCTGGTGCGCCGCGAGCGCGGTCGCCCCCAGCCAGCCCATCATCAGCGCCGCCGCCGCAAAGGCCCCCGACTCGAACAGCAGGCTGCCGCCCGCCGGCACGCCCAGCTGGAGCATCGCGCGGAACCGTGTCCGCTCAAACCCGCCGCCCGCCGTCTTTTCCCCCCGCAGCCACAGCGCGATCAACCCGACGGCGGCGGCGCGCGCGAGCAGGGTCGCCACGCCCGAGCCCGCCAGCCCGAGCGCCGGTGCCCCGAAATTGCCCCAGATAAACATCCAGTTGAGCAGCGCGTTGAGGGCGATGTCGGCGAGCATGATGCTCGTGCCCACCCATGGCCGGCCGAGCGCGTCGAGATATTGCCGCTGCACCTGGAAATACAGCGTCGGGATGAGCGACGCGGAGATCAGCAGGTAAAACGGCTTCATCACCGCCACGACCTCGGGCGGCTGGCCAAAGCGGTGCAGTTGGGTCGAAAGCGCTGCCAGCAGGCCGAACGCCGCGAACCCCACCGCCAGGGCCATCGCCCGCCCGTGCCGGAGCCACGCCGCGCAGCCCGCATCGTCCCCCGCCCCGTGGTCGCGCGCCGTGAAAACACCCACCGGCAGCAGCAGCCCGATGCCCACGATGTAGAACAGGCCGAAGATGCCGTGCGTGAACGCCGCCGCCGCCAGCTCCACCGTGCCCACGCGGCCGATGAACGCGTTGTCGGACAGGCCGATCAGCATCTGGCTCACCTGCCCCACGATCATGGGCAGGGCCAGCGCCAGCGTCAGGCGGAGTTCGCGGAGAATTTCGGATGATTTCACCACGAAGGCACGAAGCACACGAAGCCCGTCACCGGCAACGAGTTTTCCATTTGTTCTTCGTGTGCTTCGTGCCTTCGTGGTGATCTGTAATGTCCCTCTTCGCCCTCAACCTGGTGCTCATCGCCGCATTCATCCATGCGACGTGGAACTACGCCGCCAAGCGCGCAGGCGGCGGGCTGCCCTTCGTGTGGGTCTCGAGCACCATCGCCCTCGGTTTCTACGTCGTGGTGGGCACCGCCTACTGGTGGTGGCGGCAGCCGGTGCTGCCGGCGGGGATCTGGTGGATCGTGCTCGGCAGCGGTTTCCTGAAGACCGCCTATTCGCTCCTGCTCCAGCGCGCCTACCGGCACGGCGATTTCTCGCTGGTGTACCCGCTGACGCGCGGCACCGCGCCCTTGCTCGCCACCCTCGCCGCCATCGCCGTGTTCGGCGAGCGGCCCACCCCGCTCGCGCTGACTGGCAGCGGCATCATCGTGGCTTGCATCTTCTATCTTACGGGCGGCCCGGCGTTGCTGCACGCGGACCGCGCCCATCTCCGGCAGGGAGTCTGGCACGGCCTGGCCTGCGGCGCCTGCGTGGCGGCCTACACCGTCTGGGACCAGCGCGCCGTGTCGCACCTGCACCTGCCGCCTGTGCTCTATGACGGTGGCACGCAGCTGGTCATCTTCTGCGTGCTGACGCCGTTCGCCTGGGCGCGGCGCAGCGAGGTGGCGGCGGCGTGGCGCGAGCACCGAGGCAAGGCCGCCGTCGTCGGCGTGCTCAGCCCGATCGCCTACGTGCTCATCCTTACCGCCATGGCCTTCACGCCCGTCAGCTACATCGCCCCGGCGCGGGAGATCAGCATCGTCATCGGCGCCTTCTTCGGCGTCCGGCTGCTCCGGGAAGCCGAGGCCCCGCGCCGCCTGCTCGCCGCCGGCGGCATGGTGGCCGGCATCATCGCGCTGGCCTTGGGCTGAATCAGCCGCAGGCTGCCGTCATGCGCCACTCCAAGGAAATCATGCTCCTCATCGCGCTGTTCATCGGCATGGCGGCCTTTGTCCTGTGGTATGTGGTCGACCGCCGGGCGAAGAACCGCGCCCGCCCACCTTTGCCGGCGGTTGCATCGCAGACCGCCGGACAAGCCCCGGTCGGCCAGCAGGCCGGAACGGGGTCCACCACCCGGACGCTGGCGCCCGAGCCGCCCGCGGCGAAACCCTGACTCATTTCGCCTGAGGCACGGCATCGCCCATGAGCGACGGCACGCGGCCGCGCTTGCGGTGCGACACCCAGTGCATGAAACGGTCCATGTAGATGTAGATGACCGGCGTGATATAAAGCGTCAGCAGTTGCGACACCACGAGGCCGCCGACCACGGCGAGGCCGAGCGAGCGGCGCGACTCGGCCCCCGCGCCCAGCCCGAGCGCGATGGGCAGCGCGCCGGCCAGCGCGGCGAAGGTCGTCATCATGATCGGCCGGAAGCGCACCAGGCAGGCCTCGACGATCGCTTTCTCCGGGTCGAAGGCCTCGCCCTGGTCGCGTTCCCGCGCGATGGCGAAGTCGATCATCATGATCGCGTTCTTCTTCACGATGCCGATGAGCAAAATGACGCCGACGTAGCCCATGATGTTCAGCTCCTGGCCGAACGCCCACAAGGTGACCAGCGCGCCAAAGCTCGCCGCCGGCAGGCCGGAGAGGATGGTTAGCGGGTGGATGAAGTCCTCGTAGAGGACGCCGAGCACGATGTAGATGACGAGCACCGCCGTGATCAGCAGCAGCCCCATGCCCTGCATCGAGGCGGCAAACGCCTGCGCCGAGCCGACGAAGTTATAGCTGATCGTGGCAGGCAGCTCGGCCCGCGCCAGCGCCTGGATGGCGGCGGTGGCGTCGCTCAGCGAGACGCCGGGCTTGAGGTTGAATGACAGCGTGACGGCCGGCATCTGGCCGAGGTGCGCGACCGTGAGCGGGCCGACGCTGTGCCGGAGGGTGGCGACCGTGTCGAGCGGCACGAGCTTGCCGCCCTGGCTGCGCAGGTGGATGAGCGAGAGCGCCGAGGCGTCGCGCTGGAACTCCGGGCCCACCTCCATGATGACGTAGTACTGGTTGGTCGGCGTGTAGATGGTGGACACCTGCCGGGTGCCGAAGGCACTGTAGAGCGCCTCCTCGATCTCCTGCGGGCTGATGCCGAGCGTGGCCGCCCGGTCGCGCTGGATGTCCACGCGCAGCTGCGGGCTGGTGATCTGCAGGTCGGTGTTCACATCGGTCAGGCCGGGGAGCTCGCGGAACTTGCGCTCCAGCTTGCCGGCGGCCACATAGAGCTCGTTCAGGTCGCTGCCCGTGAGCGTGAACTGGTAGAGCGCGCGCGTGAACTGCCCGCCGATGCGGATGGGTGGCGGCACTTGGGGGAAGACGCGCAGGCCGGGGATGACGGCCAGCTTCTGCCGCAGGTCGGCGACGATCCAGCTGACCGGGGGCCGTTCGCCGCGCGGCTTGAGGCGCATGAAGATACGGCCGGAATTGGAGCTGCCCCCGCCCCCGCCTCCCCCGCCACCACCGAGCGCCGACATGAACGCGTCCACATAGGGCTGCTGCGCGATGATGGCTGCCGCCGCCTGCTGGTGGCGCGACATTTCCGCGAATGAGATGTCCTGCGCGCCCTCGGTCAGCACGAGCACCATGCCGGTGTCATCGGTGGGGATGAAGCCCTGGGGCAGCTCCTTCACCAGCACGCCCGTCAGCACCACCATGGCCAGGGCCACGACGAGCACCACGCCCCGGTGGCGCAAACTGGTGTGGAGCGTGCGCTCGTAGAGCTGGTGCATCCCCTTGAAAAACCGCTCGCTCAGGCGGTGGAACCGGCCGGCCTCCGACACGGAAGCCCCGGGAGCCGGATGCGCCGCGTGGGATTTCAGGAACCGGCTGCACAACATCGGGGTGAGCGTCAGCGAGACCACGCCCGACACCAAAATCGCCGCCGTGATGGTAACGGCGAACTCGTGCAGCAGCCGCCCGAGGATGCCGCCCATGAACATCAGTGGGATGAAGACGGCCACGAGCGACAGTGTCATCGAGAGGATGGTGAAGCCGATCTCCTGCGCCCCCTTGAACGCCGCCGCCCGCACGTCCATGCCGCCCTCGATGTGCCGCACGATGTTCTCGAGCATGACGATGGCGTCGTCCACCACGAAGCCGACCGAGAGGGTGAGCGCGAGCAGCGACAGGTTGTCGAGCGAGTAGCCGAAGAAATACATGACGATGAACGTGCCCAGCAACGCCATCGGGATCGCCAGGCTGGGGATGATCGTCGCCGGCAGCGAGCGGAGGAACACGAAGATGACCAGCACCACGAGGCCGATGGACAGCATCAGCGTGACCTGCACGTCGTGCACCGACTCGCGCACCGCGACGGAGTTGTCGCGGAGGATGCTCATCTGGACGGACTCGGGCAGCTGCTTGGCGAAGGCGGGCAGCAGGGCGCGCACGCGCCGGACCACCTCGACGGTGTTCACGCCGGGCTGCTTCTGCACGGCCAGCATGATGGCCCGGGCGGGCTCGAGCTTGCCGTCCTTGCGCTCGGCGAACCAGTTGGCCCCGCGGACTTCCTGCACGCTGTCCACCACCTCGGCCAGCTCGCCGAGGCGCACGGGGGCGCCGTTGCGGTAGGTGACAACCAGGTCCCTGAACTCCGCCGCGTTGCCCAGCTGGCCGCTGGCCAGGATCTGCACGGTCTGGCGCGCACCGTCGAGCAGGCCGGTGGGCTGGTTGACATTGTGGGCGCTGAGCGCGGCCTGCACCTCCGCGAGCGTGACGCCGCGGCTGGCCAGCAGGCGCGGATCGAGCCGCACGCGCAGGGCGTATTTCTGCGCGCCGAAGATCTGCACCTGCGCGACGCCGTCCACGCTCGAGATGCGCTGCCCCATCATCGTGTCGGCAAATTCGTTGACGATGGACAGCGGCAGCGTGGGCGAGGAGAGCGCGATGAAGAGGATCGGCTGGTCGGCCGGGTTGGTCTTCCGGAAGGACGGGGGCGCCGGCATGTCGCGGGGCAGGCGGCGCTGCACGGCGGAGATGGCGGCCTGCACGTCCTGCGCGGCCGCATCGATGTCGCGGTCCAGGCTGAACTGCAGGGTGATCTGCGTCCCGCCCGTGCTGCTGACGGAGGTCATCGAGTCGATGCCGGCGATGGTCGAGAACTGCGCCTCGAGCACGGTGGCGACCGCGCTGGCCGTGGTCTCGGGTGTGGCGCCGGGCAGCGAGGCGTTGACGACGATGGTGGGGAACTCGACGTTGGGCAGGTCGCTCACCGGCAGGAGCCGGTAGGCCATCACGCCGAAAACGCAGATCGCCGCAGTCAGCAGCGTGGTCATCACCGGCCGGCGGATGCAGAGCTCGGGCAGGTTCATGGCGCGGCGACGGTTTTGCCCGACGGGCTGCCGGTCGGCCCATCCGTCACGGGCGCGCCCGACAGCGCGCGCGGCTCGGCCTTCATTCCGGGCAGCAGGCGCAGCTGGCCGTCGGTGACGACGGTCTCGCCGGCCTTGATGCCCGTCGCGATCAGGGTGTTGTCGCGATCGGCACGGGCGACTGTCACCGGGCGCAGCTCGACCGTCGAGTCGGGCTTCAAGACATACACGGTCGCGCCGGCCTGGCTGTTCTGCACCGCCGTGGTGGGGACGACGATGGCGCCGGCATCGAGGCCGGTCTGGGTGACGACATAGACGAAGCGGCCCGGCCAGAGCGCCTCGTCGTCGTTGGTGAAGGCGGCCTTGAGCGTGATCATGCCGGTGGTGGGATCCACGGTGTTGTCGATGAACTCCAGCCGGCCGTTCTCGCGCTTGATGCCAGAACTGCGGTCGGTGACGCCCACGCTGACCCGGCCGGCGGCGGCCGCGGCCCGGAGCTCGTCCAGGAAACGCTCGGGCACGGCGTAGGTCACGGCGATGGGCGTGAGCTGGTTGATGGAGACGAGGGTGAAGTTGTTGTCGTTGGCCTTGACCAGCGCGCCCTCGTGCAGCAGGCGCTGGCCCGTGCGGCCGGAGATCGGGGCCTTGATCTCGGTGTAGCTGAGCAGGAGCTCGGCGTTGGCGACGGCGGCGGCCCGGGCCTCGACATCGGCCTTGGTCGTCTCAGCCTTGGTGCGGTACTGGGCGTAGGCCTCCTTGGAAATGGCCGACTGCTGGTCGAGGTGGGCGTAGCGCTCGGCATCCGCCGTCGCCTGCAGGGCCTGCGCCCGGGCCGTGGCCAGCGCGGCGCTCGCCTGCAGGAGCGCGTTCTCCAGCGGCCGGCGGTCGAGGGTCACGAGCGGGTCGCCGGCCTGCACCTCCTGCCCTTCCTGGAAATGCACCTGCGCGATGATGCCGTCCACCTGCGACTTCACGCTCACGCTGCGCTGGGCCTGCACGGTGCCGATGGACTCGATGCGGCGCGGCACGTCCTGCTGGACGGCGGCCGCCACCTGCACCGGCACAGCCGGGGCACCCCCACCCCGGGTCGCCGGGGCCGCGCGCTCGCAGCCGGCCAGCGCCAGCAGGAACGGAACGAAGGCGGTGCGGCGCAGGCAACGAAGGGCAGTGAGGTGCATGATGAAACGGGTCGGACGCCGACCGAAGGTGGGGCATACCTAGCCCAAGTTCGTCCCAAGGCAAGCGCTCGAAACAGACGCTGGCACGCCGTCATGGTTTCTGCATTTCGCGTTTGCGTCCCTTGCGCTTTTTGTGGCCAAGCCCGCGGCCGGGACCCAAGCTCCGCCCATGCCCTTCGTCCTCGCCCTTGACCAAGGCACCACGTCGTCCCGCGCGATTGTCTTTGACCGGCGGGGCCGGGCGCGCGGCGTGGCGCAGCAGGAATTCGCCCAGCACTTCCCGTCACCCGGCTGGGTCGAGCACGACCCGCGCGATTTGTGGGAGACCACGCGGCGCACCGCGCTCGCGGCGCTCGCCGAGGCAAATCTCACGGGCCGGAACATCGCCGCCCTCGGCCTCACCAACCAGCGCGAGACCACCCTGCTGTGGGACCGCCGCACCGGCCGGCCGCTGCACCGCGCCATCGTGTGGCAGGACCGCCGCACGGCCGACCACTGCGCGCAGCTGCAGCGCCGCGGCCTTGAACCGCTCTTCCGCCGCAAGACCGGCCTGCTGCTCGATCCGTATTTCTCGGGCACCAAGCTCGCCTGGCTGCTCGACCATGTGCCCGGCGCGCGCCGCCGGGCCGGGCGCGGCGAACTCGCCTTCGGCACCGTCGACACCTGGCTGCTCTGGCAGCTGACCGGGGGCCGCGTCCATGCCACCGATGTCTCGAACGCCTCGCGCACGCTCCTCCTCGACCTCCGCACCGGCGACTGGGACGACGCGCTCCTGAAAATCCTCCGCATCCCGCGCGAGGTGCTGCCCGAGGTGCGCGACAGCAGCGGGGTGTTCGGCGAAGTGACCAGCGTGCCCGCGTTGCGCGGCGTGCCCATCACCGGCATCGCCGGCGACCAGCAGGCCGCGCTGTTCGGCCAGGCCTGCTTCCGCCCCGGCATGGCCAAGAACACCTATGGCACCGGCTGCTTCCTCCTCCTGCACACCGGCGACCGGGCGGTCGCCTCGCGCCATAATCTTCTCACCACCATCGCGTGGCGCATCGGGGGCCGGACCGAGTACGCCCTCGAGGGCTCCGTGTTCATCGGCGGCGCGGTCGTCCAATGGCTGCGCGACGGCCTCGGGCTCATCGCCGAGAGCGCCGACATCGAGAAACTCGCCGCCTCCGTCCCCGACAACGGCGGGGTCTGCCTGGTGCCGGCCTTCGCCGGGCTGGGCGCCCCGCACTGGGACGCCACGGCGCGCGGCGTCATCACCGGCCTGACCCGCGGCAGCACGGCCGGCCACCTCGCTCGCGCCGCGCTGGAGAGCATCGCCTGCCAGAGCGCCGACCTGCTGGGCGCGATGGAGGCGGATTGCGGCCGCCCGTTGCGCGAACTCCGCGTGGACGGCGGCGCCACGGTCAACAACGCCCTCATGCAATTCCAGGCCGACCTGCTCCGCGTGCCCGTGGTCCGCCCGCGCACGACCGAGACCACCGCCCTCGGGGCCACCTACCTCGCGGGGTTGGCCGTGGGTTTCTGGAAAAGCCGTGCCGAGATCGCCGCGCTCTGGTCCGCCGGCCGCGTTTTCCGGCCCGAAGCCCCGCTGGCGGCCATGCGCCGCCTGCAAGCCGGGTGGCACCAGGCCGTCGCCCGGGCAAAAACGCGTTAAGTTGCTGAGTGCCACAAGCCGGGCTTGCAGCGCAGCCCTTGCCCGGCAATCTTTTCACCCACACACTCCGCCTGAAGCATGAAAACCCTCCGTCTGTTTGCCGCCCTGCTGGTTGTCGCGCTCCTCACCACGCCGGCTTTCCCCCAGGAAAGCAGCGAGGTCGCCGCCCTGCTGGCCAAGGCCCGCAAGGGTAACGGTATCGCCCAATACAACCTCGGTCTCGCTTACGCCGAGGGCAAGGGGGTCGCCGCCGACCCCGTCGAGGCTTATGTGTGGCTCTCGCTCGCCCGGGAAAACGGCGCCCGCGGCCGCGCGCTCGATAATTTGATGGGTACGCTGGATAAGGATTCCGTCGAGCAGGCCCAGCGCCGCCTGACCGAACGCAAGGCCGAGCTCGGCGTCCGCACCTCGAGTCCGGTCAATGTCCGCACCACCACCGCCCCGGTCGCAAAGGAATCGGCGCCCGCCGTCAAGGCGCCGGTGCCGGCCGAGACGCCCGCGCCCGCCGCGCCACCGACCGCTGATTCGCCGGCCGAGCGCGCCACCCTTGCCGCCGAGATTACCGCCCTCCGCGCCGAGCGCGAACGCCTCATCGGGATTTCCGCCGGGCATGAGAAGGCCGCCCGCGCCGCCACCGAGGCGAACCAGGCCCTGCAGGAACAAACCCGCGCCGCCGAGGCCAAGGCCGCCGAACTGGCCCGCAGCACCGACACCATGAAGGGCGAACTCGCCCGCGCCCGCCTCGCCCTGACCGCGGCGCAAAAAGCGGCCAAGCCGGCGGCCGCCGACAATTCCGCCTCGGCGGAACTCGACGCGACCCAAAAGGAACTGGAGCGCACCAAGCTCGCCCTGGCCGCCAGCCTCGCCGCGCCCAAGCCGGCCTCCGATACGGCCGCCCTCGACCAAAAAAACCGCGAACTGCAGGCCGCACTCGCGGAGCTCGAGGCCTCCCGCACCTTCGGCCGTCAGGTCGAGGACACCCTCAACAAGGTCAATGACGACAAGGCGCGCGTCGCCGCGGCCGCCGCAGCCGAACTCGCGGAAGCCCGCGCCTTCGGCTCGCAGGTCGAAAACACCCTCAACAAGGTCTCCGACCAAAAGACCGCCCTGGAATCCTCCCTGCGCGCCGCCGAAGCCGCCCGCGACAGCTACGCGAAGGAATATGCGACCGCCAATGCCCAGCTCGCCGAATTGAAGTCCGCGCGGCCGGCCGCGCCGGCGGCTCCCGCCTATCCCGATCTTTCCGGTCGCGTCGCCACCCTGGAAGCCGCCCTCACGACTACCAGCACCAGCCTCGCCCAGGCGCAGGCCGCGCTCGCGGCCAAGCCCTCCGCCCCGGCGTATCCCGACTTGTCAGGCAAGGTCACCGAGCTGGAAGCCAAAGTCTCGAGCCTCACCCAGTCCAGCGAGGCCTCCCTCCGTAATGTTTCCCGTGAATTGGAGGTCACCAAGGCCTCGCTCGCCAAGGCCAACGATTCACTCGCCGCCAAGCCGGCCGCCCCGGCTTATCCGGACCTGCGTCCGCGCGTCAGCGAACTGGAGACCCGCCTGGCCTCCACCGAGAAATCATTGGCCGACCAATCCGCCGAAGCCGACCACGCTAAACAGGAAGTGGCCGCGCTGACCAAAGCGAGGGCGGACAAACCGGCGGCACCCGCCTATCCCGATCTGCGCGGCAACGTTACCGCCTTGGAAGCCAGGGTCTCCGCGCTGGCCGCTGAAAACAGCAAATCCAACCTTCAGGCCGCCCAGTTTGCGACCGCCCTGGAGGCCCAGTCCGCGGCCAGCAAGCAAAGTGCCGCGGAGCTCGCCGCAACCAAGGAGCAGATGGCCAAGGTCGAGGCCGCCCTCGCCAAGGCCAACGATTCTCTCGCGGCCAAGCCCGCCGCCCCGGCCTACCCCGATCTCTCCGGCCGCGTCGCCGAGTTGGAATCCGCCTATACCGCCGCCAGCACCAGCCTCGCCCACCTGTCCGCCGAAGCCGACCGCGCCAAACAGGAAGTGGCTGTACTAACCAAAGCGAAGGAGGAAGCGCAGGCTGCGCTCGCCGCCAAGCCCGCTGCTCCCGCTTATCCCGATCTGTCGGGCAAGGTCGCGGAACTGCAGGCCCAGTTGACTCACGTGTCCGCCGAAGCCGACCGCGCTAAACAGGATGTGGCCGCCTTGACCAAGGCGAAGGCGGAAGCCCAAGCCGCCGCCCCCGCCGCTCCGGCCTACCCCAATCTGTCCGGCAAAGTCACCGAGCTGGAAACCGCCTTGGCCAGCTCCACGCAAAAGGCCGCGACGGCCGAACAGGCCCGCGCCGAGGTCGTGAAGCAATTCGACGACTACAAGAGCGCCACGGCCGCGGCCCAGCGCGAGCGCACCACCCTGCTCGCGAGCGTCAAGCTGCTCGAGTCCGACAAGGCTTCACTCCGCCGCCAGGCCGAGAGCGCCGGCACCGAGGCCGCGCAATTGCGCACCCAGGTCTCCACGCTGAAGGAACAGCTCGCGGCCAAGCCCGTTGCCGCCACCTACCCCGATTTGCGCGGCCGCGTAACCGACCTCGAGACAGACTTGGCTGCCGCCAAACAGGCCGTGGCCGCCAAGCCTGCGGCCCCGGCCTATCCTGATCTTTCCGCCAAGGTCGCCGAGTTGGAGACCACCCTCCGCGACACCACGCGCCAGCTGGCCACCGCCTCGACCGAAGCCGACCGCGCCAAGCGCGAGATCGCGGCGTTGAGCGCGGCCAAGGCGGAGCCGGTTGCCGCCGCGCCCGCTTATCCGGATTACACCAACCTCGTGAAGGACCTGACCACCGAGGTCACCAAGCTCCGCACCACGCGCGACCAACTGCAGCAGGCGCTCGCCGACTCCGACCGCAAGACGGGCGAACTGACGGCCAGCACCAGCCACGTCAAGGAGCTCGAAACCCAGGTCAGCAGCCTGCAAGCCGCGCTCAAGGACCAGCCCGCGGCGGTCCCGGCTTATCCCGACCTCTCCGGCAAAGTCGCCGAGCTGGAAGCGCAACTCGCCAAGCCCGTCGCACCGACGGTGCCCGCCTACCCCGACCTGTCAGGGCGCGTGACGGAACTCGAGGCCCAGCTCGCCCAGGTTAAAGCCGCCCCGGCGGCACCCGATCTCTCCGGCCGCGTTAGCGAACTCGAGACCGCCCTCGCCGATTCGGCGCGCAAACTGACGGCCGCCGACAGCGCCCAGGCCGAACTCCGGCAGCAGCTCGCCGCCGTCCAGGAAGGCAGCAAGACCAAGGGTGACACCGACGCCCAATTGCGTCGCGAACGCGACGAACTGTCGGGCCGTGTCACCAGCCTTTCCAGCGAAGTGTCCCAGCTGCGTGACGACCGCGAACGCATGCAGAAGATGCTCGGCGACGCCGGTCGCAAGCTGCGCGATTCCACTGCCGACGCCGGCCGCATCAAGGAGCTCGAGACGCAGGCCTCCAGCTTGCAAGCTTCGCTCAACGCCTCCCAATCCCAGGCCAGCGAATTGCAGGCCGCCCTCTCCGCCCGGCCTTCCGCCCCTTCCTATCCCGACTTGTCCGGCAAGGTCGCCGAGCTGGAATCAGCCCTGGCCGCCAAACCGGCCGCGCCGGCTTATCCCGATCTCTCGAACCGCGTGCGCGAACTCGAGGCCCAGGTCGCGGCGGCCCCCAAGAGCCGCACGCCCAGCTACCCCAATCTCTCCGGCCGCGTCAACGAACTCGAGACCACGCTCGCAAACACGAGGCGCGAGTTGATGATCGCCGAGAATTCCCTCCGTGCCGCCACGGCTGCCCCGGTCGCGACCGCGAGTGCGCCGGCGCCCGAGGCTTCCGACTTGGAAAAGCGCCTGGCTGAGACCGAGGACAAGCTCAAGACCGCGCTCCGCGGTTACGCCCTGCTCGAGAAGGACCGCGACGCCCAGCAGGCCAGGTCCGGCCAGGCCGCCGAGGCCCTGACCGCGGAAAAGAGTTCCCTGACCACCCAGGTCGCGACCCTCACCGCGCAGGTGGAGCAACTGCAGGCCACCGTCGCCGCCCAAGCCGCCGCGGAGCGCACGGCCGCGACCCTGACCACGGAGAAGGACGCCTTGTCCAGCCGCCTCGCCGACACGGAAAGCCGCGCCGCCGCCGCCCAGGCCGAGGCCACCCGCCTCGGCGAATCCCTCGCCGCCTTGCAGCGCTCAACCGGCCAGACCGCCGGCGACGCCGCCTCGGCCCGCGCGCTGGTCCAGCAGCTGCAGGGCGCCAACACCGTGCTCGCGCAGGAAAACTACCAGCTCAAGACCCAGCTCGCGCGCACAACCGGCGGACCGGCGCCCGCCGCCCCGGTGGCCGCCCTCGTCTCGCCGCCCGCCGCCCGCATGCACGTCGTGGCGAGCGGCGACTCGCTCTCCAAGATCAGCCAGCGCTATTACGGCACCGCCAACCGCTGGCAGGAGATCTACAACGCCAACGCGGGCAAGCTGGGACCCAACGGCATCCTGCGCGTCGGCACCGAACTGCGAATCCCGTAAGCCCGGATTGTTTTATTGTAGGGCGGGGTCGCACTGACCCCGCCTTTTTCATGCCCTACGCCGGAAACGCCCGTCGGAATTCCACCACCGCATACATCAGATTGTTGAGTCCGTGCAGCAGCATGGCCGGCAGCAGGCTCTTCGCGCGTTCGGCGACCGCCAGCAGGATTGTTCCCGCCACCGTCAGGATGATACAATGGCGCAGCAAATTTGCCCCATCTCGACCGAAAATGTCGTGGCTGAGCACAAAAAGCATGGTGGTCAAGGCCCAGGCGATCCACCGGTCAAATCTCTGCTTGAGGAAGGTCAGTAATAACCCGCGAAACAGGAACTCCTCGCTGATGGGCCCTTGGATAATCAATGGACTGTAGTGAAAAATGGATTTCAGCAGTGCCACTCCCTCATTTCCTCCACGAATGGTGTAAACGAGATCCCCTGGTGGGAAATCCCCCGGCGGTAATTGCCCGACCCGACCGGTCCAAATCAACCCAAGCATCGCTCCGTAGAAGAGGAGAATCACTCCGGTGAAGCGTTTGATCCAGGTTGAGTCCCCTTTAAAAAAATAACTGCGCAGAGTTCTATCCTTCCCGCCATATTGCCACTGAAACAATCCCAACAGGCCCCAATCGGCCAGACTAAGTACAAACACCAGGACATAGACTTGCAGGTCCCATTGCCAATATTCCAAGACCAGTTGCCTCCTGATCAACACCAGCGCATACCAAAAGGCCGCGAACAGAATAAAGGCTGGTGGCTTCATCACAGGCAATGCACCCGGTCCAGGTTTCCGGACCAGGTGGGAGGGTTGAACGATCAGACCAAGGCTATTCCGCTTTTTGAACGGGGAAGGTCCAATTCGCCGCTATCGTACTGCAGCAGTGAGGAACCATCCGGGCTGGGCTTCCCTCCGGTCTTAACTGCAGACAACAGGTATGCGCCTATGGCAATGATCCCTTGGATAAGACTCATTCCCCCTCTGATTCCGGCCAATTCGTCATGTGATAGTTCTTTCATGTTCGTACGTTAGTTTATGGTTGTTGTGTTTTCCCCGGCGGGATTGCCGGGAATGGCTGGCGGTGACCTTCAATCCGTGGCTGATCATCCTTTACGGTGCGTCCCTGGGAATCGCGCGATCCAACCGGTAACCGGGCGGAAGACGATGCGGGCGGAGTTTCCATGACGGGAGAGATTCTTGGCCCGGCGCCACAAGACCACGCGGGCCTTGTCCTCGCGATGAAATCAACCGCCTGATTTCAGGCTTTCAGGCCTGTCCCATTGCGTCCGCTGTCCGCCTCAAAACGAGCAACCCACGATCACCGCGAGTGACAGCAGCGACACGAGCACGCTCAGCGCGATGGCGCCGCTGGCCAGCGCCTCGTCGCCCTTCAGCTCAAGGGCCATCGTGTAGGAAACAATCGCGGTCGGGCACGCCATGAGGATGAGCACCATCTTCAGCTCCGCGGCGCCCAGCCCCAGCGCGCGGCCCACCAGCCAGCCGAGCAAGGGCGAAAGCAAGGTCTTCACCAGCGCCGAGGCGAGCGGCGTCCGCCAGCTGGCTCCGAGTTTGACCGTGACGAGCGAGCCGCCCACCCCGAGCAGGCCGAGCGGCAGCGCCATCTCACCAAGGGCGGTGAGGGTCTTGTCCACGAACGGCGGCAGCGTCCACCCGGCCAGCGCCCAGCCGATGCCGGCAAGCGTGGCCAGCAGCGGCGGTGTCGTGGCCAGTTGCTTCACGAAGGGTTTCACCATGCTCCAGCCGAGCCGGTGCTGGCTGAGCAGCAGCACGACCACGCCGCCGATGTTGTAGAACACCATCATGGGCGCGACGGTCAGCACCGCCGCCGTGCGCGCCGACACGCCCCAGGCCAGCGGCGAGTCGGGCAGCGAGAAAATCACCGGCAGGCCGACGAAGGCGAGGTTCCCGCGAAAGCCGCCCTGCACGAAGGTGCCCATGACCGGGCCGGGCACGCGCATCAGCCAGGCCACGCCATAGCCCGCGAGGATCACGGCCACCGTGGCGACGAGCATACCCGTCAGCATCAGGCCCGCCCCGTCGGCCTGGTGGAAGGAACCCGCCAGCTGGGAGAAAAGCAGCGCCGGCAGGCCCAGCCAGTAGGTCACGCGGTTCGCTTCCTTCAGAAAATTTTCCGAGACAAACTTCGAGTGCTGCAGCCCGGCACCGACGGCGATCATCAGGAATACCGGCGCCAGGGTGTTGAGGATCTGCACAGCCCCGAGACTTGGCTCTAACCTGCACCTCGTCTAGCCCGGATATTTTCTCCCACCGTCAGTGGTTCCCACACACCCCGGCGCTGCGCGCCACCCCTCTTCATAGAGGGGAATCAATCCCTGTGATCGAAAATCCCCTCTATGAAGAGGGGTGCCCGACAGGGCGGGGGGTGTAGTCGATGCCGAGATAGTGTGGGCCAGCCCCGGCCGTGAATTTGCTTCGCCACCGGCGGGCAAAATTGCTGCGGTGGCGGCATGCCGCACATCATCGCATTCATCGGCACCGGCGTCATGGGCCGCAGCATGGCGGGCCACCTGCTCAAGGCCGGGCACACCGTCCACGTCCACAACCGCACGCGGGCCAAGGCCCAGCCGCTTCTCGACGCCGGGGCGCACTGGCACGACAGCGCCGGGGCCGCCGCCGCCGCCGCGGACTTTGTCTTCACCATCGTCGGCTTCCCCCAGGACGTGGAGCAAACCTACCTGGACCCGGCGGGCGTCATCGCCCGCGCCAAAGCGGGCGCCGTGCTGGTGGACATGACCACCTCCAGCCCCAAGCTGGCGCAGCGCATCGCCGAAGCCGCCGCCGCCCGGGGCCTCGCGGCGCTCGACGCGCCCGTGACCGGGGGTGACGTGGGCGCCCGCGAAGCGCGGCTCTCAATCATGGTCGGTGGCGACGAGGCCGCGTTCACCCGGACCCGGCCGTTGTTCGAGCTGATGGGCAAGATCGTCGTTTTCCATGGCGGCCCCGGGACCGGCCAGCTCTGCAAGCTCGCCAACCAGATCAGCATCGCTTCGGTGATGATGTCCTGGTGCGAAGCCCTGACGTTCGCGCAACGCGCCGGCCTCGACCCGGCGCGGGTGCTGGAAAGCATCAGTGGTGGCGCGGCGGGCAGCGTCGGCATGACGGTGCTCGCGCCGCGTGCGCTCAAGGGAGACTTCGCCCCGGGCTTCTATGTGAAGCATTTCCTCAAGGACCTGCGGCTCGCCCTCGAGTGCGCCGCCGAACTGAAGCTCGCCCTGCCCGGACTGGGGCAGGCGAAGAAACTCTACGACGAGGTCGCCGCGCGCGGCTGGGAGGACGCCGGCACGCAGGCTCTCTTCCGGCTCTATACGGAGCGCGTTGGCTAGGCGCCGCCCAGGTTCAGCTGCATGGCCCGCACGGGGCGCTTGCGGTCGCCGGGCCGGAACAGCGCCTGTGCCACCTTGAGCGGATCCTCGGCCAGCCGCGGCGACATTTCGCGATCCGCCCCCGGTTGCTCGGGATCAAACACGTAGCGGCGGCCGTCGCGCCAGTATTCGAGCACCATGTGGCCCTGGCGTTCCTCCCGCGGGTAGTAAGCCAGCAACCGCGCCCGCGTCGGCGGCCCGGGTTCCCGTTGCAGTTGCTGCCAGCGCGTCACGGCCGCGAGGAAACAAGGGAACGGCGGCAGTCCCTCCGGCAGCGTGGGCGGGGGCCGGTCGGTCACATCCTCGAACCGGCCCAGGCCCGGCTCCACCGCGCGCAGCAGCGGCCCGAGGTCCGCCTGGTCGGCCGCCAGCCGCCCGCTGTAGAGCGAAAGTGTCTGCGTGCCGTCGAATTCCGTGTAGAGCCACAGCCTGTCCTCGAAGGCCACCACCAAGCCGTGGAACTCCGCCGGGTAGCGGCTGCCGCGCCCGGCTTTTTCATTTTCCAGGCGCAGCACGCGCGACCAGACGTCGGGTCCGAGCAACGCCCGGGCCTGGAAGGCGCTCTCCCGCGTCCCCGCATGGAGGGATGCCACCAGCAGCAGTCCGAGGGCGAGCAACCGGGGGTGCAGCAGTTTCATCACGCCCTATAAGCGCAGTGAACACACCGAAGTTTTCCCTTTTCGACCAGACGGCCCGGCCGCGCGATGGAACGCTGGTTCGGCGCGCCGAACCGCGGAGCCGTCTGCGCGCGGCCGGGCTGCCGCTTCCCGCCCTTGAAACGGATCGTTCCCAAACCCGGGATGCGCCGCCTGCGATTGACTCGCCGCCCCGCGGCCTTACCAATCCCCTTTCATGTCCCTGCCCACCCAGTTCACCGGCGTCACCGTCCACACCAAGGCCAACGTCTATTTCGACGGCAAGGTCGTCAGCCACACCGTGCTGATGCCCGACGGCGCAAAGAAGACTCTCGGCCTCATTTATCCCGGCAGCTATCACTTCGGCACCGGCGCGCCCGAGCGCATGGAAATCGTCGCCGGCGTCTGCACCGTGACCCTCGACGGCGCGAGCGCCGTGAAGGACTACGCAGCCGGCACGCACTTCGACGTGCCGGGCAAGAGCGGCTTCACCATCGAGGTGAAGTCCGGCCTCTGCGAATACATCTGCTCGTTCCTCTGACCGCCGCCTTCCCATGCGCTGCCTGAAGCCCGCCCTCCTGTTCGCCGCGCTGGTGCTCGGCGGAGCGCTGGAGGCGCAGGAAAAACTGGCCGACGGGCTCTACGCCGAGTTCACCACGCCGCACGGGGTCTTCACCGCCGAACTCCATTACGACAAGGTGCCGATGACGGTCGCCAATTTTGTCGGCCTGGCCGAGGGCACCATCGCCCCGCGGAACGGCGCACCCTACTACACCGGCCTGAAATGGTATCGCGTCGTGCCGGGCTTCGTCATCCAGAGCGGCAACCCGAAGGCACCGGAGGACAGCGAGCCGGGCTACAGTTTTCCCGATGAATTTGTCCCGGGGCTGCACCACGATGGCGCCGGCCTCCTGTCGATGGCCAATGCCGGACCCGACACCAACAGCGCCGAGTTTTTCGTCACGCTCGCCGACTGCACCCGGCTGAATTACCTGCACAGCGTCTTTGGCCGGGTGGTGCGCGGGCTCGAGGTGCTGCCGCAGATCAAGCCGGACGACGCCTTCGCCATCAAGATCCTCCGGGTGGGTGGGGCGGCCCAGGCCTTCAAGGCCGATGAGGCCGCGTTCAAGGCGCTGGCGGCCAAGGCCGGGAAATACACCGGCGCCCCCGAGCCCGGTCCCACGGCACATTTTGACGATCCCGCCGGCCTCATACCCGTCGACCCGCCGCGCGCGAAGAACTTCAACTTCAAGCTGGCCAACTACGAGCGGGCCACCGGCCTGAAGATCGTCGCGCGGCTCTTCCCGCAACCGCCGCCGGAAACCGAGGACAAGGTGCCCGGCGCCACCATGCGCGCCCTCGCCGAAAAACTGGGCGTCGCGCGCACCGGCGTGCTCGTCGCGTATTTCGCCCCTGACGACTGGCGCGTGTGGTTCGGCGACGAGGTCACCGCCCGCTTCCTGGGCCGGCCCGTGACGCCGGCCGACCTGACCGAGGGCGCCGCCCTGCACGACGCCAAGGACGCGCTGATCACCGCCGCGTTGCAGCAGGGAAACGCCGCCTACGCCCGGCAGCAGAAAAACGCGCCGGCGGACCGCCCGCCCCCGCCCGCCCAGCACCTGAAGCTCCAGGTCGACGCCCTGCTCGATGCCCTGCTGCTCCGCCTCGAACCCGCCCGCCAAAAATGACCTTTCGCTCCTACGGCGTCCTGGCCGGCCTCGGCCTCGTGCTGGTCTTCATCGCGTGGCAGGCCCGCACCGGGATATTCCGCCGCCACAGTGCGAGCGACCAGCCCGCCAACAAATACATGCGCCAGGTGATGGAGAATCCCCAGCTCAGCGAGGCTGATGCGGCCATCCTGCGCGAGCAATACGGCACGGCGCACACCAATCCCTCCGGCCTGCGCTACCTCGTGCGTTCGCCCGGCGAGGGCCCGCCGCCAGCCCGCGGGACGCTCATTGTCGTGCACTACGATGGATTTTTGCTCAACGGCACCAAGATCGACAGCTCGCGCGACCGCGGGGAACCTTATAAATTCCGCGTCGGTACCGCCGCGGTGATCCAAGGCTGGGATGAAGCCCTGCTCACCATGAAGCAGGGCGAAAAACGCACCCTGCTCATCCCCCACTGGCTCGCCTATGGGGAGAACGGCAAGGGCCCGGTCCCGCCGAAGGCCATGCTGCGTTTCGAGGTCGAACTGCTGGAAATAAAGTAGATTCTTGGTTTGAGGTAGGGGCCGTTGCCCTCAACGGCCCTCTGATCGGGCGATTGGGGCAATCGCCCCTACCGGCTTACTGCATCCAGCATCACAGCCCCAGCAGGCTGCCGCTGCCTTTCAACCAGCGCTCGGCGGCGCGCCAGCCCGGGCAGACCCGCTCGACGCGGGCCCAGAAACGGTCCGAGTGGTTCATTTCCCACAGGTGCGCGAGTTCGTGGTAGATGATGTAATCCCGCACCGTCTCCGGCGCCTGCACCAGCCGCCAGTTCAGGGAGATGGTGCCGGCGGCGGAGCAGGAGCCCCAGCGCGAACGCTGGTTCCGCACCGTGACCTGCTTCACGGCGGCGCCGGTTTCTGCCGCGAGTTCCCAGGTGCGGGCGGGCAGCTCGATCCTGGCGCGGCGGATGAATTGTTTCTCCAAGGCCGGGCGCAGGTCGCCCGCCAGGGTGGCGACGCGAAACACATCCGCCGCGAGACACACCTTGGGTTTGTCGCCGCCGTCGGCCTCGCGGATCCCGGTCAACTCGCCCCGCCAGAGCACGGCGGTGCCGATGGCCCAGATGGCCGCCGCCTGCGGCCGGCGCGCGTGCCGGGCGCGCGCCCGTGCCAGCCAGTCCTGATGCTGTTGCACAAAGGCCCGGGCCTCCGGCTCGGTTCCCCGTGCCGGGATGGTCGCGACGGCCACGCCGTCCTTGCGCAGGGTCAGCCGGTAGGAACGTGCCCGCCGGCTCCGCACGAACACCAGGCCGGATTCGACCGTGGTTTTCATCAATGAACTTTCTCCGCTGGGCTGGCTCACGTGCGTCGTAGCTAAACTCCGGGGCGGCCCGACTCCAGCGCGAACCGGCCGGCATCTGGGTGATAATAGGTCCCAAAATAGGGAATCCCTCCCGGTTTCCTGCGTGCACCAATTTGCCGCGGTGCATTAATTGTTTTATCTCAGAAGGCTTGCGGCGGCTCGGATGACTATCCTAGTCTCCTCCGCTCATCTCCAAATGCCCGGTTCATTTCCACACGATCTGTTAAGCCGCCGAATGCGGGCTTTTACCTTGATTGAGATCATGGTGGTGGTGGTGATCATCGGCCTGCTGGCCGCCGCGGGCATCCCCACCTACCGTCACATTACCATCCGGTCCAAGGTCACCGCCCTGGAAAACGACCTGCGCCAGTTTTCCACCGCGATCCAGACCTACGCGACCCAGAACGGCCATTGGCCGGCCAACGGGGATCCGCAGGTCATACCCCCCGAACTCGTCGACGCCCTGCCGGCCACCTTCAGTTCCGTTTCGCCCATTGGCGGGGTCTACAAGTGGAATTACGATGTATCGGCCGACGGTATCACGGCCAAGGCCGCCCTGATCGTCGAGACCTCTTCCAGCTCGGTGGTCAGCGATGATGTCGAACTGCTTACCATGTTCGACAAGCAGATGGACGACGGCAACCTCGAGACCGGCAACATCCAGGTCGGTTCAAGCAATTCGCTCGTGTATATCATCGAGAAATGAGCGTCACGTACCGCATCACCCTGGTTTACCTGGCCGCCGATGCCTCGGTGGTGGCGCCGGCGTCGGAACGGCTGGAACACGGCACTCATCCCCTGGAGGAGGTCATCCGGCTGGCGGGCAAGCTCCTGAGGGTCGACACCTCGGTCAGCCCCAAGACCGAGCCCGGCATCATTGTGCAGCGCAACGACCGCGGCTACCGCATCGCTGCCTATCAGGGCCGTCTCCGCGTGCACAAGAGCATCTCGCTCTTCGATGATTACTGGACGGTGGAAACCCCGGCCGATCTCGCCACCCTTCCCCCGTTCCAAGCCAAGGCCTCATCCGGTTCCTCCCGGCCCCCGATGCGGGCGACACGCGGCGCCAAGAGCTCCAGTCCGCTGCGTTCCGTGGCCGAGGTCATCGGCCTCTTCGCGGTGGCTGTGATCCTGGTGGCGATCGGCCTGCGCTTCGGCCTGCCCCAAAAACGGCTCAGCGACGTGCCGGACGACGTCACGATCCTCACTTCCGCCGAGGACCGGGCCGCCGTCTTTGCATCCATTGCAGGCAGCTACTCGACCGGCAAGACCGCCGGCAACAGCCTCGTGATCGTCCAGCCCGACGGCCGCGTCCTGCTTGGCGCGATCGGCAAGGACGGCAAAGCCACCGCGCCGCGCATCCAGGAACAGGCCCGCGCCGGTCGCCGCGGCAGCATCGCCTGCGTCATCACTTCGTTCGGCATCATCGCCGGCATCGCCCCGCCCGACACCGTCAACGTCGGCCGCTTCCAGTACAAGAAGGCCCCCATCTCGGTGCAGTAAGTTCAGGCCGGGTCAGAGCGATTCCAGCCGCCATCCGACCGGCTGCCCTTCCTCCAGCAGCAGCCACGCAAACCCGACCCGGTTGCCCCGCCGCGGCCGGCTGACGCAGCCGGGATTCAGCCAGCGCACCCCCGCCACGTCGGTCTCGTCGCGCGGCAGGTGCGTGTGGCCATGCAGCACGATCCCGGCGTCAGCCGGGGCCCGCGTAGGCGGGATATGGGTGAGGAAAAATTTGTGCCCGGCGCGCTCCAGCCTGAGCTCCAGCGGCCAGAGATTGTGACTCTCATTGTTGCCCAGTACGACGTGCAGGGGTTTGTCCAGCTGCTCGAGCAGCACCAGCGTCTCCGGTTCGCACACGTCGCCGAGGTGCCAGATCTCATCAGCCCTCGCAAGCCGCCGCGGCAGGTCCGGTGGCATCCAGTCGTGGGTATCGGAGATGACGGCGATGCGGATCACTTGACGACGGTGGCCGACGCCAGCGGCACATAGGATTCCTCGCGCAGGTCCGCCTGCTGGCGCCCGGCGAGCAGCTGCCACCACACCCGGGCGTTGGCCGCGACCACGATCAGCACGAGGACCAGGAAGGCCCCGGTCACCGCCGCGTCGATCAGGTTGTTGAGGCGTTGCGCCGACCAGACCGCCAGCTCGGCGACCGGGCCGCCGGCGGCGATTTTCGCCTCCAGCCCGCGGGCGATGGCCAGGAACCCCACCGGGGCCGGGCTGAAAATCTTCATCCAACCCGCCGTCATCGTCACGCTCAGCAGCCAGGCCAGCGGCGCGAGCGTCACCCACAGGTAGCGCACGCGGCCCATCTTGATGAGCACGGTGGTGCCGAGGGCCAGCGCGATGACCGCGAGCAGCTGGTTGGCCACGCCGAAGATCGGCCAGAGCGAGTTGATGCCCCCGAGCGGATCGATGACGCCCTGGTAGAGAAACCAGCCCCAGGCGCCGACAAACAACAGCGTCGCGAGGGCGTTGCCCGCCAGGGACCGCGTATCCCCGAGCGGTTTCACGAACAGCCCGAGCAGGTCCTGCATGAGGAAGCGCCCCACCCGCGTGCCGGCATCGAGCGTCGTCAGGATGAACATCGCCTCGAACATGATCGCAAAGTGATACCACACGGCCAGCGCGCCCTTGGAACCCAGCACCCCGGCGAACATCTGCGCCATGCCCACGGCGAAGGTCGGCGCGCCGCCCGTGCGGCCCACCATGGTCTTCTCCCCCACGCTGGCGGCCAGTTCGCCCATTTGCCCCGGCGTCACCGGGAAGCCCAGCGCGCTGACCTTGGCCGTCACGGCCGCCACGTCGCCCTTCATGTTGATCGCAAAATACTCGCCGGGCTCCATCGCGCAGGCCGCGATGAGCGCCATCAGCCCCACCACCATCTCCGTCACCATGGCGCCGTAGCCCACCGTGCGGATGTGGCTCTCGCGCATCAGCAGCTTGGGCGTCGTGCCCGAGGCGATCAGCGAGTGGAACCCCGACACCGCCGCGCACGCGATGGTGATGAACACGAACGGGAACCACGGTCCCGCCACGACCGGCCCGGTACCGTCGATGAACCTGGTCAGCGCCGGCATCTTGAGCATCGGCGCCAGCAGGATGATCGCCCCGCCCATTGCCGCCACCGTGCCGATCTTCATGAACGTGCTTAGGTAGTCGCGCGGCGCGAGCAGCAGCCAGACCGGCAGGATGGAGGCGACGATACCGTAGCCCATGATCCACCACGCCAGCGTCGTGCCGCGCAGGGTGAACCAACCCTCCCACGCCGAGCCCGCGATGAACTGCCCGCCCCACACCGCCGCGAGCAGCGCCAGCACACCCAGCACGCTGACGACCACCAACCCGCGGCCGCTCGAGCCGCCGAAGCGCATGGCGCAGCCCATCGCGACCGCGATCGGCATCGTTGCCGCGATGGTAAACAGGCCCCAGGGGCTCTCCGCCAGCGCGTTGACCACGACCAGCCCGAGCACCGCCAGCAGGATGGTCATGATCGCGATGATGCTGACCAACGCCACGAGGCCGGCGAAGGGGCCGACTTCATCGCGTACCATCTGGCCGAGCGACTTGCCGCCCCGGCGCACCGAGCAGAACATGATCACGCAGTCGTGCACCGCCCCGCCCAGCGTCGCGCCGACCAGCATCCACAGCATCCCGGGCAGAAAGCCAAACTGCGCCGCCAGCACCGGGCCGACCAGCGGACCCGGGCCCGCGATCGCCGCGAAATGATGGCCGAAGACGATCCACTTGTTCGTCTGCACAAAATCCTTCCCGTCCTCCTTCACCACCGCCGGGGGCGCCCGCAGCTCGTCGAGCGTCAGCACCTTCGCCAGCAGCCACGCCGAGTGGAAGCGGTACGCGACGGCGAACACACAGACCGCCGCCACCACGACCCACAACGCGCTCACCGGCTCGCCGCGCGACCAGGCCAGCACGCCGATGGCGCCGACCCCCAAGGCCACGACCAGAGTCCAGGTGACGACACGCAGCCAAGAGGGTAATTTCATGGGCACAGCCCGCTTGCTTAGGGGCGGATTACGCCGACTCCAAGAGGGAAATCTGCCCCCGCCGGAGCCGGAAACCGCCGGGTGGGAGCGGCCTTCAGTAATGGATGAGCCCGCGCTGCACCGCGGCGATGACCGCCTGTGTGCGGTCCGCCACCCGGAGTTTGCCGAGGATGCTCTTCAAATGGCCCTTGGTGGTGTGCTCGCTGATGCCAAGCGTGTCGGCGATCTCCTTGTTGGCCTGGCCGCTCGCCAGCTGCCCGAGCACTTCCAGCTCGCGCGCGGTAAGCGGCTCGAAGCTGTTGCCCAGCTTCAGCCGGGCGGCGACGTTCTGCGGGATCCAGCGCCGGCCCGCCGCAACCGCATGGATGGCGGGGATGAGCTCCTCGCCCGTGGCGCTCTTGAACACATAGCCGCGCACGCCGGCCTCGAGCGCCGCCTGGATGTCCGCGTCGCCCTCGTAGCCCGACAGCATCAGGATGCGCGCCTCGGGCGACAGCCGCCGGATGTGCCGCGACACCTCGTGGCCGCTTTTGCCGGGCATGCGCAGGTCGATCAGCATGAGGTCGGGCCGGTGATGCTCGAAGAGCTTGATGCCCTCCTCGCCGTCCGCCGCCTCGCCCACCACCGCAAGGTCCGGCTCGGTGTGCAGCAGCGAGAGCAGTCCCGTGCGCACGATGAAATGGTCGTCCACGACCACGATGCGGATCTTGCTCGCCGGGCTCATATGACCTCCGGCGGCGGCTCGCTGGCGTCCAGCGGGACGGTGATGCGGACGGTGGTGCCCTCGCCCGGCGGGCCGCTGACCTCGAGCCGGCCGCCGATGCGCTTGGCGCGCTCCTTCATGCCCAGCAGCCCGTAGTGCTGGTCGCCGTGCGCGGCGACGCGGTCGGCCACCAGCCCGGAGCCGTTGTCCTTGATCTCCATCGTGACCTTGTCCGGGTCAAAGGTGAGCTGGAGGGCCACGGCGGTCGCACCCGAGTGCTTGACGACGTTGGTCAGCGTCTCCTGCGCAATGCGCAGCAGGTTCTCCTCGACGGTCTCGGGGAGCCGCCGCCGCTCGCCCGCCGTGGCGAGGTCGGCGGCGATGGGGCTGCCGGTCAGGATCTGGGCGCTGGCGATGCTGAGCGCCTGCGTGAGGTCGAACTGCTCCAGCTCGCGCGAGCGCAGGTCCCAGATCGAGCGGCGCAGCTCCAGCCGGCTCTGCGCAAGGAAGCGGCGCGCCAGCTCCAGCGGCGGGCCGGCGTCGGCCGGGTTGCGCGCGAAGAGCCGGCCCGCGGTGTCGAGCTGCAGCGCGATGCCGGTCATCGCCTGCTCCAGCGTGTCGTGGAGTTCGCGGGCGAGGCGGGTGCGCTCGGTAAGCACGGCGCGGAACTCGACCTCGGCCGCCTTGCGCACCGACATCTCGGTCTTCAGCTGCTCGGTACGCTCCTTCACCCGCACCTCGAGCTGGTCGTGCGCGTGCTGCAGGTCGTGCTGGGCCTTCTCGCGCTCCTCGACGAGGAACTTGAGCATGACGTTCTTCTTCGAGACGGTCAGCACCCAGCCGGCCGCGGCGGCCAGCAGGACGGTGAGCACGGCGGCCCCGGCCAGCAGGCGCTCCGAGGTCAGCGCGCTGGGGGTCTTGAGCAGGCGCACGTTGCCCGCGCTGGGCAGCAGCAGCGTGAGCGCCTTGAGCCGGCCGTCCTCGCCCGTGTCGAGCGCGGCGATGCCGGTGAGCTCGATCTCGCTCCCGATCGGGATCGCGTCGAGCTCCGCGCTGTCCTGCGGGCCCTCAAACTCGGCGGTGAACGACAGCTCGCTGTGCCGGATGGTGCAGATGGTGCGCACGCCCGCGAACCCCGCGTCCTCCCGCCGGATCTGCCGCGTGCTGCGGTCGAGCAGGCGGCCCTGCAGCACGATGAGCTCGCCCGCATGCTGGCCCTCGCGGAGTTCGGCCATCAGCACGGGCTTGGCAACGACGGGCGGCACCGGCCCGGCGAATTCCTGGAACACGGCATCGCGCAGCACCGGCTGGTAGTTGACGATCTCGAGGAAGCCGACCGCCTCCACCGTGCGGCCGGCCGGCAGCTGCAGGGGCTGGTGGCTCTCGAGGTGCAGCCCGCCGGTCCCGTCCTGCAGGAACAGGTCGAGCCCGGGCCGCTGGAAGGTGAGCACGCCCTTGACGTGCAGGCGCTCGCCCAGGCTGGCGGAGGTGCGGAATTTTGCCGTGTCATCGAGCGCCAGAAACGGTTGTGCGAAGGGATCGTGCTCCTCCGGCTGCTCGATGATGAAGTCTTCTGCGGTCGGCACCATGAGGTTGACCGCCGTGAGCTGCCGGCGCGCGTAGTTGAAGGTGGTGGCCGCCGTGCCGCGCACGCGCACGCGCGCGGCCACGAGCGACCGCGGGTTCAGGTGCGAGGGCAGCTTCGGGAAGACGCGCACGCGGTAGCCGCCCACCGACACCTCCACCATCGTCTTCTGCGAGGCCACGTAGGAGACGGAGCGGACGAGTCCGGTGATCTCGATCCGCTGGCTGGCCTCGACGCCGGCCATCAGCCGCTCGATCGAAACCTGCTTGGCCGGCGGCAGCGCCGCGGTGCCGAGTTTCTTCCAGCCGGTGGATTGGATGACCGGGGCGAACCAGCCCGGGCCCGTCGTCCCGCTGACCTCGACCACGTCGCCGATCTTCGGCTGCGGCCCGACGTTCTGCACGAAGATGCCGGCACTCTCGTCCTGCACCACGAACTTGCCCTGCCAGTCGGGCTCGGCCGCGGTCACAACCCCGCGGATCGTCGCCGGCAGTTTCGTGTCGGCGGCGGCGGCGGTCAGCGCCCGCACCTCGGCCGCCGTGGTGAGCGGGGTGGCCGGCTCGCCCGCCGGCAGGGACAGGACCGCGCCGAGGATCAAGGCCGCGGCCGCCACCGGATGATGAAAAGGCGGGCGATGCATGGGGTTGGGGGAATCCCCAGCGAAGCCGGTGCCCCGGCTGATTCCAAGCGTTCTTTCGGCCCGGCGCCTCATCGGTCGCGCGGCACCCAGAGGAGGGGCTGCGTCACCGCCATGTTACGCCGGACCTCGGCGTCCGCCGGGTCGGCCGGCAGCTGGCGCCACCGCGCGAGGTAATCCGGCCGTCCCAGCCGGTGGCCGGCCAGCAGCAGGACGGGCTGGCGCGCGGGCCAGGCCTCGAAGTGCGCGAGGTCGGCGGCGAACGGCCACTTCGTCCGGTCGGCCAGGTAGGGAAACAGGAAGGCCGCGGCCTGCGCCACGCTCCGGCCGTCGGGCAATGTGAAGGCCCACAGGTTCTGCCCCGGGGTCGAAAGCAGCTCCGTGAGCAGCGCGACGTTATCGAGCTGGAAGATCGAGTAACCGTAGGGCTTGGTGCGGGCGAGTTCGCGCGGGAAGCTGCCATCGGGCGCCAGTTGCGCCGGCAGCAGGCGTTCGAGGAACACCTGGCGGGTCTCGTCCAGCCGGGCGGTGTCGCCGGTCAGGCGGGCGAACGCGGCGATCTGCAGCCAGTAGGCGACACTGTGGTTGTTTTTCGCCGTGGCTTCCTGGCGGCCCGGCGCGCTGGTTCGCAGCCAGTCCGTGTATTCGGCGAACCCCGCGCGCACGCCGGCGGTCGTCGCCGGCGGGATGCCCGGAGCGGACGCGATCGCCTGCGCCGCGAGCGCGACCTCGGCCAGGTGCAGCGTGTCGATGATGCCGTAACTCCGGCCGGAGGTGACACCGGGCACGGCCTGGGCAAAGCGCAGGTGGGGATTCATCCGCGTGGCCGGGTCCACGAAGAACACCCGCAGCCACTCGGCCGCGCGCGTGGCATAGGCCGCGTCGCCCGACACGAGGTAGGCGGCCGCCAGGGTGGCCACCGCGTCGCGCATCTCGCGCATGAGCATGCGGTGTGCGATGAAATTGTCGGGGTTCGTTTTGCCGTCGAGACTCACGTAGGGGAGGCCGCTGGGCGTCTTCGGGTTCGGCCACCAGTAATCGCCCATCGAGTAGAAATCGCCCGGTCCCGCCCCCTCCACGGTTGCGAAGGCCGGCAACGGTGCGGCGCGCAGCGACACGGGTGTCGCCGTCATCGCCGTGGCCGCCTGCCGCAGCACGCGTTCCCGGTCGGCCGCTGCCACCTCGTCGGACAAGCTTGCGGCGGGCGCGGTGGCGGAGTGCCGGCGGAGTTCGATCCATTCCACCGGCACGCCGTCAACCGTCGCACTGACCACCCCTTGTTTACCCTGGGGTAGTACGAGGTCAATTTGGGCCCGGCCGTTGGCCAGTTGCACCTGCCGCGAACCGCCGGCGGTGCCAAGGTTGTCGAGCAGGACGCCGGCGCCGGCGTGGCCGAAGCGCAGCACGTCCCGCGCCTCCAGGCAGAGGACGCCGGCCTGGTCGAGTAGCTCGGCCTGCACCCGCACGCGGCCGGCCGGCGCCGGCAGCTCCTGCAGGCGCAGGTGGTGGGGCGCACCCGGGGTGCGGGTCTCGTAGCGCACCAGCGTTTCGTCCGTCACCGTGCGGCCCGCGCGACGGGCGACGGCGCGCAGGCGGTTCATGCCCTCGTCGAGGGCCACGGCCCAGCGCAGGCCGGCCGCAGGGAAATCCTGGCTGTCGCGCCGCCGCACGCCCTGGGAGACGCCGTTCAGCCACAGCTCGACCTCCTCGGCGTTCGAATAGACCTTCACCGTGCGTTTCGCGCCCGGCGGGCCGCCACGCACCGCCCACGCATGGCCCTGGAGGCGCACCATCAGCTCGTCGGTCCAGTAGGACTGGTAGACATAGTAGGAGTCCTTCGGGGTCAGGTCGCGCTCGACCGCCCCCTTCTGGTTCACATAGGGCACGGGGTTTTCGGGGCGCAGCGGTGTGGAGAAATCCTTGAACACCCACGCGGCCGAGCCGGTGAGATCGGGCATCTTTTCCTGCTCCTTGAGGTGCCAGTCCACCAGGTCGCACATGTAGCTCTCGGACCAGTCGCCGTCGCGCGAGGCGCGGGCGTCGCCACCGAGGTTCCGGAAATCAAGCCCGCGCTCGTCGGCCGCACCCGCGCCGCCGACCCCGCGCAACGGCGCGTAGGGATCCTCGGCGAAGCGGCCGGCGTGGCTGTCGCCCCCCCACTCCGCGTGGAAAAAACGTTTCACGCGCCCGGCCTCCTTGCGGGTCACGTCGGCGTATTCCGTGAACTGGCCGCGATACCAGCCCGCCCAGATGGAGGGCGAATAGACGTCCACGAGGTCGCGGCAGAAGTCGCAGCGCCGGATCGCGGTGAGCCGCGCCGGGTCGAGCGCGTGCGCCCGCCCGTGCAGCTCGCGCATGAAGGCGCGGATCTTCTCCTTGTCGAATTCCGGAAAGTCACCCGGCCAGTCGTTCTCGTTGCCCAGCCCCCAGAGGATGACCGACGGGTGGTTGCGATGCTGGGTGATCATCGCCTCCAGCATCGCCCGGGCCTGGGCCTGATAGCGCTCGCCACCCAGCCCGCCGCGACACCACGGGATCTCCTCCCACACCAGCAGGCCGAGCTCGTCGCACAGCTCGAGGATGCGCCGCGACTGCTGGTAGTGGCCGAGCCGGATGAAATTCACGCCCATGGCCTTGATGAGCCGCATCTCCTGTTCCATCAGCTCCCCGGTCAGCGCCGCACCGAGGCCGGCATGGTCCTCGTGCCGGTGGGTGCCGCGCAGGAGCAGCCGCTCGCCGTTGAGCTTGAAGGGACCCTTTTCGACAAATTCGAACCAGCGCAGGCCGAAACGTTCCCACACGCGGCTTGGGCCGCCGGGGCCGGAGGCGGTGACCTCGACCCCGTAAAGCGCCGGCGAGGCGGGTGACCACAACCGCGGCTGCGGAATCACGACCGCCGGCAAATCGATCGTCTCGGTGCCCGCGGCCACGGGAAGTTTGACGGCGGTGAGCTCGCGGCCCTCGGGATCGATGACCCGCATCGTCAGCTCCTGGTCATAGGTCCGATCAGTCTGATCGGACTGATCAGACCTATGGAAATCCACCTTCACCGCCACGCGCCACGCGCCGTCCGGCATTCGCTCCGGGGTTGCGTGCACGCGGGTCAGGCCCGCCACCGGCAGATAGACCAGGTGCACCGGGCGATACAGGCCGCCATAGCGATTGAAGTCGCTCAGGTCGGAGGGGATGGTCTCGGGATCGCGGGAGTTGTCACAGCGCACCGCCAGCGGCACGCGGCCGGGGGCGATCCGGCTGTCGGCCGCCGGTAGCGCCGCCAGCGGGGACGCCCGCCAGGCCGCGACGGCCTCGGTGATGTCCACGAGAAACTCGTCGTAACCACCCGCGTGCGTCGCGACCCGCCGGTCGCCGATCCAGACCTCGGTGGTCTGGCCGCTGCCCTCGAAATGCAGCAGGGTGCGGCCGCCGGGATGGGGGTTGGCAATGTCCAGCGCGGTGCGATACCACGCCGGCCCTTGGTAATAGGGGGCGTCGGGATCAACGGCATCGCGGGCGTTGACGCAGTGCGGCAGCGTCACGGCCGTCCAGGCCGGCAGGCCCAGCGAGAGTTCGTCGCTGCGCAACGTGGCCCAGACCCCGCCCACCTCCCCGCGCACGTACTCCCAGCCGTCCGCGAGGGTCGTGCGCTCCTGCCAGTCGGACGGCCGCAACGCGGCCGGGGCCGGACCGGCCGGTCGCAGGACGACCGGCGCCAAGGCACAGGTGAGGAGGCAGGCACGGACAAAAGGGGTGAAGAGCGGCATGGGAAAAGAAAGGCGGCAACGAATCCGCCCGGCCGCATGGAAGGCGGTGGTGGAGCAGCAGAAGCCAGGGGGTAACAAATTCCGGCCCGAGGGTAGCGGGCTTCCTTCACCGCCGCATCCCCCCTTCGAGGGGTGAGTATGAAAAAATGCTGGTTACCCCTCCAACGAGGGGGGATAATGACCGCGCAGTGGGCTATGCTTCATGCCTTAGAGATGCCCCTCTGACGGTCCACGTCACGTCTCGTTCCCTGACCCCGCGGCGGCTTGCGCGCCACATATCCCACACACCATGAATCGTAATCTACCCCGACTGTTTGTCTGCATCGCGAGCCTGCTGCTCGCCGGCCTGCCTCCGGCCTCCGCCCAAGCCGATGGCACCGGCACCATCACCGGTCACATCTTCAACAGCGCCAGCAAGGAATACATCCGCGACGCCGAAATTCATGTCGAGGGCACCGACATCGCGGCGCCCTCCGGCACCAGCGGCACCTACACGCTGGCCCGGGTCCCCGCCGGTGAAGTCACCCTCAGGGTCACCTACGCCGGCCTGCCGCCGGTCACCACCATGGTCGCCGTCACCGCGGGCCAGACCGTCGTGCACGAGATCGAGATCGGCGGGGCTTCGGCCGCCCAGGGCAAGGTCCTCGAGCTGGAGGCGTTCAAGGTCACCGCCGAGATCGACGGCGGCGCCAAGGCGCTGCAACGCCAGCGCAATTCCATGAACCTGAGCCGCTCCGTCGCCTCCGACTCGTTCGGCAACGTCACGGAGGGCAACGTCGGTGAATTCCTGAAATTCCTGCCCGGCGTCGAGCTCGAGTACGTCGAGGCCGACACCCGCGGCCCGCGTATCGGCGGCATGGGTTCGCAGTACGCCAGCGTCACGCTCGACGGCAAGGGCATCGCCAGTGCCGACTCGTTCGGCCAGTATGTCGGTTTCGAGAATTCCCCCTCCGGCACCGCCAACCGCTCCTTCGGCTTCGACAGCATCTCGATCAACAGCATCGAATCGATCGAGATCAACCGCATCACCAGCGCCGCGATGGACGCCAACGCCCCCGCCGGCAACATCAACCTGAAGACGAAGAAGGCGTTCGACCGGAGAGGCCGCTCCCTCAGCGGATCGATCAGCACCGTGCTCAACAGCGAGGAGTTCACCCTCGACCGGACCGCCGGCCCCAACGACGGCGAGGGGCTCAAGTTCAAGCCGAACTACAACCTCAACTACTCCGACGTCTTCCTCAACAACCGCCTCGGCATCGTCCTCAGCCTCCAGGAGTCCAACCTTTATAACGAGCAATACCGCGTGGACCACACCTACAACCGCGTGCCGACCACGGCTGACCCCCGGGCGCAGGTGCTGACGCAGGTGCTGTTGAAGGACGGCCCCAAGTGGACCAACCGCGGCAGTTACACCGCGGTCATGGATTTCCGGGCCTCCGAATACCTCTCGCTCTCCCTCGCGACCCTGTTCTCGCGCTACCACGCGGAATTCTACAACCGCCAGGTCACGATGACGGCCGGCGGCACGCGCGCGACCGTGCCCGGCGACGGCATCCTCACCTACGGCACCGCGACCGCCACGGGCGGCAGCATCGTCTTCGGCGGCGGCAACGGCCAGAAGTTCACCAACACGCTGACCATCGTCCCCAGCTTCGAGTACCGCCGCGGCAACCTCACGGTCGATGGCTCGTTCAGCTCGTCGCACTCGCGCAACGACTACGACAACCTCTCCCACGGCACGGTGGCGAACTCCCCGGTGAACAACCTCACCGGCATCGGCTTCACCGCCGCCCGCTCGAGCAGCGAGGATGCCGACTGGCAGATCACCCAGACCGGCGGCCCGGACTGGACCACGCTCTCGCTCCAGACCAACCCGCGCATCTCCGACGACAACCGCCAGAACACGATCGACCTCAAGGCGGGCGACCTGAATTTCAAATACGCCCTGCCGGGACGGATCCCGACGTTCCTCCAGTTCGGCCTCAAGCAGGCCAACAACGACCAATGGGCGCGGAATTCGAACGACCTCGACAAGTGGCTCTACGTCGGCCCCGGCGGCGGCACGACCGGCTCCTATGGCAACTACCCCTCGCGCTTCGTGCTCTACCGCGGCTCGAACCAGCCGGGCGTGGCTTTCCACTCGATCGGCGGCGGCGGCGCCCCGCCGTTCCCGAACCGCGACACGCTCGGCGCCCTCTACTCCAGCAATCCCGGGTATTTCCTCCAATCGCTGCCCACCAATGCCGCGACTGCCAGCTCGGCTGGCATCAGCCTCGCCAACTACGAGTCGGGCAAATACCTGAACCAGCCGACCTACGATGTTGAGGAGACGGTGACCTCCGGGTACCTGATGGCGAACAGCCGCTTCAAGGGCCTGCAGATCCAGGGCGGCTTCCGCTATGAGCGCACCGAGCTCGATTCCACGGAACTCAACCCGTACTCCGACCAGGAAGTCGCCGCCGCCGGCTACGTCCCGACCGCCGCCGGGGCGCCCAACAGCATGGCCGCGATCGACTACAAGTACTCGCGGGCCCGCGTCCAACGCCACGCCAAGTACGACGATCTCTTCCCGAGCCTCACGGCCAAGTATGCCTTCCGGCCCAACCTGCTCTTCGACATCGGCTGGGGCAAGGCCATCCTCCGGCCCGACCTGAACAAGATCAGCGGCACCCGCCAGACCAACGACAACGCTGAGGAGATCCGGACCCCCAATCCCAACCTGCAGCCCGAGCGCTCCCAGAAAATCGCGGCCTCGGTCAGCTATTTCTTCGGCAACGCCGGCATCAACAACCTGCAGTTCGTGGCCAGCCGGACGCGCATCACCAACAAATTCTCGGAAACGCGCCTGTCGGCCGAGGAATTCGGCAACACGGATCCGGACTATGCGAGCTACGAATACATCACCTATAGCAACATCCCGTCGCCCGTGACGTACAACTCGCTGGAGTTTTCCTACCAGCAGTACCTCACGTTCCTGCCCCGGCTCCTGCAGGGCACGTCCGTCATCGCGTCGTACACCAACACGTTCCTCGACGAGCAGACGACGCCCCGGGTCCTCGGCGTCATCCCGCACACCCTCAAGGGCACGATCAACTACCGCCTGAGCCGGTTCAGCACGAGCTTCAGCGTGATCTGGCAGTCCGATTCCGACCAGTTCCAGGCCGCCAATCGCTACCAGAAGGGCAACCTGAAGTGCGACCTCACGGCGGACTTCCGGGTCACCGACCGGCTCAGCGTGTTCGTCGCCGGCCGGAACATCTTCGAGGAATCGCACCGCCTCATGGAAAAGAGCCCCGGCAACCCCGACCTGCTGTTCCGCTACGAAAACTACGGCACGAACTGGACCTTCGGCGTCCGTGGCAGCTTCTGACGCCGCGCCCAACCCTTACGGTCACGCTCGCATCCCCGCCCGCCCTGCTTCCGCAGGGCGGGCTTTTTCTTGGCACCCTGTAGGGCCGGTCTCTGACCGGCCAGGCCAGTCGGAGACTGGCCCTGCCGGGGAGCCCACCCTTTATCCTTTCCAAACCACCGCGGCGCCATCGGCGCTCAGCAGGTGGATGATCTCGGGCCGGGGCGTGGCCTGGGCGGCGATCGCCCCGGCGTCAGTGGTGGAGAAATCCTCGCGCGTCAGCGCCATGACCGCACCGCCGAAGCCGCCGCCGGTGAGGCGGGCGCCAAAAACCGCCGGGTGCTTTTCCAGCAGGTCCACCAGCCGGTCGAGCGCGGGGGTGCTGTTTTCGAACAGGTGCTGCGAGCTGCGGTGCGAGGCCGTGAGCAGCCGGCCGGCGGCCACCAGGTCGCGAAGCTGCAGCGCCGCGACCGTGTCGTGCACCCGGGCATGCTCCTCGACGATGTGCTTCGCCCGGCGCGCGATCTCCGGCGCGAGCTTCCCGGCCAGCGGCGCCAGCTGGGCCGGCGTCAGGTCCGCGAGCTGCGTGACGCCCAGGGTATTCGCCGCCGCCAGGCACTCCCGGTGGCGCGTGGCGTAGAGCCCGTCGATCAGGGCGTGCTTCTCCTTGGTGTTAAAAATCCACAGGTGGGTCCCGGCCGGCAGGGGGACCCGGGAGAAAACCGGCCCGCGACAGTCGATGTGAACGAGCTGCCCGGCGCGACCAAAGGCGCTCGTGCCCTGGTCGAGGATGCCGCAGGGCACGCCGACGTAATGGTTCTCCGCGTGCCGGCCCAGCGCGGCCAGTTGCTCCAGCTCCAGCGGGGGGTTTCCGGTCAGACCCAGCAGGGCCAAAGCCGTCGACAGCTCGAGGGCCGCACTGCTGCTGAGCCCGGCCCCGGCCGGCAGATCGGAGCTGACCAGCAGGTCAAAGCCGGCCGGCTGGGGCAGTTTGAAATCACCGAGGCTCCGCCAGACCCCCAACGGGTAGTTGGCCCAGGCATCCTCCCCGGCCAGCCGGCCGGCCGGCATGGCCGCCAGATCCATCGGCTTCGCCCCGCTGGTGCTGCGCAGCCGGAAACGGCCGGCCTCACCCGGCGCCACGGCCACCCATACATAGCGGTCGATGGCCGCGCCGAGCACGGCGCCGCCATTGTAGTCGGTATGGTTGCCGATGAACTCGATCCGGCCCGGCGCGCGCGCGATAACCACCGGCGCGCGGCCGTAAGCCTGTTGGAATTGCTCCCGGATATCCTGCATGGTCCCTACATGGCGGCCAGCCGGGAAAATAGAAGGGAAAAAGCCGCGGGGATTCCCCGGGCGGCGGGGAATCAGGCGGACGCCCGTTTGGCCGGCCAGACCAGCGTGAGCAGCAGGGCTGTCATCCCGCCGGCGGAAATGCCGGATTCCATCAGGGCGCGCGCCACCGCCGGCAGCCCCGCCACCAACCCGGGCTGCGTCGGCAGGCCCAGCCCGACGCCGAGCGACAGCGCCACGATCAATCCCTCGCGCTGGCCGAGCCCCTCGCTGAGGATCAGCCGCAGGCCCGACACCGCCACGAGGCCGAAGAGCATCATGGCCAGCGCGCCGATGACCGGCGGCGGCACCACGCTGATCAGGCGGCCGACCGCGGGAAAAATACCGAGCAACGCCAGCAGGGCCGCCATGTAATAGCCCACCCGCCGGCTCGCCACGCCCGTCAGCTGGATGACGCCGTTGTTCTGCGCGTAGGTGGCGCTGGGGAAACCCCCGAACAACGCCGAGACGGTGCTCGTGAGCCCATCGGCCAGCACCCCGCCCGACAACCGTCGCCAGTGCTCGGGCCCGGTCGTCGCCAGCCCGGAAAGCTGCGAGGTCGCGGTCATGTCGCCGATCGCCTCCAGCATCGAGACGAGGTAGACAAACGCGAACGGCAGCGCCAGTTCCCACCGGAAGGCAAAGCCGTGCGGCAGCAGCCGGACCGGCGTGAACCAGGTGCCGTCCCCCGGCGGGGGCGGTGTCAGCACGCCGCACAGCGCGCAGGCGAGCACGCCACCCATCACGCCCAACGCGATGCCGGCGATCCGCGCCCACGCCCGGCCCACTGCCTGCGCCACCGTGACGATGGCCACCACGCCGGCCCCGATCACCAGCCCCAGCCACGGCGCATCCGGCCGCAACGGCACCGCCAGGTTGTAATAGGCGGTCGGGATCAGCGACACGCCGATCAGCAGCACGATGATGCCCGAGACGAGCGGCGTGAAGATGCCGCGCAGGTGCCGCAGCAGCGGCGAGAAGGCGATCTGCAGCGGCGCGGTCAGGCACGACAGCCCGAACATCAGGGCGAACCCGCCCGCATGCCATGCCTGGGTCAGCACCCCGATGAAGGCAAAGCTCGTGCCGGTCACGCTCAGCAGGCCCGAGCCCACCGGGCCGCGCCGGCGGCATTGCAGGAAGGTGCCGAGCGCGGACGAGATCAGCGCCAGGCTGATGAGGTAGGCCGTGTCCGCCGCGGAAAATTTCAAGGCGCCCGCCAGCAGCAGCGGCGGCGTGATGGTGCCGACGACCATCGCGCTGACGTGCTGGGCACCGACCAGCAGCGCCGTGCCCGGCGGCACCCGGTCCTCCAGCCCGTAGACGATCGCCGCCGGCTGGCTGACGGGTTGCGGGGGCAGGTCGTTCATGCGCGGATGGTAGCAGGGGCCGAGCCAGAGGGACGGGGCGAAATCCCGTAGGGCCGGTCTGTGACCGGCCAGGACCAGTCAGAGACTGGTCCTCCTCCAGAGCTCACGGCGCCTTCTCGATCCGCACGGTCCAGTCGCCGCCCGAGGCCAGGCCGTGCTTCGCCGAGAAGCTGCCCATGTTGAGCGCGAACGCGACGTCCATCAGGCTGTTGAGGTAAAGCAGCGGGGCGCCCTCCGGCACGTCGCCGAAGGTCCGCGCGTAGGGCATGGTCCCGCGGTAGGCCTCCTTGCCGTCGTGGAAGATCACGACGAGGAACTTGTCGCCGAAGGCCGGCTTGAGTCCGTTGAAGAGCGCGTCGGGAATGTTCGTCCAGACGTTGCCGTAGTGGAAATCGATCATCGGGATCGTGCCTTTCAGCGCCGGGCCGGCCCGGGCGGCGCGCTCGTAGGGCAGGCTGACGACCTTGGGCTCCAGCAACGGGCCGACCTGTTCGAAGGTGATCTTGCCTGCCGCCAGCCGCGCGCCGGTGAAGGCGTAGATGTCGCGGCCATGGAAGGTGTAGCTTTTCTCCGAACCCGAGCGGCGGTTGGTTTTTTCGTCGATGCGCCGGACCGCCGTGATGCCGAGCTCCTCGGCCACGAGTGTCCAGGTACCGTTATCGGGGCCGACAAAGAAGTGGCCGCTCTTCGCCTGCAGCACAATGGAGGCGCGCTCCGAGCCGACACCCGGATCGACCACCGACACGAACACGGTGCCGGCCGGCCAGTAGGTCGCGCTCTGCTTGAGCCGGTAGGCCGCCTCCCAGATGTCGTACGGTGTGTTCTCGTGGCTGAGGTCGAAGATCGCGAGGTGCGGATCCACGCCGAAGGCCACGCCCTTCATGGCGGCGACCGCGCCGTCCTTCGTGCCGAAGTCGGTCTGGATGACGAGGGCGTGCTGGGCGCGGGCCCCGACGGCGCCGGCGAAGAGTCCGAGGAGCAGCGGCAGGAGCAGTTTCTTCATACGGGAAGGGAAAAAGAAAACCGCCGGGAGGCAAGCTCCCGGCGGTTTCGCTATGGTGTGTGTGCGGGCCCGGCCCGTGCCAGGCTCAGAAGCTGTACTTCGCCGTGAACTGCACCTGGGTGCCGGGCAGCGCCAGGATGGAGGCGTTGCCGTACACCGCATTCGGCGGGGCCCAGTTCATCTCGTCCGTCACGTTGGAGACGTTCAGCCGGAAGTCCCAAGCCTTGCCGTATTTGTACTGGGCCCCCAGATCGAGCGAGTACTGGTTGGGAATCACCAGCGTGCCGGCGTAGTTGTTGTTGATCTCGCCGGTGGCCGTCAAATTGGCGGTCAGGGTCAGGCCGTTGTCGAAGCCGTAGGACAACAGGCCGTTCATCTGGTGCTGCGGCAGGCCCGACACCTGGTTGACGTTGGCGTAGTCGATGCCCTGCGTGGGCACCAACGCAACGCCACCATCGGACTGGAACGGCGCGGTGACCGTGGCGTCGATGTAGGAATACGACAGCGTGGCGTAGAGGTGCTTGTTGGGCTGGTAGTTCAGCTCCGCCTCGAAGCCCTTGGCCTTGAACTTCTGGACCACGACGCTGCTGGTGCTCTTCGCGGTCCGTTCCTGGCTGTAAACGGCGAAATTCAGGAACAGCGTGTTCTCCTTGAGGGAATACTTGGTGCCGGCCTCGAACAGCTCGCTGGGTTGCTGGAAGTTTTCCTTACTGAGCGGATTGGCGCTGCCGAGGTCGTTGCCATTGCTCCAGCCCGTGATACCGCCGCCGTTGCCGACCGCGCCCGAGGTGTTTTTGCTGAAGTTGTAGGTCGCGTAGATGCTCGAGGTCTTGGTCGGCTTGTAGACCAGGCTGAGGTTGTAGCTCGGGATCCAGACGCTCATGCTGTCCTCGTAGAAGACCGGCCCGAGCGGGTCCCGCACGTTGGCGTGGAAATGCTCGTAGCGGCCGCCGGTCACGATATCAAACTTGTCGTTGGGCTTCCAGGTGGCCTGAAAAAACGGCCCGATGGTCGTGGCATTGCTGTCGTTGGTGTCACCATTGATCTGGCCCTGCGTGGCGTAGCGGTTGGGCCAGCCGGGGACGGGTTGTCCGACGAACCGGTTGTAGAACTCGCCGGAATTGTAGACGTTCACGTAGTTGAGGTCCTTGGTCAGGTCCCAGACATTGGCCGGCTCGAAGAAGTAATCGTCATAGGCCAGGGTCTTCTGGTATTTCAGGTCGAGGCCGGTGTTGATGGTGAACTTCGGCTTCTGGATGATGACCTCGGTGCGGTTCTCCGCGAACCAGGAAGGATCGATGATCTCCGAGTAGTAGTAACTGCTGAGGGTGTTGCGCTTGGTGTAGCTCCAGAAGGTGTTGTTCACAATCTTGAGCTCCGGACTGGCGGTGTAGGTCTGGATGGCCTGGAGGTTGTACTCGTTGCCCTTGGAGTGATCGCCGGGCTTGAGCAGGCGGGCGTGGCGGTTGAGTTGGACCGTCGGCCCGTAGGCGATCACGTTGCCCGGCTGCCCCGGGAAGAAGGCATCGGGGGAGTTGCCATAGACGTAGGTCGAATTCTGCGCATCCGAGGGCGCCCCGGGCGAGTTGTTGGTGTTGATGCCCGTCATGTAATTGCCGTTGTCAATGAGGTCCTGGGTCACCCGGTTCATGCCCCAGTTCTCGGTGTAGCGGTAATCGGCCCAGTTGCCGTTGATGAAGATGTTGTAGTTCTGGGACGGATGGAACTCCAGCGCCCCGTAGAGCGAGTGGTTCTTGTTATAGTAATTGTGCCAGTACCCCTTGCTGTCCTCGCCGGAGTAGCTGACGCGATAGGCGCTGTCCTTGGACAGCGGGCCACCCATGTCGAAGGTCCAGGCTTTCTGCGAGTAGGAGCCGAGCGTCACGCTGACCGAACCCTTGGTCTTGTCGAAATAGGGGCGCTTGGTGATCAGGTCGATGAAGCCGCCGACATACATCGAGGCGCCCTGCACCGCGGTGGCGGGGCCCTTGACGATGTTGACCGACTCGATGGCGTTGAAGTCGAGCGGCAGGCCGTTGCCGTTGGAGGTGATGCGGCCGCGCACCCCGTTGATGAACAGGTCGGCGGTCTGGCCACGGATGCTGGGGTTGGACGGGGCGCCGAAGTTGGTCGTCGTGTAGGCGCTGGAGGTCAGCTTCGAGAAATCCAGCACACTGGAGATGTTAATGTCACTCAGCTGCTGGCTGGAGATAATGGTGACGTTGCGCGGCACGTTCACGATGTTGTCGTCCGTGCCGAACACGGAGTTGAACGGGCGCGCGATGGGCAACACCAGCTGCTCGGGCGCCACGCCCGAGTCGATGCGAAAGGGATCAAGCACCAGGACTTCGCCCTTGGGCGGCTCGGAGTTGTCGACCGGGGGGGTCGTTTGGGCGGACAGGGGCCCGAAAAGGCTGACGGCAAACGGCACGGCCAGCAACGTGCGGAGCAGGTTGGTTTTCATGGTAAGGTTAAGGTGAGGTGGGTCAGCCCTGTCTTAAAGCAAGGCATGTGCCACGGAGCCCGCGGTTTAGTTGGCGCAAAAAATTGCCTATGCGGTATGACCCCTGCTAAATGCCGGCCACATGTCTCCGTCCTCTCTCGTCCTGCGCCTCGCCGCCGGTCTGGTTTTCTTGTCGTCCGCGCGGCCGGCGATAGCAGAAATCACCCGGCCGGTGGTCGTGATTGTCACCATGTTCGAAGTCGGCGAGGATACGGGCGACGCCCCGGGTGAATTCCAGTACTGGGTTGAGCGCGAGCACCTCGACCGCGTCCTCCCCCTCCCGGCCGCCTATCACCCCGTGCGCACCAACGCCGACGGTTCCGTCATCGGCATCGTCACCGGCATGGGCAACACCAACGCCGCCGCCAGCATCATGGCCCTCGGGCTCGATCCGCGCTTCGACCTGAGCAAAAGCTACTGGCTCATCGCCGGCATCGCGGGCCTCGACCCGGCCGACGCCTCCGTCGGCTCGGCCGTATGGACGGATTACGCCGTCGAGGGCGACCTGGGGCACGAGATCGACGCCCGCGAGATCCCGGCGGACTGGCCCACCGGTTACATCCCCCTCCGCAAAAAGAAACCCTACGAACTGCCGCTGCAGCCGGCCGCCGAGCGCGTGGACCATTGCTATCAGCTCAACCCCGGCCTGTTGCACTGGGCCTATGCCCTCACCAAGGACACTCCACTGGTCGAAACCGATTCCGTCCGGGCTTTCCGGGCCCGCTACTCCGACCACCCGAAGGCCCTGCAGTCGCCTTCCGTCCTGATCGGCTCCAATCTCGCTTCCAGCACCTACTGGCACGGCAAGCTGCTCAACGCGTGGGCCAACGATTGGGTGGCCTACTACACCGGGGGCCGCGGCAACTACACCACCACCGCGATGGAGGACTCGGGCAGCCTGCGCGCGCTGACCAACCTCACCCGCGCCGGCCGGGCCGACGTGAACCGCGTGCTCCTGCTCCGCACCGGCAGCAACTTCGACCTGCAGCCGCCCGGTCTCACCGCCGCGGAAAGCCTGAGCGGGGAGAAGATCGGCCATTACTCCGCCTACATTCCCTCGCTCGAGGCGGCCCACGCCGTCGGCCGCCGCGTCGTGCACGCCCTGGTCGAAGGCCGGGCCCGTTATGAAACCACCATCCCGACGGCAACGCCGGCAAAATGAAACGCCTCGTCCTGTTATTCCTGGTCCTCTCCCTCGGCCTGCGGGCCGAAACCGTCGACGTCCTGCTGGTCGGTTCCAGTGATGCCGGCCTGCAACCCCTGCTCGCCCAGCTCACCGGTGCCCGCACCGAGAAATACGTGGCCTGGCAGTTCTGGCTCGGCACGCTCGACGGCAAAACCGTCGTGCTCACCCGGACCGAGGGCGACCCGCTCAACGCCGTCGCCGCCGCCACCCTCGCCCTCCGCCGCTATGCGCCCAAGCTGGTTGTGACCTTCGGCCCGGCCCGCGCCCACGACCCGGCGCTGAAACCCGGGGATGTCGTCGTCAGCGGCAGCTTCGCGGCGTTCGACGGTATGATTTCCCCGCACCGCGAACTCGGCGCCGGCAGCACCCCGCTGGCGTGGAGCAAACTCCCGCATCCCCTGATGACCGCCGGTGAGGCCGAGACCCCTTTGGAAAGTTTTCCCGCCGACCCGGCCGCCCTGGCCGTGGCCCGGAAGCTGACCGGCACCCGGGGCCGGCTCGTCACCGGCGTGCTCGGCTCGGCCTATCAGGTGAACCGCGAGGCCGATCGCATCGCCTGGCTTCGCGCCCAGTGGGGCACCAGTTGCGAGGACGGCGACTCGGCCCACATCGCCGGCTGCGCGCTGCTGCTGGGCGTGCCGGCCATCGGCCTGCGGGTCATCGACGGGGCTCCCGGCGAAGCCGCGCCCCTGGTCCGCCAGCTTCTGGAGGGCCTGAAATGAAGCCCCTCGTCATCCTGTTGGTGCTGGCCGTCACCCTCCGCGCCGCCGGGCCGGTCGACATTCTCGTACAGGGCGCGGAGAAACTCGAGGTGGCCGAGATCCTCGCGGCCCTCGAGGATTCGTCGAAAAGCACCATCGGGCCGTTCAGCTTCTGGACGGGCCGCATCGGGCCGCACCACATCGCGGTCTCGCTGACCGGCCAGGGCCTGCTCAATTGCACGACCGCGACCATCCTCGGCATCGAGGAGTTCCACCCCAGGCTGATCGTCAACCAGGGCACCAGCGGCGCGCAGGCGCCTTACCTGAAGCTGCATGACATCATTGTCGGCCGGCGCGCCCTGGACTATGGCAACTTCCTGACCTCGGATCGTCCCGCCGGCGCCGGCAGCACCCCGCTGACCTGGACGCCCCGACCCCAGCGGATGCGCGATCCGGCCACGGGCGAATTGATGGAATTTCGCGACGGTTTCGCCGGCGACCCGGCCGCCCTGGCCGTGGCCCTGCGCACCGCCAACCCCATGGGCCGCGTCTTTGCCGGCATCATCGGATCGGCCCACGAGGTGAACCTCGAACTCGACCGCGTGCGCTGGTCGGCCGAGACTTTCGGCATGGATGTCGAGGAAATGGAATCCGGCCATGTCGCGGCCGTCGCCCACGCCTATGGCATCCGCTACATCGCGTTCCGGGTCGTCAGTGACGCCCCCTACGAGGGTGTGCCGTTCCATCCGCAGGCCGCCCGGGCCACCGCGCTCTTCACGGTGAACTTTCTCCACAACTTTCCCGCCCTGCCCTGACCCATGCTGCAGAAAATCTACCGCCTCTCCGAAAACGGCACCACCGTCTCGCGCGAACTGCAGGCCGGCCTGACGACGTTCGCCGCGATGGCGTACATTCTCGCGGTCAATCCCGCGATCCTCGCCGCCGCGGGCATGCCGCAGAACGCGCTGATCACCGTCACGGCCCTGACCGCCGCCCTCAGCACGCTGCTGATGGGCTGGATGACCAACTACCCGCTGGCCCTCGCCCCCGGCATGGGCATCAACGCCTACTTCGCCTTCACCGTGTGTCTCGGCCTCGGTGTCTCGTGGCAGTCCGCCCTCGGCCTCGTCTTCGTCAACGGCTGCATCTTCCTCAGCCTGTCCGTGACCGGCATTCGCGAGAAAATCATCCATGCCATCCCGCACCAGCTGAAGCTCGCCATCACCTGCGGCATCGGCCTGTTCATCGCCTTCATCGGCCTGAAGAACGGCGGTATTGTGGTCTCGAATCCCGCCACCTTCGTCACGCACGGCGATTTCGGCACGCCGGCCGTGCTCCTCTGCTTCGGCGGCATCCTGCTCACCGCGGTACTGGTGGCCCGCCGGATCCCCGGCGCGATCATCCTCTCCATCCTCGCCGTCACGGCCGCCGGCCTCTTCGTCTCCGACGGCAAGGGCGGCCACGTCACCACGATGCCCGGCAGCCTGTTTTCGCTGCCGGCCTCGCCCGCGCCGACGATGTTCCAGCTGAACTTCGACCTCCTGCGCGATGACTTCGGCAAGGCGCTCCCGATCATCCTCACCCTCCTGCTGGTCGACATGTTCGACAACATCGGCACGCTGATCGGCGTGACCAAGCGCGCCGGCCTGCTCGATGCCAATGGCACGCTGCCCAAGGCCGGCAAGGCCCTCGTGGCCGACTCCCTCGCCGCGATCATCAGCTCGCTGCTCGGCACCTCGACGGTCGTCAGCTACATCGAGTCCGCCTCGGGCGTCGAGGCGGGCGGGCGCACCGGCCTGACCGGGGCGACGACCGCGGTCCTGTTCCTGCTGGCGCTGTTCCTGACGCCGGTGATCCTGGCGATCCCCGCCGCGGCCACCGCCCCGGCCCTCGTGATTGTGGGCGTCTTCATGTTCCAGTCGGTCGCCGAGCTGAAGCTCGACGATTTCACGGAGGCGGCGCCGATCTTCCTGATCATTGCCGGTATCCCGCTCAGTTTCAGCATCGCGGAAGGCATCGGCCTCGGCCTCATCGCCTACGCCGTGCTGCACCTCGTCACGGGCCGGGCGAACAAGGGCTCGCTCCTCACCTACCTCCTCGCCCTGATCTTCAGCCTGCACCTGCTCCGCGCCATCTTCGCCCGGCTGTTTTGAAGGACAGATTCCTTATTCAGAAGCCATGAATCCGACCTGCTCCCTTCCTGGCTTTCTGGCTTCAGAATAAAATCGATTGCTCCGGCTTGGTCCTTCGGATTCTGCATCACCTGCCCCATGAGATTCCTTCCCTTGTTTCTCTGTGTCGCTGTCGCCGCCGTCGCCGCGCCGTTCTCCGCCCGGTTTGAGGAAATCAAGCGCACTGCCAAGCCAGCCGAGCTCTACACGTTCCTTTACGCGCTGCCGAAGGGCGGCGACCTGCACAACCACCTCGGCGGGGCCGGCCGGGCCGAGTGGTGGTATGCCCTTGCGACCGACCCGGCGCGCAATGGCGGCGACGCTTTCTACACGCGGGTGAAATTCAGCATCCCGCTCGATCCCGCCTCGTCCCTCGTGCTTTTCCAGACCATCCGGCAATACACCTACGACCGGCTGGCCGCGGCGGAACAGTCCGACTATGTGCGGCTCGATCGCCTGGTCCCGGAGCAGAGGCAGGCCTGGCTCGACTCCGTCCGGCTGGACCGACCTGGTGAGGGGCGGGCGGAGTTCTTTGACGTGACCTGGCCGCGGCTCGGCCAGCTGTTCCAAAACATGCACGTTTACACCGGCATCCTGGTCGAGAACCTGAGGACCTTCGGCGCCGAGGGGCTCGCCTATCTCGAAACGCAATTCGGGGTTCAGTATTTCACGGACAACCAGGGCCGCGCCATCCCGGTGGAGGAGGCGGTCGCCTTCGTCAAACAACGCCTGGCCCAGCCTGACGCCGCCACCTCCGGCGTGACCGTGCGGTTCCAGGAAATGGTGCTGCGGTTTGCGCCCCAGGCCGAGGCGCAGCTGGAAACCCTCTACCAGTTCGTCGACACCCACCGCGACCTCTGGGTTGGCCTCAACATGGCCGGCATCGAGGAGAACGACAAGGGCAACGCCACGCGCTTTCTCGCCAAATACCGCGAGCTGCGCCGCCGCCACCCCACCCTCGCCCTCTCCATCCATGCCGGCGAGATGGACGGACCCGACACGCATGTCCGCGACACCCTGCTGCTGGGCGCCAGCCGCATCGGCCATGGCGTCAACCTCATCCAGGACCCGGAGACCCTGCTCCTGCTGCAGCAGACCCGCCGCGTGCTGGTCGAGATCAACCTCATCTCCAACCGCCTGCTCGAGTACACGCCCGACCTGACGAAGCACCCGTTCCCCGAGTATCTCCGCACCGGCATCCCCGTCTGCCTCAACACCGATGACCGTGGCATGTGGGACTCCAACCTGACCGACGAGTACTACACCGCCGTCACCACCTTCAACCTGTCGTGGGACGAACTCGTCCAGCTCGGCCGCAACTCCCTTACGCACGCCTTCGTCCAACCGGACGTGAAAGCGAAGCTGCTGGCCGACTACGAGCGCGCCGTCGCCGGATTCGAGACGAAGTTCCTTCCCGCGGATTCGCTCGGCCAGCTGACCGCGGTCAAGCCCGTCACCTACGGCTACGCGAAACGCACCTGGGGGCTGGAGTTTAAGTAGGTCCGGTCTCCGACCGGACCATTAAACACCCAGGGCCAGTCACAGACTGGCCCTACTCCACCTTCGCCCCGGCCTTGACCCACGCGGCGATGACCGCGCGTTCCTCGTCGGTCATCTTCGTGAGGTTGCCCAGCGGCATGATGCGGGTGACGACCACCTGCTGGTAGATGCGCTGCGCGTTCTGCACGATGTCGACGGGCGTGTGCAGCAGCACGCCGGCCTGCGGCGCGGTGTAGCCGGGGAACGTCGGTGCCGGCGAGTGGCAGGTCACGCAGCGTTCGCCAATGATGGCGCGCACGCGGTTGAACGTGACCTCGCCCTGCACCGGTGGCAGGGGCAGGACCCGCGGGGCCGTCCACCACGCGACCACCGCGAGCAACCCGGCGCCGATGACGGGATACTGCCAGGCGTAGACGCCCTTGTGCTTGCGGTTGAAGAAATGCCGGATGCTGACGCCCGCCGCCATGATGAGCGTGAGCACGGCCCAGTTGTGCGGGTGCGCATAGGTCGAGGCGTAGTGGTTGCTCACCATGATGAAGATCACCGGGAGCGTGAAATAGTTGTTGTGCACGCTGCGCTGTTTGGCGCGCAGGCCGTCCCGCGGGTCCGGTTTTCCGCCCGCCCGCATGGCCGCCACCATCCGCTTCTGGCCGGGGATGATGACGAAGAACACATTGGCCGCCATGATGGTGCCGATGGCCGTGCCGACGTGGATGAACGCCGCGCGGCCGCCCAGCGTCTGCGCCAGGCCCCACGCGAGCGCCGTGACCAGCCCGAACACCACGAGCCCGAGCAGGCCGTCGCGTTTGCCGAGCGGGGATTTGCAGAGCAGGTCATAGACGATCCACGAGCCCACCATGCTGGCCGCACCGAGGCCGACGGCCTGCAGTGGCGTGAGCGCGCGGACGTTGGCGTCCACCATCATCGCGCCGGCCTTCAGCCAGTAGACGAGCACGAGCAGCGCCGTGCCGGACAGCCACGTCGTGTAGGCCTCCCACTTGAACCAGTGCAGCTTCTCCGGCAGCGCGGCCGGGGCCACGAGGTATTTCTGCGGGTTGTAGAAGCCGCCGCCGTGCACCGCCCAGAGTTCACCCCCCACGCCCTTCTTCGCCGCATCGGAATCCGGCGGTGGCGCGTCGAGGCTGTTGTCGAGCCAGATGAAGTAGAACGACGAGCCGATCCACGCGATGCCGGCGATGACGTGCAGCCAGCGCACGAGCAGGCCGAGGAAGTCGAGGAGCGTGGCCGTGTCCATCGCCGGGCTAGTAGCGCACCTTGTCCGTCTTCTTCGCCCACGCCTGGAAGGTCGCCTGGGCAGCGGTGCGCAGCAACGGGCTCATCCTGATCGCACGCTTCTCCGGTGGCAGCGGCACCTGCTGGTAGATGAAGTCGTCGTCGAAGCCGATGGCGGCGGCGTCCGCCCGGGTGTTGCCATAGTAAACCGTCGGGATGCGCGCCCAATACACCGCGGCCAGGCACATCGGGCAGGGCTCGCAGCTCGTGTAGAGCTCGCAGTCGGTGAGCTGGAAGGTCTCGAGGTTGGCACAGGCGTCGCGGATGGCGACGACCTCGGCATGCGCCGTCGGGTCGTTGGTGGAGGTCACGCGGTTGTGCCCCCGGCCCACCACCTGCCCGCCGCGGATGATCACGCAACCGAAGGGTCCGCCGCGGCCGGATTGCATGCCGTCCTCGGCGAGCTTGATGGCCTCGCGCATGAATTGGTCCTGGCTCATTGTTGCCAAATCAGAGCAAAACCCGGGCCAGACGCCAGCCTGCGCTTCGACCCCGCAATCTTGTGCTGACACCCGGCACGCATCCGGCTTTGCTCCCCTTCCAGTCCCATGAGCTCCCACCCGACAGTGAGCGGCCTCGAGATCCGCGGCCCGCTGAATCCCGGTTACGCCGGGATCCTGACGCCCGAGGCCTGCGCATTCCTGGCCGGGCTGGTGGAAAAATTCGGCCCGCGCCGCCTGGAGCTGCTCGCGAAGCGCGTCGAGCGCCAGCGCGCCATCGACGCCGGCCAGCTGCCGGACTTCCTGCCCGAGACCGCCGTCATCCGGGGTGGTGATTGGAAGGTGGCACCCATCCCGCCCGACCTGCTCGACCGCCGTACCGAGATCACCGGCCCGGTGGACCGCAAGATGGCCATCAACGCCCTCAACTCCGGCGCGCAGTGCTGGATGGCCGACTTCGAGGACGCCAACTCGCCGACCTGGGAGAACTGCATGGACGGCCAGATCAACATGCGCGATGCCGCCCGGCGCACCATCACCTACGCCTCGCCCGAGGGGAAGCAGTACGCCCTGAAGGAAAAGATCGCCGTCATCATCGCCCGCCCGCGCGGCTGGCACATGGAGGAGAAGCATGTACTGTTCAAGGGCCAGCGCGTCTCCGCCTCCCTCTTCGACTGGGGCCTGCACTTCTTCCATTGCGCCAAGGCGCTGATCGCGCGCGGCAGCGGCCCCTATTACTACCTGCCCAAGCTCGAGAGCCACCTCGAGGCGCGCCTCTGGAACGATGTCTTCGTCCACGCCCAGGCCGCGCTGGGCCTCCCGCGTGGCACCATCCGGTGCACGATGCTGATCGAGACGATCACCGGCGCCTTCGAAGCCGAGGAGATCCTCTACGAGCTGCGCGAGCACGCCTCCGGCCTCAATGCCGGCCGCTGGGACTACATGTTCAGCATGGTGAAGAAGCTCCGCAACCGCCCCGGCTACATGTTCCCGGACCGGACGCTCATCACCATGGAGGTGCCGTTCCTCCGCGCCTACGTCACCCACGTCATCAACGTCTGCCACCGCCACGGCGCTTACGCCATGGGCGGCATGGCCGCGCAGATCCCGATCCGCCACGACCCCGCCGCCAACGCCGCCGCCCTCGCCAAGGTTCGCGCCGACAAGACCCGCGAGGTCCGCGCCGGCCACGACGGGACCTGGGTCGCGCATCCCGGCCTCGTGCAGACCGCCCTCGATGCCTTTGGCGAGCACATGAAGGGCGCGAACCAGCTCCATGTCATCCACCCCGGGAAGGTCACCGCCGCCGACCTGCTCGCCCCGCTGCACGGCCCGATCACCGAGGCGGGCGTGCGTTGGAACCTGCACGTCGGCGTCCGCTACCTCGAGGCGTGGCTGGGCGGCTCCGGCGCCGAGCCGATCCACCACCTCATGGAGGATCTGGCCACCTCGGAGATTTCCCGCTCGCAGCTCTGGCAGTGGCTCAAGTTCGGGGCGAAGCTCGCCGACGGCCGGCCGGTCACGGCGAAACTCTACGACGAGCTGCTGCCCGCCGAGCTGGCCGCGATCCGCACCGAGTATGGCGACGCCCGCTACGACGGCGGCCGCTTCCCTGAGGCGATCGAGCTTTTTATGCGCATGTCGAAGAGCACCGAGTTCGACGAATTCCTCTCCCTCCCGGCCTACGAACTGCTGCCCTGAGCCATCAACCCCCGGTCTTTGTCTGATGCCTTCCCTTGTTGATCTGAACGGAACCAACCGGGCGGCCTTTGTGGCCGCCCTGGGTCATCTGTTTGAACATTCCCCGTGGGTGGCGGAGGTGACCTGGTCGAAACGGCTGGGCCTGCACAGCGAGGGCGACACCGGCCCGTTCACCAGCGCCGAGGCGCTGCACGCCGCGCTGTGCGTCACGATGCGCACCGCCCCGAAGAGCCGGCAGCTCACGCTCATCCGTGCCCATCCCGACCTCGCCGGCCGCCTCGCACAACAGCAGAAGCTCACCGCCGATTCCGCCCGCGAACAGGCCAGCGCCGGACTTGACCAGCTGACCGACGCCGAGCTGGCGGAGTTCACCCGGCTGAACGACGCCTACAAGGCGAAGTTCGGCTTTCCCTTCATCATCTGCGCCCGGCTGAACGCCAAGGCGGCCATCCTCACCGCGATGAAGAAGCGCAGCAAAAACACCCCTGATGCGGAGTTCGCCGCCGCCCTGATCGAGATCGAGAAAATCGCCTGGCTCCGCCTGCAGGACCTGCTGGCCAAATGAGAAACCACAGAAAACGCAGAACACACAGAAAGAATAATCATTCCGTATTCTGTGTTTTCTGTGTATTCCGTGGTTAATCAATCTCCTCCCATGCCCGGCAAACTCAGCACCCACGTCCTCGACCTCACCACCGGCCGGCCCGCCGCCGGCCTGCGCATCGAGCTCTGGAATCTCGACGGCAAGCCGCACCAGCTCAAGGCCGTCGTCACCAACCTCGACGGCCGCACCGACGAACCCCTGCTCGCCTCCGAGACCATGGCCGTGGGCCGCTACGAGCTGATCTTCTTCGTGAAGGATTACTTCGTCACGCATCACAAGGACAGCCCCTTCCTCGACCGCGTGCCGGTCCGCTTCGCCATCGCCGACGCGAAGGCCAGCTACCACGTCCCGCTGCTCGTCACCCCCTGGGCCTACCAGACCTACCGCGGGAGCTGACCGCCATGGCCCACGCAGCGCAGCATCTCGTCCGCCTGCTCGACGAGCTCGGCCGGGTGACGGACGAACCGGGACGTCTCACGCGGACCTTCCTGTCGCCGGCGATGGAACGGGCGAATGCCCTCGTCGGTCGCTGGATGCGGGAGGCAGGCCTCACCGTCCGCGAGGATGACACCGGCAATCTGATCGGCCGGCTCGAGGGTGCATCAGCCGGGGCCAAGACCCTCCTGCTCGGCTCGCATCTCGACACGGTGCGCAACGCCGGGCGTTTCGACGGCGCGCTGGGCGTGTTGCTGCCGATTGTCGCGCTCGCGGAGCTGAAGCAGCGTGGGGTGATCCTGCCCTTCGCGGTGGAAGTGCTCGGATTCTCCGAGGAGGAAGCCGTGCGTTTCACCGGCGCCTATATCGGCAGCAAGGCCTACACGGGCCGGTTGCGGGCCGCCGACCTGAAGCTGGCCGATGCGCGGGGCAACACCCTGCGTGCGGTGATCGAGGCCCACTCGGGCCGGCGTTTCTCGCCACCCAAACCGGCGCATAAACGCGGTGGCCTGCTCGGCTATGTCGAGGTGCACATCGAGCAGGGGCCGGTGCTTGAGGCAAAGAAACTTGCCGTGGGCGTGGTCTCGGCCATCGCCAGCCAGACCCGCGGCCGGCTGACCTTCCGCGGCCGGGCCGGCCACGCCGGCACGACACCGATGGATTTGCGCCACGACGCCCTGGCCGGCGGCGCCGAATTTATCTTGGCCGCCGAAGCCTTTGCCGCGACCCGCCCGCCCCTCGTCGCCACGGTTGGCACGATCAATGTGCCCTCAGGCGCGGCCAACGTCATTCCCGGGGAGACGGTGCTCTCGCTGGATGTCCGTCATCCGAACGATGCGACCTGCCGCCGGGCGCTCACCCAACTGATCGGGGCGGCCCGGAGGATTGCCCGCCGCCGTGGCCTCACCGTCACCTGGCAACCGACCATGCAGCACCGCGCCACGCCCTGTTCGCCAACCCTGACTGCCCAGCTCGCCCGCAGCGTGCAGGCCGTGCAGGGCAAATCCCTTTCGCTCGTCAGCGGTGCGGGACACGACGGCGTCGTGCTGTCCGCCCTCACGCCCATCGCCATGCTCTTCGTGCGCTGCCGTGCCGGGCTCAGCCATCATCCCGACGAATACGCCTCGCCCAAGGATCTCGCCGTGGCGCTCCGCGTAACGATCGATTTTCTTGAGCGGCTGGCGACGGAACATCGCGGATGAAGCACCGCTCGAAAAACGTCCTCGTGGCGCCCGAGCCCGAGCACCTCGACCTCGTGGTGCGCGGCGGGCGGATCGTGACACCGGACGGCGTGCGCGAGGCGGAACTCGGCATTTTGCACGGCACGATTGTGCACGTGGCACCGGAGATCACCGACCCGACGCACGCCACGCTCGAAGCGGACGGACGGTATATCTTTCCGGGCATCATTGACGCCCATGTGCATTTCAACGAGCCCGGCCGCACCGAATGGGAGGGCCTGGCCCACGGGTCGCTGGCGCTCGCCGCCGGCGGCGGCACCTGTTTCTTTGACATGCCGCTCAATTCCGAGCCGCCGGTGCTCGATGCCGCCGGGCTGCGCGTGAAGCGGACGCTGGCCGAGCAGCAGTCCTGCACCGACTTTGCGCTCTGGGGCGGGTTGGTGCCGGGCAACCTCGACAAGCTCGCCGGCCTGCGTGATGCGGGCGCGATCGGCCTGAAGGCGTTCATGGCCAACAGCGGGATCGACAGTTTTCCCCGGGTGGACGCCAAGGCGCTCCACGAGGGCATGAAACGCGCCGCCAAGCTCGGGCTGCTCGTCGCCGTGCACGCCGAGGACGACGCACTCGCGGCAAAGTTCACGGCGGAGCAAAAAGCCAGGGGCAAGACCGATGCCAAGGCCTGGCTGGCGTCGCGCCCGGTCGAGGTCGAGCTGGCGGCCATCCGCCAGGCGCTGGAGTCCGCCGGCGAGACCGGTTGCGCCCTGCATGTCGTCCACGTGAGCAGTCCCGAGGGCCTCGCGCTCATCACGGAGGCGCGGGCGCAGCGCGTGGACGTAACCGCCGAAACCTGCTCGCATTACCTCCTGCTCAACGACAAGGACGTCGCGAAGTTTGGCGCGCCGGCCAAGTGCGCCCCGCCGATCCGCGACGAGAAGCGCCGCGGGGCGATGTGGGCGGAGTTGCGTGCGGGACACATCCAGACCGTCGGGTCGGACCACTCGCCGTCGCCGCCAGAGATGAAGACCGCCCAGGACTTCTTCGCCATCTGGGGCGGCATCGCCGGGGTGCAGCATGGTTTCCAGTTGCTGATGAACGAGTGCGCCGCGACCGCGGACAAGGACCTACCTTTACTCGCCGCGGTGCTGGCGCGCAACGTCGCCCGCCGCTTCCGCCTCGACGGCCGCAAGGGCCTGCTCACCGAGGGGCACGACGCGGACTTCTCGTTGGTCGAGTTTGGCGACGAACACACCATCACCGCCGACGAACTCTGGACCCGGCACCGGATCAGCCCCTATGTCGGGCGGCCCACCAAGGCGCGTGTGACCCATACTTATGTCCGCGGGTGTCCGGTGTGGGCCGACGGCGGGGTTGCATCCGGCGCCCCGAAGGGTCAGTTCCTAAGGCCAGTAATTTAGCCACAGAAGGCACAAAAAGCGCAAAACACACTTCAGACTGTATTGAATTGGTTTCCTCCTTTTGAGCCTTTTGTGCATTTTGTGGCCAATCCTCCAAATCCCATGCCCGACCTCTTTGGCCATACCCGCGCCCGCATCGCCGCCCGCCACGCCCTCATCACGCCGGCCAACCACGTGAACAGCGCCGTGCCGGGCCTGACCGGCGCAACGAGCGTCATCCTGATCAACGAGGCGATGGGCGCAAAGTTCGCGCAACTGCTGGTGACTTTCACGACCGACGGCCGGGCGGCGCAGCCGGCGAGCGAGGTGCAGACCTTCGGTTATGTCATGAGTGGTGGTGGCTCGCTCACCGTGGGCCGCGACAAGGCCAAGGTCGGCCCGGGCGGTTATTTCTACGTGCCCGCCGGGCAGTCCTGGAGCCTGACCGCGCCCAAGGCCGGCACCCAGCTCACTCTCTTTCAGAAGAAATACGTCCCGCTCGCCGGCACCGCCGCGCCCAAGGCCATCATCGGCGACGCGGCCAAGGTGAAAGGCGCGCCCTTCCTCGGCGACCCGGCGGCGAACCTGCAGACGCTGCTGCCCGACGATCCGGCCTTTGACCTGGCGGTGAACCTCTTTGCCTACCAGCCCGGCGGCCACCTGCCCTTCGTCGAGGTGCATGTCATGGAGCACGGGCTCATCATGCTCGGCGGCGCGGGGGTCTATCGGATGGAGGACAGCTGGTATCCGGTGCAGGCGGGCGACGCCATCTGGATGGCCCCGTATTGTGCGCAATGGTTTGTGGCGATGGGCAAGACTCCTGCTAGCTACCTGTACTACAAGGATGTCAACCGTCCGGCTATTTGATCAACCCGGCACCCCCGCCAGCTTCGACCTCATCGTCAACGGCCGGGTGGTCACGGCGGCGGGTGTCGCGCCCACCACCACCCTGCTCGCCTGGCTGCGCTCGACCGGGCTGAAGGGCAGCAAGGAAGGCTGTGCCGAGGGGGACTGTGGCGCCTGCAGCGTGGCGCTCGTGGACCGCGACGCCACCGGCAAGCCGACCTACCGCGCCTTCAACAGCTGTATCGCCCTCCTCCCGATGTTCGCCGGCCGCGAGATCGTAACCGTCGAGGGGCTCGCGCAGTGCGGGGCGGATCACAAACAACTCCATCCCGTCCAGGCCGCGATGGTCGAACACTACGGCTCGCAATGCGGCTACTGCACGCCCGGCTTCGTCGTCTCGATGTTCGAGGCCTACTACCGCGCCGGCTGCAAGGAGTCGTGGCAGGTCAGCGACCAGTTGTGCGGCAACCTCTGCCGTTGCACCGGCTACCGGCCCATCCGCGATGCCGCGGTGGCCGCGCTGGCGGCGCGGCCGCCCGCGGCCGATGATTCCTTTGCCGCCCGTCTGCAGGAGCCGCTGCGCCTGCCTGGTGCGCTCGACCACGCCGCCGGCGGGGCGCGATTCTTCCGGCCCACGTCGCTGCCCGGGCTGTTCACCCTGCTCCAAACCTATCCGTCCGCGCAATTGGTGGCCGGCGCGACCGAGATCGGCGTGGAGCTGAACAAGAAATTCAAGGCCTTCCCGCTGCTCGTTTCCACCGAGGCCGTGCCCGAACTGACGCGCATCAAGGCGACGCCCGAGGCCTGGCGCATCGGCGCGGCGGCCACGCTGACCAACATCGAGGAGGCGCTGGGCGACGAGTTTCCCTCCATCGCGAAGATGCTGCGCGTCTTCGCCGCGCGCCAGATCCGCAATCGCGCCACGCTGGGCGGCAACCTCGTGACTGCCTCGCCCATCGGGGACAGCGCGCCCGTGCTGCTCACGCTCGATGCCAGCGTCGTGCTGGCCACCCCCCGGGCTGAACGCACGGTGCCGCTGGCGGAATTCTTCACGGCCTACCGAAAAACCGTGCTGCTGCCCGGCGAGATCATGCGCGAGATCATCCTGCCTCGCGGCGGCCCGGCCGCCGGCCTGACCCGACGGACTGACTTCCTGAAGGTGTCCAAGCGACGCGAGCTCGACATCAGCATTGTGGCCGCGGCGTTCTGCGTGGATTGCGATGCCAGCGGCATCGTCCGCCACGCCCGCCTTGCCTATGGCGGTGTCGCCGCGATGCCGCTGCGTGCACTTCAGGCCGAGGCAGAGCTCGTCGGCCAGCAGTTCGGCGACCCGGCGGTGGTTCCCCTCCTCCGCGACACCTTCCAGCCGATTGACGACGCGCGCGGTGGGGCCGAATACCGGCGCGGCCTCGTCGTCAGCCTTTGGGAGAAATTCGTCTCGGGTGAGCAAAGCCAGGCGCAGGACGCCGACCTCGGCTTTGCCGGCGACAAACGGTGGCCCATTGAGGATGCCTCCCGTAATCTGGGCCACGAGAGCGCGGTCGGTCACGTTACCGGCCGGGCGCTGTATGTGGACGACACCGCCCAGCGCCGCAAGATGCTCGACGTCTGGCCCGTCTGCGCTCCCCACGCCCGGGCGAAGATCCTGCGCCGCGACGCCACCAAGGCCCGGCAGGCCCTGGGCGTGCACGCGGTGCTGCTGGCCGAGGACATCCCCGGCGAGAACAACACCGGCCCGGTGCGGCACGACGAGCCGCTGCTGGCGAAGGACGAGATTCTTTTCCATGGCCAGATGGTGGCCATGGTCGTCGGTGATTCACTGGCGGCCTGTCGCGCGGCGGCGGCACTCGTCGAAGTGGACTACGAGCCGCTGCCGGCCGTCATCGGCCTGCCGGCGGCCATCGCCGCGGGCAGCTATCACACCGAGCCGCATGCGCTGAAGCGCGGCGACGTCGCGACCGCGCTGGCCGCGGCCCCCGCGAAGCTCGACGGCGAGTTCGAGTTCGGCGGCCAGGAGCACTTTTATCTCGAAACCCAGGCGGCCTGGGCCGAGGCGGGCGAGGACGGCACCGTGCTGGTGAATTCCTCGACACAGCATCCGTCGGAGATCCAGGCCATCGTGGCCGAGGTGCTGCACGTGGCGCGGCACAAGGTCGTCGTGCAGGCCCCGCGCATGGGCGGAGGCTTCGGCGGCAAGGAGACGCAGGGCAACGCCTTCGCCGCCCTCGTGGCGCTGGCCGCGGTGAAGACCGGCCGGGCGGTGCGCGTGCAGCTTGACCGCGACCTCGACATGCAGCTGACGGGCAAGCGCCACCCGTTTCACGCGAAGTTTTCCATCGGGCACGACACCGCGGGCCGGTTGCTTGCCGCGCAGGTACAGCTGGTGTCCGATGGCGGCTGGTCGCTCGACCTGTCCACCGCGATCAACGACCGTGCGCTCTTCCACCTCGACAATGCCTATTACATCCCGGCCGTGCATTTCAGCGGGCGCGTGGCGAAGACCAATGTGACCTCGCACACCGCCTTCCGCGGCTTCGGCGGGCCGCAGGGCATGATCGTCATCGAGGAAATCATCGACCGGATCGCCCGCCGGCTCGGCCTGCCGCCGGAGGTCGTGCGCGAGCGCAATCTTTACCACGGCACCGGCGAGACCAACCGCACGCACTACCGGGAGGACATCGGCGACAACCGGATCACGGAACTCTGGGCGCAGGTGCTGGCCAGGGCGAAGTTTGCCGAGCGCCGCGCCGAGGTCACGGCCTGGAACCAGACTAACCCGCACATGAAGCGCGGGCTGGCGGTGACGCCGGTGAAGTTCGGCATCAGTTTCACGCTGTCGCACTACAACCAGGCCGGCGCGCTCGTGCATATATATCAGGACGGCTCGGTGCAGGTGAACCACGGCGGCACGGAGATGGGCCAGGGACTCCACACCAAGATCCTCGGTGTCACGATGCGCGAGCTCGGCCTGCCGGCAGCGAGCATCCGCCTGATGACGACCAGCACGGACAAGGTGCCGAACACCTCGGCGACGGCGGCCTCGAGCGGCGCCGACCTGAACGGCATGGCGGTGGCCGCCGCGTGTGCGATCCTGCGCGAGCGGCTGGCGGCGGTGGCGGCGGGGTTGCTGGATACGACGTCCGATAAAATCGAATTCCTGAATGGCGAGGCGCGGGTGAAGGGCACGGACAAGGCCGTCCCCTTCACCAAGGTGTGTGCCAAGGCCTACGTGGAGCGGATCAGCCTCTCGACCACCGGCTACTACAAGACGCCCGGCATCCAGTGGGACTGGGTGAAGTCCGAGGGCCGGCCGTTCCACTACTTCGCCTGCGGCGCGGCCGTCGCCGAGGTGGAGGTGGACGGGTTCTCCGGCATGCACCGCGTGCGGCGCGTGGACATCGTCCATGACGCCGGTGATTCGCTCAATCCCGGCGTGGACCGCGGGCAGATCGAGGGCGGCTTTGTGCAGGGCATGGGCTGGCTGACGCGCGAGGAACTGCGCTGGGACAAGGCGGGAAAATTGCTCACGCACAGCGCCAGCACATACCAGATTCCCGCATTCAGCGACGCGCCGATCGAATTCAATGTCACGCTGCTGCCCAAGGCCACGCAGCCGAACACCATCCACGGCAGCAAGGCCGTGGGCGAGCCGCCGCTGATGCTGGCGTTCTCGGTGCGCGAGGCGATCCGCGACGCCGTGGCGGCGTTCGGCCAACCCGGCGGCGAAGTGCCACTCGCCTCCCCCGCCACCGGCGAGGCGATTTTTAAGGCGATTCAGGCGAGACGGATTTCGCGTAAGTAATTGACGATCAAAAATTTCTTTGGGCTAATCCCGTCATATAAAACATACGTCAATATAGAAGTATGTTATAATTGACTTACGTCACAACTCCTGGTCTTCTTCGGTCATGGATACCCCGACCGACTTTACCCCCAACCCCGGAGGCCAGCTTGCCCCGAATGCTATCGTAGGCAGAGACGCGCTCATAGCGGACATGTGGAGGATCTTGGAGGGAAGGAGCGTATACATGAACGACCTTCGCCGTATCGGGAAAACCCAAATCATGGTGAAGATGCAGGCAGAAGCTCCTGCTGGTTGGCATACCGTGAAGCGCGATTTGGGCGGTTTCCACACGGCTGGCGAGTTCGCAGCCCGGACATATTCTGATGCAGCAGCTGTTCTCGGGCTCAAAAAGCGAACGCTGCGAGGAATGGCCACTATGCTTGGAAAGGTGGGTGGAGCGGAAATCGGCGGGGTTTTGAAATTGCCGGATGGTTCACCTGCCCACTGGAAGGATGTGCTCTTTCGCACCTTTGCAGACATAGAAGACGAAATGGTCGCTCTGGAAAAGGAAAGCGGGCGCCGTGAACGGATGGTGTTTTTCTGGGACGAAGTACCCTTTCTTCTAGAGAACATCGCGAAACGCGAAGGCGCACCGGTCGCTATGGAAATGCTAGATGCTCTGCGCGCCTTTGGGCAAGATCATGACCATGTCAGGGTGGTGCTGACTGGATCTATCGGCTTGCACCACCTTCTAGCAGAATTGCAGCAGAAGGAATATAGCAATTCACCACTCAATCGAATGGAGCATATTCAACCTGGTCCATTAAGCATTGAAGATGCGCGTAAGTTGGCAGCCAGTTTACTTATCGGAGGCGGATTCGACTGCCCTGAACTAGCACAGTGCGCATATGCCGTCGCCGACAAAGTCGGCCATGTCGCATTCTATGTACATCGACTAATCTCTCGCTTGCCGAAAAACACTACGCTCACGCCCGACAAAATCGATGAATGCCTTGATCGCGAGATAGTATCGGATGAAAGCGATGACTGGGATTTTGCCCACTACCGGCGACGACTGAAAGATCATTACGGCAAGAATGAGTCTTTGGCGGTTCTTGTGCTAGACACTGTGGCGATCGCGCAACCGCAGGGATTTCATGACATCCGAAAAGTCATCGCATCGCAACTGACCGGATTCAACGACGACGAAGGGTTGAGGGATCTGTTGAAATTACTCTGTCGCGATCACTACTTGGTCCGCACGGAGGGCGGCTTGTACTCCTTTTATCTCGATCTTATCCGCCGCTGGTGGCGGGCCGATCGATCACTTTGATTAATCGCGTCATGTCTGATTTCATCCGTCACTTTTCCCCCCAACGCTCACGTCCTGAGGATCTAGAGAAAATTCTAGTCCAGCGCGAAACACTGTTGACCGACAGTGTAGCCAAACTTCGCGCCAGTGTACTCACGCCAGCGAAGCATCACCTCCTATTCGTGGGTCCGCGCGGCTCAGGTAAGACGAACATGGTTGCCCTTATTCAACATCGGCTAAGCAACCAACCCGACCTAACGGATCGTTTACGCATCGCCTGGCTCAATGAGGACGAAACTAGTACGACTTTTCTCAAGTTTCTAATTCGAATCTATCGAGCCCTCGCAGCGCGATATCCAGCCGAGTTCACACTTTCAATTCAGACTGATGTGCTCGGTCGAACGTCAGACGAGGCGTTAAGGATTTTATCCGAGGCCTTCCTTCGGCAATTGGACACTCATACATGCGTTGTTCTCGTGGAGAATCTTGATGCCCTATTCGACACAATGCCAGAGGGAGAATTGCGTATTTGGCGCGCTTTCGTGCAGAACAACGCTGTAATTGCAACGGTCGGTACTGCCCAAACACTCTTCGCCGGAGTATCCAAACGTGATCACCCGTTCTTTGGTTTTTTTGATACGCACCATCTTCCTCCGCTTTCACCGGAAGACGCGAGAGACTTGCTTAAGAAGCTTACGCTGCTTGGTCAGATCGACCAAGGAAAAGAGGAACTACTTATATACCTTGATTCACCAAAGGGAAGGGCTCGGCTTGGTGCCATTCATCATCTCACCGGCGGCAGTCCACGACTATATCTGATCCTGGCGGATTTTCTCACACGCGAAACCCTCGATACCCTCGTGCCGGCTTTCGAGAAAATGGTGGATCAGCAACTCACTCCTTATTATCAAGAACGTCTGCGCTGGCTTTCGACACAGCAACGGGAGATCGTCGAGTATCTTTGCCAAGGGCGACATCCTATCGTACCGGTCAAGACCATCGCTGAAGCGCTCTTCGCCGAACATTCCACTATCGCGAGTCAGCTCAAGAAACTGAAGGATATGGGTTATGTCGTCGCGCGACCTCGAGGCCGCGAGGTTTACTACGAGCTTGCCGAACCCTTGATGCGGCTGTCGTTTCAGGTCAAGGAGGCGGCCAGACAAGGTCAGCAAGGTCCAGCACCATTGCGCCTTGTCGTAGATATGTTGCGGATTTGGTTCGAGCAAAACCAGCTAGAGGAGTCGGTGGCGAATTTGGCGCCGGAGGACGCCGGCCGGCGATACCTTGAAACAGCGCTCGCTGAAATGCGGTCAGACGGGACTAATCTTTGCGCCGACATCCTACGCCAATCACTCGGGGGGATTGATTGGAAGTCCTGCACTGAAGAGGAGTTCACTAAACTTCAGTCGCTTGCTGCAGTGTCAGATGGGTCAGATGATCTGCTCGACTACATTATCGCATGCTTATCCAAGGCGAAGGCTTCCGAAGCTATTGATGCTATCGATCGGCTTTTGCTACGGCACGAACCCGTGCCAGGGCTTAAAGAAGCTCTCTTGAATGCACGAGGCTTGTCTTTTATGGCGACCAAATCCTGGGAAAATGCCGCGGCTGATTTCAGCACCGCAATCGGGTCCTCGAATGCTTCCGTGAATGAATTACTACTTGCTTTGCAGAAGCGTGGTGAATCATTCGAACAGCTCCAGCGATTTGAAGAGGCTATTGCTGACTATAGTAGAGTTATCGAGATGCCCGATGTGAAAAATGAATTAGTCTCATGGTCATTTTTCAGACGTTCAGTAGTTTATGCTACTCTGAAGCAAGAAGAGAAGGCGTTCGCTGACTTGGATAGAGCAATGGACGAGCCGAATGCACCGGAGCTGGTCAAGTTTTTGGCGCGAACCGTGAAGGCACTAAAACTATTTATTGTGGAGAAACACTTCGAAGCTCTAACCGAGTTTAAAAAGCTAGCTGCGATGAATTGGGTTAATGGCAAAGAATTATTTGCTGATTCGCTAGCGTTGAGCTTCGCGCTTGTGGGCTCGGTTGGAGGTCTTGGAATGACGACTAAAGTTCAGCGCGAACTCCGAATCTGCATCAAAGGCTGGGCTCGTTATGGGCTTTTGCCTCAACTTGGAGATTGTTTGGTTCGGTATCTTGATGAGCTTCGCTTAAGCAAGTTTAACTCGGCTGGCTTGGATGCATGGTTTAGTGGTTGGGAAAAGGCCGGAGAAGGATTTCCAGAGTTAGAGATTCCTATCCGCATGCTCAAGACTGGCATTGCATACGTCACGACCAAGGACGAAGGTGCGTTGCTGAATCTGCCACAGGAGGAACGACGTATTGTCCGACAGGCGCTCAGGTTGCCAGACGAGGCGTAACAGCCACAATAACCAGTGACGCTTTGCTGTTAACTTGTCTTGAGCTTGTCTCCTTACGCCCCTCAGTCCTTCACCTCGGTCGCCACGACATCGATCACGTCATCGCGGTTTGAGTAGGCCGGACGCGTCGGGGTGGTCCGGGTGGCACGCTGGAAGCTGGGCCGGGTGGCCGGGCGCCCAAAGAGTCGCGCGAAGAAAAACACGACAAACCCGACCGCCAACAACGCAAAGGCGCCGATCAATCCGGCGATGACGGCGAGGCTGGTGAGGACAAAACGGAGCAGGTGCATGACTTGAGTACTCCGCAGCCACTGGAAAGTTGCAAGGAAGCGGGCGCGGGAAACACCGGCCGGGTTTCCAATCCGGTTGTAGGGCGGCATCTCTGAATGCCGCCAGCAACGGCGGGTTCGGAGACCCCGCCCTACATTCTTGTTCTGTCACGCTCGGTCAGGAGCTGGGCCACGATGCTGAGGGCGATCTCGCGCGGGTCGTTGCTGCCGAAGGGCAGGCCGACGGGGCAATGGAATTGTTTGGCGCGCTTGGTGGGCAGGCCGGCGGCGACCAGTTCCTTTTGCAGGACCTTCGCCTTGGAGTCGCTGCCGATGACCCCGACGAAGGGGAAATTCCGTTCGGCCAGCGCGCGCTGGAGCACGGGGCGGTCGAAGGCGTGGCCCTTGGTCAGGCAGAGCAGGAACGCGTGGTCCGGCACCGTCGGCACGAGTTCCTCCGGCAGGTCGGCCTGCACGTAGCGGACGTTGCGCGCCCGCGGCAGGCGGTCGAGCCATTCGCGGCGCGGGTCGACGACGGTGATCTGGCAGTCGAGCGGGGCGAGCACGGGCACGAGGGCCTGCACGACATGGCCCGCGCCAAAAATCCAGATCGGCCAGGCCGCACCCACCCCGCCGCCCGGGTGCGGTTCGAAATAGAGCTTCACCGAACCACCACAGGTCATGCCGACGTCAGTGCGGAGCGCCCAGTTGACGAACTGCGGGGCACTGGCCCCGTCGGCCAGCAGCTTCTGCGCGAGCCCAATCGCCTTGGCCTCGACCTTGCCGCCCCCGATCGTGCCGGTGTGCAGGCCGGCCACGGTCACGAGCATCTTGGCGCCGGTGTCCTGCGGCGTGCTGCCGAGCGACTCGGTCAGGATCACGAGCACGCACGCCGTGCCGCTGTTTTCCAAGCCCACGAGTTGCTCATACAGGGTGACCCCATTCATGCGGCGGAGCGTAGGCCGCGCCCGACCACAGGCAAGTGCTCGCTGGGCTTCGAACGGCGAGGCCCTTTCCGCTTCCGGTGAGAAGCGCGCCCGCCTCTGAATGTCCCGCCCTATTCCTTGAGGATTTTGAAAGTGCCCGAGTCGTTCCGGATATCGGCAATTTCCGAATCCACCAGGGTGAGACTCCCGGCGGCGTCCTCCCGGATCAAGAGGTCGTGACGGCCCGAAACGCCGATGCCAGAGTTCGAGATCTTCAGGTGTTCCAATCGCACATCGGAAAGCGTGCCCTGGCCCTTCTGCTTGCCGGGCGCCACCACCGTCAGGCCGTCGGAGATGCTGTCCTGGATGTCCAGCTGGCTGATCGTGAGGCTCGAGATGCTCCGGCGATCCAGGCATATTTGCAACGAACCCCGCCACGCCCAGCTGTGATCATAGCCACCGCAACGGAGCAGGCGGTTGTTGCGGACCACGGTCGTGCCGCTGAAATTGTTGTCGATTTTCCGAGCCTCATCAGAAGTCGGGAAGGTCGTGCTGATCAGCACGCCACAGCCGGTGCCGATGTCGGTGAAAAGGCAGTCCTCAACACGGTTGCCCTCGCCGCCGTAAACCGACGCCCCGTTGGCGAGGAAAGTCAGCGAGCCGGTGCAACGGCGGATGACGTTGTGGCCGGGCTTGGTGCCATGGCCGTCATAGCCCTGGTCGGCGGCCACGGGCCAGATCGCGAAGCAGTCGTCGCCCGTGCCGCGCGCCGTGCAGTTTTCCACGATGGAGTTGTTGGTGCTGACGCAGAGGTTCACGCCATCGGCGATGAGGTTGCGAAAACGACAGCCCTCCAGGCGCAGGCGCGTGCCATTATAGATCCACGCACCGGCCTTGGTGTGTTCGACCCAGATGCGCGCAATCTCGGAATCGGTGCAGCCTGCCCCGACCAAGCCGTCGTTGGGCTCGTCGTCGTTGCGGTAGTTCAGCCAGCCGAAGATCGCGAAGTCGGCCACGCGGACATTCTTCCCCGCGAGTTTGATTCGCACGCGGCGGTCGGCCTTTCCGTAGAGGTCGGCGTCCCCCACGAAGGTCGTGTGCCACATGCCCGCTCCCTGGATCGTCACGCCGTCGGAGAGCACGAAGTCGCGGGTCACCTTGTAATTGCCGGCCGGCACCCAAACGGGGCGACCGTCCTGGCGGGCCGCCTCGATCGCGGCGATCACGGCCGCACTGTCGTCCGCCTGGCCGTCCCCCTTTGCGCCGAAATCGCGCACCGAGTGCGCATTGGCCGGGGCGGCCAGCGGCGGCGCGACGTTCTCCAGGTCGACGAGGTCGACGATGCACGCCGGGTCGGACGACGCGGGCCGCTGCAGGCGCACGATGTCGCCCGCGGCAATCGTGAGGCCCTTCACGCGGAGCTCGTCGTAGAAATTGCGCGGCTTGCCGGCGGTGGGGTCGTTGGTGAAGGGATAGTTGCCGTAGAGGTGAGCAAAGCGCGATGTCAGCGCGAGCGTGAGCACCGGCTGGCCGTTGACGAGCAGGTCGAGCGACGCCGCCAGCCCTCCTCCCTGCGGAGCATCGGGCAGGCTGTAACGCAGCACGAGGGCATTGGCGGCGGCCTGGGCGGTGAATTCCAAGCTGGCCCCGGCCGCGGCAAGTTTCACGGCCCGCTGATGGGAGGATTCCGTTTCGATCGTATGCGGCGCGTATTTCGGGCCGAGCAGTTCGCCCGTCGTCTGCATGGCCTCGGCCTCGTACGTGGCCCAGGGGAGGTCGGCGCCGCGCGGTGTGACTCCAGCCGCGCAGAGCACAGAGGACCCGCCTACGCACAAAGTTACGGCGAGGCATGGCAGGAGACCAGCCGTCGCCAAGCCTATGGCTGGCAGGCGCCGGACGGAGGACAGCTTCAGGCGGAGGGGCATGGTATGTATTATTCTAAGAAAGGGACCTCACAGGAGGTAACGAAGAAACTGAGGTTGGTGGCCACGAAAAGTCACGAAAAGACACTAAAACCGGATTCTCGCGAAGGAAGCGAAGGTCATCGGGATCTCTTTTTATGCCTTTTCGTGCTTTTTGTGGCCATGGCTCGAGCTCCATTCCCTCCGTTACCTCCTGTGAAAAATCCGAGCCTCATGCCTTGCGGCGCGGTGGGAGCAAGCCCGTGACGGTGCGGCCGGGGGCGCACTTCACGGGCTTGCCGGCCACGTGGACGACGCACGCGCGGCGGTTGGCGGCGTGGGCGGTGACGGTCACGGTCTTGGGTGTGACACCGACCCGGAAGGCGAGGCCGCGCCAGCTAACGTTGAACTCGAGCCGTTTCCAGCGCTTCGGGAGGCGCGGGTTGATGGCGAGGCGCTTCGCATCCGCTTGCACGCCGCCAAAGCCGAGCACCGCGGTCATCCAGGCGCCGCCGTTCGCGGCGGGATGCGAGCCCCCGATGAAGATCGTGCCGACATACACCTTGTACTTCGCCTCGAGGTCGATCTTCGCCGTTTTCAGGAAATAGTCGTAGGCGAAGTCGAGGTTGCCGAATTCCGCCGCCACCAGCGCGTAGGCGCAGGCGCTCAGGCTGGAACCGTGTTCGGTGCGCGGTTCGTAGTACTCCCAGTTGGCCTGCTTGACCGCCGCCGAATAGCGCGACTTGAACAGGTTGAGCATCATCACCACGTCGGCCTGCTTGATGATCTGCGTCGGCACCGCCAGGCCCTGCTCGCCGCCGAGGTATTCGTGCGGATGGATCATCTTCGCCTTCACGGCCGCGACGGTGGTTTCCTGCAGCTGGTGGTAGCCGTCGAATTGCTCGATGAGGCCGGTCCGGGCGTCCGGCGCGGGCACATGGAGCCGCGCGGCCGCCTGGCGGAAGCGGGGCAGCTCGCGCGCGATGTGCAGTTTCTTCACCAGCTGGCGCAGCGCCGCCGGATGCCTCTGCCGGAGGTGGGCGACCGCCGCGTCGGCGATCGCGAAGGTTTCCTGCACGACGCGACTCGTGAAGGCGTTGTTGTCGACCCGCTCGTGGTATTCGTCGGGTCCCGTGACATCCAGAATCTCGTAGCGGTCCTTGGCCGGGTTGAAGGACGCGTAGGAGCAATAGAAGCGCGCGCACTCGAGAATCACCTCGGCGCCGCCAGCCAGCAGCAGCGAGTCATCGCCCGTCAGCTTGAAGTAATCCCACATGGCGATGGCCACGTCGCCGCTGATGTGGACCTGCTTGTCGCGGAAATAGGTGCGCAGCTCCCGGCCCGTGACCGGATCGCCAATGTTGAAATAGGTGCACGCGTCGTCGCCCGTCTCCTGGCTCTCCCAGGCATAGAAGGCGCCGCGATAGCCGGCCCCCTCGGTCTTCGCCTTCCGCCGGGCCCCGTCCAGGGTCTTGATCCGGTAGCGCATCAGCTCCGCCGCCTTCTCCGGATATGTGTGCAGGAAGAAAGGGAACATGAACATCTCCGTATCCCAGAACACCGCGCCCTTGTAGACCTGGCCGGAGAGGGCGCGCGCCGGGATCGAGTTCGCACTGCCCTTGACCGGGGCCACCATCAGCAACTGCAGCACGCTGTACCGCAGCGCATGCTGGGCCACGTCATCGCCCTCGATCTTGACGTCGGCCCGCTCCCATTTCCCCGCCCACTCGGCGTTATGCTGGTCCAGGCAGGCCTGGTAGCCTTGTGCCCGGGCGCGCTGGACAGCCTGGAGGGCGGATTCGACCACCGGCTGGCCGGTCACGTCGTTCTCGGTGAAGACCGCGAAATACTTGTGGAAGGTGTAGGTTTTCCCCGCCTCGGCCCGCAGCGTGATGACCCGGACGTTTTGGTTGTCCCTGGCCCGGTGTGTCTCATCCCCAAAGCCGAGGTCAACGGCCTCGGCGACCACCACCCGCCGGGAGCTTTCGTGGGTGACGCCGTGGACCAGCAGGACCGACTCCCGTTTCTCAGCGGCCAGCTGCCGCAGGTGTGGGCCGTTCAAATCCCAGATGTTGCCGTCGATCCCGGTGTGGATCACCACCCGGGCGGCCCGGTCGCAACGGACACTGAACCGGATGACGCCGAGATGGGGCGTGTGGGCGCTGAGGAAACGCGACGACTTGATCGTGAGGGTCTTCGCCCGGGAGGTGAAGCGGGTCTCCCGCTCGAACACCGCATTGGCGAAGTGCAGCGTTTGCCGGTGCCGCCGCACCTTGCGGCCAGAGGCGGAGAGCGCCACGCCGTCGAGCGCCACCCGGGTGAAGTCGCCGTTGGGCGCATTGACCGGCTCGCGCCAGGCGGAGCCGACCCGATCGAAGATTCCGGCGAGGGTGATGCCCACGCATTGCTCCGGGCCGAATTCATCCAGCGTGCCGCGATAGCCCATGTAGCCATTGGCGATTTGGTAGACGTTGCCGCGGCGCATGATCGTCTCCTTGTCGCCGGCGTGCTCCGTTGTGCTGATGGCCCAGAGGTTTTTCATTCAGGAAGCTTTCGGTTCATCCTTCACGCGCAGCATGAGGCCGGCGGCCGCGATCATGGCGCCGCCACCCAACACTAGGGCGTAAATGGCGTGGCCGTGGAAAACGGTGCGCACCAGCAGACCCAGCACGGCGGCCGCGAGGATCTGCGGGATGACAATGAAGAAATTAAACATGCCCATGTAGACGCCCATCTTCCGATAAGGCACGACGCTGCACAGGATCGCGTATGGCAGCGTGAGCAGGCTGGCCCACGCGAGGCCGAAGGCGCTCATCGAGACAATCAGCCAGTGTGGATCGCGGACGAGGTACATCGAAGCCAGCCCGAGCCCGCCGATGACGAGGCAGATCATGTGCGTGGCCACGCGGCCCGTGCGCCGGGCCAGAAGGGGAAGGAGGAATGCCGCCAGTGCGGCCACGCCGTTCCAAACCGCCATCAGCACGCCCACCCAGTTGGCGCCCTGGTTGTAGGCTGCGCTTCGCGGATCGGTGCTGCCGAAGTGGTGGCTCGTGACAGCGGCCGTGGTGTAGATGAAGAACGCGAACAACGCGAACCAGGTGAACATCTGTGCCAGCGCGAGCTGCCGCATCGGCCCGGGCATGTTGTTCAAGTCGTAAACCAGCTCGACCAGGCCGCGCTTGCGGCCGGCCGAGTAACTGGCGGCCGCCACCAACTGCAGGAGGCCGTAGAAGCAGAGCCCGAAGGACAGAATGTACAGGCCCTTGTCCCAACCGAGCCGCCAAATGAGACCACTGACCACCAGACCACCGACCACGAGCGTCGCCCCGAGCTTCAGGTAACGTCCTGCATCGAGGACAACGTGTTCCCCTGCGCCCTGCTCCTTGCTCCCCCCTTCCCCATGAAACGCCTCCTGTTCCGCCGGCGAATACTCCTTCGTCCGGAAGATGGTCCAGAGCACAGCGAGGAGGTAGACCACCCCGCCAAGGTAGAAGGACCATTTCACCGACGCCGGCAGCTGGCCCTCCGGCGCGGTGTTCGCGACGTGGAACCAGTTGGTCAGGATGTAGGGCAGCAATGAGCCGATGATCGAACTCGCCCCGATGAAGAAGGTCTGCACCGCGAACCCCGTGGTGCGCTGCTCGTCAGGCAGCATGTCGCCGACGAAGGCACGCATCGGTTCCATCGTGATGTTGATCGAGGCATCGAGGATCCAGAGCATGCCGGCGGCGAACCACAGCGTCGGCGAGTTCGGCATCACCAGCAGGCCAAGCGAGGCGAGCACGGCGCCGATCAGGAAGTAAGGCTTGCGGCGGCCCAGCCGGTTCCACGTCCGGTCGCTCAGGTAGCCGACGATGGGCTGCACGAGCAGTCCGGTGACGGGGCCGGCGATCCAGAGGATCGGGATCTCGTCCACCTGCGCACCGAGCGTCTCGAAGATGCGGCTGACGTTGGCGTTCTGCAGGGCGAAGCCGAACTGGATGCCCACGTAGCCGAAGCTCATGTTCCAAAGCTGCCAGAAATTCAGGAGGGGTTTTTTCATTTCCGGAGACTGGAGGGAATGGCCACAAAAAGCACAAAAAACGCAAAAAATCCTGCGCTCGTCATCCTGGGCGTAGCGCAAGTCATGACACCCTCCCCCGCTTGGTGCGGATGGCCGCGTTGATCTGGGCCAGGCTGGTCTCGGCGAGATCGCCGACAACAAGATCGGCGCCGGCGCGCCTGAGCTCGGCGTGGTTGTTCTCCCGGGCCACGCCGATGACGAGACCGAAGCCGCCCCGGGCCCCGGCCTGGACGCCGGACACCGCGTCCTCAATGACGATTGCTCGCGCCGCGGGCACACCCAGGTTGGTGCAGGCCGTCGTGAAGATGTCCGGCGCCGGTTTGCCGGCCAGCCCGAGCCGCCCGGAAACGATGCCGTCCACCACCGTGGCGAACAGGTGCGCCACCCCCGCCTGTTGCAGGATCAGGGCGGAATTCCGGCTCGAGGTCGCGAGACCGACCTGGATGCCCTGCCCGCGCAATTCCCCGATCAAGGCGACGGTCGAATCGTAGAGCCCCGCGCCGTCGCGCGCGATGATCGCGTGGAAGAGCTCGTTCTTCCGGTTGCCGAGACCGCAGACCGTTTCCGCCGTGGGCGCATCGCCGGCGATACCGTGCGGCAGCACGATTCCGCGGGAAAGGAGGAAAGCCTCCACGCCCTGGTCGCGCGGACGGCCGTCCACGTGCCTGAGGTAGTCGCCCTCGTGCGTGAACTCGCGGAACGGCTCGTGGCCCCACTCCGCGCGCTTCCGCAGGTAATCGTCGAACATCTGCTTCCAGGCGCGCGAGTGGACGGCCGCCGTGCGCGTGACGACCCCGTCCATGTCGAAGACCACGGCATCAAAGTCGTGCGCGCCCCCTCCGGCGCGGGCGCGCGGGGTCAGGTCACCGCCGGGGGCGGTCGAAGCGGAGGAATTGTGGGCCGGGGCCACCAAGGTTGACGGATTGATTGTTTGGAAAAACCGAGGCGGTGCGCGAAGGACAGCTCCACGATGTGGGGACCGTCGCCGCGCACCGCCTGATTCTGATCGCCCGCCGTGTTGCGCGGCGGGCGACGCCCTATTGTTTCCCCTAACGGGCCGGGTGCGCCCGGGGACACTACGGCCCCGGGCACTCCGGCGGATTAGAATTCGAAGGTGTTGCTGAGGGAGAACGACTGGCCCGAGACGATGCGGTAGGCGGCCACCGTGCCGTTGGGCTGGTAGGAGATCGGGATAAGGCCCTTCTGCTGGAACGCATCCCTGACGTTGAGCTGGATGCGCCAGTTTATCTTGTCGGACAGCTTGCGGTGGTAGCCCACCCACAGATCGATATTCGTCTCGGCCGGTCCGCGATACGGATTGTCGAGATCGTACTCGACGGTGGTTGGGTCGTTCGGGTTGCCCGTCGGCGGGTAGCCGACGATGACGTCGCTCTGGTAGCGCAGGCCGCCGCCGATGTTGAAACCCTTGAAGCGGCCCTCGGTGAACTCGTAGTTCGAGACCAGGTTGGCGCGCCATTCACGGAGCTCGGGCACCGTGGTGTTTTCGACCAGCTGGGCCAGGCGCCACTCGCTGCCCGGCGCGCCGACGAGACCCTCGCCGTCGAACCAGTTCTTGCCGGCGGTCACGACGTCCTCGGTGCCCCAATAGTGGTGCAGCTTGCCGACGCCGTCCTGCACTTTCAGCGCGGAAGAGACCAGGTTCATGAACTCGCGCATGTTCGCGTTGCCGATGTTGGTGCGGCGGGCGTCCGTCTTGCTGGCGTTGAAGATGACGCGCCAGTTCCTGGTCGGCTGGGCGCTGAGTTCGATTTCCCAGCCCTTGGAGATGTTGTCCTCCGTGATGGCGAAGCCGGTCGGCACGCTGTAGGACGTCGCGCCCGTGGAGGGCCCGAAGTTGTTAAACGTATTGATGCGCCAGGCCTGCCAGAAGCGCGGATCGACCGCGCGCTGGAAGGCGCGGGTGTTGTCGATGATCTTTTTGTCCAGCGTCGGTGAGACGACCCAGAAACCGTCGGCGGAAACCACGTCTCCGGCCACGAGCGGGCGGCCGGCGGCAAAGTAATGGTGGTTGAAGGCCATCGCGTTATAGGAAGTGCCGTCAGCAACGACGTCCGTATCGCGGCCGGTATTGCCAGGCGCCGTGGCATCATTGCCACTGATGATGTTGTACTGGAAGACGTTCGCGTAGTTCTGCGTGAGCTGCATCCAGTTGCCGATCGAGGCGGCGTTGATCTGCGTGCTGCTCGCGTTGGAGTTCGACGTCTCGTAGTGGTTCACGCGGACCGCGAAGCGGCCGTCCTTGGTCTCGAGGCGGACGCCGATGTCCTCGGTCTTGCCGGCGGGCGCGGGCAGCTGCTCGCCGTAGATGTCGACACGGCTGGAGTCCGGCTTGAAGTTGGTCGACTTGTTATAGTACACGCTGACATTCACCGGCAGGCGCTCGTTCAGCTTGCGGAGGAACGGCAGGTCTGAGAGGTGAGCCACGATGCTGTAGGATTTGGACTCCACCTCCACGCTCTGGCCTTCGTCCGGCAGCTTGTAGTAGCTCGGGTCGAGGTTGACCGCACCCCGGTTCTGGGTCACCGGAAAATCGCTGGGCGACATGTCGAAGGCCCAGGAGTCGGCGATGTCCTTGCGCCAGCCGAAGGTGGTCACGAGGGAGTTTTCGAGCCACTTGCCCTGCCAGACGAGGGCTTGGGACTCGGTCGACGCCTTGGTCAGCGTGGCGCGCGTGGTGAGACGGTCGCGGTTCGCATCCGAAGTCTCGGCATCCACGATGTCCAGCTGCCGGTTGGTCCAGCCGACGTAGTTCGCCGGGTTCTCCGACTGGGTCGAGTTGCGGAGCGGGTCGCCGGCCAGATAGAAACCGTTCTGCCACGGGTCGGCCGGGTTGACGGTGCCCTTCCAAGTGGAGTTGAAATAACGGATCGCGCCGCTGGTGACGGTCGTGTTGCCGCTGACCGTCGGCACATATGCGCCAGCCAGGGGGCGGCCAACGAGGGAATCGCCGAGGTAGACGACCTGCACGGGCGTCAGCGAACCGTTGAAGCGCTGGTCCGATCTCTGCGCGAGGTTGTAGATGGCATCGTCGAAGATGCCGTAACGCTGCCAGGTGCGCGCGTCGTTCTCGACCGTGTCCTTGCTGTAGAGGCCCGTGAGGGTGTGCTGGCCGATAAATTTCCCGAACCAGCCGCTGTTCTTTTCCGCGAAGTTATGTTGCGCAAAGGCGGTGGCGCGGACGGCCTCGCGGTCCGTCGCCACGGAGCGGTTGCTCCAGGCATTGTTGGACGAGACGAAGGCGCGGCCGACGTTTGGGTTCTTGGTGCCGTTCGAGAACGGCTCGCCCCCGGCGACCAAACCCGGGTCGGGGGTGCCGTCGCCGTAAACCGCCATCGGGTCGACCTGCAGGCGGACATCGCCCGGGAGCAGCGCCTTCTGGCCATTTTCATAATGCTCTTTGGAAAAATCCGCCGAGATGCCGAGCGTGTTGTGGAGGTAGGTTTGCGAGATGCTCAGGTTGCCGACGTGGAAATCCTGCCATTCGCGCTTGGAGTCGCCGTCGATGAGATGGTTGTAGAAGTCAAAGATCGAGGCGTCGCGCAGCAGGTTGTTCTTCCACTGGCCCGCCTTGGAATACGGCTCGTTGTTGTTGATGGCCGACTGGCCGGTGCCGTTGAACGAGACCCAGCCGTTGTCCGGCATCGCCCCGATGGTGCCATCGATGCTGCCATTGGAGCCAATGCCGCCGCTGGTAAAGGCGCGGATGACGTCGGTCACCATCATCGTCTGGGTGCCGTTGGCCATGAACACCGTCGGGCCGTCGCGGCCGGACGGGAAGGCGTACGTGCCGACCTGGGGCACGTAGGCGGGATTTTTTGCGCCGGTGGAGGCGAGGTTCACGCGGAACTGGCCGTGATTGGGCCGGTTGGACAGGTGGTCGAACGCCTGAAACTGGTTGTAGGTGGCCTGCTTCAGGTCGAACCAAGGCGTGATGGCATCCGACGGCGGCAGGGTGCGCGGGTTGTTGCTGTCGATCTTGCCGGCCTCGAAGTTGCCCTTGATCGACGTGAGCAGGCCGTCGTGGTTCAACGCCTTCGGCTCGTAGCGCAAGGCGGCATAAAAGCGCTTGTCCTTGGAGAAGGCTTCCTCCTGCCGGTATTGTTCCTTCTCGGCCAGGGCCGAGATGCGGATCGCGAGCTCCTGGGGCAGGAGCACCCGGTTGATGTCAAGCGTGCCGCGCAAGGTGCCATAGCTGTCGATTCGGACCTCAGCCTCCCCGGAATTCTTGAATACCGCGGATTTCAACCCGGTGTTGATGATGCCGGCGGGACTGCCCTGGCCGAAGAGAATGGAATTGGCGCCGCGCTGCAATTCCACGCGATCGACGTTGTAGGCGTCCCACGGAATGTCGGAGCGGAAGTAGTCGCGGGTGTTGTCCGCCGCCGCCAGGCCGCGCACGCGGGTGTTTTCGTTGGGACGAATGGTGTCCTCATTGAGCTGGGCGGCACTGCCGAAACCGGCGAAATTGCCGCGCAGGCCGCCGACCTCGGTGCCGGTAGTGTACTGCAGCAGCGAGGCGTTGTCCGTCGCGCCGGTGTCCTTGAGGAACTGGGGCGTGACGACCTGGATCGCGCTGCCGACATCGCGCAGGTCGGTCTTGAGGCGGTTGCCCGCAAGCGTGGTCGAGGCATTGTAGCCTTCCTCCGTCGAGCTGGAGGAGACTTCAAAAGGGGAAAGGACGAGGACTTCCTCTTCCTTGGGGGTCGCAGCCGCGGGTGCGGTCGTCTGGGCTTGGAGACAAGCGCAGGGAACAAGCAAGGCGGCGAACAGCCGGGCCAGTCCGGGGGTGGTCTTCATGGTTTGAGGTGAGGTACAGGTTGCTGGATTGAGGTCACGTGACACTGCAAAACGGTTTCCCCGGTCAAGGGGATACGACGAGGTCGGGACGATTTGGGGTGTTATGGCTTTCATGGGGTGGAACAGGGGCGCACGAAGATGCAACTGAGCGTCTGTCTGGGGGTACATCTTCGCCATCGCGGCCTGACACAGCGGATTTCGCGGAATCGTTCCGCCAACGCGACTGCGTTGCCTTGCAAACGTTGCGAACCCGGGCCGTCCGGCCCGCGGAACACCGGGTAGGGCGAGTCGTCCCCGACGAGCCGCGGCTCATCCAGAGGATTCGCCCTACCCTAGGTGGTTTTCTGAAATCAGAACACTACTAATCCCGTGGCTGTCTTGACGCCGCTTGTGGGCGGTGGCACAAAAAAGGCATGAGTTCCGTTGTGCCCTCCCCTCGCACGACACCCACCCTTCATGCGGTCGCGCGCATCGCGGGGGTTTCCGTGTCCACCGCGTCCCGCTGCCTGAGCGGCGCCGCGAAGGTCGCGAAAGCCACCGAACGCCGCATCCTCGCCGCCGCCAAGGCCACCGGCTACCACCATAATGTCCTCGTCGGGCAGGTCATGCGTGCCACCCGCCTCGGCGCGGCCCAGAATCACCTCGGGACCATCGCGTTCGTCACGCCGGTGGCGGATGCGCACGAGTGGCGCGCCACGCCGACGCTCGCCAGCAACTGGGAGGCCGCCCGCGCGCGCGCCGAGTCGTTCGGCTTCAGCATCTCGGAATTCACGCTCGATTCCGCGGGCATGACCGGGCGGCGGCTCGGGGAAATCCTCACGGCGCGCGGCATCAACGGCGTGCTCCTCGCGGCCTTCCCGACCGAACCGCACCGGATTTCCCTGCCGTGGGACGACTTCGCCTTTGTCCAGGTCGGCCACCGCATGAAGGCCCCGCGCCTCGACTGCGTGGTGAGCGACCACACCGAGGCCGTGACGCTGGCGGCGCGGACCATCGCGCGCCACGGCTGCCGCCGCATCGGCCTCGCGATCGAGAAATATCAGGACGAGATCACCGACGGCCGCTGGTCCCTCGGCTATGCCGGGCTCCGCGCGACGATGCGCCACCTTGCGGAAATTCCCCCGCTCCTGCCCGTGCAGATGACCGCCGACGTTTTCCTGGCGTGGGTCGAACAGCACGAGGTCGACTGCGTGTTGACGCTTTCCACTTTCCGCAACGAGCCCAACCACATGGATACCTGGCTCGCCGCGTCCGGGCCTGGGGCCTCGCGGGACATCGGCCTGGTTTCGCTCGACGTGACTTCCGTGCACCCGGACTGGAGCGGCGTGGAGCAGCACTCGGATGAGATCGGCCGGGCCGCGGTCGACTTGTTGTTTTCAAAACTGCAAGCGGGTGAACGCGGCGTCCCCCAGATCCCCAGAACCCTCCAGGTTCACGGACACTGGCACGAAGGCCGGACTTTGCATCACCGTTGAAAGATCAAGGCTGATACCTCCCCGTGTTCGCGGCAAATTGCGCCGGACAGCCAGTCCAACTGAATGCCATCGGTTATTCGAGCAAGGTCGGCGCCGATGACACCGCCTACTTCAATCGAACGCGCAAACCGGGGGGTGCCAGGCTGAGGGCGAGGGCGCGCTGGGTCGGCGGCATGGTCACGCCAAATCCGCGACACAAAACCAGCAGGTGATAAACGGATCCGGGTGACAGGGAGCGGAGCTTGGCCTCATCGATTTCAGCGAGGCACAGCTCCAATTGTTTTTTGGCGAGCGCCTCGACTTTGGCCCGGGCCAGGACCACGGCGAGATCGACGCGGCGGTCCCAGGCCATCAGTGGCTGAACCCTGGCCGCCAGGCGCGACTCGAGCACTTTCAGGATCTTGGCCAATTCAGCATTATCCCCGGTGGCTGCAGCCACCTGGGCGCGGGCGACCCACGCACCGAAATCAACGGAATATCGGGTGAGGCCATTGGCCGCCAACCGGGCTCCATTCAACTCCCCTACTTCGACAAAATACAGCGCGATATTGCCCAGGGTGGTCGGATCGTCCTGTTCCTCGACCACCTCGAAAACGGTTACGGATTGGTCCTCAACGCCCGGGATTGACGGCATCGGGTACGCCAGGGGACGCAGCCAGTTCGGCAGGGTGGTGAATTGCAGTTGATCACGAAAGGTTCCTTCGATTTGGCCCGTCGCGCGGATGCTCTCATCGTAGAGCGTATCCCAAGACAGCAGGATGAGGTGCGTGATTTTGCGGCGATCGACGACCTCCTTTGCCTCCCGGACGCTCCGGGAACCCAGGATGCGAATGGCCGCCATGATCCCCTCCTGGTTTTCTGCACCCAACGAGCCGATACCGCGGAAAGCTCCATAGTAGCACAGCGCCGTGGACGCGCTGGGAGGAGCCAGCACGGTCACGGTCCCCGGATCGGAACGTTGGCTGATCCAACCGGCCAGATCGCGAAGAATCAGACCCTGAAGTTCTGTTTGGTTAAGCTCGTTGCCCTTGCCTGGCCTGTCCCAGGCCAAAGCATAAACAATCCCGGGGACCAGCAAAGCGAGGGTGACGCTGATCCAGCCCAGGCGCGCCTGGGCGGCCATTTCCTTGGCTGAAATCCCCGGCACCACCGCCGCCAGGGCAACCAGCAGCAAGGCATCGAGTGTTTGCCACCAGACGAGCTGGGCGCAGGCGATGGCTAATGCAACCAACACCGGTCCCAGCGTAATCGCAACGGCTGCCCGGGTGGGCCTCGCGGTCTGGCTATTCGTTAGCACCCAGAAGGCCGGGAGCAGCAAACCCAGCGGTGCCAGCGTCAGAAGCAGCGAGATCGATGGTCCCTGGACTACCATCCATGCCGCGATGTTTTTCGCCACAATCCCGTCGGGGAGCCGGGTCAAATGCGAGCTCGTGCTTTCGAGTCCGAAAACATCGGCGCCGTGAAATTTCAGGAGTGCCGCGGGCAGCGCGACCACCGCCGCGATGGACAATGCAACGACGACGAGATTCCTGGGGGACCGGGAGAATGTCCTGTTTTGGAGCCAAGTGCTTGCCTGGACCAGCAACTCTCCCGTCCCGAGCCACGCCAGACCGTGGAGCGGGTGGACAAACGACAGTTTCCACGTCCCTAGTTCGGAGGGCGAGTATTCGATCAGTGAGGCAACGAACGCTGTCGCAGCTCCCGCGCAGGCCCAGGCGCGCCAGGGCAGCACGGGCGTCGATGCGGTTTTGGGCGAATTGCCGCGCGGAGCAAGGAAAGAGACAAGGAGGCCGCCACCCACAATTCCCAATAGCACCGGAAGCTGCACGAGAACCTTGACCCACAAACCCAATCCACCCGCGATACCGGCAAGAATGAACCAACGACGCCTCGCCATCTCATTCGCAGGCGTTGCCACGGTCGCAATGGAAAGCAGCAGCACGCTCGCAACCGCAAAAGCCTGGGCGAGGCCGCGGTCATCAGGTGCGCCCGGCAAAAAACCAGTGGTAAAGGGAAAGAGCGAGACGACGCCGAGGGACACGAGCGAGGCTGAAAGCGAACCAAAATACTTTGCGGCCAGGATCACCAATCCCAATAGGAGAATTCCCAATATAACGGGATCCGCCCACAGGGCGGCCTTTTCGACCAGGGTGGACGGGGGCGCTCCCACGGCCAAATGCCCACCCCAGGCAACGAAACCCAGCCACCAGCGATAGGGCGAGGGGGTGAGCACGGTTCGACCGAAAGGCGCATTCTCATAATCGATGTGGCGCACCCTGGCTTCGCCGCGGTTCAGCATCCGCTGCGTTTGGGCAAGCCAGTGGTAGCTCGCGTCAAGGCGATCGGGTATGGGCAGCGAATTGTTGGGCGTCAGTTCCGCATTGCCCTGGGCGGAACCGGTGACGATGGCGGGGGGATTCTCACCGGTGGCTCCGATGGTTGCGAGGTAGTCGAGGCGATTGATTCGGGCCTGGGTGTTCCAAACGAAAACGAAGCCGGCCCCCAGCAGGAATACCACCCAGACCCATGACAAACTCCGCCGGGGTTTCATTTTGCTGGTGGGTGGTTTTGCATTCGAGAGAAAAAATGACGTACAGGGTCCGAGCCCACGTGCCTAGTCAAATGTGCAGCCTCTGCTTGGGCTGAACGCTCTTGACTTCCAAAACGCGGTGCGTCGTCTCAGGAATTTTCGCATGCAGCTTCCCGGCCGAAGTCCGAATACATCGCGACGCACCTGCTGGTGGCCTCTCTCCGTTAGGATGATTGCGCTGGGCCTCGGTGTTTCCAGTGCCCTCGCCCTTTCGGCCGCGGATGAAACCGCGGCCTTGGTGGGGCAAAAGCTGAACCCAAGCTCCGGTCCGCGCGGGCAGACGATGTTCGCCAAACTCCCGCCGGAATCCACGGGCGTGCGGACGGAAAACCAGTACGCCGACCCCCAGATGACGGGCGCCCTGTTCCGGCAGTACAACGGCGGCTCCATCGGGACGGGCGTGACGATCGGGGATTTCGACAACGACGGAAGGCCGGATATTTTTGTGGTGAGCAAAACGGAATCATGCCGCCTGTTCCGCAATCTCGGCGGCTTCAAGTTCGAGGACGTGACGGACCGGGCGGGCGTCGGCGACAAGGGCGACGCGGCGAGGATCTGGAAGTTCGGCGCCACGTTTGTGGACGTGAACAACGACGGATTGCTGGACATCTACCTCTGCCGCTTCGATGCGCCCAATCTTCTCTACATCAACCAGGGCAAGGGCACGTTCAAGGAAATGGCCCGGGCGTACGGTCTCGACGTGAAGGATTCGTCGGTGATGGCGGCTTTCTGCGACTATGATCGCGACGGCCTCCTCGACCTGTACCTCGCCACCAATATGCTGACCGGCCAGGGCGATGACGGCGGACGGCGCGGGTACATGTTCCACAATCAGGGCAACGGGACGTTTGCCAACGTCACCGACAAGGCGGGCGTCACCCTGATCACTCGCACCCATTCCGCGACCTGGTGGGACTATGATAACGACGGCTGGCCGGATCTCTACGTCGCCTACGACTATGGCGTGCCGGACTCCCTCTATCACAACAACCGCGATGGAACGTTTGCGGACGTTTCCGGGCGCGTGTTGCCGCACACGAGTTTCTCCGCGATGGGGTCGGATTACGGTGACGTGAACAACGATGGGCACATCGATTTCATCGTGGGTGACATGGCCTCCGCCACCCATGAGCAGGACCAGCGCATGATGGCTGATTCGAGGGCCCGCCTCAGCGAGCGACCGGATGGCACCACGACCGTCCCGAAGTATCCGCGCAATGCCCTGCTGCTGAATACGGGAACGGGCTACGCCCAGGAAGCCGCGTTCCTGGCGGGCGTTGCGGCCACGGATTGGACCTGGTCAATCCGCCTGGTGGATTTGGACAACGACGGGCACCTCGACCTGCATGTCACCAATGGTTTCCCGTACGAACCCAGCGTGGACGTGGTGAAGCGTCAGATGAGCGCCGAAAACACCGCCGAATCCATTCGCATCATGACGGAGAGTCCGATCCGCGCGGAGAAAAACATCGCCCTGCGCAATCTCGGCAACCTGCGGTTTGAAGACGTCAGCGCGGCGTGGGGGCTCGATCAACACGGGGTGAGTTTTGGCGCCGCCTTCGGTGACTTGGATGGCGATGGCGCGCTCGATATCGTCTACACCAACTATCGCGCCGGCGACACGGTCCTGCGGAATGACGGCGCCACGGGACACCGGGTGATTTTCGATTTGCGCGGGACGGCATCGAATCGCTTTGGCGTGGGCGCAACCGTTCGCATCGAAAGTGCGCTGGGCGTGCAGGTGTCCACACTGGGGCTTTCCCGGGGCTACCTTTCGAGCAGCGAGCCCATGCTGCACTTCGGCCTGGGCGAGGACACGGCGATCAAACGCCTGGTGGTGACCTGGCCGAGCGGCCACGTGCAGACTTGGGAAAATGTGGCCGTGGATCAGCGCTATTTGATTACCGAACCCGCTGGACCTGCCGCGCCTTCAGCCGTTGCCGAGCAAGCCAGGGTTCCCTCGCAAGGTGCGACGTTCAAGGAGGTGAGCCATGACCTGGGCCTTGAGGTGCGCGCGCGGGAGGAGACCGTCAATGAAGCCTCCCTGCAGCGTTTGGTGCCGTTTCGCTTCAATCGCCGCGGCCCGGGCCTGGCGGTGGGAAAAATCGCCGGGGGAGACCGGGAATCAATTGTGATGGGGGGTACAACGCAGGACCGGCTGAAGATCGCCCGCGGCACCGGCGAGGCCAGCTTTGCGGTCGCCCCCCTTGCGGGAATTTCTCCCAGTCCGGTCAATCATGGCCCGCTGCTGGTGTTCGATGCGAATGGCGATGGCCATGATGATATCCTCGTCACCATGGGGGGCAATTCGCTCCCCGCGGGAATGCCGGAATACCAGCCCCAACTCTATTTTGGCGACGGTCAGGGCGGTTTGCGTTCGGCCGGCGAGGACGCCTTGCCGCCGCTGCCCATCAATGCGGGCGCGGTCGCCGCCGCCGACTTCGATCGCGATGGCTCCCTGGATGTGTTCATCGGCGGACGGATTCTCTCCGGACAATATCCGTTTGCGCCGCAAAGCGCCCTGCTGCAAAACCACGGCGGCAAGTTTACCGATGTCACCGATACTTTGGCGCCCGGGCTGCGGGAAGCCGGCATGGTAACCTCCACGCTGTGGAGCGATGTGGACGGCGACGGGTGGCTGGATCTCCTGCTGACGCTCGAGTGGGGCAACGTGAAGTATTTCCACAACCAGCAAGGCCGCGGTTTCGAAGACTGGACGGAAAAGGCCGGCTTTGCCGTCGCGGGCACCGGATGGTGGACGTCGCTCGTGGCCGCGGATTTCAACGGCGACGGCCGGCCGGACTACGTGGCGGGCAATGTGGGCTTGAACACGCAGTACCACGCCGATGCCGGGCATCCGGCGTTGCTGTACGCGGGTGACTTCAAGGGCGGCGGCTCCGCCGAGCTCGTCGAAGCCTATCACGAAGGGGACCGCATTTATCCCTGGCGCGCGCGCCGCGATCTGGGCGCCGTGTTTCCCTTTATTTTGAAACGCTACCCCCTGAACAACAATTATGCGCGGGCGACGCTGGGGGAGATTTTCGGAGAGGCCAAACTGGCGAAGGCGCAGCTCTTCGCGGCCACGGAACTGCGCAGCGGCGTGTTCCTCAGCCAAAGCGATGGCACGTACCGTTTCGAACCCTTGCCACGCATCGCGCAGATCGCCCCGCTGCAAGGGATCGTGGCCGGGGACTTCGATGGTGACGGGCACGCCGATATCTATGCGGTGCAAAACTCGTATGCGCCCATTCCCGCCATCGGTCGTTTCCACGGCGGCCTCAGCCAACTGCTGCGCGGTGACGGCCACGGACATTTCGCGCCGGTCCCGCCGGCCGAGAGCAACCTGCTCGTGCCCGGTGACGCCAAGGCCTTGGTGGTACTCGACCTCGACGGCGACGACTGGCCCGACTTTCTCGTCACCCGCAACAACGACACCACGCTGGCCTTCCGCAACCAGGGCGCAGCCGGCCGGCACTCCCTGCGGGTCAACTTGCATGGGCCAGCCGGAAATCCCACCGCCGTCGGCGCGCGTCTCACGGTGGAACTCACCGATGGCTCGACCCAGACGGCCGAGGTTTATGCGGGCTCCGGTTACTACAGTCAGTCGACCGCGGCCTGTTTTTTTGGCTATTCGGACGCAAACCCGCCGCGCCAAATCCGCGTTCGCTGGCCATCAGGAAAGACTACCCAGCATCCCATTCCCCCGGCATCAACGTCCTTGATTCTCTCCGCCATGGGGCCGGGCCAATAGACTTGGGCCCTGACTGCCTGACCGCAGCCCGGCGCACCGGAGACTAGAAGTTGGTGGAAAGAAAGAGCATCAAACCGTTGTAATTATGCCGGACGGAGAGTTTCAGGTGATCGCCGTTCAACGCCCGGTCAGAGATCACCGAGGCCCGCGACGTGTAGCGATTGTAGCCGCCACCGATGCTCCAGTGGCGCGACAGCTGGTATTCCAGCATGGCTTGGAAGTCGGACAAACTGCCCGAGTATTTGTCGTCATCGAGGCTGATACCGAAGTACTCGTAGGCCACGTGGGACGTCAGTCCATACGAAAGCTTGGCCTTCCATTCCAACCCGAAGACGGGCAGCGGGGCGGTGACGGATGCCCCCTCGGCGAGGCCGGAGCCGGTGGCGCCGAGGCTCCCCTTCATCTTGGTGACGTGGAGCCCAAGCAGCGCGGTCACTTCCTGAGTCCCGGCATCGTTGCGATAGAAAGTGTAACCGTAGTTGAACTTGGTGACCATGGTCTGGAACTCCGTGCTGATGGTCGTGTTCACCGTATAAGTCTGGTCGCCCCAGTTGATGGTGCGGTCAATCGCCTTGCTGGCATGCCGGTCGATGTCGAAATACGACAGCTGGACCTTGTGCCGGTCGGCAAAGCGCCATTCGCCATCAGCCCGGAATACGTTCAAGGAATCCCGGCCGCCCAAATCCCGCTCGAAATCGACTTCCGACCCCCCGTTGCCGGATTCGTCGGTCAGGGAGAGCCTGGTATTGATACTGGAGAGCAGGAAGGAGCCCAACCGGATGGTGAACTTGTCCGTCCCCGCGCTCTCGACCACCGTCGGGGCGGGCGCAGCCGCCGGAGCAGCGGCGGACGCGGCCTGCTGCGCAGACGCCGGGAGCGCCGCCAGGGCGAGCGCCGCGACAGGGAAGGTGAACAGGGAGCGGATGGTGGATTTCATGAGGTTGGCCGTTGCGTGATTGAAGGTTCGCAGGACAAAAAAGACAGGAGTGCTTTCGAGTGTTAGTATAGCAGGCCGGACCGGCTGGCAACTACTGACCTAAAGGGCAATGGGCAGGAAATCCTTTCATGGACGCCGCTCAGCGCGGGGGGAAGGGCGTGGCCGGCATCGCCTGGGCCCGTACAATGACCTTTTCGCCGGCCGACAGTTCCAGCCGGTTGCCATCCACCCGGCAGCTGGTCACGGTCGGGAGGACCCGCAGAAATCGATCCTCGATCTCCATCAGCTGAGGTTTCCCGGCCATCCGGGTGACCGCCAGCGGACCGAAGGAAAGGGCGTCACCCTTGAGCTGGTAGGTGCCAGACAGGCGGTTGACGCCGCCGAAGCCGATCACCCGGTCCCCGCCGGCCTCCAGCTGCAACGTGGGCAGCTTCTCCGCCCCGACCACCTGGTCCTCGATTTCGGTGATGTTCCACACGGTGCCGGTGACGGCCCAGAGAAAGGCCGGGGCCGGATCGCTGCGACAACCGGTGAAGACGGCCAGGAGGAGAAGCGCGGCGGACAGGATTACCAGGGTGGGTTTTTTCATGAGGGCAAGGGAGGGGTGACGGGAGGGCCGGAACGGGGCCACCGGAGGGTGATTATTTGGCCGGGGCGGACTTCGTCACGCTGCCCGCGACGGCACGGACGACTTCAAGATAGACGCGGTCGCCGACCTTGGCCTGGTCGTATTTTTCCATGGCGGGATCGACCTTGATGGTCACCGTGCGCTTGGGGCCCTGCAGGGTGACGGTGCGGGCTTTGTGGTCCAGGGCCGTGATGGTCGCAAACACCCGGGATGACATCGCGATCGCCGCACCGGGCTTGTCGGTCGCGGGGGCCCGCACGACTTCCACGCTGGCTTCGCTCGCCGCCGCGCCCGCGCCATCGCCGGCCAGGACGCTCACCGTCTCGACATAACCGATCTCGATGGTGTCGCCCTGATGGATCTCGGCCAGGCGTTTGACATCCGGCCCGGCGGTGACCGTCTTCACCACCCCTTCGGCGTTAATGGTGACCTCGCGCGTCTCGTAATTGATCTTTTCGACCGTGGCCTTCACGTGCTCGGTGCTGATGACCATGCCCCCGAACAACCGGGGCGTGGGCGCCGCCGGGGCTTTCGCCGGTTCGGCCGCGCGCAACAGGCTGGCGCCGGCCAGCAGGAGTGCACCGATCAGGATGACGGGCTTCAGGGAATGACTGGAGGAATATGTTTTCATGGGGTTTGGGAATGGACGCCGCACCACGCGGACGCCGGGAATCGATCGGGTTGAGTCGTCGACCAAGGCAGCAAAGCACTGTTCGGGTCACAACTCCAGACCCCGCCTCTTGGCCTAAAGGGCAATAGACGGGGTGGCCCCACCCGCCCTCGCCGGCCGCAGGCACCCAAGCCCCCAAGGCCGGAAAACACCAAGGAGCAAAGCAGCGAAGACCGGCCCTTTGCTGCTTTGGGTGAGACCTCTGCCTTCTGTTTCAGATCGAAGGCAGGGCGCGACCGCTGGGCGCGCCGTATCCGATTCGCGGCGGGCCCAGCGGTCCCGCCCTACCCCATCAGCCCCTCTTCCTCACTAGCTTCCCAAAATTCCGGGAATCTGTACCCCCGCTCAGTCCAGCCAGACAATGCCGGCCTGGATGGCCATGGTGGCGGCCTCGGTGCGATCGCGCGCGTGGAGCTTCTCGAGGATCTTGCCGACATGGAGCTTCACCGTCCCCACCTCGATCGAAAGCGTGCCGGCGATGTCCTTGTTGCTGTTGCCCGCGGCCACGAGGCGCAGGACCTCCAGCTCGCGCTCCGTCAGGTCGGGCCGCCGCAGGCGCTCGGCCAGCCGGCCGGCGACGACATTGGGCAGGTACGTCTCACCGCGGGCGATGGCGCGGACGGCCTTGATGAGTTCCTCGCGCTGGACGGACTTCGGGAGGTAGGTCTTGGCGCCGGCCTGCATGGCGCGCAGGATATCGTCGCCGCCCTGGAAGGTGGAGATGATGATGACGCGGGCCTGCGGGAATTCACGGCAGAGGGCCGCGGTGGTCTGGATGCCGTCGAGGCCGGGCATCCGCAGGTCGATGAGCGCGACATGAGGTTGGTGCTTGCGGTACTGGGCGAGCGCCTGTTCGCCCGTGCTGACTTCCGCCACGACCTGGAGGTCGGCCTCCATCTCGAGGGAAGCCCGCAGGCCCAGGCGGACCAGGGCATGGTCATCGGCGATCAGGATTTTCAACCGGGCGGGGCTCATGCGGCGGAAAAGGCGGCATCGGGGCGCCAGGCCACCACCACGGTCGTGCCCTGGCGCGGAGCACTGCGAATGGTGAGGCGGGCGCCGATCTTCTCGGCCCGCTCCCGCAGGCCGATCAAGCCAAATTCGCTCGTGCTCGAGCGCAGCCGGTCCTGGACGACGAAGCCGCAGCCGTCGTCCGCCACCTCCAGCTCAATGCCGCCGGCCACGGCCCGGAGGATCACAGTGATGCGACCGGGCGCGGCGTGCTTCACGGCGTTGGTGACGGACTCCTGCACCATGCGGAGGAGGTGTTGTTTCACCATGGAGTCGAGCTCCGGCCAGGTGCCCTCGGTGCGGAAATCGACCGGGATGCCCGTGCCGGCGAGCCGGTCCTGCACGGCGTCCTCGATCAACGGGACGAATTCCCGCTCAAACAGGTCGTTGTTGCGCAGGTTGGCCACCGCCTGCTGGGCATCGTCGAGGCTGTGCCGGAGCATGGCGCGAGCGGTCTGGAGGTTGTCGCGCGCGCGTTGCGGCTGCTCCACCATCGCGGTGTCGATGGCATCGAGCAGGATGGTGGCCCCGGCCAGTTGCTGCTCGACGGTGTCATGGAACTCGCGGGCGATCCGGTTGCGCTCCTCCAGCGTCGCCTGCGTGCGGGCGTGGCCCAGGATGATGCGGGTCTGGGCCCGGACGCGCCGGTTCAGGGTCCAGACCCAACCCAGGGCCCCCAGGGCGGACAAACCCAGCACGGCCACGAGGGCCAGCAGGCGCGCGGGCGTCCACCAGGACGGCCGCGACAGCACCCGCAGCTCGTCCATCGACCGCAGGTGGATGCGCACCGAGGCGGGAGCCAGGACGAGGTTCAAATCCGGCGGGGCCAGGCGTTCGATCTGGCAGATGCCCACAACCGCGAGGCGGCTGCCGATGGGCGGCAGCGCCGCAGGCGACGCGATCGCGGCGGCGCCGACCTCGACGTTGAAGGACTGGCCGCCATGCGTGAGGATCATCACGTAGCCGTCGTTGCGGGGGGACAGGTCGCGCAGTTCTCCCTCGATCTCGATGAGGTCGGCCTCGTTGCGCAGGTCGAGCAGGCCGGCGACCTCACTGATGCGACGCGGGACGGGCGGCTGGCCGGGGCCGAGCCGGCGCAGGCGGGCGTTGTTGAGCACCGGCTGGATGATGCCCATTTCCGCAAAGCCCACCACCTCGATCTGGTCGCCGACGTGCACGGCGGCCGGTTCCGCGAGGCGAACCTCGAGGCTGTGGCCCTGGTCGCGGAGGAAAACCAGCCGGGGCGAAAGCTGACGGATCACCGTGCCCGCCACGTGAACCATTTCCGGGAACGATGATGCACCCTCCGGTCCGCCGAGCGTGGCCGCGGAGACGAGCGGCAGCGCGAAAATATCGACCGGGCCCGGTTGCTCGATCCAGAGGGTGCCGGGCGAGCCGTCGACCCCGAGGACCGGCTCGATCAGGCGCCGTTGGGGCGACTTGTAGCCGTTGACGACGCCGCGCAAACGCACGTGCGCGCCGAGGAGTCGGGCGGCATACACGGGATCACGGGCCGTCAACTCGACGCGCAGGAGGGCGCCGCCATACAGCACCCGCAAGGTCAGCAAGTCGCCCGGTTTCGGCTCCACGGTCTCAACGATGCCCGTGACCTCGACCCACTGGCAGTCGCCGCGACCGGTCGCGAGCTCCGCATACGGCAGGATCTGGGGCTCGGGCAGCGGGCGGGTCCCCAGCCGCCGGATCACCGAACTGCGCACGATGGGAAACAGGTGTCCGCTGTGGGTCACGCCGGTGACCTCGACGTAGTCACCGATGCGGATCGCACCGTTCCATGGCTCCTGCCAGATGAAGATCGCATCGGGGCCATCCTGGACGAACAGCTCGAAGGGCGTGATGCGGGTGACGGTGCCGCGCACCGCCACGGGCAGCCCCTCGCCCGCCTTCTGGGCCGACAGGGACCGGATCTCCTTGATGTCGGTCAGGACCCGGCCGGCCGGGTCGGCGGCCCCCGCCGGGAGCGCGCACCAGACGGCGAGCGCCATCGCGAGGAGGCGGGCGAACAGGCGGAGGGAGGTGACGGGAACCGGCATGCCACGGGGGATTGCAGCGCCGGACGAATCAGCGGGCGCCAGGCGCGTAGTTGATTTCAAACGCCGGAGGGGCTCAAGACGCATCTGGGGGATAGAAATTTGATCCAATTGTAGCGGCGGTCTATGACCGCCGTTTTCAGGGCCGGCGCTCATAGAGCGCCGCTACAGTAAATGATGAGGGATTGAAGCGGTGGGATAAAAAACAAGCGGCGCCGGAACCCCGGTTCCGGCGCCGCGCTATTTCACCTGTTTGCCAGGACCGGAGTAACCCAATACACCGGCCCCGAATTCGGGGGAGGCTGACCTTAGAACGAGAAGCTGTTGGTCAACTGCCAGGTCATGCCCTCCTGAATGCGCAGCAGACCGTTGCTGCCGTCCGGCTGGACGCTGAGGCGACGGAGGTGAACGTCTTCACCCACGTTGCGCAGGTTGGCCTGGATGCGCCAGTTGATCTTCTCCGTGAGCTTGCGGCTGTAACCCACCCACAGGTCGAGGTGCTGCTCGGCGTCGCCCCAGATAGGGCTGTTCACGTCGAGGTTGTCCTTCTTCTCGTTCAGGTGGTAGCCGAGGATGACTCCGTCCGACCAGCGGTAGCCGAGGCCGACGTTGGCGCCCTTCAGCTTGCCCGATTGGAAGTTGTAGTTCGCCACGGCGTTGAAGCGCCACGGGGCCATTTCGGCCACCAGCTTGCCATTGGTCTGCAGCTGGAACTGATAGGCGGACCAGATGTTCGACACGAAGTACTGCCGGAGGGTGTTGTCCCCGCCCCACCAGAGGCGAAGATCACCGGCGACCGACTCGTATTTGACGTTGGCCGCCTCAATGGTGTCGACGAGACTCTGGCCGAGGCTGGTCTGCGACGCCGTCTGCTTGGAGGCGTTGATCGAGAGGTTGAAGCCCTTGATGGGTTCACCGATGAGCTCGAACTCCCAGCCCTTGGACTCGTTGTTGGCGGTACCCGTCGGCCATGAGCCGTTGATGCGGCCGCCCCCGGAGGGTTGCACGCCGCCGACGCCGGCGGTGGGGGTCCAGCCGGCGATGGCATTGCGCCAGTCCCCGGCCTTGGCCTTGGCCACATTGACCGCGAAGCCGTAGGCGTCGAACCACGACTGGGCCGGCATCTGCGCCAGCCAGGAGTTGATCGCCGCGGTCTGCTTGATGGTCGAGGGGCTGTTCTTGAAGTCCGCGCCCGTCGGGTCGTTGTACTTGCCGTCCCAGCCGTTGTCGACGAGGGCCCAGTTCCAATACCACTCCCAGCCCGACACCATGCTGTGGCCGGCGGCGTCCACCTCGCGACCCGCGAGGTCGGTCATGGCGCTGGCCACGCCCCAGGCCTCGAGGTTGCGGAGGTAGTAGGTGTTGTTGCCGAGCGTGGTCGTTTCGCTGGAGACGCTGGAGAGGTTGGCGTCGGTGACGTTGGTCTTGTAGTTGGTGACCTTCAGCTGGAGGCGGTCGTGGAGCGTGCTGATCACGACGCCGAAGTCCTTCGTGCGACCCTGGGCGTTGGGCAGCGCGACGCCGTTGAAGTCATAACGGTTCTCGACGCGGGTGTTCTTGCCGTCGCTGAAGGTCAGGCTGATGTTCGTCCCCCACGGCAGCTTGTCGCGCCATTTCTTGGGGGTATGCACCACGACACCCCAGCTCACGCTGTCGCCCTCGGCGGTGCCATCGGCCGCAAGCGGATTGAGCTCGGGATTGGGATCGGCCACCCCGGCGCCATGCGAAAGCGAAAGGTCGGCGCTGGAGGCACCGAACCGTTGCGTCTGCTTGTCGCGGCGCGCCCCGAAGGTGGCGACGATGGTGTCATCGAAGAAGTAACCCTGCCAGGTGAGGGCCTTGGAGGTGGTTTGCTTCTGCACGTTGCTGGTGCTCGTGAGCAGGCGGTTTTTGTCGCCGTTGTCGGCGTTCAGGACGTTGAACGACTTGGAAACCCAGCCCACGTAGTTCGCGGGATTCTCCGACTGCGTGTTCGCCGCGCCGTTCGGCTCGGTCACGGAGGCCCGGGCCGTGTTGAGCCACGGGTCGGCGGGATTGACGTAGTTCGGGTCGGCCGGGTTGGTCGGCTTCGCCCAGTGGGAATCGTAGTAGGAGATGTTGTAGCTGCCGCTCGGGGATTGCCGGACGGTGATGCCGGGCAGGTTCAACCCGCTGGCCGAGGCGGTGTTCTTCAGGGACGGGCTCAGGTAGGTCACCCAGTCGAGGACCACATCACCGTTCACGAGGCCGCCGTTCTGGGCCCCGGTCGCGGTGCTCCAGCTGCTGTCGAGCGCGTACCGCGCCCAGTTTTGCTGCAGCACATTATAGGTCTCCTTGGAGTACAGGCCGGTGAACTGGTGATGGCCCAGGGCGGAAGCCAGCTTGGTCTGGCCCATGAAGTCGCTGGCGGTGAGTTCGCCGTACAGCGTGGCGCGGGTGTTTTCGCGGTCCGTGTCGTTGCCGTTGTTGTTGCTCTTGGAACTGGAACCGGTGAAGGCGCGGCCGAGGTTCGGGTTCGGGGTCACCGGCAGGTTGCCGTGGAGCGGGTACACCATCAGGTTGGCGCGGATGTCGACGCTGACGTACGGGGTGGCGAGATTGCTCGACTGGCCGTCGTGGTACTTCTGGCGATCATAGACCAGTTCGTAGCCCAGACGGTTGTGCAGGAACGTCTGGCTCAGCACCACGTTGGTGGACTCCCAGCCCTGCCACTCATGCTTGTTCGGGCCGTCGATCAGGTGGTTGTAGAAGTCGTAGATCGACGCATCCGTCACCGAACGGTTCTTGTAGAACCCCTTGTCGGCCGCCGGGTACAGCGTCGTCGAGGCGTCACTGCGCCAGGTGTTGTAGGCGAGATCGTTGAAGCCGCCGATGCCGATGTTGCTGCCGTAGGGGAAGCCGTCGATGCCGGCGCCGATGGTGCCGTCGGCGTTGAGCCCGTAGGTGGTCAGCGGGCCGGCCTGGCGGATGATCGACGGGGCCGCCGCGCCGTTGTTGTCGTAGATGAACATCGGGTTGGCCGTGGCCTGGAGGCCCGGGCCGGGATACTGGGCGAGCCAGAAGTTGCGGGTCGAGCCCGGCAGCGGGGCGGAAGAGGAATACGGGACCTCGCCGGAGTTCCACGCCCAGAAGGGATCATAGCCATTCTTCAGCGGCGTGCTGGAGAAATACGGGCTGATGCGATCCTGCGGCGGGAGGACGCGCGGACGGTTGGCTTCCACGTCGCCGTACTCGTAGTTGACGCGCAGGGACGTGCGGATCGAGTCGGTCGCGAGGAACTTCGGGTCCCAGCGCAGGGCGCCGAACAACCGCTGGTCGTGGTTGTAGGCGAATTCCTGGCGGTACTTGGTGTTGTCATCCAACCCGGCGACCCGCAGGGCCAGCTCGTCCTTGAGGAAGACGTGGTTGAAATCGAGGGAATTGCGGAGGGTGCCGAAGCTGCCGAGGCGGTTCTCGAACTTGCCCTCGTCGCGGAAGCCCGCCGCGTTGACGCTCGAGTTGATGATGCCCGCCGGGCTACCGATGCCGAACAGGATGGAGTTGGGTCCGCGCTGCAGGTCGACGCGGCCGACGTTGAAGGCGTCCCACGGGATGTCGGTCTGGAAGTAGTCGCGCGTGTTGTCGGCCGAGTCGAGGCCGCGCACGCGGGTGTTGTTGTTCGGCTTCAGGAAATTGTTGGACTCGTTGGCGCCGTCGATGAACGTGCCGCCGACGCCCGCATAATTGCCGTAGATGCCGCCGACCTCGGTGTTGGTCGTGTACTGGAGCAGCGTCTGGTTGTTGGTCGCGCCGGTGTCGCGCAGGAACTGCGCGGTCACGACGCTGATGGACGAAGCCACGTCCCGGAGGTCGGTGCGCACGCGCGCGCCGGCCAGGGTGCTCCGGGCGATGTAGCCATCGCCATCCTCGGAGGCATCGACGACGAACGGGGAAAGCTCGATCGTTTCCTCGGGGATGGCGGGTTCGGGCGCGGCCGTCTGGGCGCGCGCGGAGCCGGTGATCGTGGCCAGCAATAGGGCGGCAGCGATCCTGGCGCTCTGGGCGTAGGGAGTTCTCATGGGGGTGGGACTTATCGCCGGCCGCAGGGAGCGCAGCCGGCAGGGGTTAGGGACTTGGGGGGACGGTGCTAAACGCTGCGCCGGGCCCGGTAGGCGCGGGCCTGACGCGGCCCGAAGCCAAAAACCTCCCCCCACCCGCTCCAAGCACGCAAAAGACATAAACCCCACTAGACTTTGGTCTAGTGCCCTCGCTCGCTGCGACTCCGGGAAGCGCACCGTTCGTGGCGAACTGCAGCGCAGCGCCAACGAAAAAACCGCCGAATTTCGGCGGTTTTCGTTGGCGTCCCCACGGGGATTCGAACCCCGGTTCTCACCGTGAAAGGGTGGTGTCCTAACCGGGCTAGACGATGGGGACCCAGCACGGAATCGGGGAAGCTACGGCCTGCCTACCCTCGCGCAAGAGTTTTCTGGGTGCCCGGCGCGACCCGGTCCCGCGCCGGGCCGTTCCTTTTCCGCCGGTTCACTTTACGCGGAAACAGGACGTGCGCTTGGGCTATTCTTAGAACAGTGTGCAATTCGTCTGTCCCCGGCCCGCCCGGGACCCTCGCCCCACCCCATGTCACCCCCCCCGCCCTCCCCTGCGGCCGCTCCGGTCGTCGCGCGCGCCGGCACGCTCACATATACCCGCCGCGGGCTGTTCGGCATCTTTGCCTGGCTCCTGGGCGCCGAGGTGGTGTTCGTGCTCATCGACATCATCGAGCCGCAGGTGCTGCCCGTGCTGCTGAAGTCCCACGGCGCCTCGGACAAGGAGATCGCCTTCATCATCGGCTCCGTCAACTCGGTGCTGCAGCTGATCATCATGCCCCCGCTCGGCTACTGGAGCGATCGGCTCCGGACCCGCTGGGGCCGCCGCATCCCGATCCTATTCTGGGTCACGCCCTTCGTCACCTTATTCCTCGCCCTGACCCCGTTTTCCCCCGAGATCGCCGCCTGGCTCGCCGGCATCCCAATCATCAATAACTGGCTGCACCTGCTGCCGGTCGCGCCGGTGATCCTGGTCTTCGGCCTCCTCGTGTTCCTATACCGCGCCGTCCAGAACGCCACCAACACCACCTTCTTCGGCCTGCTGCGCGACGTGATCCCCGACACGCACATGGGCCGCTTCCTCGCGCTGTTCCGGGTGTTTGGCGCGGCGGGCACCGCCATCGTCACGTACTGGCTGCTCGGGCTCACCGAGACGCACAGCCGGCAAATCTTCATCGGCATCGCGGTGCTCAACCTGGTGTGCTTCTCGCTGCTCTGCTGGTTCGTGCGCGAGGGCGAGTACCCACCGGTGGAAAAGAACCCGGCCGGCGACGGCGCGGGTCGGAGCGCGCGGTTCTGGGCCGCCACCCAGGTGTTCGTGCGGGAATCCTACCGGCATCCCGTCTATCTCTGGACCTACGTCGTGCGCATCTGCCTCTACGGTGCGCTGCTCGGACTGTCGCATTTCACCATCTTCTTCCCGCAACACGAACTCGGGATGAGCCTGAAGGAGATCGGCGTGATCCGCACGTACCCGCTCCTGGTCTGGGTGGTGATCGCCTTCCCCGTGGGCTGGCTGGTGGACCGCCGGGGCGCGATCGACGTGCTGCGCTGGGGTCTCATCGTGATCACCCTCGGCTATGTGCTGACGTTCCTGTTCGCGACCGGGCACACGTCCTTCCTCATCGGCAGCCTGATCTTCGGCGTGGCATTCTGGCTCGTGATGATGACCCAGCTCAAGCTGACGGCGGAAGTCTTCCACCCGCAGCGCTACAGCCAGCTCGCCGGCGCCAACACGATCGCCCAGGGGCTCATGATCGCCGTGGTCATCAGCCCCCTCTGCGGCTGGATCCTCGACGCCCTCAAAGGCTGGTCGCACACCACCGCGGTGCCGGGCGTCGGCGACGTGGTCATCGGGCCCTACCGGCTCGTGTACCTGATGATGGGCGCCTGCTACCTGCTGGCGCTGTTCGCCCTCAACCGCGTGCAGCACCACATGCGCAAGCACACCGGGCCCAACGGCTACGTGGCGCCGCTCTGAGTATTGCGGATCGCGGATTGCGGAATACGGATTACTTCAAACCGAGATTCGAGACCCGGCCAACCCTCCCCCATGACCCCATCCCGCTCGTTTCGTATCGGCCTGACGCTCCTCGCTGCCGGATGGTCCGCTTTCACGCTGCGCGCCGATGACACCCGTCCGTTGCCTTGGGGCGACCAGGGTGACGGCACCTACCGGAACCCGATCCTGCCCGCCGACTACTCCGACCCCGACGTGATCCGCGTAGGCGATGACTTCTACCTCGTCGCCTCCGAATTCCATTTCATGGGCATCCAGGTGCTGCACTCCCGCGACCTGGTGAACTGGAAGATCATCGGCCGCGTCTTCGACCGGCTGGGTTTCGATCCCAAATACGACGAGAACCGCGCGTATTCGCAGGGCACCTGGGCGCCCTCGCTGCGCTACCACGACGGGACGTTTCATCTCTATGTCTGCACGCCGCGCGACGGCCTGCTGCGCTATACCGCCAAGGATCCCGCCGGACCATGGACCGGCGGGCTGATCAAGGCCGTGGACCAGTGGGAAGACCCCTGCCCCTTCTGGGATGATGACGGTTCGGCCTACCTCGTGCACAGCAAGCTCGGTGCGGGTCCGCTCATCCTCCACAAGATGAGCGCCGACGGATCGCAGCTGCTCGACGAGGGCGTCGAGATCTACCGCGGCCCGGTCGCCGAGGGCCCGAAGCTTTTCAAACGCAACGGCTGGTATTACATCTCGCTCCCCGAGGGCAGCGTGGAGCGCGGCGGCCAGACCGTCCTGCGCTCCCGCATGATTGACGGGCCCTACGAGCGCCGGGTCGTGCTGCCCGACGGCAGCCCGCACCAAGGCGGCTTGGTCGAGCTCGCCAACGGCGAGTCGTGGTTCATCGGCTTCAAGTCAGTTGGCCATTTGGGGCGCGTCCCCCTGCTCCAGCCCGTGAAGTGGGTGGACGACTGGCCGGTCTTTGGCGACGGCGGCCGCCCGGTGGTCGGCGGGAAAAAACCGGCCGGCGGCACCGGCACGCCCATCAGCCACCCGCAGACCAGCGACGAATTCGATGCACCGTCCCTACAACCGCAGTGGCAGTGGAACCACAATCCGGTGCCGGCCGCCTGGTCGCTCACGGAACGCGCCGGCTGGCTGCGGCTCAAGGGTCAGCCGGCCACGAATCTGGAGTTCGCCCGCAACAGCCTGACGCAAAAACTCTGGGGCCAGGCCGGCTCGTTTGACGTGAAGCTCGATGCCGCGGCCCTCACCGACGGCCAGCGCGCCGGGCTCGCCTTCATGAGCGGGAAATTCTTCACTGCGGTCGGCGTGGAGCGGAAGGACGGCGCGATCCGACTCTATTGGGAGGATTATGTGCCGGCCCCGCCGGGCACGCCGGCCACGACTCCCCCGTTGCCGGGCAAGGCGACGGCCGGTCCTGTAATCGCCAGCGGTCCCGTCTGGCTGCGCGGCGAATACCGCGGTGACACGGCCCGCCTGGCCTACAGCACCGACGGCAAAACCTTCAACGATACCGGGCTCGAGGTGAAGCTGCGCTTCAGCCAGTGGAAGGGGGCGCGGCTTGCGCTGTTTTGCTACGGCCCGGGCGGCGGAGCGGCGGACTTCGACTGGTTCCGGTTCAAACACGGCACGGATGCCATGCCGCTGGCGCTGACGACTGCCACGCCGATCGACCGGGAAGCGCTCGTCAAGCGGCACAACGTCGTAGTGCGGAAAGTCGATCCCACGGCGCCGCTCACGGTCGGCAACGGCGGCTTCGCGTTCACGGTGGACGTCACCGGCCTGCAGACTTTCGGCGATTACTATTACAAGAACGGCATCCCGCTCGAGACCATGGCCCGCTGGTGCTGGGCCACGGACGACAACCCCAACGGCTACAAGCTGGCCGATGCCAACCGTGACTACACCCAACCCGACGGCACTACCGTCGCCCTCCCGAGCACGTTGGGCACGCCGGCCTCGGACTGGCTGCGGCGCAACCCGCGCCAGCACCCGCTGGCCCAGCTCTCGCTCGAATGGTCCGACGGCACGCTGATCAAACCCGAGGACCTGACCGACATTGAGCAGACCCTCGACCTCTGGACCGGCCTCATCACGAGCAAATACAAGCTCGGCGGCGTGCCGGTGGTCGTTACCACCGCAAGCGCACACCGGGACGACAATGTAGCGATTCACATCGAATCCGACCTGGTGAAAGCCGGGAAGCTACACGTGCGCCTGGCGTTCCCTCGCGGACACGATCCCGCCGTCAAAAACACCCCGGCACTCGATTGGTCGGAGCCATCGTCCCACGAGTCGGAGGTTTTCAGCAAATCCATGATTGAACGCCGCATCCCCGGCGCACGCTATTTTGTCAGCCTGAGCCGTCCCCCCCAGCAGACCGGTCCCCATGCTTTCGTGATTTCATCTGACGCGGGTGCGCGCGTCCTAGATCTGACCGTGGAATTCTCCGCCGGGCCCAAGAAGCTCTCCCTGGACGGAGATTGGGTGCGAAAGGAAAGCGCGGCGGCCTGGCCGGCGTTCTGGCGGAGCGCCGCGACGGTGGACTTCACCGGCAGCACCAACCCGCTGGCGAGGAAGATGGAGGAACGGATCGTCCTCTCGCGCTATCTCACCGCCGTGCAATGCGTGGGCGACGTGCCGCCACAGGAGAGCGGCCTCACCTGCAACACCTGGTACGGCAAGCATCACACCGAGATGATCGTGTGGCATACCGCGCACTTCATCCTCTGGGGCCAGACGGCGATGGCGAAGAAGAACCTCGACTGGTTCCTCACGCAGCTGCCCAACGCACAAGCAACCGCGAAGCTCCGCGGCCTGCAGGGCGCCCGCTGGTCCAAGATGATCGGCCCCGACGGCCGCGAGAGTCCGGGCGGCAACCCGCTCATCGTCTGGAACCAGCCCCACCTCATCTACCTGTGCGACCTCATCCTCCGCCAGTCACCGTCGGCGGAAAACCTGGAGAAGTACCGCGAACTCGTCTTTGAAACCGCCGAGTGCCTCGTCTCCATGCTGAAGTTCGACGAGAAACGCGGGCAATACGTGCTCGGTCCGCCCCTGTGGATCGCGCAGGAGATCCATGATCCGGCCACCAGCCAGAATCCCGCCTACGAGCTGGCCTACTGGCGCTGGGCGATCGAGACGGCGCAGCGCTGGCGCGTGCGGTCGGGCCTGCCCCGCGAGGCGAAGTGGGACGCAGTGCTCGCGAAGCTGGCGCCGCTGCCGGTCGTGGACGGAAAATACACCGCCTTGGAATCGCATCCCGACACGTGGAACAATGTCGCCAGCCGGCACGACCATCCGGAAATGCTGATGGCGATGGGCTTCTTCCCGCCCGGCGCCGACGTCGACCGGGCCACGATGGACCGCACGCTGACCGGCGTGCTCACGCAGTGGGACTGGGCCACGAAGATTTTCGGCTGGGACTACCCGATGGTGGCCATGGCGGCTGCCCGGCTGAATCGGCCGGCCGACGCGGTGGAAATCCTGCTGCGGGACGGGCCCAACAATCGCTACTTTCCCAACGGCCATTGCCCGGTGGGCAGTGATCGTGCCCAGGGCAGCCAGCTGGAAGGCCGGCGCGAGATCGCGGTCTACCTGCCGGCGAACGGTGCGTTTCTCTCTGCGGCCGCGTTGATGATCGCCGGCTGGGAGGGCTGCACGGAGGAATTCCCCGGCATCCCGAAGGACGGCACCTGGCAGGTCCGCGCGGAGAATCTGCAGCGGTTGCCGTGAAGGGTAGGTCCGGTCTTCGACCGGACCATGGCCAGTCACAGACTGGCCCTACCCCGTCGCCGGCAACCCGTCGCAATCGCGTACGCGCAGGCCGGTCACGCCCTTCATCACCCAGTCGCTGGTGGAGTACCGGGCAGGCAGGCGGAGGCCGGACACCTCGGCGGAGGCCACATCGTCCAGCTCGACGGCCGGCCGGGCCTCGGCCCCGCCCAGCCCGAGCGTGATGTCGCTCAACTGGATCCGGGCCGCGTGGCGGATATAAATTCCCCAGGCGGGTAGCGACCCGAACAGCATCGGCTCCGGATAATCGCGGACCATCTCGGGCACGGTGCGGCCGGCATCGACCTGCGTACCGCCACCGCGACTGTGCAACCGGATGCCGGCGAGCCGCACATCCGTCACGGGATGCCCCGGCAGGCCGGCAATGAAGATCCCGTGGTCGGGCGCCACGTCGGAGGCGATGACATTGCTGATCGCGATGCGGCACGCCGTGCCCGGGGTCGTCGCCCCGGGGGCGCGCAACCGCCCGCCCAGCCGGATGAAGACCGGCGCGTTCATCACCTCGCGCATGGTGAGGTTCGAGACGACGACGTCCTCCATCGCCGCCCCGTCCACCTGCTCGAGCGCGAGGCCGCGGCAGAATTCAAAGACGCAGTTGCTGATCGCGATGTTGCGGAAGCCGCCGCTGGCCTCGGTGCCGAGCTTGATACGGCCGATCGGCCCGCCCCGGTGGCGGATGACCCGCGAGCGGGTGCCGTCGTACAGCGTGCCCTCCTCGAAGCCGCTCACGTAGCAATTGCTGATCGTCACGTTCTCGACCGGCCGGACCCCGCCGAAGCCGCAGGAGGCCTTGACGCAGATGCCGTCGTCCCACGGGGAGTTGACCGAGCAGTTCGAGATGCGGACGTTGGCGCAGGCATCGATGTCGATGCCGTCGCGGTTCGTGTCGATGAAGACGTTGTCGACGGTGACGTTGTCGCAGGCCGCCGCGAGGATGGCGAAGTGCCCGCCGTGCAGGATGGTGAGGTCGCGCACCAGCACCTGGCGGCAGCCTCGCAGCGCGATCGCCTTGTTGCCCACCCCGGCCGGGAGCGTGTCGAGGGCATGGGGATAACCGAAGGCGCCGGGCTGGGGCGCCAGGCCGGCCTCCGGCTCGATCAGCCCGTCGGCCTCCAGCACATCGGGCAGGTGCCCCGGCGGCTGGGGCGCGACCTCGCCCACGGGGAGGGCGATGCGGCCGTTCCCGCGGCTGAGGCCGCGGCCGTAGATGCGGCCGGGGCCGCAGATCGTGACACCCTCGAGCTGCTCGCCCCAGATGAGGCTGTTGCGAAAACGCGAGTGGCCGAAATCCTGGTGCAGGTTGGGCGGCGCCTCCTCGGGAGCATCATAGCCGCCCGGCCCGCCCGGCGGCGGGGGATCGGCCGCGATCAGCGTGGCCCCGGCCCCGAGCCGCAGCGTGAGGTGGCTGCAGAGGCGGACGGAGTGGCTGAGGTAGTCCCCGGCCGGCAGCACCACCGTGCCCCCCCCCGCCGCGCGGGCGGCGAGGATGGCGCGGTTGATAGCTGCCGTGTCCAGCGTGCGGCCGTCGCCCACGGCACCATACAACCGCACGTCGAACTCGGGCGGGGCGACGGCCGGCCCCGCCGGGGAAGATTCCACCCGGGTGATCACAAGGAGGCGGCCGGCTCAGAAGTGGTACGTGGCGCTGAACCGGGCGTTGATGCCGGGTTGGGTCGTGAGACCGGTGCCCGAGATACGACCGCCGCCGACCGAGATAAAGTCGGCATCGTCGAACAGGTTGTCGACGTTCAGGCGGAACTGCCAATGATCGTCCAGGCGGTAGCTGGCGCCGAAGGTCGTGGTGTACTGCGGCGAGGTGTAGAAGCTGACCTTTTTCAGCACGTGGAGCGGGGTGTAATCGCGATACGGGTTGGTGGCGGAAACGCCGGACGTATCCGGGACGTCGCCCGCCCGCTTGCCGCTGTAGGTGAGGCCGAAGTTGAGGTTGAGGCCCTTGGCGGCGCCCTCCGCGATGCGATAGTTGAGCAGCAGCGAGCAGTTGTCATCCGCCACCATGCGGACCATGCGGCCGAGCGCGTCACGCATCTTGAGATGCGAATAGGTCGCGATGGCGGAGACGTTCTTCGTGAGGCTGCCCATGAGCTCGATCTCGAAACCCTTGTTGGTGAGGTCGGAGACGAGGGTCTGGGGCTGCGTGGGGTCGGTCTGATAGGCCGGATTGGGAACCGTGACGTTGGTCTGGGCGATCTCGAAGGCAGACAGGTTGACCGAAAGCCGGCGCTCGAAGAACTCGGTCTTCACGCCAAACTCGTCCTGCACACCCTCGCGCCAGAGCGGCAGGCTGTTGGCGATGACCGGGGCGGCGTTGGTCGAGTGGTTGTAGTAGAGGGACACGTTGTCCTTCACCTTGAACAGGGCACCCGCGCTCCACATGTCCTTGCTGTCGTCGAGCACCGTGTGCGGGCCATTGGTGATGGCGTTCCAGTTCTGCGTGTCGGTGGAGTAGTACATGATGCCGCCCGAGAGATAGAGGCGGTCGCTGAAGAACCCGAGGCGCTCGCTCAGGTAGAGCTGCTGGTTTTCGTACGAGGTACCGGAACTGCCGAGATTGGTGGGCCAGGCGGCCGGATAAACGGGATAGGCCGCGACCGGGTTCAGGAGATTGATGCCCGGCATGGTGCCATCCTTGTTGAAGCTAGTCGCCTCTTGTTTGGAATAGGCTGCGCCCAGCACCGTCTGCGAGCTGACCATGTCAAACTTGTAGTTGCCGGCGATATCCGCCTGGAAGTTGTACGTATCGCGGTTCGTGTCCTGGATGTTGCCGCGGTTGGGAATGTTGCTCGGGTTGATCCAGGGCGAGAAGGTGGAGACGTACGGGTTGGTGGTGGCGTTATAGGGCAACGACGGGTTCTGCAGGGCCCAGGTGTAATCCTGGGTAAGATCGCCGGTCATCGGGTTGTAGCGCGTGTTGTTCAGGCCCGGCGTGGACAGGAAATTCTGGTCGGAATCCTCGTGGTATTTACGGTAGTTGCCCGCGAGGCGGAGATTGATGTGCTCGTTCAAGCCGGTCGTGTACACGGCGAAAACATCGTGGCTCTCCGTGCCCACATGGCTCCAGGGCTGGATGCCGTTCATGCCGCTGGGGTCGATGCCCGGCAGCAGCTGCGGGTCGCCGGAGGTGCCCGTTGTGAGCGGGGAAATGATGAACAGCGGTTCGCGGGGGATCTCATGCTGGGCATAGGCATACTTGAGGGTGAGCATGGACTTGTCGCTGATGCGCCACGAGAGCATCGGCGCGAACGCCATGTTCTTCATCTTGTGGTCGTCGGACCAGTAACGGGCCGTGTTCTGGGCGGAAGCGATTAAACGATAGGCAAATGGGCTGCCGGGGGCGAACGGCCCGCCCAGGTCGGCCGTGAGCTTCTGGGAATCATACAGGCCGACCTGGGCGGTGATGGAATTCTGCCGGTTCCAGGTCGGGGACTTCGTGATAATGTTGAGCGAGCCGCCGGGCGCACCCGCGGGAGAGAGGATGGCATTGGGGCCCTTGGTGACTTCGATGCGGTCGATGATCGACTCCTCCACATTGTCGGCGTCGGCCGACTGGAGGAAGTTGTCCACGGTGCGGGCGCCGTTCTGCGTCTCGAAGCCGCGGATGATCATGCGGTCCTGGAACTGGATGCCGCGGCCTTCCTGCACGCCGGCGATGTACCGGGTGACATCGAAGACGCGGTTCGGCGCGAGATCGTCCATCATTTCCCGCGTGATGACGGAGATCGAACTCGGGGTGTCGATCAGGGCGGTGCGCACGCGGACGGCCGAGATGGCTTCGGCGGCCCGGTAGCGGTCGCTGTTGTCGGCGTTCACGGTGAACGTGGAAAGCACCACGGGCTCCTCCTTTTCCACGGAAGCGGGGGCGGGCGCGGCCGCCGCCGGGGCGGTCTGCGCAGCCAGCGGGGCGGAGGACGCAATCAGCAGCAGGCACAGCCCGAGGAGGGCGGAGGAATCGGAACGGCGAGGCAGGGCTCGCGCGGAGGACAGCAGGTTCATGGGGATATGGGGTGTTGGTTGGCCCGGCCGGGCGCGCCCACCGGGTTGAGCGGTGTACGCCGGACGCAGCGAGGGGTATGCGGGGTCTTGACGACCGCAGCCTGCCCGGCTCCGGCCGGCCGGCCAAGCCCGCGGCAGCTTTCCACGTAAAATGAATTGCGGTCCCCCGTCCGCCAGCCGCACCCTGCCGCATGGCCGCGCCCCGCCTTTCGCCCAACCCGCCGACCCTGCGCGAGATCGCCCGGCGCGCCGGCGTGAGCCACACCACGGTCTCGCTGAGCCTGCGCAACGATCCCTCGATTCCCGAGCCGACCCGGGAGCGCCTGCGCCACCTGGCCGATGAGCTCGGCTACCGGTCCAATGTGCTGGTCTCGGCCCTCATGAGCCAGGTGCGGCTCAAGCAGCACAAGTCCGGCCCCGAGGTGGTGGGCTTCCTGACGGGCGGCCCCACCGCGGATGACTGGAAAAACCACTCGGCCAGCCTGGGCTACTATGAGGGCGCCCGCCGCCGCGCCCTCCAGCTGGGCATGCGCATCGAGCCGTTCTGGCTGGGGCCCGGCGCCGCCGCCGCCGCCGCGACCTGCCGCATGCTGCAGGCCCGCGCCATCCGCGGCCAGCTGCTCTCGCCCTTTCCCGTGCCGGTCTATGCCCACGAGCTGGACTGGATGCACCTGATCTGCGTCGGGCTGGGCTATGTCTTCAACCGCCACGCGCTGCACCGCGCCACGCACAACCATTTTCGCGGCTCCTTCCTCGCCTACGAAAAACTCGTGCAGCTCGGCTACCGGCGGATCGGCCTGATGCTCGACCGCGACGAGAACAGCCGGGTGAACTACGGGTGGCTCGGCGGCTACCTGGCGGCGCAAAACACCTGCGCCGGCCCGCGGATCGAACCGCTCCTCACCATCGCCGGTGACGAGGTCCGCCAGGTGAAGACCTGGATGCGCGCGGCCCGGCCCGACGCGGTGATCGGTTTCGGCCCGGGCCAGTTCCTCATCCTCACCCGCCTCGGCTATGAGATTCCCCGGGACCTGGCCTATGTCGCGCTGGATGTGGAGCAGACCCGGCTGGCCCACGTCGAGGAGGTGGCCGGGATCAACCAGAACCTCCCGCTGATCGGCGCGACCGCCATCGACATCCTCGCCAGCCAGCTTTACCACAACGAGCTCGGCCTGCCCCAGCGGCCCGTCATCAGCATGATCGAAGGCTACTGGGTGGCGGGCCGGACCGCGCCCCCGCGGCCCGGGGCGGAGGCGAAGCCGGTTCCCGCCAGCCGCCGGCCGCGCCCCGCCGGCAAACCCAAAACCTGACACACCGGGGGTTGCCAAAAGCCTGCGAACTCTTTTCCGTTTCTGCCTCCCTCCCCCATGAATTTCTCCGAGATCTCCGCCGCGCTCCCGCCCCGCGCCATCACCTCCCTCGCCGGCCTGCCCTACCCGCTGCTCGCCTCGGGCAAGGTCCGCGAAATCTACGACCTCGGCGACGCCCTCCTGCTCGTCGCCACCGACCGGCTCTCGGCCTTCGATGTCATCCTGCCCGACGGCATCCCCGGCAAGGGCGCGATCCTCACCCAGATGAGCAACTGGTGGTTCGCCCAGACCAGCGGCTTGATCCAGAATCACCTGCTGCCCGACCAGGCCGGCGAATTCGCCCGCCGCGGCATCACGGGTCGCGACCTGCAGCTCCGCAGCATGATCGTGCGCAAGCTCAAGCCCCTCACCATCGAGTGTGTCGCGCGCGGCTACCTGATCGGCTCCGGCTGGAGCTCGTACCAGAAGACCGGCGCGGTCTGCGGCATCCAGCTGCCCGCCGGGCTGCGGCAGGCGGACAAGCTCGCCGCACCCATCTTCACGCCCACGACCAAGGCGCCGAAGGGCCAGCACGACGAGCCGATCAACGACGCGCAGGGCGCCGCCACCATCGGGGCCGCCCTGTACGACCGGGTGAAGGCCCTCAGCCTGCAGCTCTACTCCTTCGGCCACGACCGGGCGAAGCAGGCCGGGATGATCCTGGCCGACACGAAATTTGAATTCGGCACCGACGCCGCCGGAAACCTGTTCCTGATTGACGAGGTGCTCACGCCCGACTCCTCGCGCTACTGGCCCGCCGCCGACTACCGGCCCGACTGCTCGCCCCCGAGCTACGACAAGCAGTTCGTGCGCGACCACCTCGTCGCGATCAAGTGGGACCAGAAGCCGCCGGCGCCCCGCCTGCCGGCCGAGGTGATCACCCGTACGCAGGAGAAATACCTCGCCGCACTGAAAAACCTGCTCGGCTGACCTGCCATGCCCACCCACCTGCGCCTTCTGTTCGTCCTGCTCCTGGCCGGCTGGCTGGCGGCACCGGCGCAGGCGCGCCTGGGCGAAACCCTGGCCGAGATCAAGAAACGCTACAGCCAGCCCGTCCCCCAGGACCGCAAGGACATCGCCAACTGGCTGTTTGAGGTCGAGGACGGCCAACTGGTCTACACGGTCACCTTTGACGCCAAGGGCCTGTCCATCGCCGAGGGCCTGAAGCCCGTGAAACGGGCCCGGTTCAGCAAGGATGTCGCCCTGGACTTCATCGAGAGCCAGCTCGCCCCCTACCGTGATTCCAAGACCATGCGGGTCGTCGCCCCGGGCGGGAAATACATGTTCGCCGGCAAGGAGCTGACCTGTGCCCAGAACGAATATGTCGTCGTGGACGAGCCGCAGGCCATGTTGCTGATCTGGATCCAGACGGCGACCCCCACCGTCATGGTGGTCCGGCCGGAAATCTTCCGGCGGACTAATTGAGGCGGGATGGTCGCGGCGGCTACGCTGAGATCGAGTCGAACACCACGACCTTGCTCCAGAGGTGAGAGCACTCGGCGACGAACTTCTTGTGCAGCGGGTGCGCCTGGTAGACATTCTGCCCCTCGACATCGTCGAAGGTGAGCAGCTCGGAGGCGCTGTAACTGTTCTCCACGACATCGCGCTTCTCGGTGCTGGCCGGTACGCCGACGTGGATGCTGCGGACCGTCTCGATCTGCGCCAGGCCGCGGATGCCAGCGAGGAGCTGGGCGAGATCGGCCTTGGAATCCGGGTTTTTCAGCCAGAAGAAGACGTGGTGGACGAGCTTGGGGATCGGCGGGGTGTTCATGGAAGCGGCGGAAGCCGCGGCGGCGGCACCCAGGGTGGCGGCGGTGGCGAGGAAGGTACGACGGGTGGTGGGTGAGCTCATGGCAGCCACAGGATGGCGGAACCCGCGGCGAATGCAAACCGGCCCCGCGTCATCCTTCGCCGAGGCTATGGATGACTGGGGGGCCGCATTGCGGGACCGTGCAACGCCAAGACAAACTCAATCTCTGTCGCAAGTCACAGCCGGTTGGCCCTCAGGTCGGCCAGCGGATAATGCGTGCCGCGCCAGGCGATGCCGCCCGTCCAGATCGTGACCGCCTGCGACCGCAGCAGGGCGTAGGCGAGCACCACGATGCCCAGCGGCAGGAACAGGCCATGCCACCAACGCCCGCCGGAGAACCGGGCGTGGTCACAACCCACCACCAGTATCACCGCGACACTCGCGGCGTACAGCCACCAGGCCGGGCCGGAGGTGACAAAAAGCGCGGCGACGGGCCAGAGGTAGCCCACCCCCAGGCCCGCGACTGCCAGCGGCGGCGCCCAAAACCGGTACTCGGCGACGGCATAGGCGTTCTTGGTCAGCCCGTGGACCAGCGCACGGACCGAATCATACCATTCGACGGAAACAGCCCCCTCGCCCAGGACCAGTTCGCTCGACCCGCCGGCCTTCATCAATTTGCCGAGCTTCATGTCGTCGTCCGGCCGGAGCCGCACCGGCTCATGGCCGTGGAGCTTCCGGTAGGTGGTGGTGCGGACCAGGTTGAAGGCGCCCACGCCGCCAAACGAGCGGCTGCGCGGGTCGGGGATGCGCCAGGGCCGGACGGCCGTGTTGAAGGAATAACCGAACGCATTGACGCAAATGCCGAGCCAGTGGCCCCGCTCGGTCAGCCGCGGGATGGCGGCCAGGTGATCGATGGCCTGCGCCCGGGCGTAGGCCACGGCCCGCCGCAGTGCGTCGGGGGTAAAATGGATGTCGGCATCGGTGAAGAGAATCCAGTCACTGGTGGCCTGCGCCGCGCCGGTGTGGAGCGCGTGGTTCTTGCCCAGCCAGCCGGCCGGCAATTCGCGGACGTGCACCACGCGCAGCCGCGGGTTCGCGGCGGCCAGCTGGTCCAGCACCGCCCCGGTGTCGTCTTCCGAGCGGTCGTTGACCGCGATGAGTTCGAACTCCGGGTAATCGAGGGCCAGCATGGTCGGCACGGCAGCGCCGAGCGTGGTCCCCTCGTTGCGCGCCGCCAGCACGATGCTCACGCGCGGCCAAGCGGTCGGAAGGGGCGCAGCCAGCGTGGCCAGTCGCCGCATCCGGCGGACCCCGCGGATCACCTCCTGGGCGAGGGCGAGCCGGACCAGCAGGATCAGGACGGCAAGGACTAGGACGATACTCATGGGCCGGTTGAGAGTTGAGCGGCGAGGATTGAGAGAAGCGATGCCTCTTTTGCGAGGCTCCTGACACCCGGAATTCAAGCGCCGGCGATCAACCCTCAACTTTCCCCTCCCTCACATCGGCGGGGTCGTGCCGCCGCCGCGCTCGATCTTCACGCGGCGGCAGCGCTCGGCGTTGGCCTCGGTGACGGTGATCCGGTATTCGCCGACGGTCAGGTGGTCGTCGCGCTTGGGCACGCGGCCGAAGTGCCGGTGGGCCCAGGTGGCGACCGTCTCGCGCGGCGTCCACTCGAGCGGCCAGCCGGTCTCGGCCTGCAGCTCGCGCATGGTGAGCGAGCCGCTGACGGTGATGGTGTGGGCGGTGCGTTCGAAGATCGGGCCGCTCTCGATGTCGGTCTCGTCGCGGATGTCGCCCACGATCTCCTCGAGCACGTCCTCAAAAGTGATGATGCCCGCGAGCGCCTTCTTGTCATCGAGCACGACGGCGAGGTGGCTGCGCGCCGTGCGGAAGCGCTCGATCATGGTGTGGATGGGCGTATGCAGGTCGAAGGTCAGGGCCGGCCGCATCAGCGGCTCGAACGAAGCCTCGGGCCCGAGGGCGTGGATCTGCCAGAGCCATTCGCGAATCAGGAGCATGCCCTCGACCTTGTCGAGGGAGCCGGAGCAGACCGGGTAGCGGCTGTGGCCGTTGGTCTGGGCGATGCGGAGGTTCTCGGCCAGCGGTTTGTCGAGCCACAGGGCCACGACCTGGTCGCGCGGGCGCATGATCTGCTGGGCGGTGGTCTGGCGGACGCGCAGCGACTGCACCATGAGCTTGTTGATCAGGGCGTCGCCGGGGTGCGAGTGCCGGGCGTGGGAGAAGACGTACTCGAGCTCCTCCGCGCTGAAGCTGTGTTCGCCCTCCCCGCCGGCCTCGACCCCGAACCACCCGATGATGCGGTTGGCCGTGTTGTTGAGCAGCCAGATGACGGGGTAGAAGATGTAATAGAACACCATCAGCGGGGCGGACACCCACAGCGTGACGGGCTTGGCGTGCTGGATGGCCACCATCTTCGGGGCCTGCTCGCCAAACACGATGTGCAGGAAGGTGATCAGGCCGAACGCCACCATGAAGGAAATCGAATGCACGACGGTCGGGTCCGTGACACCCCAGCGGGCCAACAGCGGCTCGAGCCGGTGCACCACGAACGGCTCGCCCACCCAGCCGAGGCCGAGGCTGGTGAGCGTGATGCCGAGCTGCGAGGCCGAGAGCACGGCGTCGAGGTGCTGGGTGGCCTTGAGCGCCATGCGGAGGCGCCAGCCGGCCTTGCCCTTCTTGGCCAGCGGCCGGAGCTGGCTGGCCCGGACCTTGACCAGCGCGAACTCGGCGGCCACGAAAAAGCCGTTGGCCGCCACGAGGGCGAGGACAACGATGGCTTCCAGGGTTATGCCGAGCAAAGAGTTCATGGGAGAGATGGGAAGCGCACACATTACCGGGGTCAGGTCGGCAAACCAGCGGGAAATTTTTTCTGTCCAAGTTCCTGTTGCACAAGGTTTGGTCGCCACCCAAGCTGCCCCGCATGGCCGGCCCCAGCTCCGACAAACTCGCCAACCGCATCCTGCGCGGACTGGTCATCGGCATGGCCCTCGGCGTGGTCACCCTGCTGGCCGGGCCGCATGTCGCCCTGCCCGACGGGCTCCAAGCCCTGCTGGTCCACGTCGGGGTCAAGTCCTCCGCGACGCTGCTTGAGGCCATGCGCGGGGTCTCGACCGTCCTGCTCGACCCGTTCGGCCGCGTATTCCTGCGCCTGCTCTTTTTTGTCATCGTGCCACTGGTGTTCGCCTCGCTGGCCACCGGCGTCGTCCAGCTCGGCCGGCCCGGCAAGCTCGGCCCCCTCGCCGGCCGCACCTTCCTTTTCTTCTTCCTCAACATGGCCATCGGCGTGGCCCTCGGCCTCGTCATGATGAACACGCTGCACCCCGGCGGCTTCGTCGACGCCGACACCAAGGCCCGGCTCATGGCCGAGTTCGGGGGCACCGCCCAGAAACACGTCGTCGCCGCCGCCGGCCAGACGGGGCTCTCCCTCGCGATCATCGTCGAGATGTTCATGCCGGCCAACCTGTTCGCCGCCGTCGTGGGCCAGTCCACCGCGCGCATCGGCGACGTGCTGCCGCTGATCCTGTTCGCCATCCTGGTCGGCGTCATCGGCATGGCCTTTCCCGAGGAGAAGCGCCGCCGCCTGATGGATGCGCTGGAGATGATCACGGAGCTGATGACCGGCATCGTGCACCTCGCCCTGCGGCTCGCGCCCTACGCCGTGCCCTGCCTCATCTACAGCGTCGTCGTCAAATCCGGCCTCGATATCATCAAGGCCCTCGGTGTGTTTGTCCTCGGTTGCGCCGGCGTGATGGCCCTGCACCTCTTCGGCACGATGTCCGTCTGGCTCAAGCTGTGGACCCGGTGGAGCCCGCGCGCCTACTTTGCCGCGATCAAGGACGTGCTCGTCACGGCCTTCTCCACCAGCTCCAGCAACGCCACGCTCCCAACCGCCCTCGAGAACGCCACAGGAAAGCTCAAGCTCTCCCCCAGCACCGCCGGCTTCGTGCTCCCGCTCGGCACCACGATGAACATGAGCGGCACGGCCCTCTACGAGGGCTGCGTCGTGCTCTTCGTCGCGCAGGTCTTCGGCGTCGACCTGAGTCTGGGCCAGCAGGTCACGCTGCTGTTGCTTTCGGTATTGAGCGCCGTGGCGGTGGCGGGCATCCCCGGCGGCTCCCTGCCGCTGATCGCCGGCCTGCTCATCACCTTCGGCATCCCGCCCGAGGGCATCGGCATCATCCTCGGCACCGACCGCATCCTCGACATGTGCCGCACCGCCACGAACGTCGGCTGCGACGTGACCACCGCCGTGGTCGTGGACGAGCTGACGAAGCGCGCCGAGGCGAAGACGGGTTAGTGGTCGCCGCTTTCCCGGACCAGTGCCCGACGCTCGGTTGCAACCCGGTAGGGCCAGTCTGTGACTGGCCCGGACCAGTCGAAGACCGGTCCCACCTTCACTTCGCGTGCAGCTCCATGCCCTCGACCATGCCCAACAGCTGCTGAAACGCCTCGGTCTCCTCGCCGTCGGAAAGGATCTGCAGCCGGACCATGACATTCGGGCTCAGCCGAATCATGCCCAGGCAGACTTTCTTGTAGTCGCCGGGCACGGAGGGCTTCCCGACCAGCTTGGCATCGGTGAACATGAAATAATATCCAAACCCCTGCTGGCGGTAGAACGGTTTCAGCGGGGCCTTCCTTTCCGCAAACTCGCCGCCCTCCGCCATCCGTTGCGCCACCCCCGTGAGCTGGCGCGCGAGTTTCGCCTCGGTCGGGTATTCATCCGGCCCGCCCGCCGCCACGGTGAGCATGGCCACCGCGTTGATCCCCTTCTGCTTCGGCGCGATCGCGATTTTCAGCTCCCCCACATCCTCGCTGGCGAATTTCCACTCCCCGACCGGGAAGAGTTCCAACCGGCCGTATTCGCGCAGGGCGAAGACCTCGGCCCGCCCGCCCACCACCGAGCCGGCGAGAACCAGAACCGCCATGAGGGCGTGCTTCATGCGGCCACCCTAGTACAGTCGCGCACCCGAGGGCGAGCCCTCTTTGGCCCGTCTCACTCGCGGCCGTAGACCCGCACGTAGTCGACGCGGTATTCCTGCGGCAGCTGCGTGGTGCTGTCCGGATAACCCGGCCACAGGCCGCCGACCGCGAGGTTGAGCAGGAGGAAACAGGAGATGTCGTCGAAGATCCACTTCGCGCCAGCCGGCAGGTCCGTCGCGGTGAGGGTGTGGTAGATTTTTCCGTCGAGCAGCCAGTCGATGCGCCCCGGCCGCCAGTCGACCGCGAACACATGGTAGCCCTCGCTGAAGGTGGCGCCACCGGGCAGCACCGTGGATTTGGTGATGCCGTGTTTGCCCGAGTGACCCGGGCCGTGCAGCGTGCCGTAGAGGGTGCCGGGCTGGTGGCCGATGAGCTCGACAATGTCGATTTCGCCGCAGGCCGGCCAGGGCACGGTGTCGATCTTGTCGCCGAGCATCCAGAACGCGGGCCAGATGCCCTGCCCCTTTGGCAGCCGCAGGCGCGCCTCGACGCGGCCGTGGCTGAAGGAAAATTTGCCGTGCGTCTTCAGCCGGGCCGAGGTGTAGCCGCCCGCGGGCGTGCGCACGGCCCGCAGCACCAGCGCCCGGCCGTCGGTCGCATCGGGATCGGCCACGATGACGGAATTTTCCCGCGAGGCGGTGTAGACCTGCAGCTCCTTGTTGCCCCAGCCGTTGTCGCCGAGGTCGTGGACCCACCGGGCGGGGTCGGGCCCGCTGCCCAGCGGCTGGTTGAATTCGTCCTGCCAGATCAGGGGGGAAGCGGAGGAAGTCATGGAGAGGAAGTGGGCGGCCAGCACGGCGACGAACCGTTTCATGGGTCAGGCGGTGGCGGGGTTGGCTTTGCGGGCGGCAAGCTCGTGCTCGATCTCCTTCATCTTCACCTCGTCGAGCGGGTAGAAGAAGGAGACGAAGCCGGCGCCGAGCGCGAGGGCCCCGGGCAGGATGTTGAAGATCAGGGAAATGCCATGGAGCACCCGCGGGGTCTGGGCGACGTTGGCGAGGAAGCCGTAGTAAGCCAGGAGCCAGCCGATCATCGCGCCGCCCAGGGCCATGCTCAGCTTGTGGGCGAGCACCATGGCGGAGATGAGCAGGCCGGTCGCGCGACGGCGGAACTTCCACTCGCCGTAGTCGGCGGTGTCGGCGTAAAGCGACCAGACGATGGCGGGGGTCGGGCCGGCCGCAAAGCACGCGATGATGTTGCAGGTGTAGAGGAGCGGCAGGTTTTGCGGATCCACGAAGTAGCAGGCGAACATGCCCGCGCCGTTGATGAGCGTGAGCCAGATCAGGAGCGACCGGCGCGGCCAGCGCGCCGTGAACAGCTTCGTCGCCAGCGCGCCCGCGATGAAGCAGAGGAAGCCGACCTTGTTGAAGTTACCCATCGCGTGTTCGTTGCCGACGACGTACTTGAAATAATAGGCGCCGGCGCCGCTGCGCAGGCCGACGTTCGCGAGATTGAGGAAGCCGACGAAGAACAGGATCATCCAGGGCCAGTTCGACTTCAGGTCGCCGAGATCCTCGGCCAGCGAGCTCTTCTGCTCGGGCGGATTTACCACGCGCTCCTTCGTGTTCCAGAACGTGAACAGGAGCATCGCGACCGAGAGCACCGCGAAGATCGCCATGGTGTTGCGGAAGCCGTCGGCCGGGGAGCCGCCGGCGGGGGTGAGCATCTCCTTCAGGTCGGGGACGAAGCCGCCGATCAGGAAGGCGCCGACAAAGGCGCAGGCGAAACGGTAGGAGTTGAGCGAGGTGCGGTCATCCGACGAGGGCGACATCACGCCCATCAGCGCGCCGTAGGGCGTGTTCACCACCGCGTACACGATCAGGATGAGCGTGTAGGTGGCGTAGGCGTACCCCAGCTTGCCGGAAGGACTGAGCGCGGGGCTCGCAAACAACACCCAGGCGAGGATGCCGAGGGGCAGCGCGCCCCAGAGGATATAGGGGCGGAATTTGCCCCAGCGGGTCTGTGTCCGGTCGGCGAGCGCGCCGATGACCGGGTTGAGAAAAGCGACGACGAACGGGACCATGAACATCAGCGTGCCGACGGCGGCCGCATCGAGCCCGAAGGTGTCGGTGTAATAGATCGCCAGGAAGATGTTGATCGCCTGGAAGCAGAAATTGCAGGCCGTGTCGCCGAGGCCGTAGGCCAGTTTTTCTTTGAAGGACAGTCGTTCGCTGGAGGAGGTGATCACAACGGAGGGGGGTTGCACGGCGCGGCGGAATGCCGCGGTTGACGCGAACGATGCGGCACGGGCGCACATGACGGAAGGGTAAAGCGGGGCCGGGAGGCGCGCACCGGACCAAACTACCGGTGCGCGCCGTTGGATCCCCTAAACAAGCCTGGTGGGCTCGGATTTTCTTATCACGACTTCAACGTGGATCAGTAGCCGATCGTGTACGTCAGGCGGGCCGAGAGCCCCGGCGCGTAGATCGTGCCGTAGAGATCCTCGTCGTTGATGACGTTGTCGATGTTGAGCTGCACGGACTGGTTGTACCGGTCCTTCTTCCATTCCTTGCGGACGAAGGCGTTCACCACCCACTGCTCGGGCGTGTAGAGCACGATGACCTTGCCGCTGGTGTCGGTCTGCACCTGGCCGGAGCCGTGCGTGACGCCGGAGAAGTAGGCGCGCTCGGACTGCCAGTCGACACCCATGCCGGCGATCCAGCCCTTGAGCGAACCCTCGAACTTGTAGTTGGCGAAGGCCGAGAAGCGGTTCTCGGGCGTGTCGTCACCCGGGAAGGTGCCGGTGTTCGTGCGCGTCGAGGTGTCGGTGGGATCCGTGTAGGCCGCGGCGAGCGTCTGGCCCTTGAGGCCGAAGCCGCCGTTCGGGAAGTACCAGGTGGCCCAGCGGTCCAGCGCGCTGGGATATTTGATCCACTTGCCCTTGTCGATCAGCGTGACCTGGGTGCCAATCGAGCCGGAGAGCACGATCTGCAGCTGCTTGTTGGGCGTGATCATGAGCGAGCCGTCCCAGCCTTCGGACTCCGAGATCGCGGGGATCGCGCCCTGTTGCGGGCCGTTCTGGAAGGCGGCGTCGTCGAGCGTCGCGTTGTTGATCCCCGGGTCGTTGACGTCGTTGCCCTTGTAGGGCCAGCCGGCCCAACCGGGGGCGGCGGTCTTGAAGAATTCATCCATCCACGCCGCGCCCGTGGGGGTGCTGGCATTGATGTAGATCGAGGACGAGTCGAACTGCTTGCCGTTGATCGGCGAGGTCAGCGTGATGGCGCCGGCGTTGGCCGCCGCGATCCACGCCGCCTGCTGGGCCGCGCTGGGCGAGTAGGTCTGGCCGTTGGGTACAAACTGGCCCGGGAACGGGTTGTAGAAGCCCGTGCCGTTGGCGTCGCCGAGGTTGTAGATGATGGGCTTGCTCGGGTCGAAGCGCTGTTTGCCGAGCGGCGCGGGCGTGGAGAAGCCGCTGGAGATCCAGGCGTTCTTCGTGATCTTGTAGCGGCTGATGGTGCCCGAGATCTTTCCTTCCATGAAGTCGAACTTGAAGCCGTATTCCTTGCTCCGGGCCGTGTCCGCGCCGACCGGCGTGCCGGTGAACGCCTCGTGCAGTCCGCCGAAGTTCGGCTGGAAGCCGTCGGCCTTGAGCGCGTAGACGGAGAGCGACTTCGTGAGCCGGATCATCCCGCCGAACTGCTTGGAGGTGACCTCGGACTGCGGCGCGCGGCTCTCGGTGGTCGTCGCCACCCCGCCGATCGTGACGTTCGTGTTGGTGGACCAGTTGTTGGCCTTGTCCTCGCGGATGCCGGTCATGAGGATGAAGCGGTCGCTGAGTCCGCCCAGCTTGCCGAACTTCAGGTAGTTGTTGAGGTAGTAGGCGCGGTCCCAGCCCTTGTTGATGTTGTCCCGGTTGTTCTGGTACATCCCGGGCGCCGGGCTGCCGTCACCCTGCGTGGCGAAGCGGATGGGCGTAAGGTCGAGCGGGCCCTTGTAGCTGTAGAGGCCGGGCACGGTCACCCAGTTGCGCGCGCTGATCACGTTGGAGATCTCGGAGTAGCCGGCGAGTACCTGGTCCTCGAGCTGGTACCATTTGCCGTCGAAGAGCGCCTTCCGGGCGACCAGCTCGACGCGCACCTGGTCGCGGGTCGTCTCGGCATCGTTGCGGTTCCAGGAGAAGCGCGAGACCTCGTTGTTGAAGGTGCCGTACTGGAGGTTGCCGTTGGACGGGGTGACGCCTGACGCGAGGCCGTTGTCGATCGCGGTCAGGGTGATGGTCTGCGACAGGTTGAAGCCCGGGTTGCCGGCCGAGACCTGGAAAATGCCGCCGTTGGCATCGCGGGTCTGCGTGTTGAAGGTCGAGCGGTTGTAGCCGACCAGGAAGTCCAGGCGCGGAACCCACTCGGCCTCGTCAAGCAGCTGTTGCGTGCCGGTGATCTCGAAATTGTCCTGCTGGTTCCGGTTGTAGGTGTCGGGCCCGCCGAGGTTGTGGGTGCGCTTGTCGGCGCCCGGGGGCCAGTAGAAGCCGGTGGCCTCGAGCTGGTCGTTGTTGATCGGGGTGGCGCCGGTGCCCTGTGCGGCACGGAGGGCGCGGAAGCCAAAGCCCGTGTTCTCCGCGTCGTGGTATTCATACTGCGCCAGGATCTCGGTCTTGCGCGTCGGGCGCCAGGCGATCGAGGGCGAGATGTACCAGTGCTTCATGTTCTGGTGGTCGATGTTGGTGTCGGTGTCCTCCCAGGCGCCGACGACGCGGTAGGAAAGCGTCGGCGCGATCGGGCCGGTGCTGTCGATCGTGGCGCGCATGAAGTTGTCGGTGCCGTACGACGCGCTGGCCGTGGCATGCGCCTTGTCCTGCGGCTTCTTGGTGAGGTAGTTCACCACGCCGCCGAAGTTGCCCGTGCCATAGAGCAGGGCGTTGGGCCCCTGCACGACCTCGATGCGCTCGATGTTGATCGAATCGCTGGGGCTGCCGCGGTAGAAACCGTCGCGCAGCACGTTGTTGGTGATGAAGCCGCGGATCTTCATCTGGACGCCATTGATGTTGGCGGTGACGCCCTCCGGGTTGTTGACGCCGCCGGGGCCGTAGGGGCTGCCGTAGGTGCCGCCCCGGTTCTCCAGGTCGTTCTGCGTCTGCACGCTGATGGCCGACACGTACGCGAGGGACTCGCGCAGGGTGGTCGCGCCGATATCATTGATGAACTGGTCGGTGATGACCTGGATCGGAATCGGGAGATCCTTGATCGCCGTGTCCACGCGCGAGCCGGAGATCGAGTTTGTCGCGCCGTAGCCGTTGTCCTTGTCGGTCGTGACCTTGAAGGGCGAGAGGACGACGGGTTCGTCGTCCTTCGGGGAGGCCGGGGCGGCAGCGGCAGCGGTTTGCTGGGCGGTGGCCGCCAGCGGCCACGCCAGTGCGGCCGCGCTCATCAATATTCCCGCATAGAAAGCGGAACGTTTTTTCAGGTTCATGGGGTGTCGGTTTGTTGGGGCCCGCAGGTGGCGGAGCGGCGCAAATGGCTGGATGAGGTAATCGGCGCCGACTCTGACTATCCGGGGTAGGTTGGGAGGGTTGCGCCCGGATTTCGCCGGGTACTGGGATAATCAGAGGGAATTACGTGCACCTCTGTCAATTTAGATGTGCATATTGAGTTGCATTGATTTCCTGCAACCTGAAATAAATGTATACTACTATATATTATATGATAACGATAATTTAACCGGACAATATATAGGATAAATCATACATAGTTGTTTATTTTGTTGCATAACTCTTTGCGACCATGGTTGCTTTCCGACGCTGAATTTTCCGCCCCGCCAAAAAACCAGCTGACCGCCCCCGCCCACCCCGCGTATCAATGACGTCCGTGAACCAAGAGCTCATCGCCCAGCGCCTGAATCTGTCGCGCGCCACGGTGTCGCGCAGCCTGGCAAACCACCCGGCGATCAGTGCGGAAACCCGCAAGCGCGTGCAGGAAATGGCGGCCAAGCTCGGTTACCAGCAGACTCCCGGCCGCGTCGGCCGCCGGGGGAAAAATTCGCGCGCGCTGACCGTGGGCGTGCTGATCGGCATCCCGAAGGAGAACGTCGTGATGGCGACGTACCCGTACATCCTGAAGGGCATCCAGGAACGCGCGGAAATCGAGCACGTGAATGTCGACGTGCGCTACCAGGCCCCGGCGGATTTCGACACCGAGGCCAGCCGGCAGGTCGTGACGCGGCAGATCCGCAACAACGACTGGCGCGGGGCGATCCTCATCCACGCCTTCCCCGAGCCGGCCGTGGCCATGATCGCGCGCCGCATCTCCACCGTCTCGGTGCTCGAAAGCTACAGCGAGCCCGGCATCGACATCATCGACACCGATGACGCCCCCGCGATCCTCGACCTCGTGCTGCGCCTGTCGGCCGCCGGCCACCGCCGCATCGGGTTCGTCTCGTGGACCTACCCGGTGGGTGGCCACTGGGTCGCGCGGCGCTTCAGCGGCTACGTCGAGGCGCTCTTCTACCAGGGCCTCGAGTTCCGGCCCGAATGGGTGATCAACGTGCACAAGCAATCGGCGGCCCTCACGCCGACGCAGGTGGCCGACGCCGTGGCCCAGAAGGTGAAGCAGGACCATGTCACGGCCTGGGTCTGCGCCGCCGACCACCAGGCGTACCATCTCGCCCAGGACCTGCCGGCGCGCGGCCTGCGCGTCCCCGAGGATTGCTCCATCACCGGCTTCGACGGCCTCGATCCTGCCGCCGGCCACAAGCGCATGACGTCCATGCGCGTGCCGCACGGGCAGATTGGTTCCGCCGCCGTCACGCGGCTGGTCAACCGCATCCAGCACCCCACGGCTCCGCGCCGGAAGATTCTCGTTGAAGCCGAGTATGTCGCCGGCGAAACCATCGCCGGCCCGCCCGTCGTGGCCCGAACCTGAGGCGGCGCCTCAGAGCAACTCCAGCTGCATCCCGCCCGGCCGCCGGAAATGCGCCGCGGAGAGCCCCGTCTCCGCGCGGTTGAGTCCCGCGCGGCGGGCCGCGACCTCGAACATCCGGCTGATCTGCTCCGCGAAGATCCCCTGCCCGTGCAGGCGATCGCCGAAGGTGGCATCGTAGAGTTTGCCACCGCGCAGGTCACGAATCCGCGAGACCACGCGCGCCTTCTTGCCGGGCTCGTGCTCATCCAGCCACTGCAGGAACACATCCTTCACGGCATAGGGCAGCCGCAGCAGCACATAACCCGCGCGCCGGGCGCCGGCCTCCGCCGCCGCTGCGAGGATGGCAGGCAACTCGTGGTCGGTGAGCCCGGGGATCACCGGCGCCACCATGACCCCGACCGGCACGCCGGCGTCGGCCAGCAGCTTGATGGCGCGCAGGCGATGCTCGGGCCGGGCGGCGCGCGGCTCCAGCCTGCTGGCGAGCTCGGAGTCCAGGGTGACGATGGTTACATTGACCGACACGCACTGCCAGCGGGCCAGCTCGACCAGCAGGTCGAGATCGCGCGTGACGAGGAAGTTCTTGGTGAGAATGCCCACCGGCTGGCGGAATTCCGCCAGCACCTCGAGGCAGGCGCGGGTCAGGCGAAAACGGCGCTCCGCCGGCTGGTAGCAGTCGGTGACGCCGCTCATGAGGATGGGTTCGGGCCGCCACTTGCGCGCGGACAGTTCGGCCCGCAACAGCTCCGGCGCGCGCAGCTTCACCAGGATCCTCGTCTCGAAATCGATGCCGCTGCTCCAACCGAGGTAGTCGTGATAAGGGCGGGCGAAACAGTAGGCGCAGCCGTGCTCGCATCCGCGGTAGCAGTTGAGTCCCCACCCGGGACCGACATCCGGACTGTCGTTGTGCACGAGGATCGACTCGGTGGCATCGTGGAAAAACTTCGTGTGCGGATGCGGCACCGAGCCGGTTTCCGCAAACTCCGCATCCAGCCATTCCCCGTCGGGTTCGACGTGGATGGACTCAAAACGGTTCGCGGGATGGAAGTTGGGTCCGCGGCCGGCGATCGGGGGTGGGCGCACTTGCACGATGCTCCACCGATTGCCCACCCGGCGGGGAAGGCAAATGGTCTTTCCGCCGCGCCGGAATTTTTTGCTTTGGCCGCGGGACCGCGCGCATCTGCCCCGGTTTGGCGGGTGCGCGACCGGCGTTGCCAGAGTCTACCGAGGGGAAATGCCTGCGCACTTCGATCCGGAAATTGTTTTGACCGCCATTTCCGTGTTATCCGATGGCTTGCCATCCGTAGCTTCAACCGCCGTCGAAAGTTTCGGCCATCCGTCGCCAAGGCTATGGATGGCATCCTTCGTCTTTGTCGAGCGACGGGTAGTTTGCCGCTGAATCGACGTGATACTTGGCCAAAAACTGACCCAGCGGCAACTTACCTTTTATGTTTTGCCAGAAACGTTGGCCAAAACACGAATTTGCGACAGAAGCCGTGGCCAGAATTTTTCAGGCATCGCGTGATCTATCGCGGTAGATTCTCTGGCCAGTGATGTCTCCGCGTTGCCAGCGCACCTCCCGTGCGCATCATATTTTTCCGTGAAGAGAACTCATGCAGCCGCAAAGGGCAATTGGGCAGCCATAGCGATACAGACCCTTACAGACCCGAGTAGCTTCAACCCATTCATTATTTTTGTATCAACAGGAACTGACGTTAAGCGACTTATCGTTCCTCATCCGAGTTGCGTATGCGTTTCCCGAAAGCTCGATAAAATCACTTGGGACCATGATGCGGGCGGCAGATTGGTCTTCGCCCCAAGGTTCGTTCTTAGAATTGAAACCGGGGTGGAGAGCGTCATCGCCGAAGCACGGGAAGGACATCAACGCACGGGAAAGCGCCACCAACGGCGGCGCGGGTCGAGGGACCTACCGCGACGCAGTTCACCCGCAGAACTTCGCAAGCTCGCCGCGCAGCTCCCCGGCGCTAGCAATCGCAAGGCGCGCATTCTGAAAAAGCAACTGCTCGACGGCTTCTACTCCTGAACCTCCCCGAGCGCCTTGAGTAGCCAACCCGTCAACGCCGCACATCAGTCAACCGGCGAACGTCTTTACCCAGCGGCTAAAGGCAGCCTCCGTCGGAAAAACCAAGCATGCACGTTGGGCAGCGCCACAATCCCGAATTCTCTTCCACTGATCCATACGTGATTCTAGCGGCGCGATAATCTCGGAAAAAATCGATGCATGGGGTGAACTCATGAGATTGCTCGCAATGAACAAGCCGGTTGGAAGTGATTTGAAATACTTCAGAGTTAGCTTGGTTGGTAATCCGTAAGCCGAAATCGCCACCGCCTGCTGCTCGGTGGTCAGGGGCAGGGAAACCGTATCTTCGATAACGACCTGTATCCCGTTTATGCGCTGAGCCTGTTTTCTTATGAACGCATCTACCAATGGCATTACCTCTTCGCGGCTCACTCCGCTAAATTCAGCGATGATGGATGCTCCCGCGACCACGCCATGACAACCCCGACCGCTCTTTTTCTGGAGCCAGGAATGCGTAGCCGCAAGGAAGTCTCTACCGCTCGCCTGAAATGAGGGAGGCGGATTAACCGCAGAAATTTTTAGCCGGAATGCTCGCACGAGATACTGCTCTACGCATACCGGGGGTTACAGGGTTTTGCTATAACGAATCAACCATCTGCGCCTGGAGTCTGCTTCCTCGGAGGGCGATGGAAAATCATCACCAAAAACAAACTCGGCGCTGCGCCCATTGCGGCGAGCCGTTTATCATCAATCCACGCGTTGGCCGGCGCCATCGCTTTTGCTCGAAAAAGGAGTGCGATCAAGTGAGCCGCGCTATCGCTCGGAAGAAATGGCTCCAGAAAAACGGTGGCAAAACCTATTTCGTTAAGGCCGTCAGCCTGAGTCGCGTGCGCGACTGGCGGCAGAACAATCCGCGTTACTGGCGAAAAAAGCCCGGACGCCGGAACGCCAAAAAATCTGATTTTATCGTATCCAAAAAATTGTCCGCAATTCTGAGATACGTTGCGTTACAAGATACGATTGACACGAATCTCGCTCTGAAAATCGGGATCATATCTCACCTCACTGGTGGTGCGTTACAAGATACGATAGCCAAGGAAATTCGTCGGTTCATGCTCCGGGGATATGCCATTTTGCGAGGCAAACTTCCGGAGCTGTAACACCACCAACATCGAGGCCGCTTTAACGCACGGGCGGTGGATGGTGTAAACACATGAGCGGGCAGAGCCATCTACCGCTTCAACCAGCGACCGGTAATCTGTTACCGGTCGCTGCCTATGTGCGCATGTCCACAGAGCACCAGCAGTATTCAACCGAGAACCAGTTGGACCGGATCAAAGAGTATGCCGCCCGCCGCGGGATGGTAATAGCCCGTGTTTTTGCCGATGAGGGAAAAAGCGGATTGAGCGTCCGGGGGCGCGACAGCTTGCGGCAGATGATTGCCGAGGTGGAATCGGGGAAGGCCGATTTCAAGGGCATCTTGGCTTATGATGTCAGCCGGTGGGGGCGGTTCCAGGATGCGGACGAAAGCGGCTACTACGAATACATCTGCAAGCGCGCGGGCATCGCTGTCCACTACTGCGCCGAGCAATTCGAGAACGACGGCAGCCCCACCTCCAACATCATTAAGAGCGTCAAGCGCTCGATGGCAGGCGAATATAGCCGCGAGCTTTCGACCAAGGTCTTTCAGGGAGCGTGTCGGCTGATTCAAATGGGATTCAAGCAGGGCGGCGCGGCCGGGTTTGGCCTCCGCCGTATGCTTATCGACCAAGCCGGTCAGCCGAAGGGAACCTTGAAAATCGGCGAGCAGAAGAGCCTGCAAACCGACCGGGTAGTCCTGGTGCCGGGCCCTGACGCAGAGCAGGACATTGTGCGGTCCATCTACCGGGCCTTTCTTGACGAGGGGAAGTCGGAGCGGGAGATAGCGGACCGCCTCAACGCCCAGAATGTCACGACCGATCTCGGCAGGCCGTGGACCCGCGGCACCATCCACCAAATTCTTACCAATGAGAAATACATCGGGAATAACGTATATCACCGCACTTCGTGTAAGCTGAAACGGAAGCACGTCGCCAACCCGCCGGAGATGTGGATTCGGGCGGATAATGCCTTTCCGGCCGTTGTTGACCAAGCGCTCTTTCTCCGGGTGCAGGAAGTCATTCTAGCGCGGGCAAAGCGGTATTCCGACGAGGAGATGCTAACAGTCCTCAAGGACCTGTGGTCACGCCATGGTCGTATTTCTGGCCTCCTGATTGATGAGCAGGAGGCGATGCCCTCCAGTGCCGCGTTTCGGAACCGTTTTGGCAGTCTTATCCGCGCCTATTCCCTGATCGGATACACTCCGGAAATCGACTACTCTTTCGTTGAAATCAATCGCTACCTCAGAGGGCGACATCCGGAGATCGTGCAGGAGGTCATAACCCGGCTGGCCGACCTGAAAGTGACCGTCGAGAGAGACCCAGCGACCGAGTTGCTCGTTCTGGACCGTGAACTGACGGTCTCCGTTGTTCTCGCGCGTTGCCTGCAAACTCCGGCCGGAGCCTCCCGCTGGGTGCTGCGATTCGAGGAGGCGTTTCGTCCAGACCTCACCATAGCCGTAAGAATGGATGAATCCAACCAAGGCATAAAAGACTACTACCTCCTCCCGGCTATTGATCTGACAGAAGCCAAGCTGCGCATGTCGGCAAACAACCACGCACTGCTAGATTCATACCGATTCGATGACTTGGACTTCTTCTATCAGATGGCGCGACGGGTTTCGGTGGAGGATGCCGCCGCATGAACGCGTTCGACCAATCGCGCGTGCGCATGATCGCTGTGGACCGAATCCGGGTCGTCAACCCGCGGGTGCGAGATAAGAAGAAGTTCGAGAAGATCGTAGAGAACATCGCGGCTATTGGACTGAAAAAGCCGATAACCGTGACGGTCGGTAAACGCGCCGAGGACGGTCATGAAATGTTCGACTTGGTATGTGGTCAGGGCCGCCTGGAAGCGTTCATATCTCTTGGCCAGCGAGAAATCCCCGCCTTGGTTCGAGGCCTATCCAAGACCGACAGCCTGTTGGCCAGCCTCATCGAGAATATCGCCCGCCGCAGGGGACGCGCACTGGACCAAATAAAGGCGATCCTGTGGATGAAGGATCAGGGACACAGCCCCACCGAAATCGCGACTAAGACCGGGCTGAGCCCTGAATACGTGAAAAGCATCCTGAGTCTGCTCAACAATGGGGAGGAGCGCCTGCTCGATGCAGTGTTGCATGGAAAAATCCCCATCACCATCGCTGTCGGTATTTCAGGCTCCTCGGATGAGGAATCCCAACGCGTATTGATGGAGGCTTATGAGCGGAAGGAAATGAACCAGAAAACTCTTCATGCCTTTCGGCGTATCGTCGATTTGCGGAAGACGTTTGGTAGGGACTACACGAAACGGAAGCCCCGGAATCCCAGGAAGACGACGGCGGATAGTCTGGTCAGGGCATACCGCCTCGAAACCCAGCGGCAGAAGATTATGGTTCGAAAGGCAAAGCTCTGTGAGGCGCGCCTACTGGCACTCTCGGCTGCGTTCAGGGTGTTGGTCGCCGATGAGGACTACGTGAATCTGCTCCGGGCGGAAGACCTGGATAGTATGCCAAAATTCTTGGCCGAAAGAGCGAGGCAATCCGGATGAGCCAGAAAGTGCGCGCAGCTTTCGATCTCGGTGGGATCACGGTTCCCCTCTCTGCGATCCATCCGATCCGGCAGGTGAAGCCCACAGATCATGCCTTTGGCAAATACCGTGCGGTGCTGGCATCAATACGGGAGGTGGGGTTGATTGAACCACTGATGGTGTTCCCGCAACGCGGGACCCGTGGCGCCTATGTTCTTCTCGATGGGCACATGCGCTTGAAAGCCATGCATGAACTCGGGCACACGGAGGCCTTCTGCCTGATAGCGAGTGACGACGATGCCTTCACCTATAACGACAAGGTGAACCGCCTGTCGCTGATCCAAGAGCACGCGATGATTGTGCGTGCAATCGAGCACGGAGTTACCCCGGACCAGATTTCGAAGGCCCTGGGCATCGATGTCGGCAAGATCAAAGCGAGTGTTAACCTGCTCGATGGCATTGATGCGGAGGCCGTGGACTTACTTAAGGACAAACCAATCACCGCGACGGCGCTGAAGCTGTTCCGCAAAGCCAAACCAATCCGCCAGGTTGATATGGCGCAACTCATGGTGAGCGGTAACAACTATACCCGAGCATACGCGGAAGCCCTACTTGTGGGAACGCCGCCCGAACAACTTTTCGGCGGGAATAAGGCCAAGAATACCCACGGCATTTCTGATGATGAAATCACTCGGATGGAAAAGGAAATGGAGACCCTGGAGCAAGACTACCGACTTCATCAGGACACATTCGGAGAAAATTCCCTGCACCTCAACGCGTCCCAGCGTTACGTCAAACGGCTGCTCGAAAACACCAAGATCAAGCGATTCGTAGGAAACCGTTATCCTGAATTGCTGGAGGAGTTCCAGGAGTTGGCCGCCATGGAATCACTCTAGATGTGATACCTCTTTCCAGTCCCGAGGGTTGGCGCCCGTAAGCCGTAACGTCCAAAGCCGCGCGAGGCGAATATGGGCACGAGGCCGCCGGCCTGGTGAAAATTTGTTCTATTCTTCATTCGGGCCCGTCTGCTCAGTCAGCAGGCGGGCCCATAGGAGAGTCGGGACGTTGTGAGCGCATCGGACCTTTTGATCGGGGTGTTCGCTTCTTCCGCTTGGGACACCAATCGCTCGGTAAACCAAGCCTCGCAGGATCAATTTTTTCGTCCCTGAGCTTACCATTAATATACTTCTGTAGATACAACGGCAGCAAGCCGACTTGCCGGACGAATTTCTGTTTTAACTCGATTGATAGGTGAGCATCGGCACTCGGATCACGAAACCAGAGCAATATCGTGTCTGCGACCGTGCGCTGACGATTTCGAAGGCGCCCTCGCGGCCGCCCGCCCGACCTGCCATTCTCAATCGAGGTAATACGTTTCGGAACCGATCTCCGTTTTCCTCCCGCCCGACCCGCCACAACGAAGGAGGCTCGCTCTCGGTTAATCTTCCGCTGCATGCCAAGCCAACGAGCATGCGGGATCACCGAGAAGAGCCGATGCTGCCCATCCACCACCGCTGCCGACTGTGTCTCCAACATAGTGGCCAGTTCAGATAAGTGGGCTGTTAGCTTTCGCAGATCCAGAGGAACCTCGGAAACGGCGGCCAGTTGGAGCTTTACGCAAGAATCAAGCAGTTTGGATGCACATTTTATCCGCTTAATTAATTGGTCTTTATTTACTTGTTTCACTATTTTTGTAATACGCTAGCTTAGGTTATTTCTTCATTAGAGGTCAACCATCTTGCCCCCATGAGCAAGAGCCAAACATCAGGAAAGCAGACCGGAAACCCGACCTCCCCCCAGGGTGGGTCTAGCCTCCCTTTTGGGCCTGTTGCTCCGGTCCCGGTAACGTTCGAGGCGCACGTCTCCACTCTTCCCGCTGGTCCCGTTGAACCTCAAGCGAAGGTCCACAAGCCTTACACCCCAGCTCGTTCGGCCTTCCAGCCCTTCGACTTGGACAAATATCTTTTCAGCAAGCGCCTCTCACCTGAAGCAGAGCGCTATGTGCGCGAGGCGATCGCTTCGCCCTCCCGCTCCGCCAACGGCTACCTTTCCAATACCGTCAGGTATCCAATCCATCGGTTTGGCCACACCGTTGAGTTGGAAAGCCGCAGCATCGAATTCCCGTATGGTCTCATCTCTGCGCAAAGACCAGAAGTGTTGGCCGTTCTTGAACAGCCTCCGAAAGTTTTCATCAAAGCACATACAGCCTCTGGCCGGCCGTTTTCGATAGAATACACCCCGGATTTTTTAGTCATCACCCCCGAGGGAATTGAGATTCACGAAGTCCGGCCCTTTGAAAGGATGGCTGTCGAGTGCGCTGAGAAGCCCCATCGCTACCAAATGCCATCCCCGGGGGTTTACGACTCAAAGCCAGTCCGCAAATATTTCGAGAACCTGGGCTTTTCCTTTCGCATCGCGACCCAGCGCAACATCCACGGGCCCTATTTCGAGAACGCTGTATGGCTACATCCTTACACTACAGGTCGCGCCAAAGTGGAGATTTCCCAGGCGGAGTATGAATTGTTCGTTGGCTGCGTGCGGGCAAACCCAAGTCTCCGCCTTTCGGAGATTCCAATTGAGCCAGCTTCGCGTCGCGCCGAGTTAGCTTTCCATTTTCTAGCGAAAGCCGAAGTTTTCACGCACCTCAGTGAGGCGGATTTCTCGAATCCCCAAACGCTTCGACTTTATCCCACTATACAGGATGAGGTGGCATTTCGAAAATTCCGGAATGGAACCCGCTTACCGCGGCCAAACCTTACAGAACTGGGCTACTACCTTAAGCTTGGCAGTCTCGTAGAGTTTAAGGGCATCGAATACAAGGTGACACGACTCACCGACCACCAGGTGGTCTTAACGCCGGAGGACGGCGAAATATTGAAAATGCCGCTCCAGCAGCTCCTGGACCTGCGATGCAGGATCGGCGGCATTTATAACGCCGAGATGACTTTTGAAGCAATGTTCAGGCACGCCTCAATCGAGGACCGTGCAGCATATGCGAAACGGAAGCATGCCATCGCTCAATTTATCGAAGGTGGTTCACAGAACGGCAAAACCCCGAAAGATCGGAGTGTGCGGCGATGGCTAGCGAAGTTTAAGAACGCCACGAGCGCGGGACGGTGTGGAGATTCGGCCATCTTCCCGAAATTCTATCAATGCGGTAAGCGAGGCTCTCGCCTTGATCCACGAATTGAGACTGAGCTGACGGAATTGATTCGAACGAAATACCGCACCGCCGCGCACTGTGACGCGAACCTAGTCCATCAGTTGTTGGTGGCGAAGTTTGGTGGGACCATACCCGAGCAGATTCCCGATGTTCGGACCATCTATCGACGCGTTCGTAAACTCAACCCTTACCGAGTGACCAAGGACCGTGAGGGAAAGCGCTCCGCCATGAAGTATCAACCGATTTACCCGAAAAGTGAAATCGCCCTGCCTGCTCAGGGACAGAAATCGTGGGAACTTGGCCATATCGATTGTTCCAAAATCGACCTGCGCCTGGTAGACAAGGACACCTATCTCATCCGGGCGAGTTTGGTCGATGCGTTCGACGGTCGTTTTCTGGCTAGTGTTATCTGGGACGGAGCACCGAACGGAATGCTAATTCGTGAACTAATACTCGAATGCCTGGAGCGCCATGGAACCTTGCCCACGATGGTCGCCTATGATTGGGGGACTGAGAACAACACCTGTTGGATGGCGGATTCAATGGCGATGCTGGGAACCATTTGCCAGATTCGCCCCAAGGCGGATCCACGCAAAGGCGCTCCTGTCGAAAGCAGTTTCTCCAAGGAATGCCGGCAGCTTTTTCATAATCTTCAGGGCAATACCGAACTCCTGAAGAACGCTCGAATGGTCACGAAAGCTGTAAATCCCACGGACCTTGCGACATGGCGGGAAGCCGAGCTCCGTTTGCTCGTCAAAGAATATCACGAACTCTGCAACGATTTGCCTCGCGAGGATCGAGCTTCCCCGAACGCAATCGCCCTTGAGTGTGAGCGGCGGTTTGGCGCCCATCCCCTGGTTGGTTTTTCGAGAAACCAACTACGAAAAATTCTATTACCATTTGTTTCTGGTTTCAGGCGCCGGGTATCCACGCGAGGGACCATCCGTTGTGACGGAAAGGACTTCTACAGCTTGGACCTGGTGCCTTTCGCGGGAATGGACGTGGATGTTCGACGCGACCCAGAGGTGCGCACAGAACGGTATGTTAGACCGCCCGGACGAGCCCAAACCATCACCTGCACGGTCTCCGGGCGTGGATTTGACGACCAAGAAATCCTCGAGGATGCCAAGCGTTTTGATGAAGCGAAGGTTTCGCCAATGCCCGGGATTCCATATGCCGCTGCCCAGAGGGCAAACTTTGCGGCCAAAACCGAGGCCACACAAGAACGCCTGAAGGTGGAAAAACGCAGGAGGTCCAAGGCACCGCCAATACCTCCTCGCGCAGCCCCTACGGTATTACCGGCTCTAGCCTCCGTGTTCAACTTTGAGTCCTACTCTCGCCCATGAACGACGTTCAGCTCATGCTCTTCCCACAGGCGACTGCCGAGGTGGACGCGGCCATCGCGACAATCGGCGCTCAGCGACTCCCCTTGCCGAATCACCTGCATTTCGTCGGCGAGCTATGCGCCAGCATGACAAGTCTGCCGGCCGGCTCCGTTATTCTGGCCGCCGCCCCTGGGGGCAGCACTTCGGATGAAGTGTGTTCTTGGGTCAAAGAATACTTCCAAAATGCTTCGAGCGCCAAGACCGGCGAGCGGCCCGCGCAACTTGCCGTCATCAATACTCCGATGGCCGAGAATCTTCGCCTACAACGGAAATTCCTCTTGGACGCATACCGTGGAGCGCTGCCTCTTTCACGAATCAAACACGTTCACGAACCTCAATTTCAGCTAGAATTTGGGCAGAGCTTCCTTTCAAACGACCCCTTTCAAGTTGTTTCGGGGCTGATTGCCGCACGCGCAATCGATTACTACATCCTTCGCGATGCCCACAATCTTCAGCGCCCAGGCGTGTCGATGTGGGATGCCCGCGACCAAGTGCGCTACCTCATTCAACTTGCGCAGAATTCTGGGCGCACGCACGTGCTGTTGGGTCGTCTGAGAACAGTTTGGCAATGGCTGAAGGACCCGCAAATCGCCGAAGCGCTAACGCCCTGTCTCCTTCATCCCTACGACGTAGCGAAGGATGACGAGGCGGCCACGTTCATGCGGCTGTTGCTAACATTTGACGGAGTGGTCCCATGGAAAAAAGGGCACAATTTGGCTGAGCACTTCAGCGAGATAAATGAGGTTGTTCACGGCAGCCCACAGCGACTGAAAAAGTGGGTCTTGAACGCGCTGACCGGAGCGAAAGCCAAGGGGCTTCAGGCCATCACCTGGGATTTCTTCTGCGAGCGTAAACCGACAGCGAGTGAGTCACTGGAGGCTGCGGCTGAGTTTAAAATCAGCCAGAATTTCTTGCGGCGCCAAGGAACCACTTCTGGCGCAGATACGGATACAGGTGATGCCCCGGCGCCCGTCGTGAAGCCCGTGCGCAAAACCAAACCAGGTCGTAGCAAACCCAAGCGCTATACTGTCGGACAAGACGCTGCGTAGCCATTACTCAGGACTATCATGTTGCAGCCGCTTACTCCCATCGGCGTGGGGACTGCCGCCGGCGAAAGCCTCAGCAGCTATGTTCAACGTCTAGCCGTGGCGCATGGCACACTCCCTGGACAGCTTGTTTTCCGACTGCTTACCTGGCTTGATTTGGGCCAACCGGAAAAGATCGGTCATTGGCAGCGCGAACCACGTCGGGTTCGAATCGGGAAAAACAACAATTCATTCACTCATGCGGATGTCTGGCTCCGTCTGCTCCAGCGGGTTACTTCCCGCAGCGATCTCATTCACCTGACGACCCGTGGTTGGGATCACTTATTCCCCGCATTGGGTTTCCAGCGAGCGAACTTGGCTTGGTGTCCACTTTGCTTGGCCGGGGATCTAATCCCGTATCATCGATTATCGTGGATGATCCAACCGGTGCGGATTTGCTCTGTTCATCGCTGTTTGCTTCGGCACGTCTGCCTGAAGTGCCGGAACTCGGTGCCGGTAATTCACAATCGGTCGGCAGTAACAATGTGCCCTTGGTGCGCCAGTGATCTAAGGGATGGGAACGAAAGCGGCCCGCGCGACGGGATTAGCCAATACGACCACTGGGCAGCGCAGGAGATTGGCATGATACTGGAGGCATCGACTGAATGGCACCGACCTTTGCACTGGGAACCCGCGGTGGCAGTCCGTCGGTTGGCCATTGCTCGTGGGCTAGAGGATGCGGCTGCCTTTGGGCGCTTTATAGGAACCAGCAAGATCACGGCCTGGTATTGGTTTACCAGCAAGGCCCGCCCGAGTCTTCCGATGACCCTTCACATGTATCACTGCTCTGGCGCCAGCATTGCCACCGAGTTGTCAGGCCGAAAGCCCAATCGAGAGCCAAGCACCGACGTGCAGCCCGAAATGCACTTACGGCAGCTAAGGAATCCGCAGAGAAGAAATTGGCCAAAGATCGAAAAACAGTTGTTGGCTGAATTGAAGCGACCGCCCGAGAAATCAAAGCCCCTCGCGGTGCTGGGACGACAACTAGAAATCCACATTCGCACACTTCGGGCTCATTTCCCAAAGCTTTGCCAGAAAATCGCCAAACGACACCAGCGATGGTGTCACGATGAGGCGGTCCGGCGTCGGCTATTACTGCGAAAGAAAATAGAGGAGGCGATCACGCGCTTGAGACAGACAGGAACTGAAGTGAATACGCGGAGTGTTTCGGAAATGTTGTCTCATCCGGGATTATTTTCTCGTCCGATCGCCAGACACATCTATCGGCAGCTTATTCTGGCGCTACCTCGATGCAGCTAGCTGGTGTCTTAAGGGCGTGCTCCATCGAATTTCTTAAGCCGCGGAAATTGTGTCTGGATGTGCTTCCAGGCGCGCTCTGAGATTTCCTTGTTGGATAATCCCCCTGAGGGAATGTTGCCGTAGTATTCAAAAGCGAAGGCGAAATCCCACGCTTTGATTTCCTCAGACGTGAGTCGGGTCAGGCGCAGCTTCTTTGAAGCATTGAGCTTTCGGGTCATCCCAGAAGATGGGATGTCCCCTATTAAATCTACTCGATTGATTGAATCATTCTTAGAACGAACTCCGTTCTCTCTGTCGTGTCCGCCGACAGACTAATTGATGGCTGTTGCTCTTTAGTCGCAAACGCGAGCTATCAGCGCCTACTGCCGCGCCGTCAATCGACCCACGTTCTGACTTAAGGCCGTCACTGCTTCTCGCAGAAGCTCGGCAGAAACTTCACATATAGAATTTATACTTCGTCTCCGGCTGAGTGCCCTTCGGCAATTCCGTGAGTATCTTACCGACATCGCGCGCGAATCGAATCGTGATCGGGACACTGCTAGCAAATGTGCAACTGTTCCAATTCAGTTTAGTGAGCGCCAGAACTTCCTGACACACCGTTTCGGCGGGAGATACACCATGGTGCTCGACGATTTCAAGCGGTCGAGGAATACGTTTTCCCGGGTATGCGCGAAGATAGGGCACAAAACCATTTCCGAAGAGGAGATAGTTACCTTCGCCCAGCGTTACCACGGTGCCACGTAATGGGGGGCGGCGACCGATACGCATGAAGCGCACATCGCTTGTTTCAAGGGCGAGAAAATCATAGTGATACACGTCTCCAAGTGCGGCCTTGAATCCCTTCATCTCCTCGGGCCAGTAGCGGGATGTTTTATGAATCACTACTCGCTTCGGGGGCAGTGTATGCTGGAGTTTGTATTGAGCGATAGCACGCTCGAGTAACTTCCTCGCGCCGTCCTCACTCAAGTGCGCCTTACGGTCACGCTTCTTGTCGAAGATCGCCTTCTCCCCTCGAATCACGATACCCTCGCCAGCACCGAAAACCTGTGCGAGACTCGTTTGCATATCTGCCGCTGCCGTGGGGTTCTCCTTGTAGAAAGATACGCCAACAAAACACGTTTGGTCGGGCAGTGATTGCAGGCGCCAGGGACTGTTCCCGGCCTTGTAGTAGAGTGCCGTCAGGAGGTTCCATGCAATTGATGCGGGGTTTGAATCGGCAAAGGTTCGCTCCCAGACCAACTGCGTGGGCCGGCCCGACTTCATGGCATGCGCCTTAAGGGCGTGATGGATATTAAAAAACGCGGTAGCGGATTGATCGCGATCAGGATCATCGAACTCCAAGCCAAGAACCGATTGGCCAGTCGTCTCCTTTTCTTTCTCTAATTTTCGTTGGAGCCGCTGTAGCGGCGTAAGGCGCGCCTTCTGCCGCGCAAAGGGAACCCCAATCGAGGCGCATTCGTCTTCTACGTCAGGTGGAAGGACCACAACGATCACATCAGGCACATCCTCCAGCGCGGCGATGGCATCGATCTGCTTCACCGCGAGATCAACCACGCGCTGAATCTTGTCCTGGGCTTTAGGCGTCGCCAATGCCTGCCGAAAGTAATCTGGGGCGATGATCCGTTGATGAGTGGCGTTGTCTGCCACAAAATTTGCGCGGAAAGTAAGATCATCCGCACATCCCGGAAAATCGGGGAACGTGTGTGGATCGAGGGGCTTGTTTCTCTTATTAAGCCCAGGCGAGAGACGGCCTTGGGCACGGCGGAGGAAATCCTTGAACGCTTGTATGCTCGCTCCCGTGCCAACGACACCGATCTTGATCACGCGACCGGGCTGGTGGCCGTATGGACCATAGTCATTCAGGCCCGCCTTGGGATCGACCGAAATGCCGCCGTTTGCGAATACGAGCTTGGGCTCTTCCAAATGAAAGGCTCGAAAAACGGGTGGCTGTCGCCTAACAAGCTCCTCCGTCAATGGAGGCTGGCTTGATGATGAGTCACTTGGCCGGCGTCTATTCGAACGATTTCTCATCGTCATCCTCCGATTCTTCACGGGGCGCCGCGAATTCTGCACTAGCCGCCGCTGCGGCCAGGTCGTCGTCCTGCTTATCAAAAAGTGAAGCGAAGCGAATTTCATCGAACGCGACTCCGACATCCAACTGCGTTGTAGCCGGGATTCGGGCGACTACGATCTGCTCTCCTCCGGTAGATATACGAATTTCGCGATGGTTCTTCGCCATCACGTAGCCCCAAAAGAGAACGTTTCGCAGAATGTCTGGATTTTGCTGCTTGCCGCCCCAGATCGTGGCGAGTTTTCCAGCGCTTTTTCCATCGACGCTGATGCTACCGTCGAGCGTGAACAAGTAGTGCGGCTCTATTGAAATATAGAGTCCATTACCGACACGCTTGAAACACAGAGATGCTCCGTGGTGAACCCAGAACGAGGATACTCCATCCTTTGCCGTCTTTTTTGCAGCTACTGCTGGTCCCGTTTTTCTGCCAGGCAGTGGCCAACGTCGGTCACCACCGCCGGCGTCTGGCATGAAAAGGTAACGGCCCTTGCCGTCACTTTTTATCCGGAGCGCACGCATGTGCGCATTAAGTGCCGTGTTCAGAAGCGCCATTAACCACAGCCGCCTGTCTGGATGGATGAACCAATCATGACGGGATTCAGGAGCGATGGTCTTGGTATTGATCACAGCACGCAGCGCCGTGGTGCTCTGGTTGAGATCAGCAAATGTATAGATGCGCTTTTCGCGCAGAACAAACGGTTCGGTCGAAGTGACTTTCGCCCAAACATCCTTTTTCTCCCGGCAGTCAGTTTCGGCACCCCAAATACGAGCAGGCAGCGCCGTGACCTGAAGAAGGTTAGAGATAAGGACATCTTGGACTCGATCCGGCAGCCAGGAAACCTCGGGACGCACCGGCGTGGGCAATACCGGAGTCGTAGAGGCAAGTGGTGCAAGCCGTCGGCCACGCTCAGCTGGTTGGTTGCGGATTCGCCGGATCAGCTCCACGAAGCTTCGTCGAAACTCCGCCGGTTTCCGAAAATCAATGTAGCGCAGTTCCCGGAATGGCGCGCACAGGTCGATTCGCTCGATACCATCTTTTGCCAGGTCGCGCAGCAGAATAGGAATCAGAACGCCGCGCGAATTATTGGGATCGGCCGCAACGATATGCTTCCACTCGAAACGCGGCCAGTCTGCCTTCAGAAACTCCGGCGACAGCAACACCACGACATGCCGTGCGGACTTCATGCCGGCGTTCATCCGGTCTATGAGACTCTGCCCAGCTTCAATATCCCATTTGTCGAAGAAGACGCCGAGACTCCGCGACACCTTGCTCCCATCGATGGTCTCTGACTCGATTTGCTCGGCCAACGAACGAACGAAGTCTAGGTCCGCTCCATTGTAGCAGATATAGGCGTCTTTCTGTTCGATGACCGTCATGATATGCGGACCTGAAGGCCCGCGGCCCTTAGACTTTCCGGACTAGCGCTCGTAAACCGGCGCCGAGGCCGATCCCTTGACCAGGGTAATCGAGTTTTGGCAGTCCGACTTGTTGTGGTAGCCCTCGCTAGAGACCGCGATGACTTTACCGTTTGAGGAAACGAACGTCCACCGCCACTGGCCGGCGGTGTCTTTGTAGATGATGTAGTGCATAGGTGACCTGGTTTGGATTCGCCCGCATAGTCTCAAAGTCAGTCGGACATCCGTAGTCCGGGTGCGCATTTTCTTGCCATTTTTTTGACGATTACGGCAAATGGACGCGGGCCAGCTATACCATGTCTTCACCTGGCCCGCTGCATACCCGCCCCCCACTCGCACGCATCAGTCGTATTCACGACGAGTTGCAGCGAGGCGGTTACCCCAACTGCCCGGTCCTGGCGAAGGTCCTCGAAGTCACCGTCAAAACGGTCCATCGGGATATAGTCTTCATGCGGGAGCGGCTTCAGATGCCCATCGGCTTCGACTACATGAGGCGAGGGTATTACTATACAGAACCTGTTTCTGGCCTCCCCACGCTCCAGATTTCCGAAGGTGAAGTATTTGCGCTCCTCGTCGCTCAACGGGCCCTAGAGCAATACCGCGGGTCTCCCTTCGAGCAACCACTGGCGAATGCCTTCCGGAAGCTCTCCGAGAGTCTTAACCAGATGGTCTCTGTGCGCCCCGAGCTGGTTAGCTCAACGATCTCTTTCAGAACCCGCGGCTCAACCCCGACGGAGCTGAAGCTCTTCGAGACCATCGCACGGGCCACGCGAGAATGTCGCGTGCTAGACTTCGCCTACCGGAAGCATGGCGCAAGAACGGACGAAAAACGGACCTGCCACCCGTATCACCTGACCTGCTATCACGGCGCCTGGTATTTTGTCGCATTCGATAAAGCCCGAAACGACTGCCGGACCTTTGCTCTCGCACGCGTGAAGAATGCCACGTTGACGCAAAATAAGTTTACGCGGCCGGCCAACTTCGATCCTGAGGCTCATTTTGGTAACAGCTTCGGCATATTCGCGAGCAAGGGCGCAGAGCACGTCGTGCAGATTCGCTTCAGCTCTGCCGTGGCGCCTCACGTCTGCGAGAAACAGTGGCACCGATCGCAGATTATTAAACAGGAGAAATCGGGCACGGTGCTTCTGACACTCCGTGTCGGCCGATTGGAGGAGGTGGAAAGCTGGGTGCTGGGATGGGGAGCACATGCCACCGTCTTGGCCCCGAAGGCACTCAGTGAAGCAATCCGGACATCGGCCAGAGCGATGATGCGTCTATATGGTAGCCCACGTAGTAGATGGACGGTGCGTAAGCGCATTAAAGCGCTGGTCGCGCTTTAACCGTCCAACCCCGCAATCAAAATGGGCGAAACACCTTCAGGCGTCGGATTTCCAGCCTGTATGAGAAACCGGTGTGACGTTACCTCGCGAAATCCAGATTAACGCGTCGGGCTCCGCCATGCACCACACGTAGCTCTCCAGGGCGAGCGCAGACAATCGCTTCTTCAATGGCGACGCATTACGATGCTCGAAGGCGGATACAAAACTGATCATATCCGCTGGGAACCCAGCGGTGGCCGCAAGTTGTAGTATCTCAAGTCGCCGTGCCTCAGTTATAGGCCCATCGGTCGCGACAATCTCGATGAAAAAGAGCCTCATTTGGCGCCCGCTCAGATCCGCCAACACTACATCCGGCAACAACCGCTGTTGATCAATGGGCAGACCGATTTCTCTCATCAACCTATCGTCTTGGATCACGACTTTGTCACGGCTATCGCTGAGCCACAGCACCGCAGGTTTGCCCAGGAAACGCGGTGCGAATTCTTCCACGACCGCCTTCACCAATATTGAACTGGTGCCCGGAGGGATATTTCGAGATTCGCCGGAAGGAAAATTCACGACGACGGTATCACCCGCCGGCCGGGCATGGAGAATATGCACCCGCGCCAACTCGGCCTGATTTAGATGACTTTCGCGCCAGGTCGCAGCCGCTGCTGGAAACTTATCGTCTGAAAGCGTGAATAAGGCCGCAAACTCGGCCTGCAACGCATAGCGTCCTTTGCTGGAAGTGGTGGGTACGGTACGATCTTCGATAACGGCACCTTTTGCGCGCAATCCGTCTCGCAGACTCTCATCTCGAACTGACTCCCGGGAGTTATCGCGCATCCACAGGCCATCCAACTCTACGTAACTCCGGCTTTTAATTGCCTCACGGTATGCGGTTCGTTCGGTCGGCTCCTGGAGGGCCGCTTGAGCGTCGCCCATGCGATAGACGTGAACCGGCGCGAGCATAGGGCCACGGCCTTGGATCGCATCGATGTATAGCATCGTGAAAACCGTTTTCGCCGCTACATCACGAACCAAGTACAGCCTATCGCTGATGCCTTCGGGAAAAATGATCTCCAGACGTTTCCGAATAGTTTCAACGCTAGGCAGCGGCATGGGTTCGGGTACCGATGTAGAGGCCGCTTATAAAGGCGTCAATGGCATCCCGAGCCGCTCCTTTTTCGATCAAATCAGTCAATTTAGTGCAGGCGCCAGGGTCTGGCAGAGGAATCGATTCAAGCTCGTAGGCCGACACTGCGGTAGAACCGTTGATACAGCGAAAGACACGATCAATTACTTCGCTGTTTAGCAGCGCAGCCATTGCACGTGCATCTAGTAGCGGTTGCTGCCCTACACGGCGCCGCACCATGTTTAAATGATTCTCTACTGCAACAGCGCCGTGTTTGCGAATGAATGCTGCCGGCAGCGGGGCGGCGATTAGGCGGCGAACCTGTTCTGTTGCCGTGGTGCGTTGGACCAAAACGCATGGCTCCTTCACCAGATTCATGTCGTGTTCCCCCGTCGGGTGATACCATGGGGCATGGTTGCGGAATTCGGCCTTCCAAGCGAAATGCCCGGTGCCCTGCGGATTGACACTCTCCGCCCACACCACCGGGATCCCATTGAGTCCACGCGAGCTTCCTAGCCGCGATTTATGGCGATTCCAAACGAGCGGTCCCGTTGAGACTTCGTATCCGTAATCTCGCAGGCGCCAACGCATCAATTTAGCCCGCGCCAGTAGTTTGACATGCTCTGCACTGCGCGGAAGCAGCCAAGGCTGACGGCCGTCATCCGGGAGCGAGCCGGTTCCGCCGTGCTCGACGTGTAACGGACCGGTTTCGGTTAAGCTCGTGAACGACACCGGAAAGGGAACGCGTTCGCCGCGACGAAAGGCGACCAGAACAATTTCCTGAAGAACGTCAGTGAAGACGCCCTCACGAGAGGCCATAAAATCAATCGCAATAGGCGGAGCCTCATCAGCCAATAGAGCCCTCAAGCTTTCGAAATATTGGCCACCGAGAAAGCTCGCCGGGGTAACGTAAGCCACAATGCCTCCATCGTCCACGAGCTGCACAGCCAGATCCGTGAAGAGCCCGTAGAGGTTGGCGTGTCCATACAAACTCCTGGACCAGCGTTCACGTTCCGTCTCATCAAGGCGGACGCGGCCATAGGGCGGATTGCCGATAACTAGGTCGAATTTCCCAAATTCAGCCACCGGGCGGCGCAGGCTATCGCCTACCTGTACGAATCCTTCAAAGCTACATTCGGTTCCCGGAAAGTGCCGTTGAAATGCAGCCCCCAAAAAGATTTCAGACATCCAAGCGCTGAAAGGATCAAGTTCGAAGCCGTGAAGGTGTGCCCGCAAATGCGATGCGGCCGCACGAGGCGAATCCCACTTTCCCGAGTTTAAAATCTTTTCAGCAACCGGGGCGAGAAAAGCTCCACCGCCGCAAGAAATGTCTGCAACTCGAACTCGCGCCCAATCTACGCCGCCGGATTCGGCCATCGCTATGAGCCGAGCACAAGCCGACGGAGGAGTATAAAAAACACCGTGGGTTGTGCGAAACTCAGGGGGTAACGCTGCAGTATAGACAGTGCCCAAGAGGTAAGCAGCGGTTTCCAAATCGAGATGCCGCGCTGCTTGTCCCAGCTGCGCCGCCATGCCAGCCATCTCGGTCCGACCATTTGTTGTCTCGCCTGCGAACTCAGTAAGTGCCGTTTTCACCAGCGAACGCGCGAACCGTAGTCGGTCAGGCGTTTCCTCTGCCATCTGCCGGGCTCGCTTGCGGGCGAGCCTGAAGATTTCGATTTCCGGCGATGAAGAAGTTAAGGGCATTACTGCTTTTGAGCGTGGTTCAAGTGATTGCTTTAAAGCAAGCTGTCGGTTGGTGCCGAGCGGTGGCGAGCTGAACGCAGCAAGAGCCAGCTCAGCGGATAGGAAAATCAAATTATGTTCGGCCTTCACGGCCAAAAGCTACCATAGAGGGTAGGACATTGCTTGTCCTAGGCAAGGAAAACCAATATTTCCAGCATGAGACAGCCGGTGTCCTACCCGGTTTGGCAAAATGCTGTCATGAAACCATCCATCTTTTCTCTGCGGACTCCCTTGATCGAGTTTCGTTCTGCTCTCGCTCAACGCGGGTTCAGGACCCAGGAGGACTACGAAGAACTCGTTCGGTCTGATAATTGTTCGCAACTACGTCTCAGCATCCGACGCCGGGAACCAGGGCATACCGTTTCGTGCTTTATTTCGATTGCTGAAACCCGCCTCCGGTCCAGCGCAATCGAACTTTTCAACGACCTCTGTATCGAGGGCCGACCAGTTGTCTCCTATGGCGCAGGGCAAGGGCAATTTACCTTCGAATTCGAATGGTTCCAGCAAGAGGATCTTTGTTGGCGCGTTTCCGTCCAAAAGATCGATGATCTCATGCAGAGGTTATATTCGTCATTTTCGCCAAAGCCGACGTTGGCACGGCGGGCTCAACGCCGCAGGGTGGACGCTCATATCCTTGACGGTGTGCTCGCACGGGTAATCACTGCCGCTTAACGTGCCGATGGGCCATTGCGGTTGCTTGAGATAAAACACGATGCCGCAATTCGGCTGGGGCGAGAACTTCCGCGTGTTCTCCCCAGCCCATAACCCACCTTAAAATTTCATCGAGACCACCCACCTGAACGGAGAAATCAACGCTTCCGTCAGGCCGCATTTTGGTCTCTTGGGATTCATGCCAAAACCGCTCCTGCACCTGGCTCGCGACGTGGTGAGAAAAGCGAATTACAACCTTGTAGTCGCCTGTGCCAACAAATGCGCCGAATGCCTTTCCGAAGTGCTTCTCCGGTGAGAACTCAGCTGGCTTCACAAAGAATCTATTTGTTATCGAAACCGCCGACATTCGAACCACCGCGAAATTTCGGAGCGCCTTCCTGTCGAGGTCGTAGCCGACCAAGTACCAAGAATTTTCTCGATTGGCCAAATGATATGGCTGCACTTTTCTGCTCTCCGGCCGACCTTGAGGTTTCCGGTAAGTGAAATCGATTTCTCGCATCTCATTCACCGCTCTCGCGAGATTTTCAAACTGTTTGAGATCAGCTTTCCCGAGACCGGCATGATAAAATGAAACGTTCTGGAGCGCGCCAGGTGCGGCGAAACTTACTTGGTCGCTCAATCCCGCAGAAAGTTTTTCAAATGCGCGAACCAAGAGGTCGTGGTATGGCGTGCCCGCGTACAGACCCAGCGCCTTTTGAGCCACCAAAAGCGCGAATAGTTCACCCTCGGTCACCTGTACCGTTGGAAAATGACCGACTTCTTTCGTATATTTCCAAGTGTGCTTTGCAGCGTCGTATTCCAACGGCAGACGCTGTTGGTCTCGCATGAACGCCAGATCTCGCATAATTGTCTTTGTTGAGACCTCTAATTCCTCAGCCAATTTGGTGCAGTTAGTTGGACGAGAATTCGACAGGATGCCATGAATGCGCATCATGCGCGCTAACGGGGGACGAGAGGAAGGCATTCGGCGTTGACCAGCCATGCGAACAAGCCTGCCGCCAGAAGAAAGTCCATCAAGTGCCTTCTAAGTTGAAACTCGCGGTGCCGGTCTTACGAAACGTAATTGATTGTGTCTTCGGTTCGAGGCCACCAAGCTCGATTCCAGTGCGCAGGGGCCAATGCGTACTTGGCCTATGCCTCTCCCCACACCGATTGGCGCTCAAAGTGACGCGCTCTATTTGCCCACCGATAGAAATGTCGTGGTTCTAGGTTCCGCTGGAAGCGGCAAGACGACCCTTGCGATACTCCGCGCGGCTCATCTTGCCAACCCTGCTACGCCCAACAGCGGTAAGACCCTTTTGGTAACCTTTAACGTAGCGTTGGTCACCTACCTCGAACACCTATCGAGCGACAGCGTCGATTTCGCGGAGGTTCACGTCAGAAACTATCACCATTTCGCCAGGGGAATCCTGAATAACCTCGGTGTGAGTATGGATCACACGATAGTTCAGGGGGTCCCTCAGGTAACCCTCGTTGAAAACGCAGTCGCAGCCGTTAGTGCGAAAGACACGTCTGCTATATTTAAGCGTCCGACCGAGTTCTTCGTCGAAGAGTTCAAGTGGCTGGCCCAAAACGGCATCAAATCGGAGGCCGACTACTTGTCGCACGAGCGCACTGGGCGGGGTGACTCGCGCTTGGCCCGTCTGGACCGCCCAAAGGTTTTCAAGGCTTATGCAAAGTATTTGGCGTCGCTGGAAGCGGCAGGGTTTCTCTTCGATTGGAACACTCTGGCTAGTGGAGTTCGGGAGGCTCTTCGCAAGAAGACGAAAACGTTCAAGCCGCTCTACAAGCACGTCGTCATCGACGAAGGCCAAGATTTTTCGCCTGAAATGCTGCGGTCGCTCTCTGAGTCACTCCAACCCAATGGAACCGTCACCTTTTTTGCCGATGTTGCCCAACAGATTTATGGCCATCGGATGAGTTGGCGTGAAGCGGGCATCGCTGCGCCACTAATTCAAGAATTTCGAAACAACTATCGGAATACCCGTGAGATTGCCGCATTGGCGCTAGCGCTATCTGCGATGCCGAGTTTCGGCCACAAAAAGGACGAACTGGTCGCGCCGATTTCTCCGAAGGCTGCCGGCGCGCTTCCAGGTCTCGTAAAAATCAAAGTTGGCGCGAGCGAGCTTGATTGGGTGATTGCTCAAGTTCGCAAACTCCAAACTCAATCGGTCGCAATCTTGATCCGCAACCGTTCGCACGACTCAGAAATTCAAGCCGCGCTGCCCAAGGCTGTCCGACTGCATCGCGACATGAAACAGTGGGAGATCGGCGCCGTGGTTTATTACGGCACCATCCATGCGGCCAAAGGACTGGAGTTCGATACCGTCATCATCCCCTATTGCGGCGACGACGACGTTAAGCAGGATCACAACTACTCGATCTTCGATGCGGACGAAGCGGACGGCATGGTCAGCAAGCTTTTGTACGTCGGCATCACACGGGCTCGCCGCAATCTTATTCTCACCTATACGGGAAAGCTCAGCAAGTTGCTGCCGAGCGACGAAACCTTGTATGGCAAGTAAAGCAGAGCTTGAGAAGATTCAGGCCAGCGCCACGAAAAGAGGGATTACGCGGCTCTGTCACTTCACACTCGCGCGAACTTTTTTCAAAATCGCGCAAGGAAGGGTCGGAATTCTGAGCGCGAAGAGCGTTCGCGAGGACAATCTCGATACCTATCACCCGACGGATGAGTTTCGTCATGACGGCCACACGGATCATGTATGCTGCTCCATTCAGTTTCCCAACACCTACTATCTCAAAAAGGCACAAGCGAAGGAGACCGTGTTCAAGGATTGGGTGGTCCTGATGATTGACCCTCGATATCTTTGGTCGAACGGCACTAAATTTTGCCCGGTCAATGCCGCTAAGGGCAGCGGGTTTTATATTACTGACGGAGCCAATGGATTTGAAGGGCTTTTCGCCCCATCATTGCCACAGTCAAATTTCACGCGGGCCTATGCTCATCGCGCTGACTGCCCGACTGACATTCAAGCGGAGGTTCTTGTCCCGGATCGGATCGATCTTGAAGATATCATGGGAGTTGCCTTTCAGACCGCTGATGACGCTAAGCAAGAGCGTGAGCGCCTTCGGATGGGAGGAATCGCCGCTACTCTGCCCCCTTTCCACGTTTGCCCTGACTTTTTCGACGTGGACGCACTCCGAAATATCGTGCGTAACGGACACCAAACGATAGAGTCTAAACTGAACTGACCCGATGCCCGAACTTGTTCACACTAAAGAGAAAACAACCTCTGCCTTTTTGGCCGCGGCGCTGGGTGATGCCATGGGTTGGCCGAATGAGGCTCCGCGTAAGGGCGACAAGCAGAAGCCAGGAACTTGGGGTCGAATGCTGGGTAGTAGGTTCGCGCCGATTCTTGAGGTCGTTCGTAATGGCGAGTACAGCGACGACACCCAGTTAATTCTCGCGGTCGCAAGGAGCATTCTTGCACACGGAGCTGATTGGCCAAACCACTTCTGCCAGGTAGAATTACCCGCGTGGAGACTCTATGAGCGCGGCGGTGGGCGCGCGACCAAAACGGCAGCTGAAATACTTTCAGAGGGAAGGATCCCGTGGGATCCGAACAATTCTCCAGAAGTTCTGAAGGCTTACTACGAAGCGGGCGGGAACGGCGCCGCAATGCGGATACTTCCTCACGTGGTATTTAGACTTACGGCTGATCACCCAGAAATGGAGCTTCGTCGTGATGTGCTTTCCAATTCAATCACGACACACGGTCACCCTCGCGCAATAATTGGCGCCCTGACTCACGCATTCTCCATCGCTTATGCGATCAAGAAAACATCTACGCTCGAATATGGAGAACTCGTGCAGGATGTAATCGATACTCTGGAGAAGTTCACATTCGAGGAGTGTGCTCCTGTATTCGATGGGAAATGGTTAACCTGCTCGGAGCAGTATTACGGAGGGAGACAGCGCTTCTCCAAGATATGGAACAATACGGTTCGCGAGGTGGCAGAAATGTTAGAGGCGACTGAAGCAGAAATGGGCCGTGGCCCGTTGGCTTCGGAGGTTGAATTTTTAAAGAGAATCGGAGCTCTATCCCGCGAGACCAACGGCGCTGGTACCGTAAGTGCCGTTGCCGCTTTGTTTCTCGCTTCGCGTTACGCCACAGACCCGATGGCTGGGCTACAAACCACCAGTCGGATTCGGGGGCTTGATTCGGACACTGTTGCCTCGATGTGTGGTTCGATACTAGCCGGAATCAATGGATCGTCCTGGATGGGCACAGAGCTGATCGGATTGCAAGATTCTGACTACATACGGCGAATCGCCTCGAAGCTATCCACTGCTGCGGAGTCAACAAATGTATGGGCAACTAAAGAGATCGTTGGTCCACCCAAGGCTCCCTCTTTTAGCAAACGTGACCTCGGGGAGCTTAATCCCAAGTCGAGCGCGGACATACCACTCCTCGGAACAATACACATCGAAGAGACGAAGGTGCTCTACGACAGAAAGCGAAGTGTTGCAGTCACAGTCGCCGTCGCAAAGGCGTTTGATGGGCAGACTATTTTTCTCTACTCTAGCCAAAAGAAACTCGCACCGGAGCAGCAGGAGCAGCGGTTAGAATCGCCCCAAGAATTCTCGGGGCCAAAAACAGGGGTTCGCTTCTACACCCGCGACTTGAGTTCCATTCGGGCCTTCTATGAAGGCGTGCTCGATTGGAAGCCTGAGAATGTTACTTTGGCTAGCGTCGTTTACCCATCGAACATTGTCTTCGCGGACCCAAAAGACAGCGGCGCCGACTTGTTCATATCGCATTCCTCTGGCGGACAGGCGCTGATAATGGAAGTAAAGGATTTTGAAACGTTCAAAACCCGTATTGCCTCCAAGGACGTTGGATCACGAAACGATTGGTTTGTGAGAAAGAGTAGTCGCCCAATGTTGGTGCTCCATGACCCAGACGGCCGCCGCATCGAAGTATTCGCAGCAAAGGATTCGGTTTCGCGGTAATTTTGTTCCCTGAGACCTCGTTGTGATTGCGCTAAGACTGACTCGGTTCAACCATCGGAACCGATCCAGGCCCTGATATGAGCAGAAATCTTTCATTGGTCGTTGGCATTGAGGAGTATCGTGACTCGAAGATCGGATCGGTTAACTTTGCGGCCGCAGATGCAAAGGCCATGGCTGAAGCACTCAATGGCATTGGCTTCGCAACTGACGACCAGCAGGTCTTGGTGAACACAGAAGCGACATTAAACGCGGTGCGCTACCACGTGCGCTCAATCCTAAGCTCTGCGGACAAAGATGACACCGTGTTCCTGTTCTTCTCGGGCCACGGTTTCTCCGGGGGCGACAAAGCTTACCTGGTAGTGAATGATTCGCGCGCGGACGACATGGTTGGGACGACAGTTCCATTCTATGAGATCCTGGCCGAAATCGAAAAATCCGCCTGCGATCGTATCGCCCTGTTTCTTGATTGTTGTCATTCCGGCATCCGGTTCCCGAAAGATGAACGAAGCATCATGCGGAATATGGACTCGCAGGAGATCGCGGCGTTTTTCCGCAACTCAACATATCGCGTCGCCTTCAGTTCCTGCCGTCCTGATCAGAAGTCCTATTCAAGCAATAAATACAGACATGGTGTTTGGACCTATCACCTGCTTCAGGCGCTGAAGGGCGAGGTGCCGGATATTTTAGAAAAGGGCCGCTATTTGCGCGCTGCCCAACTCCAAGACTACCTGGCCCGTGAGGTTCCTCCGGCAGCCAGGGACACCGGCACCGATCGCCGATCCCAGACGCCGGTCCTGTTCGGAGTGATCAACAGCAATTTTCTGATCGGAGACCTTGAGCCGGTCCTGCCCAAGCCAGAATCGGATAATGATGCATTCACCGCAGGTTTGCAAAACGCCGTATTCAAACGTCTGACTCACGGAGCGGTTCGCAGTTTGCCTGGTTTCGCCAAGCGACGTGGCCACTTCTTACCAGACCGGCACTCCGACGCCGCGGAACGGTTCATCGCCGAAGCGGCTAGTGAACTGGTCGCGGATGAGGCAAGAGAATGGCACAAACGGATCCAAGGCGCCTTCGCCTTCAAGCGGCGGGAAATTAACCTCGATACGGGCACGGATGGCGCAGTGATAAAAACCGACCTGTTCGATCTGAGCCTGTCGGTGGAACAGCATCGCTCTGACCCTGCAAAGTATTCCCTGTTGCTTCAGGTGGACAATTTCACGCCTGAAGTCGCGCAATCGAAGGAATTCAACGAAGCTTTCTCAGACGCTTTCTCAGCGTTAACATTTTCGGGGACCAAGAAGCAGGAAATCACGAAGCTGATTGATCGCATTCAGGATGCAGACTTACCAGGCGTTGATATCGATTTTCCGCGGAAGATCCGACGTACGTCAGCATTCGCTTCAAGGGGCATAGGGGAGAATTCGTCGTTGGGAAGAACTGGCTGAAAGTAAAGCTAGTTGCCGGTTCGCCGAACGATTTCATCGAGGCACTGCGGAATGCCCAAGCACTCTCTCTTCACGGCCGCACAACGCTTCTCTCTCTTGCCGATCAACCCATCGATGAGTGATCCCAATCGTACAGGTGGTAACGTGAGTAGCATGGTGGCAGCTCTACGGAGGGCGCTGGAGAATGCCATCGCCACGTTCAACCGGATCGACGGCCACTCGCTCCTTCTTCCACGCAGGGTGTCGGGTGGATACTACGTGGAGCCACATCGGAAAGGATGGGGTGGCGCCAGCGAGCGCGCCATCGCGCATCGACTCGCGTTTTACTTAGAGTGTGAACTCCGGAGGTTAAGGATTGTGGACGCCGACGCGCCGATTTCCGTCGATTGCGAGTATAACCGTCACTTGGACGGCCTGAAAACGCAGCGAATCCCGAGCGAGTTAGTATATATCGTGGAAGCGGCTAAGCGGAAGGCGGTAGAAGATCCCGAGGCTGAGGATTTTTTCCGCTTCTCCGTCTCTCCCGACATCGTCGTTCATCAGCGAGGAACCGATAAGCACAACCTGCTAGTCATCGAACTGAAGAAGGCGAGCAACCCCGAGATACCGGAATACGATGAACTGAAGCTGCAATGTTTTACCAAAACCGGTGGCGATGAGTACGGGTATTTGGTGGGTTTTGTCGTGCGGGCGCTCGACGATATTGAGCCAGAAAAACGAGAACTCCAGCTTTCCAAGCCGTTCGCTGCGGGCGTCGAGCAGCACCCAAGCTTCGGAGCCGAACAGACTAGCAAAGCCTGACTGCAAGTGCCCGGTCAAATGACCGCCGAACTCGACACAGGCCTCGCTGCATTGACGTGATATTTGGCCAAAATCGATTGACGTAGTATTTGGCCAAACCTGGACACACATTGTGTCACTCGTTAGTCTTCGTTTCACTCAGCGAAGGATGGTGGGCCCACCGGGACTCGAACCCAGAACCAAGGGATTATGAGTCCCCTGCTCTAACCATTGAGCTATAGGCCCAGACCAAGGCGAAATGTGCGTCCCGCTTGCGAGGGGGCGAGCCAAATTCACACCGGCCGCAACCCGGTTCATTCATTTATCCACGCCGTCGTGACGCGACGCGCAATGCGCCCCCGGCCGCCAACCTACTCAGGCAACCGGGGGCGCTGGCACACCGACAAGTTGCGAAACTCATCCCGCGACCTGCGTCTGCAGGCGCCGGAAAAGACCCAGCAACTAATGGCCCCCGCAAACCACCGTCGGGGCACAGGCAAGGACGGCGGAGAGGAAGGTTGGCTGATTGATAGGCCCGTAACCGTCGGCTCAAAACAACAAAGCGGTAACCAAGCTGTTACTTTTTCCCGCTCCCGGCCGGCCTTTCAGAACCGGACGGTCAGTTGCGCCGCCAGCGACTGGGTGTTGCGCTCCTGCGCCGGACGGTCGTGCTGCAGGCTGTACTGCAGCTTGAGCTGCATCTGGGTCGTCATCCGGTAGGTCGGAGCCAGATCGATGCGCCAGGTTTGCCGCCCGGCGGCAAATGTCTGCCCGGCCCGGTTGGTCACATCGTCAAACCACTGCTGGTTCCACCGGATCGCACCCGAAAATTGCGGCGTAAACCGGTATTTCGCCTCGAGGTAATACGCCACCGTGTCCATGTCCGCGACCTGGGGGATTTTGAAACGGGCGGCGTACACCTCGCCCCAGAATTGGAAGTGGTGCCAGGCATAGCTGAGGTCGTGCGCCAGCACAATCTGCCGGTAATCATGCCGGTCGAATCCGGCGGGGATTTGGGCGTGTTCGGACCGGTCCAGATATTCGCCGCTGCTGGCCGAGATCCCCAGGTTCCATGAGGGACCGGGCCGCCAGCCCACCCGCGCGCTCACGGTCGGTCGTTCCGGGCCGGAAAATCCCTCGCTCCAGCGCCCGGGTCGCGAGGACAGGCCCACCGCCTTCATCTCCCCGGCATATTCCAGCCGGCCCCATTTGCCGGCCACCGCCAGGCCCTGGGCGTACGCCGGCCCCCAGATCACCGGGATCCGGTATTGTTTGTTGGCGAGCACGGTCTGGGCAGACCCGACGGGGCGCACATGGGCCCACGCCAGCAACACGTCAACCGAGGGCACCGCGGCAACATCCCACACCCCCGTGAGATTGTCGTAGGGCAGCGGGGCCGTGACGAACGGGTTGTCCCAGGCCGCGTGCCGCCCCGTCCAGTTGCCCACCACCGTGGCGAACCTGCCCGCCTGCAGGAACAGCCGGCCGGTCCCGGGATCCGACAGTTCCCACCGCAACGCCGCTTCGTCGAGGCGCGCCTCGGTTTCATCCTCCGGGGAATAAGCATCGAAACCCCGGTCGATCCGGCCCTGGGCAAAGAAATACCCGCGTGCCCCGAGCTGGGCGTCGAGGTAGAGGCTGAACCTCGGGTTAAAAAAAACGTCCTCGTCGCCGGATACCAGGTCCGCGACCGGATTGGTGAAGGCATACCCCTCCAATTCGAGCGAACCGCTCAGTTTCACCTGCACCCGACCGCCCCCGGTGCTGTAATTGAGCCGCTTCGACAGCTGCTCGAGCACTTCCTGCGCCGGGCTGGCCCCGCCCAGGGCCAGCCAGATTGCCCCGCCGATGATGCAGGCCCGGATGCTCATGCGGGCAGGTCCCCCGGGTGGGCGGCGGAGCGGAAGGTCACGGCAAACTCCGTCCCCGCCTCGTCCGAGCGGATCAACTGCAAGTCGCCGTGATGGATGCGGGCCAGTTCCCGCGCCAGGTTCAACCCCAGGCCGTAGCCGGGGACATTTTCCCCCAGGCCGCCGCGGTGAAAGCGCTCGAAAATATGCTGCCGCGCCTCCGCCGGGATCGGCCGCAGGGTTGTGTTGCTGACGGTCAGGACCACGCGCCCGGCGGTCTCGCGCGCCGCGAGCCGGATGCTCCCCCCCGGCCGGTTGTATTTCCGCGCATTCTCCAGCAGGTTCTGGAGGATGAGCGCCGTGTAGCGTTTCTCGCCGGTGATGCGGAGATCCGGCGGGCAGTCCTGGGTTACGCTCAGCTCGTTTTCCCCGGAATGGGCGCTCAGGTCGTCGAGCGCGGCGGCGAGCAGCTCGCTCAGGCTGACGGTGGTGAAATTCAACCGCAACTGGCCGGCGTCCAGCCGGGCGAGCAGCAGCAAATCCTCAATCACGCTGGAGATCCGGTAGGTCTGGTGGATCAGTGTCTCGACTTCATTGCTGTCGGCCTCGCCCAGCGTGCCCTTGGCCTGCAGCATCTCGAGGCCGGCCCGCATCACGGCCACCGGGGTCTTGAGCTGGTGCGAGGCGTTGGCGGAAAAGCGCGCGGCCCGGTCGAGCTCGGCGCTCGTCGCCTCCAGCGCGGCCTCCGCGCGGGCGCGCCGCACCCGCTGTTCCTGCGAGTCATGCGCCAGCTGCTCCACCGGCACCGAGAGCCGGTAGGACAGGAAATAACTCAGCCCCAGCCCGAGCAGCATGACGCCGGTCCCGGCCCCGATGATCTGCCAGCCAAGCGCCCGCTGGCGTTCCAGCATCGGCCCGAGCGGGAAGGCGCACACCTCATACGCCCGCGCATATATGCTCCCGGCGTCCAGGCGTTGCGCGAAAGCCAGCCAGGATTCGCCGTCCGCAGTGAAATTGAAACGCCGCCCGGCCCCGCCCCCGGCCGCCAGCCCGGCGGCCAGGCGGTCCGTAAATTCCGCCGAGGAGCCCGGGCCGCTCCCCGTCAGGTGGACCCGGCCTTCCAGCCAGATCCCGTTGACCAGGGCCGCCCCGGGTGCGTCGCCCGCTGGTTGCAGGGGCTCAAACCCCAGTACCAGCGCCGCCAGCTTCCGCCCGCTCTCGTTGGAGAAAACGGGGATCACGATCATCTCCAGCAGCTCCTCGTCGCGTTCCGGCAGGCGCAGGACAAGATAACCGACCTGCGGCTGGTCGGGCAGGGTCGTGAGCGAAAGCTTGCTCTCTTCGGCCGGCGCCAGCTCCCCCGCCGCCCCGCCTGGCGGCGGCGCCAACGGCCGGCCTTGCGCGTCCAGGAAACGGTAGAACCGCGCCGTCCGCTGGCCGGGTGGGCCGGCGATCAGGTCGCGCAGCTCGTCGCGGGCGCTCGGGTAGAGCAGATCCTGCGCGTTGTCCTCCAGCGCGGCCTGGATGCGCGACTTCGTCGCCATCGACCGGCACCGCTCCACCAGCGTCGCCTGCCGGCTCGTCTGCACGCTGCGCAGCAGGCCCAGGCTCACCTGAAATTCCGTTTCGCGCCGGTGCTCCTCCTCCCGCGCGATGTTCTGCCGGGTCACCAGCAGCACGGCGGTGGCGGTGGCCAGCACCACGAGGGCGAGGACCGCCAGCAGGCGCCATTGGAATCGGGCGGCCTCGGCCGTGAATCCGGTTGCAAAGGGCAGTCTCACGGCAGGTCCAGCCGCAGGAGGGTGTTGGCCCCGAGCTCGACCGTCCGTTCGTGCGTGGTCTTGCTGTCGAGCCAGGTCTTCAGCCGGTAGGTCCCGGCCGGCAGTCCGTCCAGGCGGTAGTTACCCTCGGTGTCCGTGATGGCAAAGTGTGGCGTGGCCAGCACCAGGATGACCCCCCGCATGTGCTCGTGGATCTCGCAGCGCAGGACCACCACCCCGGGCGTGTCAAACATCACGGCGGGCACCGGCTTCTCGTCCATCCGGTACCGGCCCAGGTCGAACCGCTTCGCCGGCGAATAGGAAAAAATGTTGTGGAACGTGTCGTCGAGGTTCGGAAACTCCACCCGCGTGCCCGCCTGCACCACCAGCAGTTGCGGGACGAACATGAGGTCCTTCTGCTCCACCCGCACCCCCGGCTCCGGCTTGGCCGCCGGAAAATCCCCCTCGAGATACACCACCGCCACCGGGGGGTTGGTCGAGACCACCCCTCCGCGGGAGACAATCTCATAGCGCCGGTTCACCACGGTCGTGGCGTTGGTTTTCGCCAGGGTCACCCGCCCCTCGATCGTCGCGGCCGTCCCGCCCGCGGACAGCGCAATCAATCCCACCGCGGTCAGCAGCATGTGGCCGGATTTATTCATGGGGCATCAGGTCGGGGGCCGGATGCTGTAGCCGGCCGACCTCACGGTGTGCACTAAGGGTGTTCGCGCTCCGGAATCAATCTTCTTGCGCAGCCGGCCGATGAAAATCTCCACCGTGCGGGTGTCGTATTCGTAATCCCGCTGCCAGACCCGTTCGCACAATTCGGTGCGGGAGAAAACCCGGCCGGGTTCCTGCAGCATCACCTGCAGCAGCTCGAACTCCCGGGGGGAAAGCGCGATTTCCCGGCCGGCCCGCTCGACCTTCCGCCGCCGCACATCCATCTGCAGGTCCTCCACCACCAGCCAGTCAGCCGCGGTCGGCCCCAGCCCGCGCCGGCCCAGCGCCTCCACACGGGCGACAAACTCCTCCATCGAGAAGGGCTTGGTCAGGTAGTCGTCCGCCCCCGCCTTCAGGCCCTTCACGCGGTCCTCCACGTCGCCGCGAGCGGTCAGCACCAGCACGCGCGAGGTACTCTCCTTCTCATGCAGCCTGGCCAGCACCTCCCAACCGCTCAGGCCGGGCAGGCCGATGTCCAGCACCACCAGGTCCGGGTGAGTCTTGAGCGCCTCCGCCAATCCCGCCGCCCCGTCGATCTGCGTGCTAACCAAGTGATTGCTGCGCGTCAGCACGGCGGTCAGGTGCCGGGCGAGCTGGCTCTCGTCTTCGATCACGAGGATACGCATGGAGGTTCCTATGAAGACACGAACCGGACTTTGGCAAGCGCCCAGCGCGGCCGTCCTACCGGCCCGCGGCGGAATTCCGCCGGCGCAGGTAGTCCAGCAGCACGGCGGCGATGATGATGCCGCCGGTCACGATCTCCTGCACCCAGTTGGACAGGCCGAGCTTGGTGCAGCCGTTGGCCACGACACTCATGATGAGCGCGCCGACCAGCGTGCCGGTGATCGTCCCCTGCCCGCCCGCCAGGCTGGCGCCGCCGATGACGACGGCCGCGATGATGTTCAACTCGAGCCCGGCCGCCGTGGTGGGATCGCCGCCGGTGAGGTAGGCAAACTGCAGCACGGCACCGACGCCGGCAAAGGCTCCGCCCAAAATATACACCCCCAGTTTCACCCGCTCGACCGGCACACCGCACAGGCGCGCCGTGAGCTCGTTGGAGCCGACGGCAAACACGTGCCGGCCGAACCGCGTGTAGCGCAAGGTGAGCGCGACCACCACCGCAAGCCCGAGCATCAGCCACACTCCGGTGGGCAGGCCGCTGCGTCCGAGCTGCATCAGGCCGTTGAGCCAGCTCTCGTCGGGATAGACCGGTTGTTCGTTGGCCAGGCCCTTCGCCGCCCCGCGCAGCGCGCCCATCATGCCGAGCGTGACCACGAAGGGCAGCAACCTCAGCCGCGTGATCAGCAGGCCCGAAAACGCCCCGCAGAGCGCGGACGCCCCGACGCCACCCAGTGCGGCCAGCAGGGGCGAAACCCCTTTCTGCAGCAGCAGCGCGATGACCACCGTGCCGAGCGCGATGATCGAGCCGACCGACAGGTCGATGCCGCCGGCGATGATGATGAGCGTCATGCCGAGCGCCGCGACGCCGATGACGGTCGTCTGCTGCAGGATGATGGCGAAGTTGTCGCGGGTGACGAAGGTGTCGAACCGCAGCACCGCAAACAGCACGCCTATCACCGCGAGACCGACGAGCGGCCCGAAGGCAGTGAGCACGTGGCGCAGCCAGGAGGCCTTCGGGACGGTGGCGGTGGGTTCGTTCATGTCAGGCGGCGTTGGCGCCGGTGGCGGCGAGCATGATCTGGTGCTCCGTCCACTCGGCCACCGGGCGGGCCGGGCCGAGCACGCCGCGACACATCACGGCGATGCGGTCGCAGGTGCCGAGCAACTCGGGCAGGTAGCTGCTGACCATGAGCACGGCCTTGCCGGAACCGGCGAGCTCGTCGATCAGGCGGTAGATGTTCTGCTTCGCCCCGATGTCCACCCCGCGGGTCGGCTCGTCGAGCAGCAGGACGTCGGCGCCGTTGCGGAGCAGGCGCCCGAGGGCGACCTTCTGCTGGTTTCCCCCGGACAGGTTGCCGATGGCCTGGTCGGGACCGGCACAACGCACGCCGAGCTTCTCGATCCAGGCGCGGGCCTCCGTCGCCAGCGCGGCGGGCCGGACCAGTGGTTCCAATCGTGGCAGGGTGAGATTGTGTTCCAGGCTGAGGTTCAGGGCCAGACCCTCGCTCTTGCGGTCCTCGCTCAGCAGGCCGAGGCCCTGCCGCCAGCGCAGCAGTGGCGACGACGGGCCGGCGTGGACGCCCACGCGCACCGAGCCCGAGCGGACCTCATCGAGCGCAAAGATCGCCCGCAGTAATTCGCTGCGGCCCGCCCCGACGAGGCCGGCCAAGCCCAGCACCTCGCCGCGCCGCAACTGGAGCGAGGCCGAGGCGGGTTTGAGCGGACCGGCCAGCTCGCTCACCTCCAACGCCACCTCGCCAGGCTGGCGCGTGGAATGCGTATAGAGTTCCTCGACCTGCCGGCCCACCATCAGCTCGGCGATTCGGTCGATGGTCGTGTCAGCCGTGCGGCCGGTCGCGACGCTTTGCCCGTCGCGCAGGACGGTGTAGCGATCGGACAAGGCCCGCACCTCCTCGAGGAAATGCGAAATGTAGATGACGGACTGGCCTTGGGCGCGCAGCCGGCGGACGAGGGCGAAAAGTTTTTCCGTGTCGGCCTGCGTCAGGCTGCTCGTCGGCTCGTCGAGCACGAGCACGCGACAGCCGAGGGCCAGGGCCCGCGCGATCTCGACCAGTTGCTGCTCGGCGACACTCAGCCGGCCGGCCGGCACGTCGAGCGGGATGTCGGGCCGGCCCAGTTGCGCCAGTGCTTCACCCGCGATCCGGCGTGATTCGGCGTGGCGGACGAGGATCGCGTTGCCCGGCTCGGCGCCGAGCACGATGTTCTCGGCCACGCTCAGGTGTGGCGCGATGGCCAGCTCCTGGTTGACCATCACCACGCCGGCATGGCGCGCTTGGTGCGGACCATCCGGCGCGTAGGCCGTGCCCTCCAGCGTCATGGTGCCCGCATCGGGCGGCAGCACCCCGGAGAGGATCTTCATCAGCGTGCTCTTGCCCGCGCCATTCTCGCCAACCAGCGCGTGCACCTCGCCGGGCGCCACCTCGAGGCTGACGCCCGCAAGGGCCACCGTCGCGCCGAAGCGCTTGCGGATGCCCGAAAGCTGGAGGCGCGAAGCGGACACAGGACTATTTCCCCACGACCGCCTCGACTTCGGGCGTATGGCGGTTGGTCGTTGTCACCAGCACGCAGCCCGTGTCGATGGCTGCCTCGACCTTCTCGCCACGCAGGTGCTTCACCGCGGTGACCACCCCGAGATAACCCATGCGGGTGGGATTCTGGGCGACCAGCGCCTGGACATCGCCCTTGGCGAGCGCAGCGAGCAGGAAGGTCGAGGTGTCAAACCCGACAAACTTCTTCTGGCCCGCAAGGCCGGTCTGGCGCAACGCGAGCAACATGCCCTGGGTGGAGGATTCGTTGGGGCAGAAGATGCCGTCGGCCTCGCGGACCTTGTCGATGAGGTTCATCGAGGCGTCCTGCGCCGAGCTGACCGTCGCGCCGCCGTAACGGTTGTCCACCGTGATGACGATGCCGGGATATTTTTTCATGACGGACAGGAAACCGGCCTCGCGTTCGGCGGTGCTGGCCGAGCCCTCGCTGTAGCGGAGCAGGACGACCTTGCCCTTGCCGCCGAGCAGGCGGGCCAGTTCCTCGCCGCCCAGTTCGCCCCCGCGCTGGTTGTTGGTGGCGACATAGCTGAGGAAGTCCTTGCCGACCTCGCCCTTGAGCGCTGAATCGAAGATGACGACCGGGATGTTGTGCTCGGCGGCGCTCTTCACCGGCGTGCGGAGGGCCGTGTCGTCGAGCGGCGCGAGCACGATGGCGCTGACCCGGGAGGAGACGAACTGCTGGACGACGCCGATCTGCTGGGCGCGATCATCCTCCTTGAGCGGGCCCTTCCAGAGGATCTCGACACCCAATTCGGTGCCGGCCTGGCGGGCGCCGGCCTCGACGGATTTCCAGAAGCTGTGGGTCGTGCCCTTCGGGATGACGGCGATTTTCTCACCGGCGGCAAACGCCAGCGGCGCCAGGGCGAGACACAGGAGGGGGAGGAATTTTTTCATGGGGTAAGTGATGGTCAGACTGGCTCCAGCGCCACGGGGTTTGTCAGTGCGCCGATCTTTTCGATCTCGATGGTCACGGCGTCGCCGGGCTTCAGCCAGCGGGGTTGCGGCTTTGCGGCCATGCCGACACCCTGCGGCGTGCCGGTGAGGATCACGGTGCCGGGGACGAGCGTCGTGCTGCCACTGAGGTACTCGATGATGGCGGGCACGTCGAAGATCATGTCCGAGGTGTTCGAGCTCTGCACGCGCTGGCCGTTGAGCGTCGTCGAGATGGCGAGGGCGTTCGGGTTGGGGATCTCGTCAGGTGTCACCAGGCGCGGGCCCAGCGGGGCAAAGGTGTCGAAGAACTTGCCCCGGCACCACTGCCCGCTGCCGAGCCGGATCTGGTGGTCGCGGGCCGAGACGTCGTTGGCGCAGGTGTAGCCGAGCACGTAACTGAGCGCGTTGGCGCGCGCGACGTTCTTGCAGGGTTTGCCGATGACGACCGCGAGCTCGCACTCATAGTCCACCTCGTCGCTGCGCAGGTGCTGCGGGAGGTAGATCGGGTCGCCCGGATGCTGGAGCGCGTTGATGCCCTTCACGAAGAGGATCGGGCGCTCGGGGATCTTCGCGTTGGTCTCGGCGGCGTGCTGCCGGTAGTTGAGGCCGATGCAGAGGATCTGCGTCGGCGCGATGGGCGCGAGGAGCTTGGCGACGTGGGCGCGGTCGCCGGTCACGTGGTGCTTGCCGTAGACGTCCCCGTCGATGCGCAGGGCGGAGCCGTCGGCTTGTTCGCTGCCGTAATGGGTCAGGCCGGCGCGGTCGAGGTAGCGGATGATTTTCATTTCGGGGAGAGGATTTCCTGCCAGACTGCGCCGTGCGGGAAGGTGTGCGCGACGAGCGAGGCCGGTTTCATGGTGATGCTGGTGCCGGGGGCGAGCGGGGCCTGATAGCGTCCGCCCTTTACCACGCAGGGGTCAAGGAAGTGTTCGTGCAGGTGGTCCACATATTCCGTCGTCCGGCGCTCGAGCGAGCCGCTCACGCAGATGTAGTCGAAGATGGACTCGTGCTGCACGTATTCGCACAGCCCGACACCCCCCGCGTGCGGACACACGGGGATCCCGAACTTCGCCGCAAGGAGCAGCACGGCGACAACCTCGTTGACGCCGCCGAGCCGGCACGAGTCGATCTGGCAGAACGCGATCGCGCGGGCCTGGAGCAGCTGCTTGAACATGACGCGATTGTGGCAGTGTTCGCCCGTGGCGACGCCGATGCCCAGCGGTTCCAGCGCGCGGGCGATGGCCGCGTGGCCGAGGATGTCGTCGGGCGAGGTCGGTTCCTCGATCCAGAGCGGGCGGAAGGACGCGAGCGCCTTGGTCCACTCGATCGCGACCCCGACATCCCAGCGCTGGTTGGCATCGATCATCAACCCGCGGTCCGGGCCGATCTCCTCGCGCACGATGGCGGCGCGGCGGAGGTCGTCAGCGCGGTCGGCGCCGACCTTCATCTTGAAATGGGTGAAGCCTTCGGCGATCCCCTCGCGGCAGAGCCGGCGGATCTTGTCGTCGGGATAGCCGAGCCAGCCGGCGGAAGTCGTGTAGGCCGGGTAGCCGGCGCGGCGCATCTCGGCCTCGCGGGCGGCGCGGGTCGGCGCGAGTTTTTCCAGCATCGCCTGGGCCTCGGCGGGCATGAGGGCATCGGTGAGGTAGCGCCAGTCCACCAATTCGACGATCTGCGCCGGGGTGAGGTCGGACAGGAGCTTCCAGAGCGGCTTGCCCTCCAGCTTGGCCCACAGGTCCCAGAGCGCGTTGACCACCGCCGCCGTGGCCAGGTGGATGACGCCCTTTTCCGGGCCGATCCAGCGCAGCTGCGAGTCGCCGGTGAGGTGCTGCCAGAACGCGCCCGGGGCCGACGTAAACGCCGCGACCGGCTGGCCGATGACGAGCGGGCGCAGGGCCTCGATCGCAACGGCCACGATGTCGTTGCCCCGGCCGATCGTGAACGTGAGGCCGTGGCCCTCGACCCCGTCACCGCGATCCGTGGTGAGGACAACGTAGGCCGCGGAGTAGTCCGGGTCGGGGTTCATCGCATCCGAGCCATCGAGCGAGCGCGAGGTCGGGAAACGCACGTCGAGGACGCGCAGGCCGGTGATTTTGCCAGAATGAGGCATGGAATATTTACAGGAGGCCGCTGAGGAAGCAGAGGAATTCTGAACACCGAAGCCTCTTCTCCGTGATCTCCGCTCGCTCCTGTGAAAAATTGGATTGATGGCTCATTTCCCCGTGGTCCAACCGCCGTCGATCATCAGGTTGGAGCCGGTGACCATGGCGGATTCATCCGCCGCGAGATAAAGGGCGGCGGCGGCGATCTCGTCGGGCCGGGCCATGCGGCCGGTCAGCTGCGTCGCCGACATCTCGCGGTACGCTTTCTCCGGGTCGGGATACTGGGCGATGCGCGCCTGCACAAAGGGCGTCTCGACGCGGCCGGGGCAGATGGCGTTGAAGCGCACTCCCGTGTGCGAGTGGTCCAGCGCGAGCGACTTGGTGAGACCGACGATGGCGTGCTTGGTGACGTTGTAGGCGAGGCGTTCGCGCACGGCGATAACCCCGCTCACGGAGGCGAGGTTGATGACGCTGCCTTTCCCGCGCCCGAGCATGGCGGGGACGAAAGCCTTGCAGAGATTGAAGGTGCCCCGGACGTTCACGGCGTAGAGGCGGTCGAGATCGGCGGCGGTGGTGTCGGGCAGGCCGCCCACGTGGCCGATGCCGGCATTGTTGACGAGGAGGTCGAGCGGGGGCAGCCGGCCGGCCAGCGCCAGCACCGCCGCCGCATCGCTCACGTCCACCTCCGCGAACTCGGCCTGGCCGCCGGTCGTGCGGATGGCATCGACCGCCGATTTTCCGGCCAGGACATCGCGCTCGATGATCCACACCAGTGCCCCCTGCCGGGCGAAGAGCCGGGCGATGGCCTGGCCGATGCCGGATCCCGCACCGGTGACGAGGGCGATTTTCTGGGCGAGGGAGAACATGGGGGTCAGGGTAGCCGGTAGACCCGGCGGGCGTTGCCGGCAAAGATGGCATCCTGTCCGTCCGGCGACACATGCGAAACCAGCTGCCGCGCCGTGTCGAGCCAGCGCGGATAGGCCCCGGCGAGCTTGGCCACCGGCCAGTCGCCGCCAAAGAGCACACGCGAGGTGTCGAAGGTCGCCAGCACATGGTCCACGTAGGGCCGCAGCTGGTCGATGGTCCACGCCCCGTGGTCCGCCTCGGTGATCAGGCCCGAGAGCTTGCAGTCGACGTTCGGCAGCGCCGCCAGCGCCCGGATGTGCTCGCGCCACGGGTCGATCAGCCCGGCCTTGATGCCGGGCTTGCCGAAGTGATCGAGGATGAACCGCGTGTCGGGACACCGGCACACGAGCTCGATGACGGCGGGCAGCTGGTGATGGAAACAGCACAGGTCGAAGCTCAGGCCGACGGCCCCGAGCTGTTGCACCCCGGCGATGAACTCCGGCCGGGCGCAAAAGCGGGGATCGGGCTCGTGCTGGATGAGGTGGCGCACCCCGCGCACCAGCGGATGGCGCTGCAGCTCGGCAATCGCGGCCGCGGTCGCGGGGCCGGCGTTCATCGGCGCCTTGGCGACCATCGCGGTGATGCGCGGCTCCTGGGCGGCGAGCTGCTCGATCCATTTCACCTCGTCGAGCCAGGGTGCGCCGCACTCGACAAAGACCATCTGCGCCGGCCGGTCCGCACCGGCCTCCTGCTGCAGGTTCTCCGGCGTGTGCGGGCCCGCGATCGCCGGCACCTCGACGAGCCACGGATAGGGCAGCACCCGCTGGTCCCAGAAATGCACGTGCGTGTCGATGTAGGTGAAACTCATGGCGGCTCAGTCGTGGTAGAAGACTTCCTCCATGCGGGACCACCATTCGCCCGGGGCGCGGTCCGGATACGGGTCCTGCATCGGCTCCATGAGCGCCCACCACATCTGCGTGGCCGGGTCGGCCGCCATCGCCTTCATGTCGGCGGCGAAGTCGTCGCCCCAATATTCAAAGTAGGAATAAAGCACAGAATCCCGGTGGTGGATGGAGTAGTTGCGGATGTGGCAGCGGGAGATCGTGGCGAGGACCCCGGGCCAGACGGCGGCATGGTGTTTCCTGTATTCCTCGAATCGTTCCGGGCGCACGCGCAGGACCATGCCGTAGCGGGCGGGTTTTTTCAACTGCGGCAGGGTCATGGGTCAGGTGTTCGCCTTGGTCGTGCAGGCGCGGTCGAGGTGCACATAACCGCCGTCCACCGTGAGGATCTGGCCGGTGGTGTGCGAGGAGCGGGGCGAGGCGATGAACACCACCATGTGGGCGATCTCCCCGGCGGTCGTCATGCGCTGGCCCAGCGGGATGGTCCGGTTGATCTCCCGGAGGGAGGCCGACGGGTCGGGCCGGGTCGAGATCCAGCGTTCGTATTGGGGCGTCATGACCTCGGCGGGCAGCACGCAATTGACGCGGATGCCGTGCTTCGCGAGGTCGAGGGCCCATTCGCGGGTCAGGCCGTTCATCGCGCCCTTCGCGGCGACGTAGCCGCTGGTGCCGCCCTGCCCCGTCACGGCGCACTTCGAGCCGATGTTGATGATCACGCCCCGGGTCGCGATCAGCGCGTCGAGCGCGGCCGACACGAGCACGAAGCACTGGACGATGTTCTTCTCGAGCGAGGCCCGGAAATCCGCGACCGGGCGGCCCAGGCCCACGCCGTCGTTCACGCCGGCGTTGTTCACCACGCCGTCGATCCGGCCGTATTGCTTGAGCACGGCGGCGACGGCGCCGCGCACGGCCGCCTCGTCCGTCATCTCACAAGCGAAGCTGTCGGCGCGCCGGCCCCGGGCCCTCAGCTCCGCCACGAGCGCCGCAGCCTCGGCGGGATTACGGCCCAAAATGCAGGGGATGGCACCCTCCGCGGCAAAGCCGCGGGTGATGGCCTCGCCGATCCCCTTGGCTCCGCCGGTGACGAGGATGATCTTGTTCTCGAGTTCGAGGTTCATGGGGTAGGGCCCGCCGCCAAGGGTCGGGCCAGGCGGTCAGGATGACTAATCTAGGCCACACTTCCACCTTCGCCGGATGGAGATCCATGGCATTGGGATGGATATTCTTGCCACCCTGCCCCGGTCCCTTCATCGGTCGCCCATGGCCATCCGCCCCAACCCGGCCCGTGCCGGCGCCGTCCTCTCCACCCAGGTCTCGGGTTCGCGCTATTTTTTTCTCGGGCTGACGGGCACGAGCCGCGCCGGCGTGATCCCGGCCTACGGCGGGTTCGAACAGTGTGATCCCGACTACCTGGTGCAGCGGGAGCATTTCGACTTCTGCTCCCTGGAGCTCGTCGTCGCCGGGGAAGGCACGGTGAAGTTGAACGGTCAGGAAAGCCCGCTGCGGGCCGGCAGCCTGTTCCATTACGACCACACCACCCGGCTGGAAATCCGCACCGACCCGACCCGGCCCATGGCGAAGTATTTCCTCTGTCTGACCGGTGCCCGGGCCCGGGCCCGCCTCCGTACGGCTGGGATCCGGCCCGGCGGTGTGGCGCAGCTGGCCATGTTCCCCGAGGTCCAGCGGGTGCTGGAGGACCTGATCCGCGAGGGTGGACACCACCGCGCGACGGCCGGACGCGTCTGCGGGGCCCTGGTCGAGGTGCTACTGCTGAAGATCGAGGAACTGGCGGGCTTCTCCGCGCAGAAAGGCGCCGCCGAGGAGACCTTTCTCCGCTGCAAGGGCCTCATCGAGGCGCAGGCGGCCCGGCTGGCCACCCTCGGCGACATCACCAAGGCCGTCGGCTTGGAGGCATCGCACCTCTGCCGGCTGTTCCGCCGCTACCAGGGTCTCAGCCCCTACCAGTATCTCCTGCATCGCAAGATGGCCCTGGCGGCCGAGCTGCTGATGGACCCGACGGCCCTCGTGAAGGAAGCGGCCAGCTACGTGGGCTTCGCCGACCCGTATCACTTCTCGCGCTGCTTCAAGAAGGTCCATCGCGTCGCGCCGAAGGAATTCCAAAGATCATTAAAGCACCTGTAGATTTAACCACAGAACACCCGGAACACACAGAAGAGGACCGATCATTGCACAGGAGCCAACGGAGAGAACGGAGTGTCAGATAAATCCATTCTCCGTTTCCTATGTTTCCTCCTGTAGAATCCGATTTATTCTGTGTGTTCAGTATTTTCTGTGGTTAATCCCCTCCTGTTCTCTGCCCTCTGATTTCTGAAATGCTCACCATCGTCCTCGAGAAACCCGGCTCGTTTGCCGCCGTCGACCGGCCCGAGCCTGCGGCTGCGCCCGGCACCGCCCTCGTGCGCGTGCACCGCATCGGGGTCTGCGGCACCGACCTCCATGCCTTTGCCGGCAAACAACCGTTCTTCACCTACCCGCGCGTGCTCGGCCACGAGCTCGGCGTCGAGGTCATCGATCCGGGCGACGCGCCGCACGGCCTGAAGGCCGGCGACCGTTGCGCCGTCGAGCCGTATCTCAACTGCGGACACTGCATCGCCTGCCGCCGCGGCAAGCCCAATTGCTGCACCACGCTCCAGGTCCTGGGCGTGCACATCGACGGCGGCATGACTCCCCTGCTCCGCGTGCCCGCGCGCAAGTTGCACCCGTCAGCGAAACTCGACTATGAGCAGCTCGCCCTCGTCGAGACCCTCGGCATTGGTGCGCACGCCGTCGAGCGGGCCCAGCTCGCCCAGGACGACTTCGTCCTCGTGATCGGCGCCGGCCCGATCGGCCTCAGCGTGATCCAGTTTGCCAGGGTTTCGGGCGCGACGCTCGCCGTCATGGACGTGAGCGACCCGCGCCTGGAGTTCTGCCGCAAGCTGGGCGTGGCCCACACGCTCAAGCCCGGCGCGACCGCCATGGACGAGCTCAAGCGGATCGGCGGCGGCGACCTGCCCACCTGCGTGATCGATGCCACCGGCCATCCCGGCTCGATGATGGGCACGTTCGACCTGGCCGCGCACGGCGGGCGGATCGTGTTCGTCGGGCTCTTCCAGGGTGAGGTCACGTTCAACGACCCGAACTTCCACCGCCGCGAGCTGACCGTCATGGGCAGCCGCAACGCCGTGCCCGCCACGTTCCGCGAGGTCATCCGCCTGGTCGAATCCGGCCAGATCGACACCCGCCCGTGGATCACCCACCGGTTCAAGTTAGCAGAGACGCCAGCCCACTTCCCCGCGCATATCGCCGGCAACCCGTCCGTGCTGAAGGCGATGATTGAGGCGGGGTGAGCCTGCCCCGTGGCGCTTGCTCCGGTGTTTGCCCCTGCTGATTTCAGGTGCAAAATAGCCGCCGCCCCGGCAAGCTGCGGCGATAGTTCCCCTGCTGCCCCGTCCCCTTCCCCCGCTTACGGCTTACCGCTCCCCTGCCCCATGACCACCAAACCCACGGTCCTGTTCATCGATGACGACCCGACGATGCGGAAGGTCTACACGGTCGGCCTGGCCATGGCCGGCATCCCCATGCACGTCGTGGGTTCACCCGAGGAGGCCTTGAAGGTCCTGGAGGAGAAAACGATCGATGTCATCGTGACTGACCTGATGATGCCGAAATACAGCGGCGTCGACGTGATCACGGCGGTACGGGAGACCGACTACACCAAGCACATCCCGATCCTGGTGTTCACGTCCGGCGGCAACATGGAGATGGTGGAGGCGGCCGCGCTGGCCGGGGCCACGGAAATTATGCAGAAGCACAGCACCCCGCCCGCGAAGCTCATCGAGCGGATCTTGAAGGTGCACGCCGACGCGGCGGGAAAAAAGTAATCCGCCTTCGCCAAGGCTTCGGCGAGACGAGTCCGGGCAGACGGATGGCCACCCTCCGTCGCCCGTAGTCCTGTAGTCTGTGGTCTCGTCGTCCCGGCATTGGCCTTTAGGCCAAGTCCGATTTTCTCGACAGCGGTTAGGCGGCGACGGATTCTCCGGCATGGCCCGGCGCCCGGCCCAGCCCGCCACCGGACTCCCCCGCTTATCCGTCCTCCTTCTCCCATGAATATCGCCCGTATCCGCCCGCATGTCGTTGCCGCCGCCATAATCCTCGCCGGGCTCACCGCCTGCGAAACCACCAGTGAGCTGGTGGGGGCCTGGAAGGCGCCCGAGGTGGGGAGCATCAAGTTCTCCAAGGTGCTGGTCATCGGCATCGCGCCCGTCGACTCCCTGCGCCAGCCGGTCGAGGATGCCATGAAGGCGGAAATCACCGCGATTCCCGCGGTGGCGAGCTACGAACTGCTGCCGGAGGTGAAGGACCAGGTCGACCCCAAGAAGATCGCCGAGGTGATCAAGGCCAACGGCATTGATGGCATCATCACGATGCGCATGATCTCCATGGAAGATGACGTAACCTATCATGCCGGCGGCATGGTGCCCACATCGTACACTTCGTTTTATAGCTATTACTCCCCGGGCTACGCGCTGGCGCCCTATTACCATGGCATGCCCGGCGGCGCATATGGCATGGGGGGGTACGGGATGGCGATGACCTATGAATATGTGCCACCCAGCGTCACCACGGACGTCCTGATGAGCATCGAAACCAACATCTACGATGCCCGGGACGGAAAGCTCATCTGGTCCGGACGGACGGTGACGACGAATGCCGACCAGCGGAACAATACGATTCACGAGGTCGCCACCCTCGTACGCGACAAATTGCGCTCGCAGAAGCTGATTCAGTAGGCGCGTCAATGGCTTGGGTGGCTGGTTCACGCAAAGGCGCCGAGGCGCAAAGAGCGGATGGCCTCATGCCGGTTGAACACAAAGAAGCGAAGGAGCAAAGGTCCGGACTTCGCTGCTTGGCTGCTTTGGGTTGGAGTCGTCTGCTTACTCCGGCTTCAGTTTCTCCATGATCCACAGCTCAATGGCCCACCCCGCGCCCCGGCGGGAGATCGTGTGCGCCGATGCGATTGCGTGGATGCGGGCCCGCGGCCGGATCGACGGCGCGTGCGCGGTGACGTCGCTGCCCGACGTGTCCGAACTGGGCAAGACGCTGCCGGCGTGGCGGGTGTGGTTCCTGGAGGCCGTGCGCCTCGTGGTGGCGGCGGTACCCGATGACCGCGCAGCCCTGTTTTTCCAGTCCGACATCAAGCGGACCGGTGCGTGGATCGACAAGGGCGCGCTGGTCATCCGCGCCGCCGAGGATGCGGGCGCGCACGTGCTGTTTCACAAGATCGTCTGCCGGCGTCCGCCGGGGATGCTCACGCAAGGCCGGCCCGGGTTCACCCACCTGATCGCGGTTTCCCGGGGGATGAAGTGCCCCGACATCCTCCCGATCCCCGACGTCATCACAGACGCGGGCCGCAGCCTCTGGGTGCGGGCGATGGGCGTGCGCGCCGCGGCGCACGCCGTGCGCTTCGCGCGGGACCAGGTGGGGGCGAAGCTGATCTTCGACCCCTTCTGCGGCGCCGGCACGATCCCCGCCGTGGCCAACGCGCTCGGGCTCGACGCCCTCGGCATCGAGCTGGCGAAGAAACGCTGCGAACAATCCCGCACGCAAACCGTGACTCCTGCGGACCTCGGAATATAGACCACTGACTACAGGACTGCTGACCATGGACTTGTAGACCCGTGGTCTCGTCGTCCGTTGTCCTGCAACGATTGGGATCCTTGCAACTTTGGCGTCCGGTGCTGTGTGTTAACGGGGCACCCCCATGCCTATTTCCTTTTCCCGCCGCCCCCTGATACGCTTGGCAACGCTCGGTATCCTCACCCTCGCGGCAGTATCCGGTCAGGCCGCCGGCAAATCCGCTCTGCCCAAGGACGAGTTCATGCCCTACGTGCAACTGGCGCCGTTCGTCATAAACGGCCAGCGGCTCGCCATCTCGATTCATGCGCGGACCAAAAAGGACCGGCGTTATGCCGAGGATTTTTCCGAGAAGGTCGCGAAGGTCGTCATCGAGGGCGTGACAAAGGAGACGGGCAAGGGGCTCGTCATCATCGGCCAGAAGGGCGAGCCGCACCCGGTCTTTGTCTTCCGAAAATTCCTCGCGCTGGCCCAGGAGGGAAAACTCGACCCGGCCGTGGCGGCGCGGGCGTCCGAGCTGACCGGGATGTTAGACCACTGGCAGGACGGGATGACGGGCGACGGCAAGATGATCCAGGTGGAGGCCGAAGACGACCCGGACCTTGAGTTCGAGAAAATCATCACCGCCCTGCCGCTGCCGCTCGAGGGTGTCGGGGCGAAGCTCTACCAGCTGGCGTGGGGGGAAGGCTTCGACAACGCCAAGGTGGAGGCGCGCCTGCGGGCGCTGCGGGCCGGCGACCTCGAGGGCAACATGCTGGCGAGCTTTGACTGGGTTTTCTACCTCCCGCCGCGGGGGGTGGCCGAGCAGGTGCTCGATGAGTTCATCGCCGAAGCCCTCAAGCAGGAGGACGTGGGTTTCATGGCGCGCACCGCCGTGAAGGGCGCGCTCGTCTTCGTGAAGCCGATGATCCGCAAAACCATCGAGGCCCTCCGGCAGGGAGTGATGTTCGACACCGTGGTCCGCGCCCGCACGACGTACAGTCCGGAGGAGGTGTCAGAGCTCACCAGCGCCTATATCGAGGTGATGATGCCCGACCACAAGGACACCACCGGTACCCCACATGAGCGTGCGGTCAAAGCCGTGCGCGAGCAGGTGCGGCAGCTGGAAGTGAAGACCCCGCCCCCCGCGCCTCCGCAGGCCGTGGATGAAAAACCGTAGGGCGAAAGACCGCGGGACTATGGACTACGAGACCTCCGACAACAGATTTCACTGAATGAACTCTTTCAGTCGTGCAAAAGGGATTCCTGACCTCTGCCCCGAAGTCGGGTAGTCTTGTCGTCCGTAGTCCCTTGGTCAGGTCCGAAGGACCTTCTCCATCGCCTTCCCCTTGGCCAGTTCGTCGACCAATTTGTCCAGGTAGCGGAGTTCCCGCATGAGCGGGTCCTCGATGTCTTCCACGCGAACCCCACAGATGAGGCCGGTGATCAGCTTGCGCTTTGGGTTCAGCTTGGGGGCTTTCGCAAAGAAGGTTTCGAAGTTCTGCTGGAGCTGTTTGGGCAGCTGTTTGGGCGTGTAGCCCGTCAGCCAGCAGATCACGGCATCGACTTCCGCTTTTGTCCGACCCTTCTTCTCCGCCTTGGCAACGTAGTAGGGATAGACGTTCGCAACGGGGACCGTGAAGATGCGGTGCTTGGTGGGCATGAGTGGAAGATCTGATGTTTAAGATGATCTCAGTCCGGGCGCCAGCCCGGACGGATGATCCCACCCAAGCCCTGACCCGTCTGGTCCCCTAAATGCAACCGCGTTCGACGACGTAAGTAAGCATCTGGCTCATGGTGAGTTTGCGGGTGCCCGGCCCGGTGCGCACAAAGAAGAACTCCTGGGCGCCGTCGTTCAAAAACACCGGTTTGGTGGCGGGGGTGCACTCGATAAGGAGCACATTCTTGCCCCCTGCGGGATAGAGGCCGAAGCGAACGCTGCCCGCATGCTCCGAACCGATGTGTTGCTGCAGCCGGTTGTTCACGTGCAGCAGGTACTTGTCGTTGCTTTCGAAGCGGTCGAGCTCGATCCCGAGCGGGGTGCCGCGATCATCGACCCCCACCACGAGGTTGCCCCCGGCGCTGTTGAGAAACGCGGCGACGGTCTTCAGCCAGGCGATTTCGACGCCGTGCTCGGGCCGGTCGTCATTCAAGCTCCAGCGCAGGGTGGATTTGAACTCCGTGTGGTTGTTCTCGCCGCCGGCGATGATCCCGGCGAGGCGCTGTTCCGGGGTGGGTTGGACCAGCAGCTGGCGACGTTCCTCCTGCAACGTCACCTGGCGGCGCACACGCGCCTTGATTTCATCGGGGTCGAAGGGCTTGGAAATGAAGTCAACGGCGCCCAGCTCAATGCCGCGCACCCGGTCCTGGGTGTTGTTCAGGCCGGACAGAAAGATGATGGCGAGGTCGCGGGTCGCGGCATCTTCGCGCAGCCGGCGGCAAACCTCGAACCCGTCCATTTCCGGCATGACGATATCGAGCAGGATCAAGTGGGGATTGCGCTCACGCGCGAGCTTGAGCCCATCGGCCGGCTTGATGGCGCTGATCAGCTGATAACCGGTGCCTTGGAGGGCGGAATTGAGAATCTGGTGACTGACGACATCATCGTCCAGCAGCAGGATGGAGGGGCGGCCTGGGTTGGAGGAGGACATGGCTGTTTCCGGAGATGGCACGGGCGGGAACGGAATTTAAAACAGCCGGACGGGGAGGACTTTGTCAAACCGCCATGGCCAGGAGTGGTGACGGCAAAAGGATCTGAATTGCCTCAGCCAAGGACGCAGAAGTCGCCGAGGAGAGAGGTCTGGGGTCTCGGATTGATCGCCCTCTTCGACCACATCGAATGCTTCTACAACAGAACCAGACTCCACTCTAGTCTTGGCTACATCAGTTCCATCGCGTTTGAATCCCAGCTGAACTAAATTATCCCCCGGCCGCTGTCCGAAATATCAGGGGAAGCCCAGGCTGACCCGTTTCACGCTTCCGGCACCTCCTGCCCACCGCTTCACCCCATGATCGACCAATTCCTTCACACTGTCTTCGGCACCCAATGGAACGTCATCCTCATCGTCGGAGCCGTGTTATTGGCCGCTTCGGAAGCGGGGTTTGTCATGGGGCGGCGAATCATCCGGCTCAAGGATGACGCCCGCAAAGGCCAGGTCGGTGCCGTCCAGGGCGCCATTCTCGCCCTCCTCGGTCTCCTGCTCGGCTTCACCTTCGCGATGTCCTCCGCCCGCAACGAAGCGCGGCGCGAGTTCGTCCTGCGCGAGGCCACCGCCATCCACAACGCCTACCTGCGCTCCTCCTTCCTGCTGCCGGAGCGCCAGCGCACCGTCGAGGGCCTGCTCCGCTCCTATACCGACGCGCGCCTTGTCCTGGGCGACGACCACGCGACGCTGGCCTCCCTCGCCGACGCCCAGCAGCACTCGAAGCAGGTGCAGGCCGAGCTTTGGAGCAGCGCGATCGCCGTGAGCAAGGAAACCTCCACGGTCTCCGCGTCGACGTTCATCACCGCGGTCAATGAAATCATCAACCTCGACGCGGTCCGGCTGGCCGCGCTGAGCGCGGGCATTCCCGGCGTCGTGTGGCTCCTGCTTCTGTTCGTCGCCTCCTGCGGCTGCTACATCAGCGGATACAGTGCGGGCACCTCCGGGGTGCGCGGCTCGCTGCCGAATTTCCTGCTGCCGTTGCTGATCGCGATCGTCATCACGCTCATCTCCGATCTGCACCGGCCGCGTGGCGGCCTGATCCGGACCACCCAGCAGCCGATGCTCGAGGTGAAGGCCGCGATCCAGCCCCGCTCGCCCTGACGATCCGGGAAAGCCAAGACACGGCCTCGCGGGAGCTGGGCGTCCAGCAGAATTCGGTAGGGGCCGTTGCCCCTTGTCGCGCCGTAGCCTTGGCGAAGGCTGATCAACGGCCCGGGCGGTTGGGGGCAACCGCCCCCTACCCCAAGAAACGGCACGCCGACTAGCGGCGGCCCTACATTTCTAAAACAACCTTCGCGTCTTCGCGCCTTCGCGCCCTTCGCGTGAGGCTGTCTTAGATCAGCTTCAGCTGCTTGCGGGCTTGGGTCGCGAGATCATTAAACCGCGCGGCGAGTTCTGGCTTCCGGTAGTCGGTACCGTAGGTCGGGATGATCGCCTCGATGCGCTTTTTTCCGGCCTCGCCCTCGAGCAGATGCGGGAAACTGGTCTTGATGACCTCCATCACGATGTTGACGGAAACGGATGCACCGGGGGACGCGCCGAGGAGTGCGGACATGGATTTGTCGGCGCTGGTGAGGACTTCCGTGCCGAAATGCACGATGCCGGCCTCGCCGTCGGTTTTCTTGATCGCTTGAACGCGGATGCCGCCGTCGATGAGCTTCCAATCCTTGGCTTGGGCGGCCGGATAGAAAATCCGCATGACGTTTATCCGGTCATTCATGCTCTGCGTGCCCTGCTGGACGAGGTAGCGCACGAGCGGGATGTTGGTGGCGCCGATCTTGAGCAGCGTGCCGAGATTGTGGGGCTTCACCGAGCGCGGGAGGTCGGTCCAGCTGCCCGTGCGGTGCAGGAAGCGCGTCGTCCACGCGGCAAAGGGGCCGAAAAGGAGCGTCTTTTTCCCGTCAAGGATGCGGGTGTCGAGGTGCGGCACGGCCATCGTGGGCGCCTCGGGCAGGTTCTGCCCGTAAACCTTGGCTTCGTGCTTCCGCACGATCGCGGGGTCGTCGCACACAAGCCAGTGTCCGCCGATGGGGAAACCGCCGAGGCCCTCCGCCTCGGGCAGCCCGGCCTTCTGCAGGAGCAGGATGCTGCCGCCGCCCGCACCGACGAAGACGAACTTCGCGCGCACGGTGCGTTCCGCGCCGGTCTTGGTCTCGCAGGCCGTGACATCCCAGCCCGCGCCGGCCTTGGTGAGGCCGGTGACCTTGTGGCCCGCCGCCACGCCACAGCCTTCCTGCTTCGCAAGCCAGGCGAGGAGCTTGCGGGACACGTTGCCAAAATTCACGTCGGTGCCGATGTCCATCTTGGTCGCGGCGATCGGTTCGGCGGGATCGCGGCCCTCGGTGAGGAGCGGCGCCCAGGCGCCGATCTTCGCACGATCGGTGCTGAACTCCATCGGGGCGAAGAAGTGGTGCGCGGCCATGCCCTTGTAGCGGTCGCGGAGGAATTCCACCTGTTCCGCGCCCTTCACAAAGCTGATGTGCTGGACCGGGTTGATGAATTCCTTGGGGTTTTGGATCATGCCGGTCGCGACGGCGTTGCCCCAGAACTGGAGCGACTGCTCGAACTCCTGGAAGATATCGATCAGCTTCTGCACCTTCACCGTGCCGTCCGGCTCGCGCTTCGGCGTGTAGCTCAGCTCGCAGATGCCGGCGTGGCCGGTGCCGGCGTTGTTCCAGCCGTTCGAGCTCTCGTAGGCCAGCTCGTCCGCCGCCTCGTACACCTGGATCCGCAGCGCCGGATCGAGCCGCTTGAGCAGCGCGCCAAGGTTGGCGGACATGACCCCGCTGCCGATGAGGACGACGTCGGGATTATCGGAGTAAGTGGACATCAGAGGACAAGATTTCGATCAGGGTTCACGCAAAGGCGCAGAGGCGCAAAGAAAGGTAGGGATTGGTTATACTTAGCGGCTTGGCGACTTTGCGTGAGAAAATGCCTTAGCTCCGTTTGGAGAGGACGGTTTTTTCGTAGCGGGCGACGTCCTTCAGCCAGTCGGCGCCGGCGGGAACACCATCCTGCTCGCAAAGCTGGTCCCACACCGCGCCCCACGGCAGCGAGCGGCCGAGCTCCATGAGCGCGAGGCGCTCGTGGCCGCGGCCGGAGGCCTCGGCGGCCTGCAACGTGTCAGACGGATCGAGCAGGCCGCACAGGATCGCCTGGCGGGTGGCGCGGGCGCCCACCACGTAGGCGGCGATGCGGTTGATCGAGGCGTCGAAGAAATCGAGCGCGACGAACACCCGGTCCCACGCGTCGCCACGGGCGATCTCGAGGAAGAGGTTGCGCACGGCGTCGTCGAGGATGACCACGTGGTCGCTGTCCCACCGGATGGGCCGGCTGGTGTGGAGCAGCAGGCGCTGGTGGAATTGCAGGTGGGCCGAGACCTTGTCCGCGACGGATTCCGTCGGGTGGAAGTGCCCGAGGTCGAGACAGAGCACAAGATCGCGGGTCAGTGCGTAGCTCGAATAGAATTCCTGCGAACCGACGACATACTCCTCGGAGCCGAGGCCGAAGAGTTTTCCCTCGACGGCGTCGATGCAGAGCTTTCGGTTTACGGTTTTGTCGGCGAAGATGGCGTCGTATGAAGCGGCCAGGCGCTCGCGCGGGGCGAAGCGGTCGGCCGGGGCATCCTTGGCGCCGTCCGGCACCCAGTGGTTGTGCACGGAAGGCGTGCCGAGCGTCTTCGCAAAGCTTTCGGCGATATGGCGGCAGGCCCGGCCGTGACGGATCCAGAACTTGCGGACGGCCGGGTCGGCGCTGGAAAGGGTGAAACCCGAGTTGGCCAGCTCGTGCGCGAAGTAGGTCGGGTTGAAGTCGAGGCCGACGCGGCGCGACTTGGCCCAGCCGAGCCAGCGCGCGAAGTGCTGGGGCTCGAGCTCGTCGCGGTCGACGGCCTTGGCGCCAGTCTCGGCGTAGAAGGCGTGGAGGTTGAGCCGCTGTTTGCCGGGCAGGAGCGCCAGCACCCGGTCGAGGTCAGCGCGCATCTCGTCGCCGTTGCGGGCGCGGCCGGGGTGGCCGCCGGTGGACATGATGCCGCCGCCGGCAATGCCGTCCTTGGGCGTCTCGAGCCCGCGCACGTCGTCGGCCTGCCAGCAGTGGAGGGAGACCGGCACGCGCAACGCCGCGCGGATGGCGGCATCGGTGTCCACGCCGAGTTCGGCGTAGCGCTGGCGGGCAAGGCGGTAGGCGGCGGAGATGGATTTGGAAGAAGGCATGGGGAGAATTATTTAACCACGGAATACACAGAACACACAGAAGGAATACGGTTTTACAGGAGGAAACAGAGGGAACGGAGGGTAGTTGGACTGGGCTCTGTTATCTCCGTTAACTCCTGTGAAATGATGGGGTCTGTTTTCTGTGTGTTCCGTGTGTTCTGTGGTTAACCTCTGGGTTGATAGATCGTTTGCTTTAGATCGGACGCCAGTGCGGCGCGGAAGGCCGCGAGGTTTTTTACCGCCTTGAGGGCGATGAGCTGGTTGGCGAGGTTGCCGACGACGGAGCCCTCGAGCGCGAAGGAGTGCACGGGCAGGCCGGAGTTGTTGGCGGTCGCCTGGCAGAGCAGGCGGTTCTTCGAGCCACCGCCGACCATGAGGATGCGCTTGAAGGTGCGGCCGGAGAGTTTCTGGAAGGCCTTGATGACGTCGGCGTGGCCCTGCCCCAACGAGTCACAGATCAGGCGCACGTAGCCGGCGAGATTCTTCGGCAGCGGGAGCTTCCGGCGCTTGAGCTGGGTGTCGATGGCGGCCCTCATCGAGGGCGGGTGGCCGAACTCGGCAAACGTCATGTCGAGCACTGCCTGCGAGACGGGCAGTTTTTCGGCGGCCTTGATCAGTTTGGCCCATTCCCGGTCGTTCCTGGGACGGGCGGTGAAATCCTTCAGCGTTTGCTCCAGCAGCCACAGGCCGATGACGTTGATCAACGGACGATACCCACCGCGACCGGTGCGGTCGTTGGCCACGAAGGCGGCGAGCGCGTCGGGGCCGAGCAGCGGGGTGTCGCTCTCGAAGCCAACGAGCGACCAGGTGCCGGAACTAAGGAAAATGTCGGCACCGTCCGCGGCCGCCGGCATGGCATCGTAGGCGCAGGTGGTGTCGTGGCCCGGGACGGCGATGACCGAGGTTTTCTCGAATCCGGCCAGACCGCGCACGTGGCCGAGCTTGGTGCCGGTGGCAACGGGGGTCGTCAGCCAGATGGGCGGCACACGGAAGTAGTCGAGCGCGATGCGCGACCAGTCGTTGCCATGAACGTCGAGCAACTGCGTCGTGCTGGCGATGGATAGCCCGTTGGCCATTTTGCCCGACAGCAGGTAATTGAAATAGTCGGGCAGGAAGAGGCAGCGCGTGGCGAGGTCGGCGACCGAAGGGCAGGATTCGATCGTCTCGGCGAGCTGGAGCGAGCTGTTGTAGAAGACCGCCGGGATGCCCGTGGCGGCGTAGATACGGTCGAGCGCCGCGCGGGTGTTCGACAGGTGCTGCAGGCCGGGCTGCGTGCGGGCGTCGCGGTAGGCATGTGGCGGGAAGACGATGCGGCCCGCGTCGTTGACCAGCACATAGTCGACGCCCCAGGTCTCCACGCCGACCGACGCAAGCGTCTGCCCCCGTGGGAGCGAGGCCGCGGCGGCGCGCAGGCCCGCCTGCACCTCGGTCCACAGGCCGGGAATGTCCCAGTAGTCGTGTCCGCCGGCGGAGCGCAGCGCGTTGGGGAAGCGGTGGACCTCCTTGGTCGTCAACCGCCCCTTCGCCCACGTGCCGACGATGACGCGACCGCTGGTCGCGCCCAGATCGATGGCAGCACAATATATAGGCTTCGGCATGCGACGGGGTGAGGTGGGGGTTCTAAAACTGGGAGGTCAGACGCCTGTGGCGGGGAAAATCTCAAACTCCAATGGCCAAACGCCAAACAAATCCAAGAGACCAAAGCTCAAATTGTCCGTGAAGGCTCATTTTTTGGGGGTTAAATTTGTCGTTTCTTTGGCGTTTGGACCTTTGGCGTTTTTCCTGCGCGTCAGCGCAGGAAGGCTTCATGCAGGCCGCCGTCGACCGTGATGACCTGGCCGGTGGTCTTGCTCAGGCGCTGCGTGACGAGGAGGAAATACGCCTCGGCCTGGTCGGCGGGCGTGATCGGCGCCTTGGTCAGCGTGCGGTCGGCGTAGAACTGGGCCAGTTTCTTCACGAGGGAATCGGTAGCCTCGTCATCCTTATAGGGAATATTGTATTTGGCGAGCGAACCGATGACCCGGTCGCGGGGGAACATCGCGGAGCCCTGCACCACGGTGGCGGGGGCGACGCCGTTGACGCGCACCAACGGCGCCAGCTCGATGGCGAGCTCGCGGACGAGGTGGTTGCCGGCGGCCTTGGAAACGTCGTAGGCGACGGAACCCTTCTTCGCCACGGCAGCATTGGCCGAGGTCGTGAGGACGAGCGCGCCCTTGAGACCCTGTTCCTTCCAGGTCTTCCAGGCCTCGTCGCCGACGAGGTAGCTGCCGGTGACGTTGATGGCGAAGGTGACGGCCCACTTGTCGTCGGGGATGTGGCCGGTGGTGTCGCTCGGCACAAAGATGCCGGCGGTGACGCAGATGGAGTCGAAGCCACCGTAGGCCAGCGCGACCTCGTCGAGCATCTTGCGGATGCTGGCGCGGTCGGTGATGTTGGCGGCGAGGCCGACGGCCGGGCCGCAGTTGGACAGGCCCGTGCCGGCAACGCCGATGCCGATGCCGTATTTATCGGTGATTTCCTTCGCGGTCGCCGCCGCGGCGGCCTCGTTGAGGTCGACGCAAACGATGTGCGCGCCCTCCTTGACGAGGCGATGGGCGGTTTCCTTGCCGATGCCGGAACCGGCGCCGATCACGATAATAACCTGACGGGCGAGTTCCTTCTCGGCGGGCATGCGCTTCAGCTTGGCCTCCTCGAGCAGCCAGTACTCGATGTCGAAGGCCTCCTGCTGCGGCAGCGCGATATACTTGTCGATGGCCTCCGCACCGCGCATGACCTCGACGGCGCAGTTGTAGAACTCGGCGGTGACTCGGCTCTCGGACTTGTCCTTGCCCCAGGCAATCAGGCCGAGGCCGGGGATGAGCACGACCGTCGGGTTCGGGTCACGCATCGCCGGCGAGTTGGCGTGTTTGCACTTCGCGTAATAGGCGGCGTAGTCCTTGCGGTAGGCCTCGAGGCCGGCGGCCAGCTTGGCCTTGAGCGCGGCGGCGTCCTCGGCCTGCGGATTCCAGTCCACGTAGAGTGGTTTGATTTTCGTCCGCAGGAAATGGTCGGGGCAGCTCGTGCCGAGCTCGGCGAGGCGCGCGGCGTCCTTGGAGTTCACGAAACGCAGGATCTTGGCGTCGTCCTGGACTGTGCCGATGAAGCGCTTCTCCTTGGAGACCTGGCCACGGAGCCAGGGGAGGATCGCAGCGAAGGTCGCGCGGCGCTTCACCTCGTCGAGCGTCGAGTATTTCGCGCCGCCGAAGGCCGCGGCGTCGCCGCCCTTCGCGGCGTATTTCGCCTCGATGTAGGCGGAGGCCTTCTCGATGCAGTCGAGCGTGTAGGTGTAGCAGGCCTTCTCGTTGTCGTCCCACGAAATGAAGCCGTGCTGCCCCATCATGATGGACTTCACCGCCGGGTTCTTCCGCACGATCTCCTGCATGGCGAGGCCGAGCTCGAAGCCCGGGCGCATCCACGGCACGTAGGCCATCTGCCCGGCGAAGATTTCCTGGGTGAGCTTCTGGCAGTTGGCCGAGGCCGCGATGGCGATGATCGCGTTCGGGTGCATGTGGTCGACGTGCTTGCCGGGGATGAAGCTATGTAGCGGCGTGTCGATCGACGAGGCGCGGGGATTGAGGTTGAATGTGGTGTGGGTGTACATGCCCACCATGTCGTCCTCGGCGGCGGACTTCAGGCCCTTGTCGGCGCGGGCGGCGTAGAGTTTCTGGAGGTCGAGCAGTTTCGACTGGTAGAGCGACGAGAAGTTCTCGCGCGTGCTGGTGCGGAGGTCGCCGCCGGAGCCCTTGACCCAGAGCACCTCGGTGGGCGCGCCGTTGAGCGGGTCCTTCTCGGTGATCTTCGACGACGTGTTGCCACCGCCGGTGTTGGTGATGCGCTGGTCGCTGCCGAGTAGGTTCGAGCGGTAGATGAGGCGGCCGACGGGATCGAGTGACGCGGCCTTGGCGTCGTCCCAGCCGAAGTTGACGTATTGGTATGAGCTCATGGTGGAAAGGTGTGGGTTAACGGGACGTGATCAGTTGGTCGGGCTTGAGGGTGAGGCCGGCGGCGGCGAGCTGGGCGGGGGTCGCGTCGGTCACGAGCGTGCCGAGGTTGTCCCAACCGGCGACGCGGTGCGGGGTGACGCGGCCAAGCTTCGTGGCATCGAGGCAGAAATAGGGATTGGCGGTGTGCTTCAGCACAGCCTGCTGGAACGCAGCGATGTCCATGTGGGAGTTGGTGATACCGGCGGCGTCCATCCCCTCCCCGCCCAGGAACGCCGCCGCAAAGCGCCAGCCCGTCAGCGACCGCACGGCATCGGCGCCGAGCAATACGGCCTGGCGGTGGAGAAAGGTGCCGCCGAGGACATGGAGGTCGAGGCCGCGCGCGCCGCCGAGCATCGTGGCAACCGGCAGGCTGTTGGTGACGACGGTCAGGCCCGCCAGGTCGCCACGGCGCAGGAGGAGGCGGGCCAGGGCCTGCACCGTCGTGCCGGCATCAAGGAAGACGGTGCCCCGCCGCGGAAAGCGCGTGAGCGCGGCGGCGGCGATCCGGCCCTTCGCGGTGCGGGCGCGGCTTGAGCGTTCGCCCAGCGAGGCGAAGGAGGCGTTGTAGTCCGCCAAGGCCCCGCCCCGCGTGCGTGTAATGTGGCCGTTGGCCGCCACGACCGAAAGGTCGCGGCGCGCCGTTGCCTCGGAGACCCCCAGCCGCCGGCAGATTTCCCCGACCGGCAGGAAGCCGTCGGTCCGGATCAGCCCGCGCAACTGCTCGTGGCGGCGATCGACGATGTGGCGGGGTACGCGCATGGAAAAGGACGCCGACCGTCCGGATTTATATGATTGGAGTCAATCATATAACCTGGGGTCGGTTTCGGAGCGTCCGAAAAGGACGGGAGCTTTAACCCGTCAGTCGCCCCCACAATCCCTTGAGCGTGTTTCTTTGATAGAACGGCTTCTGATCGGTAAAATACCCGCCTACGCCAGCGTTCCCATAGCGAATAAGATCAACATACTTTTGCTTTTTGGGCGAATTCTCGATGACAACGCCTGATTCGCCAGAAATACGGTCCATGTCACCTGAATCAGGCACGTCCAAAGCGATCAATAATCCACCCTCGGTGTCCCGTTCCGGATTGTGATAGAATGCCACCCACGCGCGCTTCACTGCAGGCTGGTTGGCATACAGCCGGGATAGTGCCGCAACTAATTCCGTCGGATATTCCGAGGGTTGGCCGATAAGGACCTGCATGTTTTTCTTGGCAACGTAGCGTTCTTTCGGCTCGAAAATGGTGCCATCCAACAACCGGGAAATCTCTTCGGGGAAGAATTCTTTCCCATAGGCTGCTCCTGGATTCATCACGAGGTGGGCCCCACGGGTCATTTCGAAAAACGCCTTTGCGTCGAGCATCAGATACTCTGTTCCCGCCGGCATCCGGCTTTCGGAAGTAAAGAAGGGCACGCATTGCCTTCCTTCGATTTCGATATTCGCCAGGCTGATCTTTGTGTCCTGCGGTATCACTCCGTTGATGATCCGGGGTTTCTCACCCGCAGGAACGATCAGCACCTTTGACTCCATCAATTCCTTGAAAAACCGTGGGTGCGCAGCTGGATCGGTAGTTGCATCCTTCAATGCAATTTCAAGCAGGTTAGCCGGAACGAAGTCATTTTTCATTTTAGACTAGCCCGCTCACAGGCCTTTAGAGCAGGACAGTAGGATACTAATTTTCTTTCCCTAGCGAGCAACGTCAAAGCCTGTTCTAAAACCCAACCACCCGCCACGCGTAGCGGGCGAGCTTGAGCGGGCCGGCGGGGAGCTTCCTGCCCGTGAGCGCGTCACTCGCGGCGGACGGCAGGCGCACCTTCCCGCCCTTCCCGTCCATATTGACCACCACCCAGAGCTTTTTGCCGTCGGCGGTCACGCGCGGGCACACCAGCGTGCCAGGGGTCGCGTTGAAACGGAGCGTTACGCCGGCCTGCTTTGCATAATGCGCGACGAGCTTCGCCAGCATTGCTGAGCCGGCCTTGCCGTCGGGCAGTGCGCCGAGCACGACCACCGCGCCCTTCCCCACTTTGCGCTCGGTGAGGAACGCGAGGCCCGGGGCCTGTTCGCTGTGCAGCGTGCCGACGACCTTGGTGTCGCGCGACACGGGCTTGAGCGCGGAGCACCAGCCGGCGAGCGGAGCCTTGAGTCCGAAGGCCCTGCCGGTCGAGCCCGTGCCGGTGATCGGAAACGAAAAGACGGTCTCGACACCCGCGAAGGCGTCCACCGCACCGAGTCCGGCATCCGTCGGCACCGTGTGCTCGGCCGTCCGCGTGCCGGTTGTCGGCGCGCAGAGCCACACGCCACCGGCGCGGACGAACTTCTCCACCTTCGCGAGAAACGCCGGCGACACATACGGCATCACCGGCGTGATGAGCAGTTTCAAGCCGTCCAGGACCGCGCCCTCGAAACGAACATCGCGGTGGATGCCGGCCTCCAGCAGCAGCCCGTGCCACCTCGCGACGGTCGGGATGAAATCCACGTCATGACCCGGACGCGCGCCGAGCGGCTCGGTCTGGAGCATGGCGCGGCCGAGGTCGGACCAGGTGACGGCGGCCTCGGCGACGGCGGGCGGGCTGGCGACCATCAGCGGCTCGAGTTGTTTCCGCGCCGTCTCGACGGCCTGCACCGCGGTGTAGCCGACGGAGGGCTGGAACCACGTGCTCATGATGGCGCTGTGCGGCAGCTCGCAACCGGTGCGCTGCTGGCGCCAGAGCCAGTAATTGATCGCCTGCGAACCGAGGCCGAACGACGCGACGGCCTCGACTGCGAGGAAACCGGGCGGGTGCGTGGTCTCGTGGTTGCCGAACCAGCCGTTGTGCGCAACGCTGGTCTCCATGAACCAGTGGGCGCGACCGGGCTTCATCGGGCGGCAGAAATCGTTGTCGAACACGATCGAGGACCAGCGGTCGCGCGGCGCATAGGCGTCGAACGAGGCGAAATCGAGGTTCGCGAACATCCGTTCCTGGTTCAGCGAGAAAAAGGCCACGGTGTTGTGCGTGACCGGCTTGTCCGTGTGGCGGCGGAGGATCGCGAGCTGCGCCTCCATGAACTCCGCGATGCTCTCGCGGCCGAACATCCGGTAGGCCGTGCTGAGCGAGGCGTTGTGGAGGAAGGGCGTGCGCAGCGGCGCGGGCACCTGGTCGAAGCGCTGGTAGCGCTCGCTCCAGATCTCGGTGCCCCAGGCGTCGTTCAGCCGGGCGATCAGGCCGTAGCGCCGCTCGAGCCAGCGGTGCCAGTGCGCGATGGCATGCGGGTTGAAATCCTCGCCGACGTGGCACTTGAACTCGTTGTCGATCTGCCAGGCGATGATCGCCGGGTGCCGGCCGACGGCCTGGGCCAGCGCCTCGACAATGCGCAGGCAGGCGGCACGCACCTCGGGGTGCTCGTAGGAGGCGTGCTGCCGCGCGCCGTGGATCATGACGCGCCCGTCAGCGTCGACATGGCAGCGGTCGGGACGACCGTGCGTCAGCCACACCGGCGGCGTCGGCGTCGGCGTGCAATACACCACGCCCAGCCCCGCGGCGTGGAGCTTGTCCAGCACCCGCACGAAGAAATCGACGGAGATTTTCCCCTCGTCCGGCTCCATTTTCGACCACGTGAACTCGCCGATCCGCACCATGTTGAGGCCGAGGCGCTTCATCTCCGCGATATCGCGGTCGAGGTCGGACTCGGGCCAGAGCTCGGGGTAATAGCAGGTGCCGTGCAGGAGTTGCTTCATGGGGCGAGGGAATCAGAGGTCAGAAACCGGAGGACAGGAAGGACCAAAACAGAATAGACCACAGAACACACAGAATACACGGAAGGGACAGGAATTTTACAGGAGGAAACAGAGGGAACGGAGAGGTGATTTGGTGAGGCTCAGTTTCCTCCGTTAGCTCCTGTGGAGTGATTGGATCGGTTTCTGTGTCTTCTGTGTGTTCTGTGGTTAAACTCAAAGGCCGCCGGAATCGGATTGTCCGCATCATTCCATGGATGTTCCGTTTGCCCTGCGGGCATCCCCGCCCAAGCTTAACAAACCCCTCCCGCCCCATGCGCCGCCTTGTGTTCCTGCTTTCGTTTGCCGGTCTGCTGGCCTGCCCGCTCGGCGCGGCCGAAACCGCCCGGGTCGCGGCCAAACCCCTCTTCCGCGACCCGGTCTTTGACGGCGCCGCCGACCCGGTGGTCATCTGGAATCCTTCGGTGCGCCGCTGGTGGATGTTCTACACCAACCGCCGCGCCAACGCGGCCGGGCTCTCCGGCGTCGCCTGGGTGCACGGCACCAAGGTGGGCATCGCAGAGTCGGCCGACGGCGGCGCGAACTGGAAATATCTCGGCCCGGCCGATATCGAGCTGCCGCCGGAGATCGGCGGGGCCGAGCCGACCCACTGGGCGCCCGACGTCATCACCGTCCCCGACGGCACGCACCACATGTTCCTCACGGTGGTGCCGGGCGTGTTCGAGGACTGGCAGCACCCGCGCCGCATCGTCCATCTCACCAGCACCGACCTGCGCAAATGGACCTACGTCTCCGCGCTCGATCTCGTTTCCGACCGCGTGATCGACGCCGCGGTTTATCCGCTGCCCGGCGGCTGGCGGATGTGGTACAACAACGAGCGCGACCACAAATCCATCTACTACGCCGACAGCCTCGACCTGAAGACGTGGACGGACCGGGGCAAGTGTGCCGGCGTCGGCGAGCGCCCCGGCGAGGGCCCGTATGTCTTCCGCTGGAAGGGCGCCTATTGGATGCTCGTGGATCTCTGGAAGGGCCTCGGCGTCTACCGCTCCGACGACCTGCTCAACTGGACCGCCCAGCCCGACAACCTGCTCGGCACGCCCGGCACGGGCGCGGACGACGGCGTGAACGGCGGCCATCCCGGCGTCGTGGTGAGCGGCGACCGCGCCTACCTGTTCTATTTCACGCATCCCGGCCGCGGCGGCACGATCAAACCCGAGGACAAGCCCGCAACGGAGCTCCGCCGCAGCTCGATCCAGGTCACCGAACTGGTCGAAAAGGACGGACATCTCAGCTGCGACCGCGATGCGCCGGTTGCAATCAAGCTCGGGTTGACCGCCAAGTGAACCACACTTTCCATCCCTTGAGCCCCATGAAACTCCCGCTGCTTATGTCCTCGCTCCTCGCCACCGCCGCCCTCGCCGAGAACCTCGTGATCCCGCTCTGGCCCGAGGGTGTGCCACCCGCGGTCCGCGCCGATGCGCCCGCCGCGAAGGGCCCGATCGGAGACGAAAAAATCGTGGATGGCCGCATTTCCAACGTCTCCGTCCCCACGCTCACCGTCTACGCCCCGGCGGTCGACCGGCCCAACGGCACGGCGGTGATCGTCTGCCCCGGCGGCGGCTACAGCTTCCTGTCGAATGACCGCGAGGGCATCCAATACGCCAACTGGCTCAGCCACCTCGGCGTCACCGTCTTCATCCTCAAGTCCCGCCTACAGGAATACGGCCATCCCGCGCCGTTGCAGGACGTGCTGCGCGCCGTGCGGACCGTGCGGTCGCGCGCAACCGAGTTCAAAATCAACCCCGCCCGCCTCGGCGTCATGGGCAGCTCGGCCGGCGGCCACCTCGCGGCGAGTGCGGGCACGCTCTTCGACCACCCTGACGGCCGGACCGGCGCCGCCCTCGACGCCGTCAGCGCCCGGCCGGACTTTGTCGTCCTGCTGTATCCGGTCATCACGATGGCCGACCCGGCTGTCCATGCCGGCTCGCGCAAGGCCCTGCTCGGGGCCAGCCCCGCGCCCGCGCTGCTGCAGCTTATGTCCCTCGAGAAGCAGGTCACGGCCGCCACGCCGCCCACCCTGCTCATCCACACGCAGGAGGACCAGGCGGTGCCGGTCGAGAACAGCATCCTTTTCTTTCAGGCCCTCACCCGCGCCAAGGTGCCCGCCGAGCTCTACGCCTTCGAGCATGGTTCGCACGGCATGGGCATGAAGGCGGAATTCGGCACGGCATCTGACTGGCCGAAAAGGGCGGAGGAGTGGTTTCGCAACCGCGGTCTGCTAGAAACCGTCAAGAAGTAACCCTGCTTCCCATGCACCTGCCCCCTCCCCCCGGGCGCGGCGTCCTCGCCGCGCTGTTGCTTCTTTGCCTCTCCTCCCTGGCCGCCGCCCCGGTGATGGAAAACCTCTCCCGGGGCGTCATCGCCGTGCACCAACCCGACGGCAAAGTCTTCGTCAGCTGGCGGCTGCTCGCCTCCGACCCGGCGGGCACGGCCTTCAACCTCTACCGTGAAACCGCCCCGGGGCCCGTGACCGTGGCCTTCGGCGGCAATGCCGCCAACCGGCCGCGCGAAGAACCTGTCGTCAAGCTCAACGTCGAGCCCTTGGCCGGCCCGACTTGGTTTCTCGACGCCGGCGCCCGGCTCGAGCGTGGGACCAAGTATTTCGTCCGTCCGGTCGTGAACGGCACCGAGGGCGCGCCGAGCAAGACCTTCACCCTTCCCGTCAACCCGCCCTCCCTGCCCTACGTCGCCGTGCCGATCCAGACGCCCCAAGGCTACACGCCCAACGACGCCTCGCTCGGCGACCTCGACGGCGATGGCGACTACGAGATCATTCTCAAGCAGGAGCAGCGCCCGCGCGACAATTCCCAGGCCGGCCCGACCGGCGAGACGCTGCTGCAGGCCTATAAGACCGACGGCACCCGGCTCTGGACGATCAACCTCGGCAAAAACATCCGCGAGGGTGCGCACTACACGATGTTCATGGTCATCGACCTCGATGGCGACGGTCGCGCCGAGGTCGCCTGCAAGACCGCCGATGGCACCATCGACGGCACGGGCAAGGTCATCGGTGACGCGGCCGCCGACTGGGTCGAGAAGGGCGAGTCCGCCGTGCCCACCCACGACCGCACCGGTTCCACGACCACGCCCGCCGGCATGGTCGCCCGGCTGGAGGGCCGCATCGTCCGCGGCCCGGAATACCTCACGGTGTTTGATGGCCGCACGGGCGCCGCGCTCGCCACCACCGACTACGTGCCCGGCCGCCATCCCGACACCCAGAATCCGACCGCCGAGCAGCTGAGCGCGGTCTGGGGCGACGGCTATGCCAACCGCTCCGACCGCTTCCTCGCCGGCGTCGCCTACCTCGACGGCCACCTCCCCTCCCTGCTTTTTTGCCGCGGCTACTACACCCGCACCGTCATCGCCGCCTGGGATTTCCGCGGCGGCAAGCTCACGTCACGCTGGGTCTTCGACAGCGATAAGGTCGGCCCGTCCGACAAAACCAACCCGTGGCGCGGGCAGGGCAACCACAACCTCTCCGTCGCCGACGTCGATGGCGACGGCCGGCAGGACATCATCTACGGTGCCATGGTCGTGGGCTCCGACGGCAAGGGCCTCTACTCCACCGGCTGGGGCCACGGTGACGCGCTGCATGTCGGCGACTTTGTGCCCGACAATCCCGGGCTGGAGATCGGCGACATCCAGGAGCGCTTTGACGCCCAGGGGCTCAGCCTCCGCGACGCGCGCACGGGCCGGCCGATCTTCACCGTTCCCTCCGTCAAGGCCGCCGAGGACGGCGGCGACAAGGGCGAGGGTCCGGGCCGCGGCAGCACGTTCAACATCGACCCGCGTTTCCCCGGGGCCGAGTCGTGGGCCGCCGGCGCCGCGATGGACGGCCTCCACGATGCGACCGGCAAAAAGTTTCTCGAACAACGCCCGCGCGGCTTCCCGGTCAACTTCGGCATCTACTGGGACGGCGACCTGCTCACCGAGCTGCTCGACGGCAACCGCATCGTGAAGTGGAACTGGGAGACCGGTGCGCTTGACCCGTTGCTCACGGCCCACGCCTCCACCTCCGGCAACGGCTCCAAGTCCACGCCGGCCGTCAGCGCCGACCTCTGGGGCGACTGGCGCGAGGAAGTGATCTGGACCAACCGCGACAAACAGGAGCTGCGCATCTACACGAGCACGATCCCGACGAAGCACCGGCTCGTGACCTTCATGCATGACCCGCAATACCGCGTTGCGGTCGCCTGGCAAAATACCGCCTACAACCAGCCCCCGCACCCGAGTTTCTACCTCGACGAATCCGCGCCGCTGCCGCCGCGGCCCGTGGTCGAGTTCCCCGCCACCGCCAAATAATCCGCCGTTATGCGCACTCCCCTGCTCCCCCTGCTCGGCGCCCTGGGCGCCGCCACGCTGTTCGCCCAGACGCCCCCGCCGACCATCGCCCCCACCGCCGGCGAACCGCCGGCCCCGGTGTTGATCAACAGCGGCCGCCTCCCGCCCGCCTACCCGACGCCCTACACCCCGGCCACGGCCGACGAGATCAAGGCCGTGCTCACCCGCATCGTCGGCTACCTCGAGACCGCCAGCCCGATCAAGGTCGTCAAAATCGTCGACGCCAAGACGCGCGAGCCGGTCACCGACCTGACGAAGTTGTCGGGCAACGTCGCGTTCGACCGCACGGATTTCCTCATCACCAGCTACGAATGGGGTGTCACCTACTCGGGCATGTTGCTCGCCGCCGAGGCCACGGGTGACGCGCGCTACCGGGAATACGCCGCCAGCCGGCTGCAGGCCATCGCCACCGTCGCCGCGCATTTGAAGACCCTGCCGCCGCCGCCCGCCGATGCGACCGGCCCGCAGCGCGCCATGGCGCTCCGGGCCGTGATCTCCCCCCGCAGCCTTGATGACTCGGGTTCCATGGGCGTGGCCTTCATCAAGGGCGCCCGCGCCGGCGTCGCCCCCGACCAGCTCCGCCCGTGGATCGACAACTACCTGAAGTGGATCTCCGAGGGCCAGCAACGCCTCGCCGACGGCACGCTCGCCCGCAACCGCCCCCTGACCAACACGCTCTGGCTCGACGATCTCTACATGAGCGTGCCCGCGCTGGCCCAGATGGGCGCGCTGACCGGTGAGCAGAAATACTTCGACGACGCTGTGAAACAAATCCTGCAGTTTTCGTCGCGGATGTTCCTCAAGGAAAATGGGCTCTACCGGCACGGCTGGGTCGAGGCGATGGACCCGCACCCATCGTTCCACTGGGGCCGCGCCAACGGCTGGGCCATCGTCGCGATGGCCGAGCTGCTGTCCGTGCTGCCGGAAAACCACCCCGGCCGCGCCGCCGTGTTGGCGCAGTACCGGGCACACGCCGCCGGCCTCGCCTACCGGCAGGGCCGCACCGGCCTCTGGCACCAGTTGCTCGACCGCAACGATTCCTACCTCGAAACCTCGTGCACGGCCATGTTCACCTATGCGATCGCCCGCGGCATCAACCGCGGCTGGCTCGACCCGCTCGCCTACGGCCCGATGGTCTCGCTCGGCTGGAACGGCATCGCCCAGCAGGTCAACGCGCAGGGCCAGGTGGAAAACACCTGTGTTGGCACCGGCATGGCCTTCGACCCGATGTTCTATTATTATCGGCCAGTCAGCGTCTACGCCGCGCATAGCTACGGTCCCGTGCTGCTCGCCGGCGCCGAGGTGCTGACGCTCCGCCAGGGCAAGGGCGCCGCCGTGAACATCAACGACAGCTCGGTCCAGTTCGCCCCGTCGCCTTCGCGCTTTTAATTCCGTCATGTCTTTCCGGCCGGTCCCATTGCTCGTCTTGCTGGCGGCTGCCGCCGGCCCGCTGCTGGTCCAAGCCCAACCGACGCCCAAGTCCGAGGTCCGCACCGGCGCGCCGGTCGAGACTGCCCCGCTGCCGGTGCTCCCGCCGATCCGGCCGTTGCTGGACATCCCGGTCCGCGACACTTCCATCTGCACCGGCCACGACGGCGCCTACTACCTGACCGGCACGACCGGCTGGCCGGACATGTGGGCCGTCACGGGCGACATCCAGGTGTGGCGCTCGGTGGACCTCGCGACGTGGACGCCCGTCGTGGAAAAACCGCGCGCCCGCAGCATCGTCTGGAACGCCGACCGCGAGGGCACGTGGGAAAAGCGTATTCCGCTGCGCGATGGTGTGCCGTTCCGGCCGCTCTGGGCCCCGGAGATCGCCTTCATCAAAGGGACGTACTGGATCTGCTACTCTTTTCCGCTCGGCGTCGGCGGCGGAATTTTGAAGAGCACCACCGGCAAACCCGAGGGTCCGTACGCCCAGGTCTTCAAGGACGGCCCGGTCGTCGACGCGATCGACCTTGCGCTGTTCGCCGACGATGACGGCAAGGTTTACCTGCTCTGGGGCCGGGGCAACATCCGCGAGCTCAACGCGGAGATGAACGGCTTTGTGGGCGAGGCTTGGAAGCTGACGCCCGCCAACTCCGACCGCATCGGCTTCGAAGGGACCTTCGTCTTCAAGGCGCACGGCAAATATTACATCACCGGCGCCGAGTTCACGGCCGACCCGGCGGGTGGTCCCGGCGCGGACTACAACTGCTATGCCGCCGTGGGCGACACGCTGCGCGGGCCCTTCGGCCCCAAGTTCCTCGCGATCCCCCACGGCGGGCATAATTCCTTTTTCCCGGACCAGACCGGCCGCTGGTGGGGCACCTTCTTCGGCAACGACCCGCGCGCCCCCTTCCGCGAGCGCGCCGCGATCCTCCAGCTCGATTTCCGTCCCGACGGCACCTTCACCTTTGCCCGGAACCAGCCCGACTTCGTCCTGAAAAAATAATCCCATGCCATCCCGCGCCCTGTCTCTCATGGCCCTCACCTTCACCACCCTCGCCGGGGCCGCCACCACCGCGCCCTGGGTGCCCGACCGCGGCGACGGCACGTATAAAAACCCCGTGCTGTTCGCCGACTACTCGGACCCCGATGCGATCCGCGTGGGCGACGACTACTATCTGACCGCCTCGAGCTTCCTCGCCGCGCCGGGCCTGCCGGTCCTCCATTCCAAGGACCTCGTCAACTGGACGATCATCAACCACGTCTTCGCCGCCCAGCCACCCGCCGAGCATTTCGCGAAGCCGCGCCACGGCCAGGGCGTGTGGGCGCCGGCCATCCGCCACCACGACGGAAAGTTCTGGATCATCTATCCCGACCCCGACTTCGGCCTCTACGTCACCACCGCGACCGATCCGGCCGGCGAGTGGTCGCCGCCCCGCTTGCTCAAGGCCGGCAAGGGCCTGATCGATCCATGCCCGCTCTGGGACGACGACGGCCGGCTTTACCTTGTCCACGGCTGGGCCCGGAGCCGCGCCGGCATCGCCAATCTCCTTACCCTGCACGAGCTCAGCCCTGACGGCACCACCATCCTCGACGCCGGCAAGAACCTCCAGACCACCGACGGCAAGGTCAACGACGTCGGCACCATCATCATCGACGCCAACAAGCTGGAGGGCTGGAACACGCTCGAGGGTCCGAAGCTCTACAAGCGCGACGGCTGGTACTGGGTCTTCGGTCCCGCCGGCGGCGTCGCCACCGGCTACCAGGCGGTCTTCCGCTCGAGGAACATCCGCGGACCCTATGAGGCGCGCATCGTCCTCGACCAGGGTACCACCGCCATCAACGGCCCGCACCAGGGAGCCTGGGTGGACACCGCCACCGGCGAGGACTGGTTCCTGCACTTCCAGGACCGCGGACCCTTCGGCCGCGTCGTCCACCTGCAACCGATGCGCTGGCGCGACGACGGCTGGCCCGTAATGGGCGTGGACATCGACGGCGACGGCAAGGGCGAGCCCGTGATGACGCACCAGAAACCGAAAGTCCGTGGCACCCACCCGTTGGCCGTCCCGCAGACCTCGGACGAATTCAACGCCCCGCCGCTCGGCCGGCAATGGCAGTGGAACGCCAACCCGCAGCCGGGCTGGGCCTCGCTCACCGCAAAACCGGGCCTGCTGCGCCTCGCCAGTGTTCCCGCCCCGGCGACGCGTAATGACGGCTCACCCGCGCCGAACAGCATTTACGACGCGCCCAACTTCCTCCTCCAGAAATTCGGCGCGCCCGCGTTCACCGTCACCACCGTGCTCGACTTCGCGCCCGCCGCCGAAGGCGAGACCGCCGGGCTCGTGGTGTTTGGTTACAACTACGCCGTGCTCGGCCTGCGCCGCACCGGCACCGAGACGCGGCTCGTGCTGCGCCAGAACATCGAGGCCCAGAAGCCCGGTGCACAGGAAACCGAGATCGCCAGCCTCGCCGTTCCCGCCGGCCCGGTTTACCTGCGCGTTACCGTCGATGACAAGGCGCTCTGCCAATTCGCCACCAGCAGCGATAATGTCACCTTCACCCCGGTCGGCGCGCCCTTCCAGGCATCGGTCGACCGCTGGATCGGCGCGAAATTCGGCCTGATCGCCACGGCCGCACCCGGTGCGACCGCCACCGGCCACGCTGACTTCGCCTGGTTCCGGGTCACCGCTCCAATCAAAAACTGATTTCATGGACCACGGACTACTGACTACGGGACCACAGACCCCCGAAACCCCAACGGAGCGTCCGGTTTCAATGGCTTGGAACAGTCCTGTAGTCCGTTGTCTCGTGGCCTGTGGTCTGGTCGCCCTGCTCGCAGGCGGCCTGTCCGCCGCCGATCCCGCACCGCGCGAGACGTTGAATTTCAATCCCGGCTGGAAACTCTTCGTCGGCGATCCCGCCGGGGCCGAGGCCCCGGGTTTTGACGACTCCGCCTGGAAACCGGTCACGTTGCCGCGCGCCTGGAACGAGGACGACGCCTTCAAAAAGGACATCAAGGACCACTCGACCGGCATCGCGTGGTATCGCAAGGCCTTTACGCTGCCCGCCGGGACCGCCGGCCGGAAGGTCTTCCTCGAGTTCGAGGGCGTGCGCCATATCGGTATTTTCTACCTCAACGGCCAGAAGATCGGCCGCCACGAAAACGGCGTCATGGCCGTCGGCTTCGACGTGAGCGCGGTGGTGAAGCCCGCGCCGGAGGTGAACATCCTCGCCGTGCGGACCGACAACGCCTGGGACGTCCGCGAAGAACTGTCCGGCAACCGCTTCCAGTGGGCCGACCGCAACTTCAACGCCAACTACGGCGGTCTTCCGAAGAACGTGCGGCTGCATATCACCGCCCCGCTCCACCAGACCCTGCCCCTCTACTCCCATCTCGGCACCACCGGCGTCTATGTCTATGCCACCGACTTCGACATCGCCGGCCGCAGCGCCGTGATCCACGCCGAGTCCGAGGTCCGCTTCGAACCGCGCGAGGAGCGCACCTTCACCTACGAGGTGACGGTGGAGGACATGGACGGCAAGGTCGTAAAGCAGTTTTCCGGCGGCGCGTTCACCGTGCCGGGCCGCGGCCGGGTCTTCGCCAAGGCGTCCGCCAAGGTCGACGGCCTGAACTTCTGGAGCTGGGGCTATGGTTACCTCTACACTGTCACGACGGCACTGAAGATGGACGGCCAGGTCGTCGACGCCGTGCGCACCCGCACCGGTTTCCGCAAAACAGAATTCACCCACGGCCAGCTCACGCTCAACGACCGCGTCATCCAGATCAAGGGCTACGCCCAGCGAACGTCCAACGAGTGGCCGGCCATCGGCCTCTCCGTGCCTCCGTGGCTAAGCGACTACAGCAACGGTCTCATGGTCGCGAGCGGCGCCAACACCGTGCGCTGGATGCACGTCACCCCGTGGAAGCAGGACGTCGAGTCCTGCGACCGCGTCGGCCTCATGCAGCTCATGCCCGCAGGCGACGCCGAGAACGACGCCCAGGGCCGCACCTGGGCCGCGCGCGTCGAGCTGATGCGCGACGCCATCATCTACAACCGCAACAACCCCAGCGTCGTTTTCTACGAGGGCGGCAACAAGGGCATCGACGAGGAGCACATGCGCGACCTGGTCCGCGTGCGCGACCAGTACGACCCGCACGGCGGCCGGGCCATGGGCGCCCGCGAGATGCTCGACAGTCGGGTCTCCGAGTGGGGCGGCGAGATGCTCTACATCAACAAGAGCGCCGGCCAGCCGCTCTTCCAGACCGAGTATTCGCGCGATGAGGGCCTGCGGAAATATTGGGACGAGTTCTCTCCGCCCTTCCACAAGGACGGCGACGGGCCGCTCTACAACGGGCAGGACGCCCGCACCTACAACCGCAACCAGGACACCCACGCCATCGAGAACGTCATCCGCTGGTATGACTACTGGCGCGAACGCCCCGGCACCGGCGATCGCGTCAATGGCGGCGGCCTGAACATCATCTTCTCCGATACCAACACGCATCACCGCGGCGAGGAAAACTACCGCCGCAGCGGCGAGGTGGACGCCCTGCGCATCCCGAAGGACGGTTTCTTCGCCCACCAGGTGATGTGGGACGGCTGGGTGGACATCGAAAAACCCCGCGCGCACATCATCGGGCACTGGAATTACGCCACCGGCACGATGAAGAGTGTCTCGGTCGTCTCCAGCACCGAGACCGTCGAACTCTTCCTCAACGGCAAGTCGCTCGGCCGGGGGAAACTGAGCCACCGCTTTCTCTTCACCTTCGAAAAAGTCGCCTGGCAGCCAGGCACACTCCGCGCCGTCGGCCTCGACGCCGCGGGCAAGGAAGTGTGCGCCACCGAACTCCAAACGGCCGGCGACCCCGTCGCGTTGCGGTTGAAACCACTCATCGGCCCGGCCGGGCTCGGGGCCGACGGCGCCGACCTGGCGCTCGTCGAGGTGGAGGTGATCGATGCCCAAGGCCGGCGCTGCCCCACCGCACTGAACACAGTGAACTTCGACCTCGCCGGCCCCGCCGAGTGGCGCGGCGGCATGGCCCAAGGTCCGGACAATTTCATCCTCGCCCGTTCATTGCCGGTCGAATGCGGCGTCAACCGGGTGCTGGTGCGTCCGACCACGACCGCCGGCAAGATAACCCTCACGGCCCGTTCCGCCGGCCTGAAGGACGCCACGATCGAACTGATTTCGCAGCCGGTTACCATCGCCGGCGGCATTGCCGTGGCCTTCCCCACCGACGGCCTGCCCGCAAATTTCCTGCGCGGGCCGACGCCCACCGGCCCGTCGTTCAAAGTCACCCGCGTGGCCGTGCCAGTCACCAAGACCACGGCCACCGACGGCGGCGACCCGGCGCGCGCTTTCGATGACAACGAGACGACCGCCTGGTCCGGCAAGCAGCCGGTCACTTTCGAACTCGCCCGCCCCGCCCGCCTGACCGAGGTCGCGATGAAGACCGCCGGCTTCCGCGCCCGCAGTTATCCCATCCGCATTTCCGTCGACGGCCAGGAGGCCTGGCGCGGCGCCACGCCGCGCGGCCTCGGCTACGTCACGCTGCCGCTCAAGCCTGCCACCGGCCGCACGGTGAAGATCGAGGTGCTCGGCGGCAGCGAGGCGCGCGAAGCCTTCGGCGGCATCACCGAGCTGGTCGACCAGAAAAACGCCACCACCGGCGAAGAAAAAGTCGGCACCGGCGAATTCGGCCTGCTCGAGATCGAGTTCTACGAAGCCGCTAAACCGGATTAATTAACCACAGAACACACAGAATACACGGAATGAAAACATCACGAACCTTCCCGTTCAGGTTTCTGTGTGTTCCGTGTATTCTGTGGTTAACCTCTGTCTCAGTTTTATGAAAATCCATTCTCTCCCCACTGCCTTCGGCGTGTTCACCCTTCTCGGTTCCGTCGTATTTGCCGCCCCGGATGCGGCGATCGGCTGGCTCGGCAGCACGCCGGCGCCGGTGGTTTCGGGCGTCAGCTTCGGCGTGCCGTTCCCGCGCGGCGCGGTGCCGAAGACCCAGGCCTTCACCCTGGCGGCCGCGGACGGCAAAGGCCTGCCCGTGCAGACCTGGCCGCTCGCCACCTGGCCGGACGGCTCGTTGAAGTGGGTTGGCGTGGCCACCGTCGCCGGCCCCACGACGACCGGCGAAATCAAGCTGACCCCCGCGGCAGTGGCCGTCCCCGCGACCGGTGCCAGCGTGAAGGTCCAGAAGAGCGACACGACTTTCATCATCGATACAGGCCGCGTGAAGGCGATCATCCCGCTGCACGGCGACCATATCGTCGACTCACTCAGCGTGGAGGGCCGCGAGGTCGCCCGCGCCGGCCGCCTCGTGTGCATCGTGCAGGATGGACCCGACGGCGGCCCCGCCGACACTCCCGCACGGGAAAGTTATGGCACCCGCGTGGACCGCGTGACCCTCGAACAGTCCGGCCCGGTGCGCGCCGTGGTGAAGATCGAGGGCATGCACCTCGCCCGCCAATCCAGCCGCGCCTGGCTGCCGTTCACCGTGCGCCTCTATTTCTACGCTGGCCAGGAATCCATCCGGCTGGTCCACTCGTTCGTCTTCGACGGGGACGACCAACGCGACTTCATCCGCGGGCTTGGCGTCGTCTTCGGTGTGCCGCTGCGCGAGCAGATCCACAACCGCCATGTCTGCTTCTCCGGAGAAAACGGCGGCCTCTGGTCCGAGCCCATCCAGCCGATGATCGGCCGCGGGGGCCGGTTTGTCGCCGAACCCGGCGCGAAGGATCGCGCCAGTCGCGTCGACCTCTATCCCAAACAAGTGGACGGACTCCGCGTGCCGAACCGCGAGGAGGTCGCCCCCGACGACCAGCGCTGGCTCGCCGATTGGGCGGTGTGGGACGGCTTCAAGCTCGTACAACCCAACTCTGACGGCTTCACCATCGTGAAGCGCACCAACGCCGAAAGCGCCTGGATCGCGGCTGGCGCCGGGCAGCGCGCCTCGGGCCTGGTGTTCGCCGGCGACGTCAGCGGCGGCCTTGGCGTCAGCCTCAAGAATTTCTGGCAGTCCTATCCCGCGTCGCTTGAGGTGCAGAAGATGTCCACCGGCGAGGCCGAGCTGACCGTCTGGCTCTGGTCGCCCGACGCGCCCGGCATGGACCTGCGGCATTACGACACCAAGGCACACGGTCTGGAGGCGGTCTACGAGGACGTGCAGCCGGGCTTCAGCACCGCGCACGGCGTCGGCCGCACGAGCGAACTGACCCTCTTCCCCACCGCCGGCGTTCCGGCCAAGGCCGATACCGTGAAGCTGGCGCAGGTGGGCGCGGCACCGCCGGTGCTGGTCTGCACCCCGCAGTACCTGCACGCCGCCGGGGCCTTTGGGCATTGGGGCCTCTTCGACAATTCCACGCCGGTAAAGACCGCGATCGAACAGCGGCTGGCTACCACCTTGGATTTCTACCTCACGCAGCCCGACCAGCACAACTGGTATGGCTTCTGGGATTTTGGCGACGTCATGCATTCCTACGACGACGAGCGCCACACCTGGCGCTACGACCTCGGTGGCATGGCCTGGGCCAACTCCGAGCTCGGGCCGGACATGTGGCTCTGGTACAGTTTCCTCCGCACCGGTCGGGCCGACGTGTTCCGGATGGCCGAGGCCATGACCCGCCACACCGGCGAGGTCGATTGCTACCACCTCGGCAAGTTCGCGGGCCTTGGCTCGCGCCACAATGTCCGGCACTGGGGCTGCGGCGCCAAGGAGGCCCGCATCAGCCAGGCCGGCTACCGCCGGTTCTACTACTACCTCACCACCGACGAGCGCACCGGCGACGTCATGCGCGAGATGCTCAACGCCGACTACAAGACCATCGACTATGACCCGATGCGGCTCGCGCAGCCCATCACCGAGGCCGAGAAAAAGATCGCCCCCACCCGCGTGCGGCTCGGGCCCGACTGGCTCGCGTTCCTCGGCAACTGGATGACGGAGTGGGAGCGCACGGGCGACACGAAGTGGCGCGACAAGATCCTCGTCGGCGTCGAGAGCCTCAACGCCATGCCCCTCGGCCTGCGTTCGGGCAAGAACCTCGTCTTCGGCTACGATCCCGCGACCGGCAAACTTTACCAGCTCAGCGAGGAGCCGGGCGTCTACAATCTCGCCACCATCATGGGCGGCGCCGAGGTCGTCTTTGAGCTGAACATGATGCTCGACGACCCGCGCTGGCAGAAGCTCTGGCTGCAATACTGCCGGCTCTATAGCGCGCCGAAGGAGGTCATTGTGCAGGACATGAAGACGGGCACCGAGGGTGGCAACGCGGCCTTCGTGCGCGACGGCCGGCTGGCGTCGTACGTTTATCTCAAGACCGGCAACGAAGCCTTCCGGAAGGCGGGTGTCGACGCCCTGCTGCGCATCGGCCGCGGCGGCGGGCGGACCCGCACCGTCCAGCACATCGCGGGACCGGAGGCACTCAACCCGATCGATGAGGGCTTCGCCGGCACCAATGGCGCCGCCCAGAACGGCCTCGAGACGATCGCGATGCTCGGGCTGGTGGGCGACCACCTGCCGAAGGAATTTCCGCCGCTCACGCCGGAGGAGGAAGCGGCCTTGTCGCGCCGCCGCGGCCCCGGCCAGCCGCCCGCGGCACCAGCCCCGGCACAGCAACCCTGACTCCGCATTTGAACCACAAAGACCCAGAGCTCGAACCCCAAGCATTGGCCACAAAGAGGCACGAAAAGACACAAAAATGGAATCAGCCAAAACCTGGTCCTCTTTTTGTGAATTCTTGTGTCTTTTTGTGGCAAAAATGCCTCTGCCTTTCTCCGTGTCTTTGTGCCTTTGTGGTTAGCTGAATTTGGCTCGCCCACGCTTACCCGTCCCCACACGCAATAGGGCAATAATATCCATCTTTCTGCCCACTATCTCCATTGGACGCGGGTGGAAACCCAGTCAGGATTAGTCATCATCGCTTCACCCTGGAGCCCGCCGGGCGGGCTCTGTTTTCCCCATGAAACCGATCCTGCGCTTCCCCGCTCCCCTTCTGTCGTGCCTGCTGGCCGTCCCGCTGTTCGCCCAACAACCCGGGGACAAACCTCTGCCGGCGCCTGCAGCATCGGCTATCCTCATGGCCCCGGCTGCCGCCGGCCTGCCCGCGCTGCCTGCCGTCGTGCGCCAGGAAACACCGGCACAGCAGGAAGCCCGCCTGCAGTGGTTCCGCGAGGCGCGCTTCGGAATGTTCATCCACTGGGGCGTCTATGCCGTGCCGGCCGGCATGTGGCAGGGCCGGTCGGTGGGCGCCGAATGGATCATGAACCAGGGCAAGATCCCGGTGGCCGACTACCGGGCCTTCGCCGCGAAGTTCACAGCGGCGAAATACGATCCCGAGGCCTGGGCCCAACTCGCGGCCGATGCAGGCATGAAATACCTCGTCATCACCACCAAGCATCATGACGGCTTCACGCTCTACGACTCCGCCTATTCCGACTGGAACGCCGTCAAGGCCTCGGGCGCCCAACGCGACCTGATCGCCCCGCTCGCCGCCGCGGCGCGGAAGCACGGCCTGAAGTTCGGCACCTACTATTCGCAATCGCAGGACTGGGTGAACCTGGGCGGCGGCAAAGGCCGGGACCGGCCCTGGGACGAGGCGCAGAAGCAGGGCGACTTCGACACCTACCTGCGGACCATCGCGCTGCCGCAGGTCCGCGAACTGCTGGAGAAATTCAACCCCGACATCCTCTGGTGGGACACCGAATACGCGATGACTCCGGAACGCGCGCGGCCGTTCTTCGACCTCGTCCTCGCTCATCCGCACCTGATCCACAACAGCCGGCTCGGCGGCGGCGTGCTCGGCGACTTTCGCACCTCCGAGCAGCGCATCCCGGCCAGTGCCATGCACGGTCGCGCCCTCGAGGTGAACATGACCATGAACCGCTCCTGGGGTTTCCGCGCCGACGACCTCGACTACAAGTCCGCCCAGCAGTTGATCCGCAACCTCTCCGACGTCGCCAGCAAGGATGGCAACTACCTGCTCAACATCAGCCCGACCGCCGAGGGCGAGATCCCGGCGCAACAGGTCGAGCGCCTGCAGGTCATCGGCAAATGGATGAAGGTCAACGGTGCGGCGATCTACGCGACCCGCGGCGGACTTTACCTCAAGCCGCTCGACTGGGGCCGCACCACCCACCGGCGCGCGCCGGACGGGGCGACCACGCTTTATCTGCATGTCTGGGCCTGGCCGGCTTACGGCAAGCTGCTCCTCCCCGGCGTCAAGCAGGCCCCGCGTTCCGTCCGCGTGCTCGCCTCCGGCGCCGCCGCGACGGCTGCCGTGGCCGGCGACAGCCTCATCGTCGCGCTGCCGGGCGCGGCACCCGATCCCGATGTGTCGGTTGTGGCGCTGGAGTTCGACGGCCCGGTGGCGGTGGACGGCGGTGAACTGCCGCACGACCTCGGCGCCTCCGGCACCCTCGCCGACCCGAGCAAAACGCCACACTGAATTTCAATGGACCACGGACTACTGACCACAGGACCACTGACTGCCTCGCTGTCCGGCGTGGCGGCCGGTTTCCGTGACTCCGAAAAGTCCCGCAGTCCGTCGTCTCGTTGTCCGTTATCCCCGCATACCTCCAACTCCCGATGAAAATAACCCCACGCTCGATTTTTCTCCCGGCCCTTGCGCTCGCCGTCAGCTCCCTCCATGCCCAGCGACCCGAGGACAAACCCCTGCCGCCCTCGGCGCCGGTTGCCGTGGCCTTCAAGTTCGCCTTCGGCCCGGGCCCGGTCGCGGATGGCATCGTGCGCGTAGCCGCCGATGAAACCTATTCCGCCGACAAGGGCCATGGCTTCGACCTCGGCACCAAGCCCGGCACGGACACGCCGTTCTTCTTCTCGGTGAAACTACCCGAGGGCAACTACCGGGTGACCGCCACGCTGGGCGATGCCACGGGCGAGTCCGACACCACGATCCGCACCGAGTCGGGCCATATCATGGTCGTCGACGTCAAGACCGCCGCCGGGGCGTCCGCCACCCGGACCTTTTATGCCAACGTCCGCCGGCCGCAGATCACGCCGCCGCCGCCACAGAACGCCCCGGGCGGCACGATGGTCCACATGTTCCTCGCCGGCGAGGCCGAGGCGCGCTGCTGGGACGAGAAGCTCACCATCGAGTTCAACGGCACCCGGCCGGCGCTGCAGGCCCTGGAGATCGTGAAGGACGACGCGGTGCCGACGCTGTTCACCGCCGGCGACTCGACCGTCGGCGACCCGCGCCGAGGCCCCGGCGGCAACTGGCCGACGCAACTTTGCCAGTTCCTCAAGCCGGAGATCGCGCTCTGCAACAGCGCCGAGGGTGGCGAGACGACCAAGAGCTTCATCACCGGCCAGCGCCTGGACAAGGTCCTCAGCCAGATGAAGGCCGGCGATTTTTTCCTGATCCAGTTCGCGCACAACGACTCGAAGCCGCAGTGGCCGCAGAGCTACACCGAGCCCGCCACGACGTTCAAGGCTTACCTCGGCGTGTTCCTCGCCGAGACCAAGCGCAAGGGCGCGACCCTCGTGCTGGTCACGCCCATGGAGCGCCGGAGTAACGGCGACACCGTCGGCCCGTGGGCGCGCGCCATGCGGGAGTTCGCCGCGGAGCACCACGTGCCGCTCATCGACCAGTGGGCCATGAGCAAGCAGATGTGGACCGCGCTCGGGCCGGACGTCGGCACGGCTTTCAACGACCAGACGCACCTCAATGGTTACGGCGGCTACCTGCTGGCGAAAAACATCGTCCGCGGCATCAAGGCCAGCGTACCCGCGCTGGCGAAGTTCATCGTGGATGACTTCAAGGAGATGGATCCCGCCCATCCCGAGTCGCCCCCGGCCTACTTGAAACAATCCCCCGGCCCCGGCGGCCGGACGCCCGTTCCGCCGGAACCGGGCACACCGGCGCCCAAAGCCAAATGAGCGACGCGACCCGGCCGCACCCGGTTATGTAACTGTCAGGTAAGTTCGGTCTTACTTCTGGCGGATCCTGTCTTGATACTGCCCGCCCCACCCCCAAAGACGGCATTTCCGTCGCCGACTTGTTTTAATCGTATCTAACATAAAACATGAAACCCCGCCTCGCCTCCCTGTTGTTGCTTTTGGGCGGCATGCTGAACGGCTTCGCCCAGCCGGCCCCCGCCAGCCTCCCGGCGCCGGACTCGCCCCGGATGGAGAAAAAAGCCGCGGGCATCGAGATCGTGGCCCAACTCGCCCCCCACACGCGCGCCCGCCCCTTTCAGGAAAAGGACCTGGCGGGCTACGTGATGGTTTACTTCAAGGACGAGACGCATTCCGCCTACCTGGCCATCAGCCGCGACGGCCACACCTTCACCGACGTCAACGGCGGCGAGCCCGTCTTCGACGGCGCCACCCTCGCCGAGCAGAAGGGCGTGCGCGACCCGCACCTCACCCGCGGGCCCGACGGTGCCTTCTACCTCGCGATGACCGACCTGCACATCTACGGCGATCGCGCCGGGTTCCGGACCACCCGCTGGGAGCGACCCGAGGAAAAATACGGCTGGGGCAACAACCGCGCCCTTATCCTCATGAAATCGTGGGACCTCATCCACTGGACCCACACGATTTTCCGCGTCGACCTCGCCTTCCCTGAACTCGGCGACATCGACTGCGCCTGGGCGCCGGAGACAACCTACGATCCCGTTGAACGGAAAATGATGGTGTATTTCACGATCCGCTACGGGAACAAGAACGCCAACATCTACCACGCCTACGCCAACGAGGCCTTCACCAAGCTCGAGACCACCCCGCGGATGATTCCCGGGATCGGCGGCATCGATGGCGACCTCACTCATGTTGGCGACAAATGGCATCTCTACTATGTGGGCGGCGGCAAGATCCTGCACGCCGTCTCCAGTGACATCACCCAGGGTTTCGTGGCCGAGGCGCGCCGGATCGATCCCGAATCGAAAGCCACCGAGGCGCCCAATGTCTTCCGCCGCCTGGGCACCGATACCTACGTCCTCATGTATGACGTCTATGGCGCCCGCCCCCACAACATGGGTTTCAGCGAGACCAAGGACTTCGCCACGTATCAGGACCTCGGTCACTTCAACGAGGGCGTGATGCGCGGGACCAACTTCGAACGCCCCAAGCATGGCGCCGTCTCCTATCTCACCTTGGACGAGCTCAAGGCGGTCGCAGCCCACTGGAACGTACCCATCAAGCTCGATTGAGCCCCCCTACATGCCCCAATCAATGATCCGTCGCCTCGCCCTCTGTCTCGTCCTGCTCACCTCCACCCTGGGTGCGGCCGAGCCGCTGGTCCTCCGCTATGACCGGCCGGCCGCCAAGTGGACCGAGGCCCTGCCGGTCGGCAACGGCCGGCTTGGCGCGATGATTTTCGGCGACCCTGCCTCTGAGCACCTCCAGCTCAATGAATCCTCGCTCTGGTCCGGCGCGCCCAAGGACTGGAACAATCCCGGCGCAAAGGAGATTCTCCCCCAGGTCCGCGCCGCGCTCTTCGCCGGCGACTACGTGAAGGCCACCGAGCTGAGCAAGAAGATGCAGGGCACCTACACCCAGGCCTACCAGCCGCTCGGCGACCTGCGCCTCGCGTTCCCCGGCACGGAGGGCGCCACCGGCTATGAGCGCACGCTTGACCTTGACCGCGCCGTGGCCACGGTCCGCTACACGGCGGGCGGCGCGACCTATACGCGCGAGATATTCAGCAGCTTCCCTGACCAGGTCATCGTCGTCCGCCTGACCTGCGACCAGCCGGGCAAGATTGGCTTCACTGCCGCCGCCGACAGCCTGCTGCGCTACGCCGTCCAGACCGACGGGAAAAACAGCCTTATCCTGCGCGCCAAGGCTCCCATGCACTCCGAGCCCAGCTACCGCCGGGTGGACGGCCCCATCATCAAGTTTGACGACGGGGCGAATCCCGAGGGCATGACCGCTGAGCTGCACGTCCGCGTGCTCGCCGACGGCGGGCGCATCGTCACCGGCGGCTCGGCCCTCACGGTGGAAAAGGCCAACGCCGTCACGCTCCTCCTCTCCGCCGGCACCAGCTTCAACGGTTTTGATAAATCCCCCGGCCGCGAGGGACGTGACCCCGCCGCCGAGGCCCTGCGCCCCCTGGCCGCGGCGGAAAAACTCCCGGCCGCCGACCTGCTCGCCCGGCATGTCGCCGACTACCAGGCGCTCTTCCACCGCGTCTCACTCGATCTCGGTACCGTCCCGGACGCCGCCGCGCTCACCACCGACGGGCGCCTGCTGCGCTTCGCGAAGGGTGAGGCCGATCCCGGCCTCTCCACGCTCCTCTACCAATACGGCCGCTACCTGCTGATCGCCTGCTCCCGCCCCGGTGGCCTGCCGGCCAACCTGCAGGGCCTCTGGAACGACTCGCTGCGCCCGCCGTGGAGCTCGAACTACACGATCAACATCAACACCGAGATGAACTACTGGCCCGCCGAGGTGGCGAACCTCGCCGAATGCCACGAGCCCCTGCTCGACTACATCGGGCACCTCGCGGTCAACGGCCGCCGGACCGCCACGGTCAACTACGGTGCGCGCGGCTGGGTCGCGCACCACAACTCCGACCTCTGGGCGCAGACCGCGCCGGTCGGCCATTTTGGCGAGGGCGATCCCAAATGGGCCAACTGGTCGATGAGCGCCGGCTGGCTGGCGCAGCACCTGTGGGAACACTACGCGTTCGGCGGTGACCGGAAATTCCTCGCCGACCGCGCCTGGCCCGCGATGAAAGGTGCCGCCGAGTTCTGCCTCGACTGGCTGGTGGACGATGGCCACGGCCGCCTCGTCACCGCCCCCTCCACCTCGCCCGAGATCGATTTCACCACGCTCGACGGCCGGCGCGCGAGCGTGGCGATCGGTGCCACCATGGACCTCGCGATCATCCGCGACCTCTTCGCCAACTGCCTCGCGGCCGCCCGCATCCTCGGGATCAACGACGACTTCACCCGAGCCGTCGCCACTGCGCAAGCCAAGCTGCTGCCCTTCCAAGTCGGCAGCCGCGGCCAGCTGCAGGAGTGGGCCGCCGACCTGCTGGAGACCGACGTCCACCACCGCCACACCTCACACCTGTTCGGCGTCTATCCCGGCCGCGAGATCACGCCCGCGACACCGGAGCTTTTCGCCGCCGCCCGCAAATCACTCGAGATCCGCGGCGACGACGGCACCGGCTGGGCGCTCGGCTGGCGCATCAACCTCTGGGCCCGTTTCCGCGACGGCGACCACGCCCACATTTTCGTGAAGAACCTGCTCCGCCCCGTCGGCGGCACCGGCACCACCTACGGTCCGGGCGGCGGCGTCTACCCCAATCTCTTCGACGCCCACCCGCCGTTCCAGATCGACGGCAACTTTGCGTTCACCGCCGGCGTCTCGGAGATGCTGATGCAATCGCACCTCGGTTCCATTGACCTGCTGCCCGCGCTGCCGTCCGCCTGGCCCGCCGGCTCCGTGAAGGGCCTCCGCGCCCGCGGTGGTTTCGAGGTCGATCTCGCCTGGGCCGGCGGCCGACTCACCAGCGCCACCGTGCGCAGCGTGAACGGCACCGGCGGCCAGCTCAGCTACGGCGGCAAGACCGTCGCGCTCAACCTCAAGCCCGGCGAGAGCCGGAGCTTCGGCCCGCAGCTTTAACCCCCGCCCGCCATGATCCGTCGACTCCCCGCCCTTGGCCTCCTCCTGCTCACGCTGTCCGCGCCGGGCCGCGCCCTCGAGAAACCGGATATCACCTACCAGGTCTTCCAGTTTCCAGCGGACAAGATCCCGCGCGTGGACGGCGACCCGGCCGACTGGGCGATGGTCCCCGAGAGCTATGTCGTCGGGAAGGACCAGCTGGTCAACGACGTGAAGACCCCGCCGGCCGCCGGCGAGAAGTCCCTCGCGGTGCGCGTCAAGGTCGGCTGGGTCAAGGGGCTCAACCGCCTGTATTTTCTCTACGAGGCGGAGGACGACTTCTGGGACTTCGCCGACCCCGGCCTGCGCAACGACACGCTGGAACTGATGGTGGACGGTGATGCCTCCGGCGGGACTTTCGTCGGCCGGAACGACAACCGCTACTGGACCGCGGAGAATATCGGCGCGATGGCCGCGCCCGAGGCGCGCATCAGCGATGGCGAACTCAAGTGGGTGGTGCACGGCGTTCACGCCCAGAACTACCACATCATGACGCCCGCGGTGGACAAGGACTGGACGATGGCCTGGGGGGCGGCGACGTGGACGAAGGAGCTGCCCTGGGCGAACTCCGCCCAGTCGTTCAACCTCAAGCATGGCGAGGGCGGCAAATACACGCTCGAGTTCTGGATCACGCCCTTCGACTACGCCGGTCCCGAGGGCCCGGCCCGCGCAGTCGAGTCCGTGCTGCGTGAGAACAAGATCATCGGCCTTTCGTGGATCGTGATGGATTACGACGGCAAGACGCCCCGTGGCTTCTGGATGCTCTCCCCCAAGCGCATGGCCTTGGGCAATGCCTCCGGACTGTGCGCGTTCCGGCTCATGCCCCTCGACCCGTCGGTCGCACCCAAGCTCGCGGCGCAGTGGACCTGGTCTATCGTGGACATGGACCGCCGCCTCGTCGCGTTCAAGGACCTGTCCGTTGGCACCATCACCGCGTGGAAATGGGACTTCGGTGACGGCGCGACCTCCACCGAGCAGCACCCGCAGCACACTTACGCCAAGCCGGGCAACTACGTGGTCATCCTCGACATCACCGGGCCCGACGGCGCCGCCCGCCGGTCGAAAATCTGGGACGTGCAGTTCAAGTAACCCCCGCCCATGAAACTGTCCCGCCTCTTTCTCCTGCTGTTGCCGCTCCTCGTGGTGGCGGCGCCCGCCGATAAGTTCGCGGCCCTGCCCGCCCAACTCCAGCCCTTCGTCGACCGCGGCGAAATTGCCGGGGCCGTGATGCTCGTCGCGACGAAGGACCAGGTGCTGCACCTGTCCGCCGTCGGCGCGAGCGAGCTCGCCACCGGCCGGAAGATGCAGACCGACGACCTGTTCTGGATCGCCTCCATGACCAAGCCCGTCGTCGCCGTCAGCGTCGCGCTGCTGGTGGACGACGGCAAACTCGCCTTCGACGATCCCGTGGAAAAATACCTGCCCGAATTCCGCGGCCAGTGGCTGCTGGAGGAGAGGTCCAACGACCGCCGCGTCCTGGTGAAACCGTCCCGGCCGGTCACCCTCCGCGACCTCCTCACCCACACCAGCGGACTCGGCGAATACCCGGTGACCGACCCGCACTGGACGCTCGCCGAGATGAGCATGATCATCGCGCGCGAACCGCTGCGCTTCGCCCCCGGCACGCGCTGGGGTTATTCGACCGCCGGCATCGACGTGCTCGGTCGCGTGGTCGAAGTGGTGAGCGGCCAGCCGTACGCCGAGTTTATGCAGGCCCGCCTTTTCGGGCCGCTCGGGATGAAGGACACGACCTTCTGGCCCACGGCCGCGCAGGCGAAGCGCCTCGCCCAGACTTACGTGCCCAACAAGCAGACCGGCAAAATCGAGCCCACGACCATCCATTACATGTATGGCGGGGCCATCACCGACCGGGCGCGACCGCCGCTGGGCGGGGCCGGGCTCTTCTCCACCGCCGGGGATGTCGCAAAGTTTTACCAGATGATGCTCAACCAGGGCGCCGCGAAAGGCCGCCCGATCCTCCAACCCGCCACGGTAGCCGAGCTGACCCGCAAGCAGACGGGCGAACTGAAGGCGCGACCGGGCATGCCTTGGGGCCTCGGCTTCTGCCTCATCGAGGACCCCTCCCGGGTGGAGGCTCACCGGCACCTGAGCCCCGGCACCTTCGGCCATGGTGGTGCACACGGCACCCACAGCTGGGCCGACCCGGCCACCGGGATCGTCTACGTCTTCATGATCCAGCGCGACAAGCTCGCGCCGAATCCCGACAACTCGGCCATGCGCCACGCCTACCAGGAGGCGGTCGCCGCCGCGTTGGCCCAGCCCTGATCCAGCATGACGGCTGATTGGCGGGACGTTTGACCGCGCTGACCCGCGGCTGCTGGTGGTGCTGGACGAGGCCGCCGGCCTCCGCTTCAGCGGTATCCGTGCGCCGCGCGCGGCCGGTGAGGCATTTCGAGTGATGGCCCCATTTCAAGATGAGCGGTGGTCTAACTGTCGCGCGCTCGGTACACGCCTATGTGACGGTAACGCGCCATCGGAGTTTCAGATTTCTCCGCGCTGCTTGCACGATGCCACACCCCCATGAACCCACCCCTGTTCCGCCCTGTCCTGCCCAGAACGGCCGCCCTGGCCTGGTTGCTCGTCTTCGCCGTGTCCGCCTTCGCGCAGGACGGCACCATCTACCCGCTCGAGGCACAGCCCGAGCCCGGCGCCATTCCGCTCAACACCGGCGGCGTCAAGGACCAGCCGGCGAAGGAGAGCTGGTTTCGCCAATGGGGTGAGCCGATGGTGCGCAACGTTACCGACGCCACCCTCACTCCCTACCTGCCCGATCCGGCCAAGGCCAACGGCACCGCCGTCATTGTGGCTCCGGGCGGCGGCTTCCGCTGGCTGTCGATCAACAACGAGGGCTGGAAGATCGCGAAGGCCCTCAACGAGCGCGGCGTTGCCGCCTTCGTGCTCAAGTACCGCCTGCAGCCCACCCCGGAAACGCTGGAGGGTCTCAAAGAGTCGATGAACCGGACCTTCGCGGCCGTGACGCCTGCTTCCGGCGCTCCCGCCGCCGGTGCTTCGGCCGGCGAAGCTCCACCGCCGCCGCCGAGGCCGCCGCGCCCCGACCTGACCAACCAGCTCGCCGACGCCGAGGCCGCCTACGCCCTCATCCTCAGCCGCGCCAAGGAATGGAACGTCGATCCCGACCGGATCGGCATGATGGGTTTCTCGGCCGGCGCCGGCCTCACGATGCACTGCACGCTCCACTCCCAGACCATGAAGTTCGCCTTCATCGCGCCGATCTACGGTGGCATGGGACCGGTCGAGGTGCCGAAGGACGCGCCGCCGCTGTTCGTCGCCATCGCCGCCAATGATTTCCTCTTCAACGGCCAGTTCGGCCTGATCAAGTCGTGGTTCGACGCCAAACGGCCGGTGGAATTCCACCTCTACCAGGATGGCGGCCACGGCTTCGGCATGGGCTACCCGGGCCATCCCACCCACTGGTGGTTCGAGCCCTTCACCCACTGGCTCGACCACAACGGATTCCTCAAGCCCCAGGCGGCCAAGTGACAAACTGACCAACGGTTTCGAATTTCTCGGTCGCGGTCCGGTGCCGTTGCCGAGAATTTTTTCACCGGATAGACCCCAACCGCGCGACAGATGAAAAGACTGACCCTCCTCCTTTCCTCCCTGGTTCTGGCGGGTTCGATCCCCGGCCAGCTTTCCGCCGGGCAGCCCGCCCTGATCAAAGTCGACCTCGACCGCACCATCAGTGCCATCGACCCCAACATCTACGGCAGCTTTCTCGAGCCGCTTGGGCGCGGCACTGGCCGCGACATCGTCTATGGCCCCCTGTATGATCCGGCGTCACCGCGCTCCGACGAGAACGGCTTCCGGAAGGAATACCTCCAACAAGTCAAGGACTTGAAGGTCTCGGCCGTCCGCTGGCCCGGCGGCAATTTTGTTTCCGGCTACAACTGGCAGGACGGCATCGGGCCAAAGGCCCAGCGTCCCGTCACCCTGGACCTTTCGCGCAGCCGGAAGGAATCAAACCAGATGGGCACCGATGAATATGCGGCCTTCTGCCAGCTGGTCGGGGCCGAAAACTTCATTTGCATCAACGCCGGCACCGGCACGATCGAGGACGCCGCGCGGTGGGTGGAATACTGCAACGCCCCGGCCGGGACGCACTACGCCGACCTGCGCGTGAAGTATGGCCATCCGGAGCCCTTCAAGGTCAAATACTGGGCCCTGGGCAACGAGCCCGACGGCCCCTGGCAGCTCGGCCACAAGAACAAGGAGGACTACACGAAGTTCGCCATCGAGGCGGCCAAGATGATGCGCGCGGCGGACGAGAACATCAAGTTGGTCGCCGCCGGCGCGTCCAATTACCCTCTGGTCACGAAACGATATGACCCCAAAGACGGCTGGACCGACTGGAACGACTACGTGCTCGATCAGATGGCCGGTTACATCGATTACATTTCCCTGCACCGCTATGTTTTCCAGGTCCTGCGGGCGATTGAGAAGCCGGTCTTCGCCGACGAGATGTCCCTGGGCCTGGAAATCAACCGCATCATCGAGGTCACCGCGGGCCAGATCAAGAAGGTCATGGTCAAATCCGAGACGGACCGCCCGATCTACATCTCGTTCGATGAATACGGCGCGCGCGGCAACAACCTGGCCGGCCCCTTGATCCTGGCGCAGCACCTGAATGCCTTCATCCGCCACGCCGACATCGTCAAGATGGCGAACCTGACCTTCCTGACCGGCCTCACGGGCATCACCCCCGAGGGCGGCTACAAGACCTCCCTTTACTACCCGTTCTACCTGTATTCGAACCACTGCCGGGGCACGGCGCTCGACGTGTACACGCGCTGCGCCAGCTACAGCAACAAGGTCTTCAAGGACATTCCCTACCTGGATGTCACCGCGGTGTTGAACGAGGCCAACGGCACGCTGGTGGTGAACGTGGTGAATCGCAGTGAAACGGAGGCTATTCCGGCCAACCTCGAGCTGCAGTCCGGCGCCTTCACCGGCAAGGGACAGGCGCATCTCATCACCGCCGATTCCCTCGAGGCCACCAACACCGCCACCGAGGAGAAGGTTCGCACTGTCACCAGCGAGTTCGCGTTCACCGGCAACCGGCTCAGCCACACTTTTCCGGCCCATTCCTTCACCCAGCTGGAAATCGCCCTGCAAAAATGATTCCGGGGCGGCCTCCACTCCATTCGTTTGTCATCCCATGAAATTCCTCCTCCGCCCCCTCACCGCCATCCTCCTTGCGAGCCTTGCCATTTTCATCCCCGTCGTGGCCCGCGCCGCTAAACCGGCGGAGAAATACACCTTCGTCATCGTGCACGGCGCCACCGCCGGCGGCTACGAATGGAAGGAAACCGGAAAATACCTCCAGGCGGACGGCCACACCGTCTATCGCGTTACGCTTACCGCCCTCGGTGAGCGCTCCCACCTCAGCGCCGAGGGCGTCAACCTCACCACGCACATCAACGACGTGGTGAATACGATCCTGTTCGAGGACCTGCACGACGTCGTCCTCACCGGCCACAGCTACGGCGGGCGGGTCATCACCGGCGTGATGAATCGCATCCCCGAGCGCATCAAGCACGTGATGTTTTTCGACGCCTCCGTGCCCAACGACGGCGAGACTGCATTTTCCCGCCAGGCGGCTCCGGCCGACATGGTGGTGAAAAACGGCCGGCGGATCCCCTCCTGGCTGAATGAGAATCCGACCAAGTATCCGCACAATGTCGGGCACCCCATCGGCACCTCCACAGAACCGGTGGCCTACAACAACCCGGACGCCTTCAAGTTGAATGTCACCTATGTGCCGTTCATCGCCAAGGACCAGGACCCCGCCAAACGGGCCACCACCGACCAGAACTGGAAGAACGCGGTCGCCCGCGGCTGGACGGTCCGGACCTTCCCGGGTTCCCACACCGCCATGCTGGAAAACCCCAAGGGTCTCTCGGCCTTGATGGAGCAAGCGGTGAACGATAAGAACACCTCCGTTGCCACCCAGTAGGGCCTGTCTTCGACTGGCCCCGACCGGTCGCAGACCGGTCCTACCCCCGATGCCCATGAGAACCCTCTGCCTTTTTTTCTCCTACACCCTCAGTCTCGCTCTCGCAATCGCCGCCCGCGCCCAGGAAAAACCTGCCGAGGCTTCGCCCGAGCGTGCCCGCGCCAACTTCGCGCGGCCCATTGTGCTCGCAGAGGACGACATCCGCGCCTTCCCGGACGCACCCGCGGGCTACAAGTCCCGCCGCGAAGGCGTCCCCGCCGGCCGCATCGAGTCCTTCGAATACGACTCCGCGGTCACCGGCACGCGCCGCAAGGCCAACGTGTACCTGCCGCCCGGCTACTCGGCGGACAAAAGGTACCCCGTGCTCTACCTGTTGCATGGCATCGGTGGCGACGAGACCGAGTGGATCCGCTTCACCTCGCCCAACGTAATCCTCGACAACCTCATCGCCGGCGGGAAGGCCGGGCCGATGATCATCGTGCTGCCCAATGGACGGGCCCGGGCCGATGATCGCGCCCAGGGAAATCCCTTCACCCCGGAGAATGTCGCGGCCTTCGCCGCCTTCGAGCGCGACCTGCTCGACTGCCTCATCCCCGCGATCCAGGCGAAGTATTCCACGCTCACCGGCCGCGAGCACCGCGCGCTCGCCGGCCTCTCGATGGGTGGCGGCCAGACGCTCAACTTCGGCCTGGCCCACCTCGACACCTTCGCCTGGCTCGGTGCCTTTTCCTCCGCGCCCAACACCAAGCCGCCAGCCGACCTTATGCCCGATCCCGCCGCGGTGAAGGCCCAGCTGAAGCTTTTCTACCTCTCCTGCGGCAACAAGGACGGCCTCATCAACTTCTCGCAGGGCGTCCATGTTTACCTGAAGGAACACGGCGTCCCGCACGTGTGGAACGTCGACGAGCACGGCCACGACGCCGAGACCTGGGGCAGCAACCTGTATTACTTCACGCAGCGGATCTTCCGCTGAACCGCGACGATGAGGAGGACGAGCCTTTGCCGCGGTTTTCTCTTCGCCGGCCTGCTCGTCGTGCTCGCGGGCCGCGCGACCGCACTGCTGCGTTCGGAGGTGCGCATCCGCGATCCGTTCGTACTGCCTGACGCTGCCGCGCAGACTTACTACGTGTACGGCACGACGACGGCGGGCATCTTCGATGGCGGCATCGAGCGCAAGGCGGTGATGGTTTTCAAGACGAAGGACCTGCAGCACTGGGAGGATCCCGTGCCCGTCTGGGAAGTGCCCGCCGATCATTGGGGACGCGAGACCGTGTGGGCGCCGGAGGTTCATGCCTACCGCGGGAAGTATTACCTGTTCGTGACCATCACGTCGAAAGACACCCTGCCGACGCCCTCTAGCCGGCCGCAGAACGTGAAGCGCGGCACCGAGATCCTCGTCGCCGACTCGCCGCTCGGGCCGTTCCAGCCACTCGGGCGCGGACCGCAGACGCCGCCCGACTGGATGGCGCTCGACGGCAGCCTGTGGGTCGAGGACGGCGTGCCCTACCTGGTCTTCTGCCACGAGTGGGCGCAGATCACGGACGGCAGTTTCGATGTCGTGCGGCTTAGCGACGACCTGGCCAAGCCGGTCGGCGAGCCCAAACTACTCTTCTCCGCCTCCGCGGCGCCGTGGGTGCGGTGTCGCGGCGACATCGGCGAACTTTACCAGGGCAAGCGCTACCATGCCTATGTGAGCGACGGAAACTGGCTGTATCGGACCAGGAACGGCACGCTCCTCATGCTCTGGTCCAGCTACGGCCCGCGGAAATACGCGGTCGGCATCGCGCGCTCGAAAAGCGGCAGCGTGTTTGGCCCCTGGGAGCAGTTGCCCGACCCGCTTTGGTCCGATGACGGCGGGCATCCGATGTTGTTCAACACCTTCGATGGCCGGCTCATCATGGTGATCCACCAACCCAACCGGCAGGTGGAGCGAGCGCGCTTTTTTGAGGTCGAGGACCTGGGTGACACCCTCCGCCTCAAGGGTGAGATCAGCGGCCAGTAAGGCGCTTGGGCTGCGCCGCGCGGCGCATGTGACTGTCAAGCGCGGCGGCATTTCAGATTCCCGCGAACCTGTGCAGGCTGTCTGCCACGCTCCGACCCCCCTGCGTCTCTCGTCTTCCGCCCTCCGCCCCTACCCATGAAAATACTCCGGTTGCCTCTTTTTGCTGCGCTGGCCTTGTCTGCCCTCGCGCAATCGACGCCTGCCCCGTCTCCCGCCCCTTTCCCCGTCACCATCACCGTGGATGCCGCGCACCCGACCGGCCCGTTGCGCACGTTCTGGCGCTACTTCGGCGCCGACGAGCCCAATTACGCCACGATGAAGGACGGGCAGAAGCTGCTCGGCCAGATCGGCGAGCTGGCGCCGAAGCAGATGTACTTCCGCGCGCACAGCCTGCTGTGCACCGGCGACGGCACGCCCGCCTTCAAGTGGGGCTCGACCAATGCCTACACCGAGGACGCCGCCGGCAACCCGGTCTACAACTGGAGCGGCATCGACCGCATTTTCGACAGCTACCTGACGCGCGGCGTGAAGCCGCTCGTCCAGATCGGCTTCATGCCCGAGGCGATGTCGACCGAGCCGCAGCCCTACCGCCACTCGTGGCGGCCGGGTATGCCCTACAACAAGATCTACACCGGCTGGACGAAGCCGCCGAAGGACTACGCCAAGTGGGGCGAGCTTTCCTTCCAGTGGGCGAAACACTCGGTCGAAAAATACGGCGCGGCCGAGGTGAACACGTGGTGGTGGGAGGTCTGGAACGAGGCCAACAACCAGCCCAAGGGCTACTGGGGCGGCAGCATCGAGGAATTCCTGAAGCTGCATGACTTCGCCATCGCCGGGGTGCGGCGCGCGCTCCCCACCGCCCGCGTCGGCGGCCCGCACACCGCGGGCCATGGCGGCGCGTTCATGAAGGCCTTCCTCGACCACGCCCTGCACGGCACCAACTTCGCGACCGGCGAAAAGGGCACGCCGCTGGACTTCGTCGCTTTCCACGCCAAGGGCTCGCCCACCATCGTGGACGGCCACGTGCGCATGGGCATCAACGCGCAGTTGAAGACGATCGAGACCGCCTTCACCACCTTCGCGTCTTATCCCGAGCTGAAGGGCAAGCCCGTCATCATCGGCGAGTCCGATCCCGAGGGCTGCGCCGCCTGCCAGGGGCCCCAGCTGGCCTATCGCAACGGCACCATGTACTCCAGCTACACGGCGGCGGTGTTCGCGCGGAAGCACGACCTCGCCGACCTCCATGGCATCAACCTCGAGGGCGCGGTCACATGGGCCTTCACGTTCGAGGACCAGCCGTGGTTCGCCGGTTTCCGCCAGGTCGCCAGCAACGGCGTGCCGATGGCGGTGTTCAACGTGTTCCGCATGTTCGCCCAGATGGGCCCCGAACGCCTGCCCGCCACCAGCACGGGTGCCGTGCCGCTCACGGAGATGATCGACCAGGGCGTGCGGGGGAAACCCGACATCTCCGCGTTGGCCAGCCGGGCGCCCGGCCGCGTCACCGTGATGGTGTGGCACTATCACGATGACGACATCGCCGGGCCCGATGCCGCGGTCAGCCTCGCTGTCGCCGGCCTGCCCGCCGGCTTGAAGGAGGCGAAGCTCACCCACACCCGCATCGACCAGCAGCACAGCAACGCCTACGCCGAGTGGCTGCGCATGGGTTCGCCCGTCGCGCCCAATGAGGCGCAATACGCCCAGCTCGAAAAATCCAGCGCGCTTACGCCGCTCACCGGTGCACCCGGCACCGTCGCGGTCGCCGCCGGCAAGGCGACCCTCGACTTCGCGCTGCCGCGCCAGGGCGTGTCGTCCCTCGTGCTCAGCTGGGAGTAACCCGTAGGGCCAGTCTTTGACTGGCCTGTTATCACGGCCGGAAAGGCCGGTTGGAGACCGGCCCTACCTCACGAACTCGCCCTACATCGCCGCCAGGAGGATGGCGGCCATTTCGTTGCGCGGGGTCGGAATGCCGTGCTTGCGGCCGAAGCGCACGACAGCCCCGTTGCGGGCGTCGACTTCCATCGGCCGGCCGGCGGCGCGGTCCGCATGCAGTGAATTGATGCCGTCCCGCGGGGCGGCCCGGAAGCCCGCGAGCAACTGGTCGGCCAGCCCGTCCACGAGGATCGCGCCCTCGGCCCGGCCGACCGCCATGCACTCGCGGATCATCTCGAGGGCGAGCCGGCCCACCACTTCGTCGTGAAACACGCCGGTTGGCTTGAGCAGGAGGGCGTTGATCGCCCCCGGGGCGTTGATGCAGAGTTTCCGCCAGATGGCGGTCGTGAAATCGCCGGTCTCCGCCACCTGCAGGCCCGAGTTCGCAAACAATCGTACAAAGTCCGCCCCGTCTGCGCCCGCCGGGACGACCATGTGGCCGGGGCCGCGTTGCACGATGCGGCCGGGCGAAGACCGTTCGCCGGGACAATCCACCATCACCGGCAACAGCCGGACCGCGTCGAGCCACTCCGCGAATCGCTCCCGGTGCTCGACGCCGTTCTGGAGGATCGCCACGCGGGTCCGCGGTCCCACGAGTTTCGGAAACCAGGCCGCCGCGCCGGCCGCGTCGTAGGCCTTGGTCGCGACCAGCACCCAGTCGACCGGACGTCCTTGCTCCGGATCGGTCAGGACAGGGGCCGCCAGCCTGATGTCACCCGACAGCAAAGCCACGGTCACGTCCCCGAGCGGACGACGCGCACACAGCGTCACCTCATGGCCGGCTTTCACCAACGATGCGGCGATGACACCCCCGACAGCGCCCGGCCCGATCAAGGCAATGGTGGCCATGGTGCTCAGGCAGGAGGTTGCGTGTCGCCGATCAGTGCCAGGCACTCGATGGCAGCGAGGCCCCATTGGGCCGTGTCGTTGCTGGAGACAAAGGTCGCCTCGTCCACCGGACGCAGCACCGCCGGCCCGGTTATCCTCGTGGTCTCGAACCGGCCGGTGGCGCGCTGGCGGCCCACACCCTGGTTGAACTCCTTCCATGCCCGCTGGGCCAGCGTGGCGTCGCCCTTCTGCCGGGCGGCATAGGCGGTCAGGCGCGAGTGGCCCTGCTGGAGGCCCACCCCGCGGAGAGCGGAGCCGAGCCGCTTCACCTGCTCCTCGGCGGTGCCGTTGTAGAGTTCGCAGTAGTCGAGCCAGGCCCGGCGGAACTCCGGCACGTCGAGCAGCTGGATGAGCTCGGCGCAGACCTCGACGAGGCCAAACACGGAGTTGAGCTGCGAGATGCCGATGCGGTCATGCTGCACGATGTTGTAGGCGCCGGTGTTGAGGTTCATGGTCAGGTCGGTGCTGAAGAATCCCTTTGGCTGCGCCCCGAGCGTGCGCATGCCGGCCAGCAGGCGGTCGCGCATCCGCGGATCGCCCGTGCGCTCCCACTCGGTCAGCCACGCGCCGGCCAGCGAACCCCAGTCGGTGCCGACGCTCAGGCCGATGGTGTCCGGTTCGGTGGGCTTGCCCCGGTCAAGGTCGCCGGGCACCTCCGCCGTGGCGAGCTTGCGACCCGGCGGGATGCGCAGGAGGGCATGGCCGGCCTCGATCTGCTCGCGCATGAGGTCACCGACGCGTTCGTCACCGGTCAGGTAGTAGTAGTAGCGCCGGTTGAGCGCCGTGCTGATCCGCAGCTGCTTGGCGCTGCAGCCCCAGTGCTGGACGTTGTGCCGCGAACCGAGCGGGGCGAATCTCCCAATGTGGTGTACGTCGACCTCGCCGGTGTGGCGCGTCATCGCCTCGGCGAAACGAAACACATCGGCCCGGCCGCTTTTAAGGAAATAGAGCCACAGCCAGATGTCAGTCGAGAGCTCGGAGTTGTCCCAAGCGAAGCCGCCCACGTCGTAGCGCCACTCGTGGCGGTCGGCGTCATAGGTGTGCATGACGTCGCCGTAGTTCCAGAAGCCATACCAGCGGTGCTGCTCGCGCTGGCCCAGGTAGAAGTCGAAGTGCGCGGCCAGCCGGTCCTCGATGGTGGCGCGCGCCGGCGTGGTGCGGTCCACCGGGCTCCAGAGCGAACCAAAGACCTCGCACCGGTGGAGGTGCGCCGGCGAACTCACCAGCAGCGGCGGCGCGGCGAGCACGCCCTGCATCGCCGCCAGCGCGGCGCGCGCCGGCGTGGCGGCCAGGCACCAGAGATGCAGCTCGCTCGTGCGGCCGACCCCCTCGGGGGAGTTGAACCCCGGCTCGTAATCCTCGTAGGTGATCTCGAGGCCGCCATTGTACTGCTTGGCAAAAGTATCCATCCCCATGCCGTCGTGGTAGGGCCGCAGGTCCATCGCGCCCGCCTCGGGCGCCCACATCCAGGCGGTCACCGCCGCCGTGTCGCCCGTTGCCCCGCGAATGTCAAACTGCGCCGGGTAGCTCTGCCAGAAATTGCGGAGGCCGAACGCCACGCCGCCCGTCGGTGTGCCGACGTAGCCGAGGCCGCCGGCGCGCTGGCCGCGCGCGGAGGTCAGCCAGGTGCAGCCCCCGTGCGTGCGCTTGCGGATCTCGAACCCGTCGCAGGTCGGCTGCACCAGGGTCCAGTCCGAATAGGCGGGGACATATTGCAGCCGCTCGGGCACCCCCTTGTTCCATTCCGCCAACGGGGGCGTCGCCCGGCCGTCGACCTGGGCCTGCCGCGCGGCCGCCCCGGGATCGCGGCGCAGGCCCGTGAGCCCGCGCACCGCCTCGGCGAACAGCCCGTCGTCCTGGCCGCTGAAACGCACGTGCCGGTCATGCAGTTCGCCGGCCAGCGGCACGGCAAAGGTCACCCCGAGACCGGAGATGTAGTCCTTCGCTGCGTCACCGTCGAAAAGGATCGTGTGCATCAGCCGCACCATGTCGCCACCGGCGTGGAAATAGAGGCGCACGACGAACGGAAGCCAGCGGCGATCACCCGTCGAAGACCCTGAGCCCGTCGAAAGGGCGTGCTTGCCTTCGATTTTGATGACCGCCCGCACCGGGCCGGACTGTTCGACGGTGACCGCGGAAATTTCTCCGGTAAACGCCTCAACCTTGGCCGTTGCGGCCTCGGGACCATCCTGCCGGCGGCAGACCAGCCGGCCGTCGCGGGCGATCTCGCGGCCGTCGCGGGTGATGGAGCGGATCAGCGCGGCCCCGCCGCGAGCGAGCACGGCTTTGATCACGCCGGTGTCGACCGTGATGCTGTCCGCGGTCTCAACCACCGTGACGGCCTGGGCCGACGCGGCGGGTTCGCCGGGTTCGATGCGGTAGCTGTCGGCCCGCGAAGCGTCGGCCGGGATGGCATGTCCGGTCCATTTCAGGGAGCCGTCAGGCCAGAAGGCCAGCGGCCAGGTTTGCAGCGGCACGGCCATACCGGCCGTCGTGCGCAGATTGAAACGGGTGCCCTTCGCGTGCCGGCCACGCGGCCATGGCATGCCCCAGTGGGCGCCCGGCAGCAACGCGGGCTGCCCGCCCTCCAGCCAGCGCAGCGCGTCGGGATCACCGGCCGCGGTGACCGGGACGGGGGTCTCGGCGGAACGGAGGGTGGTGGCCAACTGGGTGGCGGCGGCGACCAGGGTGGTCTTGCGGACAAATTCGCGGCGCGTGAGTGGGGTCATGGGGATGGGGTCAAAGGACGGGGGGTAACCACAGAATACACGGAATACACAGAAATTAGATTCTACGGGAGGGAACAGAGGGCACGGAGGATTGGTTTTCTCTGTTACCTCCTGTGAAATGATTGATGCTGCTTCTGTGTGTTCAGTGTATTCCGTGGTTAATTTTCAGCGGATCGGGTTAATCGATATGAAAAACTTCACGGAGACCGAGCGAGACCGGGCTGTGGTCGGGATTCGCCGGCATGATGTCGCCCATGTACTTCCACCAACGCTGACATTCGGGCGTGGCGGCGATGGCGGCCCAGCGGGCCTCGTCCTCGATCTCGGCGTAGGCGAAGAGCTGGTGCGTGCCGGGATGGAGGAAGATCGAGTAGTTGCGGACCCCGTGGTCCTTCAGGACTTTTTCCAAGTCGGCCCAGATGGGCCGGTGGCGGCGCTCGTATTCCTGCTCACGGCCCGGATGGACCGACATGACAAAGGCTTTGCGAATCATGGGGCGAGGGGGTTGGGGGTAGGCGCCGAAATGCCGGGTCGCCCGGGCACCCTAGTCCCCGCGCCTCCCGCCGCAAGTGCGAGTCCGGCGACCCCGGCGGCAATAAATTCGGACGCTCCGAATTTGGCGTTGTGCTTTGGGCGCGGAGGTCGATTTTAGCCGGACCCCACCCCATGTCCGCCCCGACGCTGCGCACCCTGGCCAAGGCCCTCGGCCTTTCCCGCACCACGATCTCCGACGCCCTGCGCGGTTCGCCGCGCGTCAAGGCCGAGACGGTCCGGCGCGTCAGCGAGGCGGCCAAGGCCGCCGGCTATGAGCACAATCCCCTCACCGGCGCCGTGATGTCGCAGCTGCGGCGCTCGCGCGGCCAGCAGTTCCGGGGGGTGCTGGCCGCCCTGGAGATCGTGGAACCGGACCGGGGCGCCCATGCCGTGCGCTACAACGAGGCCGTGCTGAAGGGGATCGCGGACCGGGCCAGTGAGCTGGGTTTCAAGATGGAGCGCTTCGAACTCGGACCCGGGCCCGAGGGCATGCGCCTGAACCGGCTCGATACGATCCTGCACACCCGGAACATCCAGGGGCTGGTGCTGCTGCCGGCCTCCGGCCTGCCCGACCTGTCGGGCCTGAGCTGGGAGCGCTACACGGCGGTCTACGCCGACCTGTTCATCAAGAATCCGCCCCTGCACTGTGTCTGCATGGACCACTACCGCTCGATGGTGATGCTGCTGCGCGAACTCCATGCGCGCGGCTACCGGCGGCCCGGCCTGTTCATGGAGATCGCGATCGATGAGCGCCTGCAATACCGCTGGGAGGGCGCCTTTCTAGCGGTGCAAAAATACCTGCCCAACATCACCGAGGTCCCGGCGCTGCGCGCGCACAACATTTCCCGGGAGGACTTCCTGCCGTGGTTCCGCAAACACAAGCCCGACGTCGTGCTCGGCCACTTCCCCGCGGCCATCGAGTGGATGCGCAGTGCCGGTGCGCGGATCCCCAAGATGCACGGTTTCGTCTGCCTGAATTCGCTCCGCCTGACGACCGAGACCTGCGCCGCGCTTGATTTCCAGCCAGCCCAGATCGGCGCGCGCGCGGCCGAGCTGGTCATCGGCCAGCTGCTCCACAACGAGCTCGGCATCCCGGTGCAGCCCTCGCTCACCACTATCCCGGCGCGCTTCATCGAGGGCCCTACCCTCCGCGCCGCCACGATCGGAGGGTAGGTGGGACCGGTCTCCGACCGGTCCATCGAGCCTATCCAGGCGGCCGGTCACAGACCGGCCCTACTTCGCAAACCCACCCAGCGGGTCACCCGGCAGGGCGCGCAAGGCCGCCGCCACAATTTCCGCGTTCACCTCCGCGCCCGTCTTGCTGGTGTGCAGGTTGGCATCGCCAAAGAGCGGGGTGACCGCGGCTTCGCCGAGCGCCTCGTAGCGCGTGGCGATAAGGTCGTTCACGTCAATGAACGCCGCATTTTCCTGTTCCGCCACCTGCCGCGCCCAACCGCCGTAGCCGTCCGGCCCGCTGCGCACGATCCGGCCGTCCTTCCAGGTCTTGCGCGGGGTGAGCGAACACACGATCGGAGTTGCGCCGGCAGCCCGGGCCTCGCGGACGAATTTGCGGATATACCAGCCGAAGCTGTGCACAACCTCGTGCTGCTTGGTCAGAATATTGTCGATCTCCTCTGTCTCCTCGCCGGTGCCCTTGATGGTGCCGCGAGCCCGCGAGTTGTCGTTGAGGGCGCCGGGGTCGTTGTGTCCGAGTTGGATCAGGACGAAGTCGCCGGGCTTGATGAGCGTGAGCGCGCGCTCCCAGTGGCCCTGCGTCAGGTAAGTGCGGCTGCTGAGGCCGCCCACGGCACGGTTGACCACGTTCACTTTCGCCGCGTCGAAATGCCCGCCGAGATAGTCGCCCCAGCCCCACTGGCCGCCCTCGCCGTCGCCGCGGCCGTTGCGCACGAGCGAATCGCCGACGAGGACGATCGAGGGCAACTTCGGGTCCGCCGGCTCCGGCAGGTTGAGCCAGCCGATGCGATCGGCTTCGACGGCCTGCCCCTTGGCGGAGAGCCAGTCCTTGAAGGCCGGGCCCTTGCGGATGCCCTTGAGGCCGGCGACCACCGCGGCCGCGTTGAGGTCCGCGCCGGCGCTGTTCGTGTGGGTGTGGTCGGAGCCAAACAGCTCCTTCACCTTTTCCGGTCCCAAACCCTGGTACTGATCAGCGACGATCCGGGTGAGGTCGACGAAGGCAATACCCGCCTGGGCCGCGAGTTCACGATCCAAGCGCCGATATTGGCCGGACCCGCGCTCGACTTTGCCGTCCTTCCAGTTGTTGCGCACCGTGAGCGACAGGATGATTGGCGTCGCGTCCTTCGCTTTCACGTCGGCGATCATCTTGCGGATGTACCAGCCGAACGTGTGGATGACCTCGTGCTTTCCCGTGACGATATTGTCGATTTCCTGCGTCTCCTCCCCGAGGCTGGGAATGGTGCCACGCGAGCGCCGGCGCTCCGGCGGCACCGTGGCGTCCTCGTTGACCGGACTGCCGTCGTTGTGGCCGAACTGGATCAGCACGACATCGCCGGCCTTCACCTGCGCGAGGAGCTGGTCCCACAAACCCTCGCTGATGAAGGTGCGACTGCTGCGTCCGCCCCGGGCCAGGTTGACGACGTTGATCTTGGTCGGGTCGAAATAATCCGCGAAGGGCACGCCCCAGCCCTGCTGCGGCTTGCCGTTGGCCCGCGCCGCGGTGGAGTCACTGGCGACGAACAGCGAGGGCAGCGCGGGATTGAGGGGCGTGGCCGTCGCCGCGGCATTAACCGCCAGGTCGGGTGCCGGGGCCTGCCCTGAAGCTGCCGGCGGTGAGATGGTCGAACCGGTCGAAGGGGTCTGGGCACAGGCCAGCAACGGCAGCAGGAAAAGAAGGATGGAGCGGAATTTCATGGGATATTCGGGGATTTTTGCGGTGGCCAATCAGTGTCTGGCCGGTGTGCTGGAGGCATGAAAACGGGGCTATGCCTGATGCTGATCCTGCCGGGATTTCTCCGGGCGGAGACGCCGCAGCACCGCGATGATTTTCACCAGGGACTCAGTCAATGGATCGTGGAGCAGCAGCCGGGCGGATCCGTGACGGCGGAGAACGGCTGGCTGGTGATCAACGATGTCGGGGGATGCACCGTCTGGTTTCGCGAGCCGCTGGCCGCTCCCGTGACCATCACCTACACCGCGCGCGCCTCGTCGGCCAGGCGGGTGTCGGACCTGAATTGCTTCTGGATGGCGGACGACCCGGCGCGGCCCGGCGACCTGTTTGGCCCCGGCCACGGGCGGGCGGGCAAGTTCGCCAGCTACGACCCGCTCCGCACCTATTACGTGGGCTACGGCGGGAACAACAACACGACGACCCGCTTCCGGCGCTACGACGGCAGCGGCGCCCGGCCGCTGCTGCCGGAACACGATCTCTCGGCCCCGGAATTCCTGCTCCAGCCCGACCACGCCTACCGCATCACGCTGGTCGCCGGGGCGGACGGACGCGTACAGTTCATCCGCGACGGCGAGGTGGTGTTCGACTGGACGGATCCCGCGCCGTTGCGGCGCGGCTGGTTCGGCTTTCGCACGGTGAACAGCCGGATCGAGATCGGGAATTTCCAGGTTCATGCGGCGGCGCCTACGGCTGGCGCAGCCGGTCGATGAGGGCGCGGGGCACGGCGGTGACCGAGCCGTGCTTCATCCGCTCCAGGGTCCCCGCGAAGACAAACTGGACCTGCGCGGTCACGTCCTCCCAGGTTTTCAGGTCGCGGGAGCGCATGGCGCAGTAGTGTTTGTCCATGTAGGCCTCGAAATAGACCAGATACTCATCCCCGATCTTGATCGCCGTCGGCCCCTCCACCCAGAGACCAGCGGGGGTAAACGGGGCCGACATCGGCCCGAACGGTCCCTGCACGCTGTCGGCCGGGGCGATTCGCAGGTTTTTGGCCGGTTCCGGAAACTTGGTCTCGTCCTTGAAGACCAGCCACTGCCGGCCATCGGCGCGCAGGAAGGTGGCGTCGATGCAGCTGAACCCCGGGTCGTAGAACACGGAGGCCGGCGTGAACGCCTGGAAATCCTTCGTCGTGGTGCGGTAGATGCGGTGGTTCAGCTCGTCCTCGGAGGCGCCGGTCGTCTGCGGGAACCGCCGCGGGATCGTGGTGGCCCAGAAGATGACGAACTCGCCCTTGGTCTCGTCATAGACGATTTCGGGCGCCCAGCTGTTCCGCGCGGTGGGCTCGTGCGCCATCACGGGAATCTCGCGCTGCTCGCTCCAGGTGATGAAATCCTTCGTCGAGGCGTAGCCGATGCCCCTTTCCCACCAGCCCGAGGTCCAGACCATGTGGTAGGTGCCGTCGGGCCCGCGGGCGATGCAGGGGTCGCGCAGGAGTTTCTCCTTGGAGCCGATCTTGGGCGTCAGGCTGCTGCGACCCCCGTTGAGCGGCTGCCACTTGTAGCCGTCCTCCGACCAGGCGAGGTGCAGGCCGTCCTCGCCGTTCTTGGTGAAGTAGGTGAACAGGTAAGCCGTGTCACTGGCGGCGCAGGCCGCCGACACCAGCAACAGGGAGCACAGGATAAGGCGGTGGAACATGGGATCTAGTCCCCGAGGGGTCGCTGGTTGGTAAAGTTGGGACTCGGCGGAACCGCAAAAGTTTCCGGGGTGTCCGGCCGGGCCGGATCAAATTCGCGAAATTCGGGGAGGAGTTCAGCGGCCAGGCGGAGCCTGGCATCCACTATACCCCGGGCGATGCAGCGGGCAAGTTCGTAGCTGCCGTAGTTGTTGTGATGTGTGTTGTCCACCTTACCGCCGGGGGCGGCGAAGGCCTGCGCGGAGGCCTCCGGGCCCAGCGCCTCATAAAACGGCAACGCCATGGCATGGAGGTCAATGAAGGCCACGCGCTCCGCGGCCGCGGTCTCGCGGGCGGCCTTGGCGTACTCGGCCAGCGACGGCACCACCTTTCCCTCCGGATCAAAATTCCGGCGTTCCATCGGCGACACGACCACGGGAATCCCGCCGACCCGATGGACGGCGGCGATATGCGCCTTCATCTCCTCCTGGTAAGTGGTGAACGGCCCGCCGGTGCCGGCCGCGATCTGCTTCTGGTCGTTGTGGCCGAACTGCATGAGGAGGTAATCGCCCGGCTGCATCACGCTGATGACCTTGTCGAGCCGGCGGCGGCCGATCGAGTCGCGGTAGGTCTCACCGGATTCGCCGTGGTTGGCGACGGCGACCGTCGGCTGGAAGCAGCGGGTCAGCATCTGTCCCCAGCTGTTGAACGGCTCGCGCGACTGGTCGCAAACGGTCGAGTCACCCAGCAGGAAAACCGTGGGTACGCGGGCCGGCGTGATTTCCACCGCGCTCAGCACCGCGCCGCTGATCTCCAGGGTCAGGCGGTCGTCCCAGGCCCAGGCCTCCGCGACCGACTCGCGCGGCTCCTTGAGTTTCACGACGCCGGCGGCCACGCCGTTCTGCGCAGCGATGCGGACCGAACGGGTGTTGACGATGAACGTTGATTCGAGCTTTTCGTTTTCCGTCAGGGGCACCGGGTCAAGCATCAGGCGGCGCAGCTCGGCCTTGACCGTAGCCGGGCCGCCCCCCGGCGCGCCGCGCAGGGTGGCCTTCACCCGCCAGTTGCCTTCGGGAAGATCGGTGGTGAAATAGAACGCGGGCGAACCCCTGACGCCACCGCGGGCGGGTTTCACCTCCAAGCCGGGCTCAAAGCCATAGCCGCGCTCCTTGGAATACAGATCACCGGGGGCGACGAGCCGGGTCTCCCCTTTCGCTTCCGCCAGATCAAAACCGAATTTCAGCGGAGCCGGCGCGGCCGCCAAAACGGCCAAGGGCGCAAGTGCGCCCAAGATGGCGCCACGAAGCAAAAGGGTCGCAAACATGGGGTAGAAGCAGGTTCCGGCATACAGACGCCCGGGGGAAGGCCTGGGTTGCTGGACAGTCCGTGATTTTCCGACCTCAGCGCGCGAGCGTTGCGGCCATCAGGCCGATGACCACGTCGTTGGCCAGTGCCCGCACGGTGAGGGAGCGCAGTTCCTTGTCCGAATCGAGGGCCAGCCCGAGCACGGTCGCGGCGCCGCCGGGGATCGTGCGGCCCTGGCCCTTGAACTTGGCGGCATCGAGCACGCGCACCGCACCGGTCTTGAGGTCCACGCGGGTGGGTAGCGCACCATCGATACGGAACTGGTAATCGTCGATGAAGTAGTCCTGCTCGATGGGCCACCACGTGTCGGGATTGTGGAGCGCGAGCCGGCTGGTCGTCCCATCGGTGTAGGTGACCACAACCTCGCCGTTATCGAGGCGGCTCTGCATGGCGTTGGTCGAACCAGCCATCAGAAGATGGAGATGCCGGGCCTTGCCGGTCAGTGGCACCATGGCCTCGCGCGGGTAGTTGTCCCAGTGCGAGGTGAAGAGGATGTTCTTCGCGTCGCCCGGTCCGGGTGTGGCGAAGGGCAGGCCGTCGGGCAGGACAAGGTGGCCATCATGGGCTGCGGCCGCCGCGCGCAGCCCGGTGTCATCGATCTCGGCCCGGGCGTTGACGTGCCCGGCCCAGTAACCGATGCCCTGCGACGGCAGCGCGAGCGAAACAAAGGGCGAGCGCGGCGACAGGTATTTGCCCGGCCGGAAAATCTCCGTGACGCGGTCGTTGAAGTGCGCCGTGAGATCGACCGTCTCAGGATTGGTCACGGCCACTGGGGCGTCCCACTCGGCGGGTCGCGCCCAGGGCAGCAAAGGTGGCGCCGGCTCAAGTGGTGCCGGACGAGCCACCCCGGACCAAGTCACCCGTATCTCCCATTTCGTCGCGGGGGGAGCGACGATTTCCAGCCGCCCATCCTCCAGTCGCTTCCCTTCCCCGGCATGGCCGTTGAGCATCACCTTCCGCATCTCTCCCGGCGCAGAAAACTGCAAGCGCAGCGCCATGGGCCGGGCGAAGTGCGGCTCAATGGTGAAAGTGTCGGTCGGGCCCTGACGCGTGAACCCCAGGCTTACTTGTGGGTGATGCAGACTGGCCTGCCCCCACTCTGCCGGGAAGCCCGGGACGATGCATAGCTCGCCGGCGAGCGCGTCGGGTCGGACGCCGAACAGGCCTTCGACGACGGCGCGGCTCAGCACGCCGCTGCCGTCGGCAAAGTCGCGCTGCGACTCGCGCCGGTAGACGTCGAGATAGTTCATCGAGCCCACGTTGCCGGGCGAGATGCCCATGAACATCGAGGCCAGCAGCGAGCCTTTCAGCAGACGGAACGCTTCCTCGGAGCCGCCCGCCTGCCAGAGTCCGAGCGCCGTGTGCACATTTTCGTTCATGGTCACGTTGTTGAGCGACCACGTGTAGGGCATCCAGTCACTGGTCGCCATGACGTGATAAGGCTGGTCCGCCGGCACACCCGGACCGCGGACGGGCAGCTGGGGAATCCGGCTGACGATGTCAGCGGCCATCTTCCCCGCTTCCAGCCGGGTCGGCACCTCGGAATCCATCGTGTGGTAAAAGGTCCAGAGAGCCGCGCTGGGGTGGACAAGCTGGTTGCCGAGAAGATCCTTGGACTCGGCGAAGTGTCCGTCCGTCCAGAGCAGTTCGCGCATGGCCCGGACAATGAGATCCGCCTCGCGGGTATAGGGCGCCGGGTCGGCCCCCGCCAGCGGGGCGAGGCGCGCGGCCATCCGGTTGTGCCAGTAATTGTAGGCCGAGCTGTGGGCGGCGCCGCCGCCGCCGTATTGCAGGTCGTCGCTCGCCCAGATAACCGCGTAAGCTTCGTAGAGCGGGAGTTTTTCGGGGCCGAATTCACGGCGGAACAGCCGGCGTTCCCACGCGAGGTGCCGCTCGAGGACGGGCCACATCTTTTTCGCGAACTCGGTGTCACCGGTCCAGAGCAGGTGGCGCAACAGGCCGTCGATGAAGACGGTGTTCATGTCATAGTGGCTGTTCGACAGGTCGCCGTTGCTGTGCAGCGCGGCCTCGCTGCGGGCGAGATTGGAGGCCGCATCCGGCGGCGGGAGTTTTGCCGGGATGGGATCGGTGTTCTGGAGGCCGGCCCAGTAGCTGAGGTTGGCCCGGGCGCGATCATGCCAGCCGAGGGCGTCGAGGGCATAAGGCCCGCGCCAGCCGAGGAGTTTCGTGCGCCACGCAATGGCCCCGTGCATGATGGCCTGCTGGGGTTCATCCCACACCGCATCGGCGGCGAGGTTGAGCGCGCCGACCGCGGCGTTGAGGTAGGCATCGGGCGTCTCGACCGACACCCGGGTGCGCAGGGCGGTGAAATGCGCCTCGCATTCGGCGAAGAGGCGCGGCAGCTCCGCCGGGGCGAAGACCGGGGGTAGCGAGAGCCGGGCCGGGCCGCGGTTCACCCCGGGCCGGCTGGCGGTGACTTCCTTGTAGGTGCCGAGCTCGTCCGCGGCCAGCGAGTCCACCAGCAGCCGCTGGCAAGAGAGCAACACGGGCTGGTCACGGGCGAGCGGGGTGCGGCCGACCACGACCGGCAGCGCGGGTGTCTGGATGAAGACGGCCGAGAGCAAAGCGGAAAGGTCGTTCCAGTGGACGGCATCCCCGATCGTGAGCCGGGAACCCGCGGGCACGAGGCCGGCAATGGTAGCGGCCTTGGCCGTGACGGTGAACATACCGGAGGCGAACTCGACCGAGTTGTCCCGGCAAAAATCGGGCTGCAGCTGGAAATACCGGCTGATGGGCACCCGCTCGGTGCCGATGTCGCCGTCGCGCGACCCGCGCTGGCCGTTGATGCCGCCGTAGGCCCAGACGAGCTCCAGGCCCGGCGTGATGTCGGTGGCCTCGACACGAACCACCAGTCCCTCGGTCTGGTGCCAAGCCAGGGCGGCAAGCCGGATTACTCCGGCGCTACCGAGCAGCGGATCGCGAATCTCGTAGAGTAGTTCGCCCGGACGGTAACGCGTGGTGATCTGCGCGGCTTCGTGCAGCCACTTCGCTCCCGTGGCGGAGTGGACGCCGAGCCGCAGGTTCCCACCCCGGCCCGGCAGGTACAGCACGAACTCCGGTTTGTCGCCACCGTCGACGCGAAAGGCCGTGTTGCCACCGTAGAGCGGCCGGTTGAAAAATTCGACGCCGTTCTCGATGACAAAATCGCCGCCGTCGGGCCGGTAGCGCAGCGGGCGCTCGATGTTGTCCACCAGGTTCGGCCGGAGCTCCCGGGCCGCGGGTGCCTGTCCCGCCAGCCGCGCGGCTGCCAGCAGCACCACGCCCAGCACCCAAGCCGGTTTGTAAAATAATACGTTACAAAGTCTGGCGGAGACGATCACGGCGGATCAAAGCGGAAGACCACTGCACCCGAAAAGCCGTTCTTCACCGTTGGGGTCGCCGATTGCGGGCCGAGCTGGTCGGTGGTGTGGAATTTGTTCCGCATGGCCGGGATGACCTCGAGGAAGCTGAGGCCTACATCAGGCAGGTCGAGCAGGCCGTTCACGCCATCACGCGGCTTGCCGAGACCGAAGAACGACGAGTGCTCGGCTGAGACCCACGGTTCCACGATCAGGCGGCCGGCGGTCGTTTCCAATGTGATCCAATCCCAGTCACGGAAATAGCCTTTGAACTCGGGATAGGCATAGGTCTCGCCCGGCGTGCTGTCGTTGAACGCCACCTCATGCACCCCGTGTTGCCCGCCTTCCAGCCGGTTGCGCCAGACGCGGTAGGGCCCCTGTCCCAGCCAGCGTTTTGACTTCACCACCTTGTCTGGCAGGTCGAAGCGGATACCGAGCACGTCGCATTCGCCGTCGGCCGCGAAGCTGTAATTTAAGCGCACTTCTCCCTTGAGGTCCACGCTCCAATCCAGACTCATCCTCGGGTTTTCGTATTTGGCCGAGACAACGGCCCGGCCGTCGTAAGGGGTGGTGGTATGCGTGAGCGATACCAAGGTCGGTTCCGCCCCAACCGGGACGAAGGTGCGGTCCTGGCGCTTCAACGCGAGCAGGGTCGGCCCGGTGAGGAAGGACCAGTCGCGGCCGGCCACCGTGGCCGCAGCCAACCGGCCGGTGGTCTTCGAGAAGGTGAAACGTGATGAGCGGGCCTGCACGATCAGGGCCTCGGAAGTTTCTTCCACCACCGGGGTCTCGTGGACCGGATCAGGCCGGAGGCTTTCTTCCGGAACATGCATCATCTTGGCTAGTACAGCGCGCGGTTTGAAGGGTGACACGAAGGCGTGGACGATTCCGGTCCAGCGGGAAACCGTGGTCAGCTCCTTTCCGTTGGGATCCACCACCGTGACATACAGCCGGTCGGTTTTATCGAGGCCTTGCTGCTCAAAGGGTATCGTCAGTGTGCCCGTGCCACCCGGCGGCACATCGGGTCCCTGGCGCGCTCCTTGCGTGAGTATCTGCTCCTTCTCAGGGCCGGTTGCCGAAGGCAGGCGCACGTGCCGCCAGATGAAAGTGCAGTCCTTCAAATTAGTGAATGCATAGTCGTTTTTAAGGGAGAAGGTCGAAGTGGCGTGGCCGTTGTCGGGCATTTCAACGGCCCCTTCGTCCATCGACGTGATCTGCACCGGCGACCAGATGGTCTTCACCGTGTAGAAGCTGCCTTCCTTCTCCCCGCGCGGGCCGACGATGCCGTCGGGGGCGAGGTTGCCGGCGTTGTCGATGCGGCCACCCTGGTCGGCGCGGGCGATGCCCTCGTCGGCGAAGACCCAGAAGAAACCGCCCGCGACGGTCGGGCTTTTCCGCATCACGTCCCAGTAGTCCCGGAAGCCGGCGCCGATGCCGCCGTCGTAGAGGCCGTGCAGGAACTCGGTCGGCATGTAGAGCATCGGCCCGGCGCTCTTTTTCACGTGCGAGTCCCAGACCTCGTAGTGGTCGGTGTCCACGCCGCTGAACTTCGCCCACGGGTGCAGCACGGGGCGCTGCTGGATGTCCCACTTCGCAAACTCGCCGTCCACCTCGGTGTTCCAGCCGCCCTCGTTGCCGTTGTCCCAAAACAAAATGCTGGGGTGGTTGACGTCGCGGCGCACCAGCTGGCCGATGAGTCGCGTGCCGGTCGGCGTGTCGTAGAAACCCTGCCAACCCGCGAGCTCGTCGAGCACGTAGAGGCCCAGCTCATCGCAGGCCTCAAGGAAGTGCTTATCCGGCTGGTAATGCGACATCCGCACGGAATTCATGTTCATCTCCTTGATGAGCCGGGCGTCGGCATAGCTCTGGGTGCGGGAGATGGTGCGGCCCGTGTCGGCGTTGAAGCAGTGGCGATTGACGCCCTTGAGGATGATCTTGGCGCCGTTGAGGTAGAGGCCGTCCTCCGGCCGGACCTCAAAGGTGCGGAAGCCGAAACGCTCAGCAACCATGTGCGGTTCGCCGCGGTCGCCCGGCTCGTAGGTGAAACGCACGCGGTGCAGGTGCGGCGTCTCGGCGGTCCAGAGGGCGACACCCTCGAACCGGCCGCTGACGGTGACCTTGTCCGCACCTGCGTCGACGGCGGCGGACATCGCCGGGCCGACCGGCCGGCCGGCCGCATCCGTCACCTCGGCGGTCACGCGGCCGGCGACGCGAGCCGCGGCGCCGAGGTGGATCCCGGCGGTGAAACGACCGTCCGCCCCGGCGTCGATGCCGGTCCATTCGATGTGGGCGCGCGGGCGCGCCTCGAGCCAGACCGGCCGGAAGATGCCGCCGAAGGTCCAGTAGTCACCGATACGCTCGGCACGATTGACGCCCTCGTTGGCCGATTTCTTGCGGACCACGACCTCGAGCCGGTTGTCGCCGGCGAAGTCGAGGAGCGCGGTGATGTCGTAATGGAAGCGGTAGAACGAACCCTGGTGGACAGGGCCGGCGGAGCGGCCGTTCACGCGCACCTCGGCATCGGTCATGACGCCGTCGAAGACGAGGCGCACGGCGCGGTCGCGCCATTCAGCCGGCACGCGGAAAGTGTGGCGGTAGTGGCCCTCTTCGTCGGCCAGCGGGGGCGGCGCGGGCTTGTCCTTCGACGGCCGGTGGTGCACGCCGTAGTTGTAGGTGCCGAAACCCTGCTGTTCCCAGCACGAGGGCACGGGGATGGTGGTCCAGGTCCCGCTGTTGCGCCCGCCGGTGCAGAGGAACTCCCACGGCACGGCGTCCTCGGGGCCCGTGCCCGAGAGGTAGCGCACCTCGGTCTCGCGCGCAGACGCGATCACCGTTGCAATCAACAGGCCGAGGACAAGGCGGACAGGGCGGAACAACATGGCGGGGGTATCAGGCGCCACTGGCGAGGTTCAGGAGGAAGAGGAACAGGCCCACGATGGCGGCGGACAGCGAGCAACAGGCGATGAAGCCGATGGCGTCGGTGCGGTCCCATTTGCAGAATTCCCAGTTGGACCACGGCAGCAGCTTCGTGTGGTCAAAACGCGTGGGATTGACCCGGGTTTCCTCCATGGCCGCCGCCTCCAGCTCGGGCGTGTCGCCGACGGGGGTCTTCATCTTGCCGTAGAACAGCGCCACGCGCGCCGGGTCGGTCCGTTTCGTGAGCAGGCTGACCACGATGAGCACAGCGAAGGGGAACAGCGCGTCGAAGAAGAACTGGAGGGTGAAACGCTGCGTAGGGGTCATCGCCACGACATCCACGCCCATTTTGCCGACGAGCCAGGCTTCGAAGTTGAACCCGTTGGTGCGGGTGGGCGCGGCGATATAAGGACTCGTGAGGTCGGCCGCGTCGCGGTGGACCACTTTCGAGAAATAGACACCGGTGCCGGGCTTGGTGCTCGGCTGGGCCAATTCCGGGCTGGTCGCCATGGCCGGGATCTTGGACGCGGTCCACGGAACCACGAGAATCACCAGCGTCGAAAGGATCACGCAGGCCCAGACCGCCGGGGCGGTGACCCGGCGCCACCAGTAGGTGAGCAGCACGGCGGCACCGAAGGGGATGTTCACCGTGAGTACGATTTTCACGATGTCGTAGAAGCTGCCCATCAGGGTCGCCGCCACCGTGCCAAGGATGAGCACGACCACGATGGTGCAACGCGCGTAGAAGACGCCCTGGGCCTGGGTGATGTCGGGCCAGATCTGGCGGTAGACGTTGCGCACGAAGAGCGAGGAAATGGCAAGCGCCTTGGCCGCCAACGTGGACATGGTCCCGGCGAGCACGCCGGCCAGCATGAGGCCGACGAGGCCCGGCCCGAGCAGCTGATTCGACATCGAGCCCCATACCGCATCGGGGTCGGACAGGCCGCCAGCGCCGAACATCGCCACGGCGATCAGGCCGGCGAAGGCCCACATGATGATCATGAGCCGCTTCAGGTAGGTGCCCGAGACGCCGGAGCGCGCGGCGAACTCGTTCTTGGCCGAGCCGCAGATGCCCATGTTGTGGCTGAGCCCGCCGTTCTGCACGATGCTCACGAGCAGGATCCCGCCAAGACTCCAGACCGTGAACTGCGCGCCACCGGCCGCGCCGAAGAGGTTGAACATTTCCTGCGGCACCTTCGTGGCGAGCGCCGACCAGCCGCCGATGGCGTGCAGGCCGGTGGGGATCAGCAGCAGCGAGAAGACGATGATCAGCACGCTCTGCAGGCCCTCGTTGACCGCGGCGGCGGCCATGCCGCCGAGCACGATGTAGGTGCCGACGACCAGGGTGAAGATCGCGTAGAAGAAGAGGTCGTTGAGCACCGTCACGTAACTACGCAGCTCGCCGCGGGCGTTGCGATCGCGCAGGGTGTCCAGTTGCAGCTGCGCCGCGGGGGCGAGCGGCGCGACGGCGGCCTGCTTCTCCAGTACCTTCAACTCGCGGTAACCCTCGACGGCCGCGCGCTCCGGTGCGGTCCACTGCACCTCCTGCTTCACGACGAGCGATGAGGCGATCTTGTAGGCGGTGACGTTGCCGAAACCGAGAAAGACGCAGGCCACGAGGATCTGGAACGTGGCGTAGAACAGGCTGAGGCCCTTGCTGGCGTAGCGGTCTTCGAACAGGTCGGAGACCGTGGTCAGCCGCACGCGACGGAACCAGACATTCATGAACCAGAAGTACGGGTTCATGAAGACGGTCTGGAAGGACAGCCAGGCGCCGGGCGCGCCCTGCTGGTAGACGAAGCTGGCCGTGCTCACCGCGCCCTGGGGCTCGGTGGCGTTGCCGAAGTTGAGGAAAAACTGGTAGAGCTTGCCCAGCTTCCGGCCCGCCAGAAAAAACCCGTCCTCGTTCTGGGTCGCACCGGCGGCGCGGCGGCCGATCCAGACCACCGCCACCAGGTAGGCGACGACGACAAAAATATCGAGGGGGTGCAGGCTGCCGATGCGCATGAAAATTCGATTAGGGTGAAAGCGACCGTGCGCCGGCGGGGGTATGGGGCCGGCGCAGGCATCCACCATGCAGTTCGGGGCGTCTTATTCAACCCCGTCATCGCGCCGGGCCTCGGACAGTTCGCAGGAAGAAACTTGCCTGCACGGGGTCGCGCGGGGATAGCGGAGTCTGCGTATGACGAGCCGCCCCGATGTGCCATCCCGGAAGCCACGCTGGCTGGGCTTGGCGGCAGTCCTGACCGTGGTGGCGGTATTTGCGGCCTGGGACGCCGTGGTGCGCAGCCGGCACCTGCTGGAGGTGAGCGGCAGCTACGGGGTCGCTGTGGACCCGCCGCGCGAGGACGCGGAATCGCCCACCGGTTACGAACAAGGCAAGCGCTCCCTGCTGCTGCCCGCGGCGGACAGCGCGCACTGGGTGATGCAAACCCAGGCCATGATGGCGTCGGGCCACTGGCGGCTCCGGCACGTCAGCTATGACAACGCGCCCGAGGGACGGGCCGTGCATTGGGCGGCTCCCTTCCATTGGTGGCTGGCCGGGCTGGCGTGGGTCGATCACCTTGTTTCCGGCCGGCCCGTGGGCCTCTCGGTCGAACGTGCGACCCTGGCGGCCGGCCCCGTCATGCTGGGCCTGCTGCTCGCCGGCCTCATGCCCCTGCTCTGTCGGAAATTCTCCCCCGTGGCGGCCGCGCTCACCGCGCTTGGCGTGGTGGCGGTTCATTCTTTCTATACCGATTTCCAGCCCGGGCGGGCGGATCATCACGGGCTGGCGAACATCTGTTGTCTGCTGACGGTGTTGTTGATGGCGGGCGGCATGGCGGCGCCGGCCCGGCGGGCGGCGCGACGGTGGTTCGCCGGTTCGGCCCTGGCCGGCGGGGCGGGTTTGTGGATCAGCGCCGCAACCCAGGTGCCGGTCCTGATCGGTCTTGGCCTGGGCGTGCTGGCTGGCGCATGGGCGGGACGCCGCGCAGACCACCGTCCGGTCTGGCTGGACGATCCGGGCCTGTTTCGCTTGTGGGGATGGACGGGCGGGGGCGCGAGCTTCGCGGCCTATCTGCTCGAATATTTTCCCTCCCACCTCGGCCTGCGGTTGGAGGTGAATCACCCACTTTATGCGGTGGCCTGGATCGGAGCGGGCGAGATGCTCCGGGTCGCCGTCCTCGTCCTGCGGGATGGATGGCGGCCCCTGCCCCGCCGCGACCACATGGGGGGAGGAGTGGCCGTGCTGCTGGTGGCGCTGCTGCCGGCCATCCTGGCGGCCACGGCCGCAAAGACCTTCACCGTGGCCGACCCGTTTGTCTGGCAATTGCATTCAGTCTATATCTCGGAGTTCGGCGGATTGGGGCGGTTCGTGACGCTGGACGGGCATTCCCTCACCCTGTGCCTGCCTTTGCTCTTGCTGGTCCCTCCCCTTTGGCTGGCCTGGCGCCGGACCACGCCGCCCGGGGCCAGGGCTCAACTGGCGCTGGTGCTCCTGCCGGCCGTGCTCGGTGCGGCGATGGGCTTGAACCAGGTGCGCTGGCTGGGTCTCGCCCACGCCCTGTCCGTGCCGGTGCTTGCCGTCTTTTTTCAGGTTTTGGAATCACCGGGTGGCGCCACGCGCCGGGCGCTCGCGGCCTGGGCGGTGGCACTCGCGCTGTTGCTGCTGCCGGGTGCGGTGGATGCCGTGCAACGGACCCGCGCCAGCGCCGAGTTCACCGCCGGGGAAATGCAGGCGCTGGCGCAACGCGACGTGGCGCACTGGTTGCGGCAGCGTGGCGGCGGGGATCGCGTGGTGGTGGCCGGCACGCCCACCCCCACCACCAACCTCATCGCCCTCGGCGGGCTCAACGGGCTGGGCACCCTGTATTGGGAAAATGCCGAGGGCCTCAAGAAAGCGGCGGCCCTTTTCGCCGCCCCCTCGCCCGACGCCGCGCGCGAAATCGCCGCCCGCTGCGGGGTCACCCATATCGCCCTGTTTTCGTGGGACTCCTTCGAGGTCTTCCTCGCGAAGCTTTCCCGGGGCGTCCCCGCTGAAGCGCCCTATCCCCCGGACATGTTTGTTGTCCGCCTGCTGTCCGAGGCGGTGCCGCCACCGTGGCTGCGCGCCGTGCCGTTTCAGCTCCCGGAGAACGCCGCGTTGAAAGACGCGCGGGTCCGGATCTGGGAGGTCATCCCGGAACAGACGGAGGCGGCCGCCACGGCCCGCGCCGCGAATTATTATTTTGAGCTGGGGCTGCCGGCGTTTGCCGCCCGTTACGTCCCGCTGCTCGAGGCGTTCAAGGATGACCTGTCGGCCAACGTGTTGCTCGCGGGCCTTACCTCGTGGCAGCAGGATGCGGATGCTTTTGCGCCGGCGTTTCGCCGCGTCCTCGCCCAGCTGCCCCAGGCGGACGTGCTGGCCCTGGACGAACACCTGCATCTCGTGGTGGTACTCGTGGTCGGCCAGCAGCAGCAACTCGCCCGCGCCCAGCTCCAGTCCGCGATGCGGAAACTCGATGAACGCAGCCTGCGGCGCCTGACCATGGGCGAGCTGAATGATCTGCTCGAGCTCACGGGAGCCCTCGGGGTCGGCTGGCCCGATCCGGCCCTGTCTCAGCTGGCCCGGGGGCTGGTGCCGCCTAATCGGCGGCAGTGAACATCCGTAGTGAGTGCATTGGATCAGACTGTAGCGGCGGTCTATGACCGCCGGTTCGGGAAACGGCGCTCATAGAGCGCCGCTACAGTAAATGAACCCACTACCAAGATCCCCGGAAGTGCCTCCCGTGCCACATCAAGGCTGATGCCCCGCCTCGAGCGAGCGCAGCAAGTCTTGCGCGGGCGCAAAGTCCGGACGGAGCCGGATGGTCATTTCGAGATGCGCCCGCGCTTCCGGCCAGCGGCCCTCGGCGCCCAAGGCCAGGGCGAGGTTGAAATGCACCTCCGGCAGGTCCGGCTTGAGGCGCAAGGCCTGTTCGAACTGCGCAATGGCCCCGGCCGCATCCTTCAGCTGGAATCGCGCCACCCCCCAGTTGCTGTGCGCCTCGGCGGAACCCGGCCGGAGTTGCACGGCGATCGCATAATGTTCGCTGGCTTCGGGCCAGCGACCCAGGGCCGCCAGCGCGATGCCGCATTGGAGCTGCGCCTCGGCCGGCGCAGGATCGAGGCGGATGGCTGCGGCCAAATGCGGCAGGGCCTCCTCCGGCCGGCCCAGTTTCGTCAGCGCGATGCCCAGGTTCAGGCGGGCATCCGGGTCATTGGGCAGGAGGCGCACCGCTTCAGCGGCCGGCGCCAGCGCCTCGTCGATCCGGCCGGAGTTCAGCAGGGCCTGTCCCAAGTTGGCGTGAAGGTGGGGATTGGCCGGCTCGAGGAGCAGCGCCGCGCGGTAGCGCAGGATCGCCTCGTCGATCCGACCCTGCTGAAAATGGACCCGGCCGAGGTTGTTGAGGGCGCGGGCGTTGGCGGGGTGGTGCGCGAGCACATCCTCCCACAGCGCCTGCTCGCTCAGATACACGCGGTTGCGTTGCACGGTGGCCAGGCCGGCGGCGACGGCCAGCGCCAGCCCCAAGGCGGCCGCGGTGCGCGGTGACCGACGGGCGGCGACCGCGCCCAGCACCAGCGCCACGACGGCGGCCAGGGGCAGGTACATGCGGTGCTCGGCCATGGTCTGGCTCACCAGCGGCACCACGCTGGAACTCGGCGCGAGGATCAGGAAGAACCACGCCCCGACAAACCCCAGCACCGGGCGGCGCACCAGCGCCCAGATAGTGCTCCCGAGCAAGGCGAGCACCACCGGACCCTGCCACCAGACCTCCCGCCACGAGTCCACCACCGCCGTGCCGTAATCGACGACCAGCGGGTGCGGCCAGAACGAAAGCTTCAGGTAAAGGACGATGGCTTCACTCTGTTTCAGCAGATACGACCACCAGGAAACCCCCAGGCCCAGGCCGGCCGCGCTGCCCCGCACGCCCCCGCCACTCAACACCAGCCACGCGAGCAGCAGCCAGGTGGCCGCCAGCGCACCGTAGTAGCCGCGCCGGGCCCGCCACGCGGCGGCAAAACTTCCCGCCACAAACGTCCGGTCGTAGAGCAGCACCAGCAGTGGTGCGGTCACCATCACCTCCTTCGTCGCCATGCCCAGCAGGCAGGCGAGCACCGACAGGCCCAGCCAGCGCCCGCCGCGAGCGAAGCCATACAGCGTGAGCAGGATGAACAGGCCACACAGCGATTCCGTCCGCTGTGCGATGCAGGTGACCGACTCGGTCTGGAGCGGGTGCACCGCCCAGAGCAACGCGATGGCGAAGGCCAGCGGCTCCGTCACCGCGCGGGTGCAGCGCAGCAGGCCGAAGAGCGCGAGGGTGGCGGCGGCATGGATCAGGATGTTCACCGCGTGGTAACCCCGGACCGACTCGCCGCCGAAGGCGTGGTTGAGGGCGAAGGAAAGATTGACCAGCGGCCGGCCGGTCGTGGCATTGCCGTCGGCCGTCGGCGTCAGGGCGGTGCGGAACTGCCGGATGGTCGGATTGTGCACGACGGCACTGAGATCATCGAAGAGGAAGGGGGCCGACCGGCTGTTCCAGTAAACGAGGAGGACGGCCGCGACGAGGACCACGGCGGGGATGAGCCAGTGGGACGGGGCAACCGGGGACGGGGCAGCGCGGACCATGGAAATCAGCGTTTCAACTCCAGGGCGCGGGCGAGGTTTTCCCGCACCGCCTCATCGTCGGGCCGCTGCTGGAGTATCTGTTGGTAGAGCGTGATGGCCTCATCCGTCTGCCCGCTTACCAGCAGGGCATTGGCAAGGTTGTTGCGCGCCGGGATGTAACCGGGGTCGAGCTCCAGCGCCCGGCGGTAACGGGTCAGCGCCGGGGCAAAATCCCCGGACTCGGCCGCCCGGTTGCCCGCAGCATAGAGCGCGGCAACGAGTCCCGCCGTCGCGTCGGTCGCGCCCGGCTGCAGGCGCAGGGCCTCCTCGAAATGCATGATCGCCTCGTCGACCCGGCCGGCCGCCGCGAGGGCCGCCGCTAGGTTGATCCGGGCGGCCGCCGATTCGGGCTGAAGCCGCACCGCCGCCTCGCCCCAGGGCACGGCTTCCCCCGGACGACCGAGCCGGACCAGCGCGTAGCAAAGATTGAGGCGGGCGTCGGCGCTGAGCGGCATCAGCCGGGCGGCCTCCCGATAGTGCCCCGCCGCTTCCTCGATCCGTCCGGCCTCGTTCAGGGCGATGCCGAGATTATTGTGCGCCCGGCCGTTGGCCGGGCGGTGCGCGAGGGTGTCCTGCCACAAGGCCAGCTCGCTATGATAAACCTGGTTGCGCCGGATCGTCAGCCCCGTGGCCACGCAGGCGAGGATCACGCCGGCGACCAGCACCGGACGGGCGCTGAAGCGCCGGCCCGCCAGACCCACCAGGAGCGCCATCACCGCCGCCAGCGGCAAATACATCCGGTGCTCCGCCATCGTTTGCGACACCAGCGGCACCACACTGGAGCTCGGCGCGAGGATGAGGAAAAACCACGCGCCGAGAAATCCCAGCACCGGCCGGCGCACCAGCGCCCAGCCCGTGCCAGCCACGAGGGCGAGCACCACCGGACCCTGCCACCAGACCTCCGTCCATGTCTTCACCACGTCAGCGCCGTAGTCCACCACCAGCGGGTGCGGCCAGACCGAGAGCTGAAGATACAACACGAGCGCTTCGCTTTGCTTGAGCAGATAGGACCACCACGACACGCCCAGGCCCAGGCCGGCGGCATCGCCGCGGGTGCCGCCCGTGCCGAGCACGAGATAAAGCAACAACCCCCAGGTGGACGCGAGGGCGAGGTAGTAACCGCGGCGGACGCGCCATGCGGCGGCGAAGCTGCCGGCCACGAAGGTGCGGTCGTAAAGCAGCACCAGCAGCGGCGCCGTCACCATCACTTCTTTGGTCGCCATGCCCAACAGGCAGCTGGCCACGGACACGACCAGCCAGCGCGGGGCCGAGGTTCCGCGGGCGAAACTGTAAAGGGTCAGCAGATAAAACAGTCCGCACAGCGACTCCGTGCGCTGGGCGATGCACGTCACCGACTCGGTCTGCAACGGATGCACCGCCCAGAGCAGGGCGATCACGAAGGCCGGGGTGCCGGGCGCGCTGCGGCGCACCAGGCCGAAGAGGGTGAGGGCGGCGGCGGCGTGGATCAGGAGGTTCAGCGCGTGGTAGCTCCACACCGCCTCCCCGCTCACGGCGTGGTTGAACGCGTAGGTCAGGTTCACCACCGGCCGCCCGGTTGTCGCGCTCCCGTCTCCCGGCGGCACCAGCGCCGTTTTCCATTCCCGGATCGAAACGTTTTCGACGATGGCGCTGATGTCGTCGAACAGGAAGGGAGCGCGGAGGGAGTTCCAGTAGGCGAACAACACCGCCCCCACGAGCACGGCGGCCGGCACGAAGGAGGGTGAGGGAAACGGCCGGGGGGGTTGGGGGGAGGCGGACATCACAGGCGGGCGAGGCGCAACCGCACCGCGGAATTTTCGAGGATGGGCAACGTGAGTCAACGGCGGACGCCGCAAACCCCTGCCCCGCGCGCCGGCCCGACCGTTAAAAATCGTTGCGCGCTGCCGGCGGCCGCCGTCTATTTTTTCGATGTCGAAAAAATCCCGCGCCAAAGTCACCGCGGCACCCCCGGCGGCGGACGGGGGCCGGGATTGGGGTCTGGCGGCGCTGGTGCTGGGCGCGACATTTCTCAGCTACCTGCCCGCCCTGCGGGGGGAATTCATCTGGAACGACAGCGACTATGTGACCGCCCCGTCCCTGCGTTCCCTGGCCGGACTGGCGGCCATCTGGTTCGAACCGGGTGCCACCGAGCAATATTACCCCCTTCTGCACAGTTTTTTCTGGCTGCAGCACAAGGTCTGGGGTGACGCGCCGCTGGGCTACCACCTGGTGACACAATTCCTGCACGCCGGGGGCGCCATCCTGTTCGCGCTTTTGCTGAAACGGCTGGCCGTGCCGGGGGCCTGGCTGGCCGCCCTGCTTTTCGCCCTGCATCCGGTGCATGTCGAGTCGGTGGCGTGGATCACCGAGCAGAAGAACACCCTCTCTCTCGTCTTCTACCTGGCCGCGGCCCTGCTTTATCTCGAGTACGATGCCTCGCGGCGGCGGCGCACCTACTGGATGGCGCTGGGCCTGTTTGCCGTTTCCCTCCTCTGCAAAACCGTGACCGCCACGCTGCCCGCGGCTTTGCTGGTGGTTTTCTGGTGGCAGCGCGGCCGGCTCGAGTGGCGGCGCGATTTCCGGCCCCTGCTGCCGTGGTTGGCACTCGGGGCCGCGGTCGGCCTTTTCACCAGCTGGGTTGAACAGCACTACCTCGGGGCCAAGGGGGCAGGCTTCGACCTGCCCTGGCTGGAGCGCGGCCTCGTCGCGGGCCGGGCGTTCTGGTTTTACCTCGGACAGCTCGTCTGGCCCTTTGAGTTGAACTTCATCTACCCACGCTGGATTCCCGACGCCACGGACTGGCGGCAATGGCTCCCTCCCCTCGCCGGGCTCGCGCTGGCCGCCGCCTTGTGGTTGTCGCGCCACCAGACGCGCACCCCGCTTGCCGTACTGCTGTTGTTTGCGGGGTCGCTCTTCCCCGTGCTGGGCTTCGTCAACCTTTACGGCGGGCTCTATTCCTGGGTCTGGGATCACTGGCAATATCTGCCCGACCTCGCGCCGCTCGCCCTCGTCGCCGCTGCCGGGACCCAGGGCTGGGCCCGGATGCCCCCGGCGTGGCGGCGGGCAGGCCCGGTCCTCGCCCTGCTGCTCCTGCTCGGCCTCGGCGGCCTGTCCTGGCGTCATTCGCGGCTGTTTCACGACAACGAGACCCTTTTCCGCGCCACGATCGCGCGCAACCCGGCGGCGTGGATGGCCCATTTCAACCTGGGCGGACTGCTGGCCCGGGACCCGGCACGCCTCGCCGAGGCCATTCCCTGTTTCGAGGAGGCCCTCCGGCTGAATCCGACGATGGCCGACGCCCACTACAACCTGGGCACCATCCTGACCCGCCTGAACCGCCCCCCCGCGGAAGCGTTCGCCCATTTTGAGTCGGCGCTTCGCCTCGATCCGGCCAATGCCGCCATTCACTACAACTATGCGAACGCCCTGGCCAAGGCGCCCGGCCGCGGGCCCGATGCCGTGGCGCACTATCGCGAATCCCTGCGCCTCAAACCCGATCTGGCCGGGGCCCACTACAACCTGGCCCTGCTGCTCCTCGCCCAGGACCGCGCGCGCTACCCCGAGGCGATTGCCCATCTCGAGGAGACGCTGCGCCTGACCGACGAATTCCCCCTCGCGCGGGAGATCGTGGACAAGTGGCGGTCCCTGCCGCGGTGAGCCGCGCAGGCCGGGCGCACCCCGGCAAAAAAAGCACCCCTGCTTGCGGCAGGGGTGCGGGGAACAAATCCTGGGCGTGCGATCAGAAATCGAACGTCGTGGTGACAAACCACTGGCGCGGATCCTTGATGCGGTAGCCCGCAATCGAGCCGTCCGGGTTGTACTGGGTCGGCAGGATGCCGCCATCCTCAAACGCATCGCGCACGTTCAACTGCACCTTCAGCCCCACCCGGTCCGCCATGATTTTGGTGGAGTAGGAAACCCAGAAATCGAAGCTGTATTCGGCGGGGGTGTAGATGGGACGGGCGAGATCAGGGAACACAATCACGCTCTGCGTCGGCGTGGGATGCGAGTAGGTCGAGGGATCCTCCAGGCCGTAATAACCGGCGACGGCCCGGTCAAACCAGCGGGCGCTGCCGCCCACCGCGATGCCCTTCAGGCGGCCTTCCACGAAGTTGTAGTTGGTGAGGAAGCTCGAGCTCCATTCGCGCAAGTTGGGCGAGTTCGTGTTTTCCAAGCCGATCAACCGGTAGTACTCCGGCACGACGATGCTGTTATAGGTGGCCTCCGGCGTGCCGGTGGTGCCGGTGGGCCCGGTGGCGTTGGAGACGGCATCGGAGCTGAACCCGGTGCCCGTCCAATAGCGCTGCAGGCGCAGCACATTGCCGTTGGACCGGATGTACTGCGGCGCCATGTCGGGAGCGACCATCGCCTCCCATTGCGGCTTGCGGTGTTGGATCCACGAGTCGAGTTCGCCGACGGAATCCGAGTAGGAGGCCCGTTGCTGGCCGACCGTGAGCTTCATGGTCCAGCTGCGCGTGGGATTATACGTCAGCTGGAGCTCCTTGCCATTGGATTCATTGGACTCGGTGGACTGGATGTTCTTGCCGTCGGGCCAGGTGAAGGGGAGGCCCTGGAGGGCGGCGATCTGGTCCTGCTGCGCCGACGTGAGCGGGTACACCGTGTTGTTGTCGAAGTTCGGGTCGGCCGGGAGCTGGCCGGCGCGAATGCGCACGACCTGGCGGGCCCAATCGCGGCCGGACTGCGTGTCCATGCGGACCGTGCGGCCGGTGGGGGTCGAGCCCGCCGCGGACGGGGCGTTGAGGTTCGACGCCTTGAACCAGTTCAAACGGACCACCAACTTGCCATCAAACAGGTTTGCGCCGATGCCATAATCCTCGCCCTTGCCTGACGGGACGGGCAGCTGGTTGCCGAAAAAGTCCGATTGCAGGGTCGAGGGGGCGTTGAAGTTGTCGGATCTGTTGTAGTGGAAGCTGAGGTTGCGCAGGGCATCAGCCCAGAAGCTGCCGGCCTCCGCCTTGCGGTCGATGGAGTCCCAGCCCTTGAACAACCTGACGACACCACCCATGGTCGAGGTATCACCCTCGAACACGACGGGCGCCCCCATGATGCCCCAATAATCGGAATTGCCGAAGCCATTGGTGTACAGATTCTCGTTGGTCAGGCCGGTGCGGTCGTTGACGCGGATGGTGACCTGGTCCCGACGCCAGCCGATGGTGGGGATGAGGCGTTCCTGCCAGAGCCAGCCCTGCCAGGCGAAGCTGGCGGACTCGACTTTCTTGGTGGTGACACCGAATCCGCCGCCTGCGTAGAACAGATTATGGTCATAGCTCATGTCCGCCGTCTTGTAGCTCTGGCTGACCCAATCATAGTAATTCATCGCGGCGACATTTTGCCCGCCCTGAGTCGTGCCACCCAGCGACGGGATCGGGCCCGGGGCGGTGATCACGTTGATGCCGCGCGAGACCGCGCCATCGCCGCCCGTGCCGACATAATAGTAGCGCGCGACCTGGGCGGCGTTTGCGGCCCAGTTCGTGCGCGCGTTGCCGGCGGCCGCCAGCGAAGCGGCGGTGGGCAGGAAGCGCGGATCACCGCCATCGTTTGACAGGCGGTAGCGCAGGTTGTTGTTCCAAAGTTCCTGCCGGCTGACCAGCCCGAGGAACTGGTGGTGGCCCAGGTGGCGGGTCCAATTGTTGTTGTTGGTCAGGTCCAGCGTGTAGGCCAGCATGGCGCGCAGATTGTCATTGGACTCCGGACGGTAGAAATCATCCGCCTGCCAGTCCTGCATGTAGGACGAGCCGAAATAGGGGTTGGGTTGTCCGTTCAGCAGGTGGGTGTTCGTGTCCACGAACAATCTCACCGCATCATTGGCCTGACCCTGCCCATAGTGGGTGAGCTCTTCCATTTCCTGGCGGAACCAGCCGGCCTTGAAGGTCAGGTTGGGCAGGATCTGCTGGTCCAGTTCAAGATTCATGGTCTCCGCCGTCTGGACGCCGTAATTGGACCCCTGGATGTTGTATTTCTCCCAATCGTAGATCGATTTGTCGCTCACGGCCACCTCGGCCCAGCTGCCGTAATTGGTCGCACCGGTGCTGGCGGGAGGCGTGGGCGTCTGCCGGGCCCGGGTGGAGGTATAGCGGGCCGAAGCGGCAACCCACTGGGCCTGCGTGCGCGAGCCGACGGGCGGCGCGGCATAGATGTTCAGGGGAGGGGTCGTGGCGCCACCACCGGCCAGGGCATTGTCGACCCAGTAATCGTAGATGATCCCGTTGTCATAGCGGATGCGGGGACGGCCGGGGAAGGTCATGCCCGGGATATACAGAGGGCCGGGGTTGCCGTTGTTATAGTTGTCAATCGCGCCGTTGCCCACGGGAGTCACCGACGTGGAGATAAAGCGGGCGTCCCGGGTGTCGATCAGGTACGGGCCCTTGGTGGTACCGTTGGAAAACGTGATCATCTGGGTGGTGGGGTTCCAGCCCGGTTTGCCGGCGGCCCGCCACTCCGAGACAAAGTCGATCGGCATGGCATAATTGGGCCGGTTGTTGAAGTTGTCGTAGTGCTCGTAGCTGCCCGTGATCTTGGTTTTGCGGAAGGGCTTGAACGTCATCGCGGCATATTGGCGCCGGTAGGTGTCCGAGGAGGGCTTCCGCTGGAAGCCGCGGGAGTCATACAAGCCGGCGAGGTAGATCGCGATCTTGTCGCCGATCGGGATGTTGGTGTTGAAGCTGGCGCGCCAGGCATCGAAGCTGCCGCCGCGCAGCGCGACCTGGCTATGCTGCTTGCCAAGGACCGCCTCACCCGTGGACTGATTGATGATGCCGGCGGCACCGCCGGTGCCAAAGAGCATCGAATTCGGGCCGCGGCTGATTTCGACCGAGTTGGTGTTGTAGCTGTCGAACGCCAGCCGCTGGATCGTGGGATAATTGTTCTGTGCGGTGTCCGCCGCGCCCAGGCCGCGCACGCGGTTGGCGGTGGCGATGGTCTGCGGGGCGCTGTCCGTGTCGGCGTTCCAGCCGGCGATACTGTCGCGCATCATGCCGCGGCTCAGGTTGGAAGGAGTGTAGGTGCCGGCACCCTCGGTGTTGGCCTCATAGAGGAACACGTCGTTGATATCCAGCGAACCGGTGTCATCCAGCTGCTGCTTGGTCACCACCGTGATCGAGGCGGCGAGATCGGAGAGGTTGGAATTCAGGCGGCTGCCCATCAGGGTGTTCTCGGCGTAGTAGCCGGAGTCCTTGGTGGTCGTGACCACGAAGGGCGAAAGCTCGATGGCCTTCTCCTCCTTCTTCTCAGGTTCTGGGGTCGGAGCCACCTGCGCGAAGACAGGAAGGACCAGGGATGCTGCCAGCAAAGGCGTCAGGTAACGCCGGACTCGGGGTGAGTTCATGGTGAGCGGGGTCATGATGGGGTTGGGGTCAGGGATGGTTTGCAACTACGCATCCGGACGCGCGAATCCACGATGCGCTCGGATGCCTTGGGGGTTGGGGTGCGAGGTGACTGACTAGGGCGGTAACTCCTATTACCCCTACGAGAACCTTCCCAAACACCAGACACAACGGAGCCTTGTTTCAGACAGTCCGAGCCCTTTACCAGTCCGCCCCCGCCGCCGGGCCCGGCCTAGAAATCAAACCGGTCAATATTCGCCTGGTTGAAAATGTAAGGCTTCCCGAGGAGGATGTTGTCCCCCTTGACCTCGAAGGTGCCCAGTGTGCCAGCCTTGAAGCTGGTGGCGCCGGCCTTGAGCTCGTCCTTTGCCAGGGCCGCTGCAGCGAAAACCGTCAGGTAGCCGAGATCCTCGGTGTTCCAAAGCATGACGCTTTCCGTGACGCCCTCGTGGACGTAGCGCTTGTTCTCATTCGGCAGGCCGAGGCCGATGACCTTCACCTTGCCCGTCTTGCCGGCCTGCTTCACGGCCTCGGCGGCACCGGGCGTACCGGGTGTGCAGATGGCCATCAGCAGTTTCAAATTGGGATTGGCGCTCATCAGGGCGGTGGCTTCGGACTGCGCCTTGTCCTTGAGGTCGTCGCTCGGCCGGACGGCGACGAGTTTCATCTTCGGGTATTTTTGCGGAAGGTAGGCATCCATGTGCTTCAGCCATTCCCGCTGGTTGCCCGCCGTGAGCGTGGCCGTGATGATGGCGAACTCCCCCTCCCCGCCCATCAACCGCGCGGCCTCGTCGATCAGGCCATGGGCGATACCCTGCGGCGTGGCCTGGTTGACGAAGAACGAGCGGGCGTCGGGCAGCGCATCGGCATCGTAGGTGAGGACCTTGATGCCCTGCTTCTGCGCCTTGCGCAGCGCAGTGGAGAGGCCCTCCTTGTTCTCGGCCGCCACGGTGATGACATCGACGCCGAGGGTAATCCAGTTCTCGACAATCTCGTTCTGCTTGGCCGCGTTGCTGTCGGTGGGACCGTCGAAAAGCAGCTCGACGCCGAGTTCCTTGGCGGCCTTGTCGGCCCCGGCCTTGCAGGAAATGAAGTACGCGTTGCCCTTGGCCTTGGGCATCATGGTGATCATGAGCTTGGCGTCGGCGGCGAAGGCCGGAACGAGGCTGGTGAGCAGGCAGAGAAGGGCGCCAAAGCGCCGGGCGGAGGGGTTCATGCGGAAACGGGGGTTAAATGCCACCAGCCTGACGGCGGGGACGGAACGTAGACAAGATTTTTGGCAGGATGCTCCCGGTCAATGCGAGCAGGAGAAGCGCGCCCGTCAGCATGCCGGACATTTCCTCGGCCGCGTTCAATCGGATGACCGCGGGCAGGCAGGCCAGGCCGTTCTTCAGCACGGCGATGGCCGCCACGCCCAGCAGCGTGCCGGTGATGCTGCCGCGGCCGCCGAAAATACTGGTGCCGCCGAGCACGACGGCGGTGATGGCAAACAGTTCGTAGCCCGTGCCCGCGTCGGCCTTGGCCTGGCCGAGCCGCGCGGTGTAGATCAACGCGGCCAGGGCGGCGATCAACCCGGCCAGCACATAGACCAGGCCCGTGCGCCGCCCGACCGGCAGGCCGGCGTAACGTCCGCCCTCGGGCGAAAAACCGATGGCGCGGAACGAGCGCCCAAAGGTCGTGCGGTGCACCAACACCCACACCGCGCCGGCGGCGAGCAGGAACAGCCAGGCCTGCGTCGGCAGCCCGAGCCACCGCTCCTGTCCGAGGAAAAGGAAGCTGGCCGGAAAATCGGTGTAGGTCACCGCCCCGTGCGTGATCGCCTCCGCGAGCCCGCGGAACAGCGAGTACGTTCCCAGCGTCACGATGAGCGGAGGCAGCCGCAGGACCGTGATGAGCCCGGCGTTGAGGCCGCCGGCCAGCGCGCCCGCCACGAGCGTCAGCGCCGCTGCGACCGGGATCGCCAGCCCGCCGTCGTGCCAGAGCTTGCCAAAAAGAATCGCGCACAACCCGAGGAGCGAGCCGACCGACAGGTCGATGCCCGCCGTGAGGATCACCGGCGTCAGCGCCAGCGCGAGCAGGCCGATCTCGCAGGAATGCCGCAGGATGTCGAACTGCCGGTCGAGCGTGCCGAAGCCCACGACGACGCCCCGCCGGTTGGTCGTGGTGCCGTAGTGGTAGAAGAACCACCACTCCACCACGAGCACGGCGAGCAGCAGGGTCTCGTAGCGGAACACCATGCCTTTCCATCCGGACTGGTGATTGGCCGCGCTCATCCGTGTCCTCCCCCGGTGTTGCGCTGCCGCATGCCCTCCGCGACCACGGCGAGCAGGATGATCGCGCCCTGGATGGTTTTCTCCCAATAGGCCTCGATGTGCAGGTGGGTGAGCGCGGGGGAGACGCAGGCCAGCAGGAGCAGGCCGGCGAAGGCGCCCCACACATTGCCGCGCCCGCCCGAGATGGCCACGCCGCCCACGACGACGGCGGCGATGACCTTCAACTCCAGGCCCGAGCCCACCGCCGGCTGCACCTGTGGCGATTGCACGATGTTCATGGCGGCGGCGAATCCGGCCAGCGTGCCCATGAGCACAAAGACCATGAAGGTCACGAGCTGGGGCCGGATGCCGGCGAGCCGCGCCGCCTCGGCGTCCGTCCCCACCGCATAAACCCAGCGCCCGGCCGCCACGCGGCGCATCGCCACCCCGAAGATCACCAGCAGGACCAGCGCGGTGCCGACCAGGGTCCATTGCCCGGCCGCCTGGCTGAGGCCAAACCACTGCACGCTGTCCGGCAGGTTCACGAACGCGCCCTGCTGCCCGAGGTTCAGGCCCTGCCGCAGGATGACCATCGTGGCCAGGGTCACGACAATCGAGGGCAGCCGCAACCCGGCGACAAGCGCCCCGTTGCAGGCGCCGAGCAGCGCCCCGGTGCCCGCCGCCACCGGCACGACCAGTGCGAGCGGCCAGCCGCGCGCCGCGAGCAACCCGGCGCAGATACTGCACACGGAGAATTGCGAGCCGACCGAAATGTCGATCTGCCGGCTGATGATAACCAGCGCCATGCCGCAGGCGACCACCAGCGTCGGTGCCTCGCGCGTGACGAGCGAGAGCAGCGGTTGCGGCTGGAAGAACGCCGGCGCGAACACGGCCATCGCCAGCAGGACCAGGCCCAGGGCGATCGTGACGGAGATTTCTCGGAAATAGCGGTTCATGACGGTTGGCCCAGCGCCGCAGCCATGGCCGTGTGCGGATCGGTATCACCCGGGAGAATCGCGGTCAGCGTGCCACCGCGCATCACGCCGAGGCGGTCGCTCAACGCCAGCACCTCGGGCAGGTCGCTCGAGATCAGCAGCACCGCCAGCCCGTCGGCCGCCAGTCGCCGGATGATGCGGTGGATCTCGCCCTTGGCCCCGACATCGACGCCCTGCGTCGGCTCGTCGAGGATCAACACGCGCGGCTTCGTCGCCAGCCAGCGCGCGAGCGCCACCTTCTGCTGGTTGCCGCCGCTCAGGCTCGACCCCGGGGCGTCCGGCCCCGCAGCCTTGATGCTCAGCTCCCCGATGAATTCCGCCGCCAGCGCCCGCTCCGGCCCGGCCCGCAGCCAGCCGCCGGGAAACAGGCGCCCGTGCACCGCCATCGTCATGTTCTGCGCGATGGGCATTTCCAGAATGACGCCGTGCCGCCGCCGGTCTTCCGGCACATAGGCCAGGCCAGCCGCGATCGCTTCGCCGGGCGAATTGATCCGGAGGTCTTGCCCGTCGATCTGCACCCGGCCCTGATCGGCCGGGGTCAGGCCGAACAGCGTCCGCGCCAGCTCGGTGCGCCCGGCCCCGACCAGGCCCGCGAGGCCGAAGATTTCGCCGGCGCGGATTTCAAAGGACACGTTCTTCACGCCCCCGGCCGCGCAGCCCAGCCCGGCGACCGCCAGTCGCACCGGCCCGGGCGTCGCGCCGGGGGCGCGCTCCGTCAACCCGACTTCGCGCCCGACCATCAGCTTGATCAGCTCCGCCTCGGTGACCTCGCCCACCGTGCGGGTCCCCACGCTCAGGCCGTCGCGCAACACCGTGACCCGGTCGGCCAGCGCGCGGATCTCCTCCAGCCGGTGGGAAATATAGACGACCCCCGTGCCCGCCGCCCGCAGGCTGCGCACGATCTCGTAAAGTTTCTCCTGCTCGCGCCGCGTGAGCGAGGCCGTCGGCTCGTCCATGATGACGATGCGCGCCCCCGCGCCGAGCGCGCAGGCGATCTCCACCAGCTGCTGCTCGGGCATGGACAACTCCCGCACGGTCCGGTCGGCGGGGAATTCCGCCCCGATCCGGTGCAACAGTTCCGCCGCCTGCGCCGCGCGCGCGCGCCAGTCCACCCGCCGCCACGCCCCGCCGCCCTCGAGCCGCAGCCCGATATTCTCCGCCACGCTCAGCTCGGCGAACAGCGCCGGCTGCTGGTGCACGCACGCGATGCCGAGGGCGCGGGCCGCGGTCGGGGTCAGCGCGCCCAGCGGCCGCCCGGCCAGCGTCATCGTGCCGGCATCGGGGGCGCGGCCCCCGGTGATGACATTGATCAGGGTCGACTTGCCCGCGCCGTTCTCGCCGAGCAGCGCGTGCACCTCGCCGGCCCGCAGTTCGAAATCCACGCCCTGCAGGGCGCGCACCGCCCCGTAGTTTTTTTTGATGCCCTCAAGGACCAGCAGGGGCGCGGACGTTTCGTGGCGCATGAATGGAGTGGGGCCCGATGGGGGCCGCTCCGGATTCAACTCCGGCCGGACGGGGCGGCGAGACTGAAACCGCTCGCCGCCAGCGATTGCTCCGCGACATAGGAGCGGCGCAGCGCTTCGGCCATGCCCACGATCTCGGGCACCTGCGAGGCGTCCCCGTTGGTGCCCGACCAGGCGACCTGGTCGGTTGGCACGGTCCCGATGCTGGACTGCCCGTGGATGGATTCGATCAGCGCGGTGTGCCGGCCGGCCAGCTCGGTCGTGCAAATGGACGTGGCCGGATCCCGCAACCGCTGCAGCGCCGTGCCGAACATCGCGCGCCGGGCGCCGGTGATGTCGAGCAGGGTCCGCCGCGTGGTGCCACCGTTGGTCGCGCGCCACCAGGCCTCGGATTCGTAGCGCCAGCAGGCCTGGCCGTGGCGGCCGGTGATCACGATCTCGGGCTCGACCGTCTCGCGGCAGGCGTGGCTGGCGCCGAACCACAGCTTCACCCCGCGGGCGGTGACCGAGCGGACGACGGCCGTGTCAAAGCTCTCGATGGCGTGCGCCCGCAGCAGCTCGACGCCCTCGAGCTTGGGCGTGCTCGCGGGCACGTCGGCCCCGACAAAGAAAAGGCTGAGCATGACGAAGTGGGCGAAGGCGTTGTTCAGCGGGGAATCCATGACCGCCACGCCGTCCACCTTCAGGCGGCCGGCCCAGTTGTTGCGCGTGAAATAGCCCCGCGGCCGCGGCCACACGCCGAGGAAGCGCACCGACCAGATGTCACCGATCACGCCGCGCTGCAGCTCGTCCTTCAGCCAGACGGTGCCGGGCTCGTAGAAATCCTGGAAGCCCACGGCGACGAACCGCCCGGTGCGCTGCTCGACCCGGCGGATTTCCTCCACCTCCGTCACCGAACCCGCCAGCGGTTTTTCCACCAGCACGTTCGCGCCGGCTTCCAGCGCCGCGATGGTCATGCGGGCATGCCAGTGGATGCCGGTGGGAATCAGGCACAGGTCGATCTTCCCCGCGTGCCGGCGGAACATCTCCTGGTAATCCGTGAAGATCTCGCCCCCGTGCGCGCGCAGCTCGGCGATGGTCGCGGCCTCCTCCTGCGGGTTGATGATCGCCGCCGCCGTGATCTGGATCTCACCCCGGGCCCGGCTCTCGCGCGCCAGTTGCAAATGGATGCTGCCATAGCCGGACACGCCGATGATGGCGACGCGGGCGGGTTGGGAGGAAGCGGGCATGGGACGGAAAAAATGGGCGCTAATCCGGCAACGGGCTGGATCAGGCCCGGGCGAATCGCCTGAGACTGCTCCCGTGAGGGGTATGAGCGGGGTGGCTGAGCCGGTCAAACTAGCCCCGTGGCCCGGGGCGTCATTGTCCCCGCGGTCTTGACAGTCCGAGCACAAATCCCGGGCCGCCGCTTGATATGACGCGGAACTGGCGATACAGCCCGTGTACCCCATGAAATTTTCCACCCCTCTGCTCCTGCTGGCCAGCCTCGTCCTTTTTGCTGCCGTTGCTCCGGCCCGGGCCGTGCCTGCCGCCCGCCCGCCCGACACCACCAAGCCCTGGACGCGCTGGTGGTGGCCCGGCAGCGCGGTCGACCAGGCCAGCATCACGCGCCAGCTCGAGCAGTTCGCCGCCGCCGGTCTGGGCGGGGTCGAGATCACGCCGATCTACGGTGCGAAGGGCGCCGAGGCCCGCTACATTGAATTCCTGTCCCCGCGCTGGATGGAGATGCTGACCTATACCGCCCGCGAGGCGCAGCGCCTCGGCCTCGGCGTCGACATGGCCACCGGCACCGGCTGGCCTTTCGGCGGACCCTGGGTCGCCCCGGAGGACGGCTCGCAGAAAATCGTCCTCGTCGACGGCATGCTCGCGGGCACGCCCACGAAGATGAAGGTCAAGCGCGCGGCTCACGGCGCCGAGGGACTCGTCGTCGACCCCTACTCCACCGCCGCGCTCGGCCGCTACCTCGCTCCCTTCACCAAGGCGTTTGCGAATTTTCCCGCGGGGCTCGTGCGCGCCCAATTCCACGATTCGTTTGAATACTATGAGTCTGCGTGGACGCCGGAGCTGATGGCGACTTTCCAGTCGATGCACGGCTACAACCTGCAGGACCACGCCGCCGAGCTCATGGGCCAGAAGCCCCTCGAGTCCGCCCAACTCGCCCGGTTGAAGGGCGACTACCGCGCGACCCTCGGAAAACTACACCTCGACTACCTGCAAACCTGGATCAACTGGTCGCACGAGCGCCACTTCATCGTGCGCAACCAGTCGCACGGCGCGCCCGCCAACCTGCTCGATCTCTACGGGGCCGTCGACATTCCCGAGACCGAGACCTTCGGCTCGACCCCCTTCCCGATTCCCGGCCTGCGCCGCGAGTGGACCTCCAACCGCGACCTGCCCGACCCGCTCGTGCTTCGCATGGCGTCGTCGGCCGCGCACGTGATGGGCCGGCCGCTCGCTTCCAGTGAGACCTGCACCTGGCTGCGCGAACACTGGCAGGTCGCGCTCTCGTTCACCAAGCCTGAGATCGACCGGCTGTTTACCACCGGCATCAACCACATCCTCTATCACGGCACGGCCTACTCGCCGCAGGACGCGGCATGGCCCGGCTGGCTCTTCTACGCCTCCACGCAGTTCAACCCGCAGAACACCTGGTGGGGCGACTTCGCCGCGCTCAATGCCTACGTCGGCCGCGTGCAATCCGTGCTGCAGTCCGGCCGACCCGACAACGATGTGCTCCTCTACTGGCCGTTCGCCGATGTGGTCGCCGATCCCGACGGCCTGATGAAGCTCTACGGCGTGCACGACCGGAAGTGGCTCACCGGCTCGGCCTTCGAATCGGCCGCGACCGAGCTCATGAAACAGGGCTACGGCTTTGACTATATTTCCGATGCCCAGCTGCTCGTGGCCAAACCAGGCCGCAAGGGCGGCCTGGACACCCCGGGCGGCCACTACCGCCTGCTGATCATCCCCGCCACAAAACACATGCCGGTCGAGACGCTGCGCCATCTCGTGCAGCTCGCCCGCAAAGGCGTGGTCATCCACTTCCTGGCGCGGCCGGAGGACGTGCCCGGGTTGGGCCGCCTTGAAGAGCGCCGCGCGGAACTGGCCCAATTGCGCAGCGAACTCACCGATCTTTCCAAGCGTAGGCCGCTCTACATCAATTACGGGGAACAATCCGGCCTCCTCAGCGAAACCGCGCTCAAGTCGCGCGCCCGGGCCGAGCCCGCGGGCGCGGCTGGCCTTGAATTCATCCGCCGCGCGCACGACGACGGCCACGGTTACTTCTTCGCCAACCTCACGGACAAATCCTTCGACGGCTGGCTCGCGCTGGGCACCCCGGCCAAGGCGGCTGTGCTGACCGATCCGCTCACCGGCCGGACCGGCGACGCGACGCTGCGGCCCGGGGATGCGCCGCAGGTTTACCTTCAGCTCGCCCCCGGCGAATCCATCCTGCTGCGCACCTTCGATTCCGCCCGGGTCAAAAAGCTCGCCGCTTGGACTTGGGTCGCACCCGCCGGCCCGGCCGCACCGCTCGCCGGCGAATGGCAGGTCACGTTCCTCACCGGCGGCCCGGAACTACCGCCGCCCTTGAAAACTTCCGTACTGAAATCCTGGATCGAGCTCGGTGGCGAGGCCGCGCAACGTTTCGGCGGCACGGGACGCTACCGGCTGGAGTTCGATCTGCCCGCCACGGCCGCGGACGACTGGCTCCTCGATCTCGGCGATGTGCGCGAGAGCGCCCGCGTCCGCCTCAACGGCACCGACGTCACCACCGCGTGGAGCCTGCCCTTCCGCCTGCGGGTCGGCGCGCACCTGAAACCCGGCCGCAACGTCCTCGAGCTCGACGTCACCAACCTCGCCGCCAACCGCATCCGCGACCTCGACCGCCGCAAGGCGGACTGGAAGATCATGCGCGAGATCAATTTCGTGAACATCGATTACAAGCCCTTCGACGCCTCGGCGTGGCCCCTCAGCCCCTCGGGCCTGCTCGGGCCGGTCACCCTCACCCCGTTGAAGAAACTTGTGCTGCCCTGAAATCCCTTTGTTCAACCGGTGACGAACTGCCCGGTTGACCGCCGCCCGGAGATTCTGCCTCCTTACCCCACTTCATGAGCAAGAAACGTTTTGCCTTCGTCGGCACCGGTGGCCGCGCCATCAGCTTCGTCGAGCCGCTTGTCACGACCTACCGGGACAGCAACGAGCTGGTCGCGATCTGCGACCTCAGCCCGGCCCGCATGGCCTACTACAACGGGATGCTCGCCGGCGAGTGGGGTTACCATGCCGTCCCCGCCTACCTTGCGGCGCAGTTCGACGAAATGATCCGCCAGGAAAAGCCCGACACCGTCTTCGTCTGCTCCGTCGACTCGACCCACCACGACTACATTGTTCGCGCCCTGCGCGCCGGCTGCGATGTCATCACCGAGAAGCCCCTGACGATCGACGCCGCGAAGTGCCGCGCGATCCTCGAGGCGCAGCGCGCGACCGGCCGCCGCGTCCGCGTGGCCTTCAATTACCGCTGGGCCCCCTTCCGCACCAAGGTCAAGGAGCTCATCGCCACCGGCGTCATCGGCCAGGTCCGCTCGGTCAATCTCGAGTATCTCCTCGATACCAACCACGGCGCCGACTACTTCCGTCGCTGGCACTCGCACGCTGCCGACTCCGGCACGCTGCTCGTCCACAAGAGTACGCACCACTTCGACCTCGTCAATTGGTGGCTCGACGCCATCCCGGCTCAGGTCTTCGCCTATGGCGACCTGGTTTTCTACGGGCGGAAGAACGCCGAGGCCCGCGGTGACGGTGCGCTGACAAAATACCCGCGCTACACCGGCCATCCCGAGGCGAAGGCCGACCCGTTCCACCTCGACCTCGACGAGAGCGAGCCGTTCCGGAAGCTCTATCGCGCCGGCGAGGCTGATTCCGGCTACCTGCGCGACCAGAATGTCTTTCGCGATGGCATCGACATTCCGGACCAGATGTCGCTCAACGTCCGTTACCGCACCGGCGAGGTGCTCACCTACTCGCTCGTCTGCTTCTCGCCACGCGAGGGCATGCGCGTGGCCCTCAACGGCGACCGCGGCCGGATCGAGTACCACGAGTTCATCGGTACGCACATGAACCGCGCCGTCCGGCCCAAGGACTTCAAGCTCGACGAGAAGCCCGGCGCCGAGGCCGAGGGTGAATGGATCAAGGTCTTCCCCCACTTCAAGCCGAGCTACCTCGTCCCCATGCCGCCCGTCACCGGCGCACATGGCGGGGCCGACGAGATCCTCAACCACTCGTTCTACGCGCCCGATGCTCCTGCCACCGATCCCTGGCACCGCTTTGCCGGCCACGAGCAGGGCGCCGCGTCCATCCTCGTCGGCATCGCCGGCGTCGAGTCCATCAAGCGCAACCAGCCCGTCAACCTGGACGACCTCGTGCCGCTCCAACCCGCCGCCCGCAAGCTCAGCGAGTTGGTCTAAGTCGCGTTTACCGGGAACCCGCCTTCCGGCCTCTCCCCGGGCATAGTATTTCGTTGACGCCCATAAAAGGCCTGTTTTTGTCTTCCAGCGAAACATGCCCCCCGCTGCCCCCAAGTTCGACTTCTCGGTGCTGCGCACCCTCCGCGACCAGCACGAGCTGACGCTCGCCGCCCTCTCCGAGGCCTCCGGTGTGTCCGTCGGCGTCATCTCTAAGCTCGAGCGCAACCAGCAGTCGGCCGAGCTCGACACCCTTTACCGCCTCGCCCGTGCCTTCGGCCTCAGCGCCACCGACCTCCTCGCCATGTGCGAGTCCGACCTCGTGCACCGTACCGCGGAGAAGACCTACCGCTCCGGCGACTTCAGGTTCCGCCAGGTCAAGTACGCCAACGTCGTTGCCCATCTCGGCTCCGCGCCGTCCGGCGCCAAGGTCAACCGCCCCGAGATCCACCACGACGACACCGAGGTCTGCTGGGTCACCGCGGGCCGTGTCCGCATCACCCTCCCCCACGAGACCGTCGAGCTCGGCGCCGGCGAGAGCATCCAGTTCGACGCCATCCAGCAGCACGCCTACGAGTCCCTCGCCGACTCCGAGTTCGTGATCCTTCATCTCCGCAAAGATAAACGCTACTGAGCCCGTGCCATGAAAATCGACGACCAGCTGAATGCTGCTTCCCTCACCCCCGCCCTCCAGAAATTCTGGCAGCTCTCCGGGCAGAAGATCGACCTCATCCTGAAGGAATACGATCCCGCCAAGGGCTCGCCGGTCTTCACCGCCGCCGGCAAATACACCGCGCGCGGCTGGACCGAGTGGACGGAGGGCTTCAACTACGGCTCCGCCTTCCTCCAGTTCGACGCCACCGGCGAGCAACGTTTCGCCGACTCCGCCCGCCAGCTCACCCTCGATCGCATGGCCTCGCACGTGTCGCACATCGGCGTGCACGACCACGGCTTCAACAACCTCAGCACCTACGGCAACTGGCTCCGCCTCCAGCGGGAGGGCAAGCTGCCCAACGACCAGATCGCCTCATGCGAACTGGCCCTCAAGGTCTCCGGCGCCGTCCAGGCCGCGCGCTGGTCGCAGATCCACGGCGGAGGCGGCTACATTTACTCGTTCAACGGCCCGCACTCCCTCTTCGTCGATACCATCCGCTCCGTGCGCATCCTCATGGTCGCGCACCGCCTCGGCCACCGTCTCATGGGCGAGAACGACGCCGCGCATTCCCTGCTCGAACGCGGTCTCCAGCATATCGAGGCCACGGCGAAATACTCCATTTACTACGGCGAGGGCCGCGACAGCTACGACGTGCCCGCCGAACGCGGCCGCACCACGCACGAGGCCATCTTCAACACCAACGACGGGCGCTTCCGCTGCCCGAACTCCCAGCAGGGTTTCTCCGGCTTCACCACGTGGACCCGCGGCCTGTCGTGGGCCATGGTCGGCTTTGCCGAGGAGCTTGAGTTCCTGAAAACCGTGTCCGATGCCGATCTCGCGCCGCTCGGCGGCCGCGCCAAGTGGGAGGCCATCCTGCTCAAGGCCGCCCGCGCCACCTGCGACTGGTTCATCGCCAATACCGCCCTTGACGGCATCCCCTACTGGGACGGTGGCGCGCCCCACCTGCACAAGCTCGGCGACTGGCGTGCGCGCAACGCCGAGCCCTTCAACGACCACGAGCCCGTGGACAGCTCCGCCGCTGCGATTGGCGTGCAGGGCCTCCTCCGCCTCGCCCGCTATCTCGGCGAGACCACGCCCGACGGCAAAAAATACTGGCAGGCTGGTCTCACCACGATGCGCACGCTCCTCAGCGACGCCTACCTCGGCATCGACCCGAAGCACCAGGGCCTGCTCCTTCACACCGTCTATCACCGCCCAAACGGCTGGGACCATATCCCGCCCGGCCGCAAGGTCCCGTGCGGTGAAGCCTGCATGTGGGGCGACTACCATCTCCGCGAAGCCGCCCTCACCCTCCAGCGCATCATCCAGGGCGGAAAATATTACACGTTCTTCGGTTGCCTCAAATGAAACCCGCCGCGCCGCTGCCGGATCTCTCCCGGCTCTGCATTCACACCATTACGACCAAGCCGTGGGCGATTGAGACTTCCGCGGCGAAGTTCGCCGCGGCGGGCGTAAAGGGCATCACCGTCTGGCGCGACACACTCGCGGGCCGCGATATCAAGCAAACCGGCCAGCTGCTTCGCGACCACGGCCTGTCCATCGTCTCGCTCTGCCGCGGCGGCTTCTTTCCCGCCGCCACCGCCGCCGGGCGCCTGTCCGCGCTCGATGACAACCGCCGCGCTATCGCCGAGGCGCACGCCCTCGGTGCCCCGCTCATCGTGCTCGTCTGCGGCGCCGTGCCCGGTCAGCCGCTCACCGAATCGCGCAAGCAGATCACCGATGGTATCGCCGCACTCCTGCCCGACTGCCAGGCCGCCAACGTGAAGCTCGCGATCGAGCCGCTCCACCCGATGTATGCCGACAGCCGTTCGGCAGTTAACACCCTCGGCCAGGCCAACGATATGGTCGAGACCCTCAAGTCGCCCTTCGTCGGCGTCGCTGCCGATGTCTACCATCTTTGGTGGGACCCGGCGCTCGAGGCGGAAATCGCCCGCTGCGGCCGGCTCAAGGCCCTCTTCGCCTACCACGTCTGCGACTGGCGCACGCCAACCATCGACCTGCTCAACGACCGCGGCCTCATGGGCGAAGGCTGCATCCCGCTCCGCCAGATCCGCGCCTGGGTCGAGGCCACCGGCTTCCAGGGCTTCAACGAGGTCGAGGTCTTCAGCACCCGCCTCTGGGCCATGGACCAGGACGAGTATCTCAAAAAAATCGTCCAAGCTTACAAGGACCACGTGTGACGACGTGCAAATCCCAAAAACCAAACGTCCAAACAACCCAATTCAGATTTACAGGAGCCCGCAGAGATCGCGGAGTTCCCAAACCAACCTCTCTGCTATCTCTGCTTCCTCCTGTGAAATCAAAACCCTCTGTGTGTTCTGTGTATTCCGTGGTTAAACCTCCTCCTTCCTAGTTTCCAATGAAGACTCATAAAATCGGCATCATCATGAACGGCGTCACCGGACGCATGGGCACCAACCAGCACCTCATCCGCTCCATCAAAGCCATCATCGACCAGGGTGGCGTGAAGCTCTCCGATCACGAGGTCATCATGCCCGACCCCGTGCTCGTCGGCCGCAACGAGGACAAGCTGAAGGCCCTCGCCGCCCGCGTCGGTGTCTCGCGCGTCTCGACCAACCTCGACGCCGAGCTGGCGAAGCCCGACAACCAGATCTACTTCGACTCCACCCTCACCGGTCAGCGCCCCGCCGGCGTCCGCAAGGCCATCGCCGCGAAGAAACACATCTACTGCGAGAAACCCACCGCCACCACCTCCGCCGAGGCCCTCGCCCTCGCGAACGAGGTCAGCGCCGCCGGCCTCAAGCACGGCGTCGTGCAGGACAAGCTCTGGCTCCCCGGCCTCCTCAAGCTGAAATACCTCATCGATACCGGCTTCTTCGGCAAAATCCTCTCCGTCCGCGGTGAATTCGGCTACTGGGTCTTTACCGGCGAGTTCGAGAAACTCCAGCGCCCGTCGTGGAACTACCGCAAGGAGGACGACGGCGGCATCATCGTCGACATGCTCTGCCACTGGCAGTACGTCATCCAGAACCTCTTCGGCGAGGTGAAGAGCCTCACCTGCCTCGGCGCCACGCACATCCCCACTCGCTGGGACGAGGCCGGCAAGCCCTACAAGTGCACGGCCGACGACTCCGCCTACGCCACCTTCGAGCTCGTGAACGGCATCATCTGCCACTTCAACTCCTCGTGGGATGTCCGCGTGGACCGCGACGATCTCCTCACGCTGCAGGTGGACGGCACGCACGGCTCCGCCGTCGCCGGCCTGCGCGACTGCAAGGCCCAGGCCCTCGCCGCCACGCCGCGCTGCATCTGGAATCCCGACATCGACAGCCCGATCAAGTACAAGGACGGCTGGGTGCGCGTGCCCGACCAAGGCGCCTACGACAACGCCTTCAAGGTTCAGTGGGAGCTCTTCCTCAAGCACGTCGTCACCGGCTCGCCCTTCCCGTGGTCGCTCCACGAAGGCGCCAAGGGCGTGCAGCTCGCCGAGCTCGGCCTGGCGAGCTGGGCCAAACGCGCCTGGGTCGACGTCCCCGTCCTGAAGTAACCAAACCGTGTCACCACAGAACACACGGAATACTCAGAAACCGATCCAAACCTATTTACAGGAGACCGCGGAGATCGCGGAGTTTCCAATTCACGCCTCTGCTACCTCTGCGTCCTCCTGTGAAAATCCACCTTCTGTGTTTTCTGCGTATTCTGTGGTTAAGAAACCTATCCGTGTTCATCCGTGCAATCCGTGGCTAACCCCTCCTCCTCATGTCTAAAATAGCACTCGTCACCGGTGGTTCACGCGGCATCGGCTTCGGCATCGCCGAAAAACTCGCCGCCGAGAAATGGGACCTCGTCATCAACGGTGTGCGCGAGGAAGCCGCCGTCGCCGAGCCCCTCGCCAAACTTCGCGCCCAGGGCGTCCGCGTTGGCTATGCCCGCGGTGACGTCGGCTCGGCCGAAGGCCGCGCCGCGATCCTGAAAGCCACGCGTGACTTCGTCAGTCAGTGGTCAGTAGTCCGTGGTCCGTCGTCCCTGAATCTGTTGGTCAACAACGCAGGTGTTGCACCAAAAGTTCGAGCCGACCTCTTGGAAACGACGGAGGAGTCGTATGATTATGTGGTCGGCACGAATCTGAGAGGCGTCTTCTTCCTCACCCAGGCCTTCGCCCGCGACATAGTCGCCGCCAAGAAGACCGACCCGGCGTTCAGCGGCTGCATCATCAACATCACGTCGATTTCGGCCACGGTGGTCTCGATCAACCGCGGCGAATACTGCATCGCCAAGGCCGGCCTGAGCATGCTCTCGCAACTCTTCGCCACCCGCCTCGGCGCCGACGGCATCCCCGTCTATGAAGTCCGTCCCGGCGTCATCAAGACCGACATGACCGCAGGCGTAACCGACAAGTACGACAAACTCATCGCCGGCGGTCTGTGCGTGCAGCCCCGCTGGGGCGTCCCCGAGGACATCGGTCGTTCCGTCGCCGCCCTTGCCCGTGGCGACTTCCCCTTCAGCACGGGTCAGGTGATTATGGTCGACGGCGGACTCACCATCCCACGACTCTAGGTTAGTATCCGAGAGCCTCAGCGGGCAATGTTGCGCGGGTCGATGCCCTTGCCGAGTTCGAACCGGGCGCCGACGGCACCGACCACGGCGTGCGCGCGATCCAGAGCGAGATCCTGCCGGAAGCGGTACACCGTCTCCACACCGGTGCAGTGCGCGCCGATGAAATTGTCCAGGCCGAACTCCTTCAGCCTCCCGGTGGTCCAGGCGAGCGTGTCGTCCTTGGCGTTGAAGAGGTGGATGCCGCCGATGAGCGCGTGGATGCGCGCCGGGCGAATGGTGCCTCGGGCGTAGTCACAGATGTTGATGACGCCGGCATGCCCGCAACCGGTCAACACCACCAGCCCCTGCGCCGTGTCGAACACCAGCGCCATGTCCTCGGGCAGGTTGTCTTCCACCACGCCAGCCGGCGTCTTCACCTTGCCGCTGCCGCTCCAGTTGCGCTCGGGGTATTTCCGCGGCACCGGCCCCGTCAGCCACACGCCCGGGTAAAGCTGCACCGGCTTGTCGTGCCCGACGAACACCCCGCCGCTTTTTTCGTAGTCGGCTTTGATCCTCAGCATCTGGTTGTCCTCCACATCGGGCCGGATCGAAACACGCGGATAAAAAATCCCTTCACCCACATGCGTCCGGGTGAGGGCGCCGGGAGTCTTCGGCAGGACCGACTCCCGCAGCGTCATGAATCCGCCCACATGGTCCCAATGGTTGTGGCTGAGGACGACTTCGGGCACCGTGCCGAGGTCGAGGCCCAGACTCCCGGCGTTTTTCAGCACGACGTCCGTGTGTGCCCCGGTGTCGAACAGGATGCGGTGTCCGTCCACTTCCACCAGCGCCGCAAAGCCCCACTCCCCGAGCTCCCGTCCATCGGCCAGCATCGTGGAGAGAATCGTGATCTTCAGCTCCTTCACCTGCGCGCCCGGCGCAGCCACCGTCTCCGCCCGAACCAACCCGGCCGCCACGAAGAGCAACGTGACCAGGCATCGGCGGTGGAAGATCATGCCGTCACGAAGCCCCAATCCCTCGCCAAAGGCAATCCACGTCCGCCACCTCTTGGAGTGAACTTCTTTTTGTGCTTCTTGTGCTTTTTGAGGCCCAGACCGTCTTTGCCGACACCTGCGGCGATCTCATCCGGATTTACCAATCGCTGAAAAAGTACGGCGGTTCTTGGATCTCATCGGGAACCCACGAGGGTTCGTGCGAGTCACACCGGGCGTGAACCTGCACCGCGCAACGCGCCGGGCCGCACGGACCTGAATCGGGCCCTGCGGGTATTCGCATTGGTGCGGCGCGAGCGAACGGCCGCCAAGACTTGATATCCTATTTACCGCGCGGAGCCGAACCGCCCCGGTGGCCGCCCGGTCTTATCCTGCATGTCGTGCCCAATGTGCCCGTTTCACGGCGCCAACCCCTGGTGCGGCTTCAAACGTCAACCCAAGGAAAAACATGAAACCGCTCAATAAACCGACTGTCTGCCTCCTGCTCATCATCATCCCGGCCCTGCTCCGCGCGGACCCCGCCATCGATCGCAAGATCGAGTCCGCCGCCAAGGCCTCCTACAACTACCGCACGGTCCTGGAGGACCACGTGAAGGTGAAGGCCACCGACGGCATTGTCACCCTCACCGGCTCCGTGCCGGATCCCGACCACCGCGTGCTGGCCGAGGACACCGTGCGCAACCTGCCCGGTGTCGTCTCGGTGGAGAACCAGATCAAGGTCGAGCCGCCCGCCCCCGAGCATTCCGACGGCTGGATCGCCACCAAGATCCGCACCAAGCTGCTGCTCAAGGGCAACGTCAGCGCGGTGGAGACCAAGGTGGAGGTCAAGGACGGCAGCGTGACCCTCACCGGCAGCGCTGCTTCCCTGGCGCAGAAGGAGCTCACCACGGCCTACGTGAAGGAGATCGAGGGGGTGAAGTCGGTTAACAACCTCCTCATGGTGCCCGCGACGCCCACCGATCCGCGCACCCTCTCCGAGAAGATCGACGACGCCTCGATTACCGCCCAGGTAAAATATGCGCTGCTCACGCACGAGTCCACCAGTGCGCTCAAGACCAGCGTCACCACGAAGGACGGCTTGGTCGCCATCAAGGGCGAGGCCGCCTCTGCCGCCGAGAAGGACCTCGTTACCCACCTCGCCGAGAGTGTGCGCGGCGTGCGGATCGTCTCCAACACCATGACCGTGAAGGGTTGAGTCCTTCCGGTCCGGTGATTCGCAACGGCGGCGCTCCGGCGCCGCCGTTTTGCTTGGCCCGGCCCGTCATCACTCCTGACACAGGGCTGTCAGGGGCGCGTGGTAGAGTCAGGCCATCATGAAACCCATTTTCGGCTGCACTCTGCGCATTGTCTGTTCCGTCCTCTGTCTTCTGGCCGCTGTCATCTGTTCCGCCAAACCCGCCACCAAAATCTCCGGCGCGTTTGACGTTAAGATGACGCCCGCCTCCGCCCCCGACGCCGCCGTCGGTCGCTTCACCCTCGACAAACACTATCACGGTGACCTCGAGGCCGCCGCCACTGGCGAGATGCTCGCGGCCATGACCGCGGTCAAAGGTTCCGCCGGCTACGTCGCCCTGGAGAAAGTCACGGGCAAACTCGCCGGCCGCACCGGCACTTTCCATCTCCAGCACACCGGCGTCATGAACCGCGGCGTGCCCTCCCTCTCTATCACCGTCGTCCCCGACTCCGGCACCGGCGAACTCACCGGCCTGACCGGCACCATGGACATCAAGATCGCCTCTGACGGCACTCACACCTACGAGTTCGAATATTCGCTGCCGGAGAACCGCTGAATGCGATGAACCTTAAACGACCACCGCCCGGCTTCCTTGTGCCCCAAGGACCCGGTGCGAAGGCATCAAACCCTCTTTTTACCTCAAGGCCTGACTGGGCCGGTCGATTTTGCCGGTGACGCGACAGGACTACTCCGCAGGCGCTGTGGCGTCACCCCGTCCATGGCCCGCATCCTATTGCTCGACCCCAGCGAGACGGCGAGGCGGGCCTTGAAGGGCATCCTCGCCCGGGGGGACCATAAACTCGCGGCAGTCGACACCCCCACGCAAGCGTGGAGCTTCCTCCGCCGCAATCCCGGGGTGGATCTCGTCATCACCGAGCTGAACCTGGACGGCGGCAGCGGCCTGGACTTCATCGCGCAGCTGAAGGCCGACCTGCTGCTCAAGCTCTTGCCCGTGGTGGTCTACACCGCCGACGGCAACCGCGACGCCGTGCGCCAGGCCGTCGGGCTGGGCGTCCAGAATTTCCTCATCAAGCCCTACCACGACGACAACATCTTCGCCGAACTCGACAAGGCCGGGGCCAATCCCTGGCGCGACCGCCATTTCGAGGAGGAAAAATCCTTCTGCAAGATGATGGGTTACACGCCCGCCGATCTGCACAAGATGCTGGACGCACTCCGTCCCGCCCTGACCCTGCTGGTTGAACCGCTGCGCAAATGCGCTGAAACCGCCGACGTTCGTGGGGCGGCCGTCCTGACCGGTCCGCTGCGCGACGAGGCCGAAGCCGCCGGCGCCTGGTGTCTGGTGGAGAGCCTCCAGCACCTCACCACCCTGGCGACCGAGGGTCGCTGGGCCTCCTGGCCTTCCGCGGTGGAAGCCTTGGATTTCTGTTCGCTGCTCATCGCCGGGCGGGCCGATCCCGATCGCGATCTCTCCCCCGATTTCAATCCCCCGGAGGAAACCCACCCCGAAACCGCCGAGCAGGCCGCCTGGGCTGCCGCGCCGGCTGAAGGGCGCTGCCCCCTGCTTACCCGGGAACGATTGCTGCGCGCCATCGACGCCCTGCCGGGGTGTCCGGTGATCGCCTCCGCTGCCGCCTCGTTCCAGATGATCGCCAATGGCCATCCATCCTGCATCAACCCGTTGATGGACCTGGTGGCCCGCGACCCCGGCCTTTCGGCGCAAATGCTCATCGCCGCCAACAAGGCGCACCCGTCCGGCACGGATGACTTCGACTGCATCGAGGACGCCCGCCTGGCCGTGGGGCTGCTCGGCGAGGTCCGGCTGGAACAGCAGGCGCGCAACCTCGTGATCGTCGAGGAGCGCATCATGCACCTGCCTCCCGCGTTCAGCTGGCCCCGTTTCTGGACCTACCAGCGGGGAGTGGCCCGCGTCGCGCAGATCATTTGCCGCGACCTGGAGTTCAACAGCCTCGAGTCCACCGCCCGGGCCGCCGGCCAGTTGCACGACATCGGCAAGCTCCTCCTCGCCCACCTGCATCCGGGCGGCTTTCGCGCCATCCTTGAGCATGCCCGGCAGCATCGCCTGCCCCTGGGCGAGGTGGAGAAGCTCTTCCTCGGGTGCACGACTATGGAGCTGGGGGCCCATTTCGCCGGCCATTGCGGGCTTTCCCGGCACTTTGCCAATGTCATGCGCTGGATCGACGATCCCGCCGCCGCCACGGAGGACACCAAGCTCGTCGCCATCATCTCCCTCGCCCGCGACCTCTGCCATCACAACCACGTCGGAGCCTCCGGCGATCCGGTCCGGGCGGATGCGATGCCGATCGAGGAGACCGCGGAATGGCAGATCCTGCGCGAGACCGTTTATCCCAGTTTCAACCTGAAGAAATTCGAAGGCGCGATCCACGCGCACTGCGAGCAATTGCGCACCGAGTTCAGCGGCCACCAGGCCGGCAGCGTCCGCGAGATCGCCACCCACGCCGCCCAGTCCTGACCGCGTGGATTGACCGCGTGGCACTTTTTTCGCGGCGGCGACTCTAAGATGTCCATTGCCCGAACGTCTTACCCCCATGCGATTCAAATCATTCCTCGTCGGCGCCCTTGCGGCCGCCTGTTCCTTCTCCTTCCTGTCCGCCCACGACACCACCCAGCGCCCTGTCCGGCCCCGCATGGAGGTCGTCTTCGTCCTCGATACCACCGGCTCGATGAGCGGCATGATCGCCGGGGCAAAGCAGAAAATCTGGGCCATCGCGAACAAGCTCAAGTCCGCCGACCCCACGCCGGAGATTCGTTTCGGCCTCGTCGGCTACCGCGACCGTCGCGACGAATATGTCACCCGGGAGTTCGGGCTCTCCAGCAACCTCGACGATGTCTACACCAAGCTCTATGCCTTTGCGGCCGAGGGTGGCGGTGACACGCCGGAATCCGTCAACGAAGCGCTGCACAAGGCCGTGCGCGATCTCCAGTGGAGCACCGACCCCGAGGTGCTGCGCGTCATCTTCCTCGTAGGCGACGCCCCGCCGCACATGGATTACCAGGACGACGTCAAATACCAGAAGACCTGCAAGCTCGCGAACGAGCGGGGCATCCTGATCAACACCCTGCAATGCGGCCGGCTCGACGGCACCGAGGCGGTCTGGCGGGAGATCGCCGCCCTGACCAACGGCACCTACGCGGCCATCCTCCAGGACGGCGGCTCGATCAGGATTTCCACCCCCTACGACGATGAGATCATCCGGATCAACCTGAAGCTCGACGCCACCATCATCCGCTACGGCTCCAAGGCCGAGCAGGATAACGCCGCCCGGAACAAGGCCGTGCTGGCCAACCTGTCGTCCGAAGCCATGGCCGACCGCTCCTCCTACTTCGGCAAAGGCGAGGCCGGCTCGGTCATCGCCGGCCGCGGCGACCTCGTGGTCGAGGTCATGAACGGCCGCGAACAGGTCGACCACCTCGACGAGAAGAAACTCGCCCCCGAACTCCAGGCCATGGCCCCGGCGGCCCGCCAGGAACTCATCGAACAGAAGGTGGCGGAGCGCCGCACCCTGCAAGCCGAGCTCGCTGCCGTCGTGGCGAAGCGCGACGCCGTCGTCGCCGAGAAACTCAAGGATCTCGGCGGCACGGAGGGCGTCCTCGAACTGAACGCCTTCCAGGTGCTGGAATCGCAGGCCAAGGAAAAGGGCTACCGGTTCAAGAAGTAGGATGGAGCATAGGGAGGGGCGGTTGCCCTCAACCGCCTTCCTGCGCCGAGGGCCGTTAAGGGCAACGGCCCCTACCGCCAACGACAGCTCCGCCCCGCGATGCCGCTGGACGAACCACCTGCCAGCCATAGCGTAGGCCACCATGGCCGCCTTTGAACACGCGCTGGTTTTGCTGCTGCTGATCGCCAGCCTGAGCGTGGTCGCCCGCTGGCTGCCCTGGCCGCCCATGATCACCTACCTGCTCGGCGGCGTGGGTGCGGCGCTGCTGCCGCAGTTTCCCCGGCTCAAGCTTGATCCCGGGTTCTTCTTCCTGTGCTTCCTACCGCCGCTGCTTTTTGCCGACGGCTGGCTGATTCCGCTGCGCGAGTTCATCCGCGCGCGACGCGCGATCCTCACCCTCGCCATCGGGCTCGTGATCTTCACCACGGTGACTGTCGGCCTCGTGGCCTGGTGGCTCGTACCCGGCCTGCCCCTGGCCATGGCCTTCGCCCTCGGCGCGATCGTCTCCCCCACCGATGCCGTGGCGGTCAACGCCATCACCGAGCGCCTGCGGGTGCCCGCCAGGCTCACCACCGTCCTCAACGGCGAGAGCCTCATGAACGACGCCACCGGTCTCGTCGGTTTCAAGTTCGCCCTGGTCGCCGCCATCGGGGGCGGCTTCTCCCTGGTCCGCAGTGCGCTGGAATTCTCCCTGCTCTCCGTCGGCGGCTTCGCTGTCGGTCTCGCCGTTGGCTATGGCATCGGCAAGCTGCGCGACCTGCTCCAGCACCTGCAGAGCTCGGACCCCCTCATCGAGATTACGCTGTCGCTGCTGACACCCTTCGCCGCCTTCCTCGCCGCCGATCTGACCGGCGTGTCCGGCATCCTCGCCGTCGTCGCCGCCGGCCTTTACTCCGGCTGGCGGGATCCCGTGCGCATGGATGTGGAGACGCGCCAGACCGCCTTCGCGGTCTGGGGCCTGCTGATTTTCTGGCTCAATGGCGTCGCCTTTGTGCTGCTCGGCTTCCAGTTTCCCACCCTGCTGGCGGCGGTGCGCGAGCATTATTCCTTCGCGCAGGTGCTCGGCTTCACCGCGGTGATTTCCGGCGTCGCCATCGTGGCGCGCCTCGTGTGGATGTTTTCCGGCATTTATCTGCCGGCCATGGCGACCGGCGTCTGTACCAAGGCCGCCCGGCCGGCCTCGGCGCTGGTGCTCGGTTGGGCCGGCATGCGTGGCACCGTCACTCTCGCCGGTGCGCTCTCCATTCCCCTGTTTCTGCCCGACGGCGCACCCTGGCCCGGTCGCGATATCGTCATCTTCCTGGCGTTCGGGGTCATCGCGGTGACGCTGCTCCTGCAGGGCACGACCCTCGAGCCGCTCATCCGGCGGCTGGGCCTGCGCGAGGACCAGAGTCGCGCGCAGGAGGACCGCCTGGCCCGCATCACCGCGGTCACGGCCGGCCTCAAGGCCCTGCGCGCCCTCGAGCCCGAGGCCAGGACGCCCGACCACGCGGCCGCTCTTGCCCAGGTTATTTCCGAGTACGAGCACCGCCTCGCCGTGCTGGACGCCGAAGCCGAGACCCGGCGCAGCGCCCGCCGGCGCCGCAAGGCCGGCCACACCTATCGTCTCACCGCCCTGCTCGTCGAGCGCCAGACCCTGGACGAACTCTGGCGCGCTGGGAAGATCGCCGACGAGGTCCATCGCCCGCTGCAACAGTTGCTCGACCACGAGGAATTCCTTCTCCGCAACTCGCCGATCCCGACCGAGGACTGAGGTGATGCAAAAGGTGGAGCGCGCTGACCTCGGTGCACAAGGTCGTCCGCCCGGCTTGTCGTTTGACGAATGCGCTGGGTGGGGACAGGTTTCGGTCACCCCATGAGCCCCCTGCCTGTCCGTTGGCTGGTTTTTGCGACGTTGGCCGCCGTGGCCCTGGCCGCAGACGCCCCCCGTCCGTGGCCCGCTGATTCTTTTCTTCCCGTCACCGCCGCGCGGATCGGCGCCCTGCCCGCCGCCGTGCAGCCGGCGTGGCGCACCTATTGGGAAAAATCCGAAGCCCAGGCGAAACTCCTGCCCGGTCGGAGGAAAAACCGGGAATACGCCCCGGCCAAACCCCTGGACGGCCCGCCCATCCCCGCCATCTACAGCACCAAGCTTCAGCTCGACGCGCCCGATGCCTGGTACGCCACGGCCGAGGCGCAGGCCCTCGCCGATCACCTTGTCACCTGGCAGACACCCGTCGGCGCCTGGACCAAGGGCGGCGACTACACGCGCGACTTCCTCCCCACCGACAATCATCACGACGAGTTCAGCGGCGGCACCTACGACAACGATGCCACGATCACCGAACTGCGCTTTCTCGTCCGCGTGAGCCACGCTGCCGCGACCACGCCGGCGGCCGCTCCGCGGGTGGCGGCCTGGCGCGGCAGTTTTCTCCGCGGCCTCGCCTACCTCTTTGACTCGCAATATCCCAACGGCGGTTTCCCGCAGATCTACCCGCTCGCCGGCTCCTATCACGATGCGATCACCTTCAACGACGACGCGGTGGTGCACATTCTGGAGTTGCTGCGGGCCATCGGGAACGGCGGGCCGGGACTGGACTTCGTGCCGGCGGAGTCGGCCGCGCTGGCGCGCGAGCGTTTTGCGGCCGCGCTCCGCAACCTGCTCGCCTGCCAGCTGCGTGATGCCGACGGCCGGCCCACGATCTGGGGCCAGCAGCATGACGCGCTGACACTCCAGCCCTGCGCGGCCCGCAATTTCGAGCCGGCCTCCGAGTGTTCCCTCGAGAGCATGGGCCTGGTGCGCTTCCTCATGCAACTGCCGGAGCCCGACGCGGACGCCGTCGCCGCGGTCCACGGGGCGATGGCGTGGTTCGACCGCCGCGCGCTGCACGGCGTGGCGTGGGACCGTCGCGCCCCGGCCGGCACCGGGCTTGCCGCCCAGGCCGACGCGCCCGCTCTCTGGGCGCGGTTCTACGAATTTGGCACCGGCAAGCCCATCGTCGGCGAGCGCGACCGCACGATCCATTACGATGTGGCCGAATTGTCGCTCGAACGTCGCAATGGCTACGGCTGGTTCACCACGGCACCGCGCGAACTCTTCCCGCTCTATGCGCAGTGGAAGAAAACCGCCCCGACGGTGAAGTGAAGAAATTTTTCGCGGGCGAGGTCGCCCGCGCTCCAGTCCGCTTGTTTGAAGCCACGGCGACCCCGCCGTGGAAAAACAAAAAGAGCCGGTCGCGAGGACCGGCTCTTGAAAGGTGGAGCGACCTGACCCCAGGGCGCTGAACGCGCTCGCTCAGCCCTCGTAACCGGGGAGCGTCTTGTCGACGCTCTCGCGGGCAAGCTTGGCGTAGGCGGGCAGACCGTTGTCGTAGGGCACCGCGACCTCACCCTGGATGAGCGGGGTGGCGTAGCGGAAGAACTGGAAGTTCAGGCTGACGCCGTCCTCGTTGATCCACTCGCGGGGCAGCTTCTTCAGGTTGCCGACGACATCGCTGAGGTTGGAGAGGCCGGTCTCGCAGGTGTATTGCTCGCCGTCGCCGCGCACGAGCGTGACAAGCTTGGCGGTCTCGCCGTTGACGGCGGCCTTCACCGCGGCCTGGCCGGCGAGGAAAGCCTCGTCGACGTCGGTCTTGGAGGCGAGGTGGGCGGCGGCCCGCTGGGCGACGCCAAGGCGGGCCACGCGGGCCTTCACGCTGAGCTGCTGCTCGACGAGATCCTTGAGGAGCTCGCCGACCCCGCCGAGCTGGGTGTGGCCGGCCGCATCGTTGGAGCTGGTCTCGACGGCGACATAGTTGCCGTCCTTGTCCACGAGGCCCTCGCCCACGACGACCACGCAGTGCTTCTCGCGCTTGAGGACGCGGCGGACATCGTCGAGGAACTTCTCGTTGGTGAAGGGAACCTCAGGCACATAGACGAGGTGCGGGGGATCGTTCGGGTGGTCGCGGCGCTTGGCCAGCGAGGCGCCGGCGGCGAGCCAGCCCGTGTTGCGGCCCATGACCTCGATGAGGGTGACCAGATCGCCCTGGCCGATGGCCTCGGCGTCGAGCGCGAGTTCCTTGACCGTGGCGCCGATGAACTTGACCGCGCTGCCGTAGCCGGGGCAGTGGTCGGTGGCGGAAATGTCGTTCTCGATCGTCTTCGGCACGCCGATGACGCGCAGGTCGTAGGCCTGGGCGGCCGCGAGCTCGGCGATCTTGGCGGCGTTCTCCTGGCCCTCGCCGTCACCGATGTGGAAATAGTAGCGGATGTTGTGGGCCTTGAAGACCTCGAGCACGCGCTCGAACTCGGCGGGCTTCTTGAGCTTGGACCGGCAGGAGCCGAGGGCCGCGCCCGGGGTGAAGCGGAGGCCGCGGATGGCCTGCTGCGACTCGGCTGCGAGATCGACGAAATCCTCGCCGAGGAGACCGAGCACGCCGTTGAGCGAGCCATAGACCTCCTCGATGCAGGCATGATTGAGGGCTTCGGAGACGACGCCGGCGACGCTGGCGTTGATGACGGCGGTCGGGCCGCCGGTCTGGCCGATGAGACAATTTCCTACGAGTTCTGCCATGGTGGTGGGTGTGTTAAAGCGGGTCTAGAAATGAACTAATGAACGGGAATGGTCAAAAAAGCTCCGGCTGCGGGGACTGGCAAATCAAATCTCCCGCCGGGCCAAGATTCGCGCGGGTCATACGGCGCCGGTGATGGACGGTTCGCGAAAAACCGGACGGCCCGCCGGCGAATTCCGAAAAATATTTTCGCCGGAACGCCCGGCCTCAGAGCAGCTTGCCCGGACGGTAGTCGGCGGCGCCCTTCTGCTTCTTCACGAGCGGTGCGACCGAGGCGACGAAGGCATCGACCTGGTGCGGGGCAGCCCCGACGAAGCGTTCGCTCTGCGCCAGCACATCCGTGAGCTTCTTCTTGCCGAGGCCGACGCGCTTGTCGCCGGCGAGGCGCGAGAGCAGGTCGGCGTCGCCGCCCGAGCGCAGCGCCTTGGCCGCCGCGAGCGCGTGCTCCTTGATCGCCTCGTGCGCGGTCTCGCGGCCGGCGCCGTTTTTCACCGCCTCCATCAAGATCGTCGTCGTGGCGAGGAACGGCAGGTTGCGCTCGTTTTCCGCGGCAATCGCGGCGGGAAAGGCCTCCAGCTGGCGCAGCACGGTGAGGTAGGTCTCGAACAGGCCGTCGATCGCGAAGAAGGCGTCGGGCAGCGCCACGCGGCGCACCACCGAGCACGACACATCGCCCTCGTTCCACTGGTGGCCGGCGAGACTGGCCGTCATCGTGACGTAGCCGGCCAGGATCGTGGAAAAGCCGCAGACGCGCTCGCAGTTCCGCGCGTTGACCTTGTGCGGCATCGCGGAGGAACCGACCTGCCCGTCCTGGAAGCCCTCGGTGAGCAGGCCCGCGCCGGCCATGAGCCGGAGCGTCGTGGCGCAGCTTGCGGCGGCGGCGCCGACCTGGTGCAGCGCGCTCACGGTGTCGAAGTCGAGGCCGCGCGGATAAACCTGGCCGACGGCACTGAATGCCGCCTTGAACCCGAGGTGCTTGATGATGCGGCCCTCGAGCTGGTCCACCTTGTCGGTGTCGCCGCCCAGCAGCGTGAGCTGGTCGAGCTGCGTGCCGACCGCGCCCTTGAGGCCGCGCACCGGGTAGCGCGCGATCAGCTCGTCGAGCCGGGCGTGGGCCATCAGGAGTTCCTGGCCGAACATCGCGAGGCGCTTGCCCAGGGTGGTCGGCTGCGCGGGCACGTTATGCGTGCGGCCGGTGATCATCACGTCGCGGTACTCGGCGGCGCGCCTGGCCAGCAGATGCAGCGCGGCGGCGGCCTTGAAGCGCACGAGCTGCAGCGCGCGGGTGACCTGCAGCTGCTCGACGTTCTCCGTCAGGTCGCGGCTGGTGAGGCCGAGGTGGATGAACTGGCGCTTGGCGAGCTCGGAAAATTCCTCGAGGCGGGCTTTCACGTCGTGGAGGGTGACGCGCTCGCGCTCCTTGATGCGGTCGAGGCTGACGTCGTCGCGCACCCGCTCGTAATCCTTGATCGCCTCGGCGGGGATGGCGACGCCGAGGTCGCGCTGGGCCTTCATCACCGCGATCCAGAAATCGCGCTCGAGCAGGATGCGGCCGTGCGCCGACCAGATCTCCTGCATGGCGGCCGAGGCGTAGCGCTCGGCGAGCACGTTGGGGATGGATTCGGCGGAGGGGGTGGTCGGCTTCACGGCGCGAAAGCGTTAGCCCACGCCCCGGCATTGCCAATGGAAAAGCGTGGCTTGGGGCGCCAGTTCAATCGGGAAACCAATAGCCCCATTGCGGGTGGCGCATCATCGCGGGCACCCGGGTCTGGAGGAGAATCTTAATCTCCTCCACGAAGCACTCGAAGGCCGCCAAGGCCTCGCTATGGGACACGAGCACCCCTTGCGGGCAACCTGAGGTCCATATCCGCACCAAGCCGTCTTGTTCGTGGATATACAGCCAGCCTGAATCGTCGATTGTCATCTGGTCGGATGCGCCGGATTGAAGCAATCGAAGCCGCTGGAGCGCTCGGGGACCAAAGCCCACCAGCGGCATCGACCCACGGCGCGGTAAAAGATCCACCCCATTTACGCAAAAGCCGATCTGGCATTCGAACATGCCGAATTCGACGACGGCGGGCGACTCGTTCTCCGGTGCGTCCACGTCGAACACGGTGTCATCAACTACCTTGAACCGTAGGTCGATCATGGTCGGCTTCACGACGCCCGCAACGTTGGCTTCCGCTCCCGGCTTGCCAATGGAAAAGCGTGTCACGGAGTGCCTCACGCCAAGGGCGCAAAGTCCGCCAAGGATCCGTCCGTTGCGACCTTCGCGACCTTGGCGTGAGGCCGATTGGATTGGCGCGCCTACCTGGGGCGATACTCGCGCTCGAGCACCATCGTCAGGACCGCAAACTGGCTTTTCGTCAGCAGCAGGTTCAGCTGGAGCCGGCCGGCCTCCGTGTCGGGCTGGGTGTTGAGGAGGAGCCAGCGCGATCCGCGGCGCATCAGGAAAAGCGTGGCTGCGGGCTGGCCCGGCGGACCGAGCACCACCACGGCCTTGTCCTCGAGGACCGCCTGCCATTGCACCGGCCAGGCCGCCAGGTGTTCCCGCTCTTGCAGCAGCAACGCCCGCAAGCCCTTGGGCGCCGAACCATCGGGCGAATGAATGCAGCGGTCCAGCTCCGATGGGTTCCCCCCCTGCAGGGCGGTCCGGATCCGTTCGAAGCCCTGCTGCGGGGTCTCCACCGGCTTACCCTTCTCGACGAGCGGAGGGGCGAAGCCCGGCCGGCCGGTGCGCACCCGCAGCGCGGGAAGCATCAGCCGGGCCCGGGCGATCAACTCGTGCACCTGGGGCGCCGTTTCCCCATTGACCACGACGCCGTAGGCTTCGGGCAGGCCGAGGATCCGGCCGTCGCGGACCGGAAAATCCCGCTGCTCCCTGCACCAGTACACGCCATTCCCGAGGCGCTCGAGGAACACGAAATATTCGCCGTGGGCCGCCAGGTCCTCATGCCACTGGTGTTTTCCCGCCTGCTCCTCGCCGCGCTTGTTCGCGATCGCCGCCTCGTATTCCAGCGTGAGCGTGGGCCCCGTTTCGTCGCCCGCGAGTTTCTCGATCACCTTCAGGGTCACGGCCGCCGTTCCCCTGGCATATTTCGCCGGCTTCACCGGTTGCTCCACGCGGACCCAGCCGACGAAATCGTGCCGCACCCAGTCCGTTTGCCCGTCGTACTCCACCACTTCCCAGTCCGCGCTCATCCCGGCCGGCGCCAGCGTCAGCGCCAAGGCCAGGAACACGAGCCTTGGGAGGTGATGCTTCATGTCAGGCACCGCACGGCCATGTCGCGGAGCACGGTCTCCTGCTCGTCGGGCCGGCGGATGATCTCCTCGAACGCGGCGATGAACTCCTGCTGGTTGTCGATCAGGCGGCGCAGGGACGGCAGCCGGCCCGTGCTGACCAGCTTGCCGGCATACCACTGGTTCTGGGTGAAGAAATTGTAGGAGCTCTTCTCGGCGTCGCCGCCGAAGTGTTTCGCGTAGGTCGCCTGCGCGCGGGCCCACGCCGCCTTGTCAAAGCCGTAGGGGCCGGGCGCGCGCAGGTCGCCGGCATCGATCAGCGCTTTGGCCTGGATGAGGATGCGGTTGCGGTTCTGCAACGACGAGAGCACGGGGCGCGCATCGCCGCCGGCGAAGAAATGCTTCTGTAGCGCGTGCAGCGTGCCGGGCAGGTCGCCGGCGAAGAACCGGTCGGCTGATTCGAAGAAGTCCCCCTCGGCCTGGTTTGGGGTCAGCTCGATGACCTGCGCCTCCTCGATCACCGCGCCCGGGCCCGCGTAGGTCGCCAGCTTGCGCACCTCCTCGGTGAGCAGCCGGGTGTTGGCCCCGACCTTGGTCAGCAAAATCTCGACGGCGCCCGGCCCGAAGGTCGCGCCGCACTCCTTGGCCTCGGCCAGCGCGACCCCCGCCAGCGCCTCGGCGGCGTTGTCGCCATCGCCCGTGAGGGTGAAATCCGCGTTGGCCTCGCACCATTTGGCAAAACTCCGGCGGCGATCCACTGGCGCGGCGGTGATCACGACCGACACGTCGGCGGGATTAACCTTCTCCAGCAATTCCTGCAGGGCCTCGACCTGCTTCAGCGTACCCTCTGCCCGGCCGGTTACGGAGTCGGCGAGGAAACTTACGTCCTTGAGCCACACCACGCGCTTGCCGCCAAACATCGGTACGGTCTGCACCGCGTCGCGGAAGCGGTTGATCGCCGTCTCGACCTCGTCCACGTTGCCGGCGAAGCCGCTGACGATCTCGCGGGAGAAATCGTCGGCCTGCGCCTCGGCCGCCAGCTCCTCGAAGCGTTCCTTGCCCACGCGGTTGACGAGGAAGTCGTCGGGACCGCAGACGAAGGTGAAGGCGTGGGTGGTGGCCGGCATTAATGGGATTTGCCCACGAAACGCGCCAAAGCGCACGCAGATTTTTCCGCTCCCCTGCCCCGGTCCCTCAGTTCACCTGCGGGGCCGCGATGCGGCGGGATTCCTTCATCGCCTCACGGCGGAGCCAGTCGATGGCGTCGTTCACCGCGCGCTGCTTCACGGCCGAGCGCGGGCCGGGGATGTTCAGGTGCTTCGCCCAGTCGCCGCCGGGGGCGTGCAGGCCGATGTAGATGCTGCCGACGGGATTCTCGCCCTCGCCGGCGCAGGGCCCGGAAAAACCCGTGATGGCCAGCCCGTAGTCGGCGCCCAGTTTCTCCGCCACGCCGCTGGCCATGGCCACGGCGCACTCGGCGCTGACGGCCCCGTGCTGTTTCAGCAAACACTCGGGACACTCCAGCATGAGCATCTTTGCCTCGTTGCTGGTGCTGACGATGCCGCCCTGGAAAAACTTGCACGCGCCGCAGAGGTCCGCGAAGGCGTTGGCCAGCAGGCCGCCGGTGCTGGCCTCCGCCACGGCGAGGGTGCGGCCCTGCAGCTTGAGCTGGTCGGCCACGACCTGCGCGAGGCTGTCGTGCCCGTAGCACATGAGGTTGTCGCCCAGCAGCGCGGCGCACTCGCTGGCGATGGCCCGCAGCTTCTCCATGCCATAGCGCCCGTCGGGCGAGCTGATGCGGCAGTCCACCTGGCCCTGGTGCGCGCAGAACGCGATGCCGAGGCCGGGGTTCCGGCTGAACGTGCACTGGAACATCGTCTCCAGCGACGACTCGCCCACCCCGATCGAGCGGATCTGGATGTAGGCCTCGTGGTCGGAGAGCCGGCCGAGCGCGGCGAGGCGCGGGATCACCTGCTCGGTGAACATCGGCTGCAATTCGTTGGGCGGGCCGGGCAGCATGATCAGGATCTTCCCGTCCTGCTCGACCCAGAGGCCCGGCGCCGTGCCGTTGCCATTGGGCAGCACCTCGCCGCGCTCGAAGCGCCAGGCCTGCTTGAGATTGTTGGCCGTGGGCACGCGCTGAAACTTGGCGAAGCGGGCGCGGATGGCCTCCTCGATCTTCGGCTCGAAAACCAGCTTCTGCCCCAGCGTCTCCGCCAGCACCTCGCGCGTGCGGTCGTCGCAGGTCGGCCCGAGCCCGCCGGTCGTAATGATGACGTCGGCACGCGCCCAGCTTTCGCGGAACTGTGTCGCGATGGCATCGGCCTCGTCGGTCACCGTGACATTGCGCTGCAGCAGCACGCCGCGCCGGCCGAGCTCGGCGCCGATCCATGTCAAATGGGTGTTCGACGTCAGCCCAAGCAGCAGCTCGTCACCGAGGGTGAGGAGTTCGTAGCGGGATGAAGTTGTGGACGCGCCGTTGCGCGTCGTATCTGAGTGTGCCGGAGATTGTGCCATTTACTTGCCCAACGGAAACCACCGTAGCTCCTTTCGGGTAAAATGCCAGCGTGCCGTGGCCGGGGCCCCACCCATACATTAGAGCGTCAAGCCGAGGGCTGACATTTCCGGGGATTCCTGCCTCCCTGTCCGGCGATGCCCGCCGACCTCAAGGAGAAAGTCCGCACCCTGCCGGAAACCCCCGGCGTCTACCTCATGAAGGACCGGCTGGGCCGCATCATCTACGTCGGCAAGGCCAAGAGCCTGAAGAAGCGCGTCTCGACCTATTTCCAGGCCGGCCGGGCCCGCGCCCTGCGCCACCAGCCCAAGATCCGCACGCTGATCGAGATGGTCACCGACTTCGAGATCATCGAGGTGAAGTCCGAGCCCGAGGCGCTGCTGCTCGAGGGCAAGCTGATCAAGCAGTGGCGGCCGAAGTACAACACCGACTTCACCGACGACAAGCGCTTCCTCCTCGTCCGTCTCGGCACCGAGGACGAGCTGCCGCGCTTCACGCTCACGCGCTTCCGCAAGGAGGACCGCTCGCGCTACTTCGGGCCCTTCGCCCACTCCGGCCTGCTGCGCCGCACGCTCGCATCCATGCGCAAGCAGTTCGGCGTCCTGCTCGGCGACACCCGCCCCGTGAAACTCCCTGATGGACGCTGGCGGCTCTATGACGACGTGCGCGCCGAGCTCTCCGGCTGGCCCAACGAGGTCAGCGCCGCCGACTACCGGGCGCGCGTCGACCAGGCCTGCGAGTTCCTCGACGGCAAGTCGCGCGAGTGGCTCAAGGCGCTGCGCGACGAGATGGCGGCGCGGTCGGCGAAGCAGGAATACGAGAAGGCCGCCGAGCTGCGCGATGTCGTGCTCGCGCTCGAGCGCACGCTGGCGCGCACGCGGAAGTTCACCCGTGATCTCACCCGGCTCCAGCCCAACGCCGAGGCGCTGCGCTCGCTGTCGGAGGCGCTCGGGCTGGAGTCGCCGCCCGTGCACATGGAGTGCTTCGACATCTCGCACATCAGCGGCACCTTCGTCGTCGCCTCGATGGTCCACTTCACCGACGGCCGGCCCGACAAGGACCAGTACCGGCGTTTCTCCATCAAGAGCTTCATCGGCAACGACGACTTCAAGGCGATGGAGGAGGTCGTCGGCCGCCGCTACCAGCGGCTCATCGCGGAGAAGAAGCAGTTTCCCGACCTGGTGGTGATCGACGGCGGCCGGGGCCAGATCGCCGCCGCTTTGAAATCGTTTGTCCTCCTGGACTGCCCGCCGCCCACTCTCATCGGCCTCGCGAAGAAACACGAGACGATCATCTTCCCCGACGCGCGCGCGCCGCTCAACCTGCCGCTCGGTCACCCGGGGTTGAACCTGCTCCAGCGCCTGCGCGACGAGGCCCACCGCTTTGCCAACACCTACAACGCCGACCTGCGCTCGCGGAAGATCAAGGAGAGCATCCTCGACGATTTTCCCGGCCTCGGGGAAAAGCGGAAGGCGGCGCTCCTCGCCCACTTCGGCTCCATCGACAAACTCCGCGCCGCCACCGCCGACCAGGTCGCCGAAATTCCCGGCTTCGGGCCGAAGTTCGCCGCCAATCTCACGGCTTTCCTGGCTTCAGCCTGACCACCCAAGCCAGCATCCGGTCCGGGAGCAGCCATTTCAGGAGCAAAAATATTTTGGCGTGAAAGGGTCCGTTGTAGCGTGGGGCGGGGTTGTCGCTGGTGAGCGCCTTCTCCACCAACCGGGCGATGTCGTCTGGCACGCCGGCGAACAAGCGCAGGGTCTTCGTGCCCTCGTGGTAATTTTTATAGTAGGTCGCGTAGGGTCCGGCGTTGGCAATCACGTCGGCCGAGACCGCGTTGGCCGCCTCGACGAACTCCGTGGCGATGAACCCCGGACGGATCAGCGTCACGCGGACCCCAAAGGGCTTGAGTTCGCCGCGCAGGCCGTCGGTGAGCGCCTCGAGCGCGTGTTTGGTGGAGTCGTAGATGCTGGAGAGCGGACGGGCGATTTTTCCCGCGACCGAGCCGATATTGACGATGCAGCCGGAGCCGCGCGCGCGCATGGCCGGCACCACGAGCTGCGTCAGGGCGATGAGGGAGAAGATGTTCGTCTCGTAGTTTTTCCGGATCAGGTCGACCGGCACGACCTCGACCGGGCCACGCGTGCCGTAGCCGGCGTTGTTCACGAGACCGTCGATGCGGCCGAACTTTGCCAGCGCGGCGGCCACGAGCTTCCGGCGGTCGGCGTCGCTCGTGATATCCCCCGCCACGGCGAGCACGTTCGCGCCGGTGGAATCGAGTTCGCGGGCGAGGGCGTCGAGCCGGTCCGGCCGCCGGGCGCTGATGGCGACCTTTGCCCCACCCCGCACGAGCCGGCGCGCCGTCTCCTCACCGATGCCGGCGGAGGCCCCGGTGATGATGACGACCTGGCCGGCGAGTTGGGGCATGGGGAAGAAGAGAAGCCTGAAACTTGAGACCTGAAACCTGAATTTTGAGAACTGAGCGGTTTGACTTGGTGTCTGGAACCTCAGGTTTCAGGTCTCAGCTCTCAGGTCTTGTCTTATTCGGAGTCGTAGATCTGGACGCGCGTCCAGAAGGTCTTGAACTGCTCGACGAAGGCGAGGTGCAGCGGGTCCACCTGGTAGGCCGCCTCGGCCGCGACATCCCTGCACTCAACAATAAGAGCCACGTCGTAGCTGGCATCAATGACGGGGCGGCGCGTGGTGCCGGCCGGGGTGCCGATGGAAACCTTCGCCACGGCCTTGATGCCCTTGAGTGACTCGACCCCGCGACGGAAATCCGCGCGCTGGGCGGCGGTGAGTTCCGGTTTCAGCCAGAAGTAAACACAGTGATAAAGCATGGTGCCCTGAGGAAACCCTGCGCCCCGCTGGAGGCAAATGCCTATTGCGAGCCCGGGAGTTTGGGGGTTGATTGGCGCACCCTTATGAAATTGCCCCGTTTCCTTCCCCTGTGTGGTTTGCTCGCCGCCCGCGTTCTCCCTGAAGCCGCGGCCCTCGAACTGGCCCCGCCGTTCACCGACCACGCTGTGCTGCAACGCGAGGTCGCCGTCCCCGTCTGGGGCTGGAGCGACCAACCGGACGCGACCGTCACGGTCACGTTCGCCGGACAGACCAAGACCACCCGGGTCAACGCCTCCGGCGTCTGGCGCGCGGACCTCGACGCCATGCCCGCCAACGCCACGGGCGGGGACCTGGTGGTAACCGACGGCCCGGTCACGATCACGCGGCGCGATGTGGTCGTCGGCGAGGTGTGGCTCGCCTCCGGCCAGTCCAACATGGAATGGGGCCTGAGCGGGTCGCGCGGCTTCGCCGAGGAAAAAGCCAAGGCGCCCAACCCACTCATCCGCCATCTGCGTGTCAGCCACATCGGCGCGGATCTCCCCGTGGGTCGGGTGCAAAACAGCGGGTGGCAGGTGGCCGGACCCGACACTCTTGGCGGGTTCACCGGCGTGGGTTATTTCTTCGCCCGGTCGGTTGCGGAAAAATTGCAGGTGCCCGTCGGCATCATCAACAGTTCCTGGGGTGGCACGGCCATCGAGTCATGGATCCCGGAACCGGTGCTGCGCACCACCCGCGGCTGGCCGGCCCTGAACAAGAAGGTGCAGGAAGCCATGAAAGCGTGGCCCGAGCGCTACGCTGCGCAACCGGGCCTCGAGGCCGCCTGGCAGAAGGCGCAGGAGGATCTTCGCACCAAGGGTACGCCCATCACCATGGACTGGCCGCGGCCGCCGATGGGGCCCGGTTCGGGTTTCTCCCCCGCCCGGCTCTTCAACGGCATGATCGCCCCCTTTGTCCCCTACGCCCTGCGCGGCGCGCTCTGGTATCAGGGCGAGACCAACGTCGGCCAGCCTCGCGCCTACGCCGAGTTGCTGCCTGCCATGATCACGGCGTGGCGCGGCGCCTGGCCGCTGGGCGACTTCCCGTTTCTCGTCGTGCAGCTGCCTAATTTTTCGGACAACGGTAAACCCGCGGGCCGCAATTGGGCGCAGCTCCGCGAGGCCCAGGCATCCGTCCTGCATGTGCCCGCCGCCGGTCTCGCCGTCATCATCGATGGGGACGAGCCCGACAATCTCCATCCCACCAACAAACGGCCCGTCGGCGAACGCCTCGCGTTGATCGCGCTCAACCAGGTCCATAACCAGCGCAGTCTCGTGTGGTCGGGTCCGGTTTTCCAGTCACTCAGCCGCGAAGGCGCGGCGCTGCGCGTCAAATTCACCTTCGCCGAAGGCCTGAAGAGCACAACGCCCGCAGTCACGGGCTTCGAGATCGCCGGTGCCGACCAGGTTTTCCAACCCGCCACCGTGCAGATCGACGGCACGTCGGTACTGGTCAGTTCCCCGGTTGTTCCCGCGCCGGTGGCGGTGCGCCACGCTTACACCAATGCTCCGGCAGTCTCGCTGTTCAACTCCGCCGGCCTGCCCGCCGCGCCCTTCCGCACCGACGATTGGTAAGGAAACGCCCTAAGAAAGCGCCGGCGGGAACGTCTAAACCCTCATCCAGTCACCCATCCCTTCCATGAAAACTCCCCGCCTTCTTCTGTCATTCTGTCTTCTGCCCCGCCTCGCCGTAGCCTTGGGCGTAGGCGGGTCCGCCGCTCTCTCACTTAGCGCCGCGCCGGTGGACTCCCGGATCTCCGCCGTCACGGTTTACCAGGACCGCGCCGTCGTCACCCGCACCGCCACCGTCCAGCTCGCCGGCGGCACCGCCGAGCTGGTCTTCGCCAATCTGCCCCAGTCGCTCAACGAGCAGTCGCTGCAGGTCAGCGGCAAGGGCACGGCGCAGGCCACCATCCTCGACGTCAGCGCGAAGCAGACCTTCATCGACTACACGCCCAATGCCCGCGTGAAGGAGCTCGAGGACCAGCTCCGCGCGCTCGGCAAGAAGATGCGGGGCATCGACGACCGCGCCAACCTCCTCAATGCCTCGTCCGCCACGCTCGACCGGATGGAGAACGCGCTCTTCGCCCCGCCGGCCAAGGATGTGCCCCGGCCCGACCTCAACCAGTTCACCGCCTCCCTCACGTATCTCTCGGAGCAAAAAGCCAAACTTACAGCCGAGCGCGCCACGCTCGATGAACAGCGCGAGGACCTGCAGAACAAGACGAACACCGTGCAGAACCAGCTCAACGAGCTGCGCGGTGCCGGCGGCAAGGCCTTCAAGACCGTCACGGTGCGCGTGGCCGCCGCCCAGGCCGGCAGCCTCGATGTCTCCCTCGCCTACACCGTGCCCGGCGCCTCGTGGGCGCCCAGCTACGACGCCCGCCTCGCCAGCACCGAGCGCCTCGTGCAGCTCGATTACTTCGGCATCGTCCGCCAGGGCACCGGCGAGGACTGGAAGGATGTCGCCCTCACCCTCTCCACCGCCCGCCCCTCCCTCGGCGGTGCCGCCCCCGTGCTGACCGTGTGGCAGCTGGATGTGTACAATCCGATTTTGCTGCGCGAACAGGCCGCCCGCGAGGAACGCCAGCGCGGCTACGCAGCCAAGGCGATGGCCGCGCCCGCCGCCGTGAACATGCAGACGCTCACATCCAATGCCACTGGCTATGATGCTGCCACCGAGGTGAAGGACGCCGACTTCGCGGCCGCCACCATCGAGGCCGGTGCCACCAGCGCGGCGTTCAAGATCGCCGTCAGCTCCAGCGTGCCGAGCGACAATTCGCCACAGAAAGTGCCGATCACCACGGCGAGCCTCAAGGCCGTGCCCGAATACCTCACCGTGCCGAAGCGCCAGGCCGCAGCCTTCCTCACCTCGAAGGTCGTCAATAGCTCCGATTTCCCGCTGCTCGCCGGCGCGATGAACGTCTTCCTCGACGGCACCTTTGTCGCCACCAGCGGCCTCCGCACCGTCATGAGTGGCGAGAAGTTCGACCTGGCCCTCGGCGTGGACGACGGCATCACGATCAAGCACAAGCGCGTGAACAAGTTCACCGAGGACACCGGCCTCACGAACTCCGGCAAGCGCATCACTTACGAATACCTGCTCACGATCCAGAACAACAAGAAGACCGCCGAGCGTGTCGTTGTCGCCGACCAGGTGCCGCTCTCCCGCAACGAGAAGGTTGTCGTGAAGCTGCTTTCCCCCGACGCCAAGGACGTGAAGCCCACCGATGAAGGCACCCTCAAGTGGACGCTCGACCTCAAGCCCGGCGAGAAACGCGAGCTGACCGTTAAGTTCACTGTCGAATACGACAATAACGTCAATGTCTCGGGCCTGGAATAAATGGCCGGTCCGCTGACGCTCCTCGTCGACAACGGTTCGCTCGAGCCGGCCGCCACCCTCGCTTTGCGCGGGCTGGCGGGAAAACTCGGTGAGCGCATCGGCCGGCGCGTTGAACCCGTTTCCATGCTGCACTCCAGCGGGGTATCAGCCGCGAAGCTCGATGGTCAGCCGGCGGAAATCCTCGAGCCGGCGCTGGAACGCCGGCTGGCGGCGGGACAAAGTGAATTTCTGGTTGTGCCGCTGTTCTTCGGTCCGAGCGGGGCGCTGACCGAATATCTGCCGGTGCGCCTCGCCCACCTGCGCACCAAGCATCCGCCACTCAGCCTGAAGGTTGCCGCTCCGCTCTTTCAATCCGGCGACGGCCGGCTGGCACGGATTCTGGCCGACCAGGTCCTGGCGCTCGGTTTACCCTCCCGTCGCGTGGCTCTGGTTGATCACGGGAGCCCGGCCCGGGCCGTCACTGAGGTGCGCAACGACCTGGCGCGCCAGCTCCACGGGCTGCTCGGGCCTGCCTTCAAGGTCACGGCCTCCAGCATGGAACGCCGCGCCGGCGCCACCTATGATTTCGGCGAACCGCTGCTGGCCACGTTGCTCCGCCAGCCCGGCTGGAATTCCGGCCCGGTGACCGTGGCGATGCAGTTTCTGCTGCCAGGACGCCATGCCGGCCCGGGCGGTGACGTGGCGGCGATCTGTCGCGAAGCCGAGATGGCGAGCGGCGATACCTTGCGTGCGACGATGACCGGCCTGGTGGGCGAGCATCCCCTGTTGGTCGACATTCTGGCCGACCGTTGGCAAGCGGCCGTCAGCCCTTAGCCACAACCCCGGCGTGCAGCCCGGGCACCCGGGCGGCGAAGTCCGACAGGCACACCACCTCGCCGATCACCACCAGCGCAGGCTGGCCAATCTGTTCGGCCGATACCTTCCCCGCGTCACCCAGCCGCATGATCATGATTCGCTGCGTCGGCAGCGTGGCCTCGCTGATCAACGCCAGCGGCAGGTCGGCCGGCATGCCGTGCTGGAGCAGGTTGTGCGCAATCTCCGGCAGGCGGCGCACCCCCATGTAGAAGCAAAGCGTGGCGCGCAGCCTGGCAAGCGCACCCCAGTCCAAAGCCGTGGTGTTGGCGGCGCATTGGTGGCCGGTGACAAAGACGACCGCCGAGGAAAAATCGCGATGGGTCAACGGCAGGACCGCGACCGCCGCCGCGGCGGTGGCGGCCGTGACGCCGGGCACGATCTCAAAGGGCAGGCCGGCGGCGCGCAGGGCCTCGATCTCCTCGCCTGCCCGGCCAAAGACCAGCGGGTCGCCGCCTTTCAACCGGACGACTTTCTTCCCGGCACCGGCCAGCGAGACCAGCAGGGCGTTGATCTCGTCCTGCGTGGCGCTGTGCCGGCCCGCCCGCTTGCCCACGGAATGCAGGCCGCAACCGGCCGGGCAGTTTTTCAGCAGCTCGTCGTTGGCCAGTTCATCATAGACAACCGCTTCCGCCCCCTGCAGGACCTTCAATCCGCGCACTGTAATCAGGTCGGGCGCCCCCGGCCCGGCTCCGACGAGCCAGACAAAACCCTTTGCGGCGGTTGCATTTGCAGCTAACATGACTTCATTAGTAAATATGACTCCTTTTAACCTTTACCCTTTGTCCCTTAGAGGCAAGCGTTCTGTCAGTCATGTCTGATAAACCTCCCGCCCCCCTTTCCAAGAACGAAGTCCTGAAGCAGCGCATCCCGACGCTGGCCGGCAACATTGCGGCCACCCTGGCCGACCCGGCCATCGAGAAGTTCTCGGAGGATGACGAACAGTTCATCAAGTTTCACGGCATCTATCAACAGGACGACCGTGACCTGCGCAAGACCGGCAAGAAGTGGCTGGTCATGATCCGTGGCCGCATCCCCGGCGGCGTCATGACGCCGAAGCAGTGGATCACCTTCGACGACCTCGCCACCCAGTACGGCAACAACACCCTGCGCGTTACCACCCGCCAGAGCATCCAGTTTCACGGCGTCGTGAAGGCCGGCCTCGGCCCGATCATCAAGCGCATCAACGAATCGATGCTCTCCACCCTCGCCGCCTGCGGCGACGTCAACCGCAACATCACCGTCTCGCCCACGCCCGCGACCACCAAGGCCCGCGCCGAGGTTTTCACCGACAGCCTGCTGGTGGTGGACGCGCTCGCGCCCAAGACCCCGGCCTACCACTCCATCTGGGTCGACAACGTCCAGCTCAACCTCGACGACACGGCCAACACCAGCTTCACCGACCCGCTCTACGGACAGACCTATCTGCCTCGCAAGTTCAAGACCTGCTTCGTCATCCCGCCGTCCAACGACATGGATGTCTTCACCAACGACCTTGGCTTCATCGCCGTGATCGAGGGCGGCAAGCTTGTCGGCTATAACCTCGCAGTTGGCGGCGGCCTCGGCCGCAGCCACAGCAACGACCAGACCTACACGCGCCTCGCCGACGTCCTCGGCTTCCTGCCGCGCGAGAAGGTTGTCGATGTCGCGAGGGCCGTGCTGACCATCCATCGCGATTTCGGCGACCGGACCAACCGCAAGCACGCCCGCCTCAAGTACGTCGTGCAGGAGCGTGGCCCGGTCTGGATGCGCGAGGAAATCGACCGCCGCACGGGCTTCATGCTCAGCGCCGTCCGCTCCTTCCGCTTTACTTCCACGGGCGACACCTACGGCTGGAACCGCGCCGTCGACGGCTCCAATTTCCTGACGCTCTTCGTCCAGACCGGCCGCATCAAGGACGTCGAGGGCCACGCGATGAAGACCGCGCTCCGCTCGGTTGCAGAAAAATTTCCGCACCTGGAATTCCGCCTCAGCGGCAACCAAAACGTCATCCTCGCCAACATCCCCGACACCGACCGCGACGCCCTCACGGCCCTGCTCGCCACCCACGGCGTGCGGACCGAGAACCAGGCCAGCGTGCTCCACGCCGCGTCGATGGCCTGCCCGTCGCTGCCCACCTGCGGCCTCGGCCTCGCCGAGTCCGAGCGCGCCCTGCCCGGCCTCATCAACCGCATCGAGAAACTCGCGGTGGAGATCGGTGTGGCCAACGAGGAGATCATCATCCGCTCCACCGGCTGCCCCAACGGCTGCGCCCGGCCCTACATGGCCGAGATCGGCTTCGTCGGCAAGGCGCCGGGCAAATACCAGCTCTGGCTTGGCGGCAACGCCAACGGCATGCGCCTCAACCAGGTTTTCAAGGAAACCATCAAGGAAGCCGATCTCGAGACCGAGCTGCGCCCGCTGCTCACCCGCTGGAAGGCCGAGCGCACCGCCGGCGAACGCTTTGGCGACTTCGCCACCCGCGTGCTCCTGCCCGAGGCCGTCGCCCAGCGCGCGGCCGCCGCTGCGGCCACGCCGGCAGCTGCGCCGTCACCCGTCCCCGCCGCCACCAACTAACCTTTCATGACTCCCGAACAAATCTCCCGCGCCAACGCCGAGCTCGCGACCAAGTCGCCGCTCGAGGTCGTCCGCTGGGCCCTCGCCCAGGCCGGCGGCCGCGCCATCGTCTCCACCAACTTCCGGCCCTATGAGGCCGTCGTGCTCCACCTCGCCACGCAGGCCCAGGCCGACATTCCCGTCCTCTGGGTGGACCACGGCTACAACCGCCCGGCCACCTACAAACACGCCGAGCAGCTCCGGACGCAGCTCAAGCTGAACCTGAAGCCGTTCCTGCCGAAAATGACGCCGGCGCATCGCGATGCGGTCCACGGCCCGATCCCCTCGCTCGATGACGAGGCCGGCCTGAAGCAGTTCAGCGCGGTGATGAAGCTCGAGCCGTTTCAACGCGGCATGAAGGAGCTGGCCCCGACCGTCTGGATCACCGCCTTGCGCAAGGTGCAGAACCCGAACCGCGCCGGCCTCGACATTGTGTCGCACGACGCGAACTTCGGCGCGCTGAAGATCAGCCCGGTGTTCCACTGGACCGACGCCCAGCTGGAAGCCTACCTCGCGCAGTACAACCTGCCGAACGAGTGGGACTATTTCGACCCGGCCAAGGCCGATGAGAAACGGGAGTGCGGCCTGCACGCCGCCTGGGGCAAATCCGCCGCCCAGACCGCCGCCGCCTCATGAAGAGCTATCATCTCGACCACCTGCAGCACCTCGAGACCGAGGCGATCCACATCATGCGTGAGGTCGCCGGCGAATTCGAACGCCCGACCCTGCTCTTCTCCGGCGGCAAGGATTCCATCTGTCTCCTGCGCCTCGCCGAGAAGGCTTTCCGGCCGTCGGACATCCCAATGCCCTTCCTCAATGTCGACACCGGCCACCATTTCCCGGAGTTGAACGAGTTCCGCGACAAGCGCGCCGCCCAGCTCGGCGGCAAGCTTATCGTCCGCAAGGTCGAGGATGCGATCGCCCGGGGCATCGCGGTGCCCGCGCCCGGCGAGATCAGCCGCAACAAGCTCCAGATCCCCACGCTGCTCGCCGCCGTGGAGGAGTTCCGCTTCGACTGCCTGATCGGCGGCGCCCGCCGCGACGAGGAGAAGGCCCGCGCCAAGGAGCGCTTCTTCAGCTTCCGCGACAGCTTCGGCCAGTGGGATCCCAAGAACCAGCGCCCCGAGATCTGGAATCTCTACAACGGCCGGCTCAATGCCGGCGAGAACATGCGCGTGTTCCCGTTGAGCAACTGGACCGAGATGGACGTGTGGGAGTACATCCGCCGCGAGAAGCTCGAGGTGCCCACGATCTATTTCAGCCACCAGCGCCAGTGCGTGCGCCGCGGCGGCCAGTGGCTGCCCGTCAGCAGCCTGCTCCCGCCCAAGCCCACCGAGGAGGTCCGCGAACTCGTCGTCCGCGTCCGCACCATCGGTGACATTATCAGCACCGGCCTGGTCGAGTCGCCTGCCGACAGCTACGACGACATCATCGCCGAGATCGCCGCCGCCCGCGTCACCGAGCGCGGCTCCCGGGCCGACGACCGGGCCTCCGAGGCCGCCATGGAAGACCGGAAGAAAGCCGGTTACTTCTAATCATCCCCTCTATCCATCAACCTTTCATGTCCGTGGTCGCCACTTCCTCCTCTACTTCCCGCGCTCCCGTGCCGGTTGTCGATATTCTCCGCCTCAACACCTGCGGCAGCGTCGACGACGGCAAGTCCACGCTCATCGGCCGCCTGCTCTATGACTCGAAGTCGCTCATGGAGGACCAGATCGAGGCCCTCGAGCGTTCGGCCGACATCACCGGCGGAGGCCAGATCAACCTCGCCAACCTCACCGACGGCCTCCGCGCCGAGCGCGAGCAGGGCATCACGATCGATGTCGCCTACCGCTACTTCGCGACCCCGCGCCGCAAGTTCATCATCGCCGACACTCCAGGCCACGTCCAGTACACGCGCAACATGGTCACGGGCGCCTCGACGGCCAACCTGTCCATCGTGCTCGTTGACGCCCGCCTCGGTGTGATCGAGCAGAGCCGCCGCCACACCGCGATCGCGTCGCTGCTGCGCATCCCGCACCTGGTCGTCGCGGTGAACAAGATGGACCTTGTCGACTGGAGCGAGGCGCGCTTCAACGAGATCCGCGAGCAGTTCGAGGAGTTCCTGCCGCTCCTCGACATCAAGGACGTGAAGTTCATCCCGCTCAGCGCGCTGAACGGCGACAACGTCGTCGAGCCTTCGCCGCACACGCCCTGGTATGCCGGCCCGACGCTGCTCGGCCACCTCGAGTCCGTGCACATCGCGAGCGACTGGAACCTCCATGCCTTCCGCCTGCCTGTGCAGTGGGTCAACCGCCCCAACAATCCCACCGACCACCGCCTGCACGATTTCCGCGGCTTCAGCGGCCAGATCAGCGGCGGCATCGTGCGTACCGGCCAGAAGGTCATGGCCCTGCCCGGCGGCGTCATCACGACGGTGAAGGAGATCCACACCTTCGACGGCCCGGTGGCGGAGGCCTTCTGCCCGCAGTCCGTCTCGCTTGTGCTGGAGCACGATGTCGATGTCAGCCGCGGCAGCATGCTGGTGGGTGTGGATGCCCTGCCCGGCGGCGCCACCGAGCTGCATGCCAAGATCTGCTGGATGCACCCGCGCCCGCTCCAGCGCGGCAAGAAGTATTTCCTCAAGCACACCACCAGCACCGTGCAGGCCGTCGTGACCGAGATCGAGCACCGGCTCGACATGGCCAACCTCGAGTCCATCCCCAACCCGCCGGAGCTGGCGGTGAACGATCTCGGCGAAATCCGGATCCGCACGGCGAAGCCCTTGTTCTACGACGGCTACGCCACCAACCGCCTGACCGGCTCCTTCATCCTGATCGAGCAGGGTACCAACGCCACCGTTGGCGCCGGCATGCTGCTGCCGCCGACCGAGTTGGTTAAGCCCGAGATCACCGACTACGCCATCTGACCCGCCCATGAAGATCTCCGTCAAAATCGACTATGCCTGCCGCGTGATGGCCGAGCTGGCCCGCCTGCACGGTTCGGGCAACCTGGCGCAAATCGAGCACCTCGCCCGCACGGAGGCGGTCCCCGCCAACTTTCTGGCGCAGATTTTGGGCAAGCTGCGCGACCACGGCCTGATCTCCAGCCGCCGGGGCAACCTCGGCGGCTACAAGCTCAGCCGCCCGCCCGAGGAAATCTCGCTATACGACATCCTGATGGCGACCGAGGGCGAATGCCTCGGCCTGAGCGGCAACTTCCAGGGCCACAGCGGCCGCCGGCTGAAGGAGGTCTGGGGCGATATCCGCGCGACCCTGGTCGAGAAGACCAAGGGCTACACGCTGGACCGGCTGGCCTCCAAGCATCCGTCCGAGATGTACTACATCTGAGGCCGTCATGCCCGCCACCCCGCTGTCACACCGCGCGATTCCCCTGTTGATCGCGGGCGCGCTGCTGCTGTTCGGCACCGGGGTGTTCTTCCCTTTTTTCCACGTCACCAAGTTCTGGGTCTTCGACAGCGGGGTGTCGGTCGTGAGCGGCATCATCACGCTCTTCCATGAGGGGGAGTACTTTCTCTTCGCGGTGCTGACCCTGTTCACGCTCGTCTTCCCCTGCGCCAAGCTCGTGCTGCTCGCGATCATCTGGCTGGAGCGCAAACACGACCTCGTGCGGGTGTGCCACCTGCTGGACTGGGTCGAGAAGCTGGGCAAATGGTCGATGCTCGACGTCTTTGTCGTCGCCATCCTGATCGTCGCGCTGAAATCCGCCGCCGTGGCCGACATCCGCCTCGGGCCGGGCCTCTACCTCTTCACGCTGTCGGTCGTCACCACGCAGCTGGCCTCGACCCGGGTGGCGAAGGCGCTGACGCGCGGATGACCCCCGGCCAAAAGAAGAGCCGCGACGCACCCCTGCGCCGCGGCTCGTGCACACACTCTGCCCGGAGGCAGAAGCTTAGAACCGGAAGTTCGTGCCGACGGTGAACGCCGTGTCCTGGTCGGTGTTCATCGCGAAACTGGCGGTGACCGACCACTGGGAGTTGATCCAGTGGTTGCCCTTCACGCCAAAGTTCCATTTGCCGTCCCCGGCGAGGTCAGGCGCATCCACATACTGGACATAGGGCGTGACCGTGGTGACGGGTGCCACCTGGAGCTCGACGCCGCCCGCGACTTCCCAGACGAAGGAGTTGTCCGTGGCGTTCGCGTGGCTGGACCAGGCAAAACCACCGCCCGCTTCGACGTAGGGCTTGCCCCAGTTGTAGGCGGTGCTGAAGGCCCGGAGGGCCGCGCCGAGGGTGTGCGTCTTCACACGGGAGCCGAGGATTTCACCCGACTGGGTGTAATCGTAGCTCAGGATCCCATCGAGCCCGAAGGCCAGCGGCTGGTTGACGGAGAAGTTGTAATTGTCCGCGTGGGTCGAGGAGTCATCGAGGTTGATATAACTGTAGGTCAGGGTGCCATAGACCTGGCCGAGCAGGCCCTGGCTGGTGACCGGCGGCGTGGTCTTCTCACCGAGCAGCGTATCGTCCGCGCGGGCCGCCACTCCGGCACCGAGGGCCAGGGCGGAGACGAGCAGCAGGGATTTGATATTGTGGGAGGTTTTCATGGTCTGGGTTTGGTTTGTAGGTGCCAGTGCGCTGGAAGGCGCAGTTGACACACTCCCTGTCACCGGAGTGGCCCCGGGGGTTCCGCCGTGGGGGATTTTCCAAGGTTTTTAGCTTCCCGGCGGAACCGGCCGCCCCGGACTGGGTCGCCCGGTCGTTTTTTAGCGATTGTTTGCCAATTGCATCGCGGTGACTACGCTGCGCCTCCATGAAACCCCTCCGCTTTCTCCTCATGTTCTCCTCCCTGCTCGGTCTCTTCAATTCGCTGTTCGCCGAGTCCCTCAAGGTCGGTGACGCGGCCCCGGTGGTATCCGCCGTCACCGATGCCGGCGTGACGCTGGATCTCGGCGCGGTCTACAAGGCCAACGCCTACACCGTCGTCTGGTTTTATCCCAAGGCGCTCACCGGCGGCTGCACCAAGCAGGGCTGCTCGCTGCGCGACGCCAGCACCGAGCTCACCAAGCGCGGGGCCGCGGTGATCGGCGTCAGCACTGATACCGTCGAGAAACAAAAGGAGTTCAAGGAGACCAACCACTTTCCGTTCGCGCTGCTGGCCGACACCGACCGGAAGGTCGTGAAGGCCTTCGGCCAGGCCGGCACGATGATGGCCGCGCGTGAGTGCTATGTCATCAAGGGCGGCAAGATCGTCTACAAGGACACCGGCGTGACCGACCAGCAGGCCGCCAACGTCCTCGCCTTCCTCGACAGCGACAAGTAAGGCTGAAGCGTAGCTTTTGTTCAACTTGCGGGGCGGGATCGCTGACCCCGCCTTTTTCTTTGTCCGCATTGGCGGGATCAGCCGCCGAGGCTTCGCACTCGTCGCGATCCCGCCCTATAGCTCGTCGTCGTTGACGGCCGCCAAGATCCCGGCCTGCGGGTCGCTCCGCGCCCGTTCGATCCAGTCGCGCATCAACGGGTAACCATTGAAAATTTCCACGGGCAGCGGCGCGGCCACGACGTCAATGATGCGCGCGCTGCGATCCACGGCCCGCACCACATTGCGATCGTGCGGGTCTGCCACCAGCCAGGGCCGGCCCTGGACAAAGGCCAGGCGGGGATGGTCACGATCACAGCGCAGGAACCGGGAGGGCCAGGAAATCAACGCGGCCGGCAACAGCGGGCTGGTGTCGGTGTTCTCCGGCAGGCGTTCGCCGAGGGTCTGCTTTGCCACCAGCACGCCCTCGGGGGTCAGTCCCACCACCTCGGTGGGCATGCCGCCGATGACATTGATCACCTCGATTTTCTCCAGAAGATCCCGGTAGCTGCCGGCGCACGCTTCCGCCTGCAGCGCCTGCTCTGTCCCGGCGGTGAAGCGAAAAGTGGCCCCGATCCAGAAGGCCTCAATGGGCCGGAAGAATTTGTAGACCGACTGGTCCCGGGCCTCAAAGGCCCAGGCCTCCACCCCGCCGCCAATATGCCGCAAGACCGGACTGCCCTCCGCCAGCGCGTCTTCCGTTTCCGCGGGAAACCCGAAGTCAGACAGGGGCAGCAGTGGCAGGAGACCCCGGAATTCGCGGATCGCCGCCCCCAGTTCCGCCCATTCCCCGTCCACGCCCTCCAGCAGGCTTACGGCGTCTTCCGGGAGCGCGAAGAGATCCCGGTCCGGATCTGTTCCAATGCCGCATTGGGCTGCCGCCGCGCGGAGGCGATCGAACGCCTCCAATCGTCGCCGGTGATCGTCGAGAAGACGTTTTTGGTCGGGGGCTTCGGGGAGTTCCGCGCCCCGGATGATGGTCCGCTTGCCTGAGAAGGTGTCTTGCATGACTCGGCCATGCGCCCAAGGTCGCGTCGCCCGCGCCCGAACGCAAAGGATAATTATCCGCAGGCTGTTCACACCGGAAACAGGAGGCGAGAAAGTAACGGCCCGGGGCTTGCACCGGCCCGTTTTCAGGGCAAAACCTCTCGCTTGACACCCCCCGCCCCGTCGCGCGAATCTGACCCTCTTTTTGCCATAAAACTATGAAACCTACATTCCGCCCGCACCGCAAGAAACGCGCCCGCAAGATCGGTTTTCGCGCCCGCAAGGCCACCCGCGGCGGCCGCAAGGTCCTCGCCGCCCGCCGCCGCAAGGGCCGCAAGCGGCTGACCGTCGTTTGATCATGCGTCTCCGCGCCGGGCAGCGCCTGCGGCGCAACGACGACTTTCGCGCCGTCCGTGAACAGGGCCGCCGCATGGACTGCGGGGCCTTCCTGCTCACGTGGTGCGCCCGCCCCGCGGGTGCCCCGCCCCGTCCCGCCCGCGTCGGGGTCGTCGCCTCCCGGGCCGCCGTGGGCGATGCCGTCCACCGCAACCGCGCCAAGCGCCGCCTTCGCACCCTTTTCCGCCAGCACCAACACCTCGTGCCTCCCGGCCTCGACCTTGTGCTCACCGCCCGCGCCGCGCTCCTCCGCATCGAATTCGCCGAGGCTGCCCAGCGCTTTGCCCACGCCTGCACCAAGCTGCCCGCCCATGCGTGATCTAGGCGAAGCCCTCCTGCGCCTGCCCGCCCGCGCCATGAGCGGACTCATCTGGCTTTACCAGCGGACGCTCTCGCCGGCCCTTGTGGTGATCAACCCCACGTGCGGCTGCCGCTTCGCCCCGACCTGCTCGCACTACGCCCGCACGGCTTTGCAGGAACATGGCTTTTTCGCCGGCCTCGCCCTCACCTTGGTGCGCCTTGCCAAGTGCGGCCCGTGGCACCCCGGCGGCGAGGATCCGGTGCCCCTGGCTGACCACGGGACCACGGGCCAACAGGACTGCCGGTCTGCACGACGTCGGCCGCCTTCCTGTTCTTCGGTCCGTGATCCGTCGTCCGTCGTCCCGCAATCTCTTTCTCATGGATAAAAAGAACACGACAATCGGTGTGCTGCTCCTCATCGCCGCGATGGCGAGCTTCTACTTCAGTGCCCGCTATGGCCCGAAGCCTCCGGCCCCGCTGCCCGTCACCCAGGCTCCGGCCGAGAGCCCCACCGCATCCCCTTCCATCACTGGCAGCTCCGGCGCTTCGCCTGCTCCGGCTTCTCCCGGAGCCGTCTCAGCCGCCGCCCTTGGCCAGGCCGAGACCGTCACCCTCGCCAACGATCTGATCGTCGTCACGCTCACCAACCACGGCGGCGCCATCGACAATGTCGCGCTGAAAAAGCACCTCGCCGTGCAGGGCCAGTCCGGCCTCTACACCCTCAACTCGATCAAGGCCGCGCCGGCGCTCAGCCTCACCGACTTCCCGGGCGCCGACCGCCTCACCGCCTACACGCTGGTCTCCAAGTCGGACACCGAAGTCGTTTACCGGGCTACCAACGAGAGCCTCGAGGTCACGCGGCGTTACCTGCTGGAGAAGGCCCCCGGCCGCGACGACTACCAGATCCGCCACGAGACAACCTTCCGCAACCTCACCGACAAGCCCCAAGTCCTTCCCCGTGCGGTCTTCAACCTCGGTACGGCCGCCCCGCTCAGCGCCGCCGACTACGGCCTCTACCTCAACACCGGCTACTCTGACGGCGAAGACACCACCTTCATCGCCCGCAGCGACCTCGAGGGCGGCGGTTTCCTGAGCTGGATCGGTATGAAGGACGGCACGCCCCCGACCTACCTCGACCGGCCCGCCTCCATTGCTTGGGCCTCCGTGAAGAACCAGTTCTTCTGCATGATCCTGACGCCCGACCAACCAGGCAATGGCGTGCGGGTGGAGCGGGTGAAGCTTGATCCCCGCGCCCCGGCGGATGACAAGCGCCTCTATGGCGTCACCGGCTACGCACAGTTCGACCTGAAACCGCTGGCAGCCGGAGCTTCCTCGACCTTCGGGGCGAACTTCTACACCGGCCCCAATGAGTACAAGCGGCTCGGCAACACCGCCGTCTTCAAGCACGGCGAGGAGAAGGTCATGCAATTCGACGCCTTCTTCTTCAACCGGATCTTCTTCTCCGGCTTCTTCGCCCCGCTGCTGCTGACCATCATGACTTGGGTCCACTCGATCGTGCCCAATTGGGGCTGGGCCATCGTCATCACCACGCTGCTGCTGAAGATCGTCTTCCTGCCGCTCACTCTCGCCGCCTCCCGCTCCGCCAAGCGCATGGCCAAACTCCAGCCGCACATGCAGGCCATGCGGGAGAAGTTCAAGGACAACCCCGCGAAGCTCCAGGCCGAGACCCTCCGCATCTTCAAGGAGAACAAGGTCAACCCGGTCGGCGGCTGCATCCCCATCCTCATCACCATCCCGTTTTTCGTCGGCTTTTTCGCGATGCTGCAAAGCACGTCGGAGCTGCGCTTCGCCTCGTTCCTCTGGGCTCACGACCTGTCCGCTCCCGACACGGTGGCGCATATCTTTGGCCTCCCGCTCAACATCATGCCGCTGCTCATGGGCGCCACGATGATCTTCCAGATGCGGCTCACGCCCACGCCGTCCGTCGATCCCGCCCAACAGACCATGTTCAAGGTCATGCCGTGGATCTTCACGCTGTTCTGCTACACCTTTGCTTCCGGCCTCGCGCTCTACTCGACCATCAACGGCCTGTTCACGATCGGCCAGCAGATGGTCATCAACCGCATGCCCGAGCCCGACCTGCCGATCAACGCCGGCAGCCCGGCCAAGCCCGGCGCCACCGGCGGCATGAAGAATGTCACGCCGCCCAAGAAGAAAAAGTAAACCCCAGCCCGCCTCCCCGGCGGGCTTTTTTGTTCCCGGTCCAACGTTGCGACGGTTTGGGCCGTGCGGAAAAATGGATTCTGGCTAAGGTGCGGTCATGCCCCGCTCCATCCCCGTCCTGTTCCTGTTCGTTTCCGCCACCCTGGCTTTTGCCCAGCCCAAGCCCGGTGAGAGCCCCGCCGACCACCTGCCCCCCCATATCCGGCAACTGACGCATTTCGGCGAACGGGCCGACTGGTCGCACGACGGCAAAAGAATCCTCTTCCTCTCCAAGACCTACGGCGACGCGCTGGAACTGGACGTAGCAACCGGGGCCATCACCAACCTCACCTCGCATTACGCCCATTACGGCTACACCCGCGCGCTCTATCTTGCCAACGGTGACATCCTGCTCTCCGGTCCGCTCGCCTACGACACCGCCAACCCCGGCCCCGCCCGCAACCAGTGCTACCTTTCCGTGCTCAGCGCGAAGGAGAAAAAGAAACCCGTTGCGCTCGGCGTGCGCTGCAACGAAGGCCCCGCCGTCTCCCGCCGCCGCTTGCACATTGCCTGGCCCGAGTGGACCAGCCCCAAGCCCGGCGAAGGCAACCTGTCGTTCTCTAAATTGTTCGAAGCTGATATCGTCTACACTGACGGCGTGCCTGCGCTCGCCAACCAGCGTCTCGTCATCGACGGTGCCGATCTGTCCTTCCGTTGCACCATGGAGCCGCAGAACTTTCGCCCCACGGATGAGCGTGAGCTCATCTTCAGCGCCTATTTCGCCGGCGGCCGCCAGTGCGACGTGGCCAGCATCGACCTGGAGACGAAGAAAGTGACGAAATACACCGACAATGCCGACATCTATGAGGAACCCGAGGGGATCTTCCCCGACGGCCAATCCACCCTTGTCGAGAACGACACCCAGAACCGCCTCGGCCCCGGCTCCATCGACCTGTGGAAACACGCCCTCGATGGCAGCGGCCGGAAGACGCGCCTGACCTTCTTCAGCGACTATCCCGGCTACAAAGCCTCGAACGGCGTCGTGAGCGACGACGGTCGCTTCATTGCGTTCCAGATGGGCAAGGCGGGCGAGGCCGCGGGCATCGGCCACGGCATCTTTGTCTACGAACTGACCGGAGTCCCCTGACGGTTCAAGGCGCGGCCTGCCCAAGCTGCTCGAGCTGCCGGGCGGCGGCAGCATTGACGGGGTCGAGCGCGAGCACCTGCTGGAAGCTTTCCCGCGCCGCCGCCGCCTGGCCCAGCCGGCGCTGCATGACTCCCTGGTTGAATAACGCGGGGATGTCGGTGGGCACGGCTCGCGTGACAATCTGGTACTGGACCAATGCCTCAGCCGGGCGGCCCGCGGCGGCGAGCGTGTTGGCCAGGCCGAAACGTACCTCGGTCCGGCCGGGCTCCAGCCGCACCGCCTCGACAAAACTGGCCAGCGCCTCCTCGAGACGTCCGGTCTGCCTGAGCGCATCACCCAGGTTGCCCCACGCGACCGCGCCGGGATACAGCTCCACTGAGCGCCGGTAATGGCCGATGGCTTCTTCCATCCTGCCCTGCTCTGCCAGTGCATAGCCCAGATTATTGTGCGCCTCGTGGTTGTCCGGGTCGTATCGCAGGGCTGTCTCGAAATAGGTGGCGGCCCGGCCGGAATCGCCACTGAGCAACAGCACGCGTCCGAGATTGTTGCTGTCATTGGAAGTCTCCGGCCCGAGATGGATCGCCTCAGCCAGGTGCGGCTGCGCCGCCGCGGCCTCCCCGGCCTCGAACAGCAGTCCGGCCAGTGCAAGGCGGGCGTCAAAGTAGGCGGGCTTGAGCCGTACGGCCTCGGTGTATTCGCGCCGGGCGCCGGCCCGGTCCCCGCTACGCGCCAGCTCCAGGCCAAGGCTGTAGTGCGCCCGCGGGTTGCCAGGCTGTTTTTGCACGGTGTCGGTCCACAGCACCAGGGCCGCCCGGTAATCGTGATTGCGCGCGACCGTGCCCGCGCCGAGGGCCACCGCCAGGGTGGCAACCATGGCCGGAGCCGCGCGGCCCGCAAAGCGCCAGACAAGCAACACCAGCGGCACGACCACGGCCGCCAGGGGCAGATACATCCGGTGCTCGGCCCGCATCTGCGAGAGCAGCGGGATAAAGCTCGAGCTGGGCGCCAGGATGACAAAGAACCACGCGCCAACAAATCCCGCGCGCGGCCACCGGACGAGGGCGCCGATCACCGTGCACCCGAGTGCCAAGACCAGCACGAACTGCGGTAGCACCTCCCCCAAGTTTCGCACGGTATCGGTGACAAAATCGCCGTAGTCCAGCACGAGCGGGTGCGGCCAGACGGCCAGTTGCAGGTACATGGCCACCGCCCGGCTCTGGGTGAGGAGCGACATCCATGCGGTCACGTCGCGATTTAGCGTCACGGTGCCACCGCGTCCACCCGTCGACCCCATGAGCACCGCCAGCAGCAGCCACGACAGGGCCAGCAGGCCGTAAAGCCCCCAGCGCCGCCGGCCGGCTTCGCGGAAGGAGCCCGCGACAAATGTGCGGTCATAGAGCAGGATGATTAGTGGCAGCGTGGCGGTCGTCTCCTTCGTGGCCATGCCGGTGAAGCACAACGCCGCACACAGGCTGAGCCAGCGGCCCGGGGCCATGGCCCCGGGTTCGGTCCCTCGCACAAAACTGTAGAGCGCGGCGAGGTAAACCAGTCCGGCCAGCGACTCGGTGCGTTGCACGACGCTGGTTACCGACTCCGTCTGCAGCGGATGCAACGCCCACAACATGGCGGTGCTGAATCCCACCGGACCGGCCACCGCGCGCAACCATCCGGGCTGGCTGGGCTGGCGCAGCGTGCGCTGCACAATCCCGCCCAGCAACAGGGTCGCGCCGAGGTGGATGATTAGATTCGCCAGATGGTAGCCCCAGACCGCCGTGCCTCCCGCGGCGTAATTCAGCGCGAAGGAAAAGTTTACCACGGGCCGACCCGCCACCGCCGATCCGGCGGGCGGCGCCTCCGGGTGCCAGAGGCTCCGAATGCTGGGATTGTCCACGATTGCCGGAATGTCGTCGAAGACGAACGGTGTGTTCAGGCTGTTGCAGTAGGCCGCGATCACCGCCACGGCCAGCAGCAACCCCTGCCATGGGATGCGGGTGGCGGCGGGCGGGGCCAGCGTGGTTGCCTGGTCCATCAGACGCGGATTAATCCCGTGCCCTGGTCGCGCGGGTCGCGGGCTTGAGCTCCACGGAAATGGTGCGCTTGGCATAGGCCTCGTAGTCGGGCACCAGGCGCTCGTATTCGCCGTGCATCAGGGGTGAGGAGATGATGAAGTCCGCGGTCGCCCGGTCGCAGGCCACGGGAACGTTCCAGACCACGGCCATGCGCAGGAGCGCCTTCACGTCGGGATCGTGCGGCTGCGGCTGAAGCGGATCCCAAAAGAACATGAGGAAGTCGATCTGTCCCTCGACGATCAGCGCCCCGATCTGCTGGTCGCCGCCGAGCGGACCGCTCTGGAGCTTGTGGACGGCGACGCCGAGCACCTTCTCGATCAGCGCACCGGTGGTGCCCGTGGCCCAGATCTCGTGTTCGACGAGGATGGCCTTGTTGTATTGGGCCCAGTCGGCGAGGCTTTGTTTCTGGCCGTCGTGGGCCACGAGCGCGATCCGCTTCCGGTTGGCCATGGTGACGGTCCTGTAGGTCATGGGCATCGGACACAGGCTACGGTTTCGCCCCGAGCGGGCAAGGAATCCCGGGCCGGGCTTGCGCCACCTGGCGATCCGGCTAGGATACGCCCCATGAAAACCCTGCTGCTCGCGCTGACCCTGACCTCCACCCTGTTCGCCGCCGAGGTACCGGTGATTTCCCCGGCCGAGGCCGCCAAGCTGGTCGCCGAAGGCAAGGCCGTGCTCGTCGACGTGCGCGAACCCTCCGAGTGGGCTGAGAGCGGCGTGGCCGCGCCGGCCGCCCTGCTGCCCAAGAGCGAATTCGACGCCGGCCTGATCGGCGAGTGGAAGGACTTCCTCGCAAAGGCCGGCGACAAGCAGATCATCACCTATTGCCGCGTCGGCCGGCGGGCCGGGGTCGTCGCGGCCGCGCTGGCCGAGAAGGGCCACAAGGTGGCCAACGCCGGCGGTTTCAAAGACTGGCAGGCTGCCGGCCTCCCCACCCGCCCGGCCGGGCCGGACAAAAAGTAGTCACCCGCGCCACTTCGCCAAGCGCGGCGCCTGGACCACGCACACGCAGTCCTCGCCGTCCTCGGTGTGCAGCCAGTGCAGGTCGAGCTCGGGAAAGGCCCGGTCCATCGCCGCGCGCAGGCCGCCGACCTCCAGCACGACAATGCCGTGCGGCTGGAGCCGTTCGCGCGACTGGTGGAAAATCTTGCGGATGATGTCGAGCCCGTCACGCCCGCCATCGAGCGCCATCGCCGGCTCCTTCGTGAACTCTTCGGGCAGGCCGCGCAGCTCGCGGGTCGGCACATAGGGCGGGTTCGAAAGAATCAGGTCATAGCGGACCGGCTTGATGGCATCGAACACGTCGGAGTGGTGCAGGGTGATGCGTTTCGCGAGGTGGTGCATCGCCACGTTGAACTTCGCCACGGCCAGCGCATCCGGTGAGAGCTCGACGGCGTCCACCTTCGCCCCCGGGAACTGGTGCGCCAGCAGCACGGCGAGGCAGCCCGAGCCGGTGCAGACGTCGACGGCCCGCTTCACGGGTTTGCCGGCCGGCAGCCAGTGCGGGATCTGTTCCGGCAGGAGCTCGAGGAAATAGCTGCGCGGGATGATCACCCGCTCATCCACGTAGAAGCGGTGCTCGCCGAGGAAGGCCTCGCGCGTGAGGTAGGCGGCCGGCACGCGCTCCTTGATCCGGCGGCGGAACAGCTCCTCCACCTGTTCCGTCTGCGCGGCTGACAGCACGCGCTTCAGTACCGCAGGTTTGCTGTCAAGCGGCAGCCCGAGCGCGTGGAGCAGCAGGTAGAGCGCCTCGTCATGCGCGCTGGATGCCACCTGTCCGAGCGCCACGCCGTGGCGGGCGTAGGCACGTTGCGCCCACCCGAGCCAGTCGTTGAGTGTCGACCCAAGTCGCGGATACCGGATTTTCTCGCCGGGCCGTAGGCTCTGCGAAGGCCGGTCACCGAGCGTGCGTGGTTTGGCCGGCATGGGGAATGGGTCAGAGGGCGATGGCTTCCAAGATCATGACAAAGGGCAGCGCCACCAGTCCCTGCAGGATCGCAAACAGCATCGCGAAGGGCTTGAGGTTGATCAGGATGATCAGCACGAGCCCGCTCCAGCGGGCGATGTTGAAGTAGGTCTCCTCGGAAATATAGCCCAGATGCCGCAACAGGCCGCCGCCGGGCAGCGGGGGGATGGGCAGGCAATCGAAGACGATCAGGCTGCTGTTGATGGAAATCAGCATGCCGAAGATTTCGAGGGCCTGGGGATTGGCGCGATAGAGCAGCCCGCCCGCCACCGCCGAAAACAGCAGGAGCAGGAGGCTCATGGCAAAGCCGGCAAATTGCACGAGCACGGCCCCGCGCCGGGGGTTCCTGAAGTTGTGCGGATTGATCGGCACCGGCTTGGCCCAGCCGAGAAACATCCGGAGGCCCTGCTGGCTGAGGGCGGGCTGCAGGTAAAAGATGAAGATCAGCGGCAGCACCACCGTCCCGAGCAGGTCGACATGTGGGAGGGGATTGAGCGTGAGGCGGCCCTCGGCCTGCGGGGTCCGGTCCCCGAGCCGGGTGGCCACCCAGGCCTGGGCGTAGGCCCGCAGGCACAGGCTGGAAGCGAGGAGAAAAAAGACGATCAGGCCGTTGCGCAGGATGGCAGGGTCGAAATCCATGAGCCCTATTTCTCGCCCTTCCCCGCCGGCTCGTCCAGCAAAGTCTGCTTCTGTTTCTGGAGGACCGGCTCGGTGACGGTGATCAGCAGGGCGCGGGCGTGGTCGGGCCGAGCCAGCTTGAGCAGCACGTTGGCCGCGTGCAGCCGGATGGTCTGCTGCTCGACGCCCGGCTTCGCGCGCAGCTCGAGCGCGCTCCATTGCTTGAGCGCCTCATCCCACTGCGGTTTTTCCAGATCGTAGAAGGCCTCGGCGTAGCGGTAGGCGTAGGCAAAATTGTCGGGCGCAAGCTCGGCGCCGCGCCGGAAGGCGTCCAGCATGGCCTTGTCCAAGGCGGGGCGCGTGAACTGGCCGGTGGCGATCAGGTCGTCGCGGCCCTCGGTGAGCAGCTTGCCGAGGTGATAATGGTAGAGCGGCTCCGTCGGCGCGAGTTCGATGGCGGCCATGAGCCACGGGAGCGCGTCCGCCACCTTGCCGTCCTCGGCGAGGAAGCGCGCCAGCTCGTTCTTCACGAGGGGGATCTCGGCGTCGAGTTTGTTGGCCTTGAGCAGCATGCCGACGGCCTCGCGGGTCATGCCCACCTGCCCGAGCAGCAGGCCGTAGGCCACGTAGGCCGCGGCAAAGTCGGGGCTTTTCTGGATGAGGATATCGTAGCTGTTGATGACGCTCTGGAGTTCGCCGCGCAGCCAAGCCTCGTCGAGGTGGTCCTTCTCGGCCTCGGCCCGGGCGAAGATGCCGCGCTGGCGGGCCACGATTTCCTTGAGGTTTTTCTCCGCGAGGGTTTCCGCCGTCGCGGGACCGGCCGCCAGCAGCAAGGCCAGGGCGGCGCACAGGATTCTCAACAGGGAGGACATGCCCCTACGACACGGTCTCACCGGAATCGTTCAAGGCTTTACGGCGTTTCTAATCCTGCGCAGTGCCAGCAGTGATACCGCTGGTTAGTCATAAATTGACCGGAATGGCACAGGCGTGGTGGCACCGGGCGTGCTATAGTGGGTCCAGTAGACAGGCCGCCACCGGCTTCCGGCGGGTCAGGCCTGCGTTCTTTGAATTTCCTATCCTCGATTCTCGCAGGTTACTGCGAGAATTCCTGAGTGATAATAGGACGACGCCGGCCGCCGGTGTCGTTCAATTTGGCGGGTTCCGGCGCGAGGCTGCCGGAACCGGCCAGGACGAGTGGGTTTTCTGTCGGGCACCAGGGGCCGTGTTATCAGGCCCCAGATTGCCCCAATGCAGACTTTTGCCGCCTCCAGCCGTTTATCCGGCCGGAGGGGGCGAAACGGGGCGCCCAGCCTGCGGTCATTCCGACCGGTGGCCGCGCCTTGCCTGAACAGAAAACAAGCCTCCGCCTCACCGCGGAGATTACAGCCATGAACACAAAGTCCAAACTAGCCCTCAGCCTCGGTCTGCTCGCGGCTCCCCTCGCCCTGATGGCGTGGTCGCCCGAGAAGGCCTATGTCGAGTCCTACCGCATCCGCAGCGAAACGCCGGTGCCGACCTCCGTCATCATGCCGGAAGTCAGCTCCAAGTTCGCCGGGACGCAGGTGTTGCTCGAGTTCGTCGTTGATCCGGCGGGCAAGCCGACGTCCATCACGTCGGTCACGCCCGGCGCCGATGCCGAACTGGTGGCGTCGGTCACCGCCGCCGTGTCGCAGTGGAAATTCCTCCCTGCGCACGTCGACGGCAAGCCGGTCGCCCGCAAGGTCGTGCTGCCCGTGAACATTGTCGCCAATCCCGACAATGCCTCCCGCGTCGCGCTTAAATAATAAAGCAAACAACCAGGGCCGTCCCTCGCTCACGCGGGGGGCGGCCCTGTCATTTTCACCCGTTGGGCCCGTCCGGCGCGACGCGCAAGAGCCGCCGCCAGGCGAGGAAGATGATCCACGCCACCAGCATGGTCGTGACGGTGTGGCTGAGGTAGTGCGCGCCCTTGAGCATCTGGTAGCCGCCCATCCACCAGCCCGCGCCGAGGCCGAGCGCGAGCCCGCCCCGTTGCCACGCGCGCGTGCGGCGCAGCCCCACCAGCCCGAGCAGCGCAAAGCCGCCGCTGGCGTGCCCGGCGGGAAAACAGTGGCCGCGGCGGTCGGGCCGGTCGTTTTCCGGATACGGCGCGCAAAGTTTCACATAGGCCACGTCGCCGCCGTAGCGCCGGATTTCCGAGGGGCAGAAGGTGTTGGTGGTGTTCTTGCCGAACCCGGCGAGGGCAGGCACCGTAACCAGGGTCAGCAGCGCCACCCACAGGTCGCGCCGGGCGAAGCCCAGCCGGGCCCGCCATGGCTCCGGCCCGAGCGCGAGGACCAGCGCGGTCACGGCCAGCAGGATGATGACGGCCTTCGGGCCGTTGTAGAAAACCAGCCGGCCGAGCGCGTCGGTTGCGTCGACCAGCCAGCGCTGGTGCGCAAAATCGTAGAATCGATCCTGCAGCGCCAGGTCGAGCTCCGTGAACTCGAACACCGCCAGCGCGCCGCCGAGCAACAGCAGCGCGGGCCAGAGCGTGCGGTCGAGGCCGGCGGGAGGCTGCCTCATGGATTGGTGGCGACCGCCTGCATGGCGGTGGCCTTCTGTTCCCCGACCACGGTGTAGCGGGCGAACTCCTCGTCCGTAAGCGCACGGTAGAGGTTGTGCTCATAGAGGTAGCTGGCGCCCTGGTAGAAACTGATCGCCTCGAGGCTGCCGTAGGCGCTGTCGGCCACGGGGGTCATGGTCGCGCTGCCGAGCTCGTACTGGTAGGTGGATTCGCCGCGCGGACGCAGGATGACGAACTCCCCCTTCTCCAGGTGGCCGAGTTTCTGGTAGCTGCCGATGAGCGCGTGCGCCTCGGCGGGGTCGATCTTGCGCACATCATGGCCAAAGAAACGCGACGGGTAGCTCCAGTTGAGCAGACCGAGGAGCGTCGGCGCGTAATCCATCTGGCTCGTGAGGGTCTTGATGTGCCCGGGCGCGATGTGCCCGCCGGGGGCGTAGATGATGAGCGGGATGTGGTAGTTTTGCACCGGCAGCTCGGTCTTGCCCGCGCTGGACGCGCAGTGGTCGGCCACGATGACGAACACCGTGTTCTTGAACCACGGCTTTTTCTCCGCGTCGCGCAGGAACTGGCCGATGGCGAAGTCGGTGTATTTCACCGCCCCGGCGCGCCCGGCGGTCTTGGACGGCAGGTCGATGCGGCCCGCGGGGAACGTGTAGGGCCGGTGGTTCGACGTCGTCATGACGAAATAGTGGAAGGGCTTGCCCGCCGCGGCGCTGGCGTCGGCCTCGCGCATCGTCCAGCGGAAGAGGTCCTCGTCGCACGCACCCCAGGCGTTGGCGAACGTGATGTCGGCCTGGTCCACCGCCGCCCGGTCCACCACCCGGTAGCCGTTGTGGCCGAAAAAGTAGTTCATGTTGTCGAAGTAGCCGTAGCCGCCGTAGATGAACGCCGTGTCGTAGCCCTTGGCGCGGAAGACCGAGCCGAGGGTGAACATGTCCTCGTTGCGCGGGCGCTTGATTATCGAGCGGCCGGGCGTCGGCGGCAGGGCGAGGGTAAGCGCCTCCATGCCGCGGTCGGTGCGCGTGCCGGTGGCGTAGAAGTTGTCGAACACGAGGCTGCGCCCGGCGATGTCGGCCAGGTGGGGCGTGAGGTTGGACGCCCGGTTGAAGATGCTCAGGAAATCCGCGCTCAGGCTCTCGACCGTGATCTGGATGACGTTCGGCCGCAGCTCCGGGCCGGGGTTCCGGACGTAGCGGAGGGTATCGTAGTCCGCCGGGCGCAGCAGGATTGAGCCGTCCTCCTTTAGTTCGTCGCGCAGCTCGGCGAAGACCGCGTCGAGCGGCTTGGTCGGGTAGAACTCGTCGTAATCGAGCACGTTGTTGCGGAACGCAGCGAAGAGCGACCACAGGCCGTTCTTGGCGATCTCGCGATTGAAGTTGTTCTTGAAGGTCGGGAGCCAGTCGGCGTTCAGCACCAGGCCCAGCGTCAGCGCGCCGGCGAACCACAGGGCGCCGTTGCGGTAGCGCCGGGGCCAGCGTTCCACCGTCGCGTCCAACCAGGCATGGTGCAGCCGGCTTCGCCACAGCAGCCAGCCGAAGAACGCCGCGATGGTGAACAGCCCGCCGACGATCAGCGGCAGCGGGTAGGATTCGCGGATGTTGCCCAGCACCTCCGTCGTGTAGACGAGGTAATCCACGGCGATGAAGTTGAACCGCACGCCGAACTCGTCCCAGAAGGTCCATTCCGCCGCCGCCCCGAACAGCAGCGCGAACAAGATGACGAACCCGGCGCCCGCCGCCAGCCATTGCATCCACCAGCGCCGCAACGCCCCCGAGGGCAGCACCGTCAGCAGCACGATGAGCGGCAGCGAGGCGAAACACGCCGCGCCCAGGTCGTAGATCACGCCCCAGCCAAAGGCCGCCAGCAGGCTCAGCGTCCAGGTAACGTCCTGCGACGCCTTGAGGAGCAGCGCCACGCGCGTGAGGAACGAGATGCTGAGGAACACAGCATAGAACAGCACGATGCCGCCATGGCGGCGCGTAAGCAGGCGCTGGAACAGGCCGGGGGTGGGGCTCGATTTAGCGGTCAGGATGGGCATTCGTCAGGTGAAAGGACAGAACTGAAACGTACCCCACGGGTGGCAGGCAAGCCGGGTCTCTGCTATTTTATTGAACACTCCCGGCCGGGCGGCCGAGCGAAAGCAGGTAATCCAGCAGGGCTTCGCCGCGGGCAGCGTCACCCGCGAACAGGTGCCGGTACGATGGCATGCGCGAGCCGGGAGCCATCATCCGCGGCGCGAGCAGATGGGCGCGCTGCCATTCGCGAGGGCGGCGCAGCCCGGTATTCTGCAGGTCGGGACCCTGCCGACGGTTGCCGAGAAGCGGGGGCTCCTGCGCGAGAGCCTGCGCGAGCGGTTGCGCCGGTCCCCATAACTCCTCATCAGCGGTCCCGAGGCGGACGTACTGCGAGTGGCAGTGGATGCAGCCCTCCGCGATATAAACCCGCCGGCCGGCCGCGATATTCTCCTCCGCCTCGGCCCGCGGCGGCAGCAGGCCCGCACCCAGCAGGGCGACCACCGCCACGACCTTCGCCCGCCGGCCGTTCCATCGGACCCAAAACAAGGCCCCCAGCAAAGCCCCGGCCAACCCGACGGCCCAGCCCGGCATCCGGTTGAGATCCTGCGCCAGGCCGATCCCCACGACCGATCCGCCCCAGCCGGCGATGGCATAGACGAGTGCCGCCAGTTCCGGCCGGGCGGAGCGCGCCGGATAAAACACCAGCGCCGCGGAATAGATCGACACGCCCGCCGTGTAGAGTCCGGCCTCCAGGGAGTAACGACCCGAACTTCGATCCAGCAAGGCACAGGCGGCGAGCAGCAGGATGGCTGCCGCGCCCACGGCCCCCGCCAGCCATCGGCGGTCGAGCAGCAGGCCCGCCCCCACGCCGGCCACGAGATGCATGCCGGCATTGAGAAACAGCTGCGGTCCGCCCGTCCAGGTCGCCAGCTTGAGCACCGGCGTGTGCTGGATGAGGTAGAAGGCCGCCGAGTCCAGACACACCAGCGTGAAGAAAATCGTTGTCCACATCCCCTTCCCGCCTGCGCTGTAGTCGTATCCGCCCACCGTTTGCCGCGGGCCGCGTTGCTCGAACAACTGCACCGCGATCAATCCGGTGCCGGCCGCCACAATGCCCAGCAGGGCCTGGGTGTGTGCCGCGCCGCCGAAGACCGCCGGCAGGTTGCAAAACGCGTAGGCTGCGCCGGTGCCGGTGCCGATGCACAAGCCCAGCCGGCCGCCGCCGATTTCCCGGCGGAGCATGCCCGCCAGGCCGACGGTCACCAGCCCCGTCCCCGCGCCGGTCAGCGCGGCACAGACAAAAAAGACCGCCGGGCTCCGGGCGAGCCACGTGAGCCCCGCCGCCGCGGCCGCAATCGAGAATCCCACCATCAACTGGCCCCGGCAGCGTCGCTCATCAAAGAGCCGGGCCATGATGAGGCTTCCCCCGATGCCCGCCGCACCCATCACCGCCATGATGGGTCGCAACAGGGTGTGGTCCCGGCCGGCCACTTCCGTGAGCGCCTTCAGGAAGCCAAACTCGGCGAAGATCAGGAAATAGACGTAGGTCGCCGCAATGGTGAGGGTGGCTGCCACCAGGCTGCGTTCCGTCGGGTTGAAGGCCTCCCTCAACTCCTGTTCTCTTTGGGCTGGGGCATTCAACGCAGGGCGGGCTGGGGGTGGTTGGGACAGACTTGGTTACGCTATTCCGGTGCCGCTCACGCCGCAAACGGAATGCAGAAAATACTTGCCCCGGCCGGTCTTCCCCGCCTTCTTCACCGCCTCGATCGACCCATGATCCGCAACCACCACCATCACCCCGAAGCCTAGCCTTCCCTCACAGGGATGGCCTGGATGTGCCTTCCCTGGGTGATGAGATGATTTTCCAAACCCCGGCTGGCATGTCCCGCCGGGGTTTTTATTTTCCCGGCATAAGGCCCCCCTGCGCTTGGCATCCCGCCGCCCGCTCCCTCCACTTCATCCTCTCCTTTTTATGCCTCCCGCCAACCTCCCCAAAGACCGCCTCCGCCTCGCCATCCAGAAGAGCGGCCGTCTCTCCACGGACTCCCTCGACCTGCTCAACCGTTGCGGCATCAAGGTCAAGGCCCCCAAGGAAAAGCTCCTCCTGCACTCCGAGAACTTCCCCGTCGACATCCTCTTCGTGCGCGATGACGACATCCCGCAGCTCGTCATGGACGGCGTGTGCGATCTCGGCATCGTCGGCCAGAACGTCCTCGAGGAATCCGCCCTCGAGCGCCGCAACGCCGGCTCCGGCCACGCCTACTCGGTGGACCGCGTGCTCGATTTCGGCGGCTGCCGCCTCGCCATCGCCCTGCCCGAGGAGCGCCCCTACTCCGGCCCGGCCGACCTCGCTGGCCTGCGCATCGCGACCACCTACCCGCACCTCACCCGTCGCTATTTCGAGGAGAAGAAGATCAAGGCCGACATCGTGACCCTCAGTGGCTCGGTCGAGGTCGCCCCGCGCCTCGGCCTCGCCGAGGCCATCTGCGACCTCGTCGCCACCGGCTCCACCCTCGAGGCCAACCGCCTCCGGGCCGTCGAGACCATCTTCAAGAGCAAGGCCGCGCTCATCCGCGGCGACTATAAGCTCACCCCGGAAAAGGCCCACGCCCTCGAGATCATGCTCCGTCGCATCGACGGCGTGCAGCTGGCCGCCGAAGCCAAGTACATCATGCTCCACGCGCCCAAGTCCGCGCTGGCGGAGATCAAGAAACTGCTCCCCGGCTCGGAGAATCCCACCGTCCTCCCGCTCGCCGGCGACGACACCAAGGTTGCCCTGCACGCCGTCTGCCAGGAAGCCGTCTTCTGGGAAACCATGGAGACGCTTAAGAAGGCCGGCGCGAGCAGCATCCTCGTCCTTCCGATCGAGAAAATGATGCTCTGATCGCATCGACCTGATGAAACCCCTCGTCTGGCAATCCCTCTCCGCTTCCGCCCGCCGCGCCGCGCTCCAACGCCCGGCGCAAAAGGCGCAGAAACGGACCGCCGTCATCGTGGCGGGGATTCTCGCTCTTGTCCGGCGCGGGGGCGACCAGGCGTTGCGCCGCATCACGGCGAAATTCGACGGCGTGAAGCTCTCCTCGCTCCGCGTGGGCGCGGCTGAATTTGCTGCCGCCAACAAGGCGCTGAAGCCGGCCGACAAGGCCGCGCTGCGCACCGCCTACCGCAACCTGCGCAAGTTTCACCTCGCCCAGCGTCCCGCGCCCATCCGTGTCGAGACGATGCCCGGGATCGTCTGCGAGAAGGTATCCCGTCCAATCGAGCGCATCGGCCTCTACGTGCCGGGCGGCAGCGCGCCGCTGTTCTCCACCGCGCTGATGCTCGGCGTGCCGTCCCAAATTGCAGGCAATCCGGTCCGCGTGCTCTGCACCCCGCCGGGGCGCGACGGACGCATCAGCCCGTGGATCCTCTATGCGGCGCAGCTCTGCGGCATCACCGCGGTTTTCAAGCTTGGTGGCGCGCAGGCCATCGCCGCCCTAGCCTACGGCACTGCCAGCGTGCCGAAATGCAACAAGCTTTTCGGCCCGGGCAACTCCTTCGTCACTGAGGCCAAGCTCCAGGTCTCACGTGATGCCGCCGCCATCGACCTGCCGGCCGGGCCGTCGGAAGTGATGGTTATCGCCAACAATTCCGCCAACCCCGCCTTCGTCGCCGCCGATCTGCTCTCGCAAGCCGAACACGGCCCGGACTCCCAGGTGGTGCTTGTCACCTTTTCCGCGAAGTTCGCCGCCCGCGTGCAGGCCGAGGTGGATCGACAGCTCGCCCTCCTTCCCCGCGAAACCATCGCCACGCGCGCGCTGGCCAACAGCCGCGTCATTCTCGCCGCCTCGTTTGTCGAGGCTGTCGAGATCGCCAATCGCTACGCGCCCGAGCACCTCATCCTGCAGGTGAATGATCCGCGCGCCCTGCTGCCGGCCATCACGACTTCCGGTTCGGTCTTTCTCGGCGCCTGGACGCCCGAGTCCCTTGGCGACTACGCCAGCGGCACCAATCATGTTCTGCCGACCTACGGCTGGGCGCGCGCTTGTTCCGGCCTGGGCCTCGCCGATTTCCTGCGCACCATGACCGTGCAAGCCGCCACCCCGCGCGGCCTGCAGAAACTCGGCCCCGTGGTCGAGCGCCTCGCCCTGGCCGAAAACCTCGGCGCCCACCAGCGCGCCGTCCGCGTGCGGCTGGACAAACTTTCCCGATGAATGCTGTCGAACAAATTCTCGCCCTCGTGCGGCCCGAGATTCTCGCGCTCGCGCCCTACAGCTCCGCCCGCAAGGAATCGAAGGGCGGCCGGGTGTGGCTCGACGCCAACGAAAACCCCGAGACCCCCGCCGCCCGCCAGCCGCTGTTCAACCGCTATCCCGAGCCGCAGCCGGCCGACCTGCTCGCCCGCCTCGCCGGCCTTTACGGCGTGCCCACGAACCAACTGCTCGTCACCCGCGGGTCCGACGAGGGCATCGATCTCCTGCTGCGCACGTTCTGCCGTGCCGGCCAGGACGCCATTCTCATCACGCCGCCGACCTATGGCATGTATATCGTCGCCGCCGGCATCCAGGGCGCCCGTGTCGTTTCCGTCCCGCTGATCCGTGAGAAGAACTTCGCGCTTGATGCCGACGCGGTGCTCAAGGCCGTCACGCCGGAGGTGAAGATCGTCTTCCTCTGCTCGCCCAACAACCCCACGGGCAACCTGCTGGATCGCACCGCCGTGCTCAAGCTTGTGCGCTCGCTCGCGGGCAGGGCTATTGTCGCCGTGGACGAAGCTTACGTCGATTTTTCGGACGTCCCGAGCCTGGCGGAGGAACTCCCCGCGAATCCCAACCTCATTGTCCTGCGCACGCTCTCCAAGGCCTTCGGCCTCGCCGGGGCCCGCGTCGGCACGACGATCGCCGACCCGGCCGTCATCGCCGTGCTGCAAAAGGTCATCGCGCCCTATCCGGTGCCGGTGCCCGTATTGCTCGCCGCGCTCGCCGCGCTCGCGCCGGAAGGACTCGAGGCCGCGCGTGAATCCGTCACCACGATTGTGGCCGAACGCGCCCGCCTCATGGCCGCCCTGCCCAAGCTGCCGGCCGTGAGGCGCGTCTGGCCGTCGGACGCCAATTACCTCCTCATCGAGGTCGCTGATTCCACCCGCGTCATGGCGGCAGGTCGCGCCGCCGGCATCATCTGGCGCGACCGCAGCAAGGACGTGCCCAACACCATCCGCGTCACCGTCGGCACCGCCGAGGAAAACAATTCAACCCTGGAGGTCTTGTCCCGTGTCTAAAAAAATCCTGTTCCTCGACCGCGACGGCACGCTCATCACCGAGCCCGCCGATTATCAGATCGACCGCCTCGACAAATTCGCGCTCGAACCCGAGGTCGTGCCCGCCCTGCGCCGCCTGCGCGACGCCGGCTACACCTTCGTGATGGTCACCAACCAGGACGGGCTCGGCACGCCGAGTTTCCGCGAGCAGGAGTTCCGCCCGCTGCAGAACCTGTTGCTCGACATCCTCAAGTCCCAGGGCATCGCCTTCGAGGCCGTGCGCGTGTGCCCGCACACCGCCGCCGACCGTTGCGATTGCCGAAAGCCCAAGGTGGGCCTGTTGCTCGATTATTTGAAGGACACCGCGTGGTCGCGGGAGAATTCCTACGTCATTGGCGACCGCGAGACCGACCTTCAGCTGGCCGCGGCCATCGGCGCGCAGGGCCTGCGCTACAACCCGAAGACCCTCGGCTGGGCGGAAATCGCCCGCCAGATTGCCGAGGCCCCGCGCCGCGCCGTGATCGCCCGCCAGACGAAGGAAACCAAAATCTCCGTGGCCGTGGATCTCGACGCCGTCGCGCCCGCAAAATTTGCCACCGGCCTCGGCTTCTTCGACCACATGCTCGACCAGATCGCGCGCAATGCCGGCATCAGCCTCGTTATCGAGTGCACCGGCGACCTGCACATCGACGAGCATCACACCGTCGAGGACGTCGGCCTCGCGCTGGGTCAGGCCCTGAAGCAAGCCCTCGGCGACAAGCGCGGCATCGGCCGCTACGGCGCCACCATGCCCATGGACGAATCGCTCGCCCAGGTCGCGATCGACCTGAGCGGCCGGCCCTTCTTTGTCTTCGAGGGCAAATTCCCGCGCGAAAATGTCGGCCAGCTGCCGAGCGAACTCGTGCCCCACTTTTTCCAGTCGCTCGGCACCACGCTGGGCGCGACCCTGCACATGTCGGTGAAGGGTGACAACACCCACCACATGATCGAGGCCCTGTTCAAGGGCTTTGGCCGCGCCCTGCGGCCCGCCGTCGCGCGGGGCGCCGGGAGCGACATCCCCAGCACGAAGGGCGTCCTCTGATGCTGGCGATCGTCGACAGTGGCGGGGCCAACATCGCCTCGGTGCGTTTTGCGCTCGAGCGCCTCGGCGTGCAGGGCGAGCTCACGGCCGATCCCGCGGTCATCCGTGCGGCCGAGCGCGTCATTTTGCCCGGCGTCGGCTCGGCGCCGGAGGGCATGAAGCGCCTTCAGGCCAGGGGCCTGGTGGAGTGCGTGCGTGGCCTGCAACAACCCGTGCTCGGCATCTGCCTCGGCATGCAGCTCCTCTTTGAGGCTTCCGAGGAGGGTAACACGCCCTCGCTTGGGATTATCCCTGGACAGGTGGCGCTGCTGCCCGAGTCGCCCGGCATCACCGTGCCGCACATGGGCTGGAACACGCTCACCCTGCGGCCGGACACGCCGCTGCTGAAGGGTTTCACTGCGGCCACGCGCTTCTACTTTGTCCACAGTTTCGCCGGGCCGGTGAACGCGTTCACCGCCGCCAGTTGCGAACACGGCACGCCCTTCGCCGCGGTCGTGCAGCGCGGCAACTTCTCGGGCGTGCAGTTCCACCCCGAGCGTTCCGGCGCGGCGGGCGCGCAGCTGCTGAAAAACTTCCTGGAGATGTCCGCATGACCCCCCCGAACGTTTGTAACGTATTATATTACAAAGGATCTGGCCGCCCATGATCATCTACCCCGCCATCGACCTGCGCGGCGGCCGTGTCGTGCGCCTGACCGAGGGAAAATTCGACCAGGAAAAATCCTACGGCGACGATCCGCTGGCCGTGGCCCGGGGCTTCAAGGCCGCCGGTGCCACCTGGCTGCACGTCGTCGATCTCGACGGCGCCAAGGATCCGGCAAAGCGCCAGACGCCCCTCGTGGAGAAACTCGCCCGCGACAGCGGTTTGCGCGTCCAGACCGGCGGCGGTATCCGCGACGAGTCGCAGGTCGCCACCTTGCTCAAGGCCGGCGTCCAACGCGTGATCGTCGGCAGCCTGGCCGTCCGCCAACCCGACCTTGTGCGCGGCTGGCTGAAGCAGTTTGGCCCGGAGAAAATCATCCTCTCGCCCGACGTCCGCCTCGATGCGGCAGGTGTTCCGCGCATCGCCGCCGCCGGCTGGCAGGAGACGACTGGCGTGGCGCTGGACGACCTGCTCAACCGCTATCTTCCGGCCGGTCTCATCCACATCCTCTGCACCGACATCAGCCGCGACGGCAAGCTGACCGGGCCGAACTCGGCGCTCTATGCGCAGCTGGTGAAACGTTTCCCTTCCCTCCAGATCCAAGCCTCGGGCGGCGTCTCCTCGCTCGACGACCTGCGCGTGCTCAAAACCACCGGCTCCGCCGGCGCCATCGTCGGGCGCGCTCTCTACGAGAACAAATTCACCCTGCAGGAGGCACTCGCATGCTAGCCCGCCGCCTCATCCCCTGCCTCGACGTGCGCGACGGCCGCGTCGTCAAGGGCGTCCAGTTCCGCAACCACGTGGACATGGGCGACATTATCGAGCTGGCCCAGCGCTACCGCGACGAGGGGGCCGACGAACTGGTGTTCTACGACATCACCGCCAGCAGCGACGGCCGCACGGTCTCGACCGACTGGGTGACGCGTGTCGCCCGGGTCATCGACATCCCCTTCTGCGTCGCCGGGGGCATCCGCTCGCTCGACGAAGCCCGGCGCCTGCTGCACAGCGGCGCGGATAAAATATCTCTCAACTCCCCGGCCATCGAGAATCCGGAGCTGCTCAGCCAGCTCGCGGCCGAGTTCGGCTCGCAGTGCGTGGTGGTCGGCATCGACAGTCGCGCCGAAAACGGCGACTATTTCGTGAAGCAGTTCACCGGCGACCCCGACAAGACCCGCGCCACCCGCTGGCGGACCGTGGACTGGGCCCGTGAGGCGCAGAAACTGGGTGCCGGCGAGGTTGTGCTCAACTGCATGAACCAGGACGGCGAGCGCAGGGGCTACGACCTCGCGCAGCTCAAGCTCGTGCGCGCCGTGCTCACCATCCCCCTGGTCGCCTCAGGCGGCGCCGGTGCGCCAGAACACTTCCGCGATGTCTTCCGCGAAACCGGGGTCGACGCCGCCCTCGCCGCCTCCGTGTTTCACAGCGGCGCCATTCCCATTCCCTCCCTGAAAAAATACCTGATCGCCGAAGGCCTCAGCATCCGCCCATGAAGACTCCCAAAATTGACTGGAAGAAAAACGCCGGGCTCGTGCCCGTCATCGTGCAGGACGCCCGCACCCAGCAGGTGCTCATGCTCGGCTACATGAACGCCGCCGCCCTGAAAAAGACCCTCAGCTCCCGGAAGGTCACCTTCTTCAGCCGCTCCAAGCAGCGCCTATGGACCAAGGGTGAGTCGTCGGGCAATTTCCTCAAGCTCGTCAGCCTCGCGGTCGACTGCGACAATGACACGCTGCTCATCCAGGCCAACGCGGCCGGCCCGACCTGCCACCGCGGCACCGTGAGCTGCTTTGGCGATGGCGGGGCGACCGGGGCGGGCTTCCTCGCCTACCTTGACCAGGTCGTGGCCGAACGCCTCAAGAGCGGCGACCAGTCCAGCTACACCGTCCGCCTCGTGCGGGAGGGCGTCGCCCGCGTGGCCCAAAAGGTCGGCGAGGAGGGGGTTGAGACCGCCCTCGCGGCCCTGCAGAAAAATTCCAAGAAGTTCGCCGGCGAGGCCGCCGACCTGCTTTACCACCTCATCGTGTTGCTGCGCGCCAGGAAGCTCTCGCTGGCCGACGCCATCGCGGTGCTGGAGAAGCGCCACGCCCCGAAGCGGTAGGGCGCTTGCCCTTGGCGCCCGGGCCGTTGCGGACCACGGGTCCGGCCGGGTTTTTGCAAGCTAAACGCAGGGTTGCGCCGGCGCAAGTCTCGCGCACTTTCTGGGGTCTACCCACCCCCATGCCGTTCCCGATCCGTCGCACGTTCGCCTGTGGCCTGCTGGCCGGTCTGACCATCCTCGCAAGTGCGGCTGGGCCGGCGGTGACCGGTCCGCGATCGGGCCGCTGGGCCCATGAAGGGGCTTCGATCAAACCCGACAGCCGGGTCGTCTGGGGCCGGCTGGACAACGGCTTGCGTTACGCCCTTCTGCCCCACCAGGGCGTGCCCGGGCGTGTGGCGATGAAACTGGCGGTGCTGTCGGGCTCGGTGGATGAGCGCGACGACGAGCAGGGTATCGCCCATTTCACCGAACACATGGCCTTTCACGGCAGCGCGGCGATGGATGAACCGGCGATGCTGTCGCTTTTCCGGCGGCTGGGAGCGGAATACGGCAGCGACGTGAATGCCGTCACCACCTTCGATTCGACCACCTTCAGCCTCGAGTTCCGCGAGAACGACCCGCGGTTGCTCGCCGACGGCTTCCGCCTGTTCCAAGGCATCGCGGGCAGCATCACGTTCGAGCCGGCGGTGATCGAGCGCGAGCGCCGGGTCATTTTCGCCGAGAAACGCAACCGCAACGGCCTGACCGACCGGCAGCTGCAAGCCTCGTATCCGGTGCTCTTCCGCGGCCTGGCTTTCGCCCATCATTCACCCATCGGGGTCGACGAAACCCTGAATTCCTTCCGGCATGACAACTTCATGGATTTTTACCGCCGCTGCTACCGGCCCGACCTGATGATCGTCGTCGTCGCGGGCGATTTTGACGCGGTCGCGCTCGAGGCCGGCCTGCGCGAAACCTTCGGGGCCCTGCCCAAACCCAGCACGCCGCTGCCCGTCCGCTCCGAAGGGAAAGCCGATATCCGCACCCTGCGCGCCGGTGTATTTCGCATCCCGGGCGTCGGCTCGGCCGAACTCCTGGCGGCCAGCGTCGCCCCGGCGCCCACCCGGGCGGATCCGCGCGAGGCGCAGGTCCGCGCGCAACGCAGCGCCTTTGTCATGGAGTTGTTCGAGAACCGGCTCCGGCTGTTGATCCCCGGCGCGGGCGGGCCCCAGGCCGACTACGAGTCATTCATGAACTATGAATCCGTCACGGCGTCGATCCGGGTCCCCGGCGAGGGCTGGTCGCAAGGCATCCTCGCCATGGACCAGGTCATCCGCGACACGCTCAAGCGCGGGTTTGAGGTGTCGGAGATCACCGAGCTGCGCGAGCGTTACCTGCGGAATGTCAGCCACCATGCCGACCAGCTGCCGGTGATGGATCCCGCCGAACTCTGCGAGAAACTCACGGACTCGATCACGGACCATACGGTTTTCGTCGGACCCGCCACCGAGGTCGCCTGGATGAACGACTGGCTGGCCAAGCTGACCACTGACGATGTCAACCGGACCTTCCGTGCGCTGTGGGCGCCCGAAACGCTGGCCTTTTATGTGAGTGGCGATGTCGACCTGCAGCTCAAGCCCGCGGATGTCATCAAGTCCGTGCAGCGGCACCGCCGGGGTGATTCCAACTATCAGCTCCCACCGCCGCCCAAGGAGGAGGTCTTCACGCTCAAGAAACCCGGCCCGGCCACCACGGTCGCCGAAACCCACCCGGTGCCGGCCCTCGGGGCGGAGCTCATGCGTTTCGGCAACAATGTCCGCCTGAACTTCATCCCCACCCGGCACGAGCCCGGGATGGTCCACGCCATCATCCGCATCGGCGACGGCCTGCTCACACTGCCCGGCAAGCGGCCCGCGCTGAAGGAATTCGGCCTGAACACCCTCATCGGCAGCGGCACGGTCTATTACCAGACCGACCAGATCGCGCGCCTCATCGACCAGCGCTTTCTCGATTTCAGCTTCGACCTCTCCGACAACGACGCCTTCACCTTCCGCGGCCTCGTGAGCCCCGCCAACCTCGAGACCTTCCTCGGGGTCGCGACCGAGGTCATCCGCAGCCCCAAGTTCAACCCGTATGCGCACCGCGACGAGCGCATGCGCGCCGCCATGGGCCGCTCGGCCGGGGCCATGGGTTTCCAGGAAGGACAGCGGGACCTGATGGATTATCTCTTCCAGGGCGACGCCCGTTTCATGTCGGGCACGCCGCTCGACTACGTTTCGCTCAGCGTCAACGATGTCCGCCAGTGGATGGAGGGACCGCTGACGACGGGCTACGTCGAGGTGACCATTGTTGGCGACATCGGGCGGGACGAGGCGGTGCAGGCGCTGAGCCGCACGCTTGGCACGCTCGGCCCGCGGGCGGCCGAGAAAATCCATGCCAAGCCCCCCGCCCCGGTGAAGGTGGCCGCGCCCGCGGGTTTCAAGCGCATCGAGTTTGTCGGCGAGATGAACATGGGCATGGTCCGCGGCAGCTGGCCGGTCAATGCCCGCCTCGACGCCCGCACCAACGCCGCGCTCCAGACCCTGAGCAAGCTCCTGGAATTCCGGATCCGCATGGAGGCGCGCGACCGCCTGGGTTACTCCTACGCCCCGCAGGCGGCCTTCGATCCCTTCGGCGGTTTCGAGGACTTCGGGCTCATGCAGGCCACCGTGGATTGCACCCCCATTGATGCCCAGGCCGTGGCCAAGGTGGTGCAGGACACCGCCGCCGTCCTCGCCGCCGAGGGTGCCAGCACCGAGGAGTTCGAAGCCGGGCGCAACATCATCCGCAACCAGCTCCGGCGCGGATTCAACGACAACAGTTTTTTGCTCAACATGTTCAAGCGCGTCCAGGAGAAGCCCGGCCGCCTCGAGCAGATCCAGGCGTTGCACGACGGCCTGGTCGACCAACTGACCCAGGAGGAAGTGAATACCTGGGCGAAAAAACTGCTCCCGGTCAGCAACGCCCGCACCGTGATGATCGTGCCCAAGGCCTTCGTCGGCATCTTCGACGGCGCCAAGCAATAGGCGGTCAGCCCTGGAATACCCCGCGGCGCAACAACCACACTTGCGCCGCCGCGAGCAGGAAATCCGTCGCCGGCACGCTGGCCCAGCCGGGCGACAGCGCGCCCGTGGCCAGCGCCCACGCACTGTAGCCACCCGCCGCCAGCCGGAACCACACCGTCAGTTCAAGCGTGTGGCGCAGCCGCGTGACATCGCGCCGCCCGAGCGCCCAGAGATAACTGAAGCCCACCGTGCCCACCAAGGCCCCGATCCAGCGCAGGTAGACGAGCGCCTCCGCCCCGGGTGGCGCGACCCCCATCAGTTGCAGCACCAGCGTCGGTGCCAGCACGAGGCCGAGCCCGGTGGCCAGATCGAGTCCGCCGGCCCCGAGGGCCAGCCAGACCGCCACCTGCTCGGTTTTATTCCGGGTCATTTTTCCACGCGGCATACAGCCATTGGATTGAAGCCACGAACATCGCCGCGCCGGCCGCCAAACGCAATCCGTAGCACCAGTCGGCCGGACCACCGCGGACCCAGAGGAGGGTTGGGTCGCCGCTCTCCTGCCAGCCCAGCCAGAAAAGCACGGCGCAGTGCACGGCACACCCGGCCTGCCACAGCCGGAATGACCAGGTCCGGGGCCGCCAGTTTCCGGGCAGGTTGAGCAGGATCGCGCCGTGGACCCCGGTGACGAGCCCGGCCATCGCGAGGTGCGAGTGCGCGACGAGGGCGTTTGTGAACTTCAACCGTTCCGAAAGCCCCGGCAGAAAGGTGAGGAAGCCGGTGACCACGAGCGCGAGCCACCAGCCGAACGCGGCCGCCAGCCAGGGCCGCGAATGGTCCGCCCAGCGGAACGAGCGCGCGTAACCCACCACCAGCGGAATCCACCCCAGCAGCAGGGCGAGCCCGGCGACCTGCCCGGGTTCGTGATGCGAGGCATGCGTGTGCCGCATGCCGGCATAGAAGGCCGCCGACAGCGCGAACGCCGGCCAGTAGATTTTGTCCTCCCGGATTTTATCCAGCCGCAGCAGGCGGGGTAGGACGCCGAAGAGGGCGACCAGCGCCAGCGTTGATCCGAGCAGGCTCGTGCCAGTCGCCCCGCCACTGTCCGGGTTGACCGCGGGATAAAGGCCGGGATCAGCCGCCGCGTAGAGCAGGAACGGCACGGCCAGCAGCAACAGCAACAATCCCTGCTTGAGCGCCGCTGTCTCCCCTTTTTTCTCCCCATGCCAGGCGAGCAGTCCCCACAGCATCAGCAAGGCGGTCGACCATACCACACGGGCGGATCCGGCGAAATTCAGGAACAACTTGCCGCTCGCGTTCCCGGCCAGCCAAGTGAACCCGGCGTAGGCGAGCGCATGCGTCCAAATCCACAGGCCGATTCGGCCGGCCCGCTGCGCCCCCGGACCGTCATTGAAATAAAACCGAAACAGCACCCCGACCAACGGCAGGGCGCACCAGCCGTAAAGCTGCCAGTCGAGGTGCAGCGGCACCCAGCGGCCGTAGGTCAGCGGCGCGGTCAGGTCGTTGAGCCCGGGCCAGAGCAGCAGCGCGGCCAGCCAGAGCCCGGTGGCGTTGGCCGCCACGAGCCAGCCGAGCGCCTGCCGGCGGACCGACGTGGCCAGCGCCGGGCTCACGGGCTTTCGATGCGCCCCTGCCGGACGCGCAGCAGCCGGTCGCACTGCTCGGCGAAGCGGCGTTCATGCGTGGCGAGCACGACCGTGATGCCGCGCTCCTTCACCAGCGAGCGCAGCAGGGCGAACACGGTGTCGCCCGTCTCCTCGTCGAGCGAACCCGTGGGTTCGTCCGCGAGCAACAGGCGCGGGCGGTTCATCAACGCGCGGCAGATGGCGGTGCGCTGGCGCTCGCCACCGGAGAGGTCCTGGATGCGGTGTTCGAGGCGATGATCGAGGCCGACCGCCGCGGCCAGTTCGCGCAGCCGGGCGGTGGTCTCGGCCGGGAGCCGGTTGTCGGCCAGCGCGGGCACGCGCAGGTTTTCCGCCACCGTGAGGTCGGCGATGAGATTGTGCAGTTGGAAGACAAACCCGAGGTGCCGGCGCCGCAGTTCCAGCCGGTGCTCCTCGCAGCGCGGATCCAGTCCGCACACGGTGAGGTCGCCGCGGTCGGGCACGTCGAGCCCGCCCAGCAGGTGCAGCAGCGTGCTCTTGCCCGAGCCGCTGGCGCCCCAGAGCGCGACCATCTCGCCGGCACGGACCTCCAGGCTGACACCGTCGAGCACGCGCACGCGGCCGCCATCGTAGGCCTTGTGCAAGTCGCGGGCGGCAAGGAGCACGTCATTCATAGCGCAGGGCCTCCGCCGGCTGGATGCGCGCGGCAAATTGCGCGGGATAAACCGCCCCGGCCACGGCGGTGAACAGCGCGGTCACGACGATGCCGGCGAACATGCCGGGTTTCACGATGGCCTGGACGTAGCCCTGGAACTGCGGCGCATGTTCCAGGGCAAACAGGGCGCCATAGCCCAGGGCAAACCCGACCACGAGACCCAGCACGGCGATCGCCGCCGCCTCGCCGAAGATCAGCGCGGCCACCTGCCGCTGGGAGAAGCCGCAGACCCGCAGCACGGCGATCTCGCGGATGCGGCTGAACACCGAGAGCAGCATCGTGTTGGCCACCCCAAGCCCGCCGAGCAGGAAGGCGCAGAGCCCGACGGCCCACGCGGTGAGATGCAGGATCTTGAACTGGGTGTAGCTCTGGTTGAACTCGCGGTTTTCGAGCGCCATGAGTTTCGGGTGGGCGGCCGCGACGGCGGCCTTGAATGCCGCGCCCTGGGCCTCGTCGCGCAGCTTGATCGCGACGATCGATGAGATGCCCTCGCGGGAGAAGAACGCCTGCGCCTCCTTCAGCGGCAGGAACACGCCGCCGTCCTCAAAACCGTTCTCCGTCTGGAAGATGCCCGCAACGGTGAACACCCCGTGCCCCACCTCGATCCTGTCGCCGGCCTTGGCCGGGAGAAATTCCGCGGCGCGCGCGCCGAGCCAGATGCCGCCCGCGACCCGGCCGAAGTCCTCGCGGCGGCCGTGGAGCCAGCGCGCCTTCGCCAGCCGGGTGTTGTCGGCCTCGAGGCCGAAGCAGGTGATGATCGGCCGGTCGCCCGACGACACGATGCCGAAAAGGATCGGCTGGGCGGCCGCGACTTGCGGGAGCCCGCGGACCACCGCCACCTGTTCATCCGTCACGCTGCTGAAGAACAGGTCGGAGACATTCCGCTCAAAGACCAGGTAGTGGGAATCCACCGCGAGGATCCGCTCGAACATGCCGATGGCCCCGTTGACGATCGACAGGATCGTGAGCATCGCCGCCACCCCGAAGCCGATGCCGGCCACGCCGATCAGCGCGCGCAACCGGTGCCGCCGGAGATTGATGAAGATCAGGGCGAGAAAGCGCATCCTGCCGCAGTGTTGGCCGGATCGCGTCCGCTGCAAGCCCGGGCCTCGGGCCGGGGCTCAGCGCCGGGGCGCGGGGGCCTCGCGCGACGTGGCTCCGGGGAACTCGGCGGTCTTCAACTGCAGGCGGCTCAATTCGCCGGTGTGGTAATTGTGGCACTGCTGGCAGCTCGCCCCCGCCTTCGTGGGCTGGTGGCAGGCCACGCAGGAATCCTTGGCGATCGGGGCGAAGTTGCTGTGGAAGACCGTGCTGTCGCGATTCGCGCCGAAGGAACCGGCATAGTCGGACTTGGCGTCAAAGACATGGCAGGTGACGCAGCCCTGCACGCCCATGAGGCTGAAGTGCGGCGCATGCCGGAACGTCGTGAAGGGATGCTGATGCGGCTGCGGGCGGCCCGTCAGCCAGTTGATGTGGGTCGTCTTGCCCGTGCGATCCGCGGTGTGGCATTTCATGCAAGTCCCCGGGGCGCGCGGCGAGGCCAGCTCGGTGTAGATGGCCTGGGCGGCGGGCAGCGTGTCATTCGCCGAGGTTTCCAGCCAGGCCGTGAGGAATTCATCGGCGTGCCCGCTGGGCCGGTAGTAGAGCGCGTAAGTGGCGTCCCGGCGATACCAGCCACCTTCCACGACCCGCGCCTCTGCATCATCATATTCAATGGTCAGTGGGGCGGCTGAAACCGGCGGCGTGGCTGCGGCCGGGGCGGCGGGCGGTTCGGCGGTGAGCAAATCCTGATTGTCCGCCGGGGCGGCGGGCGCGGGATCAGCGAGCAGATCGTCGGAAGCCGCAGCGACGGGAGCCGGGGCCGGGCCGGTTTTTTCCGCCGGGGCGCGCACCCTGGCCGAACGCAGCGCGGGTTTGTCGCCATGGCGGTAGGCGGCGACTTCCGCCAGCAGGCCCGGCAACCAGACTTGCTGCGCCGCCTGCAGGCTGTCCGGGGAAAAATTACCCGTGTGTCGCGTGGCGCCCTGCGACCCCGCATAGGGATCAAGGCGCCGCATCATCACCTGCTGGCCCTGCGTGACCAGGTCGGCGAGGAGGCCTTTCACACTCCAGACCAGCTGGGCAGCGGCTTTCTTTTGCGCGGGGGTGGCGCGGGCGAGATCGGCGAGTTTGACCGGACCCAGTTCGGCCAGCGCTTGGCGGGCCGTGGGATCCCCCTCCAGCATCCAGCGCATGAAGGGCGTGATCTCACCCTCGCAGTAGTCCGGCCACTCCCCCACCGGCTCGCCGGCCGCCTCCAACACGGCGACATCCACCTCGGGTAGTCGGAGAAAGACCAGTCCCTTGGCGCCGGCGCGGCCCTCGCCCTCGATCTGCCCGGCATGGCATTGCGCACAGGTCTGCTCAAAACCGCGGACCAGCATCTTGCGGCCGTCCGCGGCGGGTTCGTGGCAATGGGCGCAGGAAGTCGGCGCGGTGGCGATGGCGGCGACCCGCGGGTCGGGAAAATATTTCTGCCAGTGGGTCACGTGGTCGAACTGCAGCCGGGTCCGGCGCGTGGACGGATAGTTGGTGAACTCCGGATGGCCCGACGTGAAATTGGCAAACGGCGCCTGGTGGCAGACCTGGCACTGCTGGTCGCTCATGCGCTGCAGGTTCGCGTCGCGCCCGTGGTGTTCCTGGTGGCAGGCCGCGCAGGCGAGCTCGTTCTGCCCATGGGCCAGCGCCTGTGCCGCCCGTTGCACGAGGGGCGGCGGGACATCCGTCCGCATCCGGCGGGCGAGGTCCAGCAACTGCGCGGCCTCGGCGCCGTGCGGCGACTGGCTGTTGGTGCCGAGATCGTGGCACTTGAGACAGAGCAGGTTGTGCTCGTGGGCGCGCTGGGCGCGCGCGTCGGCGCTGAATGCGACGAGGCCGGACTCCACATGGCAGTCGGCGCAGCGTTGCGCCGACATCGCGTGTTGTGCGGTGAGGGGTCCCGGGCTGGACCAGGCGGTGCGCGTCCAACCCCACAGGGCCAGCAGCACCACCCCGCCCGCGAGACTGGCGATGAGCCAGGTCAGCCGCTGGCGCTTGGCCCGCAGGCTCTGCACCGGTGTGCAGGGTGGCACGGGGCAGCCGCAGGCGCCGTCGGGTTGCGGCCCGCGCTCGCACGGCCCGCCCAGGGAAATGGCGCGGGTGCAAACCCAGCGGTCCCCCTTTTTGGCCGGCAGGCACTGGGTGGTGGCCCGGCATTGACCCTTGCTGTCCGGGCCGAACACACAGGGGCAGCCCTCGGCCGCCCGGCCGCAGGTCCACTCGTCCTGCGGGCGATCGTAGAGCTTGCGGTTGTGGATGATGCTTTGGAGCAGGCGGCGCATGGCGTCAGTTCCGGGTTACAGCCGGTGCGAATAATGCACGGCGAGCCACACATGGGCGGCCGTCAGCACGAGCACGCCGTAGGTCAGCGGGATGTGGACGAAGAGCCAGAGCTTCAGCAGGCGCTGGCCGGCGAGCTGCGTATCCAGGTTGCGCTTGGCCTCGACCAGCTCCGCCAGCTGGGCGGCGATCGCCTGCTCGGGTTCGTTGAGGTAGCGGCGGGCGGACTCGAGCTCCAGTTTGACGAGGTGGAAGGCGCGATCATCGCCGGTCAGTGAGGCAAACGGCGGCGGGATCCGCAGGAAATAAGGATGCAACACCCGCAGGTACAGATCCGGGAGCGTGGACGACTGGGTCTCGGTCTCGGCGCGGCGTACCAACTCCCGGACCTCCCCCGCCACCCGGTGGCGCAAACCCGGGATGCGTTCATACACCAGGCTTTCGCCCGAACGGACCAGCCGCGGCGGCAGCCAGCGGCTCAGCCAGAGCCCGAAGGCGCCGCTCGCCGCCACGCCCCAAAAGCCGGCCGCCAGCAGGCATTCCAACCGGCCGTCGGGGAGCCGGGCCCCGGTGTGCAGGACAAAGACAAAGCAAGCCAGCCAGCCCAGGTAGATGTGCGCCTGCATCCAGGTGCTGGCGCTCAGCACCGGAAGGAACGGCAGTTTTTTCCGGGCATTGAAAAAGGTCAGGACCAGCACGAGGGCCAGCAGCAGCCAGCCCGAATAAATCGCCACCGGCCACAGGGCGATCCGGCCCAGCTGCCAGGCCGCGGCCAGCCCGAGCGCGAGCCCGGCCGTGAGGAGGGAAAGAAACCAGCGGCGGGCGATAAACGGTTTCATCGCTGCAGCCAGGCGGCGAGGGTTTCGCCCTCCCGCATGTCGGTCCGGGTGAGGGCATCATGCGGACAGGCGTTGACGCAGGCCGGGCCACCCGGCTGGTCGATGCACAGGTCGCACTTCGTGGCGCGGCGGATTGGCGCCCCCGTTTCCTCGGTCACGATGGGCAGCCCCTCCTCGTCGTGCAGCGCCACCATCTGGATCGTGCCATAGGGGCAGCTGTTGGCGCAGACGCTGCAGCCGATGCAGGTGTCGGCATTGATGCCCACCAGCCCCTCGATGTTCTCCCGGTAGATGGCCCCGGTGGGGCAGCCGATCATGCAGACGGGATCGATGCAGTGCATGCAGGCGCTGGCCACCATCACCCCGCTGGCCTCGGGACCCTGGCGGATGAAGCGCGGGTTGTTGTCGTGGGTGGCGGCGCAGGCCCGGACGCAGTCGTCGCAGCGGGTGCAGCGGTCCATGTCGATCAGCATGGCCGCCCGGCCGTTGATGAACCGCTGGGCGACCATGAATTCCAGCAGCTCGTCCGTCCCCTCGCGCTTGACGGGGGCCGCCGACAGGGTGAAGCCGGCCAGCTGGCCCGGCGGGAGGGTGGGCAGGACGTGTTCCTCGATCACCGCGGTGGGGATGAAGAGCAAGTCCACGTAGCCGAGCGCGCGCAGGCTGTGGCGCAAGGGCACATGCTGCCCCCGCCAGCCGGTGACAATTTCGTGCAAGCCGAACACCTCGCCCTTGCCGATGTAGCGTTCGGTGCGTTCGCCGTGGTTGTACCGGCTGCTGACCCGGGCAAAGCCGCTGCGCACCAGCAGCAGCCCGTTGGGGTAATCGCCCTCGTGGGCGATCAGCGGCTCTTTTTCGGTGAGCTCGCGGGCGCTGGCCTCGCGCAACTTCTGGTAGGTGCTGTGCCAGTCGAATTCACCGAAGGTTTCAAACCGCGTGGCGTCGGCGATCAGCTGCAGGGTCTCCTCGGGCAGGTTCCACATCAGCGGGGTTTCGGCCAGGTGGCGCTTGAGGCTGCGTTCCCGGTAGCGGCCGTCGATCTGCTCCTTCCAGGCCGGCGAGTACCGGCGGATCTCGCGCAGGCCCTGCCAGCGGATCTCGAGCAGCAACGCCGGGCCCTCGGCCACCACCGTGGCGGTGCGGGGGGTGCGGCCGAGCGCGGCGATCTCGCCAAACAACTCCCCCGCCTGCAGCGTGATGGTGCGATCGGAACCCAACACGCCGGGCACGTCTTGCAGGAAGATGCGGGCCTCGCCGCCCCGGCCGATCTGCACGCCCGGGGGCGGGCCGCGCTGGGTGGATTGCTCGGCGTAATGCGGCCGGCCGAGCCAGCGCTTGAAACTGCCCCAGACCGACGGACGCACCGGCGGCCGGCGGCCGAGCAGTTCCGCCGGCGGCTCCTTGTGCAGGACCTTCACCGCCCCCTCGATGATGACGAAGGCCGAGTGGCCGTAATCCCCCCGGCGGACAATGATCTCCCCCGGCTGGTACTGGTGGAGGCGAGCGTCATTTTTCAGGATGCCGCGCAGGGGAATGGTCGCGGGAAACCGCTCGGCCCGGGTGGTGTAGAAAATGGGGTGCGCCAGCACCTGATCCACATCCACCTCCTTCATGTCCGCGCTGAAGGGCTTGTCCCACCGCTCCGGTCCCGCCTGCCGCGTGGCCTGGGTGTAGGGGGCCTGGGATCCCGGCTGGATCGTGGGGCGGGTGGAAGACTTGGCCATGGTGTAAAGTCCCGGCTATGGCGTCACCACGTAGGGTTTGCCGCGGTACTGCGCAGCGGGCGGCACCAGGGCGTCCATGCCGGCCAGCTGCTCGCCGGTCACCTTGGCGGCGAATTCGCGCCCCAGCACGGAGATTTTTTCCGCCGCGGCGCTGAGCTCGGCCGCGTTGTTCAGGCGGAGCGCGGCCGGCTGGGCGACACTGATGATCGCGGCCAGTTCGGACGTGGGCGCCAGCGCCTGGATTTTTTCCAGGAGCTTGCGCGCCGCATCGGTGCGCCGCGCGAGCGTCAGGCCGAAGCTGGCCCGCTCCGTCGCGCGGGCCACGGCGCGGAAGCCGTACTCGGTCTCGAGGATGACCCCGAGGACATACAGCCGGCGCCGGTGGGACGGTGAGGCCTCGGGATTTGCCTTGTTGTCGGTGTGCAGGATGGTGTGCCGGACCTCGCCCTGGGACCAGGTGAGCAGGTTGAAGTCCTCACTGGCCGGCGGGTGGCCGCCGCGGTTGACGATTTTCTCGTCGTTCATCACGTGGCAGCCGTAGCAGTTCGCCCCGACGTCATAGAGGTTGGCGGGCACAGCGAGATTGGCGGGCATGATCATGCCGGCGAGGATGGCCTGCGCCCGGCGGGCGTCGCGGTGCGCGGCGGGTTCCGTGGCTTTCGTGAAACCCTTGCCGTAGTCGCCGTGGGTCTTGACCCAGTCCTGGCCCGCCCCGTGGCACGACTCGCAGGAGATGCCGCCCGCCGCCTGGATTTCAGATCCCTCGGCCTTGCGCAGGTAGTGGCAATCCATGCACTGCTGTTCGCGCTTGATCGGGCCGAGGCCGAGCTTCTCCAGCATGGCGGCAGTCTCCGGTTTCCGATGCAATTCGTTGAAGGTCCGGAAATGCGCGGTCAGCTTCCACGCCTCAATCTCCTGGATGTGGCATTCGGCGCAGGATTCGGGACCGCCCACCTTGTCGGCGCGGAGCGCCGCGGCGCCGGTGCGGGCCGGCAGGAACGGGACCGCCAGCAGGACGGCGAGAATGAGGCGGGGGCCGCCTGGACGAGACCTGAGTGGCATGTATGTGCCGTGATAGGAGATGATTTTTTTCCGTCGCCTCACGCCTAGGATTGTGTCACGAAAAAACAGCGCAAGCTGAAACTCCAAGCTAATCCACCAGTCCCGTGACGGAAATTCCGCCTGATCGTTTTGTCCTCCGGATTCATGGCGGCACGGGGCCGGATTGGGGCCGGCCGAGCTGACGTTCCTCCCGCGATGATCGAATTTTCCCCAAGCTCCGCCCCCGCCGGGCGCTGATCCCCCTCGCGTCCGCCGCCCCCACCCTCATGTTCTGGACCTACCTGGGCCTCGCCATCATCCTGCTCGTTGTCGGCCAGCTGGTCGTCGGGTTGCTGGTTGCCCTCCGGCGCAGCCGGGTGGATGCCCAGCGCCAGGCGCTCGACATCGCGCGCTTCACCGAGGAACTGGCCATCGTGCGCGATTCCCGCCGGACCCAGGCCCAGGAATCGGTGCCGTGGAACGGATTTCGCAAATTTGTCGTGCGCCGCAAGGTGGAGGAAAGCCCGCTGGTGCGCTCCTTCTATCTCGAACCCCACGACGCCAAGCCTCTGCCCACCTTCAAGCCGGGCCAGTACCTGACCTTCCGCCTGCCGAGCCTTAATCGTTTCGGCCAGCTCATCCGCTGCTACAGCCTCAGCGACCATCCGCGACCGACGCACTACCGGGTCACGATCAAGCGCGCCCTGGCCCCCGCGGACAACGCCTCGGTGACCTCCGGCCTCGGTTCCGGTTTTTTTCACGACCAGCTTGAGGTGAACGACATCCTGGACCTGCGCGCGCCCGCGGGGAATTTCTTCCTCAATCCCACCGACCCGGAACCCGTGGTGCTCATCGGCTGTGGCATCGGCCTGACCCCGATCTACAGCATGCTGTCGACCCTCGTCCAGTTGAAGAGCCGCCGGACGGTGTGGTTCTACTACGGGGTGCGCAACGGCAGCGAACAGCTCTTCCGGACGGAACTGGCCGCCATCGCGCGCGAGCACCCGCACATTCGCGTCCGTATCTGCTATTCGCAACCGCGGCCGGAGGACCGGCTCGGCGAGGATTACCACCTCCACACGCGGATTTCGGTGGAGCTGGTCCGGAGCGAACTGCCCTCGAGTAATTTTCATTTCTACTACTGTGGCCCGGGGCTGATGATGGAATCCATGACCAGCGGCCTGAAGCAGTGGGGGGTCCCGGACTCGCACCTGCACTTCGAGACCTTCGGTCCCCTCAGCGTGAAACGGGTCAGCAAGGCGATCACGGGGGCACCGGCGCCGGCGACCCGCCAGACCTTCGTCACTTTCCGCAAGAGCGGTACGGCCCTGCCGTGGGACGGCACCCATGCCACGCTCCTCGACCTGGCCGAGCAGGCCGGCGTGCTCATTCCCTCCGGCTGCCGCGCGGGGAATTGCGGCACCTGCGTCGTGGCCCTGCAGGAGGGCGAGGTCACCTACATCCAGCCGCCGGGCACGCCGCCCGAGGCGCGCACCTGCCTGACCTGCATTGCGCGGCCGAAGGGCGATCTCGTGCTGGATGCCTGACGGACGGCGCGGCGCCGTTGGCCCGGGTTATTATTTCGCCGCGGGGACGAGCGTGACGCGGATGACGCCGCGCCATTCCTGTGCACCGTAGTCCACCGCCTTGTCCTCGGGATACATGCGATCCAGCGCTTCCTTCACGCCGGGCCTAAATTTGCTCGGGTCGCCATGGCAGGCCAGGCAGGACTTGGAGGCGGCGATCGGGCGGTACACGCGCCACTCGACCGGCTGGCCCGGGATCTCGGTCTTCTGCACCAGTATCTTGTCCGGCGACTCGTCGGCCATCAGTTGGGCGTGAATCTTGTCGAGGGCGGCCGTGTCGGCGCCATCGGGGGCGTTGAGCGGATTGCGCAGCATGAGGCTCGTGCGCTTGACCGCGGTGACGGTCGGCTTGCCAGCCACCGGCTTGGGCAGCTCCAGGTTCTTGAGGTGGAGAACGCTCACGGCCAGGGAGGTTTCCTTGGTGGCCAGCTCGCGGGTGGTCTCGGTGACCAGCTGGCCGCCGATCTGTTCGATGACCTTGTAGCCGTACTGGGCGAGCTCGACGACCGCCGGATCGGTTGGATCAACGAAAGTGTACACGGCACCGTCGGGCCGGGGACCGGGCGGCAGCGTGGCGCTGTCGAAATACTGGAGGACCTTGGTCGGGGTGGGCGGGGGCGTCGGGGTGTCTGCGGCGAACGTGCTGGCTGTCAGCAAAACCGTTGTAAGGGCAAGACCGGCAAAGTGTTTGGTTGCGCTCATTCGATGAACACCAGTCCCGCCGCGAAATATTGCAAGCCTGCAATGCGGCGCAGGCCCGTTTGCCCGGCCGGGGCCGGCCTATTTTCCACCTGCGGCCTCGAGCACCTCGCCGGTGAACTTGAAGCGGATCTTCACGACCGGATCCACCTTGAGGACCATCGCTATCTTGATGACCTTGAGCTGCCAGTTGCGGTAGTCGACCGAGGCCTCGCCGGTGATGGTGTACGTGCCGCCCGCCTTGCTGACATTGACGGGGAATTCCACCAGCGCGGTGGCGTTATGGAAGGTGAGGTTGCCGTTGGCCTGACCCTGGCCGTCGGGCGTCAGGGCCAGGATGCCGAGATCGAATTTGCCCGTGGTCTCGTCCCCCCCCAGCCACTCCAGCATTTTTTTGTCGCGCTCGGGCTTGCCGGTCTTCAGGTCGGCGAACCTGAAGGTGAGCGTGGCCGTCTTGATGCGGCCCTTGTCGTCCACGTTGGCGCGGAGCGCGTAGGCGTCGAGATGGGCCGTGAAGTCATCGGTCGTGGAGCTGACATCCACGTCCACATAGGAGCGGGCCGGGTCGACTTTCAGGGCGCGGTCGGCGGCCGACAGCGTGAGCGGCAGGAGAATGAGGAGAGTGGCGAGAACCCGGAGTCTTTTCATGCGGTGAGTAATGAGGGCTCGCCTACCAGACCGCAAATTCACATTTTGGTGCCGCCCCACCCCGATGAGCGCGCCCCGGAAGACCGCCGACCAATGGTTCGCCGAGTATGGCGACAGCCATCAGGATGACACCAACGAGCTGATCCACTGGATTTGCGTGCCGGTCATCTTCTGCTGCGTGCTGGGCTTGATCTGGTCCATCCCCGTGCCCGCGCGGCTGGCCGGACCGGCCCCGTGGTTCAACTGGGCCCAGCCCGTCGCCCTCGCGGTCCTGCTGTTTTACCTGCGGCTTTCCCCGCCGCTGGCCGGAGGCATGGGTCTGTTCATGGGCGCCTGCTACGGCCTGATCGCCTGGCATGCCGCTGCGTGTCCATTTGCGGTGTGGAAGAGCAGCCTGATCCTCTTCGTGCTCGCCTGGATCGGCCAGTTCATCGGCCACAAGATCGAGGGCAAGAAACCCTCGTTTTTCCACGACGTGGTGTTCCTGTTGATCGGCCCGGCCTGGCTGCTGCACTTCATCTACAAGAAGCTCGGGCTGAAGTACTGAGGCTGTCTTGTGGTAGGGCGCGACCGCTGGGCGCGCCGCAAGGACCATCGCGGACGGCCCGGCGGTTCGTCCCTACCAGCGCTGCCGCGCCAAAATCTGTCACCCCCGGCCGCCGCGCAACATGACGATATGCGCGAGGTCGTTTTTCTCGAAATCCTTCCAGTAGCGGTCCTCGATCTTCTTGAGCTGCTCGTCGCGGGAGGGTGGCGGCTCGACCCCGGGTGTCTCCATGGTGCGCTTCGCCTGCTCGCTCGCAAAATCCCGGTCGGCTAGCCGCGCCACCAACTCGTGCCAGAAGACGTCGTTCTGGAACTCGCTCTGCAGGTCGCGCACCCGGTCGTCCTCGGCGAGCTTGGGGCTGGGTTGCAGCGAGCCGTCGTCGCGTTCCTCGACGAGATCCGCGCAGCCCAGGTCGGTCGCCAGCCCGAGCAGGCGCTGGTCGAGGGCGAAGTAGCGCCTGGCCGGCGCGGTCTCCTCGCCCTGGTAACCGGTGACGGTCCACATGCCCAAGTGCACCAGCTCGAGGAGCTGGCGGTATTCCTTCGCGGTGAACGAGACTTTCATGTCCGCCACCCTTGCCCCGCCCGGCAACCCCGCAAGCGCGAAGTGGGCGGCGTGGCGTTACTTCTTCTCCGCCGGGGTGGCAGGCGGGGTGTCCAACGTGATTGGGGTGATGGGCGCGGCCGCCTCGACGGGCGGAAGCCGGCCGACGATGAAGCCACCGATGCTGGGCCGCGGAGCCAGCCGCCATTTCAACTCGAGGGGCCGGCCGTTCATGGTAAAGCCGACCGCCGCGCGCCAGATGGATTCGGCGGCCGTCCCGGGGGCGGTGTCCGGATTGAAGACCCACTGCGCGAGGGCGGTTTCCGCGGCCTGGGCGAATTCCGGATGCGAGGCGCGCAGGGTGCGGACGGCTTTCACCGTGCCGTCGGCCCGGATAAGCAACTCGACGATGGCGCCGCCGATCTCGTTCTTGGCCGCGAGACTTTCGGGATACACCGGGATCACCTGCTGGCCCGCCCGTAGCACCGGACGGTTGTCGTTGGCATCGGCTCCCTGGTCGTCCTCCACCGGGAAGTTGAACGGGCGGCGGGCCTTGAACTTCACCGGTTTGCCGTCCTGCAGGCGCGGGGCCTGCTTGTCCTGCCGGGAAAGATTCATGGCCATTTGCTCCAGCGAATGGTCGCCAGTCGGATCGTCGCTCCGGACGATCAACGCCTCCAGCGGCACGCCCGCTTCATCGAAGGAAATTTCCACCACGACCGTGTAGCCGGGCTTGGTGGCTTGGGCGAGACCGGTGGCGGCACCGAGCAGCAGAAGAGGCAGGAGCAGGAAGCGGACGGGATTCTTCATGGAATAAGCCTAGACTCGTGCACGCCCCGCCGGTTGCTGGCAAACTGATACTTGGCGGCGGACCCCAAACCCCGGCATTGACCGGTCCGCGGGGGCCGCCTTCACTCGTCAGCCCACTTTTACACATGCCCGACTCCGTCGAAACCCCCAACCTCATGGAAGCCCTCGTGTCGCTCGCCAAGCGCCGCGGCTTCATCTACGCGTCGTCCGAGATCTACGGCGGGCTCAACGGTTTCTTCGACTACGGCCCGCTCGGCGCCGAGCTCAAGCGCAACATCCGCGACTGCTGGTGGCGCGACATGGTGCAGCGCCGCGACGACATCGTCGGCATCGAGACCTCCATCATCATGCACCCCAAGGTCTGGGAGGCCTCCGGCCACGTCGCCGGCTTCACCGACCCGCTGGTGGACTGCAAGGTGAGCAAGCAGCGCTACCGGGCCGACCAGCTGTTTTGGTCGCCGGTGGTCGTGGACGGCAAGGTGGCCGGCTACGTCTCCGCGCTTGAGAGCGAGAACACCGCCGGCGAATTGCAGGCCGCGGCCGAGGCGTTCAAGCGCAAGAAGGCCCTCCAGGGCGCGCTCACCCCGGTGGTCGCCAAGGACTTCACCGAGGCCAGCGAGGCCGAGATCCCGCTCATCCCCTCGCCCGCCACCGGCGAGGCCGGCAGCCTGACGCCGCCGCGCGCCTTCAACATGATGTTCGAGACCAACGTCGGCGCGCTCAAGGACGCCTCGTCGGTCGCCTACCTGCGCCCCGAGACCGCGCAGGGCATGTTCGTGGACTTCAAGAACGTCGTGGACACCACGCGCGTGAAGCTGCCCTTCGGCATCGCGCAGATCGGCAAGTCGTTCCGCAACGAGATCACGCCGCGCAACTTCATCTTCCGTTCGCGCGAGTTCGAGCAGATGGAGATGGAGTATTTCATCCACGAGGATGCCGACTGGGCCAAGTGCCATGAGGAGTGGATCACGTGGTGCGAAAACTGGCTGAAGAGCATCGGCCTCCCCGCCAGCCACCTCTCGCGCTATGCCCACCCGAAGGAGAAGCTCGCGTTCTACTCGCGCGGCACGGTGGACATCATGTTCAAGTATCCGTTCGGCGTGCAAGAGCTGTGGGGCATCGCCGCCCGCGGCAGCTACGACCTCACGCAGCACGCCAACGCCAGCGGCAAGCCGCAGGAGTTGTTCGACGAGGCGACGAAGAAGAAGTTCGTGCCGCACGTCATCGAACCCGCCGTCGGCGTGGACCGCATCTTCCTTGCCGTGCTCGCCGCGGGCTACGCGGAGGAGGACGTGAAGGACGAGAAGGGCAACGTCGAGAAGCGCACCGTGCTCCGGCTCTCGCCCCGCCTCGCCCCCGTCAAGGTTGCCGTGCTCCCGCTGCTCAAGAACAAGGAGCAGCTCACGAACCGCGCCAAGGCCCTCCACGCGAAACTCCAGAAGCGCTACGCCGTGCAATACGACGACGGCGGCGCCATCGGCAAACGCTACCGCCGCCAGGACGAAGCCGGCACGCCGTGGTGCGTGACGATCGACTTCGACACGATCGAGAAGCCCGGCGACACCTTCACGCTCCGCGAGCGCGATTCGATGAGCCAGAAGCGCATCACCGAAGCCGAGCTCTTCGCGCTGCTGGAAGAACAGGTTTACTGATCGAGCAACGCCTCCGGGAAAATCATCCGCTTGGGTTTGCGGGGATCGTAGAGCACAAACACCGGCTGCTTGTCCGCCACGTGCCGTTCAGCCAGCTCCAAATCCGGTCGGTTCACGCGATTGATGGACACGGGGGGTCCACCGGGCTGACCCGGGGAAGAAACGATGATCCGGTACACGCGCTGGCGATTCACCGTCATGTTCGTCTCCTCGATGGCACGGATGTCCACCTCGGCCGTCAGGCCGTCTTGCAGCAACCGCCTGGTTTGGCGCCGGCTCAGCACATGAAAGGCCACCAGCCCGTAACCCACCAGCGGGAAGATGATCACAAACACACCAAATGCCCCGCCCTTGGTCAGCCGCGCCCCCTCCACGCAAGCCAGATCAGGCGTTGACGGCAGGTAGCGGACCGTGACTTCGGCATCCTTGGTCCATCGTTTCCCGCTGGTGTAACAACGACCCTCCCGCGGCTGGCCGCTTTCCGCTGGCGTGAAACGAAACCCATACTCCATCACCTCGACATCGTTGATCGACATGTTCGTTTCCCGCACCTCCGTGATGACACCCTGAACCGTCGCGCTGGCTGCGGCCACCCGCCAGTCGTCCGCCAGCCGCCACGGGAAGAAAAACACGGCGAAAATCATCCCGAAGCTGCCGAAAGCCAAGCCAAACAGGGGCAGGAACCATCCGCCACCACCGCCTTGCGCCGCCTTCACGACATGGGCCGGCACCTTGCGCGGGGGCGATCCCGCCAGGAGCTGCGCGATGTCGTCAGCCGTTACTTTCACGCCCCGCTGATAGCGAACCTCAGGCTTTCCGGCAAGGCGATTGCCCATCGCACGGCCGCCAGGCGCGGGGAGTTCGTCAGGGGACGTTCACCGGGTTCATCACCAAGGACGGCGGCCGCAGCGAGTCGGAAATCTTGGTGATCGCCTCGGGCGGGACAATCAACCGCCACTCGGTCCCGACGGGATGCAACGAGATCGGGACTTCGCGCATCGCCCCGCGGGTGTCGATCAGCTGGGTGATCAAGGTCGTCCGTTCGTCCTCTTCAAATTTCACCGGAATCCGCGCGCTGCCGAGCGGAATCGCCTGGGCGGTGAACAGGGCGACAAGCTTCACCGGTGTGCCCAGTTCCTGGCGCATCGCCTCCGGCAGGCGCTCAAACAAGGCCGTCGCGGCGGCCTGGGTCTTGTCGTCTAACGAGAGCAATCCCCCGAGGGTGTCCAGGTCGCCGCCGGCCGCCGCCCACAGCGCGGTTTCCAGGGCGGCCACCGGGTCGCGTGCGCCCCGGTTCCGCCAGGCTTCCGCCGATATATCCTGCTTCCGGATCAACGATTCGGTCGACCCTGACGCCGGCGCCGGCACTGGCGTTCGTTCCGCAGGGCCCGGTTCCTTCCCGGGTTTGGCCCGGCGGCGGACCGCCTCCACCTCGGCCAGCAGCCGGGTGAGCGCGGCGCGATCGTCGCTGCGGGACGCCAGTTCCGCTGATGGCACCTGCGCCGCCACCAGGCGTTGCTGTTCCGCGGCGAGACGCTGTGCCTGGGCCTCGAAACCCTGTCGCGCGGCCAACTGACGGCGCAACTCTTTCGCTTCCTGACGCTGCCACCTCAACCCCGCCACCGCGGCCAGGATGACCAACACGAATCCACTGAGGACCAGGACGCGCATGTTCAAAACCAGTTGACCCGGGGAGCCGCCGCCTGGCCGGTTGGATCATATTCAAGCACCTGGCTGACCCGCGTGTTAACGGCGCGCCCCCCTTTCGTTCCCGGGGCAAATTTCCACTGGGCGACCGCCGTGAGCGTCGGCGCCTCGAACCCCGTGTGGCTGGAACGCACAACCTTCGCGTCCCTGACCGCACCCTCGCTGTCGATCACGAATTCCACCAGAACCGAGCCCGCGACTTTCGCCTGGCTGAGTTCGTACGGATAGGTGGGCGCAGCTCGTCTTAAGACTCGCGGCTGCAGGTCGAGCTGGTTGAGGGGCAGGGCCTCGCGCACGGCCCGCTGGCTCGCGTCCGCCGCTGCCTGCCGCGCCTGTCGGGCGTCGCGTTCCAACTGGTCCTGCAAGGCCGCGGCTTCCGCGCGCAGCTGGGTCCACTCAGCCTCGCTTACCTCGAGGGTCTTCGCTTGCACCGCCGCGCGGGTCAGGGCGTCGTTCGTTTCGCTCAACCGGTCCACTTCCGTCGCCGCTGTCGCCACCGACCGCGCGGCCAGTTCCGTGCGCAGGTGCGCGTTGGTTTGTTCCTGGTGCAGGGCAATGCCTCCGCCGGCGAGCACGACCGCGCCCGCGAGTCCGAGTTGCAGTTTGGTCAGGCTCATAAAGGTAATCGTGGCGGCGGCGGTTCCACCCGCCGCCAGCGCGGTGCTCGTGACGGTGGCGGTAAGACCGGCCGGCGCCGCGACCACGGCTTGGTGGGCCAGCAGGGTGGCGAGGGCCGCGGCGGTCGACGTCACGCCGCGCCGGGTCAGCCCGCCGCGCAGTTTGTCCAGCGCCCGGTCCACGCACATGCGGGCAGCGTTGTCCGATACCTCGAGGCGCGCGCCGATATCCGCGTAATTGCGGTTCTGCAGGTAACGCAAGAGGACGGCTTCCCGGTCGCGGTCGTTGAGTTCCCCGAGGGCTTCGTCCAGCACCGGGCGCACGCGCTCCCAGTCGAGGGCGTCGGCCGGTTCCGGGGCATTGATGGTTTGCATAAGCTGGGCCGCCGCTTCGCGCGCCTGCCGCCGGCGCGCTCCGCGCACGAGGTTGGCGGCGGCGTAGCGCGTGCTGTTGAACAGCCAGCCCGCCAGCAGGCGGTGGCCGGCAAGCCGGTCCGCCTTGCGCGCCAGATCCGTGAAAACCAGCTGGGTCGCGTCCTGCGCCAGGTGGACGTCACCGTTCAGTTCCCGCAGGGCGACCCCGTAGACGAGGTCGAGGTGCCGGCGGACCAGCTCGGCAAAGTCGGCCTCGGAGCGCTGGCGCGCATAACCGAGCAGCAAGGTCGCGTCGTCTTTCATGGTGGTTTTATCCTAGCACCCGCCCAACGAAAAACCGCACAATCTTTCCGGCCGCAAGCCTGCGTCCGGATTTGCCCTCGCCGGACCGGACCCTACATTGCCGTCATGAAACCCCGTGCCACCCTCGCCTTCTTGCTGCTGCTTCTAACCACCGCGGGGCGCGCCGCGGAACCCATCCCGGTCATCTTCGACACCGACATCGGCACCGATATCGACGATGCCTACGCGCTGGCGCAGATTATCCACAGCCCCGAACTCAAACTATTGGGTGTGACGACGGTCTCGAGCGATGCCGTCGCCCGCGCCCGCCTCGCGGCCAAGTTGCTCGCGGTGGCCGGCCACCACAAGATCCCGGTCTATGCGGGCATTTCCACCGCGACCCAATACATGGCGCAGGTCGACTGGGCGACGGGTTTCTTCTCGGCGGCGCTGCACAAATCCGGTGGCGTGGAGTTCATGCGCGAGCAGATCAACGCCCAGCCCGGCGCCATCACGATCATTGCCGTCGGCGAGCTGACCAATGTCGCCGCGTTGCTGCAGTCCGATCCCGGCATCGGCGCCAAGATCAAGGCGATTTCCCTGATGGGTGGCGCGATCCGGCATGGCTATGCCCCGGGTTCGAAACCCGAGCCGGAGTGGAACATCAAATCCAACGTCAAGGCCGCCCAGATTGTTTTCAGTTCGGGTGTGCCCCTCCTCGTCGCGCCGCTCGATTCCACCGCCGCCCTGAAGCTGATGCCCGAGGGACGGGTGACGCTGTTCTCCCGCGGCACCGTGCTGAACGACGCCCTGGCCGCCTTGAATTCCATTTGGCGGCACACCAACCACTGGAAGGGTGAAAATCCGACCCTGTTCGATGAACTGGCCGTGGCGCTCGTCGCCACGCCGTCCATTGCTCCGCTGACTGCGTTGCACGTGGAAGTCGACGCCGACGGTCTCACCCGCGAAATCGAGGGTCGTCCGGCCAACGCGCAGGTCGCCCTGACCTGCGATGCGCCCGCCTTCCTGGCGTATTTCACCGAGCGGCTGATGCGGTGAGCCCTAATCAGTTCCCCGCTCCAGCTTCGCCCGGAGTTCAGCGATGAGTTCGTCGACCTCCTGCGCGAGGTCGACCAGTTCCGCCACGATGGGTCCAAGGTGTTCCGGGGTGATCAGCTTCTCTTCCCGGCAGGACTCGGAGGCGCGCAACGCATCGTCCAGATAACCGCGCGCCCGTTTCAGCCGGACTATGGTGTGGGCGCAGAACTCCACTTCCGGTGGCCAATACTGGCCGTTCAACGCCCCGGCGAGTTTGGGTCCGGCAATCATCGTGGCGTTGAGCAGTTCGACCACCGGATGCTCCTGGCTGGCACCCTCCCGCCGCCACCCCTGGGCCTTCGCGGTTTCGCGCAGTTGGAGTGAAAACTCCGTCACCCGTTCCACCAGCGGATGCTCGTATTCCAATTCCTTCTCCATCTCTGGATCCGGATTGGCCAGCGCTTCCTCCCCTGCACGGTTCATTTCCTCAATCCACTCGGCGTTTCGCGCCAGCTGCTCGGGCGTGGGTTCGGGTTCGCCTCGTTCGGCTCGCATGCGATCAATTTCCTCTTCGATTATTTTTTCGAAATCCGCTTCGGTCCCTTCGCGTTCGATCCGGGCCTGGATGCGATCTGACAGCCGGTCGCTGCGGGCCTGCATTTGCTCGGCCTCCTCCTCGGTTTGGGGTCGTTCATCCCACTCCGCTGGCTCTTCGCTCCCGGCCTTCTCCCGGGCAAACGCTTCACCCAATCGTTCCATGAATCCGCCCATGGCCCCGGCATTGGCGCGGCGCTGGGTTTCCTCCTCCTCGGGTGACATCTCCCAGGCCGGTTCTCCGCAGATTTTCAGCTCAAATGAGGTGGTCTCGATGACGACCCGACCGTTGCGCTCGCTGAACCACTCCAGATAGAGCGAGTTGCCCCAATGCCACGGCCACGGCTTCCTGGCCGCATAGTATTCTCCGATCTGGTCCATCGGAATCTCCGGTACCTTCACCTTACGTGAGGCCGTGATGTCGCCGACCGCGCCATGCTGCACCACAGCCAGCTTTCCCAGATCACCTGGCTTCGGCTCAGGGTTGTTGAACTCCAGCCGCCGGCCCGCCAAGTCCCGCCAGCAGTTGCCGGTCAGATTCAACACCACCGGTTCCGCGCGCCCGACAAACCAGACACGACCCGTCACTTGGCCACGCACGCGATTGTCCAATTCACCGCGCACCACCGCTTCATCAATCCGCCAGGCCATGATGTGCAATCTAGACGGCCCCACCTCATGCCGCCAGAGTAAGTTTTTGGCCTTCTCCCGTCCTCCCTCCCCTGTAAGGCTGGGGCATGGCTGTTACCCGCCCTGCTCCTGCCCGGCAATTGCTCCGTCTCTTCTGTCTCGGCGCCCTTTTCCTCGCAGTGGCGCGCGGTGCCGAGCCGCAGCCCGTGACCGACAAACCGGTCAACAACGCCGAGGGGGTTTTCCGTTTCGCCATCCTGCCCGATCGCACCGGGGGCGGCCGACCGGCCGTTTTTGAGAGCGCGATCGCGAAGCTCAACCTGCTCCAGCCGGAGTTCGTGTTGTCGACCGGGGACCTGATCGACGGCTATACGCTGGACCCGAAGGTGTGGACCGCGCAGTGGGAGGAGTTCGATGCGCTCGTAAACCGGCTGCACATGCCTTTTCATTATGTGCCCGGCAACCACGACATCAGCAATCCGCTCATGCTGGAGGTGTGGAAACAGCGGCACGGCACCCCATGGTCCAGTTTCGTTTATCAGAATGTGCTCTTTCTCGCCCTGCATACCGAGGACCGGCCGTTTGGCGGGCTCGGGGCGGAGCAGATCGCCTGGGCGCAGAAAACGCTGGCGGAGAACGCCGGCGTCCGCTGGACGATCGTGGTCCTGCACCGCGCACTCTGGCGCGAAGCCAACCAGGCCGGCTTCGAGCAGGTGCGCGCCGCGCTCCAGGGCCGCCCCTTCACCGTTTTCGCCTCGCACGACCACGTCTACCTGAAGAGCTCCATCGATGGCCGGGACGCCTACGTGCTCGCCACGGCCGGCGGGGTCTCGGCCCTGCGTGGGCCGGACCTCGGGGAGTTCGATCATGTGACGTGGGTGACGATGAAACCGGAAGGCCCGATCGTGGCCAACCTCCAGCTCTCGGGCATCCTGCCGGACAATGTCGTCACCGAGGAAACCAACGCGCGCGTCGCCGCACTGCGCAACGGCAGCTGGTTGCGGATCGCCCCGGTCATCCAGGACGCGCCGGACTTCGACCGGCTGGAAGTGCCCCTCCAATTCGTGAATCCCACCGACCAACCGCTGCGGGTGCGCGGCTCGCTCAGCCGGTCGGCGGGCGTTGACTTCATGCCCGCCCGGATCGATCGCACGGTGGCCCCGCAACAAACCCTGGAAGTGTCCGTGCTGCTCAAGCCCGCGAACGGCTCGGCCTCGCTGCACGCGCTCAACGAAGCCGGGCTGCAGGTGACGCTGACGGGCGCCTATGACGTCAATGGGAAGAACCTCATGCTCCCCGCCACTCGAGACATCCATTTTGATTGGAAACATACCGTGCCGGTCGCCCCTGCGCCGGTTTCGCTCGATGGCGATCTGGCCGAATGGCCCGCGGCCCTGTTCACGGAAGCGACACGGCCCATGTTCATAAGGGAATCCTGGGACTGGCAAGGGGCGGCTGACGGCCGCTTCCGTTTTGCCGTCCAATATCGCGAAGGTCGCGTTTACGTAGCCGTGGAAACCTTCGATGAACGCGTCATCTCTGCCGCCAGTCCGGATGAGTTGCAGGACAAGCTTTTCGTCCAGCTCAGAACCCCGGCGGGCAGCGCCACCTTCGAAGGCGTGGCCGGTACCTCGACCGAAACCGCCGTCGTGCGTGCGACGACCACGGGCCTGATCGCGGAGTTTTCCCTGCCCCTGCCGGCTGACGACCGGACCTTCCACCTGAACATCGGCTGGCAGGACCACGACCGCCCCGAGAGCACCAAACCTGCCGTCCTCTGGTGGCGCGATCCCGCCGTGGCGGAATTCGGGGAATTCACCCTCGCGCCGTAGGGGCCGGCTTTCACCATTCCGATGGCAGCCGACTTCCGTAATAAACCCGCTGTCATCAACAGGGTGGGCACGTTTTACCCGGCTGATTTTTGGCAACCCCCCGGGGGCAGCTCGGTCAAAAGTGGAGCATGTCCCGCTGGCTGAAGATCCTTCTCGTTGGGCTGGTCGCCGCGGGTGTCGGGCTGGTCTCGATTCCGTGGTGGCTGGGGACGGTGCTGCGTCCGGTGCTGCAGGCCCGGGGCATCACGTTTGAACGTTACGAACGGGAGGGCTATGCGCACTTCCGGTTGCGCGGCGTGCGCTACACCAACACGAATTTAACGCTCACCGCCCAACAGGTCCAGACCCTCACGCCCCTGGCTTGGCTCGGGCAACGCCTGCGCGGGGGCGAGCCGACCCTCACGGTCGCGGACTGGCAGGTGCAGCGCATGGCTGGCTCCGCGTCCCCTTCCGCGGAAAAAGAAAAATCCATCGCCGGCCTGCCGGATCTGCGATCCGCGGTGCAGCGCCTCGGTCCCCGGTTGGGCACCTGGCTGCCGCGCGCGCATCTGACCGCCGGCGCGGTGCGCGGTTTCGGCCCGGATCTGACCATTGCCCAGGCTGACTGGCACCACGCCACGCTGACTGTGGAAGGACTGCGCGGCGCGGGCCATGAACTCGCGTTCGTCCTCGCGCCAGCCACCGACGGCATGATCGTCCTGACCGCGCATACGGCGGGCAACGAGGCCAGGCTGCGCCTGGTCTGGTCGGGCGCGGAGATTCAGGGCGAGGCCGTGCTGTGGGACCAACCCGCGCAACTGTCCGCCCGTTTTCCTGCCCAAGGCTGGCTCCCCGCGGAAGCGAGTGTGGTGGCAAAAGCCTGGCGGTTGCCGGCCAGCCGTGTGAAGCTGGGCGTACCCTATGCCCGGGTGCTGGGTGAGGGGCAGCTGCTCTGGCGCGACGGCGCCTTTGACCTGTCCCTCAGCGCCCGGGCCGAGCCCGCGACCGACGCCAAGGCGCCGCCCTTTGAAGCCAGCGCGACCGCCCGCGGCAATCTCCGCGAGGTGACCCTGACGGCGCTGCACGTGGATGCACCTTTTGCCACGGCCACCCTGAGTGCGCCGATCACTTTCAGTCTGGATCATCCCCTCGCGGGCCAGTCCGCCCAGCTCAGCGTGCAGGCCGATCTCGCCAAGATGCCCTGGTTTGAGGCGCGCGGCAAAGTTGAAGGGGCCGTGCTCGTGGCCGGCAACAACGCGGCGGCCCGGCAGGAATTCGCGCTCAAGTTCACCGGCGTCACGGTGCGGAACTTCACCCTGAAGACCGCGCAAGCGCGCGGCGTGCTGGCGTGGCCGCAGCTGGAACTGACCGAGCTCAAGGTGCAGCTCGATGACGCCAGTTCCCTGGCCGCCCGTGGCGCCGTCGACTGGCAGACCCGTGAACTGACCGGGGTCGCCGTAGAGGCGAAACTGGGGCCGGGCTGGTTTGCGCCCTGGCTGCCGGCCGGCGCCGGCTGGGAAAGCGCCGCGCTCACCGCCACGGTGGAAGGACCGCTGGCGACGCCCCGTCACCACGGCTCATTGAAGCTCAGCGCCGCGCAGTGGCCGCCGCTACATCCGCTCGCTGTTGACGCCTCATGGAAAAACGAAGGGACGAAACTGCAAATTTCCGCCACCGCCAAAGCCAACCGCTCCACGCTGGAGTTAGCCGGCACCCTTGATCCGGCTGGCTTGCGGCTAAGCAAACTTCAGTTCTCCCCGGCTGGTCATCCCGTCTGGCAGCTCAGCGCGCCGGCGCAACTGGCCTGGTCGCCGACCTGGCGGGTCAACCACCTGCAGCTGGCCGGCCCGGACAGCCAGCTGACGCTCAAGGGGCAGGGTGGCGCGGAGGGATTCATCGACCTTACTGGCACCCGGTTTGATTCCGCGTGGTTGCAAGACTGGGTGTCACTCACCGGACCCGTCTGGCGGGTGAACACCGTTCAGGCCACCAGTCGAATCACCGACGGGCTGCTGGCTTTTGAAACCACCCTGGCCGCCCAGATTGAAATGTCCCCGCAACCGGCGCAGGTCAAACTGGTCGCGCGCGGTGATGCGCAGGGCGTCCAACTCAAGGAGCTGAAGGTGGTCGAGGGCGAGCGCGTGCTCACGCAGGCCACCGGCCGGTTGCCGTTGACCTGGACGGTGCGATCCACGCCTCACCTTTTGTTCGACGACAACGGAGCATTGGAACTGTCGGCTGCGACGGAACCCGACTCGCCGCTCTGGGCGACCCTCTCCGCCTTCACCGGCCTGGAACTGGCCAAGCCCGAGGCCAGGCTGAACCTCAAGGGCACGTTGCGCCAGCCGGTGGGCGAACTGGAACTCAAGGCCGCCCGGCTGGGGTTCACGCCGGGCCGGTTTAAATTTCCCCTACCCGACTTCGAGGAGCTCGTGCTCGGCCTGCAGTTCGGTCGTGAAAAAGTAACCGTCACGACTTTCTCCGCCAAGCTGGATGGGCAGGCCATGCAGGGCAGCGGGCAGTTGCCGATGGACGACAGCCACTGGCAGCAGCTGTGGCGCCAGCCGGCCGCGTTCGACTGGGGCAAGGCCGAGGCCCGCGTCGAGATTCCCGATGCTGACCTGGCTGCGGTGTCCCGCCGCTTCCCCGCCTTTGTAGCGGCCCAAGGGCGGCTGCGCGCCTTGGTGGAGCTCAAACCCGGCAGCCGGTTATCGGGTGAACTTCACCTGACAGACGCCGCTTCGCGCCCCCTGCCGCCCTTTGGCGCGCTGCAGGAAATCAAGGGCGACCTGACGTTCGCCGATCGCACGATCACGGTACAGAACCTGACGGCCACGCTGGGCGGTGAACCGGTCGCCCTAACGGGCAGCGCCACCCTGGTGCCCGGCGGGGCGCCCCGCCTCGCCCTCGGCCTCAAGGGCAAAAATCTCCCGCTGGTGCGCAACACCGGGCTGCTCCTGCGCACCGATGTCGACCTGCGCGCCAACACCGCCGCCGCGGGGGTGACACGGCTGGACGGCGCGGTGGACGTGCGGGACTGCCTGATGCTGGCCAGCCTGAGCCTGAAGGACCTGCTGCCGAGCGGAACGCGCGGCGTGCCGCGACCGCCGCCCTATTTCTCCGTGGAAGCCGAACCTTTCCGACACTGGACGCTGGCGGTGAACCTGCGGGCCGCGAAATCCATCCGCCTGCGCACCACGGTTTTTAATGGCACGGCCTCGGCCCACTTCCGGCTGGATGGCACCCTCGGCGAACCGCGTGCCATCGGCGAGCTGGCCATGGACGAGGGGCGGCTGCTGTTTCCCTTCGCCACGTTCAAGGTGGAGAGCGGCACGATCCGGTTGCGCGAGGCCGATCCGTTTCGCGCCGGCGTGAACCTGTCCGCCACCTCGCAGCGGCGTGATTATCAGTTGCGGCTCGAGGCGACCGGTGAACTGCCCACGCCCAACGTCCAGCTGTCCTCCACCCCTTCGCTGGCCGCCAGCGAGCTGGTGCTGCTGGTCATGACGGGGCAGCCGCCCGTCGGGACGGCGAGCACCGCCTCCAATGGACAGCGGCTCGCGCTCCTCGGCGCCTACCTCAGCCGCGGCCTGTTCCAAGACCTGGGAGTCGGCGGGGAGGAGCGGCTGGAAATTTCCGCCGGCGAACAGGTTTCCGAGCAGGGCCGGGATACCTATGAATTCGAATACAAGCTCGGCCGGCGTTCCTCGCTGCTGGGCGAGTACGACCGGTTTGACAGCTACAACGCGGGCCTGAAATGGCGCGTCTACAACCAGGAGAGCATGCCCGGTGAAAAGAAATAGCCCCGCACTCATATCGGATATGTTCTGTAGGGCGGGATCGCTGATCCCGCCTCGGATGTGTTGTTGTTCTCGCAAACTGGCGGGATCAGCGATCCCGCCCTACAGTTGGCTGCGCTGCGCGCTGCTCACCCTTGCCGCCCTCGCCTGTTCCGTCCTGCTCCCGGCGGCGGAGCTGCACGTGCGCGGGCTCAGCTGGTTAGCCAACCGCAAGGCCGAGCAATCATTGAAGCTCCTGGTGGGCGAACCGCCCCGGGCCACCCTTGATGCCGGCGCCCTCGAGGATGCGGCGCTGGTGCTTTTCTCCGCCCTGCATGACGAGGGCTACCTGAACTCCACCATGAGCGTGGAAGTCGCGCAGCCCGATGGCAGCACCGCCACCCACCCGCTGGATGCGCAGCTTGCGCCCCCGCTGCCCCGGCCGCTGGCGACCGCCACCGCCACCCTGCGGATCGAACGCGGCCCGCGCTTCACCCTGCAGGAAGTCACCTTTGCCGGTTTGTTCAGCCTGAAGGAAAAGGACGCCCGCGCGTTTTTCCTGGGCGAGGTCCTGCTCATCCCGCTCGACGAGGAGCGGATCTACTCCCCCGGCCGCCTGAAAAGCGCCATGAGCAACCTCGAGGAGGCGTTGCGCCAGCAGGGTTACGCCGAGGCCGAGGTCACGGCCGGCGAGGTGCAGTCCGATCCCCGCACCGGCAAGGTCCAGGCCGCGATCACGGTGCATGAAGGCCGGCGCTGGCAGGTGACCGCCGTGCAATTCGACATCACCGACGGCAGTGCGGCCCCGGCCAAGCTGGTCGAACCGCCCCCGGGCCAGCCCTGGACTTCGCTCTGGCGGCAGGACACCGCGACGGCGATCCGCGGTTGGTATTACCAGCGCGGCCATCCCGACGTGCAGGTGAAGCTCACCCCGCAGGTGGCCGATGCCGCGGACGGCACCAAGGCGGTCACGGTCCTGGCCCAGGTCACGCCCGGGCCGGAAGTGCGCGTGGGCGAGGTGCGCTTCGTAGGCAATCATTACACCCGGGACGCCACCTTGCGCCACCTCGTGCGGGACAAGCCGGGCGATTTACTCAACCCCATCCAGTTCGACAACAGCCAGGCCCGGATCTCGCAATTGGGCGTGTTTCGGAACATCGAGCTGGGCTATACCCCGCCGGACGCCGCCATCCGGGACGTCATCTACACCCTCACCGAGGGCCGCCGGCAGGAGGTCAGCCTGCTCGCCGGTTACGGCAGCTACGAGCAGTTGCGCGGCGGCGTGGAATGGCGCCACTACAATCTTTTCGGCCGGGCGCACACCGGCAGCCTCAAGCTGGTGCAATCCATGAAGAGCTCGCAAGGCGACTACCTCTACACGGTGCCGGAACTTTTCGGCAGCACCACCGACGGCAGCACCCGGGTCTTCGGCCTGCGCCGGGAGGAGCTGTCCTTCGTGCGCGAGGAATACGGCGCCAATGTTTCCCTGCTCTGGCCCCTGCCCCGCTTGGGGCTTTCGCTCACGACCGGCTATACCTTCGAGCACCTGCGCAACTCCGACAATGAACTGGCGACCAGCGACACCGATGCGGACCAGACCGATGTTGGCAGCCTCACGCTCGGCGTGGTCCGCGAGCGGCGCGACAACCCGTTGCGGCCGCGCAAGGGTTACGACCTGCACCTGCAGGTCGAGGCGGCCAGCAAGGCCTTGGGCGGTGAGGTCATTTATCAGCAGGTGGTCGGCGGGGCCTCCTATCACACCGGCTGGGGGAACGGCCGTTGGTTTCACGCCGGGTTGTCGCAGGGCATCGTGACCACCCTTGGCGCGCCCGACAACTCCCCGATACCCATCAATGTCCTTTTTTATCCCGGGGGCGATGGGTCCATTCGCGGTTACCAAAAGGGCGAGGCGGCCCCGCGCGACGCCGATGGCCAGTTCATCGGGGCCAAGGCTTACACCCTGTTCAATTTCGAGCTCGAGCAGGCGCTCACGTCAAAATGGTCGGTCGTCCTGTTTGTCGACGCGCTGGGAATCGCGGAGCACCTGTCTGACTTTCCCTATTCGGAAAAACTCTTTTCCGTCGGCCTCGGTGTGCGCTACCAGACCATCATCGGCCCGGTGCGGGTGGAATATGGCCACAACCTCAATCCCCGGCCGCTCGACCCCGAGGGCACCCTGCTGTTTTCCATCGGGTTTCCGTTCTGAGCCGGTTTACCCGCCGCCGGTGGTCATTGGTTGCGGCGCGCGCAGCCACTCGAGCAGCTGGCGGCCGGTGACGAAACGCACCTCGGGCTTGCTCAGGGCGTAGGCGATGAACTCCTCCATCGCGCGGCGGCGGTCGGGCTTGCCGGCCGGGTAAAGCGCCGTGTGCCCGCCCACCATGAAGGGGGCGCGGTTGCCCGCGAGGCGCAGGTCGAGGGTTTGTTTCAGGATCGCGAGCAGTTCGGGCCCGTCGCATTTCGCCGCCTCCAGGACATTCCAATCGAGGCCGGTGATCCGGTCCTGGGGCTCGCCGCTGCCCTTGCCATAAGTTGCTTTCAAATTGGCGCCGATCCGGGCGCGCAGGCCGGGTTTCACCCCGTAACGGGGGCAATCCCCGTCGGCGGGAATCATGAACACATGGAGCGGAATTTCCCACAACCCGGGGTGGGCCCCAATGCGCCGGGCCGAACCGGCGGCGTACTCGTGTGCGTTGCCGGGGCTGCCGGCATCGAGCGTGTAGGGCCAGAGAAAATTGGTGCCGTCCTGTCCGGCCTGTTCCCCTTCCTCGATGGACGAATCGTACACCTGGCCTTCGGCGGCCGCCGCCGTGAAGGTCGCGTCGTTATAGGCCAGGAAGGGCGTGCGAAAGCCGATCACTTCTTTCACCGGAATGCCGTTCGTGGCAAAGGTCTGGCGGCAAGCGGCCATCTCCTGGCGCCACTGCCCGGTGGTGAAGGCGTCGCCGTGGTCGTGGTTCTCCGTGTGGTTGGCGATCTCATGGCCCCCGGCGAGTGCCTGCTGGTGGATCGCCACCAGCGACCGGTCGCCCCAATATTTGCCGTTGCTAAAAAATATCGCCCGCACCGCCCCACCGTCCCCGGTGGCGGCCGCCCCGGACCCCGCGGGATTGCGCTTGTTCTTCAGGTAATCCACCAGCCACGTCATCGGTTCCGGGTCCGGATTGTCGTCAAACCCGAGCAGGACGAACTGCGGCACTTGGGTGGTCGCGAGATCGCCAGGCGCCTGCGGCGAGGCGGACTGCTGGTCGGCCCGGAGCGACAGGCCGATCAAGGAGACAAACAACAGGACCAGGTGGCGGGGTTTCACCGGTCCAGCCAAGCTCCTTTCTTCATTGGCGCAAATCCGATATGTCGCGTCCGCCCCCGACTCTATCGTATGCTGTGTCGCGGCCTTGCCTTTGGAGCGGGGGCCGGTCTGATGTCTGCGCCCCGTTACCCCCACCCCTGATTATTCCATGAGTTCTCCCGTCGTTCCCGTCCGCAATCCCTGGAGCTGGGTGCCCAGCTCGTATCTGTCGGAGGGTATCCCCTTCGCGATGGTCATCTGGGTCGCCGGCACCATGTTCAAGGATCTCGGCCACACCGACGGCCAGATCACCCTCGCCACCGCGAGCATTGGCATCGCCTGGTCGCTCAAGCCCCTCTGGGCCGCGTTCCTCGACATGTACCGGACGAAGAAATTCTTCGTCCTCGCGATGGAGCTGCTCATGGCCGGCCTGCTCTGCGGCATCGCCATCTGCCTGCCGCTGCCCAACTACTTCCAGATCACCATCGCGGTCCTGTGGGTGCTGGCCTTTGCCTCCGCCACCCAGGATATCTGTGTCGACGGCATCTACATCACCTCGCTCAACGAAAAACTGCAGGCTGCCTTCATCGGCGTGCAGGGCGTCTTCTGGAATGTCGGCCGCCTTTTCGGCACGGCGCTGATCGTGTGGTCCGCCGGCTCGCTCAAGGAGGACCACGGCCTGTCGGCCACCGCCGCCTGGGGCTGGGCGCTGGGCCTCTCCGCCGTGACGCTCCTCGGCCTGGCCGCCTACCACTGGTTCATCCTGCCGACCGGCTCGATCGTCGAGCGGCCCAAGAGCGTGGGGGAGATCGCCCGCACGTTCGGTGACACCTTCGTGGATTTTTTCCGGAAGGAGAAGATCTGGGGCATGCTGCTCTTTGTCTTTCTGTATCGCAGCTCCGAGGGGCTGCTGCTGATCGAGGGTCCGTTGTTCCTCCAGGCGGCGACGGACGCCGGCGGCATCGGCCTGTCGCTGAAGGAAAAGGGTATCATCGACGGCACGATCAGCACCTTTGTCAGCCTGGGCGCGGGGCTGCTCGGCGGGGCGTTCATGTCGAAATACGGCCTGAAGCGAAACACCCTGTTCTTCATGGCGCTGTGCCTGAACCTGCCGCACATCACCTTCGTGATCATGTCGCAGCTGGCGGGACCGGGCCACACGATGTCGCTCTGGACCATCGGCACCCTGGTCACGATCGAGAAGTTCGGCTACAGCTTCGGCTTCGTGGCGAACATGCTCTACATGATGCAGCAGATCTCGCCGGGCAAATACCACATGACCCATTACGCCTTCGCGAACTCGTTGATGAACCTGATGCTCGTGCCCACGCAGATGATCAGCGGCCCACTGGCGGATCACTTCGGCTACAAGACCTACTTCATCATTGTGATGTTCGCCGCCATCCCCTCGCTGCTGGCCGCGTGGTATGCGCCGTTCCCGCGCAAGGTGGACACCAGCCCGGCCTGAGCGCGGCCCGCCCATGCCCGTGATGCGCCTGTTGCTCTGGTTGCTCGGCTGGACCGGGGTCGCCGTCTGCGCCGCCGAGTGGCAGCCCGTCACATGGAACGGCGAGCCGGCCCTGGTTTCAACTTCGCAGGGGGTGAAGGCCATCGTTTCGCTCGAGCGGAGCCGGCTGATGTATTTCGGCCCGGCGGAACGTGACGCCAACCTGCTGCTGGCGCCGCCGACCCGCGAGAACCGCAACGTGCTGGGCGGTCACCGGCTCTGGCTGGGGCCCCAATCCACCTGGACCGCGGGCTTCTGGCCGCCCCCGGCCGCATGGGAATACTCTGCGCCGGAGAGCCAGACCGTGGCCGATGGCCGGCTCCGCCTGCTGATGCCCGATGCCGGGCACGGCTGGCCGCGCCTGACCCGCACTTACCACTGGGTGGGAGCGAGCCTGGTGTGTGGGGCGGAATTACACGGCGGCACCCGGGCGGCGCAGGCCATCCACATCCTGCAGGTTCCTTCTATCATGGTGGTGTCGGTGCTGGCCCAGCCGGATGGCGGCCATCCGCAAGGTTATGTCCTGCTTCCCTCCTCCGCCGGGCCATTCGCAGCGGATTTCACCCCGCCCCCGCACGTTTCCCGGACCGGCCATGCCCTCAGGCTGACCCAGCACGACACGGTGGGAAAGCTTGGTTTCCGTCCCCAGTTCCTCGCCGGCTCCACCGGCCGGCTCTCGCTGCGCGTCGACCGGGGGGCGGTCTCCGGCGAAGTCGCGGGGGAGCCTGACCAGGGATTTTTAACGCAGGTCTACCTGGGTGGGCGCGAGCCGTTCATCGAGCTGGAACAACTGTCCCCGCTCTTTGCCGCCGGCCAGGCGGCGCGATTTGAGATCCTCCTCTCGGTGAACGGCGGGTAACCAAACCGGGCGGGCGGCGCGTCACTTGGCGCCGGCCGGCGGCGGGGACGAGGGCGGCGCCGGGGGGTGTCGCTGCATGAGTACCTTGGCCGTGGCCGCATCGACCTTGAAGTGCAGCTCCTGGCCGGAGTTCTCCCCGATGTAGTCGATGCACGCGCTGGCGAGGGCCGGCAGGAACGTCGACAAGTCCTTCTTGGGATCCTCGATGGAGGCCCGGATGTTCCACAGTTCCTCCCCCGGGCGGGCCGGGGCCCCGGGATGGGCGGGGTCCGGGGTGGTCACCGCCTCGCGGGCGGTGAGTTCGATGAATTTGTCGAACACCACGACCGCCTTGGAGCTGGTCTGCGGCGTGACGTAAGGCCCGAGGAGCACGTCGTTGTTCTGCTGGGTGACGATCTTGATGTGCCCGTGTCCCACCCCGTACTCAAAATTGATGATCATGTCGATCTTGGCCCCCGGGGGCGCCTCGTACATCCCGCGCGCCGCCAAGGTCTGCTTGATTGTGGTGACTGCCAGGGCCTGGAGTTCCGCATCCACGCCCCCGCTGGGATCGAGCACCTCCAGCCGGTAGGCCTGGCCGGCCTGCTTCTGGGAGTTGCTGATCGCATCAACGGTCACTTCATGGACCGACTGGCAGCCGGCCAAGGACAGAGCGGCCAGCAGGCCGGCCAGACACGCGGCGCCCCGGCCCATGCCGGGGCGTTGAAGGGGCGCCGCCCCTCCGGCCCGATGCTGCGACTGCGTGGTTTTCACATGCCTTTCTTGATGAACTTCACGCTGTCGTCATTCTCGGTCACGTCGACCGCTTTTTCCTGCTTGGTGTTCTGGCCGATGTAATCCGCCGTGGCCGAGGCCAGGATCGGCATGTATTTTCTCAGCTCGTTGCTTTCATCCTCGGCCGACACATTGACACTCCAAACCTCCGGGGGCGGGCGGCCCTCCACCGTTTCCCGGTTCTCGCGGGCCGAGATCTTCAGGTATTTTTCGTAAACGACCACCGGTTCGATTTCGTCCCGCCAGCCGACGATCTTCTGGGTCTGCGGGCCCGGCACCCGGATCGTCTTGAATTTGGTGCTGCCGTCGGCGTTGCTGCCCGCGGGTATGATCTCCCGCGTGGGCAGGCCCTCCTGCCGCACGATGATGGGCTTGGCCACTTTCTCATACTTCATCCGCGGGGTTTCCATGCCGAAGTCAATTTCGACGATCACATCGGCGGCTTCCGCGTTTGGCGCCTCATACATTCCCTTGCCGGACAGCGCCGTCTTCACGTAGTCGGACACCTCCTTGTACCGCAGGCTGTCCTCCGCCACGCGGGGATTGTGCGAACGCACCTGGTAGGACTGGGCCGGCTTGGCTTGGCGGGCCTCCTCCGACGCCGTCTGGCTGATCGCGTCCACCTGCAGTACGTAGGTCGTGGTGTTGCATCCGGCCAGCAGCCCGAGGGCCGTCGCCATCAAGGCCCGGCGGAGAACCCGTTGCTGTGTCTTTGAATCCATAGTGCGCAAATGGGTCAGGCTGAAGCAGGCCGCGGGCCTACATGCCCTTCTTGATGAATTTCACGACCTCGTCCTTTTCATCGATGGTCACGGGTTTCGACTCCCTGGTGTTGGTGCCGATGTAGTCGGCGGTGGCTGACGCGAGGATCGGGATGTATTTTCTCAGCTCCTGGCTCTGGTCCTCGGCCGAGACGTTGACGCTCCAGACCTCGGCGGGGGCCCGGCCCTCGCTGGCCTCCTTGTTTTCCCGGGCCGACACCTTCAGGTACTTTTCGTAGATGATGACGGGCTCCGTCTCGTTCACCTGTTTCACCTCCCCCGGAATGTATCTCGATTCCTCCACCGGCACCGTGATGTACAACCCGTCCCCGCCCCGGACATATTGCATGGTCTGTCTGGTTTCATACCTGCCGCCGTTTTCCACCGTCCTGCTGATGGTTTCGTATTTCACACGCGGGGTTTCCATCCCGTAATCAATCTCGACGATCACATCGGCCGTTTCCGCCGGCGGCGCCTCATACAGGCCCTTGCCGGACAGCGCCGTCTTCACGTAGTCGGACACCTCCTTGTACCGCAGGCTGTCCTCCGCCACGCGGGGATTATGTGAACGGATGGAGTACGACTGGGGCGACCGCCCGGACTGGGTTGCGGTCTCCGCAGACTGGGAGATGGCATCGACCTGCACGGTGTAGCTGGTCGTGTTGCAGCCGGCGAACAGGAGGCCCAGCCCCACCGTGAGCACCGGTTGCTTGGGTGTCGAAAACTGGGCGTGCATCGTTGGCCTCCGGGGCGGACCTCGCGGGTCTACATGCCTTTCTTGATGAACTTCACGACCTCGTCCTTTTCATCGATGGTCACGGGTTTCGACTCCTTGGTGTTGGTGCCGATGTAATCCGCGGTGGCCGAGGCGAGGATCGGGATGTATTTTCTCAGCTCCTGGCTCTTGTCCTCGGCTGAGACATTGACGCTCCAGACCTCGGCGGGGGCCCGGCCCTCGCTGCTCTCCTTGTTTTCCCGGGCCGACACCTTCAGGAATTTCTCGTAGACGATGATGGGCGTCACCTCGTCCCGCATGCCCAGGAATTCGGTCCGGCCGGGAACATAGACCTGGACGTCCACCCAGACGAGTTCGACGGTGCCATCGGGCTTCCGGACGGCGCGCTGTTCCCGCCGGGTTTCGTAGTTGCCCCCGGTCTGCATCATGATGGGTGTGCTGATGGTCTCGAACTTCACCCGCGGGGCATCCATGCCGTAGTCGATGTCGATGACCACGTCCGCCTTATCCGGGCTCGGCGCCTCATACATTCCCTTGCCGGACAGCGCCGTCTTCACGTAGTCGGACACCTCCTTGTACCGCAGGCTGGATTCGTCGAGCCGGGGATTCTTGGAGCGGATGCTGTAGGATTGGGGCGCCGGGGCGTCGGGCGCGGCCATCTCCGCCGGCTTGGAAATTGCATCCACCTGCACGGTGTAAGTGGTGGTGTTGCACCCGGCCAGCAGCCCCAGGGCGGCCAAGGCGGCTCCCATCAGGGGGCGGGGCACTGCGGTGGTTTTCATGGCCTGTCTCTCCGGGATGAAAGTCGGGGGTTGCCGGGAAGGGCGGCGGATCGGTCTTGGGCATCAGGGCCGGGTGGCCGGTGCGGCGGAGATGGCACCCGTGCGGTCTTCCGCAATTTTGTCGGAGGGGGTGGCCCCCTTCAGGCGGGCCAGCTCTTCCTCGAGCCGGGCGATTTCCGCCTCGGTGGTGAGCAGTTTTTCCTGGGCTTCGTCCAGCGACTTCTTTTTGGCGAGGGCGGCGTTCCGCTCATCCCGCAGCTTGGCCAGCCGGGAGGAAGCGTTGTCCACCTTCTGCTTGGCCTCGTTCAGCTCCAGGTCGGAAATCTGGAAGCCTTGGGCGACCGCCAGCTCCTCGTCGAGCTCGGCCTTGGCCTTGGCTTCCTCGCCGCGCTTCTTCGACAGTTCCTGCTGGTAGGCGCGCTCCTGGGCGAGGCGGTCCTGCTCCTTGCGCTCCTTGATTTCCTGGGTGAGGCCGACGATGCCGCCGATGATCGCCCCGGCGGCGGCGCCAGCGAGCAAGCCTTGGGATGAGTTGCCGTTCGCGCTGCCCGCCAGGCCGCCCACCACCGCGCCGGCACCGGCGCCCGTCGTGGCGCCCGAAACGGTTTTGGACGGCGCGACCTGGCAGCCGGTCATGAGGGCTACCGCCAGCATCGTGATGAATTGAACGGCGCGGGCGGCAGAGGGGTGACGGTGGAAAAATCTCATCGCTAAGGTCGGATTAGACTGGGGCCGGTTTGCAAACCTACGAGTCACAGCTTACGATGTGTTTGGTGATTATCAACTCGCCAATTTATTTATTGGGGCACAGGTTTTTCCCGCCAGTCGCCCCCCGTCCCGCCCGTCCAGTTCCCCGCCGCCTCGCCGCCAACCACTGACGCAACATGTTTCCAAAAAAAGGGTTCCTCTCGCTGGATTTCCTGGTTCCGAATCTCGCCTTGGTGGCGGCCTTTGTCAGTGTCGAGCTCTGGTATGTCACCACCGTGCAGCCGCGGGCCGCCGAGTTGATGCTCGAGACCCGCGTCAAGGCCGCGCAGTCCGCCGGCAAGCCAATGTCCTTGGAGCAGCATCAGCGCTCCGTCTATCTCATCATCAAGGACGAGGAACCCAAGTTCGAGATCATGTTCTTTTTTTGGGGCACCATAGTGCTGGCTTACAAAATGGTGCGGGTCACGCGAGAGCGCCGGTTGCTCAAGCACGATTTCATCCAAGTCCAGGAGGGGGAACGGATCATACCCCAGGATGCGCTGGACCGCTACAAGGAGATGAAGGCCGTGATTGATCGGACGCCGCGGTGGCGCGATCGCCTGGTACCCGACTGCCTGCTGGCCGCCCTGCAGCGTTTTCACTCCAGCAACTCGATTCAGGACGCCGCCAACGCGGTGCGGGAACGCGCCGACATCGCCGCCGACTCGCTGGATTCCTCGCTGTCGCTTATCCGTTACATTGCCTGGGCGATCCCGGCCATCGGTTTCGTCGGCACGGTGCGCGGCATCGGTCACTCGCTTTCGTTCGCGGAGCAGGCGATCAAGGGGAATCTGAGCGCCGTCACGGAGAACCTGGGCCTCGCTTTCAATTCCACTTTTGTCGGCCTGATCCTTTGCATTTTCCTGATGTACCTGCTGCACATCGTACAATCGAGCCAGGAGGAGCTGATCATTGACATCCGGAACTACTGCCGGGACAAGCTGATCGATGTCATGAAAGTGCCAGCCTTGGAACGCGAAGAAGCCCCCCAGCCGGTAATCTAAAACATGACGGCCATCGGCCTCGAATTTTGTGATGTCAGCGTGCAGGCCGCCCAGGGCGACGGGGAGGCGGGCATCCGCCTGTTGCCGGCGCCCGGCGGCTCCACCGCCCTGCTCAGGTGGCCGGCATTTGTCGCGCACGACGGGAGTCGTTTCGTGTACGGCCGGGCGGCGGAGGAAATCTGGCATGTGCATCCGCGCAAGGTCTGCCACAACTTCCTGGCCCACCTGTCGCGCGAAGCCTCGCCGCTTTCGCTCGACGGCAAGTTCCTGTCGTATTCCCAGCTGGGTTATTTCTTCCTGCGCGATTTTTGCCAGCAGACCTTCACCACCGCCCCCGACAGACTGGTCCTCGCCGTGCCCGGCACGTTCCTGAAGGACGCCGCCGCCGAGGACGAAAAAATCGGGCTGCTCCTCGGCATGGCCCGGGAACTCGGGTGGCCGCTGGCCGGGGTGGTGGACCTGGCCTGTGCCGCCTTGTGCGACCCCAGCCTGCCCGGCGCGCACGCCTCCTGGCCGATCGTGGTGCTGGACGTCCACCTCGATAACGCCGAGCTTACCCTCTTTGAGCCGGGGCAGCAGCTCAAGCGGGTGGATTTTCAGCAGCTGCCCCTGTCGGGTTTTGCGCAGCTGCTGAAGCAGTTCGTTACGGCGATGGGCAACCGGTTCCTGCGCCACACCGCTTTTGACATCCTCGCCGACGGCCGGCTGGAGCAGGCGTTCTACGGGCAGGTGAAGGATTTTGTCTTCGGGAGCATGCCGGAGTTTCATTTCCAGATCAACACGGCCAAGCGCGCCTATGAGATGACCGCAACCCGCGAACTGCTCCTGGCCGACGCCCAGCCCTTTGTCACCCCGCTGGTCGGGGCCGTGAACACGCTGTTGCGCAAACACGCCATCGACGTCCATGCATGCACGCTCGCCCTGACCGCGCGCGCGTCCGCCATTCCCGGGCTGGAGGCGCGGTTCCGCCAGGCGGGCCACCACCTCCTCCTGCGGCTGCCCCGCGGCGCCGCCGCGCAGGGGGCCGCCCGCCTCGCCGCGGATCTGCCGGTGCCGGCCGACGTGTCCGACGTGCCCGTGCTGACCGCCGTGACGCTGGAGCAGGCCAACCTGCGCCGGGGGGCCGTCTGGGAAATGCGGCTGCAACGGGCCGTGATCCCCGGCCTCCGGTCGGTGCCGACCCATGTGATCATCGATGGCATCGGCCATCCGCTCCTCGGCAACGGCGCGGTGAAGATCGGCTCGCCCAACCTGTCCAACCTCGACGTGGTGCTGCCCGCGCCGTTCAAGGCCGCCCCCGACTGTCTCGTGCTGCTGGTGCGTGATGCCGGCCGGCTCTGGCTGGACGACGCTGGGTCCAGTGAAACCGGCACGGTTTTCATCGACACTTCCGGCCGGCTGCCGGTGGAGGCCGGGGACCGCATGATCGTGCGCGTGGGCGAAATCAGCGCCGAGCTGCTTTTCGCCACCTGCCGGCCCGGGCGTGCCACCGAGCAACATTCCTAACCCCGCCCCGACATGTCCGGCGGTATGAGCAGCAAGCGGCGCGAGACGGAGGTGTTCAGCCTGGCCTTCCTCGACTGCATTTGCTGCGGCTTCGGCGCGGTGCTGCTGATCTTTGTCCTCACCGTCGCCCAGCAGAAGTCGCGCGACACCGAAAGCATCGAGCAGGTCGAGGAACGGGTCCAGCAACTGTCGGCCAGCGTGACCACCACCCAGGCCGAGATCGCCCAGCTGGAGCAGATGCTCGCGGCCGCGCAGAGCGAGCTCGACCAGCTCAAGTCGCGGCAGACCGGCGAGCAGGTCAACCTCACCAACCGGCAGAAGGAACTGCTGCTCATGCTCCAGCAGACCGGCGCCCTCAAGGACGCGCTCGACAATCTTCTCGGCAAGAAGAAGGCCCTGCCCACGGAGGACAACCAGCCACTACCCATCCCCAATGAGGACCGCCGGCAATACCTTACCGGCGTCAACTTCGAGGGCACCCACGTGCTGTTTCTCATCCGGGTGTCCGGCAGCATGCTGGGTGAGACCATCCAGGATGCCGTCAGCATGCTCGAGGAACCCGAGTTCAAGAAGCGCGAGGCGCCCAAGTGGCAGCGGGCGGTCAAATCCCTCGAGTGGATGATCGCCAACCTGGGGCCGGAGGCGAGTTTCCAGGTCCTGCTCTTCAACGACGAGACCACGCCGCTGCTGCCCTCGCGCGGCGACTCCTGGATCGCGCGCACCGACAAGCAGGGGCTGCAGGAGGTGCTGACCAAGCTGCACACCATCGTGCCGGGCGGGTCGGCCAACCTCGAGCGCGCCTTCACCCATGTGCGCTACATGCAGACGCTGCCGGATTCCGTCATCCTCCTGACCGACGGCCTGCCCACGACCAGCGACTCCGCCCCCAACAACGGCAACACCGACGACGAGACCCGCATACAATACCTGCGGCACGCCGTGCGCCAGCTGCCGCCCCGCATTCCGGTCAGCACCATCCTCTTTCCGCTGGATGGCGACCCGGGCACCGCCGCGCTCTACTGGGAGCTGGCCACCGACACGCGCGGCGCCCTCGTCAGTCCCTCCGCCAGCTGGCCCGACACCTGATGCGCCGCCGCCCCACCCAGATCTTCAGCCTGGCCTTCCTCGACTGCATTTGCTGCGGCTTCGGGGCCATCATCCTGCGGTTCGTGCTGACCGTGGACAAGCAGGACAAGGCCACCATGGAGGCACGCGACAAGCTCCGCGCCATGGCCGCAAGCTACGTCGCGACCCTCGCCGAGCTGCAGCAGCGCAAGGGCGACCTCGAGCGGGGGCAGAACGACGCCGCCAACCTCGTGCTCGATGCGCAGAAGCTGCAGGACAACCTGCAGGGGCTGCTCGACGACCTGGCGAACAAGATCCAATACGAAAAGCAGGGGCACAAGGCCCTCGTCGCGGACATCGACGAGCTGAAAAAGGACATCGCGGCCCGGCAGAAGAAAGCCGAGCTGACGCTCAAGGAGGTCCTGCCGACCCCGCTGGGGTTGCCGGCGGGCAGCAACCACATCGCCTTCATCATCGACAGCTCGGGCAGCATGCGCGACGCCAACACGGAACGCATCTGGCCGATCGCGATCAAGAAGTTCGAGGAGGTGCTCGACGCCTATCCCCAGATCGAAGGCATCCAGTTTCTCGATGCCGACGGCCGCTTTGTCATGGGCAACCGCACCGGGGAGCAGCAGTGGATACCGGACACCCCGGCGAACCGCAAGGCCATGAAGCAGGCCCTCTATAACTACGATGTCTTCAGCAACAGCAATCCCGTGCCGGGCATCGTGCGGGTGCTGCGCACCCTCGTGGCGCCCGAGAAGGACAAGGAGAACATGAACGTGACCATCTTCATCCTCGGCGATGAATTCACCGGCACCGCCGACGCGGTGTTGAAGCGCCTGGATGAACTCAACCCGAAGAATACGGAGGGAAAGCGCAAGGTCGTGATCAACGCCATCGGTTTTCCCACCGCGGTCCGGATGGGGTTCTCGATGGGCAACACGGGGGTGAAATACGCCAACCTGATGCGCGAGATCACCCACCAACACGGCGGCGCTTTTATCGCGCTGCGCGAAGTCGAGGAGTAGCTTAGATTCCGAGGATCCACTTCAACAGCTGCACGATGTTCATGCTGCTGCCCTGTTGCTGCTGCTGTTGTTGCTGACTCGGTTGGCCGCCGGGCATGGGTGGTCCGCTGCCGCCGCTCTGGCCCTGTTGGCTGCTACTACTGCTTTGGCTCGATTGGCTGCTCTGGCTGCCTTGCTGGCGGCTTTGGCTGCGCGACTGCTGACCGCTGGAGCCGCTCTGCCCGCTTTGCTGGCTGGGAAGGGAAAGAAGCTGTTCGCCCTGCGGCATGCCTTGCTGTCCCTGTTGACCTTGCTGGCTCTGGGAACCGGATTGCCCTTGCTGGCTTTGGCTGCCCGATTGCTGGCTTTGGCGCTGCAACCGGCTGTTTTGCCGACTCTGTTGTCCCTGCTGGCCTTGCGAACCGGATTGACCGCTTTCGCCACTCTCCCCGCTCTGGCCACCCTGCTGTCCGCCGCTTTGCGAACGCTGGCTTTGCCGGCCACTCTGGCTTTGTTTGCCGCCTTTGCCCCCGGAGGTTCCCACGCCCTGCGGCATGCCGGGTGAGGGCGTCCCTTGCTGGCCGTCTTCCACACCGTCACCATCCATGTCGGAATCTTTGTCATTGGGCGTGCCGTCGCCGTCCATGTCGCCGTCCTGCCCGTTGGCCATGCCATCGCCATCGATGTCGCCGTCCCGGTGGTTGGGCGTGCCATCGCCGTCACTATCGGCCCCGCCGCCGGCTTCCCCACCATCGCCGCTCATGTCATCGCCGCCACCGTTGTACCGGCCCGGGTTGCGATCCGAGCCGTTGGGAATGCCATCGCCGTCCATGTCGCCATCCTGGTCGTTGGGCGTGCCGTCGCCGTCCATGTCCCCGTCATTCGCGTTGCCCACGCCATCGCCGTCCATGTCGTTGTCCATGCTGTTGGCCATGCCGTCGCCATCCATGTCCCCATCCTCCGCATTGGAAATACCGTCGCCGTCCATGTCGGAATCCTGGCCGTTGGGAATGCCGTCGCCGTCCATGTCGCCATCCTGCGCGTTGGGGATGCCATCGCCGTCCATGTCGGAATCCTTGAAGTCGGGAATGCCATCCCCATCCGTGTCGCCGGTGCCACCCAGCCGTTTGCCGTCCTCATCCGTGTCGTCCTCGTTCCGACGCGCCCCCCCGCCGCCGCCACCCGGACCCTGCTTGCCGTAGACGCCCGAGTACGTGAACTTCACGATGTCCACGGTGCTGGTGGCCAGCGCGGGGCGTTTCCGGATGACCTCCTCCCTCACCGTGCCGAGGTCCCAGCTTTTTTGGTTGGCCGTCTCCTGATCAGGCAGCGGGCCGAACATGTAGGTGAGGTTCTCGTGCCGGTACCGGACGTACCAGCCTTCATCCGAAATCCCGAGGCCGGTGATGTTGATGCCCGCGTACTGGGTCTTGAATTCGTCGTAGGTCAGGTGCCCGAAATCCGAAATGGCCTCCACCGGATAAATCAGGGTCATGGCCCGCCCCAGCGCGGCGAGGCCGAGCAGCAGGCCGGTGGTCAGTAATTTCTTCACGACAGTGGGGGTAAACGCCGGTTACAGTCCCTTGGGGATGACTTTTCCCTTTTCGACGCCCTTGTTCTGGTTGTTGGAGCCCTGGCCGCCCTGGCCGCCGGCCGGCATCGCGCGGTTGCTGCCCTGGGTCCCACCGGGGGCGGCCTCGCGACCGATCACATCCTTGTCGGTTTCGGGTATGGCGTCGATCCGCAGTTCGGCGGAGCCGATCCGGCCGGCCGCCGTTTTGCTTTTGCCGCTGCCGGGAGAGTTTTGCGCGGCAGCCGCCCCGCCGGCACCCCCGCCTTCAAGATGATCCGCGGCCATGCCCTCGGCCTTTGCGTTGGGATCGCCGCCCGCGCCGGCTTGGCCGGCGCTACCCTGCCCTTTGCCTTGACTCTTCGCTCCGCCCGCGGCTCCCGCAGCCCCCCCGGCAGCATTCTCTGCCCCTGCGGCTCCGCCGCCACCCGCTTCACCGCCGGCCTGTTCACCACCGGCCGCGGCCGCTCCGCCACCCGCCGCGCCGGCCGCACCTGCGGCCCCGCCGGCCGAGGGGGCCCCAGGGGGAGGCGGTTGATTGCCGCCGCCGGCCTGTCCCTGGTCCCCGCCCACCTTGTCGGATTGTTCGGGGCCGCCGGGCATTTCAAATTCACCGATCATTCCGGTCTCGGGGCGCTTCTCCGGCTCAAACTTGGTCCCGTCGAACAGGTTGGGGTCCGGCGGCCGGGCATCGGCACCCGCCCGGCCGGCATCCTTGGGCTGGCCGGTGCGCGCGCCCGGAACCGTGGGGCGGGCAGTCGGCGGGGTTTGCGCCACCACGACGGTAGCGAGCAAAAGCGCCAGCAAGCCTTGCGAAATTTTCATGGCAAATCAGCCGGTGGTCCGCAGTGAGCAGGCCACGTTCACGACCGGCGGGGTGGAGCCGTTGCGCACCTGCAGCATGATCACGACATCCTGGAATCCTTTCCGCCGGCTGATGATTTCATAATCGCCCGGCAGCATTTTGACCGTCGTGGTCTTGATCTTGCCGAGCATGCGGTAGCTGCTGATGGAGACCCAGCTGTCCCCGTCGGACTGAAAGGTCACCTCGACCGGCTTGCTCTGGACGGCCAGCACTTCCCGCAGCTGGCTCACGCGATCGGTCAGGGCGAGGTAGGCCGGCTTGACGGTCATGGCCTCGTTGAACGCGCGGATGGCGCTCTGGAATTCGGCGTGCTGGACGTGCACCTCGGCCACGTCCACCAGCTTGTCGTATTGCATGAGCGCCCGGATCATCCGGCCGGTGCGGAAATAGCCCTCCTTGGCCTCCTCATGCTTGGGGTCCAGCTCCATGGTCTCGTTGTAGGCGGAACGCGCCCGCTCCCACTCGAACGTGTTTTCAAACTCGACGGCCTTCGCCAGCGCCAGCTTCACGGCCTCGCGGTGGGCGGTTTCGCGGGTTTCCTTGAGGTCCTTCTTCACGTCGGCCTTGTCGGGATAAACCTTGAGGGCCCGCTCGTAGGCGGCGATGGCCTTGGGCCACTCGCCCTTGCTGCGGAACGTCGTCGCATCCGCCAGGGCGTTGTTGAACGCGGTTTCCTTCTCCAGCCGCTCGTTGCGGGCCTTGCCCTGCTGCGCGACGGCGGAAAGCGCGTCGAGCTCGAAGGCCTTGGTGAAGCTGTCCTTTGCCTCCGCGAAATTCTTTTTCTCCTCCTGCCGGCCGCCCTGCATCAGCAGCGCATGCACCCGGTCGGCCACCTCGGCGCGCTTCAGCCCCTTCTGCGCCGTCTCGTTGGCCGGGTCCTTTTCCAGGGCAGCCTGGAAGGCGGCGAGGGCCGCCTCCTTGTTGCCGGCGGAGACGGCCTCCAGCCCTTTGCGCATGCTTTCGTCCACAAAGGTCTGCAGCGCCTTCTGGGCCCGGCCGAGGGCCGCGTACGCCAGGTCGTACTGCTTTTTCGCCGTGGCAAAGCGGCCTTCGTTGAAAAACTGGCGGCCGGTGCCGGCATTGGCGAATGCGGATTCGAACTCCTCGGGCGCGAGCGACCGGGCGCGGTCGAGCTCCTTCATCCGGACGATGATCTCGTCGTAGGCCTTCTGCGTGACCTGCTTTAGCTTCACGTTCTCCGCGAATTCGTCGATCTCGCGGCCCAGCTCCGTGAAGTGGGCGTAGGCCTTCGAGTATTCGTGCGCGTTCAGCAGGGTGTCGCAGTTGAGAAAAGCCCGCTCGATCAGGATCAGTTGCTGCAACTGGCTGGGGTGGTCCTGCGGCATGCGCCGCAGCTCGGCCAGGGCCTTGGAGACATTCTCGCGCGCCAGCGCGGCCTTGGACTCGCTGATGAAGGCCGAGCCCGCGCTTTCCTGGGAGGCAACCTCGGCGGCCGCCGCCGGGCGGAGGAATTGCGGGCCGGCCACCAGGCGGATCCCGCGAATGACGAGGCCGGCGACGATCAGGAGGGCGAGGAGGCCGCCGGCGCTCCAGGCGGCGATGCGGAGCACCGTCCAAGGCCGCTTGCCGGCGGCTTGCCCGTGTTGGGGATCCCAATGAATAACCCGCCGCTTCTTCACCTGTGAAGGGTCCGTTTGCTCGCTCATGTGCGTGAATGGGGTTTGATAACATCCACCAAGTGTGGATGTGCAGGAAAAGCTTACGCTATACCAAGAAGCTGAACGCTACGAATAATTGTCCCGTCGGCAAATCTCAAATGAACCACGGGTGGCTTGCCAATCCGGGCCGGTTCATTATCGCTAGGGTCAGAGACTTGGCCATGCACCTCACGACGATCAGCAAGGCGGCCTGCACCCTCGGCCTGGCGGGTGCGGTGCTCTTTGGCCCGGGGTGCTACCAGGTGCCGGTGACGGGCCGGGCCGCCATCAACACGGTTTCGGATGAGGCGGTGAACAAGATGAGCCAGGAGGCCTTCGCCCAGCTCAAGAAGAAGCACCCGATCAGCCGGAACAAGGTGCTCAACGAGCGCGTGCAAAAGGTGGGCGAACGACTGGCCCGGGTGGCGTTTTGGGACGTGCCCAACGCGGACTGGGAATTTGTCGTGTTCGAGGTGCCGAACGAGATCAACGCGTTCGCGATGAGCGGCGGCAAGGTCGGGGTCTTCACCGGCTTGTTCAAGATCATCGACAACGATGACCAGCTCGCTTCCGTGCTGGCCCACGAGATCGGCCATGTCGCGGCCAAGCACGTGAACGAGCGCCTGTCCCAGGAGATGGTCATCCAAGGCGGCAGCGTGCTGGTCGGCGGCATCATGTCCACGACCGGCAGCCCGGCGCTGACCACCAACGCCGTGCTCGACGCCTATGGGCTTTCCACCGGGATCACTGCCGTCGGTTTCGATCGCAAGAAGGAAAAGGAAGCCGACCACATCGGCATCATGTACATGGCCCGGGCCGGCTATAATCCCGAGGAGTCGATCCGCGTCATCGAACACCTGGAGGAAGCGACCTCGGGGCTCAGCGCGCCGCCCGCTTTCCTCTCCACCCACCCTTCCAACCCCGAGCGCATCCGGCAGCTTACGGACCTGCTGCCCAAGGCGCTGGAGGCTTACCGCCAGAGTGGCACCAAGCAAACCCTCCTCCTTACCAAATAGTCCCATGAAGCCCCTGTCCGCGTTGGTGCTCGTTTCCCTGCTCGCCCTTGGCGCCCCCCTCGCCGCCCAGGAGGCGGCGGCCGAGACGAAACCGCGCCCCCCGACGCCGACCAAGCGGATCGTGCCCGTCTATCCCGCCGAGCTGCAGAAGAATTTTATCAATGGCCGCGCGCTGCTGGAATGCCAGGTCACCGAAACCGGGGAGGTGGGTGAGATCAAGATCGTGTCGGCCACGCATCCCGAGTTTGGCGTGGCCGCGGAGGAGGCGCTCCGGCAATGGGAGTTCCGTCCGGGCGAACGGGGCGGCCGGCCGGCGACGATGCGCCTGCAAATTCCCTTCGATTTCACCCTGACCACGGAGCAGATCATCGAAATGGCGATGAAGCGGCCGGTCTTTCAGGAAATCAAGGACGTCACGGTTTCCGCCCGGGAAATGCCCTCCTGGCCGCGGCCGCTGCAATATCTGCTGCCCCGCTATCCGGAGAGCCTCAAGGGCAGCGGCAAGTACGGGAAGGCCGTCGTCTCCATTGTCATCAACAAGGACGGCAAGGTCATGAATCCCAAGATCGTGAAGGCGACCTATCCCGAATTCGAATTGCCCGCCCTGGTCACCGCCGCTCGCCTGGAATTTCCCCCGCAGGTCATGGCCAACAACGAGCGCATCTATGTCTCGATGGACATCCAGTTTGATTTCAAGCCCGACATGTCCAAGCCCAAGGAGCCGGCCAAACCCAAGAAATAGGGTGACCAGGGCGTTTCTCTGTTAATCCGTTAGCGCAATCTCCTGCTGGAAACTTGCCGATTTTCTGTCATATTAACCGCATGTCCTGCCCCCGCCCCGTCTGTTCCCTGCTGCTCGCCGGGTGCCTTGGCCTGCTCGCGGGGTGCGCCTCCCCCTCGTCGCCCAACGCCATCATGGACCGGGTCGACGCCAACCGGAACGAGTACGAGAACTGGCCGTTCCCGATCAAGGAGGCGGTCTTGTCGGGACAGGTCCTGCGCGGCATGGACGCCACGATGGTCTATGTAACCCGCGGCAACCCCGCCGAGCGCGTCGACCGTGGCAATGGCGATGAGGTCTGGATTTATCGCGTGCCGGGCGAAAATTCCGGTGGCGGTGGCGGGATCATGCCTCATGGTACCACGGTCACCGTCGGGGCGAGCAGCCCCACTTCGTATCCGGGATCCTCCTATCCAGGCTCTTCGTACCCGGGCGTCGGCTACCCTTATCCTACCACCGGCACCAGCATTTCTGTCCCGATTGCCCTGGGCGGCGGCGGCAACAGCACGCCCATGGACGAGGAGCAGATCGTGTTTCACAACGGCTACGTCACGCACGGCGACGGCGTCAAGTAAGCCTCGGGGCCGCTTTCGTCATGTACGCCCGGGCCCGGGAATTGATCGATGCCGCGCATGCCGCGGATCCCAAGCGCACGGCCGACGGCCGGCCGGCCGAGCTGGTTTATGCCGACCGCATGGAAGCTTGGGCGGGGCGCGCTGCCACGGAACCCACGCCCCTGTTGCGCCTCGCCGCGCGCTGCCAGCACCTTGAGCGTTGGCTCGTCCCGCGCACGACTTTCCCTGAGGGCAAGGTGGGTTACCTGACGTGGCGAAAATCCCTCTATAAAAAACAGGCGGACCGTGCCAAGTCCCTGCTGCTCGAGGCCGGCGTCGCCGCCGGTGAGGCGGACGAGGTCGCCACCTGGGTGGCCAAGTCCGGCCTGAAGACCAATCCCGGCACCCAGGCACTGGAGGACGCGGCCTGCCTGGTGTTCCTCGAGAACGAGATCGAGGCCTTCGCCGCCCAGCACGCCGAGTATCCGCGCGAGAAGTTCGTCGATATCATCCGCAAGACCTGGAAAAAAATGAGTCCGCGCGGGCAGGACCTGGCTAAAACCCTCGTGCTGCCGCCGGCCATCGGCGCGCTGGTCGGCGAGGCAATCGCCGGGGCTTGACGCCGGACTCCGCTTGCCTCCGGCGCGCCAAGCGGGTCGAATGCCGGGGTTTGGCCGATCCTGCCCACACCGATCCCGCCCTTCGCTGGCGCTGGCTGCTGCCGGCGGCGGTGCTGGTGGTCGCGTTTCATTTTTCCGCGGTCGGCGGGGCCCTGGACCGGGCTTTCTTCGACGCCGCCAGCCGGCATCCCCTGCGACCGCCGCCCCTGCCCAAGAATTCGGCGTTCGTGCTGATTGATGAAGACACGATGACGGCCATGAGCGTCCAAGGCGTGCGCTGGCCCTTTCCCCGCATCATCTTCGCGCAGTTGATCGCGGCGCTACACCTGGCCGGGGCGGAAAAGGTCGTCGTGGATTTCACCTTCTTTGAGGAATCCGATGCCATGCAGGACCAGTTGCTGGCCGGGGTCGCCGCCGCCGCGCCCTCGGTCGTGCTCGCGCGCACCGCCGAGCGGCCACCGGTGTTTTGGCCTGCTTCCTTTGTGGCGGCTCATCCGCAGTATTTCCGCACGCCCCGCACGGGCTCGGTCGATTTCCCAGCCGATGTCGACAGCGTGGCCCGCGCCTATGTGGTGCCCGGCTCGCTGGCCCGCGCCGCCCTTCCTCACCCGGTCGATGCACCCGGCGGCTTGCTCCGCTGGCACGGCGGCCTGTATCAGCATGATCCGAAGGCGCGGCAGAGTGAAATTTCGGCCAAGGGTGTCCCGGTGCTTTCCGCCGCCCAGTTCATTGCCGCCGGCCGGCCCGTCATCGAGCGCCTGGCTAACGCCGCGCCCGATCTCGATGTCACCGCCCTCGGCGCGGCGCTCGCTGCCGAGCCGCCGCTCACGGGGCAGACCGCCGATCTGGTGCGCGGGAAAGTGGTGTTCGTCGGCGCCAGCGCCAGTGGCACCTACGACTTGAAACCGACGCCCATCGGCAAGGTGGAACCCGGGATTCTGCTCCACTGGACCGCGTGGACCAACCTGATGACCGGCGGGTTTATCACGGCGCTGGCCTGGCCCTTTGTTTTCGGCGCCGCCTTCCTCGCGGGCAGCACGGTTTTTTTCTCCGGGAAAAATCGCTCCTCCCTCGTGGCCCCGACGGTGACGGCGGTCCTGGCAGTCACGGTGGTGCTCGGCGGTACCTATGCCGCCCTGTCCGCCGGCTGGTTCCTCGCCCCGGCGGCGCCGGTGATGGCGGTGGCGCTCGTGCTGCTGGGCGTGGTCGCGGAAAATTTCTGGCGCGAGCAGCGGCGCAAGCGCGACATCCAGTCGATGTTTGGCGCCTATGTGGACCCGGCGGTCGTCGCCAACCTCGTGCGCAATCCCGATTCCATCCGCCTCGCCGGTGAGCGCCGCGAGGGCACGGTGTTCTTCTCCGACCTCGTGGGCTTCACCGACCTTTCCGAAAAGCTGAAGGACCAGCCCGAGTTGATGGTCGAAGCGGTGAACGCCTACCTCGAGGTGACCAGCGACTGCTTGCACCGCGAGGGCGCTTATGTGGACAAATATATCGGCGATGCCGTCATGGCGGTGCTCGGTGTCCCCCAGGCGCTGCCCGACCATGCGCTTGCGGCCTGTCGGGCCGCCCTCGAGGCCCAAAATTCCATCGTCGGCGTCAACGCCCGCTATGCCGCACCAATCGGCGTGCAATTGGCGGTGCGCATCGGGCTCAACACCGGTGAGATGACCGTGGGCAACCTGGGGTCTTCGCGCAAAAAGCAGTACACGGTGATGGGCGACACCGTGAACCTCGCCTCGCGGCTCGAGGGCGCCAACAAGGCCTTCGACACCGGCATCCTGCTCGGCGAGGAGACCGCCCGGCGCGTGCAGGAAGCGATGGTCACCCGGCCGCTCGCCCGGCTGCGCGTGAAGGGCAAGCTGCAGGCCATCGAGGTCCACACCCTGCACGGCGCTGTCGGGACCCTGCCCGCGGATGAAAAGGAGTTTGTCGAGACCTACCGCGCCGGTTACGCTGCCTTGGTTGAGCGGCGTTATGCCGAGGCCGTCACCGCGCTCTCCCGCGCGCTGGCGCTCGTGCCCGACGACCTGAGCACGCGCCGCTGGCACACTGAAGCCACCACCTTTCTCTCCACCCCGCCCCCGCCCGACTGGGAGCCTGTCATTTCCCTCGATTCCAAATGAAAACTCCCGCTCGATCCACGGCCCTGCTGGCCGGCCTGCTGTGCGCCACCGTGCTTCTCGCCTATGAAGCCGGCGGCTTTGCCTACACCAAGCGCGTCGAAACCCCGCTGCTCGCCGAGCCCAAGCCGCTCGCCGAGGCCGCCGGCAAGCTGGCCTACGGCCGCAAGGTGAAGATCGAGCAGAAGCAGGGCGCCTGGTTGCGGATCAGCGACGGTCCGGCCACCGGCTGGGTTTTTGCCGGCAATCTCACTGAGACCAAGCCGGAGGAAACCAAGGGTCTCGACGGTCTGCCCGTGGCCGCCAGCCAGACCACCGCCACCGCCGCCGCCCGCCCCCTCACGCCGGCCGCCGCCGAATACGCCACCCGCCGCAATCTGACCGATGCCCGCGCGGACCTCGACTGGCTGCTGGAGCAGCGCACCGCCCTCACCGAGGAACAGGTGGTGGAATACCTGCAAACGCAAAAGAAGGGGGAATTCCAATGAAGCCGCGTTTTCTAATCCTGTGGGCTGCGGTGTTGTTCGCGGCGGCAACGGCCCAGGCACAGTTCAATCTCAACAAACTCACCAAGGCCCTCGACAAGGCCAAGGAAGTCACGGACACCGCCAAGGATGCCAGCAAGGTGGCGAAAGGCGCGGCCGGCATCGGCCCGGAGGAGGAAAAGGTCATCGGGGACTCCGTGGCCCTCGAGGTGATCGGCCAGTTCGGCGGCTTGGTGCGCGAGGAATCCATCATGCAACGGGTCAACCTCGTCGGCCGGTCGCTGGCGCGCTATTCCGAGCGGCCCGAGATGGAGTGGCGCTTCGGCGTGCTCGACTCCAGTGCCATCAACGCCTTTTCCGCCCCGGACGGCTATGTCTTCATCACGCGCGGCCTCTACGAGCTGGCGCCAACCGATGATCTGCTCGCCGGCATCCTCGCGCATGAAATCGCCCACATCACCGGCAAGCATGCGTTGAACATCATCCGGCGCGACGAACTGTTTTCCGGCGGCAGCAGCCTCCTGACCAAATACAGCGGCGATTATCGCGAGGCCAAGGCCAAGACGAGTGCCGTCGACGCCCAGCTCCAGCAGTTCGACATCGGGGTCGGCAAAATCACCAAGACGCTTCTCGAAAGTGGTTTCGACGCTCCCACTGAGTTCAAGGCGGACCAGACCGGGCACGACCTGGCCAAGCTCACCGGCTACGCTCCCGGCGGCTTGCGCGCCGTGCTCAGCCAGCTGCAGAAAAAGGGCGAGAACCGGAAGACCATGTTCTCCACCCACCCGCCGCTGCCGGAACGGATCAAGCGCCTGCCCAACGAGCCCGCCCCGCCGGAAGCGGTGCCATCCGCGGCCGAAGAGAAACCGGCCGAAGCGGCCAAGTAGGTCCGCTGCTCCTGCGTTCTTCCCGCCGCCTAGATCGCCTTGGCCTGCGGGATGAACCGGCGGATCGCCTCGCTCAGCGTGGCCACGTCGAAGGGTTTGGCCACGACGGCTTGGAATCCATGCTGGCGGTAGTTCGCCATCACGGGATCGCTGGAATAGCCGCTGGAGACAATCGCGGGGACCTGCGGGTCGATCCGCCGGATGGCGTCGATCGCCTGTTTTCCGCCCATGCCACCCGGGATGGTGAGATCGAGGACGACCAGGGTGAACGGCCGGCCGGTGTTTTGGGCCGCCTCAAATTCCCGCAATGCGCCGGCCCCATCGGCCGCCAACGCCGGCTCCAGTCCCATGCGCTGGATGACCATGCCGCCCAGCATGCGAATGCTCTCCTCATCGTCCATCAACAGGACGCGGGGGATGGTGCCGACGGGCGGGGCGCTGGGCTGGGCCGGCTTGTTCTCCTCCGTGGCGCTGGCGGCGGGCAGCCAGGCGGTTAACGTGGCGCCGCGCCCCGGGGTCGAGACCGCCTCGATGCGCCCGCCGTGCTTGCCCACGATGGAGTAAACCGTCGCCAGCCCCAGGCCGCGGGCGCCTTTTCTGGTCGTGAAATACGGATCAAAAATCTTGGGCAGGATGTCAGCCGCGATGCCTTCCCCGGTGTCGGCGACCGCCAGCCGCACATAGCGGCCGGGCGTGAGTCCGCCGCCGGCCACGGTTTCATTGGCCAGCGCCAGCCGGACAACCCCGCGACCATTCATCGCCTGCGCGGCGTTGCGGACCAGGCTCTGCACGGTTTGCGTCAATTGCTCGCGGTCGCCGCCCACGAACCAGAGGCCGGGTTCGGTGGAGAATTCCGCCTTCACCTGGGTGTCCCGCAGGATCGATTCGACCGCCGCGTGCGCCACGGCGGAAAAATCCACCGCGGTACGGGACGGTTCCCCGCCACTGGCAAAGGTGAGCAGCTGCCGGGTCAGGTCGCGGGCCCGCAGCACCCCGCGCTCGATGTCGCCCATGCGCGCGCCCTCGAGTTCCATCACGCGGGGTTCCAGTTTCATCAGGGAGAGGTTGCCCATGATGATCGTCAGGAGATTATTGTAGTCGTGGGCGATACCCCCCGCCAGTCCGCCCAGGGATTCCAGCCGGGCGGCATGCTGCAGCTCGGTTTCCAGTCGCGCCTGTTGCTCCATCTGTTTCCGGATCTGCTCGGTCTGGCGCCGGACCCGGCGGCGCAAGGCCCCGATCCAGCCGAGCCCGAGCAGCATGCCCGCGGCCAAAATCCCGGAGATCGCCAGGGCCCGGCGGATGGTCCACAAGCGGGCCGGCCGGGTCACGACAATGTCCGCCGCGTTGCGTACCTGCAGCTCGAAGCCGCGGGCCAGCCGCGCGTCGTCCACCGTCGCCTTGTAGATGCCCGTCACTTCCAACTCGGCCGTGAGGGCAAAGCCCGGCACCGCGCGGCCGGGCGGGTGGTCGAGCCGCGCCTCGAAAATGGTCTGTCCCTGCTGGAGGGTGAAGCGGGTCTGGTGCTCGCTGCGGAAAGCATCGATCAGGATGCCGCGCACGCGCACGAGGTGAAAATCCCGCGCGGGATTGAAGTCGCTGATGTCCGCGAGCATTTCGGGCACGGGCGCGCGACCGGAGCCGGTCACGCGGTAGACGGCCTCGCGAAGGACGGTGTGCTCACCCTCCCGGCCCAGGATACCCACGGCCTCGATGTGGTCCCCGGGGATGAGCGGTTGCGTTTCCGAGGTCAGGATCCGCAGGCTGGTTTGACCTCCTTCCAGGTAAACGTGGCGGCCCGGCACCGCGTGCAACACGGTGCCCGCGACCCGCACCCGCAGCATGTCGCGGCTGGTCCCGAGCCGTTCGAGGTCATCCAGGGCGCGCAGGGGCAGGTCAAAATAGTTGGCCGGGGCATCCTGCTCGATGGTGATGTCGTGCAAAAACGGCACGCGCAGGGTCACGCCCGTGACCCGGCCACCCTCCCCCATCTTGAGATCGCAGACGCCACGCACCCGGATGAGCGAGCCGGGGTTGGCGACGAAGTTCACCGGTGACTGCAAGTGGCCGATAAACTCGCCCGCGGGGGTCGTGACATGGATCCAGCGCCAGTCGCCCTCGGAGTCCGTGCGCTGCAAAAAGCCGCGGAGCTCGACCCAGTCGCCATCGGGCTCGGCGGTGAAGGCCTGCTCCAAGGTGATGGGCCGGGCGCGCGGATGATTCATGGAGCCGAGATCGGTGTACTGCTGCAGTTCAACCTCGGGAGCGGACGGCCCGGCGCGCGTGACGCCCTTGATGTTGAAATATTTGCCGTACTGGATCGGGCCGGTCTTGGCCCGGTCATAACGCACCCGCAGGCCACCGGAGGCGTCCTGCAGGAAAAGAATGTCGGACTCAGGCAGGGACCAGGTGACCATGCCGGTGATGTCGACCGGGTGCGCCCGGGCGGCCTCCGTTTGTCCCAGCAGGCGGACGTCGGCCACGCGCCGGAGCAGGCCGGTATTGTCCCCGCTTCTGCCCGCCATCTGGACGGGCGGTGCTTCCTGCCGGTAGAGCGCCCGCTCCAGCATCCAGCGGTCGGTCTGTTTGACCAGACCCACCGCTTCGACGGTGGCGCCGGGTTCTAGGCGCTCGCTTTGGATCGAATACACCTCGATTTGCCCGGTGTGATCGCGAATCGTCAGGGACACCCCCGGTTCCTGGGTTTCCAGCCGGCCCCGGATTCTCAGCTGGGCACCCGCTGGTTGGAGATAAACTTCCCCGATGGGCGTCACGGGCCGGTCAAACAGGGCGCTGTTCTGCCGGGTGCCAACCACCTGCACCCCGGCCTGTGCGCCCACCCAGATCTCGACGCCGATCCGCGTCTTGGTGGGGTCGAACCGTCTGGAATACATCCCGGTGACCCGGACAAACTTCCCCCGCCAGTCCGTCACATTATGCGGATCATCGGGCCGCACCCAGCAGACCACCGGGCGGTCTTCCGCAATCAGCACCAAGCGCACGTGTTCGTTGTCGATCACTTGTTGGGTGTCGACGTAGCCCTCCACCCGGACGATCTGGCCGGCGAGCGCTTCGAGGTCATTAATGCGGCCCTGGGTGTCGATCGGTTCGACGGAGACGTATTCCTGCAGAACGCTCACTTTCACGTCCGCTGCATTCAGTCCCTGGTTGGGGATGATGCTGCCCTCGATCACCACATATTGGCCGTCGCGCAAGGCGGGTGGCGTGGCGGAAACCTGAATATAAGTGCTGACCCCATTCCGCTCCAGCCAGAACAGCTTGAACCCGGATTCGAAATAATTGACCCGGCCCTCGATTCGCAAGGGATGCCGCAGGGCCTTCCCCTCGGTCGGCATGGCCCAGATCCAGCTCGGATCAGTGATGAGGGCTGGCTCCGCGGCCAGGCCGACGGCATCGGAGATCAGGACCAGTCCAAGCGCGAGCCCCCGAAGCGGCCAGGCCGTTTTACGGATGAGGGAAGACAGAAAACACGGGCGCCCGGTCGACTGCATAAATTGGGGCATCACCCGGGGGTATCGGCACGAAGGCGCACGGCTGAAGTTTATTTTTCATCAATCTTTTGCCCCGGCCGGACCGGCCGGATCCGGGCTTGCGGTCTGCCATTGCGCCGGGGCCGGGCCAACCCCACGTTCCCACCAACAATGGAGTCCCCCTCCCCCAGTCCGTGGCGCGCGTGGTCGTGGGTGCCCAGCCTCTATTTTGCCCAGGCCCTCCCCTACGTCGCGGTCGTGGCTCTTTCGGTGCCAATGTACAAGAAGCTCGGCGTCTCCAACGCGGACCTCGCGTTCTACACGAGCTGGCTGTATCTGCCGTGGGTCATCAAGCCGCTGTGGTCGCCGCTGGTGGACCGCTTTCGCACCAAGCGTTTCTGGATCGTGCTGCTGCAGTTCTTCGTCGGGGCCGCGCTGGCCGCGGTCGCGCTCACCGTGCCCGGGCCTGACTTCTTCCGCTGGACGCTCGTGGTGTTCTGGCTGCTGGCATTCAGCTCGGCCACGCACGACATCGCGGCCGATGGTTTCTACCTGCTCGCCCTGCCGCCGCACCAGCAGGCGGCGTTCGTCGGCGTACGCAGCACGTTCTACCGGCTGGCGAACATCGCCGGCCAGGGTGGCCTGATTTACCTCGCGGGCCGGCTTGAGGAGTCCACGGGGAATGTGCGCATCGCCTGGGCCTGGGTATTCGTGCCGCCGGCGGTTTTGTTCATGCTGGCCGCGCTTTACCATCTCGTTGTCCTGCCGCGCCCGACGGGCGACGGCCCGGCGGCGGGCGGCTCCACCCTGGCCGTGGACTGGATCGCCTCCTTCGCGGCGTTTTTCCGGAAAAAGGAAATCGGCTGCATTCTCGCCTACCTGCTGCTCTACCGGCTCGGCGAGGCCCAGCTGCTCAAGCTGGTGCAGCCCTTCCTGCTCGACGCGCGCACTGCCGGCGGGCTTGGGCTGAGCACGACGCAGGTCGGCGTCATCTACGGCATCCACGGCATTGTCGCGCTCACGCTCGGCGGCCTGCTCGGCGGCTATGTGATCGCGCGCTTCGGCCTGAAGCGGATGTTGTGGCCGATGCTCCTGGCCATGCACGCGCCCAATCTCGCCTACGTCTGGCTCGCGCTGGCACTGCCGGCGAACCCGGTGCTGGTCAGCGCGGCCGTGGTGGTGGAACAATTCGGCTACGGGTTCGGGTTCACCGCCTTCATGGTCTACATGATGATGGTTGCAGACGGCGCACACAAAACGGCGCACTATGCAATCTGCACGGGCTTCATGGCCCTCGGCATGATGCTGCCCGGCATGGCCGCCGGCTGGATCCAGGAACAGCTCGGCTACGTGAACTTTTTCATCTGGGTCTGCGTCGCCACGCTCCCGTCGTTCGCCGCCACCGCGCTGATCCGGGTCGATCCGGCCTTCGGCCGGAAGACCTGAGCCGCGCTTATCTCGCCACCACGAGGGGGAATCCCTGTTTTTTCAGGGCGCGGTGGAGTTCGCGGATGTGCGCATGGTCGCGCGTTTCAACGGTGCAGACGGCGTTGACCGCCGAGACGTCGGGTCCGCTGAAGGCGCGGTCGTGCGCGATGTCCTTGATGCTCGCACCGCTGGCCGCGATGACGCGGGTCAGTTCCGCGAGACCGCCCGGGCGGTCGCTGATGAGCGCGGTGAAGCGCGTGAGCCGGCCGTCGTGCACAAGGCCCTTCTCGATGACGCGGCTGAGGACCGCGGGGTCGATGTTGCCGCCGCAGACGGCGAGCACGACTTTCCGGCCGCGTAATTCCGGCAGCAGCCCGGCCATGATCGCCGCCAGCGGCGCGGCGGCGGCTCCCTCGACAACAGTTTTCTCCAGCTCGACCATGCGCAGGATGGCGAGGGCAATCCAGTTTTCCGGCACGCGTACCACCCGGTCGACGTGGCGTCGTGCGAGGGCAAAGGCCGTTTCGCCCACGCGCAGCACGGCGAGGCCGTCGGCCAGCGTGGCTCGGCGCGGGATGGTGACGGGCCGGCCGGCCTTGAGCGCGGCGGTGAAGCTGGCGGTCGCCATCGATTCCACGCCGATGATCTTCAGGCGCGGACGCAGCGCCTTGGCCGCCACGGCGAGCCCGGCGATGAGGCCGGCGCCGCCGATCGGGCAGACGATGGCGTCGGCGTCGCGGACCTGCTCGAGGATCTCGAGCACCATCGTGCCCTGGCCGGCGATGATGTCGGGGTTGTCAAAGCCATGGATGTAGGTGAGCCCTTCGTCCGTCACGAGTTGATCGGCCCGGGTTCGCGCCTCGGCAAAGTCCCGGCCCGCCACGATCACCCGTGCGCCCAGCCGGTGGCAGGTGCTCACCTTGATCAGCGGCGCATAATCAGGCATGACCACGGTGACGGGCACGCCGAGCAGCTGGCCGTGATAGGCCAGACCGAGCGCGTGGTTGCCCGCCGAGGCCGCGATGACGCCGAGTTTTTTCTGCCGCGGGGCAAGGCGGAGCAGCGCGTTGCGGGCGCCGCGTTCCTTGAACGAGCCGGTGCGCTGCAGGTTGTCGAGTTTGCAGAAGATCCGCGACCCGGACATCTCGGACAACGGGATGGACTCCGGGCAGGGTGTGACCACCACCCCGCCCGCAATGCGGCGGCGGGCGGCTCGGATGTCTGCAAGCGTGACGGTTGCGGGGTTGATGGCCGGAGCCTGGCCCGGCCTCGCTTCCCGTGCAATGCTGTTACCGGGCCGGGCGGGATAATCGTTGCTGACAGCGGCACAATTCAGCGCAAGCTTCGGGCGTTTTTCCACGTCATGTACCAAGTCACCTTTTCCGAACAGAGCATGCGCGAGCTGAACCGGCTCGACAAGCTGGCGCAGATGGAGGCGATCGAGCCCATCAGCAAGATCCGGCCGTCTGATCTCGCCAACCCGCGCGAGCCGCTCGGCCGGTTCACCCGCGGCGAACACACCTTCTACCGGCTGCGCGCGGGGGATTTTCGCTTCTACTTCGAGGTCAAGGACGAGACCCTGCACACGCGCTACATCCTGCACAAGGACTCGCTGGAGGACGTGCTTTTCCGCATGAAGCTGCCGGTTTCGGAACAACAGCTTTTTGAGCAGCACTCCAAGTTCTGGAAATACCTGGACAGCCTGACGAAGTAGCCGCGCCCATGTCGGACCTCCAGCAACGCGACAACCCCTACAACGTCACCCAGGCGAGCCGGATTTATTTTCTGCCGAACCTCATGACGGCCGGCAACCTGTTCTGCGGGTTCGCGGCGGTTATCAAGTGCATCCAGGCGCGGCTCCTGACCGATGGGGGTGAATACCTGGCCCTGCACCCCAATTTGTCCTGGATGACCCTTTACACCCAGGCGGTCTGGCTGATCCTGGCGGCGGTCATCTTCGACTCGCTGGATGGCCGGCTGGCGCGGATGGGGGGCCGTACTTCCCTGTTCGGGGCCGAGTTCGACTCGCTGGCCGACGTGGTGTCGTTCGGCATTGCCCCCGCCCTGATGGTGTTTTTCCTGATCCTCGCCCCGCGGGAGGAATACCAGTGGTTCCGCGAGCTCGGCTGGTTGATCGCGTTCATCTACCTCCTGTGCGGGGCGGTCCGGCTGGCCCGGTTTAACGTCATCACCAACCCGCTGCTGCACCGGGCGGAGGCGGAGGCGCACAAGGATTTTGTCGGGCTGCCCATCCCCGCCGCGGCCGGCACGGTGGCCTCGCTGGTGTTGTTGTTGCTGAACCTGACCCAGAACGCGAAGGAGCTGCGCCAATGGGCGCTGGCCCTGCCTTTCATCCTGATCCTGGTCTCCATGCTGATGGTCAGCACCATCCGCTATCCCAGTTTCAAGCAGGTCAACTGGGAGACCCGGACCCGCTTTCGGAGCTTTGTGGGGGTGTTTATCGCCATCGTGTTGCTCTGGCGGTTGCAGGAGGTGGCCCTCTTCTTCCTTTTTCTCGTCTACATTTCCTACGGGATCTTCACGCATTACCAGCGCGTGGTCCGGCATGCCCAGATGCGTGCCCTGCGCCGGAAGGTTGTGAAGATGAAGCAGGAAACTTCCGAATAACTTTCTGCTGTGAACAACCGGCCGGTTATTCGGGGTTGTTCGGGTGGCGCTCACACCACCGGAACCAAAGTATTTCACTCGAGGAAACGCCAGTTATCGGCATATTCGGGCTACATAATAATACGGATACTTTTCATTATTGTATCTCTCTCTAATCATCCTTTGTTAGTTAACGCATCCCCCCGTCCCCTGCCTGATGAAATTCAAGATCAACCGCGACCACTTTAGCAACGGCCTGGCCCAGGTCCTCAATGTCGTCGGTTCCAAGGCCGCGATGCCCATCCTGAGCAATGTGCTCATCGAGGCGGACAAGGACGGCATCTCCCTCACCACCACTAATCTCGACCTCGGCATTCGTTGCAAGATCAAGGCGGAGGTAAAGGAGGGCGGCTCGGTCACCCTGCCGGTCAAGCGGCTCGCTACCATTGTGCGCGAGCTCCCCAACGTGGATGTGTCGTTTGACTCGACCGCCAACCACCAAGTCAAGATCGCATCCGGCGGCTCCAACTTCCGCATCATGGGCATCGGCGCCGAGGAGTTTCCCAAGCTGCCAGATTCCGGTGACGACAAGAGCTACAACCTCGACCAGGGTGAACTCGCCACGATGCTGGGCAATGTCGCGTATGCACAGTCCACCGACGAGACCCGGTACATCCTCAACGGTGTCTATTTCAACTTCAAGGACGGCAAACTTTCCCTCGTGGCCACCGACGGCCGCCGCCTCGCCCTCGTCGGCAAGGAACTGACCGTGCCGGCTGCCAGCGCCGGCGCCATCATCCTCCCTGCCAAAACCGTGGCCGAGCTGCTGCGCCTGCTCGGCAAGGGCGAGAAGGTCAAAATCGCCTTCAACGAGCGCCGGGCCGCCTTCCAGATCGACACCGGCAAGGAAGCCGGCGGCCTCACCGACAGCATCTACCTCTTCTCCAAGGTCGTGGAGGGCAACTACCCGAATTACCAGCAGGTCATCCCCAAGGAAACCCACCAGCGCATCAAGCTCGAGCGCGAACTCTTCCTGCAGTGCGTGCACCGCGCCGCCCTGGTGACCTCGGAGAAATCGAACTCCGTCAAGATCAAGCTGACCGCCAACCTGCTCGAGATCACCGCCTCCTCGCCGGATTTCGGCGAGGCCCACGAGTCGATGGCGATTTCCTACAGCGGCCCCGACCTGCAGGTGGCGTTCAACCCCCAGTTTGTCATGGATCCGCTCCGCGCCCTGACCAAGGACGAGGTCTTCTTTGAACTGAAGGACGAGGTCAGCCCCGGCGTGTTCAAGACGCTGGAGAGCTTCGTCTGCGTGATCATGCCGGTGCGGCTGAGCTGAGCCTGCCGCGGGCCCACCGCGACCCCCATTTTTATGTCCGAGGCACTGTCACTGGTTCTCGCCCCGTCGGTCGCGCTCCTGTTGCTGCTGTTTTATATCAACCTGCGGATCGCCTCCCCCTTGCTCGCGATACCCATCCGCTGGCTGCGCTGGATCCTGTTCGCCCTCTTTGCCGCGCAAGCCAACGAGCAGTTGCACCACCCCATCGACCGGCCCGCCTGGGTGATCGCCCTGGCCGCGTTCCTGCTCTGGTTTCTCATCGAGTCGGCCTTCAACTGGCTCAAGGTCAGCGCCATCAGCCTCAGCCCGCTACCCCTCTTCCCCCGCTACGTGGTGAACAGCAGCGGCGACGAGTGGCCGACGCAAAAACGGCTGCTCAAGGTGCGCGACTGGCTGCGCGATAACCGCTATACCCCGGTGCAGGCGCTCAAGGCCGAGCTGGGCGAGGGCATCTGGCTGCGCACCTCGGTCCACCAGAACCCGGACAACACGATCCGGCTGCACACGCTGTTCGTGCCCCAGGAAAGCGGCGCGATCACGGTGTGCTTCAGCGTGGCGACGCGCACGACTGGCGGCCGCCGCTACGTCACCGACAACCTCTACATTCCCTTTGGCGGTTTTTATCCCGAGAGCTGGCACGTCGAGCGCACGCCCTGGCGGCGCGGCCTGCCCGGCCTGGTCACACGACACCAGGCCCGCCTCGCCGCGGCCGGGGAACCGGCGCTCGCGTGGGACAGCAGCCCGATCGACGACATCAACCAGCAGCAGCAACAGATGGAGATGATCAACACGGAGCTCGGTTATCTCCTCCCCCATGCCGAGCGGGAGGAATACGGCAAGATCACCCCGGAAGGACGTTTCCGCGTCTGGAAGGAAGCGTGGCTGCTCGATTACCTCGGTGTCGCCCAACGTTACTGATCTGCTGACCGGCAGCCGCACCCGTTCGGCCGTCACCCTCGGCTTGCTGGTCGTCGCGGTCTTCTGGCCGGCGGTGGGTTTCGACTTCGTCCGGTGGGATGATCCGGTCAACGTCACCCAGAATCCCCTGATCACCGAGCCGTGGTCCGGCGCGTTGGTGGCGAAAATCCTGAACGGCGACACCGCGTTGCGTTTCAAGCCGCTGCCCTGGCTGATTTACCGGGGAGTGCATGCGGTCTTTGGTTTCAACCCGGCGGCGTGGCACGCACTGAGCCTCGTGCTGCATCTGGGGGCCACGCTGTTGTTTTGCGCGGTGTTGGCGCAATTGCTGGCGCGGCTGCGGCCTGAAACTCCGGTGGAAACCCGGCGCCTGCTCGCGTGGGCGGGCGCGGCGGTATGGGCGGTTCATCCTGCGCACATCGAGCCCGCCTGCTGGGTGACCGCGACTCCCTATCCGTTGATGGTGATTTTCCTGCTTGGTTCGTTTTGGTCCTACGGTCGGGGCCGGCTGACCGTCGCCTGGCTGCTGGCCTTGGCGGCTTACGCCACTTATCCGGTCGGAGCCACCTATGGTCTGTGGTTGATGGTGGCTGACATCTGGATTTTTCGGACCGCCCCGGTTCGCTGGCGCGCCGTGACCGAGGTGGGCCCATGGTTGCTGCGTCACTTTCTCTTTCTGGCGCCCGCGGCGGTCGGCCTGTGGATTACCTGGAAGAGCAGTTCTTCCACTCCCTGGCTCTACCCGGCGCCGCCGTCCCTGGCCGAGGTGGACCTGTTGATCCGGCTAAAGATGGGCATCGCCATGCTGGGGTCGGTCTGGACGCACTTTTTCTGGCCGTTCGGCATGACGCCGAACAATCCCATGCTTCCCTCCGGCATGGTCCGCGGGTTCATGATTTTTTCCATGGCGGCCGCCACCGGGCTGCTCCTGCTCGCCGGCTGGTTGCTGCGCAGGAAACATCCGGGAAGCATGGGTGTGATTTATGGCAGCGCGCTGCTGGCGTTGCCGGTGCTGGGGCTCGGCCAATGGCCGAGCTGGTCCGTCGCCGACCGCCACGTCTATCTGCCCCACCTCGTGTTGACCGGGGCGATGGTGGTGATGGCAAACCAGTGGCGGGGCTTGGTGGAACGAAAGGCCGCGGGGGTGTTCACCGTGCTGGCCTTGGTCGCCGGCCTCGCGGCGCTGGGCCGGCAACAGGTGCTGATTTGGCGGAATACGGACACCCTGTTTCGCTACATTGAGCAGCAACCGGCGTTTGCCTGGAACGTGAGCCAGCAGGCCTACATCTACCAGCTCTGGGCCGCACACGCCCAGGAGGGCGGGCAGGAAGCGGACGCCCGGCAGAAAAACGAACAGGCCCGCCGGGCCTTGCAACAGGGCATGCTCGCTGCGGCGGAGCACGAGGCCTGGGCTGAGGCGGTGGAACACGCGCAACAACTGGAGCAAACATTCGGACTCCCGCCCGTGCTGCGCCGGGAACGGGCCCGATGGCTCCTGCAGCTGAATCGCCTGTCAGAAGCTGGAGCCGACCTGCAGCAGGTTCGGCGCGAGATGCCCGATGATGCAGAAACAGAAAAACTAACAGACGAGTGGCGGAGCCGCGCCCCGCGCCAACCCGGCGCCAATCATTTGTGAAAAACCGGCCGGTTTCCAAAAAGGCTCGTCTCATCCATGGCCGCCGTTAACCCATAAACCATGCTTTTGCTCGCCGTCACCGCGATAGAGAAAATGCAGACCCTCAAGCCCGAGGTCTGGCTGAAGATCGCGATTGCCGTGGGGGCCTTCGTCGGGGCGATCTTCATCTTCCGGCGGGTCATGCGGATGAACAAGATCATCGCCGGCGTGATCGTCTTTGTCGTGCTGACCGTGGTGTTCTTCTCGTGGGTCTACAATCGCAACGAGCCCCGGTTCATGACGCCGATTGTGGAAAAGATCGCCCCCTTCTTTCCCAGCGCGGGAGCCTACAACTCCAAGCAGAGCAGCATGCCCAAATAGGGCGGGCCCGGCGCGGCGGGTTATTACGCGCACCCCGCCAAAAACAGGTTGGTCTTTGCGGGCGGGAACGTTACAGCTGGCCCTTCTTATGGCCAAATCGCATTCAGATATCGGACTCATCGGCCTCGCCGTGATGGGTCAAAATCTCGCCCTCAACATCGCCGACCACGGCTTCCGGATTTCGGTCTACAATCGCACAGTGGAGAAGACCGACAAGTTCGTGGCGGAAAACCCCGGCACCCCCGGCGGTTTGGTCGGCACCAAGACCCTCCAGGAGTTCGTCGCTTCCCTCGCCAAGCCGCGCAAGATGATCATCCTCGTCCAGGCCGGCAAAGCCACCGATGCCGTGATGGACGGCTTGGTGCCGTTGCTCGAGGAGGGCGATATCATCATCGACGGCGGCAACGCGCTCTGGACCGACACCATCCGCCGCGAGAAGGCGCTCCGCGAAAAAAACCTGCGCTTCATCGGTTCCGGCGTATCCGGCGGCGAGGAAGGCGCGCGCTTCGGCCCGTCGCTCATGCCGGGTGGCGAGTTCGGCGCTTGGCAGGAGCTGAAGCCCATCTGGGAGGCCGTCGCCGCCAAGGTGGACGCCAAGACCGGCAAGCCGCTGCTGGGTGCCAAACCCGGCCAGCCCGTCGTGGGCGGCGTGCCCTGCACGACCTACATCGGTGAGAACGGTGCGGGCCACTACGTGAAAATGGTCCACAACGGCATCGAGTATGGCGACATGCAGATGATCTGTGAGGCCTACGCCCTCATGTCCGGCCTCCTCGGGCTCAAGCCGGCCGAGCAGGCGGAGATCTTTGGCGAGTGGAACCGTGGCGCGCTTGACTCCTTCCTGATCGAGATCACCGCCGACATTCTCCAGCAGAAGGATCCCAAGACGAAGAAGAAGGCCTTCGTCGACATCGTCCTCGACACTGCTGGCCAGAAAGGCACGGGCAAGTGGACCTCGACCAACGCACTCGACATGGGTGTGCCCGCCCCGACCATCGCCGAGGCCGTCTTCGCCCGCTGCCTCAGCGCCATCAAGGAAGAGCGCGTGTCCGCCTCCCGGATCCTCAAGGGCCCGGGCAAGAAATACCGCGGCGCAAAAAAGGCCCTGGTGCAGGCCATCCACGACGCCCTCTACTGCTCGAAGATCTGCTCCTACGCGCAGGGCTTCCAGCTCATGCGCACCGCGCAGAAGGAATATGGCTGGAAACTGAACTTCGGCGAGATCGCCCAGATCTTCCGCGGCGGCTGCATCATCCGCGCCGGGTTCCTGCAGAAGATCACTGAGGCCTACGCGCGCAACCCGGACCTCGCGAACCTGCTCCTCGACCCGTATTTCAACAAGACGGTGAAGAAGGCGCAGGCCAACTGGCGCAAGGTCATCTCGCTCGCTGCCGAGTACGGCGTGGCGGCCCCGACCTTCTTCTCGGCGCTGGCCTACTACGACAGCTACCGTTCGGCCCGCCTGCCCGCCAACCTGCTGCAGGCCCAGCGCGACTATTTCGGCGCCCACACCTACGAGCGCACCGACACCCCACGCGGCAAGTTCTTCCACGTGGACTGGCCCGAGCCGTCACGCCCGCAGATCGAGGCCTGATACGGAACCGCTTCTTGGGCGCGGCCTTAAATGGCCGCGCCTTTTTGCTTATGGCCCGCAAGAGACCGGCTTCATTGCGCCCAGGGCCGGGCTTGGTTCCTTGCGACGGGCTGCCGCCATACTAGGTTCAAGCCCTGTCATGGAAGCCTTTGTCATCATCATCCCGCCCATCATCGCCCTGCTTATCGGTGCGTGGGCGATTCTCTCGCCCCGTCCCGTCGACTTTGTGACAGAGCGGGCGCAAATCGATCAGCACATCGCCTGGCTGGAGGACCGCCTAGCCCACGCCCGCGCAGGAAACTGGGACGAGCAGATGATGGCCAACCTGCATGCACAGATGGCGGATGCCCGGCGCAAACAAAGCGCCCTGCAGGCCGGCTAGCCCCGGACGGCACAAGACACGTTGGGGCTTTGACGCCGTAGCGGTGCGGCATAGGTTGGTGGTTCCATGATAAACACCGCCACGGCTGTTTTCACCCCGGCCGAACTCGAGGCCGAGACGGAGCGCCTGTTCAAGGCGCTCATGCACGTGGATTGCACGCCGGGGAAAGCATGGAACTACGAGGCCTGTCGCGGCTTTGCCCCGCTCACCCTCGAGATCAACCGCCTGAAAAGGGAGAAGGACGCGGTCATCCTCACCCATTCCTACGTCGAGCCGGAAATCGTCTATGGCGTGGGCGACTTCAAGGGCGACTCCTACTTCCTCAGCCTCAAGGCGCGCGAATCCAAGGCGAAGATGATCGTGTTCGCCGGGGTGGTCTTCATGGCCGAGACAGCCAAAATCCTTTCCCCGGCCGCCACGGTGGTCGTGCCCGATCGCGGATCGGGCTGTTCGCTGGCCGATTCCATCACCGGCGAGGGTGTGCGGAAGCTCAAGGCGCTCTATCCTGGCGCGCCCGTGGTGTGCTACATCAACTCGACGGCGGAGGTGAAGGCGGAGTCCGACGTCTGCGTGACCTCGGGCAACGTCTACGACATCATCGCCGGTCTGCCACAAAAGCGCATCCTCTTCGTGCCCGACCGCCTGATGGGCGAAAATGTCCGCACCGAGCTGAAGCGCCGTGGCGTGGACAAGGAGATCATCACTTCCGACGGCACCTGCATCGTGCACGATGTGTTCGATGCGGCGGCCGTCACCGACGCCCGCGCCCGCTTCCCCGGCCTCAAGGTCGTCGCCCACCCCGAGTGCACGCCCGAGGTGGCGGCCGTCGCGGACTTTGTCGGCAGCACGGGGGCCATGATGAAATACGTCAAGACGACCTCCGCGCCCTACTACCTCATGCTGACCGAGTGCGGCCTCGTCGGCCGGCTGCAGGTTGAGACACCCGAGAAGCACTTCATCGGCGGCTGCCGGCTTTGTCCCTACATGAAACTCAATTCGCTCGAGAAAGTGCGCGAGGCCCTGCGCGCGCCGCGGCCCGACCAGATCATCACGCTGGAGGAGGGGTTGCGCCAGCGCGCCGCCCATTGTATCGACCGCATGTTCGAACTCGCCCCCAAGGACTGACCTAAGGTCCGTTGTAACGTATTATATTACAAACACCCCATGCTTGCCCCCCGCACCGCCCACCTGATCGATCTCGCCTTGGAGGAAGACATTGGCTTGGGCGACATCACCAGCCGGGCCGTTTTTCCGGCGAAGCACCGCAGCCGGGCTCTCATCGACGCCAAGCAGGACCTCATCCTCTGTGGATTGGAAATCGCGGCCGGGGTGTTCGCGAAAGTCGATCCGGCCATCAAGGTCCGCCTGCTGGCCCGCGACGGCGACCGGCTGAAAAAAGGCGCGGTCGTTCTCCGGCTGGAGGGCCCAACCGGCTCCATCCTCACGGCCGAGCGCACGGCATTGAATTTCCTCCAGCGACTCTCGGGCATTGCCACCCAGGCGCGACGCTACGCCGACGCGGTCAAGGGCACTGGTGTGCGCGTGGTCGACACCCGCAAGACCACGCCCGGCTGGCGTGCGTTGGAGAAGTACGCTGTGCGCACCGGCGGTTGCTTCAATCACCGCAGCTCTCTCGCTGAACAGGTTCTGATCAAGGACAACCATATCGCGGCGGCGGGCTCGCTGACCAAAGCCGTCCGGCTCTGCCGGACCGCGGCCCCGCATGGGTCCAAGGTGGAAGTGGAGACAAAAAATCTCGCCGAGGTCAGGGAAGCCTGCCGCGCCGGCGCGGATATCATCCTGCTCGATAACATGAGCCCGACGCAGGTTCGCAACGCCGTTGCCGTCATCGCGGGCCGGGCGCAGGTGGAGGTTTCCGGCGGCGTGCGCTTCGAGACGCTCCGCGCTTACGCTCTGCCCGGCGTGGACATTATCAGCATTGGTGCCCTTACCCACTCTGTAGCGGCGGCTGATCTCAGCCTGGATTTGCAACCCGCCCGCAAACGGGGATGAAGACGATCCACACCGACTGTCTGGTGCTCGGGGCCGGTCTCGCCGGTTCGGCCTATGCGTTGCATCTGGCCCGGGCCGGCCGGAAGGTTGAGCTGTTGTCGCTGGGCGAGCCGCTGCAGGCCAACAGCGACTGGGCCCAGGGTGGCATTATCTACGACACGTCGCCGGATCCCACCCGGTTGAGCAATGACATCATGGAGGCGAGCGATGGCACGGCCAACCCGGCCGCCATCGCACAACTCGTGGCCGAGGGTCCCGCCGCGGTGAAGGAACTGCTGCTGGACGAATTGCATATCGGTTTCGATCGTGAGGCGACCGGTGAACTGCAAATGGCCCGCGAGGGCGGGCACCACGAACGCCGCATCATCCATACCAAGGACGCGACCGGACATTCCATTTTGGCGGCGGTCGCCGCCAAGGTTGATGTAACACCGGGCATCACCCGCCGGAGCGGGTGTGTGGCAGTCGACCTGCTGACCCTGTCGCACAGTTCCACCGAGGGGCCTGACCGTTACGAGCCGCTGACCTGTTTCGGCTGCTATGCGCTCGAGGCCGCGGGCGGTGAAATCCTGGCCATCGTGGCGCGCAAGACCATCCTGGCCACCGGTGGCTTGGGCGGGATCTTCCAGCACAGCACCAACCAGCCCGGCAGCGTCGGGCACGGCGTGGCGATGGCCTACCGCGTGGGCGCCCGCCTGATCGACCTGGAGTACGTCCAGTTTCATCCGACGGTCTTTTTCAAGAAGGGTTCGCCGCCCTTCCTCATCACCGAGGCGCTCCGTGGTGAGGGCGCGGTGCTGGTGGACGCGCGCGGCCGGCGCTTCATGGACGGCGTCCATCCGCTCGCCTCGCTCGCCCCGCGCGATGTGGTCTCGCGGGCGGTGCAGCACCACCTGGCGGAAACGGGCGACGGCTGCGCCTACCTCGATCTCTCTGCGCTCAAGGCGGACTTCATCCGTGGGCGCTTCCCGGGCATTTATGAACGCTGTCTGGCCAACGGGGTGGACATCACATGTGAGCCGATCCCGGTCGTGCCGGCGGCACATTTTTCCTGCGGTGGCGTGCATACGGACCTGACAGGCCGCACGAATGTCCGGCACCTCAACGCCATCGGCGAGACCGCCTGCACCGGCCTGCACGGGGCGAACCGCCTGGCCAGCACTTCCCTGCTCGAATGTCTCGTCGCGGCCAAGGCCGCGGCGCACGCCGACCTGGCCGAGCTCGCCTCGGGCAACCATCGCCCCCCTGTCCCGCGCGAATGGCAAAGCCCGGCCAAGGTCCCCGATCCCCTGCTGATCCGGCAGGATTTGCAGCAGATCCGCCAGACCATGTGGAATTATGCCGGCATCATCCGCTCGCCGCGCCGCCTAGCCCGCGCCCGCCGCATCCTGCTGGAGCTGCGTGAGGACATCCAGGCGTTCTACCGCGACTGCCGGCCGACGCGGGAGCTCATCGAGCTGCGCAACGCCGTGCAGACCGCCCTGCTCGTGGTCCACGCCGCCACGCTCAACCCGGTGAGCAAGGGCTGCCATTACGTCGTGGCCGAGGACTGACCGGCCCGGGTCAAACTGGCCGAAGCCCGCGTACTTGCCCGCTTCTCCTGTGCGCCAACATACTGGCTCCATGCCCCGTCTCGGTTTACTCCTGCCCCTGCTGGTATTTGCCGGTGGGTTGCGTGCAATCGCCGCCCAACCGACGATGAACGTCCTGTTCATCTCCATCGACGACCTGCGCTGCGAAGTGAACGCCTTCGGCAGCCCGCGCGCTCGCACGCCGAATATCGACCAGTTCGCGGCCCGGGGCGTGAAGTTCGATCGCGCTTATTGCCAGTATCCGCTGTGCAACCCCTCGCGCGCCTCGCTGCTCACCGGCCGCTACCCGGTCACGCTCGAGCTCTACGGCAACCGCGACTGGTTCGGGGCGTGGGATCCCACCCTCGTCAGCCTGCCGAAGTATTTCAAGCAGCACGGGTACACCACCATCCGACATGGCAAAATATTCCATGGGGACACAATCGATGACGCCGCGGCGTGGGACATCGGTGGCGTGTCGCACGCCTTCAACGCCCCCAAGCCGGCGAGCTCGGTCGCCGCCACCGCCATCACGGAGGAGCAGGAAGCCCAGCGGATTGAGCGCATGATCGCCGCGGACGTCCGCCAGGCGCCCGGCTCCGACCGGTGGAAGGCGGTGGCGGATCCGGCGGAACTCGCCACGCTCGGCGACACGGTGAACACCGGCCTCGCGATCGAGGTCATCAAGCGGTGGAAACCGGGCGACCCCCCCTTCTTCCTCGGGTTCGGCCTGAGCAAGCCGCACAGTCCGCTCATCGCGCCGAAGCAATACTTCGACCTCTACGACCCCGCCACCATCCAGCTGCCCGTGGACTTTGCGCCGCGCCCCGCGGTGCCGGCCGGTTTTCCCCGGGCATCCATCCGGGCCATGAATGCTGACCTTTTTATCAAGCGCGAGGCCTCCGCGGAAGAGGCGCGGGAAATGATCCGGGCCTACCTCGCCTGCGTTTCCTATGTGGATGACAACGTCGGGCGGGTGCTGCGCGCGCTCGACGAGGCCGGTCTGCGCGACCGCACCCTGGTCGTGCTTTGGAGTGACCACGGCTACCAGCTCGGCGAGAAAGGCAAATGGTCGAAGGCCGGCTCGCTCTGGGAGCAGGGCACCCGCGTGCCGCTGGTCATCTACGATCCGCGCAGGCCCGGCAACGGCCACGCTTCGCCACGGGTGGTCGAGCTGCTCGATCTCTACCCGACCTTGGTGGCGCTCTGCGGGCTGCCTGTGCCGGCCGGCCTGGATGGGCGCAATCTCACCCCTTTGCTCGAGCACCCCGCGGCGCCATGGGCCCACCCGGCCTATACCGTCTGGAACGAACGTGGGCGCGGGGTCACCGGCGTGGTGGTACGCACCGAACAGTGGCGCTATGCGGAGTTTTTCGGCCCCGGGGCCGGGGCTTTTCTGACCGACCCGGTCGCCGACCCGCATGAGCTGCACAATCTCGCGGGTGATCCGCGCCATGCAGCCGTAGTGGCGGAGCTTTCCGCCCTGGCACGGGCCCACGTGGCCGGCAAGACCGAGCCCACACCCGCTTCCATCCCCTAGGCGCGCGGCCTTAGCCGGGATTGCTTTTTAGCCGGCCTTAGGGATGAATAAACTCGCCCGCTGATGCGTCACACCGGCATGAAACCCCCGTTTTCCCTCGGCCTCGCCTCGCTCCTGCTGGTTTCGGCCGCCCTGGCCGATCACCGCGCCAACGACGGGCGGCGCGAAGGGGCCCGGGTCATCATCTACCAGCACGCGGGATTCAGCGGTGATGCCCTCGTGCTTTATCCCGGCGAGTCCATCGACAACATGTCGGGCCGGACCTTCGAGAACGGCGCCAAGCTGAACGATGCGATCTCCTCCATCTGGGTCGAGGGCGGCGCCGAGGTCTACGCCTATGAGAATTCCCGTTACCGCGGCGAAGCCCTGCGGTTGACCGAGAATGCCCGCGACCTCACCGGACGCCTCGTCGCCGGTAGTGTGTCGGTCAGCTGGAACGACCGCATCTCCTCGATCAAGGTCGAGCGGACCCGCGGCCGGGATGACCGCCCGCCCGGTCGGCCCGGGGACAATCCCCGCGGCAATCCGGACAAGGCCATCAAGGAGGCTTTTAGCGATCTGCTCGGCCGCGATCCCAACGCGGGTGAACTCCGCCTGTTCCGGGAAAAGTTCAACGACCAGGGCTGGAACGACCGGATGCTCCGCGAGCACCTGCGCCGCGAGGACAATTACCGGGAGGAAGCGGCCGATCGCATCATCCGCCTGGCCTACCGCGATCTGCTCGGCCGCGATCCCGACGCCAGCGGTCTCCGCACCTACCGGCGCAACCTGCTGGAGCGCGAATGGACCGAGGGCGACGTGCGCGACGACCTCCGCAAGAGCGCCGAATACCGCAACCGTCCGCGAAACTGAGCCAGCCGGCTACTTTGCGCCGGGGACGAGGGACCGGGGCGCCTGGCGAAAGGAGGTGAAAATCCGTCCCATGCCCTGGTTGCGATAGGCCTCCGCCACCTCGGTTCCAAGTGTCGCCTCCAGCCTCGTGTTGTAGGAAGCGACCGTGGTCCTCAGTTCCTCCATCTTTTCCGGTGGAGGCGGGCCGCTACGCACGGACTGGAGCTGCGTCATCTGGCTCTGGAGTTCCGTTTGGAGCTGATAAACCTGATAGGTCGCCGCGGGCGTCACGGCGGGATATTTGCCCAGCGCCTGGGCCACGTTGGCGTAGCTGCTATCCGCCCCCTCCAGATAAGAATAGAACCGCGCGTCGCCGAGTACGGCCCGCGCCTGCTCGTTCAGGGCCAGCTGTGCGAGCTGCCGCTGTGCATAGGTGACGCCGTCCATCGTGGAGCGCGGGGGATTGGCGACCGTGAAGGCCTTTTGCGCCTGATACAACCGGGCGTATTCCGCCTCCGTGATCTCGACGTTGCGGAGGTTGTTGAAAAGCGTCCGGGCCACGTTGGAGTTTCTCATCTCGTATTGGGCGAGTTCCTCCGGGGTGAGCACACTGGCTAGGTCCGCGAGCTTCTCCTTCTCCATGAGCTGCTGGCTCTGCATCATGGCATCCATGCTAGTCACGGCGTTGCCGCGGCGCTTGGCCCAGGCCTCGGCCGACATCTCGTTGTAGTCGCGTTCGATCTTGGCGATGGCGTCGATCTTGTCGTCGGACAGCGCACCATAACGCCGATCCCGCACGACGGGGGTCAGCACGGCCGAGGGGCGGGCGTCCGGCCCCAACAGCGACTCGAACAAGGCTTGGCGCTCGTTGTTGAGCACCGTCTGTGCCGCCGCGGTTTCCGGGGTGGACAGGCCTTGCTTCCAAAACGGCTGCCCGGCATCCGGCTGGCGCGCGGCGTAACGCTCGTTCAACAACTGGTTGATGACGGCGCGGATGACGGTGGCGGGGTATCCGGCCGCCCGCAGGCCCGCGACAACCCGGTGCAAATCCTGGTCCGTATTGGCCGCATGCCACACGGTCGGAACGGAAGCGGGGGCGGCCGCCGATCCCCCCGGACTGCCGATAGCCACCGTCGCGGGGGATTGACCGGGTGCAAGGGCTGAAGCGGAATCACCCGTGACCGGCACCAGAGCGGGCGCGCCGGAAGCCGGGGAAGACGAGCGCCGGGCCAGAACCCCCAGCACGACATTGGCAACCAGTGATGCTGCCAACAGCACAAACAGGAGGGGTTTCATAATCAGGTGATGCTTCGGCCCGTCGCGGAAAATATGCGGACGCCAGAACGCCTGTCCAGCCGACTCTGTCAACCCAGCGCCAGTAAATGGGTAGAGCCAAAATCCGGCGCGGTGAAAGCCGTGGCAGACAGGCCGTGCTTTTCCCGGGCAGCGGCGAGATCGCGCACCGGCGCATCGATGCCCTCGTCGGTCAGGCGGAACGTGCCGTGGTGCGAGGCCAGGCTGAGTCCGGCGCCCACGGCGAGATGGGCCCGGACCGCTTCGTCGGGATTCATATGCACAGGGGTCATGAACCAGCGCGGCTCGTAGGCCCCGATGGGCAGCAACGCCAGCGCGGGTGCGCCGAGCCGGGCCCGGACTTCGGTAAAGTGCGGCCCCCAGCCGGTGTCACCGGCAAACCAGACCGAGCCCGCCGGGGTTTTGACCCAGAAAGAGCCCCACAACGTAAGGCACCGGTCCCACGGCCAGCGCGAACTCCAGTGCTGCGCCGGCGTGCAGATGAGCTCGACCCCGGCGCCGGCAAAATGCGACTGCCACCAGTCCAGCTCGACCACGTTGGTCACGCCGCGGGTTTCCAACCATGCCTTCAAGCCCAGGGGCGCGACAATCAGCGGCCGGCGATGCTGCACCAGCCAGCGGAGTGAGCTGAGATCCAGATGATCATAATGGTTGTGGCTGAGCAGCACGACATCCACGCGCGGCAATTCGCCGAGGCGCAACGCCGGGGGCCGAACCCGTTTCGGTCCCAGCAGGCCGAAGGGTCCGGCCCGCGAGCCAAAAACCGGATCGGTGAGCACCGTGCAGCCGGCAAATTGCAGGAGATAGGTCGCGTGACCGATGAAGGTGGCCGCCACCCGGCCGGCGGGGATGACGGCGGGCAGGTTAACCGAGGCGGGTGCGGGCACAGTTTTCGGCCAGGGCGTCGCGGAACCCCGCGCCTGTTGCCACCACCATCTTGGCAGATCCCAGAACGAGCGGGCGCTGGGCCCGTGCGGGTTGAAAAACCGCACGCCATCGCAGTGGTCGCTGACGGGATAACGGGACATGATGGTTTGGGTGGTAGGGGCGCTTGCCCTCAAGCGCCCGATGGATGGGCCGTTGGGGGCAACGGCCCCTACCCGAGTTTCCGCTGCGCCTGTGCCCAGTAGTCGAGCAGCGCGCGAAAATCCTGCTCCTTGGTGCGGCTGTGGATGACGTAGTCGTAACTGTTGCGTTCCGCGATCTCATGCTCGGCGCTCTGCATCCGGCGCGCCAGCTCCTCGGGACTCACCGGCCCGCGGCCTTGCAGGCGCTCGCGCAAAACCTCCATCGAGTCTGGAGCGACAAACATCGTGATGAGCCGGCCCTTGAGCAGGGGCACTGTTTGCGCGGCCACCCGAATGCTGCGCACGCCCTGCACGTCGATGTTCATCACCAGGCTGGTGTGCGGCAGCCGGTCGAGCACGGCGGACTTGAGCGTGCCATAGCGGTAACGCTGGTGGACCCAGGCCCACTCCAGGAAATCCCCGGCGGCGATTTTCCGGTCAAACTCCACCTCGGACAAAAAATGATAATCGCGGGCATGAACCTCGTTGGGCCGGGCGGGCCGCGTGGTGGCGGTGATGACCCGCTCGAACCCCGGCACATCATGTACCAACCGGTCGCACAGGGTGCTTTTGCCGACCCCGGCCGGGCCGGCGAGAATGAGCAGGGCGGTCGGTTGCGCGGCCATCACTCAGTAGGTAAAGGCGGCGGCCGAGGTGGCGAGGCCGTAAGCCAGCAGGATCGCACCGATCAACCGCGGCCGGCCGGGCGCGCGGAAGAGCCAGTCAAAAAAATCGCGCAGCCGGTACGGGTAGGCCGCCAGATACAGGGCCGCGGTCAGGCCGACATAGACGGCAGTCACCATCAGAAGACGTTGCGGATGGGTCCACTCCATGTAGGCGGCGTAAAGCAGCGGTTCGGCGGCCAGGAGGATCAGGAGGCTCAGCCCGCGCACCGCGAGGAAATCGGGCGTATAGATGAAGGCCAGCACCGCCAGCACACCGAACCCGATCATCACCGGCCGGGGGGTCTTGAAAAAGATCAGGTCGGATTCACCCGTGAGCGACAACCGCCACAGGAACCAGGCGGCCCCGAGGCCGAAGAACAGCCAGGAACCGGCCGGGGAACGCGGCAGGGCCTTGGCGCCGGCAGCCAGCGGGGCGCCGTTCCAAAACAGGAGTCCGCCAAGAAGTATGAGAAACAAACCGGGCAAAAGCGTGGCGAGGAAGAGGGACATTCGGGAAATCAGCTAGGGACACCCGCGAGAGCAAGCGAGCCGTAAAGCACAGCGGTCGAGGCGCGCTCGATCTGCACCGGCACCAGCTCGCCGATGAGCCGCTCGTGAGCGGCGAAGTGCACGATGCGGTTGCCGCGGGTGCGGCCCATGTAGCCGAGGCCCTTCTTGTCCGGGCCCTCGACCAGCACTTCCTGCGTGGTGCCGAGCAGGGTGGCGTTGCGGCGGTTGGAGTTGGCTTCGAGGATCGCGAGCAGCGCCTGGTTGCGGGCCTCCTTCACCTCGTCGGGCACCTGCGCCTCCATCGTCGCGGCGGGCGTGCCGGTGCGGATCGAGTACTTGAAGATGTAAGCCATGTCATAGTTGCAGGCTTCGAACAACTCGCGGGTCTGCGCGAAGTCCTCCTCCGTCTCGCCGGGGAAGCCGACGATGATGTCGGTGGAGAAATACATGTCCGGCCGCACGCGGCGGAGGTCATCCACGATCTGTTTGTAGCGGTCGCGCGAATAGGGGCGGTTCATGGCCTTCAGGATACGGTCCGACCCCGACTGGAGCGGGAGGTGCACATATTCGCAGAGTTTTTCGAGCCGGCCGTAGGCCTGGATCAGGTCGTCCTTGAAACCGCGCGGATGCGGCGAGGTGAAGCGGATGCGCTTGATGCCGGGGATGGCGTTCACGCGCTCGAGCAGCTGGACAAAAGGCGTGGTGCCGTCCGTGTGGGGATAGTCACGCCGACCGTAGCTGGTGACGATCTGGCCGAGCAGGGTGACCTCCCGCACGCCACGACCGGCCAGCTCCTCGCACTCGCGCACGATCTCGTCCATCGGGCGGGAACGCTCGTCGCCGCGCGTCTTCGGGACGATGCAAAAGGCGCAATCCATGTTGCAGCCTTGCTGGATCGAGACGAAGGCCGTGACCTGCTTCTCCTCCAGCACATGGTCGCGGATGGTGTTTTGCGAACCCGCCTCCTCGGCGATGTCCACGATGGTGCTGGCCAGCGGGGCGCCCGCGGCCTGCGCGGCACGAAGGTTGTCGAGGTAATCGGGGACTTGGTGGAATTTCTGGGTGCCGACGATCAGGTCCACGTCCGGCAACGCGTCGAGGAGCGCGGCGCCGCGGTTCTGCGCCATGCAGCCGAGGATCCCGAGGATGAAGCGGGGGTTGCGCTTCTTCTGCTGGGCCACGTTGGCCGCCTTGCCGATGGCCTTCTGTTCGGCCGCGTCGCGCACGCTGCAGGTGTTGAGCAGCAGGACATCGCAGGCGGCCTCGTCCTGCACCATGCGGTAGCCCCGGGCGCGGAGCAGCGCGGCGACGGCCTCACTGTCCCGCTCGTTCATCTGGCAACCGTAGGTTTTGATGAAGACGCGGTTCATATATCTCGCCGAAGCCTTGGCAAAGGCGGATGGCGGGAGGGTCTAACTACCCGTCCCGCCCGGCCGGTCAACGCGGGAAAAGACCCACAAAAGCGCTTCCCCTCGGGCGGCCCGGAAGCTTTGCTGGAGGCCATGGGATTTTTTGACCGCCCCTCCTCCGGTAACCCGCAACCCGACCCGACGCCCGGCCAACCGGCCGCCGACAAACCCGCCGTCGCCGTCGGCGTGATTCCCCGCCTGGCCGACGCCCGGGCCAAACTCGAGGCCCGGGACCTGCCCGCCGCCGTGGCCGTCTATCAGGAGGTCCTGGCCACCGCCGGCGCCCGCCCCGATGTGCTCGTGGCGATTTCCGGCGATCTGGGCGTGCGTGGCCATGTGCGCGAAATGATCGAGCTTGTGGCCCCGCATTACGACGCGGCCAAGCACGGCCCCGCCACCGGCCTGAACCTCCTGCAGGCCTATCTGGCCATGCGCCACATCGAGTCCGCCCAGCACCTGCTCGACATCCTTTTTGCCCTCAACCGCCCTGAGCTGGAGGAACGGCTCTTTGGCTTTTCCAACGTGATCGGCGAACTCATGGCCGGACACGAGGAGGCGGCGCCCTCGGCGGCCGACCTCGCCGGGGCCGCCGTCGAGAGCAACAAGATCAGCCTGGCGAGCATCAGCAAACCGATCTGGTTCTACGGCCTCGAGCCGGCCACCCCGCACCTGCTGCCCAAGAAGGACGGCAAGCTCCGGCGCGTGGCCTTCGCCCAATGCACCCTGCCCGGCCTGGCCGATGCCGCCGAACGCTCGGCCCGGCCCGAGGACGACCTCGGGCGCTTTTGCCGCGGCCTGCCCTTGTGGTTTGCCGAGACCTTCACCGCGGCCGCCGGCTACGAGGCGATCGCCGCCGTCGGCGTCTCCAGCCGCCAGCACTACGTCCTGTTTCCCGCCGAGTGGACCGCCGAGAATGTGCGCGAACTCAACGACAGCAGCTCGAGCGCGCTCGATTACGTCATCACCAGCGGGCTGCGCAACCGCAACGACGACTTCGAACTCGTGGTGCGGATCTGGGAGGTGAAAAAATTCCGCGAGTTGAAGCAGTTCGCCACCCGCTGGACCCCGGCCAGCGCGGACACCGTGCTCAGGGAGTTTCATGAGCAGCTGCGCCTCTACATGGAGTGGACCGCGCTGCCGGCGGGCAACGGCCTGGCGTACAGCGCCCCGGTGGCGCCGCTGGCCCACATCCACGCACTCGGCGCCACGCTCTCGCAGTTCTTCGGCGAAAAGGGCGTGCTGGCCCCCGACCAGGTGACGGGCGGGACCGCGCTGACCTTGCGGAACGCGCAGGCCAACCCGGCCGACCCGCGCGCCCAGCTCGCCCTCGTGACCGGGCTGTTCCGGCAGAAAACGCAGGGCGTGACGCCCGAGGCCGCCGCCCTCTCGCAGGCCCAGGCGTGGCTCGCCACCGATCAGGCCCAGCAGGCCGACCTGGCGGCGCTGCTGGTCAAGCTGGCGTGAGCCCGGCCACCCGAGAGCTGCTGGACCGGCTGCGGGCGCGCCGCTGCAAGCGGAACATCGCCGGCATGAGGCGCTTTGGCATTGTTACCCGGCACGAACAGCTCGGGGTCGACATGACCACCCTGCGGGCGCTGGCCCGGCCTCACCGGCGCAACCACGAACTGGCGGTGGAATTATGGTCGACCGGCGTGATGGAGGCGATGATCTGCGCAACCATTATCGACGACCCGAAGCAAATCACCTCCACCCAGATGGAACGCTGGGTGCGCGAGGCGGACAGCTGGAACCTGACCGATGGCATGGCATTCCTTTTCGACCGCACGGCGCTCGCAGAGAAAAAGGCCCTGGCTTGGAGTGCCCGGCGGCCGGAGTTCATCAAGCGCACCGGTTTCTCCCTCATGGCGGGCATGGCGGTGCATCGGAAGGAACTGCCGGACGGCGTGTTCCTGGATTTCCTGCCCGTCATCCGGCGCGAGGCGTCCGATGAACGCAACTTCGTGAAGAAAGCGGTCAACTGGGCGCTGCGGCAAATCGGCAAGCGCAATCCCCGTTTGCGCCGGGCGGCGGTCGCCGAGGCCCGGCGGATCCTGAAGCTCGACACCCCGGCCGCCCGGTGGATCGCCCGCGACGCGTTGCGGGAATTGGGGCAATAAAAAGGCCCGGCGACAAGCCGGGCCGGAGAAAGGGAAAGCCCTGCCTCGCCGAAGTCCCGCCTGGCGGGACGAAGGCGGCTTACGGGTGCGAAGCGTTGTAGTAGGCGATGAAGTCGGTCGTGACATCCAGCTCGGGCTGGGCGGCCAGGATACCGTCGTTCAGCTTGGCCACGTCGAAGAGCAGGCCGATCTCGCGTTCCTTGGTGAAGGCGGTGATCGACTTGCTGATCTCGGCAGCGATCGGGCCCTGTTTCTCCTGCTGGGCCTGGTTGATCGCGGCCTGGGCCTGCTGCTGCTTGGCCTGCAGTTCACGCTGGAGCTTCATGCCCGCCGCCTGCTTCTCCTGGATGGCCGCGGCGTTGGCCTCGCCGCCGGCCTGCAGCTTGCCGAGCTCGCCCGCGAGCGTGCGGAGCTTCTCGGCCATGAGGCTGAGCTCGCTCTGCGTGCCGCTGAACTCGAGCTCAAGTTCCTTGAGGACGCGCACGAGCGCCTTGATGCCGCCCGTCTCATCGATGAAGGCGTTGCTGTTGAGCCAGGCCACGCGCCCGACCGGGAGGGTTTTCACGGCGGCCGTCGCCGGCTTGACCGGGGCGGCGGGCGTCTGGGCGGAAAGCGAGGCGCAGCCCAGAACGAGACTGAGGAGGGAAAGGAACAGGCGGGGGAATTTCATGAGGGGTCCAAAGCAAAGGCTCTCCCGCCGCTTGGCAAAGGTTAAATCAGCGGGTTGCCGCCAGCTGGCCGCACCCGGCGGCGATGTCGATGCCCCGGCGCTGGCGCACGGTGCTGGGCAGCCCGTATTCCGCCAGGACCGCCTGGAATTTCTTTGCGGCCTCGCGCCCGGTGGGCACCCCGTCGAACCCGGCGGTGGGGTTGAGGGGAATCAGGTTCACCTGCGCCTGCTGGCCGCGCAGCAGCCGGCCGACGGCGTGCGCGTTTTCCGGCGTGTCGTTCTTCCCCTCGATCAGCGTCCACTCGTAAAAGATGCGGCGTTCCTGCTTGGCGATGTAGTAGCGGCAGGCGGCCATCAACTCGTCCAGCGGCCATTTCCTGGCCACCGGCACGAGCGCCGCCCGCTCCTCCTGCGTGGCGCCGTGCAGCGAGACCGCAAGGTGGATCGGCCGCGCCTCGTCCGCCAGCCGGACGATGCCCGGGATCACCCCGACGGTGCTCAGGGTGATTTTCTTTGCCCCGATGCCCAGCCCGCTGGAATCACGCAGGATGTCGATGGCCTGCATCACGGCATCGTAGTTGTGCAGGGGCTCGCCCATGCCCATGAGGACGATGTTGCGCAGCCGTTCCCCGGCGGCGGCGGTGTGCAGCACCTGGTCCACGTGGAGGGCCTGTGCCACGATTTCACCCGGCGTGAGGTGGCGGACGAAGCCCATCTGTCCCGTGGCACAGAACACGCAGCCCATGGCGCAGCCCGCCTGGCTGCTGATGCAGGCGGTGACGCGGCCGGTGTAACGCATCAACACGGTCTCGATCCGGCGCTCGTCGGCGAGCGCCAGCAGGTATTTGCGCGTGAAGCCGTCGGCGCTGTGCGTCTCGACCGCGACGGGCAGCCGGGGAAAAACCAGCCCGGTCTCCGCCCGGGCGCGGTAGCGCGCGGGCAGGTCGGTCATCAGCGCCCAGGCCTCCAGCCGGTCGAGATAGACATAGGACCACAACCGCGCCGCATGCACCGGGCTGAAGCCCCAGCGCACGGTCAGCAGGCGGAGATCCTCGCGGGTGAGGTCGTAGAAATTGGCAGGCGTTTCCGGCATGAATTCAGCCCCAGTGTTGGCCGGGATTGCGCCGCGTGCAACACCGGCGCACGACGGCGCATTGCCTTTTCGCGCCGCCACCCCACCCTGCCCCCATGCTCGAATGGCTGTCCAAGTTCCTGCTGGCGTTCATCCCGCTCTTCGTGGCCATCGACCCGATCGGGCTGGCGGCGATTTTCCTCGGGCTCGGGCGGAACGTGGACCGCAAACAGCGGCAGAAAATCGCCGACCAGGCGACGTGGACCGGCGGGCTGGTCGCGCTGGGCTTCCTGTTTCTCGGCCAGAGCATGTTCAAGGCGGTCGGCATCTCCGTGAGCGATTTCCAGGTCGCGGGCGGGCTCATCCTTTTCATCCTCGCGGCCCGCGACCTGATCCAGTCGGCGGCCGAGCCGGAGAAACTGCCGCCGGATTTCGGCGTGGTGCCGCTGGGCATGCCGTTGATCGCCGGGCCGGCGTCCATTACGACGCTGCTCGTGCTGGCGCAGAATCAGGCGGTGGGACTGGTCGTGGTGCTGGTGGCGCTGGCGGCCAACCTCGCCCTGGTGGTACTGGCCCTGCACTACAGCGAGTGGCTGGGCCACAAGATCGGTGCGACCGGACTGCGCGCCGTTTCGAAGATCATCTCCATGCTGCTCGCCGCCATTGCCGTGAGCATGATCCGGCAGGGCTTGAAAACCTGAGATATTCAAAAATCGGAAAACCAGGAAGAGTTTCTTGGTTTCGTGGCTACTGAATTAATGGTCGGGATTACCCGGCAAACGTAGTGAGCAAATCCGTGTAGATCGCGGCGGCCTCGACGAGGTCGCTGACCTTGGCCCGCTCGTCCACCGCGTGGTAGTTTTGTCCGCCCGGGCCGTAGCCGAGGGTCGGCAGGCGGAGTTCGTTGGCGAAGAAATGCATGTCGTTGAAGCCGGTCGAGACACAGAACTTCGCAGGCCGGCGGCGGACGCGGGCGACGCTACGCCGCAAGGCGGCGGCGAATGGCGAAACCGGGGGACTGAAGCTCGGGTGGTTGTCGGAGACCTTCTCGATCGTGATGCGGCACTGCGGGATCCTGGCCGCGGCTTTTTTCAGGAAGGCGCGGAGGTCGCGCTCGGCGGCGGCGACGGTTTCGACGGGCAGCAGCCGGCGGTCGATGCTGAAGCTGGCGGCCGCGGGCACGGTGTTGATCTTGCCGCCCTCGCCGGACGCAAAGACGCCGCCGAGGTTAAGCGTGGGCGTCAGGACCTTGCCGTCGGGCGCGGGGAATTTTTTCCGGGCGAGAATCTTTTTGTAGTCGTCGAGCGCAAGCACGAGGGCGGACATCTTTTCGAGGGCGTTGATGCCCCGGTGCGGAATGGAGCCGTGGGCGGCGCGACCGTGCACGCGGATGTTGAGCCAGACGACGCCGTTGTGGCCACAGCAGACGGCATCGGCTTCGCCACCTTCGCCGACGATGGCGTAGTCGGCGCGGAGCCGGCCGTGGCGGGTGACCCAACCGGTACCGAGCGTGCTGTCGGTCTCCTCATCGGCGGTGAATGAGACCTCGAGGTTGAAGTTGGGCTTGGTGCCGGTGGCCTTGAGCGCCTTCAGCGCAAAGACGATGCTGGCGATGGCCCCCTTCATATCGGAGGTGCCGCGGCCGTAGATCCAGCCTTGGTCGACGGTCCCACTGAACGGGCTGACGTGCCGCCACGAGCCGGAGACCGGGACGACATCGTAGTGGGCGTTGAAATGGACAGTCTTTTTCGCGCCGGTGTCCCAGAAACCGATGACATTGTAGCGCGGGTAAGCGAGCAGCGCGGGCTGGGTTTTTCGCTGGAGGGCACGCGGGATGGGCACGCGGCGGACCTGCAGGCCGGTGGCGCGCAGGGTGTTGGCCAGCAAGGTCGTGATCGCGCCGTAGTTCTCGCCCGGGGGGTTGACCGTGCGCAGGCGGACGAGCTGCTGCAGGAAGCGGACAAGGTCGGCTTGATGGCGGTCGAGATAGCGGGCGGGCGTCATGGACGGGAAAAGAGCAAGCTAGGCAGTTTCCAGCCGGGCAGGCCAGCTGCGACTGGTTCCGAGGATGATTTTGACAGCATGCCGGACCATCCTGATAGTGAAGCCCATATGGCATTGGCGGACATGAGGAAGGACTACGGGCTGGCGGGGTTGCTTGAAAAAGACCTCGCGAAGAACCCGTTCCGGCAGTTCGAGCAGTGGTTTGCCGAGGCGGAGGCGGCCAAGGTCACCGAGCCCAACGCCATGACACTGGCAACCGCGGGGCGCGATGGGCAGCCGGCCGCCCGCACGGTGTTGCTCAAGGCCTGTGATGGCCGGGGTTTTGTCTTCTACACCAACTACGAAAGCCGCAAGGGCCGCGAGCTGGCCGACAACCCCCGGGCCACGCTGGTCTTTCCTTGGATCGCCATGGAGCGGCAGGTCATCGTGGAGGGAAAGGTAACGCGGGTCACGCGCGAGGAGGCGGAGGTTTATTTTCACAGCCGGCCGCGAGCCAGCCAGCTGAGCGCCTGGGCCTCGCCGCAGAGCACGCCCATCGCCGGGCGTGCGGTGATCGAGGAAAGCCACCGGGTCGTGGAGAAAAAATACGAGGGTCGCGAGGTCCCGCTGCCGCCGCAGTGGGGCGGTTTCCGGCTGGTCCCGGAAACCGTGGAATTCTGGCAGGGCCGCCGCAGCCGCCTGCACGACCGGTTGCGTTACCGGCGGGAACCCGGCGGGGATTGGGTGGTTGAGCGGCTCGCCCCCTGACCATGGCTCGCAAATCCACCAAGGCGCCGGCCATTCCGCCGGTGATCGCCGTGTTCCCCGACCCGCTGGTCATCACGACGGATGGCTGGGAAAAGGGCGGGGCGACGATCCAGCTGGCCAACCCCAAGTTTTGTGAACTGACCGGCTACACCGCGGCCGAGCTGGCGGGCCGGAACACCCGGGTGCTGCACGGCCCGCGGACCGACGTGGTGGGGCTCCGGCACAGCCGGCCGGCCTTCGAGACCCCGGGGCATGGCGCGGGCGAGGGCTGGCTTTACCGCAAGGACGGCACGGAATTCTACGCCCGCTGGCAATACCGCGCCCTGGACGGCGGCAGCACCGGGCCGCTGGTCGTGGTTTATCGCGACGACTCCGAGCTCTGGCTCCAGCGCCAGGCCCTGCTCCAGTCGCAGAAACTCGGCACGGTCGGCCTGCTCGCGGGCGGCGTGGCCCACGATTTCAACAACCTTCTCTCCATCATCAACGGCTACTGCGAGATCCTCGGCCCGAAGATCGCGACTGTGCCGGCCGCGCACAAGGACCTGCAGGAAATCCACCGGGCCGGCCTCAAGTCCTCGGCCATCGTGCGCCAGATCCTCGAGTTCAGCCGCCGGCAGGAAACCGAGACCGGGGTCGTCAATTTCAACACGCTCATTCGTGAGATCACGGAGATCATCCGGCGCGCCTGCGGGGAAAACATCGAGGTGGAGCTGCGCCTGGCTTCGGACCTCGGCAACGCGCGCATCAACCCGGTGCATTTCCAGCAGGTCCTGCTCAACCTGTGCTTCAATGCCCGCGACGCCATGCCGCAAGGCGGCCGGCTCACCCTCCGCACCTTCAACCAGCTCGCCGCCGCCGGGACCGCGGGGGCGAGCGTCGTCCTGCAGGTGACCGACACGGGCAACGGCCTGGCCCCCGCCCTCCACGGGAAGATTTTCGAGCCCTTCTACACCACGAAGCCGCACGGCACGGGACTCGGGCTGCCGACCGCGCAGGGCATCATCCGCCAGGCGCGCGGGAGCATCACCGTGCGCAGCGCGCCGGGCAAGGGCACGACGTTCGACGTGATCCTGCCCGAAACGGCCGAACGCGAGGATGTCGCCCTCACCACGCTCGGCGTGTTACCGTCGGCCCAGGGGACGGAATCCATCCTCGTGATCGAGCGCGATGACGGCCTGCGCAAGATGATCGCCGGCATCCTCGCCATCGACGGCTACACGGCCACGGAAGCGGCCACGGTGGAGGAAGCCGACCGGCCGGGCGCCAATCCGCAGCTGATCATCATCGACACCGGATCCGCGCCAGCGGGGGCTTTTTTGCAGCGACTTTACAAGGCCAACCGGCAACTGCGGGTGATCTGCACGGCCGAGGCAAAACCGGTGCTAACCGGCCTGTCCACCCGCCACGCCGCCCACCTGCCCAAGCCCTTTGCCCTGAGCTCGCTGCTGACCAAGGTGCGCAGCCTGCTTGATGCGGGGGCGAAATAGCCGCCGGGCCAACCAAAGGCGTTGCGCCAGCCGGTGGAACCGCCTAGCACACTAGCCCTGCATGGAGTCTACCCCGTCCACCCCGCCTGGCCCCGGCCAGCGTTCGCTGGCCGCCATCGTTTTTACCGACGTGGTGAGTTTCAGCGCGCGCATGCAGGCGGACGAGGAAACGACCCTCCGGCTGCTGCGGCGGGACTTTGACGAGATGAGGGTGATCTGCACCTCGCACCACGGGTCCGTACTCAAGAGTACGGGGGACGGGCTGCTGCTGTATTTTTCCAGCGCGGTGCAGGCCGTGGCCTGCGCCCTCGCCATGCAGCGCTCCTTCGCCCGGCTGGCAAAAAACCGGCCGGCGCCCGAAAGCCTCACGCACCGGGTCGGCATCCATCTCGGCGATGTCTTCATGAACGATCAGGATGTGATGGGCGATGGCGTGAACATTGCCGCGCGGTTGCAGGCCGAGGCCGAGCCCGGCGGCATCTGCATCTCGCAGACCGTTTATGATGTCGTGCGCAACAAGCTCGCCTTGCAGGTCACGCGGCTGGGTCCGCGCGAACTGAAGAACATTTCGCAAGCCATTCCCATCTACAAGCTGCTGCTCGAGGCCCAGATCATCGAGCCGGCGGAGCCCGAACCGATCGAGGACGAGGAAATACCGGCCGAGCCGCGGCCCGGTCGTTATACCCGGCCGCAAAAAATCATGGCGGCGTCCGCGCTGGTGCTGGTGGTGGCCATCGTGGCCCTGGTGTGGGGCGCCTTGCACCGGCAAAAACAGGCCTTGGTTGAGGCCGAGGCGGGCCGGGCGGCCCTGGCCGCGCTGCTGGCGCACGAGGACCCGGCGGATGCGGGCATCCCGGCCGGCCGCGTTGCCGCGACCCTGGCCGACTGGCGCGAGGAATTCCGCGACAAACGTTCCCGCGCCATGCTGGACTACAACTTTGCCGAGATGGCGGCGAGCCTGCGCGATCCGCGATCCCCGGTGGCGGGCAAACCCGAAGCCAAGGTTCGCCTCCAGGTACTGCAGCGCGTCCAGGCCCTGTTCAGCTGGCTGACCCCGACCATGCAGAAATACAGCCAGGACAAGCCCCTGGTGGTCCGCGAGCTCGCGGGCACGGCGCCCAAGGAGATCAAGGTCTATGTCGGGCCGGACCAGCTTTTCTACTACGCCGAGGGCGGCGCAATCCGGCCGCGGAATCGGAAGGACATCCTGCCGCCGGTGATGGCAGCCATCATCGTCGCTGCGCTGCGCGAGGCGAGGCCCCTGCCCACGCGCGAGGCGGTGCAGGGTGCGTTCGCCTTTGCCAATCTCTACAACCTCCCGGAATTATCCGGGGCCCTGAAACAAGTCCCGGCCCAGCGCCAGAAGCGGTGATGCAGCTGCACCGGCTTCCCGTCCGCACCGCCGGCGCCGCCGAGAACATGGCGCTGGATTTCCTCCTGCTCCAGCGGTACCCGCAGCCGGGCGCCGCGCGCTTCCGCCATTACGAGTGGCGTACCGCCGCATTCACCTTCGGCCTGAGCCAGACGATCGATTTCGTCCGGGCGAACCTGCCGGCCGGCGAAACCTTCGACCTGTGCCGCCGGCCCACCGGCGGAGGCGTGGTGGATCACCGTAACGACTGGACCTATTGCCTCGTCATCCCGCGGACCCATGCGCTTTTTGACGCCCCGGCCACCCAGGCCTACCGCGACGTCCACGCCTGCCTCGCGGCGGCCATGCGTGGACTCGGCGAACCGGTGGCCCTGCAGGAAAAACGCCACCCGACGGAGGAAGGCCCGACCATCTGCTTCGAACGCCCCGAGCTGCATGACGTGCTCAACACCGTCACGGGCGGGAAGATCGCCGGTGCCGCCATGAAGCGGAACAAGCATGGCCTTCTGCTCCAGGGCTCGATCGAAAAAAGCCGGGTCGGCGCCATCGACTGGGAAAAATTCCATGACCTGTTCTCCACGGAACTCACCCGCGCGCTTGGCACCGAATTGGTGCCGACACCCTGGCCCGAGCTCAACGAGGACGAGGTCAGCGGCCTCGTCGAACAATACTCCGGCCCGGAGTGGATGGAGAACCGGTGAGTGACAAGGCGGCGGGGTTCGGAGATCCCGCCCTACAGATTTCGGATTAGTCCCTTCAACAAGCAGGCACCCCGCCGGAGCGGGGTGCCTTTTGTCTGGTCGACGGCCGGAGGCCGGGACTTTAGCGCATAGATGCGTTGTTATTGGCGCCGTCACATGGCGGCGCGAGTCGTGAAACCAGCCACCAGGCACGGGGGTCCGATTCAACCGCGGGGCTCAGTGTCGCCTTCACGCGGGCAGTTTACTCCTGTGGGAGCGTTCCCGCTATGGATAGTTTGATTGGGAATAACTTTTTCCGTCGCTGGAACGGTTGATGCGGTCAATCCCGTCGCAGCGTGATCACGCATTCGAGATGGCGCGTTTGGGGGAAGAGGTCGAAGGGCTGCACGGCGGTCAGGCGGTAGCCGGCGGCGAGGAAACCCTTCAGGTCGCGCATCTGCGTGGCCGGGTCGCAGGATACGTAGACCACGGCCCGCGGGCCGTAGGTGAAAAGCTGGTTCAGGAAGGACTCGTCGCAGCCCTTGCGCGGCGGGTCGATGACGACCGCCGTGTCGGCGGGCGAAAACTCCAGCCCGGCGAAGATCTGCGCGGCGTCACCGGCGCGGAACACCGCGTTGGCGATGCCGTTGGCCGCGGCGTTCTCCGTCGCGAACTTCACCGAGGTCGCACTCAGCTCGATGCCGGCGACCTTTTCGAAGGCCGGCGCGCAGCTCAGGGCGAAGAGCCCGCTGCCGCAGTAGGCGTCCACGAGGAATTTCGCCCCGCTGGCCGCCGCCTGCGCGCGCACGTAGCCGGTGAAGGCGGGCAGGATGAACGGGTTGTTCTGGAAGAAGTCGCGGGAAAGGAAGTGGAGCCTGAGGGATTGCGGACCGGGGATTGCGGACTGCGAATTGTCTGGCTGCGGAATAACTTCATGAATCACAGCATCGTAGTCCGTGATGACGCCTTCCTGGGCATGGCGGAGGAGGAGCGTCGCGTCTCGCTTGTACTCGCCGGCGGCAAGCCGAGCACGAGTCTTGGCCCGGACTTCCGGCAGCTTGGCGTTAATCTCGGGTGTTGCGATGGGGCATTGCGGCACGTCGACGATGTCGAACCGGGAACCCTGCTTTAAGAAGCCGATGGGGGTTGGCTCGGGCAATCCGCCTTCCGCAATCCGCGATCCGCAATGAAAGTGCGGCGTGATTTTCGAGCGGTAGCCGAACTCGCGGGGCGAACCGATCACCGCCGCCACGGCAAACTCGACGCCCGCCATGTATTTCAACAATTCCTCGACCTGCTGGCGCTTCCATTTGAGCTGCTCCGCATAGGTGAGGTGCTGGTACTGGCAGCCGCCGCAGCGGCCGAAGAGTTCGCAGCGCGGGGCGATCCGGTGCGGCGACGGGCTCAGCACCTCCAGCAGGTCGGCCTCGGAGAAGTTCTTGTGGTTGCGGTAGACCCGGGCGCGGACCTTTTCGCCCGGAAGCGTGAAAGGGACCATCACAACCCAGCCGCCGGAAGGCGGAGAAACCTGAGGGCTGAGACCTGACACCTGAGAGGCAGGCAGGGGCACACGTCCGAGTCCCACGCCAAGGTTGGTCAGCGTCGCGATCTCCAGCTCGATCTCGGTGCGATAGGGAAAGGGCTGGTCGTTGAACTTCTTCTTTTTAACCACGGAACACACAGAACACACGGAATGAATCGGTAAAAGGAAATTGCTGAGACTTCTTTCTGTGTATTCCGTGTGTTCTGTGGTTACTCCGCCTGAACGAATCACCAGTCTCCAGAACCCCCGCGTGAAGCAGCTCGTGAAGCTGCGGGAGCGTCGCGACCGCGATGACGCGGGGCTGTTCCTGATCGAGGGCTACCGCGAGGTGCGGCGGGCGCTGGAGAAGGGGATCCGGCCCAAGGAGTTTTATTATTCGCCCGACTGGTTCCTCGGGGAAAACGAGCCGGCGCTGATCGAGCAGGTGAAACAGGCCGGGGCGCAGCTGTTTGAGCTGTCGAAGGAAGCCTTTGCCAAGGTGGCCTACCGCGAGCGGCCCGACGGGCTGCTGGCCGTGGCTGCGCAGTGGAAACGCGGGCTGGCCGACCTGCAGTTGGGCGCGCATCCGTTCCTGCTCGTGGTGGAGGCGATTGAGAAGCCGGGCAACCTCGGCACGATCCTGCGCAGCGCCGATGCGGCTGGTTGCGATGCCGTGATCGTGTGTGATCCCGTGACGGATGTCTTCAACCCCAACGTCGTACGCGCCTCGACCGGCGTGCTGTTCTCCGTGCCCATCGTGGTGGCCGACAGCGCGGCGGTGCACGCGTGGCTCAGGGAGAAGGGCATTCGCATCATCGCCACCACGCCCGACACACCGAATGTCTACACCCAGGCCGACCTGCGCGGCGCCGTGGCCATCGTGATGGGCAGCGAGCAATACGGCCTGAGCGACTTCTGGCTGAAGGAGAGCAACCTGCTCGTCCGTATCCCCATGGCCGGCCAGGCCGACTCCCTCAACGTCGCTATGGCGACGATCATCACGCTCTTCGAAGCCGTCCGACAGCGGAACGGCTGAAACTCAGTATTGGTTGCCCGCGCGATAGTGTGCAACGAGGTCGGTAACCCCCTCGGCGACGGTCATGAGCGGGTGGTAGCCGAGGTCGCGGCGGGCCGCGGAGATGTCGAACCAGTGGTCCGTGGCCATTTCCTTGGCGACGAAGCGCGTCATGGGTGGCTCACCCTTGAGCCGCAGGGTACGCCACGCCGCTTCCAGCACGCCGCCGGCGGCATAAGCCATCGACAGTGAGACGCACTTCGTAACCGGGGGCTCGTTCAACTCCATCAGGAGATTGTTGATCCACTTCCACAGGACCACGGGCTCGCCGTTGGTGATGAAGTAGGCGCGGCCACCGGCGGCGTGGCCGGGCTGCACCAGCGCGCCCTCGGCGAGGAGGTGCGCGTCGACGACATTGGTGATGTGCGTCACGTCCACCTTGTTGTCACCAGCGCCGATGATCTTCAGCCGGCCGCTTTTCGCCAGGGCGAGCACGCGGGGTACGACGTTCTTGTCCCCCGGACCCCACACGAGGTGGGGCCGCAGCGCGATGGTGGCGAAAGCACTGCCGTGGGCCGACAATACCTCCAGCTCGGCAGCGGCCTTGCTCGTCGGGTAGGCACAGGGGGCGTGCAGACAAAGCGGGGCGGACTCATCCACGTTGCGCAGGTCGCCGCCGTTGTAGACGACACTCGGTGAACTGGTATAGATCAGCCGCGGTACGCCGGCTTCGCGGCACGCGGCAATGACATTGCGCGTGCCCTCGACGTTCACGTGGAAAAACTCCCGGCGCGATCCCCACACCCCCACCCGCCCTGCGACATGGAACACGGTCTCGGCGGAGGCACAGCCACGACGCAGGGCGTGGACGTCATCCAGGTCGCCGGGGATCACCTCGGCCCCGCGGGCTTCCAGCTCCGGCAGCGGCCGTCGCGAGAGCACCCGCACCCGCCGCCCATCGGCGAGCAGGCGCCCGGCAATCTTACCGCCGATGAAGCCGCTGGCGCCGGTGATGAAGACAGGAAAGTTTTTGCGGACGGAGAACACGGGATGGGAGGTTACTGCTGCGTCGCCCAGCGGGCGAGCGCAAGCCGGTGGATCTTGGCATTGTGCCGGACATCAACCGGGAAGGACGGGTGGAAGAAAATCTGGCTGAGGGGAATCGTGTGCGGATAGCGCAGGGCCAGGGCACGTAGCTCCTCGGCCAACCGGGGCCGGTCAGTGACGGTCTTCGCCGGTTGCACCACCAGCGCGGGAAGCTGGGCCCCGGGTTGGCCGATCCCGATCAGCGCGCAACGCTCCACCCCGGGATAACCGCGGAAAACCTGCTCGCAGGGCTCGGTATGCATGATGCCCGTCCGGGTCACGACCCGCTCGGCAATCCGGCCGCAGAACCAAAGGCGACCCTCTGCGTCAAGATAGCCGGCGTCACCCAAGCGGTGCCACGTATCATTTATGATTTCAGATTTACGATTTACGATTTTGGCCAGCGCAGTCGCGTCTGGCAGGCCGTCGTAAGCTCTGGTCACAGTAGGGCCGGTCACGATGATCTCGCCGATTTCACCGGGGGGTAATTCGTGCGTGTCGGCGAGCGAAGCGAGCGGGCCGTCATGCAGCGCGATGATTTTGACCCGGTTTTCCGCCAAGGGCTGGCCGATGAACGAGCCGTTGAATGCACCGGCAGGGACCTCGGCGCCGGAGACCGTGGCGACGGGCAGGACCTCCGTGGCGCCGTAGGGACTGTGCAGGGTGCCGTTGACCAAAACCCGCGGGGCGTCGGCCCAGAGCGAGGCGGGCACGGCGGCACCGGCGCAAAGCACGCGACGCAGCGAGGGCAGCGTGATCTGATGCGCGAGACAGTGATCAAAAATCTTTCGCCAGAGCGTGGGCGAACCGAAGGAGGTGGTGACCCCCTCTTGCAATATGGCCTGCACGATTTTTGCCGGATCAACCGCGGCCGGACGCGAGGGATCGATCTCGGGCACGACGGTCGTCATACCGAGCGCAGGGTTGAACAAGGCAAAGATCGGCAGCATCGGCAGGTCCACCTCACCCGGCGTGATGCCGTAGGTGTCACGCACCAGCCGGACCTGGGCATCGAACATTCCGTGCTCGTAGCAAACCCCCTTGGGCGCGCCGGTGGAACCGGAAGTGAATAGTACCGCCGCCAGATCCGCAGCGGATGAATTTATGATTTCAGATTTACGATTTACGATTTCAGGGGGACGGGACAACCGGGCGGTGGCTGAACCGGAAACCCAGACACGAATTTCCACGGAGGAGAACGCTGCGCGGAAAACATGGCTCATGACCTGGGCCAGCGGGATGCCGAGGAGGACGCGGGGCTGCGAGCGGGTGACGCAGGCGAGGAAGTTTTTCCGGCCCATGCCGGGATCGATGATGACCGGCACGGCGCCGAGCTTGAAGAGCGCGAAGGCCGCGGCGATGAGCGGCAGGCCTTGTTTGACCATAACGAGGACCCGATCGTTTTTTTGCACGCCCTTGAGCTGCAGATGGGCGACCCACCGGTCGACCTCATGGTCCAGTTCGGCAAACGAAAGAGTCAGGTAGTCGATGCGGCCGTCGCTGGTCCGGCCACGTGGAATCTTGATCGCTGGCGCGGCCGGCCGGCGGGCCGCCATCAGGGGCAGGTGCCGGGCGATGTTGGCGGACTCGCTCACGGTATATTCGTAGGTTCCGTTTCAGGCGTACACACCCCGGCGCTTTGCGCCACCCCTCTTGATAGAAGGGAACTCAAAACACCCGTTGCGTAGGTCCCCTCTATCAAGAGGGGTGCCCGACAGGGCGGGGTGTGTTGGGTGGCCATACTCCAATCAAAGCCAGTTAGGGTCTCAGGCCGGCCAGCCAGGCGCAGCCTTGAACAACCCGGCCTGCCACGGGAGCAGCACGGCGTCGACCCCGGCGGGTTCGCGGGCAAGCAGGGCGAGCTGGGAGCGGGTGGCGATGAGCGTGGGATCGAGGTTGAGGCCGCGGGCCAGCTGGTCGCGCACGGCCTTGATATGGTCCTGCCGGGCCAGTTCATCGGGGCTCATCGGGGCGAAATCGCGGCGGCGCTCGCGGCGGGGCAGCGTGCGCGGATCGGTCGCGTAAGCCCGGCGCACGGCCTCGGCCAGTGAACCGGCCAGGCGGTCCTGGCGCCGGCCCAGGTTGACCTGCAGCAACTCCTCGGGCGGGGCGCCTTCGTCGGCGGCGCGGGCGAGCCGCATGAGCAGGTCGTTGCCAGTGACCTTGAACGGCGGGGTGTTGAGCTTTTCGGCCCAGCTTTCGCGCCAGTGCCACAGGGCGTGCAGGACGGAGAGGCCGACCCCGCGGAGTTTCTCGGCACCGCCGATCCGCCAGTCGTTTTCGTCGGAGGGAGCGAAGCCCTCGCGGGCGACCTCGATCTGCCACTGGCACCGCTGCTCCACCCAGTCGAGCCGGCCGAGGCGCACGAGTTCGTCGCGCAACCGGTCGCGCAGGGCGGGCAGGTGGTACACATCGAGGGCGGCGTAATCGAGCATGTCACGCTCGAGCGGGCGGCGCGACCAATTGGCCTTCTGGTTGTCCTTGTCGAGCTGCACGCCGAAGTTCTGCTCGAGCAGGGCGGCAAGCCCGAAGCGCGGGATGCTCAACAGCTGGGCGGCAAACATTGTGTCGAAGATGCTGAGCGGGCGGAAATCGCAGAGCTCGCGCAGCAGACGCAGGTCGTAGTCGCTGCCGTGCATGATGAGCGGCTTGGCGGCGAGGCGCGGCCAGAGTTCGCCCAGGGGCAGGCCCGCCAGCAGGTCGACGAGGTAGATTTCGCCGCCCGCGAGGATCTGCAGGAGGCAGACCTGGGTCTTGTAGCGGAACAGGTTGTCGGCCTCGGTATCGAGCGCGATCTCGGTGGTGCGGTCGAGCGCGGCGAGGAGCGGCGGCAGTTGCGCGGGCTGGTCGATGAGTTGGTAATGCGGCGTGGAGCTCAAAAGGATGAAGGGTTATTTCTCCCAAGCGGAGAGGAAGGCGTCAATCAACAGTGGCAGGTCGGGGCTGTATCCGCCCTCGAGGATGGCGGCGGCGGGCAGGCGGGATTGGCCGAGCCAGCGGCCAAGTTCCGCAAAGTCCTCCGCTTCAAGCGTCATCTCGGTGATCGGGTCGCGGGCGTAGGCGTCGAAGCCGGCGGAAGCGAGCACGAGGTCGGGCTGGAACGCCCGCACCGCCTCCCAGGAGCGGGCGAGTTCGGCCATGTGCCCGGGACGCGGCGTGTGCGGGGCGACGGGGAAATTGGCGATGTTGGCCTGCGATGAGGTGCCCGTGCCCGGGTAGCCGGGATACTGGTGGACGGAGGCGAAGAAAGTGCCAGGCCGGCCCCGGAGGATGTCCTCGGTGCCGTTGCCGTGATGGGCGTCAAAATCCCACACGGCCACCCGGGCGCCCGTGGCGGCGACCGCGAGCGCGGCGATGGCGATCGAGTTGAGGTAACAGAAACCCATCGCTTGGTTGCGCGTGGCGTGGTGGCCGGGCGGGCGCATCAGCGTGAAGGCCTTTTCTCCGGCGCGGCCGAGCCGGGCCGCCGCCAGCGCGGCTCCGGCCGAGCGGAGGGCGTGTTCACGGATACCCGGGAAATGGGGCGTGTCATCGTCGAGGTCGGGCGCGTGGCCGATGCGTTTCAGCAGGGCCGGCGTGTGGGCGAGCAGGACGGACGATTCGTCGGCCGGAAGCGGAACCTGCCAGATCCAGTCGGGGTGGGCTTGCTGGAGATGGGCCGCGCTGCGCCGGACTCGCGCCGGTTGCTCGGGCCGCATCGAGGAGCCGTAATCAGCGCATTGGGGATCGTGGACGATGGTCATCAACTTTTTGTCCGCCTACGGACGATGGGAACTCCCTCCAAAGAGAACTAAACCGCACTTTTCAGCAAGGCCGGATCATCGCCCAGCAGGGCGTCCACCCCCCACCCCGCCAGCCGTCGCGCCAAGGCGGGATCATTCACCGTCCAAGACCAGACAGCATAGCCCCGCATTTGAAAGTGGCGCACCCAGGCGGCGGACCGGATGGCCCGCTGGTTCACGCTCAGGCCCACGGCATCACAGGCCGCCAGGCGGCGGACCAGCAGGACCGGGGCATCGCGCCCCTCCGAAATCAGCATACGGGGGATCGCCGGGGCCAGTTTCCGGGCCTCGGCCACCAGCCGGGGGTCAAACGACGCAAGCATGACCCACTCCACGGCATGGGCGGCCTTGATGGCCCGGATGATCCCGGCGACGGGTCCGGTTTTCAGCTCAATCTGGACCACAACCAGGCCGCGGGTAAGCCGGAGCACGTCGGCCAGCCGCGGGATGGGCTCGCCCCCCCGCAAGCTGAGCTGGCGCAGTTCCGCCCAGGTCTTGCGGGCAACGAGTCCGGCGGCGCCGGTCAGGCGGCGCAACGTGGCATCGTGAAACACGACCGGCACGCCGTCGCGGGTGACGCGCACGTCCAGCTCGATGCCATCCACGCCCAAAGCCAGCGCCCGGCGGAAGGCCGCAAAGGTATTCTCGGGTTTTTCCGCCGAGGCACCGCGGTGGGCGATGATAAGGGGATTGGCCACAAAAGGCACAAAAAGCGCAAAAGCCGGCCAAGCCAACCCGGAACCCGTCATTCAGTGTGCAGGGGGATTTATTTCTGTGCCTTTTACGCCATTTGTGGCCAAAGTTTAGTCATGAAAGTCGTCGTGCTCTGCTCCGGTGGCATGGATTCGGTGACCGCGCTCCACTGGGCGCGGGCGCACCACGAGGTCCGGGCGACCTTGAGCTTTGACTACGGCGCCAAACACAACCACCGGGAGATACCCTTCGCCGTCGAGCATGCGAACAAGCTGGGCGTACCGCACCAGACCATCCGGCTGGATTTCATCGGGCAGTATTTCAACTCCGACCTGCTGCAGGGCGGCGGGGCGATCCCCGAAGGTCACTATGCGGCCGACAACATGAAGCGCACGGTCGTGCCGTTCCGCAACGGCATCATGCTGGCGGCGGCGGCCGGATTCTCCGAGAGCACCGGGGTGGAGGGGCTGGTCATCGCCGCGCACACCGGCGACCACACGATCTACCCCGACTGCCGGGAAGAGTTCATGCAGGCGATGGGCGAGGCAATGCGCCTTGGCACCTACGCCGGCATCCAGCTGCTCCGGCCGTTTATTGCGATGACCAAGGGCCAGATCGCCGCCGCGGGCACGAAACTCGGGGTCGATTTCGCCCATACGTGGTCGTGCTACAAGGGCGGCGTGACCCATTGCGGCAAATGCGGCACCTGTGTCGAGCGCCGCGAGGCCTTCCAGCAGGCGGGCGTACCCGATCCCACCGTCTACGAATCAACTCCGCCGCTGCCGGCCGGCCCGGAAAAACACAAAGGAGCGAAGTAGCAAAGAACAGCCCTTAGCTTCTTGGCTGCTTTGTGTTCTCCATGCTCATTTCTGAAATATTCTATTCGCTGCAAGGCGAGGGTGAGCTGACGGGCGTGCCGTCGGTCTTCATCCGCACGAGCGGATGCAATCTCCGCTGCAACTGGTGCGACACCCCCTACGCCTCGTGGAATCCCGAGGGCCGGCAGATGACCGTGGAGGAAATCTTGGCCGAGGTGATGGGGCACCCGGCGAAGCACGCCGTCCTCACGGGTGGTGAGCCGATGATCGCCCCGGGGATCCATGACCTGGCCTTCCAGCTGCAGGAGCAGGGCTACCACATCACCATCGAGACGGCGGCAACGGTGGCGCCCCGGGGCATTGCCTGCGACCTGGCCTCGCTCAGCCCGAAACTGGCCCACTCCGCACCCGATGCGCGGCTGGACGACACCTGGCGGAAAAAACACGAGGAGCTCCGCTGGCAGCCCGGCGTGGTGGAAAGCTGGATCGCGGCCGGCAACTACCAGCTGAAATTTGTCGTCGGTTCCGAAGGCGACCTGGCGGAGATCGAGGCGATGATCCGGGAAACGGGCTGCGCCGTGCCGCCGAGCAAGATTTTGCTGATGCCCGAGGGCACGACAGTCGAGGCCCTGCGCGCCCGGGCCGGCTGGCTGGGCGAGCTGTGCAAGGCCCGCGGCTACCGCTACGCCCCGCGCCTGCACATCGAGCTCTACGGCAACAGGCGGGGGACATGAAGATCCGGCTCCTGCCCGTGGTCCGGAAGAAACCGCGGAAGCTTTCCGAGGAACTGGCGAATCTGCGCATGCACGCCGGGGAGCGGGCGGTAACCATGCGCGAGGTGCTCTACACGCTGCGCGGCCGCGGCTACCTGCTGCTGGTGTTGCTGCTCGCCCTGCCCTTCATCACGCCGATCCCCCTGCCGGGCCTGTCGGTCCCGTTCGGTCTGGCAATCGCGCTCATCGCGCTGCGGCTGTCGCTGGGCCAGCGGCCGTGGCTGTCGAAAAACCTCCAGCGCAAGGAACTGCCGGCCGGCTTCATCAGCAAGCTCTTCGGCATCGCCGAGAAGGTGCTGCGCTTCCTCGAGAAATTACTGCGGCCCCGGCTGACCTTTCTCACCGACACGCCGCTGCTGGGGCAGATGCACGCGGTGCTGATGCTGCTCGCGGCGCTGGCGCTCCTGCTGCCGCTGCCCATACCCTTCACCAACAGTTTTCCCGCGTGGACGATTTTGCTGCTGGCCGCCGGGCTGCTGGAGCGTGACGGCGTATTCATCCTCGCGGGCTACGTGGTGTTCGTGGCCGGGGTTTTCTATTTCATTTTCCTTGGCGAGGCGGCGGCCCACCTGGTGCAGGAATTATTCCACTGGCTGCGGCGGTAGGGTGGCGCGGAACGGGGTCCGCGCCCGGTTTAGATGCGCAGGACGATTTTCCCGAACTGGGCGCCCGACTCCATGTGCCGCAGCGCCTCCTCGGTGGCGGCGAGGGGAAACACGCGATCCACGACCGGGACAATATTTTTTCCGGCAACGAAATCCGTCATGCCGGCGAAATCGGCGGGCGACCCCATCGTCGTGCCCAGGAGGTTGATCTGCCGGAAAAAGCATTTGCGCAGGTCGAGGCCTTTTGGGTTGCCGGTGGTGGCACCGAAGAAGGCGATCCGGCCGCCGGGCCGTGTCAGCTCGATGAGCTGGCCGAAGCCCTCGCCGCCCGCGCTATCGATGATCACGTCGAACAACCCGCCGGCCGCGGCCGACAGCGCCGCGCCCCAATCCGGCGTGCGATAATTGGCGCCCCCGGCGGCGCCGAGCGTTTTGGCGCGGGCGAGCTTGTCGTCGGAACCGGAGGTCACCCAGGCCGTCGCCCCCGCCGCGACGGCAAACTGCAGGGCGTACAGCGCCGCCCCGCCGCCCGCGCCGGTGACGAGGATCTTTTCCCCGGCTTGCAGCCGGGCCCGGGTGAACAGCGCGCGCCATGCGGTGAGTCCGGCGAGCGGCAGCGCGGCGGCTTGTTCCCAGGAAAGGTGAGCGGGCTTGGGCGCGAGGTTGGCCAGGGGAAGGGCGATCCGTTCCGCAAACGTGCCGGGATCGGGCATGCCGAGGATCCGGAACTTCGGACCCTGCGCGCGAGGATCTTCGCCCCAGTCGAGCGAGGGATTGATGATGACCTCGCGGCCGACCCACGGTTGATCGGCGGGTGAGGCGACCGACTCGACCACCCCGGCGCCGTCGGAACCGGGGATGAGCGGCAGCCGGATATTGGCGTACTGGCCGAGCTGGACCCAGAGGTCACGGTGGTTGAGTGCCGCGGCCTTCAGGCGGACGACCGCGAAGCCGGGCTGGGCGATGGGATCAGGCATCGTCTGAACCACGACGGGCTGCTTAACCTCGGCTAGGACGGCGGCTTGCATGGAGGCAGGTTAGCTACTGGCGGGGCGAAGGCAAATTAAGGTGTGGTGACAGGGAGGTGGCACGCTATCGGCTTGAAGAACACCGCCGAAACCAAAGTCTTCGTCAAACATGACCCGCCAGCGTCCCCTGCCCCCACCCCCCTCCCTGCAGCAGGTCATTGCCCGGCGGATCCGAAAGGGATTTGCCGCCGGCGCGGGGCGGCCCTGCGCGACCGACGCCCGCGTGCAGGCGTATCTGAACCGGATTTTTTCCGCCGTGGGCGCGGTGCCCCGGCTGCCCTTGAACACCTTTGCCCTCGATCAGGCCGGCCTGGCCCGCGAGCTCTCGCTGCCGAAGAACAAGGACAGCTACACCTCGCCGCTGCTCAAGAGCTACCGGCTGCGCAACGGCATCCTGCACAACCCGGCCAACGACCGCCGCACCACGCAGGGCGTGTTCCACATCGCGGAGGGCGGCCTGCCCATTCCCGATGACAAGCTGGCCGTGCCGCCGGCCACGTTCCTGCGGCTGCTGGAGCGTGCGCTGCGCCCGCCGGCGGGAATCTCCCGCCTGCCCTACACGGCGGGCACGGGCGCCAAGCCGGCCTGCTTCGTCTCGCTGCTATTGCGCCCGCTCGTGGTGCCGGCCGTGCCGGGCTTCATCGGCGAGAAGCGGATGGAGGTGCGGTTCTTCGCGCCGGGCTCGCTCGTGTCCAACCTGGATTTTGTGGAGAGCATCTTCGGCAACGCGGGCGATCCCTGCCAGCCGGAGAACGACGCCGCGCTGCATCCCGCCGGCTGGACCGGCCACACCGGCTGCGTGATCCTCGCCCCCCACCTCACCGCCTGCAAAAAAGCGGAGCTGGGCCTGCCGCATTACGACCAGGCCACCGCGCGTCAGCGGCGCGACGGCATGTGTTGGAAAACCGAGGACGAGATCTACAACGGCGGCTCGGCCTTCAAGCTTTGCTCGCGGGATGCCTCCGGCGTGATCGTCACGCTCATCGCCGACAACTACTACGGTTACTGCAAGAAGGAGGTGAAGACCCAGATCAGCTACTCGGCGAACCTCTTCGGCCTGGCCGAGGAGGAGCACGCAGGCGGCGCCCTGGTCTATCCGACCTACGACCTCGGCGAGGAATTTTCCAGCACCCTGCATGTGCAGCAACGCGGGCACTCGTTTGCCGAAGTGGCCCGGCGCTACGCCTCGCTCATCAAGGTGAAGAAGGAGGGTTACGCGGTGGACCGCGAGTATCCCAGCATCCTTTACGTGCCGGAGGACGTGGTCTTCGATCTCAACGCCCAGACGGTCACCTGGACGCGGAAGGGCAAGGCGCAGAGCCTGCCCCTGCGGGCCGGCCGCACCTACGTGCGCCCCTCCGGCTACAAGGTCCACATCGAACAGCCGCCGGCGCACACCGCCTGGCATCTGGTCGGCACCGTGGCGGAGGGCACGCTCTGCCACAAGCCGTGCACCGTCTCCGGCGGCGGCAAGTCCGAGATTTCCAAGGCGATTTCCGACGCGATTTTGCCGGGCCCCGTCTTCGTGGCGGATTTCGACCCGGACATGGACAAGGTCGCGGAACTGATCCGGCACGATTGTTCAAACCGTTTTCGCGACCCGGTGAAGAACGGCACCGACCACCGGCCCGTGCTGAGCCCCGAGCGCTCGCTCGGCTCCGTGATCAAATTGCTGACGCCGGCGACCCGCGAGTATTCCGACGAATACAACGCCTGGCTCCGCTCGATTCCCCAATACCTCAAGGAAATCGTCTTCGTCGTAAAGCGCCACTACACCAGCGGATGGGGCGACAACTGGCGGGCGCACTTTTCGGTCGACCTGATCAATGGCAACCCGGGCAACGAGCTGAAGTGCGACAACCGCAAGCTGACGGCCAGCTACCTCCGCGTGGGCTACGAGGCCGACGGGGCGTGGCGCGTCTTCGGCCTGCGCGAGGATTTCCATCCGGCCGCGAAGGTGCAGATGGAGGACGACATCACGGCTTCGGTCGTCGTACCCGGCGACGAGGCCGGCCAACCGTCGCGGAAATATGTGGAGAATTGCGAGCAGCGGCTCTTCCAGCGGCCCGACGAGGCCGTGCACCGCGGTTACGACAAGCTCACGGAGCGCGAGCTGGCGCAGACCGGCAATTTCATCTCCAACTTCGAGCCGCTGGCCCGGAAGGACGCCCAGGGCCTGGTGGACGAGGCGATCGGCTTTTCGAAATACACGGGGCCGATGCAGCAGCTGGTGCGCGCGGCGGCCGCCGGGGCGCCGGGTCCGGCCTATTTTGTTTCCTCCGCGCACCCGCGGATCGTGGACGGCAAGCCGTCGAAGAACCCGCGCTACCTCCAGCTCCGGCCCGACATCGTGGACGCGCGCGGCGTGCACCTGGCGCGCATGGCCACGCTGCTGCACCGGCGGCTGGCGGCCGACGCCCCGGTCCTGACCCCAGTGAGCGCCTTCGTCCCGGGCCGGCGCAACAATCCGCCGGAGCCGGCGGCGCGCATCCGCGCCCTCGCGGTCTTCAACCCGGTTCACTACATGGAACTGCCCGAGTTGTTCATGGAATACATCAGTTCCATGACGGGCAAATCCCCCTCGACCACCGGTGCGGGTTCGGAGGGCGCGCTGACCAAGGGGCCGTTCAACGCGCTGCCCGCCATCATCGACCTGAACGCCGCGCTGGTCTCGCAGATGCTGGTGGCCGAGCCGGTGTTCATCTCCGCCGCCGGCTACGTCGGACCCAAGGTGCGCGTGGACCACGATGTCAGCCTGCTTGTGCCCGAGGTGTGGAGCCGCATGACCCCGGCGGAACGCGACCCCGCATTCCTCATCGCCGGCGGATTCCTGGAAAAATGCGCGGACATGGAATGGGAGGGCCGCAAGCTGCTCGCCAGCCGGCTCGGCTACCGGATCACGGCAAAATTCGGCCGGGTGTTCTTCGGCCGGGTCTTCAACCACCCGCACTCGGTGTTCACCGACGAGATGCTACGGCCTGAGACGCAGGACATGGCGGTCTTTGCTGATGGCATGGACAACATCTGCGTGACGCACCAGCGCGTCGCGCAAAGCTACTTTGACGACGGCACGATTGCGCTGGCCTGTCCCCCGCTCCGCGCCTTGCTGCACATCATGGCGAAGGGCGACTATAAGGGCCATGGCCCCGACGCGCCCGAGGTGCGCACCCTCTTCACCCGCGAGCACCTGCTGGCCAGCGACTGGTATGCCGCCCGGCTCACTGCCAAGCAGCAGACCGACGTCGCGTTGTGGGCGCGGCACGTCCGCACCCTGGAGGAATTCACCGCGGACAAGTCCAACCAGCCGGTCACGACCAGGCTCCACCTGGCGAAACGCCTGCAGGAAGCCCGGACGGAAGCAGAGCGCGTGAGCCAGCCCGCCTATCTGGCGGCACTCCGCGGCACCCTCGGTCGCCAGCCACTGGGCTAGGGCTTCAGTTTGGCCTGGAGCTTTTTGATCTCCGGGTTGACGGCGCCACAGGACTCACTGCCACAGCCGGACGATTTCTTTTTGCCGAACCACAAGCGCGCGAGCAGCGCGGCCGCCACGGCAACGATGACAAGGGCGATGACGGTCTGGAAGGTGGAGGACATGTCAGTAACCGAGCATGCGGCCGACTTGGAAGAGGATGAAGCAGGCGAGCCAGGCGGTGCCGGTCATGTAGGCGGTCTGGAACAACGGCCACTTCCAGCTGTTGGTCTCGCGCTTCACGACGGCGACGGTGCTCATGCACTGCATGGCGAAAACATAGAACACCATGAGCGAGAAGCAAACCAGCGGGGTGAACAGCGGCGCGCCCCCGGGCCAGTGTGCGGCCCGCAGGGCGTCACGCAGCGGCGTGGTGTCGTCGTCCGCCGACTCGACGCCGAAGATCACGCCCATGGAGCTGACGAAGACCTCGCGGGCGGCGAAGGACGTGATGAGGCCGATGCCGATGCGCCAGTCGAAACCGAGCGGCTTGATGACCGGCTCGATCAGGTGGCCGGCGCGGCCGGCAAAGCTCTGGGCGATCTGCTCGGTGGCCGTGGCATCCGGGTTGGGGTGTTTCGGGTAGGTGGTGAGGAACCAGAGCACAATGGAGATGCCGAGGATGATGGTACCGGCGTTTTTGAGGAACAGCCAGCCGCGCTCGACCATGTGACGGAGGATTTCCTTGAAGCGGGGCGGCTGGTAGGGCGGCAGCTCCATGATCATGTGCTGGGGTGCACTCTTGAAGAGCGTGCGCTTGAACAGCCAGGCGAAGAAAAACACCCCGACGGTGCCGAGCGCATACATGATGAGCATGATCCCGGCCTTGGTCGCGGCGGGGACGGTGTCGCCCGGCAGCAGGGTGGCGATCATGAGCAGGTAGACCGGCAGGCGGGCCGAGCAGCTCATGAGCGGGGCGACGAGAATCGTGACGAGGCGGTCGCGGGCGTTCTCGATCGTGCGCGTGGCCATGATGCCGGGAATGGCGCAGGCGTAGGAGCCAAGCAGCGGGATGAACGAGCGGCCGTTGAGCCCGACCTTGCTCATCGGCCGGTCCATGATGAAGGCGGCGCGCGCCATGTAGCCGGTGCTCTCGAGCAGGCCGACGAAGAAAAACAAAATGAGGATCTGCGGCAGGAAAACGACGATCCCGCCCACGCCGCCGATGATGCCGTCGGTCAGCAGGTCGCGCAGGTCTCCGGGCGCCATGACGCCCTTCACCCAGTCGCCAAAGGCGGCCACGTGCCCGTCGATGAAGTCCATCGGGGCCTCGGCCAGCGAGAAGATGGAGAAAAACAGCGCGGCCATGATGACGCCGAAGACGGCCCAGCCCCAGACGGAGTGGCAGAGCACGGCGTCGATCCGGTCGGACAGCGACGGGCCCTGTTCGCGCGTGCGCACCATGACGTCGCGGCACAGGAGACCGATGGCATCGTAACGGCTGCGGATGAGGGTGGTGGACCAGTCGGTGCCCGCCCCCGCCCCGCGTTGCCGCCACTGGTTGAGGATTTCGTGGGTGCGGTCGCTGAGCGGCTTGGAGCCGGCCACGCGGACGGCATCGAAATCGGTCAGCAGCAGGAGGGCCTCGGCGCGGGCAATGAGCGGGGAGCGCGCATCGTTATCGCTGAGCGAAGCCTGCAATTCAGCGACAAGGGGTGCGATCGGCGCGGGCACATCCCAGCGGTGCCGGGCCAGCGGCAGTTCGACGCGGCTCAGCGCCAGTTTCAGCTCGATCAAGCCGCGGCCGTGAACGGCTTCGCAGGGAATCACCGGGATGCCGAGGGCGTGCTCGAGTGCGGCGGGATCGATCTTCAGGCCGGCGCCGGCGGCGAGGTCCATCATGTTCAGCGCGATGATGACGGGCCGGCCGAGGTCGAGGATCTGGTGGACGAGGTAGAGGTTGCGCTCGAGGTTGGCCGCATCGACGACGCAGATGATGCGGTCGGGCTGCGGGGTGTCCGCGCGGCGGCCGAAGAGCACGTCGCGAAGGACGGCCTCGTCGGGCGAGCGGGCGGCGAGCGAATAGGCGCCAGGAAGATCGATGACCTGGATCGGCTTGCCGTGCTGCGAGTAGGTCGTGCCGACCTTCTTCTCCACGGTGACGCCGGGATAATTGCCGACTTTCTGGCGCAGGCCGGTGAGGGCGTTGAAAAGCGTGGTCTTGCCGCAGTTCGGGTTGCCCACCATCGCATAGACGGGAGTGCGGTCGGCTGGTCCGTGCCGCCGGCGCGCGGGCGGCGTGATATGGGAAGGAAGCTTCACGGCCGGCCGGGCTAACGCGCGCTGTCCGGCCCTGCGACAGAGCTCAAGGCGGGCAGACGCTCAACAAGGATACTCATGGCCGCACGGTGATTGAAAGCGATACGGGTGCCGTTCACCAGGCAGAGACTGGTCGTGGTGCCGGAAATCTTGGTCACCAAGGCCGCTTCGCCGAAACCCATTTCCCGGACCCGCTGACAAAAGCTTTCATCCCCGGTGAGTTCGCAAACGCGACCGGTTACGCCAGCGGGCAGCTGGCAGAGTGGTAAACGGGAATTGAAGGCGGGAGATGGCACAGAAGGAACCAGTTGAACTAGTTGAGACTGGGTTTCAAGCCCAAGAAAAAATCAGTAGCTGGCTCAATGACGAACGGCAAGCTGGCCGTGCGTAAGTGCCCCAGCCAAAGCTCAATGCGTTGCGCCGGGGCGAATCACTCTTAGCGCAGGCTGTCGTCGTAGATGGCGCCGTCCTCGCGTTGGAACTGCGTGGCCTGTTCTACGGAAACCGAGCGGGGGGAGGCGATCATCGGATGATGACTTTGGCCGGACAAAAAAAGAGCGCGACCTGCGTCGCGCCCGGACAGAACGAGAAAAGGATCAGTGGCGGCGGCGTTTGACCGAGAGTTGGACGCCGGAGTAACGCACGAGGCTCTGCAGATGCTCGTATTGCTGCGGGTCCATGTTTTTGGCGGACTTCAGCTCTTCCTCGGCGCGCTTGAGCGCGGCCTCGACGGCATGCTCATCGATCTTCTCCTCAGTGATCGCGTGCTCGGCGAGCACGCGAACCCGGTCACCGTCGATCTGGGCGAAACCGCCGCTGACCGCGAGGAGCGAGGACACGGCACCCTTGGTGACGCGCAGTTCCCCGTGCTCGATCTGGGTGAGCAGCGGGATGTGGCCGGGGAGGACACCGATCTCGCCCTCGACCGTCGGGATGACGACGGAGTCGATGGTGTCGGAATACACCTTCGCTTCAGGCGTGACGATTTCGAGGGTGAGGGGCATGGCGCGTTATTTCTTCTGCGAAGCCGCGAGGACCTCGTCGATGCCGCCCTTCATGTAGAAGTCGGTTTCGCCGACGTTATCGAGTTCGCCATCGAGGATCATCTTGAAGCCGCGGACGGTCTCCTTGACGGGGACGCGCTTGCCGGGTGTGCCGGTGAAGACTTCGGCCACCTCGAACGGCTGGGAGAGGAAGCGCTGGATCTTGCGGGCGCGATAGACGGTCTGCTTGTCCTCGGGGGAAAGCTCGTCGAGACCAAGGATCGCGATGATGTCCTGGAGATCCTTGTAGCGTTGGAGGACGCGCTGCACTTCGCGGGCGACTTTGTAGTGTTCCTCGCCGACGATGTCGGGCTGGAGGGCCTTGGAGACGGAAGCGAGCGGGTCGACCGCGGGATAGATGCCGAGCTCGGCGATGGAGCGCTCCAACACGATGGTCGAGTCCAGGTGGGCGAAGGTGTTCGCCGGCGCCGGATCGGTGAGATCGTCGGCGGGCACGTACACGGCCTGCACGGAGGTGATGGAACCCTTCTTCGTCGAGGTGATGCGCTCCTGGAGGATGCCCATCTCGTTGGAGAGCGTCGGCTGATAACCGACGGCGGAGGGCGAGCGGCCAAGGAGCGCGGACACCTCGGAACCGGCCTGCGAGAAGCGGAAGATGTTGTCGATGAAGAGCAGCACGTCCTGGTTCTTCTCGTCGCGGAAGTACTCGGTCATGGCGAGGGCCGAGAGGGCGACGCGCATACGGGCGCCCGGGGGCTCGTTCATCTGGCCGTAGACCAGCGCGACCTTGGACTTGCTGAGGTCCTTCTGGACGATGACGCCGGCCTCGGACATCTCGTGGTAAAGATCGTTGCCCTCGCGCGACCGCTCGCCGACGCCGGCGAACACCGAAAAGCCGCCGTGGCCCTTGGCGACGTTGTTGATGAGCTCGAGGATGACGACGGTCTTGCCGACGCCCGCACCGCCGAACGCGCCGGCCTTGCCGCCCTTGATGAAGGGGCAGATGAGGTCGATGACCTTGATGCCGGTCTCGAGGATCTCGGACTTGGTGTTCTGCTCAGCGAGGGCGGGAGCCGCGCGGTGAATCGGATAGCGCTTGGTGTGGGGCACATCGCCGCGGCCGTCCACCGGGGTGCCCGTGACGTCGAAGATGCGGCCGAGGATGCCTTCGCCCACGGGGACGGTGATCGGGGCGCCGGTGTCGGTCACCGGGTGGCCGCGCACGAGGCCCTCGGTGGAGGACATGGCGATCGCGCGCGCGAGGCCTTCGCCGAGGTGCTGCTGGACCTCGAGGGTCAGCAGCTCTTTCTTGCCATTGACGGTGAACTCGGCGGTGAGCGCCTGATAGATGGGCGGGATGCTGTTCTCGGCGAACTGCACGTCGACGACGGCGCCGATGACTTGGACGATTTTGCCTTGGTTGCTCATGACGGAAAAGGGATTTTGGGAGGAACCACTAATGCGCACTAATGGGCACTAATGTTTCTAAGCCTGGTTCGGTTGGGTGGGTAGTGGTGAGGATTAGTGGTGCCTGACTCAGTTGCTGGAGAAAGAGGCGGCCGCGATTTCGAGGATTTCCTGCGTGATGCCGGCCTGGCGGGCCTTGTTGTATTCGAGGGAGAGGGCGTCGATCAACTTGCTCGCATTGTCCTTGGCGGTCTTCATCGCGACCATGCGCGAGCTGTGCTCGGAAGCCTTGGCGTTCAGGACGAACTGGTAGAGCCCGCGGTTGATGTAGAGCGGGAGCAGGGCGGCGAGCACGCTGGCGGGATCCGGTTCGAAAAGGATTTCGCGGTCGTCGGCCGGGGCGGCCTCGCCGCCGACGTCGTCGCGGAGGTGGGCGATGGCATCCGCCAGACTGGAGAGCGGCAGGAGCGGCAGGTTTGTGGCGACCTGGACGAGCGTGTTCTTGAAGCGCGGGTAGATGACCTCGACGGTGTCGACAACGCCCTCGAGGTATTGCTTCACCATGAACTCGGCGACGGTGCGGACATCGGCGAACGGCACACGATCACTGACCTTGAACTCGGCCAGGAGATCGCGCTTGGTGCGGGCGACGAACTGGGCGCCCTTGCGGCCGATGACGGCGAACTTCGCCGGTCCCTTCACCTCGTCGACGACGAGCTTGAAAAGGTTGGTGTTGAGGGCGCCGGCGAGGCCCATGTCGGAAGTGACAAGGATGATGCCGCGCACCTTGACCTCGCGGCGGACGAGGAACGGGTGCTGGTTCTCTTCCACGCGACCGGCCACGGCGGCGAGCATCTCGCCCATCAGCAGGGCGTAGGGGCGGCTGGCGAGGGCGGCCTGCTGCGCCTTCTTCATCTTCGACGCAGCCACGAGCTCCAGCGCCTTGGTGATCTGGCGGGTGTTCTTGACCGACTTGATGCGCCGGCGGATATCGCGGAGGGAAGCCATGTGGATTTACGATTTCAGATTTACGATTTCAGATTTGAGGGAACCAGAGGCGGCGGGATGACAAAAGAGGCGCTGGATGGTTCGGGTTCAGGCAAATCGTAATTCGTAAATCGTAACTCTTAAATTATTTCGCGGCGAAGGTGTTCTTCCACTCGTCGGCGGCGGCCTTGAGGCCGGCCTCGATCTCGTCGGTGAGCTTGGCTTCCGTGCGGATTTTCGCGAGGAGGTCCGCCTTGCGGGCGGTGAGGAATTCCTTGAGCGAGTTCGAGGCGGCGAGGACGTTTTTCACCTCGATGGAATCGAAGTAGCTCTTCTGGAGCGCCCAGAGCACGGCGGCCTGGACCTCAATAGCGGCCGGGTTGAGCTGAGCCTGCTTGAAGAGCTCGACGATGCGGGAACCGCGGTCGAGGGTGGCCTTGGTCTTGGCGTCGAGGTCGGAACCGAACTGCGCGAAGGCCGCGAGCTCGCGGAACTGGGCGAGCTCGCCCTTGAGTTTGCCACCGACCTGCTTGGTGACCTTGATCTGGGCGGACGAACCGACGCGCGAGACGGAAAGACCGACCGACACGGCGGGGCGGATGCCCTGGTTGAAGAGATCGGTCTCGAGAAAGATCTGGCCGTCGGTGATGGAGATGACGTTCGTCGGAATGTAGGCAGACACGTCGCCGGCCTGGGTCTCGATGACGGGCAGCGCGGTGAGCGAACCCTTGCCGTCGAGGCGCGCGGCGCGCTCCAAGAGGCGGGAGTGGAGGTAGAACACGTCGCCCGGGTAGGCTTCGCGGCCGGACGGGCGCTTCAGGATGAGTGAGATCTGGCGGTAGGCGACGGCGTGCTTGGAGAGATCGTCATAGACGATCAGCGCATCCATGCCGTTTTCCATGAACCACTCGCCGAGGGCGGCGCCGGAGAACGGGGCGATGTACTGGTTGGCCGGGTTGTCGCCCGCGGTGGCGGCGACGATGATCGTGTACTGCAGCGCATCGGCGGCCTCGAGGGCGGAGATGGTGCGGACGACGTTCGACTGCTTCTGGCCGACGGCGACGTAGATCGAGTAGACCGGGCGGAAGTTCTTGTCGCCCGAGGCGAGGCCGACCTTGTTGATGCGGGCCTGGTTGATGATCGTGTCGATGCAAATCGTGGTCTTGCCCGTGCCGCGGTCGCCGATGATCAGCTCGCGCTGGCCGCGGCCGATCGGGATCATGGAATCGATGGCCATGATGCCGGTGAAGAGGGGCTGGGAGACGGACTTGCGGGCGATGATGCCGGGGGCGATGCGCTCGACCGGGTAGGATTCCTTGGAGTCGATCGGGCCCTTGCCGTCGATCGGCCGGCCCACGGCGTCGACCACGCGGCCGAGCAGGCCCTTGCCGACGGGGAGGGAGAGAAGCTTGCCGGTGGTGGCGACCTCATCGCCTTCCTTCAGCTGGGAAACGTCGCCGAGAATGATGCAGCCGACCTCGTCCTCCTCCAGGTTGAGCGCGATGCCGACTACGCCGCCGGGGAACGAGACCATCTCGTTGTACATGACGTCGGAGAGGCCCTCAACCTTGGCCACGCCGTCGGCGATGGTGCGGATAACGCCGGTGTTCTTGCGGGCCACCTTGGTGGACAGCTTGGCGATCTGTGATTCGATTTGTTCGATGACGTTGCTCATGGCGGTGGGAAATTAAGGCGGTGGGACGGGGTTAGACGGAAAGGGTGGCGAGCTGGCCGGCGATGGAGGACTCGTAGACGTCGGAGCCGACGCGGACGCGGAGGCCGGCGAGCAGCTTGGCGTTGGGCTTGGCCGAGGCGGTGACGGAGCGCGCGTAGCGCTTGGTCATGGCGGCCTCGATCTGCTTCAGCGTGGCGTCGCTGACGGGACCGGCGTGCTCGACCTCGGCGCGGGACTTGGCGAGTTCGATGGCGATACGATGTTGATAGGCCTTGAGGAGGGCGACCGGACGGTGCGGGGCGTACTTCTCGACCCAGCCGAGGACCCCGGCAACCTGCTCGGGCGACACGACGCCATTAACGAGGCTCAGCTTGAAAAGCTGTTTCGCGAGGAGCTTGGTTTGTTTGTCGGCAGCCATGGGACGAGCGGAGAGCTGGGAGTCTGGAGCTTAGAGCGAAGCCAATTCCTTGGTCGCGGCCTCGTTGTAGGCGGCGCGGTCGGCGTCGGAGAGTTTCTTGGCGAGGACCTGCTCGGTGGTCTTGACGACGAGGCGGGCGATTTCGCCGCGGGCCTCGTTGAGCATTTTCTTGTGCTCAAGCTCGATGGCCTGCTGGGCTTTGGCCAGGAGATCGGCGGCGCGGGTGATGGCCTCGGCCTGCTGCTTGTCGCCGAATTCCTTGGCGGCCTTGCGGGCCTCATCGATGGCCTTCTGGGCCTCGAGTTGGGCGGCCTTGATGATGGCGGCGCTCTCGGTCTGGGCGGCGGCGAGGCGGGCCTGGGTTTCCTCGGCGTGCTTGAGGCCGGCGGCGATCTTCGCGTTGCGCTCCTCCATCGTGGCGACGGTGGGCTTGATACCGAACTTGTAGAGGACCGCGAAGAGGATCAGGAAGCTGATGAGCTGAAACAGGATCAGCTTCGGCTCCACGCCGAAGTGCTCGAAGGTCTGCTGAAGGCCATCCAAGGGACTGGCGGCGAGGAGAAGTTGCGGCATGGCGGAAAAGGGAAGGGCGACGCGAAGCCGTGGGCTTCGCGTCGCCGGTTAACGGGAGTTTCTTAGTGGGCGACGGGCGCCATCTGGTTGGCGGCGAGGAACAGCGCGAGAATGCCGAGACCTTCGGCGAGCGCCATACCGATGATGGCTTGGACGAGGATCTTGCCGGAAGCGCCGGGATTGCGACCGACGGCTTCAGCGGCCTTCTGGCCGATGAGGCCCACGCCGAGACCGGCGCCGAGCAGACCGAGACCGCTGGCGATGTTGCCAGTGAGTTCAGCGAGGATAGGATACATTTTAGTGGATGGGTTGGTGGTTGCGGTTTCCGCCGTGCGCACGCAAGGCACGCTCCCGGCGGGAAAATATCAGTGGGGCGCCTCGGCGGCGTGGCCTCCCCCCGGGGCATGATCGTGGTCATCGCCGTGGTTGCAGAGGAGGCCGATGTAAACCGAGGACAGGAGCGTGAAGACGAGCGCCTGGATCAGGCCGACAAGCAGCTCCATGAAATAGAACACAAAGAAGAAGCTGGTGCCGTGGAGGAGGTTCTCGCCGCCGAACACATTACCGAAGAGCCGGACGGAAAGGGTGAAAGGGCGGATCGCGATGGAGAACACCTCGATGAAGCCGACAAAGAGGAAAACCAGGGAGAGGATCGGATAGAGCCAACCCGGGGTCTCGGACTTTTCGGCCTTGTTGCCGAAGAGGTCCTTGATGATCAAGGCGGGGCCGGCGTACTTGAAAACAATGATGGCCCAGCCTCCGAAGGAAATGAGCGCGAGGGCAATCGTGCCGTTGAAATCGGAATTGAACGGACGGACGAGAGGCTTGGTCAGCTGAAAGTGACCCTCGACGTCGTGGCCCCAGCCCATCGTGCCGACCCCGGGCAGGAGGCCCATCCAGTTATGCACCAGAATAAAGATGAAAAAGGTGACGAGCAGCGGGAAAGCAGCCGGGAAGGCTTTCTTGCCGATGATCGGTTCGAACAGGTCGCGCAATGCCTCCAAGATCGACTCGAAGACCGCCTGGCTTTTGCCCGGCAATACGGAGGGCTTGCCGAGCACCAAAAGGATCGTGGCGATAATCAGGGCCGAGATGGACCAGCCGGTAACCATGCTGCTGGTGATGAACCAGCCGTTCCCCAAATCCACCAACCGGGCTGCCGCCGGAGCCACGCCCCCCCCTTCACTAGCAAAAGACACGGTCGCCAGACAAAGTGTGAAAACGAGACCGAGAAGTTTGTTGATGGACGGCATGGTTGCGGCGGGACGCCAGTCAGAAAGGGGACAATTAGGAAGGTTTTCGCCCGGCGATGCGTCAACCCTTGAAATCAGAAATTGCGAGGCAAACCGGTTAATTAGCGGTGACGGGATGGTAACCCGCGGCCCGCTTATGCCTGCACCGAAGCCGCACTTGCCAGCCAAGGGGAATTCGGACAGTTGTAAAACATGGAGCAGTCAACCCCGGTCCTTTTGGAGCGCACCAGCCAGCCCCGTTATCCCAACGGGGAGCGAAAACTCGCCCGGAATGTGTTTATGCAGGTGACGTGGGGGCTGCTGGCGCTGACGGCACTGGCGCAGCTGTTTCTGCTGGTCTGGCTGGATGTGATGTCCTGACGGCCACGAGCGAGTGATAACTGGGCGCGCGGGCCTGAAAAACGGTTTCGTGCTCGAGCGGCCATCGGGCGGCGGGATCGATGTGCCACGCGGGCAGATCCGGGAACAAGGCGGTGACGGCGCGGAAATATTCGCCATGATCCGTCCGGAAATACAGCCGGGCACCCTCCCCTGTCCGGCGGGCCAGGGTTTCAAAAAAGCGGGCCTGCAGCAGGCGGTTTTTATGATGGCGTTTTTTCGGCCACGGATCGGGAAACAACACCCAGATTTCCCGGAAGGTGACACCCGGGGGCAATGCATCGATCAGTTCGCGGGCCTCGGCTTGGATAAAGTGACAATGGGCGAGCCGGGCGCGCTCAGCCTTGCGCTTGGCCCGGCGGATCCGGTCGCTGATCATGTCCACGCCGACGCAGAAGGCTGCGGGAAATTCCGCGGCATAGCGGGCGAGAAAATGACCGTGCCCGCAGCCGATTTCCAGTGTGAGGACGGCGGTGGCGGGAATGAACGCAGCCAGCTGGGCGCGCAAGGCGGCCTGACGCTGGGCGACGTGTTCGACGAATTCCGGTTTGGGTCCCACGCCCCTCTTTAGGGGCAAGTCAGCAAGGCGGCGCAATCCCGAACACGCCCGGGCCGGGGTTGATCAAGCCTTGGACTTCTTATCCGCGGCGAGAAGCACCATGAGAATGCTGAGGTCCGCGGGGTTCACGCCGCTGATGCGGCCGGCCTGGCCGAGATTGACCGGACGGAATTGCTGGAGCTTCAGGGCGCTCTCGCGGCGCAGTCCGGGAATTTTCAGGTAGTCGACGGAATCGGGCAGCCGGATTTTTTCCACGTCCTTTAGTTTCTCGATCTGCCGCTGTTCGCGTTCGAGGTAGCCACGATAGGTGATGCGATAAAGGGTTTCTTCCCTGACTTCCTTCGGCTGCGCGAGGAATTCAGACGGCAGGACAACGGGTGAGGTGGAGCGCCGAATAGTGTCCGCCCAAGTGCCGCCCTGGATCTTGGTGTTCTCCAAATAAGCCCGCCAGTGCTCCACGGCATGAATCTTACCAGATATTTTATATAAACGACTATCAGTCAATAAATTACATGTTTTTGCGTGGTGATTCAGGCGTAGTTCTGCGCTGCCATGATTAAAAAGCAACCGATGCTCGGCCCGGCTGGTGAACATGCGATAGGGCTCGGTTGTACCCTTGGTCACCAGGTCATCGATCAACACCCCAATGTAGCCCTCGTGGCGCTGGATGATCATCGGCGGTTCTCCCCTCGCCTTGCGGGCGGCGTTCACGCCGGCGACCAAGCCTTGGGCGGCCGCTTCCTCATAGCCCGAAGTCCCGTTGATCTGACCGGCCAGAAACAGATTCTCGACCTTACGGGACTCCAACGACGGAAACATTTGGGTTGGTGGAGCGAAGTCATACTCCACTGCATAGGCCGGTCGAAGCAGGGCTGCCTGTTCCAAGCCAGGAATGCTGTGCACCAAGTCGAGTTGGACATCGAAAGGCAGGCTCGTGGAAAGGCCGTTGATATAATACTCATTGGTGTTCCGGCCCTCTGGTTCGAGGAATAGCAGGTGGCGTGGCTTGTCGGCGAAACGCACGAACTTGTCCTCAATGCTGGGGCAGTACCTCGGCCCCACCCCCACGATCTCGCCTGAATACATGGCTGATTTGTGCAGGTTCTCCCGCACGATCTGCGCTGACACGGGTGTCGTATGGGTCATCCAGCAGGAAACCTGCTCGCTGCCCGGCCTCCAGCCCATCCGGCGCTCCCCCGTCCGTTCCACGTGGAACAAGTCCTCCGGCCCCCGGGTATCGTGGAAGGCAAACAAGGTTGGCTCAGGGTCCCCTTTCTGTTCCTGCAGGCCCGTGAAATTAATGCTCCGGCCGAGGATCCGGGGTGGCGTGCCGGTTTTTAGGCGCAGCAGCTCGATCCCAGCCTCCAGCAGGCTTCCGGACAGGGTTTTGGCGCTGAAGTCCCCTAGCCGTCCGCCCTCGTTCTTGTTTTGGCCGACATGCATCAGGCCGCGCAAAAACGTGCCGGTTGTGATGACCACGGTCTGGCCCAGAAAATCGATATCCAGATTGGTCTGGCAGCCGACGACCTTGCCGTCCTTGAAAATCAGGCCTGTGACCGTGGCTTGAAAGACTTGGAGATTGGGCTGCAACTCGAGTGTGTGCTTCAGGCGAAACTGATAAGCTTTCTTGTCGCACTGGGCTCGCGGCGACTGGACGGCCGGCCCCTTGGATTCGTTGAGCAGCCGGAACTGAATCCCGGTGACGTCCGTGTTGATGGCCATCTCGCCGCCCAAGGCATCAATTTCGCGAACGATCTGGCCCTTGGCCTGGCCGCCAATCGCCGGATTGCAGCTCATCTGGGCGATCGTATCGATATTACCGGTAAGGAGCAGGGTAGAGGCACCCGTACGCGAAGCCGCCAGGCAGGCCTCCACCCCGGCATGGCCGGCTCCACAGACAATCACATCGAATGGCGTTTTATTGAAAATCACGGCGCTATAGATTCCGCATCAAAATAAATATTTTGATATAGTATTATTTTCCTATACAGAAGCTGGCAAACAGGCGATCGAGCACTTGCTCATTGTCGATCTTGCCGGAAATCTGTCCAAAAGCATCGAGCGCGCCACGCAAATCGCTGGCAATCAGTTCAGTATGTGTTTTATCGCGCAGCTTGTGGCTGGCCGCGTCCAGACATTGCCCGGCTTGTCCAAGGGCATGGGCATGGCGGGCGTTGATCGCGATGACTTCATCCCCGGTATCAATCTGGAACGCATCGGCGAGTTTCGCGATTTCCACGTGGAACGAATCAAAGCCGGCGCCAGTGAGCGCAGAGACTTTAACACTGGGAAAATTTTGCGGCAGCGGTGCATGGCCGGCGGCCGGCAGGTCGGTCTTGTTGAAAACGGCGATCGTGTTGGCCGGTGAAAGCCGGGTGGCGATCGCGGCCGGCAAAACGGGCAGGGGACGCGTCGCATCGATCACCCACAGGAAAAGATCAGCGGCGGCAGCCTGCTCGAGCGTCTTGTCGATGCCGCGTTTCTCGAGGGAGGAAGGGCTCGCATTCAATCCGGCGGTGTCGATCAAACGCAGCGCGTGAGGTCCAACCAGGATCGTTTCCTCGAGGTAGTCGCGCGTTGTGCCCGGCTCCGGACTCACGAGTGCGCGCTCCCGGCCGACCAGGCGGTTGAGCAGGCTGCTTTTGCCGGCGTTGGGTTCGCCGAGGATAACGGTCTTTATTCCGTCGCGGAGCATGGCGCCGTAATGACTGGTCGCGAGCAGCCGGTTTGTGTCCGTCTTCAATTGCTCCAGTTCGCGCAAAACGGCCTGCCGGTTCTCCACGGGCAGGCCTTCCTCGGGAAAATCAATGTAAGCCTCAATTTCTGCCAAAACACTGACCAACTGTGAGATAAGCGATTCCATCTGCCGCCCGAGAGAGCCGCGCAACTGTTGATTGGCGGCCAGCAGGGCCCGTTCGCTGCGGGCGTGGATCAGGTCCATCACGGCCTCGGCCTGGCTGAGATCCATCTGGCCATGCAGAAAGGCGCGCTTGCTGAATTCGCCCGCCTCGGCGGGCCGGCAACCGCGGGCGAACAGGTCCTCCAGGATTTTTTGCGCGATGAAAGGATTGCCGTGGCAGGAAATCTCCACCGTGTCCTCGCCAGTAAAGGAATGGGGCGCGGCGAAAAAAGTGAACAGCACATCGTCCACCAGCTGGCCCTGCGTATTCTTGTAGTCTGCCCGCCGGGCAGACCGGGGCGGGGGAGTCTGGCCGAAAATTCCCTTCACCAACGTCGCGACCTGCGGACCGCTGGCGCGCACCACCGCGATGGCGGAGGTGCCGGCGGGCGTGGCCAGCGCGGCAATGGTGTCTGACAGGAACGACATCGTCCCACGCAAGCGAACGGCCCCCTGATGGCAAAAGGGAAAATTGCCCACGCGAACCGGCGCGGGCTGGCAAAAAAACGCGCGCCGGAGAAGCGCGCGTCGTGGGGAGCAGCGGGGGGCTTACTCGTCGCTGTCGGCCGTGACGGACTCGCCGCCCTTCACGGTCACCTTCTCAAGGATGCCGGCCTTCACTTTTGCGGCGAGCGCCGCATTGCTGCGGAGAGCCTCCTTGGCGGCCTCGCGACCCTGGCCGACGAGTTCGCCATTGAAGGCAATCCACGCGCCCTTCTTCTCGAGCACCTTGTGGTCAATGCCGAGATCGATGAGCGAGCCGGTGGAGGAGATGCCCTCGTCGTACATGATGTCGAACTCGCACTCGGTGAACGGTGGCGCGACCTTGTTTTTCACGACCTTGATCTTGGTGCGGTTGCCGATGACCTTGCCGTCGGGCGTCTTCAGCTGGTCCTTGCGGCGGATGTCGATGCGGACCGACGAGAAGAACTTCAGCGCCCGGCCGCCGGAGGTCGTCTCGGGGTTGCCGAACATCACGCCGATCTTCTCGCGGATCTGGTTGGTGAAAATGCACACGCAGTTCGTCTTGCTGACGACGGAGGTGAGCCGGCGCATCGCCTGGCTCATGAGGCGGGCCTGGCTGCCCATCGTCATGTCGCCCATCTGGCCGTCGAGCTCGGCCTTGGTGATCAGCGCGGCGACGGAATCGAGCACGATGAGGTCGATGCTGTTGGAGCGGATGAGGGTCTCCATGATGTTGAGCGCATCCTCGCCGGAGTCGGGTTGCGAAACCAGCAGGTCGTCGAGGCTGACACCGACAACGCGGGCGTATTTCGGGTCGAGCGCGTGCTCGACGTCGATGAAGGCGGCGAGGCCGCCCTGGCGCTGGGCCTCGGCGATGGCGCTCAGGCAGAACGTGGTCTTGCCGGAGGACTCCGGCCCGTAGATCTCGATGATACGGCCGCGGGGCAGGCCGCCGACGCCGAGGGCGAGGTCGATGGCGAGCGAGCCGGTGGAAAGCGTCTCGACCTTCATCTTGGCATTGCTGCCGAGGCGCATGATCGAGCCCTCGCCGAACTGCTTGGTGATGCTCGAGACGGCGAGTTCGATGTTTTTCTCGCGGGCCGGATTGGCGGATTTCTCGGCGGGGGCGACGCGGGATTCGGATTTGGCGGCTTTGGACATGGGTATCGTGTTTGAGTGGTTAAAGGGGCAGCATACAGCAGGGCGCTGACAACAGTATGTCAGGAGACTTCATTCGTGCCGGCGGCCGGGCAAGTGCGGAGTGGAGAAAAAACCGCCTAAACTCAGGCGGCGCGCCTCAGGCACCGGGGGTCGCCGGTTTGTTGAAGCCGAAGGCGAACCACACCGCCAAAGCCATGAACAGGAAGCTCACGGCGTAGTTCCACTTGAGTTTTTCCCCGAGGACCAGCCAGGCAAAGCCGACGAACACCACCAGGGTGATGACCTCCTGGATGATCTTCAGCTCGTAGCCGGTGAACTTGCCGTAGCCGATCCGGTTGGCCGGCACCATCAGGCAGTATTCGAAGAAGGCGATGCCCCACGAGATCAGGATGGCGGCCCAGAGGGGCTTGTCGTTGTGGTGCTTCAAATGCCCGTACCAGGCATAGGTCATGAAAACATTGGAAAGGCAGAGCAGGATAATGGTGCGCATGCCCCGGCATCATGGGGGTCGTCCGCCGCACCGCTACGCCAAAATTATTCCGTCAGCGCATAGACCGCGAACGAGGCCAGCCAGTGCGCACGGTTGAAGTCATTGGCGTCGATCATCGGCAGGGCGGCTTCCAGGTGGCGCACGGCGGCCTCACGGGCGCGCTCCTGCCGCGGATCGGATTGCGCCAGCGAAAGGGCGAGGCGCCGCCAGCACCAGGCGCGGTTGAGGTTGAGCCCGATGAGATGTGCGATCTTGGGGTCGGAGGGATTGCTCACGCGGACCGGGGTGAAGAGCTTGACCGGCTCGCCCGTGTGGAGGTTCGGCAGGAAGCGGCTCAGCCACCGGCTGAAATTGTCCGGCGGCAGGACGGCGGCCATCACCTCGGCCTCGGTCAGGGCCGGCGACAGGAAATCCTCCCCGGAGGGCTCCCAGCGCGCGCCGTAGTCGGTGTCGTGGCCGAACCAGTAGGCCATGCGGCTCGTGCAGAAAAGCTTCAGCTCCTGGTCATCGGCCGTGCGGGCGTAGTCGAGGGCGAGTTTGACGGCAAAGGCGGTGTTGTTGTGCACGCCATGGCGGATCGGGTGGTTGAGGGCGGGCAGGTAGGAGAGCAGGCCGTCGCGCACCGCCGTGACCAGGGGGGCGAGATTCTTTGCCAGCGCCGGGGCATGGCGCAGCAGTTCCTCGGCGAGCTTGAGCAGCCAGGCCCAGCCGTAGGGGCGCTCAAAAAAGCCCCGGCCGGGCGCCAGGAAATAAGCGGCCTCCACCGCGATATTATCCGCCGACAGGTGCTCGCGCAGCAGGCGGTCGATCTCGGCGCGCTCCGGCAGTTCGGGAAAAAGCCGGGCCAGCCGGGCCAGCATGCAGTGCTGGTGCACACAGGAATGCCAGTCATAGCTGCCGTAAAAAGCCGGGTGCAGCTCGCGCGGGGTCCGCGCATCGGCGCGGTCGTTCAGCGCGTGGGTCAGCAGGTGCGGATACTCGCGGCGGACATTCGTGAGGCCCAGCCGGGCGAACTCGGAGGCCTGGTCGGGCGAAAGGGTGGGGAAGGAAGTGGGCACGGACGGTCAGACTAGACGAAGTAAAAGTTTAAGTTGAAGAAGAAACCTTGCCGCATAAGTTGTGCCGATCCCAAACTTCCGCCCAACAATGAAAATCAAAGCCTATCTTAAGCCGTCCTGCGGCTGGTCCAACGGCGTCCGTGCCATCATGCGCAAGCACGGCCTCGAGTTTGAGGACATCGACATCATCAACGTCCGCGCGAACTACGAGGAGATGGTGCGCAAGTCCGGCCAGCCGCTTTCGCCCTGCGTCGAGATCGACGGCGTGATGCTCGCGGACATTTCCGGCGAGGAGGTCGAGAACTATATGCTCGCGAACAACCTCGTGAAGGCCAGCGCGGCCCCGGTCGCGGTCGCCACCAACGCCGGCTGTTCCGACGAGGAACACGCCCGACAGCAGGCCAAGCCCGTGCGGTTCTTCTGATGAAGCTTGAGAGCTGAAACCTGAGACCTGAAAAACGCAGGGCCGGTCGCAGACCGGCCCTTTGCTTTTCGCTGGCCCGACCCGGGTCTCAGGTCTCAAATTTCAGGTCATGCCCTCGAAACCCCTCCCCGGTTCCTCCGGCGAAGTGCTGACCGATCTCCCGTCGGCCTACCAGCCGCACGCGGCGACGGGCCTGCTGCACCTGCCGCGGTTCCTGGCGAAGTGCACATATGTGAAGACCCACGGCGCGCTGCCGGCGAGCTACGCCAAGAATTACAAGCGCGGCATGGACCGCTTCCTCTGCCTGCACCTCGGCATCGACCCGGCCGCCGTGGAGAAAATCGTGCTCGAGTCCGCCACCGACGAAGAAATCGAAGCGAAGCTGAAGACGTTGCTCCCCGCCGACGTTCGCGCGGCGAAGTGGAACCGCGAATATGTGCAGAAGGGCATGACACCCAGCGGGCGCGATTTCCTGAAGGAGGCGCTGACCAACATGGGCTGCGCCGACCGGGTGGACCAGATCGTCAGCGTCGTGGATTTAATTGAATTTGACGAAGGCCGGATTGAGTAAGCGGCGACCAGCCTTCGCCAAGGCTACGGCTGGCAGGCGAAAGCCGGATCGAATAACCCGCCGGCCGGCTACACTTGGGGCCGGGGCTTGCGCGGCAGCCAGCGGGGGACGGCGCGCCGGTAATCCTCATACATGGCGCCAAACTGCCGGCGCAGGGCGTCCTCCTCGTAGCCTAGCACAAAGAGGTGCACAACGCAGGTGAGGCAGATCAGGTAAACCAGGATATGGCTGGAACGGAAAAACAGCGTCTCGCCGGCGACCAGCGCGAGCACGCCCAGATACATCGGGTTGCGCACCCATTTGTAGGGTCCGCGCCAGACGAGCCGCTTGGGCGGATCAAAGGGCGCGGGCGTGCCCTGGCCGCGGAAGGCGAACAGCCACAGGCAGTGCAGATAGACCGCGGCGCCGACGGCAAACACCGCGGCGCCGGCCATGTGATGCCACGCCCACGCCTCGGGCCAGTGTGCGCGGCGCTCAAACCACTTGAACGGCGCCCAGCCGACGACGGTGCCGGGCACGAGCAGGGTGAAGAGCAGGTTCTTGAACAGGAGCCAGAGGGTCTTCATGGCACAGGCGGAACCTGCAAAATCAGATCAGCGCCGAGCGAGCCTAGGCCCACGCCGTGGTGGTGGCGCAGCATCTCGATGTTCTCGCGCACCAGCGCCCCCATGCTGGCGCAGCGTAGGTAGCGGGGAGACTTGAAGTGTTCGGCGAGGCCCTCGCGCAGGGTCTGGACATTCTCCTCCGGCGCGATCGGGTCGCGCTCCATCGCGTCCAGCAGCGCGCCGAGGCGCGGGGCGGTGATCTCGGCGCGGGCCAGCATCATGGTCTGCTCCTCGCGCTGGTACTGGAGCGCGGTCTGGGGGTGCAGGTGCTTGGCGCAGAACTGGGCGAGTTTGGTGTTCTCCTTGAAGAACTGCGGCAGGTAGAAGTTTTTCCGGCCGTGGTGCGACTGCTGGTCGAAATCCATCGCCCGGATGCGCACCTGCCAGCCCTCAAAGTCGGGCGTGAGCACGACGACGTAGTTGTAGCTGCGCATGTCGCCGAGCAGGCGCACGAAGCAGCGCTCGTTGAACTTCACCAGCTCCTTGGCGATGCGGATGGGCTTGAGCTCGCGGTTGTCGAGCCAGCGGGCGCTGAAGATGTCGCCCGGCACACCCGCGATGTGCTCCTCGACGAGGGTGTTGCCGTGGGTGATGAAATTGAGGCGGTTGGGGGAAAGCAGGTGTTCGAGCTCGAGGCCGTAGATGCGCGAGGCGTCGGCCTTCTTGATGTAGAAGTAGTCGGGATTGTCGTTGAAGGCGTTGACGATCCGGATGCGGAAGGGCGTGGAATTGCCAAAGCTGCAGAAATCCACGCGGTCGATGTAGAGGTGCTGCATCACCGAGAAATCACCGTCCACCCGCAGCAGGGCGTAGATGCGCTTGAGGTCCTCGTTCAGCGCGGGGATGTCCTCGGCCTGGTAGGCGACGGATTCCCACAGGGTGTTGCGCCCCTCGCTGTCCATCAGCGGATGGGCCTCGTGGAAGTGGCGCAGCCGTTCGTAGGTGACCGGCAGGTCGCGCTCGCGCCGGAATTTCTGCAGGTAGGCGCGCAGGTCGGTACCGATGGGGTAGCTCGGTTTTTTGCGCGTGCGAAACGGGGCCTGCGAAGCAGTGGTCTCTTCCATCCGCCGCGCAGCTTAGCCGGGGCGGGCGGCCGTGGCAACACCGGCGTGGACCGGTCGCGCCCGCTGCTCAGGTGTTGCGTCGGGGGGGAGCCCGGTTTGTCGTCCGGGGCATGTCCGTGCGTTTAAAACTGCCCGCCCTGTCCCCGCCCGCCCGCTGGCGCACGGTCCGGGTGCTGGTCATGCTGGGGTTCATCCTTCTGATCGGGCGTCACTGGCATTCCTTCTATGGGTTCACCTCGTTCCTGCAGATCGACCGGCTGGTGGCCGCGGAAATCATTCCGGCCTTGCGCGGCGGGCCGATCTACATCCATCCGGGTGAAGGATCTTACGATGGGTGTTACTATGTGCAGATTGCCACCAGTCCCGGGTTGAAGGATCCGGCGCTGCGCACAGCGATTGATGATGCGGGTTATCGCGCCCGGAGAATCCTGCTGGGGGCGGTGGCGTGGGTGCTGGGTGGCGGGGATCCGGCCTGGATTGCACACGCCTACGCCTGGCTCAACGTAGGGCTGTGGTTTGTCCTGGCGGCGGTGTTGTGGCGGATGTTTCCGGTCGCGGACTGGCGGGCAACCCTGGCGTGGGCGCTCATGCTCGCGAGCGCGGGCGTGCTGTTCAGCGTTCGCTTCGCGCTCACGGATCTCGCGGCCCTGGTGCTGACGGTCGCCGCCCTCTTGCTCGTCGAGGGACGCCGGCATGGGTCCGCGGCGGTGCTGGTGGGGTTGTCCGGCCTGGCCCGGGAAACCGGGATTCTGGGTGCGGCGGCCTTGCTGGCGGATCGGCCGGCGACCGGTGGGGCCGTGCTCAGGCTGGCCGGCCGCCTGGTGCTCTGTGTGCTACCCTTGGTGCTCTGGCTGCTCTATGTGCGCCATGCCCTCGGTGGCACCAGCACGGGGCAGCGTAATCTGGCCTGGCCCTTGGTCGGGTGGGTGGGCCGCTGGCAGGAACTGGCCCAGGCGGCCGACGAAAATCTCAGCCCGCGGGTTTACTTGCAGAGCTTCCTGGAGCACATCGCGCTCTCCGTTCAGGCGGCCTACCTGCTGCTTCGTCCCAAAAGAAACGACCCTTGGTGGTGGACCGGTGCGAGCTATGTCCTGCTTCTTGTCTGCATGGGACCTGCCGTCTGGGGTGGTTATCCGAATGCCGCGTCCCGGGTCCTGCTGCCGCTGACCCTGGTCTTCAATGTGCTGGTGGTGCGGCGGCGCGCCACCCTGGGCTGGCTGCTGGCGGGCAACCTGTCGGTCTTCGCCGGTTATCACAGCCTGGAAGTAACGCCAGATCGCGCGCATGAACTGCCGTCGCACAGCACCTGGAGGAACTGGCAGCTGTTGGAAAGTGACGACCGCTGGGCCGTGGCGGAATGGAATTCGAAACACCGCTGGGCCTGGTGCGCCGGGGCCGGGGGGCTGACGATTTCGGTCTGGCCGCATGCGGGTCCGCGGCAGCTGCAATTGGAATTGAAGGGCATAACCCCGCGTGAACTCCGGGTGCTGCATCTTGGCCGGGAGGTCTGGCGCGGGGAGATCGGCACGCGTCCGCAGTGGATCACCTTGCCGGAGTTGCCGTCGGTTGACGGAAAAATATCCCTTGAGCTGCGCAGTGACAGTCCGCCTGTGAAGGAAGGAAATTGGATCTACGACCGGCAGCTGTCCTTTGCCTGCTTTGGGGTCCGGACGCTCGAACCCTGACCCCGGGCGCGATCACGCCAGCAGCCGTTCGCATAGCGCGATGAGCCGCGTGCGCAGCGGCTGGCTGCGCTCGGCGAAGGCGCGCTGGTGCGCTTCGTATTCGGCGCGGCCCGCCGGTGACTCGATCGCGATGGGCGCATAGCCCAGGGCGCGGAAGTCATACGGGCTGGCGCGCATGTCGACCTCGCGGATATCCCGGGCAAGCGCGAAACAGTCGGCCGTAAGCTCGCTCGGGGTGAACGGCGCGAGTTTGAACGCCCATTTGTAGAGGTCCATGTTCGCGTGCAGGCAGCCGCGCTGCTCGAATTGCGCGGCGGTGGCGCGTTCGGGCTGCAATTTGTTCAAGGGCCGGGCGGGGGCCGTGAAAAACCGGAAGGCATCGAAGTGCGAGCAGCGGATCGGCTGGGCCTCGACGATGCGGGCCAGCTCGTCCGGCGGGAAACGCAACGGCCATTGGTTGTGTCGGACCTCATCGGGGGTCTGTCGGTAGACCATCGCCCACTCGTGCAGGCCGTAGCAGGCGAATTGCGGCGGACGCTCGGCGGTGCTGCGCAGCAAGCCCACGATCCACGCGAGGCTGTCGCGGCGCTTCGGCTCAAAGGCGGCGGGGTTCAACGTCACGCCTCCTTCGCTCTCGTGATACTCCGGCCATTGCAGGTAGTCGTGCGCGGCTTCGCCCCGCAGCACGACATCCGGGCCGGGGTGCCAGCGGCGCAGCCAGCTCGCGCGGAAGCGGTAGTATTCGAACAGGAAATCCTCCACCGGGTGTTTCTCCCCGCGGCCCTGCCGGGCCTGGTGCGGATCAGTCCACAACCGGACGCGCTGCTCGTGCGCGAACCGGCGGGCGAGCCAGTCGGCCTCGGGCAGGTGAACGATGACGGCGGCGGCAACCATCAGGGCCAGACGATGACGGCGGTGCCGGCGATGATCAGGGTGCAGCCGACCGCGGTTTTCAGGGTGAGGGATTCGCCGAGCACCAGGGCGGCGAGAATCAGGGTCAGGGCCAGGCTGGATTTGTCCACGGCGCTGACGAGCGAGGCGGAGCCCGCCTGCAGGGCCTTGAAGTAGAAAAGCCACGATGCACCGGTGGCGAAGCCGGACACGACGAGGAAACCGAGCGAAGCGCGCGGGATGGTCGCGACCGCACTGAGGTTGCCCTGCAGCGCGACGACCACCCACGCGAGCACGAGCACCACGACGGTGCGGACGGCCGTGGCCACATTGGAATCAACGCCTTTCACGCCCAGCTTGGCGAGAATGGCGGTTAGGGCGGCGAAGACCGCCGAGAGCAAAGCATAAGTCCACCACATGCCCCGACTATGGCGGAAACTCAGCGGCCTGCCAGCAGCAAGCGGCGCACGCCCTCGATCGGTGGCGCGGTAATGAAGGTCAAGGTCACCGGCCAGCGACGGGTCGCAACCAGGGTCTGGAGCAGGGAGGCAGCAGGCCCGCGGTTGAGCAGGGCGCCGCTTGCGCCGCAGGGCACGGTGGTCGCGCCGAACAGCTTCGCGGTGACGAGCTGCGCCAGTCCGACCAGGTCGCCGAGCGCTTCCGTGAGCGCGGTTTGCGCAGGGGCGCAATTCTGCGCGGCCAGCTCGACGACGCGCGGCGCGAAGGCCGCGATCACGGCATTGGCCGTCGGGTCGTTGTATAAAAAACGGGAGTTGGCGGCGTAGTCGGCGAGGCCCGTGTGGGCCTGCAGGGCTGCGCCCAGACCGGCCGGCGGGGCCCAGCCTTGGAGTTCCAGCAGCGCTTGGGTAATGCCGCGCCGGCCGAGGTCGAAGCCGCTGCCGGCGTCGCCGATTTTCCAGCCGAGTCCACCGGCGTAGTGGATGGAACCGTCGGGTGCGCGCGCGGCGACAAACGAGCCGGTGCCGGAATGCAGCACGAGTCCGGGCGCGCCGCCCGTGGCCAGTTCCAACACGGGAAGGGAGTCTGCCGCGACTGTAACCTCGCCATAGTTTTTCAGGCCGGAGGCGATTTCCTGCCAGGTGATCGCTGAACCCGCCATGTAGAGATTCGTCGCGGCAATTTTCGATTTTTGATTATCGATTTTCGATTGGCCGAGCAGGGCGGTCAGGCCGGCCTGCAGGATTTCCCGCGCCTGTTGTGGGCCGCACTGGCTCGGGTTGCAACCGGGCGCGGTGTGGGTGGCGACGGTCTTCCCGGCGGAATCGAGGAGGATGAGCTCCGTCTTGGTGCCGCCACCGTCCACGCCGATCCGCCAGCTCATGCCAGTTGGCGGCTGAGCCGGCCCTTGTATTTTTTGCCGAGCTCGCGGTTGTAGGCGATGGCGTCGGGCATGTTCTGGCTGCGGAGAATGGGCAGGGGATGGCCGCCGGCCTTAAGCCACTCGATCGTTTCCAGCATGAGGAGGTTGAGCAGGGTGGCGCCGATCAGGGTCGAGGTGGGTCCGGCCATGACACCGTCAACCACCGGGGCGATGGCGTCGCCGGGCAGGCCGAGATTATCGAGGGTGTAGTCGGCGATCTCGTGGAGTTTCTTTCCGCCGGGGTGGACGGTGGCGGTCTTTTTGGCCATTTCCACGCTGGTGAGGGCGACGACGTTCATCTGCTTCTGCTTGGCGTAGAGGGCGACCTCGATGGGGGAGGCGTTCTTGCCGGAGTTGGAGATGACGATGATGGTCTCGCTGGCGAGCAGGCCATGCTGGCGGTCGTAACGCTCGGCGAGCTTGGTGCCGTAGCCGACCATGTTCTCAATGAAGCCGCCGGTCGGGTCGAAGAGGCCGCTGACGCAGACGAGGCCACCGGCGCGACCGATGATCTCGCGGCCGATGACTTCGCTATGGCCGCTGCCGAAGGTGTGGATCACGCCGCCCTGGGCGACGGACTGGCCGAGGACGGTGCCGAGCTTCTTCAGCGTGGGGGCGTTGGTTTCACGGGCCCGGGCGAGCAGGGCGGTGGCGGTGGCGTAATAATTGTCAGCGATGGTGGCCATGGGTCGGTGGGGGAAGCCGCCGGACCCAAACACATCGCGGCACCGACGGCAAGGGTCTGGGCGACGTGATGACTTACGCTTCCCAGCGGCCGTAGATGCCGCAGGGGAGGATTTTGCCGTCGCGCTGGACCGGCAGGCCGACCTCACCGCCGTGGATGCGGCCGCCCGCGTCGTGCAGCAGACCGTCGAGGAGGTTGATGACGACGGAAGGCGAGAGGCGCGCAGTGTAGGCGTTGATCAGGAAAAATACGGGGCGGTCGCTCAGCACCTGCTTGCACTCGTTGAGCAGGTTCCAGAGGTGGTCCTCGAGTTTCCACATCTCGCCGGTGCTGCCGCGCCCGTAGGTCGGCGGGTCCATGATGATGGCGTCGTACTTGCGGCCGCGCTTGATCTCACGGCGCACGAATTTCAGGCAGTCGTCGGTGATGTAGCGCACCGGGGCCTCGGCCAGGCCGGAGAGCGCGGCGTTCTCCTTGCACCACTTCACCATGCCCTCGGCGGCGTCCACGTGGCACACGCTGGCCCCCGCGGCGGCGGCGGCAACCGAGGCCGCGCCGGTGTAGCCGAAGAGATTGAGCACGCTCACCTCCCGGCCGGCGGCCCGGGCGTCCTTGATCTTCCGGGTGAACCAGTCCCAGTTCACCGCCTGTTCGGGGAAGAGGCCGGTGTGCTTGAAGCTGGTCGGGTGGATCTTGAAGGTCAGCGGGCCGTAGCGGACGGTCCAGTGCTCGGGCAGCTTCTGGCGGTATTCCCATTTGCCGCCCCCCGTCTCGCTGCGGTGGTAGAAGCCGTCCCAGCCGGTCCAGGTCTTGCCGCCGGACTTCGGCCAGATGATCTGCGGGTCGGGCCGCACGAGGGTGTAGGGGCCCCACTGCTCCTGCTTCATGCCATCGCCGCAGTCGAGCAGGCGGTAATCCTGCCAGCGGTCGGCGACGATGAGGCCGGGGCGGTCGATGATCATGGGACGAGGCTTGGGGATGGCCGGGTGTGGTGCAACCCCGGACCCGTTCAGTAGGTTTCGTTCTTCGCCGTGCCCTGCTCCAGCTCGTCCATGGTCTGCAAAAATTCCTTTTCGAGATCGAGGTCATAGAGCTTCGCCAGCACGAGCACGCTCCAGAAGCAGTCGCTCAGCTCGTGGGCGAGTTTCCGGTCCACGTCGGCGACGGTCCGCGCGCCCGCCTTGGCCATGACCAGCTTCATCAGGTCGCCGACATCGACCACGAAGCCCTGCATGATTTCCTCGCGGGTCCAGGTGCGGCCGGTGCGGCGCTGTTCATAGGCGGCGAAGCACTGGCGGATCTGCAGGGCGCGGGCGGAGAGCTGGGAGAGTTCCATGACAGGGATGTAACACGGATCGGGCGGATTACACGGCGGATTTCCATTTGCGACCCGGCGCGGGTTGGGTGTAATGAAGGCACCCCAACCCCCGTCCCCGCATGACCACCTCTTCCCGCCGCGCTTTTCTGAAAACCGCCACGCTGGCCACCGCCGGCACCCTGTTGAGCGCTCGCTCCTGGGGGCAGGTGGCCGGGGCCAATGGCGACGTGCGCGTGGCGGTCGTCGGCCTCAACGGCCGGGGCCGAAACCATCTCACGAGCCTGCGCGCCGTCCCCGGGGTGCGCATCGTGGCGATCTGCGATGCGGACACCGCGGTGCTCGACCGGGTGGCGGCCGAGCTGGCCAAGGCCGGGCTCGCGCCGGAAAAATTCACCGATGTGCGGACGCTGCTGGTCTCGGCCCAGGTCGACGCCATCACCATCGCCACGCCGAACCACTGGCATTCACTCATGGGCATCTGGGCCTGTCAGGCCGGCAAGGACCTCTACGTGGAAAAACCCGTGTCGCACAACATCTGGGAAGGACGGCAGTTGGTCCGGGCCGCGCGGATTTATGACCGGGTGGTCCAGGCCGGCGTGCAGATCCGCTCGGGCGAAGGACTGAGGGAAGCGGTGCAGTGGGTGCGGGCGGGCCAGCTCGGCAAAATCACCGCCGCGCGCGGCTTCTGCTACAAGCGCCGCAAAAGCATCGGCCGCACCACCGGGCCGCAGCAGGTCCCCGCGACCGTCAACTATGACCTGTGGCTCGGGCCGGCGCCGGACGAGGCGCCGCGCCGCGGGCGCTTCCATTACGACTGGCACTGGTTCAACGCCTACGGCAACGGCGACGTCGGCAACCAGGGCATCCACCAGATGGACGTGGCCCGCTGGTTCCTCGGGGAGGCCGGGCTGCCGCGCCACACGCTCAGCATCGGCGGGCGGCTCGGCTACACCGATGACGGCGAGACGCCCAACACGCAGGTTGTCATCCACGATTATGCGACCGCACCGCTGATCTTCGAGGTGCGCGGCCTGCCGGCGGTCGCGGACCCGAACGAGGGCCAGCCCGGGGTGCCGGGCGCGGAGGCGGCCGGGGCGCTGGCCGCCTCCATGGACAAATACCACGGGGTCTCGATCGGCAACATCATCGATTGCGAGGGCGGCAGCGTGGTGACCGGCAGCTATTTTTCCGCCACGGCCTACGATCGCGACGGCAAGGTGCTGCGCGAATTCAAGGGCGAGGACCGGCACATGCAGAACTTCATCGACGTGGTGCGCAGCCGGAAGACCGCCGACCTTTATGGCCCGATCGAGCAGGGACATGTGTCCAGCGCGTTGTGCCACCTCGGCGGCATCTCGCATGCCCTCGGTCGCGCCACCCCGGCGGGCGAAACGCGGGAACGCACCAAGGGCGACCCTGCGCTGGCCGAGGCTTACGGCCGGATGGCCGGGCACCTCGCCGCCAACCACGTGGATCTCGACCGGACGCCCGCCGTCCTCGGCGCCCCGCTGGCGCTCAACCCGGCGGCTGAGCGTTTCACCGGCGAAGGAGCCGCCGCGGCCAACGCGCTGCTCACCCGGGCCTATCGCCCGACGTACACCGTGCCCGACCTGACCTGATCGGCTACGACCGCGCGTCACGCCACCGGCGCAGCCGGGTGCCCAGCAAGGCCGGGACGATCAGGGGAACGGACATCACGGCGAAGGCGATCAAGCCGAGCGGCAACAGGTTGGCGGTGGGATTCCGGATGAACGCCACGAGGGCCTGGCCCAACGCGAGGCCGATCGGCCAGCGCCACAGCCGGCCGGGAAAAAAATAGCCCAGCGCCAGGGCGGTGAATCCGAACAAGGGATAAGCCAGCTGAAAGTAATACGGTGAGTCCCACGCCTCCTTGCGGTGGCCGAGGTGCATGACCAGAAGCCAACCAGCCGCGCCAGCGACCAAGGCCACCAGCCAGCCCGGCCACGCGGAGCGGGGCGGGGTGAGCAGGGGCGGCTCGGCGGGCTCGCTCATGTCCCGTAGAGCCGGTCGCCAAAATCACCGAGGCCCGGCAGGATGTATTTCTTCGCGTTGAGGGCCCGGTCGAGCGCGCCCGCATGAATCGGCACGGTCGAATGGGCCTTGTCCATGGCCGCCACGCCCTCGGGGGAGGCGACGATGCAAACGAAGGCGACTTCCTTCGCCCCCGCGGCCTTGACGACGTCGATGGCCTGCGCGGCGGAACCGCCGGTGGCGAGCATCGGGTCCACCACGACCACACGCTTGCCGTCGAGCGGGGGCAGTTTGCAGTAATAGCTGCGGGCGATGGCCGTGGTGTGGTCGCGCTCCAGCCCGACGTAGCCGATCGAGACGTCGGGGAAGATATCCTGGAAGGGCTGCACCATGCCGAGGCCGGCGCGCAAGATCGGCACGACCACGAGCTGCCGCGAGAGCACGCGGCCGGTCATCGGCTCCATCGGCGTCTCGATTTTTTTCTCCTCGAGCGAAAGATCGCGCGTGGCCTCGAGCGCGAGCAGCAGCGAGATCTGGTAGCTGAGAGTGCGGAACAGCGCGGGCTTGGTGGTCTTGTCGCGCAGGTGGGTCAGCACATGGGCGCCGAGCGGGTGGTGCAGGACATGGAGCGGCATGGCGGTGGGAAGCAGAGGACAGATGTCAGAGGACAGAGAACTGAACAAGCCCAACCTAGACCTCGGAATAACAGAGACTAGGGATTCAGGATCAGCGTGTGTTGCACCGGTCCGGGCAACAGGGGTGTGGGCTCGCCTTTCACCCAGGCGGCATGGCCGGCACGATAGTAAGGGGAGAGCGGGTGGCCGCTCTGGCCGCCGGGCATGTGGAAAATTCCCTCGGCCTCACGGCCCGGTGACACCACCAGCCGTTCGCTGGCTCCCTGCGTGGGGCTTTGCACGCGGGGCATGTCGGCCCCGCCGGGCAGCGGCTCGGCGGGCAGGTTGAGGCAGCGGGCGAGCGGGCCGGGCAGGAAACGGCTGAACGGGTGTCGCATGCGCAGGGTGTTGTGCCCGCCCCAGGTGAAGCGGGCGGGAGTCACGCCCGCGTGGTCGATCTCGGCGAGCACCTCATCCGCGGCGGCGAGTAGCAGGGCGTTCCATGAAGGGTACGCGGGGTTGAGCAGGCGGTCGGGCTGGTCATGGGCCAGCTGCCAGACGGCGTCCTCATACTGGAACTTCAGGTAGCTAAAGCCGGTATCGGCCTCGCGGGCCTGCTCGAAGAAGGGGGCCAGCGCATGCTTGATGACATTGAGCCGCCAGGCGCGCACAATCCGGTAGGCGGCGGAATCGGGGCTGGCGTGACCGTTCCAGCTGCGGACGGCGTCGCGCAACTGGCCGCGGTCGCCTTTTTCGGCGACCGCGGCGTCAGTCAGCGTGGCGAGCAGGAACTGCTGCCAGCGCTCGAGGAACACGGCCCGGTCATCGAGCTGGATGGCAAGCAGGTCCGGCGGCGTGGCTTTTTTCCCGGCAACGAGCTGGCGGAGGTCGTCGCGGATCTGCCGGCCGCGCGGGCCGTCGTCGTAGCCGCCATCGCCAAGACGGGCGTAGGCCTCGCCGCCGAGCAGGCGCTGGTTGGCCGTCGACAGCAGACCGTCGGGCGGATTGAGGATCGCGGGAATCTCCCCGGGCGACAGCCACCCGTCCCACCTGCGGTCGCCATAGCCCCACGAGACCGGGAAACGCCCGTCATAGCCGACGCGCCGCGGGATCCTGCCTGTCAGCGTCCAGGCAATCGCGCCGGTGCGGTCGGCGACGACCAGGTTTTGATTGGGCATGCCGACATGATGGGCAATCGCCACGGCCTCCGCTGCGGTGGCCGCGGTCTCGAAGTTGAGCACATCAAGGTTGGTGGCGGCGGGATCATGGGCGCTCCAACGGAGCGCGAAGTGCCGGCCCTTGCCGGGGTTGGCGAAAATCGGCCCCCATTCGGTCCAGCGCACCATGAAAGCCACGGGCGCGCCACCCTTGACCTTGATGGGATCCGCGCGCTCCTCGATCTCCGTATTGCCGTGGGGCGTGCGGTAGAAAAGATCCGCGGTGGTCTCGGTCTCGACCGAGACGACATCAACGGTGTCGACATTGGAGGTGGTATAGCCCCACGCGATGTGGCCGTTGCTGCCCGCGACCAGCGCGGGAATGCCGGGCAGCGTGACGCCGACCAGGCGGTGGGCTCCCCCGGCGGCATCGGTCCAGGCCAGCACGGCCCGATACCAGATGTGGGGCACGCTGAGGGTGAGATGCATGTCGTTCGCGAACAGTGCCGCGCCGCTGGCCGTATGGATGCCCGCGACGGCAAAGCTGTTGGACCCGGGGAAGAAGGCCTCGGCAGACCGGGCCGGACCGGCGGCGGAGGTTGCGGCCGGGGGCTTGAGTCGCAAGGGAGGCAGGGGGGCGGGCGGGAAAGTGCTGCCGTCGAGAGCCGCATCCCACGAGGTGCCGCGCGGGGCGAAGAAATTCACGGCCGCCTGGCCGAGGGTCTGCCGCAGGGCAGCGAGGCTGAGCTCGAAGTTGCCCGTCGAGTCCTGCAGGTCGAACCACATGGCATAGACCACGAGGAAGCTGTCCTCGGCGCGCCACGGTTGCGGCGCGGTGCGGAGCACGAGGTATTCCCACGGAGTCCTGGGCAGGGCGGCGAGGCCGGCGTTGATCCCGGCGGTGTAGGCGTCGAGCACGGCGCGCTTGTCCGGGTCGAGCAGGGCGAGGGCCTTCTCCGCCGTGCGCCGGAAACCATGCAGCCGGTGCGCGCGGTCAAGCGGAACAGCGGCGGCGCCGAAGATCTCCGCCAGCTCGCCCGCCCCGGTGCGGCGGAGCAGGTCCATCTGGAAAAAACGATCCTGCGCGTGGAGGAAACCCGTGGCGCGGGCGACATCGGTCCGCGAGGTCCCGGTGATCGTGGGAACGCCGAGCGCGTCGCGCTCGATCCTGACCGGGGCGGCGAGGCCGGCGACCGGCCGTTCGCCGTCGAGCTGGGGCAGGCTGCCGCGCATCTGCCCCCAGCCCCAGCCGAGGGCCGCTGCCGCGAGCAGCAGCAGTCCGCCGAGGACGGCGAGCAGCCGGTGGGAAGTTTTCCTGAAAAACGAGGTCACGGCCGGACCATCAGACTTTTTCCCAGGCCTGTTCCGCCACCGGATCACGGTCCTCGTCGTAGTCGATGTAGTCGAAAAACGTCTCGATCGTTTTCCCCTGGAGCCCCGATTCGGCGATGCGCTGGAGCAGCCGGGGCCGGGCCGCGTCGCGCCAGCCGCGTTTCATCATGAAGGTGTTCCAGATCTCGCATTCCGCGTCGGTGCGCGCCGCACCGTGCTGGTGGCACCAGGCGAGCAGTTCCGTGTCGCTGCCGCCGGTCAAGGTACGCGCCTGGATCGCGGCAAATTTCACCCCGAGGAAGAGGCAGCAGCGGGTGTCAAAGACGCCCGGTTGCGAATCGCCGAGGTTGGCGATGTATTCGGGTGGGAGCCGGCCCGCGGCGTGGAGGCGGATCTTGTCGAGCATGCGGCCGAAATAAACGAGGCGGCCGACCTTGGCGTAGGGACTGCGGAGACCGGGAACGGCGGGCATGGGGGAAGGAAGGATGGATGGGATCGGTTCAGTCGCGGACGTAGTAGGCCCAGGTGGCGACGAGCCCGAGGAGGAAGGTGGGGAAGTTGATCCAGAGCTGGTGAAAGGGCACGGCGTAATGGTGCACGGCCCAGATCACCGCCACATGTTTCACCGCGATCAGTCCCCAGCAGAGCAGAATGATCTTCTCCACGCGCGGATTGCGGGGCACGGGCCGGCTGACGTGGACCGCCTCGACGAAGGCGCGGTCATAATCCGGTGCCGGGTGGCGGCTGACCCACTGAAGGAGATTGGCGAACATCGCGGTTAAAAATCATCCAATCCAGGGCAATAGCAAGGCGGGGGTGGGGCGGCTCACGGGCCCGGGGGCTTCAGGTTGTGCCGCGCCATGGCGAGGAATTCCGCAATCTCGAACGGCTTGTTCAGCACCGCCGTCACCTGGGCGGCCGCGAGCTGCTCCAGCTCATCCGAGGTGAGCCGGCCGCTGACAATCATGATGGCGCCATGGTAATGCCCGGCGGAGCGCACGCGCTGGACGAGGTCGATGCCGCTCATGCCGGGCATGTTTACGTCCAGCACCAGCAGGTCGTAGCGGTCGGGGTCGGTCTCCAGTTCGCGCCAGGCTGCGGTGCCGTTGGGCTCACGGTGGACGGCATGGCCGTCGCGCTTGAGCACGGAGAGGATGGTCTGGGCCACCAGTTCGTCATCCTCGGCGACAAACACCCGGGCGGGCCGGCCGAGCGCGGCGGTGGGACGCAGGGCGGGCTTGGCGGCCTGGGGCGCGGAAAAAATGGGCAGATAAACCTGAAAAGCCGTGCCCTGGCCGGGGGTGGACTCCACCTCGATGCGCCCGCCGGCCACATGCACCAGATGCCAGACCGTGGCCAGGCCGAGGCCGGTGCCCCGGCCCACATCCTTGGTGGTGAAGAACGGTTCGAACATCCGTTCCTGCACATTGGGGGCGATGCCCATGCCGTTGTCCCGGATCGTCAGCCGTTCCCACCCCAGCAAAGGGGCGGTCATCGCACCGGGGATCGGGCGCAGGGCATCGACCGGCAGATGGACGGCATCGACCTGGATGGAGGGCACCCAGTCGCTGGAGCCGGCGGTCGTGAGTTTGTCCATCAGGGTGTCGCGGGCGTTGATGATGAGGTTGACGATGATCTGGTTCAGGTCGGTGCTGTTGAAGTAGAGGGGCGGAAGGCTGGGGGAAACGGTGTTCACCCATTGGATGCGGCGGTCGACGGTCAGCCGCAGCAGGGCAAAGCAGCTGTCGAGGGCGGCGGCGAGGCGCACCTCCTCCAGCTGCGGTTCGGTCTTGCGGCCGAAGGTCAGCAGGCGGCGGGTGAGCTCGGAGGCGCGCTGCACCGTGGTGGCGATCAGGCCGACCGCCTGGCTCAGGCGCTGGTCCCCCGGCCAGTCGAGCTGGATTTCGCCGACCTGGAGCAGGATGGGGGTGAGCAGATTGTTGAATTCGTGCGCGATGCCTCCCACCAGCTCACCCACGGCGCGGAGTTTCCGCGACTGGGCGACTTCCTCGTCGAGGTTGCGGCGTTCGGTGATATCCTCGGCCAGCAGGCAAAAGCGGGCGCCACCCCGGGGGCTGTGCCCGAGCGGCACCAGCATGACGACCAGGTGCTTGCGGGCGATCGCCAGCCGCTGTTCCACCCGCTGCAAACCGGCGGGGGCCTGGATGTTCTTCAACATCTCCTGCAGGAGGCCGGCAAACTCCGGGTCGAGGGGCAGCTCCTCGAGCCGGCGGCCGACGGCGGTTTGCGGCGCCACCCCGAGCGTGGCCTCGGCCTGACGGTTGAAGATCAGGATGCGGTAGCCGCCCCGCGGCTCCTCCTCCAGCACGCAAATGGTCAGCGGGATGTTGTCGTAGAGGGCCCGCAGGAGCGTCTGCTGGCTGGCCAGTTCCGCGGCCTGGAGGGCGATGCGCCGGTGCAGCGTGCGCTGGCGCAGGTAGGCGGCGAGGGTGGCGAGCAAGCCAAGCGCGAGCAACGCCACCGTATAGTAGATGACGCGCTCGCGGGTGATCAGCGGTGAATCCAACCGGCCGAACCAGCGCCGGTAGATCACGTCGAATTCGCCGTTGCGCCGGAGGATGGACAGACCCTCGTTGAGCCGTGCCAGCAGCGCGGCGTCACCCTTGTGCACGGCGTAGCAGTGCCGGATGTCGTAGTCGGTGAAAGGTTCGGCGAACATCGCGACATTCTGGATGTGGTTGCGCTCGATCACCGACAGGGCGGTGAGCTGCGAGATGAAGGTGCCGGCCACCTCGCCCTGGTCGACCAGTCGCAGCGCCGCGTCCGAGGAACTGACCACCACCGGGATCACCCGCAGTTGCCGGTCGCGCAGGAATTTCTCGGCAATGCTGCGGGCGCCGATGATGGCAAACTTGCGGTCGTTGAAATCCTCCAGCCGCCGGATGGGACTGTCGTGCTTCTGGATATAGATGGTGCCCTGCAGCGTCAGGAACGGCACCGAAAAATCGGCATAGTTCTCGCGGTCCGCCGTCTGGCTGAGGATCTGCAGCATGTCGAACTCACCGAGGCGGAACCGTTCCTGGATGTCGCGGCCCGGGGCAGCCACCCGCTTGATCTTGAGGTTCATCACGCGGGCCAGGGCATCCAGGATGTCGGAGGAAAACCCCGTGGGCTGGCCGTCCTTGTCGAGGAAACCGTAGGGATAGCTGTCGACGGTCACCCCGACGACCAGTGGCTGGCGGGCGGAAAGGGATTTTTCCAACTCGACGGGATAAGCGGCCGGTTCCGCGGCGGGCAGCGGGTAGCCCGAGGCCAACAGGCAGAGCAGAAAACAGCCGGGACGGAAAACGCGGCACCAGGAGGCCATGACCACCTGTATAGTCACCGCCCGGCGCGAATCCAACCAATCCTTTGCCCGCGGCGGATGGAGGGTCTCAACCCAGCACCGTCAGGATGATGCCGATGACGATGCCGAGCACCGCCGGGAGCTTGGCCCCACCGCGGGCCTCGCGGAACAACCAGACACTGCCCGCGAAAGCCACGAGCGTACTGCCCCGGCGCAGGCTGGAGACGACCGAGATCAGGGCGTCGGGATTCCTCAGGGCATCAAAATAGACAAAGTCGGCCACGAGCAGGGTGGCCGCGATGAACGGGATGCTCCAGCGCCAGTGAAAGACATTGCGCGGCCACCAGCGCCGCCACCACCCGACGGCCAGCGGCAGCAGCACCACCGGCAGGTAGAGCGTGAACCAGGCCTGCACGGCGGCGGCGCTCAGGCCCACCGTGCCGAACAGGTATTTGTCGTAGAGCCCGCTTACCGCGCCGCAGAGCGTGCCGGCGACCATGCAGCCGACCCACTTGTCGCGGTGAAAATGCACGCCCTCGCCGCGACCGACGACGGACAGGCCGTAGAACGAGGCGAGCGTGAGCAGGATGCCCGCGTTCTCCAGCGCCGAGGGTCGCTCGCCCAGCACGAGCAGCGCGCCGCCGAGCGTCCACAGCGGGCCCGTCGCCCGGATGGGCGTGGCGAGCGAGAGCGGCAGGTGCTTGATGCCGAAATAGGTGAAGGCCCAGGACAGGGCGACGATCATGGACTTGAGGAAGACCAGCCCGTGCTGCGCCGGCGTGAGCGCCTCGGGCACGAAGGCGGCGGGCACGGCCCCGGGGACCGCGAGGCCGAGCAGGAGCAGCGCCAGCCACACCGCCGCGCCGCAGAGCGTGCTGAGGAAAAGGACGGGCAGCACGGCGTTGTCGCGCAGTGCGTGCTTCTTGCTCAGGTCGTAGAGACCGAGGAAAAAAGCGGAGACAAGGCTGGCGGCGATCCACGACATGCGCCGCGAGGTGTGACGCCCGGGGCGATGCGGAGCAAGGCCGCGCTGCAGGTCATACCAGTTTCGCGCACGCCTTGTGGCGCGGGCACGTGACCAGGTGATCGTTCACCATGCCGGTGGCCTGCATGAAGGCGTAGCAGATGGTCGTGCCGACGAACTTGAAGCCACGCTGCTTCAGGTCCGCGCTCAGGGCGTCGGACTCGGGCGTGCGTGCGGGAATCTGCGCCGACGACTTGAGGTTGTGCTGGATCGGCCGCCCGCTGACGAACGGCCAGAGGTAGCGGTCGAAGGAACCGAATTCCATCTGCACGGCGAGGAAGGCGCGGGCGTTGAGGACCGAAGCCTCGACCTTCAGACGGTTGCGGATGATGCCGGGATTGGCGAGGAGCCGGGTTTTCTTCCGCTCGTCGTAGCGGGCGACCGCGGCCGCGTCGAAATTCCCATAGGCCTCGCGGTAGCCCTCGCGCCGGTGCAGGATGGTGGCCCAGCTCAGGCCGGCCTGGGCGCCCTCCAGGATGATCATCTCGAAGAGGTGCCGGTCGTCGTGCGAGGGCACGCCCCACTCGGTGTCGTGGTAGTCGTGCTGGAGTTCGGCCTCGGCCCAGGGACAGCGGTTTTCCATGGTCAAATGATAGCATGGGGTCCTGACAACCCCTTGTCAGCAGACTTGCGGCGCGCGCCTTCCCTGTTTTAGCCTGTCCATCCTATGGGACGTCAATGGCTCCACGCGAAACGCGCGATCGTCAACCTGAAGAAGGGTCAGACCGCCGGCAAACTGGCGAAGGAAATCACCGTGGCCGCCAAGCTCGGGGGCGGCGACCCGGCCGGCAACGCGCGGCTGTTCGCCGCCGTGGAAAAGGCCAAGAAGGCCAGCGTCACCCGCGACGTGATCGAACGGGCCATCGCGAAGGGTACGGGCGTCGGCGCGGAGAAGACGCACCTCGACCACGTGATCTTCGAGGGCTACGCCCCGCACAAGGTCCCCGTCATCGTCGAGTGCATGACGGACAACCACCAGCGCATCACCCCCGAGATCCGCTTCCTCTTCAAGACCGGCGTGCTCGGCGCGGCCGGCAGCAACAAGTTCCTGTTCGACCACGTGGGCCTCGTCGAGGCGCACACGGCCGAGAAGAACGTGGACCTCGAGGCGGTGGCGATCGAGGCGGGCGCGAATGACTTCGAGGGGCTGACGCACGCGCAAAACGACGACATCCCCGAGGGGGTCACCGGGGCGCGCTTCATCACCGAGCGCACCGCGGTGCACGCGGTGTCGGTGTGGCTGAAGGCGCACGGCTGGCACGTCGTCACGAGCGAGATCGGCTACACGGCCAAGCAGTTCCCCGAGCTGGACGACGCCAGTCGCGCCGTGGTGGGTGAGTTCCTCCAGGCGCTCGAGGACCATGACGACGTGCAGCGCGTGTGGGCCGCGGTGAAATAAAAAACCCGCGCCAGTGACGGCGCGGGACTTTTTAAAAAACGCCGGGTTGAAAAGCCCGCGTTGGGTGAAGAATGAAGGGCAACGCGAACGTTACTTCTTCTTTTTGGCTTTCTTCTTAGCAGCTTTTTTCTTGGCCATGACGAAGTATCCTAAAAAATTCGTCAGGTTGCACGAACAATTTTCGTTTGATCAGCGACCGGTCAGCGCCGCGAGCTCCTTCAGATAATTCGCGGTACCGTTGAAAAGTTTTTCGAGTTGTTCGGCGCGGCAGCGCCAGCGCCAGTTGCCGGCGGCGACGCCCGGCGTGTTGAAGCGCGCCTCGGAACCGAGCGCGAGCACGTCCTGCAGCGGCACAACGGCGAGCCGCGCCGGGCTGGCGTAGCTCGTGCGGATGAAATCCCACGCGACGTCCTCGCCCGACACGCGCAGGTAGCGGCGCACGCGGTCGCGCTCGTATTCGGTGGCCGTGCGGTACCAGCCAGCGGTCGTGTCGTTGTCGTGCGTGCCGGGGTAGATGACGGCGTTGCACGGCGCATTGTGCGGCAGGTAAGAATTTTTCGCGTCGCTGCCCCAGGCGAACTGCAGCACGAGCATGCCGGGCAGGCCGGTGTCGGCGCGGAGCTGGTTGACGGAGTCGGTGAGGATGCCGAGGTCCTCGGCGATGATGCGGGCCCCGGGCAGGGTGCGCTGGAAGGCGCGGAAGAGGTCGAGCCCCGGGCCCGGCACCCATGCGCCGGTGCGGGCGTTCGCGGCGGGCAGCGGAATCCGCCAGTAGGCGTCGAAGCCGCGGAAATGGTCGATGCGCACGACGTCGCAGAGTTCGAGCGAGGCGCGGAGGCGCGCGCACCACCAGGCGTAGCCGTCGGCGCGGTGGGCTTTCCAGTCGTAGAGCGGGTTGCCCCACATCTGCCCGTCGGCCGAGAAATAATCCGGCGGCACGCCGGCGACGGCAACCGGCTGGAGGGTTTTCGGGTTGAGCTCGAAGAGCTGCGGGTTGGCCCAGGCGTCGGCGGAATCGCCGGCGACGAAGATGGGCAGGTCGCCGATGATCTGGATGCCGCGCTCGCGGGCGGCGGCGCGGAGCTGGGCCCACTGGCCGAAGAACAGGTACTGGCCGAAGCGCCAGGCGTCGCTGGCGTCGGCCAGTCTGGCGCGCAGGGCGGATTTCAGGGCGCGCGGATAGTCGCGCGCCTCGGCCGGCCACTCCCACCAGGGTTTGCCGCCGAAGTGATCCTTCAGCGCGCGGTAATAGGCGTAGGCGTCGAGCCAGTGCGCTTCGCGCCGGCAAAACGCGGCGTAATCGCCATAGGGAAGGGAGGGCTGCTTCTGTTTGAAGAGAACGTGGGCGGTCTGGAGCAACCGGGGTTTCAGCCGGGCGATGGCCTCGAAATCGACCTGGTCGGTCGGGAGCGCGGTGAAGGCCGTCAGCTCGCTGGCCGGCAGCAGGCCATAACGCACGAGCGTCGCAAGGTCGACGAGGGCGGGATTGCCCGCGAAGGCGGAGTAGCACTGGTAGGGTGAGTCGCCGTAGCCGGTGGGCCCGAGCGGGCAGACCTGCCAGTATTTGAGGCCCGCGGCCTGCAGGAAGTCGAGGAAGCGGACGGCATGCTGGTCGAACACGCCGCAGCCCTGCGCGCCGGGAAGCGCGGTGGGATGAAGCAGCACGCCGGTGCCGCGCTCCTGCAGCCAGTTGAACAACGGGGCATCGGGGGCGGGCGCAACGGGGTTGCCGGTGGTTTTTCCCTTGGGGGCCATGGGAGTGCTAAATCAGAGGAGCAAGAAAATGGCCACCACCGTCGCAAACATCACGAGCGCCCGAATCAGAAAACGCCCCCGGTCCAGGGCGGACTAGCCTTTCCGCGGCGCTGGATTGGGCGGCATGGGCGGACGCGTCGGAGATTTCGAGCGTTTTGCCGGATGGAGCAGGCGGTGAATCGTTTCCAGCAGGGCCGCGGGCTTGAAGGGTTTCAGCAGGAAGGGGTCCTTGGAGCGGACGGTGACGGACTCCGTGCCGCCTTCACTGCCATCCAGTCCGCTCATCAGCAGGATCGGGACCCCGGGACGGATGGGCCGGAGCAGGTCGACGAAGGACTGGCCGGTGCTGTTGGGCATGTGCAGGTCGGTCAGGACGAGGGCCACCCGGTCGGGTTGGGCGGAAAACAGCTTGAGTCCTTCCACCCCATCGCGGGCCAGGGCCACCTGGTAGCCGTGATTGAGGAGGACGGTATTCAAGAGGTCGCGCAGGCTCGCATCGTCATCGACCACCAAAATGAGCTCGCCCCGGGCGGGAGGCGGGAAAGGCGTGCCGCTGGAGGACCGGGCGCGGAGCAGGGACGGGCCGGTGCCGGGGGCCTGCAGCGCGAAGCGGAGGGCGCCGGCCGGTTGCGGCAAGGCTGATTGAAGGGAGAAATCTGCCCGGGCGCGACGAAGGAGGAGGAAGAGCAGGCCGCCAAGGGCGGCCAGAAAGGGCAGAACGGTGGAGAGGACGGGATTGTACGGCATTAATATGACCAACACCGAGCCGTGGTAAACCGGCCCGGTTGTGCCGGGAAGTTGGTGCCCGGCCCGGGCCTGCGCAACTGAAAAGACCACGGCCGGCCCCGGGAGGGACCGGCCGCAGGTAAAGCGGGAACGACGGGGGGAGTTACTTCGTTTCCCGGAGGGTGATGGTGCCGTTCATCGAGGTCAGCTTGATGTCGATGCCGCCGCCATTGAGGGTGCCGACGATGGATTTGCCTCCGAAATTGGGCATGGGGGGCATGGGCGGGATCGGGGGGACGGACACGATGACCGTCTCGCCGTTTACGGAGGTCGTCACGGAGGTCGTGACCGAAGCGGCGATCTTGGCCGCCTCGGCGCTGGCCCTGGCGACCTCCCGCTCGATCTTGGCACGTTCGCGATCGGCCCGGGCGGCCTCCCGGGCGATTTCCCGCTCAATCTCGCGGGCGGCCTCGGAGTCGGGCCGGGCCTCCGGCCGGGCATCGGCGGAAACCTTGGAGGTCTTCTCGGTCTTGGTCTTGAGCACGCCGTCGGGGAAGTTGGTGCGGATGGACCCGTTGTGGGTGCGCATGCGCAGGTTGGCCTTGGTGGCGGAGGGAAGGCGCAGGTCGATCTCGCCGTTCATGGAGGACAGGGAGACGGGCTTGGTCGGGACGCGCTTGAAGGTGGCGCTGATCTCGCCGTTCATGCTGTTGACCACGGCGGAGCTGCCGATGTCGCGGAGCGTGACGTCGCCGTTCATGCTGCTGATGTCGAGATCGCCCTCGACACCGTTGACCTCGATGTCGCCGCCAGCCTCGGTGCGGAGCACGAGGTTGGTGTTGCGCGGCACCTTGATCTCGAACTCGGCGCCGTGCGCGGCCCACATGTTGTCGCCAGCGATGCTGATCACCGCGACGTTGTCCTTTTCCACGACCTCGAAGGTCACGTCCTCGTCGAGGCGGCGGAAGCCCTCATGGTCGACCTCGTTGTGACCCTTCTGGTCGAGCGTGGAGGTGACGATGACTTCCTTGCCATCGGTGGCGGTGATGCGGGCCTCGGCCCAGGGCAGGGAGAGCTTGAGGGTGCCGGGCTTGGCCGGGTCGGAAAACTGCACGCGGGCGGTGGAGCCATGGGACTCATCATCGTCGTCCCCATCCCTGGCCCGGGCGGCCGGGAGGAGCAGGACGAGCGAGGCGAGGAGGGCGAGATAACGCGGGGCGGGACGGAACAGGGTGTTCATGAGAGGGCGGGATTGGCGGGTTGTTTGTTTTTGAGAGTGTCAGTGGGTGAAGGGGAGCGGAGCACGGCCAGGCCGCGGCGGGCGGATTCGCGGACGTTCTTGTCGGTGGATTCGTCGCGGCTGAGGCGCTCAAAGACGGGGACGGCGTCGGTGTCACGGGCGGAGGTGAGCAGCTCGATCATCGCGACCTGGACGAGCGGGGCCGATTCGCGCGGCAGCGCGGAGAGCAGGCCGGCACGCACCAGGCTGTCGTCGGCGTGCGGGGTGAGCGCCTCGACGACCGCGAGCCGGACGTTCACGGAGCTGTCCACGGACAGCACGCCGACGAGGTCGGTGAGCGTCTTGCGATCGGGGCTCTTGAGGTCGAGCGTGGCGAGGACGGCCTGCATCCGCTCGCTGGTGGATTTTTGCTGGAGCAGCGAGACGGCGACGAGCCGGTTCACGTCGTTCATCTGGGCCTTGAGGTCGGCGATCTCCTGGGCCTGCTTGGCGGAGTTGTCCACGGCCGGCGCGGCAGCCGGCGGCTGGAAGTAGCGGGCACCGGCGAAGACACCGAGCGCAAGCACGGCGAGGGCGCCGGCAAACTGGAGGGTGGGGGCGGAGGGCAGGAGCGCGGCGAAAAACCGGTCGAGCGTGCCGCGGGCGAGCGCGAAGGGGCTGACGCTGTCGGCATCGCGCTGGTGCGTCTCGAGCATGGCGTAGAACTGCTCGCGCAGGCGCGGGCTGGGCTCCTCGATAGCCGGCAGGGCGTCGAGCTTGCGGGTCATTTCCTGCAGGGCGGACCATTCACGCTGGCAGGTGGGGCAGGTGGCGAGGTGGGCGCGGAGCGCGGTGGCGTCGCCGGCGGGCAGGGTGCCGTCCTGGTAATCAATGAAGCTATCCTGGACACGTGAGCAGTTCATGGGGAGATCCTCGAGTTGAAATGGGGGGAGACGGTCAGGCCGCCTGTTCCTTCCTGATTTTGAAATAGACCTCGCGCAGCTCCTTGAGGGCGCGGTGGGCGCGGACCTTGACGGCGCCGACCGAGCAGTTGAGGAGACGGGCGATTTCCTGGTGGTTGAGATGCTGGAGGCGGGCGAGAACGAGCACCTCGCGGTGCTCGTGCGTCAGGTGGGTGAGGGCGCGGCGCAAGAGCGCGAGGTCGTCGGACGTGCCGGCTTGGGAGTCGGGGGCGGGCTCGTGGTCGGCCTGTTCGTGGAAGTCGGTGGGATCGGCCGGCGTGGGGGTGCGGGCGTGTTTGCGGAAATGGTCGGCGGCGACCTTGCGGGCGAGATGGTAGATCCAGGCGGAGAACTTGCCCTCGTCGCGGTAGGTGTGGCGGTATTTCAGGATGCGGTAGAAAACGATCTGCACCAGGTCCTCGCTGGCGGAGGTCTGGTTGGTGAGCCGGACAAAGAAGCCATAAAGCGGCCGGTGATGGCGTTCGAAGAGGTCGCCCAGCCGGCGGATTTCCCCGGCCCGCACGGCCAGCATGAGTTCATGATCGGAATCAGCGTCGGCGTCCACGGTGGCGGAGAGGCTAGCCGGCGTGGGCTCGGTGTGAACACGGAATTGGGTGGTGGGAGCGAAGATCATGTCGGCGGATCATGGGTGGGTGCGGGAGGATAACCGGGCGGGCGGCCCAAGGTTACAGGAAATGAACTGGCGGCGCTCCTTCCCGGGGCCATGCTGGAGCCATGATCCGTCGCGCTGGCCTTACTCCTTCCAGGGCAGTGATAACGGCTGCCGGCCAAACAGAACGCCCCCGCGGATGACGGCATGAAGCGCTTCGCTGTATATATAATGCTGGCGACGGCGGTATGGGCCGCGCCCGACCGGCCCCAGTTGCCGCCGGAGGAGTTTGCCCGGTTGCCCGAACTGCAGGCGGCGGTCGACTTTGCCAAATTTGACCAGCCCCTGATGGTCGCGGCGATTTTCCACGAGACCAACCGCGTTCGCCGGCAGCTCGGCTTGGTGCCGTTCACTTACCTGTCCAAGCTGGATGCGGCGGCTGATTTGAAGGCGGCCGTCGGCGTCCTGCAGGGTGAGCTCAGCCACACCAATCCCGTGCCGCTGACGGCCACGCCCGCCGACCGGGTCAGGGCCGTCGGACTGTCCTACCGGCAAGTGGCGGAAAATATCGGCCGGCTGGCGATCCTCGACCTGCCCGCGGGCATCACCCAAGTTGGGGTGCGCAAGCGCGGGGGCCGCGACGAGTACTACCACCTTGATACCCTGCGCAGCGTGGAACGGCGGACTTATGCCGGCTTTGCCGCGGCCGTGGTGCTGGCTTGGATGAATTCGCCGCCACACCGGGCCAACCTCGTGAATCCCGATTTTCAATCGTTGGGTTGTGGCGCCCGCACTTGCCGCGACCTGACCAACGGGCATGAGCAAATCTACGCCGTGCAGGTGTTTTTCACGCCGCGCTGAGCGCGACAACTAGCGGTAAAACGGGAGCGGAAAGCGGTCGCGGATTCTGCTTCGGTGCGCTCACATTAGAATGAGTGCCTCCGCGGCGTGATGGAGCATCGAAGAGATAAATTGTATCTCACTTATTTAGAAGATATAGCGTTCGATTAATTCGAACGTAAACCCGAGCTTTTTGAGCATCGGGAAAAAGGCCTGATTCAGAAGTCTGAATGACCAGTTCGTTGCGGTCAGGGTGCGGTTGTTTTTCGACAACAGTACCAGCGAGAGCAGGCGCTCGCTGGCTGCCCCTGTATCAGCTTCCCCCCGGCGCCTGTTTGGACCGGAACACCTAGTATCACCTAACCCCATGAAGACCAAAAGAACGTTAATGTTCGTCAGCATGTTCGCGGCCACTGCCACCTGGCAGGGCTTGCTTGCCCAAACAACCCCTGCCCCTGCCACCCCGGCAAAAACCGCACCAGCGGAGGGGGAAGAAGTCCTCGAACTCTCGCCCTTCGAAGTGAAGGCGGAGGAAGACAACGGCTACCAGGCCACCCAGACCCTGGCCGGCACCCGCATTCGCACCGATCTCAAGGACGTTGCTTCCGCCATTTCCGTCATCACGAAGGAATTCATGAAGGACGTCGGTGCCACGGACAGCGCCACCTTGCTGCAATACACGACCAACGCCGAGGTCGCGGGTACCCGCGGCACCTACGCCGGCTTGGGCAACGCCACCAGCGTCGACGAAAGCGCCACGCTCCGTGCGCCCGCCAGCGCCCAGCGCGTGCGCGGCCTGGCTCCCGCCGACAACACCCGCGATTTCTTCGTCACCGACATCCCGTGGGACTCCTACATTGTGGACCGCGTCGATATCCAGCGTGGCCCGAATTCCATCCTGTTCGGCCTGGGCAGCCCGGCCGGCATCGTGAACGCCTCGCTGCGGAACGCCGAGTTCCGCAACCAGGGCAACGTGGAGGTCCGCGTCGGCTCCTATGGCAGCGTCCGCAGCTCCATCGACCTCAATCAGGTGTTGATCAAGGACGTGCTCGCCATCCGCGTGGATGGATTGTGGAACAATGAGAAGTACCAGCAGGAACAGGCCTTCCAGGATGACAAGCGCTTCTACGGCGCCATCCGTTTTGACCCGCAGCTCTTCAAGGATCCCTCCTTCCGCACGAGTCTCCGGGTGAAGTATGAAAACGGTGACATCGACGCGAACCGCCCGCGCACCGTCACCCCCAACGACAGCATCTCGGCCTGGTTCCGCCCGACCGCGGTCAGTGCGAGCAATCCGTTCGGCGGCATGAACAAGCTCTCCGTCGAGAGTCCCTACCTGATCGGTGCGACCCCGTCGGCTTTCAGCCCTTACCTCAACGGTGTGGTCAACCAGCAGCAGCCCGTGTGGTTCCTCGATGGCATCACCGGCTCGCTCCAGCGAATCTACGGCGGCTACGTCAACACGGGCAACCGCGGCAGCGACGGTACCGTCCTGGCCGCTTCGGCAGGCATCCCCGGACGGCGCTATTCCGACGTGCTGTACCGCGTGGGTTCGCTCGACCAGGTGGCCCTGACCTTGCAGCTTCCCGGTTACCAGTCCGGCCAGTATCGCACGCAGTCGCTGACCGATCCGGGAATCTTCGACTACAACAACACCCTGATCGACGGCCCGACCAAGTCCGAGTTCGAGAAATGGAACGCCTTCAACATCTCCCTCTCGCAGACGGGCTGGGGCGATCGCGTGGGCCTTGAGGTCAACTATGACCAGCAGAAGTACAAGCGCGGCGGCCAGGCCCTTCTCGGCGGTTCGCCGACCATCACGATCGATGTCACCAAGAACATGCAGGACTACTACCTCACCACGGGCAACATCTCCGGGGTGACGAATGCCAACTATGCCCGTCCCTTCGTCACCACGACGGGCGGCAGCGGCAATTCCTACGTGAGCGACCGCGAATACCTGCGTGGCTCGCTGTTCGGGGAAATCCGGGCCCGCGACTTCCTCGACAGCGACTTCTGGGTGAAGCTGCTCGGCAAGCACCGCCTGAACGGCGTCTACAGCCAGGAGGATTATTCCACCGAAACACGCAGTTGGGTCATGTATGCCAACAACCAGGCTTGGGCCGGCTACTGGAACGGCAACAGCGGCAGCGGTTCCAGCATCACGGATCGTCCCCCGACCGGCGTGATTTATCTCGGCTCGTCCGTCCTCGGCCTGCCCTCGGCCTCCGGCGCCCATATCCCCGGTATCGGGAGCAACGTGCAGCTCGCCGACGGTAACATCTACCTGTTCGATTCCACCTGGCAGAACTTCGGCGTCCCCTTCAACCAAGCGTGGGTGCCGACGGGTAACGTCACGGGGGTCTTCCCGACGGAAAATGCGAACGGGACCCCGATCACCTATACGCAGAATTCCAATCCTGCCAACTACGTCGGCTGGTCCGCTGCCCGCCAGATCGGTCTGATGCGCTACGCCAACGGCGCCGATGAGAGCCTGCTCACCCGGGCCCAGAAATCGATGCGCGAGACGACCTCTTATGCCGGATCCTGGCAGGCCTTCCTCTGGAACGACGCCCTCGTGACCACCCTCGGGTGGCGCTATGACGAGGTCAAGGGCAAGGCGGTCAATGCGGCCAGCCAAGGCGGCAACCGCAGCATCCTGAACATGAACACGCAGGCGATTCCCGGCAGCGGAAATTACTACCTGCCCTCCGAATACCCGGCCAACCAGATCTTCAAGGACCACTCCACGAGTGGTGGCGCGGTGCTTCACCTGAACAAGATCTTCACGAAGGATTTCCTGCCGATCAACGTCAGCCTGACCTATAACAAGTCGAACAACTTCCAGGTCACGGACACCCGCCGGGATATTTACGGCAACCCGATCTCGAACCCGACCGGCAGCACGAAGGACGTCGGCGTCGTGCTGTCCACGAAGGATGGCAAGTATTCCTTCCGGGCGATCAAGTACGAGACCAGCGTCAAGAACGCCAGCAGCGGCATCAGTGATCCGGGTGGCGTGGGCCGGGTTATCGCGCAGGGCCTCCGGTTCCGCAACGTCTTCCTGTATGACCTGGGCGTTTACGACTGGGGTTCCCGCAACGCGCCCCAAGGTCGCAACACCTGGGGTGGCTCGACCGCCCAGGGCGACCCGGTCAACGGTGCCGACCAGACTCTGACGTCCGCCCAGGGCCGCGCGCTCGAGGATGCCGCGATCAAGACCTGGAACCAAATCCAGGCCGACCTGACCGCCAAGGGCTTCTTCGCGGCCTGGGGCTTCACCCCGCAGGATGTCCCGCTGACCCTCGACCGTTCCACGTATGAGGCCAACCCGGGCGCCTACGTTCCGGCCGACACGGCGAAAGTCTTTGCCTACGGTGCGACGCCGCCCCCGGGCTTCACCGTCACGGCCGACACGATGTCGAAAGGCTATGAGTTCGAACTCGTCGCCAACCCGACCCGGAACTGGCGTGTCGCGTTCAACGCCTCGCAATCCGAGGCGACCCGCAGCAACGTCGGCGGCAAGGTGCTGGAGGACTACATCGCCTACATCGACCAAAAGCTGGGCTATAACGCCGGTGGCACCCCCGCCGGCAATATGCCACAGTTCGGCAACACGAGCCTCTCGGTCCTGCTCAATGTCTGGGCTCCGTGGCGCGGCAACTACACGCTCATGAAGCTGCAGGAAGGCACGGCGGCGTCCGAACTCCGCGAGTGGCGCTACAATTTCGTCACCAACTACAGCTTCTCCGAGGGCCGCCTCAAGGGCGTGGGTGTCGGCGGTTCCTACCGCTGGCAGGACGAGGTGGTGCTCGGCTACCCGGTGGTCAACGGCACGTCCTTCGACCTCACCAAGCCCTACTACGGCCCGTCGGAAGACGCGGTCGACCTCTGGGCCAGCTATGAGCGCAAGATCACGGAGAAGATCAACTGGCGCATCCAGCTGAACATCCGCAATGCCTTCGCCAAGGATCAGGAGCTGATCCCGATCTCGATCCAGCCCGACGGCCATACCTGGGCCTCGGTCCGCATTGCGCCGGTCCGCGAATGGTTCGTGACGAATACGTTCTCGTTCTGATCTGAAGATTATAGTAACAAAGCCCCCAGTCCGCCTTTCCGGACCGGGGGCTTTTTTTCGGCCGGATGGCAGGCCACGAGGTGTCAGGCAAACAATGAAAACGAACGTTCAAACCGGGATGAGGAAAAGCCAACCGAACCAGGCGGGAGGGTGGGTGACGCTGGCGCTGCTGACCCTCGGGAGCGCCTTCGCGGCCGGCTCCGCCCCGACGGGGGGCGAGTCGAAGACGCACGTCCTTTTCATGGGTGCGGACATCAGTGTGGAACAGGACAAGGACTTCCGACCGGTGGAGGAGGTCACCGACACCGACCTCATCATCAAGTCCGGCGGCCAGACCGTCCGGTTGCCGTTGTCGCGGGTCGTTGATCTGCGCATCAACGAAACGCTCAAGCTCGCTGATGCGAGTGCCGGAATCGACCACCTGGAATCCGAACGCGCTTATTCGGTCAACGCGGATCCCTTTCTTGGCCTGGCCCGGTCGGCGGCCCTGGCGGCGGGGGAGTCGGCGGTCGCCGATCTCGCCAGCGGCGCTGCGCTCCAGGCCAGAATGGGCGTTGCGGGAGCGAGCGCCGTGGCGGCGGCGCTGAAGGGAACCGACATCGAAGCCCAGGGAGCAGCGGCCTTGGATGAAGCCATAGCAAAACGGGACGCAGCTGAGTCGCGGGTGACCCAGCTCCACAACACCCCGCAGGCCGAGGTCTATGATGTGGGCTCGCAATCGGTCAAAGCGGGCGGGGAGCCGATGTACGACGCGATCCGCCTCTCGTTTGAAGTGACGGCGAAAAGCGACCTGGTGCAGCCGTATTGCGCGGTCATCGCGCTGATCCGGGATCGCGACAGCAAGCCGGGGCAGGCGCGCAAATGGGCCTACGTCCGGTCGCTGGGGCCGATGAGCGCCGGCGAGGTGAGGAATGTGATGGTCTACCGCGGCGGCTTTCCGCCCGGGTACATCCTCGAGAATTGCGAGGTGCACTTGTACAACCAAGGCGAGGAGCTGGCGACCAACCTCTCGCGCAAGCGCGTCGCGCTGACCGACGACGAGGCGCAGGATTACCGGCTCTTCGAATACCTCGGCGCCAACAAGGGCCGCACCCTGCCGGCGGCGCTGGCGACCACGACGCTCACCGGCGAGGGGCGTTTATCCCTCACCAAGGCCCAGCTCGACAGGACCCATTATGTGCGCGTGACCAAGGACGGCAAAGTGGCTGGAACGTTTCGCGACGCGGCGGGCAAGCAGCCGTTGCAGGATCCGCCGCTCGAGGCGGTGCTGAAGCAGCTCCGCTTCAAGCCGGCCTTGGAGGCGGGCAAGCCGGTCGAAGCCCTCGCCCCGGTCAATCTCGGCCAACTTGCCACCCGGCCTTGAACCTGCCATGCACCAACGAACCCCTTTCTTCCTGTGCGTGGTTTCCCCTCTTTCCCTCATCGGACGGTGCCATTGGGGGTTTGCCTTGTCCTGACACCGCTGGCTGTTGGATTGGCTTTCGCGGCCGCGCCGGCGGGCGCACCGAAGACGCACGTGCTCTTCATGGGCGCGAACATCGCCCTGGAAAGGGGAAAAGAGGTCCACCCGGTGGCGGATGTCACCGCGACTGCAGTCGTGATCAAACCCGGCGGCCAGCGGGTCGAATTGCCGATCGCACGCGGGCAGAATTATCTCATCAGCGAATCGCTCAAGGTCGCCGAAGGAAGTGTGGGGATCGACCATCTGGAATCCGAACGCGCTTATACGCCCGGTGCCGATCCGTTTGAACAGCTGGCGAAGGCCCAGGCTTTCGCCGCCGGGCAGGCGATGGTCACGGAACTGGCCGACGCGGCCGAGACGAGGGCGATGCAGGGCGTCGTGACAGAGACCAACGCGATGAGAGACGCGGCGGGGACCCCGGCGGAAGGATCCGCCTCGGAGGCCTTGCGCCAAGCCGAATTAACCCTGTCGAAGGCCCAGACAAAGTCGTTCCAGGTTGCCAGCACCCCAGACAGTGTGATTTACGACGGGGTCAAGATGGGGGGAGAAAGCATGTTCGACGCGATCCGTGTTACCTTTGAAGTGACGCCGAAGAATGACCTGGCCCAGCCGTATTACGCGATCATCGCGCAAATCCGGGAGCACGATAGCAAACCGGGGCAGGTGCGCAAATGGGCCTATGTGCGGTCGCTGGGTCCGATCAGCGCCGGTGAGGTGCGGAACGTGTCGGTCTACCGGGGCGGCCTTCCACCCGGGTACATCCTCGAAAGCTGCGAGGTGCATGTCTACAATCAGGGGGAGGAACTGTCGACCAACCTCTCCCGCAAGAGCGTCCCGCTCACGGAGGAAGAGGCGCAGGAATACCGGATCTTCGAGTACATCAGCGCCAACAAGGGCCGCACGCTGTCCGCCGTGCTGACGACCACGACACTCAGTGGTGAGGCAAGATTTTCCCTCACCAAGGCCCAGCTCGATGAGACGCATTACGTGCGCGTGGCAAAAACCGGTCAGGTGGTCGCGGCGTTTCGCGACGCGGCCGGACAGCAGACATTGCGGGATCCGCCGCTCGAGGCGGTGCTGAAGACGCTCCGCTTCAAGCCGGCGCTGGCGGCCGGCAAGCCGGTCGAATCCATCGCCCCGATCCACCTCGGCCAGATCGGCACCCTCTGAAGCCGGTGTAATCCGTCGGGCGGTTTGGGCTCACGCCACCAAGTTGGCGTTGATGGCCGGCTCGGGGGTCTCCAACTCGCCCAGAACGGCAGGTGTTTTCGACGGCAGCGAAGCACCGGCGCGCCAGAGGCCGCCGACCGAGGTCACCGTGGGGGTCGCCGGGATGCCGAGGACGTTTTGCTCAAGCTGGTGGACCAGTGTCTCCACCGCCAGCTCGCCGACTTTTTCGCAATTCTCCCATACACCCGCGAGGGCGTAGTCCGTGTCCTGGAGAAACAGGTCCGCATAGGCCACGTCGGCGGGCACGCGCAATCCGCTGCGGCGGATATGGCCGAGAACCGCCGGCGTGATCCCGATGATCACGTCGGGCCGGTGCTGGCGATACCACCGCGTCAAGGCGCCGGTGTCCGCGACCGGGCGGCGCGCGGCCGTGCCGGCCTCCTCCTCGGGACCGTCGGGCAGGTGCAGGACGGGCAGCCGATCCTTGAGGGCGCACCGGTATTGCTCGGCGTGAAAAGCCGCGGACCAGGCCTGATCGGCCAGCTCGTCCCAGCGCCGCGGCAGCGCCAGACCGATGCGCTGGTAGCCGTCCTGCAGAACCTGCCGCACGGCCAGCCGCATGACACTGCCCGGATCCACCGCGACCTGGTTGAGCGCCGGCACATGGGGAAAGCAGCCGATCCGGACCGCGCTGAGGCGCGACCAGTCCAAGGCCGCCAGCTCGTCGCAGGAAGTCCGGTGCGAGGCGAGCAACACGCCGCTGATGCCCCGGTGCAGGAGCATGCGGTCGAGCCGCCGCTGGCTCATGCCCGCTTCCCCGAGCCAGACGTGCTCCAGCTGGTAGCCAAGCTCGGCGGCCTTCCGCTGGGCGGCGGTGTAATATCTTTCGTGAGCCGGCAGCAGCCGCCAGCCCCACTTGGTGTCCCAGTTGGTGAGATAGGCCAGGGTCTCCAGCTGCCGGTGGGTGCGGCGGGAATTGCGATAGGCGACCAGCGCCCGCAGGGCGGGATCGGGATGATAACCCATGGAGCGGGCGATCGCCTGGATGCGCTCGCGCGTGGGTTCCGGAAGGAGGCGCGAGTTTCTCAGCGCGAGCGAGACGGTGGTGTTATGCACCCCGGCGGCGCGCGCGATGTCGGTTTGGGTGACGCGTCCTTTCATGGGGCGCCGGTGGGACGCCGGTTTGGACGCGGAAGGGGCTGATCCGGGGTGGGGCAAGGTCGTGCAGAGTCCGCGCCGCGCGGAATGCCGGTTCAATCGCGCGATGGTCATGCTCCCCCTATAACCTAGGTTATAGGCGCGACTCAAGCACCCGCCGCCGCTATTCGAGCTGGATGATCCCCTGCTTGACGCCGGCGAGGATCGCTTGCGTGCGGTCGGACACCCGCATCTTGCCGAGAATGTTGGTCACATGGACTTTGACAGTGCCCTCCACGAGGTTGAGCCGGGCGGCGATTTCCTTGTTGCTGAGCCCCTGCGCGATCAACGTGAGCACCTCCACCTCGCGGGAGGAAAGTTGGGAAAGCACCCGGCCGCTCATGCGGGTGGAGATTTCGGCCGGGATATACTGTTCGCCGGCGTGCACCCGGCGGATGGCCTCGAGCAGACGCTCCAGCGGCATTTCCTTCACGACAAACCCGCGGGCGCCGGCCTTGAAGGCCTGGAACACCTCCTCCCCGCTGGCGTAGTTGCTGAAAATCAGCACGCACACGTCGCCGAATTCCTCCCGCAGCAGCTTGATCGTCTCGATGCCATTTTTCTCCGGCATGCGCAGGTCGAGCACCACCACGTCGGGGTGATGCAGGCGGTAGGCCTTGACGGCCTCCAAGCCGTTGTCGGCCTCGGCCACCACCTCCATGTCGGCCTCGCCGCTGGTGGCCGTGACCAGGCCCATGCGCATGACGATGTGATCGTCAACCAGCAGGATCCGGATCTTGGTGGATTTAGCCAGCATGGGTGTAGGCGGGTACGGGGCTCTGCACCGTCACGAGCACGGTGGTGCCGCGCCCTGGCGCGCTTTGGATGTCGAGCTCGCCGCCGATCTTGCCGGCGCGCCCGCGCAGGCCGCGCAGGCCGAAGTGGCCGATGCCCTTGGTCAGCACCTCGCTCGGCACAAAACCGTTGCCGTCATCGGCGACGCTCAAGGTGACACTGGCCGGATCATAGGTGAGGGTGATGGCGATGGTCTTGGCGGCCGCATGGCGCACGGCGTTGGTGATGGCCTCCTGCCCGATCCGCAGGAGGTGATGCTTGATGGCCGGCGACAGGTTCGCGGGCCGCCCGTTGACCGTGATTTCCACGCGGGCCGTGCCCGAGCCGATGAGCGCCGTGATTTTTCGGAGGGCCTCGCCGAGCTCCGTGTCCGCCAGGAGCGGGGTCTCCATGTCCCAGACGGCATGTTGCACCTCGTGGCGGGTGAACGACACCATGTTGCGGGCGACACTCAGGCGGGAGCGGACGTCGGCGGGCAAATCCGCCAGCTTGAGCGTGGCGTCCAGGTGCAGCATCAGGCCGCTGAGGCCCTGCTGCAGGCTGTCGTGGATTTCCCCCGCGAGCCGGTCGCGCTCGGCCAGCGTGGCGGCATTGCGGGTCTCCTCGTTCAGCTGCTGCATGGCGACCCGCAGCTCGTTGGTCCGCTCGGTCACGAGTTTTTCCAGCGCCACGTTCCGGGAGCGGGTGTGGTGGACCGACCAGCGCATGAGCCCGAGGATCACGGTGCCGGCGCCGAGCGCATACAGGGCGTAGGCATACCAGGTCCGGTACCAGGGCGGGGCGATCTCGAATTGCAGGAACAGGGGCTCGCCGACCGGTTCGCGGGCGTCCGTCACGTGCACCTCCAGGCGATACGCGCCCTCGCGCAGGTCGGTGAGCGTGAGGAGGGAGCCGTTGCCGACCGTCACCCAGCTGCTGCCGCCCCGGTGCAGCCTGAATTCGTAGGCCGGTGGCTGGCGCGAGGCATAACTGCCGGCGAAGAAGCGCAGGATGAGGCTGTTCTCGGCGTAGGCTAGCGCGGGCAGCACGCCGGTGGCGCCATGGCCGGCAAGCAATTCCCGATTGGTCCGGCCGTCCACCACCGAGACCAGCGTGGGCCTGAAGCGCGTTGAATTGTTGAGCCCGAAACGCCGGTCGAGGTGATACAGCGACTGGCCGGTGGTGAGCCATACGTCGCCCCCGGGCAGCAATTGGAGGGTCGGGAAGCGGTCATTGATTTTGCCGTGGGTCCCCGGGCTGAACCGGTAGCCGTCACCCTCGTCGTGGATCATCATCAGGCCCTGGTCGTGCGTGGCCCAGATGATGCCGTTTTCATCCTGCCGGAGGCGGGTGATCGGGTGCGGCGCCTGGTCGAACAATTTCCGCAACCGGGGCTCCTCGATCAGGGTTTCGGTTTTCTCATCGAAGAAGACCCGGCCATCCGGCATGCCGCTGAGAACCACCGTGTCGCCGACGATGCCGATGTTGATCCACTTGGGTTCCTGCCAGGGAAATTGTTCGAACACCGTCACGTGCAATTGCCCGTCGCGCAGGGTGACCCGCCCGGCACGGTTGGCCCCGAGCTCGATCCAGGCCGATTGCCGGGTGCCGTGGACGATGGCGGGATAGCCGAGGCCGGGCACGCGGGCGGCGCCTTCGGTCCAGCGGTCTCCCTCCCGGCGCAGCACCGCGATTTCATTTATACCGATCACGTAGCACAGCTCGTCGCTCACCATGACGAGACGCGCCACGTTGATGTTGGTCAGCACGGGCGTGAAACGGTCGTCCCGGCCCCGGGCCAGCACGCCGAGGGCCGTGCCGATCAAAAGCTGTTCACCGCGGGCCGCCAGGCCCCAGACTTCCGCCGACGGCTGGCCCGCCACGAAATGGAACTGGTTGGTTTCCTGAAACTGGTCCGCGGCAGGCTGTGCCGGGGTGATGGTCTCGTAGAGGCGGCCGCCCGAGGCCACGACAATCCGGTCCTTCCACCGCACGATCTGCGGCCAGCTGATCGGCAGGCCCAGGCGCTGGCCGAAGGCCGTCAACGGGCTTTCATAAAGCACCTTCTCAATGCCACCCTCGGTCGCGATCCAGAGGACGCCGGGCTCCCGCGCCGCCAGATCCGTGATCCGATGGTATTCCGGGGTGGTGTAGGAGGAGATGATCTGGCCTTCCGCCGACACCAGATAAAGGCCGCGACCGTTGATCGCGATCGCGACGTTGCCGTCGGGCAGCCGGTGCAGGGCGGTCACCCGGCCGGTCGGCCGGCCGCCGAGGGGACCGGGCCAGGCCGTGAACTGCCGGCCGTCGAAAAGCAGCAGCCGGCCTTCAATGGTGGACAGAAGCACCTCTTCCGGCCGGAGCGAGGTCACTTGATCCACGGACTCCACCTCGGGGCTGGTGCCGCCCACGGAATGCAGGGAGCGGGTTTGGAGGTTGAGGGCCAGGAGGCTCCCGGTGTGGGTGGAAACAAACACGGTGCCACCCGCCGCGAAAATCCGCGACACCTCCGGGATCTCGAAAAAGGCCTGCTCCCCGGTGGTGCGGTCCCAGTGGACCACGCCGCTGAAACTGCCGAAGTAAACCCCGGCGGGCGTGATGACCGCCTCGGAGAAATTCGCCGACATCACCCATTTCGGGTAGGTGGCCGGCAGCAGCGAGCGCGGGCGCAGCAGTCCCCGCGGGGTGGTCTCCACCAGGCCGAATGAACCGAAGGCACCGTAGTAAACCTGGCCGTCGGGGCCGTTGAAAACACGCTGCATGGTCGGCCCGTCGGCCTTCTCCGCGAGATCCACCCAGGTCGTGTCGTTCAGCACGGAGTAGGATCCCGATCGCATCACGGTAACGCGCCCGAGTGCGTCGAAACCCAGTTGAGCGCCGCGCGAGACGTTGCCGATTTCCTCATAGGAGTAGAACCGCGTGAACGGCAGGCCCTGGACACTTTCGGAGGCCACCCCGGGCAAAGCCGCCGGCCCGGCCGCACCGAACAGCACCGCGGTGCACGCGAGCAGGCCGCAAAATCCGCGGCGGCAGCCGGGATCTGGCGGGGCCACCCGACGCTGCGCCAACGGGCCGGTCACGACACCACTCATGCAGTCAAGCAGGTCGCAGGGCCGGGGGCTGGGCAAGCTGTTTCAGGGAGGGTGGGAGCGTGGCTATAACCTAGGTTATAGCCACGCTACGACCATTGCCTCGTTGATGGCAGGTCACTTGGGCCGGCCTGATGGCGCCGCCCCCGCGCCTTACGCCATGCGAATCACTTTCCGCTGTTCCTGACCAACCCATGTGTGCCTCCCTTCCGATGCTTGCGGCCAATCTGCCGGGCCATACTCGCGATGAACCGCGCCGGGGCGACCAGCTGGAGTCGCTCGCTGCCGCCCTCGACTTGGAAAACGGCCAGCTGGCCGGATTTGGGGCGCTGGTCGCGCCGCGGCTGGGCCCGGCCGGATTGACTGAATACGGCAAGTCCCCGTCGCACAACGCGCTCGTCGAGGCGCGACTCACGGTTTCCAAGGCGCGGAGTTTCGCGCCCTCCACCGCCATCCTGCGGCAGCATTGGCAGCGGAAGAATAGTTTGGAGGAGGCGATGCTGGAGCTGTACTACGGCGACGTCTCGGTGGCCAAGGCCGAGGAAATGGCGCGCCTGCTCTGGGGGGAAAACACAACGATCGCAACCGTGAGCGAGTACAGCCGGCGGATCGGGGAGCGGATCCGGCATTGGTGTCAGCGCGAGATCATGCGGCCCCAAGTCTATGTCTTTCTTCAGGCCCTGCCGCTGAAGCAGAAAATCGACGGCGAGTACCGGGTCACCATGCTGCAGGCCGCCATCGGGGTCTGCGAGGACGGCACGCGCGAGATCCTGGCCATCAGGCATTCCCCCGCCGGCGAGCCGGATCCCTGGGGCGAACTGCTCCGGGACCTGCGGCACCGCGGCGTGCGCGGAACCAGGCTTTTTGTCGGCGAGAACGACCCGGAGGCGCCGGCCGCGGTGGCCCGGCATTTTCCGTCGGCCCGCTACCAGGGCTGCCTGCATCTCCTGAAGCGCGACCTCCTCGCGCAGGTGCCGGTGGCACAGGTGTATTTTGTGCAAAACATGCTGGCCGCAATGCACGCGAGCGGCACGAAGAAGGAAGCAGCGGCCCACGCCAGCGCGTTGGCTGCCGGTCTGCGGAAGGAGGATCTCGCCGGGGCGGCGGCGCTGGTCGAGCGGTCGGCCGGATTCCTGTTCAGTTATTTCGATTTTCCGCCCGGGCACTGGAGCCGGTTGCAGGACATCGAGCCCCTGAAGAAAACCCTGAACATGTTCCGCGAGCGAATCCGGATCATCGGGCCTGTGCCGGACGAGGAGGCCCTCGTGTTGATGGCTGGCGCCCGCCTGCGCTATGTATCGCGCATGACCTGGGGCCGCCGGCGCTTCATTGTATTCTAGGTGCGGGCGCGCTACTGGCCGACGGGTGCGGGCAGGTTCGGGTAATTCGGCTCCAGGGCGCGCGCCTTGGCGAAGGCGGCATCCGCTTCGGCCGTGTGGCCCAGCGCGTGGTGTGCCCAGCCGAGGGCGATGAAAGTGTCCGGGTCGTCGTCGATCGACGTGGCGGCGCGCTCGAGCAGCGGCAGGGCCTCGGCCGGCAACTGGCGGGCGACCAGCATCGCGCCGGCGTTGCGCGCGAGGACCCAGTCGTCGGGAGAAAACTCGATTGCGCGGCGGGCGATCGTGCGCAGGGCGTCGTTGGCGTCGGGCCGCTCCAGCAGGATGTTGCCCTGTTCGACGAGCCGCTGCCAGCGGGCCAGCCGGTCCGCCTGGTTCCACTGGGTGTTGAAGGGCGGCCGCGAGAACCGGTTGACCATCCCGGTGGCGATCATCGTCTGCTCGTAGACCGTGCAACCGAGCCGGAGGGAAGCCTCCTCGAACCCGGGCACGGCCTTCGCGGCTGCGGCCAGGCCGCGGCCCTGCAGCTGGCGCTCGATGGCCGGCAGCAGCAGGGCCGCCGCGGCGTAGGTGCCGCGCAGGGTGAAGTGGACGTGTTCGTAGAAGAATTCGTTGCCGCCCACGCCATGCAGGCACTGCGCGGCAAGTCCGGCCGCGAGGTCGACGACCTCGCCGGCCGTCCCCGGCGGGAAGCGGGTGTCGCGAATCACCTGGTTGAGGGTCGAGTCGGCGCGGAAGCGCAGGGCATCGTGGTCGAGCGCGCGCTGGAACAGCGGCCGCGCCTTGTCGGCATGCCCGGCCGCGACCGCCGCCAGCGCGGCCCGGTAGGCGCGGTCCGCCTCGCCATCCGGCGAGAGGAACGGCGGAAAGTCGCGCTGGTTCGTGCCGACCGTGCAGAGCAGCGTGGCGGCGCCGGCGCGGCGCGCCGACCCGACGATGGCCGCCAGGTTGGCGGCGAAATGCGCGCGGACGGCGTCGAGCCGCGGATCGTCCGCGGTGATTTGTTGCTGCAGGAACATCTCCATGCCGCCCCACGTCGGCGGCAGCTTCCGCGCGGTGGCCCGGGAGAGCAGCTGGCCGGTCCGTGTGCCCTTCAGCCACACGACGGTTCGCACGGCGCGCTCGGATTGCAGGAAGGGCGCGAAGACCCCGGCCGGCCCGAAGGGACCGATGACCTCGTTGTTGCCCTCGTAGACAATGAACAGGTCGGGCTGGAGGGTGGCGCAGTCCTCCGCGAGGCCGCGCACGAGGTGGGAGTTGATCGCGGTGATGGCGGCATTGACGACCTCGAAGCGCTGTTCCGGGTAGGCGGTGCGCAACATGACCTCCAGCATGCGCGCGAGCGAGAACGACGGTTCGGGGTCACCCATCGCCGCAGAGCTGCCGAGGATGAAAATGCGGTACGTGCCCGGCGCCTTGTCTGCAGCGAGGCGGACCGGGAACGGCCGGCGGGCGAGGGCCGCCGAGAAATACGGCACGGTGACGTCCCGATTCTCGCTCCACCCGGCCTCGCCGCCCGGCAGGCGCGTCCGGCGGAAAAGGTGGGGCGAGACGCCGAAGCCGGCGAGGCGCAAACCCAGTTCCAGACCGCCGAGCAGCAGCGCCAGCGCGACGGTGCTGAGCATGGCGGCGTAGAGCAGCTTGCGGTAAAGCGGGAGGGCGGGAGCAGGCACGTCAGAACAGCGAGTAAATAAACGGCGAGATGCCCGACACGCCGACGAGAAAGAGCGCGATCAGCAGTAGCAGCACGACGACGGGGACGATCCACCAGACCTTGTTTTCGCGGGCGAATGCCCAGAGTTCGCGGAGCAGGCGACCGAGGTTTTTGAGGGCGCGCATGATTCAGTCAGGGGCGAAAGTACGGGTGGACGGGGTGGTGAGGAGGCTGGCGGGCAGGTTCCGCTTCTCCAGAAAAAAGGGACCGAGGGCGAGGCAGTCCATCTCGGTGGCAAGGAAGCCCTCGAGCGCCTCGCGCGGATGGCAGACCGGCGGCTCGCCGCGGACATTGAAGGACGTGTTCACCAGCACGGGGCAGCCCGTGCGGGCGGCGAAGGCCGTGAGCAGCGCGTGGAGGGAAGGATTCACGGTGACTTCGACGGTCTGCACGCGCGCCGAGTAGTCGACGTGGGTGACGGCCGGAATGGTGGAGCGGGCGGTACCCAGCCGTGCCTGCCAGTCGCCGGCTTCCGTGACGGGCAGGCGGTGGGCGGCGGCGACCGGCGCAGTGAACAGCATGTAGGGCGACGGGGCCGGCAGGTCGAACCACGCACCCGCTTGCTCGGCGAGTACCACGGGGGCAAAGGGCCGGAAGGACTCGCGGAACTTGATCTTCAGGTTGAGCCGGCGCTGCATCCCGGGCGACCGGGCGTCGGCGAGGATGGAACGGGCGCCGAGCGCACGCGGGCCGAACTCCGCGCGGCCCTGGAAGTACCCGACGACTTCGCCGGCGACGAGCCGCTCTGTGAGGCGGGTGTTGAGCTCGGCTGGCGCCAGTTTTTCGGCGGTAAGGCCGCGGGCGGCAATGGCCGCGGCGATCTCGGCGTCAGGATATTCAGGCCCGAGGAAAGCCCCGCGCATGGCATCGCCGGAGCCAGCAATGGTCCGCGGGGCCTTGTCGTGCAGGTGATGAAAGGCGAGGGCGGCCCCGAGCGCCCCGCCGGCGTCGCCAGCCGCGGGCTGCACCCAGACATGCCGGAACGGACCCTCGCGGAGCAGCCGCGCGTTGGCCACGCAGTTCAAGGCCACGCCGCCGGCGAGGCAGAGATTTTCCTCCCCCGTAAGCCCGTGGAGGGTGCGGGCGAGGCGCAGGACAATTTTCTCGGTGACCTGCTGGATGGAGGCGGCGAGATCGCAGTGGTGCTGGGTCAGCGGTTCATCCGGCGCCCGGGCCGGGCCGAACAGGGTGGCGAAACGCGCGCTGGTCATCGCCTGGCCCTCGAGAAACCCGAAATAATCCAGCGCCAGCCGGAAGGAACCGTCGGGCTTGAGGTCGAGCAACTTCTCCTGGATTTGCCCGGCGAAACGCGGGGTGCCGTAGGGCGCAAGGCCCATGAGCTTGTATTCGCCGGAGTTGACCCGGAAGCCCGCGTGGTGGGTGAAGGCCGAGTAGAGCAGCCCCAACGAGTGGGGGAAGCGCTGCTCACGGAGCAGCTCCAACCGGTTGGCCTCGCCACGGGCAAGGGCGGTGGTGGTCCACTCGCCGACGCCGTCGAGGGTGAGAATGGCGGCGCGGGGGAACGGGGAGGGAAAAAAAGCACTCGCGGCATGCGCCTCGTGGTGGCCGGAGAAATACACCGGCACGGGGCCGCAGCCGAGGGCGCGGAGCTCATCCTCGATCACGCCGGGCAGCCAGAGCTTGTGGTGCAGCCAGTCGGGCATGGCCGCGGCGAAGGCCCGGAAACCGCGCGGGGCCACGGCGAGGGACGTGCTGAGGATGCGCTCAAACTTCAACAGCGGCTTCTCGTAATAAACGACAGCGTCGACCGGGCCCTGGGCCAGGGCGAGACACCAGGCGGCGGCGTGGCGCGGAAAGGAGGCGTCGTGCTTCCGGCGCGAGAAACGCTCCTCCTGCGCGGCGGCGATGATCACCCCGTCCTCGAGGAGGACCGCCGCCGAGTCATGGTAGAACGCGCTGAGCCCGAGGATGCGCATCAGAACTGGCGGTCGAAGCGGCCGGAACCACCCGCAGGGGGCGGCTGGAGGTAGCTGGCGGCGGTGCGGTCGAACGTGCGCCGGAGCGGGTCGCTGCCGGTGAGGGCGAGCACGGCTCGCAGCGGCGTGAAGACCAGGAGATAACACAAACCGAGGAGCAGCCAGGTGAGCGCGGCCAGCAACAGGTGCACGCCGCGGTCGAGCGCGCGCTGGATCGGGGCGTAGCGGGCGGGGCTGGTCCACGCCACCAGCGCGAGGGCGGCCGCCAGCCCGGCGAGGGCGGCGGGCACCTGGCCGCCGCGCCAGGCCCAGAGCGCGAGCGTGCCGGCGCAGGCGAGGGTGGCCTGCAGGCGGGCGCGGGGAATGGGCGCAAGGGGCATCAGCGAAATGTGGTCCGGCGGCCGGGAGATGCCGACAAAAAAGGAGGGCGGGATAACCCGCCCTCCGATGGCAAACTAACCTACCAAAATCCGGACCGACTCAGAGATCGAGCCCGAAGGTCAGGCGATAGATCCGCGGGATCGGAACAGCGTAGCGCTCGGTCGAGAGCGTGGAGGCCGAGCCCGTGGCCTTCCAGCCCTGGTAGTCGTCCTCGCCGGAGAGATTCCGGACGTTAAACTGGACGGTGGCATTCCGGTTGTAGACCTTGAACTTGTAGCCGGCGAACAGGTCGACGGTCATGCGGGCGGGCTCGTAGCGAGCCACGTCCTTGCCGCCGAAGTTCACGTAGCCCATGAGGGCCTCGGTCCCGCCGCTGATGCCGAGGCCGACAAAGGCGCCCTTGGCCTCACCCTCGGTAAAGCTGTACCGGGTGAGGAGCGAGTAGCGGCTCTTGATGGCCTGCGGGTAGGTCTGGCCGATCGTGGCGGCGACGGCGGACTTGGTGAACGCGTGGTCCACGTTCGCGTAGCTGCCGACGAGCTGCCAGTTCTTGGTGGGCTGGTAGACGATATCGACCTCGAAGCCCTTGCTCTCCTGCTCGCCACCCTGGATCAGGTCGCCGATCGGACGGCTGCTCCACTGGGCATTGCGCTGGGCGATGGCGGCCGGCGTACCGATGGCGGTGAGACGGTCATATTCGTCGGTGTTGACGTTGTTCTTGTTCGGGTCGTTCTGCGAGCCGCCTTCCCGGAGGATGCTGAAGTAGGAGAACGTGCCGCTGAGCTTGCCGTCGGGGGTCTCGAACTTCACGCCGCCCTCGAAGCCCGTGCCCACCTGGGGGGTGAACTGCGCGCCGCGGCTGTCCTTGCCGGAGTCGGGGAACAAGGAGGTCGAATAGAGCGCGAAGACCGAGAGGGAGTTCGTCGCCTTGAAGATGCCGCCGACCATCGGCGAGGTCTTGGATTGCTCCACGACGTTGGGGGTCGTGGCCTGGCCGTTGGCCCACTGCTGCAACTTCACATTGGTGCGGTTGACACTGACATTCGTGTTGAGGCGGTTGTCGAAGGCCGACAGCTGCCAGTTCACGAAGTAGTAGTCGTTCGAGTTGTTCTCGTGGGTATAGCCGTTGCCGTCGGTGACGGGATGGACATCCGGCGGCGGGGAGAAACTGGTCGCCGTGGAGATGTTGGCCTGCACCGGGAAGAACAGGTGGATCGGGGTGGCCGCGCCCGCCTGCGTGGCGGAACGCGAGACGAACTTCTCGGCCCAGGCGTTGCCGCCGAAAGCGAAGGAGTTCTTCGTCCCGGCGATCTCAACCTTGTACACGCCGGTGAAGCCGTAGTTGTGCATCTGGTTGCTCCAATCGCGGTAGGAATAACCCATTTCGATGACTTCCTGGCCCGCGCGGGTGGTCCAGCCGCCGCCGGCTTCCCAGCCGTCGCCGCTCTGGGTGTTGCCCGAGGCGTCCCAGCCGTTGCCGTCGATCTGCTGGCGGGCGGAATACTGCCAGTAGGCCTGCAGGTCGAGGTCGCCGACCGTCTGCGTGATCTTGCCGCGATACAGCTCGGTCTCGAGCGAGCGCATGTTCAGGCCGTCGGACCAGTTCCAATCCCAGGGAATCTCGGGGTGGACGATTTGCAGCGGGATGTCGGAGTAGTTGCTGCTGGAGATGCCGCCGCTCTCCCCGCGGCTGAAATAGCCGAGGCCGTTCGGCTTCTCGCGATAGCCCTTCTCGGCGAGCACCTCGATCGTGGTGGTGGGCAGGGGCTGCCAGGCCAGGTTGATGGCGTTGTACTCGATCTTGCCCTCGGAGTGGGCGCGCTGGTCCTGGGACTTGGTGTAGGCGGAGTTGATGCGCACGCCGAGCTTGCCGTCATTCAGCTTGCCGGTGAAGTTCGCGTCGATCGAGGCGCGCGCTTCGCCTTCGCTGTCGAAGCTGAGGGTGGTGCGCGCAAAGGTCTGGTTGAAGTCCACGGCCTTCGTGATGTTCTGCATCACGCCACCGGGATAAGTCAGGCCGTAGAGCGCCGCCACCGGGCCCTTGACGACCTCGACGCGGGCGATGCCCTGCAGATCGACGGGGTCGTACTCGCGGATGCCGTCGCGCAGGCCCCAGTTTTGCTGGAAGCCGCGGAAAAGAAACGCGTTGTAGGCCTGTTGGATGGCATTGTTGGAATTGCGGTCGGAGCCGCCGTTCACCAGCGAGCCGTTGTACGCCTCGAGGTCGACCTGCGTCATGAGCCCCAGGTCGTCCATCAGGTCCTTGGTGAACACCTGGATGTTCACGGGCAGGTCCATGATGGGCGTATTGGTGCGGGAGCCGGCGATCGAGTTGGAGGCACGGTAGCCGTAGTCGCGTTCGGTGGAGACCGAGAAGGTGGGGAGCTTCACGATCTCTTCACCGGCGGCGGGGGCGGCGGCGGGAGCAGTCTGGGCGTGGGCGGAGCCGCCCGACGCACACAGTGCGACGCACAGGACCGAGGCGGCGAACCGCGATCGGCCGAGTGAATGACATTTCTGCATTGCTAGGTTCATGTTGGTTTTTGGTTTTTTGCTGGGCGCCGGAGGGCACCCGTAGGGGAGCAAAAGGGGGGAAAGGGTGCGGGCACCGGACAGGGGCGCTCCTTGGGGTGGACGCATTCCCATGCAAGCAGTGCGAGCCCGCAAAAGCGCTGGCCCCTCAAACGGTAGAGTAGATACTCAATCGGTAGAGTAGAGCGGCCCAATCGCCCGCGCTCCTGCCCTGGAGCGAAGGTTCGCCCGGCGTTAGAGTGCCTCGAGCGGAGTGACGGCCCGGCGGGGCCGTTTCGGGGCGGTGACCCCATCCTGCCAGTAGCCGGGGATGAAGGTGATCGACTGGGCCTCGGGCACGCCGCGCTGGTAGGCATCGGTCATGATCGCGAGCTGCTCCATGGCGCGCTGGCCCACCAGGCCGTGATTCTGCACGACGCCGGCGATGTGCGGCATGCTGGGCGGCACGTCGAGCGAGGCGAAGGCGACATCATCGGGCAGCTTGACCCGGGCGGTGGCGAAGACATCGAACAGCTCGTTCCAGTTGGAGATGATGACATCGACCTGGTTGGCGCGCATCCACTCGGGCACGAGCCGGTGCAGCGTGGGTACATCGGCGAGGCTGAAGATGAGCGGGGGCACGCATTCGTTCTCGGGCAGGGAGGCCTGCTCGACCAGCACGCCCATGCCAAAGGACTCGGCGAGGCGCGTCTGATCCTCGCGTGCGGTGGCCAGGCCGATGCGGCGGTAGCCCAGCGCCCGGAGGCGGCGCATCGCCAGCCGGGCGACCTGCATCTGGTCGTTGGAAACCGCATCGAGATTGGGCGCCAGGTGGAGGCACTCGATCTTCACGGCGCAAAACTGGCTCCAGTCGAGGTCGAGCTGCTCGATGTCGATCTCGAAGGTCGAGAGGAGGATGCCGGTGATGCCGCGGGCGGTGAGGATGGTGTTGAGCCGGGCCGGGGCGAGGTGGCCCTGGCCGACGACAAAAATCTCAAGGGAGTGGCCGTGCGCCTCGGCCGCGGCCTTGGCTCCGGCGTAGACGAGGGGCTGGTAGTGGTTGCCGCTGAAGAGCCGGGTGGTGCCGGCGTGGACGACAAAGGCCGTGCTGGCGCGGCGGGCCTGCGGATTGCGGCGGGAGCGGTGGAAGTTGAGCGCGTCGAGCAGCGGGTCGCGCTGGTAGCCGAATTCCCGGGCGACGGCCCGGATGCGGGCGCGCGTGGCCGGCGGGATGCTCGGGTGGTCGCGCAGCGCCAGCGAGACGGTGGTGACGTGCACCTTCGCCTTGGCCGCGATGTCGGCCAGGGTAAAGTACCGCTTCGGGGCGGCGGGCTTATCCGTGGCGCGCGGGAGCGCTCGTGCCGTCTTCCCAGATGCTTTGGACATAAAGTGAGGAGGCGCACTCGGGCACGCCCCGTTCGGTGGTTTTCAGCTGCGCGACGACGATCGACACCGCGCGTTCGCCCAGCAGCTGGAGATTCGGCCGGATGCCCGCGAGGCCGTGCGATTCGGGCTCGCAGAGGCAGAGACAGGCGCAGGCGACATCCGTGGGTACTTTCAAGCCCTCGCCTTCCAGCATTTCGCGGGTCGTCGCCCAGTTGCACATCACAGCGTCGACGTTGTGCCGCCGGACCCAGCGGGCGATCATGCCGCTGAGCGAGACCGTGTCACTGGTGTACGGAAACAGCAGCGGCGGCACGCGGCGATCGAGGGGGAGCGCGGCCTCCTCCATGAGGTAGCCGGCGGTGTGCCGGTGGCCGCAGGCATCCTCGTCCGAGCGGCCGACCGCCAGGCCGATGCGGCGGTAACCGAGGGCCGAGAGGCGGCGGAACGCCAGCCGCACCTCGCGCAGCTGGTCGTTGCCGACCGTGGTCGCGTCCGGCTGCGTGTGGCGGGAATGGATTTTCGCCACGGCGTAATCGTCCCAGTTCAACGCCAGCTCGGCGAAGCCGGGCAGGAAAACCCCGAGGACCAGCCCGGAAATCTGCTGCGCCCGGAGATACTGGGTGAGGCTGTGCGAGTCGTGGTCGTCCTCGCCGACCGCGAGGGGCTCCAGTTGGTAGCCGAGGAGTTCCGCCTGGCGCCGGGCGCCATCCAGGATGGCCTGCAGCGGCTGGCTGCGGGTCCGGCCCGACCCGGCGCCGAAATTTTCCAGGTAGGCGATGCGCGGCGCGGGCGCGCGCACGCAACCCTGCTGCCGGAACCGGCTCAACGCATGAAAGACGGGGTTGCGCTGGTAGCCCAGCCGCCCGGCCGCGGCCTCGATGCGCAGGCGGGTGTCGGCCGGGATGCTGGCATGGCCGCGCAACGCCAGCGAGATGGTGGTGATGTGATAGCCGGTCTCGCGGGCCACATCCTTGAGGGTGGGCCGGCGCGCGGCTGATAATTCCGGTTCGGTGGTGAGGTTCATGGCATGACGCCGAAGCGGGCGAAATAAGCCTGCCGCAAATCGGCGAGGGTGGAGAGGCCCTTGCCGGTGGCCTGGGCGCGGCGCATCCAGTCGCCGGTGCGCGGGTCGCGCGTCTCGATGCCGCGGCGCACGAGCAGGGTCAGGGTGGCGGGATCGTCCGGATGCCGGGCGATGACATCCTCCAGCACGGCCTGGCCGGCGTCGGCGCGCCCGCTGGCGAAATAAATGGCGGCAAGTTCGCACGGTGCGGCCGTCTGGTTGGGTTCACGTTGCCAGACTTCCTCAAAAAACCCGATGGCGTCTTCGGTGCGGCCCTGCCGGGCGGCGATGAGCCCGGCCTCGAACCGGAAGGCCGTGTTCTGCGGGCTGGCCTTCAGGCCCTCGAGCACCGCTTGGTCTGCCGTCGCGACATCCTTCAGGCCCTTCAGGAGATTGATGAAGTCGGTGCGGATCTTGTCGTTGGTGGGATCCAGCGCGAGGGCGCGCTCCAGCTTCGGACGGGCCGCCGGCAGGTCCCCGAGCTTGGCGAGCGCATTGCCCAGCTGGCGGTGCAGCCGTGCGTCCTGCGGGTCGAGGACGATGGCGCGTTCCAGCAAGGGCAGCGCCTCCCGGTGTTTGTTGTCCGAGGACAGGGCCGAGGCGGCGACGAGCAGCGTGTAGGGATTGTGGCAGTAGACGGTCAGGTCCACCGCCCAGGGGTCGGGTGCCTCGGTGTAATGGCCGTCACCGCGCACCCGCAACCGGGCGGCCTGGGCGGCGGCGGGATTGCCCAGCCGCTCAAACACGGTGACGAGCAGGGATTGGGCCCCGGGAAAGTCGGGGTCGGCGGTTACGGCCTCCTGCAGGCGGCTGCGGGCGGCGGTGAGCCGGCCGGACTGCAGGTCGCACCGGGCCAGGCCGAAAAGCGCGTGGATGTCCGCGGGTTTGCGCCGCAGGACTTGCTCAAAGGCCGCCGCCGCTTCCGCGGTGCGGTTGGTTTTCAGGCAGGCCTCGCCGAGCCGCTGCCACACGATGGTTTGCGTGGGAGCGAGTTCGGTCGCCTTGGTCAGCAGGGGGAGAGCCTCATCCATCCGGCCGTAACCCGCGAGCAGGCCGGCGAGCAGGTGGGGCCAGCGGGCTTCGGCGGGGGCCAGGACCATCAGCGCCTGATAACCGCGGATGGCCTCCGGCAGCAGGCCGTTGGCGTGACACAGGAGCGTGAATTCCTCGAGGGCGGCACGATCCACGGGCACGTGGGCGAATTTCGCGGCACAGGCGGCGAGGCGGTCATCGAGCCCAGGGGCGGAGGCGCCGACCGCGGCCGGTACAGGCGGCCGCAGCCGTTCCCACTGGCGGGCAGGGGCCTGGCTTTGCCACACGAAATAGCCGCCAACCGCGATCGCCAGCGACAGGGTGGAGTAAAGAAGGATTTTGACGGGACGATTCATCCAAGGCGAACCGGGAGGGGTAACTCTGACTGAAGAAGTGATTCACCACCCAATGGAAAGAGGGGCAAGGGGGGCGTTACTCTAACGTTTAGTGTTGGACCGAAAACCTTCGGCTGGCCAAGACCAATTGAGGGCCTCAAAGACCTTTTTGCCCCAGCAAGGTCCGCCCCGAATGCCTGCGCCTTCCCCCTCCGTTGATCCCTCGCCAGCCCGATACCGGGCGCTCGGCGCGATGCTGGCGACCTGCCTGGGAGTCGCGCAACTCGTGGCCAGCCAGCCGGAAGGATTGACCTCCCGGCCGCTGGCCCCGCGTCCCGCCCAGCCGCCCGGCGCCACCCTGTTCACGACGCTGGCGCCGGACCAGACGGGCATGACGGCGGTAAACAGCTACGACGACCCCGCGATGTGGGGGGCACGCTACCGCGAATTTTCCCTTGGGGCGATCGGCACGGGCGTCGCGATCGGGGACTATGACGGCGACGGGCGCCCCGATGTCTTCGTGGTCAGCAAGACCGGCCCCGATCACCTCTACCGCAACCTGGGCGATTTTCGCTTCGCCGACGTGACCGAACAGGCCGGGGTGGCCGGGCCGACCGGGGCCTGGAAACAGGGAGTGGCTTTCGCCGACGTGAACAATGACGGCCGGCTCGACCTCTACGTCTGCCGGTTTGCCGCGCCCAATCTCCTCTACATCAACCAGGGCAACGGCACCTTCACCGAGGAGGCCGCCGCGCGCGGCCTGGCGCTGAACGACGCGAGCAACATGGGCGCCTTCTGTGACTATGATCGCGACGGGTGGCTGGATGTGTACGTGCAGACCAACGTGCTCGACACCGAGCGCCGGCCCAACGGCCAGCGCGACCGCCTCTACCACAACAACCGCGACGGCACGTTCACGGACGTCACCGACCGCGCAGGAATCTTCGGCGACACGCAGGGGCATGCCGCCACGTGGTGGGATTTCGACGAGGATGGCTGGCCCGACCTCTATGTGGACAATGACTTCAAGGATCCCGACCAGCTCTACCGGAACAACCGCGACGGCACGTTCGCCAATGTCCTCAACCGCGTCGTGCCGCACACGCCGCATTCCTCAATGGGGGCCGATCTCGGCGACGTGAACAACGACGGGCACACCGACCTGCTCGTGGCCGACATGGCGACCACGACGCGCGAGAAGGATCATCGCGGCATGGCCAAGGTGCGCGCCGGCCTGACCGAGGACGAGAAGCATCCCGAGACCGCGCCCCAGTTCATGCGCAACGCCCTGCTGCTTGGCACCGGCACCGGTCGCACACTCGAGGCCGCCTTCCTCGCCGGGCTCGCGGCGACCGACTGGACCTGGAGCGTGCGCCTGGAGGATCTCGACCTCGACGGGCGGCTCGACGCCACCTTCACCAACGGCATGGTGCGCGAACTCCACGGGCAGGACATCATCCAGCGCATGATGGGTCGCGAGAGCATGGGCGAGCGCCGCCGCATCATGCAGGCCACGCCCGTGCTCGCCGAGCGACACCTCGCCTACCGCAATCTCGGCGACCTGCGGTTCGAGGAAGTCGGCCGCGCGTGGGGGCTCGACCGGGTCGGCGTCGGTTTCGGCGCGGCCTTCGGCGACCTCGATGGCGACGGCGACCTCGACCTCGTCTATGCCAGCATGGACGCGCCCGTGACGGTCTGCCGCAACGACGGCGCGACGGGCCACACGCTCGCGCTCGAGCTGCGCGGCTCGGTTTCAAACAAATTTGGCATCGGCGCCGTGGTGCGCATCGAGACGGACCAGGGCCGGCAGATGCGCACGCTCACGCTGGCTCGCGGCTACCTCTCCACCAGCGAGCCGGTGGTCTATTTTGGCCTCGGGGCGGACACCATCGTCAAGAGCATCACGGTCGAATGGCCCGGCGGTGCGCGGCAGAGCTTCGAGCAGCTCGCGGCCGACCGGCATTACGTGCTCACCGAGCCCGCCGGGGCCCCCGCGCTCAACGCGCCCCGCGCGGCGCCGGCGCAGTTCACCGAGATCGGCGAGCGCTTGCAGCTGGGTGCGCCCAGTCGCGAGCGGCCGTTCAACGAGTGGACCCGCGAGCCGTTGCTGCCCTTCCGGCTCAATCGGGTCGGGCCCTCGGCTGCGGCGGCCGACCTCGATCGCGACGGGCAGGACGACTTGGTGATCGGTGGCGTCACGGGTGAGCCCGGCCGGTTGCTGTCCAATCTCGGCGACAGCCAGTTCATGGCCTACGGCGCCAATCTCTTTACCGAAACCAGCGTGCCCGACGGCCCGATCCTGGTGTTCGACGCCGATGCCGACGGTGATCCCGATCTGTTGGCCACCCGGACGGGCACCACCGCGCCGGCCGGTGGCGCGGCCTATCAGGTGCGCCTCCTGTTGAACAATGGTCGCGGCCGGTTCGCGCCGGCCCAGGCCGGATTCCTGCCGGCGCTGCCGGTCAGCGTGGGGGCGGCGGTCGCGGCGGACTTTGAACACAGCGGACGACCGGCGATTTTTATCGGCGGACGCTCCGTGCCCGGCGCGTACCCGCAGGTGCCGCGCAGTGCCCTGCTCGCGTGGCGCGGGGATCGCTATGTGGATGTGACCGCTGAGGTCGCGCCCGGACTCGAGCGCATCGGACTCGTCACCGCGGTGCTGTGGTCCGACGTCGATGACGACGGCTGGCCCGACCTGCTCGTCGCCTGCGAGTGGGGTCCGGTGGCGGTTTTCCGCAATCTCGAGGGAAATCGCCTCGAGGAGGCGACCGCGAAACTCGGCTTCGCCTCCGGCGGCACGGGCTGGTGGCGGGCGCTGGCCGCGGCGGATCTCAACGGCGACGGCCGGCTCGACTATGCGGCGGGCAACACGGGCCTGAACACGCGCTACCAGGCATCCGCGGCGGAACCGGCGCTGCTCTACGCCGGGGTGACGGTGGATGGCGCCGCGCCGCAACTCATCGAGGCCCAGGCCGAACACGGCGTCTATTATCCGCTGCGCGACCGCGACACGCTGGTGAAATTATTTCCGGCCGCCCTGCGGCCGTTTCCGTCGGCGACGGCCTACGCCAAGGCGAAGCTGGAGGACATTTTTCCGTCGGCCGCCCTGGCCGCCGCAACGAAGCTTGCCGCGACCGAGTTGCGGAACGGGGTGTTTCTCTCCCAGCCTGACGGCACCTGGAAATTCACGCCGCTGCCCCGCCTGGCGCAGATTGCGCCGATCTCGGCGCTCGTGGCCGGGGATCTCGATGGCGACGGGCACGCCGATTTGCTCGCGGTCGGCAATTCCTTCGTGCCCACGCCCGAGACCGGCCGCTTCGACGGCGGGCTCGGCTGGCTGCTGCACGGCGACGGGCGCGGCGGGTTTGCCCCCGTGCCGCTGGCGGAGAGCGGACTCATCGTGCCGGGCGACGCCCGCGCGCTGGTGACCACCGATCTGGATCAAAACGGCTGGCCGGATTTTCTGGTGACCCAGAACAACGACCGCGCGCTCTTTTTCCGCAATGGCGGGCTGCCCGGCCGGCACAGCTTTGCGGTCGCGTTTCGCGGGATGGCGCTGGGCGCCCGGCTCACGCTCACGCTGGCGGATGGCACGAACCAGGTTTCCGAGGCGGGGACGGGACCGGTCTTCTTTGGATATCCGGACAAGAATCCGCCCGCCCGGCTGAAAATTCGCTGGCCTGACGGACGGATTTCCGAACAGACCTTCACCACGCCACCGGCCAAGCTGCTCACGCTCACCGCCCCATGAAGAAACAGAATGCCCCCACGCCGCCGTCCCGCGGTTCGCCCTGGCTCGCCATCGCACTCCTCTCGCTCGGCGTAAATGCCGGGCTCGTGGTCTGGCATCTGCGCTCCGCGCCAAAGCCGGAGGCGCCGGTCCCGCCCGCCGCGCCGGTGGTGGCCGCCCCGATCTGGACGCGCGAGCTCGCGCCCTATGCGGCGCTGGGTTCGTTCATGGCGGAGAACAACCGCATTCCCGACCTGAAGTGGAGCGCGGCGCAGTTCGCCGCGTTCCAGGAGGGCTTCCGTTCCAGCTATGAGGGCCGCGGCCTGCCGCTCGACGAGCCGGCGGCGAAGCTGCGCGACGAGATCAACCGGCGTGTGCAAGCCATGGTCGAGGTGGAGCGCCCCGATCCGGTGAAGGACTATTTCCGTTTCCTGCGGGACAAGGAGGGCGTGAAGGAAACGCCGAGCGGCCTGCACTATCGCATCACGGAGGAGGGCGCCGGGAACACCCCGAAACCGGGCGACACGGTCGTGATCAGCTACGCGGCGGGCCTGCCGGAAGGCAAGAGCCTGCCGCCGCTTTCGCGCAGCCGGGCCAAGGTCGTGGTGCGCGATCTGCTGCCCGGGCTGGCCGAGGGCGTGCAGTTGCTGCGGGTGGGCGGCAAGGGGCTCATCTATGTGCCGGCCGCGCTGTCCTTCAAGGAAGGTGATTGGCCGGCGCAGCTGCCGCCCGGGGTGCCGCTGGTCTTTTTTGTGGAGATGCACGACATCACGCCGGCGCCATAGGCTTACGCAAGTGATAGAGTAGGGCCCCGGTTGATCGGGGAGGGGGGAATTACAGGGTGACTGGCGCGCACACACGCAGTCCATGAAACCTCTTCGCTTTCCCGCCGGCTTCACCTGGGGTGTCGCCACCGCCGCCCCGCAGATCGAGGGCGCGGCCTTCACCGATGGCAAAAGCGCGTCGGTGTGGGACACATTCAGCCGCCAGCCCGGCGCGGTGCTCAACGGCGACACGCTCGACACGGCCTGCGACCACTACCGGCGGTTCGACGGGGATTTCGCACTCATGCGCAAGCTGGGCATCCGCAATTACCGGTTGTCGCTCGCCTGGCCGCGGATCCTGCCCGCCGGCCGCGGCGCGGTGAACCAGAAGGGCATGGATTACTACCACCGGCTGTTTGATTCCATGCAGAAGCACGGCATCACGCCGTGGGTCACGATGTTTCACTGGGACCTGCCGCAGGTGCTCGAGGACGAGGGCGGCTGGCGGGTGCGCGGGGTCACCAACGCGTTCGCGCAGTATGCCGACACCATCGTGCGGGCCTATGGGGACCGGGTGAAAAACTGGATCACGCTCAACGAGATTTTCTGCTTCACGCGGCTCGGCTATGGCAACGGCCAGAAAGCGCCCGGGCGCCGCGAGAGCGAGCAGGTGGTGAACCAGACCTATCACCACGCGCTCATTGCCCATGGCCATGGCATCCGCGCCGTGCGCGAGCACGGCGGCAAGGGCGCGCGCGTCGGGCTGACGGACAATGTCATCGTGACCGTGCCGGTGGACCTGCAGCCGCGGAACATTGCGGCGGCGAGGAAGGCCTTCGTCGCGGAGAACATTCGCGTGCTCGAGCCGGTGTTCACCGGCCGCTACAGTGCGACTTACCGGCGGATCACCGGAGCCGACGCCGCCCGGGTGGAACGCGGTGACCTGGCGCATATTTCCCGGAAGATGGATTTCCTCGGGCTCAACATCTACACCGGGTTCTTCGTCCAGGCGGGACCCGGGGGCCGGCCGCAGAAAATCGAGTTTCCGGCGGACTATCCGCAGACGAATTGCGCGTGGCACTACCTGATGCCGCAAGTGTTGTATTGGGGGCCGAAGTTCGTGACCGACCTCTACGGGCCGCGGCCGCTCTACGTCACGGAGAACGGGGCGGGCTACAACGAGGTGCCGGCTGCGGGTGGCGAGGTCCACGACCTCCACCGCCGCGAGATCGTGCGCGACAATCTCACGCAGCTGCACGCCGCGCTGCGGGACAAGGTGCCGGTGAAGGGTTATTTCCTCTGGTCTTTCATGGACAACTACGAGTGGGAGGACGGCTACCAGCGCCGCTTCGGCATCGTGTACAACGATTTTGTCACGCAGCAGCGCACGCCGAAATTGAGCGCGCGCTGGTATGCGCAGGTCATCAAGCACAACGCGCTGGTCTAGTATTCCCGGGTCGCACCGCGGTGGATCGTCCGACACAAGGAGGAGAGGCGCCGGAAGCCCCTAACCCTTAGCGGTCCTCCGGCGCCTTTCCCGGTACTTGCTGTTCGTGCGCTCCCTAAGCGCCTCCGGCGGGGCCGTTTTCCGGTGAAGGAGAAGGCCAGCCGAAGCCGAACAAACGAATATTTTCCGGTCGGCGGGCGCGCAGCAATGTCGCTCGGGGTCTAATTTAAGCGCAGGCGAATCGATGGACGAAAATACCCCCGTATAATTCTCATGTGAGCACCGGCCGAAAACAATGAAAACGGAAGACCCTGACGGGATCCTGGCTCAAGCCGATCCTATCGCCGGCCGGCCGCCTTTGGATCCGCCGGGGCGAAGAGGGACAGGTCGATCGCCTCGGCGATGATCTTGTAGCCGGCGGCCGAGAGATGCAGATGATCGCCGCCATCGACGGCCGCGGAAAGCCGCGACGGGTTGGCTGGGTCGCGGGCGATTGCGTCGAAATCGATCACGCCGTCGAACGCGCCACTCGTGCGGATCCAGGCATTGACCGCCTGCCGGTCGGCCTCGCTGGTGGCGTTGTAATAAGTGGCAAAGCCCTCAAAGGGCATGATCGTCCCCCCATAGACCCGGATGCCCCGGGCGTGCGCGCGGGTGATCATCTCCTGGTAGGCGGCGATCAGGTCTGCGGCGGTGGCGGCCGGCTCGCCCTTCGCCCGTGCGGCCACGGCCGTGCCGATGTCGTTGATCCCCTCGAGCACGATCAGCCAGCGCACCCCGGGATGGGCGAGCACGTCGCGCTCAAACCGGGCGAGCGCCGCGGGGCCGAGGCCGTCCCGCAGCACGCGGTTGCCCCCGAGGCCCTGGTTCAGGACCGCGATGTGCGCGGTCGTGGGATTCGCCTGCAGACGGTGAGACAACCGATCCGGCCACCGGTCATTTTGATTCGTGGTCGAACCCCGGCCGTCGGTGAGCGAATCACCCAGCACCGCGATGGCCGCGGCGGATGAATCGGTCTCCACCTCGATACCACTCAGGAAATACCAGTGGTCCGTTCGCTTGGCCCCGGGCAGCGCCGGGGCGGCCACGGCGTCCCCCGCCTGGATGAACGAGGTCATCCGGGAGCCCGGGTGTCCCGTGATCGCCGGCGGGACGGTGGCGAACTGCACGGTGACGGCAAGATTGGCGGACGGAGTGACCACAAAGAAAATCGGGTCGGAGACGATCATCGCGCCGGGTGGAATGGTCGCGGACGGAGACTGGTTGAAGGTCAGTGACCGGGCGCTTGCCGGCTGGATGGCCGAGTCGCCCGCCGAAAGCGCCACCTGCACCGAGGCCAGGGTGACCGGGCCGTCGCCAAAGACATTGGAAAAAGTCACCCGCAGCCGGTGACCGGCGAGCGTCGGGCGGACGACCTGACGGAGCGTCTGGCCGGCCAGTCCCGGGGCGGGAGGCAGGTTGTGCGGTTCGGTCAGCTGTTGCGCCGAGGCCCAGGTGCCGATCCACCGATCAGCCGGCCCGGCCGGGGCGGGACCGGTGCAGCCGAGCAGCAAGCCGGCGAAACCGACCAGGCCGAGGATGCGGCATTTCGTCATGAAATGCGGGTCAGTCTAAGCGAGCGCCTTGGCTTTGCGAGCGGATTTGCGCGGTGCGGCTGGCGGGGGAGGCGGGGGCGCGGCTTGGGCGGGCTTGGTCGCGGAGCCGGTGTCTGGCTGGCGCGACGGCAGGGAGGTCCCGTCAAACCAGGAGCCCTCCACCAGCGTCACCGTGGGGACCGCGGGCACACCATAGACGTGCTGGTGCAGCTGGCCCGCGAGAATCTCGACGGCCAGCTCCCCCACCCGCTGGCAGTTCTGATGCATTCCCGCGACGAGACCGTCGGGTTTTTCGAGAAAGGTCTCCACGAAGGCGACATCCTTTGGGATGGATAAACCCAGGGCGTCGAGGCTGGTCCGGACAAAGTGGCCGAGGCTCACGATGACCTCGGGGCGGTGGGACTTCAGCCAGGAGTCGAGCGCATCCTTGGGCACGACGTAGTCGGGGCCAAACACCGGCACGGTGCCGGCCGGCAGGCGCGGGGTGGAGAAATAGAGGATGGGAATGCGGTCGGCCTCCGCGATTTTCTGCTGTTCCGCGAGAAAACCCGCCGACCAGGCCAGGTCGACAAATTCATCCCACCAGTACGGCATCACGAAGCCAATCCGGCGGTAGCCGGCGGCCATCACCCGCTGCACGGTCCGGGAAATGATGGTACGCTGGTCGTTGGTGATGATGTGGAGCAGTTGGTCGCGGGGCGCGAAGTCGATCTTCACGGCGCTGAACTTCGACCATTCGAAATCCAGCGCGGCGGTGTGCTCGATGCGGTGCGAGGCGATGATCAGCCCGCTGATGCCGCGGGAATAGAGGATGCGGCTCATCCGCTGGTGGGTGAGGCCAGGTTCGCCGAGCCAGAAGTGCTCCAGCTGATAACCCAGGCTCGTGGCCTTGCTGGCGGCGCCTTCGAAAAATTCCCGATGGGCCGGATGATCCTTCCAGCCGAACCGGGTGTCCCAATGCGTGATGTAGGCCAGCAGGAGATTGCTTTTGATCGGCCGGGTCTGCCGGCGGTAGGCGACCAGGGCACTCAAGGCCGGATCCCGCCGGTAACCCATCTGCGTGGCCAGCAACTGCAGGCGCTTCCGGGTGGAAACAGGCAGGCTCGGGTGATTGCGCAGCGCCAGCGAGACCGTCGTGGTATGCACCCCGGCCTGTTTGGCGACAACGGACATGGTGACACGGCTGTTCAGGGGCATGGGACGGCGGGGTGGGGTGAACCTTGAAAACTAGAGTGGGTGGGCGGATGACGCAACCACCAGCGAGGATGGACCGGGCAGGCCAAATGAATTGCGCGGCGTCGACCAGCCGGCCGAGGGTGCGGCAATTTTCCACGTAAAAGCAATCGGATCGCATCCTGCGGGCCGGACGGTGCTTCTTCTGTGGGGGTGTGAGGGCAAGACGGGGGTGCACCTCAAGTAGGATGGGAGCCGGGAAATTCAAATCCAATGGGATTACTCAATAATGAGAGTAAATACGAGAGCCCTAGTCTAATGTAAGATTGAGAATGGGGGCGTAGGGTCGAAAAAAATCGTCCTATGTTTTTGAACGCGCTTCACCCCCGTATGGCGCCACTCACCCCCACGTCCTACCCCGGATTCCATGGATTCACTGCATGAACCCATGATTTTAGTCTGAACCCCCTTAGTCGCCAACCCATGCAAACCACCAAAACAAATCCGACACCAAGGTACACCCTGACCTTGGTCTCCGCGGCGCTCTTTCTCGCCGCTGCCCCGTCTTGGGCCCAAACCAAAGCCGCCACCCCCGCCCCGGTCGTGACCGAAAAGGAGGAGGTGTTGGAACTCTCCCCCTTCGAAGTGACCGCCGGGGACAATGAAAGCTACACCGCCGCCACGACGCTGGCCGGTAACCGTCTGAACACCGAGTTGCGCGATGTCGGCAACGCGATCCAGGTCGTCACCGCCCAGTTCCTCAAGGACACCGGCGCCGTGAACAACGAGACGTTGCTGCAGTACACCACCGGTACCGAAGTCGGCAACATCTACGGCAACTTCACCGGTCTGGGCGATGGCGCGCAGCTCAATGAGACGAGCCGCTTCACCAATCCCAACCAGAACACCCGCGTGCGCGGCCTGACCGCGGCCGACAATACGCGCGACTACTTCCTCTCGGACATCCCGTGGGACGGGTATAACATCGACCGCGTCGACCTCAGCCGCGGCCCGAACTCCATTCTGTTCGGCCAGGGCAGCCCGGCGGGTGTCATCAACGCCGGCACGAAAAGCGCCAGCTTCCGCAACAGCGGCGAGGTGGAGTTCCGCTACGGCACCGAAGGCAGCGCCCGCGGCTCCCTCGACATCAACCGCGTGCTGATCAAGGACCAACTCGCGGTCCGCGTGAACGCGTTGTACGATGCGCAGAAATACCAGCAGGACCCGGCGTTCCAGGACGATCGCCGCGTGGCCGGCGCCTTGCGCTGGGAACCCGGCTTCCTTAAGAAGGGTTCGGCCCGCACCATCCTGAAGGCGAACGCCGAGTTCGGTGACATCAAGAGCAACCGCCCCCGCACCCTGCCCCCCGGTGACCAGATCACCCCTTGGTTCCGCACCGGCACCTACCAGGGCCGCTATCCCACGGTCGGTGGCACCCTGATCGACGGCACGGTGGTCCAACCGAGCGCCCCGCGCACGTTCCAGAACCTGAACCGGATGACCGCCAATGGCCACACCGCCCAGAACGACAACTTCTACCGGGCGGATTTCCCGCACGGTCTGACCCGCCCGGCGATCGCCGGCGGCCCGATGGTCGGCCGGATCAACCCCTACTACAACCCCTGGATCGGCAACATGGGTGCCGCTATCGGCGGCCCGGTCGCCTATTTCTCCAACGGCGCCTCCGGCTCACCGGTCTATATCGCCGAGGAAATTCGCGAGACTTGGGGCATCAACACAGCGGGGGCGATCGATACCAGCCTCGGCTACGACTTCAACCGCCTTGTCGGCATCAATCCCTATTCCAACTTTGCGCAGAGCGCCGGCCTGCCCATGGCGGAATTCGGCATCTACAAGAACAACTCGCTGACGGATCCGTCGATCTTCAACTACTACGACAACCTGCTCGACGGCGAGAACAAGAACGAGTGGCAGGACTTCGACGTGTACAACATCAGTCTCTCGCAGACCTTCTTGAATGAGAAGATCGGTTTCGACCTCACGTACAACCGCGAAGACTACAAGAACGGGCAGCTTTCACTGATGACCGACTGGCGCCAGGCCGTCTTCATTGACATCAACCGCATCCACATGGACGGCACGACCGCCGGCAGCAACGGCATTCCCTATAACAATGGCACGCCCAACGCCGATCTGGGCCGGCCGTTCATCAACGACAACGGCGCGAACGGCAACCAATCCTATGACAGCCAGCGCGATTCGAGACGTGTCACGGGTTTCGTGACCCACGACTTCAGCCGGGGCGATAACCAGAACGCGTTCATGCGCGCCCTCGGCAAGCATACCCTCACCGGTCTGTGGGCCCAGGACGAGCAGAACACCGATCGCCGCGACTGGATGCGCTATGCCGTCACGGACCCCGCGTATCGCGCGTTCATCAACTCGACGGCGAACTTCGACGAGGGCCAGACCTTCGTCCCAAGCCAGGTCATCTACCTCGGGCCGTCGCTGACGAACGCCAGTTCGGCGGCCGGCGCCAACATCCCGCGCCCGATGGGCATCGCGAGCATCCCCAGCGGCACGATGCGCATTTTCGATTCGCACTGGGCTGCCACGGGGGTGGACCCCGCCGCGCTCTGGCAGAACACGTTCTATCCGGCGGACCAGACGGCGCAGTATAACTCCACGCAGTCGGAAAACCCGGCGAATTACGTCGGCTGGCGGAACATGCCGCTGATCATCACGGATTCGGAAGCCTCCGCGGCCAACCGCGAGCTGCTCACCCGCCGCGCCACCATCGAGCGCAAGCGGACGACGTCCAAGGCCCTGGTGTGGCAGGCGCAGTTTTTCGAAGGCGGCCTCGTCGGCACCTATGGCATCCGCAAGGATCGCGCCCAGGGCTGGATCCGCTCGATCAACACGAACAGCAACGCCGGCAGCTTCAAAGACGCCCCGACGTTCGACCCGACCCGGGAGTTTGGCTACCTGAAGATCTCGGAAGGCCTCTATCTGCCGCAGGCTGGCTCGGATCTGGAGGAAACCTCGAAGAGCTGGAGCTTGGTGGCGCATTTCGATGAGCTGCCCGGCCTCAAGAAGCTCACCGCCGAATGGCCGGTGCGCATCAGTGCCTTCTACAGCACCTCCGAAAACTTCCAGCCTGAGGCGCTGCGCGTAAACATCTACGGCGAGCAGCTCCCGCTGCCGAAGGGCACCACCAAGGACATGGGCCTGATGTTCGAGACGAAGGACGGCAAGTACTCGGTGCGCATCAACAAGTTCGAGACCGAAGTGCAGAACTCCAGCAGCGCGGCGCTCAACCGCGCCGGTTTCATTGGTACGGCGATCGCCCGTGGTACGAACTGGGCCAACCAGTTCCAATACGACTTCGGCACGGGTAACCAGCCGAGCAACCACCACATCGGCGCCCAGGTAAACGGACGCCCCGCGGGGGCGGCACAGCCTCCGGGCTGGACGGAGCAGGTTCGCGCCGGCAATCCCACCTGGGATCCGACAAATTCGCTCTATAACTATGGCACCGACGTGGGCGAGACGCAGGCGCAGGCCGATGCCCGCCAAGACCGCGCCATCGCCGCCTGGCGCACCTTCCAAAACTCGGTTGATCCGCGCTTCTGGCCGGCTTGGAGCATCGACCTCGCCGCGCCCTTCCGCACGACCAATCCCACCGGGCTGACCAACACGACGCCCAACGGCTTCGCCGTGACGGAAGACAGCACTTCCGAGGGCTACGAAATCGAGTTCTCCGGCCAGCCCATCCGCAACTGGCGCGTCGCGGTCAACGCCGCGAAGGTCGAGGCCCGCCGCACCAACATCGGCGGCAAGGAGCTGACCGACTTCATCGCCGCCTACGAAAAGGCGATCCAGACCACCGCTGCGGGTGATATCCGCATCTGGTGGGGCACCGCGGCCAACGACACGACGCTGCGCCAGTGGTACAGCGGTGGCGAGGGTCTCGGTGGCGAATGGGCGAGCCGTCGCCTGCAGGAAGGCACCAATGTGCCCGAACTGCGCGAATGGCGCGTCAATGCGATCACCAACTACGACTTCACCGAGGGCCGCTTCAAGGGCTTCAGTGTCGGTGGCGGCGTGCGCTGGCAGAGCGACGTGGTGATCGGCTACAAGCCCATCCCCGGCGCCACGGCGAACTCGCTGTCGTATGACCTCGCGAATCCCTACATGGGACCGGCCGAGACCAACATCGATCTGTGGCTGGGCTACGGCCGCCGGATCAATGACAAGCTCGAATGGCGCGTGCAGCTCAATGTGCGCAACGTCGGCGCGGGTGACGATCTGATCCCGATCACGGTGCAACCGGACGGAACACCGGCGACCTATCGAATAGCGCCACCCCAGATCTGGACGTTGTCGAACACGTTCAAATTCTAATCCGCACCCTAGGATAGACTTCACGCCTCCCGCTCACGCGAGAGGCGTTTTTTTTGGCCGGGTGGTCCTCGCCGGCAGGAATAGGCGTTGAGGTGGAACGGCCTGACCCAGCCGGGCTGTTTTAGAACCAAGCGCGCGGAGGTCAGCGCGCACCACCTGATCCCACCAGGGAATTCCTCCGCCTCAGATTTGCTTGCGCAACCGCGGGGACAGCAGTTCGTCGGCCCGCTGGCGCAGGCTTTCGTCGACTTCCAAGCCGAGCGCCTTGCACAGGGTGAGGAAGCGAAAAAGAACCGGCTCCGACAGCGAGCGAAGCTCGGGTTCGCCCATTTGCTCGAGGCAGCGCTGCGCCTGGGCGCGGGCCGGCGCAACCCGGTTGCCCTCGGCCAGGACGATCGCGAGGCTCACCCGGCGATCCCACGCCAGCGCTTCGGCGGAGCCCTCCTCCAGCCCCGCGGCAATGGCGGCGAGGGATTGGGCGAATCCCTTGGCATCGCGCCGCACGACTTCCGTGCGGGCCTTGGCCACCTGGGCGCCGAGGTCGGAACCATAGTCCGCGGCCAGTGCCCGGGCGGCCAGCGTGGCCAGCTCGATATTGCCCATGTCGATGAAGTACTCCGTCAGGCGGCTGAGCGCCGTGGCGCCATCCTGCAGCTCGACCGTTTCGAAAATGACGCAAGGCGCGCGCCAGGGGGTGCCCTCGGGCAGGTAATAGGGAACGGGGCGCAGCCAGCGCGGCGGCAGCCAGCGATGCAGCAGCTGGATGAGCGCATGCTCCGGCCGGCCCGAGCCGAGCCGGGCGTATTCGTCCAGGAAATCGTCCCACGGGGGAATCAGGATATGGGTCACCTGCCGCTGCCGGACCAGCGCGTGCGCCTCGTCGGCGGTCGTGGCGCCCGCAAGGCGGATGGACGCGAGAAAGCCGGCTTCGTTTTCCCGGTAAGGGGAACCCAGGCCGCGCCCGCCGCCGTGATAGTACAGCGACACGGTCAGGTTGGGCGGAGCGAGCGCCAGCGTGCCGCCGGCGCCCGCGTGGCGCGCCAGCCAGTGGGCCAGGTCGCGTTCCGCCAGTTGCACGTGTTCCTGCTCCGTGAGTTCCGCCGGACCGGCAGGGCGACCCGGCCACAGCAGGACCAATCCCGGCAGCGCCACCGCAAGCAGGGCGATTCCGCGCCGGAGGGAGGCGGCTTCGCGACCCAGCAGGGCAACCAGCAGCACCAGCAGGACGGCATCAACCTGGTTCCACCAGCTGATCTGTCCGCAGCTGAATCCCAAGGCGACCAACGCGGGGAGCACGGCCAGGGCGAGCGCCCGTCGCTGCCCGGCACCGGTGTCGCGCCGCAGGAGCTGCTGCCCGACGGGAATCAGCAGGGCCAGCGGCAGGAGCACGGCCAGGACCTGCCACCCGGCGGTCCCGCCGAAGGCCCACTTGAAGAAGTTGGATGCCTCACCGGATTCATCCAGTGCGGTGAGACGCAGCGCGAACGTATCCGGCGTGAGAAAGCCGCGGGTGCCCGACCAGAGCATGATCGTTGCGGGCGCCACCAAGGCCGTCGCGGCCAGCAGCGGGACAAGGTGCCGACGGAGTCCGCTTCCGGCGACGGGACACCGGAAGCGCGCGCTGGCGCGGGCAAGAAATTCCCCACCGCCCCACCACGCGAGCGCATAGACCAGATGGTTCTCAGCCAGGCGCGCGGGCGCGAAACTGAGATGGACGGGGGCATATTCCACGAGCCAGGCCAGGAGGCTGGTGGCCGCACCGGCAAGGCTCCATGCGCGCCAGGGCAGGGCGGGCGCGGTCCGGCGGACCAGCCATTCGCCTCCCAGGGCCCCGAGTCCGAAGCCGACCAGCACGGGAATGGTCAGGCCGACGTTCAACCAAAGGCCGATTCCACCCAGGATGCCCGACGTCACGAACCAGCGCCGGGTTCCCGCCGGCGCATCATCCGGCGGCAGCGCGCCGGCCAGCAAGGTCAGGCCGCTGGCGATCGCCAGCAACAGGCCCAGCCCGATATCGTCGGGACTGCCAGGCAGGAAAGCGCCACCCAGCGGATAGAGGCTGGCCGTCGCCAGCGCAAACCCGGCGGCCGGCCACGCGCCGAACCGGCGGACCACGAGGATCGTGCCGATCCCCACGAGCAGCAGTTGCAGCAGCGGATCCGCCCACCGGGCCATCCGCTCGACGCTCAACCCGATGGGCTGGCCTGTGGTCTGGTGATGGACCCGCGCGAGGGCGCCCAGCCACCAGCGGTACAACGAAGCGGAATACACGGGCCGCCCGGCGGGGGCGTTGTCGTAGTCCGCGTGGCGCAACCGCCCCTGGCCGGTGGCGATCATCGCCTGGGTTTGCGCGATCCATTGATAGCTCTCGTTGTTGTGGCCCGGGACCAGCAGCATCCGGACACCGTTCGCATAGCCGGTGGGGGAGGCCGCATCCACCGCCGGTACGGTGGCGGTGAGATTCGTGAGCCGGTCAACCTGCCGGACGCGGCCGAGGTTGATCGCGCCCAGGATCCCGAGCGCCAGCAACCAGGGAACAACCCAACTGTAGGACAAAAGACGGCGCGCGGAGGACATGAAGCGGACGGCCGATTCATGGGATGGGCGTGAGGGGTGGCAACGGCAATGTGACGCGGCCGCCGAGCGGGCGCGGATACTCATCTATAGAGCAGAAAATGGATTGACTGGGGTATGCCCTTCTCGCGTGTTGCAGCGATGTCGCCGTACCCCGCTGCGCCCGCCCGCGTTCGACGTTTCGGGCCACCGGCCCTGCTGGCCGGCCTGTGCCTGGCAGTGATGGCGGCGGCCGCCGACGGAGGCGCGGCGGAGATGGCGAAGCAAAGCCTCGCGTCCGCACCGCTGGCGGAGCGCTCGCGGCCCGCCGGGCGCACGTTGTTCAGTGCACTGCCGCCGGAACGCACCGGCATCGTCACGCTCAACGAATACGCGGATCCGAAAATGTGGACCGAGCGCTACCTGGAGTTCACCACCGGTTCGATCGGCACGGGGATTGCCATCGCGGATTACGACAACGACGGCCGGCCGGATCTCTTTGTCGTGAGCAAGACAGGATCAAACCGGTTATTCCGCAATCTCGGCGGCTGGAAATTCGAGGATGTCACGGTGGCTGCAGGGATCGCGCCGGCCACCAGCGCCATCGACCAGGGGCTCGCGTGGTTGAAAGGCCGGGTCGGGTCGGGCGACGCGGAAGCCGAGCTCGGCCGTTGGAAGCAAGGGGCGGCGTTTGCCGATGTGAACAACGACGGCTGGCTGGATCTCTACGTGTGCCGCTTCAACGCGCCCAACCTGCTCTACGTCAGCCAGCGCGACGGCACCTTCAAGGAGGAGGCCGCGGCGCGCGGGCTCGCGCTCACCGATGCCAGCGGCATGGGGGCCTTCTGCGATTACGATCGCGATGGCTGGCTCGACGTGTTCGTCCAGACCAACCTGCTGGACGCCACCCGGCAGCCCGGCGGGCGGCCCGATCGCCTGTTGCGCAACCGGGGCGACGGCACCTTCGTCGACGTGAGCGAGAAGGCGGGCATCGTGGGGGAAACCCTGGCGCACTCCGCCACGTGGTGGGACTACGACGAAGACGGCTGGCCCGACCTCTATGTCGCGAACGATTTCGCGGGCACCGACCGGCTTTACCGCAACCAGCGCGATGGCACCTTCAAGGAGGTGATCCACCAGGTGGTGCCGAGCATGCCGTACTCGGCGATGGGCGCCGACCTGGGGGACGTCAACAATGACGGCCTGGTCGACCTGCTTGTGGCCGACATGGCCGCGACCACGCACGAAAAAGACCAGCGCGGCATGGCCGTCTCGCGCGAGATGACACGCGATGACATTGATGACCCGGCGCGCGCCCCGCAGGTGGTGTACAACACCCTTTATCTCAATACCGGCACGGGCCGGATGCTCCAGGCGGCCCGCCTGGCCGGGATCGCCGCGACCGACTGGACGTGGTCGGTGCGCTTCGAGGATCTCGACGAGGACGGCCGGCTCGACCTGCACGTCACCAACGGCATGAATCGCGAGTATCAGAACAGCGACCTGCGCGACCGGGTCATGATCACGGAAAGCGCCGCCGAGCGGGTGCGCTTGATGAAGGACGGGCCGCCGTTGCTGGAACGGAACCTGGTTTACCGCAATGCGGGCGACTTGCGCTTCGAGGAGGCCGGCAAGGCCTGGGGGCTGGACCAGGAAGGCGTGAGTTACGGCGCCGCGTTCGGCGATCTCGACGGGGACGGCGATCTCGACCTCGTGGTGGCGAACCACGAGGCGGGGGTGACGGTGCTGCGCAACGACAATGTGAGCGGGCATCACGTGATTTTCGCGCTGCGCGGAAGCACCTCCAACCGGTTTGGCGTCGGCGCCACGGTGCGGATCGAAACGGCCACGGGGGTGCAGGTGCGGCAGCTGGTGCTGGCGCGCGGCTACCTTTCCAGCAGCGAACCGGTCTTGCACTTTGGCCTGGGGGAGAGCGACCGGATGGAACGCGTGACCGTCGAGTGGCCCAGCGGGCACCGGCAGGTCTTTACCGGTATCGCGGCGGACCGTCGTTACACGATCACGGAACCTCCCGGTCCGGCGCCGCAACAGGTGTCGCCGTCGATCGCCGCGGCGCAGTTTGCGGAAGTGGGTCCGATGCGGGGCCTGGCCATGCGGGTGGAGGAAAGCTTCGACCCGGAGACGCAGCCGCTGCTGCCGGTGCGGTTTGACCGGCGCGGTCCCGCGTTGGCGGTGGGCGACCTCGACGGGGACGGGCGCGACGACGTGGTGCTGGGCGGGACGGGCAAGCAGGCGGCGCAGGTGTTGCAGGGCGGTCCGGTGTTTTCCCGGCTGGCGGGCCTGATGCCGTCACCGGTCGACGATGGCCCGCTGCTGCTGTTCGAAGCCAATGGCGACGGTCGTCCCGACTTGTTGCAGACGCGGAGCGGCACGAACCGGCCCGCGGGATCAACGGCCTACCAGCCGGTGCTTCATTTGAACAGCGGGGGCGGGATTAATCCTGCCCCAGAGGGTGCGCTGCCGGCTCTGCCGATCAGCGTCGGCGCAGCGGTCGCGGCGGATTTTGACCACGATGGGCGGCTGGATGTTTTCCTTGGCGGCCGGGTGCTGCCGGGAAAATACCCGCTTTCACCCCGCAGCGCGCTGCTGGCCAACCGGGGCGGGCGCTTCGAGGATGTGACCGACACGGTGGCGCCGGCCTTGCGTGAAGTGGGCATGGTCAGTTCCGCGCTCTGGAGCGACGTGAACGGAGACGGCTGGCCGGACCTGCTGGTGGCGCTGGAGTGGGGCGGGGTGAAGTATTTTCGCAACGAAGCCGGCCGCGGGTTTGTCGACGCGTCGGTGCGTGCCGGCTTCTCGGCGGCGGGCACGGGTTGGTGGACCGCGCTTTGCAGCGCGGATTTCAATGGCGATGGCCGGCCGGATTACGTCGCGGGCAACGTCGGCCTGAACACGTCCTACCACGCGCCGGCCTTGTTGTTCACCGGCCGCTTTGCGAGCGGGACAGCAACGCAACTGGTCGAGGCCGAGCAGGAGGGCGACAGGCTCTATCCGCGGCGCACCCTCAAGGCGCTGGGCGCCGCGATTCCCGACATTCGGCGGCGCTTTCCCAAGAATGACGATTACGCGAAGGCGACCCTGGGCCGCATCCTGGGCGAGGAACGCCTGGCCGCCGCGACGCGCTATGAGGCGACGGAATTGCAAAGCGGCGTGTTCCTCAGCCAGCCGGATGGCACCCACCGGTTCACGGCGCTGCCGCACATCGCGCAGATCGCGCCGTTGCAGGGCGTCGTGGCCGGCGATTTCGACGGGGACGGGTATGCCGACATCTACGCCGTACAGAATTCCTATGCGCCCATCGGCGCCATCGGGCGGTTTGACGGCGGGTTGAGCCAGTTGCTGCGGGGCGATGGTCGCGGTGGCTTCACGCCGGTGGCGCCGCTCGCGAGCGGCCTGGTGGTGCCCGGCGACGCGAAGGCGCTCGTCACGCTCGACCTGGACGACGACGGCTGGCCGGACTTCCTCGTGAGCCGCAACAACGCCGCGACCCTCGCGTGGCACAATGGTGGCGTGGCGGGACGCCATGCCTTCGAGGTGGTCTTGCGCGGGCCCAACGGCAATCCCACGGCGGTGGGCGCCAGCGTGACTGTGGAACTGGCGGACGGCCGGATGCAGGCGATGGAGGTGCAGGCGGGTGGTGGCTATTACAGCCAGTCCACGCCGGGGCTGTTCTTCGGTTATCCGGATGAGAATCCGCCCCGCCGCTGCCGGGTTCGCTGGCCGGACGGCCGGACGAGCGAACAGGAATTTGTGACACCGCCGACGGGGAAAACAGTCCTCACGGTGCCTTAAGGCTGGCGGAGGCGGTCGTCCTAAGGCGCCTTGCCAAAACGCTGCTGAAACCTGCCCGCCAGGCGATTGACCTGGTCGCCGTCGATGCGCGGGTGCTGGCGCACGCGGGCGAACCAAGCCCGCGCTTCATCCTCGCTGCCGGTGCTGATGGCGTTGAAGGCCAGGATGCCGAGGGCGGTGGTGTTGCCCGGCTCGGCGGCCAGGGCGCGGCGGATTTGCTCGAGGCCCTCGGCCGTGCGATCCGCCCGGATGTAGAGCTGGCCGAGTTCCAGGTAGGCGTCGGCTTCGTTCGGCCGCAGCCGGATCGATTCCTGAAATTCCGCGATCGCCTCGCCGAGCCGGCCCGCCTGCTGGTGATTGCGGGCGAGCATCAAGTGCAGGCCGGGGGACTGCGGGCAGTTCTTCAAACCCTCGGCGAGGATCCGGCTGGCATCGGTGGCGCGGCCCTGGCGGGCCAGCAGGCCGCTCAGGTGGGCCCAGGCGTCGGCGAAATCAGGCGCGAGGGCCGTGCAGCGCTCGAGCTCCTCCCGGGCAGCATCAAGCTTGCCCTGCTGCGCCAGCAGCGTGCCCAGCTGAAAGTGGACGGACACATCATCGGGCGCCACGCCGACCGCGCGTTCAAGGAGCTGGAGCGCCGTGGCCATGTCCCCGTTGTGGGCGACAATCCCGGCCGTGAGGGAAAGCCGGTAGGGTTCAAGGCAGTCGTCGATCAGGCTGTCGAGCCAGGGGTCGGCGGGATCGCGATAGGCGCCGGAAGCCTTGGCCATGCTGCGGATGGCGGCAGCCCGCTGGGTCAGCCCCATCCGCTCATAAAGGCTCACGATCAGGTCGTAGCCGAGGGTGTAGTTGGTCTTGCTGACGACCTGCTCCAGGCGCGGGCGCGCCTGGTCCCACCGGCCGGCCTCCAGGTCGAGCCGGGCCAGCCCGAGCTGGGCATAGGGGTTGTCGCGATCAAGTTTCAGCACTTCTTCGTAGGCGGCGGCCGCCTGCTCGCGTTGGTTGGACTTGAAGAGGCAATCGGCCCGGCGGAGGCGAGCCGGCACATAATCCGGCGCCAGCTCCTCCACCTTGCGCCACAAGGCCAGCGCCGGCTCGGTATCGCCATACCCGGCAAGGATCGTGGCCTGCAGGTGCAGCCAGCGGGGTTCGCGTGGGTCCAGTTGTTGCAGGCCGCGATAGCAACGCTCCGCCTCGTCAAGGAAACCGTTGGCGTGGTAGAGCCGGCCGAGTTCCCTCAGGCCGCGGCCCGCGCTTGGACAGCTGCGCGCCCGGGCATCGGCCGCCATGATGCGCTCGCGCAGGGCCGGTGGCGCGGAAGCCAGCCCGGGCATCGCGGGCAGAAAGGCGGCGACGCGAGCCATGGTCCGCCCCGCCTGCCACCACCAGGCGCCGGCCGCGACGACCGCGACCGAGACGCAGACAAGAAGGAGGGCGCGGCGTTTCATGGCTTCGGGTCACGGCGCCAGAGGGTGATGCGGCTCATGGCGTCGTAAGGCGGATAGATATAGAAACCGCCGGTTACCAGCGAGGGCCGGCCGGTGCCGTCAAAATCACCGGCGACGAGGGTGATGAGATCCTTGGGCGTGCGGGCCAGCGCAACGGGCTCGAAGTTCATCCGGCCGTCATTGCGAAACCACATCAGCGAAACGACATTCCGGTTCTGGTTGTTCCAGTCGGCGTAGGCAGCGGTGGCCACCACGTCCATGGCTCCGTCCTGGTCGAGGTCCACGGCCAGCGGACTGTAGGCGCCGGGCAGCGCGCCGATCCGGTGATAGCGGAAATTGCCCTCCGCGGTGTTCTCCAGCCATTGCACCCCGTGCCAGGGCCGCGGGCCGGGGGTGGCGGCGGGACCGAAGCCGTCACCGTTGGAGAAAACGATGTCGGGCCGGCCGTCGCGGTTGAGATCGGCGACGGTCAGGCCGCTGCAGCCGTAGTCCTCGTTGGTCGAGCCCCAGAGGCGGGTGGCCGCGAACTGGCCGTTGCCCTGGTTCTGGAAATAATGCACCTCCTCCCATTGCTGGGAGAGCAGGGCGACGACATCGGGCCGGTGGTCACCATTGAAGTCGGCGACCGCCACATTGATGGTGCCCGACAGCTCCAGCAGGACGTGGCGGCGGAATTCCCACGGCCCGGTCCGCTCCAGCCAGCTGACCTCGCCTTGGTCGTAGCCGAACTGGCCCAGCACAAGGTCAACCCGGCCGTCACCATTCAGATCGGCGGCGCGCACGTCGGTCACCCGGGAGGTGTTTTCGAGCACCACGTGCGGCGTGAAATTCTGCCGGCCGTCATTCTCGAGGATGAACACGGTCCCGATCCGGTCGTTGTTCGGAAAAATGACCGACATGCTGCCCACCATCACGTCGAGGTCGCCGTCACCATCGAGGTCGGCCGCCTCCACGTGAACCGGCGCGCGCAGGCCGGTGGCCAGGATTTTTTCCTCAAACACGCCGGGCGCGGTCTGCCGGAGCCAGGCCACCTGGTTGTCTTTCGCCTCGCACAGCAGCAGGTCGAGTCTCCCGTCCAGATCGAGGTCGGCCGCAGCCACCTGGGCGATCCACGGTGGTTGGGTGATGGCGGCCCCGATGGCTTGGGGCTGCAGGTTCAGGGCGGGCGTGGTCCGGGCGACCGGCGCCGGATTATTCGAGCCGGGGGTTTCCTGCCGGCTGCAGCCGGCGCCAGCGGCGAGCAGCCCCAGCCCGGCCAGCGCGAACATCGCATTCTTGACTGGGGAAAGCCGGGCCGGGGTCATTCCCAGCAGGCTCCTAAACGCCCGGGAAAATGCACGAAAAATAGCGTGCTAACCATAGCGGGAAGACCGCGCCCGGCGCCGACCACTTTGCCGGGAAGCGGCGTCCCTCAGCGAACGAGTCCCTCGGATTGCAGCGCGCCCTTGATGACTTCGGCGACCTCGGTGATCACGCCGCGCACGTCATGGTCGTTGACCGCGTTCTTGGTCGACTTGGTCTCGCCCGACCAGATCAACTTTTCGGTCTTGGCGTCGAAGATCCTGGTTTCGATGTAGAATATGCTATCCGCGCTCACGACCCGCGTGTCCGACGAATAGAAGGCGCCCACATCGTACACTGCGCCATAATAATCCGAGAAGATCTGGTACTCCATCGCGTGGGCATTGCTGGCCCCGGTAGTTACCTTGGTGTCCCGGGATGTCAGCCGCAGCACGATGATCCCGTCGGCCTGGCTGGCCTTGATGGCCTGGATCACCTTGGCCTTCTCCCGGGTGTCCGAGATGTCCGGGAGCGGTTCATATGAGCCCACCGCCGGGATCCGGGTGATCTGGCTCTTGACGGCGATCTCGGCCAGGCGGCGGTCGGTGTCGTCCCGGGCGATGGCGAGGACAAACACCTTGGTGAATTTCATCGGGCCGGTTCCGGGGGCAGCGGAGGTGCTTTCGATCTTGGTCTGGGCGCAGCCGGCGCCCAGCAAGGTCAGCAAAGCAGGCAGGGCGAGGAAAAGGAGGCGGGTGACGGGGGTTTTCATGGAAAGACGGAGCGGTGGGGCGGAAGTAGATCAGCAAGCAGATGAACGGGATGGCGGGGAAGCAGGAAAACATTGGCCCAAAGGGCAACACCGGGACCGGGGAGAACTAGCACCGCTCTATTAAACAGTTTGACTAGCATAAAAACACATTGATTTTACTCCGATCCGCCTTCCCACCCCCTAGGCTGCCGCTTGGCGGATAACCCCACGTGCCATCATGAAAAGACTATCGTGCGCAGTTGCCGCTGCTGGCGTCTGGTGGCTGGCGGCCGGGGTCTTGGGCCAGGAAGCCGCCCCGCCGGCGCCGGTCGATTTCGGCACACCGGGGATCAAGCTCCAGCCTTACGTCATCGATCACCGGCGAGGGGCTGGCTCGGTCATCGACCTGTCATTCCTGCTCGAGGCCCCGGCCGGTCGCGCGGGTTTTGTGCGGGTGGAGAACGGGCATCTCACGAAGCCAGGTGGTGAACCCATCCGTTTCTGGGGCGTCAATCTCACCGAGTGGACGAAAGGCTCCACGGCCATCCCCACCAAGGAGGATGCGCCGATGTGGGCTGACGCACTGGCACGGCACGGCGTCAACCTCGTCCGCCTGCACTTTCTCGATCTGCCCACCCCCCGGGGGATGATCGATGGCACGCGCGACGACAGCCAGCACTTCGACGCCGGGCAGCTGGACCGGGAGGATTTCTTCATCGCGGAGCTCCTGAAGCGCGGAATCTACGTCAACTGGAACCTCAATGTCGGGCGCCGCTTCAAGGACGGTGACGGCGTGCTGTCCACGAAGGCGGGGAAGGGCCCGCTGTTGTTCAACCGGCGCCTGATCGAGTTGCAGAAGGACTACGCGCGGCAGATTCTCACCCACGTCAATCCCTACACCCAGCGCGCCTATGTCGCCGAACCCGGCGTGGCCATCGTCGAGATCGTCAACGAGGACGCGGTCTGGATCGGCTGGACGGCCGATACGCCCTATGACGAGGAACTCACCGGCCTCTACCACGACTGGCTGGTGCGCACACTGTCGGCCGAGGAACTGGCCCGCTTGCGTGTTGCGGCGGGAGTCGGCGCGTCCGACCCGATTCCGCGCCTGAAGGGCCCCGCCGTGCGCGCCGCTCCCGCCGAGCAATACTACACAGAGTGCCGGTTTTACCGCGATCTCGAGCTCGGCTATTTTCAGGAGATGCGCACTTACCTGAAGAAGACGCTGGGCGTGAAAGTCCCGATCGTAGCGACCGCGGACCATTCGCATTCCGGTTCCGGCTACATGCTCGTGGCGGACACGGCCCAACTGGACATTGTGGACGGGCACACTTACTGGCAGCATCCAGGGGATCGTACGTATCGCCACGCGCCGATGGTCAACGACCCATTCAACTCGACGGTGGTGGAGCTTTCGCGCACCGCGATGGCCGGCCAGCCCTACACGGTGAGCGAGGTGAACAATCCCTATCCGAACCAGTTTGGCAGCGAGGGCATCCCGATTCTCGCAGCCTATGCAGGGTTCCTGGATTGGGACGCGGTGGTCTGGTATACATTCGAGCCCAAGAAGGACGCGCAATGGGCGCCGTATGTCGGCGATCCCTTCGATCTCTCGCTCGACCCGGTCAAGATGCCGCAGCTGGCAGCCGGGGCGCTGATGTTTCTGCGCGGTGACATCGCGCACGCCAAGGTCACCGTCGAGCGGTCGTATACGCGGCAACAGGTGTGGGACAGCCGGCGCAACCCGGGTTTGAGCCGGCCGTTTTTCACCCCGGGCTTTCCGCCCTCGGTTCCCCTGCTCGATGGCTTGCGGGTCAAGTCGCTGGACGGCGAGCCCACCGCGCCGGTGGCGGCGGCCACGACCGGCCCGCTCATCAGCGACACGGGCCAGCTCACCTGGGCGGGCTACGCGGCCCAGGCCGGAGTGGTGACCATTGACAGCCCGCGTTCGCAAGGCTTGGTCGGGTTTGTGCGGCAGAATGACGCCGGGGTCACGAATCTCACGGCGAAGGTGCGGAATAATTTCTGCGCGATCGTGCTGAACTCCCTCGACACCAGGCCGATCGCCCAGGCCGGACGCCTGTTGCTTACCACGGGAACGCGCGTCGAGAACGAGGGCATGCAGTGGGACGCGGCCCGCGCCCGCGTGACCGAGCAGGGGCGCTCACCCACGCTGATCGAACCCCTGACCGGCACGATTATTTTGCGCAATCTCACCGGGGCCACGAAAGTCACGGCCCAAGCCTTGGACGGGGCCGGACATCGCCTGGGCGAACCCCTGGTCGCGAGCAAAACGGCTGCGGGATGGGAAATCCCGGTGGGCGCAATTGTCACCACCTGGTACGAGGTGAAAGTCGACCGGTAAGCTTATCTTCGCGCCGCCGCCAAGGCGGGGCATGGTCCAACAACGATCAAAACAGAGTCCATGAAAATTCCCTCCATCCTGAAATCACTCGTGTTCATTTCACTATTCTCCTGGTCGTTGCTGATCGCAGCCGAGCCGCCGATCATTAATTTGTGGCCCGGTGACGCTCCAGGATCGGAAGGCAAGACCGGCGACGAAAAAGTACGCCTGACGCCCGATGACGGCGAACGCGTGGTAACCAATGTGCATCGTCCGTCCCTGACGGTTTACCTGCCCGCGCCCGACAAGGCCACGGGTGCGGCCGTGGTGATTTGCCCCGGGGGCGGACACCGGGAACTTTGGTCGGATCATGAGGGCCATGCCTTCGCCCGCTGGCTGGCGGAGCACGGGGTGGCGGCGTTCGTCCTGAAGTACCGCCTGGCCCGGGAGGAAGGCTCCACGTACAAGATCGAGGTGCATGAGCTCGCGGATATCCAGCGAGCCATCCGGTTGGTGCGATCACGCGCCGGGGGCTGGAACGTGGACCCAAAGCGGGTGGGCGTGGCGGGATTTTCGGCGGGAGGAGAAGTGGCCTCGCTGGCCGGCATGAAGTACGACGACGGCAAAGCGGACGCGACCGACCCGGTGGAAAAGCAGGGCTGCAAGCCGGCCTTTCAGGCGCTGATCTATCCGGGCAATTCCGACACGATCATTCCCACCAAGGATTCGCCGCCGGCGTTCCTGCTGTGCGGCTACGGGGATCGTCAAGACGTGGCGGAAGGCATCGCCAAGGTGTATTTGAAGTTTCGCGCGCTGGGCGTTCCCGCCGAGCTGCACATCTACACGGGCGTCGGCCACGGTTTTGGCGTGCGTGATCGGAACCGGACGCCCTCCCACACCTGGCCGCTGCGTTTCCGGGAATGGCTGCAGGACCAGGGCTTCCTCGGATATTATCCCAACTAGGCCGCGGCTCCTGTCCGCGGCCGGGTGTCAGGGCAGGGAAATCCCGGGATAGACCGCGATGCGATGGCTGCGAACCTTGGGCTGCATCGAGCGGCCGTTGGCACTGGAGATGATCTGATCCGTTATCTCCGCCGGCATGTGGCAAGTGATGCACTGGTGGTCGATCCGGTGGCCCAGCACCGGGAAGTTGCGGCACTGGTCCACTTGGTGACACGTCAGGCAGCGGGAGGCCAGCGCTGCCAGGTCGCGCTGCGGTTGATGCACATCGTGGCAGGTGGCGCAGGTCATCGTGGGGCTGGATTGATAGCACTTGCTGCGTTCCAGCAGCTGCACCTGGCCGGAATGCGCATCGATGCGAGCGCCCGGCTGGGCTTTTTCGAAAACCAGATGCCGCGCGAGATGGTCACCGGGGACGAAGGACAGCGGCGGGGTCAGTGAGGTGCCGATGCCGGCGTGACACAGCGCGCAGACTTCAATCTGCCGGTCGCGGGGAAGCTTGGCGGGATTGATGATCGCCGAGGCCAGCGTGGTCGCCGCGGGCGGCGGGGCGCGAAAACGCGCGACATGCTCGCTACCGGGGCCGTGGCATTTCTCGCAGGAGAGGCCCATGATCAGGCTCGATGGCTTGAAGGAATTGAGGGGCGGGGCTTGCGACGTGAAATTGCTGAGGTGGCATTCCAGGCAGCGGGGATGCACCGGGCGCTCGAAGGAAGCGGTGCCGTCGGGATAGGAGGGACTGTTGACCCATTTGCCACCCTCGGTCCAGTAAGACACCGGCAGTTCGAGGAGTTGCTCGCCATCCCAGTACAGGTAGGTCTGGCCCTTGCGGCCGGAGCCGATCACCACATCCATCCGTTCGGTGCGGTAGAGTGTCCGGGTGTCGGGGAGCTTGATCTTGGCGGTTTGGAAGAAGCCCTTTTCGTTCGCCTCCATCTCAAAGTGCAGGTCGGGGTTTATCGTGGTGAGAATATTACGGCCGGGTTCGAAGCTGCCACCGATCGATGCTTTGGAGGGATGGCTCGAGGTGGTGGCGTGGGCGGTCTGGCGGTAGGTGGCGGCCTTGGCTTGATGACAGCTGGCACAGGCTTCGTCTCCGACATAGGTCCGGCCATTCGAGGCGGGCCGCGAGGACAGGGCGGGCGGGTTTCCTTGGGCCGGGGCATCAACCGGAATACCCAGCAGGGCGGCGACGAAATAGAAAGCCTGGAGCAGGATCACCACCCCGAGCCCATAGAGAGCCCGGGGCCAGGCAAAACGGGGCGATTCCCGGGATGGTTTGGGATGATGCATCAGGATGAAACAGCCGCACCGTTCCGCGCGGGGAACGCGCAGTTATTTGTAGCCTTCCAGGGTTTCGATAAGGATGCCGAGTGTGGCCCGCGCATCAAAGTAGGAAAACTGGCCGGTTTTCGGGTCCCCGCCCTGGTGCAGCAGGGGAATTCCCTTGGTGGCCAGCACCCGGGCCTTGCCCGCCGTATCGGTGACTTGGAAGGCGATGTGGTGAATGCATTCACCTTTTTCATCGAGGACATCCTGCCAGGACGACGCGCCGCCCAGCGGCTGCGTCAGCTCGATCACGGTGTTGTCGAGTTGGAAGAAGGCCAGCTTGCACCGGGCGTCGCTCGGCTGGCCGCGATAAGTCTGGTTCACCTTCAAGCCGGGCTCCGTGATGATGATCGGCGGAACCGGTAGACCGAAGAAGGCCGCGTAAGCCTGCGCGGATTTTTCAATATCACGGACCACCACGGCAATCTGGCAGACTCGTCGGGTGCCCAAGAGGGGCAGGGAATCCTGGCTGGGTGCGCTCATGGGGCGGGGACGAAAGGGTTGAAACCCATGAATCAACAGTTCCGGATTGCGCTAAACAGTTCAATATTGATTTGAAGGTCCGCCTGCGACGAACCACGCTGCTGGCATGGTCACTCTCCGCCCTCTCCGGTATGCGGTCTTGGCCGCTTTGTCTGTTGCCACACTGCGGGCCGAACCGGCGAATAGTGGAACGGTGAAAGCATCTCCGGCAGCTTTCGCGCTCTTCGCCCCGCAGAATATCGTGGCGTGGTGCATTGTGCCGTTTGACAAGAATCAACGCCCGCCGGCCGAGCGCATCGCCATGCTGCAGCGGCTCGGTCTTACGCAGTATGCCTGGGACTGGCGCGCGAACCACCTGAAGGATCTGCCCGAAGAGATCCGTCTTGCTCGTGCAGGCGGAGTCCGGCTGCGGGCCATCTGGCTCTGGATCGAGGGCGGAGCCGATGAGGTGGGTCGCTTGGCCGCAGGGAACCGGACCGTCATCGATACGGTCGCGCAGACTGGGCTTTCGGTGGAGTTCTGGGTCGGGTTTCACCCGAATTTTTTCGCCGGCTTGGATGAGCCAGCCCGCATCAGCCGGGCTGCGGCGATGATGAGCTATCTCCGGGACCAGGCGGCGGCGACCCACAGCACGGTCGCCTTCTACAATCACGGCGACTGGATCGGCGAACCGGACAACCAGATCAAGGTCATCAAGGCGATGGGAGACCCCTTGGTCGGCCTGGTGTTCAATTTCCATCATGCCCATGACATGATCGAGGGTTTTCCCGGATTATTACAGCGCATGCTGCCCTATTTGAAGGCGATCAATGTCAACGGCATGAATCCCCAGGGACCGAAGATCCTGCCCATCGGGCAGGGCACCAAGGAACGCGAGATGCTTCGCGTGGTGCGGCAGTCCGGCTATGCGGGGCCCATCGGGATCCTGGGGCATGTCGACGATGCGGACGTTGAAGTCATCCTGAAACAAAACCTGGACGGACTGCAAAAACTGGCAGCCGAAAATGGATTCTAGCGTGCCCGCTTGATCCGGCAGGCTCCCTTTGCAAGCTACCAACCCCCAACCCCACCAGATGCCATCATGAAACCCCAGACCAACCTACCGATTGCGATGCTTTTATCCCTGCTGGCCCTGCTTGGCTCCGGGGCAGGCGTGGCCGGCGCCGCCGAGGAGACGGCCAAGGCGGCTGAATACCGCGCCGGGAAAAATTTCATCGCGACCCGCGTCTTCACGGCCGAGGAGGACCAGCGGTTGCTGAAAGCCTTCGAGGGGTTGCGCGTGGCCGATGTTTGCGACGGCATGGATTTTGTCGGCCTGAAGAACATCGGCCTGATGGACCCGGAGATCCATCCGGTCTGGAAAGACACCAAGGAGTACAAGCACCGCTTCATCGGCATCGCGGTCACGGTGCGGTATGTGCCCACCCAGCGGGCGGCGCCGCCGGGCGGGTTGAGCTACGAGGAGTTTCGCGCCCGTGAGGGCAAATGGTACAGCGAGCTCTCCTTCGAACCGTTCGGGGAGCTGATCCGGCCCGGCACGGCCATCATCATCGATGAGGCGCCCCTCGCTGATGTCGGATCGATCGGCTCCAACAACATCATGTCGTGGAAACTCAAGGGCGCGGTGGGCGTGGTGACGGACGCGACGGCCCGCGATACCGACGAAGTCGCGACCGAGCAGATGCCGCTCTATCTGCGCCAGATCGGCCGGGGCATCCGTCCGTGGCGCAACGAGGTCGAATCAGTGAACCGCCCGGTGGTGGTCGGCGGGGTGCTGGTCAATCCGGGCGATGTCATTGTGGCCGATGGCGAAGGCGTGCTGGTCGTGCCGCGCGATGTGGCCCTGACCGTGGCGGGGTTTGCGCACAAGATCATCGACGAGGACAAGGCGGGCCGCCGGGCGCTCTACAAGAAGCTCGGCCTGCCCGAGGATCCGTCAGTCAAATGATCGCCGGGGCTTTTTTGACAACCGCGGCATTGTTGCCATCGGTTTCCTCGCATGAAAAACACCTTTACCCTCGGGCTCGGCGCCCCGGCGCCGGCCTTCCGGCTCCCGGCCACGGACGGAAAAACATACACGCTGGCCGATTTTTCTGACGCGAAGGGGCTGGTGATTTTCTTCACCTGCAACCACTGCCCGTATGTGACCGGCTCGGACGAGGTCACGCGGCAGACCGCGGCCCGCTTCGCTGCGCAGGGTATCCGGTTTGTCGCCATCAACTCCAACAGCGTGAACACCTACGCTGAGGATTCCTTCCCGCACATGGTGGAGAGGATGAAGCAGCACAAATTTCCCTGGATCTACCTGCATGACGAAAGCCAGGACGTGGCCCGCGTCTACGGCGCCCTGCGCACGCCCCACTTCTACGTCTTCGACGACAAGCGCCGCCTGGTGTACACCGGGCGTGGGGTCGACAGCCCGCGCGATGCGAAAAAAATCACCGTCAACGACCTGGCCAACGCGCTGGAGGACCATCTCGCGGGCCGGCCGGTGCGCGTGCCCCAGACCAACCCGATCGGATGCAACGTGAAGTGGGACGGGAAGGACGCGCATTGGATGCCCGCCGACGCCTGCGACTTGGTCTGAAGCGGACGGATTTGGCGGGAAAGGCGGCATGGCTCGAAGCGAACGTTCGTCAGCGTGGGGCAAGAGGAGTGAGGGCGAGCCGGAATCCGCGATAGGCGCTGGCTTCCGCCTGCGGGTTCCCCGCCCGCGTGGCGGAACGCAGCGAATTGGCGCCGCTGCCAAAACTGCCGCCGCGATTCACGCGCGCGGTCCCGGTGGCCGGGCCGGCTGGATCCGTGACGCTGCCGCCGGGATAGGGCCCATACCAGTCACGGCACCACTGCCAGATGTTTCCATGCATATCATACAGGCCCCAGGGGTTGGGCTCCTTTTGTCCGACGGCTCTCGGGCCCGATTTGGTCGGTCCGATTCGACGCCCGGCATAGCCGTTGGCGCTGTTCTGGTCGTACCACGCGAGTCTGGAGAGTACGGCGGCGTCATTGGTTCCTGCATGGGTCGGACTGCTAGTGCCGGCACGGCACGCGTACTCCCACTGGGCCTCGGTCGGCAGGCTGTACTCATATCCGTCCGGCAGTCGCCCGGCGGCACGCTCTTGTTGGTTCAATTTCGCAGTGAACTCCAGCGCGTCGTTCCAACTGATGAAATACATCGGAAGGTCGGCATCCTCGTTGGCAAGGTAACTGACAGGATCGGCCTCAAGTGACCAGCGCATGAGATCACGCAAGGGCTGTTGCTTGCCGCCGAGATCGTAAAGCGTGTTGTCTTTGATGCGCTTGGTGAGTTGGGCGCGCAGGTCCAGGCCCAGGACGTGCTTCCACTGCCCGACGGTGACCATGGTTTTTCCGAGCCAGAAGCCGTGGGTGAGCGTCACCCTGATTTGCGGGCCCTCGTCCTGCTTGCGGCCCGGCTCCGTTTCCGGGCTGCCCATCGTGAACGTGCCCGGGGGAATCCACGCTAGGGCCAGCTCGGCCCCATCCGGCACATCCCACGCCTTGCCAGTTTCCGGTCCGGCGGCCGCCGCTTGGGCGACCAGCGCGCAGCTGATGAATACGGCGGCGACGGAAGTCTTGAGGTTCATGACGGGTCCGGCCCGGCGGTCATGGGGGCAGCGGGGCGCCGCCCAGTTCGCGCCAGACCTTGTCCACATGCGGGGTGAACCAGCGGTCGCTGGGCACATAGCGGGCGATGGCGGCGATTTTCCTCAGCTCGGCCCCGAGGGCGGGCACCGCAGCCTTGACCTCGGCGGGAGTTTTTTTCGCCTCCACCAGCGCCTGCACGCCTTTTTGCAGCTCGATGAAATAGCGCTGTTGATCGGCGATGATCTCCGGCCCGCCCATCGGTCCGTGGCCGGGGCAGACGATCATGGCGCCCAGCTTGCCGGCGGCCTCGAGCGCCTTGATCCACTCGGTGATGTTGCCATCGCGGAGAAAATTGTGCGGGCCGTTGACGCAGACGTCGCCGGTGAAGAGGATTTTTTCCCTGGGCAACCAGACCAGGGTGTCGCCGCGCGTGTGGGCGACCCCGGCCCACCGCAATTCGATGGGATGGGCGCTGTCCTTGAAGTAGAGCAGGTCGGGGTAGGCCAGGCTCGGCAGTTTCAGCCGGCTTGCGGCGACATCCGGGCGGTCCTTGGCGGCCTGCGCCCAGGCCTCGGAGGAATTCTCGAGCGCCGTGAAGGCGTTGGCCTGGGCGATTTCCACCGCCCCGGCATCGGCCCAGAGCTGGTTGCCGAAGGCATGGTCCGGGTGATGGTGTGTATCGACCACGAAGCGCACCGGCTTGGGGGAACTGGCGCTGACCTTGGGCATGACCTCCTTCGCTCCGGAAGGATAGTTGGCGTCAATCACGACAACATAGTCATCGAGCACCACCCAGCCGTTGTTGCTGTGACCGAGCCGGGGATCGCCTTGATGGAAATACACCCCGGGAGCGACGGTTTGAACCGTGTTGATCTGGGCCCGGCCGGTCGCCAGCAGGCCCCAGCCAGCCAGGGTGGCGGTGCAAATGAGCCTGAGCGGGGTCATGGGATAAAGGCCCGGTCAGCGTACGGGCCGGTTATGGGTGGGTATGGGACAGGACAGTGGCTTCGGCTTTCGATCCGGCGGGTGATTCCAAGGCGGGATGGTGCCATTCACAAGCGGCAACGAGACCGCCTTCCGGTCGCGTCGCATGCAGCCGGAAGGTTTCGCAGGCCGGAGACAACCGGAGAACGACCGAGGCCACCCCGGCTTCGGCCGATGCGGTCGCGGACCCGACGATTTCAACGGCGCCTTCCACGGAAAAGGAAACCGGGGAAGAATCCCGGACGCAAAGATTACCCCCGGCGTCGAGGATGCGGGCATGCGCGATCAGCACATCGGGCTCACCCAACCGGGCGGCCACGCCCGCGGTATCGAGCTCCAGCCGGAGCTGCGCGGGGGCACCCGGGGTCGCCACCAGGTGCGAAACAACCGTTTCACCACCGATGAGGCCGGCCGCTTCAAGCGTGCCGCGGGTGAAGGCCGGCAGGTCGAAGATGAACGGGGGGTGCGGCAGATATTGGGTCATCCAGGACCGGGTCGGTTTTTGCCGGCCCAGCAGCACGCCATTGTGGCTGAGCGCCACCTCCTCGCAGTTGCTGAAGACCATCACGCGCAGCTCCGAGGCCGCCGTCCAGTGGGAAGCGATGAAAATGACCGGCCCGCCCGTCCAGTTGATGCCCCCCTCGGAGGGATCCCGCTGGCTGCGGTAGAAATAATAGGAGAATTTAGGCAGGCGGAAAATATCCATCACGCCGCAAGCCGCCCGGTTGGGATCATAGCCGCGGGCGTAGTCAAACACCGCCCACTGGCCGTCCAGCACAGCCGGGGAACTCAGCGTGTCATTAAGGGCGATGATGTGATTGGACACCTGCTGCCGCAGGCCGCGCTCGCCATCCCGGTGCCGCTGGCGACCGTGGCTCCATGCGGCATGGATGCCCGCGCCGGTTTTCTGGTCGAAGCCTTCGTTGGAGGCGTAGAACTCCCAGTCGCCATACTCGGCGATCACGAGGGCCTTGTCACCGTTTTGCCAGGTATGGATTTCCCCATGTTGCCGGGAATGAATGAACACGTCGAAGCGGTCGATCCAGCCGCAGGTGAACATCTGGTCGCCGGGATACTCCTCATGGCCGATGGCGTGCATCCGGTTCATGAAGGCCTCGTCCATCGTCGTTTCATTGAGGGAAAGCTCCCACAGCACCACGCATGGATGGTTGCGATCGCGCCGGATAACGTCGCGGGCGTTTTGATGACTGGTCTCGCGGAAAGCCTCGCCGCCGATGAACTGCCAGCCCGGGATGCAGTTCATCACGAGGAGGCCCAGCTCGTCGCAGGCGTCCAGGAAAGCGGGCGACTGCGGATAATGGGAGAGGCGCACGTAATCGAACCCGGCCTCCTTGATCTGGCGCGCGTCCCGCCGCTGGGCGGCCGGCGGCACGGCGTACCCGACGTACGGGTACTCCTGATGACGATTGGTGCCCCGGAGCCGGCGCCGGCGGCCGTTGATCGTGAAACCCTCCGAGCGGCTGAAGGCAATGCGTCGGAGGCCGAAGCGCTCGGTGTGCACATCCAGCACGGCGCCATCGGGGGAAGAGAGCGTGACCCGCGCGTGGTACAGGGCGGGGGAGTCCGGCGACCAGAGACTGGGCCGGGCAATCTCCAGTTCGGTCTCAACGGAAAGGGCGGATCCCGCGGCGATGGTCAGGTTGCGTTGCTGGGCTTGGACGATTGAACGCGTACCGTCCAGAATCTCCACGAGCAGATCAAACCGTTGGTCGGTGCCGGCGAGATTCTGGAGGTGCGTCTTGACGCTGATTTTCGCCAACTCGGCCGAAGCGGCCAGCGTGCGCACGAACACCCCGCCGCCGGCGGTCGCCGCCGCCCCGACCGGATCGGTGATATGCAACGGAGGATAGACGCGCAGTTCCGCGCCGCGATACAGTCCGCCATACCAGCAAAAATCCAGGTCCGCATACGGCTTGCCCGGCGGCACCTCGGCGTTGTCGCGATTGTCCAGCTGCAGGGTGAGCGTGTGTGGAAGCCCGTCGCGGAGGGCAGGGGTGAGATCCAGCTCGAAGGGCAGATACCCGCCCAGGTGCCGGCCCAGGACCGCGCCGTCGAGCAGCACCTGGGCGGTGTGCATGGCCGCACCGACGTACAGCGTGCAACGCCCCGGGGGGGCGCCAGCCGGCCATTGGATGGTGCGTTGATATTCGCATTCCCCGAACCAGTGCTTGGTGCCGTCGAGGTCGGCCACAAAGGGAGAGTGCGGCAGTTCAACCACGGCCCAGCCGCCGCCGGCCGGCAGGCGGCGGAAGTTCCATTCGCGATCAAGTGGGATGATCAGGGTCATGGGCCCAAGGGCGGGATCACAGGCGGGTGGGGTGGGTGTTCATACCTTGCCGCGGCGCGCCTCAAGTTCGTCGCGGATTTCATAGGCCCGCGCCTTGCTGAGTGGATAGAACCACAGCAAGGCGATGGCGAAGATGGACCAGATCGCGATGGAGCCGGCCAGCATCAGGCGCATGCCGAGAATCGTGCCCGGGGCCTGGGCGCCGCCGAGGTTGGCATCGAAGTGCACGAAGTTGAGCGCCAGGCCCGCGCCGAAAAAGGCCAGGGCGTAACCCGATTTTTGGATCCACGAGAACAGGGACCCGAGCATGCCTTCGCGGCGCATGCCGTGGCGGTGCTCATCGTCGTCACAGATGTCCGCCAGCATGGAATACTGGAGGATGTTGACGGCGGTCCAGGCCGGGCCGCAGAGGAGCGGGTCCAGCAGGATCTTCCAGGGGTTGCCCGGCGTGAAGATGAACCATTTGGCGATGCCGCCGACCAGGTTGAGGCCGAAAATGATGAAGAGCGTGGTACGTTTGCCCAGGCGGTTGGCCATCCAGTTCACGGGGTAGATCGCCGCGATGCCCACGATGGCAAAGCCGGTGGAGAGCACGCCCTTCCATTTCGAGCCCTCGACGATATCCCCGGCGTTCATGTGGTAGACCAGCAGGTAGTAGTCGATGTTGCTGGAGAGCATGCCGGCGAGCACTTGGCAGACGGTGAAGCCAATCAGGACAACGAAGGCGCGATTGCTGAAGGCGGCCTTCACCGCCGGCCCCAGCCGGACCTTTTCCTGCTTTTTGGCGATGCGCTCGAAATGCCGCTCCCGCACGAAAAGGCCCGGGATCATGCCGGCCAGGCCCATGATGCAGATGCCAATGGTCCAGCCGACGGCCTTCATGCCGTGCATCACCGACCCGAAGATGGCCAGGTTGGCAGCCCAGAACACCCAGCTGTAGGTGAGTTCGCCAATCTTGCCAAAGAAACCGCCGAAGGCCGAGACCCGCGTGCGCTCCTGGTAATCGGGCGTCATCTCGTAGGTCAGGCTCATCAACGGCACCGAGAAAATGGAGAAGCACGTATAAAAAATAAGCAGTGTGACGACGAGGTAGGTGATGGTCCCGGTCTGGCTGAGGCCCTCGGGCACCATCCAGATGGCGCCGAAGGCAATCGCCTGCAGGATGGCGCCCAGCACGATGATGGGCTTGCGGCGGCCGAAGCGTGAACGGCAGTTGTCGGAAATGATGCCGACAATCGGATCAGTGAACGCGTCCCACAGCCGGGGGATGGCCAGGATGAGACCGAGAATCCCCGGATCAACCTTGAGCACCATCTGATAGAAGGGGATGGCCATGCTCTTCACCCCGTTGTCGCCATAGAATTTTGCGAGATAACCGGCCCCGAGGGCGGTCTTTTCCATGAGGCTGACCTTGTCCTCTTTTCTCGTTGCGCGACTGGGAGTGGGATTGGGGTTCATGCAAAGGGGGATTGAGCGATCACGAACACGCCGCCTCAGCGGTCGTCCTGCCGCGAGTCAGAAGGGCGGAGGCGGTTGGCCCGGGCAGCCCGGCCCGGGAAAATGCAAGAGGGGCACGCATGGATCGAAACAGCTGTTCGTGGGGAGGGGTAGTCCATGGCATGTTCACCTTAATTATCAAGAGTCTTATTATTAGTAAAATAGTTTTATCGCTATAAAATAAGACCTCCGCCAAACAGCACCACCCTCGAGGCCCCGCGATCAGCCCGTGTGTCAGAGCCGCGCGCGCAATTCCGGCGGGAGCAATTTTTTGGCCGACTCCTGCAAACTGGGATCGGGAAACTGCAAACCAAACGCCTTGCAAAGCAGCAGGAGCCGGAATTGCGCCCCGGTCGTGAGGGAGCGCAGCCGGGTCGCGTCCAGTTTTTCCAGACAGCGTCGCACCTGTTCCCGGGCTAGATCGTGGCGGTCACCCTGGGCGAGCACGACGGCCAGGCTGACCCGCCGGTCCCAAGCCAGCGTGCGATCAAAGCCGCTGGCCAGGCTCGCTAGGATCGCGCTGAAGGCCTTGGTGTAGCCTTCCGCGTTGCCCCGGATTTTCTCCACTTGGGCGAGGGCCACGAGGACGCCGAGATCCGTGGGGAAGCGCTGCAGCGCGGGAACAGTGGAGGCCGCCAGCCCGGGCTGGTTGGTCTCGATGAAATATTCCGCGAGGCGGCCGATGGCCGCCACCCGGCTGCTCTCCTCGGTCACCTCGAGGATCACCACCGACTGGCCCTCGAAACCGGCAATGACGGGCAGGTTGTAAGGCACTGGTCGCAGCCAGGGCGGCAGCGCCCAGTGATGGAGCGCCATGATGAATCCATCCTCGGGATTGGACAAGGACCAGCGGGCGAATTCATCCAGATCCGAATCCCAGGAGGGCAGGATCAGGTGGGTGATGCCGCGCTGGCTGATCAGCGCCTGCGCCTCATCCGCCGTCGTGGCGGTGACGATCCGCACGGTGGCGGCCAGTCCGTCGCGGTTCTCCCAATTGGCGGTGCCGAGCCCGCGCAGTCCGCCGTGAAAACACCAGCTGGTGGTCCGGTCCGGTGGCAGGAGCACCACGGCGCCGCCGGGCCCGGCGTGATCGGCAATCCAGTGGGCCAGCGTCCGCTCGATCAGACCTTCCACCTCGAGCCGGGTAAACTCAATGTTCCGGCCGGCCCCCCGGGGTGGCATCAGCTGGACCAGGCCGGGCAGCAGCACCAAGCCCACGAATCCCGACCAAAGCCTGCGGCGGGAACTGTCCGTGGTGACTGCCACCATGAGCGCGAGCAACAGGGAGTCAGACAGGCTCCACCAACGCAGCTGGAGACAGGCAAGGACGAGTGCGACCAGGATGGGGCCGAGCGCGATGGCCAGGACGGGACGCACCCCGCGGTCGATCTGCCGGCGGAAGAACAGACCCACGGCCGGGCCGAGCAGCAGCAGCGGAAGACAGGTTGCGACGAGCGGGCCGGTGAGGCCATCGCGCGCGAACCACGCAGAGAAATTTTTCGCCAGCACGCCGTTGGGCAGCCAGCTCAAACGGAAAGCGGCCGGGTCTCCGCTTAGCCAGGTGGCGGCGCCGGCCGATCTCAAGGCAGCTGGCAGGGCGGCGATTGCGGCCACGGCCAGCACCAGCCGGCCGGCCCCGCGCCAGCTCCAGGATTGTCTCCCCCGTTTGAACCAAGCCTCAACCTGCGCCAGCAATTCACCGAGGCCGAGCCACGCCAGTCCGAAAAGCGGATGGTTTACCTGCAGCCGGAGCTCCATGTGGGCCGGGAAATATTCGATGAGATAGGCGGCCAGGGAGGTGGTGGCGCCGGCGAGCGCCCAGGTTCTCCACGGCGAGGAAATCAGGCCGCCCGCCGGATCCGGCTTTGCCGGTTTTGGAGCAAGCCACGCGGCGAGTATTCCGCCCAAGGCAATGCCGGCGAGAATGGGCGCCTGGCTGGTCGCGCTGATCCACAGACCGAAGCCACCGGCGACGCCGGCGATGAGATGGAGTGGGTGCGCGGGGTGGCCCCGGGCCAGCAGCGGCAGCACACTCCAGAGGGCACAGGCCCGGGTCAGGCCCTGATCATCCGGCATGCCGGGAAGAAATTCCCCGGCAAACGGGAAAAGGGTGGCGAGCCCGACGGCCAGCAGCGCGGCCGGCCAGGCGCCGAACTGCCGCGCCACAAATACGGTGGTACCCAGGATCAACAGCACATGCAGCAGGGGATTGGCCCAGAACGCGGCTCGCTCCACGGCAGCGCCGGTCGGCTGGCCCGAGACCGCATGATCGCACCACGCCAGCAGCCCCAGCCACCAGCGATAGGGGGAGGCCGAGTGCACGGCGCGGCCCAGCGGGGCATTCTCGTAGTCCACGTGCCGTACGCGCCAGTCCCCTTGCGCCAGCATCTGCTGGGTTTCGGCCATCCACTGATAGCTGCGGTTGTTGTGCTCCGGCACGATCAACCAGCGTTTGCCGCCAGCGTAACCGGTCGGTGACGTGGCGTCCACCTTCGCCTCCTCGCGGTCGGTGTTCGTTACATAAGCCACACGCCGCGCACGCTCGTAACTGGTCCAGCCGACGAAAACCACGGCGCAGAAAGGAATGAGCCACCACGAGCGGGCGGGAAGGCGGGAGAGAAAACTCATGGAGGTGCGGCGGTCTCGCCGCCGGGCTGGGTGCCGCACGCAAGCGCAGGAAGAACAGCGGGGCAAGCAAAGTCATCCGGTGGTGCGCGACCAACCCTGCCTTGACTCCAACGGGCAAGATTTGTCCAACAATCAGCTCTGATGCCTGCGCCAGGTCCCCATCACCGCTGGTCCTTGCTGGATGCCGTCGGACGGGCGGCGGGCCGGTGGCTGCGAACCGGCGCACTCCTCGCCCTCGTGACGATGCGGGCGACCGCCCAGGAAAACATCGCGGAAGCGTCTCTGGCCCCGCGCTCCGGGCCGCGGGGCGCCACCCTGTTCCGGGCGCTGCCCGCGCAGGAAACCGGCGTGGTCACCGAGAACCGTTACGCCGATCCCAAGATGTGGGCCGAACGCTACCATGAGCTGGAGCTGGGTGCGGTCGGGACGGGTGTGGCGATCGGGGATTACGACAACGACGGCCGGCCGGATATTTTTGTCGTGAGCAAAACGGAGAGCTGCCGGCTGTTCCGCAATCTCGGCAACTGGAAGTTTGAGGATGTGACGGAAAAGGCGAACGTCGCGGACCGGGGCGATGCGGCCGCCATCTGGAAACAGGGCGCGACCTTCGTGGACGTGAACAATGACGGCCGGCTGGATATCTACCTCTGCCGCTTTGCCTCACCCAATCTGCTCTACGTCAACCAGGGTGACGGCACCTTCAAGGAGGAGGCGCAGGCCCGGGGCCTGGCCGTCAACGACGCCTCGGTCATGGCGGCGTTTTGCGATTACGACCGCGATGGCGCACTCGATGTTTTCATCCAGACCAACCTGCTGGATGGCATCGCGCATCCGAAAGGGCAGCGGGATTACCTCTTTCACAACAACGGTGACGGCACGTTCGCCAACGTGACGGAGCGCGCCGGCCTCAAGGAGGAAACCCAGGGCCACTCGGCCACATGGTGGGATTACGACCACGACGGCTGGCCCGATCTCTACATCGCCAACGACTTTGCCCCGCCCGACGAACTCCAGCGCAACAACCGCGACGGCACCTTCACCAATGTCATCGACCGGGCGGTGCCGCACACGCCGTTTTCCTCGATGGGCACGGACCTGGGCGACGTGAACAATGACGGACTGGTCGACCTGCTGGTCGCGGACATGGCCGCCACCACCCATGAGAAGGATCAACGCACCATGGCCGCCACCCGCGGCCTCGCGATCGATCCCGCCGGGAAGGACGCCGATGCGGCGCCCCAGTACCTGCGCAATACGCTCTATCTGGGCACGGGCACGGATCGCTGCCTCGAGGCGGCCTTTCTGACGGGGCTGGCGGCGACGGACTGGACCTGGTCGGTGCGCTTCGAGGACTTGGACAATGACGGGCGGCTCGACCTGCACGTGACGAATGGCATGCACCGGGAGTCGCATAACACCGACCTCATCGCGCGGATGACCCTGGCGGAAAGCACCGCGGAGAAAATCCGGATCGAGCGGACGAGTCCCGTGCTGGCGGAGGCAAACCTGGCGTATCGCAACCTGGGGGACCTGGCTTTCCAAAACATCGGCGCGGCCTGGGGGCTCGATGAACGCGGGGTGAGTTACGGGGCCGCCTTTGGCGACCTGGACGGGGATGGTGACCTGGATGTCGTCTACACCAACTACCAGAAGGGCGCGTCAGTGCTGCGCAACGATTCGGACGCCGGGCACCGGGTGATCATTGCGTTGCAGGGGAAACAATCGAATCGCTTCGGCGTGGGCGCGACCGTGCGGATCGAAACGACTTCCGGCCCGCAGGTCCGCCAGCTCGTGCTCGCGCGCGGTGTGCTCGCCAGCTCCGAACCGGTGCTGCACTTCGGCCTGGGGGAGGAAACCCGCATCAGGCAACTCACGGTGGAATGGCCCGGCGGCGGGAGCCAGACCTTCCGCGACCTGGCGGCCGACCGGAAGTTCACGATCAGCGAACCTGCGACTGTAGGGCCGGCGCTTGTCGCCGGGCCGCGGCCTGCCGACGAGCGGCAGCCCTACAAAGCTGGCCAGTTCACCGAGGTCAGCGGGCCAGAGAATCTTTCGCTGCTGTCGCGCGAGAATCGGATCGACGAAAGCGGCCAGAACCCGCTGTTGCCGACGCGGCAGAACCGGCGCGGCCCGGGCCTCGCGGTGGGCGAGATCAACGGCGACGGCCGGGACGACATCGTGCTCGGCGGGACGCCCGCCGACCCGGCACGGTTGCGCCTTGCCGGGGCGGCCGCGTCGTTTGTGGGCGCCGACGCCGCGCTGCTTGCCGGCGACGGACAACTCAGCGACGGACCGTTGCTCCTGTTCGACGCCAATGGTGACGGGGCCAACGACCTGTTGGTGACCAAGGGAGGGGTGGCCCTGCCGGCGGGATCCGAAGGATATCAACCGCGGCTTTTTCTCAATGATGGCCGGGGCGGATTCCGCCCCGCGCCGGCGGGGGCGCTGCCCCCGCTGCCGGTCAGCGCGGGCGCGGTGACGGCGGTGGATTTCGACCGCGACGGCCGGCTTGATCTCTTCATCGGCGGCCGGGTGGTGCCCGGACTGTATCCGTTCGCACCCAAAAGCGCCGTGTGGGCCAATCGGGGGGGACGGTTCGAGGATGTGACCGAGGTGCTCGCACCCGGTTTGCGCGAAGCGGGTTTGGTCACCGCGGCGTTATGGAGTGATGCGGACAGTGACGGATGGCCCGATTTGTTCGTCACCGTGGAATGGGGCCAGGTGAAATATTTCCACAACAACCAAGGCAGAGGCTTCGAGGATTGGACGGAGAGGGCGGGCTTCGCCGCGGCCGGAACGGGGTGGTGGAGTTCGCTCGCCACGGCGGATTTCAACGGTGATGGCCGGCCCGACTACGTGGCGGGCAACGTGGGGCTGAACACCCCGTATCAGGCGGACCCGGCGCACCCGGCTCTGCTGTTCTCCGGGGATTTCAAGGGCAACGGTGAGGCCCAGCTCATTGAAGCCTATTATGAAGGAGCGCGCTTATTCCCCTGGCGGACCCGCAAGGAGCTCGGGGCGGCCATCCCCGCGATCCTGAAACGCTATCCGCGCAATGATCATTACGCACGGGCCACCTTGGGGGAGATTCTGGGCGAGGGAAAAATCGCCGCCGCCGACCGCTTTGCCGCCACGGAACTTCGCAGCGGGGTCTTCCTCAGCCAGCCGGACGGCGTCTATCGATTCCAGCCGCTGCCGCGGGTCATGCAGATTTCCCCGCTCCAGGGAGTGGTGGCGGGTGATTTTGACGGTGATGGGTTCGCCGATGTCTACGCGGTGCAGAATTCCTACGCCCCGATTCCGTCGGTCGGCCGCTTCGACGGTGGGTTGAGTCAGTTGCTGAGGGGAGATGGGCATGGGCAGTTCACGGCGGCGCCCTTGGGCGAGAGCGGGCTGATCGTGCCGGGTGACGCCAAGGCCCTCGCGGTTCTCGATCTGGATGGCGACAACTGGCCGGACTTTCTGGTCACACGCAACAACAGCACCACGCTGGCCTTTCGGAACAACGGGCGGCCCGGCCGGCATGCCCTGAGCGTCCGGTTGCGCGGGCCGGCGGGCAACCCCACCGCGATCGGTGCGCGGATCACGCTGGAATTCGCCGACGGCTCAACGCAAACGAATGAGGTGCAGGCGGGTTCAGGGTATTACAGCCAGTCAACGGCGGCCTGTTTCTTCGGCTGGACTGACTTGAACCCACCGCGGAGGTTTCGCGTCCGGTGGCCGTCGGGTCTCAGCACAAACCATGAGGCCGGGCCGCAGTCGGCCAGCCTGAGCCTGAGCGCACCCTAGCGAGGGCAGGAGGGGGAAGGGTTAGGCCGATAGCGGTAAAACAGTTTTACTTAATAAAATACTGTTGACACTAATATGTGAGAATGGCGTATTTCGCGGTACCCAACCCCCCCCCAAGGAATCAGTCCGCCGGATTTCTCCCTTTTCACCCCGTTCCAGCGTCACTTCACCCCATGTCAAGGCGCGGCCCTGCGCCCTGTTGAAAACGACCCGACCTGCTCCGCCGCGGGCTGCGCGCAAGCCCGGTTACTCGTCCCACCCCAAAACCAATTGTCAGTGAACCAACCAAAACTCCAAAACATGCAAGCTACCTACCCAAACAGGAAAACGTGGGGTCTCGCCTTGGCGACCACGCTTTCGATGTTGCTTAGCTCGGGTTTGGCGCAAGTCGCCGCCCCCAGTCCGACCGGGAATGCCAAGCCCGAAACCGGTGAAGAAGTGATCACGCTCTCCCCCTTCGTCGTGGATTCCAGCAAGGACGAGGGTTACCGCGCCACCAGCACGCTGGCGGGCAGCCGCATCGACACGCCGCTCAAGGACGTCGCCCAGTCGATCACGGTGGTGACGAAGGAATTCATGACCGATCTGGCGGCCGTCAACGTGAACGACATCCTGTCCTACACGGCGGGCACCGAGGGCAACCACGACTTCACGACCGCGACCGTCTCGCTGGGCCGCCCGACCGACGGTGTCGCTATCAACGGCAACAACTCGAACCGCATCCGCGGCCTGACGTCGGCGGACTACACGCGCGATTACTTCTTCACGATCGGCACGTACAACGGTTTCGACTCCTACAACCTTGACGAGGTCACGATCAACCGCGGCCCCAATTCCATCCTCGCGGGCCTGGGCTCGCCGGCGGGCATCATCAACTTCTCGCCGCAACTGGCGGGTCTGGCGCGCACCCACAACCAGGTGAGCGTGCGCTTCGGCAGCTGGGGCGATTTCCGCGCGACCCTGAACAGCAACGTGGTCGTCAAGCCGGATGTCCTCGCCTTCCGCCTCGCGGCGGCGCATTCCGACAAGGGCTTCAAGCAGGAGCCGGCGTACAACAAGGACGACCGCATCTATTTCACGGGCACGTACCAGCCGTGGAGCAAGACGACAATCCGGGCCAGTTACGAAACCCAGAAGGTGAAGGCCAACAACCCCAACACCATCACGCCCGAGGATGGGCTCACCCAGTGGATCGCCGCCGGCAAGCCGATCGTCGATTTCACCTCCTCGGCCGCAATTCCGCCGGGTATCAACCAGAGCTTCCTGAACCAGCCGGTCATCGTCTATAACGCCAGCGGCGCGAACGAGGGCGGGTTCAACGCCCAGTACAACCAGCCAGCTGCCCGGGCCTACGAGTTCTATCAGGCCACCAAGCCGGGCGCGACCGCCTATCGGCTGAACGACAACGACTATCTCAACCTGCAGAACGTGAACCTCAACCCGAGCTTGGACGACTACCGCAAATACAACGCGTTCAACATCTCCGTCGACCAGGAGATCGGGCATGGCCTCTACGCCAATCTCGCTTACGTGAAGGAATCCGTCGACGCCCGGTACCTCAACCTGTTCCGCAGCGGCTACTCGATCTACAGCGTGGACGTGAACGCCAAGCTCCCCAACGGCGCCGCCAATCCGCACGTGGGCGAGACCTTCATGCAGTTCGGGAGCCTCGACAACCTGAACACCGACGACAATTCCAACGAGGTCTGGCGCGCCACGCTGTCCTACGAGCTCGACCTCACCAAGAAGAACAAATGGTTCGGCCGGTATCAGCTGACGGGCTTCATGGAAGGGCGCGAGACCGAGATGATCCACTGGCAATATAACACCAAGGACGTCGCCAATCCGACCGTGGAGAGCTTCCAGTACCGCTATTACATGGGCGGCACCGCCGCCAACGGTTACAAGGCGCAGACCGTGCCGCAGAATCCAGTCATGGTCACGGGCATCAACAACTACCTGGACTACATCAACGGCGCTTTCTCCACGCGGACGTTCAACTCGTTCTACGGCCTCAAGAGCAACTCCAAGAACTTGCGCAACCTGTCCACCTCGGCGTTTGTCATCCAGGGCTACCTCTGGGACGACCGCATCGTGCCGATGTACGGCATGCGCCGCGACAAGGACGAGACCTCCACGGCCTCGGCCGTCAACAACACCGCCACCCCCGGGGTCGTCTCCCCGGCGGGCGCCTACGGGCCGGTCAACACCTTCGCCAAGAACACCACCACCTATGGCGTGGTGGTGCATGCGCTGAAATGGCTGAGCGTCCACTACAATCATGCCGAGAACTTCATCCCCAATGCGGGGGCCGTGGACATGCTGCTCAACCCGACGCCCAGCCCCACGGGCCTGACCGAGGAATACGGCTTCTCGGTCAACCTCCTCGAGAACAAGCTCAACGCCAAGTTGAACTGGTTCGAGCTGACCGCGGCCGGCGCGGGGGCGGACAACCTCACCTTCCCCCTCGGGCAATGGACGGTGCCGTACATGGAGCTGACCTTCATGCCTGACCTGGCCCGCCAGGCCGGCATCACCTACAAGCCGTACATTGCCCCGGGCCTGGCCGTGGGCGATCCCCGCCTCCAGAACGCCTATACTTCCTCGAACGTCTCGAAGGGCATCGAGCTCGAGCTGACCTACAATGTGACCAAGAACTGGCGCATCATGGGCAGCGTCTCCAAGCAGGAAGCCAAGCAGAGCGACATCGCCGCGCCGCTGACCGACTTCATTGAAAACCGGCTGGCCTACTGGAAGAGCATTCCCGCCCTCTGGTCCGGGCCTTATGTCGGGCAGAACGTGGGTTGGGGTGTGGGTCGCACCGGCGAGCAGCAGTGGAACAACGACAACAATCCCTACTACCTGCTCTACAAGTCTGTGGACGGGCAGCCCTCGCCGCAGCTGGCCAAGTGGCGCGCCAGCGCGCTGACCAATTACACCTTCACCGAGGGGCCGCTGAAGAACTTCAACATCGGCGGCGGCTTCCGCTACATCGAAAAATCAATCATCGGCAACCCCCAGATCCTGAACGCCGCCGGCACCCCCATTGCGCTGGATCTGGAGCATCCTTATTATAATTCGGCACGCATCGGCATCGATATGTGGGCCGGCTACAAGATGAAGGTCTTCCATGACCGGTATGACCTCAGCTTCCAGCTCAACATCCGCGACCTCGAGCAGGGCGGGGACTTCCAACCCATCGCCGCAAATCCGGACGGAACCCACTCGACCTACCGAATAGTACAGCCCCGAAGTTTCTACCTGACTACGACGCTGGACTTTTAATTAGGGAAGTCCCCTCGCTAGTCAGGACCAGTCCTCAAGGCCCTCCCGGCAAATCCCGGGAGGGCCTTATTATTGCAGGGAGGCGGGCCTGAGGCGCGACAGAACCTTGCGAATCGAGGGCGGCTTACCGATATCTCATTCATGTCAATCCGGCGCATAGTTTCAGCGTTCGCGGCGGCCTGCCTGGGCGTCGTGTTCGCCACGGGCTGGACGGCCTGCCGCCGCGCGGAACCACCGCGATTGCCGGCCCTGGTCCAGTACGAAAAGCTCCCGCCAGCAGTTGACGAAGCGCTCCGGGCCGCGCGTCAGGTCGTCGATCGTTCCGCCGTGCCGGATCCCGAGGCGGTCAGAAAGCTGGCCCGGCTTTATCACGCCAACCGGCTCTTCGGCGAGGCGAAGGCCTGCTACCGCGTCGTGGCCGCCGCCCCGGCCGGCCTGGCGGCCCGCGACCACTATTACCTGGCGGATATCGCCCAGCACGAAAGCGATCTGGCCGCGGTGCAAACCGAGCTGTACGCCGTGCTGGCGGCAGAACCGAATTATATACCGGCGCACCTGTTGCTGGCGGACGCGCTTTTCAAATCCGGCCAGGAAGAGGCCGCCGAAAAAGCCTATGCGGCGGTCCTGGTGATTGAGGCGGACCAGCCCGAAGCCATGGTGGGGCTCGCCCGCCTCGCCCTGCAACGGGGGAATGACGACGCAGCCGTCAGCCGGCTGGAAAAACTGATGGCCAGCCACCCCGATGCGGTGGCGGGCGCGGCGCTGTTCGCAAAAATTCTAGAGCGTCGGGGTGACACTGACCGGGCGGTGGCGATGACCCAGTGGAGCCAGCAAAAACCGGGGTTGCCCCCTGCCGACCCCTGGCTGGAGGCGTTGCTAGCCGACTGTTACGATGTGCAGCGGCTCTCGCTCACGTTCGAGGAATACTTCAAGCAGGGAAGGATGGATGATGCCGTGCCCTTGCTGGATCGCCTGGCGATCCTCGATCCCACCGGGCCGATCACCATGATGTTCGCCGGCGTCTCCCACGCGAAAGCCCTGGAGCACATCACCGCGGTCCGGGAATATTACGCCGCGCTCGGCAAGGGTGGGGACCCGGAGAAGGTTTGTCCCTACTTGGTCAAATCCCTGCTGGCCATCGGCAATGTTTCCGAGGCGGCGACCTTGGTTGCCGGCTACTATGAAAAGACGCCCGACTCGATCCCGCTGGCCAAGGCCTATGTCGAGGTGCTACTGCGTCAGGGTGACGACCAGCGGGCCCGGCCGCTTTTGGAAAAGATCCTGGTCAAGGAGCCCTACCTGCAGGCGCAGAACATGAGCCTGGCCCGGATTTACTGGACCACCGGCCAGCGCGAGGCCGCCGTCCCCTGCCTGCAGCGGGTGGCGCAGGCCTATCCGCATGACCTGCCATCCCGGGCGTTGCTGGGGGAATATTACCTGGGGAAAGCGGATCCCTTCCCGGCCATCAAGGCGCTGGAGCCCGTGCTGGCCTCTGCTCCGGCCGGTTCCCCGGTCCGCGAAAACCTGAACGCTCTGCTTGGCACCGCGTATTTCCAAGCGGGCAGTATCAGCGCGGAGAAGGGACAGCTGGCCGAAGCGGCGGATTTTGCGAACAAGGCCACCGGCTTGCTGGCCGGCGACCTGAATGCCTACGCCCTCAAGGCCGACGTGTGCGTGCGGCTGAAGCAGTTTCAGCCGGCCGCGGAGGCGCTCGCTAAGATGGCCGCGTTGCAACCGGGCAACCCGACCATTCATCTCAGTTGGGGCGATGTCCTGTACCAGGCGGGCGACACGGCCCAGGCGAACCGCCAGTGGCAGCAGGCCCTGCAATCCGTCCCGCCGGGTGACAGCGAACTCCGCGCCGCCCTGCGCGAACGGCTGGAAGGGCGGATCACGCCGGAAACTTTCCAATGATCGGCCCATGAAAAAAATCCTGCTCTTGGGCGTCATGGTTTGCGCCGCGCTGGCCGCGGCCTTCTTCCTCGTCAAATCGCGCGGCCGGGCTTCCGCCCCGGCGGCGGCCCGGCTGGCCGGTCCACTGGGCGTGGATTCATTTGCGCCGCGCGCCATCGGCCGGCCGCCGGACGGAAACCCCTTGGTCACCGATCTCCTGATCGTCGATCTGGACCAGGATGGACTGAAGGACGTGCTCGTCTGCGACGCGCGGCAAAACCGCGTCTGCTGGATCCGGCAGGTGCGGTTGCGGGAATTTGAGGAGCAGGACATCGGCGAAACGGTCGCGGGGCCGGCCCACGTGGAAGTGGCGGACCTCAATGGTGACGGGCATCTGGACGTGCTGGTCGCCTCGATGGGCGTGATTCCGCCGAGCAACGTGAAGAGCGGTGCGGTCATCGTGCTGGTCAACGATGGGACCAACCGCTTTACCAACCGGGTCCTGCTCCAGGACGTGGCGCGCGTTTCTTATGTGACGGCGGCGGATCTCAATCACGACGGGCGGCTGGACCTGGTCGTGGGCCAGTTCGGCTATATCGAGGGCGAGATTCGCTGGATGGAAAACCGGGGCGACTGGCGGTTCGAGAGCCACCAATTGCTTGACCTGCCTGGCACGATTCACGCGCCGGCCGCCGACTTGAATGGCGACGGCCACCTGGACATCGCCGCGCTGGTGGCGCAGGACTCCGAGGAGGTGCATGTCTTCTTCGGCGATGGGACGGGGCGTTTTCGGGACCGGGTGCTGTACGGCTCGACCAACAAGGATTATGGCAGCAGCGGGTTGTCGATCGCCGACGTCAATCGCGACGGCAAACCGGACATCCTCTACACAAACGGCGATGGCTTTGACTATGCGACCCCCGGTTCCCGCCCGTGGCATGGCGTGCAATGGCTGGAGAATCTTGGGGCGGGAAAATTCGCCTTCCACCGCGTGGGGGACTTCCCCGGCTGCTACAGCCCGGTGGCTGTCGACCTGGATGGCGACGGGGATCTCGACTTGGTGGCCTCGAGCGGCTTCAACAACTGGGAGGACCCCAAGGCGGTTTCGCTGATGTGTTTTGAAAACGACGGCGCCGGTCATTTTGTCCCGCGGATCCTCGCGCATGCCCCCACCCACCTGATTGTCGTCAAGGCCGCAGACCTGTTCAACGACGGCTGCGTGGAGCTGGTGACCGGCGCCTTCATGTTCTATCCGCCCTTCGACCGGGTTTCGCGGGTCAGCCTGTGGGAGCCGGGGAAATGATCGGGCCGCAATCGAATGTAATCACCCGCATGGCCCGCAAGTTGCATCGCATCCGGCCTTCCGGTCCAAGGCCGGCCTGGGTTGATTCCGGCACAATATAACATCGCGTCATTCGCCGCACTAAGTCTTACTAAACATTGCGTAAGTTATCCAATTCCCAGTGAAAAAGTCCTCCCACAGAAAAAAATCCGGCACTTCAACAGGACAGACCCCCAAGGCGGAAACCAAGTACGAGGCCAGTACCCGGGCGGAGGGCAAGAAGGCCACGATCTACGATCTGGCCCGGTACGCCAATGTTTCCCCCGGGACCGTCAGCCGGGTGCTCAACAACCGCGACCGGGTGAAACCGGAGACGCGCGAGAATGTCCTGCGCGCGGCGGCCGTGCTCAACCTCAAGCCGCAGGCGTCGGTGCGCAATCGCGAGGTGGTGATCCTTTCGGAGCCGACGTACCCGGATCGTTTCGGGGGCTACTCCGCGACCCTCACGGCGCACCTCTCCTATGCTTTTTCGCGCTGTGACATCGGCGTGCTGCTACCGCTGGATCCCTTTGAGGAGCTGCCCACGAAATTCTTCGACGGGATTGTCGTGGTGACGCAGGACAAGGCGTTGCGGAAACTGGTCGCGGACCTGGAGAAAAGAATGCCCGTGGTCCACATCGACAAATTCCCCGTCGATCCCTCGGAATACATCGTCTGCTCGGATCACTACGGGGCGGGCTACCGGGCCGCGCGGCATTTCATCGAGCGGGGCAAAAAGAAACCCGCCTTCCTCGCCGGGGATTACTTTCCCATGGCCGAACGCCTGAAGGGATTCAAGAAGGCGCTGGCCGAGGCGGACATGCCCATTGATGAGCAATGCGCGTCGCTCTTCGGGCCCGAGAGCAACCACGTCTCGGTCATCACGCGCATTGTGCGCGCCGGGGCGGACGCCATCTATGCGCCCGGTTCCAGCTTCGAGGCGCTGGAATGCCTGCACATTCTTTCCTATGTCATGGGCCTGAAGGTCCCGCAGGACATCGCGCTGATCGGGGGGGAAAACGAGCGCGTTTCCTCCCTCTTGAATCCGCCCCTGACCACGTTGGAGGAGCCGTTGAAGGAAATGGCCGAGCAGGCGGTGACGATGCTGGACCGGCTGACGCAGGGCGAAAAAATCACCGAGCGAAATGTCATGATGCCGGTGCGGCTGATCGACCGAAATTCCGTGTAGTGGTGGCGGGCGGGCGCGCCTTTGCGCGAGTCGCGCTCGTCCCGGGTCTTCTCACTCTGCCAGCGGCATCAGCTCGATGTTGCGAAACCAGACCGGGTGGCCTTCGGCCTGCAGGGCGATATGGCCGGAGTCAAGATACAGGCTGGCCCCGGCGGCCAACAACTGGCGCACGGCTTGCTGCCGCTGGGGATCGGTTTCCCCTGGGTCGAGCTGGGGACGCTGATAGCGCAGGACCTCCTTGCCGTTCACCCGGTAGATGATCTCGCGGTTGCCATGGACCTCGACCTCGATCTTGACCCATTCCTCGACGGGAAACACCGGGGCCGTCGACCGCACGATATGCTGGGTGACCAGCTTGCCATCGATCTCGAGGTTGGTTCCCGGCGTGCAGACGCTGCCGGTCTGCCGGGGGCCGGAGCCCACGTTGGCGAGAAACTGGCACTCGAGGCTCACCGGGAACTGCTGCTCCAGGAACATGCTCAGTGGCGACTGCGAATGGATCATCACCCCGCTGTTCGAGTTGCACCATTCGGGTGCATCCGGCAGCACCGTGCCGGCGAACCGGTACTCCAGGCGCAGGATGTAGCGCGAGTACGGGATGTTGGAGTACAGGTGGCCGAACTGCATCGCGAACTTGTCGTACTTGTCATAGTAGACCTTGATGATGCCGTCCTCGACGCGGTAGGTGTCTGCGTAATTCACGCCGAGCGGATGGCCGGCGATCTTGACCGTCCAGCCGTCGAGATTCTTGCCGTTGAATAGGGAAATCCAGCGTGGGGCGTCGGCGGCGAGAGCGGGGCTGACGGTGGCGGTCAACCAGGCGGAAAGGAGGACGATTTTTCTGACGAAGGGGCTCATGGGGTGGGGTGGGTTCAGCCGGCGGAATCAGCGCGCCGGGCACCCGTAAACCATGTAATAGTAACGCTTAATTACAAACACTATGACATTGTCAATTTGAGCATCCCGCCCACCTTTTGGGCATTATGCGCCGCATCCTACCCCTCCTGTTTCTCGCCGCTGTCACCGCCCTCGTTTCCCCTGCGCCCGCTTTGGCGGAGGGCCCGAAGTTGGGCCTGCAGACATGGACCTGCCGCAACATGAAGTTCGAGCAGATGGTCGAATTCGCGGTCAAGCACCAGATCCGCCACCTGGAGTGCTACTCCGCCCATTTCGATCCGCTTGGGTCCAAGGAGGAGACGCTGCGCAAGAAGGCGCTCCTGGAAAAAAATGGACTCACCATGTATTCCTTTGGGGTCGCGCAGACGAGCTTGGACAAGGAGGCGAACCGCAAGCTCTTCGAATTCGCCCGCCTGATGGGGATCAAGCTGATCATCGTTGAACCCGGCAGCGTCGAGATCTGGGACAACCTGGAAGAGCTGGTGAAAGAATACGACATCCGGCTCGCGGTGCATAACCACAACCTGAATTCGGCTTACGGGAATCCGTTCACCGTGAAGGCCATTTTGCACGGTCGTGACCCGCGCATCGGCGTGTGCCTCGACGTGGGCTGGGTCACGGCCGCCGGGTTCGATGCCGCCAAGGTCTTCGCCGAGTATGGTGACCGCGTCTTCGACCTGCACTTCAAGGACAAGACCACCGAATTGAACGACGGGAAAAGCGTGCCCGTGGATACCCTGATCGGCCAAGGCAAGGCCAACTACCCCGGGCTGTTCGCGGCGATCAAGAAAAGCGGCTGGTCGGGCGTGCTCGCCATCGAGACGGACAGCAAGACCTTCGCCGAGGACCCCACTCCGCTGGTCGACGGCGCCGCGGCAGTTTTCCAGCAGGCCTTTGCCCCCTGACTCAGGCGGTGAGGGCGGACCGGCAGGAACGCCCTCCTTCGCCAAGGCGACGGAGAGCATTTCTTTCCGTACGGAAAGAAATTGGTGGAGGTGAGGGGAGTTGAACCCCTGTGCCCCTGGCCTTCGCACACAGCATCTACCTGCATAGCGTCACTTTGGGTCTCGCTTCGGAAGGCGCATGGACGCGCGCTCCTTCCTCGGCCAGCCGTGAAGAAGATACGGCGGCGATGTCACGACAGCATCACCGCTATTCCTGCTGTCGACGTTCCCATCCCCTAGCAGGAGTCAGAGGGGGAACGTGACCGCACTTAGGCGGCCATTAGCATTTCTTCGTTGTTGCCGTTTGTTGTTTTCGAAGGGGGATTAACGAGAGGCCTTCGGCTCTCGACAGGCAGCTGCGCACTCTAACCAAGGGTCGAATCCAGAACACCCCCGAAAGGGAAAGTAACCGGTGACCATTTGCCGAGCACACCGTCAAAGAACGTGGGAGCGGGAACGTGCCACAGCCCGGCGCGAATGCAAGCCCCGCGCTGGCCGCGAGCCCTATCCCTTTGCCCCGCAGATGCTGCGGTAGAAATCGACATACCGGCCGACGATCCGGCCGGCGGAAAACAACGTGGCGGCCCGCTCGCGGGCGGCGGTGCCCAGCGCGGCGCGGCGATCCGGGTCGGCGAGAAGCGATTCGACGGCGCGGGCCATCGCCGCAGTATCGCCGAACGGCACGAGCTGTCCGTTCTTCCCGGATTCCACGACCTCGGGGATTCCGCCGACCTGGAAGGCAACGCTCGGGCAACCAAAGGTCATCGCCTCCAGGATGCTCAGGCAGAAACTCTCCAGTTCGGACGTGAAGAGCCCGAGATCAGCGGCGTTGAGATAATCCTCGATGGCCGTGACGTTTTCCCGCACGACGATCCGGTCGGCGATGCCGAGCCGGGCGGCTTCGCTCACCAGTGGGGCGGAGTCACCGCCGGCGAGGATGACGAGCTTGAAGGATTCGCGCGGACGGATCTGGGTGACAGTTTGCAGGAGCAGGTCCGTGCGCTTGACCGGGCGGAGATTGGAGAGGTGCAGCAGCATCGCCTCGCCGGGGGCCAGGCCGAGCTCGGCGCGTACGGTGTCGCGGGTACGGGTGGGCGGCTGCGGCGCGAAGAAATTGGGGATCACCTCCACGGCGCCCAGATAGTCGAGGTGGGTGCGTACCTGGCCTTGTAGAAACTGTGACACCGTGGTGACGGCGTCAGCCGATTCCAAGGCGTGCCGGATGGCCGGGCCGTAGCCCGCGTCGCTGCCCAGCAGCATCACATCGGTGCCGTGCAGAGTGACGATGACACGCGGCCGCTTGAAAACGGGCAGCATGGACATGGCCAGCATGGCAGCGGTGGCGTGGGGCACGGCATAATGGACGTGCAGGATGTCGAGCCGGTGGGCCACGCAGACCTCGGCCATTTTCACCGACAGCGGCAGCGTGTAGTCGGGATACTTGAAGAGATCGTAGTCGTTGACCTTGACCGGATGGAAGTGGATCCGCGGCTGGTCAAGGGGCAGGCGAAACGGGGCGGCGTGGCTGATGAAGTGGATTTCATGCCCGCGCTCGGCCAGTTCCGCGCCAAGTTCAGAGGCCAGGATGCCGCTGCCACCGACGGACGGGTGGCAGGTGATCCCGATGCGGAGCGGTCGATCGGCGGCCATGCTAGAACTTGCTGCTGGCGTGCGTGAGCGGGGCGAGCGAGCTGAACACGAGCGGGTCGTTGGGCCAGAGTGGCTGGGCGTGAGCCACGCCGGCGTTGAGGCCATGCACCCGGGCGCGGGCGAGCTGCAGCTCGACGTAGTTGCGCGTCTTCATCTGCGAGGCGTGGGCTTCCATGGCGGCGGTCCAGGCGGACATGACTGTGGGGGCGGAGATGTCGATGAGGACCGGCGGCGGGCTGGACGGTTCCGACCCGGGGCCGAGGGCATAGAAGAAAAGCCCGCCAATCGCGTGCGGGGTGAGGTCGCGCAACTCAGCCACGCCACCATAGCGGGCCAGCCGGGTGGCGTCACGCACCAGGGTGCCGAGCCGCCAGTGGTCGGGATGCTGGTTCTGCTCGGTGGTGGGGGAGAGGACGAGGGCCGGCCGCACGCGCCGCAGGATGGCGGCCAGCTTCAACACATGGGCGGTGTGGATCTCAAGGTGGGCGTCGCCGTCGAGCTCGACGAACTCCATCGTCGCGCCCAGCAGCTTGGCGGCTTTCTCCGCCTCCTTCGTGCGCTCGGCGGGCGTGCCGTTGGTGCCGGCCTCGCCGCGCGAGCAGACGACGAAGTGAATGGGCCGGCCGTTCCGCGCTTCACGAGCGATGATGCCGCCGCAGCCGAATTCGATATCGTCGGGGTGCGCGCCGAAAGCGACCAGGGGGGCGCGGTCAGCGGGAGAACTCGGTGTAGGCTTCATCGGAGCGGTCAATGGGGTCGCGGGGCAGGAAGTTTATTTCAGGTGCGTCGGCTTTGTTCAAGTAAGCCTGTTCGCCGGCGCCGGCGATGTAATGCGTGCAGTGGATCACCGATTGCATCCAGCGCAGCCGGCTGTCGCGGGTGGGACTGACCTGTTCCTTGGTGTAGGTCACAGGCGGCAGGGTCACATAGCAGTCGCCACCCTCGTGCAGACAGAGCGAGCCGTCGGGCAGGCGGCGGGCGCGGACTGTTTCCCCCTGATGCACCACATCCACGAAACAGTCGGTGATTTCGCAGGCGGCGCGGCGCACGGCGGGATCGCCGGACCGGACGATGCGGATGCCCTCGAGCAGGCCGAGGCCGCGGTACATCTCCAGGCAGAAATCGGCGACGGTGTCCGCGCGCACCGACTTGAAAACTTCGACGCAATGCGGCCCGACGTAGCCCGGGAGCTGACGGGCGGTGTTGGCCGGCCAGTCGGCGGGGATGCGCTTGGTGAAGAGCGGCGACCACTTGCGCTGGGTTTTGTTGGCGAAGGTGAAGTTCAGCGTCGCGGGCTCGCCGGTCTTGCGGTGCCGGAGGGTTGTCTGGGTCTCCCGCGGGTCGTGGTCGCTGTCGTGGTAGAAGAAGACGATCTCGCCCCCGAGCTCCGCCTGCAGCCGCCGTGCGGTCGCAAACTTGGCGAAAAGATAGCGCCGCGGAAAAAATCCGCAGGGCTGCTGGCCGAAGCAAATGACGGGGGCGGACATCAGGCGGGGAGTTTCCTCGGGAGCGAAGCCTGGATGATCAAGCCCAGGATCATGCACGCGGCACAGCCGATGAGGTTATACCAGAGATAGGAGATGCTCAGCGTGGCGTAGAGCACGAAGACCAAAGTCTGCGCCGCGACCGCGCCCCAGAAGACCGCCGTGCCGCCGACGCGCTTCAGGAAGAACGCGGTGAGGAACAGGCCGAGCACGACGCCGTAGAAGATCGAACCAAGGATGTTGATGGCCTCGATGAGGTTCTCGGCAAAACCGGCGAAGAGCGCGAAGCCGATCGCGAACAGCCCCCAGAAGGCGGTGAACCATTTGGCAACCGTGACATTGCGGGCCTCGTCGTGCGCGGCGAGCGGACGGAGCTGGCGCCAGAGGTCGATGGTGGTGGTGGTGCCAAGGGCGTTGAGTTCGGAAGCCTTCGAGCCGAGGGCGGCGGCGATCATCACGGCAACGAGCAGACCGACCGCGCCATGCGGGAGCTGGGCGACGATGAAGCTGATGAAGACGTAGTCGGAATCCTTGGTCTTGGCGCGCGGGTCGGCGGCGATGAGGGCGGCCTTCGCCTCCGCGCGCACCTGGTCGGTGGCCCGCTGGGCCGCGAGCAGGGCGGCCCGGGCCGCCGTCTCAGCCGCAGGATTCTGCTGCGCGCGGGCGGTCTGCCAGGCGGAAATCTTTTCCTGCTTCGCGAGGTGCAGGGTGGCGTGCTTCTCCTCCAGGGCGCGAAAGATGGCACCATTGGGTCCGGCCGTGTGGTGCGCCCACTCGGCGCGGTTGAAAAAGACGGGCGCAGGCTGGAACTGGTAGAAAATGAAAACCAACGCCCCGAGCAGGAGGATGAAGAACTGCATCGGGATCTTCAGAACGGCGTTGAACATGAGGCCGAGCCGGCCCTCGCGCAGCGAGGCCCCGCCGATGTAGCGCTGCACCTGTGACTGGTCGGTGCCGAAATAAGAGAGGGACAGGAAGAGCCCGCCAAAAAGTCCGCTCCACAGGGTGTAGCGCTTGGCCGGGTCGAGGGAGAAGTCCACGGCCTCAAGCTTGCCGAGCGCGCCGGCGAGGTGCGCGGCCCCGCCGAAACCGAGCCCGTCCGGCAGGCGCTGCAGCACCACCCCAAAGGCGGTGATCATGCCCGCAAAAATCACACCCATTTGCCATTTCTGGGTCAGGCTGACCGCGGCGCTGCCGCCCGTGACCGTGTAGACGATAACGAGCAGGCCGGTGCCGATGATGGTGAGATCAAGCCGCCAGCCGAGGACGGTGGAGAGGATGATGGCCGGCGCATAGATGGTGACACCGGCGGCGAGGCCGCGCTGGAGCAGGAAGAGGCCGGCACCGAGCAGGCGGGTTTTGCCGTCGAAGCGCTGGCCGAGGTATTCGTAAGCGGTGTAGACGCCGAGGCGGCGGTAGATCGGCAGGAAGACGGCGCAGACGATGATGAGCGCCAGCGGAAGGCCGAAGTAATTCTGTACGAAACCGAGGCCGCTTTCAAACCCCTGGCCCGGGATGGAGAGAAACGTGATGGCGCTGGCCTGCGTGGCGGCGACGGAGAGGCCGATGGTGAACCAGCCGGTCGTCGCGCTGCCCTTGAGATAAGTGTCGAGCCGGGCGGTATGCCGCGTGCGCCACGCGCCATAGCCGGCGATGCCGACCATCGTCCCGAGGAGCACAAGCCAGTCGAACAGGTTCATGCAAAGGCGCGCGAGAACAGGGCCAGGCCGATCACGACCAGGACAAAGCAGCCGAGGACGAACAGGTAGACCCCGCGCCAGGTCCGGAGGCCCGGCAGGCCGGTGGTCTCATCCTCGGCGGCCGGGTCAGGTTTCATTTGCCGAGCGAGAGCAGGTTGGCGAACAGCCGGTGTGCGCCGGGGTTGCCCGCGGGCAGCTGGCGGAAGAACGCGACGCCGGCATAGACATACCAGCCCTTGCCGTGGTGGGCGACGAGCAGGCTGCTTTTCAGCGGAGCTTCGCCGGGATCGCTCATCGCCAGGATCGGGGTGTAGTGCGCCTCGTCCCAGCTGCTCGGGAAATACGTGCCGCGCTCCTGGACCCAGTCCGCGAAATCCGCCGCCGTGATTTTGTTCGGGCTGTTCAGGGCCGGATGGTCGGGGGCGAGGAAGGTGACCGGGGCGGTCTCGTCGGTGACCCGGAGCGCCGGGGCCGGGCCCTCGATCGAGAGCTTGTAAGGTCCGAGTGTCGTGGCCTTGAGGCCATTGGGCCGGTTGTACTGGGCGATGACGGTGCCGCCGGCCTCGACCCACGCGAAGAGTCCCGGCAGATTGGCCGCGAGATCAGTGCGGTCGTTGAAGGCGCGCACGCCGATGACCACCGCGTCGAAGCCCGCGAGTTTCCCCGGATTAAGATCGGTGCCGGTGAGTTCCGTCACTTCATAGCCGAGTTGGGTCAGGCTTTCGGCGGTGCTGTCTCCCGCGCCGGGCAGATAGCCGACGCGCCGGCCGCGAATCTGCACATCGAGGGCCACGGCCCGGGCCTGGGCCGGGGGCTGCAGCAACAGCACGGGCAGGTGCGGATAACTGAAGGTGAAACGCTCGGTGCCGAAGATCACGTTGCCGATGTCCGCCGAGGCGCCGAGGGTGGCGGAGCCGCCTTCGGCCGGCGCAGTAACTGAGAAGGTGAGCACGATCTTATCGCCACGGCCGGCGAGGTTGAAGGGCTGGCTGGCCTGGGAGATTTTCCAGCCAGCGGGGACTTCCAGGCGCAATTTGCCGAGCAAGCCGGCGCGCGCAGCAGTGGCCTCAACGGCAATGTCCTTGGTTGCGCCGGGAGCGAACAACTCCAGCTGGTGCACAAAGCGGATCGAGACCGGCGGGATGACCGCAAGGCTGCGGCGCTGCTGGGCCGGGCTGGCCCCGGCGATAATCTGCACCGGTTCGTCGGAAAAGGTCAGGGTCTGCCCGCTGACTTCGAAGACGAACTCGACCGGGAAGACCGGCGGATTCTCCGGTGAACCAATCAGGGTGGGCTCATCCACGCGAAACATGCCATCAGTGCCGGCCTTGCGCAGCCAGTAGGGCTGGCTGGGCGGGGTGGCACCGGGCAGGGTCCGCGGGGCGTCCCGCGTGACGGTGGCACCGGCCTTGAGGTCGGCGTAAACCTTTAACTCGGCCTTGGCCGTGGGATACTTCACGGCCAGCCAGCGGACCGGCACGGGGGCCGTGACGGTGACCTCGTGGTGCAGGTCCAGTTTTTCACCGGGCACGACTTCCGCCTGCGGCAGCGTGGTCTCAAAGGTGAGGCCGAGGCAGGCTTGGATGATGCGGTCGAGATCGCGGCTCTTGTCGGCGAGGAACGGGTCGGTGGGCCGGGCCGCCAGCTGCGGGCGGATCGCCAGCAGGATGGCCAGCTGCTTGCGGATGGCCAGCAGGGCGGGCACGCTGGCGGCGGGATCGGCGGCGTTGAATTTCGCGATCGCGTCATCCACGAGCGGAATCAAGGCCGCCCCGTCCGGCACGCGGGCCCAGGTGGTGTTCACGCCGTCCATGAGGTCGGAAACGGGCGCGTCGCCGGCCAGGAGCATGAAGGTCTGCAGGTTCGGCCCGGCGCTGCCGGCCTGCTCGGAAAACCGGCCGAGCGTCTGTGTCTTGTGCATGCCGCGGCTCCGGTTGGCGATGGTGCCGAAGGGTTCGCCGGTCACCGGGTCGGTGCCGCCGATGTCAAACTCAACGGTCGGGCCGTCGAGCCCGCCATTGCCGCGGGCGCCACCCCAGCTGTTCCAGCCGACGCGTTTGGGCTGCCACGGGGTCAGGCCTTGCGTGAGTTGCTCGGGATAGGCGGCGGGATCGCCGGCCAGCTTGAAAGCCTCGACGGCGAGGATGGCCGAGGCCGTGTGCTGGCCGTGGCCGCCGCTGCCGGGCGGGACGGGAAAGCGTGTGACGATGACATCGGGGCGGAACTGGCGGATGACGCGCACCACGTCGCCGAGCACGGCGTCATGGTCCCAGATGCGCAGGGCCTCCTCGGGGGATTTGGAATAACCGTAGTCGATCGCGCGGGTGAAGAACTGCCGGCCACCGTCGAGGCGGCGCGCGGCGAGCAGTTCCTGCGTGCGGGCGAGGCCGAGCTTTTCGCCGAACTCGGGGCCGGACTCGTTCTGGCCGCCGTCGCCGCGGGTGATCGACAGGTAGGCGGTGCGGTAGCCGCGGCCGCGGGCGAAGGCGGTGATGAACTGGGTATTCTCGTCGTCCGGGTGGGCGGCGAGGTACAGCACGGTACCTGTCGTGCGGAATGCGCGCAGGTCCTGCAGGATGGTGGAGGTTTTGCCCGCCTCGTCAGCACGAGCCGGACTGCCCAGGGCGAGCAATCCGGCGGCGAGGCAGGCCAGACGCGCGGTGGTCCGCGTAGTGGCGCCGGCGATCATCACTTCAGGCGGTCAAGGATGGCCTGGTTCAGGCCGAGGTATTCTTCCTTCAACGCCGGGCTGGGAGCCAGCTTCGCGGCCTCCAGGGATTTCTGGGCGGTGGCAATGGCGCCAGCCTTGTCCCCGAGCTTTTCGAGGATGAGGGCCTTGCGGTAGACGAGGTAGAAGGCGTCGGGCTGGGCGGCGATGGCGGCATCCATCCACGTCGCGGCCTTCTTGAGGTCGAGGCCGTTCTCGAGATAATACATGGCGGCCGAGGCGTAGGGAAGTTTTTCGCCACCCGAGGCCATGACCGCCTCGATCTGCGGGACCAGGGTGGATTTGACGTCCACCGTGAGGGCGACCGGGACACGGGTCTTTTCCCAGGAGATATTCAGGGTGGCGGATTCGTCGCGCAGGTCGTTCAGGCTGAGGTCGAGCGACTCGACGGTGGTGGACAGGGCGACGGGCACGGCCTTGATGCGGGCGACGTCGTTCTTCTGGTCATAGGAGTACGCGCCCCACTGCGACATGTTCTTGTGGATGATGACGGTCCATTCGGTGGCGCCGGGGATCGTGAAAAGCTCGTAGGTGCCGACGGGGATCTCGGTGCCATTGAGCTTCACCGGGGTACTGAAGGAAATCTTGGTGGCGGTGTTGGCCCCCGTGCGCCAGACGTGGCCGTAGGGCACGAGACCGCCGTAGACCTTGCGACCCTTCGCGCCGGGGCGGGCATAGTTGATCTGGATGTCAGTCAGGCCGACGCGTTGCGTGACGGTGCCGGTCGGGCTGGCGGCGGGGAAGTCGATCTTCGGGGCGGGGGTTTGGGCGAAAAGGCCGGCGGCAAGGCACAGGCCGCTGGTGGCCACGAGGCCGGTGCGGAGCAGTTGGGTAATCATAGGGTAAGAAGGGTCGGGATGGATATAGCCAGATGGCGGGAAAGGACAAGCACCCGGGGCCGACAATCAGGCCTTTTTTTCGAGCAACCGGGCGACCACCGGCCAGTCGGCGGCCGCGAGGTCGTAGGCCCGCAGTTCTGCGGGGGTCACCCAGGCCACCGCGACATGCTCATGGGGGTGGGGAGCAGGTGAGCCGGGACTGAGCGTGCACACGAAGGGGATCATCTCAATGATGACGGTCTTATAGTCATGGGTGAAGGGCGGGAGCGCCCTCGTGACTGTGATGGCGCAGCCGAGTTCCTCGTGGATTTCGCGGAGAATGGCCGCGGCCGGGTCCTCGCCCGGCTCGACCTTGCCGCCGGGAAATTCCCATTTCAGCGGCAGGAGCTTGGCGGGCGGACGCTGGGCGATGAGAACGCGGCCGTCCCGCTCGATGACAGCGCAGACGACGGGGACAGGCTGGGGGGAAACCACGGAATACACAGCACACACGGAAAAAAGCCGACGACAAGGCATTATGGTTTTTCGCAACTTTTCAGGCGACGCCGGGTTTTTAGAGCATGAAAACTTTCCTCAAGGTCCTGTTGATTGCGGCCCTGCTCATCGTGGCGATCAAGCTCAGCCCGGTGATCTTCATCGGGGCGCTGTTCGGCCTGATCGCGGCGGCGGTGCTCGGTGCCGTGGGCATTTCCCTGGTGGCCGCGCTGCTGGCCGTGTTGATCGCCTTCGCGGTGGCGCTGGCGCCGATCTGGATCCCAGTCCTGATTGTCATCGGGCTGGTCAGCCTGTTCAAGAAAAACGGCAGCGCGGCCCCGCCCCCGGTCGTCGTGACCTGAGGCGGGAACTTGCTTCGGGCGGAATCGCCTGACTCACTCCGCGGCATGTCCAAACCGGCGGAGCCTCCGCAACCCTTTGTCTCCCGCCTCAGCCTGGTGGGCCGCCGCACCGGGCGGGTGAAGGCGCTGGCTGGTTTCAAGAAGCAGCACCACACGGTCCCCGATGCGGTCAATGCCGCGACCTCGGCCTTCCTGGGCAAACTTTGCGCCGGGGAGCTGGCGACGGAGGGCGAACAATGGTTCCAGCGGACCAAGGCCGCGTTCGCCTACAAGCGCGCAGACCTGACGCTGGAGGTCACGAGTCCGGCGGCGGTGCTGGCAGCGAAGGATTTCACGCTGGAGATTGTCTATGCGCTCGAGGCCTTGGATCCCGCCGGCTATGGCGTGACGCACACTCTGCACAGCCTCAGCAGCGGCGAACTGATGGAACGGGCGGAATTCGACGACCTGTTTGCCCGGATGTTCGACGGCATGGTTTTCGGACTGACCAAGGGAACGCGGGTGGAGGCGGTGATCGATGCGGTCGAAGCGCAGGCGGGGGTGGGCGGGCTGACGGTCAGCTATCCGTCGGACTGCCGGCACTGCGTGCTGGCGGTCGCGGGCGTGGCCGCCGAGGTCGTGTGCGATGGCGCCACGCTTGAGATGCGGTTTCCACGTCCTGGTTCACCGCGCGAGCTGGTCACAGCGTTTGCGGCGGTGCGGTCGGCCTTTGCATTGAGCAAGAACCGCGTGCTGCTCGGTTTGCTGTAGGCACAAAAAAACGGCGTCCGGGTAAGGACGCCGCCGAAAGAGGGAGAAACTTACTTGATCATGTCGGCAACAAAGGCGCGCTCCTCGACGAGTTCCTTGTTGGTTGCGGCAATCTTGGCCTTGGCAAAGTCGTCCATGGCGTAGCTCGTGATGACCTCGTAACTGCCGGGCGTCGTGGTGCGGACGGGCATGCCGGCCCAGACGTTGGCATCGAAGCCGTAGCGGCCCTCGCTTTTCACGGCGACGGAGTGGATCGCACCGGGCGTGACGAGCGAACGGACATGATCAACCAGGGCGTTGGCGGCGGAGGCGGCCGACGAGGCACCGCGGGCGGCGATGATGGCGGCACCGCGCTTGCCGACGGTCTCGCAAAACGGACCCTGGAGCCAGGCGTCGTCATTGATGACCTTGGCGGCCGGCTGGCCGTTGATCGTGGCGTGGGCGAAGGCAGGGAACATGGTCGGACTGTGGTTGCCGTAGATGAAGATGTCCTTCACGGCGGTGAGATCGACGCCGGCCTTCTTCGCCAATTGGGTCTGCGCGCGGTTCTGGTCGAGACGCACCATGGCCGTGAAGCGGTCAGCGGGGAGGCGTTTCGCCTGCGAGGCGGCAATCATGCAATTCGTGTTGGCGGGATTGCCCACGACGGCAACACGGGCGTCAGCAGCGGCGACGGCGTCGATGATCTGGCCCTGACCGATGAAAATCTTGCCATTGTCTTTGAGCAGGTCGGCGCGCTCCATGCCGGGGCCGCGGGGCTTGGCGCCGACGAGCAGGCACCAATTGGCGTCCTTGAAGCCGACGCGGGCGTCGGAAGTCTGGACGATGCCCTTGAGCAACGGAAAGGCGCAGTCGTCGAGTTCCATCGCGACGCCCTCGAGGGCCTTGAGGGCTTTCTCGATGGGCGCCTCGATCAGCTGGAGAATGACCGGCTGGTCGGGGCCGAACATCGCGCCGGACGCGATGCGGAAGAGGAGGGAGTAACCAATCTGGCCGGCGGCGCCGGTGACTGCGACACGGATGGGAGCTTTCATGGGGAAGAGGAGTTAACCACGGAACACGCGGAATACACGGAAGAAAATCGGTGGAAGGGCCGCCCGTTGCCTCAGGCGAATTGCGGGGCGAGGGCGGCGTGGATCTCGCGGACCATCGCCTCCGTGGCGGCCCAGTCGATGCAGCCGTCGGTGATGCTTACCCCGTAGCGGAGGCTGGCCTTGGGCTGCGGGAAAGGCTGGCTGCCGGCGCTCAGGTTGCTCTCGACCATGGCGCCCATGATGGTGCGGTTGCCGGCGGTGATCTGGGCGAGGAGCTGGCGCATCACGTCGGGTTGGAGCTCGGGCTTCTTGGCGGAATTGTCGTGCGAGCAGTCGACGAGGATGGACTTGGGCAGGCCGGCCTTGGCTAGGAGCTCCTCGGTCTGCGCGATGTGGGCGGGCGAGTAGTTGGGGCCGCCACCGCCGCCGCGGAGGACGACATGGCAGTTGGGATTGCCGCGCGTGACGATGGCGGAAGACGCGCCGTCCAGGTTGATGCCGAGGAAAGTCTGCGGCTGGCCGGCGGCCTTGATGGCGTTGATGGCGGTCGTGATCGAGCCATCGGTGCCGTTCTTGAAGCCGAGGGGCATCGAGAGACCGGAGGCCATCTGCCGGTGCGTCTGCGATTCGGTCGTGCGGGCGCCGATCGCGCCCCAGCACACGAGGTCGGCGACGTATTGCGGCGTGATGGGGTCGAGGAACTCCGTGGCCGTGGGCAGGCCGAGGTCGATCACGTCGCGCAGGAAAGTGCGGCCGAGGCGCAGGCCGGCGGCGATATCGTGCGAGCCGTCGAGATGCGGGTCCATCACGAGGCCCTTCCAGCCGACCGTCGTGCGGGGTTTTTCGAAATAGACGCGCATGACGATCATGATGCGGTCGGAGACCTCGCGGGACAGGGCGGCGAGGCGCTTGGCGTAATCGCGGCCGGCGGCGACATCGTGGATCGAGCAGGGGCCGATGATGAGCAGGAAGCGCTTGTCGTCGGTGAAGATCAGCCGGTGGATCTCGCTCCGGGCCCTGGCGATGAACTCGGCCTGGGCCTCGGTCTTCGGGAGCTCCTGCAGGAGGGCCGCCGGCGAGGGGAGGGCGCGCGTCTCGACGACATTGATGTCCGATGTTTTCTGCACAGATGACCAAAACTGCGGAGAGCACCCGGTGGGGCAAGCTTTCGGTGGTTCCTTGACACAACTGGCAGGTGGGCAAAGAAAAGGCCGGTCGCGTACCCCTACACGACCGGCCATTGCTTTCTTAGTTACCCCAAAACTCCCGCTAGGCGGGAGAAGCGATAAATTGGATGACTGAACTGATAGTTGGTTCCGAGGTTTCGTCAAATGATCCGCGGAAGCTATCAGAGAACAATCTTGATAAAGCTGCTTCCATGCCAAACATAGTCACTTATTTGGATGAATTACTTCCTTACAGAGAATGACTTAAAAGAGGCATCAGCAATCCTCCGGGTCTGGGGACCTGACGCTAATACCTATTTGCAGGGCCAATTCACGCAGGACCTGAGTATGGCGGATGGGGCCGTGGCTTACGGGCTGTGGCTCGACCAGAAAGGCAAGGTGCAGGCGGACAGCCATGTACTCAGGCGAGCCAACAACGACTATCTGGTGGTCAGTTTTTCAGCCCCAGCAGCGCAACTCCTGGCCCGCCTGCAGGCCTACCTGATCGCTGATGAAGTCGAGGTGGAGGACCAAACCGGAATATGGACGGGCGTGCTGTTGTGGGGCGAGGGCGCCGCGCGCGGCAAGCCGCCGGCAAATAGCCTGATCCTGCCCAGCCGTCGCGCTGGCCCGGGTAGCGTGCAATGGCTGGTGCCGGCGGAAGGAAGCGCGGAAGCCGGGATGGAAGCGAAAAGATCATCCGCGATCGAGAGCACGTCCGCGGATGCGGAGCGCGCACGCTTGCGCGCTGGCTTGCCCGCCGTACCGGTGGACCTCGGCCCGCGCGATCTGCCCAACGAAGGTGGACTCGAGGACGTGGCGATCTCGTACACGAAGGGCTGCTATCTTGGTCAGGAGGTCATGGCGCGATTGAAGAATCTCGGCCAGGTGCGCCGCCGCCTGCATCTCGTGCAGGGCGCCGGGGCACCGCCCGCGCCCGGCACAGTGCTCTACCAAGGCGACCGCAAGGCCGGGGAGACGCGGTCAGCCGTCGTGGACGAAGATGGCTTTATCGCGATGGCGATGCTGTCGTTGGTAAACCTCGACCCCGTGGCCGGCCTGGGACTGGCGCCTAGCCTCGCCTCCGACCTTAAGATTCTGCGCCGTGTCTGAGCTCGAGCAAGTCACGGAGCTTTGCACGAAACTGGGTGCGGCCCCCGGACAGGCGGCCACGATGGCGCGCCAGCTGGTGAAGCGGGCCGACCAGCTGGCCGCCGAGCGCGGCATTCCGCGCGAGACGGCAATGGCCCAATTGCTGCAAATCCTCGTGCAGGGCCGGCAGGGCAACGTTCCCCCGGAATTCAAACCCCCGGTTTCCCGCTCAGAATAGCATCTTCAGTTCGTGGAAGTGGGCGTCCACCCAGCGGTGGGCCCAGAAGAAATAGAGCAGGGCGGCCAGGCCGAGCATCGGGCCGAACGGCACGTGCACGCCGAAGCCCAGCTCGGCGGGCTGGCCCTCGGGCGTCTCGGCCGGCAGGGCGACGGGCGCGGTGCGGCCGGTGATTTTTTTCCAGGCATAAGCGAGGATGAACCAGATACAGCCGAGCATGGCCCCGCCAAACATCGCGAAGACGGCGCCCCGCCAGCCGATGAAGGCGCCGAGGGCTCCGAGATACTTAACGTCGCCGAAGCCCATGGCTTCCTTCTTGAGGAGGGCCTCGGCAAACAGGGCGATCCAGAGCACCAGCGCGGAGCCGATCAACAAGCCCAGCACGGCTTCGAGTCCGGACCGGATGCTCGCGATGGCAAACAGGTCGTGGACCTGGCCGTGCAGCGTCGGCAGGACCAAGGAGAGCAGCAGGCCGGTCGCGGCACCGCCCACCGTGAACACGTCGGGAATGATCATGTGGTCGTGGTCGATGAAATGGGCGCAGATCACGATCGAGCAGAGCACCATGCCGGCCAGCGCCTTGGTGGGCGGGAACACCAGCCAGCAGGCGACGAACAGCGCGGCGGTCAGCAGCTCGATGGCCGGATACCGGAAACTGAAGGGCCGGCCGCAGCAACGGGCCCGGCCGCGAAGGAAAAACCAGCTGAGCACGGGAAGGTTGTCATGCCACGCGATGGGCTTCCCGCAGCCGCAATGCGAGCGCGGGCTGACCACGGACTCGCCCTTCGGGATACGGTAGATGCAGACGTTAAGGAAACTGCCGACGCAGGCGCCGAACAGGCCCGCACAGAGCGGGAAGAACCACGGAAAGACGGAATTTACCTCGTGCAGCTGGTCGATCATGCGCGGGGTAGGTTGAGCGCGCTTTGGGCGGCGGATTGCATCACTGCCACGGGCACCGTCGCACCAGTCCAGATTTCCAGCGAGCGGACGCCCTGATGGACCAGCATGGCGAGGCCGTTGGCGTGGGGCAGGCCGAGTTCGGCGGCCTGGCGCAGCAAGGCGGTTTGGGGCGGGCGGTAGATCATGTCGAAGACCCGGCCGGGGCGGGGGATTTTTTTGAGATCAAGCGGGGACAAATCGGTGGTGGCGAGCCCGAGGGAAGTGGCGTTGATCACCAGGGGGTCGGCGGGCAGTCCGGCCGGCGGGCTGGCCAGGTCGAAGCCCTGCAGGGTGGTCTCGCCGGCCAGCGGCTGCAGTTCCGCCAGCAGCTCGGTGAGGCTGGCCGCGGTGCGGTTGCCGATCCAAAGCGAGGCGCAACGGGCGCGCAGGCACTCGACGGCCGCGCCGCGGGCCGCACCGCCGGCCCCGAGCAAAATAACCTGGGCGCCGGCGAGCCCCGCGCCCAGCTCCTGCATGAGCGCGGTGGTGAGACCGTAGCCGTCGGTGTTGGCGCCGTGCCAGCCGTCTGCGAAATACGTCAGGGTGTTGGCCGCACCGGCGGCGCGCACGAAGGCGTCGCTTTTGGCGAGATGTTCGACGGCAAGCGACTTGTGCGGCACGGTGAGGTTGAGGCCGCGGAAATTGAGGCGGTGGAACGCGGCCAGGGCGGCGGGGAGGTCGCCCGGGGCGATGTCGAACTTATGGTAGCGCCAGTCGCGGAAACGCGGTTGGGTTCGCGCGAGCTCGGTGAGGGCGGCGTTGTGGATCACCGGGCTGAGCGAGTGGGCGATGGGATGGCCCACAACGGCGAGGGCCGTGCCGGGAAACGACCAGGTTGCCAGATCGGCCAGGGTGTGAATAGACTCGGCGACAGCAGTCATGTGGCGTCGGGAAGGGAAGCCCGTTTCGCCAGGGAGAACGAGCCTGATTTTACGGCTGGGCGTGCCGCTCGTGGGTGGACTCGAACTCGGCCACGAATTCCGCAAAGAGCCGGGCCCGCTCGTGGTCGTTGGCCACGGTGTAGTGGTTGACCAGGTTGCGGCAGCAGCGGCACAACACCTCGCGGATGGGTGTCGGGGCGAGATCAGCCAGGGTGGGATGGAGGCTCTGCTTGCGCACCATGGCCACAGCCTCGGCCGCGCTGAGCAGCCGGCCGGCATTGAAGGCATCAATGTAGAAGGGCACATCCTCGGAGTAGCAGCCGACGAGGAAGTGGCCGGGCAGGCCGACGGGCTCGAGCGAGAGGCCGATACGCTCGGCCACGAGCAGGTAGACGAGGGACAGCGAGAGCGGGATGCCCTTGCGGCGGATCAGCACTTGGTCGAGGAAACTGTTGAGCGGGTCGGCGTAGTGCTCGGTGTTGCCGCGGAAGCCGTGCTCATGGAACAGCACGCGGTTGAGGACGCGGCACTTGTCGCGGGCGGCGGCGGGCTCGGCGATGAGCTCGCGGCAGCGGGCGGCCATCCGGTCGAGCAGGGCGCAGCTGGCGCCGATGTCCAGGTCGGGATGGATGGTGCGGCTGAGCAGCAGGGCGCCGGTCTCGAGTTCGTAGTTGAGCGAGCGGATGAAGCCGCGGAATTCGGTGATCGGGTCGGAAAAATTCAGCTCCCGCAGGTACTGGTTGGCGTGGAGGGCGAGCGCCCGGTTGGGCTGGCTCGACACCGCGCGGAGAAACTCGACGCTCGCGCGCCCGTGCCGGCTGAAATGGGCCAGCAGCGCCGCCCGGACCGACGAGGAGGGATCATCAAGGAGCCCCTCGAGGGCTTTGCGTTGCTCGACCGTGAAGGTGGGCGCTTCCACGGAGCCAACACCAGTCCGATTGCTCTCCCGGTGCAACGGGGAAAGTTGGCGCGACAAAGTTATTTTGCTGGCCACCGGCCCGCAATCACCTCGGCCCGAAAAGGGCCGCGCCAATCCGCACTTGGGTGCTGCCTTCGGCGATCGCGGCCTCGAGGTCGCCACTCATGCCCATTGAGAGCTCGTGCAGGGGCAGGCCGAAGCGGGCCGCGAGGTCGTCGCGGATGGACCGCAGGCTGGCAAAGGTGCGGTGCGCCACCGCCGGGTCGTCGGACAACGGGGCGATGGTCATCAAGCCGTCCACTTGCAGGGAGGGCAGGGTCAGGGCCAGTTCGAGCAGGCGCGGGGCGTCGGCGGGCTCGGCGCCGAACTTGGCGGGATCGTGACCGGCGTTGATTTGGAGGAGCACGGGCAGCTTTTTGCCCAGTTCGCCGGCGGCCCGGTTGAGCGCGTTGAGTAATTTTTCGCTGTCGACGCTCTGGATCCGGTCAAAGTGGGTGGCGGCGAGCCGGGCCTTGTTGGACTGGAGATGGCCGATCAACTCCCAGCCTAGGACGGCAGTGGCCTGGACGCGCTTGTCGACGCCCTCCTGCACCCGGTTTTCCCCCACCGCCCGGAAGCCGTAGCGGGCGGCATGGTCGGCGGCAGCGGCCGGATGGGTCTTGGTGACCGGCAGCAGCGTGACCCCAGCCGGGTCGCGCCCGGCGCGCCGGCAGGCGGCGGCGATGCGCTGCTGCAGGGCCTCGGCCCGCTGCCGAAAGGTATCATAGTCAATAAGCATTAATGATGCGGCGCTTTTAGGGTGGATTGCCGATAAGTTACGTTTATTCTGCGTTCAAGGATACACGCCGCATGCAAATCGAGAACTTCAAAATTTTTGCCGATTTGGTGGAAACCAAGAGTTTTTCCAAGGCGGCCAAGCTCAATGGCATCACGCAGTCGGCGGTCAGCCAGCAGGCGCGCGCGATGGAGCGCACCTTCAAGACGCTCATGGTGGATCGCAGCCAGAAGCAGTTCAACCTCACGCGCGAGGGGCAGCGCATCTACGAGGCGGCCAAGGAAATCCTGCACGTCTACGAGAAGCTTGAGAGCGAGCTGCAGGAGATGAAGAAGGTCATCAGCGGCACGATCCGCATCTCCACCATCTACTCGATCGGCCTCCACGAGCTGCCGCCCTACGTGAAGCGCTTCCTGCAGGAATTCCCCTCGGTCAACGTCCGCATCGAGTACCGGCGTTCGAACCTCGTCTACGAGGACATCCTGCATAATGCCGTCGATTTCGGCCTCGTGGCCTTCCCGCAGAAGCAGCGGCAGATCGAGCTGGTGCCCTTCCGCAACGACCGGCTGGTCCTCATCACCCACCCGAACCATCCGCTCGCCAAGGGCCAGCAGGTGGACCTCAAGTCCCTTTCCGGCCACAAGTTCATCGGCTTTGATCCCGACATTCCGACCCGCAAGGCGGTGGACACGATCTTCCGCGACAACAAGCTCGAGATCACGCCGGTCATGGAATTCGACAACATCGAGACCGTGAAGCGCGCCGTGGAGATCGACCACGGCATCGCCATCGTCCCGCAGGCCACGGTCCAGCAGGAGCTCCGCCAGGGCACGCTCGCGGTCGTGCCGTTCAAGGGCAAGGAGTTCACCCGGCCGCTCGCCATCCTGCACCGCAAGGGCCGCGTGCTCACCCCGGCGATGAAGAAGTTCATCGAGACGCTCAGCGCCGAGGGCGCGGCCGCCGACGCGCGCGAGTGACCCGGGGCGGAGGGTATTGGAACAAAAAGCCGCATTCGCGTCTCCCACTCGCTCCATGAAAAAAATTCTCAGCCTCGGCCTCCTGCTCGGTCTCGCCGGCCTCACGCTGCCGGCGGCGGATCCGGGGGGCGTGACACGCGACGCCGCGGTGGACCGGGCCGCCCCTGCGCTCACACTCAAGGATCTTGCGGGCAACAAGGTCAGCCTCGCCTCGTTCAAGGGCAAGGTGGTGATCGTCGACTTCTGGGCGACCTGGTGCGAACCCTGCAAAGTGGAGATCCCCGGCTACATTGAGCTGCAGAAGAAATATGGCGCGGAGGGCCTGGTGATCATCGGCGTGTCGGTGGACAAGCTGAAGCCGGCCGCGGTGCTGAAGTTCACACAGGCGCATGAGATGAATTACACCGTGGTGATGGGCACCATCGACCACATCGATGCGTTCAGCGGCACGCCGGGCGGGGACATCATTCTCCCGACGACCTTTCTGGTCAACCGTGCCGGCCGCATCGTCCACGAGAAGCAGGGCTTGATGGACCACGCGAAGTACGAGGCGATCGTGAAGTCGGCGCTCTAAGGCACCGGTACAGGGCGATTAGATTTGAGCCGGGCCGGGGCGTCCGGCTTTTTTGACGGGTGCAATTTTCCCTGCCGCTGCTGATTCCGCTGGCCTGCGCGTTTCTCTATGTGGTGGCGGCGCTGATGCTCAAGCGGGCGAGCGCCCTCGGCGTGGGCGTGTGGCGGATCGGCTTTCTCGCCAACTGGGTGATGTTTCTCTTCTTCCTGCCGTGGTGGCTGGCGCAGCCCGGGGACAGCGGCCATGCGTGGACCGATTACTGGCAGCCGGCGGTCAGCGGGCTGCTCTTCCTGGGTGGCCAGATGTTCTTCTTCCTCGCCTTGCAGAAGGGGGATGTGTCGGTGACGACCCCCGTGATGGGAACGAAGGTGATCATGGTGGCCTTGCTCAGTCATTTGCTCCGGGCAGGTGACGTGCCCTGGCAGTGGTGGACCGGTGCGGTGCTGAGCACCTCGGCCGTGGCCCTGCTCCACTTCGGCGAACCGCACGGGGAACGGTCGCGCATGGGACGTACGGTGCTGCTGGCCGGGATGAGCGCGCTGTCTTTCAGTCTCGGCGATGTGCTGCTCCAGAAGTGGGTGGTGGACTGGGGCAGCGCCCGCTACCTGCCGCCGATGTTTTTATTCACCGCGCTCTACACGTTTGCTTTTGTGCCGTTCTTCCGCGCGCCGCTCTGGGCGCTGGACCGGCGGGCGTGGTTGTGGACGGCCGGTGGCGCTGTGGTGCTGGCGGTCAACAACGTCGGCATCGCCCTCTCCATCGCGGTGTGGCGGGCGGCCACCTCGGTGAACATCCTCTACAGCCTGCGCGGACTTGTCAGCGTGGTGCTGGTGTGGGCCGTCGGCCACTGGTTCAGCAGCAACGAGCAGCATCTCGCCCCGCGGGTGTTTCGCTTCCGGCTGGTCGGGGCCGTGCTGATGCTCGCGGCCATCGTGCTCGTGCTGGTGTGAGGTCCGTTTACGGGGAAGCGGTGGACTGACCGGACGTGCCGGGATGCTGGGTCTGTTCCGTGACGTCCTTGTGGATCGCCGGGCCTTCCTTCTTCTGCAGCTGGTCGGCGACGCCATGGGAGTTGACCGTAGCGATGGCGATGGCGGCGGCGGTGGGCACCACCTTCCGGAGGGTGGTGATCTCGTGCTGCACGGAGGAGACGGTGAAGCGGCGGACGGTGTCGTGGTGGGCGTTTTGCGCGGCCTCGTCGTAGATGGACTTCGGCACCGGCTTCAGGCCCCAGATGAAGCCGGTGAAGGAGAGCAGCTTCAGGCCGTAGTAGGTGGGATCGATTTCCCACCAATAGAAACCGTTGCGCGTCGCGCTCTGGTAGCGGTGGTGGTTGTTGTGCCAACCCTCGCCGAGGGTGATGAGCGCGAGGATGAAGCTGTTGCGCGAATCGTCGGTGGTGTTGAAGCGGCGGTTGCCCCAGAGGTGGGTGAAGGAATTGATCGAGGCCGTGCCGTGGAAGAGGACCGTGGTGCTGATGAAGAAGCCCCACACGAGCAGCTGTGCGCCGCTGGTACCCAGGCCGGGCGCGGCGTGCTCGAGATAGGAACCGAGCAGGAACAGGCTCGTGGCGAAGACGACCGGCACCACGATGTCGAAGCGGTTCAACCAGACGAGCTCGGGGTATTTGGCGAGATCCTTGACCTTGGAATAGTCGGTCGGGAAGTTGCGCTTGCTGGTGATCCAGCCGATATGCGACCACAGGAAGCCGTGGACGTGCGGCGAGTGGGCGTCCTCCGGCTCGTCGGAGTGCTGGTGGTGGTGGCGGTGATGGTAGGCCCACCAGAGCGCGCCGCGTTGCACGGTGGTGCCGGTCCAGAGCGCGAGGAGGAACTGCCCGAAGCGGGACGTGCTGTAAGTCTTGTGGGAGAAATAGCGGTGGAAAATGCCGGTGACGGCGAACATCCGCACAAAGTAGAGGGCAACGGCGGACCAGACGGCAAACCAGCTCCAGCCGACCCAGATCGCGCCCAGGCAGCCGAGATGCAGGATGATGAACGGAATGCAGCGGACGAGATTGACCCCGTCAGGCTGGGCGCGGATGGCCTCGGGCGATTCGACGGAATAGTCGGAATCGATCCACTGGACGAGGGAGCTGAGGAAACGCGGCATGGGATTGGGTCGGGAGGTGGCGATGAAACGACGAGGACAGAGGAAAATACGCCGTAAGGCTACTGCAAGCTACGTTTCCAAGCGCCCTCTGGCGCAAATGACCAAACCAGCGCAATCTCAGGCAGCCAGCCGATCGGCATCGTCGCCCTTCGCGCAGCAAGCCTTGGCTTTCGGTCGCAGGGGCTCACCGGACGCCACGTCGACCCGCGAGCCCGCAGGCTCGGCCTCGGTCGCGACGAGGAGCGAAAGTAAACTGATAATGGCGAGGGCGGTTAGCATGGCTTGGTGTCCTGGACGCCGGGTCAGAGCGTCGTAAGATGGTGTTTGTTCCTGTTTTCTTCCAAACCCCGGAGGGAATGGTGAAGTTACAGGAATTTCAGCGACGTGGTCAGCACCGCTGCAGAGGAAAAAGAGAAAGCAGATGTCCCGCCTTTACAAGTTTCAGCCGTAAAAATGTCGCTGTAGCAATTTACCACGGGCGCAGCATTAGCGCAGCTACCAGATTCAGCGCCCCAGCACCCCGAGGGCAAAGGCGGTGAAATTTCTGAGCGCGCCTTCGTAATCGTCGTTGCGGCAGACGCCGTTCGTCCGCGCTTTCATGTCGTGCAGGGTGGCCAGCGCGTGATGCATGGCCCCGACGATGAAACTGAAACGCCAGATGAAATCCTGGGGCGACAAACCTGGCTGATGCCGGCGGATGGCCTGGCCAAAGCGCGTGAGGGTGGGTTGGAGTTCGGCGGCGAGAATCTCCGCCGTGAACGGCAGCGGATCGGTATAGATCCGGCCGAGCAGACGGAGGCTGGCCGGGTTGTAGGAAACGGGGTTTGCGGAGGGCTGAAACAACGGCCGGGCCAGGATTTCGATGATCTCACCCAAGGGCATGAGCGAACCTGCGGCCCGGGCCTCGGCCTGACTCAGCTCGTTGGTCCGGGTGGCGTTGATCTCGCGCAGCCGAAGTACGATAATCTCACGATAAAGGGATTCCTTATCGCTGTAGTGATAGTTGACGGCTGCGAGATTTACCCCGGCCTTGGCGGTTATCTGCCTGAGGGAGACGCCGTTCAGGCTGTATTCGGCAAATAGCGATTCTGCAGCGATTAGAATTTTTTGCCTGGTCTCGCCCGGATCGTTGGTCGCCATATGAAACATATGTTTCAAACAAATGTATCACACAAGAGTGAAATTCTCCCTTTCGCCTTTTTGCCACGGGCTTTTCCTTTGACCGGTTCCGCTTCGGCCGCACGGTTGGGTTTGTGGATACGATTAATCAGCCGGCGGAGGAATCAGTGGGCAAACCCGAGCCGGGGCTGGTCTATTCGAAGTTCGAGTCCGAACTCCAAGTTCGGCCGGACGACATCGACATGTATCAGCACGTCCACAGCAGTCGCTACATGGATTACGTCCTCGCGGCCCGATTTGACCAGATGGAGCGTTGCTATGGCATGGCCATGGCGGAATTCCAGAAACTGGGCTACGGCTGGGTTATCGCCTCGACGCAGATGAATTTCCGCCGGCCGCTTGTGCTCGGCGACAGGATGACCGTGCGGTGCTGGATCGAGAAATTCTCCCTCATCGGCCTGCGGCTGCAGTTCGAGATCGACCGGCGACCCGACGGCAAGCGCGCCTGCGACGGCTGGTTTGAGTATGTGATGGTGTCAGTGGATACGGGCCGTCCCGCTCGTATTCCGGATTCCATCCGCGAGAAATACTCCATTTAGCGGGTGCGGTCCGGCATGGCCAAGCGGCTGGCGAAGCGGGAGTTGGCCGACGCGGCGAAAAAATGTCCTTGCCACGCCGCCGTTCCTGGGCGTCCTTAGCGACCTCGTTAGAGATAGCGTTTAGATGACAGGATCTGGTGAGTCGTTGGCTGAGCGTTTGGCTTAAGTGATGATTTCGAAACCCGCTTTGGGAACGGACTGGCAGATGGCGAAGGATCTACGAAATATCACATGAGCAACTCCAAACTATACGTTGGAAACCTATCGTTCAAGACCACGGAAGACGAACTCCGCGCCCACTTCGGCCAGTTCGGTTCCGTCACCGACACCTATGTCGCCATGGACAAGATGACTGGCCGCCCCCGTGGCTTCGCCTTCATCACCATGGGCACCCCCGAGGAGGCCAAGCTGGCCATCGAGAAGACCAATGGCGTTGATTTCGGCGGCCGCGCGCTGCAGGTCAACGAGGCCCGTCCCAAGGAAGACCGTCCTTCTGGCGGCTTCGGCGGCGGCGGTCGTGGCGGCTTCGGCGGCGAGCGCCGCGGTGGTTACGGCGGCGGCGGTGGCCGCGGCGGTTACGGCGGCGGTGGTGGTGGCGGCGGTCGCGACCGTTACTAATCCCCGGTTCGCTTAAGCGAAATCCAATTTCAAGGCGGAGCCTCGCGGCTCCGCCTTTTTCTTTTCCGTTTCCAACCGCCGCCCCGCCCGTCATCAACGCCCGATGGTTCCCACCCCGGCGAAAGTGCAGCGACATCTCAACAGGCTGCGGGCCTGCGCGCTCTGTCCTCGCATGCACCGCCCGGTCGTCGTGGGGCGCGCAGTGGTATCGCGTATTTTGCTCGTAGGGCAGGCGCCCGGGGACAAGGAGCCGAAACTCGGCCGGCCCTTCGCGTGGACCGCGGGCAAGACACTGTTCAAGTGGTTCAACGAAGCGCTCGGCTGGACCGAGGACGAGACACGCGACCGGATCTACTTTGCCGCCGTCTGCCGCTGTTTTCCGGGCAAGAAGGCAACGGGCGGGGATCGCGTGCCGGAGGAGGACGAGATTGCCAATTGCTCCCGCTGGCTCGCCGCCGAGGTGGCGCTGCTCCAGCCCGCCCTCGTGCTGCCGGTCGGCAAGCTGGCGATCACGCAGTTCATTCCAGCCGCACCGCTGAACGAAATCATCGGCCGGACCCTCCGCATCGACTACCGCGGGCACGCGATGGATTGCATCCCGCTGCCGCATCCCTCCGGGGCGTCGCCCTGGCACCGGATGGAACCTGGCAAGACCCTGTTGCGCCAGGCGCTGGCCCGGGTGGCCGCCCACCCGGCCATTCGGCGGTAATTTGAATTGCCTCGACGAATCGGCCCGGCTGCCCTGCCGCATGGATTTATTCCGGCGATTGGTCGCAGTCACCCTTCTTGTCAGTGGCCTCTCCCCGGCGTGGGCGCTCGACAAGGTTTCGCGCAATCCCTACCTCGGGGCCATCGTCATCGATGATGCCTCCGGCCGGGTGCTGTTCGAGGACAACGCCGACGTCCGCGGCTACCCGGCCAGCGTCACCAAGCTCATGACGTTCTTTGTCATCATGGACAAAGTGCACGCCGGGCAGCTCACGTTGGAAACCCCGATCACGGTCAGCGCCGAGGCCTCGCGCACCGGGGGCTCGCAGGTCTACTTGAAGCAGGGCGAGGTGTTCACGGTCGATGAGCTGCTCTACGCGCTGATGATCCAGTCGGCCAACGATGCCGCCGTGGCCCTGGCGGTGCACGCCGCCGGTTCCAAGGAGGCGTTTGTCGAGCTCATGAACGCCAAGGCCCGCCAATTGGGCATGACCAACACCATCTTCCATTCCCCGCACGGGCTGCCACCCGGCAAGGGCCAGGAGGTCGACCTGACCACGGCACGGGATCTGGCCGCGCTCTCCCGCGAACTCATCAATCACGGCGATGTCCTGCGCTACTCGTCGGTGAAGGTGCGCACCCTGCGCGCCAGCACCGCCAACCCGTTTGAGATGCGCAACCACAACCACCTGCTGGGCAAACTCGCCGGGTGTGACGGACTCAAGACCGGTTATTTTTCCGCCGCCGGTTACTCGCTCTCGGCGACCGTGGAGCGCAATGGCCGGCGGGTCATCGCCGTCGTGCTGGGCAGCGAGGCCTCCAAAACGCGTGATTTCAAGGTCATGGAACTGGTCGAAAAGGGCTTTGCCGCCACGGCGGCGACCCTCCCCGCGGGCAAACCCACGGCCGCGCCGGCCAAGCCTCCGACGACCGTGGCCAAACCCTCCCTGCCCGCCGCGAAGCCGGCCGCCCCGGCCGAGATGCCCACGGTGAAGACGGACAAAAGCGTCGAACAAAACTCGACGCCCAAGGAGCCCGTGGTTATTTTCCGTGTCATCCCCCCGGAGAAAAAACCGTGAACCCAAAAATCATCCGCTCCCTCCTTCCCCTGTTCCTGGCCGGCCTCGCCGCCCTGACCGTCCCGGCGCAAGCCCGGGAGAAATTGCCGCCCGAGGATCTCGAGATCGTCGAGCAACGCTGGCCGGAGGCCAAGAAGACCTTCACCGGCCTGCGCTATATTATCATGGAGCCCGGCGACGCCAAGGGCCCCAGCCCGGTGTCGGGCATGATGGTGAGCGTGTCCTACAAGGGCATGCTGCTGAACGGAAAGGTGTTTGACGAACAAACCGACAAGACGCCCTTGAAGGTGCGCCTGGACCGTGGCGGCCTGATCGATGGCTGGGAGGAGGCGCTGCAAAAAATGCACAAGGGGGAGAAATGGCTGCTGATCGTGCCCCCGGAGCTGGCCTATGGCGCCCAAGGCCAACCCCCACATATCAAGCGCTACGCCACGCTCGTGTTCGAGATGAAGCTGCTCGATTTCGGCCCGGAGCTTAAGTGAGCGCCGGGGCGCGCCCCTACTTCATCATTTCATCGAGCAGCGGCTGCACGGCCTCGACCCAGAGCGGGTAACCCGCGGCGTTCGGGTGGAGCCGGTCCGGCAAGGATTTGTTCCGGCGGGCTCAGCCGCCCGCGGCCTTCAGCAGCAACCGCCGCTGGGCCCAGAACGTGTCGGCGGAGTAGACCACCAGGCCGATCCAGATGAGCCCGAAGGCCTGCAGCCGCGCGGTGTCAAACGCCTCGCGGTAGACGAAAAGGCCGATGAGAAACTGCACCGACGGGGCGATGTATTGCAGCAGGCCGAGGGTGGTGAGCCGGATCCGCTGGGCGCCGTAGGCGAACAACACCAGGGGCACGGCGGTTACCACGCCCGCGCTGAGCACAAAGGCCTGGGTGCGGCCGTCGAGGTGACCGAGGGCGCCGGTGCCGTCGAAGTGCCACCACAGCAGCGCGGCGGCGGCGGCGGGGAAGAGCAGCAGGGTTTCGACGGTCAGGCCGGCGAGCGAGCCGAGGGCGGACTTTTTCTTCAGGAACCCGTAGGAGGTCCAGGTGCAGGCGATCGAGAGCGCGATCCAGGGAATGTGTCCCACGCGCACCAGCAGCAGGGCGACGCCGGCCGCCGCCAGGGCGATGGCCGTCCATTGCGCCGGGCGCAGCTTCTCGTGCAACACGAGCGCGCCGACCGCGACGTTGATCAGGGGCACGAGAAAGTAGCCGAGGCTCGTCTCGATCACGTGGCCGGCGTTGACGGCCCACACATAGACGCCCCAGTTGAGCGTCAGCAGCACGCTGGCCAGCAGGTTCAGGCCAAAGGCCCGCGGGGTGGCCAGGCCGGGCCGGAGCGCGGCGAAGTCTTTCTGCCACGCGGTGACCCCAAGCAGGAAAACCAGCGACCAGACGATGCGATGCGCGATTAGTTCAGGCGCGGAGACGGCCGTCATCTGCTTCCAGTACAGCGGGACCGTGCCCCAGATAAAAAAGGCACTTGCGGCGGCCAGTGCGCCAGCGCCGGGATGGGCGGAAGATCGGGTGGGAGCGGTCAAGCCGCGCACACTGGGGCGGCCGCCGCCCGGCGTCAAATCAGGGACCGGTCAATGCCGGCCAAATCGGCCCGATACAGCAGGTCACTTGGCGGCCGGCGCAGCGGGGGGCAGGATCTTCGACGATTGCCACGCCAGGAAGCGCCACTTGCCGCCCTCGTTGCGCCAGACCGCCATGATGTTGAGGTCGTTGGGCGTCTGCTTGTCGGGCGCGCCGGCAGTGATGATCACGTGGGCCTTCTCGATCACGATGTCGGGGGTCGCGAGGAAGAAAGTGCGATCCTTGTAGTCGTAATTGGTGTAGACGGTGGTGCGCTTGAGGAGCGACTCGACATACGACTTCTTGGTGTCGAACTTCCCGTTCGAGTGGGTGTACGAAAGCGCATCGGAGAAGATTGCGTCCATGCGGGCGGGATCGGCGGCCATGGTGGCGGCGACGCGTTCATCGTCGGCCGCGCGCACGGCGGCGATCACAGCCTCGTCACTGGCGCGGAGGCCAAGGGTGGAGGCGAGGGCAAGCAGGAGCACGAGACAGCGGGGCAGGGTGGGGGTTTTCATGGGTTGGGGGATGAGGAAATCAGGTGCGCTGCACGGGCTGCGGCCGGCCGGCATCGTCAATGGCGACATAGGTGAAGGTGCCCTTGGTCACGCGGACGTGTTCGCCGCCCTTGGCGCGCTGGGCCCAGGCTTCGACCTCTATCCGGATGGAGGTCCGGCCAACCTTGAGGAGGCTGGCGTGGCAGCTCACGATGTCGCCGACATACACGGAATGCAGGAACGACATGGCATCGATTGCGACGGTGGTGATGCGGCTGCGGGAGAGGTTGCGGGCGAAAATGGCCCCGCCCAGATCCATCTGGGACAGCAGCCAGCCGCCAAACATGTCGCCGTTGGAATTGGTGTCGGCGGGCATCGCGATGGTGCGGATGACCAGCTCGCCCTGGGGTTGGCTGCGGGCGGAGGGGTCGCTCATGGCTGGGAGATAAGCCGCCCGCGTCCCCGAGGCAAGGCCGCGCCGACTTTGACATTGTTTTCGGGGCGGATCGGACGGATATTTGCCGGTGCATGTCAGCCCCAGCCCAGCACGTTTTCCGGCGTTTGTTTGATGAAATCGGACCGGTCGACCAGATCGGGATCGAGGAACGGGTCGCAAAATACACGACCCGGAGCATCAAGAAAAACGCCAAGCTCTGGGGCCTGAAAGCCGCGGTCTCGATGGTCGATCTCACCACCCTCGAGGGCAAGGACACCCCGGGCAAGGTGGCCTCGCTCTGCCAGAAGGCCCTGCGGCCGCACGAAGACCCCGCCATCCCGCAGGTCGCCGCCGTCTGTGTCTATCCCGCAATGGTGCGGCACGCCCGCCGCGCCCTGGGCGAGGACACCGCCGTCCGCATCGCGTCGGTCGCGACAGCTTTCCCGTCCGGCCAGGCCCCGCTCCGCACCCGCCTCGCCGAAGTGAAGGGGGCGGTCGCCGACGGCGCCGACGAGATCGACATGGTGATCAACCGCGGGGCGTTTCTCGCCGGTGAATTTGCCGAGGTGCAGGATGAGATCGCCGCCGTGCTGCAGGCCTGCGGCGACGCCACCCTCAAGGTCATCCTCGAGGTCAGCGAGCTCGAGACCTACGACAACATCCGCGCGGCGTCCTTCATCGCCATGCGGGTGCTGCGGCCCGGCGACTTCATCAAGACCAGCACGGGCAAGACCACGCTCAACGCCACCCTCGGGAACAACCAGGTGATGCTCGAGGCCATCCGCGACTTCTACCTCGATACGGGCACCCCGATCGCCATGAAGCCCGCCGGCGGCATCCGCACCGCCAAGCAGGCGCTGCAATTCCTCATCGCCGTGAAGGAGACGCTCGGCGACGAGTGGCTCAACAACACCCGTTATCGTTTCGGCGCCTCCTCGCTCCTCAACGACCTGCTCCGCCAGCTTGAGAAAGAGCGCACCGGCGCCTACCAGGCCCCGTATTACTTCAGCGAGGCCGCCGAAAGCTACTAAACACTTTGCCTCTCCCTTCCATGTCCACTCTCGCTTCCGCGAAAAAATCCCCCCGCCCCGCGTCCCGTGCCCTCGGCCGGCCCGCGCCCGAGCTCATCTTCGGTGACCTCTGGGAATATGATCCCGCGCCCGAGACCGCCGACCCGAAGCTGAAGGCGCGTTACGATCTCTTTATCGGCGGCAAGTTCGTCGCCCCCGCCTCCGGCAGGTATTTCGACTCCATCAACCCGGCCAACGAGGCGAAGCTCGCGCAGATCGCCTACGCCGGGGCGGCCGACGTGGACGCCGCCTATGCGGCGGCGAAGCGGGCCTTCGACACGGTCTGGGGTAAAATGCCCGGCCGGGAGCGGGCCAAGTATCTCTACCGCCTTGCCCGCCTGCTGCAGGATCGCGCTCGCGAGTTCGCCGTGGCCGAGACGCTCGACGGCGGCAAACCCATCAAGGAATCCCGCGACTTCGACGTGCCGATGGCCGCCGCGCATTTCTTCTACCACGCCGGCTGGGCTGACAAACTCGACTACGTGGCGCCCGGCCGCGCGGTGGCGCCGCTCGGCGTCGTGGGCCAGGTCATTCCGTGGAATTTCCCGCTGCTCATGTTGGCGTGGAAAATCGCCCCCGCCCTCGCGATGGGCAACACCGTCGTCCTCAAGCCGGCTGAGACGACGAGCATCACCGCCCTCAAGTTCGCCGAGCTGATCCAGGACGCCGGCCTGCCCGCGGGCGTGGTCAACTTCGTCACCGGCTTCGGCGACACCGGCGCGGCCGTCATGGGCCACGCCACCGCCGCAAAGGTGGCGTTCACCGGCTCGACCGAAGTGGGCAAGATCATCATGCGCTCCCTCGCCGGCACCGACAAGAAGATGACCATGGAGCTCGGCGGCAAGGCGGCCAACATCGTGTTCGACGACGCCCCGCTCGACCAGGCCGTCGAAGGCATCATCAACGGTATTTTCTTCAACCAGGGCCATGTGTGCTGCGCCGGCTCGCGCCTGCTGGTGCACGAACCGATCGCGGAGCATTTCCTCACGAAGCTCAAGACGCGCATCAAGACCCTCCGCGTCGGCGACCCGCTCGACAAGAACACCGACATCGGCGCCATCAACTCGAAGGAGCAGCTCGCCACCATCACGCGGCTCGTTGGCGTCGGCGTGAAGGAGGGGGCCGTGATGTTCCAGCCCGCCTGCAAGCTGCCGGCCAAGGGTTACTATTTCCGCCCGACGGTCTTCTCCGGGGTCAGCATGAGCCACCGCATCGCGCGCGAGGAGATCTTCGGTCCCGTGCTCAGTGTGCTCACGTTCCGCACGCTCGACGAGGCGGTCGAGAAGGCCAACAACACCGCCTATGGCCTCAGCGCCGGCGTGTGGACCGACAAGGGCTCGCGCATCCTGAAGATGTCCACCGAGCTCAAGGCCGGCGTGGTCTGGGCCAACACCTACAACAAGTTCGACCCCACGTCGCCGTTCGGCGGCTACAAGGAAAGTGGCTTCGGCCGCGAGGGCGGCCGGCAGGGCCTGCTCGATTACTGCAAGCTTGCCTGACCGCTTTTCATGGCCGACCAGAAATTCATCACCGCCCCGCTGAAGATCAGCACGATGCCCCCGGGTATCCCCTACATCATCGCCACGGAGGCCGCCGAGCGGTTCAGCTACTACGGCATGGGCGCGATCCTGCCGATTTTCATGACGCAGTATCTGCGCGACGCGTCCGGTGCGCTGGACCTGATGACGGAGAACGAGGCGAACCAGCGGTTCCACGACTTCGCGTTCCTCGGCTATTTCCTGCCCTTCGTCGGCGCCTTCCTGGCCGACGCCTTCCTCGGCAAGTTCCGCACGATCATGTTTATTTCAGTCATTTATTGCGGCGGTCACCTCGCCCTGGCGATCAACGACACCCGGACCGGCCTGGCCGTGGGCATGGTGCTGGTCGCGATCGGCATGGGTGGCATCAAGCCCTGCGTCTCGGCGATTGTCGGCGACCAGTTCGGCGCCTCGAACCAGCATCTGCTGTCGCGGGCCTTTGGCTGGTTCTATTTCGCGATCAACGCCGGCTCGATGATTTCGATCCCGCTCACGCCGGTGTTGTTGAAGTACGTTAGCCCGGGCTGGGCCTTCGGGGTGCCCGGCATCCTGATGGGCATCGCCGCGGTCATCTTCTGGGTCGGGCGTCACAAGTTCGTCCATATTCCCGCGCCGGGGTGGACGGCGTTCCGCCAGAACTTCGACCGGGAGGGCCTCGCGGCCATCGCGCGCATCGCAGTCATCTACCTCTTCGTGGCGATCTTCTGGGCCCTGTGGTCGCAGAGCCAAAGCGAATGGGTGTTGCAGGCGGAGAAGCTGGACCGGCAGATAACCCTGTTCGGGCATACGTTCGAGTTGCTCTCCGGCCAGATCCAGACGCTGAACAGCATCTTCATCCTCACGATGATCGTCGTGTGCAATTACGTGCTTTATCCGCTGATCAACCGGTTCTGGCGGCTGAATGAGCTGCGCAAGATCGGGCTCGGACTCGTGGTCACCTGCGGTTCGTTTCTCGTCATCGCCTGGATCGAATCGCAGCTCTCAGCTGGCGGGAAACCGGCCGTGGCCTGGCAGGTCCCCGCCTACCTGCTGCTTTCCACGGGCGAGGTGATGGTCTCGGTGACCGCCCTGGAGTTCGCCTACACGCAGGCGCCGAAGCGCATGAAGGCTATGATCATGATTCTTTATCTCTGGGCCATCGCCTTCGGCAATCTCCTGACCGCCCGCGTGCACGGCTTCATCGCCAACGTGGACGGCACCACGAAACTGCCGGGCGCGTCGTTCTACCTCTTCTTCGTCGCGCTGTGCGCGATCACCGCCGTGATCTACGCGGTTGTTTCCCGCTTCTACACCCTCAAGACCCACCTGCAGGACGAGGCGCCCGCCACCCCTTAACCCGCTTCCGCCATGACCCGCTTACCCATCACCAAGACCCCCAAGGTTTACGTCGGCGGTGCGTTCATCCGCTCCGAGAGCGCCCGCACCTTCCCGCTCAAGGATGCGGCGGGGAATTTCTTCGCCAACATTCCGCAGTGCACGCGCAAGGACCTGCGCAACGCCATCGAGGCCGCCGCCAAGGCCGGCCCCGGCTGGGCGAAACGCACGCCCTACAATCGCGGCCAGATCATCTACCGGCTCGGCGAGATGCTCGAGGCCCGGCAGGCCGACATGGCCGATGCCCTCGCCGTCGGGGGTGCGACGAAGTCCGCCGCCACGAAGGAAATCACCGCGACGATCGACCGGCTCATCTATTATGCCGGCTGGGCCGACAAGTACGAGCAGGTGCTGGGCAACGTGAACCCCGTCGCCTCGCCGCATTTCAACTTCACCGTGACGGAACCCATGGGCATCATCGGCCTCCTCGCGCCCGAGGAGGCTCCGCTCCTCGCCCTCGTTTCGCTCCTCGCCCCGGCCATCACGAGCGGCAATACCGTCGTGGCGCTGGCTTCGTCCGCGCAGCCTTACCCGGCCATCGTCCTTGGCGAGATGCTGGCGACGAGCGACCTGCCCGGCGGCGTGGTCAACCTGCTCACCGGCTTTCGCAAGGAAATCGTCCCCACGATGGCCACGCACACCCACCTGCGGGCGATCGCCGGCGTGGCCAGTGCCGACGAACGCAAGGCGCTCAAGCTCGGCGCGGCCGACAGCGTGAAGCGCGTGAAGCTCACCAAGGCCGAGGAGCCGGTCGATTGGTTCTCTGCCAAGGCGCAGAGTCTCTATGAGCTCCGCGACCACCTCGAGTTCAAGACGACCTGGCATCCGATCGGAGCGTGAGCATGACCCTTGGACCCGACGCCCAGCGACTGAAGGCACGCTTGCTGGTTTTTTGGATTATCTGGGGCTCGATCCTGTCCGGGCTGGTTGTGATCTATGTCTTCCTTGGGCAGGGGCCCGTGAAGCCCGTTGTGGGGGCGGACTTGCCCATGAACCTGGCCGGCATCGTGCCCCTGTTCGTGAGCATTGTCATCCGCTGGCTGGTCCTGCCGCGGTGTCATGAAGTGATGCGCGTGTCCTTGGTCTATATCATCGGCCTCGCGCTGGCCGAGGCGTGCGGGATCATGGGTGTCTTCCTGGGCGGGCCGTATCGCGAGAGCCTGTTTATGCTCGGGGTGCTGGGCGTCACGTCGTACGTGCCGCTCTTCGTGAAGCGGCTGCTGGAGCCGAAGGGCTCGGGCTTCATCCCGAACAACTGAGCTACGAGCCGCTGAGCTTCCCGGTCTCGGCGAGGCGTTCGAGGAAGATCCAGGAGCGCTTGGCGCGGACTTCCAGGCTTTTGGCCTGCTCGATGTAGCGGACAATCTGCCGGCGGGTGGCGACACTGTGACTGTCCCAACACTCCCGCAACCGGGGACGGGCCTGGAAGACCTTCTGCATTTCCTGGGGCAGGTCGGGTTCGCGCGAGGCGGTGTCGGGCTCGAGGGTGAAGGTAATCGTGTCGCCCGCCTCCACCTTGGCCGCGCGGAGCAGCTCGACCTTGATCGCCAGCTTGTAGTGGCCGCGCTTGCCGGGGAGGAGCGTGACGCGGTCGAGGTCGTCGTTGAAGCGGAGCAGGGCGTTGAGGCCGTGGCCACCGCCCTTGATCTCGGCGGGTGGGAGCTGGAGCGGGGCGATGGCGCGCTTGGGCAGGTCAACCCAGCGGATCATGGCGACGCGGTAAAGTTTCGCGCGAAAGCTACGCATGGTCGCGCCGGCGCAGGAAGCGGGAAATCTCGCGCGCCGTGGGCATGGACTCGGCCGTGCCGTGCTGCGTGACGGCGAGGGCCGCCACGGCATTGGCGAAATGGGCGGCCTCGAAGACGTTCTTCTTGAACTTCACCAGCCCGGCGGCAAAACCGCCGACGAAAGCGTCGCCGGCCCCGGTGGTGTCCACGGCATCCACCTCGTGTGACTGCACCCGGGCATAGACGTCGGGCTGGGAGATGAAGCAGCCGCGCGAGCCGAGGGTGACGATGACGATGGGCACGTTGAAGGTGCGGCAGAGGGTATGCAAGCGGTCGGGCGCGAGGCGATGGAGGGCCTCGACCGTGAAATTCTTCAGGCCGCTGCGGGGCGAGCGGTTCACCAGTGCGACAAATTCCGATTCGTTGGGAATCAATACCTCGACATGCCGGAGGATGCCGAGGTCCACCTTGGCGTGCATGGGCGCGGGGTTGAAGACGGTGACGGCGCCGTTGCGCCGGGCATGGCGGAGGACGTGCGCCGTGGTCTTCATGTCGCACTCCGCCTGGCAAAGCACGACATCGGCGTTCGTGAGAGGCTGCAGGGGCACGTCGCGGATGTGCAGGGTGAGGTTGGCGCCCAGGGCGACCATGATCTGGTTCTGCCCGGCGGCGTTGACGGCGATGGCGGCGGCCCCGGTGGGCTCCTTCTTCTTGACGATAAATTCGGTCCGCACCCGGTTGACCCGGGCGAATTCACGGGCGTGGGCCCCGGCCGCATCGTGACCGATGGCGCCAATAAACAGGGTGGGGACCCCGGCGCGAGTAGAGGCGACTGCCTGGTTGAACCCCTTGCCCCCGGCCCCGGGCCGCAGGTCGGCCAACACGCATTCGCCGGGCCGCGGGAATTCCTGCACAAAGAAGGCCAGGTCCTGGACGTAGCTGCCGACGATGACGACGTGTGCTCTCATGCGCTAAATCGGATAAACCGGAGCGCAGCGTGCGCGGCGCGGCGCGGCGGGTAAAGTGGTTTTTCGCCGCCCGGGTGGATTTTAACCATCAGGATACGCGGCGACTCCGCCGTCTGACATCCTGCGGTGACCGCTCGTCCAATCCCCCGTGTGTGCCACCGGCACGCGGCGCAATTTCGCGCCATGGCTGTTGTCACCACCGCCCCCACACCCTTTGGCCGTCCGGACGGTCTTGCCGTCAACCCCACCCCCGTGGTTCGCTCCGAGGCGATGAGCGCTGACACCGAGGCCAAGCTAGTGCGGGCGAAAAACCGCCTGTACGTCCTTTGCCAGCTGATCGGCTGGGGTGGGCTCGCGGGCATGCAGCTGTTCTACCGAAATGAGGAGGGCGCGCATCCATCCACCCGACTGCACGACAACGCGATCCTTGTCATGATCATGCTGCAGGCGCTCCTGCTAACGCATTACGCCCGGCCGTTCATCAAACGGTGGGGCTGGATGCAGCTCGGCTGGGCACCCTTGTTGCCGCGGGTCCTGGGTCTGGCGGCGTTGATGTCGTTGGTATGGTCCGTGGTTGGTTTCGGCTATATCTACGGGTTGCTGGACGAGCCGTGGACCTCCGACAAGATGACCCTGCGGGCTGCCACCACCTTCTCGACGATCAACGGCGTACTGCTTTTTTGCGGCTGGTTCAGCCTCTATTTCATTTATCACACCTTCGAGCGGCTGCGCCGCATGCAGATGGAGCAGTTCCGGCTGGCGGCCAGCGTCAAGGAGGCCGAGTTGCGGGCGCTGAAATCGCAGGTCAACCCGCACTTTCTCTTCAATTCCCTCAACAGCCTGCGCGCCCTGATCGATGAGGACGCACCGAAGGCGCGCGAGTCTGTCACCCGCCTCGCCAACATGCTTCGTTATTCCCTTCAATCCGGCCAGCAGGAGACCGTGCCGCTGGAGGAGGAGATCCGCATCGTGGAGGACTACCTCGCGCTTGAACTCATCCGCCATGAGGACCGGCTTCGCGTGCGCTGGATCGTCTCCGATGATGCCCGGGCGAGGCCCGTGCCCCCGATGCTGCTCCAGACGCTCGTCGAGAACGCCGTGAAATACGGCATCTCCACCCGGCGCGAAGGCGGCGAGGTCGTTATCTCCGCCAGTATCGAGGCGGACAATCTCCACATTGGCGTCACCAACCCCGGTGATGTCACCACCCCGACCAGCGCCGCCGCCGCGCGCGCCGGCTCCTCCACCGGCGTCGGCCTGCGCAATGCCTCCGAGCGCCTCAAGCTGCTCTTTGGCGACCAGGCCCGGCTGACGCTCGCTGCCGGGCCGGCCGGCTGCGTGACCGCCCACGTCCTAATCCCGCTGAAGGCCGTCAAATGAAAGCCCTGCTCATCGACGACGAGCGCCTGGCGCGCAACGAGCTTCGCCGCCTCCTGGCCGCCCACCCCGACATCGAGATCGTCGGCGAGGCCGTCGATGTGGAGGACGCCGCGCAGAAGGTAACCGAGCTCAAGCCCGGTCTCCTGTTCCTCGACGTGCAGATGCCCGGGGCGGACGGATTCAGCCTGCTGGAGCGGCTGGAGCCGCCGCTGCCCGCCGTCATCTTTACCACGGCCTACGACGAGTTTGCGGTGAAGGCCTTCGAATTCAACGCGCTGGACTACCTGCTCAAGCCCGTGGACCCCAACCGGCTCATCGCCGCGCTCGAGCGCCTGCGGCACCGCGAGAGCACCGCCCCCGGGACCGCGGTTTCCGGACAGCCGCAGCGGCTCTCGCTCGAGGACAAGGTCTTCGTGCGCGAGGGCGACCGCTGCTGGTTCGTACCGGTGAAAAACATCCGGTTGCTCGAGTCCGAGGGCAATTACACGCGCCTCCACTTTGACGACCAGAAACCCCAGCTTTTCCGTTCGCTCACCGCGATGGAGGAGCGACTCGATCCGCGGAGCTTCTTCCGCGCCAACCGCAAGCAGGTGATCAATCTCACCTGGGTCGAGGGCATTGAGCCGTGGTTCAGCGGCGGCCTGCTGGTGAAGCTCAAGGGCGGCCTCAAGGTCGAGCTGTCCCGTCGGCAGGCACAGGACTTCCGCGAACGCATGAGCCTCTGACTTTCCATGAAAACCACCACATCCCTCCCCTCCCTGTGCACCCGCCTCGGCTTCCTCGCCATTCCCCTTGGTGTGGGCGCTGCCCTCAGCGTTTCCAACGGACCCGCCGTCGGGGTTGCGATCGGGGCGGCCCTCGCCATCGTCCTGATGGCCGCCCGGCGCTGAGCCTCCCCCATGATCGAAGCCCACCACCTGACCAAGACGTTCAAGGACAAGAAACGCGGCCTTGTCACTGCGACGGCCGACGTCTCGTTCACCTGCCAGCCCGGCCGGATCTACGGCCTGCTGGGCGCCAACGGGGCGGGCAAGACCACCACGCTCCGCCTGCTCGCCACCTTGCTCAAGCCGACCAGCGGCACCTGCACCGTGGCCGGGCATGACACCGCCGCAGCACCGGAAAAGGTGCGGGCCAATGTCGGGTTCCTCGCCGCCAGCACTGCGCTCTACGGCCGGCTCACCGCCCGCGAGATGGTCACCTATTTCGGCCGGCTCAACGGCCTGACCGACGAGGTCATCCGCGCCCGCCTCAAGGTGCTCGCGGACGAGCTCGACATGCACGAGTTCCTGGACCGGCGTTGCGACAAGTTCTCCACCGGCATGAAGCAAAAGACCTCCATCGCCCGCACGCTCATCCACGACCCGGCGGTGATGATCTTCGACGAGCCCACGCTCGGCCTCGATGTGATGACGGCGCGCTCCATCGTCAAATTCGTCCGCGAGTGCCGCAACCGCGGCAAGACCGTCATCTACTCCACCCATGTCATGAGCGAGGTCGAGAAGCTGTGCGACACCATCGGTATCATCCATGCCGGCCGGCTCGTGACGGAGGGAACGCTGCCGGAGCTGCAGGCCCGCTTTGGCGAACAGGACATGGAAGAAATATTCGTCAAGGCGGTCGGGGGCGAGGCGGCCCTGGCCGAGGCGATCAAAAACTGACGCACCGACGCCCATGACCTGGCAACACATTGTCACGATCTACCTGAAGGAGCTGAAGGACTCGCTGCGTGACCGGCGCACCCTGATCTCGATGATCGTCATACCGACCCTGTTGATGCCGGTCATCTTCTTCGTGGGCGGCACCGTCATGTCCAAGGTCGTGAAAAAGGCCAAGGACGAAGCCACCACGATGGTGATCCTGGGTGGGGCCGATTCCCCGGGGGTGGTTGCCGCCCTGAAGGCCGACGCGAAGTTCAAGGTCATTGAGGCCACCACGGATTTTAAAACCCTGATCTCGGAGAAGCGAATTCGCCTGGCCGTGGAGATCCCGGCCGGCTTCGAGGCGGCTCTCAAGGCCGGGGTGGCCCAAACGGTCACGCTTTATCACTACGAGGGGGAGATGAAGTCGAGCATGGGCGTCGGGGAAGTGGACCGCTTCTTCCGCGCCCTGCGGGAAAAGACGGTGGAGACCCGGCTCGCTGAGCGCGGGCTGCCCGGCGACCTGATCAAGCCCTTCGACATCAAGCGCCAGAACGTCGCCCCGCCCGAGAAGGTGGGCGGCAATATCATCGGCGGCCTCGTCCCGTACATCATCATCATCCTTTGTTTCACCGGCGCCATGTATCCCGCGATCGACCTCACGGCGGGTGAAAAGGAGCGCGGCACCATGGAGACGCTCCTGTGCAGCCCAGTGCATCGCGTCAATATCGTGCTCGGCAAGTTCCTGATGGTGATGACGGCTTCCATTGCCACCATCGCGCTCACGCTGGTCTCGACGACGGTCAGCATCATCATCGGCGGCAGCATGCTGGCCGGGGGAGGCGCGGCTGCGGCCGCCAAATCGTCTGGTGGCGGCGGTGGGGGTTTCATTCCCATCATCGATCCCGCCGGTATTTTGGGGGTCTTTGCCATGATCGCACCGGTTGCGATGTTCTTTGCCGCGGTATTGCTGGCCATTTCGCTCGCGGCCAAAAGCTACAAGGAGGCGCAGAGCTATGTATCCCCCTTTATCATCGTGGTCATCATGCCGGCCATGATGGGCATGCTGCCGGGCGTCGAGCTCACGGCCAAAACCGCCCTCGTGCCCATTCTCAACGTGTGTCTCGCCTGCAAGGAGATGCTGTCCGGGGTCTGGCACTGGAACTATCTGGCGTTGATTTTCGGTTCCTCGGCGCTCTACGCCGCCGTGGCCGTCTTCCTGTGCGTGAAGATGTTTAACCGGGAGGATGTGATGTTCCGGGCCTGATTTTTGGTGTGTGTGTGCGAAAGCCGCACGGGCAACCGTGCGGCTTTCATTTTTCCGTAAAAGCCGGGTACACAGGGGTAAAGGCAGGGTAAATACCCCCTCCGCCTCTAGGCGACCGGAACTACAGCTGCTATTGTGCCGTCATATCTTTCCATGAACACATCCACCACCACACCCGATACGCAGGAAGCCGCGCACCTTGAGAAACTGCGCTCGCAGATTTCCACCGATATCGAGGCCATGCACCAGAAGGAGGCTAGCCTCAAGGAATACGAGCAACGCCTCCGCCTGCTGGTGGAACACACCCAGCACAGCATCCCACCGCAGAATGCCAGCCAGTTTTACGTCGCGGCCGGGCCGAGTCAGGCCACCCTTGATGCGGAGTGGGAGAAGTACGAACGCGCCCACGCCCTCCTTGAGGCGGCCCGTCGCGGCCTGTGCGACGATCGCATGGCCCTGAAGGAACGGGAGGAGAAACTGGCCGGCCGCGAGGTCGATGTCGCCCGGCGTGAAGCTTGGGTGAAGGTGCGCGAACAGGAAATCGCGGCCCAGCTCCAAGCCCAGGCGGCCGCGGCGGCCGCCGTCAAGGCCAAGCCATCCTTCACCACCGCGCCGTTCCTCGCCGCCAAGAATCTCTTTACGCACGGCAAGACCAGTTGAGCCGTAGTTGAGTTGTGTTCACCCCCCCGGGTCCCGCCTCGCGCGGACCCGGGTTTTTTGTGCCCCGGGAAGGTCGGCGAAAATTCTTGCTTGCACCGCCGGCGGCGAGCCCGCATCAAGCCACCCGTGAACTTTGTGTCCAATCTGCGCGTTGCGAAATCCGATGCCGTCATGGCCTCGGCCAAACGCGCCTGGTGGATTACCACGGCTCGGCACAGAGGGACCCACGCGACCAACGCGTAACACACAGAAAGACCCACACACCCTTCCACTGCCGAGCCCGACTCATCCGAGTCGGGTTTTTTATTTTCCCCAACCAACCAACATCATGCCATGCGCACGCTCGCTCCACCCCCAATAACAGCCAGAACCCAGCCTTACCCCGCGACCCCGCGGGTCCGGCCGATCCGCACCAGCGCGAGGGCGCTGGACCTGCCCACCGTGTCCTTCTTCGGGCGCACGCTCGAGGAATACAGCCGGTTCTTTGCGCTCGACCCGGCCGCCCTGCGCGGCCGGGCGGTGCTCGACGTCGCCGCCGGTCCGTCGTCCTTCACGGCCGAGGCGCACCGGCGGGGAGTCGATGCCGTGGCGGTGGACCCGCTCTACGACCGGCCGCAGGCGGAACTCGCCACCCAGGTCCGGGAGGACTACGCGCGGATGTTTTTCCAGATGCGGGCCAAGCCGCGGCTTTTCCACCTGAAGAGCTTTGCGAGCCTTGACGAAGCCGAGGCCGACCGGCGGGCGGCCGCGTCACGCTTCCTTGCCGACTACGAGGGCAATGCCCGGCATGGTCGCTACGTGCGCGCCTCGCTGCCCTTGTTGCCATTCCTTGACGGGGCCTTCGATCTCGTGCTCTGCGCGCACCTGCTCTTCATCTACGCCGTCCGGTTCGACTTTGCGTGGCACGTTGCCGCGTGTGCCGAGCTCGCGCGTGTGAGCAACGGCGAGGTGCGCATCCACCCGGTGTGCGGGGTCGACGGCAAGCCCTACGCCGAGCTCGACCCCCTGCGGGGCGAGCTGGGTGCCTTGGGCATCACCAGCGCCGTCGTGCGGGTGAACTACGAGTTTTTCGTCGGCAGCACCTCCATGCTGGTGCTAAACCCGCAGTCACCATGAGCACCCCCGCTGCCCTGGCCCGCACGCCCGAGCCACCGTATTACGCCGTCATTTTCACCTCCCTCCGGACCGAGGGGGATCGCGGCTATGGGGCTATGGCCGACCGCATGCTGGAACTCGCCGCCCAGCAGCCCGGCTACCTCGGCATCGAAAGTGCGCGAGGAGCGAATGGCCTGGGCATCACCGTTTCCTACTGGCGTGACGAGGCCTCGATCCTGGCGTGGAAACGCAATACCGAGCACCAGCAGGCGCAGAAAGGCGGCCAGCAGACGTGGTATGCCGATTATCAGGTGCGCATCGCCAAGGTGGAGCGCGCCTACGGCAAGGCCTAGGCCTTTTCCAGTTCCGCCAGCTTGCTGGCGGAAGTCTCCCACGCCTTGGTGGCCGTGGCCAGCTGGTCGACGATCACGCTGAGCTCGCGGTTCAGGTGCTGCGCCTTGCCGGGTGAATTGTAGGTTTCCGGCGCCTCGAGCTCGGCCGTCAGCTCGTTCTGCTTGGTCTCCAATTGGGCGACCTTCTCCTCTAGGTGGCCGACCTCGGTTCGGAGTTTCTTGAGGTCGTTGGGATTGGTCTTCTTCGCCGCCGGCGCGGGCGCAGCGGCCGGTTTGTCCTGCTTCGGCCGGGCGTCGGTGAAACCGGCGGTCAGGGCGGCGCGGGCGTTGCTGGCCTTGGATTTTTCCAGGTAGTAATCGTAGTCGCCCGCGTAGGGCGTAAGCCGGCCGGAGTGGACGTGCAGCACGGTCTTGGCGAGCTGACGGATGAAATACACGTCGTGGCTGATGAAGATGAAGGTCCCCTCGTAACTCTTGAGCGCCCGGACCAGGGCGTCGATTGACGGGATGTCGAGGTGGGTGGTCGGCTCGTCCATCAGCAGCAGGTTGGGCGGGTTGACGAGCAGACGGGCGAGCGCGAGGCGCGATTTCTCGCCGCCGGAGAGCACCGAGACCTTCTTGTGGACGTCGTCCTTGCGGAAGAGGAAGCCGCCGAGCACGGCGCGGGCCTGCTGCTCGGTGAGCTGATTCTCGTTGGTGCGCAGCTCCATCACGTTTTCGAACACTGTGAGGTCGAGCTTGAGGTTGTCGGCCCGGTTCTGGGCGAAGTAGCCGGGGATGACGTTGCTGCCGAGGTCGCGGATGCCGCCCTGGATCGGGATGACGTCGGCGAGGATCTTGAGCAGGGTGGACTTGCCCGCGCCGTTGGGGCCGACCAGCACGGTCTTCTGGCCGCGCTCGGCCTCGAAGTTCAGGTCGCGATACACGACGTGGTCGCCGTAGGCCTGCTGGACACCTTTGAGATTGATGACCTTGAGGCCCGAGCGGGGCGGTTGCGGGAAACGGAAATTGATGCGCGCGAGGTCCTCCCAGGGTTCTTCCACGGCGACGTCCTTGAGGCGCTCGATCTGTTTCTCCTTGGACTTGGCGCGGGAGGCCATGGAGGCCTTGGCGCCGAAGCGGTCGACGAACTTCTGCAGGTGGGCGATCTCGCGCTGCTGGTTCTTGAACTGGGCGGCCTGCTGCTCCTTGCGGGCTTCCTTCTCGTTCAGGTAGTCGTCGTAGTTGCCGGTGTACTTGTTCAGCGTGCCGCCGCGCAGCTCGAGGATGCCGTTGCAGAGGACGTTCAGGAACTCGCGATCGTGGGAGATGATGACCAGGCCGCCCGGGTAGCGCGTGAGATAGTCCTGGAACCAAAGCAGCGCCTCGAGATCGAGGTGGTTGGTCGGCTCGTCGAGCATGAGGAGCGCGGGCTCGCTGACCAGGAGGCGGGCGAGGTGGGCGCGCATGACCCAGCCGCCGGAAAAGGACTTGGCCTGCTTGTCGTGATCGGTCTCGCGGAAGCCGAGGCCGGCGAGGATTTTCTTGGCGCGGGGCTCGAGCGTCCAGTCGATGTCGTAGTCGTCATCGTTCTCCGGCATGAGCTTCTTGCCGCTGGTGGCGATGGAGAGGATGGATTCCTCGCCGACGGGCGCACTTTCCTGTGGCAGGTAACCGAAGTCCGCGCCGCGCTCCCACTCGATGGTGCCCTCGTCGGCCTGCTCCTCGCCAAGGATGAGGTTGAAGAGGGTGGACTTGCCGGCGCCGTTGGGGCCGACGAGGCCAAAGCGGTCGGTGCGCGCGACGAAAAGCGACACCTGCGAGAAGAGTTCGCGGGTGCCGTAGGACTTGGAAACGTCGGCGAGGGTCAGCATGGGAACCCGCGAATAAGCCGTCCGCCGCGCCCGTCGTCAACAGCCAGTTTCCCGGCCTGTTGTCCCTTGCGGATTTACAGAGGGAAAAAGTGCTGCTGCTTCCAGCCGAGGAGCTGCTTGATGCGCTGGTTGGAGATGAGGGCCTGGCGATCCTTGATCGGCTTGGTAAACTTTTTCACCCCCGGGAGGAATTTTTTGATCAGCTGATGGGACGGAAGGTTCGAGGAGGTGTCGTCTGCGGCGATGATGACCGCTTCGCAGCCGAGGCCGCTCTTTTCGATGCCGAGCCGACAACCGATGGCCAGGTCGCGCGAATCGATGTAGGACCACAGGATGCGCAGGCGGTCCTCGGGGTGGGCAAAGCGCGCCTTGATGCCGGCGTAGTCCTCGGGGCATACGACATTGCCGATGCGGAAAGAAAGGATCTGCGTGCCGTCGCGCCGGTGGAACATGGCGGCGGTCACCTCGTTGACGACCTTGGTCAGCCCGTAGGTGTCCTCGGGCAGCTGCGGATGGGCCTCGTCGATGGGCAGGTAGTGCGGCGCAAAGAACTTGTCGGCGAAGCAGATGCCGTAGGACGACTCGCTCGAGGCGATGACGGCCTTCTTGATGCCGAGCAGGCCGCAGGCTTCGAGGACATTGTAGGTGGTGAGGCTGTTGACGCGGAAAATCTCGTCGTTGGGTTGCTCGTGCGCGCGCGGGATCGCCGCCATGTGGATGACGCCGGCGTAGGGCGCGCGGTTGCCGGTACCGTGCGGCGAGAACGCGGTGACGACCTGGCCGAGTTGCGTAAGGTCGGCGACGATGGTCCGGCACTGGGCGATGGCGGGCCGGCGGGTGTCGACATTGATGACGTCGTAGCCCTGCTCGACGAGGTGCTTGACGATCCAGTGGCCGGCCTTGCCGCTGCCGCCGGTGACGATGATGCGCTTGGTGGGCATGAATGGGGAGGGGTTGGTCGCAACCTGTCCACCACACCCCGATCCGCAACGAGAATGTCCGCCCGGGAACGCGCTAACATTCGCGTGGGCGGGTGTGCTGTTCCTTGCGTGGGCCCCGGCCGGCCAGCGGGGGACTGAGGTGTTTGCGTGAAATCGCTTTGCCACAGCCGCGGATTGCGCGAACTTGCCTGAATGCCCAACCGCCTTGCTGCCGAGAAATCACCCTACCTGCGCCAGCACGCGGACAATCCCGTGGACTGGCGGCCGTGGAACGACGAGGCACTGGCCCAGGCGCGAGCGGAGGGGAAGCCGATCTTCCTGAGCATCGGCTACTCGACCTGCCACTGGTGCCACGTGATGGCGCATGAGTCGTTCGAGGATGCCGGGGTGGCGGCGGTGCTGAACCGTGATTTCGTCCCGGTGAAGGTAGACCGCGAGGAGCGGCCCGACCTCGACCGCGTCTACATGACCTACGTGCAGCAGACGACCGGCCATGGCGGCTGGCCGATGAGCGTGTGGCTGACGCCCGAGGGGAAACCCTTCTACGGCGGCACCTATTTCCCAAAGGAGGACCGGTATGGCCGGCCGGGTTTCATCACCTTGTTGAACACGATCATGGGCCACTGGCGCGAGCAGCGCGGGAAAATCGAGGCCGGCGCCGAGGAGGTCGTGCAGGCGCTGCGACGCTATGCGGCCGAGGGCGGACCGCGCGAAGTGACGGCGCCCGGTGCCCCTGTTCCGCTGCACGAGGCGGCGGGCGAGGCCTTCGAGAAGGGGTTCCAGTATTTCTACGAGGCACACGATGCCCGGTGGGGCGGCTTCGGCGGTGCGCCGAAATTCCCGCGCGCCTCGATCCTCGATTTTCTGTTCCGGTCGGCGGCCTTGCAGGGTATGAACACGGACCTCGGCCAGGCGGCGATCGGCATGGCCGCGACGACGCTGCAGCGCATGGCCGAGGGCGGGGTGCACGATGTCATCGGCGGCGGCTTTCACCGCTACTCCGTGGATGAGCAGTGGCATGTGCCGCACTTCGAGAAGATGCTCTACGATCAGGCGTTGATCGCGGTGAATTGCCTGGAAGCCCAGCAGGCGACCAGGCTCCCGGTGTTCGGCTGGGTGGCCCGGGGCATTTTCGATTACGTGGCGCGGGACCTGACCAGCCCGCAGGGCGGGTTTTATTCCGCGGAGGATGCGGATAGCGCGCTCCCGGACGGAGCGCTAAGTGGTAAGGAACAAGGATCAAGTAACAAGAAGACGGCCCACGCCGAGGGGGCGTTCTATGTGTGGACGAAGGAGGAGCTCGCCGCACTACTTGGCGCGGACGCAGAGTTCTTCTGCGCACATTTTGACGTGAAGCCGGAAGGTAATGTAGCGAATGACCCGCACGCAGAGTTTGGCGGCAAGAACGTGCTGCGGCAGCTCCGCTCGCTGGCGCGCACCGCTGAACAATTCAAACTGCCGCTGCCGGCGGCTGAGGAAAAGCTGCTGGCCGGCCTGGAAAAGCTGCGGCTGGTGCGGGCCCGGCGGCCGCGTCCGTCCCTCGACGACAAGATCATCACGGCTTGGAACGGATTGATGATTTCCGCCTTGGCGAAGGGTGCGCAGGTGCTGGAACCGGCTCGTCCAGAGGACTCGCCCTACCTCAAACAGGCCACCCGGGCGGCGGAATTCATCGAGCGGGAGCTTTGCGATCCGACGACGGGGGCGCTTTACCGCAGCTGGCGCGAGGGCCGGAGCGACATCCCCGGCTTTGCCGAGGATTATGCCTATCTCATCCAAGGCCTGATCGATCTTTATGAAACCGGATTCGATATCCGCTGGCTGCAGCGGGCGGTGAAGCTGCAGGCAAAAATGGACGCGCTGTTCTGGGATGAAACCCGGGGCGGTTATTTCAATTCCCGGGCGGACGACCCGACGGTGATTGTGCGCCTGAAGGAAGACTATGACGGCGCGGAGCCGGCACCCAATTCCGTGGCGGCGCTGAACCTGATCCGGCTCGACTGGATGCTAGGCCTCGCCGGGGCGCGCGACAAGGCGCTCAAGACCATCGAGGCGCTGCGCCCGCAATGGAGCCGGCTGCCTCAGGCGTTGCCGCAGATGCTTTGTGCGGTAGAGCTGGCGCTGGCCGAACCCCGCAGCGTGGTGCTGGCAGGCGATCCACGGTCGGCCGATTTCCGGGCTTTGGCGGCGGTGTTGTCCGAGCGACTGGGGCTGCGCCGGGCCCTGCTCTGCGTCGAGGGCGGGGCCGCCCAACAGTGGCTCGCCGCCCACCGGCCCTATCTGGCCGGGATGAAACCGATTGGCGTGCGTGCGACGGCCTATGTGTGTGAAAATTTTACCTGCCAGGCGCCGGTGACGACGGCGGAAGATCTGCGGGCGCTCTTGGGCGCCTGATCAGGCCGGGGCGGAAGATCGTTCACAGGGAGCAACTTGGCCTAAAGCCGGCCCCGGGCGGACCGATTAAACAGGCATGGCCCTGCTGACCCCACCTGCGGACGCGTCACCGCGCGACCTGATCCCATGAAGATCCTGGTCGTGGAGGATGATCGGGTGGCCGCGACGGTTCTGACCGCCGCGCTCCGGGCGCTTGGCCATGAACCGTGGCTGGCCACGGATGGTGAAAAGGGCTGGGCCTTTTTCCAGACGGAACCGACCCGCATTGTGATCAGCGATTGGATGATGCCGGGGCTCGACGGCCTGGAACTCAGCCGGCGCATCCGGACGCACGGCGGTGACTACACTTATCTCATCATGCTTTCCAGCATGGCGACGGGCGGGGGCAATCTCGACCAGGCCATGGCGGCCGGCGTGGACGATTTCCTGCCCAAGCCCGTCAACCAGGCCGAGCTGAAGGCGCGGCTGCATGTGGCGGCGCGCATCCTGAACTACGCGACGCAGGTACGGCAGCTGCAGGAAATCATCCCGATCTGCGGCTACTGCAAAAAAATGCGCGATGACCAGAACTACTGGAGCCAGGTCGAGGAATACATCGGCAAGCAGACCGGTTCCAATTTCAGCCACGGTGTCTGTCCCGACTGTTACGACCAGGTGCTGGTGCCGCAGATGAGAAAACTCGGGGCCGAGCCGCCGCCGTATCCCGAGGTCCGCCGGGTGGTGAAGCAGCCGGCTTAGCGGCGGAGAGCCCGCCGGACGAGCCGGTCATCGCCGTCGTTGGGCGCGGGGATAATCCCCAGCGCGGCACAAAGCAGGTTGTAGACATGGATGTTCTCCACGTCGGGGATCTCCACGCCGCGTTGGAAGGCCGGGCCGCTGGCGACGAAGAGCGCGCCCATGTTCGGCGTGGCCGGATCCCAGCCATGGTTGCCACGATCGAAGCGGGCCTTCAGCGCCGGCCACCCGGTTTTCTGTTCAATGCACCAATGGTCCTCCATGGAAAACACGATCGGGGGAATCCGATCGTTGGCGCGGTAATGCAGGCGCTCCGGCATTTCCTCGCGCCGATAGACCTGGACCTGGGGTGGCGCCTTGGCGCGAATCGTGGCAACCAGGGCGGCGGTGTCCACGCCGGGCTTGGGGCGCACTCCGCCATGCGGGCCGGTGGCCTCCACCGTGACGAGCGACATATCCATCAGGTCGTCCAGGAAAACCACGCGATCGGTGGAGATCTCCGACATGCCATGGTCGGAGACGATGACCAGGTTGGTGGAATCCCGCAGGCCCAGCCGGGTGAGTCCCGCAAGGAGACGGGCGACGGCGGCATCCACCTCGTGCACCGCGGCGGCGGTTTCGGGCGCCTCGGGTCCGCGGGCATGGCTGACGATGTCCACGACATCAAAGTAGAGGGTGCAGAAGCGGGGCCGCTTGGCGGCCGGCAAGGCCAGCCACTCCAGCAGGCCATCCACGCGGTCGGAAGAGGAGGTTTTCCTGTCGAAGCCCTTGTAGTAGGTCGGCCGGACACCACGGATCTCGGCCTCGGAGCCGGGCCAGAAATAACACGCGCTGTGCACGCCCTGCTTCTCGGCCGTGACCCAGAGCGGTTCACCCTCGTTCCACCAGGCCGGTTCGGTGTGGGATTTCGTGAAATCGGCCTGGAGGGCGGGATCGTGGAACCAGTTGTTGACGATGCCGTGATGCTCGGGGCGCAGCCCCGTCACAAGCGTGTAGTGGTTGGGAAAGGTCCGCGAGGGGAAGCACGGGGTCATCCGCGTGGCGTGGACCCCGCCGGCCGCCAGTTGCCGGAGCGTCGGGACGTCGTATTTCTGGAGGTAATCCCACCGGAAGGCGTCGATGGAGATCAAAATCAGCGGTCCGGCCGGGGTCGATGCGACGGGGGTCGTGCAGGACGACAGGACGAGGCTGGCGAGCAGAAGGAGGGCGGCGGAAAGGCGATGCATGAAACGACCGCGAAACTAGGGTTTGTCTGCATCCCCGCAACCCGCATTGTGCAGCCATGACCGAAGCGGAACGAATCACCCGGCTGGAGGAGCGCTACGCGCACCTGCAGCGGCATGTGGTCCAGCAGGACAAAGCCATGCTGGCGCTGTCAGACGAGCTGGCCAGGCTGCGGCAGGAAATCGCATTGCTCCGCGCCCGTGATTCCGGCGAAACGCCGGCGGGCGAGATGCCCGACGAGCGCCCGCCGCACTATTAAAACAGGGCGGTGAGCTCGAGGTGCTTGCCGGGCTCGAGGAAAATCTCGCCGGAGAGCGCGGCGGTTTCGTCGTTCTTGTAGAGCTTGCAGGCGATGGGCATCGTCACGTCGTTGGAGGCCCAGCCCCATTTGCCGATCGAGACAAACTGCATTGGCACACCCTTGTCCCAACTGAGGCCCGGGCCGTCGCCGCGGATGAAGAGCTTGTTGCCGATGCCGATGTAGGCCGTGACGAGCAGGCGCGTGGCGCCGTCGGACGAGACCGAGGTCTCCGTGGGCGCCGGTTCAGCGCGTTCCTCGCCGGGGGTGGCGCCGGGTTCGGCCGCGGCGCTGTTGCCATTTCCGGCCGCCGCCGGTTCCGCCGACATGGCGGCAAGGGTGTCCTCGGGCTTCGGCTTGCGCGGGGCGCGGGGTTTCTTGGGTTTCGGTTCCTCCGTCGCCAGTACGGATGTTTCGCTGAGCGTGACCGACTCGATGACCGAAGCGGGCTCGGGCTTGGGTTCTTCCGGGGCCGCCGCCGGCGCCGGCGGCGGCGGGGCGGAGGGCGGAACGCTGACAACGGATGTGCCGAGTGCGGCGATGCGGGAATCGAACTGGGCGAGGGTGGCTTGAAGCTCGCGGTTGAGCCGCGCGGTGGCGTCCTGCACGGCGGCGAGCTGCTTGCGCGAAGCGGATTCCAGTCCGGACCACTCGGCGGCAGCCTTGGCGATCTTGTCGGCCACGGCCTTGAGATTGTCGGCGTTGGCGGCCCGGAGCTCGTCGAGCTCACGCTCGAGGGCCTCGCGTTCCTCGGTGTCCTTGGCGGCGAGGGTCTCGTTGAACTCGGCGAGTTTTTCCTGCATGCGGTAGGGCAGGTTCTCGGCGGCATGGGCGGTCTTGTGCACGGCCTCCTCGACGGCCTTGATCTGGGCGGCGGCGCGGGCGAGGCTCTCGCCGGCGGCGTGGAGGCGCTGCACCTGGTCGGCGACACGGCCGCGCTCGGCCTGCACGTACTCGGCCGAGTCGGCGGCGTAGTCGGTGAGGAAGGGGATGAGGCCCACGGCGGCGGCAAACACGACGCAGAGCACGGCGCTCACGAAGGGCAGCGGCGCGTAGGGATTCTTGGCGAAGTAAACGATGATGAAGGCGGTGATCAGCAGGCCGGCATCGATCGCGAGATAGACCAACTTGGACTGGCGGGGGGCGGGGTCGAGATTCATGGGGATTCGCGCGCACGCTGGTTTTCGTCCGGTGCGGCCGGTTTCTCAAGGCTAAATCCGGTGCCAGTTGGTTCTTGAGCGGGGCGTGGATCAGGGCAGACTGCGGGCACAGCCGATGAATTTTTCCCACTTTGTGCGGATTGATCGGGAGCGCCGCGGACTCGAGCGGCACTACGTGGTGCATACGCTCGATCCCAAGTTTACCCTGGAGCTGACCGCCGACCGCGAGGCGCCGGACCAAGTCGGTCAGGGCATCATCAAGCGGATCTGCGTGCCGAACTCATGGGCCGGTGACTATGGCCAGTACGGCAAGCTGCTGGCGGCCGCACAGGAGTTCTTCGCGCAGTCCCACGCCGGGCCGCCGCGGCGCGGCTAGGGCGCACCATCGGGTCCCTCACGCCACCAGCCGGCGCCAGGTGGCGGCGAAGAGCGAGACCAGCATGCCGATGCGGATGGAGCCCTCGAAGGTGAGAATGACCAACACCCACTTGAGTCCGCAAGTGCTGCGCAGGGCATAGCCGACGGCGCTGATGGCGATGAGCACGAAGCCCTGGGCCCGGCCGACGGGGTGCAGCAGCAGGGACGACATCCACACGGCGTAGAGGAGCAGGCTTCCGGCCCACACCGCCGCCATCCACCCGGCCATGGGCAGTTCGCGCGGGTCGGCGTTCACCTTGATCTGCTTGATGCCCATGTAGCGCTCGCTGACAACCAGCTGCCAGATCTCGAAGACGAAGAACAGGGGCGCGAGCAGGGCGAGGGGATTCATGGGGGCCGGCGGGGCATCTTCGGGCCGACGGGCGAAAAGACGAGCCTGAGTTACCGGGCCAAGAAAGGAGTGGCTTCCGGCCCCAAGGGGAACAGAATGGCAGCAAGGCCGCAACGTGGCCCGGTGCCACCGCGGCTCCCCTCAACCCCGGAGAGCCCATGAACCTGACGATGTTTCTGGTGAAGTATCTCGCCACCGCCCTCGTGGCGGGCGTGCTGGGCGGCTTGGCGATGGAATGGGTCATGTGGCTGATCAGCCGCGCCGGCCTCGCCAAGGGTGACATGATCCTCGCGCTCGGCAGCCTGCTGACCAAGTCCCGCGAGAATGCGTACCGCGTCGGTCTCATCGTGCATGTGACGGCCGCGGTGGGTTTCGCGCTCGTCTACACCCTGCTGATGGTGACGCTGGGTTACACTCACCTGCCGATGTCGCTCATGCTCGGGCTCGGGGTTGGGGTGCTGCACGGGCTGCTCGTCAGCCTCATGCTCGTCTGGGTGGTGGCCGACCAGCACCCGCTCGCGGAATTCAAGGAGGCCGACCTGCTGATCGGCCTCAGCCATTTTGCCGGCCACGTGGCCTATGGCGCGGTGGTCGGGTTGGTGGCGGGGCTTTCGCCGCTGCTGTAGGGCATGAACCCTTCGACGGGCTCAGGGTGATCTCGCGCCGCGCGAAATCACTTGCCGCTGTACCAGACCCCGCGGCGCCAGTTGTGACGGCGGAGTTTTTCCACGAGGTCGCGGGGCATGACAGGCAGGTCGCTCACGCCGCAATTGGCCTCGGCCTGGGCGACGCTGCGGATGCCGGGGATGACGGTCGAGACGGCAGGATGGGCGAGCACCCACTTGAGCGCGGCCTGCGGCAGGGTGTAGCCGGTGCCGGCGAGATCGCGGCGGATCTCCTCGGTGCGGGCCGTGACGCGGCCCAAGCGGTCGCCCGCAAAATAGCTGGCCCGGAAATCATCCGGCGCGAACCTGGTGGCCGGGGTGAACTTGCCGGTGAGCGCACCCTCGTCGAAGGCGACGCGCACAATGATGGCCACGCCGCAGCCGTGGGCCACGTCGAGCAACTCGGCCGCGGGTTCCTGGTCGAAAAGATTGTAGATCACCTGCACGGCGTCCACCCAGCCACCGCGCATGAGGTCGATCACCGAGTTCTGGTCCTGCTCGGGGGTCGAGACGCCGATGAGGCCGACCAGGCCCTCCTGCTGGAGCTTGCGGAGAATCTTAAAAGGGGTGGGGTTGCGGTTCCAGGCGCGCGTCCAGGTATGGAGCTGGAGCAGGTCGAGCTTCCGGGTGCCGAGGTTGGTGAGCCGCGCCTCGATGTTGTTGCGCAGGTATTTCTCGGAGTAGCGCTCGTTGGCCACGCAGTAGGGCGAGGGCGGCCAGATCCCGTCGGCCGGCGGGGTCTTGGTGGCGACAAAGACCGGTTCTTTTTTCCCGGCGCCCGCGCGGTCGCGCAATACCTGGGCGATGAGGCGCTCGCTGCGGCCGTCGCCATAGCCGGCGGCGGTGTCGATGAAGGTGCAGCCGAGGTCGAGCGCGCGGTGGAGGGCGGCCACGGAGTCGGTGTCGGACTGCACCCCCCAGTGCGAACCGATGGCCCAAGCACCGAAGCCGATTTCCGAGCACCTGATCCCGTGTTTCCCGAAGGCGCGGTATTGCATCGCGCCCGAAACTACGCCGCCGGGGTGGTGGTGCAACCCCGCAAAGGTGGAAATCGGTTCGCCAAAGCCGCCCGCGGCGGTTCAATCGCCCCATGCCCCGCGTTGAAGGCCTGCGTTCACCCTATGACAAGACCGTCGGCGGCCTGCACCACCTCGGCCGCATGTTCGACAAGATCCGGTTGCACCACGCCGGGAAACTGCCGGAGCATTTCCACCGCAACTACGGGCTCTCGGTCGGGCTCGACGGCCAGCTGTGCGGGTTCCTGAACGTGACCTTCGCCGACGTGGAGGCGAAGGTGCGGGCCGGGGCGGCGGATGCCGAGGTGGCCGAGTGGATCTTCAGCACCGGCTTGCGTCCCAACCGCTCGCAGGCCCACGTGTGGAACGAGCATTCGCGCAAGATCGGCTGGAACGACCGCGTGGCGGTCTTCAATGCCAAGGTCAGGGCGGAGCCTGGCTGGGAGCACTGCACCGCGATCACCTCCTTCGACCTCATCGAGCAGAGCGAGGAGCGCGAGCCGCCCGCGTTGCGGGGCTAGGCGCGCAGAAAGCGCTCGCCGGGCCGGGCGCTGAACTGGCGCACGTGCACGATGCCGGCCGGCAGCGGCCGGATGAAGCGGTCGATCAGGCGCCGGCGCCACGTCGAGGGCGTGAAGTGGTGCGCGGCCTTGTAATCGCGGCAGAAATGGCTGGCGCTGGCGTAGCCGCAGTGGCCGGCGATCTCGTCGAGGGTCAGGTTGGTCCGGCCCATCAGGTCCTGGGCTTTCTCCAGCCGGACGCGGCGGAACAGTTCCTTCGGGCTGGCCGAGCGCACCTCGACGAACAGCCGGCGCAGGTGGCTCGGCGAAACGTGGATGACCTCGGCCACTTCCTTCACGGAGGGATTGCGCGCGAGGTGCTCGGTGTACCACGAGAGGGCGCGCTCGACGCGGAAGCTGGCGACATCGGTGAGCGCCATCGGCTCAGCCGCCTGCTGCAGGCCCTCAAGCAGCAGCAGGGAGAGGTCCATCAGGCCGCGCTGGAAGTGCAGGGGGCTGGCGACGATCGGATGGCAGAAGTGCTGCTCGAGATCGGCGGCAATCTCCTTGAGCCGGGTTATGTCCACCGCGGTCAGCGGCCGGGCCAGCCAGCCGCCGTTCTGCCGCACGATCTCGTCGAGCGGATGCGGGACGCTGCTGAAGTGCAGGGAAATGCGGTGATAGGTATGGTGGCCGTCGTCGATCCACGCATGGGGGCATTCCGGGGCGAACACCCACAGCGTGTGCTCCTGCAGGACCGGGCGGGAGCCATCGCGGAAGCGCACCCCGCAGCGGCCGTCAATCACGGCATAGATTTCCCAGTTGGTGCGCGTGTTGCAGCGCATGCCATTTTTCCAGCGAATGCGGCCATTGGCGAAATAGCGGAGCACGGAGCAAGGGTGGGGTTGCCCCCATGCTGGACGTAGCGGGGGCGTGAACGAGTCCCGTCCATTCGGCCAGTCCGAGTCAGGTGGTAAAAAAAGCCGGCCCCCCCACGGGGCCGGCTTTGGAACGAGACGCGAGAACCCCGCGCGGTCGTGAGTCTAGTAGTTGTAGGTGAACGAGCCCCGTACCTCGCGCGGGAGGCCGACCGCGATGGCCGTGCGGCTGCCGCCGACGGCGATGTAGTCCTCGTCCAGCAGGTTGCCGATCTGGATCCTGGCTGACCAGTCCTTGGCCTTGTAGGAGAAACCCAGGTTGACCAGGGTCCGGCCGTCGTACTTGTAGGAAGCCTGCTGCGGCACGAAGCCCGGAGCCACGCCCGGGTAGGTCTCGGTCACACCGCTAAGCGGCTTGCTGGTGGTGAGGGCGGTGACGCTTTCGCCGACCATGTCGGTCTTGGAGTCGACGCCGATGTTGAAGCCGAAATGGGCCAGCGGGCCCTCGGTGAACTGGTAGTCGGCATAGAACGCCCAGATCTTGTCCGGCACGGCGCGAATGCGCACCCCGGTGGGCTGACGGTAGGTGAAGTCCGAGTAGTTGCCGATGAGGGTGAGGTTTTGGTTCACCACATAGGTACCCTCGAGTTCCCAGCCCTTGGAGATGACGTCGAGAAACGTGCTGGTCGGCAGCAGATTGGCGGCCGCCTGGTTGCCCTGGGCCACCAGCACATAGTATTCGCTGTTCGGCACCGGATAATTGGTCTGCGTGATGTCGAAGTGCGACAGCGAGAACGTGAGGGTGTCCTTGAGGAATGACCCCTTCACACCGTACTCATCCTGATTGCCGGCGGCCGGCTTGTACGGCGGGAGGGCGGTCGAGGCCAGGTTCGCATTGCCCGCTTGCAACGATCCCGGCATGGTGTCGCCCGAGGTGTTGTGGCTATAGTAAAGCGACAGTGACCGGATCGGGCGCACCATCACGCCGTAGCTCTTCGCGGTGCTGGAGATGCTGAGGGTGCGTTCCGGTCCCGGGGCGGGGATGTTGGTGGTGTCTGTCCGGGTCAGCGTACCGAAATAGCGCGAGAGGCCGCCGGAGAGCTGCAGACGATTCTGCAGGAAGCTCGCGGTTTCATAAACGTAGAGCTGCATTTCCTGCAGCTTGGCGATTTTGGCCTGGGTGAGCGTCGTGAACACATACGGCGTATAGGTGATCCCGGCGATGCCGGCGGGGGTATTGGGCACGTCCGGTCCCTGCGAGGCGCCGGCCCAGCTGCGCCACTTCGTCTTGGAGAAGTTGGCCGCAAGGCCGCCGATGGTCGTGGACTCCACGATCTCGTTGTTGAATTTCCCCGCATAGTCGTTGCGGAGGTGCGCCTCGTCATACTGCAGGTGATCGCGGCCGTTGGTGCGGCGGTAGACCCAGGTGCTGGGGTCCGGGATCGGGTTCGGCGTGGAGGTGGCCACCGCGGTCGCCCCGCTATTGTCGATCGTCCACGACACGTTGGGCTCGTACATGCCCGTGAATGGATTGCGGTTACCGTTGAAGTTGGTGGCGGCGCCGGGGCCGAAGGGGATCAGCGCACCGGAGGCATTCGGGACGAAGATGGCCGCGCTGCTGCCGCCCTGGTCCTTGCGGATAACCTGGTCGGCCGACAGCATCAGGCGCGAGGTGATGTGGTCGTTGAGGGTTGTCAGCAGCTCGGTGGTGATGCGCCAGGTGTCGCGCACGCGGCGGTCCTGGTCGCTGCCGAACGAGAAGTCGCGCGGCAGGCCGCGCGCGATGACCGCATAGCCGTCACTGCCGATGGCCGGGTCGATCGGGATGGACATGGCCGTGCTTTCCTCGTTGTGGACCAGCTCGAACTTGGCCACGAATTTGGTGGTGGGCGAGAGCTGCCAGGCCAGCGACGGGGCGAACATATAGCCTTCGCGGAAGAGGTTTTTCTGGTAACCTTCGCTGTCCCAGAGGGCGGCCACGAGGCGCATCGCGATGCCCTTCTCCTGCGAGATGATGCGGTTCATGTCGGTGCTGACGGCATTGCCGATGTATTGGGCGAGCTCGAGCGTGACGGACGACTGGTCCTTCATGATCGGCGACTTGGTGATCGGATTGAACTGACCGCCGGGGGCGCCGCCGGGAACGAGGATGGCGTTCGGGCCCTTGATGATCTCGATGCGGTCGATATTATACGGGGCGAGCGACATGCTGTAGCCGTCTTCGCCGGAAATGACCATGCCATCGATGAATTCGTGGGAAACCTGGAAGCCGCGAATCGTATAACGATCGCCGCCCACCGGCAGCGTCGATTCGACCACCGGGGTGACATACTTGGCCGCATCGAGCATGCGCTGGCTCATGCTGTCCTTGATGAAGTCACTCGTGACGATCGAGACTGTCTGCGGGATGTCCATGATATCCATGGCAACGCGGGTGCCGGAGAGGGCCTGTTTGGACACGTACGGGTTGTCCTGGGTCTCGGTGATGGTGAAGGTCGGCAGGGTGACGACCTCATCCTTCTTCTCGGCCGGCGTGGTCGGGGCGGCCGGCGTGGTCTGGGCGGAGGCGAAGGTGGCGGCGCCCAGCAGGAGGGCGGTCGCGGTTGCGTGAAGCAACGAATGGGAACGGGTAGGTTTCATGTTTTTAGGGTTAGGGGAGCGCCAGGCGCGTCCGTTCCGAGGGGCAGGGCCTGATTTCACCCCTGACGCTGGGTCAGGGGCGGACCAGTCGGTGCCAGCGGAATAGGGTCGGGGCGACCAGCACTTAGGCTGGGCCTAGTCTAACCGTTGCAGGTCGGAGTGGGTAAAGGATGCTCCGCGCTCCGAAAATTGCACAAAACGCTCATGCCCCCCGGCGGGCCCGGCTCAATGCGGCCAGAGCACCCCGGGCAGCCCGAAGCGCGTCCCGGCGGGGAAAGGCAGGTCGAAGTTTTCCGCCAGCACGGCGAGCAACTCGTCGGGCGTGGCGAGTTCTCGTTTCCCGGCCCGGCCGTCGTGCGACCGGACGGTGAATTCACGGTTGAGCAGCGTGTGGCGGCCGTCCGCCGTTGCGCGCGCCACCATGAGGTTGTTGCGGAAATGGGCCTGCGGATGCGTGTGGCTGTACCAGTTGCCCAGCTCGAGGTCGGTGGCGGGCGCTGTTTGCGGATGAAACAGGTTCACGTCCTGCCACCGTCCGTCAAAAAGCACCTGCTGGGCAAACAGCTCACCGCGCCGGACCAGCCGGCGCCGGTCGTGGGGGTGTCCTGCTCGAGCCCGTCGATCATCTCCAGCGGGGCGGTGAGCGAGAGCGAGCCCATGCCGGCGTCGGCCAGCCAGTCGCGTCCCTCCAGCGCCACGCGGACGAGCATGTGCGTCAGGCCGGTGGCCGTCTCCGCGGGCACCTGCCACCGTACGCGGGCGATCATCGGCTCGGCGGCGAAGCCCAGCGCGCGGAGGGCGTAAAGCAGCAGGTGGTTTTGCTCGAAGCAGTAGCCCCCGCGGTGGTCATGGACGAGCTTGCGCACCACCGAGTCCGCGTCGGTGCGGATCGGCCGCCCGAGCAGGACGTCGAGGTTTTCAAACGGGATCGTGCAGACGTGTCGCCGCAGGATTTCCGCGAGCACATCGCGCGTCGGCGTGCGCGGGCCGGTGTAGCCGAGGCGGGCGAGGTAGGCGGCGAGGTCCACCTCAGGAGGCCTTGGTCGCGGCGATCCAATCATCCACGATGCCCTCGAGCACCGACAGGGGCACGATGCCGGCGCGGAGCACGACGTTGTGGAATTCCTTGATCGCGAATTTGTCGCCGAGCGCGGCCTTCGCCTTCGCGCGCAACTCGAGGATCTTCAGCTGGCCGATCTTGTAGGCGCAGGCCTGGCCGGGGATGACGGTGTAGCGGTCCACCTCGGTGGCGGCGTTGAAGCCGGGCAGGCCGTAGTCGATGGCCTGCTGGCGGGTCCACTTCATGGCGTGGATCCCGGTGTCGAGCACGAGCCGGCGGGCGCGGGCCAGCTCGGCCTCCAGCTGGCCGATGTGCCCGGGGATATCGCCTTCGTACCAGCCGGCTTCGGCCGCCAGCTGTTCGGCGTAGAGGGCCCAGCCCTCCGGGTTCGCCGAGTTGCCGCCGAAAATCCGGTCCTGCCGGAAACGCGGCAGGTCGGTCATCTCCTGCATGAGGGCCAGCTGGTAATGGTGGCCGGGGATGGCCTCGTGGTAGGTGAGGGTGCGCATGTTCTGCATGCGGAAGATCGGGCCCGGCAGCGGGGCCCAAAACACACCTGGGCGGGAACCGTCACGAGCCGGGACGCTGTAATGGGCGGCGGCGGTCTTTTCCGTGAACAGCGGCTCGCGCTTCACCTCGCACGGGGCCTTGGGCTGCAGGTCGAAATACTTCGTGGCGCGGCGCACCGAATCGTCGAGGATTTCCTGGTAGCGGGCCAGGAGCGCCGGGCGCGGATCGGGTTCCGCCGGGGGTTGGAGGTCCTGGTTCAATTTCGTGCAGCGCTCCACGATGGTGCCCTCCGTGTAGCCGAGCTGGCGGAAGAGCCGGTCCATCTCGGCCTCGATGCGGGTGACCTCCCGCAGGCCGATCTCGTGGATCTGCGCCGGAGCAAGGTCGGTGGTGGTGTAGTAGCCGAGGCGCGTGGCATAGGCTTGGGCACCGTCCGGCAGGCGCCACAGGCCGGCATCGGCGGTGGTCCGTGGCAGTTGTTCCTGCAGCAGGCTGCGCGCGCGGGTGAAGGCGGGCCGGATGGAGGCGGCGACAATCTTCTCCGCTGCCGCGACGAAGGCCGCGCGGTCGGCGGCAGCGAGCCCGGCGACCTTGGTGGCGCGATCGTCCAGCGAGGTCACGAACACGTTCTGGGCGGCGGCGCCGTCGAGGAAGCGATCAAACTGCCCGATGACCGCCCGGGTGATGAAATCGGGCATCAGGAAACCGCGTGTGCCGGCCTCCCTCGCCTGCGCGACGCCTTCGTCGATCTGCCCGGCGACGAGCTCGAGGCGGGCGAGGTAGTTCTCGATGTCGCGGCGGTTGCGGACCGGGTGCTGCTGGCTGAGAAAATTGACGAGAGTCGTGTGGAGTCCCCAAAACTGGTTGAAGATGAGCGCGTGATCCTCGAACGGCGCGCGCTTGAGTTGCTGGTCCAGGTCCCACTCGATGATGCGGGCGGAGACGACTTGCGCCGGGTCGAGCTTGGCGCGGTCGAAACGCGCCAGCTCCTCGAGCGCCCGGCGGGCGACGGCGACGCGCTCCGCCCGGAAAGCCTTGGTGACCGGGGTGAGCTGGCGGTCGAGGGCATCCTGCTCGGCGCCGGTGAAATACTGGGTAGTGGTCGCCAGGTTGGGGCTGGCCCGCACCGTTTCGGCGGTAAGTTTGTCGACCCAGGTGTCGAAGGCGGAATAGCCGGCCTGGATTGACGCAAGGCCCAGGGAAAAACTGCCGGCGAGCACGAGCAGAGAACGGAGAATCTTCATAGGAAGAGACAGGATGCCTTGGCGCGAAGTCCAAGTCCAGCCGGCTCTCCGGGGACGCCGGGCTTGCGCTTGGCCGGCGGGTTCGCATCGTGCCCGCTTGTGACAGTCACCCCATTGTCCCGCCCCGGCCTGTGTATTGGACTATTGCTGGCCTTGCTGCCGCCGGCCCATGCTGTCCCGGAGAACATGCAGATTTTCCTGCTCATCGGGCAGTCCAATATGGCCGGTCGCGGCGCCGTCGAGGCGCAGGATCTGGCGCCGCATCCGCGCGTGTTCATGCTGACGAAGGAGCTGGCCTGGGTGCCGGCGGTGGACCCGATGCACTTCGACAAGCCCGAGCGCATCGGCACCGGGCTGGGCAAGACCTTCGGCACCGTGCTTGCCGCCGCCGATCCCGCCGCGACCATCGGGCTCGTGCCCGCGGCCTTCGGCGGCAGCGCCCTCGACGAGTGGGCCCCGGGCCAGCCGCATTACGTCAACGCCGTGGCCCGCGCGAAGGCGGCGCTGAAACACGGCAAGCTGGCCGGCATTCTCTGGCACCAGGGCGAGTCGGACCGCGCGTCCGACAAGGCCGCGACGTATCCCGTGCGCTTCGCGAAGTTCATCGCGCAACTGCGCGCCGACCTCGACGTGCAGGACGTACCCGTGGTCGTGGGCGAGATCGGCCGTTTCTGTCCCAACGAGGGACCGGTCAACGCCGCGATCCGGCAGCTGCCGGGCATGGTGCCGCATTGCGCGCTGGTCACGACGGAAGATCTCGCCGGTCGCCCGGAGAAGCCGGAAGTCCTGCATTTCGAAACCCCCGCCTTCCGCGAGCTCGGCCGGCGCTACGCCGCGGCGTGGCAAAGCCTGCGCCCCGCTCCGGTCACGATGCTGAACCCGGTGATCCTGATGCCGAAGGCCAACTGAACCGTTCACCATGCCGGAGAAAATCGCCTTTGTCGGAGTCGGTCGCATGGGCGGCAACATGGCCCGCCGGCTCAGAGATTGCGGCTATGCGGTCACGGCGGTCCACGATGTGAATGCGACCGGGGCCGCGGAGCTGGCCCGGGAAATCGGCGCGAAGCAGGCCGTCACCCTCGCCGAGGTCACGGCTGCAGCGGACATCATCTTCACGGTCGTCACCGACGATGCGGCCCAGCTGGCCGTGTTTGCCGAGCAGGGCGATTCGCTGCTCGCCGTGGCAAGGGGCAAGACCTTCGTCAACTGTGCGACGATCACCCCCGCCACCCACGTCGAGGTGGAGCGTCGGGCGAAGGCTGCGGGGGCGGTCTCACTCGAGGGCTGCATGGCGTCGTCCATCCCGCAGGCGCGCAACGGCACGCTTTATCTCATGTGCGGGGGTGACCGCGCCACCTTCGAGCGGGTGAAGCCCGTGCTGGAAAAACTGAGCACGGCGCTGCGCTACATCGGCCCGGCCGGACAGGCCGCGCAAGTGAAGGCGCTGGTGAACATGGTCATGAACATCAACACCGCCGGCCTCGCCGAGGGGCTGGGTCTCGGCGCCGCGCTGGGGCTCGACCTGGACATGCTTCGCGAGGTCTTCGCCCAGACCGGGGCCAATTCCCAGGTGCTCAAGACGGACGGCGAGGACATGCAGAACCGCGCCCATGATTGCTTCTTCTCCGCGGCCCACGCGGCCAAGGATTCCGGCATCGCGCTGCAGCTTGGACAGGACACGGGGCTCACGCTGCCGCTCGCCGCGGCGACGAAGGCGCAGTTCGACCGGATGGTGGCGCGCGGGCTGGGCCAGCTCGACAAGAGCGGTGTGGCCGAGCTGACCTTCAAGGGCCGTCACGGGTGACCGCCGGCGGCGGGCCGGCGAATTTCTTTCCCGCGGCATAAAAGCAAACGATGGCCAGGGCCTGGATGACGTGATAGAGGTCGTTGTGGTTGAATGACCGCGAGGGGGCCCAGTGCAGCTGCTGGACCAGCGCGGCGATGACTGACAGGCCGACGCCCGCCAGCATCCAGCCGCGCCACGGGCGGCGCAGCCCGATCGCCGCCCCGGCCCACGCCGCCAGCGTCAGCCCGTAGTCAATGATGGCCACGATGAACACCGGGTACTTGATCGCCACTCCGCCAAACGCGATCAGCTGGATGACAATCAACCTGGTCCACACCCGCTGCCGCCCGGCGGGGGCCAGTTCGTGCACCAGGCTCATTGCCATGGCCGCGCCGAGCAGGCAGATGATCAACAGGGTCGCAATCCACCACGCCGCCGCGACCGGGGCCGGGAAATTCGGGGCGAAGCCGTGGTAACTGCCGCCCACCGCGGCGGACAGCGCGGTCAGGCCCAAGGCACCGCTCCACCACCGCCCGGCCAAGTGGGTCGCCGGAGTGCGGCAACACAGCCGCCACGCCAGTCCCCCGGAGAGGGCCGCGAGCAGAAAGTCGGTCAGCAGGGTGGCGGGCTCGTGGATGGTCATGGCACGGTGAACATGGCCTGGTAATGCCGCCACCAGTCGCTCTGGAAACGGTGGGCGGGATCATGGACGGTCTTTTGCCGGAGAAATTCCGCGAACTGCGGGTAGGCCTGCTCCACCTGGTCGCGCCGGGCCCAGCGGTGGTAGGTGAGGAAGTAACTTCCGCCCAGGGCGAGCGCGGCATCGATGAGCGCCCGGAAAGCGGCGGCAGCGCGGGTCAGGCCTTCCGGTGAGTGCTCGGTGTGCAAATTGAAGATGATGCAGGCGAAGTCCGCGCGCGCCCAGGCGAGGAAACTCTCGGGATCGCGCTCGATGAGCCGCACGGTGCCATAGATGACGGGAATCCCGTGGGAACGCAAATCCTCCGCGACGCGGGCCATGAAGGCGGCCAGCCGGTCGCGGGGCACATACAGCTCGGTGATCATCTCGGTGCCCTTGATGGACGCGCCGAGTTCGCGGTCGAGCTGCTCGTGATAATGGTCCAGGTAAAAACTCAGCTGGTGCGTATCCGACCAATAGACCTGGCCGGTGGTCTTGAGATAATAGCCGGCGTAGACCTCGAAGGCCTTCGCGCGGTCGGTGTGGGCGAGATGCAGCAGCCGGGCCCAGTCCCCGGCCTGCAGTTCCCTTTGCCCCGCGGGCACCGGGCGCTCGTCGTCCACCGGGCGGTAGCAGGAGAAAACCCCGCGCTGCAGGAAATCGGGCGAGCCTTCGTCGATGGCGAACTGGAAGTCGCCGTAGATGCAGCCGGCGGCCATGCGTTCCGCCAGGGCCGGCATCAATTCATCGAGGGTGATCACCTGCACCACGCGCTCCAGTTTGCGGCGGGGCGACAACCGCAAGCCGACAGACGTGATGGCCCCGAAGCAGCCGTAGCCGCCGATGGCGAGGCGGAAGAGCTCCTGGTTTTCGGTCCGGCTGCAGCGGCGGATCCCGCCGTCCGCATCCACGAGGGTGAATGCCTCGATGTCCTCGATCAGGGGGCGCATCTTCAGGCCGCGGCCATGCGCGTTGGCGGAAAGCGCGCCACCCAGCGACAGACGGTCGGCGCCCGTCTGTTTCTGGCGGATGGTCCAGGTGCCGGCCTCCGCTCCCTGCTGGGCGTGCAGAGCGGCGATCAAGTCGGGCCAGGTCACGCCCGCGCCGGCCTCGACCAGCCCGCGCGTGTGATCCACCGGTCCGATGTGCTTCAGCCGCGTCAGGTCGAGCAGGAGGGTGCCGGTGCCGAACTGCTGGCCGCCCATGGCGTGGCGGTTGCCACAAAGCGAGACCGCCAGCCCAGCCCGGGCCGCCGTGCCCACGGCGGCGGCGGTTTCCGCGGTTGAGGCGGGTTGCTCCACGCGCGCCACGCGCGTGGCGTTGAGCTGGGCATGGATATCGTTGACGAGCAGCGTTGGTTTCATGGCACTCATGCGAAGGGTGGTGATGCTCAGCGTTTGGCCATCGGGCCGAGCGGGGCTGGCAGAGTGACGATTTGTTCGCCGAGGGGCGCGCTGGGGATGCATGCCGGCTAAAAGCGATAAGCCACGCCGGCGTTCACATACCAGTTGGTGCGCTGCTGCACGAGGGGGGAATCGCTGGCGTCGCCTTGCAGTTGGTGCAGGCTGGCGCCCCAGAGTGCGATCCAGTGCTTCGCCAGGCCCACCTCGCCCAGCAGGCCGATCCGGGCATCGCGCAATCCGGAGCCCGCGTTGTAAGGCGCCAGGCCGGAGGTGGCGGATTGCGCCGGAGTGATGCCAAAATACCTCTGGGTGGATGCGGCGTCGCCCCAGGTGAGCTGCCCGTACAGGCCGGCGCGCCAGCCATGCCAGTCGAGGACACCGGCGGTCACGCGCAGATCGGCTTGCGTACCGTTGTCCGAATCCACGTCGTATCGGTAACGCAGCAAGGCGTTCAGCGGCATGGCTCCGATGAGCCAGTCGCCTTCCGCATGCAAACCGACCGACATGCTGGGATCGAGGTCTTCCATGTGGTGCGCCTCCAGGAAATCGGAATCGCCGGTGCGGCGGCTTTCCGCATAGGCCAATTGTGCGCCGAAGACCACGCCGCCGAACGGCCGGCTGCGTCCGCCGGCTTCCAGGATGCCCTGGGTGGTGCGGGCAAAATAGTTTTTTCCGTACCAGCGCACGTAGGGGATGACGTCGACGAGGCTGCTGTCCGCGCCATCGTAGGCGGGCCGGACCCGGAGGCCGAGCCCGAGGTATTTGTCGTCATTGGTGGGTTGGGCGAAGGCCCCGGTGGCAGCCAGCAGGAGAACTCCGACCAAGAGGGTGAGGGCGATGAGGCGGGGAAGCAGGCGTTCGAGGTTCATGGTACGAAGGTCAGGATGCGGGAGGTTGGGGATTGTTGGAATCCGGCTCGGTGGAGACGAGCAGTCCGGGAATCATGACGCGGCGGGGTGGGGCATTCAATAGGCGAGGTGGAAGATTTGAAAGACGAGCCAGCCCAGCCCGGCGCCGGCGGGCAGGTCGAGGAGGTAATGCTGCTTCGTGAACAGGCAACTCAGGGCGATGAGCACGGGGAAGGCGTAGGCCCAGCCGCCGAGGCGCGGCGCCAGGTGCAGGGCCGTCAACATCGCCACTGAGGTGTGCATGCTCGGGAAACTGTTGGAGGAGGCGTCATAGCTTTGCACGAAGGCCAGGAAACGCTCCGAGCGGCCGCGCCCAGGGTTGCGCGTCCGCCACTCGACCGGGGTGGCGACCGGGAACAACACGAAGAACGCCATCTGGAGCAGCAGCAGCACGATGTAGCTCATCGCAAGATAGAGAAAATGCCGCGGCGACTCGGTGACGAAGTTGATGTAGACGATCACCGGGTAATAGAGGCAGCTGTAGATCCACACCCAGTGCGGCGCAAAAGGGATGGCGTCATCGATCGGCAGGCGCAGCTGCCGCGGCTGGGTCAGGGGGTTGCGCTGGCACCAGAAGTAAAACTGGTAGATGCCGATGATGAGAATCACGCTTAGGCAGAGTTGGATGACCAGTTCGGTGTAGGGCATGGGAATGGGTTGGCGGGGAGATCAGTTGGGTTGCGGGCACCCCGGTGGGACTGCCGGCCGGGACTCGCGCCGGCGCCAGGCATGCCACACCGAGGGCATCATGCCGGAATAGCCCGGGAGCAGGCGGGTGATGATGAATTCCTCGGCCGTGGCCAGGACTTGCAGGATCACGGCGCCATGTAAGGGCCGCGCCGACCATCCGGCCAGCAGCGCCGCGAGGGCGAAGGGCAGCACGACGGCCACGGCCTTGGCCAGCCACGTGTGGTAACCGGGCGGGCGGCCGTCGCGCACCAGGCCATAGATCACAATGGCGAAGAAAGCGGTGACGCCCGTAGCGAGCCAGGGCCATTCGCGCGCCATCACCTCCGGCCAGAGCCAAGCCAGGCCCGTGACGCACAAGGCGGCGGTCACGTAGTCGCCCCAACTGTCGAGCATCCGGCCCAGCTCCGACACGGCATGGAGGCGGCGGGCGAACCAGCCATCCAGGGCATCGGTCAGCCACGCCACGCAGAGCAGCCCGAAGAACCATGAACGCGAGTCCGCCACCATGGCTCCGACCAGCAAGGGGGCCGTGCCGATGAGCCGGACCAGACTCAGGAGATTGGGCAGTTGTTTCATGGGGCTGGAAAAGACGGGGGGCCGGGCCGGGCGGCGCTAGGAAAACAGAAATTGGCCGGGTGAAAAACGGTACGAGAAAAGCTTGTCCAACGTGGGCAGCTCAAAGCTGCCGTAGAGCCGGGGAAGCGCGGGATGGCGCGTGATGTAGTTGGGCGTGATGCTGGGAAAAGTGGGTACCCGCTTGCGCGCCACGGTCACCATGCCGAAACCGCCCGCCTTCATATGGGCCATGATCTTGATGGCGTATTTGGTGACGCTCTCCGAGCGATGGGTCCATGCCGAGTGCCATACGCCGACCGGCTGAAAGTAGTTGGGAATCCCGCCCATCATGATCCCCTTGAAGAAATTAATCCGGTCGATCGAGATTCGCTCGGCGTCGACAAACAGATCGAATTTGAGAAATTGGAGGTCGAAACCGGTGGCCAGGACACAGACGTCGCAAGGCAGCGTCTCCCCGTTTTTCAGGACGATGCCCGAGGGGATAAAGCGGTCGATTTCACCGGTTTTCAGCCGGACCTGCTGGCGGCGGATCTTCTCCTTCAGCCCGATGGCGACCGGAATCCGCTGTTCCCACGGGTTGTACCGGGGGGAAAAATGCGTCCTGACCGTTTCGGGGCCGACCGCCTTGAGCCAGTGGCGTCGGAAGAACCACTTCGCCACGCGGGGAAAGCGGCGAAAGCCCACGAAGATCAAGTCGTCCTTGAACTGGAGGGCGCCGCGCAGGAGCGTCACCGGGAAAGTGATCCCGCTCCGGTGCAGGCGCTGACACAGCCGGGTCAGGCCGCCGATCTTGTTGTCCGTTTCGAAAACATACGACGGGGAACGCTGCAGCATAACAAGGGACTTTGACACCTGCGAGAGCACGGGCGCGCAGCAGATCGCCGTGGAGCCGCTGCCGACCAGGACCACATGCTTGTCGGTAAACGTGCGGCTGGCGTCCAAATCAGAGGTGTGCACGATCTCGCCAGCGAACTGATCGGTGCCCGCGAAGGCCGGCACGTAAGGCTTGTCCGCAAAATATCCGTTGCCGTTGAAAAGAAACTGCGCGGAGAAGGTGTCGCCATTGGTGTGGACCGTCCATTGCTTCTGCTTCGTGTCGAACACGGCCTTGGTCACAGGCGTGTTGAACCGGATGTTTTCCGAAAGGTGGAAGTCCTGAGCGACGGAGCGCAGGTAAGCGTGAATCTCGGCCCGGCCTTGCAGGCGCTGGTCCGCCATCACGGGCTTGAAGCTGAACGAGTATTTGAGGATGTCGGAGTCGCATCGTGAGCCATGCCAGCGCTGGCTGTTCCACACGCCGCCGAGATCGGGCTTCGCTTCGAGGATGACGTAGGGGATATGGTGTTGCTTGAGGTAATAGGCGGCGCCGAGGCCCGTGATGCCTGAGCCGATAATGATGGCGGTGGTGGGCGAGTGCATGGGGATTGTGTCGGTTAGAACGGGAAGGGTTGGGGTGGATCGGAGCGGGCGGTGAGAGCGGCCCCAGCTTAATGCAGGGGCGGCAGGCGCCGCTTCACGCGCTCGAAAACTTCGGTGAGGTTGGTCGGATTGACGACCCAGAGGTGCGAGTCGGGCTTGAACACGATGTGGCTGCGCGGCACGTGGGCGCGCACGGCCTGCTCGACCGCGGCCTGCGGCCGGCCCTGCCAGTAGCCGTCGTTGGCCGCGACGAGGGCCTCGGTCGGAAATTCCCATGGCCGGTGGATTTGCCGGAGCACGTGGGCGACCGCGCTGCCGATCTGGCTGACGGAAACGTAGGCCCAGTCGAGACCCCCGCACCGAAAGCGTGACTCGAGGTCGGTCTTATAGAACTCGCGCTGCTGGTGGCCGTCGCGCCAGCGGAGCGAGGTCGACGTCTCCGGGCTCATCAACGTGAAGGCGTTGTGGGTCGGGTAGGCGAACCAGCGGTGGCTGTCGTGCGTGAAGCCATTGAGCGGATAAAACACCCGCTCCCACCCCGTGGGCTGGAAGTGGTCAGGCGCGCACGCGCCCCACACGAGCTGCACGCGATCGGCGAGCAGGTCGCGCGGCAGCCCGCTCGCGGCAGCGGCGAAATCGTAGAAACCGCTGCTCGAGCACAGCACGGCCACACGGGCGTGCCGGGCGAGCAAGCCGGTGAGATCCTCGCGGAGCCGCTGCAGTTTGCAATCGAGATTGGCGGCGGTGTATTTCTCCCAGGTGGGCCGGCGGGCCGAAAACTCCCGCAAGTGCAGCGCCTTCAGGAACACCCGCGGCCCGAACACACGGGTGAGGCTCGGCAGCATGAACCGCATCTGGCCCGGCGTGCCGTTGATGCCGGGCACGAAATAGAACACATGGTCGGCGCGGTCCTCGCAGCCGATTTCCTCCAGGTCGTCGTAATAAAATTTGTAGTCCTCGAGTGAGCGCAAATAGCGCGTCTTGAAGCGGTGCGCAAAGAGGCCGTCCCGCACCGGCGTGCGGTGATGGGCGGCGGTCACGGGCAGCGAGGTGCGGAGCGGGAGAGTGAGGCCTTCGACATTCATGGGGAGAGGGAGGCGAAGCCGCGGGAAAAAAGGCGGGGGAGCGTGGTGGTCAGGGCCGGAACGTAGGTGATAAGCAACACGCCCAGGAACATCACCAGCAGCAGTGGCAGGGTGGCGCGGGCCACTTCGCCCACCGGACGCTTCAGCCGGGCGGACGCGAGCAGCAGGTTGAGCCCGAACGGCGGCGCCAGGAAACCGAGCTCCATGTTGGCGAGGAAGATGATGCCGAGGTGAATCGGATCGAGGCCGAGTGCGATGCCAACAGGCAGCAGCAGCGGCACCACCACGACGATCGCCGCGTAGATCTCGACGATCCCGCCGACCACCAGTAGCACAAGGTTAAGCCCGAGCAGGAACAGCCAGCGCGACTGGACGTGCTCGTGTGCCCACGAGGCCAGCAGCTCCGGCGCCTGCACATCGATCAGGTAGTTGGTCAGCCCGAGCGCCACGCCGAGGATCAGGAGGATGCTGCCGACCAGCAACCCGGTCTCAGCCAGTACCCGCGGGCCGTCGCGCCACGGGTGAAGGTCGCGATGAATGATCACCTCCACCACGAATGCATACGCCGCCGTGACCGCGGCCGCCTCGACCGGCGTCGCCCAGCCGCTGAACAGCGCCCCGAGGGCCACCACCGGCAGCAAAAGCTCCCACTTGGCCGCCCACACGGCGCGCCGGGCTGCGCCGAGATCGAACGGGGTGACCGGGGCCGCCGTCCGCCGTCCGGCCCGGATCCCCCAGGCCACGGTCAGCCCAATGAGCAGGAGGCCGGGGACGAGGCCGCCGAGGAACATTTCCTTGATGCCGACCCGGGCGACGATGGCGTACAAGATCACCGGCAGGCACGGGGGCAGCAAAATGCCGAGTGAGCCCGCGCCCGTGAGCAGGCCGAGAGCATCACGCTCCGTGTAGCGGGCCGACAGCAACACGGGCAGCAGCAACCCACCCAGGGCGAGGATGGTGACACCCGAGCCGCCTGTCAGCGCAGTGAAGAAGGCGCACAGCAGGGCGGTCGCCACCGCCGGTCCGCCGCGGAACCAGCCGACGAGGGAAGTCGAGAGCAGCACGAGCCGCCGCGCCGCGCCGCCCTCCGCCATGAGGCAGCCCGCGAGGGTGAAGAGTGGGATGGAGGGCAGTGCGGGATTGGTCACGAGCCGGTAGTGCTCGACGGGGATGGCGGCGATCGGCAGATCCGCGCCCTGGAAAAGCAGCAGGGCCGCACCGCCGAGCGGCACATAGACGGGTGCTCCCAGGGCTGCGGCGAGCAGCAGGAGGACCATCCCCGGCACCACAAGCGCCTCGCGGGCGCACGGCGGCCACACGCCCAGTGCAACCACCAAGCCGGCCAGCAGGACCACCAGCACCCGGCCGCGCCAGCCATCCGCCGCCCGCGTCAGCAGGCGCCACGTCATGACGGCGAAACCCAGCGGCAGCACGCCCTGCACCAGCCAGAGCGGCACCCGGTCGAGCAGCAGGCTGCCGGCCTCGCGCTCGGCGGCCACGAACAGCCCGCCGGCGACGCCCAGGAAAAGGGTGACCGCGGCGGATATCGCCGCGCTGGCGCCGCGAGCGACCGGCTGCCAGCGCGCGGGGAGAAAGGCCGTCGTGTTGGAAAACGCCAGCAGCCGGCCTTCGCGTGCCGCCAAGGCGGCGCCGAGCATGCCGACCCCGAGGGTCAGGTGTTGCACGACCGTGCCCGAGCCAGCGAGGCCGGTACGGCCGGCGGCGCGCAGCCCGATTTCGGCGAGCGGCAGCGCGACCATCGCCACGAGCGCACCCGAGGTGAGCAGGTTCTCCCGGGCGGTCCATCCGGCCGGGCGGGGCGGGGGATCGAGCAGGACGGGCATGGTGGCGGTGGCGTTCACGGCGTGGGGTGGCCCCGGAATCCTACGGTGCCGGGAGCAGGGCCAGCGCGGGTGGCTGGCCGGTGGGATGGAAGGTGGCGAGGCTGGCCATGACCTCGTCGAAGATGTCGGCCGGCACCTTGGTGCCGCGCAGCTGCGGATAGACCTCGCTGACGAGGCGGTTCCACTCGGCCCGGGCTTCCGGGGGTACGGATTGCACGTGTAGGCCTCGCTGTTGCATGACACGCACCGCTTCCTCGTCCTCGGCCCGGCCGCGGGCGCGTATTTTCTCCCCGGTGGCATCGGCGGCGGCACGGATCGCCTCGCGGTGGGAGACAGGAATCTGTTCCCACACCTCGCGGCGGACCACCGCGGCGCCGACGATGGGGCTCCACTTCAGGTCGAGCATGTGCGGCGCCGCCGTGTTTATTTGTCCGGCGAGGGCGATGAGGGCCGGCATGGGCACGGCGTTGATCATGCCCGTATTCAAACCGAGCAAAATGTCGGTCGTCTCCAGCGGCACCGGGCGGTAACCGAGCGACTGCATGAGCTCCATCTGCGTCTGATCGCCGGCCCACACGAACATCTTCAGGCGTTTCAAATCCGCGGGGCTGACCACCGGCTCCGTAGTGAAAAAGCGCACCCAACCGACATCGGCCCAGAAGAGCACCTCGTAACCCTTGGCGCGCAACCGTTCCTCCAGCCGGGTGCGCAATTTCTCCCGCACGTAGTCGACGGCCGCCCACGACTCGAAGGCGAGGGGCATCATCTGCAGCCCGGTCACACCGGGATCGATTTCCGCCAGGCCGACGGCGGAGAGCAGGCAGGCATTGATCTGCTTGATGCGGAGTTTGCGCACCATCTCCGCTTCGCCACCCAGCCGGCCGTCGGGGTAGAGGGTGAGCTTCACGGCGCCGCCGGAGGCCTTGCGCCACTGCTCGCCCAACTCCTGCAGGGTGGCGTGTTGGGCGGTGCCGCTGGGGAGGATGGTGCCGAGCCGGATGACGACCTGGCCGGGATCGGCCGCGATGCGTCCGGCGAGAAGGAGGCAGGGGAAAATGAGCAGGAGGGGGGATTTCATGGCGGGCATCAGTTGAGGGCGGTGAGAAAAAGGTCGTCCGTGCGGGCGAGGAGCCGGCGCGCGCGCGTTTGGAGCACAAGGTTGACGAGCCGCCACTCCGGCTTCGCATCCGGGTCGATCGCGAGCGCCCGGCGCAGCAGCAATTCGAATTCGGCGCGGTCCTGTTGGCGCACACAGACGTTCTCGGCATAGGTGACCAGCGGGCCGGCGTTGGCGCCGCCCGAGAGGGCGAGCGCCCGCTCGTAGTGGGCGCGGGAGCGAGCGACCGGATCGCCCGTGCCGCCCGGGCGGCTCAGCTCGTAAGCGGTGAGGAAGACGTGGATGGCGCCGTGGTCGAAGCTCTCGTCGAGGGCGCAGGCGCGGTCGATGAGCGCCTCGACCGCCGGCAGGTCGGCGATGAGTCCGGGCTGGTCCTTGCCGGTGGTGATGGCGGAAGCCCACGCGGCGGCGGTCCAATACAGCAGCGGCACATCGGCGCGCGTGCAGGTTTGCACGGCGGTGCGCGGCGCGGCCTGCAGCTTGGAGCCGAAACCCGGGTGGACCGACTCGAGGCCTTGCAAACCGTGGTCGCGGCCACGCAGATAGAGCCGGCAGGCGCGGGTTCGACCAACCGCGGCGGCGGCGACATCCGTGTCCTCCAGCGCCTCGGCCTCCGCTTGGACGAAGGCGTAGGCATATTGCGTGAAACCGCTCACTGCGGCCAGCCGGAGCCCCGTGTGGTTTGGCGTGGTGGCGAGCAGGCTCTCCATGAGCTTGAGGCTGAAGGGCGCGGCATCGCGGATGAGCGCGGGGTCGTTGTCGCTGGCGTACACGGTGCCGCCGCCCGCGAGGGCGTCACCGAGCTTGTTCACCGCGACGCGATTGACCGTGGCGCAGCCACTGAACACCAGGACCAGGGTGGCGGTGAAAAGACAGCGGGCGAAATGCAGCGGATTCATCGACCGGGGGATTCGTGGCTTCATTTTGCATCCAAGCTGTTCCAGTCCACGATGACGGTGGGGCCGCCTTCTTGGCGGATCGACCAGCCGTAGCCGTCGAGTGGGATGAAGTATTCGACCCATCCCTTGTTGAAATGGAGCAGGACGTTCAGCTTGGGCCCGTGCTTCGCGCCGTTGATCCTGGCCTCGGCTTCGCCGAAATAATGACCGGGCACGGTCGTCAGAAACCGCACCACCAAGTAGTCGGGCTGCGCCGCGCCGCGGGAAGCACCCAGCTCGGCGTAGGTGGCTGGCCGCAGCCGGTCATCATCCGGGGCGGCCATGTGCCGGCGGAGCTCGGCCTTGGTCACGATCAGGGCGTCGATCGTGATGTTGTCCTTGAAAGAGGCGGCGCGGGCAGTGATTGCGAACACACTGGCGAGGACGAGGTACAACACGGTTCTCATGAGCGGGAATGGAATGTCGGATTACCAGCGGAAGCCGGCCTGCACGCTGAGCTGCCGGGGTTGTCCGGCGACGAAGGTCGGGATGCCGAAGGAGCCGCCGACGTTGCCGGCGTCGATCAGGTACTGCTCGTCGAAGAGGTTGTACGCTTGGGCGACGATCTCCCACCGGTTGTGCGGCGAGCGCCAGCCGGCGCGCAGGTTGAAGACGCCGTAGCCGTCCTGCTTGAGGCCGTGGTTGAACGCGGCATTGTTGTCCTCGAAGTAGTGCAGCGACTTGTACTGGTACACCGGCGTGATGAAGAATTTGCCGGAGCTGCCGGCGGGCAGGAGGTACGTGCCACCGAGGGAGTACATGTGCCGCGGCGAGAGGCGGAAGGTGTAGCCGGCGTACTGCTGCGGCTGGCCGTCGTCACCGGTCTCGTCGAAGGTGGCGTCGGTGTAGCTGTAGTTGGCGAAGAGGCTCAGCCGGTCCGACACGGCGCCGAGCAGGCCGAACTCGAAGCCCTGCCCGGTGGCGTTGCCGGCATCGAGCACCTTGAAGCTGCCGAGGCTGAGCACGTTAGTCTGGAAGTGCGCATAGTCGTAGTGGAAGACCGACGCCTGCCATTGTACCTTGTTGCCGGCCAACGAGCCCTTCATGCCGGCCTCGTAGTTCCAGACGACCTCCTCCTGGGCGAGGGTGGTGGACGTGGAATCGACCAACAGGCTCGGCGGCCGGTGGCCGCGTGCTACGCTGGCGTAGGCGTTGAGGGTTTTCGAGAAGGTGTATTTGCCGATGAGGCGCCCGTCCCAGGACGAGTCGGAAGTTTCCGCGGTGCGCGTGCCGTTGGTGGGCAGGTACGGGTAGCCCGGGATGTTGTTGACGATGAAGCCCAGCGTCGGCGGCGAGCCATTGTGCGCCTCGTAGCCGGAGGAGAGTTTCTCGTGGGTAAAGCGCAGGCCGCCGGTAATCTCGAAGCGATCGGACACCTGCCAGGTGCCGTCGATGAAAAAGTCGAGGGCACGGGTGTCGGCGGTCTGGGTGTACTCATCGGCGCGGTAGCCTTGCAGCGGCGCACCGGCGAGCAGGGCCAGCTGCTGCAGCGACGGGGGCAGCCCGGGGGAGCTGAAGGCGGCGAAGGTCAGCGGCAGCGTGGGCTGGGGGACGAACGGGTTCATCGGGGGCACCGCGAAGTTGACGAACGCGGGGGGCAACCCGGCCGCAACGAGGTTGGCGCGGAACGGGCCGGAGAGGAACGGCCAGAGCTGGCGCTCGTCGGTGTAGAAGGGGACCCGGGCCGAGCCGTCCTCCTGGAACCAGCTGGTGCCGATGAAACCGGTGAAGCGGCCGGGCTTCGTGTAGTTCAGGCGGAACTCCTGGCTGAACTGGTCGCCGCTCGCGTCCTCGGCGAACTCGAGCAGGAAGATGCGGGAGCCGTCGGCGTCGAAGTCTTCGTATGAATCATAACCGCGCCAGCCGGTGGTGCTGGTCAGCGACCACGTCTCGTTGAACTCGTGTTCGATGATGCCGGTGGCACCCCACACGGTGCGGTCCACCCCGAGGGCGCTGCCGCGGTTCAGCTCGGCGGCGGTGAAGGGATCGGTGTCGCCCTTGGAAGTGGGAATGACGCCGCTCTTGAACGCCGTACCGGGGGGATTGTCGTGCTGCCAGTTGAGGATGAGGTCGACCGTGGTGCGGGGGCTGGGCTGCCAGCGGAAGGCGCCGCGCAGCGCGACGGTGTCCTTGCCGTTCAGGTCGGAGCCGTCGGCGAGGTTGTCGATCGTGCCGTCGTACCGGACATAGGTGAAGGCGACGCGGCCGAAGAGTTGGTCCGCTACGAGCGGCGTGTTGTAGTAGCCGCCCGCGCGGATCTCGTTGTAGTCGCCGAAGCCGACGGTGAGCTGGCCGGACTTCTCGTTTTTGGCCTTGTTCTGGATGAGCGAGATCGCGCCGATCTCGGCGCCGCGGCCGAAGAGCGTGCCCTGCGGTCCCTTCAGCACCTCGACCCGCTGCAGGTCGAAGAGCTCGACGACGCTGGCGCGCGAGCGGCTGATGGAGACGCCGTCCTGGAAGAGCGAGACCCGCGACTCGGCCCGCGGGTCGCCGCTGTCGGTCGTGAGGCCGCGCAGGCTGATGCCGGGGTTGTTGGGCGACTGCTCCTGGATAAACAGGCCGGGGACGAGCGGCGCGAGACCCTTGTAGTCCGTCACCCCGTTTTCATCGAGGAACGAACCAACGTAGGCAGTGAGCGGGATCGGCACATCGCCGATGGACTGGACCCGCTTCTGGGCGGTGACCTCGAACTTATCGAGCTGGATGACTTCCTGGGCGGTCAAGGCGGCCGGCAGGAGGAGGAGAACGCCGGCTCGGAGAGTGAGTGAGGTGGTTTTCATGGGTGTGCGTGGAACAGAGAAAAGACAGCAGGGGTGGAGGACGGAACGAGGGGTCCTTAGAGCGACTCGGTGGGTTCCGTGGAGACCAGCAGGGTCAGCAGGGAGAGGATGCAGGCGACGGTTATCATGTGCCCAGCATACCCGAAAGAAGGCCCGGACCGTTAATCGATAAACCTGATGCGGGCTATTGAGTGGGCCGATAGGCAGGTAGGGAAATCCCTGGAGAGTGAAAATACGTTGCCCCAGAGGCAGCGGGGTGTTGGACTGCAGCGGGCCGATGAACATTCACCATCTCGAATTGTTCTATTACGTAGCCAAGCATGGTGGCATCAGTGCCGCGGTGCGGCACATGCCGTACGGCATTCAGCAACCGGCGGTCAGCAGCCAGATCTTGCTGCTCGAGGAAGACCTGGGGGTGAAATTGTTCGAGCGGCAGCCGTTCAAGCTTACGTCCACCGGGGTGGAGTTGCTCGCTTTCGTGCAACCCTTTTTCGATAACTTGGAACCGATGGCTGCGAAGCTGCGCCAAGGCTCGGCCCCGCAGTTGCGGATCGGCGCGCCCGAGGCCATCCTGCGGGATCACCTGCCGGCGGTGATCCAGCGCGTGAAGCAACAGCATCCGGAGCTGCGGCTCTCGATGCGCTCGGGCCTGCAACTGCAGCTGGAGGGCTGGGTGCGCGACCGGGAGATCGACCTCGCGGTCCTGCCGCTGTACCGGCGGCTGCCCAAGCCCCTGCGCTCCCTGCTGCTGCTGCGTCTGCCCCTCGTACTGCTGGTACCCAAGAAATCCAAGCGCAAGTCCGCGGCCGAGCTCTGGGCAGCCGGCCGGCCGGTCGAGCCGTTGATCAGCCTGCCGGACTCCGACACCCTCGGCCAATTATTTCAGAGTGGGCTCAAGAAACTCGACGTCACCTGGCCGGTTTCCGTCGAGGCCAGCTCGCTCGGACTCATCCTGCAATACGTCGCCAACGGCGATGGCGTGGGCGTGAGCATCGGCGTGCCCGACCTCGTGCAGCACCCCCAGGTACGAGTACTGCCACTCGAGGGTTTTGACCGCCTTGAGTTGTCAGCCGTCTGGCAGGGGGAGCCCACCCCGGTGTTGCAAGCCTTGGTCGACGAGATGCAGCGTTACGCCGCGCACTTCTTTCCAATGGAGCCGGCACCTGCCGCCAAGACCACCAGCAAGCCGGACGCGAAAGTCGCGGCGGGTTGACCGGGAGCCGGTCGCGCCACCGCTGGCGGATGCGCAGATTGTGTTACGATTCTGCGCGAAGAATGAAAAAACTGGCGGAACCCCGGACGTCGCCGGATAACGGCGGTGCAGTATGTTTGTGTGACCCTCCGGTCGTTAGGGGTAACAACCGGAACCTTGCCGCCGGGAGCCCTCACGGGTCCCGGCGGTGTCATTTGCCGGGGAATAGCGGCGGACGCGTACCTGGGTCCGGCCTTACCGGGAGTTTCTCCGCGAGAAGGTGAGCGGGTCGCCGAACAGGGCCGGGTTCGCGAGGTTGGCCTTGATCAGTTTCTGGAGCCCGGCGCGGTCCTTGGTGGACTCGGGGACGATCTTGTTGCTGACGCCCTGCAGGGTGAGCTGGGTATTGTCGGCCGAAAGTTGCCACGTGAAGTAGACGTATTTGCGGTTGTCGGCGTTGAGATCCTGCACGCTCACGAAGGCGGCGCCGGCAAAGTCGGAGTGGAAGGCCCGGTAGATGTCGTCGTCAAACGCGACGACGTAAGTGTTGTCGTCGAGAGCGCGCACGCTCAGGTGCTCCTCCTTCTGGCTCTCCTTGTCCACGACGGTCCAGTCGCCGAGGAGGCGGGCATCGATCTTGTGTGTCGGCTTGGCAGTGAGCGGGACGTCGTAGTTGCAGCCGGCGAGAAGAAGGGCGGACGCAGCCATGAGCCAATCCAACCGGGGCCTGATTTTCATCCAGGCAGAATGACAGAAGACGGATAACGGACAAGACACGGTTGACGTAAAAAAGGCCGCGGGGTGAGCCGCGGCCGGAGGAGAAAGGGCCCGGTTCGGGCGCGTCGGATCAGAATTTGACACTGATACCGGCGGTGAGGGCGAAGTCGTCGCCGATCTCGATATCGTTCGCGCCGAACAGGTCCACTTCATCAACCCAGAGGTATTTCAAGCCCACATGGAGGGTGGTGGCGGATGCAACCTGGTAGCTCAGGCCGGTGAAGGCTTGGACGGCGAAGGCGGTACTGTGGTCGGAGAAGTTCGGCACGCCGCTGCCCCGGACATTGAATTCGACCTTGGCTTGGCCCAGTCCGGCCCCGAAGTAATAGTTGAGCTTGGTGGCGCGCGTGGTTTCGACGCGATAATTGATGGTGAGCGGCGTGAGCCGCGAGTTCGCCTCCAACGAAAACCCGCTGAATGATTCGCTCTCAGAATGTTCGGTGTAGCCGAGCTCGATCTCCACCTGGTGAGAGAGAGACAGACCCTTGGTGAGTTCCCAGCCAAAGCGGCCGGCCCAATAGGCATCCTTGCCGTCGAGGAGGTAACCGGCTTCGAGGCCGGCGGTGATGGCCGCCGGCGCGGAGGCCGCGAGGCCGGAGGCGAGCAGAATGATGGTAGCGAGTTTTTTCATGTGGGTTGTAGGTTTGGCCCGTGGCGCATAAGATAGAAGGCTTCATGCCGTCTGGCAAGTGCGACGCCGGTCACAGGGTTGGGACACAAAAAGCCGCGGCGGGTTGCCGCGGCTTTGAACTAACTAAAGGCGGGATCAGCGATCCCGCCCTGCAATTTGGGCCTCAGCCCTTCTGCATCTGGTGCGGGGCGACGTCGGCGTCCTTCGAATTGAGCGGGATGCGCATGCCGTAGAAGCTGCGGTACACGAACACCAGCCCGACGACGAAGATCGCCGCGCCAAGCCCGTGCTTGAGCCCGGCTTCCATATTCACGGCGATCTCGACGGCGAGGAGGCCGAAGAGCGTGGTGAACTTAATGACAGGGTTGAGCGAGACGGAGGAGGTGTCCTTGAACGGGTCGCCCACGGTGTCGCCGACGACGGTAGCGGCGTGCAGCGGGGTGTTCTTCATCTTGAGGTCGACCTCAACGATCTTCTTGGCGTTGTCCCAGGCGCCGCCGGCGTTGGCCATGAAGATGGCTTGGAAAAGGCCGAAGAAGGCCATGCCGACGAGGTAGCCGATGAAGAAGAACGGGTCGAAGAACGCCAGCGCGAGCGAGAAGCAGAAGATGACGAGGAAGATGTTGATCATGCCCTTCTGCGCATACTGCGTGCAGATCTTCACGACCTCCTTCGAGGCTTCGGTCGCCGCGGTGGAGGCGTCTAGCTTCATGTTGTCCTTGATGTAGACGACCGCCCGGTAGGCGCCGGTGACGACGGCCTGCGTGCTGGCGCCGGTGAACCAGTAGATGACCGCGCCGCCCATGAGCAGGCCCATGAGGGCCTCGGGATGGACGAGCGAGAGGCGTTCGAGGACGTTGAAGGACGCGTCGATGGCCGCGTAGTGCGCCTGCAGCATCATGATGATGCCAAAGACCATCGTGGTCGCGCCGACGACGGCGGTGCCGATGAGGACGGGCTTGGCGGTGGCCTTGAAGGTGTTGCCCGCGCCGTCGCCCTTCTCGAGCTGATGCTTGGCGCCCTCGAAGTCGGGCTTGAAGCCGAAGTCCTTCTCGATTTCGGCGGCGATGCCCGGCTTGGCCTCGATCTGCGAGAGCTCGTAGACGGACTGGGCGTTGTCGGTGACGGGGCCGAACGAGTCGACCGCGATGGTGACCGGGCCCATGCCGAGGAAGCCGAAGGCCACCAGGCCAAACGCGAAGATCGGCGCGGCGAAGAGGAACTGCGCGGGCATGATCGCCTGCACCGCGGCGTGGCGGGAGAGCAGGTAGGCGCCGAACATCAGGCCGAGGATGCAGAGGCCGGTCCAGAACGCCGAGAAGTTGCCCGCGACGAGGCCGGAGAGGATGTTGAGCGAGGCACCGCCCTGTTTGGAGGAGGTGACGACCTCCTTGACGTGGCGACTCTCGGTGGAAGTGAAGATCTTCGTGAACTCCGGGATCAGCGCGCCGGCGATGGTGCCGAGCGAGATGATGGTGGAGAGCACCCACCACAGGCCCTCGTGCCCGGGCAGTTTGGCCAGCAGCAGGTAGCTCGCGACGTAGGTGACGAGAATGCAGATGATCGAGGTGATCCAGACCAGGTTGGTCAGCGGGTGCTCAAGGTTGAAATTCTTCGAGCTGCCCCACACGGCCTTGCTCACAAGGTCGTTGACCCAGTAGCTGACCACCGACGTGACCACCATGAGGATGCGCATGGCAAAGAGCCAGATGATGAGCACCGCGCAGAGCGCGGGGTCGGCGGCGAGGGCGAGGGCGAGGAAGGCGATGAGCGCGACGCCGGTCACGCCGTAGGTCTCGAAACCGTCGGCGGTCGGCCCGACGGAGTCGCCGGCGTTGTCACCGGTGCAGTCGGCGATCACGCCGGGGTTGCGCGGGTCGTCCTCGGGCAGGTTGAAGACAATCTTCATGAGGTCCGCGCCGATGTCGGCGATCTTGGTGAAGATGCCGCCGCAGATGCGGAGGGCGGAGGCGCCGAGGGATTCGCCGATGGCGAAGCCGATGAAGCAGGGGCCGGCGAGGTCCGTGGGCAGGAACGCCAGGATGCAGATCATGAAGAACAGCTCGATGGCGACGAGGAGCAGGCCGACGCTCATGCCGGACTTGAGCGGGATCAGGAGGGTGGCGAGCGGGTTGCCCTTGAGCGCGGAGAAGGCCGCGCGGGAATTGGCCACGGTGTTGATGCGGATGCCGAACCAGGCGACGCCATAGCTGCCGAGGATGCCGAGCACGGAGGCGGCCAGGATGATGACGACATGGCCCGCGGAGTTGTGCGAGAGCACGCCGAAATAGTAGGTCATGCACACCGCGATGAGCACCCAGAGCACCGCGAGGAACTTGCCCTGCTGGAAGAGGTACGTCTTGCAGGTTTCCCAGATGATCTGGGAAACGTCGGCCATCGACTTGTGCACCGGCAGGTTCTTTGTCTGGATGTATTGCATCCAGCCGTAGACGACGCCGAGGGCGCAGACGACGAGGCCGATCATCAGGATCGCATTGCCGCTCAGCGCACCGTCAAAGAAGCTCACCGACTTGAGGTCGGGGATCTTGATGTCGGATTCGCTGGCGAGGGCGGGGACGGCGGACGCGGCCAAAGCAGCGGCCAGAACGCCCACCTTTTTCCAAGGGTGTGTGTTTAACATAGGGGTAGAATTGGGGCGGAAGCTAGCTGGACGTGTCATAAGCAGGCCAGTTAAATCTGGCCACCATGACACGAACCGGGGATGAATTTAGGCGGTTTAAGCCTCCTGTTGCCTGATCGTAACCCCCGCCCATGTCGCTGCTCCGCCTCACCGGACTGTCAAAGGCCTACGCGCTGCCGGGCGGGGGCACGCACCGCGTGGTGGACGTGGCGGAGTTCTCGCTGGAAAGCGGCGCCCAACTCGCGCTGCGCGGCGAGAGCGGTTCGGGCAAGACGACGTTCCTGCACCTCATCGCCGGGATCCTCGCCGCCGACGCCGGGTCGGTCGCGCTCGCCGGCCGTGAGGTCACGGCGCTGGGCGAGGCCGGCCGCGACCGCCTGCGGGCCGAGACGATCGGTTACATTTTCCAGACCTTCAACCTGCTCCAGGGCCACACCGTGCTGGAGAACGTGGAGTTCGGCATGGCCTTCGGTCGCGGCGTGGACCGGGCGCATGCGGAGGAACTGCTCCGGCGCGTCGGCTTGGGCGACAAATTCGGGCACTTCCCGCGCCAGCTCTCCACCGGCCAGCAGCAGCGCGTGGCCGTGGCCCGCGCCCTGGCCAACCGGCCGAAGCTCGTGCTGGCCGACGAGCCCACCGGCAACCTCGACGCCCGCAACGCCCGCGAGGCCCTCGCCCTGATCCGCGAGGTCTGCCGCGAGAACGGCGCCGCGCTGCTGCTCGTGAGCCACGACGAGGCGGTGCTCGCGCAGTTCGAGAAGGTGCAGGACTTCGCGACCTTAAACAGGGCACTGAGTGCATGAACTTTAACACAAAGCAGCAAAGCAGCGAAGAGGGTCCGGCAACAGGCGCCAGGACTTTGCTTCTTTGCTGCTTCGTGTTTTCCCCATGATCTGGAATTTGATCTACCGCAGCCTCCGCCAGCACGCGCTCTCCACGCTCGTGACGGCCGGCAGCATCGCGCTCGCGGCCGGGCTGCTGCTGACGGTGTGGGTGGTGAAGACGCAGTCGCAGTCGGTCTTCGCCGCGACCAACTCCGGATTCGATGCGGTCCTCGGCGCGCGCGGTTCCAAGCTCCAGCTCGTGCTCAACGCGGTGTTTCATCTCGAGGCCTCGCCTGGCAACATCACCGCCACAGATTTCGAGATGATCCGGCGCCACCCGGCGGTGAAGACGGCCATCCCGCTCGCGCTCGGCGATACCGTCGAGGGCTGGCGCATCGCCGGCACCACCACGCAGCTGTTTGACGGGATCGAATACCTGCCGGGCCGGAAGTACGCCTTTGCCCCCGGTGGCCGGAATTTCCAACTCGGCGCCCAGGAGGCGGTCGTCGGCAGCTACGCGGCGAAGCAGCTTGGCTGGAAGGTGGGTAGCCATTTTCATCCGCATCACGGGCTCACCGAGGCGGCCGGTCACGAGCATGAGGAGGAATACACCGTCGTCGGCGTGTTGGAGCCGACTAACACGCCGGTGGACCGCGTGGTCTGGATCCCGCTGGAAGGCGTGCAGACAATGAGCGGGCACAACCCGCTTGCGGCGACCGAGCTCAGCGCGGTGCTCCTCCAGCTCCGTGCGCCGACGGCCGGCCTGATGCTCAACAACCAGCTCAACGCCTCGGGCGGCAAACTCACCTTCGCGTATCCCATCGGCAGCATCGTGGCGGAATTGTTCAACAAGATCAGCTGGATGGACCGGGTCCTGACGCTGCTGGCGTGGCTCGTCGCCGTGGTGGCGTCCGGTTCGGTGCTCGTGAGCATCTACAACTCGATGAGCGCGCGGTCGCGGGACATCGCCATCCTGCGCGCGCTCGGCGCGCGGCGGCGCACGATCTTCGGGGCGGTGGTGGGCGAGGCGGCGACGATCGGCCTGCTCGGGGCGCTGGCGGGTTTTGCCGTGTTCGCCGGGCTGGCGGCGGGCGTGGCCGGGATCATCCAGGCGCAGACCGGCGTCGTGCTCGAACCGCTCAAGTGGAATCCGGTCTTCTGGTGGGGTCCGGCGACGTTCGTGGGGCTGTGCGTGCTCGGTGGGATCATCCCGGCGCTAAAGGCCTACCGCGTGCCCGTGGCCGAGACGATCGCGCCGGTTTCGTGATCATGTCCCTGCTTCAACAATTGCATCCCGGTTTTTGGGTCTGCGCGGTGCCGTACAAGGCGCTCGGCCGGCAGCTTGTCGTTGTGCGGCTGCCGGGCGGGGGACTGTGGGTGCTGTCACCGATTCCGGTCACGCCGGAGCTGCGCAACGAGCTCGCCGCGCTCGGCGAGATCCGGCACGTCGTCGGCCCGAATTGTTACCACGACGAATGTCTGGTGGAGTTCCAGCGCGAGTATCCGGGGCCGCTTTTTCACGCCGCACCGGGGCTGGCGAAGTCGCGGCCGGACATCCGCTTCGGGGCCGAGCTGTCCGATGTGCCCCATCCGGACTGGGCCGGGGAGCTGGAGCAGCATCTCATTCGCGGCATGCCCAGTTTGAACGAGGTGGTGTTTTTCCACGCCGAGTCACGCAGACTGATCATCGCGGACATCGCCTTCAACTTCGGGCCGGACGGGCCGTGGTTTTTCTCCCTGCTGATGCGCCTCAACGGCGCCTGGGGCCGGTTCACCCCGTCGCGGTTCTGCCGGATGTTCATGAAGGACAAGACGGCCGTGCGGACCTCGATCGATCGCATCCTCCAGTGGGACTTTGACCGCGTGATTGTCGGCCATGGGAAAAACGTTGAGACGAGTGGCAAGGAGGTCTTCCGGGCGGCTTTTGCGTTTTTGAAGTGAGGCAATGCCCAGAGGGAGCTTGACGACTTTGCTAGGGTGGGGCGGTTAATAGCCCCTCGTCTTATGGATCTCACCGCCTTCCTCACCCTTGCCGCTACCGGCCTGGCCGTCGCGTTCATCCACGCGGCGATCCCGACCCACTGGCTGCCCTTCGTGGTGGTGGCGCGGGCGCAGGGCTGGTCGCGAGGCCGCACGCTGGCGATGGTCACCCTGTGCTCCGGCGGGCACATGCTGCTGATGACCGGGCTGGGTTTGGGGCTGGCGTGGTTCGGCCTGCAGATTGGCGAGCGCTGGACCGGCATCTTCCCCTATGTGGCCGGCGGGGCGCTAGCCGCGATGGGCCTGCTGATCCTGTTCCGCCACTGGCGCGGGTGGACCCACGGCCATGGCGAGTGGATCGAGGGACATTGCCATCACGAGCCCGGCCATGAACATGACCACGATCCGGTGCAGCCATTGGCGCGCACCAGCGACTGGGCGGCGGTGGGCGGACTGTTCACCATGCTGACTTTCTCCCCCTGCGAGGGCCTGCTGCCCGTGTATCTGTCCGGCGTGCAATTTGGCTGGGGTGGCGTGACGCTCCTGAGCGTGATCCTCGCGCTCGGCACTTGGTCGGCGATGCTGCTGTTTACGTGGCTGACCCTGCTCGGGGTGGAGAAGGCGCGCTTCAAGTGGTTGGAGAAATGCGAGGCGCCCGTGCTTGGCACCCTGCTCATCCTGTGCGGCTTGGCGTTCATCGTCGTCGAGCGCCTGCACGCGCGCCTCTAAACCCGCCGGTTGACAGCCCCCGCTTCCCGCACTTCTTAACTTCATGTCCCGCCGCTTCGAGCACCCGCTATTCCACGTCACCGCCATGGTGGCGTCACTGTGCGTGTTCGCGCTGGCGGTGTTTGCGGCCAGCCCGGACTTGCATGGCCGGTTGCACGGTGCGGCGGCGGAGCACGCGGTGCCCGTCGGCGATGCCGAGCACGTTTGTGCCGTGACCCTTTTCTCCAGTGGCGCTACTGCGCTACTGGTTTTCTGCCTGTTGATGCTGGGCCGGTCGCTGACCGCTGGCATCGTTTTGCGCGCGACCGACGAGATCGTCTCCGCGCAGCCCCGTTACCGGCTCGTGCCGTCGCACGCGCCGCCGGCGGCCTGAGTTGAACCGTTGCAGTTCCGCGCACCGCGCCGTTCGCGGTGGGCGTTCCCTGTCACCTGTCCGGGCCGCGGCCTGTCCGTGCGCCGGGTCTCCGTCAACCCAGCCTTCCCATGTCTTTCCGTTCCATTTCCCTGTTTGCTTCACTCCTGTTCGTCACGGTGGTTTCCGCCCACGAAACCCCGGCGGGCGAACCACTCAAACTCGATCCCGTCGTAGCCACCGCCAGTCCGCTTGCGCGAGAGGCCGACGAGATCTCCCAGCCAACCAGTGTGCTCGGCGGTCAGCGCCTCGCCCGGCAACTCCAGTCCACCCTCGGCGAAACGCTGTCTGGACTGCCCGGTGTCGATTCCACGTATTTCGGTCCCGGCGCCAGCCGGCCGATCATCCGCGGTCTCGGCGGCGACCGCATCCGCGTGCTCACTGGTGGCGTCGGCACCATCGACGCATCGGTCATCAGCCCCGACCATGCCGTGAGCCTCGATCCGCTGCTGATCGATCGCGTCGAGATCGTGCGCGGCCCGGCTTCGCTGCTCTACGGCGGCGGTGCCATTGGCGGCGTGGTCAACGTCATTGACGGGCGCATCCCCGAAACGCTGCCCGCGGCGCCGGTTACCGGGCGCTTCGAGGTGCGCGGCGATTCCGCGGCGGACGAGCGTGCCGCCGCCGGTGTGCTCACCGGCGCCAGCGGGGCCTGGGCGTGGCGGCTCGATGGCTTCAAGCGCGAGACCGATGACGTGGAAATCCCCGGCGGAACGCTCGGCAACAGTGCCACCGAGACAAGCGGCGGCGCGGCCGGGCTCAGCTACATCGGGGCGTCCGGCCACCTGGGTGCAGTCTATAGCGGATTCGCTTCGCTCTACGGCACGGTGGCCGAACCGGACGTGCGGATCGACCTGCGGCAGCGGCGCTTCGATGCGCATGGCGAATGGCTCAAGCCCGTGGGGCTGTTGCGCGCCGCGAAATTCCAGTTCGGTCTGGCCGACTACCAGCACGACGAGCTGGAGGGCACGGAACTCGGCACGCGCTTCAAGAACCAGGGCTACGAGGGCCGCTTCGAGTTGTTGCACGAAAAAATCGGGCCGTTGGAGGGGGCCTTGGGTTTCCAGTCCACCCGCAGCGACTTCGAGGCGATCGGCGAGGAGGCGTTCCTGCCGCCCACGGTCACCTGGGGCAACGCACTGTTCCTGTATGAGGAGGTCGGGCACGGCACCGTTACCTGGCAGTTCGGCGCGCGCGGCGAGCGGCAGACGATTACCCCCAGGGCGGGCAGCGGATTCGCGCCGCGCGCTGATTCGCTCGCCACCTTCACGGGCGGCGCTATCTGGAAACTGAGCGACGACTACGCGCTCGCGGCCTCGCTGTCGGCCAACGAGCGGGCGCCCAATGCGCAGGAACTTTTCGCCCACGGGGCGCATGTCGGCACCGGCACCTACGAGATCGGCGACCCGGCGCTGGGCCGGGAAAAATCCACCGGCGTCGATGTCAGCCTGCGCAAGCGCCAGGGCTTCGTCACCGGCGAACTCAGCCTGTTCATGAACCGGTTCAACGGTTACGTCTTCGAGCAGGCCACGGGCGCGGTCGATCCGGACAGCGGCCTGCCGGTCTTCGCCTACGTGCAGCGGGACGCCAGGCTCCAGGGCGGCGAGTTGGAGCTCACGTTCCATCTGCAGGAGGGCAAGGAATCTGCGACCAGCCTGCGGGTTTTTGCCGACTCGGTGCGCGCCACCAATACGACCGACGGCACACCGCTGCCGCGCACGACGCCCGTCCGGTTCGGCGCCGCACTCGATTGGCGATCCGGCCCGTGGTCGCTTGACGTGGAACTGCGCGACATCGAGAGCCAGCGGCGCATCGCCCCGACCGAGACGGCGACAGCCGGCTACCAGATGCTGAATCTCGGTGGCTCACGGGCCTTCGATTTCGGCCGGACCAAGGGTGAGTTGTTCCTGCGCGGCACCAATCTGCTCGACGAGACCGCGCGGGTGCACGCCTCGTTCCTGAAGGACATCGCCCCGCTCCCCGGGCGCGATGTGAGCGCGGGAGTGCGGCTAACCTTTTGATACCCAGTGCCTGAGGCCCGGCGGTCAAAATCTTTGACCACCGGGCCAAGGGCAGTAAGGTGCCTGAACGATGAAAACCAAGCGCTCACTCTGCCTTCTGTTGCTCGCCACTTTCCTGACAGCGGGGGCGGCGCGTGCTGCGGAAGCCGAGGTGCTGACGGTCGGTTTCGACAAGCTGGCGTCGTATGAATTCACCGCGCCGGAGGATCCGGCGAAGGCCGCGGCGGCGGAAGCGCAGATCCCGGCGAAAGTCCGCGAATTCAATGACAAGAAGGTGGCGGTGACAGGCTTCATGCTGCCGGTGAAGATGGACGGCGGGCTCGTGACGGAGTTCCTCCTAGTGAAGGATCCGATGATGTGCTGCTACGGTGTGACGCCGAAGGTCAACGAGTGGGTCGTGGTCCGGATGGTCGGCAAGGGTGTGCCGCCGCTGATGGATATTCCCATCACGTTCGAGGGCACGCTGTCGGTCGGCCAACTCTACGAGGGTGGTTACCTGACCGGGCTCTACCTGCTCAAGGGCGACCGGCGCGTCGAGACGAAGGGGTAGCTGTAGGGCGGGGTCTCCGAACCTCGCCAGAGGCAAGGCGGTATTCGGAGAGGCTGCCCTACAGCCTCAGCGCGAAATGTCGCGCTGGGAGAGGACCTTGAAGCCGCTGGTATTCAGCGCGCTGGCGGCGAGGTCGTTGTCCTCCACGCTGAGGGCGAGGGCCGAATGGCCCTTGGGGCGCACCAGAAACGCGTAAGTGTAGTGGATGTTCACCTCGACCGTGAGCAGCGCGGCGAGCACGGCCTGCAGCTTGGATTCGTCGCTGAATTCCACGGCGAGCACATCGCACTCGGTGAAGAAGAAATTGTTCGCCGCCATCAGCTCGCGGGCGCGGTCGGGGTCGTCGACGATGATCCGGTCCAGCGCGGTGTCCGTCTGGTCGATCGTGGTCATCGCCATGATGTGGATGTTGTGCTTGGCGAGCAGGGTCACGAGGTCGTGCAGCCGGCCGACACGATTCTCGATGAAGACAGAGAACTGCTTCACGGGCTCGGCGGCGACAGGTACGGCGGTGTCGGACATCGGTGAGGGCGTGCGGGACCCTACACCCGGCGGTGGGTGTGGTCAATGCCGCCTTGAGCCGGCGGGAACGGTCGCCCAACCTGCCGCCATGACCGCTCACGATGCCCACACTCGCACGGCCCAGCGGGCCCGCGAGAGTGCGCGAATCGTGCTGCGGGGCATGGCCCTGAACGCCGTGCTGGCCGCGGCCAAGTTTGCCGGCGGGATTTTCGGCCACACCTACGCCTTGATTGCCGATGGCGCGGAATCGCTCCTCGACATCCTGTCGTCCCTGCTCGTGTGGGCGGGTTTCCAGGTGGCCGCCCAGCCGCCGGACGCCGACCACCCCTACGGCCACGGCAAGGCCGAGCCGCTGGCCGCGCTCGCGGTGGCCGTCATCATTTTTGTCATGTCCGGCTGGATCGGCTGGCACGCCATCCACGAAATCATCACGCCCCACCAAGGACCGGCCTGGTGGACGCTCGTGCTGCTTGCGGGCGTGATCGTGACCAAGGCCCTGTTCTCGCGCCGGGTGGGCGCCGTCGGCGAGGAAGTGGGCAGCACCGCCCTGAGCGTGGAGGCGCTGCATCACTGGTCGGATGCCATGACGTCAGCTGCGGCCTTTGTCGGCATCGCCATCGCATTGATCGGCGGCAAGGGGTGGGAAACGGCCGATGACTGGGCTGCGCTCTTTGCCTGTGTGATCATCGCCTTCAACGGCATCGGCATGATCACGAAGGCGCTGGGCGACGTGATGGACACGGCCGCCCCGGCGCAATTCGAGAACGAGGTCCGGGCGCTCGCGCTCCAGGTCCCCGGCGTGCAGGCCCTCGACAAGGTGCGGGTGCGGAAGAGCGGGCTCAGCCATCTCGTCGACATCCATGTGCGGGTCGAGGGCAGCCTGACGGTGCGCGAAGGCCACGACATCGCCCACGCCGTCAAGGACGCGCTGATCGCCTCGGTGGCCCACGCCATCAGCGACGTGAGCGTGCACATCGAGCCGGTGAAGTGAGGCCGGCCTACTTGTAGTGTTCGGCGACCTTCCAGCCGAGGTAGACGCCGAGCAAGCTGCCAACGCCGCCGAGGAGAAATGAACCCAGCGAAAACGTATCCATGCCGAGGGCCCCGGCGAGCAGGCTGCCCAGGATACCGAAGATTATCATGCCGGCAAAAATGCAGAGCTTGTTCACCGGCCCGGAGCATAGAAGGGGCCCCTGGCCCGGCGAGCCGCAACTTATCGGTCAATCCCCCTCGATTAATGGACCAAGAATGCCCCGCCTTTCCGGTTTACTCAGTTTCCCCGCCGGCTAGGATCAGGCCATGAAGAATGCGGCCAAACCCCTGAGCAAAAATCCGCACCTGATCCGCTGGGTGAAAAAAATGGCGGCCCTCTGCAAGCCCGCCGCCATCCACTGGGTGGATGGCTCGCCGGCCGAATACAAGGCACTGTGCGCGCAACTGGTCGCCGCCGGCACCTTCATCAAGCTGAACCAGAAGAAATGGCCGGGCTGCTTTCTGGCGCGCTCCGATCCCGGTGACGTCGCCCGGGTGGAGGACCGCACCTATATCTGCTCCCTGTCCAGGGAATCGGCCGGTCCCACCAACAACTGGGTCAATCCCTTCGAGATGCGCAAGACGCTCAAGGGCCTGTTCAACGGGTGCATGAAGGGCCGCACGATGTACGTGCTGCCTTTCAGCATGGGCCCGATCGGCTCGCCCATGTCGCAGATCGGCGTCCAGCTGACCGACTCGCCCTACGTGGTCGTCAACATGCGCATCATGGCGCGCATCGGCCGGAAGGTCTTCGGGTTGATCGACCGCGATTTCCGGCGCGTCGTCCCCTGCGTGCACTCGGTCGGCGCGCCGCTCAAGAAGGGCCGGCCGGACGTGGCGTGGCCCTGCAACAAGGAGAAATACATCGTGCATTTCCCCGAGTCGCGCGAGATCTGGAGCTACGGCTCGGGCTACGGCGGCAACGCGTTGCTGGGCAAGAAGTGCTTCGCCCTCCGCATCGCCAGCGCGATGGCGCGCGACGAGGGCTGGATGGCCGAGCACATGCTCATCCTCGGTGTCGAGAACCCGCAGGGGAAGAAAACCTATGTCGCGGCGGCCTTTCCCAGCGCCTGCGGCAAGACGAACTTCGCCATGCTCATCCCGCCCGCGCATTTCCGGAAGCAGGGCTGGAAGGTCTGGACCGTCGGCGACGACATCGCGTGGATCAAGCCCGACGCCCACGGCCGGCTGCGGGCGATCAATCCCGAGGCGGGTTTCTTCGGCGTAGCCCCCGGCACCAGCAACGCCACGAATCCCAACGCCATGCAGTCGCTCGCTCAGAACACGATCTTCACGAACGTCGCACTGACCGACGACGGCGGCGTGTGGTGGGAAGGCATGACCGACAAGCCGCCGGCACACCTGGTCGACTGGCAAGGCAATGACTGGACGCCCGCGCTGGCCAAGGAGAAGGGCGTGAAAGCGGCGCACCCGAACTCCCGCTTCACCGCCCCGGCGAAACAGTGCCCGACGATCGATCCCGACTGGGAGAAGCCCGAGGGCGTGCCCATCAGCGCGATCATCTTCGGCGGCCGGCGCGCCACGACCATGCCACTGGTCTACCAGGCCTTCAACTGGTCGAGCGGCGTCTATGTGGGCGCCACGATGGGCTCGGAAATGACCGCCGCCGCGGCCGGCACCATCGGCAAGGTGCGCCGCGACCCGATGGCCATGCTGCCGTTCTGCGGCTACAACATGGGCGACTACTTCCGCCACTGGATCAGCATGCAGCGCAAGCTCAGTGAGACGCCCCGCATCTTCCACGTGAACTGGTTTCGCAAGGACAAGGACGGGAAATTCCTGTGGCCCGGCTTCTCCGAAAACATGCGCGTGCTGAAATGGGTCGTCGACCGCGTGCGTGCCGGCGGTCGCGCGAAGGAAACGCCGATCGGCTGGGTGCCGCGCTACCGCGACATCGACTGGACGGGGTTGGATTTCTCGGAGGCCCGGTTCGAGGAGCTGCAGGCCTGCGACCGTGCCGCTTGGCGCGCCGAGGTGCTGGGTCACGAGGAGCTGTTCATCGACGTACATGCCTCCCTGCCCAAGGAAATGATGTTCGAGCGCGAACTCCTGATCTGCCGCCTGCTTTAAGGTGATTGCGGGTATTGCCGGAACCAAGGCCGGGGGATAGGGTTTCACCATGATGCGGTGCATTCTCATTCTCGCGATTTTCTCGGTGCTGGGGGCGGCAGCATCCTTGTCGGCCGAGACCAGCCCGCGTCCCGCCACGGCCGAGGAGGTGACCCTTTTGAAGGAGGCGATGAAGAACACCGACCAGGACACGGAACACTGGGCTTACACCGAGACCACGATCGTCAAGGACAAGAAGGGCCGGGTGCGCGACGAGACCGTCGTGCGCTTCGATCCCTCGAGGCCTTATGCGGAACAGTACACGCCGCTGAAAATCGACGGCAAGCCGCCGACGGAGAAGCAGCTCAAGAAGTACCGCAAGGAAGGCGAGCAGCGCGGTGAGAAACTCGCCAAGAAGAGCGCGGAGTTGGTGGAAAAACCGGGGGACCACACGCCGCAGCTGACCATCAACGACAGCAAGGCCTCGATCGATGTCGACCATCCCCTGATCGTGCAGGAAGACATGGAACGGATCACCTTCGAGATTCCCCTCCGGGCCGAAAAAGGCGGCGACATTCCGGTGGAAAAATTTGAGATCCTCGTGCAGGTCGGCAAGACGGCGCGGCAGGTCGAACGCGCGCTGTTCCGGATCCGCGAGGCATTCCGGATGAAACTGGTGGCCAAGATCAAGTCCGGGGAGGCGAGCATCGACTTCACGGTGGTGGATCCCGGCTTCGCGCCGGTGCTCACCTCGATGAAAGGCAGCGTCGGGGCGTCGTTCATGATGATCCCGGTGACCGCCACGTTTGCCAACACCCGCACAGAATGGCAGCGCGTCAAGGCCTACGACGAGCGGTTCAACGTGAAGCTGGCTCCGCTGCAGCTGCTGGGTTTCTGACGCCGGGCGGGCTCAGCCGGCCGCCGGTTTCAGAGTGGCGTAGACCGCCACGCCGTAAATCGTCAGGATCGCCAGCGCGCAGCCGAAGCGGGCGACCGTGCCGAACAGGAAGCCGATGGTCGCGCCGGCGCCGGAGCGCAGCGAGGCGTCCGTCGAGCGCTTGGCGCCCCATTTTTCGGCGACCACGGCGCCCAAGAGAGTTCCGAGCAGCAGTGCCGGCAGGGAAAAGAACATGCCGACCAGCGCCCCGCCCGAGGCGCCGGCCATGCCCCATTTGCTGCCGCCAAACAGCCGCGTGCCCAGCAGCGTAAAGGCAAAATCGCTGACCACCGACAGCAGCCAGAAGGCGGCTATCCAGCCCACCGCCATCCAAGGGATGGTCTCCGGCAGCAGCCATTTTTGCAGCAGCACCGCGGCCAGCATCAGGGTGGTCCCGGGGAGCAGGGGCACGACCGAGCCTACAAAGCCCGCGAGAAGCAAGAGGAGGGCGAAAATCCAGATGGCCAGGTCCATGCCCATAGTACACCGGGAAAGGCGTGCGGTTGCAACCGGCGGGGTCGAACACTTCAGTTTCAAGCGTTTGCGCCGATGACAGGGACACCCCTTTCATGAGTCTGGGCCACGACACCATTGTTTCCCTCGGCAGCAAACTGCCGCCCGCCATCGGCATTTTCAGCCGGCTGCGGGCGTTGCTCGACGATGCCGATTCCGACCTCGATGACATCGTCGAACTGCTCCGGGTCGACCCGGCCCTGACCTTCCAGATCATCCGCCTGAGCAACAGCGCGCTGTATGGCCTGCGTTCGCGGAGCCAGTCACTGGACGAAGCCGTGGCCCGCGTGGGTTTCGGCGAAATCCACCAGCTCGTCGGTTTGGTTGTGTCGCGGCAGGTGTTCCAGGGCGACCTCGCGCTTTACGGCATTCCGGCCGGTCGCCTGTGGGAAAACGCCGTCGCGATCGGGGCGTTGGCCACGGCCTTTGCCACCCGGTCGGGCGGACACGCGGGCAGCGCTTATTCGGCCGGCCTGTTGCGCAACCTGGGCAAAATCGTCCTGAACAACCATGCCCGCGGGATGAAGTATCCGGGCGAAGCGGAACAGCCCGACATCTTCACGTGGGAAAAGTCGGTCCACGGTACCACCGCCCCGGAGGCCACCGCCGTCCTGCTGGACCACTGGCGCTTCTCCTTCGATATTTCCGGGGCTATCTGCACGCACCGCGCGCCGGAGGCGGCCGGGGAATTCACCGCGGGTGCCGCCACGCTGCATCTGGCCTGTGCCCTGGCGGCGGAGTGGGGGTGCGCCCTGCCGGGCGAGGCCGCCGGCTGGCGTCGCGATGCCGCGATGTGCGCCCTGGCCGGGCTGGAGGAAGAGCAGCTGGCGGGCGCGGCGGCTGATGCCCGCAAACAATTCAGCCGCTTTGCCATGATCGAGTGGTCGCAGGCCGCCTAGGGCCGGTCCATAACGAGAGTATAACTTTTGTTGTCAGGGGCCGGAGCATGCCCATGCTGCCGGTTCGATGCCCCCCCCGAACCCCCACGACGACCGGGTGCACAGCGAGGAGTTTCTCCATACGCTGATGCGCCGGCAACTGAAGCTCTCCATCGCCTGCGCCGCCACGTTCCTCGTCGCGCTGCTCGGCCTGCCGTTGCTGAACTATTTCGCCCCGGCCCTGATGGCGACACGGGTCGCCGGCTTTACGCTGAGCTGGCTCATCCTCGGGGTGCTGTTCTTCCCCTTTGTCTGGATCATCTCCTGGCGGTTCATCAAGCGCTCCATCGCGCTCGAAGACGACGAGGTCAAGTCGGTCAAACGCTGACGCCATGATGACTCCCCTGGCCTTCCTGGGTGGCGTTGATCCGTGGATCTTCGCCTTTTCGTTCATCACGGTCGTCGTGACCATCTGGATGGGTTTCCGCTCGGCGCGGACCTCGAAGACCGCGAGCGACTTCTTTGTCGCGGGCCGCTCGGTGTCCGTGGGCTGGAACGCCTCCGCGATCTCGGGCGAATACCTCTCGGCCGCCTCGTTCATGGGCGTGGCCGGCATGGTGATGTCGAGCGGCTACGACGCCCTGTGGTACCCGGTGTGCTATGCGTGCGGGTACCTGTTCCTGCTGCTGTTCATCGCCGGGCCGCTGCGCCGGTTCGGCGCCTACACGATCCCGGATTTCGCCGAGGGCCGGTTCGATTCGCCGCTGTTCCGCAAGATCGCCGTCTGCTTCGTGCTGTTCATCGGCTTTTTCTACACGATGCCACAGATGAAGGGGGCGGGCGTCACGCTTGCGTACATCTTCCCCGGCATTCCCTACTGGGCCGGCGTGGTGCTGGTCGGCGCCGTGATCACCCTGAACGTCGCGCTCGGCGGCATGAAGGGCATCACGCTCGTGCAGGCCTTCCAGTATTGGATCAAGGTGTTCGCGATCAGCGTGCCCGTCTTCGTCTTGATGGCGGTGTTTGGTTTCTACAACGGCCACATCGGGGCCAACAGCACGAAGGAAACGCCCGCCGCGACCGAGGTCGTGCGCAAGCCGCTAGTGGAAAAGGCGCCGAAGGACGAGGTCTGGACGGCGCCGTTCGGCCCGCTCACGACCAAGGCGGTCAACGCCGCTGCCGCCGCGCTCCCTGTCGAGCAGCGACCGGCCTACCTCGCGGAGCACCAGAAGCCCTATTCACTTCTTTATACCTATTCGCTCATCATCGCGCTCGTGTGCGGCACGGCCGGCCTGCCGCACATCCTCGTGCGGTTCTATACCAACCCCGACGGCGTCGCGGCCAAGCGGACGACGATGTGGGTGATGATTTTGATCGGCGTCTTCTACGTGTTCCCGCCGGTCTTCGGCGCCATCGGCCGCAACCTCATGCCCGAGCTCTACACCGGTCTCGCCGGCATCAAGGGCACGGACCAGGTCGTGCTCAAGCTGCCCACGCTGCTCAGTGAGCGCTACGGCGTGATCGGGTCGATCCTGAGCGGTATCACCTGCGCCGGGGCGTTTGCGGCGTTCATGAGCACGTTCAGCGGCCTGCTGGTCTCGATGACCGGCGCGCTGGCGCATGATGTCTACGGCCGGATGCTGCGGCCGAAGTCCACGCCCGAGGAGCGCCTCCGGGCCTTCAAGTTTGCCGCGGTGCTGATCGGCGGCATCGCCATCGGGCTCGGCTGCTTTGTCGAGCCGCTGGAGATCAACTTCATGGTCGGGCAGGCCTTCGCCATCGCCGCGGCCAGTTACTTCCCGCTGCTCTTCATGAGCGTGTGGTGGAGGGGCATGACGATGAAGGGTGCGGCCACCGGCATGCTGACGGGCGGCCTCTGCGCGCTCGTCGCGGCGGCACTGACGAATTTCTCCACTCTCGCGCTCGACAAGGGCCCGATGGGCAAGGTCTTTGCCGGGTTCGCCCCGCTCAACGGCTTCTGGGCCCAGCACCCGCTGGCCCGCATCCTGTGCGAACAGCCGGCGATCTGGACCGTGCCGCTGGCCATCACCCTGATGGTGGTCGTCTCCAAGGCGACCGCCACGTCGGTGCCCGCCGACATCCGGATGAAGATGCTCGTACTGCACGCGCCCGAGCAGCTCGGTCTCAAGCAGGAGTACATCCAGGAACACCAGGCCGGGGCCGGGCACTAGGCGCGGGCGCCGCCCATGAAGATCTTCCGCCATCTCTACGTGCAGGTTCTGGTGGCGATCGTGTTGGGCGTGCTGCTGGGTTGGACGGAGCCGGCCTGGGGCGCGGCGCTGAAACCGCTGGGCGACGGCTTCATCAAGCTGATCAAGATGCTCATTGCGCCGATCATTTTCACCACGGTGGTCACGGGCATCGCCGGGATGGGCGACCTGAAGCGGATCGGTCGCGTCGGCCTGAAGGCGCTGCTGTATTTCGAGGTCGTCTCGACGCTCGCGCTGGTCATCGGCCTGCTGGTTGTGAACTGGATTCAGCCGGGTGCGGGCATCAACGCGGACGTGGCCTCGCTCGATGCGAAAGCGGTCGCACCCTACACCACGGCGGCGCAGCATAGCTCGGTCACCGACTTCCTGCTGCACATCATTCCAGACACCTTCGTGGGGGCGCTGGTCAACGGCGAGATCCTGCAGGTTCTCTGCGTCGCCCTGCTGTTCGGCTTCGCCCTGGTTCGCCTGGGGGAGCATGCCGTGCCGGTGCTCCACCTGCTGGACAGTGTCGCACGGGTTTTCTTCGGCATCGTGAGCATGGTGACAAAAATTGCGCCGATTGCGGCGTTCGGCGCCATGGCCTTCACGATCGGCAAATACGGCCTCGGGTCATTGCTCTCACTCGGGAAGTTGATGCTGTGTGTCTATCTCACCTGCGGATTCTTCGTCTTTGTGGTGCTGGGGCTCGTGGCCCGGCTCCACGGATTCAGCGTGTTCCGGTTGCTCGGTTACATCAAAGAGGAGATCCTCATAGTACTGGGCACCTCCTCGTCGGAGAGCGTGCTGCCGCGCATGATGCAGCGGATGGAGGAGATTGGCTGTGCGCGGCCGGTGGTGGGCATCGTGCTGCCGGCCGGCTACTCGTTCAACCTCGACGGCACCTCGATCTACCTGACCATGGCGGCCATCTTCGTCGCCCAGGCGACCAACACCCCGCTCACGCTGACCCAGCAGCTCACGGTGCTGGGCGTGCTGTTGCTCACCTCGAAAGGCGCGGCCGGCGTCACGGGCAGCGGTTTCATCACCCTGGCCGCCACGCTGGGCGCGGTGAGCCACATTCCCCTGGCCGGCATCGCTCTCCTGATCGGGGTGGATCGCTTCATGTCCGAGGCCCGTGCCCTGACCAATCTCTGCGGCAACGCCGTGGCGATGGTCGTGATCGCCATGTGGGAGGGCGCGTTCGACCGCGCGAAGGCCGGCGCGATTCTCACTCGTCCGGGGGCGTGAACCCGCCTTCGCCCTGTCGGGCTACGGCGAGGCAAGGCCCCGGTGGAATTAGCTTTCCTCGGGTGGAGTAAATCCACGGCGCATGACATTTTCGATGATCACACGCGGGAACAGAAAGTTCTGCAGGTATTCCTTGCCGCCGGCCTTGGTGCCGCCGCCGGACATCTTGAAGCCGCCGAATGGGTGGCGCTCGACGATGGCACCGGTAATGGCGCGGTTGAGGTAGAGATTGCCGACGAGCAGCTCCTGCTGGGCGCGGGCAAGAGCCTTGGGACTGCGGGAGAAGAGTCCGCCGGTGAGGGCGTAGTCGGTGCCGTTCACGAGGGCGAAGGCCTCGTCGAGATCCTTGGCGCGCAGGATGGCAATGACCGGTCCGAATATTTCCTCGCGGGCGATGGCGTGCGAGGCTTTCACGTTCACGAAGACCGTGGGCGGAACGAAGTAACCCGTGGCGGGCGCGGTACCCTGAAAAGCGAGCTTCGCCTCCTTCCTGCCCTGTTCGATCAGACCAAGGATTTTCTTCTGCGCGTCGGCGTCGATCACGGGACCGACGACGGTGCCGGGTTGGGTGGGATCGCCGACGGGCAGGGCGGGGCAGGCGGAGAGAAAGCGCTCGACGAAGGTGTCGTAGACATCATCAAGCACGATGAGCCGGGAGAGGGCGGAGCATTTTTGTCCGCTGAAACCAAAGGCGCTGTAGAGCGCGGCGGGGATGGCCTCGTCGAGGTCGGCGTCGCTGTCGATGATGAGGGCGTTCTTTCCGCCCATTTCACAGACGACTTTCTTGAGGTTGGCCTGGCCAGATACGGTGCGGCCGGCGGACTCCCAGATCTTGCAGCCGACGGCGCGGCTGCCGGTGAAGGCGATAAAGTCCACGTCCTTGTGGCCGGTGAGGTGGGCGCCGATGTCCTCGCCATAACCGGGCAGGAAGGCGAGCGCGCCGGCTGGGACGCCGGCCTCCGTGAGGATGTCCATGAGCACGGCGCCGATGACGGAAGTCTGCTCCGCAGGCTTCATGATGACGCAATTGCCTGCGACCAACGGGGCGACGACCAGGCCGGTGAGGATAGCCAGCGGGAAATTCCACGGGGCGATGGCGACACCCACACCGCGCGGCGTCCAGGTTTGCACGCAGCGTTCGCCGGGAACGGATTGGGTGACCGTGGGCTTGGCGAGCTTGCGCATCTCGACGGCGTAGAAACGGCAGAAGTCGATCGCCTCGGAGGTGTCGCCGTCGGCCTCAACCCAGGGTTTGCCGGCCTCGAGGATCAGGAGGGAGTTCAGCTCGAGGCGGCGCGACTCCATCAGGCCAGCGGCGCGCTCTAGGATAAGAGCACGTTCCTCGGCGGGCGTGGCACGCCACTTGGGAAAAGCGGCCTGGGCGGCCGAGACGGCCGTCTCGGCATCAGCGATGGTCGCGCGGGCCCAGTGTCCGATGATTTGCGAAGGTTTCGCCGGATTGACAGAGGGGATGTATTCGCGGTCGGGGATTTTCCTGCCGCCGATGATGAGGGGCCACTTTTTGCCGAGCTGGGCCGAACAGGCGGCGAGGGCGGCGCGTTGCTTCTCGCGGCTGGCCGACTGGGAGAAGTCCGTGTTGGCCGCGTTGACAAAGGTGCCGGGCGCAAGCGCCTTGCGGGCGAGCGGTGCGGGGGCGGCGGCGATCTGGGTGACCGGGTTGGCCAGCAGGGCATCCTTCGTGGCCTCGCCCATGTTTTTCAGGCGGAGGAAGCCTTCGTTGGAGGTGTTCTCCAGCAGGCGGCGGACGAGGTAGGCCATGCCGGGCAGGAGTTCACCGATCGCACAGTATTCGCGAACGCGGTGGCCCATCGAGATGAGCGAGAGCTTCAGCTCGTCGGCCATGCCATAGAGCGCCTGGAACTCATAGGCGCGCGGATCGATGCCGAGGCGTTCGGCCTGCGCGATGGCATGGGCGCAGGAGCGGACGTTGTGCGAGGCGAAGTTGGGGGTGACGATGTCGATGTTCTCGAGAAGGAAGAGCGTGAGCTTCTCGTAGTTGGCGTCGGACTCGGGCTTGCGGGCCCAGACGGGCACGGGCCAGTCGCGCTGCTGGGCGACGATGGTCTCGTAGTCCCAATAGGCGCCCTTCACAAGACGGACGCTGATCGGTCGGTTGTTTTTGCGGGCCCAAGCTACGAGGTCGCGCAGATCGCGCTCGCAGTCGCGCAGGTAGGCCTGGATCGCGATGCCGATGGCGGGCTTTTGGGCGAACTCCGGTTCCTCGAAGATGGATTTGAAGAGCGCAAGGGTGAGGTCCTTCAGCTTGTAGCTCTCCATGTCGAAGTTGATGAGCGCGCCGACCTCGGTGGCCCGGCGGAGGATCGGACGAAAGCGTTCCTTCAGGGCGACGATGGAATTCTCCGGGTCGGCCGGGTGGACGTCGGGTGTGAGGGCGGAGATCTTGACGGAGAGATTAAGGCGCGGGAGCGGGCCGCGTGGGCCGAGGTCGCTGAAGGCGGGAGCGGGTTCCTTGGCGAAGAATTTGGAGACCGAGTCGAGCACCTCGAGGTTGCGCTGGAGGAAGGCGTCGGCCTCGGCGGAACTGACGACGGTCTCGCCGAGCAGGTCGATGGTGGTGGCGAGGCCGAGCTTGGTGTTCTTACGGATCTGCTTGATGAGATCCTCGCCGGATTCACCGGCGACGAACTGGTTGGCCATGTCGACGATCTGCGCCTTGACCGGGGTGGCGACGAGGGCGGGGGCGAAGGACGAGGCGGCGAGGCCGGCCTTGAGGGCGGGGTTGAGCTCGACGGCCTTGTCGCCGAGGTACTCCTGCAGGTGGCGGACAATCTCGGCGGAGGAGTTGAGGGTGGGAAGAACGTCGACGAAGCGGAAGAGCTGGGTCTTGAACGCCGGGTCCTTTATCGACCACTCCATCAGGCGGGCATAGGCGCCCTTCTTGGAGAACAGCGGGGGGGGTGGCTGTTGGTCCATGAGGGCGAACAGCTGCTCGCCCTTGGCCTTGATGGCGGTTTCGAGTTTGGGATCGGGAGGGAGGAAGACGGACATGGGGACTTTTTGCCGAGTTTCCCGCAGTGTCATAAATACGCAAGGGCAGGGCGGGCACGGACTACGACAACAACAGGCCTTATCGGACCGTTTAGGTGGGATGACTGCAACCGGGCGGGTATGAGCCGTGTTAGATGCTTATAGGCTTGGCGTAACGTTATTTGCGTGACAATAGGTTTCTGCAACTCTGCTGCCGGACGCCGTGTTCTTAGCATGAATGAAGATCCTCCAGTGCACACCACCCCAACCCAGAGCGTAACAGCTCCGCCCGACTTCACCACGTTCATGCGCAACTACCAAGACATGGTCTACTCCACGGCAGTGCGGCTCATTGGCAACGAGACGCAGGCGGAGGACATTGCGCAGGATGTATTCATCAAAGCCCACGAGCATTTTGACAACCTGCGCACCAGCCCGACCGCGGGCGGCTGGCTCAAGACCGTGGCGACCAACCTTTCGATCAACCACATCCAGCGCTACAAAAAGCGGTGGAGCTTTTTCTCCGACCTGGTCCACCGCGACGACGAGGGCGGGGAGAAGGAGGTCGAGTTTGCCGCCCCGGACACGTTCTTCGGCGGAGTCGACTCCAGCGAACGTCGCGAATGGGTGGAGCGGGCGCTGGAAAAGCTGCCCGATCACCAGCGCGTGCCGCTCGTGCTCTATCATTTCGAGGACCTGCCCTATGAGGACATCGCCCGGAAGACCGGCGTGTCGCTCAGCAAGGTGAAGACCGACATTCTCCGCGGCCGCGAAGCGCTCGCCAAGATCCTGCTGCGCAGCGGTGCTACCCACGAACAATTCGAAACCGGAAGGTGACCCATGGACCATAAAATGACACCCGAGGAACTCGAGAAATTCATCCACCGCGAATTGCGCGCACTCCCGCCCCGCCAGGCGCCCGCAGGCTTCGAGGCGCGCCTGCAGGCAGCGGTCGAGCAGCGCATCGCCGGTCGGGTCCAATCCCAATCGCCCGAGGCGCTCGAACAGTTCATCCACGCGACCCTCCGGTCGCTGCCCAACCGTCGCGCGCCCGGCACGCTCGAGGCCCGCGTGCTCGCCGAGATCGAGCACCGTGCGACCATCGCCTGGTACCACAAGAGCTGGAGCTACTGGCCTGCCGCCGTGCGCTCCTCCTTCCTGGCCGTCGGCACCGCCGTGGCCGGCGCCGCCGTCGTCGGTTTCTACCTGCTGAGCCAGGGCGCCGCCGCCGATGCGGTGGCCCAGGAGATCGGCACCGGCTTCGGCTGGGTGACCCGCATCGTGGCCGTTGGCTCGTGGATCATGAATCTCGGCCAGCAGGTGATCGCCGGCATCCCCCCGCTGTGGTTCTACGGCGGCGTGGCCTTCATCGGCGCGATGTACGCCACCTTCGTCGGGCTCGGCACCGCCGCCTATCGCTACCTTTATCGCAATAATTGATAACGTTTTACATGAAAACAGTCCGTCACCCCAATCCTTTCCTTTTCCTGCTGCTGGCCCTCGGCCTGATCCTTGGGCCTGTCTTGCGCGCCCAGGAAGCTCCGCCCGCCGCCCCCTCGGCTCCGGAGTCACCGACGCAACCCGCCACTGCGCTCGCGGCCGATGAAGATAAGGACGAGGCCAAACCGGCCGATGAGGCCGAGAAGTCGGAGGCCGCGGATGACCACAAGGATGAGGCCGCGGTGGAGAAGGAAAAGGATTCCGAACCGGAGGCGGAAATGCGTGAGCTCACCACCACGAACCGCCGTTCCCATCGCTCCCGCCATTCCAACAACAACGAGCGGGTCAGCTTTGGCAGCAACAGCACCCTGGCCGCCGGGGAATCGGCTGACGCGGTGGTTTCCATCTTTGGCTCGTCGACCTCGGCGGGCGAGGTAAGTGACGCTGTCGTCTCTGTCATTGGTAGCAGCCGGGTGACCGGCGGCACGGTCGGTGACGCCGTCGTCTCCGTGTTCGGCCATACCTACGTGAACGGCCATGTCCGGGGCGAGGTCGTTTCCGTGCTGGGCAATGTCGAACTCGGGCCCGACGCCGTGGTCGATGGCGAGTTGGTCTGCATTGGCGGGCAGATCACGCGCGATCCCAAGGCCGTGGTGCACGGCAATGTGCAGAACATCGCCATTGCCGGGAAGCATTTCGATTTCACCGGCCTGACCACTTGGTTCCAGGAGTGCCTGCTCTACGCCCGGCCGCTCGCTTTTGACCGCCACCTGTTCTGGGCGTGGTGTATCGCGCTGTCTTTTCTGACCCTTTACACGTTGATCGCGCTGGTCGCCCCGGGTGGGGTCACGAAGTGCGTCGAAACCCTGGAGCAAAGGCCCGGTTCCTCGCTGCTCTCCGCCCTGCTGACCCTGCTGCTCACGCCGGTCGCCTATATCCTGCTGGTGCTCACGCTGGCCATTGCCGTGGGCTTTGTGCTCATCCCGCTGTTTTCGCTCGGCCTCTTCTTTGCCGCGCTCTTCGGCAAGGTCGTGATGCTGGCCTGGCTGGGCCGGCGCTTCACGAAGCTCCTGGGCGACGGTCCGCTGGCGCACCCCTTGTTTGGCGTGCTGATCGGCGGACTGATCGTGCTCGGGCTCTACACCATCCCGATCGTCGGGTTCATCGTCTACAAGCTGCTCGGTATTCTCGGGCTGGGCGTGGTGGTCCTCACTTTGATCAGGAAACTGAATGAGAGCCGTCCGCCGAAGCCGGTGAAGCCGGCGGCAGTCGCAGTCGCAGGCGTGGTGGCGTCAGCGTCCACGACCGGGTCTGAGGTGGTGCCGCCCGTCGTGCCGGCCGACTTGGGCGTGGCGGTGCCCGCCGTGATCTCGGCGGCCACGCTGCCGCGGGTGGGTTTCTGGCTCAGGCTGGCGGCGTCCCTGCTGGACCTGATCATGATCGGCATCGCCACGGGCATGTCGGAAGGCCTGTTCCGGGTCTTCAATTTCCATCCGGGTGGGGCATTTCCCTTCTGGATCGCGGTCTATTGCGTGATCATGTGGGCGACCAAGGGCACCACGATTGGCGGCATCATCTGCGGCCTGAAAGTGGTGCGGCTCGACGACCGCCCGGTGGACTGGGGCGTTGCCATCGTGCGCGGGCTGAGCGCGTTCCTGTCGCTGGCGGTGGCCGGCATCGGTTTCATCTGGGTGGCCTTCGACGATGAGAAGCAGAGCTGGCACGACAAGATCGCGGGCACGACCATCGTCAAGGTGCCGAAGGGCACGTCGCTGCTTTAAACGGCCGGCGCGCGATCAGCGCCGGGCGGCATTTCGGGCTGGCCGGCGAGCGCTGAACGCTGATAGCTGTTTCCGCCTATGGCAAAACCACTGGTCGGGATCATCATGGGCAGCACCTCGGATTGGGAAACAATGCAGCATTGTGCGCAGACGCTGGAGCAGCTGGGCATCAGCTGCGAACGGCGGGCGCTCAGCGCCCACCGCACGCCGCATCTGGTAATCAAATGGGCGGAAGGCGCCGAGAAGCGTGGCTTGCAGGTGATCATTGCAGCGGCCGGCGGCGCGGCGCACCTCGCCGGGGTGGTGGCCGCTCTCACGCCATTGCCCGTACTTGGCGTGCCGATGGAGTCGGCCTCGCTCAAGGGAATGGATTCGCTGCTTTCGATGGTCCAGATGCCCGGCGGCATTCCCGTGGGGACGCTGGCGATCGGCAAACCGGGGGCAATCAACGCCGCCCTGCTGGCGGCCGCGATCCTGGCGCTGAAAAACCCGGCGGTCAAAAAGGCCCTGAACGGTTTTCGGGTGGCGCAGACGAAGAAAGTGGCCGCGGCCAAGCTGCCCTGAGGCGGGGCTTTCGAGCTATTGGGCGCGCCGCTCTGGGCGCCGTAAGAACATGCACGGACGGCCCGCCGGGCCGTCCCAACCGGTGCTGTCGTGCCAAAGTCCAAGAGCTACGGGGGCGACTGGTATTACACGCACCCTGCAGCAGCGCCGGATCCCGGCACAAAAAAACTCCCGCCCTTGCGGGCGGGAGTTGAGAGATCAAACTGCCGGATGGCTCAGTACTCGTAGCTGACCGACGTGCGAATATAGCGCGGGGCCTGCCAGGAGGTCGGAGCACCAAAGCGGTAGTCCGGGTCGAAACCGTCGGTCAGCTTCGACTCGAAAACCTCGGTGGCCGTACGACCATTGAAGAGGTTGAAGATATCGAGGCCGAGGGTCAGGCGCTCCTTGGCCCACTTGGGCCGGTAGATCAGGGACAGATCCATGCGGAACTGCCATTCCGTGGTGCCAGAGGAACCACGCGGCACTCCGGCGTAGGAGACGCCATACGCAGTGCCGAGGACCGAGTCGTTATAGGGGACGATCTCGTTGATCGGGCGACCGCTGGACAGCAGGGAGTTCAGGCCGAGGGTCAGTTCCGGGGTCATGGCATAGGAGCCGAAGGCCTTGAACTGATGGCGGCGGTCATTGGGCAGCTTGCCATAGGTGTTCCGGGTCAGGTCGGGGGTGTCGAACAGCTGGGTGATGCCGGCATCATCCTGGCCGTTGTCGGAGAGAACCCAGCCTTCGTAGTTACCGTAGGACTGTGACCAGGTGTAGGAGAACTGGGCATTCCATTTGCCGTCCCAAACGCGCTCCATGGTCAGCTCCACGGCATTGTACTTACGTTCAGCCGAGGGATAACCGAGTTGCTCGACGCTCAGGGTGGCCTCTTCGTTGGCCTCGAGGGTGCCGTCATGGTCGAAGTCCCAGAACATGTGGATCGGGCGACCGGGGTTGGCGAGCACGTAGGCGTTGGAGCCCGTGGCGTCGAAGGTCGGGAAGCCGTTGGCCTTGCCCCAAGCGGTGAGGGCATGGTCGACGAGCATGTCGTCCATGGCGGTGCCGCTGATTTCACGCGTGGTGAAGCGCATGCCGAGCATGAGGTTCTTGTTCAGCGCGTGCTGGAAGCCGAGCACCCACTCGTCCTGATACATCGGGGCGATGTCCATGTCCACGATCTCGCGGCGGTCATGGACCGTGCCGTCGCCAAGGACATTGGTGGCCCCGAGCTTGGCGCCCTTCACCGGCGTGTTGTCGGAATTGACGGCGGTAAGGACGTAGTAGTCCTGCAGGAAGACTTCGCCACCGGCGAGGCGGACGTTGGTGTTGGAGGCGACCGGCAGATGGTAGCGGCCGAAGTTGGCGTAGACCTTGGTGGTCTTGTTACCCGTCAGGTCGTAGGAGGCACCGATGCGCGGGGCACCCTGGCCATCGATCTTGATGAAGGTGCTGCCTTGGGAATCAAGATTCTCGAAGGACTCGCTGCGGTAGCCGAGGCGGAGGTTGAGGCGATCGTTCATCAGGGTCCAGTTGTCCTCGATATACCAAGCATCGGACTTGACCGTGAAGGAACCACCGTTCTCGAGCACGCGCTCACGAACGTAACCGACATTCGGTGTTCCCGGCGGCACAGTGGCACCGTTGACCACGCCACTTGCGGGCATGGCATAATAGCGCCAGTACATCCCGCCCGAGTACGTGGTCAAATCCTCGGAGAGATTGTCCTCGCGGTCGAAACCGCCGCGGAGGCGATGGGTGCCGGCGAGGCTGAACGAGAATTCGCCGTCGAGACGCATGGCCTCGCGAAAGTCCCGCGCGGCGGAGATCGTGCCGTTGGGATTGCCCTGGATGTGGAGCAGGGGCCCCGTGCGACCGTCAATGATCCAAGGCTTGAGATCTTCGGAGCCCTGGTCGGTGAGGTTCTGCTCGCTCTTGCCGTAGAGGGCGGAGATGGTCAGCTTGTCGAAGAAGGTGCCGGTGTAGCGGCCGATCTTGGTCAGGCCACCGCGATCGGTGTACTGCAGTGAAGGCGTGCTGCCCGGGACGATTGCCTTGGTGGCCATGTCATAGGGGTGCTGGGTGCCGATCAGGCGGGACTCATCCTTGAAGGCGGTGAACTCGAGGCGATGGCCCTCGAAGGGAACGATATCGAGCTTGGCGCCCCAGAAGGGGTCATCGGACTCCTGCACGAGGTGCTGGGTACCGGAGCTGGTGACGTCTTCCTGCGAGATGTCACGGGTCTGGTAGAGGCCGTAGAAGAAGATCTTGTTCTTCCAGATCGGGCCGCTGACGAAGACATTGGCGGTCAGCTGCTCGCGTTGATCCCCACCGTTGTAGGTAAGGAGAGTGCTGTTGCCATTCGCGTCCTTGTAGTAGGAGTCGGGGGCGGTCTCGTAGCCACCACTCATCTGGAAGTAGACATTGGCGCCAGCGTGGAACTCGTTCGAGCCACTCTTGGTAGAGGCACTGACCACGCCACCGGTCGAACGACCGAATTCGGCGGAATAGGCACCGGTCTTGACCTCAAACTGGCTGTAGAACTCAAACGGAACGGTCGCGGGATCGAGACCATTACGGAAGTTGCTGATGTTGAAACCGTTTACGAAGTAAGCGTTTTCAGCGACAGACGCGCCACCGAAGGAAGCGAGATTGCCGAAGGCCGTGTCACCCAGGGTGGTGCCGGGGGCCAGAAGGGCAACGGCGGTGGGGTTGCGGGCAATGGGGAGCAGGTCGATCTGCTTCTCATTGAACACGGAGACCGACTCCGTGCTGCTGAAGTCAACCGGGTTGACCGAGAGGCCGCCGACCACGAACTTCTCGAGTTCGAGGACGCCGCCACCAACGAGGGTGCTGGAGCCGATGGCGACATCGACTTCCTTGGTCTGGCTGGCGGTGCCGTCGTTATAGGTCACCTTGTAGGAGCCGGGGGGCAGGGAGCCGATGCGGTAGGAGCCGTCGGCCGAGGCGGTAGTCTCGCGTTTGAAACCCGTATCAACGTTTTCGGCGGTGACGGGAGTGCCGCCAGAGACCTTACCGTAAAGAGCGCCTGAGGTTTGCTGGGCATAAACCGTCGTGCTGCTCACCAAGAAGGTAAGGGTCAGCGCGATCGCCATTGTAAAAACACCCGCCGATTGGCGGATGCGCGTGAGTGCATGAAGCACCCCGTTATTGCTAACGGAACGAGCGTTCATAGTTAGTAGTAGTGTGTTGTGTTAGGACAGAATGCCTCCTTGCGGTGGCCATCCTGTGTGGTGTTCGGGTAAGATGAATCACGCTCGTGTCATACATTCAACCTGAAATTTTAGCGTTTCGTCGCAAAACCCCTCCGCCCTGTCGTGCGGCATCATTTGTAAATATCGCTGATTTCAAGCGAAACACCGCTGCGAAGCGCTCGACCGGCCATCAGCGCGGTCAACGCGGAGCGAAATCCAGCAACAAAACATGTCGGTGATTCTGGTCTGTCAGATTCGGCATTCCGCGTTTTGGGGCCCGGGATCCCAGGGGTATATTGATTCCGGGGATACTGGCGCGCCCTCGCGGATAGAGCAGCTCGACCCCATTGGTCAGGGCGACATGACTGAGGGCCACCTGACCGATACCTGCCACGCGAAGCCGTAGTTTTTGGGTCGGCGATGCGACCGGCGCGGTCAGTTCGCGCTTTAATTTGGTCGCGGGACGGGCGGCTTGGGCCCGGAATTCAATCGTGTACCGGCTGGCAATTTCACGCCAGACGCCGTCCGGTTCCTCTTGTTCGACAATAACTTTCTGCACGGCCGGGGCGAAATTATGCACCATGACCTGCAACTGCCAGGCGCCACAGACGGGGGTGGCCTCCGTTGCGATGACGGGGTTCCGCATCGCCCGTTTCAACCAAGTCTGCCAGTCGGTCAGTCGCCGGGCATCCGCTTCCAGCATGACTTCGTTCTGGCCGCGCGCCAGCCGGTCACGGGTTCGGGCCCACATCGCCATCGCTGACTTCCTTCCCCGTTTCAAGGACTGGGCAAACTGCCGGACGTCGGCGGACATTTGCCGGAGATGATTCCGGGCGGCGACCGTCTCCGCCCGGACCAGCAGCTTTCTCAACTTGAAGACATCCCGGGCGGCTTGGCGCACGAACAGGTCGCGCTGGGCGAGGTAGACACGAAAGGCCAGGCTCGAGGCAAAGGCCGCGGGCCAGTCATAAGAACCGGCCAGCAGGCGCTCAAAGAATCTCAATTCCGCCTGAAAGGGTTTCAACGATTCGTTGCCCGCGAATACATCCCACCGGTCATTGATCTGCCAGCGGGCATAGCCGGTGAAGGCGTGGGCATCCGCGGCCAGCAGCGCCCGGGCCTGTACGCGGGCCGGCTTGGATTTGAACACGCGCTCCAACCCGCGGGCCAGCATGGCGGTGGCGTCGTCCAGGGCGGGTTCCAGCCAGAGATTTGCCGCAGCGGCATCGACCACTGTGGTGGTCTCAAGGGCAAGCCGGTAGGCTTCCCAGGAGGTGACCAGAAAGCCCGTGGCCCCGACCGCCTGGCAGCGCTGCCACCAGGAGCGGAGGTTGGCCAGCCGGTCGCCGAAGACCGGTAGGGGCTCATAGCGGAACGCACCGTTCATCGGGCAGCCATAGTAATCGACACCCTGCTTTTTTAACGCCGGTTGCAGGTCGCGCTCGGCGAAATTATAGAACTCCACCCGCGGTTTCCGGCCAAAAGGGTAGTAATACCAGTCGTAGGCCGTGATGCCGCGCGGCAGCAGCGGGATGGCCTCGGGCACGAAATAGAGCATGTCGGCCCACAGGCCCAGCTGCAGGCCGATCTCGCCGGTGAGCTTGTGCAGCCGGTTGACGTGCCCGGCAAAATGGCCGGCCAGCCCGACGTGCGCGACCTCTGCGCGGCAGCGCGGGCACTTCCCGAGGTGAAAGGACTCGTCGAGGCCGACGTGCACCTTGCCGGCCGTGCAATACGGCGCCAGGTCGCGCAGCAGCTTGCCGGCGACCTCGGGCAGGCGCGGGTGCAGCGGGCAGATCTGGCCGCCGACGAGCGGGTCACCGCGTTCGTCACGCAGCTCGTTAAGGTCGCGCAGGTCGGGGTGCTTGATCAGGTATTGGGTGTGGCCGAGCAGGTTGACGATCGGCACCACGCGAATGCCGTTCTGCGCCGCGCAGAGCACCAGCTCACCCAGCTCCTCGTACGCGTAGGCGTCGCTGCGTCCGATGCCGGGCAGGCTGGGGTAGTGCACGGCATCCTCGAGGTGGAGATACAGCTCCTGGTAGCCCCACGCGGCGTAGCGGGGCAGCTGGGCCTTGAGGAAATCCAGCCGCTCGACCTGCCGGGCGAGGTCCCATTGGAAGGCGCGGATCATAGGCGAGTCTCGCGCGGCGCGGCGGCGCTCAGCCGCGCTTCTGTTTGATGAGCTGCTCGAGCTTGACGATGTCGGCGGCGAAAACGCGGATGCCCTCGGAGGTTTTTTCCGTGGCCATGGCGTCCTCGTTGAAAGCGAAACGGAAACCCTTCTCATCGAAGCTGACCTTCGGGAGGTCGGCGGCCTTGGCCCTGACCGGGTCGAGCTTGCGCGCGAGGGGTTCGCTGCTGGCCTTGAGTTCGCCGAGCAGCTGCGGGCTGATCGTGAGCAGGTCGCAGCCGGCAAGCTCGGTGATCTCGCCCTTGTTGCGGAAGGAGGCGCCCATGACCTCAGTCGTGTAGCCGAACTTCTTGTAGTAGGTGTAGATCTCGGTGACCGACTTCACGCCCGGATCCTCGGCGGGGGCATAGTCCTTGCCCGTACTCTTCTTATACCAGTCGAGGATGCGTCCGACGAAGGGCGAGATGAGCTGGACCTTGGCCTCGGCGCAGGCGACGGCCTGGGCGAACGAGAAGAGCAGGGTCAGGTTGCAGTTGATCTTCTCCTTCTGGAGCAGTTCGGCGGCCTTGATGCCCTCCCAAGTCGAGGCGAGCTTGATGAGGATGCGTTCGCGCGGGATGCCGGCTTTTTCGTAAAGGCCGATGATCTCGCGGGCCTTGGCGATCGAGCCGTCGCGATCGAAGGACAGGCGCGCATCGACCTCGGTCGAGACCCGGCCGGGGACGATCTGGAGGATTTCGCGGCCGAACAGCACGAGCAGCCGGTCGATGATTTGTTCGGTGCCGGCGGAAGCACCGGCCTCCTTGACCGCCTGGTCGAGCAGGTGGGCGTAGGCGGGGAGGGCGGCGGCCTTGAGGATCAGGCTGGGATTGGTCGTCGCGTCCTGCGGCGCGTATTCCTTCATGCTGGCGAAGTCGCCGGTGTCGGCCACGACCTTGGTGAATTGCTTGAGTTGATCGAGTTGCGTGGTGCTCATGGGGAGGGGGCGGATTGAGGGATAGGAACGGGCGGGTGGGCCCGCAAATAGCTTTTCATCCATTCGATGCCGCCGGCCTCATCGGCGAAGGCGCCGTCGAGCTGGGATTCAAAGGCGGCGTCGAGGGCGGGCTTGAACTGGGGACCGGGCGAACGGCCGAGGGCGATGAGGTGCCGGCCGAGGATGATGGGCCTGGGGGCCGCGTGCTCCAGCGCGAGCCGCTGGGCGGAGGCGCGCAGGTGGCCGAGGCGTTTCTCCGTTTCGGCGGACACCAGCGGCGGCCGGCCGAGGTGGTCGGCACGCATGACGGCGATCAGGTCGTCGAGGGTGGCGGGGGCGATCTTGCGCGCGAGCCGCCGCACCGTGGTGTCGCGGTATTCGGCCGGCCCGTCATGGTGGAGCAGGTGGTTCACGACCAGCGGGCGCACATGTTCGATCAGTTCGAGCGGCGCGCCGATGCGTTGGAGGAAAGTCTCGGCCAGCGGCCCGCCAGCGGCCTCGTGCTCGGGACTGGTCCAGCGGAGCTTGCCACGCCGCTCGGCCTGCTTGGTCGTCCCGGCCTTGCCGAAATCATGGGCGAGCACCGCCAGTGAAAGCAGGCGGCGGGCGGCGGGCGAACCCTCGCGCCAGGAATCGAGCCCGACCAGGGCGTCGAGGCAGCAGCCGGTGTGCACGAACACATCGCCCTCGGGATGCCATTCGGGTTCCTGCGGCAGACCGTCGAGGGCGGCGATCTCCGGGAAATGCCTCAGCCAGCCGGTCTGTTTCAGCACGACGAGGCCGAGGGAGGGCTTCGCGGCCTTCGTGGCCCATTTGTCCCATTCCCCCCAGACGCGTTCGACCGGCAATTCGGCATAGGTGTCGCTGATCGAGCGGCACAGGGTGGCGGTTTCGGGCGCGACGGTGAATTCAAACCGCGCGGCAAATTGCACGGCCCGCAGCACGCGCAACGGATCCTCGGTGAAGGCCGGGCCGGTGTGCCGCAGGATTTTCTTCTTCAGGTCGGCGGCGCCGTGGTGGAAATCCAGGATCCGGTTCTCCAGCGGGTCGTAGGCAATGGCATTGACCGTGAAATCGCGGCGCGCCGCCGCCTCGGCCTCGGTCAGGGCTGGCTCGGGCGCGACGGCAAAGCCGCGATGACCGGCGCCGGTCTTGGATTCGCGGCGCGGCAGGCTGAAGTCGTACTCCGCGCCGGCGATGTGCACCTTGAGCACGCCGAAGCTGCGGCCCACCACATCGGTCGGGCCGAACGGCGCCAAGGCCCGGCCCATCGCCTCATAGTCCATCGCGTAGACCTCGATGTCGAAGTCCTTCGGCTCGAGCCCGAGCAGCCAGTCGCGCACGCAGCCACCGACCAGCCGCGGCCGGCCGCCGGCGGAACACAGGGCGGAAAGGGCGGCGAGCAGGGGCGGGGGGATTTTCATGCGGCGGGTTGGCGGAAGGCGGCCCACGTGAGCATCAACCAGCCGGCCAGCAGGGCCAGGCCCCCGAGCGGGGTGACCGGCCAGAGGAACTTGATCGGGCCCCCGAGGGCCAGGCAGTAAAGCGAACCGGAAAACAACCCGACCCCGACGATCCAGCAGGCGCCGATCCGTTTGACGGCCGGATGAGTCCAATTGGCCAGCGCGAGCAGGGCGACCGCGTGGACCAGCTGGTAAAACACCGCCGTCTTCCAGTTTTCCAGCTGGCCGGCTGGTTCCAGAATGGTTTTGAGGCCGTGGGCCCCGAAGGCGCCCAGCGCCACCCCGCCAAATCCGAGCAGCCCGGCGGCAAGAAGGAGTGATCGGGGCGCAGATATCATAGAGAGGAGGGCGAAAGTGTGCGAACATCCCGGTCGAAAACAAACATGGTTTGCGTCCAGCAGGATATTGCGGGATAAAAACCGCGCATCGCCTTCATTCATTCTGCCGTAAGCCGCGGGTTTTTAGCGGTTAAACCGCCGGTTCGGGTCGAACTGAAAATGTGAAAGGTTGGGTGTTGACAGGGTAGGGCGAAATCCTTCCCTTGGGCCCCTTTCCGCATATGAAAACCTATCTGGCCAAGAATGAGACTAAGCAACCCCCCAAGTGGTATCTGATCGATGCCGAGGGCAAGGTGCTGGGCCGTCTCGCCGTTAAAGCCGCCAATATCCTGCGCGGCCGTCACAAACCCACTTACACGCCCCACGTCGACACCGGTGACTTCGTTGTCGTCATCAACGCCGGCAAGGTCGTCCTCACCGGCAAGAAGGAAGAGCATACCGAATACATGTCGTTCTCCGGCTTCGTCGGTGGCGAGAAGTACCGCAAGCTCACCGAGGTCCGCACCCGGAAGCCCGAGTTCATCATCACGCAGGCCGTCAAGGGCATGCTGCCGCGGAACCGGCTCGCCGCCAAGATGCTGACCAAGCTCCGGGTTTTCCCGGGCGCGACCCACGACCATGCGGCGCAGAACCCCGTAGTTTTAAAGTAATCCATGAGCGCTGAATCCACCGTCTTCCTCGGCACCGGCCGCCGCAAATCCTCCACGGCCCGCGTCCGCATCTTCGCCGGCTCCGGCAAAACCGCGGTCAACGACCGCAAGTTCGAGACCTATTTCACGCACGACAACTTCGTGCGCCGCGCCCTCGCCCCGCTCGTCACGGCGGACAGCAAGGACAAGTTCGACGTCGTTGTGAACGTTGCCGGCGGCGGCATCAGCGCCCAGTCCGGCGCCGTCGCGCACGGCATCGCCCGCGCCCTGCTGAAGTTCAATCCCGAGCTCCGCGTCACCCTCAAGAAGGCCGGCCACCTCACCCGTGACCCGCGCGAGAAAGAGCGCAAGAAGCCCGGCCAGCCCGGCGCCCGCAAGCGCTTCCAGTTCTCCAAGCGCTAAGCGCTGGCTGGAATTCCTCACCCAAGCGGAGCGCCTCGCGGCCTCCGCTTTTTTATTGGCACACGAAACTGCTCGATTCCCCGGGGGGAATTCATAACGCTACCACTTCACTTACATGAATGTCGGCATTGTCGGCGCGTCGGGTTACTCCGGCGAAGTTCTGGTCAAGCTCCTCCTCGGCCACCCGTCGGTCAAACTGACGGCGGTCACCTCGCGGCAGCACGCGGGCAAGCCCGTGGCGCAGGTCATTCCCGCCTTGCGCGGCACCGCGGCCGACCAGCTCAAGTTCAGCGATTCCGCCGCGGCCACCCTTGCGGCCCGCCAGGATGTCGACCTGTGGTTCCTGGCCCTGCCGCATGGCACCGCGGCGGAATTCGCCAAGGCGCTCGTTCCGGCCGGCCGGAAGGTGGTCGATCTCAGCGCCGACTTCCGGGTCGCCGACCTCGCGACCTACGAGAAATACTACGGCCACCACCACGCGCCCGAGTTGCTGCCGTCGGCACGGTTCATCCTGCCCGAGCTGACCGATCCCAAATGGAAGTCCGAGATCAAGCTCGCCGCCGCCCCGGGCTGCTACCCGACCAGCACCATCGTGCCGCTGGCCCCCTTGCTCAAAGCGGGCGTCGTCGCCCAGGAGCACATCGTCGTGAACTCGTTTTCCGGCGTCAGCGGCGCGGGCAAGAAGGCCGAGGAGCAATATCTCTACGTCGAGCGCGCCGAGAGCGCCAAGGCCTATGGCCTGACCAAGCACCGGCACCTCGCCGAGATCGAGGAACAGCTCTCCACCGCCGCCGGGGCGAAATTGGTCGTGCAGTTCAATCCCCACCTCGCCCCGATGCGGCGCGGCATTATCACCACGACCACCGTGCCTGCCGCCAAGGGCGCGACCATCGATTCGCTCTACGCTGCGTGGCGGTCCGCCTACGCCGGCAAGCCCTTCGTCTCGATTCTCGCGGCCGGCGAGACTCCCGATTCCGCCCACGTGACCGGCAGCAACCGGCTCGACCTGTCCGCCGTGCACGACGCCCGCACCGGCAACTTCATCATCACCTCGGCCCTCGACAACCTCGTCAAGGGCGCGAGCGGCCAGGCCGTGCAGATCATGAACCTGTGGCTCGGGCTGCCCGAGACGGCGGGTCTGCTTTGAATCTTCCATGAGCCAACTGACCGTTACCCCCGATAGCGCCGGCATCACCGATGTCCCCGGCTTTGACGCGGCCGGGGTGGCCTGCGACATCCGCGAGAAGAACGACCTGAAGCGCCTCGACCTCGCGCTGCTCTTTTCCCTCCGGCCCTGCACCGCGGCGGGCACGTTCACAACCAACCAGGTCAAGGCCGCCCCCGTCCTGCTCTGCCAGAAACACCTCGCGCACGGCGGCCCCTTCCACGGCATCGTGGCCAACTCCGGCAACGCCAACGCCTGCACCGGCCCCGACGGCCTGCGCGACGCCCACCTCACCGCCCAGCGCATCGCCGCCTCGCTCAACCTCAAGCCCACGTCGTTCTTCGTCTGCTCCACCGGTCGCATCGGCCAGCCGCTGCCGATGATGAAGCTGCTGAAAGGCCTCGAGCGCACCGTGACCGACAAGGGCCGCACCTCCGACCACGGCACCAAGGCGGCCAACGCGATCCTCACGTCCGACACCAAACCCAAGACCGTCACGGTCAGCTTCACCTACGACGGCAAGAAACACTTCGTCTCCGGCATCGCCAAGGGCGCGGGCATGATCCAGCCCAACATGGCGACGATGCTGGCGTTCCTCGCGACCGATTTCTCCGTTCCGCGCAGCTTCCTGCAGAAGACGCTCTCCGAGGCCGTGTCCGGGACCTTCAACTGCATCACCGTCGACGGGGACATGAGCACCAACGACACCGTGCTGATGCTGGCCAACGGCCACTCCGGCGTGAGCGTCGGCGACAAGAGCCCGCGTGAGCTGCGCGTGCTGTTCGCCGAAGCGGTCTGGAAGGCCTGCGAGGCGCTGGCGGAGAAGATTGTCTCCGACGGGGAGAAGATCACCAAGGTCGTCGAGCTGAAGGTCCTTGGGGCCGCGTCCTCCGAGGATGCCGAGAAGGTCGCCCGCGCCATCGGCAATTCCCTGCTCGTGAAATCCTCCTGGTATGGCGAGGACCCGAACTGGGGCCGCCTGGCTGACGCCGCCGGTTACGCCAAGGCCAAGCTGGTCGAGGCCAAGCTCGACATTTTCTACAACGACACGCCCGCGATGACCGCCGGCAAGCCCCATCCCGAACTCAAGCCGAAGTGGAAGGAGATCGTGAAGGCCAAGCGTTTCACCATCACGCTCAACCTGCACCTGGGGAAGGCGTCGTTCCGCCTGCTCGCGAGCGACCTGACCGAGGGCTACGTCAACTACAACAAAAGCGAGTAGCCGGGGCGGGCGGCCGTCGCCGGTTCGTCACTCAATAATCGCTTGCACTGCCGCCTGATTCGGCTGCAAATCTCATTTCTATTTTCCCATGACCGGCGGCGTAGGTTCGCGGCCAGCTCAGCAAGAAAAACCAACGCTACGTAATCATGCTCCCATTCAAAAATAAGATCCTGTTCGTCGGCTACGGCGCCGTTGCCGAGTGCACGCTCCCGATTCTCTTCAAGCACATCAAGGTGCCTGCGAAAAATGTCACCGTGATGGATTTCGCGGACAAGAAGGCGAAGCTCGCCAAATGGATCAAGAAGGGCGTGCACTATCTCAACGACCGCGTCACCGAGAAGAACATGAAGACGCTGCTCGCGAAGCACGTCGGTCCCGGTGATATCCTCATCGACCTCGCTTGGAACATCGACGCGTGCGAGATCCTCCAGTGGTGCCACGATCGCGGCGTACGCTACATCAACACCTCGACCGAGCTGTGGGATCCGTATTCGCATGGCGCCGGCGCGCACCCGACGACCAAGACGCTTTACTATCGCCACATGAACCTGCGGCGGATGCTGGCCAAGTGGAAGACCAAGGGCCCGACCGCCGTCATCGAGCACGGCGCCAACCCCGGCCTCATCTCGCACTTCGTCAAGCAGGGCCTGATCGACATCGGCAACAAGCTCATCAAGGACAAGAAGGCCACCGGTAAGCGTGCCGGGAAGATCGCCGGCCTCATCGCCGGCCGCCAGTTCAACCTCCTGGCCCAGGAGCTGGGCGTGAAGGTCATCCACTGTTCCGAGCGCGACACCCAGATCACCGACCAGCCGAAGCAAGTCGACGAATTCGTGAACACCTGGTCGATCGAGGGCTTCCGCGAGGAAGGCACCACGACCGCCGAGATGGGTTGGGGCACGCACGAAAAGACGCTCCCGAAGAATGCCTTCCAGCACAAGGAAGGGCCGAAGAACCAGATCTGCCTCGCGCAGATGGGCATGAACACCTGGGTCCGTACCTTCGTGCCGAACTGGAACGTCCTTGGCATGGTCGTCCGTCACGGCGAGGCCTTCACCATTTCCGACAAGCTCACCGTCTGGAAGAATGGCAAGGCCGTCTACCGCCCGACGATGCACTACGCGTACTGCCCGTGCGACGAGGCCATCGCCTCGCTGAACGAGATGCGCGGCTACAACTACCACTTGAACGAGAACCAGCGCATCATGAACGACGAAATCACCGATGGTGCCGACGTTCTGGGCGCGCTGATCATGGGTCACGAGTACAACTCGTGGTGGGTCGGCTCCGATCTCAGCATCCAGGAGTCTCGCCGCCTGGTCCCGCACCAGAACGCCACGACCATGCAGGTCGCGATTTCCGTCGTCGCCGCGTCCATGTGGATGATCGAGAATCCCGAGGAAGGCGTCGTTGTTCCCGATGAGCTGCCGCACGACTACATCCTCAGGATCTCCAAGCCGTACCTCGGCAAGTTCATCTCCAAGGCCTACGACTGGACCCCGCTGAAGAACCGCGACACCACGTTCGAAAAGTACAACAAGCAGGATCTCGACCGGAAGGATCCGTGGCAGTTCAAGAACTTCCTGGTGACCGACGCTGGCTGACGCCCGCAATGATCTCGAAAGCCCGGCTCCAGCAGCTCGCGAAGAAACACGGCACGCCGCTGTTCGTCATCGACCATGACGCCCTGCGGCAGGCTTACCGCCAGTTTCGCAAGCACCTGCCGCGCATCCAGGTCTATTACGCGGTCAAGGCCAACCCGGACCCGCTGATCGTCCGCACCCTCTTCCAGGAGGGTGCCAGCTTCGACGTCGCCTCGATGCCGGAGTTCAAGATCGTGTACGACAACATCAAGAAAATGCCGGCGAAGCAGCGCCAGCAGTGGATCTGGGACAAGATCATCTACGCGAACCCGACGAAGCCGACGGACACGCTCGAGCAGCTCAACAAATACAAGCCGCTCGTCACGTTCGACAACCTCGAGGAAATTCACAAAATCAAGAAACACGCGCCGGACGCCGGCCTGTGCCTCCGCCTCAAGGTGCCGAACACCGGTGCGATGGTGGAACTCTCGTCCAAGTTCGGCGCGCTGCCGGGCGAGGCCGTCGACCTCATCCTCGCCGCCGACAAGGTTGGCCTGACCGTCGAGGGCATCAGCTTCCACGTCGGCAGCCAGACGACGAACTTCGAGAACTACGTCCAGGCGCTGAACCTCACCGCCAACATCTTCCAGGAAGCCCGCGATCGCGGCTACACGAAGATGAACCTGCTCGACATCGGCGGCGGCTTCCCGGCCCCGTACGACTCGTCGGTGCGCCCGTTCGCCGAGCTGGCCAAGGTGATCAACACCGAGCTCGACCGCCTTTTCCCGAAGGACATCCAGGTGCTCGCCGAGCCCGGCCGCTTCCTCGCCGCTGTCACCGGCACGAGCGTTTCGTCTGTCATCGGCAAGGTCGTCCGCGAGGGCAAGGCCAGCTACTACATCAACGACGGTGTCTATCACACCTACTCGGGCGTGATCTTCGATCACTGCAAGTATCCGGTCATGGCCTTCAAGAAGGGCCCGACGAGCCTCAGCTCCGTCTTCGGCCCGACCTGCGACGCCCTTGATGTCGTCTCGATGGCCGAGAACCTGCCCGACCTGAAGCGCGGTGATCTTGTCTACAGCGTCAACATCGGCGCCTACAGCCACGCCTCGGCCACTTACTTCAACGGTTTTCCCCCGGCGAAGGTCGTGCACGAAAACCTGTGAGCGCCATCGACCTGACCGAACTGATTGGCAAGGCGCGCGTCCTCCACGAGGCGCTGCCCTATATCCAGGATTTCCGCGGCTCCATCTTCGTCGTGAAATACGGCGGCAGCTTCATGGATGACCCCGATCCTACGATGCGCCAGCGCGTCGCCACCGACATTGCCTTCCTCGCGGCGGTCGGGATCAACGTCGTCGTTGTGCACGGCGGCGGCAAGGCCATCAACCGGGCGATGGAAGGTTCCGGCCTGAAGGCGAATTTTATCAACGGCCTGCGTGTGACCGACGAGGCGACCATCGCCATCGTCAAGAAGACGCTCGACGAAGTGGTAAACAAGGACGTGTGCGAAACGCTCAGCGCGGTCCGCGCCAACCCGAAGGGGCTCCCCGGCGACAGCGTGATCGTCTGCCAGAAACTCACGGTTGATGACGACGGCAAGACGGTCGATCTCGGCTACGTCGGCGATGTGACCGAGGTGAAGGTGAAGCTCATCAAGAAGGAGATCGCCGACGGCTTCATGCCGGTGATCTCGCCCGTGGCCGAGGGGCTCGACGGCAAACCCTACAACGTGAACGCCGATCTCGTGGCCGGCCGGGTGGCCAGCGCGCTGCGCGCCCGCCGCCTCGTTTACATGAGCGACGTCCCGGGGTTGATGGCTGATTTCAAGAATCCGGATTCGTTGATTTCCTCCCTCAAGGTCAGCGAGGTCGACGGGCTCAAGAAAAAGGGCATCATCGACAAGGGCATGCGCCCGAAGGTGCAGAGCGCCGTGCGCGCCCTCGCGGAAGGCGTGCAGCGGGTGCATTTCATCGACGGCCGGATGCCGCACAGCCTCCTGTTGGAAATCTTCACCGACAAAGGTGTGGGGACGGAAATTGTGCACGGCTGAGCCTATTTACGATTAACGATTTACGAATTACGATTGAAGGCGCCCTGTGTGCACATGAACCTCGTTTTTCGGCTGCACCAAATCGTAAGTCGTAAATCATAAATCGTAAATATGAGTCTCCCCTCCATCGTCCGCACGAACACCGCCGAGCTTTACGACGCCTACGTCATGAAGAACTACGCGCGCGCGCCGTTGACGCTGGTGCGCGGGCAGGGTTTGTCGGTGTGGGATGACACCGGGAAGGAATATCTCGATTTCACCTCCGGCGTGGCCGTGGCCGCGCTCGGGCATTGCCATCCGGCCTGGGTCGAGGCGATCCGGCGGCAAGCGGGCGAGCTCATCCATGTCAGCAATCTTTTCCGGCATCCCAACCAGGGCGAACTCGCGCGGCGCATCGTGCAGCACGCGGGCCCGGGCCGGGTGTTTTTCTGCAACAGCGGCACCGAGGCCAACGAGGGCCTGATCAAGCTCGCACGGCTGCACGGCGTCCGCAAGGCGGGCGAGGAAGGCAAGTGCTACAAGATCATTTGCGCGAAGCAGGCGTTCCATGGCCGGACCTTCGGCGGCATGAGCGCCACGCCGCAGGAGAAGATCCAGAAGGGGTTCCGGCCACTGGTGCCGGGTTTCTCCTTTGGCGAGATCAACAACCTGCAGAGCTTCGTCGACCTCGTGGACGCGGACACGGCGGCAATCTTTGTCGAGACCGTGCAGGGGGAGGGCGGCGTCAATCCCTGCACCGACGAGTTTTTGTGGGGCCTACGGAAGCTGTGCGACCAGCACAACCTGCTGCTCATGCTCGACGAGGTGCAGTGCGGCGTCGGCCGCACCGGCACGTTCTACGCCTTCCAGGCTTCCGGCATCAGGGCCGATGCGGTGGGCATGGCCAAGGGCATTGCCGGCGGCTACCCGATGGGAGCGATCTGGGCCGCCGAGAAGCACGCCGAGCTGTTCACGCCTGGCACGCATGGCTCGACCTTTGGCGGCACGCCGCTCGCCTGCGCGGCGGCGCTGGCCGTGCTTGATGTCATGGAGCGGGAGAACCTGTTGGAGAAAGTGAGGACCAACGGCGCGGCGTGGAAGGCCGAGCTCGGGAAACTGATCACGGATTTTCCCCAGAAGGTGAAGACCATCACGGGTCGCGGCTACATGATCGGCCTGGTCCTGCAGAGCGACCCGGCGCCCTGCGTCGCCGCGTTGCGCGAGGCCGGGTTGCTGGCGCCGACGGCCGGCGGCAACACCGTCCGGCTCCTGCCCCCGCTCATCGCGACCAAGGCGGACCTCGATCGCGCCACCGCCATCATCCGGGCCGTGCTGGCCCGTCCAAACGGAGGACCGGCCGCATGAGGCATTTTCTCAAGGAGACCGATTTTTCGCGCAGGGAGGCAGCGGAGATTTTTGCCCTGGCCCGGGATTTGAAACGCAAGCGGGGCAAGCGCCTGAAGCTGCTCGCCGGCCAGACCTGGGCGATGATCTTTGCCAAGTCGAGCACGCGCACGCGCGTGTCGTTCGAGGTGGCCATTCACGAGCTCGGCGGCAATCCACTGTTTCTCAACACCAACGACATCCAGATTGGCCGGGGCGAGACCCTTTCCGACACGGCGAAAGTGCTGTCGCGCTTCGTGCATGGACTCATCGTGCGCACCTACGCGCAATCCGACCTGGAGGAGCTGGCCGAGCACGGCGGCTTGCCCGTGATCAACGCCCTGACGGACTACCTGCACCCGTGCCAGATTTATGCCGATGCCTTCACGGCGGCTGAGCGCTGGGCCGGACCAAAGGGCGACCTGCTGGCGTCACTTAAGGGCCGCAAGGTTGCGTTTCTGGGAGATACACGGTTCAACATGGCCAATTCCTGGATTCTCGGGGCCAATCTGTTCGGTATGAAGATTTCGCTCGCCGGTCCGAAAGGCTACGAGCCGGGCGCGACCATCCGGGGCGAAGCGATGAAGACCGGCGCGGAATTCGATTTCACCACCGATCCTTACGAAGCGGTGGAGGGAGCTGATATCGTCTACACCGATGTGTGGACCAGCATGGGGCAGGAGAAGGAAGTCGCCGAGCGGAAGCGCCGGCTGATGCCCTATCAGGTAAACCGGAAGCTTTTCGCCGCAGCGAAAAAAGACGCCCTGTTCATGCATTGTCTGCCGGCGCATGCCGGGGAGGAAGTGACCCAGGAAGTGCTGGATAATCCCCGGAGCATCATCTTCGACGAGGCCGAGAACCGGCTGCACGTCCAGAAGGCGATCCTGGCCACGCTCGTCCAGGCCCCGAATCGGTAGCCACCTACTGCTCGACGATATAGGACACCCGGCTGCTCGAGAGTTTTTGGAAAAATCCCGTGCTGAGGTTGCCGTCATCCAGCTTGGTATCAATCTGGAGCAGTTGTTCGTCCGACACCGTGAAATTGGAAACGGAGACTCCCGCCATGAACTCCGGCCGGTTGAAATCCCAATTCCAGCGGCCGCCCAGCGTGTTGGGGTTGGCGGTCCAGGCATCGACCTTGAAATCGCCCGCCATGCCGGCAGGCACGACCCCCGCACCGGCGTTGGCCGGCCACGAACCATTCTGGGTGTTATAAACTTCAAACGCCTGCACAAAGATCCGGAAATCATTTATCGCCCGTGCATTTTGGGAAGCGCGCTGGCTGCGCTGAAAGGCCGGGATCGCCAAGGCGGCCAGCAGGCCGATGATAACCACCACAACCATGATCTCCACCAGCGTGAATCCGCGTGGTGTTTCATGGCTGACCCGATGGGGGGCAGTGCTCATGGCAGTGTCGCGAGCATCGTCTGCATGGTCCCAAAAGCAACACCGCTGCGTCCCGCCCGAGTGTAATACGTCATTTTTACTTTGCGCACGGGAGGGCGCCGCCAACACTCCTAAACCATCATGAAGATCGTACTCGCCTACTCGGGTGGCCTCGACACCTCGGTCATCGTCAAATGGCTCAAGGAAACCTACGACGCGGAAATCGTCACCTTTGCCGCGGACATCGGGCAGGAGGAAGAGCTTAAAGGCCTGTCTGCCAAGGCGAAGAAGACGGGGGCGACCAAGCACTACACCCTCGATCTGGTCGAGGAATTCGCCCGGGATTTCATCTACCCGATGATCCGGGCCAATGCCATCTACGAGGGCCAGTATTACCTCGGCACCTCCATCGCCCGCCCCCTCATTGCCCAGGCCCAGGTCGAGATCGCGAAACGCGAAAAGGCGGACACCGTGGCGCACGGGGCCACCGGCAAGGGCAACGACCAGTGCCGTTTCGAGCTCACCTACATGGCGCTCAATCCGCGCCTCACGATCCTCGCGCCGTGGAAGATCGAGAAATTCCGCGACGAGTTCCCCGGCCGGGCCGAGATGATCGAGTATTGCCGCGAGCACCGGATCCCCGTCGAGGCCTCCCTCAAGAAGCCGTATTCGATGGATCGCAATCTCCTGCACATCTCCTACGAGGCCGGCATCCTCGAGGACCCGTGGTTTGATCCGACCACCCAGGCCAACAAGGGCATGTTCAAGCTCTCGGTCTCGCCCGAGGATGCACCGAACAAGGCGGAGTACGTCGAGCTCGATTTCGTGCAGGGCAACTGCGTCGCCGTGAACGGCAAAAAGCTTTCCCCTGCCGGCGTCCTCAAGGCGCTGAACAAGCTCGGCGGCAAGCACGGCATCGGCCGCGTTGACCTGGTCGAGAACCGCTTTGTCGGCATGAAATCCCGCGGCGTTTATGAGACACCCGGTGGCACGATCCTGATGCAGGCGCACCGCCAGGTCGAATCCCTCACCATGGACCGCGAGGTCATGCACCTGCGTGACTCGCTCATCCCGAAGTACGCCGAGCTCGTCTATTACGGCTTCTGGTTCGCTCCCGAGCGCGAAGCCCTGCAGGCGCTCGTCGACGAATCGCAGAAGCACGTCACGGGCACCGTCCGCCTGAAGCTCTACAAGGGCAACATCATCACCTGCGGCCGGAAGTCGAAATACTCGCTCTACGACATGAACATCGCGTCGATGGAGGGCGTGAAGTCGTGGTACAACCAGAGCGACTCGACGGGCTTCATCCGCCTGAACGGCCTGCGGTTGCGCGCGCGCTACTTCGCCCAGGGCGGCCCCAAGGCCTGATTTTTGCCGTTCGGCGCGAAAAACTGGCGTTTCGTCGCAATTAACCCGCCGGCTGTGGCCGGGCGGCCAAACATTGCCCGGTCTGCCCGTTCGGGCAGCATCAACCGCAACCTGATGACTCCGACGTCCTCCCGCATGCACTGGTGGATTACCTTGGCCATGTCCGGCCTGGGCGGGTTGATGCTGGCGGTTTTCCTCGGGCCGAAGCGCGGGCTGCCGGTGAGCCCCCGGGCACCTGGTGATGAAAAGGTCCTGCGGATCGCCTACACGCAGCAATTGCTGCCCGATCCCCACCGGCGGTCGTTTCCCTCCTCGGCGCAGAACCAGTTCATCCTCGCGCTGTGGGAGCCGCTGATCGAATGCGATCCCGTGACCGGCCAGCCGCGGCCGGCGGCCGCCGAAAGCTGGGAGTGGTCCGGCGATCGCCGGACGCTCACGATGAAGCTCCGGGCCGATGGACGCTGGAGCAATGGTGATCCGGTCACGGCGCAGGATTTTGTCCGCGGCTGGAGGCGCCTCGTGCATCAGGGGATTGATCGCGCTTCAGTGTTGTTTCCGGTCAGGAACGCCGAAGCCGTCCACCGCGGAAAAATGCCGGGGGACGAGAACCTCGGTGTGAAGGCGGTAGACGACGGGACCCTGCGCATCACGCTGATGGGGGTGCGCTCGACATTTCTCGCGGAGCTGGCCGATCCGCTCCTCGTGCCGGTGCATGAATCAATGGACACGGTGCTCAAGGAGCAGGCGTTTTGGCTGCATCCCGAAAAACTGGTGGGCAACGGGGCCTTTCAGCTGGAACAGGCGCGCGCCGACGGCTACCGGTTGAACGCCAGTCCGCATTATCGCGACAAGGCGGAGGTCCAGCTCAGCGGGGTGCAGTTCGTTCGCGTGGGCAGCATGGGCATCGCGCAGTTGCTGGCGGCGGCCGGGCAGGTCGATGTGCTGTCCCCGATCCCCGGCAATGATCCCGCCCGGTTGCCCACCACCCGGTGTCTCACGGAGGAGAGCGAACTGGCCCTGGTGGTCAGCACGCTGGATCTCAATGTCACCCGGGGGCCGTTGCAGGACTTGCGGGTGAGGCGGGCGCTGTCCCTCGCCTTGGACCGGGCGGGTTCGATCCAGCCGGACGACCGGGAAAACATGGTGCCGGCCTTTGCGTGGGTGCCGGACATGCCCGGCCGCCCGGGCCTGACGTTGTTGCGGGAGGATGCCGCCGAGGCCCGCCGCCTGCTGGCGGAGGCGGGTTATCCGGACGGGCGCGGGTTTCCCGTGCTGGTGATGCCGGTGGTGCCCGCCTGGCGCGGCTACACTTATCTGCAGGCGTGGACCGAGCGCTGGTATCGTGAGCTCGGCATCCGCACCTACCTGGCCTATGAAAAGGATGACGAACGAAAGGCCCGCATGAAGTCCGGTGACTACGATGTTTTCTACAACGGCTTGCAGGCCACGGTGCCGGATGCCGGCGACTTGCTCGGCACGTTTGCCATGCCCGGAGTCTACAATGCCACGCGCTGGGAGAATCCCACGGTCACCAAGCTGCTGGCCGTGGCGGACAACAAGACGGGAGCCGAGCGGCTCGCCCTGCTCGAGCAGGCGGAACGCATGGTCATGGACGAGGTGCCGACCATTCCGACGATGTTCGAGCAGCGGCGCACCCTGCTCGCGGTCGAGGTGGGCGGATGGTATGCCGATCCGCTGGGCCGGCAGCTGCTCAAGCACCTTTCCATCCGGGCGATGCCGGGGGAAGATTTCACGGCGAGGAAATCCCTGTGAGCAGCGACAGGGCCTATCTGCGTGACTGGCGCTTCTGGGGCGCGCTCTGGCTGGCCGGCTCGGCGGTGATCATCGGTATTTTGCTGTGGGATGCCCGCTCGTGGCTGGCCGGCGCCCCGGAAGCGTCCTTCCGCGGCACCGCGCTGCGCCAGTGGCCCGTCAGCGTGCTGTGGTGGTTCCTTGCGCCGCTGATCCTGTGGTTGCAGGTCCAGCTGACGCTGCCGGAGCGGCGCTGGCCGCTGGCCCTGGCCCTGCACGGCCTGATGGCGGTGCTGATCACCGGCTTCTTCATCATCCTTGAGGCCACCCGGCTGATGCTCACGAACCACCTGCCGTGGTCGTTCCTTCCTGTGATCACCCAGGACCTGAAGGCCGTGGGCCGCTGGGATTACACGCCGCTCATGATCTACTGCATGACGATCTTCGCGCTCTACGCGGTGGGGTTCTACCGCCAATGGCGGGCAGGCCAGTCGCTTACCGGCGAACTGCGCGTGGCCAATGCCCGGCTCGAGACCCGGCTGGTGCGCGCCAGCCTCGACGCGCTGAAGATGCAGCTGCACCCGCACTTCCTGTTCAACACGCTCAACTCCATCACCAGCCTCATCCGCAACAACCGCACCCGCGAGGCCGAGGATGTGGTCGCCGGGCTGGGCGAGCTGCTGCGCCGGGCGCTGGACCACCGCCAGGAGGCGATGGACACGCTCGAGCGCGAACTGGATTTCCTGCGCCGCTACTTCGAGATCGAGCGGATCCGTTTTCAGGACCGGCTGCAGGTCGAGTACGACATCGCACCCGACTGCTTGCTGGCTTTGGTGCCCTGCCTGATGCTGCAGCCGCTGGCCGAGAATGCCATGAAGCACGGCATCTCGCGCGATTCCACGGCGCGGCTGCTGCGCCTCAGCGCCCGCCGGGAAAAATCCCACCTGGTGCTGACAGTCTACAACGACGGGCCGGCGCTGCCGCGGGACGAACTGGTCAGCGGCTCCGGCATCGGGGTGCAAAACACCCGGGCCCGCCTGCACATGCTTTACGAGAGCGAGGCAAAGTTCGAGTTGCGCGACCACCCGCCCCATGGCGTGATGGCGCGCATCACCCTGCCGTTCGCGCTCGGCCCCGCCCCATGACCGCGACCACCGCCATCATCCGCACCATGATCGTCGACGACGAGGTCCTCGCCCGACAGAACGTCGAGGCCCTGTTGCGACCCGACCCTGACATCCAGATCATCGCCCAGTGTGGCAACGGGCCGCAGGCCCTCGAGATGATCAAGCAGCAGCAACCCGACCTGCTGTTCCTCGACGTGCAGATGCCCGGCATCTCCGGCTTCGAGGTGCTGGCCAAGCTGCCGCCAGCCGCCCTGCCGCAGGTGGTCTTCGTTACCGCGCACGACCAGTTCGCACTGCAGGCCTTCGAGGTCCACGCGGTCGACTACGTGCTCAAGCCCTTCAACCGCGCCCGTTTCACCGACGCGCTCAGCCGGGCCAAATCCGCGGTGCGCAACCGCGACCAGCATGACCTCAGCAAGCGCCTGGATGATATCATGGGGGCCCTGCAGCGGCTCAAGGCCCGGGGCGCCACCGCCGAGGGAATCGCTGCGGCCCGGCCGCACGAGGATGACCGCCGGCTCTTCATCCGCTGCGACGGCGAGATCCACATGCTCTCGCCCGATGACATTCTCTGGATCGAATCCGACGGCGACTATGTGCGGCTGCACTCGACCGACAAGTCGCGCTTCGTGCGCATGTCACTGCAGAAGATGATGGAGAAACTCGATCCCAAGCACTTTGTGCGCATCCACCGCTCGACGATCGTGAACCTGCGCCACATGAAGAAGACCGGCCCGGCCCTTTACGGCGAATACAGTGTGGAGTTGACCAACGGCACGAAGCTGCGCGTGAGCCGCACCTTCGTGCATGAGCTCAAGGCGCACCTGTGAGTTCGGTCCGGGCATAAAAAGGCGCGCCTGTTGGGCAGGCGCGCCGGATCACTAGGGCCAAATCAGAGCTTCTTCTCGAGGCCGACGTAAACAAAGCGGCCGGTCGCGTTGTAGATGAAACCCGGATAACCGTTGGAGTTGTTGGCGAAGCTGGAGGCGAACGGCGGCGCCTTGTCGAACAGGTTGTTGCAGCCGAGGGTCAGCTTCGTGTCCGAGAACCAGCGGGCCTTCTCCCCGGCCTTGGCCGGAAAGAGCTGATAGGCCACCTGCAGGTCGAACACCGTGGTGGGCTCCACGCGGAAGGGATTGCCGTCGGCGTCGAAGTCCTGGAAACCGTGCGTATAGACGGCCTGCAGGCGGGAACTCAGGCCCTGGTGGTTCCACGACAGGTAGCCGATGGACTTCCATTTCAGGTAGGCGTCGTCCGCCGCCGAGCCGGGCACCTCGGTGTCAATCAGGTCGACCAGCGGCTGGCTGGCATCGGCGGATGTCTCGTAGGAATCCATGTAGGTGGCGGCGAACCCGGCTTCAAACCGGCCGAGGTTGGTGGTCTTCCACAGGTAGCTGGCGGAGAAATCCACGCCCTTGACCTTGGTCACGCCGAGATTCCGGAACACCGCGTTCACCTGGATGAGGTTGCCCGCGAAATCCCGGACGATGCTCTCGCCGGGAACCAGCGGTTGCCCGGCCACGGCCCGGTCCACGACGTCCTGCTCGTTGATGGAGACCTGGCCGAGCTGCTTGATCTGCCAGAAGTCCATCGACCAGGTGAAACCGTCGAGGGCGCCCTTGGGTGACCAGACCAGGCCGAGGTTGATGGATTTGGAATCCTCGGCCTCCAAGTGCGCATTACCGGCGTTGGTGACGTTCTGCTCGGGCTCCTCGGTTTCGGTGGCCGGGTCGAAGATCGGTGTCAGGGCCGCGACGGGCGGGGAGTAGAGCTGGTAAAGCGACGGTTCCTTGAAGCCCTCGCCGTAGCTGCCGCGGAATACGAGCGATCCGTCGGCGAGCGGCTCCCAGCGGAGGCCGACCTTCGGCACGAAGGTGCTGCGGTTGCTGGTGAAGAACTTCTCGTAGCGGGCCGCGAGATTCAGCGACAGCCGGTGCACGCCGGTCAGGGCGTTCTTCTCCGAGAAGAAGGGCACCTCGGCCTCGGCGAAGACGGACCCGATCTTGCGCTGGCGGGAGATGGGGGAGGAGGGGGGCGTGGCCAGGATGTCGCCGGCTTGCAGGGCTGAGTCGGGCAGCTGGGTGATGGCCTCGCGGTAGAATTCGGTGCCTGCGGCAAAGCCGATGTCGCCGCCGGCGATCTCCATCAGGTTGCCCGTGCTCAAGGTGGCCCCGGCATCCGTCAGGCGGGAGGTGCTTTCGTCGCGCTGATAGTGCGTCGCGAACGCGACGGGCGCGTTGTTGGAAGCGATCGGGTTGCGATAATAGCCGAAGGGATTGTAGGGCTGCGTGGAGCCGATGTAACTCGGGCTGCCCGGGTTGAAGATCGGGTCCGCCGCGTTCATCGCGCGCAGGAAACGCGAGGTGGAGATCAGCTTCGCGTTGAGGTTGTTCGTGATCGAGCTGTAGCGGATGCTGGCGTCGAAGTTCCACTTATCAGCGATGTTGTCCACCCGGATGCCGCCGGTCACGGCCAGGGCGGTGTTTTGGTTCTTGAAGATGCGGTTGCCGAACTCCGCCAGGCGGATGCGGGAGGAGCCGGCGATGTCCTGATTGAACGGGTTGAAGGGATTGTACGCCCCTGCGGTGGCGGTGCGCACCCCCCCGTTGGCGATTTCATCCGGCGTCAGGATCGGGTTGGGCGTGTGGGCGGGAATGACAACCGTCGTCTGCCCGGGCGTGGCAAAATTGCCGGTCGCATACGGGGCCAGCTCATCGACCTGCATGACCTCCTGGTAGAAGGCGTCGCCATAGGCGCGGACCTTGTCCGAAGACAGCTTCCGTTCCCAAGATCCGAAAATGCCCTTGCGGGTGATCTCCGGCAGCGAACCGGCCGATTCGTTGAAATTGTAACTGGAGAGGCGTCCTTCGGAGTAGGTGTAGACGCTCGCCGGCAGCAGGCCGTGGTTGTTGGCGTTCTGGTTGCCGGAGGCCGGTGTCAGGCTGTTGGGTTCGTTCGGGCCGGTGGTGCCGAAGAAGACGTTGATCGGTTCACCGTCCTCATCCACGGCGGGCACGCCGGGGATCGTGCCGCCCGGGGCGAGGCCGAGCGCGGCTTCCACCGCCGCGCGCGAAAGCTGCAGGTTGGGCGGCGAGGCATTGGAACTGAGGAAGGGAGGAACGGCCGAGTAGTCGCGGTCGCGCTGAAAGATGGCCTGCCGGCTCTGGAAATTGACGCCGATCATAACATTGCCCTTCTCGTTGCCCGCGCCCCAGATGACGGACCCGTTGACGTCGGAGGAATCCTTCTCGGTCGTGTTGCCGTAGCTGGCGGAAGCGACCGCGCCGTTATAGTTCTTGCGCAGGATGATGTTCACCACGCCGGCGACGGCATCGGCGCCATAGACGGCGGAGGCGCCGTCCTTGAGCACCTCGACCCGTTCGATGGAGGCCAGGGGGATGGAGTTGATGTCCACGAAGGCGCTCGTGCCATTATGGCCGACCGGGTAGGGGGCTAGCCGGCGGCCGTTCAGGAGGGTGAGCGTGTAGTCCGGCCCGAGGCCGCGCAGCGAGGGTGCGGTGGCGCCGGGGGTGAAGCCGGTGGCATTGTTGGTGAGGGGTACGCCGCCACCGTTGGACAGCGACATGCGCTGCAACAGCTCCGTGGTGGTGAACACCCCGCTCTGCTCGATCAGGCGGCGGTCAATGGTCTGCACCGGGAAGGTCCGGGCCTCGGCCGCCATCTCGGTCGACGGGATGTTGGAACCGGTGATGACAAAGCGTTCGAGGGTCAGCGTCTCGGAGTCGGTGGGAGTGGGGGCAGGTGTTTGATTCTGGGCCGAAGCGGTCAGGCAAAGGGAAAGTCCGGTGCCGGCCAGGCCGAATGCACGCAAAACCTTCCCGAACGGTGCGGGAGTGTAGTTCTTCATGATGGTGTGTAGAAGCAATGCCGGGCTGCCTGCCCGGTTTGCTTTGGTGACTGCAGGGAACCCGCACTCGCCCCTTTCGCTCAACGGCGATACGATAAAACCCCATTATCCTGCGCCGAGCCTGCCTCCCGCCGCGCCGAGCATGGCAATCGTCCCTGTGCGTGTCATATTGGACGCCAGTCCGGCCCGGTCAGACGACATTTTGCCGCCCGCCAGAATCAGGCAAGGGGGCTCGTCACGCAGCGCTGGCTGCCGGTCGCGGGAGGTTTGCGATCGGTTGATTGGCGCGGCAGGCTTGGGGCATGAAACTACACCACCTGTTGTCCGTCCTGTTGGCCACCACCTTGGCTCTGGCCCAAGGCACGCCCCCGTTCCCGGTGAATCACGACTTCGATTTCTGGGTCGGCGACTGGGCGGTGACAAACCAGGCCAACGGGAAACACGCCGGGGACAATCGCATTGAATTGAAGCACGGTGGTCGGGTGCTCGTCGAAAACTACACCACGCCCGGGGCCTACACCGGCATGAGCCTCAACGCCTACGATGCCGCGACGCAGCGCTGGCACCAGTGCTGGATGGACAACAGCGGCGGCGTGCTCGACCTCTATGGCGGCTTGGTGTCCGGGAAAATGGTGCTGACCGGCGAGACCCCGCTGGCTGGCGGGGGTCGGCAGCTGGAACGCATCACCTGGACGCCCAACCCCGACGGCTCCGTGCGCCAGCACTGGGAGCAATCGGCCGATGGCGGCAAGTCTTGGACGACGGCGTTTGACGGACTCTATCGACGGAAAACCTAGAAGAGTGGCTGGGCGGCAACCCCGACGGCCGTGATCGGGCCCTGGTCGCCGAGGCCGTCGATCATTTTGTCGGCTTTCTTCAGGGTGCTCTGCACGCTCAGGTAAAGGGTGTCGTCGGAGATCAGCTTGCCGAGCGTGCCCTTGCCGCTGTTAAGCTTGTCGGAGACCTCGCGCAGGTTGGTCATCGTAAGCTTGAGGCTGTTGGCGGTGGGCTCGTCGTAAAGGAGCATACCAAGGGTGCCCTTACCGGTCTTCACGTCGGCGACGATGAGCTTGGCGTCGCCCATGAAGGTGCGGGCGTCGGTCGCCGCCTGCTTGATCTCGGCGACGGAAGCGAGCAGCTCGTCGTGCAGCTTCGGGTCGTGGAGCAGTTTGCCGAGGGTGCCCTCGCCGGCTTTAAGCTTGGCGGTGACGTCCTGCAGGTTGTTGAGGGTCTCCGTGAGCTTGGGGCCATTCTCCGTGACGAGCTTGTCCAGCTTGCCAAAAAGCGCGCCCGGGCCGCTGTCGCCCCCGCCGCTGCCGAGGGCCTTGCTGACGCCGTCGGCAACCTGCTCCAGCTTGGAGCCGAGGGCGCCGAGCTGGCTGATGACCTCGCTCATGTCCACAGTGGTCTTCGTGCTGATCTCGTTGCCGTCCTTGAGCAGCTCCAGGCCGGGCGTGCCAAAGGTGATGCCGAGGTAGTTGCTGCCGAGCAGGCTGGACGACTCGATGCTGGCGACGGCGTCGGCCGGGATCTTGACGCCGGGCTCGATGGCGAGCACGGCCTCGACCCGCGCACCGGCGAGGCGGGTGAGCTCGACGGCGCCGACCTTGACGCCCGCCATGCGGATCTCGTCACCGGTCTTGAGGCCCTTGAGGTTGGCGAAGCCGGCCACGAGGGTGTAGCCGGGCTTCTTGAAGAGCCGCCCGCCGTTGAGCGACTCGAAGGTGATCCAGGCAAGCGCCAGGCCGAGGAGGAAAAAGAGGCCGACGCGGATGGTTTGTGATGTGTTATTCATGGCTGTTTTCCAGTTCTTTGAAGCGGGGATTCTTGAGGTCGATGACCGGGTTGAGGAAGTTGGCGATGACGGGATCGGTGGGGGACTTGAAGTCGGCGGGCTTGCCGATGCCGCGGATGCGGCCGTCCATCACAAAGGCGATACGGTCGGCGATGGCGAAGGCCAGGTCACGGTCGTGGGTCACCACGACGCTGGTGACCGCGGTCTGCTCGCGGAGCGTGGCGATGATCTCGGTGAGGGTGGCCGACATGACCGGGTCGAGCTCGGAGGTCGGCTCGTCGTAGAGCAGCAGCTGGGGCTCCATCACGAGCGCACGGGCGATGGCGACACGCTTCTTCATGCCGCCGGAGAGATCGGAGGGGAACTTGTTGGCGGCCTTCTCCAGCGACAGGATGGAGAGGGCGTGCATGACGCGCTCGCGGATGCCGGACTCCTTGCACTGGCGGTGCTCGCGCGGGTAGAGGGCGAGGTTGTCGTAGACGGAGAGTGAGTTGAAGAGGGCACCGGCCTGAAAGACAAGGGCGAGGTGGACCTTGTTGCGGGTCTCCGGGTCGGCGGCGTCGAATTCGCCGATGCGCACCTCGCCGCTGGTGGCAGTCTCGAGGCCGGCGATGTGCTTCAGGAGGACGGTCTTGCCCGAGCCGCTGGGCCCCATGATGCAGAAGATTTCGCCGGGCTTGATCTCCAGGTCGATGTCGCGGAGCACGGTGGTCCGGCCGAACTTCTTGTTCAGCTTGGCCACGGTGATGCCAAAGGTCTTGCCGAGAAAGGGGGAGGCGGTGAAGGCGGCGCTCATGACATGAGGAGGGCTTTGGTGACGAAGTAGTCGAGCACCAGGATGAGGATGAGGGAGGTGACCACAGCCTTGGTGACCGAGGCGCCGATCTCACGCGGGCCGCCGCGCGTGTTGAGGCCGATGTAGCAGCACACCAGCACGATCACGAAGCCGAAGACCTCGGCCTTGATCAGGCCGTCGGTCACGTCGTGGGGTTTCATATATTCCTTCAGGGCGGTGAAGTAGGCCTCGGAGTCGACGGAGATGGAGTGGGTGTACTCGCAGACCAGGGCGCCGCCGTACCAGCCGCAAAGGTTGGCGATGACCGCCAGCACGGGCATCATGACGGTGATCGCCGCCAGGCGGGGCAGCACCAGCATGCGCTCGGGCGGGATGTTCATGGTCGTGAGGGCATCGATCTCCTGGTAGACCTTCATCGAGGCCAGCTCGGCGGTGATGGCCGAGCCGACCCGGCCGGCGATCAAAATGGCCACCATGACCGGGCCGAGCTCGCGGGCCATGGTGAGGCCGACGAGCGTGCCGATGAACTGCTTGGCGCCGAAGTTCTCCATGCTGTAGCCGCTTTGCAGGGCCAGCACGCTGCCGATGAAAAAGCTCAGGATCGTGACGATGGGGAGGGAGGTGTAGCCGATGAGATAGCACTGCTCGATGAAGCGGGCCGATTGGCGAGGCAGGGTGCCGCTGAATTTCAGGGTCCGCACCAGCAGGAGCAGGGTGCCCCCGATGTGGCCGACGATGGCAGTGAGATAATTCATGGCGATGAGGCTTGGGTGGCCTTGAGCGTAGGGGCTTTGGGGTGGAAATCGAACAGGAAGAGGCGCCAGCCCGTACCCGCGGGGCGGTGCAGGCCGATGATGCCGTTGCCCAGGGCGAGCCGGCGGCGCTCAGCGTCGGCGTGGACGCTGAAGAGCGGGCCGAGGTGGAATTCCGTGGCCCCCGGGCTGCGCCGGTAGGTGATGGCGCTCCAGAGCAGCGAGTGGCGGATGGAGGTGTCGGGTTTGCGCTCGTAGCGGTAGAACGCGAACAACGGGGACCAGAGCTGGCGCACGGGCTCGCTGTGCGGGAAAAACACCTCGAAGGGGCTCAGCACCTGCACCTGCTTCTGGCCCGCGCCATTGTCCCAAGCCGTGAACAGGGGCCAGAGATGGGTCTTGCGGGCAGGAGCGGCCGCGGGATTGGTCAGGCTGTGCTGGGTGAGCGACCAGTAGACGAAAAGGAGCAGTTGGTTCCGCTCCTGGGCCACGCCGTCGTCCTCCCAGCGCTGGGTGCGATACACGGGCCAGAGGTACCAGGTCTTGTCCATGCCCTTGACGATGGAATGGGTGTAGAACGGTCCCCAGCGGTTGACGAAGCGATCGTCGCCCCGGCCTTGCACGAGGAAGGGCCAGAAGTAACGCTTTTCGTCGTAGCGATAGGGCGCGGTGCGATGGGTGTAGCCGAAAAACGGCCAGCCCCAGGTTTCGCGGATGTAACCGGGACCGGTGTCGCGGGCGTAGAAGGGCAGGACGCCAAGCCGGACGTCGGGCGTTTCCTCCGCGAGATGGTCGGTGGATTTATAGATGAGCGGCCAGAGGTAGAACTGGTGGTTGTAGTCGCCGTCGTGCACGTTCCGGCCGAAGAGCGGCCAGAATTCAAAACCATGGTGGCCTTCGCCGCTGATGAAGCGCAGGAAGGGCCAGGGGGCATGGGTGACCCGTCGCTCATCTTTCTCCGTGTGGGCGTAGAGCGGAAAGAGGACAAAATCGATGCGGTCCTTGCCCAGGCGGTTCTTGACCGTCCCGCCCAAGGGGAAGACCGCCCGGTAGCTGTCCGCCGGATCGGGGGCCTTGCGGGAAAAGTAGATGGGCCAGAAATCGAAGTGATTGTCCGGACGGGCGGCGTTCTCATTATCCGTATCCGCGTTCGCCAGCATGAAAAAGCTGAACCGCCGGTACTCGCCCTGCCGCTTCCAGGTGAAAAGGGGGAAGAGCGCGTTGCCGTGCGCCGTGTCCCCCGAGTGCGCCTGCTGGAAAAGGGGGCGCAGGCCGTAGGAGGCCTCGGGGTCGGATTCCGTGTAGATCAACGGGCCGAGCCATTGCGTGGACACGGCGCCGGTTTCCCCGGCGGTGCGGCGCACGTAAATCGGCCAGAGGTTCTCCTCATCACCGCGTGCGGTGACGGTCAGGAGCAGGGCAGCGCAAAGCAGCCGGTTTATACGACGGGAAAACATGCTTGGTGGACTGGATAAGGCATTGCCTTTGCGAAAGAGGAAACCCAGTCAGGTCAGGATGGATTTCCACCAAAAAAGAGGGAATATCAGGGACATGCAGGGAGCAAACGTTATGTTTCAACCGGCAGCAGCGGAAAGTGTTCCACTAAATAATGACGATTGGGTTGAAGGGCCGGTGGCTTAGGATATTCCCATGCGCATCACCGGCGGCCAGGCTCGCGGCATTCCCCTCACCCTGCCCAAGGGCGACGCGGTGCGCCCGGCGACCGACGCCTTGCGTCAGGCCGTGTTCTCGAGTCTGGCGGCCCGGGTGGTCGGGACCCGCTTTCTGGACCTGTTCGCCGGCAGCGGGGCCTATGGTTTGGAAGCATTGAGCCGCGGGGCGACCGGCGGGGTGTTTGTGGAGAAAAACGCCAAGACGGTGGAGTTCATCCACCGGAACATTGCGGCGGTGTGCAAGAGCCTGGGGCGCGGCGCGGAGGGCCTGCAGGTGGTCATAGCCGATGCCACCACCACAATGCCTGGCGAGGCACCCGACTTGGTGTTCATCGATCCGCCTTACGAGATCATCGCCGAGGTGGCGCCGAAGATTTTTGCCCGGCTGGATGAATTGCTCGGAGCACAGCCCGATCCGCTGGTGGTTTTCGAAATGCCGGGCGAACTCAACCTGACTCCGGCCGGCTGGACCTGCGTCAAGCGGTTGGGCAAGGGTTCGCGGCAACCGACCGCGGCGATCTTCAGGGCAAACCGAGCTTTGCCTTGAGCAGGGTGACGGCTGCGATGCAGGCCGTCTCGGTGCGCAGCACGCGTTCACCAAGGTGGGCGAACTTAAATCCACTCCGAAGCAGCCATTCGCGCTCGGCGGGCGACCAGCCGCGCTCCGCTCCCAGCGCGAGGATCACGGATGAGTTTCCCGTAAGTTTCAGGTCACTCAGCGCCCCGGGCGATTCATAGTTGTCGAGGGCGATCCGGGTGGCATCCGCCGGCAGGGCGGCGATGGCTTCCGCGAGCGTATGTCCGTGGCGCACGCCGGGGACCCGGGTGCAAAAGGCCTGCGTTACACCGGCCACGAGCAGTGCTTCCCATTCGCGGGACAACCAGAGGGAACTTTGCGCGTAGCTCGGTTCCGCCCGCTCGGTGGCCACGAAATCCATGGTGGCCACGCCGAGGGTGGCGCCTTCCCGCAGAATGTCGCGGGCGGTCTGGGGTCGGGGCAGGCCGACGATGAGGTGAATGGGGGCCAGGGGCGGGGGAGTTACCCCCCACGTGTATGATAGGATGAGCGTGTCGTCCGTCACGGCCTGGAGCGTGGCCTTGCCGCGCGGTCCATTGATGAGTCCGACATCGAAAGTTTCACCGGGTTTGCGCCGCAATACGCCGAGAATATGACGGGCACGAGGGTCGCACCGGGACAGGGGGAGCTGGACTTCGGCGGGATAAAAAAGAATGATGTTCACCAGGAAGGCAGGAGCAGCTTGCCACGCATTTTCTGTCCCATACTAATGAGATCACACGTGAAATCGGCCGATGCAATCCCCGGGAGCGAAGGAGGCGGTAATTCCTGCATCGGGCGCGTCATCATCGTGGAGGACCAGCGCCTGGTGGCGGAATTTCTGCAATTTCACTGCCGCGACCTGCGGTTGGAGGTCGTGCGGCATTGTACGGGGTTTGTCGACGGGCTCGCGGCCATCCGGGAGCTCCAGCCCGACCTGGTGTTGCTCGACATTTCGCTGCCAGACGGGGATGGCTTGGAGCTGGCGCGGATCCTCATCGAGGAGCTGCCCCGGGTGAAGGTGCTCACGATTTCCTCTCACCACGACCCATGGACCATGCTCCAGGTGCAGCGGATCGGCATCCACGGGTTCGTGGACAAGAACGACCAGCGCCCCGAGGTGCTGACCGAGGCCATCCATGCAGTGTTGGGTGGCCGGGTTTACTATACCCCGGTGGTCAACCAGTCGAGCGCGACGATCCGCCGCGATCCCAAGTCTTTCATCCGCGTGCTCTCCGATTACGAAACCCGGATTCTGTCGATGATCGGCGAGTCCAAGTCCGACGAAGAGATCGCGACCGTGCTCAGCATCAGTCCCGCAACCGTGCAATCGCGCCGGCGCGACATCATGCGCAAGCTCGACATTCACTCCACGCCCAAGCTGATCCACTACGCGATCGTCAACGGGCTGACGCGGGCGGAACAGTTGGGGCGGAAGAAACCAACCTGACGCGCAGGTCGGCGGCGCGGGCGAGCAGGGTACTCCATTGCTGGTGGGCCGCGGGCCAGTGGCCCTTCGCCACGGTTTCCTCCATCTGCCGCATCAGGTGTTCGAGCTCGCGCTCATAGATGAAGCTGCAGCGTCCGCAGAGCAGGTGGGCGTAGTGCGCCGCCTCGGGGGTGTCCTCGTCGTGCACGGCGGCCCCGAGTTGATCCAACTCGGTTTGCAGTTCGGAGAGATAGAGCGCCAGCTCGTCCTCGAATTTGATTTTCTTCTTGGTGGCGAGCAGCCGCAGGTTGGCCAGGCCGTCGACGGAAAGGGCCACCGGGGCAGGGGCGGCGGATTCACTGGACGCCGCCGCCAGGGCCTTGCGCAGCCGTTCTGTTGTGACGGGTTTTCCCAGGAAGGTGTTCATGCCCGCGGCCAGGCACTGGGCTTGTTTTTCCGGCGTGCTGAAGGCCGTGGTGGCGAGGATCAGGGCCTGGGCCGAACCCGTGGGCAGGGCCCGGATTCCGCGCGCGACGTCCAGTCCGCTCAGCCCGGGCAGATCGTAGTCCAGAAAAATGAAATCGAAGTCCGCCCGGCCGGCCAGGGTCAGGGCAGTGGTGCCGTCTCCGGCCGATTGGGCGGTGACCCCCAGCTTGTCCAGCAAATCAACGAGCACGATCCGGTTGTATTCTTGGTCGTCCACCACCAGCGCAAGCTTCCGCCCGGACCCGGTGACCGCTGCGGGCGCGGACTCATCGGCTTCCGGAGCGACGGCAAACGGGGCGCTGAAATGAAAGCTGGAGCCGTGGCCGAGTTCGCTTTCCAGCCAGATCCGTCCGCCCATCTTTTCGGCGAAACCCTTGCACAGCGCCAGACCGAGGCCGGTGCCGGGCACGCGGCCGTGCTGGGCGGCAGCCCCGCGTTCAAACCGGGTGAACAGCCGCTTTTGTTCCTCGGTGGAAATGCCGGGACCCTCGTCGGACACGGCAAAGATGACCTCGGTCCAGTCTGGGGTGGCGGCGGGCTTGCACCAGACGGTGATGTCGACCTGCCCCCGGCCGGAGAACTTCAGGGCGTTGCTGACGAAGTTGAGCAGGATCTGGCGGATGCGGCGCGGGTCGCCGATGAGCCGGCGGGGCACCGCCGGGGAGATCGCGACCTCGATCGGGATGCCGCGTTTTTCGCTGTCGGCGGCAGCCATGGCGGCGACCGCGTCCACCAGTTCGTACAGGTCAAAGGGCGTGGGATCGAGTTCGATGACCCCGGCCTGGACCTTGGAAATATCGAGGATGTCCTCCAGCAGGGAGGAGAGGTGGCTGGCGCACTGGCGGAGCAGGCCGAACTTGCGGCGGCCCTCCGGATCGAGGCCTGCGGTTTTCAGCGATTCCGAGATGCCGATGACGCCGTTCATGGGATTGCGAATCTCGTGGCTGACGCCTGCGAGGAATTCGTCCTTGGCGGCGTTAGCCTTGACCAGTTCCACGGTGCGCACCTGCACCTGGCTTTCGAGCCGCTCGTTTTGCGCGCGGATCTGGCGTTCGCGGAAACGGATCAGCCCCCAGATACCCAACAGGAGGCTGAGGGCATAGGCGGCGTAGGCTTCGGTCGAGCGATACCACGGTGGCAGGATCCGGAACGAGAAGGCGGCCGGCTCGCTGGCCATGCCGGCGGCATTAACGGCGCGCACCTCGAAGCGATAGTTGCCTTCTGACAGGTTGAAAAATTCGTAGGCCCGGCGGCTGGTGGCGGGACTCCAAGCATTGTCACCTTGGCCAAGGCGGGTTTGCAGCTGCCAGTCGCGCACGCGCACGGCGTCGCCGGAAAAAACCCGGAAGGCGAGGCGGTGGCCGGCGAATGGGAAATCGTCCCCGCTGGTCCGGGCGGGCGGGGTTGATGCCCCTTTGTCGAGGCGGATGAAGGGGGTCGGGGGTGCGCGTGGGGCGGCCAGGGTGTCGTAGTCGAGCCGCAGTAAGCCCTCGCTGGCGCCCAACCACAGGATGTTCCGGCCGGTTTCCCGTGTGAAATCCACGCTTTGGACCAGCCCGAGGGATTCCAGCGCCGGCACATCAAGCTCCTGCCAGGTCGGGCGACCGGACGCGTCGAGGCTGAGCCGGCCCACCCCCTGTCCCCACGACGAGGCACTGGATGCACCGGTGCGCTTGAAGGCCACCAGCACGGCCCGTTCGCCCGGAATGACCTGGGCGATGAGCGGCTCGATGGCCGGCAGGTCGATCAGAAGTCGCAGGTTCGCTCCGTCGGGGTCGGCGCGCAGGAAGCGCTGGCTGGCGCCCACCCACAGGTCGGTTTCGGACTGCGCAACACAAACGCGTCCTTCCAGCGCGCGGCCGGTGGCGGGATCCATCACGTGTTCGGCTTGCGGCAACCGGGGATCGGCCACAAATGCGCCCTGGGCGACGGTGCCCGTCCAGATGCGTCCGCGCGTGTCCTCCGCGAGCCAAATGGCCATGTCGGGAATGGACGCAATGGGGGCGATGCTGAAGCGCCGATCCGGCCCGGGCTGCAGCCGCAACAGGCGGTCGCCCTCGCTGAGGATGTGGCTGCCTTCGGGATGCCGCGATGGCTGCATCCGGAGGACTCCTTTGGCCGGCACGTAGTACAGCGGGGAGAGGGTGGTCCCCTCGAAGTAGTCGAGACCGTTGTGCCGCCCCAGAAGCAAACCGTTGTCGTGGATTTGGACGGAGTAGTAGGCGGCCGGCTTGATGAGTTCCTCACGCTGAAACCGGGCGGAGGAGACGTCATCGATCACCAGCCGGTGGATGCCGCTGGCGCCGCAGGTGAACAGGCGGTCGTCCTGCGCCGACACATCGATGATCCCGCCCTCCAGGCCATTGCGGGCGTTGAAGGTGGTAACGGCACCCGAAGCGTCCACGAGGTAGATCCCGTCAGCGCTGGCGCACCAAAGCCGGCCATCGGGACGGACCGCCATCGCGTCAATCAGCCCGACGGAAGGGTGATCCTGTCGATCAATGACGCGCAGCTTCCGGCCGTCGGGGGAAACGACGAGCAAGCCGCCTTTCACCGTGCCGATCACGTAATTGCCGTTCGGCAGCCGGACGGAGACGCCGGGGTTGTTTTCGGCCACGAACCGATTCACCTCCTCGGAAAACACCTGGCGCGTCGGTTCGCCGGCATAGTGGAAACCGGCGCGGCTGATGGTGAGCAGGCCCCCCGGCTCGCGGTGCAGGCCGAGGATCCCGTAGGACGGCAACTCCGATGCATTAAACTCCAGCTTGGGGCCTTCTGCGGTCAGGCGGTAGAGCCCGGTTTCAACGTGATGAAACCAGGTTTCGTCGCCCAGCTTGAGGGGAAAGAGGCGGGACGAACCGGGATAGGACCTGATTTCGAAATGGTTGCCGTCCCAACGGTAGACCTTTTCGCGACTCATGAAATAGACCACGGGACCGGCGACGCCCACGCCCCATATGTAACCGACCTGCCGTTCGTCGGCCGGCAGGTGTCCGACCAGGGAGTGATATTCGAAGCGACCGATCGAAGGCTCGGTGAAGTAGCCGACCTCGTTGATCGCTCCCACCCAGAGGCGTCCGTCGGCACCATACTGGACGGCCCTCAAGACGGCCCCGGTCCCGGCGGCGTAGGCTTGCCAGCCGGCGCCGTCGTTCACCACCAGGCCGATGCTGCCGACGAACAAGCGACCCAGATGATCCTCGGCGATGAAAGCATGTTCGGACTCCGTGCCCAATTCACGGGCTGGGTGAAATTCCAGCCAAGGGATCCCGGCCGTCTTGTCCAACCAAGCGCCAGAAAGCTGGGCGGAAAAAAAACCCAGGCCAAGGAAGGTGAGGTAAAAAAAGTGTTTCGCCCGCATGCGGTTCCCGATCGTGTTCGTGGGGTATCACGCAAACGGCTGGCAGGCAAAGGACAAACACACCTGCAATTAGGTGACATGAGCTAGTAGAACTGGGGTGGAACCACACCACATTAACAGGTCATTTGCGGCATCCGGGTTTTTATCGTTATGGGCGATACTGGGGATGATGAAAAATATCGCCTCCTCCCTCAACGGGCTCGCTTCGAGCCTTCTCCTCAATATCGGCCTCGCTGCGGTTGCGCAGAAGCTCGACCCGGTCAGCCGGACGAAACCGCAAACGATGACGCATGCCATCAGCGCCGAGCTCTGTGTCATTACCTGCCAGTTCTCCAAGGACAGGGGCTTATAACCGCCGGGTTCCAGTCCTGTCATGTTCAACCTGGCCGCATTCCGATTTCGGGGCGTGATGGCCGCGACGGGCGGCCCGGTTGAACGGCTGGAGATGGCGGACGTGACGATTCTCGGCCGGCGAGAGTTCCTCGCCAATGCCTACCTGCGGGCGGGTTTGACGGCCAGTCACGAAAACCGGACGCTGTACAGTCCGGCCGACGGCAGCGGCACCTCCGCCTCACCCATGGTGGCGCGGTTCATGGCCATCTCCGAAACCATGGAACGATGGGCGCATTGGGAATTGCACGCCAGCACCCGCCGCGCCCGCTACGGCTTCGACGCCGATCCATCAAGCAACGGCATGGCGGCCTTCCCGGGAATACTCCGCCGGCAGGCCCGCCCGAATGCGCTGATGGAGGCGGCGGAACGCTTCAATCTCCTCAACTGGTGGGAGGGTCGGTTGCCGGCCGCGGAAGCCGAGACCAGGTGGAAAGGCGTGCGCTCGGCTACCATCTGCTCCTCGGCGCCAGGCGTCACCGTGATTTTGTTCAAGCGGACGGACGACGGCTTCATTGCGTACGGGCACGGTGCGGCGATGGACTACGAGGCGGCCTGCCAAAAGGCCGCGGCCGAGATGGAGCGCCATGCCCTGGTGGTTTCTCACTTTGCGCTGACCCACGCTGGGGAGATCTGCAACAAGCTGCCGGTCGACGCCCATCCCATCGAGCGACGCAGTCTGTTTTTTGCCACCGAGGCCGGTCATGAGCTGTTTCTCGAGCGCCTGCGCTCGCGTCCACACAAGCCGCTGGCCGAGCCGCGGCTCGTCTTCGATGGCCCGGTACCGGGCCCTTGGAGTCGCTATGCCGATGTGTGGCGGGTGGTCTATACCCCGCCCAGCGACCGGTTTCTGGGCACGGAAGAGAATTATTTCCTGTGGTGAGCTGGCGGCGGTTTCCCTGACCGGGTCAAAGATGAAAAGGCTTGGCGCGGGTGGGCTAGCCAGCCGGAGCCACGGGAGCCGCATCGCCCGTGAAATGTCCTCCTGTCGCCGGGCCTACGGTGGACAGCCTTCGCCCTCGCTACACTCGGCGAAGGCTGGAGCGGCTAGTCGGAATCGAACCGACGACACCTGCTTGGAAGGCAGAGGTTTTACCATTAAACTATAGCCGCGGTACCGCGCCCGAAGCGTGCCGCGGGCCGAAGGGCGTTCAAGCTTTTGTTCATGACCGCGATGGGGATGAGGTTGGCATGAAATGAGGATTGCCGACATCCCGGGAAGTCGCATATTGCGAGCCACCATGGCGACACCAGCAAGCTCGGCAAAACCCCAGTCCAGCGTCAAGGCGGCCCAAGCCCTGGCGAAACAGAAGGCGCTCGAGAAAAAAGCCAAGACCTACAAGCTCGACCTCGCCGAGCTCTCCATTTTCACCAGCCAGCTCGCCTCGCTGCTCCAAGCCGGCCTGCCGCTCGTCTCCTGCCTCGAGGCCCTGCAGGACCAGACCGAGGATCAGGTTTTCCGCATCGTGATCCGCGATGTGCGCAACGATATTTCCACCGGCACCTCGTTCTCGGCCGCCGTCAAGAAATTCCCCAAGGCGTTCCCCAACCTGTTCATCTCGATGGTGGAGGCGGGTGAAGCGTCCGGCGGTCTCGCGGAAATTCTCGGCAAGGTGGCCGGCTACTTCGAGTCGTCCGTCAAGCTGGCCAAGAAGGTCAAGTCGGCCATGACCTACCCGATCGCCGTCATCGGCCTCGCGGTGGCGCTGGTCAATGTACTCCTGATTTTCGTCATCCCGGTGTTTGCCGCCATGTTCGCCGACTTCGGCGCCAAGCTGCCGCTGCCCACGCAGCTGCTGATCGACCTCAGTAATTTCATGAAGGCGTGGTGGTGGGCGCTCGCGCTGGGCGCCTACGGCATCTACTACGCGGTCAACAAATACACCTCGACCCCCGTCGGACGCCGGCAAAAGGACGTGTTCCTGGTGCGGGCCCCCATCTTCGGGAACCTGGTGCACAAGATCGCCCTGTCCCGTTTCTGCCGCACCTATGCCACGCTGATGCGCTCCGGCGTGCCCATCCTGCGCACGCTGGAGATTGTATCCTCCGCCAGCGGCAAGGTGCAGATCGAGGACGCCTGCGCCGAGATCGCCAAGCACGTCAGCCAGGGCGGGCAGGTGTCCGACGTCATGGCCGTCAACGTATTCTTCCCGCCGATGATGAAGCACATGGTGAAGGCCGGCGAGACCACGGGCAATGTCGACGGCATGATGAACAAGATCGCCGACTTCTATGACACGGAGATCGATGCAACCGTGGCTTCGCTCACCTCGCTGATCGAGCCGCTGCTCATCACCTTTCTCGGCGTGGTGGTCGGCGGCATCGTCATGGCCATGTTCCTGCCGATCTTTCAGCTCGGTGCGGTGGCCGGCGGCATGCAATAATCCCGGCGGGTCCTCCGTAAAGCCACTTGCGTGCCGATTAATGGGGTGGGCAAGTACGCCCGCCCCTTTTTGCCATGGCCTCCATCCTCATCGTCGACGACCTCATCTCCATCCATGAGATGCTCGGGGCCGTGATCCAGCCGACGGGACACAAGACCTCCTTTGCCACCGACGGGGAGAAGGCCCTGGTCCGCTACAAGGCCGAGAAGTTCGATCTCGTGCTCTGCGACATCGACATGAAGCCGATGGACGGCATCACGCTGCTGAAGCAGCTGAAGCAATACGACCCCAGCGCCGTGGTCATCATCATGACGGCCTATGCCAGCACCGAGAGCGCCATCCAGGCCCTGAAATTCGGCGCCTTCGATTACCTGCAGAAACCGTTCAAGGTGGACGAACTCATGCAGGCGCTGAAGCGCAGCCTGGAATTCCGGCACGCCGTGGTGGCGCGCGAGACCCGGGGAACGGCGCCGTCGGTCAAGGCCGTCGATTTCGAGGCCCGGTTGATCGGCGACAGCCAGAAGATCAAGCGCCTCATCGCCCAGCTGAGGAAACTCGCCCCCGCCCAGACCCCGGTGCTCATTTCCGGCGAGATCGGCACGGGCCACGAGATTGCGGCCGAGTTGCTGCATGCCGCCAGCCAGGCGGCGGCCAGCCCGATGGTGCGGATCGACTGCCGGTTGAGTTCGATGGCGAGTTTGCGCACCGGGCTTCTCGGGGAGAACGGCGCGGGGGGCGCCTGGGTGCAGCAGGCCAAGGGTAGCACGCTGTTTCTCATGCACCTGCAGAGTCTTCCCCCGGAGGCCCAGGGGGAATTCATCTCCGTGGTGCGCAACCACGCGCATACCTTCCGCCTGATTTGCGGCACGGAGGAGGACCTGGAGAAACTTGCCGAGTCCGGGGCCTTCAACGAGGAGTTGTTTTACCGCGTCGCGGCCCTGCCCGTCGAGATGCCGCCGTTGCGCGAGCGTATCGAGGACATTCCGGCCCTGCTCAAGAGCATTGCGGCCAAGGTCAACAACCCGCGGTTCGATGCCCGGCAGATGGAGTTCACCGACGATGCGCTGGCGACTTTGCGGGCCTATCGCTGGCCGGGTAACCTCGCGGAATTCACCCAGGTCATCTCCCAAGCCATCACCACCACGGAAACGCGGGTGATCACCTCCGCCCAGCTGCCCCTGCGGGTGCACGAATTGAAGGACTGGCCCGCGCTGGGCGACTATCTCGCCGGGCAGGAAAAGCAGTATATCGCCCGGGTGCTGAATGCCGCGGCCGGGGACAAGGCCCGGGCGGCCAAGGCCCTCGGGATCGACCCCAAGCGCCTTGATTGAGCCGCCCACGGGCGGGGTTGTGTCACGGTTAGCTTTACCGCTTGCGCCGCCCTAGGCCGCTCGCAAGCCTCGCGGGCGCTCACGCCCATGCCCAAACGCACAGACCTCGAGTCCATCCTGATCATCGGCGCCGGACCCATTATCATCGGCCAAGCCTGCGAATTCGATTATTCCGGCACCCAGGCGTGCAAGGCTCTCCGCGAGGAGGGTTACAAGGTCATCCTGGTCAATTCCAACCCGGCGACGATCATGACCGACCCGGAGTTCGCCGATGTGACCTACATCGAGCCGCTCACGGTCGAGATCCTGGAGAAGATCATCGCCAAGGAGCGTCCCTCGGCGCTGCTCCCCACGCTGGGCGGGCAGACGGCCCTCAACCTTTCCCTCGAACTGCACAAGGCCGGCATCCTCGACAAGTACCACGTCGAGATGATCGGCGCGCGCCCCGACGCCATCAAGAAGGGCGAGGACCGCGAGCTCTTCAAGCAGTGCATGCTCAAGATCGGCCTCGATGTCGCCAAATCGAAGACGGTCCACACGCTCGACGACGCGCGCAAGGCCGCCGACTACATCGGCACCATGCCGCTCATCATCCGCCCGAGCTTCACGCTCGGCGGCTCCGGCGGCGGCATCGCCTACAACCGCGAGGAGTTCGAGCAGATCGTCAACAACGGCCTCGAGATCTCGCCGGTGCACGAGGTCCTTGTCGAGGAGTGCCTGCTCGGCTGGAAGGAATATGAAATGGAGGTCATGCGCGACCACAAGGACCAATGCGTCGTCATCTGCTCCATCGAGAACTTCGACCCGATGGGGGTGCACACCGGCGACTCCATCACCGTGGCACCGGCGATGACGCTCACCGACAAGGAATTCCAGGTGATGCGCGACGCCTCCTTCGCCGTCATCCGCGAAATCGGCGTCGAAACCGGCGGTTCCAACATCCAGTTCTCCATCGATCCGCAGACCGGCCGCCAGGTGGTCATCGAGATGAACCCGCGCGTGTCACGCTCCTCCGCGCTCGCCTCCAAGGCCACCGGTTTCCCCATCGCCAAGATCGCCGCCAAGCTCGCCATCGGCTACACGCTCGATGAGCTGCGCAACGACATCACGCGCCTCACACCCGCCAGCTTCGAGCCGACGATCGACTACGTCGTCACCAAGATCCCGCGCTTCACCTTCGAGAAGTTCCCCGGCGCCAACACCACGCTGACCTCCGCGATGAAATCGGTCGGCGAGGCGATGGCCATCGGCCGCACCTTCAAGGAATCGTTCCAGAAGTGCCTGCGCTCGCTGGAGACGGGCGCCCGCGGCTTCGGCGGCGGGGGCAAGTACGGCGGCGACGAGCTGCCCGACGAGGCGACCATCCGCCAGAAACTCGGTACGCCCAACGCCGAGCGCGTCTACTACATCCGCTGGGCCTTCATGGCCGGCCTGACCGAGGACGACATCTTCAACCTTTCCAAGATCGACCCGTGGTTCTTGCGTCAGCTGCGCGAAATTTACGGGATGGAGGAGGTGCTCAAGCACCAGAGCCTCGCCACGATCGATGCCGGCACCCTGCGCCGCGCGAAGCAGTTCGGCTTCTCCGACGCCCAGCTCGCCCACATCCTGAAGACCGACTTCGATACGATGCGCGCGCATCGGAAGAAAGCCGGCGTCAAGACGACCTACCGCCTGGTGGACACCTGCGCGGCGGAGTTCGAGGCCTTCACGCCCTATTATTACTCCAGCTACGGCGACGAGAACGAGATCATCCCTTCGAAGAAAAGGAAGATCATGATCATCGGCGGCGGGCCGAACCGCATCGGGCAGGGCATCGAGTTCGACTACTGCTGCGTGCACGCGTCCTTCGCGCTGCGCGAGGCCGGTTTCGAGACCGTGATGATCAACTCGAACCCCGAGACCGTCTCCACCGACTACGACACCAGCGACCGGCTCTACTTCGAGCCGCTGACGCTCGAGGACGTGCTCGAGGTCTACGAGCAGGAGGGTTGCAGCGGGGCCATCGCCCAGTTCGGCGGCCAGACCCCGCTCAATCTCGCCAGCGCGCTGAAGGCGCGGGGTGTGAATATCATCGGCACCTCGCCCGAGAGCATCGACACGGCCGAGGACCGGAAGCTCTTTGCCGCCGTGCTCGACCAGGTGAAACTGAAGTCGCCCGCCAACCGCATCGCCATGTCCGAGGCCGAGGCGCTCTCCAGCGCCACCGAGCTCGGCTACCCCGTGCTCGTGCGCCCGTCGTTCGTGCTCGGCGGTCGCGGCATGTTCATCCTCTACAGCGAGACCGAATTGAAGGAAGTCGTGCGCCAGGTGTTCGACGTGATGCCCGGCAAGCCCGTGCTCATCGACAAGTTCCTCGAGGACGCGATCGAGCTCGACGTGGATTGCATCAGCGATGGCGAGACCACGGTCGTGGGCGGCATGCTCGAGCACATCGAGTATGCGGGCGTCCACTCCGGCGACGCGGCGATGGTCATGCCCCCGCACACGCTGCCGAAGGACATGCTCGCGACCGTCCGCGCGGCCACCTACGCGCTGGCCAAGGCGCTCAAGGTGGTCGGCCTGATGAACGTCCAGTTCGCGATCAAGGACGGACAGCTCTACGTGCTCGAGGTCAACCCCCGCGCCTCGCGCACCGTGCCCTTCGTGGCCAAGGCCATCGGCGTGCCGCTGGCAAAGCTTGCCGCCCGGGTCATGGCCGGCGCCAAGCTCAAGGACCTCGGCTTCACCAAGGAAATCCAGCCCAAGCATTGGTGCGTGAAGGAAGCCGTGTTTCCCTTCAACCGTTTCCCCGGCGCCGCCATCATGCTCAGCCCCGAGATGCGCTCGACCGGCGAGGTCATGGGCATGGATGACGACCTCGGCATCGCCTTCGCCAAGACCCAGCTCGCCGCCAAGCCGGGCCTGCCGCTCTCCGGCAAGGTGTTCTTCAGCGTGAAGGACTCTGACAAGCCGCTCGCCGTCGGGCTCGCCCGCGAGTTCATCGCCCTGGGTTTCACGCTCTGCTCCACCAGCGGCACGGCGAAGCTTCTCCGCGACAACGGCGTCGAGGTCCAGCACGTCAACAAGCTCATGGAAGGCCGGCCGCACGGCATCGACATGATCAAGAACGGCGAGATCCAGCTCGTGATCAATACCCCCCGGGGCATGATCCCGCGCCACGATGAAAATGCCATCCGCGCCGCCGCCTGGTCGAACAACGTCTGCATCATGACCTCCATCACCGGGGTCCGCGCGTCGATCAACGGCATCCGGGCCCTGAAGGCAAAACTCCTCGATGTCCGGCCGCTGCAGCTCTACCGTGGCAACGTGATTGAAGTGCCCTGAAATTTACGCGCGCCCGTCATGAAATCACCCGACACCCTCGTTGCCCTCCTGCACGGACCCGATCAACCCGGGCTGGTGGCGAAGACCTCGGGTTGGATCTACGCCCGGCAGGGCAACATCCTGCACGCCGACCAGCATCGCGACATGGAGGCCGGCGAGTTCTTTCAACGCATCGAGTGGGTGCCCGCCGGCCCCGGCGCGGCGACCGAGGCCGCGGAACTCCGCGCGTTTGCCGCCTCGCTGGGCATGGCAGCCAAGGTGGCGCTGTCCAACCACCGGCCCAAGGGCGTCATCTTTGTCTCCAAGGAGGATCACTGCTTCCACGACCTGGCCCTGCGCTGGAAGGCGGGGGAGTTCGCCGGCGATTTTGCCGGCGTGATCTCCAATCACGCCGATCTGGGCGAGGCCGCCCGCCACTACGGGCTGCCGTTCCACCATGTGCCGGTGTCGGCCGCGACCAAGCCTGGGGCCGAGCAACAGCAGTTGGAAATCCTGCGCAGCGTGGGGGCCGAGTTCGCCGTGCTCGCCCGCTACATGCAGGTGCTGACGGCGGATTTTCTCCAGGATTGCCGCCTGCCGGTGATCAACATCCACCACTCGTTCCTGCCGGCCTTTGCCGGCGGCAAGCCGTATCATCAGGCGCACGAGCGCGGCGTGAAACTCATCGGTGCCACCGCGCACTACGCCACTGCCGTCCTGGACGACGGCCCCATTATCCAACAGGACGTGGTGCGGGTGACCCATCGCCACGGCGTGGACGACCTTGTCCGGAAGGGCCGCGACCTCGAGAAACTCGTGCTTGCCCAGGCTTTGCGCTGGCACCTGGAAAATCGTATCCTCGTGTACGGCAACAAGACCGTGGTATTTGACTGATCGCCGGGAGGGTGGGGCGGCAATGGGCCGGTCCACCGCCTTTTTCCTTGAGGCAGCCCGCGGGCTTTCGCAATCTGCCCGGCTCCATGATCACCCACCCCCCTGCCGAAAACCAGCCACAGGTCCAGCCCGCCGCCGCAATTGAGCCGGGATTTGAAATCGCCGCCCAGGCGTTCTGGGAGAAGAACCGCCGCATGATCCTGGTGGTTTGCGCCGCCGGCCTGCTGGCCGTCATCGGCCGCGAGGGCTGGCAGTATTTTGCCAGGCAGCACGAGCAGGGCGTCCGCGCCGACTACGCCAAGGTCGCCGATCGTCCGGACCAGCTGGCCGCCTTTGCCGCCGCCAACACCGGGCATGTCCTTGCCGGCGTCGCCTACCTGCGCCTTGCCGACACGAAATACACCGCCGCCGATTTCCGTTCGGCCTCTGAGAATTACAGCAAGGCTGCCGCCAACCTGCAGAACCCCGCGCTGCTGGGCCGCGCCAAAATCGGCGCCGCCATGAGCCAGATCAACGGTGGCGACAAGGCCGCCGGGGAAGCGTCCCTCAAGGCGATCGGCGCCGACACGGCCTTGCTTAAAAGCGTCCGCGCCGAGGCCACCTATCATCTGGCGACTCTTGCCTATGAAGCCGGTAACGCAGCCGAAGTCAGCCGGCTTGTCGCCGAGGTCGGCAAGATCGATGCCGCCGGCGTGTGGTCCCAGCGCGCCACCGTTCTGCTTACCATCAAGTCCTGATGAGCCGCGGGCCGGTGCCCGGAACTCTCCCGCCCGCCAATCCGGCGGGCTTTTTTATGGGGGACATTCCGGGTCGCGCTGAAACAGGTTGAGCCGGGTCGGGAACTGCGTGTTCATCGGGGTTGCGCGACATGACTTCCCGCCTGCATCTCCTGCCTTGGGACCGGCCGCTTCTGCCGCAAGTAGTGCGCCGGCTGGCGGCGGATTGGTCGGGCGACGGGCCGCTGGATCTTTCCGGCCTGCTGGTGATCGTGCCCACCCGCCAGTCGGGCCGGCGCCTGCGCGAGGCGCTGGCCGCACATGCCCACACCCGGGCCCAGGCGGTGTTTCCGCCGCGCGTCGTGCCGCCGGAAACGCTGGCCACCCTCGGGGCGCCGCCAGCCGGCATTGCTTCCCGGCTCGCCAGCCAGCTGGCGTGGATCACCGTGCTGCGTGCCGTGCCGCTCGATGGGTTTCGGGCGGTCTTCCCGGTCGACCCGTCGGCGCGTGACTTTGCCTGGGCCCGACGCCTGGCAAACCAGTTTATGCGGCTGCAGGCCACGCTGGCCGAGGCCGGCCTGCGCATGGCCGGTGTGACGACGCGCGCCGGCCATGATTTTCCCGAGGTGGAGCGCTGGGCCCAACTCGCGCTGCTGGAGCAGCGTTACGATCGCGAACTGGCGGCGCGGAATCTGCGTGACGTCCAAGCCGCCAAGCTCGGCTTCGCCTCCGCGCCGTCGCTTCCGCCGGGGATTGCCAGGATCGTCGTCCTCGCCACGCCTGATCCGCTGCCGCTGGCGATCCGGATCCTGGCCCGCCACGCGGAACAGGTGCCGGTTGAGATCGTGGTATGCGGTCCGGCGGACGAACCGGTTGAGACGTTGTTCGATGAATGGGGCCGGCCGCGACCCGAGGCCTGGGCCCAGCGGGTGCTGGCCTGGCCTGACTTTGAACAGCAGGTGCGGCTCTGTCCTGATCCGGCCGCGCAAGCCGCGCAGATTGTCCGGCTCGCGCAAAGCTATCCGGCGCCCGAGGGGTTGCTGGCGGTCGGCGTGGCCGATCCGGAGGTGCTGGCTCCGTTGGAAAACGGGCTTGGCCGCGCCGGCATGCCCGCGTTCAATCCGGAGGGGCGGCCGCGTCGCCGGGACGGGCTGCACGCGTTGCTGGCCCTGCTGGCGGAGTTTGCCCGGGCCGATGGATTCCCCGCCGTCGCGGCCCTCCTGCGGTGTCCCGATGTGCTCGACTGGCTGGCCCACCGCGTTGGGCCCGGGTTCTCTCCGGCCAGATTGCTCGAGGAGCTCGACAGGCTGCATGCGGTGCATTTGCCGCCGACCTTGGCGGCGGCGCTTGGGCATACGGGCCAGCATCCCGCCATGGCCGGGGTGCTGGCTGCGCTGGCCGAACTGCGCACCGTGCTCACCCAGGGTGAATTTCCCGCCAACGCCCTGAGCGTGCTCACGCAGCTGTTCGCGGCGCGGGACGTGAAGACCGATTCGCCGCTGGCCGAATCCGCCGAGGCCTGGCTGGAAGTGACCACCGAGGTCGGCCGGGCTCTGGCGGTTTTCCCGCGGCTCACCCTGTCGGAACAATGGGAACTCGCGCTGGAAATTTTCGCAGACGAAAAATACACGGTGGACAAGCCGGCAGGTGCGCTGGAATTGAACGGCTGGCTCGAGTTGCTGTGGGAGGATGCACCGCATCTGGTTGTGGCCGGGGTGAATGACGGGAAGGTGCCCGATGCCGTGGTCGGCGACGCGTTCCTGCCGGAAGCCTTGCGGGGCCGGCTCGGGCTCAAGACCAACGCCATGCGGTTTGCGCGCGATGCCTATCTCCTCGCGACGATGGCGGCGATGCGGGCGGGGACGGGCCGGCTCGACCTGCTGTTGGGCAAGGTTTCCGCGGCCGGCGATCCGCTCCGGCCGTCGCGACTGCTCCTGCGCTGCCCGGACGCGGAGCTGCCCCGGCGCATCGGGTTTCTTTTCCGCAATGTGGAGACCGAGCAGGCCAGTTTGCCGTGGACGCGGGCGTGGCCGCTGCGCCCGCGGGTCGTGCCGCCGCCCGTAAAGCTGTCGGTGACGGCGCTGCGCGACTACCTTGAGTGTCCCTTCCGTTTCTACCTCAAGCAGGTGTTGCGGATGGAGCCGGTCGACCTGGCGAAGACCGAACTCGATGCACGGGACTTCGGCACCCTGCTCCATGGGGCGTTGCAGGCCATGGGGGAGGACGAGAAGCTGCGGAGCTGTGCGGACGAGGCGGTGCTGCGCGACGCGCTGCTGGCGGGATTCGAACGCAACGTCCGCGCCCGTTACGGCGATGTTTTGACGTTGCCGCTGGTCGTCCAGTTCGAGTCGGCGCGCCAGCGGTTGCGCAAGGCGGCGGAGGTCCAGGCTCGCGAGTGTGCCGCCGGGTGGCACGTGGAGCGGGTCGAGTGGAGCTTTGAATTTCCGCTCGGGGGACTGGTCGTGCGCGGCAAGATCGACCGGCTCGACCGGCACAGCGACGGCCGCGTGCGCGTGCTCGATTACAAGACGGCCGACTCACCGGTGACTCCGGCGCTGGCGCATCTCGGCGCCGTGGGGAAGGGCGACGCGGCGCCGGCCTGGGCCCGTGTCATGGTCGAGGGCAAGGAACGCGCGTGGCTGGACCTGCAACTGCCGCTTTACCGGCACGCGGTGGCGGCGGAGTTCGGTCCGACGGTGGAGTGTGGATATTTTAACCTGCCGAAGGCTGCGGGCGAAACGGCCATTGTGTTGTGGGGTGACTTCACCCCGGAGTTGCAGGCGGCGGCGGTCGCTTGTGCGCAACACGTGGCGCAGTCCGTGGTAGCGGCGAAATTCTGGCCGCCGGCGGAGCTGGATCCGCGGCAGGATGAGGATTGGGCGACTTTGTTGCACCACGGGGCGGCCGCGAGCGTGGCAATCGATTGGGCACAGGAGGGGGCGAAATGAAGGAGCCCGGCCATGTCATGATCCTCGCCTCGGCGGGTTCAGGCAAAACGTATGCGCTCACGAACCGCTTTGTCCGATTGCTGGCCGGCGGGGCGACACCCGAACGGATCGTGGCGCTGACCTTCACGCGCAAGGCGGCGGGGGAATTTTTCGACGAGGTGCTACACAAACTGGCGGCAGCCGCGAACGATGCGGCTGCGGCGCGCAAGCTGGCGGACGAAATCGGGGCGCCCGGACTCGGGCCGGCGGATTTTCTGCGGATGCTGCGGGCCGTGGTCGAGGCAATGCCGCGGCTGAGCCTGGGCACCCTCGACGCCTTTTTCGCCCGCATTGTGCGGAGTTTCCCGCTGGAGCTGGGGCTGGGCGGCGACTTCGCCTTGTTGGAGGAACCGGCGGCGCGGCAGGAGCGGCGGCGCGTGTTGCAGCGGCTTTTCACCGCCGGCGGCGAGCCGGACGCGGCACAAAAGGAATTCATCGAGGCGTTCAAGCGGGCGACGTTCGGGACGGAGGAGAAACAGCTGACCAACCGGCTCGACACGTTTCTCGACCGGCACGCCGAAGTTTACCTCGATGCACCGCAGGCGGAAAGTTGGGGTAATTCCCGGCGCATCTGGCCGCAGGGCTCGGAATGGCTGGAGGCGAAAGTGGAGCGGGAGGCCGCGCTGCGGGCCCTGCGCGCGGCGTTGCCGTGGGAAGTGCTGAACGACAAACAGCGGGCGCGGCTGGAGGATTTCCTGGCGGAGTTGCCCGGGTGGCAGCCCGGTGCGCCTTTGCCCCAGGCCGTGGAGTACCTGGTGAAAAACGCCCTCGCGGTCTGGAGCGCGCTGCGGGCCGGCCGGGCGGAGATCACGATCGAGCGGAAGAAAGTAACCCTGGCCCCGGAAGCATGCGCCGCGTTGGTGGCGGCCGTGCGGTTGATCGTCGGCACCGAGTTGGGGCGCCGGTTGGAGATGACCCGCGGGCTCTTCGCCGTGCTGCACGGGTACGAGTCGGTCTATCATGACGCGGTGCGGCGCGGCGGCCGCCTGACCTTCGCCGATGTGCAGCGGCTGCTGTTGCCGGGGGCGGAGGCGCCGGTGCTCAGCGGGGCCGGGCCGGGCGAGGGCCGCCTGTTGATTGACTGGCGGCTCGATGCACAGTTCGACCACTGGCTGCTGGACGAATTCCAAGACACGAGTTTTGCGCAGTGGAGCGTGCTGCGCAATTTGCTGGATGAGGCGGTGCAGGACCCGGAGCAGGGGCGCAGCCTGTTCTATGTGGGCGATGTGAAACAGGCGATTTTCGCCTGGCGCGAGGGCGACCCGCGGCTGTTCCGGGAAATTTTCAACCACTACAACCAGGCGGCCCCCGGTGCCATCACGGCGGAGTACCTGACGGATTCCTACCGGTCGGGGCCGGCCGTGATCGCGATGGTCAACCGCGTGTTTGGCGATACGGCGGCGTTGCGCGAGCTGGTGCCGGCCGACGCCGCGGCGCGCTGGACGAAGGAGTGGCGAAAGCATTCGACCGCGAGGACCGGACTCGGCGGGTACGCGGAATTGCGCCACGCCGCGGACGAGGAGGGGCGGTTTGCGGAGACTTTGCGCATCCTGCAGGAGGTCGAGCCGCTGCGGCGCGGACTGAGCGTGGCGGTGATCGTGCAAAAGAACGACACGGGGGCGCGGCTCGCCGACTACCTGCGGCGCGCGGGCAGCCTGCCGGCGATCGCCGAGAGTGATCTGCACATCGCGAGGGATAATCCGTTCACCGGCGCGCTGCTCGCGTTGCTCCGGATGGCCGCCCATCCGGGCGATCGCTTCGCCCGCGAGCAGGTGGCCATGACGCCGCTGGCCGCGCTGCTGGGTACGGCCGGACTGGGTGAGGCCGATGCGCTGACCAGCCGGTTGCTGGGCGAGCTGCATACCGAGGGCTTTGCGGTGACGATCGAACGCTGCTTGCAGGTGCTGGAGCCCCGGCTGGAAGCGGGAGACCAATTCAGCCGGTTGCGCGGCCACCAGTTGGTGGAGGCAGCGCGGGAGTTTGATGAAAGCGGGCGGCGGGACGTCGCAGAGTTTTTGGCATGGGCGGAGGGCTGCACGGTGCGCGAGGCGGACGCGGCGGGCGTGGTGCGGGTGCTGACCGTGCACAAAGCCAAGGGCCTCGGGTTCGATCTGGTCATTTTGCCCGAATTGGAAGGAAGGACCCTGGCCCAGCGGCGGGACGGCTTGGCCGTGCAAAAGGCGGCGGACCGTTCGGTCGAGTGGGTGCTGGAGCTACCGGGGAAGATTTTCCAGGAGTGCGATCCCGTGCTGTCCGCCCATGTCGCGGCCAAGGAGTCCGATGCGGCCTACGAGGCGCTGTGCAAATTCTATGTGGCCATGACCCGGGCCAAACGGGCGATGTACCTGATCACCAAGCCGGTGGGGGCATCTGCTTCACAGAATTTTCCGAAACTGCTCGAACAGACCTTGGGGGAGACTTGGGCGGAAGGTGATCCGGCGTGGTTTTCCTCATTGATGATAGACAAAGCTGCCAGTCCGGGGCCGGCGGAACTTGCCCGGATAAACGTGCCGGTGGCCGATCGCGGGCGGCGCTTGGTGTCGCGTCGTCCGTCTGACGCCAAGCCGGGGGTGCGATTGGGCGGCCTGTTCGGGCCGGACCGGTCCGGGGCGGCGGATTTTGGCACCGAAGTGCACGCGCTGTTCGAAACAGTGGAGTGGTGGGAAGGATCGCAGGCGGGAACTTGGGCGGCGGCTCGAAGGAATGAAGGGATTGATGAAATAGCGCTGCGCGAGACTTTGAACTGCCTGCAGAGCGCTGCACTGGCGCCTATTTTCACGCAGCCGACTGGCCGGGCGGAGGTCTGGCGGGAGAAAGCGTTCGAAGTGGTGCTCGATGACGTGTGGGTGACCGGGGTGTTTGATCGTGTGGTGGTGCAACGAGATGCGGCTGGTCGGGCCGTCACGGCCTGGGTCATTGATTACAAGACCGATCGGATAAAGCCGGACCGGGATGCAGCGGCTGTGGCGGTGGATAAGCATGCCGGACAGCTCAATCTCTACCGGCGGGTGATCGCAGTCTTGACCGGGGTACCCATCAAGGCGGTCCGGTGTACGCTGATTTTGACCGGCGGGTGCCTTGCCGTGGAAGTGTCCTCGATGGACTAAAATCAGCTTTACAGGGGGGTGGGGAGGCCGCACGTTTCGCAGCCAAACCACTCTCTTATACCTATGGGCAATCTGAAAAAGAAACGGCGTCTGAAGATGTCGAAACACAAACGCCGGAAGCGCCTCAAGGCGAACCGCCACAAGAAGCGTACGTGGCAGAAGTAATTTTGCCCCAAAAGCACTGATTTTGTCTAAAACCCGCCCCTAAAAGGCGGGTTTTTGCATTTTTACCCTGAATGGCTGCCCGGTAAAACATTAGGGAATCTATTAGGTTGGCGAGCGGGCGTTATGGTTTTGCGCTTGTCAGATAGGTAAGTGCCCCGTATCCAGCATGTCCTGCAAATTGCTTTACAGTGTGAAAAGCTGCCCGGCGATTTGCTAGTTTCCTCCTAAACCGACACACACATCACCTGCACCCCGCATGCCTTTCGCAAAAAAGTCCAAAGGGTTTTGCGTCGAAATCGGCGAGCATGCCACGCTATTGGCGAGGCTCTCCGAACCGGAAGCTCCGTTTGTCGTCGAGGAGCTTAAGGAGATACCCTCAAGCGAGTCTGATGGCATTGTTGCCTGGACCAAGGGAACCGGCGGAAAAGGGTCAACAGGCTATGCGCACGCGGTATGCGGGGTGTATTCGCCGAAGAGAATTGTTCGCCGCCACACCTTGGACCTGAAGCGGGTCAAGGATCCAGTCTACTTTAACGAAGTCTACGCCCAGCAGTTCCGGATCGAGCCGGACAAATACACCATCAACGCGCTGAATCCTGAGGATGGCAGCGAGTATGATCTGGTGAAGGCGAGCCAGAAGGAAGTGCTGTTCTGCGGATTGCCTTCGGATGAAGTGATTGCCATGCAGGATAAGCTGCTTGAGCAGGGAATTTACCCCGAGCGTCTTGAATTGGGCACCCTAGCGACCATGGGCGGAATAGTGAACTATCTGAAGTTCAAACAAACCAAGACCCCCGTCCTCCTGCTAGAAATTGGGCAGGAAACCACGCAGAGTTTTATTCTTAGCGCAGAGGGGCTTGATGTCTCCCGCCCAATCCCGAGCGGAATCGCTGCCATGATACCCGTGGTGCAAAAGGAGCTGGGCCTTAAGGACGAGGAATCGGCCAAGAAGCTGTTTTATTCGAACACTTTTGACTTTACCAGCATGGGCGGGGCTCTCGTGAAAAAGCTTTTGAAGGAGCTGCAATCTTCCATCGGGTTTTACGAAGTGCAGACCGGCCAGTCCATTGGCAGTGTTTTCTGCACCCAGTTGCCGTCCAGCCTGTCCTGGCTGGGCACCACCATGGCAGGTGCGCTTGGGGTTCCTCCGCTTAAGGTGGAGATGGTCCCTTGGCTCGAATCTCTGAACATCAAACTGGCCGAGGGGGTGACCCTTGGCCAACCGGAAGAACGCTGGTTCGGTCTGTTTTCACTCTTGGCTTCCCACCAAAATGCAGTTCCTGACGAAAAAAAGTGACGATCAGCCGGTAGTGGCGCCGCGCTGGCACACCAATTTCCGCAACTTTGACAGGTTGCCGGACACTAAGGTGGTGCGCACCACCTTCTTCATCAACACGGCGGCAATCGCGGTCAGTGTGATCATCATGCTGTGGTTGGGGCACCGCGAATACACCAACTACGACATCGGCGAGCAGAAGGCCGACGCCCAGCGGCAGATCGACGCCAACCAGAAACAGAACGCCGACGCCATCAAGCTTTCCAAGGCCTTCCTTGAGGAGGAGAAAAAGGTCAACGATGTGCTGACCTTTATCAAGGTGCCGATCACCACGGCGGAATTCATCGGCTTGATCAGCGAGTCCCTCCCGAAAGAAATCTTGATCGATTCCGCCGACATGCGAATCACGGAGCCCAAGCAGTTTCTGATCAAGGGCCGGGTTGCGGGCAATCCGGACCAGGCCAGCGGTATCGCGTCGAGCTACGTGGATATCCTGCGGGCCCACGAAAAACTGGGCAAGATCTTTGACCCCATCACGCTCCGGTCCTTGGATCGCAGCGCGACCGGAGGTTACATGATCTTCGACATATCACTCAACGTGAAGGCCGACAAAAAATAACATGACCACTTCGGATCTAGTCGCGACCATCAAGAAGCATCCCATCGGCTTTGGCTGTGGGCTGGTGGGGGTGATTTGCGGCATATTGCTTTACGTGCGGGCAGGGGCCATTGCGACCAGCCAGGCTGAATTGGAGGAAAGCTCGGCGCAGGCGAACAAAATGATCGCCAATGTGCGGAATGCCAACGGCCTGACCGAACAGCTGGCGGAGATCCAGACCCTGGGCAAGGAGGTGGATGCCCGCTTGATGAAAGCCGGCCAACTCGCGGTGAACCTGCAATACTTCTACAAGCTCGAGACCGAAAACGAGGTGAAATTGGGCGAGGTCCGCCAAAATGCCATTTCCCGCAATGCCAAGACCCAGTATGTGGGTGTGCCTTTCAGTGTGTCCGTTCAAGGACCCTTTGCCAACGTCATGAACTTCCTGAACCGGTTGCAAAATGGGCGCCACTTCTGCCGCATTAACACGGCAAACATCACCAAGGTGGGAGAGAGCGGTGAGAATCTCAACCTCGCCCTCACGCTCGAACTTTTAGGCCAACCATGAAAACGCACCTCGGCTCTCATCTGCTTGTCCTGGCCATTCTCGGAATGAGCGTACCGGCTGCCGCCGCGGAGGTGGAGACGGTCCTCAATCCGCAGAAGCGACAGGAGATTTTGGATCAGGCGAAGAATTTGCTGGCGGCCAAGGCTCTGGTGCCAGCGAGCAAGGACCCGTTTCATTCCGAGGCTTATGCGGAAACCCTCGCGGCGGCCACCCGTGGCTCCGAAGGCACCCCGGCCTCCCCCACCGGCCCGGCTCCGGCGGGCCCGCGCAGTACCCAAGATTTGCTGCAGGCCATCGCGACCAGCCCCAGCCTCAGGCCCAGTGGCTATTTTGTTCTTGGAGGCCAGCCTACGCTGGTTTTCGGTCAAAAGCGGGTCAAAGCCGGCGGCCTGTTAACTATAACCTTTGAAGGCGTTGAATACGCCCTAGAAATTGTCTCCATCGAACGCCCCAATTTTACCCTCCGGTTGAACCGCGAGGAATTCACCCGGCCCATCAAATAAGGACGAATTATGAGCACACGCACCATCCTGACCACGCTTCTTGCCACGGCACTGACCCTGCCTGTTATTGCTCAAGACACCCCCGCCCCCGCAGCGGCACCCGCCCAGGTGACCGTCCAAGGCGCCGAGCCGGCCGCCGCCTCGGTCAGCCGGGATAAGGACACCCTCTCGGTCGATTTCCCCGACGAGGATATCAAGACCATCCTGCGCAATGTGGCCGACCTCTTCGAACTCAACCTGGTGGTGCCCGACACCTTGACGGGCAAGACCTCGATCAAGCTGCGTGACGTGAGCTGGCGCCAGATCTTCCAGGTGGTGCTCGGGCCCGTCGGCTACACCTACATTGAGGAGGGCAACATCATCAAGATCGTCAGCAACGAGCTCCTGCAGCAGGAACCCGGTTCGACCGAGGTTTTCGTCCTCAACAACGCCAAGGCGGCCGACATCAAGCCGACCATCGACGGCCTCATCGACGCGGCGGCCGGCGGCAAGATCGTGATCGATAACCGCAGCAATGCCCTCGTGATCACCGAACGCCCGTCCCGCATGGGCCGCATCCGGACCATCATCGAGCAGTTGGACAAGGCCACGGATCAGGTCATGATCGAGTCGAAATTCGTCGAGGTCACCGATCGTGATGTCCGTAATATCGGCGTGAACTGGGCGTCTTTGCAGGGCATGACGGTGGGCGTCCGTGGGATTAACCAGGCTTGGACGCGCAATCGCGGCCAGAACGAAACCAATGGCACGAACGCGACCTCCTCGGTCGGCAGCTCTCGCGAAACCAGCGTGGGCAACACGGCGAACACTGGCACCAACACCAGCAACACGGTCGGTTCAACCGGCGGCGATACGGTCACCTATGTCACGGGTTTTAACGCCCCGTTTGCCTCGACCACGAACCTGGCGAATGGCGCGGTCACGCCGTCGATCACGAGCGTGCCGAGCACGACCTTCATGGCCGGCACCGCCCCGACCTATACGGCCTCCACCACCTACAACGGCGGCACGAGCAATGTTGTCACGAACGGCACCACCGGCAGTACCGGCACCTCCCTCACCAATCTGCTGACCAACACCGCCTCGAGCGCGGTGGATCAGTTGATGGGCCTGACCAATACGGCGGATACCTCCCGGCTGGCTTCTGCCGTGTTCTCCGCCTCGGACTTCAGCGTCGTCATCTCGGCCCTCAAGACCCAGAACAACACCAAGATTGTCTCGAATCCCACGATCGTGACCCTGAACAACACCGAGGCGGTCCTCAACATCGGCCAGGAATTCCCGATCCCGAGCTACACCTACAATTCTGAGCGCGGCACCTTCGAAGTGTCCGGCTTCGCCTACAAGCCGATCGGCATCATCCTCAAGGTGACGCCCCAGGTGAATGCCCAGGGTGTGATCAAACTCACGCTGGAGCCCGAGGTCAGCCAGACGAACGGTTCCACGACCTTCGGTGGTGCCGGTGGCGCGTCTATCCCGATCATCGCCACCCGCAAGGCGAAGACGATGGTCTCCCTCAAGGATGGCTACACCATGGGCATCGGCGGCCTGATCCAGTCGTCGCAGGACCATGGCGGCACCAAGGTGCCCGTGTTGGGCAGTATTCCCGTGCTGGGCCGCCTCTTCTCTTCCAAGTCCGTCAACGACGAGGTGACCAACCTGCTGATCTTTATCACGGCCAAGACCGTGACGGCCGATGGTGCGACGCTCGAAGAGGTGTTTGACCCGCGGGCGGTGCAGGCTGTCGGCATGTCGCGGGAGGATCTGCCTGGCCACCGCGCGCCGAAGGGCACGGACCTGTTTGCGAGTCCGGTGGCTCCGGCCAAGTAAGCGCGGCGCCTGCTTCCTTCCGTTTTCGAGACCGGCGGACCTCCGCCGGTCTTTTTTATGGGCGGGTTGCGCCCGGCTGCCCCGCAGTATTTGTTAGCCATCCCCGCTCCTTTGGGTAGTTTCAAAAATGATGCCGCGTCCCGCCACTCCGCCGACCCCGGCCCCGCCGGCCCTCGAGCACAACGAGCTGTTTCAGCGCGTTGCCCCGCAGATGGCGGTGCTGGATGACTTCATGCGCGAGCAGGTCAGCCAATTTGAACCGGAGATCCGCGACATGGCGGCCTATTGTCTGGACACGTCGGGAAAGCGTCTCCGGCCCACCATGGTCTTTGTCAGCGGCTGGAGCGGCGCGGGCGTGGTGGTGGAGGAACTGGTGCGCGCGGCCGGGGTGGTCGAGATGGTGCACCTGGCCACGCTGGTGCACGACGACATCATGGATCGTGCGGAGATTCGCCGCAACCGGCGCACGGCCGCACGCCAGTTCGGTCCCGATGCCGCGGTGTTGCTGGGGGATGCCCTGTTTTCGCAGGCGCTGCACATTGCCTCGCATTTTCCCACCACCGAGGTGTGCCGGCTGGTCTCGGCCTCCACGCGCAAGGTCTGCTCGGGTGAGATCATGCAGACCCTGCGGCGGCGCGACATCAATATTTCGCTCGAGCAATACCGGCGCATGATCGATCTGAAGACGGCCGAGCTGTTCCGCGTCTCCTGTTTTCTGGGCGCATCGCTGTCGGGGCATGCAGACGAATTTGCCCGCGCGGCCGATCAATTCGGCCACCACCTCGGGATCGCCTACCAGATCTACGACGATCTGGTGGACTTTCTCGGCGAGGAGCAACAGATCGGCAAGACCCTCGGGACCGACCTGGCCACCGGGAAACTCACGCTGCCCCTCATGCTGCTCCTGGAAAAGGTACCGGCGGTGGAGCGTGCGGCCATCGTGAACTCCTTTCACAACGGCCAGTCGCCCGGCCTGGCGGCCAGCCGGCAGCGAATGCAGGAATTGGGCGTCGTGGCCGGGGTGCTGCAGGCCATTGAGGACGAACTGGCCGTTGCTACCGGCGCGCTTGAAGCCCACCGGGCACTCGCCCCCGTTCCGCTCATGCGGCAGCTGGTGGCGATGCTGCAGGCCAAGGTGGCCGCCCTGCCCACCACCTCAGTTTCACCATAATTAGGATTTGCGTGGTGCTTTTCCGCCCGTAAACTGTCGAATCGAAGCGATGAATCTGTCGAAGGTTTTCAGTAGGGCGGCTATCACCACTCCCGAGCGCCAGCAGGAAGCGGACGCCGATTTGGTGGTCGTGCGGCAGGTGCAAGCCGGCGATGTCGCCGCCTTCGACCGGTTGATTGTAAAATACCGCGAGAGGGTTTTTGGTGTCATTTACAACATGGTCGCCAACCGGGAGGATGCTTCCGATCTGTCTCAAGATGTCTTCATCAAGGCATTTCAGGCCATTAATCGCTTCCAAGGCGGCTGCTCGTTCTTCACCTGGCTCTACAAGATCGCCGTCAATACCACACTTAGCCACTTGCGTAAGAACCGCATGCGCAGTTTCTTTAGCCTTGAGAAGCTTAACGAGGAAGGCGGAAACGCTCAAATCATTGATCAATTGACGGATAAACGGGGTGCCGACCGGGATACCTACCTGCGTGAGCTTCAGGAAAAATTGAACGAAGCACTGCAAAAACTGTCTATCCCACACCGAACAGTGATTACCTTATTCGAAATCGATGGCCTCAGCCACGCCGAGATAGCCGAAGTCATGGGCTGCTCCGAAGGCACTGTCCGCTCCAGACTCCATTACGCCAAGCAGTTCCTGCAAGGCGAACTAGGCAAGTACCTCAGTTCCTGAGCCCCTTTCATGTCCAAACCCGAACAACCGACCAAAGTGACCCTTGAGGATCTCTTGCGCCTGAAACGCGCCGAGCGTCCCAACCCTGAATTTTGGTCGAACTTCGAGCGCGAGCTGCGGCAGAAGCAACTGACCGCGCTGGTGCAAAAACGCCGTTGGTGGCACGAGCTGCCGGTGCTGCTCAACCGCCGGGTCTATATGCCTGCGGGCGCGGTGGCCGTCGTCGCTTTCACTTTGGTTACCATCCGGTATTCGGTTCCCACCCAGGTTGCGCAGGTGCCCAACACGGCCCCGCGGATCGTGGCGGCCGATCCCGCCATCGAGACTCTCGCCACCACCGTGGTCACCGATCAGGGCCAGTCGGGCAGTCGCGAGGAGACCAGTGTGGTTGCCTCGGTTTCGGCTCCGGCCGTTACGGTGGCTGACAATACCGCCGCATACGTCCCGACTCAGTTGGTGTCGCGCGAAGCTGGCTTCTCGTCCGTCCGTCCCTTAACCGCCAGTCTCGCCCACCTCGAGCAGTCCGACCTGATGGACTCCGTCGTCGGCAGCCAGCTGAGTGTCCCGGCCCGGGTGCAGCCAGCGGCGGCCGCGGAGCAGTCCGAGGTGGCCGCGATGACGAATGCTTCCGGCCCCAAGTATCGCCTTATTGCCCGCTATGCGGATCGGTCCCTCAGTCCCGCGCCGGCGGCCCCGGCCGTGGTGCGCGAGCGCCTCGCCCGCCGGCTGGGTGATGACCTCGGCGACGGCATCAGCCGCATCGGTGTCGTGGGCAGCCGGGTCTCGCTGAAATTCTGAGCCATCCGCCGCCGTGTCCGGTCCGCCCGCCACTTGGCGGGCTTTTTATTTGCCGGCTCCGCGGGATCACCGCGGGTGGGGATCACTTCAATGAGCCGGTCATGTCCTCGGGCTTCACCCAGGTGTCAAACTGCTCGGCGGTGACATAGCCCAGCTTGATGGCGGCGGCCTTCAGCGTCGTGTTCTCCTTGTGCGCCTTCTTGGCAATCTCGGCGGCCTTGGCGTAGCCGATGTGGGGATTCAACGCCGTGACCAGCATCAGCGAATTATCGAGGTGCCGGCGGAGGACCGGTTCGTTGGCGGTGATGCCGTCGGCGCATTTCCCGGCGAACGAGACGCAGGCATCGCCGAGCAGCCGGGCGCTTTGCAGTACGTTGGCCGCAATGAGGGGCTTGAAAACGTTGAGCTCGAAGTGGCCGGTCGCGCCGCCAATGCCCACGGTCACATCGTTGCCCATGACCTGGGCGCAGACCATCGTCAGCGCCTCGGGCTGCGTCGGGTTGACTTTCCCGGGCATGATCGAGGAACCGGGCTCATTATCGGGGATGATGAGCTCGCCAATGCCGGAACGCGGGCCGGAGCTGAGCATGCGGATATCGTTGGCGATCTTCATCAGCGAGACAGCGGCGCGTTTGAGCGCGCCGGAGAGCTCGACCATCGCATCGTGCGCGGCCAGCGCCTCGAATTTGTTGGGGGCGGTCACGAAGGGCAGGCCGGTGAGTTCGGCGATTTTCCGCGCTACGAGCACATCGTAGCCGGCGGGGGTGTTGAGCCCGGTGCCGACCGCCGTGCCGCCGAGCGCCAGCTCGCGCACCATCTCGAGCGCATGGCGGATCGCGCGCATGCCGTTGTCGAGCTGCTGCACATAGCCGCTGAATTCCTGTCCGAGCGTCAGCGGGGTCGCATCCATGAAATGGGTGCGGCCGGTCTTCACGATCCGGGCGAAGGCGGCGGATTTGGCGGCGAGGCTGTCGTGCAGGCGCTGCAGGCCGGGGAGGGTGACGCCGACGGTGACCTGGTAGGCCGCGATGTGCATCGCCGTGGGAAAAGTGTCGTTGGACGACTGGGACTTGTTCACGTCGTCGTTGGGATTCAGGGCCTTCTTCGGGTCGGCCAGCTTCCCGCCGGCCAGCACGTGGGCCCGGTTGGCGATGACCTCGTTCGCGTTCATGTTGCTTTGCGTGCCGGAGCCGGTCTGCCAGATCACCAGCGGAAACTGGTCATCGAGGTTTCCCGTGAGGATCTCGTCGCACACGCGGGCGATGAGGTCGCGTTTTTCAACCGGGAGCACCCCGAGCTCGTGATTGGCCTGGGCCGCCGCCTTCTTCAGCACGGCGAACGCGTGGATGATTTCGCGTGGCATGCTGGCCTCCGGGCCGATGCGGAAATTGTTGCGCGAGCGCTCGGTCTGCGCCCCCCAGTATTTCTCGGCGGGCACCTGCACCTCGCCCATTGTGTCCGTTTCGATGCGGAAGTTCATGGCCCTGTTAGGACAGGGTAGCGTGGCATCGGCTGCAACACGGAACCGGCGCCGGGCGCGGCCCACCCGGGGTATAATGCCCCGGCGCGGCCCTTATTACCCGGCCTACAGGATCTTCAGCTTCGGCAGGTCCTGCACGTCGATGTAGCCGGCCGGGCGGCCCTTCGCGTCCACCGCAAACAGGTCGGAAATCTTCAACTGCTGGAAGATCTTCAACGCCTCCACGGCGAGGGCACCAACCGGCACGGTCTTGCCGCCCTTGGTCATAAAGGCATCCACCGGTTTTTTCAGAAAGTCCGCGCCGCCGCTCAGGGCGCTGCGCCTGAAGTCGCCGTCGGTGAAAATGCCGGTCAGCCGGCCCTTCGCGTCCACCAGCGCCACGGCACCGGCCTTGGCCTTGGTCATCGCGAAGATCGCCTGTTGCACCGTGGTCCTGGCTTCCTTCAGCACCGGGCAGCCGTCTCCCGTGCGCATGATGTCCTTCACCCGCAGCAACAGTGTCATGCCGAGCGTGCCGGCCGGATGATATTTTGCAAAATCCTCGCGGGTCAGTCCGCGGCTTTCCAGCAACACCATGGCCAGGGCGTCACCGAGGGCGAGGGCCGCGGTCGTGCTGGCCGTCGGGGCGAGGGCGAGGGGACAGGCCTCGCGCGGCGCCGAGTAAACCAGCTGGTAGTCCGAGCCGCGGGCCAGTTCGCTGGCCGCCGCGCCCGTGAGCGCCACGGTCTTGAGCCCGAATTTCTCGAACAGCGGTAGCAGGCGCAGCATTTCCTGGGTCGCCCCGCTGTTGCTGAGCAAAATCGCCAGGTCGCCCGCGGCGCAGAGCCCGAGGTCCCCGTGCAAAGCCTGGGTGGGGTCGAGGTAACAGGCGGGCACCCCGATGCTGTTCAGGGTGCCGGTGAGCTTTTCCGCGATGTGCGCGTTCTTGCCCACGCCCGAGCAGATCACCTTGCCGCCGGCCTTGACCGTGGCCTCCACAGCCCGCACCGCCGCGACGAAGGCCTGGTCGAGTCCTTTCGCCGTGGCCTCCAGCGCCTCCCGCTCGATGGCGAGGCAGTTCCGGGCCTTGGCGAGGATGGTGGCGTTGTCCAGTGGCATCAAAAACTTGTGTTGGGTAGGGGTGACGGCAAACGTAGCCGGCGCTGGTCTTCGTTCAATTCATTTCCCGCCGTGTCGCGCCTCCTCTCCAACTTCCGCCTGCTGCTGCCGGTGCTGGCCGCCTTGCTGGCCTTGGGGCTGGGCGGGTGCGGCGAGAGCGACCGGCTCTCCTACGCCAGCGAGCTGGATGAACCCAATTATCGCGAGGGCCAGTCACTGCTGAAATCCGGCCGGCGGCAGGAGGCGCTCACGGCCTTTCTCAAGGTCATCGACAAGCGCCGCGACGATGCGCCGGAATCCCACCTCGAGGTCGGCCTGCTCTATGTGCAGCACATCAACGACCCGCTGTCGGCCATTTACCATTTCCGCAAATACCTCGCACTCCGCCCCAACAGCCCGCAGGCCCCGCTCGTACGCCAGCGCATCGATGCGGCCATCCGTGAATTCGCGCGCACCCTGCCGGCGCAGCCGCTCGAGAGCCAGGCGCAGCGCGTCGATCTCGTCGCCACGCTCGACCGGCTCAAGCAGGAGAACGAATCCCTCAAGCAACAACTCGCCGACGCCAAGGCCGGGCGCGGGCTGGCCGCCTTGTCCGCCGCCAGCGAAACCGTGCCCGGCCCGGCCGCGCCCACGAACAACCTTAACTTCACCCTCGAGGCGGTGCCCACCGTCCGCACGCGGCCGCCGCCGGTCACGCCCCCGCGACCCACGCAACAAGCTCCGGTAGTCACCCCCCCCGCACCCGTCGCCCCGGCCGCCACCACCGGTGTGCGCAAGCACATCGTCCGGCCCGGTGACACGCTCTCGAAGCTGGCCCAGCAGTACTACAGCAACCGCGCGAAGTGGCGCGACATCTACGCCGCCAACCGCACCGTCATGAAGAGCGAGTCCGACATGAAGGTTGGGACGGAACTGAAGATCCCGTGACATGAGCCGGAACGTGCCGCCGGGTATCTTTACCATCCGGGGTGTCATGGGCGTGTGTCACCTGTTGGTTGATGAACACAAGGAGGCGGTGTTGCTGGACACCGGCCTCGTCGGTGAGCCCCTCCAGATCCGGTGGCTGCTCCGGCGGCTGGGGCTGGCGCCGTCAGCCATCAAGGCCATTCTGCTGACGCACGGCCACCTGGATCATGTTGCGAACCTGGCTTGGGCCAAGCGGTGGACGCAGGCACCGATCTACGCGCACCCGGCGGAGCAGGCCCACATTGACGGCGTGTATCCCTACACGGGTACCGTGCGCTGGTGCGGCCGCCTTGAGCGCATCGGCTATGACGTGCTGAACTACCGGCCGGTCCGGATCGACCGCTTCATCGCGGAGGGCGAACTGTTGCCGCTGTGGGGCGGCCTGCGGGTGATGCACCTGCCCGGGCACACGCTCGGCCACTGCGGTTTCTTCAGCGAACGGCATTCGCTGCTGTTCAGCGGCGATCTGTTTGCCAGCTACTTCCTCACCACGCATCTGTCACCGCCGATTTTCACGGCCGCCCCGGAGCTGCTGCCCGCCAGCCTGCGCCGGGTGCTGGCACTCGATCCCACCATGCTGGTGCCGCAGCACTACGACATCCTCGACGGAAAATTGCACCGGCGGCGCTTCGACGGGCTATGCCGCCGGGTGCTGGGGTGAGGGCTGCGTCTCAGCCGGCGAAGAATTTCTGGATCCGGCGGAGCGACGCGACGAGGCGGTCGATCTCCTCCTCGGTGTTATAGAGATAGAAGCTCGCGCGGGTCGTGCTCGTCAGCCCGAGCTTGCGCATCAGCGGCTGGTTGCAGTGGTGGCCGCCGCGCAGGGCGACGCCATCTTCATCGGCGAAAGTCACGATGTCATGGGCGTGGACACCGGCGAAGGCAAAGCTGACGAGCCCACTGCGCTCGGCGCCGAGGCGCGGGCCGATGATGCGGATGCCGGGCAGGGCGGAGAGTTTCTCCATGGCGACCTTGATCAGCGCGGTGTCGTGGGCGGCGATCTGGTCGCGGCCGAGGGCATCAAGGTAATCGCAGGCGGCGCCCAGCGCGATGGCGTCGGCCACGTTGGGGGTGCCGGCCTCGAAGCGCTCAGGGGTGGGTTTCCAGGTGGCGCCCTCGTAGGTGACGTTCACGACCATGCCGCCGCCGGTCTCATCGGGGGCGAGTTTGTCGAGCAGGGCGCGGCGGCCATAAAGCACGCCGATGCCGGTGGGGCCGCACATCTTGTGGCCGGAGAAGGCGAGGTAGTCGCAGCCGATCTGTTGCACGTCGAGTGGCAGGTGGCCGATGGACTGGGCGGCGTCGATCACCGTGACCGCGCCCACCGCGCGCGCCCGGCGGCAAAGTTCCGCGACGGGGTTGATGGTGCCGAGGGTGTTGGAGATGTGAGTGAACGCGAAGAGCTTCACCTGCGGCGTGAGCAGCTGGTCCAGGGCGGCGAGGTCGAGCCCGCCCTCGCCATCGGCGCCGAGGAGGGGAACGTATTTCAGTGTCGCGCCGGACGCCTTCGCGGCCTGCTGCCAGGGCACAAGATTGGAATGATGCTCGAACTCAGTCGTGAGCACGACATCGCCCGGCTTCAAGTGGGCGTGGCCCCAGCTGCGGGCGACGAGATTGATGCTCTCGGTGGTGCCGCGGGTGAAAATGATCTCCGCCGGATCGGCGGCGTTGATGAATTTCGCGACGCGGGTGCGCGCACCCTCGTAGGCGTCGGTCGCGCGCATGGAGAGCGCGTGCAGGCCGCGGTGGACGTTGCTGTTGTCGCGCTCGTAGTAGCGGACGAGGGCATCGATCACGCTACGAGGTTTCTGCGAGGTCGCGCCGTTGTCGAGATAGACGAGCGGCTTGCCGTTGACCTGCTGGTGCAGGACGGGGAAATCGGCACGGACGTCGGACCACGAGGGAGGCATGGATGCTCAGTCCTTGTGGGTTTCGGTCGTGGCGGTGACCGGGTCGCCCTTGAGGGCGTTGAGGGCGGCGTGCCAGCCGAGCGTGGCGCACTTGATGCGGGCGGGGAACTGGTGCACGCCGGCCAGGGCGGCGAGGTCGGACAAGTTGTCCTCGTCGACTTTGCCGGTCGTGACGAGCTCGTGCACCCCAGCGTAGATGGTTCCGGCCTCCGCCGCGGTCTTGCCCTTCAAGTGGAGGGTCATGAGCGAGGCGCTGGCCTGCGAGATGGCGCAGCCCGAGCCGTCGAAGGAAATGTCGTCGATGCGATCGCCGTCGAGCCGGAGATAGACGGTGCACTGGTCGCCGCAGCTGGGGTTCTCACCGTGGGCGACGCGGTTGGCCGTGGGCAGTTTGCCGCGGTTCCGCGGACGGCGGTTGTGGTCCAGGATGACGGACTGGTAAAGGTCGGTGAGGTCTTGCATCGGCCGGAGACGTGGAGGGCAGAGGCTACGCCGGGGCCGACGTTTGGCAAACAGAGTTTGGCAGGGCAAAGTGCCAACTAGGCGAGACGCCAAGCGGTTCGGAAGAGCCAAGCTCTCCTTCGCCAAGGCCATAGCGGGTGATTTTATTTCGGCTTCCGAAAGAAAACTGGCGGAGAGGGAGGGATTCGAACCCTCGGTAGGTTTCCCTACGCCCGCTTTCCAAGCGGGTACTTTAAACCACTCAGCCACCTCTCCGTGACCCAAATGAGGGTCAAATAAAGGGAAGACCATTAGCGGCGGTCAACGGAAATTCCTGTGGGCATTATTTCAGGCCACAAACCTGTTTTGGTAAACAAATCCTCCTTGCCGGGTGGGGGTGGGGTGGTAGCGTGGCTTGATTTTTTACCACATGGCCACCGCCAATCCGGAAATCACGTATAACAGCAAGATCGAGGGCGATATCGTCGTCACCCGGGCGGATGCCGCGATCAACTGGGTGCGGAACAACTCCATGTGGCCCATGCCGATGGGTCTGGCCTGTTGTGCCATCGAGTTGATGGCGGCAGCCTCCAGCCGGTTCGATATCGCCCGCTTCGGCGCCGAGGTCATGCGTTTCTCCCCCCGGCAGGCCGACTGCATGATCGTGGCCGGCACGGTCACCTACAAGATGGCCCCGATCGTCCGCCGTATTTACGACCAGATGGCTGCCCCGAAATGGGTCATCGCCATGGGGGCCTGCGCCAGCTCAGGTGGCATGTACCGCAGCTACGCCACCCTGCAGGGCGTTGACCGCATCGTCCCCGTCGACGTCTATGTCAGCGGCTGCCCCCCGCGCCCGGAGGCCCTGCTCGACGCCCTTTTGAAGCTTCAGGAGAAGGTCAAACGCGAGCGTTCCTCCGCCAAGCTGCTCAGCGCCTGAGCCTCCGACCCTGCGCAATGACCACCGACGTCGAAATCACGACCGCCGTTAGCCAGCAATTTCCCTCGGCCACCCCCCGGGCCAGCCTCGACTGCCCGGCCTTCAACGTCCCCGCCGCCGAGGCGCTCGCCGTGCTCCAGCACCTGCGCGACACCCAGGGCTACGATTTCCTGATGGACGTGACCGCGATCGACTGGAGCTCCGAGAAATCCCCCCGTTTCACCGTCGTCTGGCACCTCTACTCGAGCACCAAGCACACGTACGTTCGCGTCGCCGCCGACTGCGCGAGCGACAGCGAGCCCGCGATGCCGACCGCCACCGGGCTCTGGGCCGGCGCCGACTGGCACGAACGCGAGGCCTACGACATGCTCGGCATCAAGTTCACGGGCCATCCCGACTTGCGCCGCATCCTGATGTGGGACGCCTACCCGTATTTCCCCCTGCGCAAGGATTTCCCCCTCGCCGGCCTGCCCACGGAACTGTCCGACGCCGACATCACCGAGGAAACCAAGACCGGTGTCATCTCCGCCCCGATGGCCGGCGGCCCCTTCGTCGCCACGCCCGGCGAGCCGATGACCGACGCCGAGCCGCGCGCCAAGGACGAGGCCTGGAACGAGCGGGACGAGAAACCCAACTGACGCGATGGCCACCGACTTTTCATTCCCCGATGCCGCCGCGAAGACGGCCAACCTGCCCAAGGAATTCGAGTCCGAGAAGATGTCGCTCTCGATGGGGCCGTCGCATCCGTCCACCCACGGCGTGCTCCGCATCCAGTTTGAGCTCGATGGCGAGACGGTGACCAAGGCCGACCCTGTCGTCGGCTACCTGCACCGCGGTGACGAGAAGATCGCCGAGAACATGACCTACAACCAGTTCGTGCCCTACACGGACCGGCTCGATTACCTCGCCCCGCTCGCCAACAACATGGCCTACGCCATCGCGGTCGAGCGCCTCGCCAAGCTCGAGGTGCCGGCCCGCTGCCAGGCGATCCGCGTCATCACCGCCGAGATGGCCCGTATTTCCGCGCACCTGATGGGCCTCGGCGCCTACGGCATCGATGTCGGCGCATGGACGGTGTTCATGTACTGCTTCGAGGAGCGCGAGAAACTTTACAAGCTCTTCGAGGAGCTGACCGGCGCGCGCTTCACCACCAGCTACAGCCGCATCGGCGGCCTGCAGCGTGATGTGCCCGAGGGCTGGGTACAGAAGGTCGACGCGTTCTGCGACCAGTTCCTGCCCATCCTCGAGGAGATTCTCGGCCTGCTCTCGCGCAACAAGATCTTCCTCGACCGCACGGTGGACGTGGGCGTCATCTCCCGGGCCGACGCCATCGGCTACGGCCTCACCGGCCCGAACCTGCGCGGCTCCGGCGTGGCGATGGACCTGCGCAAGGACCGGCCTTATTCGGGTTACGAGCAATACGAGTTCGACGTGCCCGTCGGCTCGAAGGGCGACTGCTACGACCGTTACCTCTGCCGCGGCGAGGAGATGAAGCAGTCGGTCCGCATCCTCAAGCAGGCCGTCGCCAAGTTTCCCGGTGGCGAGTGGTACGCCAAGGACGCCCGCAAGATCTTCGCGCCGCCGAAGGACAAGATCCTCACCTCCATGGAGGAGCTCATTAACAACTTCATGATCGTAACCGAGGGCCCGCAGATGCCGGCCGGTGAGGTTTACTTCGAGGCGGAGAATCCGAAGGGCGTGCTCGGCTTCTACATCGTGAGCAAGGGCGGCGGCGTGCCGTGGCGCCTGAAGATCCGCAGCCCCTCGTTCTGCAACCTTTCCATTCTTCCCAAGCTCTGCGTCGGCAACATGGTGTCCGACGTCGTCTCCATCCTCGGCTCGCTCGACTTCGTCATGGGCGAGTGCGACCGCTGATTTCCGTCGATGAATCTCAAACCCGAAACGCTCAAGCAGATCGACGAGGTCATCACCCATTACCCGGTGAAACGCAGCGCCACGCTGCCGCTGCTGCACCTGGTCCAGGAGGACATCGGCTGGATCCCGCCCGCGGCCGTCGAGTGGATCGCGACCAAGCTCGAGCTGCCGCCGATCAACGTCTACGAGGTGGTCACCTTTTACCCGATGTTCCGGCAGAAACCGATCGGCCGCCGCCACATCAAGGTCTGCCGCACGCTCTCCTGCGCGCTGGTGGGCGGCTACAAGGTCTGCGAGAAGTTCGAGCAGGAATTCGGCTGCCATCGCGGCGAGGTTTCCGCCGACGGCGAGGTGACCATCGACTTCGTCGAGTGCCTCGCCAGCTGCGGCACGGGCCCGGTCGTCATGATCGATGACGACCTTCACGAGAAGGTGGACGCGGCCAAGGCCGCCGCCCTCAGCAACCAAATCCGTCAGGAGGCGAAAAAGAAATGAAGAAGCACCGTATTCTCAGTGTTCCGCCGATCCGTTTCGGAATCGTTCTCGCGCTGATCAATGGGTTTGCCGGTATGATCCTTGCGCCGCTGTTTTTGATCACGCTGGGCATTGCGTTCACCGCCACGGAAACCGGCGTCGTTATTGTGCCGAAAATATTCCCGGCGGTTCCATGGTTTCTCGCCGGTGGCCTGGCCTTCTTTACGCCCGTCATTAATGCCGTGGGGGGGTTTCTCGCCGGCGTTCTGATCGCCACCGTTTATAATTTCTCCGCCCGCTGGACCGGCGGCATCGAGATCGTCCTCGATGACAAAGCCTGATTCCCCGCCATGCCCGCCCCCGCCCAACGCCGCCTGATCTTCGCTCACATCGACGAGCCCGGCTACACCAAGGACCTCGCCTGCTACCTGAAGCACGGTGGTTACGAGGTGATGAAGCGGGCGTTCGCGCGCAAGCCCGAGGAACTCATTGACGAGGTCAAGAAATCCGGCCTGCGCGGCCGCGGCGGCGCGGGCTTCCCCTGCGGCGTCAAGTGGACGCTCGTCGACCGCAAGAGCGGCAAGCCGATCTACCTCATCGTCAACGCGGACGAGTCCGAGCCCGGCACCTTCAAGGACCGCTACATCATGCACCAGGATCCGCACCAGCTGATCGAGGGCACGATGATCTCCTGTTTCGCGAACAACGTGAAGCAGGCCTACATCTACATTCGCGGCGAGATGCCCCACGGCGCCCGCATTTTGGAGCAGGCGATCCAGGAGGCCCGGGACGCGAACCTCGTCGGCAAGAACATCCTTGGGTCGAACTACTCCTGCGACATCTTCGTGCACCGCGGCGCCGGCGCCTACATCTGCGGCGAGGAGACCGGCCTGATCGAGTCGCTCGAGGGCAAGCGCGCGAACCCGCGCATCAAGCCGCCTTATTTTCCCGCCGTCCTCGGCCTCTACCAGTGCCCGACGATCGTCAACAACGTCGAGACGCTCTGCCACGTGAAGCACATCGTGGACATGGGCGGTGAGGCCTACACGAAGATCGGCACGCCCAACAACACCGGCACGCGCATCTTCTGCGTCTCGGGCCATGTGCAGAAGCCGGGTTACTACGAATTCGAGGCCGGCAAGATCACGATGGGCCAGCTGCTCAACGAGGTTTGCGGCGGCCCGCTGCCGGGGCGCACCTTCAAGGCCGTCATCCCCGGCGGCTCCTCGGCCAAGATCATGCGCTTTGGCGAGCGCTACAAGGGCAAGCGCAAGGTCGGCGCCGAGATGGTCGACTACGACTGGGGCGTCGAGGACGTCCCGATGGATTTCGATTCGCTCGGCATGATCGGCACGATGGGCGGTTCCGGCGGCGTCATCGTGATGGACGACACGGTCAACATGGTCGAGGCCCTGGCCAACATCAACGCGTTCTACTCCCACGAGAGTTGCGGCCAGTGCACGCCCTGCCGCGAGGGCTCGCTCTGGATGAAGAAGATCACCACGCGCATGGTCCACGGCGAGGCCCGCGAACAGGACACGACCCTGCTGAAGGCCGTGGCCGACCAGATCCCCGGCCGCACCATCTGCGCCTTCGGCGAGGCCTGCTCGTGGCCGACCCAGAGCTTCCTCGCCAAGTTCGGCGACGAGTTCAAGGGCTACGCCGAGGCGAAGAAAACCAAGCCCGCGCCCGCGGCCCCGCTCATCTGATTTCCGCCATGTCCGCTCCCGCTGCCAAACCCGCCGAGCTCGTGACCGTCAACATTGACGGCCGGGACATCGTCGTGCCGAAGGGCACGAACGTGATCGAGGCCGCCCGGCTCCTCGGCGTCGAGATCCCGCATTACTGCTACCACCCGAAGCTGACCATCGTGGGCAACTGCCGGATGTGCCTCATCGAGATGGGCATGCCGGCCGTCGATCCCGCTACGAAGGCTCCGGTGATGGACCCGGCCACGGGCAAGCAGAAGGTCAACTGGATCCCGCGCCCGCAGATCGGCTGTGGTACCAACGCCTCGCCCGGCCTCCATATCCGTACGAACTCCCCGCTGGTGAAAGACTGCCGCGAGGGCGTGACGGAGATGCTGCTCATCAACCACCCGCTCGACTGCCCGATCTGCGATCAGGCCGGCGAGTGCAAGCTGCAGGAGCAGTCCACCGACTACGGTCGCGGCTACTCGCGCTTCGTCGAGCAGAAGAACGTGAAACCGAAGCGCACCGAGCTCGGCCCGCGCGTCACCCTCGACGACGAACGCTGCATCCTCTGCTCGCGCTGCATCCGTTTCTGCAAGGAGGTCGCGAAGGACGACGTCCTCGGCTTCATCGACCGCGGCAGCTACAGCACGCTCACGTGCTATCCGGGCCGCGCGCTCGAGAACAATTACTCGCTCAACACCGTCGACCTCTGCCCGGTCGGCGCGCTTACCTCGACCGACTTCCGCTTCAAGATGCGCGTCTGGTTCCTCAAGCAGACGCCCGGCCTCGACGCCGAGTCGTCCGTCGGCGCCAACACCGAGGTCTGGAGCCGCGAGGGTGTGATCTATCGCATCACCCCGCGCCGGAACGACGCGGTGAACGACGACTGGATGTCCGATTCCGGCCGTGCGCTCTACAAGCAGGTCAAGGCCGACGACCGCCTGCTCGCTCCCACAATCGACGGGCATGCCACCGCCGCCGAGATGGCCCTCAAGGCCGCGGGCAATCTGCTCAAGAGCGGCGCCGTGGCCATTGTCGGTTCCGGCCGCAGTAGCGTCGAGGAGCAGTTCCTCGTGCGGAAGCTGGCCGATGCGCTCAAGGTTTCCGCCTCGCTGGTCAGCCGGGTGGGGCAGGGCGACGGCATCCTCATCTCCTCCGACCGCAATCCGAATGTCCGCGGTGCGCTGGTCACCGGCCTCATCACTGCCTTGCCGACTCAGAAGCTCACCTCCCTTGCGGCTGACATCGACGCCGGCAAGGTGAAGACGGTGCTCTCCGTCGGCGAGGATCTGACCGCCGCCGGACTCACCGCGGCGCAACTGGCCAAGGTCTCGGTCGCCTATCTCGGCACGCATAAGAACGCCACGAGTGATGCGGCGAAGGTGGTCATCCCGGGCCTCACGATTTTCGAGAAGTCCGGCTCGTTCGTGAACCAGCAGTTCCGCCTGCAGAAGTTCACCAAGGCCGTCCCCGGCCCGGCGGGCGTCGCCGACGATCTCGTCACCCTCGGCACTCTCGTCTCGGCCGTGAGCCGTGACGTCACTCCCTCGGATGTCAGCGGACTCTGGCCGGTCATCGCGGCGGAAGTGAAAGCCCTCGCCGGTCTCAGCCACGCCAAGCTGCCCGCCACCGGCCAGCAACTCGACGCCTCGGCGTGGGCCGGCCTGTCCTTCTGCGAGGGCGAGACCCTCCACTTCAAACCCGCCGCCGTGCCCGCGGCCGTCAACGCATGAGCGCCGTCTTCGATTTCTGGGCCAATCTTCACCCGCTCCTGCAGGGCCTCGTCAAGGGCCTCGCGGTGATCGGTGTCATGTTCCCGATCGGCGGGGCCTGCTCGCTGGTCGAGCGCAAGGTCTCCGCCTGGATGCAGGGCCGCCCCGGCCCGAACCGCGCCCTTCCGCCTTGGCTGGCTTGGGTGCCGGGTATCGGCCTCCTGCAGGGCCTCGGTGTGTTCCACCTCATGGCCGACGGCGCCAAGATGTTCCTCAAGGAGGACTCATTGCCGGGCCACGTGAACAAGTTCTACTTCCTGCTCGCGCCGGTGGTGGGCATGATTCCCGCCCTCACGACTGTCACGGTCGTGCCCTTCGGTGCCTACTTCAACGACGCCGGGCACCTCGTCCCGGTCGTGCTGGCCAACCTCGACGTCGGCATCCTCGCGGTGTTCGCCGTCAGCTCGCTGGGCGTGTACTCGCTCATCCTCGCGGGCTGGGCCTCTAATTCCAAATATCCCTTCCTCGGCGGCATCCGCGCCTCGGCGCAGCTCATCTCCTACGAGCTGGCGATGACACTCTCCGTGATCCCGGTATTCCTGATGATCAACACGCCGGGCGGCTCCGGCACGCTGAGCCTGACCGATGTCGTGCGCTTCCAGAGCGGCACGAGCGGCTGGCACGGCACCTGGTTCATCATGACGATGCCCCTGTCGGCCGTTGTCTTCCTCGTTTCGCTCTTTGCCGAGACCAACCGCCTGCCGTTCGACATGGCTGAGGGTGAAGCCGATCTCGTCGGCGGTTTCCACACGGAATACGGCTCGATGAAGTGGGGCTTGTTCTTCGTGGCCGAGTATTCGCACATGCTCATCGGCTCCGGCGTCTTCACCCTGCTGTTCCTCGGCGGCTGGAACCCGCTGCCGTGGGTGCCGCTCGAGACCGTCGTCGGCTGGCTGGCCCACCTTTCGCCGCTGCTGGCGCATCCGCTCGCGGTCGGCCTGCTCTCCATCGCCATCTTCATGGGCAAGGTGCTGTTCTTCATGTTCGTGTTCATGTGGGTGCGCTGGACCGTCCCGCGCTTCCGCTACGACCAGGTGATGAAGCTCGGCTGGCAGAAGCTCCTGCCCCTCGCCATTGGCAACCTTATCTTCTACGCGATCCTCATCGCGCTGATCCAGAAACCCGTTTCCTGAGCGCCATGGCCTACACCGTCGAACGCAAGCCTCTCACGCTCCTGGAGCGCATCTACATCCCGCAGATCCTGGCGGGCATGCGGGTGACGCTGAAGCACCTCTTCGCGCCGAACGTCACGATGGAGTATCCCGAGCAGCGCCCGGCAATTCCCGCCGGCTACCGCGGCGTGCCCACGCTGGTGATGGACCCGAACGGCCGCGAAAAATGCGTCTCCTGCCAGCTCTGCGAGTTCGTCTGCCCGCCCAAGGCCATCCGCATCACGCCCGGCGAAATTCCCGCCGACCAGCCCGACCGCGCCCACGTTGAGAAGGGCCCCCAGGCCTTCGATATCGACATGCTCCGCTGCATCTACTGCGGCCTGTGCCAGGAAGTCTGCCCCGAGGAGGCGATCTTCCTGCAGAACCAGTATTCCATGACCGGCTACACCCGCGCCGAGATGGTCAACGACAAGGCCCGCCTCTACGAGCTGGGCGGCACGCTCCCCGACCAGCATTTCAAGTGGGACAAGAAGAAGGCCGCTGCCGAGCACGGCAACGCCCACTGAGCCATGGCTGACACGCTCTTCATCATCCTCTCCGTCCTCACCGTCGCCGCTTCCCTGCTGGTCGTGGTGAACAAGAACGCGGTCAACGCCGCGATGTTCCTGCTGGTCTCGCTGGTCGGCCTGGCTGGGCTCTTCGTACTGCTCGACGCCCCGATGCTGGCCTTCGTGCTGCTGCTGGTCTACGCGGGTGCCGTCGTCGCGCTGTTCCTCTTCATTATCATGCTGCTCGACACCACGCCCGGGGCGCAGAAACCGTTCAAGAAGATGACCGTCGCCGCCTCGATCCTCGGGGCCGGCCTGCTGGTCGTTGGGATCATCTCGCTCACGAACCGTGCCGTGCTGCCGCACGACCCGGCGAGCGTGACGGTCCCGACCATGAAGCATTATGCCGAGCAGCTGTTCACCACCTACCTGCTCCCGGTGCAGGTCGTCGGCTTCATGCTCCTGATCGCCATGCTGGGGGTCATCGTGCTCAGCAAGAAATTCGATGTGTCGGAGGGCGCCAAATGACCGCTCCGCTCCTCGCCGCCGCCACCTACGGCCTGCCGTCCTACCTGCTGCTCAGCGCCGTGCTGTTCGCCATCGGCTTCTTCGGCGTCCTGCTGCGCAAGAACACGCTCGTGATCTACATGTGCCTCGAGCTGATGCTGCTGGCCTCGACCCTCGCGCTCGTGGCCTTCTCGCACTTTCAGGGCACGCTCGATGGGGCCGTCTTTGTCTTCTTCATCCTCACCATCGCGGCGGCCGAGGTCGCGGTCGGCCTCGCCATCATCGTCGCCCTGTTCCGCCAGCGCCACACGATCCAGGTCGAGGAACTGAACCACCTGAAGCACTGATGCCATGACCATGCTCCAGCACGCCATCTTCATGTTGCTCCTGCCGCTCGTCTCGGCGGCGGTGATCGCGCTGTTCCTCCGCCAACGCGGCGCCCTGGCCTCCTACGTCTCCGTGGCCACCGCCGGCGTCATCGCGGCGATCTCCATCATCTTGCTCCAGCACGGCGAGCGCTTCGAGGCCTCGGTCGAGTGGCTGCGCTTCGGCGACTTTGCCATTTCGCTCGGCGTCAAGTTCGACGACCTCGCGGCACTCATGCTCTTCGTGGTCGGCTTCGTGGGCTTCCTCATCCACGTCTTCTCACTGGGCTACATGCACGACGACGCGGCCCGGGCGCGGTTCTTTGGCGGCCTGTCCATCTTCATGTTCTCGATGCTCGGCATCGTGCTCGCCGACAATTTGTTCATGATTTTCATCTTCTGGGAGCTGGTTGGCTTTAGCTCCTGGCTGCTGATCAATCACTATCACCACAAGCAGTCGGCGGCCGACGCCTCGAAGAAGGCCTTCATCGTCAACCGCGTCGGCGACTTCGGTTTCCTGCTCGGCATCGTGATGTGCTACTGGGTCAACGGCACCGTCAACTTCTCCGAGCTGCAGCACGCCCACGTCTTCAGCACCGCCATCCCGCTGCTCCTGTTCTGCGGCGCCGTCGGCAAGTCGGCCCAGATGCCCCTGCAGGTGTGGCTGCCCGACGCGATGGAGGGCCCGACGCCCGTGTCCGCCCTCATCCACGCTGCCACGATGGTGGCCGCCGGTATCTTCATGCTTTGCCGGATCAATGTCCTGATGGTCGCCGACGCGCTCACCGTCATCATGTGGATCGGCACGGTCACCGCGCTCTACGCCGCGCTTTGCGCCATCACCCAGCGCGACATCAAGAAGGTGCTGGCCTACTCGACGCTCTCCCAGCTCGGCTACATGGTCGCGGCGTTCGGGTTGGGAACAAAATCGATCTATACTCCGTCTCCCCCTGTTGTTCTTTCTGATGGGACGCTCTCACCTGCCGCGTTTCATGTGGATGTTATAGTAGCCGCCGGCGTCGGTGCCGCGATGTTCCACCTGACGACCCACGCCTTCTTCAAGGCCCTCATGTTCCTCGGCTCTGGCTCCGTCATCCACGGCTGCCACCATGAGCAGGACATCTTCATGATGGGCGGGCTGCGCAAGAAGATGCCCGTGACCTTCATCACGTTCACGATCGGTGTGCTGGCGATCATCGGCATGCCCGGTCTCGCCGGCTTCTTTTCCAAGGACGCCATTCTCTACCTCGCGATGGAGAAAAACACCGCGGTGTTTGCGATTCTCGCCCTCACCGCCGTGCTGACCTCGTTCTACATGGTTCGCATGTGGAAGATCACCTTTTTCGGCGAAGCCCGCTCGAAGGATGCCTCCCATGCCCACGAAAGCGGCTTGGTGATGACCCTGCCCCTGATCATTCTGGCGATTTTGTCGATCGCGGGCGGTTACTCTGGGGTCTTCGGCCGGTTGGGAGGTTCGATTGCCGAAATGGTGCCACATGCCCATGGGACAGCGCATACTACGATTCTGATCGTTTCACTGGCTGTCATGACCATCGGCGGCGGCGCGGCGTGGTTCTTCTATAAAACCTCGGCCAACGACACCCTGGAGGAGAAGGTCCGCCCGGTGTTTGCCTTGCTCGGCTGGCTCAAGGAATCGTTCGACCGCCTCTACAATTACTATGTGGCCAAGGTGCAGCAGCGTTTCGCCATGCTGCTGAACTTCCTTGAGCGGGTCTTCCTGGCCGACACGGTCATCCACGGGCTCGCGCGGGCGGTGGGCTTCGTCGGCCTCGGGGTTCGCGCGCTCTACACCGGAAGCCTGCACGTTTACGTCTACTGGTTCCTGCTCGGGGCCGTGGTCCTCTGGGCCTTCGCCGCCGGCGTCTTTTAATCCGTGAATCTGTCCAACGCCCTTCTCCTGCAGCTCGCCATCGCCACCCCGCTCGGGGCGGCGCTCGTCATTGCGCTCGGGCTGCCCAAGCGCTTCGCGACCAAGCTCGCCGCCGCGGCCTTCGTGCTGCCGGCGCTGGGCGCGCTCTGGCTCTGGGCCAAGTATCCCGCCGAGGGCGGTTCGCGCTACCACTACCTGAGCTCCCTTGACACCGGCCTTGGCTCCTTCGGCATCAACCTGAAGCTTGGCCTCAACGGCATTTCGTTGCCGATGTTCCTGCTCGCGGCCATCGTCGGCCTGGCAGCCGGGCTCTACGCGCTGCGCTCGCAGGCGGAGCGGATGAAGACCTACCTCGTGCTCCTGCTCATCATGCACGGCGGACTCCTGGGCGTCTTCGCCTCGGTGGATATCTTCTATTTCTACTTCTTCCACGAGCTGGCCCTGATCCCGACCTTTCTCATGGTCGGCATCTGGGGTGGACGCGACCGCAACTACGCGGCGATGAAGATGACGATCTACCTCACGGTCGGCGCCATGCTGTCGCTGATCGGCCTGATCGCGATTTACGTGAAGAGCGGGGCCAACACCTTCGACCTGATCGAGCTGAAGCGCGCCATCGCCGCGCAGGGACTCCACGGGGCGACGCAAAACTACATCTTCGGCCTGCTGATGTTCGGCTTCGGCATCCTCGTCTCCCTCTGGCCGCTGCACACCTGGGCCCCGCTGGGCTATGGCGCCGCTCCCAGCTCGACGGCCATGCTGCACGCCGGCGTGCTCAAGAAGTTCGGCCTCTACGGCCTGATCCAGATCGCCCTGCCGCTCCTGCCCGAGGGTGCCGCCCACTGGGCGTGGAAACTCGCGCTGCTCGCCGGGCTCGGCAACGTGTTGGTCATCGGCTTTGTCACCATGGCCCAGCGTGACCTGAAGCAGATGCTCGGCTACAGCTCGGTGATGCACATGGGTTACTGTTTCCTCGGCATCGCGGCCCTTTCGACCATCGGCTCGGGCGGCGTGGTGCTCCTCATGGTGGCGCACGGCCTGTCCGTGGCGCTGCTCTTCCTGCTGGCGACCAGCATCCACCACCGCACGCACACCTTTGACCTGTCGGAGATGGGCGGGCTGGCGCAAAAGACCCCGGTGCTCGCGGCGTTCTTCGTCGCCGCCACCATGGCCAGCGTCGGCCTGCCGGGTTTCGCCAATTTCTGGGGCGAGCTGACAGTCTTCGTGGCGCTGTGGAACTTCTCGCCGTGGATCACGGCCGTGGCCGTGGCCGGGGTGATCATCTCGGCGATCTACGGCCTGCGCGCCGCCGCCTGGGTGTTTTTCGGCCAGCCGACGGCGGCGCTGCAGCGCGTCACGGCGAAACATCCGCCGGCCGACCTCGACTGGTATGAACGATTGCCCGCGCTGATCCTGCTGGCGGCGCTGTTGTTCTTCGGCTTCTACCCCAAGGCCCTTTCCCAGCCGGTGGACCAGGCGCTGACCGAGGCCTCCGCCCGGACTACCCCCGTCTCCTTCCAACGCTGATTTCTCCATGTCCACGGAACTGCTCAAGTCCATCGCCGACACCAACCAATGGTGGGCCATTGCGCCGGAGATCATGGTGGCTTGCGCCGCCCTCGGCCTGCTCGTGATGGAGATTGTCACGCCGCGGGAGCAGCACCGTTTCATCCCGCATTTGGCGGTGCTGGTACTGGTCATGGTGTTGGGTACCGTCGCCTTCAATTTCGACAAGACCTGGGGTGGGGACGAGCTGTTCGGCGGCCTGATCAAGCTGGGCCCCCTCGGCCAGGTGGCGCGGCTCTTTTTCCTGCTGGCCTCGCTGCTGGTGTGTTTCCTCGCCTCGGTCTGCCTGCCGCGCACCCGGATGCCCCGGGTCGAGTTCTACCACATCGTCCTGGTGGTGACGGCGGCGCTCATGCTCCTCGCCCAGAGCAACCACTTCGTGATGTTCTTCGTGGCCCTCGAGACAGTGACGATCGGGTTCTACATCCTCGTCAGTTATTTCCGTGACAACGCTCTGACGCTGGAGGCCGGCCTGAAATACCTGGTGCTCGGCGCGCTCAGCTCGGCCATCATGCTCTTCGGCATCGTGTTGCTCTATGGCGCCGTTGGCCGGGTGGAGATCGACGGGGTGGTGCACACGGGTTTCGAGTACGGCGTGGTTGCCGACTTCCTCAAGCACAACCCCGACAACTTCCTCACTACGGCCGGGGCGCTACTCGTGCTGGGCGGCGTGGCGTTCAAGATCGGTGCGTTTCCCTTCCAGGTCTGGATTCCCGACGTCTACCAGGGGGCGCCGACGCCGGTGACGGCCTTCCTCGCGGTCTCGTCCAAGGCCGCCGGCTTTGCTGTGCTGCTGACCTTGGTGCTCAACGTCTTCGCCCCGCTCTCCGCGGTGCTGGTGCCGGTGCTGTCCGTGCTGGCGGCCGCCACGATCATCGCGGGCAACCTGTCCGCTCTTTCGCAGCGCAACGCCAAGCGCCTCATGGGGCTCTCCGGCGTCTCGCACGCCGGTTACCTGCTGATCGGCGTGATCGCCGCCCTAAGCTTTCCCGTGGCGGCCAACGCCGTGTGGTTTTACCTCTTCACCTACCTGCTGGCCTCGATGGCGGTGTTCGGCGTCATGGCCCACGTGGCCGGGCCGGATGACACCGTGCAGGAGCTCGATCATTACGCGAAGCTCGCCAAAGAGCGTCCCTTGCTGGGCGCGGTGCTGGCCGTGGGCCTCGGTTCGTTGGCGGGCATTCCGCCGCTCGCCGGCTTCATGGGGAAACTGTTGCTCTTCGTCGCGGCCTTTCACGCGCACCTTTACGGCCTGCTGGCCGTGGCCATTGGTGGAGTGGTCCTCTCGATCTATTACTATTTCGGCTGGATCAAGGCCGCCTACTTCGAGTCCGGGTCGTCCCCGGCCGCGCCAGCCGCCGGGACACCACTGCTCAGCCGGGTCGTCCTGACGGCCCTGGCCCTCGTCACGGTGCTGCTAGGCTTCTGCCAGATTCCGTTTGGTCGCTGGCTGCTGCCCTAATCTCGCTTTTCCGCCGAGATTTTCTTCGCCAGTGCGGGCGAAAGTGTTTCGAGTTTCGCGCACATGAAGGTAACCGGACTCGCCATTGTGCCGCCCCCCGCCGCGGCCAGCCTCCCCAAGGTCACCCCCGAGCTGCTCGCATCCGTCCTCGCCCGCTATTCGCGCAGCAACGAGGGCATCGGCAAGATTCTCGAAAAAGTGGACATCGCCAACCCCGACGAGTCCATCGATCGCATATTGAAGTTCGTGGACTACGGCCACGCCTCGATCGGCGGCCTGACCGGCGGCCTGGCCATCGCACTCGACGACGTCTCAATGTGGCTCGCGTACAAGGTGTTCGAGATCGCCCAGATGGCCGACGGCCAGGAATCGAGCACGCGCTACATCACCATGGCGGCGAGCAACCTGCCGACGGCGGAGGAGATCGGCGTCCCGGCCGACCTCGCGCCGCGCTGGTCGGCGCTGATGGCGAAATCCTTTGCAGCCTACCATGCCGAGTACACCCGGCTCGACCAGCAGGCGCTGGCCAATCCCGGCCTCGTGCGCCTGCCCAAGGAGGCCAAGCCCGGCGTCGTCACGCGGCTCCGGAAAAACTACGCGCTCGACCGTGCCCGCTACTTCATCCCGCTGGCCACGCGCACCAACCTCGGCCTCGTGCAAAGCTCGCGCATGTGGGCCGCGACGGTGAAGCACCTGGATTCGCTGCCCCTGCCCGAGGCCCAGGCCGCGGCGAAGCTGATCCGTGACGAGTTGCTCAAGCAGTCGCCGCGGCTGATGCGCCACAGTTTCGCCGAGCCGTCCTTCCAAGCCCAGGCGCAGCAGGAGCTGGCCGAGAGCCTGAAGCTCGGCCTCGCCCGCCTCTCAACGAAGCCGCTGGCTGACGAGGTCTGGGTGAAGATTGACCGTGATTCACCACCCTGGCTGCGCGAGGAACAGCCGCTCGCCGAGGCCTTACGCCACCGTGCCAACCGCTACGGCTACCAGGGCAAGGCGACCCGGCGCATGCGGGTGACCTTTGCCTGGAACAACATGGCCGTCGCCGAGCTGCGCGACCTCAACCGGCACCGTACGGGCCACCGCTATACCCCTATGATCCAGGCCGGGTTTTACCTGCCGCCGGAGATCGTCCCTGCCCCGCACCAGGGGCTGCTCGACGAGCAAGCGGCGCTGACCCGCGAGCTCATGACGCGCGGTTCGCCTGCTTATGTCTACTCGTTGCTGCTGGGCGCACAGACCCCGTTCGAGCACAGCACGCACGCGGACAAGTTCATCTACGAGGCCGAGCTGCGCACAGGGATGGGGGCACATTACCGCTATGCCGAGCACCTCAGCGCCGCGCTGAGGGAATTCACCCGGCAGGTGCCAGAGGCGAAAGACTGGGTCATAGAGGGCACCGCCGAACCAGAATAGGCTTGCTGCTTTTTGGGGCTGAAACGACGATTTCCCCAGTGTCGTTGCCCATGACTCGTCGAGCAAAACCCAGCGCGCTGTTCGTCCGGACCGGCATCCTTTCCGGGGCTGGTGCCCCGCTGAAACTCGCGGCGACGCCAGCGGTGGGAGGCAGCTGAATCGTATGAGCGGCCGCTTCAAGATACTGCAGTTCAACATGCAGTTTGGGCAGCCCTGGGATGACGCGTATCCCGACCACGCTCCTCTCCGTTTGCAGGGCACGATCGACGAGATCCGCAGCCACGATGCCGACATCATCATGCTGCAGGAAGTCGAGCAGACCATGCCGGGCGGTGCACAGGCCCAGCCACCGCCGCACTACTCGCAGCTCAAGCGGGAATTGAAGGGCTACGACAGCTACTTCAGCTACCCGAAGCCGGATTCGCGCGAACTGCCCTTCGGGATCGGGCTGGCTATCTTTTCCAAGACGCCGCTGCGCGAACACATTTGCGAAAACCTGCCGTCTCCGCCCGTGGAGTTCGATTTTTTCGGCGAGAAGAAAACCCCCACCGACCGCCTGCTGATCGGCGTGACGAGCACGGTGGCCGGCCGGAGCGTGCGCCTGTTCAACACGCACCTGCTGGCGTTCTTCATGCTGAAATCCAGCAGCGAGACGCACCTGGAGCAGCGCAAGCTGGTCGAGGAGCAGCTGCGCGCCACCGCCGGGATGCCGACGTTGCTCACCGGCGATTTCAACGTGAGCAAGCACCAATCGCTCATCCAGCAGTTCGCCGACGCCGGTTACCAGACGGTGCAATCCACGGAGGTCACCTGGCGCCGGCGGCCCTACGTCCTCGACCACATCTTCTACAATGACTGGCTCAAGCCGGTCAATTGGGAGGTCAAGCCCACGCCCGCGTCGGACCACCACGCGCTGTCCGCGGTGTTCGAGTTCGCCCGGTGATCGGGTGCTAGCGCTTGGCGCGCCGTACGCGCTCCTTCTCTTCCTCGCGCTCCTCCTCGAGCCGGGCCCGTTCGCCGGCGATCTGCTGGCGCAGCTTGTCGGCCTCCTCGAGGTTTCGCGCCGCGAGGGCTCCATCCAGCTGCTGCTTGAGGAAGATCTCCCGCTCGGCGATCTTGCCTTGGTAGACCCGGTCGACCTCAGCCAGCCGGGCCTTTTGCTCCGCGCTCAGCGGGGCGGCAGCGGGGTCGGCCTTGGCGAGACGTTCCATCGCGAGTTCGTAGGCGCTTTTCATGCCGGCAGGCTGGCGGCTCTCAGCCGAACTTCACGCCCAAAATAATCAGCAACACGAGCAGCACGGACGGTGGCCAGTAGCCGCCATAGCGGCCCGACCAGCGGCCGGCGGCACCGGCCAGCATGACGGCCGTCATCAGGATCAGGGCTGCCGGGGCCAGCCAGTCGGCGCGGAAATGGGCCGGGAAGAACACGCCCGGCAGGCCGGTGCCGCGTTGCAGCAACCAGTCCGTGGCGATGATGGTGACCGCCGCGGCTGAGTTGAAGAGAGCGCTGAGGGAGAGCACCCCCGCCAGCCCGGTGACCAGCGAGAGAAACCCGGCGACGAGGGCGAGGGACGACAACGGGATGATGACCAGATTGGCCAGCAGGGAGCCTGGGGAAAACAGCCCGAAAAATCCAATACCCGAGGGGGCACTCGCCAGGAACGCCGCCCAGCAGCCGGCGACCGCGCCGATGGCGTATCTTCCGCCGCTATCGATCGCCTCGTGCCACCAGCGCCAGTTGACCTTGGGCAGGAGTGCGAATGGCTTCCAGCGGGCGAGCCAGTCCTCGGCCAGCGGCCGCCCCATGGCGATCAGGGCCACCACGACGCTGTAGGACATCTGGAAGCCGGTGCTGAACAATTGCAGGGGATCGAGCAGGAGCGTGGCCAGCGCCGACGCCGTGAGTGCGGCGAGGGCGTTGCCCGGCAGGCGGAAAACCTGCGAGGCGAGCAGGAACGCGATCATCAGCAAGGCCCGCATGGCGGGTGAACTGGCCCCGGTGATCTGCACATAAAGCCACAACACCGTGAGCGTGATCATCACCGCCGGACGGCGCGGCACGCGCAGGAACCGGAGCAGGCTGTGCAGTGCGAGCGCGATCACCCCGACATGAAGCCCGCTGATGGAAAAAATGTGATAGGTGCCGCTGCGCATGAAGGCGTTTTGCTGATCAGGACTCAGCACGGCCTTTTCACCCAGCAGCATGGCAAGGTAGAGCGACAGGACCTCGGGGTGCGCACCGAGACCATGACGCAAAATGGCCTCCAACCGGTCCTGCGCGGTGCCGCAGAAAAGCTGGAAGCGTCCGGGCGGCGCCACCTCGCGCTGCAGGTGCGCCCGGGTAAGCCGGTGGCGGATGCCGAGGTTGGCGAGGTAGTCGTTGAAACCGCCGGCAGCTTCGTCGCGGGACAACGGCTCGAGGACGCCTTGGATCAGGTACCGGCCCGAAGGCTGCGGCGGAACACTGATGCGGCGGATGGCTGAGTAGTAAACGCGGCGGCCGAGCAGTTCGCGGTCGTGCTCGCCGGGGGCGGTGATGGTGGCGAGCCCGGTGAGGCTGCGGGCTTGGGGCGCAGCCGGGAAGGCCTGCCAGACTTCCAGGGTGACCGTGACCTCGCGGGGCGGCCGGGTTTCCCATTGGTGCAAGCCGGGGTAGCGGGCGTGCAGCAGTCCGTAACCCGAGAGCACGGCCGACAGCAGGAGGCAAACCATCCAAACCGTCGGGCGGTTGACCCATGCCGCCACAACTGCGGCGACCCCGGTGAACCCAGCGCCCACGGCAAACGGCCAGAACCCAATGGACGGAAGAGGCCAGAGCTGCGCGGCGGCGAGCCCGGCCATCAGCGGCAGCAGCAGCCACAGGAGCGGGGCGCGGAGTTGCAGGGCGGGCGAGGGCATCGGGCGGGAACTGCGCCTTGGCCCCGGCAGGCAGCAACCGAAGCCAACACCATCGGCCCGGTGCCTTCAAACTTGTTTCCCGACCGGTGCGCCGCACACTGGCTGGACGCATGGCCCGCCTGGCAGACGACACCAGTTCACTCTTCGACGACGAGACGCCGCCGGCATCACGTGAGTCCTCGCCGAAATCTCCGGCCCAGCAGCCGTTGGCCGCGCGGATGCGCCCGCGCCGGCTGGAGGAGATTGTCGGCCAGGAGCACATCCTGCAGCCGGGCAACCTGCTGCCGCGTCTTATCACCAGCAACCGGTTCGGCAGCCTTTTGTTCTACGGGCCGCCGGGCTGTGGCAAAACGAGCCTGGCCGAGGTGATTGCCCGTGAGACCAAGAGCCGGTTTGTCCGCATCAATGCGGTCATGTCCAACGTGGCCGAGTTGCGTGAAGTGCTCGCCGCCGCCCGCCGGCAGCCCGAGGCCGCGACGATGCTCTTCATCGACGAGCTGCACCGCTTCAACAAATCGCAGCAGGATCTGCTGCTGCCCGACGTGGAGGAAGGCAACGTGCGGCTGATCGGTGCGACGACCCACAATCCCGGTTTCTATGTGAACCCGCCGCTGCTCAGCCGCAGCCACCTGTTCCGGCTCGAGCCGCTCTCGGCCGCGGCCGTTGCGGGGGTGTTGCGCCGCGCGCTGACCGACGTCGAGCGCGGGCTCGGCCCCCGGGGCCACGCGGCGGACGACAAGGTGCTGAACGACCTCGCCGTGCTCTGCGACGGCGACCTGCGGCGCGCGCTCAACGCGCTGGAGGTCATCGCCCTCAGCCTGCCGGAGCAGGCGGCCATCGGGGAGAAGGAGCTGGAGCTCTTCGCCCGCGAGCGGCGCATCCGCTACGATGCCGACGAGGACGAGCATTACGACACAATCTCGGCGTTCATCAAAAGCTGCCGCGGCAGCGACCCGGACGCGGCGATGTACTGGCTGGCCAAGATGCTGGCCGGGGGCGAGGACCCGCGCTTCATTGCGCGGCGGCTCGTGATCCTGGCGAGCGAGGACGTGGGCCTGGCTGATCCCCAGGCACTGCCGCTCACCGTGGCCGCGCACCACGCCTGCGATTTCATCGGGCTGCCCGAGGCGGAGCTGACGCTGGCCCACGCCACGCTCTACATCGCGACTGCGCCGAAGAGCAATTCGGCGACCCTGGCACTGGCCGAAGCCCACCGGCTGCTGAAGGAGCGGCCCGTGCAGACGATCCCCGCGGCCCTGCGCAGCAAGAGCGGGCAGGCGAACAAGCGTATCGGGCAGGGGCAGGGCTACCTTTACGCCCACGATTTTCCGGAGAACATCTCGGGGCAGGCCCACCTGCAGGAACCGGCGGCCATTTACATGCCAAAAACCGCTGGCTGGGAGGCGAAGATTGCGGAAAGACTGGCCCGCTGGCGTGAATTGCGTGCGAAAGTGGGCCGGTAGCCGATCCGGGCGGCCAACCCGGGCTTGCAGGAACGCCCCGGCGAAACTAGGTTGAACGCATGAAAACCATCGCTGCTTTCGCCGGTCTTGTGTTCGCCGCCAGCCTTGCCCAGGCGCAGGTCAGCCCCACGGCGAAGCCGGCCGCTGGAGTTGATAAGGGAAATGGAGTTGTGACCGCCGAAACCCGCGCTGTGACGGTATCCACCGATCCCAAGGCTGTTCCGGCCAAGCCGGCCCCGGCCAAAAAGGACGCCAAGAAAGTGGTTCCAAAGGAGGCGCCGTTGCCCGCGATTCCCGGCACGGTGATCATCCGGGCGAACGGCACCAAGCTTGGCCTCGAGGTTGTCGGGGGTAATTTCAAGCTCAGCTTTTACGACAAAAAGCACAAACTGATGCCGGTGGATGTCACGCGGGCGGCCGCGCGCTGGCCCAATCCCCGTTCGCCCGGCGACAACCGCACCATCCTCAACGGCAGTGGCACGGCCCTGATCGGCGCGAAGCCGGTGCTGCCACCCTATGTGTTCAATGTCTACCTGACCCTGCTCCAGGGCGAGGGCGATCAAGCCGTGGCGGTCGAGAGCTATACGGTGCAGTTCCGTGGCTGACCTAGCCGGGATTTGACAGCCGGGCGGGGGCGGGGAATGCTGCCACCCTTTCGTCATGTCCAGCCTCCCGCCCTTTGACACTGTTGATACCGCGATCCAGGCGATCGCGGCCGGCGGCCTCGTGATCGTGACCGACGACGAGGGGCGCGAGAACGAGGGCGACCTCGTGCTGGCGGCGGAAAAGGCGACGCCTGAGCTGGTGAACATGATGATTCGCCATGCCCGCGGCCTGATTTGCGTGCCGATGACCGAGCCGCAGTTGCGGCGGCTGGGCATCAACCCGATGGTGCAACAGAACCGCGAGGCGCACCGCACGGCCTTCACGGTGTCGGTCGACGCCGCCGAGGGCATCACGACCGGCATCAGCGCCTTCGACCGGGCCCGCACCATCCAGCTGCTGGCCAATCCCGCCACGCGCAGCGACGAGCTGGTGCAACCGGGGCATATCTTCCCGCTGTGTGCGCGTCCGGGCGGCGTGTTGGAACGGGCGGGGCACACCGAGGCGGCAGTGGATCTCGCGGCGCTCGCGGGCCTGAAGCCGGCGGGCGTGATCTGCGAGATCCTCAGCGAGGACGGCACCATGGCACGCCTGCCCCAGCTGCTGGAATTCAAGCGGCAGCACAACCTGCCCCTTATTTCCATCACGGCCCTGATCGAATACCGCCACCGGCGCGAGCAGCTGGTCGAGCGGGTGGCGCAGCGGCCCTTCTCGTCGGAATACGGCGAATTCACCCTGCATGTCTTCCGCAGCAAGGTGGACGGGCGGCACCACCTCGCCTTCACCATGGGCACGCTCGATGCTGCACCCACGCTTGTGCGGGTGCATACGGAAAACCTGTTGAGCGACGTCTTTCACGCCAAGGATCTCGGCAGCCACCGTTCCCTGCTGGCCTCGCTGCAGCGCGTGGCCCAGGCCGGTCACGGGGCGATTGTTTACATGGAGCAGACCGGGCGCATGCAGGAGACGCTGCTCAGCGCCGACAAGCCGGCCACTTCCCAGAACCTGCGGGACTACGGCACGGGCGCGCAAATCCTCACCGCCCTCGGCCTGCGCAAGATCCGCCTCCTTCAGCACGCGCCCCGCCGCGTGGTCGGCCTCGAGGGTTACGGCCTTGAGATTGTCGAGCAGGTGCCGGTATGACGGCGGTTTTCGGTTGCGGAAACCGCCCAAGCTCCAGCCAATAGACCCTTCATGAGCCAATCCTCCCCCTCTGCCCGCCGGATCCACGGTGCGAAATTCCGCATCGGGGTCGTGGCGGCGCGTTTCAACGAGGCGCTGGTCGACAGCCTGCTGGCCCGGCTGACGGCCGGCCTGCGGGCGGCCGGGGTGAAAAGCGGCCGCATCCAGCTTGTCCGCGTGCCCGGTTCGCACGAGGTGCCGTGGGCGGCGGGGCGGCTGGCCGCTTCGCGCCGGTTTGACTGTCTCGTGGCGCTGGGCGTGCTGATCGGTGGCGACACCAATCACCACGAGATGGTCGGGCAGAGTGTCTCGCACGCCCTGCAGCGCGTGGCGCTCGCCACGGGCATCCCGGTGATCAACGGGGTGATCGTGGCCGACACGGCCGCGCAGGCCCGCGCCCGTTGCACAGGCAGGATCAACCGCGGCGCCGAGTTTGCCCGGGCCGCGCTGGAGATGGCGGCGCTGGGCCGCAGCATCGGAGGCAAATCATGAGCAGCCAATTCACCCAACGGCGGGAATGCCGCGCGGCGGCGTTCCAATATCTCTACGCGTGGAGCGTCAACCAGCCGGCCAACGTGGCCAGCGACCTCCAGTTGTTCTTCGATCACCTGGAGAAGCCGCGCGATCACTATGCCTTCGCCGAGGAGCTGATCCACGGCACCATCGAGCATGTCGTCGAGCTCGACGGCCACATCAAGGCGCTGGCGCACAACTGGGAGTTCGAGCGCGTGGCCAAGATCGACCTGGCGATCCTGCGGCTCGCGATGTTCGAAATGCTGCATCGCAAGGACATCCCGCCGGTCGTCTCGATCAACGAGGCCATCGACCTCAGCAAGCAGTATTCCACGCTGGACTCGAAGCGGTTCATCAACGGCATCCTTGACCGCATGAAGGACAAGCTCGGCCGCGACGCCCGCAAGCCGACGACGGAGTAGGCGGAGGCGCATGCTATCCCTTTTTAAGAAATTCAAGGACGGGCTGGCCAAGACGGTTTCGGCCATCGCGGCGAAGACCCACGGCCTGTTCGGTGGCCGGAAGATCGATGCCGCCTCGCTCGCCGAGCTGGAGGAGGCGCTCTATACGGCGGACTTCGGCGTGGAGACCACGACCGAGATCCTGGAGGAGATCAAGGCGGCCTACAAAAAGGATCCGGAGCTGCAAGGCCGGCAGGCGGCGGTCATCGGCGCGACGGTATTGCAGCGCGTGCTGGCGGGCGCGGAGGGGAGACTGGCACTTGGACCTGGGCGGCCCGCGGTCATTTGCATGATCGGCGTCAATGGCTCGGGCAAGACGACCACGACGGCCAAGCTGGCGCACAAATTCAAGCTGGACGGGCAGTCGGTCCTGGTGGCGGCCTGTGACACCTTCCGCGCGGCGGCGGTGGAGCAGCTCAAGAGCTGGGCGACGCGGCTGGAGTTGGACATCGTGGCGAGCCACACCGGGGCGGACGCGGCGGCGGTGGCCTTTGATGCGTGGCAGGCAGCCAAGGCGCGGGGCAAAGACTGGCTGATCGTGGACACGGCGGGTCGGTTGCACACCAAGGGCAACCTGATGGAGGAGCTGGCCAAGATCCGCCGCGTGTTACAGAAAAACGATGCGGCTGCGCCCCAGCACCGCTGGCTGGTGGTGGACGGCAGCCTGGGCGCCAACTCCATCGAGCAGGCCAGGGTGTTTCACCAGAGCTTCGGCCTGACCGGGCTCATCGTCACCAAGCTCGACGGCACCAGCCGGGGCGGGGCGATTGTGGGCATCTACCGGCAACTGAAGATTCCGATTTATTTCATTGGGCTTGGCGAACAGCCGGAGGACCTGCAGCCGTTCGTGGCCGAGAATTACGCGAAAGCTGTTTTCGGGCTGGACCAATAAACCGCGGAATTCAGTGCAGGAGGCCAAGTTGCATCTGCTATTGGCCAACTATTGGGTCGTGGCGGCGTGCCAGCCTACCCGCGCAAACACCTGAAATTAGGCGATATTAGAAGGTCAGGAAAACCGCCCCATATGGTTGATTACCCGGGTCGGTTTTTCGTGTCCTGCAAAGGGTGCGAGAGGTGACCAAAGGAGCTCGCGTGTGTTTGACTGGCCCGTTGCGCGCACGCGAGCTCTCATCAATTTTCGTATCGGGTGTTAGGAAAAGACGCGGAGCAGCACTCCGCGTCTTTTGTTTTTGCGACCACGCTGGGGCCGGTATGACACCCCTAGCGGGCCGTCACCAGCGGCATCGACCGGTCGCTGGCCACGGGCTTGAACGCCGCGATAACCACGCCGACCAGATTGTCGGGACTGACCGGTTCCATGTCGTGGACGGGATTGTTCAGGCCCTGCGCCCGCCAGCCGTCCCGCGCCTTTACGACCAACAGGTGGGCGACGACCTTCTGTTCCTTGGAGCGGTAGAGTACGGTCTGGCCGCGCTTGAGCTTGGCGTAGGGCAACTGCTGCAAAACCAGGATCGTGCCGGGGGCATAGAGCGGACACATGGATTGGCCGGACCCGACCAAGACGAAGGCGGCGGGGGTATTCTCCGCCAGCGTGCTGGCCTGTTGCCAGGCGGCCGCCTCGGCGGTCGCCACCGGTCGGGGCGATTGCCCGGTATAGACGCCGCGGATCCAGTCGCCGGTCGTCTCGTTGCTCTGTCCGGTCGCGGCTGAAAGTATCAGCATGCTGCACCAAACCATGACCCTGCGCCGGAACATGGCCGCAGTATCTGCAGATCCCACACCAATGCCAGTCATTGGCGCTAGTGTTGATTACCCAGCGGGAGTTGATGCAAACAGCCTATTCGGATTTTACAGTCATCTCGTCCGCCGCCGGCCTGGGGTCTGCCTCACTGTTACACATTTGAATTTTTACCGTTGGGAGGGACTCCAGGGAACGAGACGGCGGCGGACGAAAAATGAATCAGGCGGCGGTCTTGGCGCGCTTGCCGAAGAAGCGGCGCCAGGAAAGGGCAAAGCCGGTGTAGACGAGGAAGCAGCCGCCGAGGCAGGCGAGGCCGGCCACCAGCTGACCGGGCCAGCCGAGGGCCTGGCCGGTGTGCAGAAAGCGCGTCCACGAGCGGATCTGGCGGGCGGGGCTGAGGTCAGCGTAACCTTCGCGCTTGAGAACTTCACCCGTGAACGGATTGAGCGTGAGGGTGGTGGTGGCGGTGCGGGGCCAGGAGCCGGCTTCGCGGATGGTGACGGTGAGCGGTTGCGGGGCCGGGCGGCCTTCGCCACCGCGCTCGCCGGCATTCCGTTCGCGACGCGGTTCAGTGGCAGCGGCCGAGCCTGCGGCTGGCGGGGGCGTCGCCGCGTTTCCAGCCGGGGCATTGGCCGCCGGGCGCTGACCACCGCGCTGCGCGCCGCCCGTGCGCAGAACGATTTGAGTCCATTGCGGAAAATCCTGCTGCACCTGGGCAACGATCACGTCCTGCGCGAGCGGACGCGCTTCCGGGGACGGGCGCTTGATCTCAACGGCAGGCGTGGCGCTGGCGGGGCCGGCTTGTCCCGGGCCTTGCTGGGCGGGCGGTTCCTCGCCGACGAGCTGGTAGATCAGGTTGCCGCCCCAGCGGAACGAAATCGGCACGGCGGTCAGGGTGAGCACGATGAGGATCGGGGCGGACCAGAGACCGATGGCATTGTGCCAGTTGAAATCGCGCGCCTTGCCACCAAGTTTCCAATTGAAGAGAGCAACAGCCTTCACGCCGGCCCAGGACCAGGTGCGTGGCATCCAGAGATAGAGGCCGGTGATGGCCAGGACGCAGAAGGCGATATTGCAGATGCCGTTGATCAGCTTGCCCGCCGGGCGTTGGGTGCCCTCCCGACCGAGAAAGCGGTGCCAGTCGGTGATCACGTGCATGAAATCATGGCCTTTGGTGGAGGCTGGCACGCGCACTTCGCCCGTGTAGGGATTGAGGTAGAAGCCGCCGTCGCGGCCCGCGCTGAAGGTGATCGCGGCCGTGGGCTCGTTGAGCAGCGTGACACTGGCGGAGCGGAACTCCGGCTGGGCTTCGCGCAATTTTCGCTGCAGGTCGGCGAGGGGCAGACGGGTGGCCTCCGCTGGCGCCACGACCTGGCGGGCGTCGCGTTCGGCCCAGGCTACGATCTCGTCCTCGAAGGCGAGCACGGTGCCGGTGAAGCACATGACGCCGATGAACAACCCGGCGATCAGGCCGGCGGCGAGGTGGCACCAGAAAAGGATTTGGCGGAAGGTTTTCATGCGAGCAGAGAGGTGCGGAGGCCGGCGAGTTCGCGCCAGGTCTCGCGCTGGCGTTCCGAAGCGGGGTCGCCGATCGTCAGGAAGGCCTGATCGCGCGGCCGGGCGGCCAGGGCGGAGTCGATGGCATCGAGCGCGATGGTCTGGATGTCGGCCCCGAGGGACAGGTTTTCCCGGATGAACTCGGCGAGAAAATGCGGCTGGTGCAGCCGGTAGAGCTGCGTGCCGTAGTGGAAAAACCGGAGGGCGAGCGGCTGGAAGGAGGTTTCGCCGCGACCAGCCCAGTGCCGAACCAGGGCGAGGGCGTCGTCGGTGAGATCGCTGGCTTCGGCCGCAAGGGCGTCCTGGTTCGCGCCGGGGGCGACAATCAGCTGGCCGAGGGCGTCGCAGAGGGCGCGGCGGGCCTTGAGCGCGAGATCAGCGTCGATGACATCGTTGCGTTCATGCGTCACGGCCAGCGCGAGGGCCGCGCGCGCGGCGGCGGCGGCCTCCGCACAGCGGGCAAGGTCGAGGAGGAGATTGGCGCGGTTGAGGAGCGTGCCGGTCAGATTCCGCCGCGGCCAGGGCTTGTCGCTATCAACCAAGGGAGTGAGGATCGAGGCGGCCTCGTCGAAGGAGGCGAGGGCTTCGTTTGCGTGAGCAGTGCCGTGGGCGCGATGGAGCAACTGGCCGTGGTTCATCAGGGCCGCACCGAGGCTGTTGGCCCAGGAAGGGTTTTCGTCGACGGGCAACTGGCGCAGTGTGGCGATGGCCTGCGCGTAGGCGGCAACGGCCCCGCCGGTTTGGCCGTCGAGCATGAGCGCGTGGCCGCGGTTCATCCAGGCGACACCGAGGTCACGGCGCGCGGACAAATCAGGGACTGCAGGCATGGCAACTGACACGGCGGCTTACATCTCCGCCCACTGGCGGAGAAGGTTGTGGTAGACGCCGGTGAGGGAGACCACGGACGGGTGGGTGGGATTTTCGCCGCCGAGGCGCTGGATGGCCACGTCCATGTCGAAAAGGAGCGAGCGCTGGCCGTTGTCGCGGATCATCGACTGCAGCCAGAAAAACGAGCAAAGCCGCGTGCCGCGCGTGACGGGCGTGACCTGGTGCAGGCTCGTCGACGGGTAGAGGATCATGTGGCCGGCGGGCAGCTTCACGGACTTCGAGCCGTAGGTGTCCTCGATGATGAGCTCGCCGCCGTCATATTCCTCGGGGCCGGCGAAGAAGAGCGTGCACGAGAGGTCCGTGCGCAGCCGGTGGTTGGTGCCCGGGACGACCCGGACCGAACCGTCCACGTGCGTGCCGAAGGTCTGGCCGCCGGAGTAGCGGTTGAACATCGGCGGCAGGATATGCAACGGCAGGGCGGCGGACACGAACAGCGGGTTCGAGGCGAGGGCCTTGAGAATCATTGCGCCGACCTGGCGGGCGACGGGGCTCTCCACCGGCAGCTGCATGTTGTCCTTCACGCGGGCGCCCTGGTGCCCGGCCGACACCTTGCCATCCACCCAGTCCGCGGCCTCGAGCAGCTTGCGGGCCTCGGCGAGCTGCTCGGGCGAAAGGACGTTGGGAATGGCGACGAGCATGCGGGATCAGAACGTGAAATCGGCGCTCAAGAGATAGGAGCGGGGCGCGCCCGGACCGAAGCGGGCGCCGTTGTTATTAAAGGTCTGCACGAATTCCTCGTCGAACAGATTGTTCACGTTGAGGCGCAGGGTGACGTGCTTGCCGACCGGGTAGCTCCCCACGAGGTTGAACAACCAGTAGCTCGGCATCTTGCGCGGCACGGCGGGCGCGTTGTTGTCGCGACGGGCGACCTCGCCGGAATACTGGAAACCGCCGCCGAGAATCATCTGATTGGAGAACCGGTAGCTGGTGAAGAGATTGCTGGACCACTCCGGGACGAGCGGGAGCGCGGCACCCGCGGGATTGCCGCCGGCGGTCGTGCCCGCGTTGATCTCGCTGTCGAGATAGGAGATGCTGCCGAGCACGATCCAGTTGTCCGTGAAGCGGCGCGAGAGCCCTAATTCCACGCCCTGGACCGTTTGTTTGCCGGCGGGAATGGGCCCGAGGATCGGGTCCGTGTAGACGGTCTTGTCGTTGACGGTCTTGAAGACGGCGAAGTTGGTCGAGAGCCGGCCATTGAAGAAGTCCCACTTCACGCCCAGTTCGGCATTGGTGGTCTTCTGCGGATCGACGTCGGGGTTGTTCTGGTTGCCGGCGACGCTGGAGAGCGTGAAGTCCGTGCCGGGGGGCGTGAGCGAGTTGGCGTAGGCCACGTAGAGGCTGCCGGCGGGAGACGGCTTGAAGACGATGCCGCCCTTCCAGCTGAAGAGGGTGTCGTCGGCCTCGACGGTGGTGGGGACTCCGTTGGTGGCGACGCTCAGGTAGTGGGTGTCGTACTTTTCCCCGCGCAGGCTCACGTTGGCCTGCCACCGAGAGTTGAAGTGCAGTGTGTCGAAGGCGTAGAGCGCCGCGGTTTTGGTCTCCACGTCGGTGTACGCGCCGCTGCGGGCCGGGGTGGCGCTCGGGGAGGCCTCGGGATTCGGGCTCTGGATCGGAATCGGGATGAGCGTCACGCTCACGAAGGCCGGCTGATAGGCCGTTTCGCGGGTGAGCTCGAGGCCCGAGGCGAGATTGTGCCTGATCGACCCCGTGGCGAACTGGGAAAGCAGGTTCGTCTGGTTCGACAGGATGCTCATGTCGCGCTTGTTCGCCTGGCGGCTGCGGGTGAGCAGGTTGGTAGCGGGAACGTAGGAGGCGCTGTTCGTGCCCGGCGTCGTGATGACCGCGTCGCGCTGGTTGGCGCTGTAACGGGTCTGGTTGCTGAGCTTGAGGATCGGGCTGAAGTCGTGCTCGAGGCGCAGCATGGCGGCGTCGGCGTTGATCCTGTCGGAATCGACCGTGAAGCCGTAGAACGTGCTCCAGTCGACCTGGGGAACCGGCACGGCGGAAATATAGCCGTCCATCTGCGCGGAAGGCAGGCCGTAGTCCGGAAGATTGTCCTGCTCCGTGTGTTGGTAGGTGAGGAAGGCGCGCGACGGGGTGCCGAGGCCGAGGGCCAGCGAGGGCGCGATGCCCCAGCTCTCGCTCTTCGCGTAGTCACGACCGACGACATCGTTGTCCTGCCAGATGGCGTTCACGCGGACCGCGGTGCCCTTGACCGGGGCGTTTGCGATGGGCTGGCTGACGTCGATTGAGGCGCGCGCGCGGCTGCCCGAGCTGCGGTCGTCGAAGCCGTAGTTGACCGAGCCGGCGATGAATTGCTCGAGGCGCGGGGTCTTCGTGGAAATGTTCACGTAGCCCGACGCGCCGCCACGGCCGACGTCGGTGCCGGCCGGGCCCTTGGCGACGTCCACCTGCTCGATGTTGAAGACGTCACGGCTGTAGGCGCCGACGTCACGGACGCCGTCGACGAAGATGTTGTTCGTCGTATCGAAGCCGCGCATGTAGAAGGAATCGCCGGAGGTGCCGGACGCGCCGCCGCCTTCGCCCGCGGCGAAGGTGATGCCGGACGTGTTGCGGAGGACGTCGCTCAGGGTCGTGGCGCCCTGCTGGACAAAGATTTCGCGGGGGATGACGACGACGGTTTGCGGGGTGTCGAGCAGCGGTTGGGTAAACTTGGGCGACGCCACGGCCTCCTTCAGCTTCTGCTCCTCGACTGTCATCGTGGGTAGCTCCATCTTTCCGTCACCGGGGGTGATGGCCATGTCGGCCCCTGCCTGCAGGCCGCCGGACAGGGCCAGGGCGATCGTGGCGGGCAGGCCGACGAGGGTGGGTTTCAGGTTCGATTCGGGGAGGTCACGGAGTTGCATGGAAGTAGTAGGGTCCGACGGGTTCTGGTTCAAAAGGCGTGCAAGGAGAGGACGAAGACCACGAGCACGCCCACGGCGATGAGTGCGCCGAGCACAAACTGGAGATGGCTTTGGTGCGTGGGATGGAGGGACTTCATGGGAGGGAATAATGAGTATGAGACACAGTCTCATGTCAATCGATTATTTGCGACTTTGTCTCATATTTCTCCGACCAAGTGGCATTGACTTGCGCAAGTAGCTGGTTTTAAAGGCATCTATGACAAGCGAGCTCGCAGTTGAGTTGGGTAATAAAAGTTATCCAATCCACTTTCCCAGCGACACCGCTGCGGCAGTTCGAGAAATACTGGCGGCGAACGCGAGTGCTGGCCGGGCGAATATCCTGCTGACCGACGACGGCGTCGCCCGGGCGCAGTCGGGTTTTTTGGCCCACGCCTTTGGTGCGACCCCGCGTCTGATCGTGCCGGCAGGCGAGCGGACCAAGTCCCTCGAGACCTACGGGAAGGTGCTGGATTTTCTGGCGGCCAACCGCGTCAACCGCCAGGGCGTGCTCTGGGTGGTGGGCGGAGGCGTGGTGGGCGACCTCGGCGGCTTTGTCGCGGCGAGCTACCTGCGTGGCATCCGGTATGTGCAGGTCCCGACCACGCTGCTGGCGATGGTGGACAGCTCGGTCGGCGGCAAGACGGGCATCAATCTCTCCGCCGGCAAGAACCTCGTCGGGGCTTTTCATCACCCGGCGGCGGTCTTCATCGGCCGGGAATTTCTGCAGACCCTGCCGGCGCGTGAGTTCGCCGCCGGCATGGCCGAGGTGGTCAAATACGGCCTGCTCGGCGATGCCACGCTCTTTGCCCAGCTCGAACAGAAGTCCTTGGACGCACGCAGCGCGGAGTTGCCCGCCGTCATCCGCCGCTGCTGCCAGCTGAAGGCCGACATCGTCCGCGCCGACGAACTCGAGCTCGCGGCCGAGGGCGGGCGGGCGCTGTTGAATCTCGGGCACACCTTCGGCCACGCCATCGAGCAGGTGACGAGCTACACGACCTACCTGCACGGCGAGGGCGTGGCCATCGGCCTCGCGGGAGCGGCGCGCCTCTCGCACAAGCTCGGCCTGCTGGCCGCCGCGGACATCGAGCGCGTCGAGCGCACGGTGGCCGCGCACAACCTGCCGGTGCGGCTGCGGGGTCCGCTGCCGCTGGTGGAACTGCAGACCGCCACGACGCGCGACAAGAAGAACCGCGCCGACGGCGTGCGCTTCGTGGTCCTCACCTCGCTGGGTCAGGCCGCCACCCGCTCGGGCATCGCCCCGGCCACGGCGGAGGCGGTCTGGCGCGAGCTCGGGGCGACCTAGATTTTGGGTGCCTTCCCGGGGTAAACCAGTAATCTGACCCTCCCATGTCAGCCATCGACGAAGGCATTGTCCGCGAGTATTTCGAGCAAAACGGATTCATGGTCCGCCAGCCGCGCAAATACCAGGTCGCGGCGCGCCGCAAGACCGGGGACGAGGAAGTGGATCTCGTGGTCTTCAATCCGGCGTGGCAGCGCGGCGCCCGCAAGCCCGGCTTTTTTCTCTTCTCCAACGAGCTGCCGTTCGTCCGCCAGGCCGTGGTGGCGGTCAAGGGCTGGCACACGGGCGTCTTCACCCCGACGATGCTCAAGAGCAGCCCGGAGATCTTCGGCTTCCTTGAGGAAAAAGTGCTGAAGGACGTGACGCGCTTTTTCCCGCCGGCGACCGCCGACGACCCGGCCGGGGGGTTCACCAAGATCCTCGTGCTGCCGAGCCTGCCGACCGCCGAGCCGTTCCGCTCCCAGAGCGTGGAGCTGCTGAAGGAACATGGCGTGGACGCGATCATCTCGTTTCGCGCCATGCTGCTCGACCTGCTCGACAAGGTGGAGATCAACCAGAACTACACCAAGAACGACACACTGCAGGTCATGCGTATTCTCAAGAATTACGACCTGCTCAAGGACACGCAGATGGATCTGGTGCCTGATCGTCCGGCCCCGCGCCGGGGCCGGGGAGGAGCCGGCGAATGAGCATCCACGCCACCGCCATCATCGAGGAGGGAGCGCAACTTGGCGCGGGCTGCGTGATTCATGCGCATGCGATTATCAAACGCGGCACGGTGCTCGGCGACGGGGTCGCAGTGCATCCATTCGCCGTGGTCGGCGGCGATCCGAACTTTCTGAAATTCGACCCGGCTACCGTGAGCGGCGTGCGGGTCGGGGCCGGCACGGTCGTCCGCGAACACGTCACGATCAACCGCTCGATCTACGCCGGCAAGGACACGGTGGTGGGTGCTCGCTGCTACCTGATGGCCAACGCGCATGTCGGGCACGACTGCACGGTGGGCGACGATGTCGTGCTCGCCACCAACATCATGCTCGGCGGCCACGTGGACGTGGGCAGTTTCACGTTCTTTGGCGGCGGGGCCGGCGCGCACCAGTTCAGCCGCATCGGCGAGGGGGTGATGATCGCCGGGCTCGCCCGCATCACGCAGGACCTCGCACCCTTTCTGCTCGTGGCGGAACGCAACGAGGTGGCGGGGCTGAATCTTGTCGGGCTCAAACGCCGCGGCTTCAGCCGCGAAGTCATCGCGGAGTTGAAGGAATGCTATGCCGCCGTCTTCGCGGGCGGCGACCCGCGCAAGCTGGCGGCCGCGCGGGTGGCCCGGACGCCCGAGGCGCGGCACTTCCTGGAATTTTTCGCCGGCGGCAAACGCGGCTTCGCCCGGCCGGCGGCCACGGGTGCAGCGACCCATGAAGACCACGGCTAAGCTGGCCATCACGTGCGGCGATCCCGCCGGGGTCGGGCCGGAAATCATTGCCACCTGGCTCGCGGCGCATCCGGCCGAATGGCCGGGGGTGGCCGTGATCGGTCCGGCTCGCTGGCTGAAGGCTTTGCCGGCGGCGGTGACGAAGATCCCCGTCGGTCTCGAGGATTATTCGGCTGCACCCGGACGGCCCGACGGCGACGGGGCGCTGGTGGCTTGGGCGGCGATGGAACGGGCGGCCGAGGGTGGCAAGACCGGCGAATTTTCGGGCGTCGTCACGGCGCCGGTGAGCAAGGAGCGGCTCGCCGCCATTGGTTATCCGTTTCCCGGGCAGACGGAATTCTTCGCGGCCCGCTGGGGCGGCGATCCCGTGATGTGCTTTTGCGGCGGCCGGCTGCGGGTCGCGCTGGCGACCTGGCATGTGCCGTTGATCGAAGTGGCGCAGTTGCTCGGACCGCAACTGCTGCACCGCACGATCACCGCGGCAGACCAGCTCGCGAAGGCGGACGGTGTGCCCGCGCCCCGCATCGGGGTGTGCGGGCTCAACCCCCACGCCGGCGAGGCCGGCCTGCTCGGGGAGGAGGAACGAGATTTCATCAACCCGACCCTGGAGAAAATGCGGGCCGAGTTCCCCGGTCTCTCGCTTTGTCAGCCGGGGGACACGCTCTTTGCCCGCATGCTGCGCGGGGAATTCGATGTCGCCGTGGCGCTTTATCACGACCAGGGGCTCGCCCCGCTCAAGGTGATCGATTTCGACGAGGCGGTGAACGTCACCCTCGGCCTGCCGCAGGTGCGCACGAGCCCGGACCACGGCACGGCCTTCGGCATCGCCGGGCAGGGCAAGGCCAGCGCGCGCAGTTTTACCAACGCCGTCACCGTGGCCCGGCGCTTGATTAATGCCCGGTCCGGGGCATAGGTGTCCGGAGATGAGCGCCACCACCACCATCCTGCCGCCCGCCGAGGGCATCCGCGAGGGCAACGAGAACCTCGTGCGCCTGACTGCGGCCGCCGGGGAGAAGGTGGCCGCCCTGATCGCGCGCGACCGGCAGGGGGATTACCTGCGCATTGCCATCACCGGTGGCGGATGCAACGGCCTGAGCTACAAGCTGCGCTTCGCTGCAGAGGCCAAGCGCGGTGACATCCTTGTGCGCAGCGCGAGCACGGCGGTGCTGGTGGACGCCAAGACCGCCCTCTACCTCAAGGGCACGGAGCTCGACTATTCCGACAAGATGATCGGCGGCGGGTTCAAGTTCACCAACCCCAACGCCAAGGCCTCCTGTTCCTGCGGCGAAAGCTTCAGTGTGTGAGGCTTTTTGGCGGATTTTTGCCTCTGGAAATAGATATTGTCATTCCCGGCGATAGGGGCAAAAACGACCTCCCGACACACCCAGCAACGCAAACCACCTGAATGGCACTTCCTTCCTCTTCGTCCGGCGCCCGTACCCCGTATAATCGCGACAACCGTCGCAACAACGATCCCTTCGCCGCCATCCGCCGCAACATGCGGATCAAGTCGCCCCAGGTGCGCGTCATCAGTCCCGAGGGCCGCCAGCTGGGCATCATGGACACGCCGAAGGCCATCGCCCTCGCGCTCCAGTTCAACCTCGACCTCGTCGAGGTCGCCGCCGCCGCCACGCCGCCCGTGTGCCGCATCATGGATTTCGGCAAGTACGTCTACGAGGAGCAGAAGAAACACGCGCACAGCAAGCCGGCGGCCGGCAAGATCAAGGAGATCGAGTTCACCGTCCGCATCGAGGCGCACGATTTCGAGACCAAGCTCCGGCACGCCGAGGAATTCCTCAGCCACGGCAACAAGGTGAAGCTCCGCCTCAAGTTCCGCGGCCGCGAGATGGCACACCCCGAGATCGGCTTTGCCATGATGAAGAAGGCGCTCGGCGAGCTGGAGAACATGGGGCACCCCGACGCGGAGCCCAAGTTGAACGGCAAGCAGATCAACGTCATGCTCACCCCGCTGCCCGTGAACAAGCGCAAGCCCAAGTTCCACGTGCCCACGCACCCCACGGAGCACGTCGCCACTCCGCCGGCCGCGGAGTGAACCGGAGATCCAGCCCCGTGGCGCGGCTCCCTGCACGCGGCCTGCTGTTCCTCGCCGTCTTTTCCCTCGCGGCCTGTCATGCGCCGGCCCAACCCAAGCCGACGGCGGTCGCACCGGCTCCGGCCGTGACCACTCCGCCGGCCAAGGTTGAGCCACCGCCGGCCCCCGTGCGCGCCGCGCCCACGCGCCCGGCCCACTTGTGGCCGTTCATCCGGTTGCAGGACGCGGATTATGTCAGCGTCAGCGACCTCGCCACGCACTACGGGCTCAAGACCGCGTGGGCCAAAATCGGCTTTGTCCGGACACTCGCCGACGGCAGTGGCGTGCGTTTCAAGTTCGAGACCAACCAGCGGGACTGCTACCTTGACGAGGTGCGGGTGTTCCTCGGCGCGCCCGTGCTTTTCCACCGGGGTGAGCTTTGGGTGAGCAAGCTGGACGTGATCAAGGTGGTCAACCCGCTGTTCCGGCCGGAGGACCACCTGGCCCTGCTCCCCTCCGCGCCACCGAAGCTGATTGTGCTCGATGCCGGCCACGGCGGCACCGATCCCGGCAAGCAGAACCTGCGCCTCAAGCTGGATGAGAAGGACATGACCCTCGATGTGGTTTTCCGCCTGAGGAAAATCCTCGAGCTCCGCGGCTACCGGGTGGGGCTCACGCGGGACAAGGACGTGCGCTTTTCCAACAGCCCGGCCATCGACCTGCCGTGGCGCGCGGAGAGCGCCAACAAGGCGGGCGCCGATCTCTTCCTTAGCATCCATTTCAACGCCGTCGACCCGCGCGATGCCCAGCGAGTTACCGGCGCTGAGACCTACGTGCTCACGCCGCAGTTCATGGTCTCGACGCAGCCGGAATCAGACAAGTCCATGATGTCGCAGCAGAATCCGGGCAATAAATACGATGCCGCCAATGCCATTCTCGGCTATCAGCTGCATCGGCAGCTTATCACCGGCCTCAAGGCGTCGGATCGCGGTTTCAAACGTTACCGGCATGCTGTCACACGCCCGCTTAATTGCCCCGGCGCGCTCATCGAAGCCGCCTACCTTTCCAACGACATCGAGGCCGCCAAGGTCGCCACCCCCGAGTTTCGCCAGCGAATCGCCGAGGCCATCGCCGAGGGCGTGCAGGCTTACAGCGCGGCGCTGGCCGGCTTGCGTCCGGCTCCGGACGCAACAAAATGAATATCATGCGTCATCTCCGTCACCTCTCCTTGTTGGTCCTGCTGCCTCTCGCCGCCCCGGCGTGGGATCAGGAAGGCCATCGCACGGTCAACGTCCTCGCGCTGGCCGCCTTGCCGGCGGATTATCCCGCGTTTGTCCGCGAACCGGCCAATGCCGCCCGCATCGCCTACCTGGCCAGCGTGCCGGACCGGTGGCGCAACGTGGATCCCTGGCTAAAACAGTCGGGCTCAAGCTGGACCGACCATTTCCTCGACATCGAGCAGCTGGCCGACGCCGGGCTCGACGCCGGCACGGTGCCATCGCTGCGCTACGATTTCGCGGTCGCCTTCGCCGCCGGCCGCGCAGCGCATGCCGACAGGTTTCCACCGATCGATCCGGCCAAGAACATCGACCACACGCGCGAGTGGCCGGGCTTCGCACCCTGGGCCATCACCGAGTGGACGCAGAAGCTCCGCTCGGCATTCGGCTACCTGAAGGCCTTCCAGGAGGTTGGCGGCACGCCCGAGGAAATCGCCAACGCGCAGGCCGATGCCGTTTATGTGATGGGCGTGCTGGGCCACTACGTCGGGGATTGCGCCCAGCCGCTGCACACCACCGTCCATCACAATGGCTGGGAGGGAGCCAATCCGAACGACTACACAACCTGGCGCGGGTTCCACAGCTGGATTGACAGCGGCTTCATCACCAAGGCGGGAATCACCGCCGCCGACCTCGTGCCGCGGGCGCGGCCCGTCGAACCCATCGCGTTCGGTCCCCGCGCGGACGGTCGCGATCCGATTTTCGTCGCGGTGATGGATTACGTCATCGCCCAGCACCAGCTGGTCGAGCCCCTCTACCGGCTGGAAAAAGAGGGCAAGCTGAACGACGAGCTCGAAAAGACCGACCGGACCAAATCGTTTCCGGGACCGGTCAGCGCGGAGGGCCGCGCGTTCATCGAGGGCCAGTTGCTCACCGGCGGCCAGATGCTGGGCCGCCTCTGGTTGACCGCCTGGAAAACGGCGCCGGTGGACACCTACCTGCGCACGCAATTGGTGAAACGGCAGGGAGCGGCCGCCCCGGCCAAAGCCACCCGGTGAGCTACCTCGTCGCACTCGCCTGGATCGCCCTCGGCGGGGCCGTGGGTTCCGTCGCCCGGGCGCTGGCTGGGATGGCGCTGCGCTCGTCGTTTCCGTGGGCGACGCTGCTGGTCAATGTCACGGGCTCGCTGCTGATCGGCGGCCTGATGGCGCGGCTCGGCCCGGCAGAGAGCGAATCGGCCGCGTCGCTGCGCCACCTGCTGGTGACCGGCTTTTGCGGCGGGTTCACCACGTTCTCCACCTTCAGCTGGCAGACACTGGAGCAAATGCAGAAGGGGCAGTGGGGCGCGGCGGCCGCGAATGTGTTGCTGTCGGTTTCGCTCTGCCTGCTGGCGGTCGGGCTGGGCTTCCGGCTCGGCCGGGTATGAGGAACCCACACACCCCGGCGCTTCGCGCCACCCCTCTTCATAGAGGGGATCAATACTGGCTGAAATCCCCTCTGGAGAGGGGTGCCCGCAGGGCGGGGTGTGTAGCTTGGCTTGTTATCGGTTTCTTTGCGGCCATGCCCTTTTCCCGGGCCGACCTGTCAGCCGTAGCCTCGGCGAAGGCTGACGACCTGGCGGCGCGGGTCGTCATCCTGGCCAATGCCCGCGAGCCTGAATCCATCGGGCTCGCCCGGTTTTATGCCGGGCAGCGCGGCGTGCCGGAGGTAAACGTGATGGCCCTGCCGATGCCGGAAGAGGAGAGCATCACCTGGCGGCAGTTCATCGACCAGGTTTACCAGCCCGTGCAGGACGAGCTATATCGCCGCGGCTGGATCGAGGGCACGGCCAGCAGCCTGTCCGACCGTTATGGCCGCCGGCGCTATGCCCCCGTTGGCCATCGCATTTCCTACCTGGTCGTCTGCCGTGGCGTGCCCCTGCGGATCTACAACGATCCGACGGTGCTGGATGAGAACCCCGGCAGCAAGGTGGCGGTGCAATTCAACCGGAATGACGGGGCGGTCGATTCGGAGCTCAGCCTGCTGGCCCAGGGCGGCTACGAGATCACCGGATTGATCGCCAATCCGCTGTTTGGGCGGGATGACCCGATCACGGTTGAGGCCGCCCAGGTGGTCAAGGTCTCGCGGCTCGACGGTCCGACCTGGGACAGCGCCCGGCATCTGGTCACCTCGGCGCTGGCGGCGGAGCAGACGGGCCTGGCCGGCCGGTATTACGTGGACAGCGGAGGGCCGGACAAGGAGGGCGACCACTGGCTGGAGTCGGTGCAGGCGCAGTTGCACCAGCTCGGCTACGACGGCGACACGGAATCCAGCGCGGCAACGTTCGCGGCGACGGCGCGCTTTGACGCGCCGGTTTTCTATTTCGGCTGGTATGCGCGCAACTTCGACGGGCCCTTCGCCCGCGCCGGGTTTGTTTTCCCGCCGGGAGCCATCGCCCTGCACATCCACAGCTACTCGGCGCAGACGCTGCACTCGGGCGTGACCGGCTGGTGCGGGCCATTCGTGGCCCGCGGGGTGACGGCCACGGTGGGCAATGTTTTCGAACCCTACCTGCCCTTCACCCACCGACCCGACCGGCTGGTGCGGGCGCTGGGGCAGGGGAGGAATTTTGGCGACGCGGTGTATTACGCTCTCCCGGCCCTGAGCTGGCAGGCCATCGCCATCGGTGACCCGCTCTACCGTCCGTTCAAGGCGCGCCCGGTTCCGGTGAAACTCCCGGCACCGGCGGCCACCAAGCTTTAGAGCTTGTCGACGATGTGGTCGGCCAGGCCGTACGCGATGGCTTCCTCGGCGTTGAGGTAGAAGTCGCGGTCGGAATCCTTGGCGACTTTGTCGAACGACTGGCCCGAGGCCGTGGCGAGGATCTGGTTCAGCTCCATGCGGAGTTTCTCCATTTCCTTGGCCTGAATGTTGATGTCAGAGGCCGGGCCGACCATGCGGCCGGTGATGAGCGGCTGGTGGATGAGCACGCGGGCGTGCGGGTAGATGTAGCGGTTGCCCTTCTTCGCGGCGGAAAGTAGGATCGAGCCCATCGAGGCGGCCATGCCCGTGACGACGACCTTCACCGGGGAGGTGATGATCTTGATCGTGTCGTACACGGCCATGCCGGCGGTGATGGAGCCACCGGGGGTGTTCATGTAGAAGGTGATCTCCTTGCCCGGCGCGACGGCCTCGAGGTAGAGCAGCTTTTCCGTGAGATCCTTGGCCGTCTCATCGGTCACCGCGCCCCAGAGGAAAATCTTCCGCTGTTCCAGAAACTTCTTCTGGATCAGGGCGTCGACCGGCGTCGGGGTGGGTTTGGGGGAGCCTTCCGCCTCGTCGTCATCATCATCGTCAAGCCGGGGCACGACCGGGTTCTGGTAATCGCGGGTAAGATTGTGGGCGGACATGGCAGTTAGGGAATACCGGCGGGGCGGTTTTGCGAGTAGTTTTTGTTCACAGGGGTTGCCATTATCCATCGTCCCAACCACCTTGGGCTTAAGTGAAAGCACACGTGCAACGACTGGGCGGGCAGGTCGTCGACCTGCATCGGCGCTGCATCTATCCCGGGGTGGTCGAGTGGGCCGGCGGGCGCATCACGCGGATCGTCGCGGATCCCGCCGTACGGGAGAAGCGGTTCATCGCACCGGGGTTCGTCGACGCCCACATCCATATCGAGAGCTCGCTGCTGCCGCCGGCCGAGTTCGCGCGCTGGGCGGTGGTGCACGGCACGGTGGCGACCGTCAGCGACCCGCACGAGATCGCCAACGTGCTGGGCAGGGCGGGTGTGGACTACATGGTGCGCGACGGCCGGCGCTCGCCCTTCAAGTTCAACTTCGGGGCGCCCTCGTGCGTGCCGGCGACCACCTTCGAGACCGCCGGGGCCGCGCTTGATGCGAGGGCCGTCGCCCGGCTGCTGGCGCGGCCGGAGATCAAATACCTGAGCGAGGTGATGAATTTTCCCGGGGTGCTGGCGCGCGACGCTTCGCTCATGGCGATGATCGCTGCGGCCCGGAAGTTCGGCAAGCCGGTGGACGGCCACGCCCCCGGCCTGCGCGGCAAGGCCGCCGCCCGCTACGCGGCGGCGGGGATCACGACCGACCATGAGTGCTTCACGCTGCCCGAGGCGCTGGACAAACTGAAGGCGCGGATGAAAATCCTGATCCGCGAGGGATCGGCGGCGCGCAATTTCGCCGCGCTGGCCCCGTTGCTGAAGACACATCCGGCGAAAGTCATGTTCTGCTGCGACGACCTGCATCCCGACCTGCTCATGGTACGGCACCTCGACGAACACGTGTGCCGGGCGCTGCGCTGCGGCGCGGACAAGTTCGACGTGCTCCGCTGCGCGTCGGTCAACCCGGTGGAGCACTACCGGCTCGACGTCGGGTTGCTGCGTGAGGGCGATCCGGCGGACTTCATCGTTTTCGAGGGCTGGAAGGACTTGAAGGTGCGGCGCACCTACCTGCGCGGCGAATTGGTGGCGTGGGACGGCCGGAGCCTGCTGCCTCGCCAGGCATCGAAGAAGCCCAACAACTTCAAGGCGAAGCCGAGGCGGGCGGGGGACTTCATTTGTAGGGCGGTATCTCTGAATGCCGCCAAGGCGGGGTTCGGAGACCCCGCCCTACAGCTCAACGTCATCGAGGCGCTCAACGGCCAGTTGATCACGCGCCACCGGCGGGAAGAGCCGCGCATCGTGCGGGGCGCGATCGGGGCGGACCCGAAGCGGGACATTCTGAAAATCGCCGTGGTCAACCGGTATGCGCCCTTGGCGCCGGTGGCGATGGGTTTCATCACGGGCTTTGGCCTCAAGGCCGGTGCGATCGCCTCGTCGGTGGCGCACGATTCCCACAACATCGTGGCCGTGGGCGTGGATGACGCCGCGCTCTGCGCCGCCGTCAATCTCGTGATCCGGGCGCGCGGCGGGCTCAGTGCGGTCGGACGGGGGCGGCGCGCCGTGCTGCCGCTGCCGATCGCCGGGCTGATGTCGGATCGCGACGGCCGGGTCGTGGCGCGTCGTTATACCCGGCTCGATGCACAGGCCAAACGGTTGGGCTCAAGGCTCGATGCGCCGTTCATGACCCTGTCGTTCATGGCGCTGCTGGTGATTCCCGACCTGAAGCTGAGCGACCGGGGGCTATTTTCCGCGGCGCAGTGGAGTTTCGTGCCGCTGGCCGGGTAGGGCCGGTCCTACTTTTTCGCACCCCAGATGGCCAGCATGTCGGGCGAGCCCTGGGCCCGGACGCCGTTGTCGTTGAGAATCTCGTCGGTGGCGGCGAGCATCTCCGCGCGCGGGAACACTGTGGCTTCGCCGCCGCGGCCGGCGAACTCGAAGGTGATGAACTCGCCCTGCGCATCGCGCAGGACGGTGACGAGGTGGCCGAGGTTCTTGATGGCGATGCCGTTCACTTTGGCCACGACGCGGGAGACGGGATTGTCGTAGCCCTTGGCGAGCTTGTGGGGGAAATACGGCGAGGCGGCGACGACAAGTTCCTCCCCGGGGAAGGCAGGCTCGTCACCGCGCCGGGCAATCAGCGGGCTGCCGAGGGCGCTCAGCGCACTGAGCGCCTGGGCGTTGTTGCTGAGCGGACCGAGAAACTGGTTCGTGGCGGTCGAGAAGACCAGCGGGCCGTAGACGAAATAGGACGGGTAGGTGCCGTTCAGGTTGGAAATGAGCATGGGCCGGTCCGGGGTCACGGGCAGTTCGATGGCCAGTTCCTTGCCCGCGCGCACGACCGTGAGCGCCACCTTGCCGCCCTTGGCGATCTGCTGGATGTAGTACTGAAAGCGGACGCGGAGGTTTTCACCGAGCTTGACCATGCCCTCGTTGTCGACGGACGTGGTGCCGATCCGGGTGATCACATCCCACGGCTTGAGCGGGTAGGAGGGGTCGTCCGAATCGGGCTGGTAGACAATGATGCCCTCGACCGCCTTGCCGACGCGGAGATAGCCGCGCAGGGCGGGGTTCTCGAATGTCTGCAGGGAGTCATACATGGCCGGCTTGCCGTCGTAGCGCCCGTCGGCGATGTCCTGGAGGAATATCTCGATTTCCTCGCAGGGGATGATGTAGCCGATGTTGTCGGCCCCGCCGAGGCGGCTGTAGGCCAGGCCGATCATCTGGTCGCCCGCCAGTGCGGGCCCGCCGCTGTTGCCGGGATTGATGGCGGCGTCGATCTGGATGCGCAGGCCGGAGGTGGGATAGTTATAGCCGGTAAATTCGATGCGCGAGACGATCCCCTTGGTGATGGAGAGGCTCGTGCCGCCCGTGGGGAAACCATAGACCATGACCGCGTCCTTCACGTTCGGGAGCTTGGGCGCCCGGGCCAGGGCGGGGTGGGTGGCGAAGAAGGATTCGTCGTCCAGCTTGAGCACCGCCAGGTCGATGCCGGGCGCGATGAACTCGACCGTGGCGGGGAGCTTGTCCCCCGACTGGTTGGCCTGCACCTGCACCTGGCTGGCGTAAAGCGCGACATGCGCGTTGGTGAGGATGCGGTTGCCGGCAATGACCACGCCCGTGCCGGTGGTGTCGCGGGGGGCCTGCTTGGTCCACGGTTTGAACGTATCGGGCAGCCGCATCGTGGCAAACACCTTGACCACCGAGTTCTCGACCGTGCCGGCGACGGGCTCCACGGGGGGCGGTTGGTCCGCGGCAAACCCGGGGTGGACGGAAAGGGCGGTGAGCAACAAGGCGGCCAGGGCGCGGCGAAGTCCGGTAGAGAGGTTCATGCGGCGGCATTACTACTAAAAGCGACTTTCCAACCGGGCAAGTTAAGAGTGGGTGCGTTCGCTCAATCCGCCCCACCGGTCCCGGTCGCGTTTAATCCTGGAACGCCGTGCGACGGCGCTGCTGCCAGCGTTCGCGTCCGGCGAACAGGGGCAGCGAATCGCTCACGGGGTCATCCTTCACGAGGAGAAAGTAGCGCGAGAACAGCTCATCGGCGGTGCCCCAGGCGAAGCCATAGGGCGGGCCCTCGGACAACATCGGTCGCTTGTAATAGTAATAGCCGATCAGCAGGCCGCGGTATTTGAGCAATTGGGCGAGCCGGTCGCGGTAGGCCGGCCGGCGGTCGGGCGTGAGCGAGCAGACGAAGGAGCGTTCGTAGATCAGGTCGAAGGCTTCGCCGGGGAAATTGTACTGGAAAAAATCGCCGAGCAGCACGCAGCTGGCGAGCGCCGGGCCAACCATCCGCTTGGCCCGATCCACCGCGAAGGGGGCAAAATCAATGGCGGTCACTTCATAGCCGGCCTCCGCGAAGGCCTTGATTTCGTGACCCGAGCCGCAACCCGGGATGAGAACCTTGGCGCCCTTGCCCTTCTTCTTCAGGAAAAGCTTCAGATCCGCGGGAATGCCATCGAAATCCCAAGGCGTATCGTCCTTCAGGTATCGACTGTTCCAAAACTCCGGCTGGCTCGGCGTGGGCATGAGTGCGTGAATACGGGGAAAATTCTGGGATGTGTAAATCCTATAGCTGGAACTGGATATAATTTCCGATTTTTGACAGGCCGCTTACGGAAAGGCCTGTTGGTAATGCAGATGCTTGTCGCTAGTTAGGTATCTGGTTTGCAGCCGGAGTAGTACCGGAGGCTTCCGCGGCGAGCCCGAGCTTGAGCAGATGCTCGATGCGGGCGGCATCGTAGACGCAACCGGCCCAGCTGCCGCCGCTGGCGTTTTGCAAGGCGGACCAGAGAAGCGTGTCGACCGGAACGTGGGGGTTGGGTTGGAGGCCGGGATGCACGGGCCGGGCGGCAAATTCATGGGCGGGGACCGATATGACGTCCACCGAACCGTCCAGGTTGCGGGTATCGACCCGCAGGCGGATGCGATCACCGTCACGCAATTTTCCGATCGGGCCGCCGGCCCAGGCCTCGGGACTGATGTGCCCGATGCAGGCGCCGGTGGAGACACCGGAGAAACGTCCGTCGGTGATGAGCGCGATGCGCTGGCCATCCTTCACGTGCTTGAGCGCCGAGGTGACCTGGTAGGTCTCGGGCATGCCGCAGCCGGGACCGATGCCCGCGAGCACCATGACGTCGCCGGGCTTGACCGAGCCGGCCTTGATGGCGGCGATTGCCTGGCCTTCGCTGGTGTACACCCGGGCCGGGCCCTCGTGCAGGAAAATGCCATCGGGGCCGATGAGCTGCGGGGCGATGGCGGTGCTCTTCACCAGCGCGCCCTCGGGCGCGAGGTTGCCGCGGAGAAAAGTGACGGTGCGCGTGAGCCCGCGCTCCCCGGCGCGCGCAGCGGACATGATGACGTTGTCCGGGTCGATGTCGTCGAGGGTGCGGAGCTTCTCGCGCAGGCGCGTGCGGCGCTCGCTCTTTTCCCACCAAGCCAGGTTCTCGCCGAGGGTGCGGCCGGTGACGGTGCGCGCGTCGAGTTTCAACAAACCGAGGTCGCGGAGGTGGAGCATCGCCTCGGGCACGCCGCCGGCGAGATAGACCTGCACCGTCGCGTAATGTTGCGGGCCGTTGGGCAGCGAGTCCACAAGGCGCGGCACGAGGCGGTTGAGGCGCGCCCAGTCCTCGACGGTGGGGCGGCGCAGCCCGGCGGCGTGGGCGATGGCCGGCACATGCAGCACGAGGTTGGTCGAGCCGCCAAACGCCGCATGGCAGACCATGGCGTTATGGATGGAGTCGTCCGTGACGAGGTCGCGGGTGGTGGTGCCGGCGAGATCGAGCGCGAGCAGGGCGCGGGCGGAGCGGCGGGCGACGTCGCGCCAGATTTCCGAGCCGGAGGGCGCGAGGGCGGCGTGCGGCAGCGAAAGCCCGAGCGCCTCGGCCACGACCTGGCTCGTCGCCGCCGTGCCCATGAACTGGCAGCCGCCGCCGGGTGAACCGCAGGCCTTGCAGCCCATCTCGGCGGCGTGCTCCAGCGTGATCTCGTCGCGGGCGAAACGGGTGGCGAGGGTCTGCACCTTGCCCGTGTCCTCGGCTTCCTCGGCGAGCAGGGTGACGCCACCGGGCACCAGGATGGTCGGCAGGTCGGGTGTGCCGGCGAGGGCCATGAGCATCGCGGGCAGGCCCTTGTCGCAGGTGGCGATGCCGAGCACGCCACGTCGCGTGGGCAGGGAGCGGATCAGGCGCCGCAGCACGATGGCGGCGTCGTTGCGATAAGGCAGGCTGTCGAGCATGCCGTTCGTGCCATTGGTGCGGCCGTCGCAAGGATCGCTGACGTAGCCGGCGAAGGGAATGGCCTTGGCGGAGGTGAACTCCCGGGCGGCTTCCTGCATCAGCAGGCCGACCTCCCAGTGGCCGGTGTGATACCCGAGCGCGATTGGTGAACCGTCGGGGGCGCGGATGCCGCCTTGTGTGCTGAGGATCAGGAACTGCCGGCCGAGCATCGCGGCGGGTGACCAGCCCATGCCAGCGTTCTGCGTCCAGCCGAAGAGTTCGCCGCTGGACATGCGGCGGAGCCGCTCGGCGTCGAGCGGCAGGCTGCCGGCGGGACCGGGTGCGGTCGTGCGCAGCGTGTAGATCGCGTCGTCGCCGGACTCGAGAATGGGATCGCGGCTCATGGAGCGGCGCTCAGGCCACGGCGTTCACCAGCGTGCCGATGGGCTCGATGGTGATGCGGATCTCATCGCCGGAACGCAGGGTGAACGAGTCGGGTGGCACGACGCCGGTGCCGGTCATCAGGTAGGTACCGCGGGGGAAGGAATTGTCGCGGAAGAGAAACTCCGCCAGTTCGGGAAACTTGCGTTTGATCTGGCTGATCTGCGTGGAACCGGTGAAGGCCGCGGCGCCGTCGCGGTTGATCGTGATGGCAATCGCGGTGGTGGCGGGGAGCGGGTCGTCGGTCAGGAGCAGGCACGGGCCGAGGGCGGTGGAGCGATCGTAGACCTTGGCCTGCGGGAGATAGAGCGGGTTCTCGCCCTCGATGTCGCGCGAGCTCATGTCATTGCCGATCGTGTAGCCAAAGATGCGGCCGTTTTTGTTGATCGCCAGCGTCAGCTCGGGCTCGGGGACGTTCCATTTGGAATCGCCGCGGATGCGCACGGGCGTGCCGGGGGCGGCGACGCGGTGCGGCGTGCCCTTGAAAAATAACTCGGGGCGGTCGGCGTGGTAGACCTTGTCGTAGAACGTGCCGCCGCCGGCGTCCTTCGATTCCTCCATGCGGGCCGTGCGGCTGCGCAGGTAAGTGACGCCCGCAGCCCAGACTTCCTGGGTGCCGATGGGCGCGTCGGGTTTGGCAGGGAGGGCGGCGGACGAACCGGCGGTCCACGCGTTGCGCGCGAGCGCGACTGGATCGTCGTCGGTGAACAGCGCATCGATGGTCAGCTGGCCGGCTGGCCGGCGGGCCGCGCCATTCTGCACGAGGAGCAGGCCGGAGGAATCGGTGAAGACGTGGATCATGGGGTGGAATACACAACGCCCAAGCCGGGACTTTTGTCCAGCCGGTGGTGCGGGCGAGTCGGGGTATATATTGCACTAATTGTCGACGGGCGGAATGGCCAGCCCGGTTTCTCTGCTGGCTTGCTTCCGTCCGCCGGGCGGTCGAGGTTCTCGGCCTCGCCCCCATGCCCGAACCGACTGCAGAACCCAGCGCCGGCCGCGTGGTCCGCACCCTGCATGATGGATTTTGGGACCTGACCGAGATCATCGAACTGGCTGACGGATCACGCCGGGTGCGGAAACGCAGCAAGGGGGCAACCGCCGAGCGACCGTGGGGTCTCGAGTCGCTGCGCCGGGAGATTCGTTACCTGCAAACCGCCGCGCCGGCCGCCGCCGAGGTGCTGCCGAGGCTGCTGGCCTGCTGGAACCGGGTCGGGGCGAACGGACCGGATGTCGGCTACGAAATGCCCTTCTACCCCGATCACCGCGATGCCGGCACGCTGGCGCGAAGTGGAGCGCTGGCGCAGGCGGAGATCGACGAATTTCAACGAGCACTGGCCGACGCGGTGCTCACGCGGCTGCACGCGACGGGCGGGCAGGATGCCGAGCCCCTCTCCCGGCACATGACCGGTGCGGTACGGCAGGCTTTCGACGGGCTGGTGGCGGATCCGGCCTTCGCGACACTGATCGAGGCGCCACAGATCGAGCTCAATGGCCGTCCGGCGCTGGGTCCGCGCGCGATGTTCGAGAGGATCATCGGCGAGACGGACATGCTGGCCGTCATTGATAGCACCCCGGCCGTGCGGCTGCACGGCGACCTGCACCTGGAGAACATCCTGTGGCGCCCGCTGGCGATTGCCGGAGCCGAGTCCCGGCTGATCCTGATCGACGTGGTATCCGTGGCGGGCGTGACCTTCGGCCTGCCGTTGTGGGACCTGGTGAAATACGAATCCTATGCCACCGGCGAGTTGATGGCGTTGCGCTCAGAGCGGGTCGAGGTGACGGGAATGGGCGAGGGCACCGGCCGCTACCGTTGCCGCATTCGCACGGAGGACGCGGGGTTGGCCCCGTTCCGGTCCTTGAACTGGCACGCCGGGTTCCGTGCGGCGTTCGTGAAGCAATACGGTCCGGTGAACGAGCGCGTCTACCGATTCATCCACGGTTATTTCAACGCCGCGATGGCGCTCAACACCTCCGGGGTCCAGCGCCAGGGTCGCCTGTTGCGCGCGACCGAGGATTTCAACGCGGTGCTGGGGTAGGGCCGCATCTCCGAATGCCGCCAAAAGAAAAGGCGGGGTTCAGAGACCCCGCCCTACAATATCAGATCAGACCGAGCTTCATCTTACCTTCCTCGGAAATCATGGACTGGTTCCACGGCGGGTCCCAGGTGATGCGGACGTCCGCGGTGGAGACGCCGGGGACGAGGAGGACCTTGCCCTTGGCGTCCTCGGCGATGACCGGGCCCATGCCGCAACCTGGCGCGGTGAGGGTCATGGCGACGTCCACCTTGTGGCCGCCGGTCTCGTCCTTCGCGATGTCCATCGTGTAGACGAGCCCAAGGTCGACGATGTTGACGGGAATCTCGGGGTCAAAGACCTGGCGCAGCTGCGCCCACACGGCCTCGGGATCGGGCGAACCGTCGGCGAGCGTGCCGCCCTTGACCGTGTGGTCGGCAACCTTCTCACCGATGGCGTCGGCATCCTTGCCGTCAAGGCGGTAGAGGCCGGTGTCGGTCTGCACGGTGTAGCTGCCGCCGAGGACCTGGTGGATGAAGACTTTCGCCCCGGTGAAAAGCGTGTGCTTGTCGCCCGAGGGGATCTGCGAGGCGGTGACCTCGCGGCTAAGGATGCGTTCGCGGTTGTCGGTGCTCATGGCTCAGTTCCGGTGGAATTTGGCGCGGATGATCCCGGCGAGGGCGTCGTGGAGCGGCTCGTGCTCGATCTTGCCGAGGACTTCCTCGAAGAAGCCGAAGACGAGCAGCTCCTGCGCCTGCGCGGGCTTGATGCCGCGGGCCTCGAGGTAGAATTCCTGCTCGCGATCGATGCGGGCCGAGGTGGCGCCGTGGGTGCAACGGACGTCGTTGGCCTGGATCTCGAGGCCGGGGAGGGAATTGGCCTCGGCCTCGTCGCTGAGCATCAGGTTGCGGTTGCTCTGGTAGGCGTCGGTCTTCTGCGCGTCGGGATCGACGACGATCAGGCCGGAGAAGATGGTCTTCGCCTGGTCGAGAAGCGCGTTCTTATAGAGCAGGTTCGAGCTCGTATTCGGCGCCTGGTGGATTTGCAGCGTGCGCTGGTCGAACTCCTGGGTGTCCTGCGCGACGGTGAGCGCGAGCATCTCGGAGTGGGCACCGGGCGCCTGCAGCTGGGAGAAGGACTCGTGCCGGGCCTGGCGGGCACCGAGATGGACATTGAGCGAGAGGACCTTGGCGTCGCGACGGGCGACGGTGGCGTTGAACTGGAAGGAGAGCGTGTCGCGCGACCAGTCCTGCAGGGCGACGTAGGTGACCGCCGCGCCGTGGCCGGCGTAGAGGTCGTTGCCGCCGCAGGCGAAGTGGCCCGCGCCGTCGGACTGGAAGAAGTCGGCGACGGTGACCCTGGCGTTGTCCTCGGCGACGACGAGCGTGTGCGGGAAGACCGCGGCGCCTGCACCGGAGGCGACATGGGTGACGGCGATCGGGGCGGTGACCTCGACGCCCTTGGGCACGTAGATGAAGGCGCCGTCCTCGAGGAAGGCCTCGTGCAGCGCGGCGAACTTGTCGGAGCCGAGCTTGGAAGGCTGCGTGAGCAGGTGCGCCTTCACGAGGTCGGCGTGCTGGAGCAGGGCGTTCTGCAGGGTGTCGAAGATGACACCGTTGATGCTCAAGGGCTGGTGCCCGGTTGCGCGGTTGTTGACGAAGGTCAGGGTGCCAGCCGCTTCGAGGGCGGAAGACGCGACCTTGCCATGGGTGGTCGGAAAACCAAAGCCGTCGAGCGTCAGCGTGGACAGGTTGGAGAAACGCCAGCCCTCGTCGGTGCGCCTGGGCATGGGCAGCGCGGCGAAGCGCGCGTAGGCGGCGCGCTTGCGGTCGAGCCACCAAGCGGGGAGGTGGGCGACCCGGGCGAGGTGGGCGTTGAAGGCCTCTTGGGTAAAGGAACCGGCGAGAGAAGTGATGGATGTTACGGACATCGGAGAATTGCGGATTTCGGATTGCGGATTGGTTGCGGCGGGTAATCCCCAATCCGCAATCGACGATCCGCAATTGTGGGCGTCAGCCCACCGAGCCCTCCATCTCCAAATCGATGAGCCGCTTGAGCTCGACGGAGTATTCCATCGGGAACTGGCGGGCGAGGTCGTTGATGAAGCCGTTCACGGCGAGGCTCATGGCCTGCGCCTCGGTGAGGCCGCGGGACTGCATGTAGAAGATCATGTCCTCGGAAACCTTGGAGACGCTGGCCTCGTGTTGCGTGGCGTTCCTGTCGCCCTTCACGGAGATGGCCGGATAGGTGTCGGTGCGGCTGTTGGTGTTGATCAGCAGCGCGTCGCACTCGGTGTTGTTCTTGCAACCCTTGAGGTGCTTCGGGATGTGGACGACGCCGCGGTAGGTGGAGCGGCCCTGACCGACGGAGATGGACTTGGCGATGATGTTGGACGTCGTGTTGTTGGCGGCGTGGATCATCTTGGCGCCGGTGTCCTGGTGCTGGCCGTCGTTGGCCAGCGCGATCGAGAGCACCTCGCCGCGGGCGCGCTCGCCCTTCAGGACGACGCCCGGGTACTTCATCGTGAGACGGCTGCCGATATTGCAGTCGATCCACTTGATCTCGGCGTCCTCGTGCGCGACACCGCGCTTGGTGACGAGGTTGAAGACGTTGTTCGCCCAGTTCTGGACGGTGATGTACTGGATCTTGGCGCCCTTGAGCGCTACGAGTTCGACGACCGCGCTGTGCAGCGTGGAGGTGGAGAACTTCGGGGCGGTGCAGCCCTCCATGTAGACGACCTCGGAGCCCTCGTCGGCGATGATGAGGGTGCGCTCGAACTGCCCGAAGTTCTCGGCGTTGATGCGGAAGTAGGCCTGCAGCGGCTGGGCGACCTTCACGCCCTTCGGCACGTAGATGAACGAGCCGCCGGAGAACACGGCGCTGTTGAGCGCGGAGAACTTGTTGTCGCCAGTCGGGATGACCTTGCCGAAGAATTTCTTGAAGATCTCGGGATGCTCGCGGAGGCCCTCGGTGGAATTGACGAAGATGACGCCCTGCTTGGCGACGATTTCCTTGATGTTCGAGTAGGCGGCCTCGGAGTCGAACTGGGCCTCGACGCCGGCGAGGAACTTGCGCTCCTGCTCGGGGATGCCGAGCCGCTCGAAGGTCTGCTTGATGTCGTCCGGCACCTCGTCCCAGGTGCGCTTGGGCTTCTGGCCGCTGGCGAGGTAGTAGCGGATCTTGTCGAAATTGATGTTTTCGAGGTCCTTCGTCGCCCAGTGGGTCGGCATGGGTTTGTCGAGGAAGGTCTTGAGGGCCTTCAGACGGAACTCGAGCAGCCACGGCTCCTCCTTCTTCACCGAGCTGATGTAGCGGACGGTGTCCTCGTTCAGGCCGGTGCCGGCGTCGAAGGCGTAGTCGACCTTGTACTGGAAGTCGCCCTTGGTCTGGTCGATGCCGACGACGGGATTCTCCGTCGGGACGGTCTCGATTTCGGTGGGTGGTTTCATGGCGAAGGTAAGGTCAGGCGTTGGCCGCGGCGAATCCCGGCTTCACCCAATCGTAGCCCTTGGCCTCGAGTTCGAGGGCGAGGGACTTGTCGCCGCTCTTCACGATGCGGCCGTCGTGCATGACGTGGACGAAGTCCGGCACGATGTAGTCGAGCAGGCGCTGGTAGTGGGTGATGAGCATGATGCCGGGGGCGGCCGCACTCTTGCGCTGGGCGTTGACCCCGTCGGCGACGATGCGGAGCGCGTCGATGTCGAGGCCGGAGTCCGTCTCGTCCATCAGGGCGATCTTGGGCTCGAGCATGGCCATCTGGAGGATCTCGCAGCGCTTCTTCTCCCCGCCGGAGAAACCCTCGTTGACGGAGCGCGAGGTGAACTTCCGGTCGATCTTCAGCAGGTCCATCTTGCCGTAGAGCTTCTTGTAGTAACCGGTGGCATCGAGCTCCTCGCCCTCGGCCATGCGGGCCTGCACGGCGGCGCGGAGAAAATTGGCGATCGAGACGCCGGGGATCTCGCTCGGGTACTGGAAGGCGAGGAACAGGCCGGCGCGGGCGCGCTCGTCGGGCTCCATCGCGAGGACGGACGTGCCGTCGAGCAGGACATCGCCCTGGGTGATCGTGTAGTCCGGGTGGCCGGCGATCGCCTTGGCGAGCGTGCTCTTGCCGGTGCCGTTGGGCCCCATGATGGCGTGCACTTCGCCCTGCTTGATCGTCAGGGTGAAGCCCTTGACGATGGGCTTGTCGCCGATGTTGATATGGAGGTCCTTGATCTCGAGTTGGCTCATGGGAAAATCAGTTGGTGGCAGTCTTGGCGGAGCCCCGGAAATTCAGCTCGATGCTGCGGGCGTCGAAACCGGCGGGCAGGATCGAGCGGAGGCGGGCGACGAAATCGTCGGGCAGGTCCACGTCGTGGATGGTGCCGGTCTGCTCATCGTGAAAATGCGCGTGCTCGTGCAAGTTCGGGCAGTAGCGGGTGGGGGCGCGCTCGAGGTTGACCTGGCGGACGATGCCGCAGGTGACGAGGGTCTCGAGGCAGTTGTAGACGGTGGCGAGCGAGATGGTCGGCATCGAGGCTTTCACGCGGGCGAAGATTTCGTCGGCGGTAGGGTGGTCGCGCTTCTCCAGGATGACCTTGAGCACGACCTCGCGCTGCGGGGTGGGGCGGACATCGCAGGACTTGAGGCGTTCGGTGAGTGCTGCGTGGGTTTCAGTCGGGGTGGACATGGTGGGAATTGAGTTGGCTAAACCAACTCAACGGAGACCCGGTTTCAAGTGAGAATTAGAATAATTCTAAATCATTGGGTCATAATTGAATCTCGCTCCAGCCAAACGGGTTGCGAGTACGACCAATAAAAAGGGCGTCCTCACGGACGCCCTTTTGGCTAAATCGGGTAAAGCTTACTCCTATTAAGCGGGAGTGAGGACCGGCGTGATGACCTTGGCCGGTGCCTTCTTGCCGTGAACCGGTTTGCTGTTTGCGGGCCGCTGATTGCCGCCGCCGACTGCGCGGCCCAGATCCTCCACGGCCTGCTGGAGCATGACGGACTGCGCGGAAAGCTCCTGGGCCACGGCCGCACCTTCCTCGGCGCGGGCCGCGCTGCTCTGCACGACCTTGTCCATCTGGCTGACTGCGGCGTTCACCTGGGCGATACCTTCGGTCTGCTCGCTGGAGGCCGTGGCGATGGAGCCGACCAGTTCGTCGACTTGGCGGGACTTGGTCGCGATTTCGCTCAGGCCGGTGGCGACCTTGGCGCAAACCTCGGCGCCGTGGCGGCTCTTGGCCACGGAATCGTCGATCTTGGCGGCGGTCTCCTTGGCGGCGGTGGCGCTGCGCTGGGCGAGGGCCCGGACTTCCTCGGCGACGACGGCAAAGCCGGCGCCGGCTTCGCCCGCGCGGGCGGCCTCGACGGCGGCGTTGAGGGCGAGGATGTTGGTCTGGAACGCGATCTCGTCGATCGTCTTGATGATCTTGGCAATGCCGTCGCTGGAGGCCTTGATGGCGTCCATCGCGAGGTTCATGGCCTGCACCTCGGTGGTGCCGGCATCGACCGCGGTGCGGGTCTGGCGGGTAAGCTCGTTGGCGCGCTTGGCGTTCTCGGCATTGCGCTTGGCCATGCTGGAAATCTCCTCGAGGGAGGCGCTGGTCTCCTCGAGCGAAGCGGCCTGCTGGGAAGAACCGTCGGCGAGGGTGGAACTGTTCTGGGAAACCTGGAGCGACGAGTCGGCGTTGACCTTCACCGCCTGGTCGAGGCGCTCGATGATGGCCATGAACGGGCGCGGGATGCTGCGGGTCACGACCACGGCCAGGAGGCCGAGCAGGGCGAGCGCGCCGGCGGCGCCGATCCACAACTCGCGGGTGAAGCGCGCGGTCGCGGCGGCGGACTGGTCGTTCACCGTCTGGGCCTCCGCCTGGATCTTGTCGCTGATGGCGCCCATCTTGTCCTCGAGGTCCGAAAAGGTCTTCAGGAACGAGGGCAGTTCGGCTTCGGCGGCGGCGACATCCTGGCCGGCGAGATGGATGATATGGGCGGCGGCCTTGATGTAAGTATCGAGCGGCTGGGCGACGCCGGTGAACTCCGCCGTGATGGTGGCGCTCAGGGTCAGGGCGCTGTTGGCAGCCATGCTGTCGCGGAATTTCTTCTCGTGGTCGGCGAGGTCGGTGTTGGCCTCGGCCAGGGCCGTCGCGTCGGCGCGCTTGGCGCCGAGCAGCGCCGCGAGCACGTCGGCGCGGAGCGCGTCGTGCATCATGTCGGCCTCGCCGTGGTTGTGCAGGGCGGTGGTGATCGTCACGACCTCGGTGCCGTGGGCGGTGACGCTGGCGAAGCCGCGGCGCACGCTGGCGACGAGCAGCACGAGGAGAAGGCCGGCGGTGGCGGCGAGGGCGAAGACTTTATGTCCGACGGAGAATTTCATGGGGCAGGGAGGTGAAGGCGGTTGGCGGGCTCAGTAGCTGGCGTTGAGCCGGAAGAGGAACACGAGGGCGTCGCGCTGGGCGGTGCTGCCGCCGGGGTGGCGGATGTATTGCAGATCAGGCTGCAGGCTGACGCGTTCGTTCAGGGTGAACGTGTAACTGGCTTCGATGACCTGTTCAAAATCGGGGGTACGGCTGGCGGGATCGGCGAGGAGCGCGCCGGTGGCGAAGCGTGAACCGAACCGCGCGTGGGCGAAGCCGAGGGCGGCGACGTCCGCCGGCCGGCCGGGCAGGGGGCCGGTCCAGCTGAGGCCGGTGTCGAGCGCCCAGCTGATGGCGTTGCGATCGGCAGGGGAAACCCCGCCGCGCACAAAAAACTCGAGGTTGCCCGCCTCACCGGATTTTCCGGCGAGGGTGTGCTCAATGGCCGCATAGCCGCCATGGTTCGAGCCGTACTCGCGCGGCTCGTTGCCGGAGAGAACGAAGGGCTGGCCGGCCGCATCGTCGCGCACATCGACAAAAGCGGCGGTGTGCAACCAGGCGCCGGTCTTGAGGCGGGTCGCGCCGCTGCCCGGGGCGTACGTGGCCTCGGTCATCACAAACCAGCCCTGGTCGCCGCCGACCTCATAGTGCAGGCCGTGACGGGTCTTCCGCGGATCGCCCACGGGTGAGTCAAAGGAGTCGCCGTCGTAGATGCCCACGCGCCAGGCCGCGTTCGCGCGCCATTTGTGCTCGAGGCGGATCCCGAGGGCGGCGACATAGAAGGCCGGGCCGGTGTTGACGGTGTTGGCGGAGACAAAGACGGGCCAGCCAAAGGCGCTGTTGAAAAAGTTTCCGCCGCCGTCGGTGCCCGCAAATTCCTCGTCGGCCAGCAGGGCGCCGGTACGCAGCGACCAGTTGCGGTATTTTCCCTCGAACCACCACGAGTAAAGCCGGGTGCTATCGTAGCCCTCCATGTTGCTCACCGCCAGAAAATCACCCACGTACCGCTCGGTCGGGCCCTGGCCGGAGAGGGCCAGCACGCTGACGTAGCCCGACCAGGCCACGCGGTCGTCACTGGTCACGGCCGGCTCATAGCCGGAATGGATGAGCGCCAGGCCGTGCAACCCCGCGCCTTGGCGGGCCCCGCCACGCAGCGAAGTGTACGCCTCCAGCGTCACATCAGCGCCGTAGGAGCTGCTGCTCGGGGCGGCAACGCACAGCAACGGTAGCGCAAACGCCACCGTCCAAATCATGGATTTGGAGGTCATTGGAGGGCAGCAACGGCACCCCCGGATGACACCTTGAGATTTTTTACGCGCGCGACTTTAGAAATCCCTCCGCCAGCACCAGTGCCAAGGCTCGTAGGCGATGCCCTGCCGATTGTTGCGCGGATAAGACAGGTAAAAGCCAAAATTTGGCGCGTGCCGTTTCATCCACCGGAACTCGCGCGTCCGGGCGAAGGAAACCTCCAGGGTGAGGTGGCCGGGTGCACCGAAATCGAGGGCCCGGCCGGTGTGGTGCTCGCTGCAGCCGGGCACGGCGCTCACCCGCAGGATGGCCTCGATGCGTTCGCCGCGGGCGAGCTTGCGCCGGATGATGGCGGTCTGCCGGGCCACGCTGCGAAACGCCGAGAGCGGGAGCAGGGTGATCGCGTCCTCCGCGGCCGCGGTTTGCATCCGCCGCCATGCCGCGGCGGCACGCGGCGTGAGCTTCAGGATCCGGCCATCGTCCCGCGCCCGGCCGATGAAAACCAACCGCTTCGCCTCGGGCTGTAGCCTTTTCGCCGCGCGGTCGGCGACATCGGCGGGTAGGCCAAGCCTGGCCCAAAGCTTTCTGAGTTTGTGGATCGCCACGATGGGAGCGGTTTATGCCGCAATCAGCCGGGGGCGTCCAGCCTTCGCCAAGGCTACGGCCGGCAGGAAAGCCCCGCGGTCGTCTTTCTCCTCGTCTCCCCGGGCGTCAGCCGTCAGTTTTCCCGGCGATTCCGGCCGCACCCATGCCCGAAACCCTCACCGCCCGCCCCACCGGCGCCGTTTTCCTGAGTTACGCGCGCGATGATGCCGCCGCCGCGCGACGGATTGCCGAGGCGTTGCGCGCCTCCGGGTTCGAGGTGTGGTTCGACGAGAGCGAACTGCGGGGCGGGGACGCGTGGGATGCGAAGATCCGCCGGCAGATCAAGGAGTGCGCGTTGTTCCTCCCGGTGGTGTCCGCCCACACCCAGGCGCGGGGCGAGGGCTATTTCCGGCTGGAATGGAAGCTCGCCGTCGAGCGCACCCACCTCATGGCCGAGGGCCTGCCGTTCCTCGCGCCGGTGGTGATCGACGACACCAAGGAAGCTGCGGCCGTGGTGCCGGCGGAATTCATGCGCGTGCAATGGACCCACCTGCCCGGGGCGTTGCCGACGCCGCAGTTTGTCGAACAAATCTCCCGCCTGCTCGCCCAACCGCGCACCCCGCCGGCTTCACACCCGGCCAGCCCGCACGGGGAAAGCACCGGGGCGCAGGGAAAATCCGGTCTGCCCGTTGGTGTGTGGGTGACCTTGGGAGTGGTGGCGGTTGCCCTCGGGGTGGTATTCACCCTGCGCAAACCCGAACCTGCCGCGGCGCCAGCCAAACCTGTCACTGTAACCGCGCCGACTGCCCCTGCCGCGCCCGCGGTGAGCGAAAAGTCGATCGCGGTCATCCCCTTCGAGAACCGCAGCGACGACAAGGCCAACGCGTATTTCACCGACGGCGTCCATGAGGACATCCTGACCAGCCTCGCCAACCTCCGCGAGCTGCGTGTCATCTCCCGCACGTCGGTCATGGAATACCGGGGCACGACGAAAAAGATGGGGCAGATCGCACGCGAGCTTGGTGTGGCGTACATCCTCGAGGGCAGCGTGCAGCGTTCGGGCAACACGGTGCGCATCACGGGCCAGCTGATCCGGGCAGCGACGGATGAGCATGTCTGGGCCCGGAACTACGACCGTGAACTCACCGCCTCCAACCTCTTCGCCATCCAGTCGGAGCTCGCCCAGGCCATCGCTGCCGAGCTCAAGGCGGCGATTTCACCGCAGGAGAAGACACAGTTGGAACGCCCGCTCACCGCGAACCTCGCGGCCTACGATGTTTATTCGAAGGCGCGCGAAATCTTCTATGCACGGGGCAACGACATCGCTGCCATGTTCAAGGAGGCGGTTCCCCTCTACGAGCAGGCAGTGCAGCTCGACCCGAAGTTTGCCGAGGCCTGGGGAATGCTCGGGATTGCCCGCAGCCTGGCCTACAACCGGGGCATCGAGCGCAGTCCCGCCGCCCAGGCCCGCGCGCGCGAGGCGATCCAGACCGGCCTGAGGCTGGCTCCTGACAACCCTTTGGCCATTCTCGGTCTGGCCCAATACTATTATCTGGTGGAAGCGGACTACGTCCGCGCCTTGGCGGAATGCGAGCGGGCAGCGCGGATTTCGCCCAACATCGCCAGCGTGTATTACAACATGAGCAATATCTACGTCCGGCAGAGCCGCTATCAGGAAGCCGTGGCGGCGTCACGGAAAGCGTGCGAGCTTGAACCGGGAAGTTCGGCTCTCGCCCGCAGCCTGGGCAACCAGCTCTTCCTTTACGCCCACCGCTACGCCGAGGCGGAGGAACATCTGCGGCGGGCCGCCGCCTTGCAGCCGGAATATTTGGAAGTACGGGCCGTGCTGGCAACGATTGCATTTTGGGCCCGCGGCTCGACGCGCGAATGGGAGGACTTGCTGGCCAGCCTTCCGCCCTCGGCCTACAATAACGGCGCCTTTCAGACCGTGCACCTCTCTTTTGTCGGCGGGCGAGGCGATGCCGCGGGTTATGCGAAACTTGTCGAGCGTTATGGTTCCGAGTCGCGCGGTGGCTTCGGCTACCCGCTCGCCTTGATGATCCTCGGCGAAAAGGAGCGCGCCCGAAAGGCGGCGGCTAAAGTTCGCGACGAGCAGCTCGACCTCCTGGCGCGCGAACCGGACAATGCTCAGGTGTTGGGCCGCCTCAGCTTCGCTTACCTTGTCCTCGGCGAAGACACCGCCGCCTTGGAAGCGGCGGAAAAAAGCATCGGCGCCAGCACGAGCGGGGCGCTCAGTCCCGCGGTGGCCAGGCTGAGGCGGGCGCAACTTCTCGCCTGGTTGGGCCGGAAGGATGAAGCCTTGTCCGAGCTCAACCGGCTCTGGTGGCAGCCGCTCAATCCCCGCGACCCGCTGACCTCCTTCATGTGGTCGCCCTTGCACGACGACCCACGCTTCGAGGCGATCAAGAACGACCCGCGGAACGGTCAGCCGCTGTTTTGAGCGGGCCAAACTGTAGCGGCGGTCTATGACCGCCGAGGGGAAGAGGGTCGGCGCTCATAGAGCGCCGCTACAGTCGGGCGTAAAGCCCCTCCTACAGCTCGGGCATCAGCCGCCCTTTTCCGCCAGCCAGCGCTCGGCCTCGATCGCCGCCTGGCAGCCCATGCCCGCGGCGGTGATGGCTTGGCGGTAATGGTGGTCGGCGCAATCGCCCGCGACGTAGACACCGGGCGTCTTGGTCTTCACCTGGCTGTGGCCGGCGGGGACAAAGTAGCCCTGGTCGTCCGTGTCCACGGCGTCCTTGAACGGCGCGGTGTTCGGGATGTGGCCGATGGCGACGAAGATGCCCTTCACGGGCAGGACCGACTCGGCGTTCGTCTTGACGTTCTTCACCTTGAGGCCGCTGACCGCGCCCTCGGCGACGCCCTCGACCGCGACCGGCACGCTGTCCCACACCGGCTGGATCTTCGGGTGGGCGAGGACGCGGTCGGACATGATCTTGGAGGCGCGCAGGGTGTCGCGGCGGTGGACGAGGTAGACCTTGCTGGCGAAACGCGTGAGGAACAGCGCCTCCTCGGCCGCGCTGTCACCGCCGCCGAGGACGGCGACATCCATCTTGCGGTAGAACGCGCCGTCGCAGGTCGCGCAGGTCGTCACGCCCTTGCCGCCGTAGAGTTCCTTCTCGCCCGGGATGCCGGTCAGGCGCGGGGAGGCGCCGGTGGCGACGATGACGGTCTTGGCCTTGATCTCGCGGTCGGCGAGCTTGAGCGTGTAGGGCCACGCGGCGGTGTCGATGCCCTGCACCGAGCCGCTCTCGTAGCGCGTGCCGAACTTCTCCGCCTGCTTGCGCAGGTTCTGCATCAGCTGGAAGCCGTCGATTCCCTCGGGAAACCCGGGAAAATTCTCCACCTCGGAGGTCGTGGTCAGCTGGCCGCCCGGCAGTACGCCCTCGAGGACGAGCGGCGAGAGGTTGGCGCGACCGGTGTAGATGGCGGCGGTGAGGCCGGCGCAGCCGGTGCCGACGATGACGACGTTTTCAACTTTGGCGGACATGGGAAATGAGGGCTCCACAGAGAGCCAACATAGCACAGAGCGCAACTCCCGAGATGGAGGGCGGTGATCACTCGGTCCGCAGGGCCTCGGTCGGGGCGATGCGGGTCGCGCGCCGCGCTGGCAGCCAGCAGGCCGCGATCCCGATGGCGGTGAGCAGCGCGGTGATGCCGGCAAAAACCAGCGGATCGCGGGGCGACACGCCGCCGAAAAGCGGGGTGCTGGCGAGCAGGTGCGTGGTGCCGAGGGCACCGCCGAGCCCGAGCACCAGGCCGAGGCCGAGTTGGATGAACCCGCGGGTCAGGACCAGCCGGGCGATGTTGGCGGCGGTCGCGCCCAGCGCCATGCGGATGCCGATTTCCCGGGTGCGGCGGAGCGTGGCCTGCGCCACGACGGCGTAGATGCCGACCGAAGCCATCAACAAGCCCGTGAGGGCAAAGACCGAGAACAGCGTGCCGAAGACCACGAGGAACCAGCGTTGCTTGGCGAGCGCGGCGGTCAGTGTCCGCACATCGAAGAGCGGCAGGTCCTGGTCGAGGCCCTGCACGGTGGCCCGGACCGGGCCGGCGAGCGTGGCGGGATCCAGCTCGGTACGCAGCAGCAGGCCCATCCAGCCCCAGGGGGACTGACGGTAGGGTATATGCACGAGCGGGGGCGAATTCCTTTCATTCGGCTCCTGCACCAGGTCGGCGCAAACGCCGATCACGGTCATCCACTCGCCGGGTTTGTCCGTTTCGAGGAAACGCAGGCGCCGGCCCACCGCCGTCCCGTCCGGCCAGTGGAGACCGGCAAAGGCGCGCGAGACGACCACCGCCTCCTTGCCCGGGTCGCCGTCGGTCTCGGCGAAGCCGCGGCCCTGCAGCAGCGGCACGCCGATGGCGGCAAGGTAGTTCGGTGTCTCCACGATCAGCGAGGCACGGGGCGGCTGCTTGGGGTCGGGATTCGGCCGGCCGTCGATTTCGATGGCGCGGTCGGCCGCGCCGAGCCCGGGGAAGTTGTTGGTGGCCGCCACGGTGGTCACGCCGGGCAGGGCGCGGAGCCGGGGCAGGAGCTGCTCGAAGAACTGCCGCCGGGCCTCGGGCCTTTCGTAACGATCGCCCGTGCCCTCGGCAAGCTGGAGGCGAGCGGTGAAAATGTTCTGCGGGCGGACAAAGTCGTTCACGGCCTGGGCGGCGAAGAAACCGCGCACCATCAGGCCCGCGCCGGCGAGCAGCACGACCGTCAGGGCAAACTGCAGAACGACGAGCGCACCGGTCAGGCGGCCGCGGTGGCTGCCGCCGCCCGGGGTGCCGTCCTTCATGGCGGTGTTGAGGTCCACGCGGGAGGCGCGCAGCGCGGGGACAAGGCCGAAGAGGATGCCGCTGAGCACGGAGAGCGCGGCGAAATACATGAAGGCCCGCCAGTCCATCGTGAAGAAAATCCAATACGGCTTGCCGACGTCGCGCGTGGCGAGGTCGAAGGCGTGGACGCCGAAGGCCGTCAGGCCGAGGCCGAGCAAGCCGCCGAGCGAACTGAGCAGCACGCTCTCCACCAGCAGCTGGCGCACGAGCTGCCAGCGGGTGGCGCCCATGGCGGTACGCACCGCCAGCTCGCGGCCCCGGGTGATGGCGCGGCTGAGCATCATGTTGGCGACGTTGGCACAGGCGATGAGCAGCACGAAGCCGACCGCGCCCAGCATGGTCAGGAAGACCAGGCGGATCTCGTCGCCGTTGTAGGTCTGGTGGAAGGTGCGCACGAGCGCGCCCAGGTCCTGGTTGGTGTCGGCGTGCCCGGCGGCGATGCGCCCGGCGATGGTGTTGAGGTCGGCGTTGGCCTCCGCGATCGTGGTGCCGGGCTGCAGGAGGGCGAAGAGCTCCAGGCCGTGGTTGCTGCGCTTCTCCAGGTCGGCGTCGGGCGTCAGCGCCATCCACAGGTCCTCGTTGTTGGGAAACTTGAAGCCGGCGGGCATGACCCCGACGATGGTGGCGGGCTTGCCGTTCACGCGCACGGCGCGGCCAATGACGTCGGTCGCCCCGGCGTAGCGGCCCTGCCACGCGCCGTGCCCGAGGAGCACGACGGCCTCGGCGCCCGCCTGGCCGTCGGCGTCGGTGAAGCCGCGGCCCACGATCGGGGGCGTGCGGATGAGGGTGAACAGGCCGGGGGTCACCCGGGCCATGCTGAAGCGTTCGGGCGGGTTGTTCGGCTCGCTGATGATCGCCTGGCCGCGGCTGAGGGCCTCGAGGCCTTCAAAGCTCCGGCTCTGCGCCTTGTACTCGAGATAGTCCGGCCAGGAAACAAAGGTGCGCCGGTCGGGCGTCGTGCGGTTCTGGTTGGCGACGGTGACGATGCGCTCGCCACCGGGGACGGGCACGGGCTTGAAGAGGACCGCGTTGACCAGGGTGAAGACGGTGGTGTTGATCCCGATGCCGAGGGCGAGGGTGACAATAACGGCGGCGGAGAACCAGCGGTGCGCGGCGAGCATCCGGTAGGCGAAGCGGAGATCCTGGAGCATGGGGACAATGGCGCCGCCCCGCAGGGCGCGGGAATTCGCACCGGGCGGGGACAAGCTTGGGTCAATTACCCCGCACCCCGGCCGGCAGTTGCATCTTTCCCGAAAAAATCCCCGCCCGGCTCAACCGGTGGTCTTGTCCACCCGGGTGGTGCGGTGCGTGGCGAGCTGCTTGCGCGAGCACTCGGGGCAGATGCCGTGGGAAGTCTCGGTGTTCAGGTGCGAGCCGAAGTAGTCTTCCAGCGTCATCCACTCGCCCTTGTGCCCGACCTTGCGGCACCAGCTGCAGATGAGGAGGAACTCCTCCAGCTGGCGCAGGCGCTTGAGCAGGCGCCGGTTCGCGAGATGCACCCAGAGCCAGATGGCAAGGATGACCCCCGTCCGCAGGAGGACGCGCGACCAGCTGAACGTGGCCGGCTCGTCGAACAGGAGGTGGGGCAGGTGGATGAGTTCCATGAGCCAGATGAGGAAAAGCAGGGTCGAGAAACCAAGCGCTTCCTGGCGCAGGATGGAACGCCCGCTGGTGGGGGTGGGGATCATTGCCCCAACTGAAAGGGCCGGGCCGGGGCGGCGGCAAGACAACTTATTTATCAGTCCCTGCGCCCGCCGCGGAATTTTTTCTCGCGGTGGATTTCGCGGATCCCACCGGCGGGATCGGCGGGCGGGAATATGAAAAACGGAATTTTCCTGAAACTATCCGCGTCCCGCCGGGTTTTCGTGAACATGAACCCCAAAAATATTCTCCTCGCCGCCACCCTCGCCGGTGGCCTGCTGTCCGCCTCCGTCCTCTCCGCCGCCGTCGTCATCGATTCGCCCGTGCTCGCCGAGGGCGCGTCCTACTCGGCCCCCGAGCTCGTGAAGATCGTGAACCCCGCCGGGATCTCGCGTCGCTACCAGGCGGAGACCATCCGCGTGAGCGTCACGGTCGACGCGACCGGCCAGGCCCACAACGTCAGCCTCCTCTCGGCCAGTGACCCGATCCTCGCCAAGCAGCTGCTGCCGGTCGTCGCCAAGTGGCACTTCGCCCCGGCGAAGAAGAACGGCCAGCCCGTGTCGGCCGACATTGTGCTGCCGATCCAGCTGGTCGACACGCCCGCTTCCTGAACCACCCTCAACCGCAATGAGCCGTGGGCTGGCGCCGACCGCGCCGGCCCATCGGCGTTGGTGGCGGGCGCGTGAATTCCTGACCCCGTGGCGCGCTCTGGGAATCTGTCGGCCGCGCCGACCAGGTGAAGAAGGTGCGGAAGTAAGGCGCGGGCCGGCCTTTCCCGCCGGGGCCGATGTCCGGGGTTGCCCTGTGCCCGGCTAATGGTATGCAGGCTCCCAGCCGATGCTGTTTTTCAAACGCATACTCGACGGCCGCAAGGATCCCGGGGCCCCCGTTGCCAACCGGCGGGTGGCGGCGCGTTTCGTCGTCCACCGGCAGTTTCCGGTCAAGGCCGTGCTCATGATCGCGGGCCGCGACGAAGCCGGCGCGCTGCTCAAGCCGGACGACCGGGAGGGCTGGGACTGGCCCGGCCGGCTCGTCAACCTCTCCACCACCGGCGCCCGTATGCAGGTGCCGCGCTCGGTCATCGTGCACCGCGATGACCTTGGCCGCCTGAAGCTCGATGTGCAGGGCTACCAGCTCGAGATTCCCTGCCGTATCGCGCATGTCGTCGAGCAACGCGATTCCTATATCTTCGGGCTGGCGCTGGACCTGGGCGACGCGGACGTCAAGGCCGCCTACCACCAGCTGATCGACCTGGTGGCGATGGGCTCCTCCCTCAAGCTGGTCAAGAAGCCGAAGCCGGACGAGTCGGGCTACCTGCTCGAGCAATACGCCGGCGAGCCCGCCACGTGCCTGAGCGTCTGGCGCCAGCCGGCCGGCCGCGTGGTGACGGCCTTCGAGTTTCTCCTCAAGGACTGCTTCGTGCGCGGGCTCGCGGCCGACGACCGGCTGGAGTGTTTCACCGGAACCGAAAAAGCGACCGCGCGCACGGTGACGGCCGCGCAGGCCGAGGAGATCAAGCGGCTTTACCAGTGGGTGGTGCTCAACCTCGCGCCCGCCGTGCCCGCCGAGGTGCGCGCCTTCCTGCTGAAGCACGCGATGTGATCCGCCCGCCCATGAAGAGCCCCTATGATATTCTCGTCCGGCTGGCGCCGCCGGCGACCCCGGAGGACGAGGCCGAGGCCTTGCGCCTCGGCGTGGACGTGAACACCTACCGGGCTACGAAACTGGAGGGGCTCGCCAATCAGGCGCGGAAAGCGCAGCAGGAGAACTCCGGCGTGCCGGACGACATCGCCGCCGAGACGGCCGTGGCCATGCGGCTGCACCGCAACCCGGGCCTCATCAAACCGCGCAACACCGCGCCGAACATCCTGGTGCAGGCGGCGGAGACGCCGGGCGAGGTGGCGCGGACGATCCTGTTCGTGTTCCTGTATGTCGTCGGTCTCGCCGGCGTGGTCATCATCGGCGGTGAACGCGTGCAGAAGATGCCCGGGATTTTCCAGTGCGGGTTGCTCGCGTTGTTGATCATCCCGGTGTGGTGGGCGACCAGCCGGATCTGGGAGGCGATCGGCGAGGGCGCCCGCGACGCGGTCCGGGCCCTGGTCCGCTTCTGGCCGCTCACCCTCGTCGCCCTGGTCTTCGCGCTCGGGATCCTCCGGATTCTCTGGCAACGGTTGTCGCCCTGAGCGGCCCGACCGCATCCCGGCGGACAAATTAGATTTTGTATAATCCATCCCGGGCGGTAGGGTTGAGCCATCCGGTCGGGCCATCCGGAAGCCAGTCCCCCTTATTTCACCGTGAATACGCCTCGTATCCGCCCGCTCCTGACGGCCCCTGGCCTGCTGCTGGCCCTGGTTTTCGCGCCGGCGACGAGTTCCGCCCAGGTGATCCCCCCGAATTTCCAGGGTCAGAACGGGACCCGCGCACCCTCCTTCGACTCGTCACCCATGACCCGGCACGTGCTGGCACTCCTGTTCAACGCCACCCAGCTGGCCCCGGGCACCGGGACCTTGGATGAAAAAATCACCGCGGCCTTCGGCCTGGGCGAGGACACGGCCGTGCTGTCACTCGGGCACGACTCCGCGGCGGGCGGCGCGGAACATTTTTTCGCGGTGTCCCGCGCCTCGGATCGCAAGGAGGTCGTGATCTTCCACGTGCGGGAGGACGGTGCCACCGAGGCGTTCCTGTGCGATTTCTCAGGCCGGCTGCGGGGCGCCGTGGTGGTGAAGGCGGACGGAACCATGCGGCGGGTCAGCGTCTGGCGGGCGGCCGGGAAATTCCAAGCGGAGCTGGCCGTTATCGGGAATGAGGTCAGGGCCCACTCCAAACGCTACGTGCACTATATCCTGGCGGGGAAATAAAGCCCGCTTAGGGGGCCCCGAGTCCTGTTCCGCGCTGCTGCGCGGCCAGGATTTGTCCGCAGAACTAGCGCGTCATCCGTCGCTATGCTGCGGCAAACCGGCCGGATTGCACGTTGACACCCCCGGCGGTGGAAAACAGATAGGAGGGCGAGACGGTGCACGGGCACCCTCGACGCAACTGGCGACACCCCAATGAAGCCCATGGCAAATGCGCGCAGCGCGACCCCATGAATCGCGACCGAAAAATTGCGGTGGTCCTCGCGGTGCTGCTGCTGGTCTCGCTGGCGGGCAACGGGGTGTTGTGGAAGAAATCACGTGGTGCGGCCGGCACCCCGGCCACGACGGCCCAGCCGGAAGCGCGCAAGAACACCCCCCGCGAGCGGGGTGATCCGGGGGCGTATGAGATCACGGCCAATCCGGAAATGAAGGGCCGGCTCGGGCGCATCGTGCTCGGCTTCGCCGTGGGTGCCACCTTGAAGGACAGCACCCGGACCTCGATCAGCCGGGAAGGGAATCCGGACATGGGGAAGGTCGCCTACGGGATATTTGACGCCGAGTTGCCGGCGGGCGTCTACAACGTCGAAATCTGCGGCATCAAAATCGCCGGCATTCCCATTGAATCCGGCAAGGACACCCGGGTGCGCTCCGGCGTGCTCCGGACCCACGGGTCAAAGGAGACGCGCATCACCGTTTCTCCCGCGGGGCGGAAGGATGATTACCACGTGGTCTACGGGAATTCCGAGTTCGGCCTGCCGGTGGGGGAATACGACGTCGGGATCAGTGGCGAACAGGAGAAGGTCACCATCGAAGACGGGAAGATAACCGATTTCTAAACGCCGCACCGGGTCCGTCAGATTTTCTCTCCCTTCGGCGCGGCGCGTTTCACGTCCTCGGCGACTCCCTGGCCATACCGCATCACGCGGTCGTACTGCCGCGCCGCCTTGTCGACGGCCGGATCCGCCCACTCCAGCAGCGCCTTGGCAAAGTCGCGGCTGAGCTCGGCCTGCAAATCATACCAGAACGGCAGGAGCGGCGGCACCATCTCTTCCTCGAGCTGGCGGATGAAGTCCGCCAGCTCCGTCCGGAGTCGCTGCAACGCGGTCAGGGCCGATTTCAGGGCCGCGGCATCCGGCTCGTTGGGCGGATAGATCAGGGCTTTCATTTCGGCCCGTTCATCGGCGAGCGTGGTCGCGCTCGCGAAGCGCACCGTCCAATCCGCCGGACCGGTCCTCCGTCCGCCCGGAGTCGCGGGCGGGTGGGCCCGGGATTGTTTTCCGCCCTGCGCCTTTTGCCGTTCCAGGCAATGCATCAGCTTGTCCATTTCCTTCTGTACCGCGTCCATCTGGTCGGTGAGATCGATCCACTCCTTATGCAGCCGCTCGGCGTCGGCGCGGTGTTCCAGGTAGTCTTGGATGCCGTTCGCGAGCTTGTCGGTCTTTTCATAGAACTTGATGGCACTTTCCAGCAGGGAGACGCCTTTCTTGAGATCACCATGGGCGCCGAGAAACTTCTGCGTCGCCCCCCGGGCATCACCCGTCGCCTTGAAGTGACTGTTCCCCATGGCGGTTGCGGTCTTGAACACGGCTTTGTTCTTGGCGGCGCCGACGGTCTTGTCCTCCACCCAACCCTTTCCTTCGTTCAGCACCCAGCCCATGTCACCCTCCAGCGTGTCGGCCGCCTTGTTATAGTAGCCGAGCCCTTTCTTGACGCCCGTGCCGACCTTCTTGATCGCGCCGCCGGCGCCCTCGGAGGCGAGGCCGATCAAGGCGGTGAAAAAACCGGTGGCGGATCCCTCGCGGCCGTAGATCGAATCGCGGGCCGCGTCGCGGGCCAGGTCGGACTTGCGCGCCTGCTGGTTGGTCAGAAGCGCGGCATCGGACAGTCCCTTGAGCCGGCCCTTGAGCCGGGTGAGGAATTCCTCGGGATTGCCCCCCATCTCCGCCATGCATTTCGGGCAAAAGCCGATGTGATGGCGGAGGTAGCCGAAGCCCTCATCGCTCAGTTTGTAGAAGGACTCGCACCGGCAGCAGGACGCATCGGTTTCGGCGTGCAGGCGCATTCCGGAAAACAACAGCGCGGCCACGACCGGAATCAGGAGGGTGGTCCTTGCATTCATGGGCGGGCGGCACCCGGCAGCGGGTGAATCGGGGCGACGTTAGTTCCATGCTCCCGCCGAAGCCACCACAAATCGAGGCGGTGGGCGACGACGAGCAGGAAGCGGTGCAAACCGTGAAGCAGGTGTTTGGACGCCGACTCGCGCCATCCCCGCTTCCTTCGGCGCCCCGGTTAGGTCAGGGCCCCGGTACGGAAGGCGGGCACGGCGGGAGTCGCAGCGGGTAATTGCAAGGCGCCCTGCCGGTCGAGGGCGATGAGGGCTTTGACCGCCATGTGTCGGGCGGCGGTCTTGGTCGGCGCCTTGCCTTGCGCGCGGGCGATATCCTCGACGCCGTAGACTGCCCAGCGCCAGGCCCCGGGAAGCTCCCGTTCCACCAGGGCGCAGAACGTGGCGGTGGGATTGCACATGACTTCCACCGTCGAGAGCGAAAACCGGCAGCGGGCCGACACGACCTCCGCCTCAGCGGAACTCGCGATATCACACAGCGAGCGCCAACGCGGAGCCTTGCGCCGCCAGCGGAGAAGGGAGGGAAGGTAGAACATGAGCTCACTATAACCCGGGGCAGACGTCGTCGCCATGGGGCGTAGTACCACCATTACCACCCGTGCATCGGGACGTCTGCACCGCTCCGGGGCCAGCCGGCTATGAGGCCCGGAACCCGGCCTCTTTCCCGGGTCCTTCCGGATCGGCCCGGCTCCTGCTGGTCGCCTTTGCCCGGTTTTGAGCATTCTGTGCTCGTTTCGGCAGGGTGGTTGCGCGTAGGGTGGGCCCGTGACTGCAGGGCTGTATTCCCGTTTTTCCCCGCCGATGGGGCGACGGGTATTTTTCAGTTCAACGCCTCGGAGTGGCACTATCTGCTACAGCAGTGAACGGGGGCGTGGATCACCGTTATGACCGAAGCAGAAGTAATCGTCGTGATGCGGCAGCACCTTGAGGGCAAGTTCCCCAAGCGATGCGGTGTGTGTGATCGCACCTATGCCAACCTGAAGGACTACCTCCTGCACACCACCCACCTTGGCCCGCCCAAGTCTTACGACGTGGAATTGGGCGTGGTCAGGCCGACCCACCCCATTGGCACCATGTCGCTGGCCCGCTGCTCATGCGGCAACACGCTCGTCATCGATTCCACGGGCATGAGCTTGGTGACGCTGTGGCGGCTTATGATGTGGCTGGTGGGCGAGATGGCCCGTCGCCGCCAGAAGTCCTCCGTAGTCCTGGAGGATCTGCGCAGCGCGATTGATCAGGCTACGCTGGCGGATGACCCGCCCGCCAAATAAGTCATCGATCCTGACCGTGGCTGGCCGTCTATTTATTTTGCGGTAAAGCCGCGCGCTGAAACAGCAGGCCCGAGCAGACAAACATCAGGGCGAAGCCGGAGCTCAGGACGAGAACCTTGGTGAAACCGGGATTGAAATCAGCCGGCCAGAGGAGGACGGACGCGATGGGAATCAGGAGCAGGACAATGGCCATGCTGAAGGCCACCTTCGCGAGGCCCGCGGGTTGGAAGCGGGCGAGGCCCACGCCGATGAAGCCACCGAGGATGGTCAGGAGATAGAGCCCGTTGCCGGGGTTTTCGTCGCCGATGATCTGGACAGCGGCGGTGATCCAGAAAATGAGGAAGCCGGCCAGGACCGCCAGCGCCGCGCCGGCCTTGTAGGCGAGATTGGCGGCCTTCCTCGTGGCCAGCAGCCGGTAGGCAAACGTCGTGAGGGTGAAGACCACCCAGGCAAAGACGAAATCGTGCCAGGTCCAGGTCCAGCCATCCACGGTGAGCTGGCCTGTGAGTGGGATGAGCAGCAGGGCCAGCGGCACGAGCGCGACGATGAGGTAGTCCTTGGTTTTCATGTGCGTTCAGGATGCCGCGAGGTCTCGCGCCGGGCGGTCCGCACACCGAGCGCGACCAAGCCGATCATCAACAGGATGCCGAGGAGCGCCGCGCCGGGTGCGTCGTCGGTGTCCCCGATGGTGATGCCGGCGGCGCCGATCGCCACACCGATGGCACCGAGGCCCAGGGCCATGACCAGATTTGTAACAGGAGTCTTCATGTCTACCCAAGGTGCCGGAGGTGTGTGAAGGCTTGATGAAGGGACCGTGAAATCGGGAGGAATTAACCAGACAGTGCCACACGCCAAGGCGCAAAGGATACGGAGGGGGAACTCAAGAGCTGAGCGGTGCTGCCAGTAGCCCGGTTTACGGCGCAGGGGCATGACGGCGACGACCCAGATGTCCTCGGGGCGCTCGAGGTAGATGATGCCGTAGGGAAACTGACGCGTGAAGTGCCGTCGGGCGGGCTTGCAGTAGAAACGGAAGGTGCGGGGTAACGTACAGGCTACGGCGATCAGCCGATCGATGATATTGTAGAAACTCTGGCCAAGCGTCGGGTCGATCTTCGCGTAGCGTGCTGCCGCCGCGTTGAATTCCTCCAGCGCCTCGGGATGGAGGATGACCGGTTTCACAGCCCGACGGTCTTGCGCACCCGTGCCAGCGCCTCGTCGAGGGGAATACCCTTCACTTTACCCTCTTCGATTTCCTTGATTCGGCGCAGGGTTTCATCGCCCCAGGCCTTTTCGATCTCCGGGTCGATATCCTTGGCTGAGTCGGCGATCAGTTGCTCAATCAGCTCGGCGCGCTCCCCGTAAGGCAGCTGGCGGGCCTCCTCGACGATTTCACTGACCTTGCGCTTGCGCGGCATGAAGGAAATGAAGTCCGGGCGGCCGGACGAGGCAAACGGATTGTTGGGCTACGACTCCCTACTGATAGCATGAATGAGAAAGGCCAATGGTGGGGAACCAGCCACGAAGAGAAGCAAGTAGGCTATTAGATTACTTACAGGGTGAAGCGAAGGGCCCCACGCGCCCGCCTTCGTTCCGCACGACGGAACTACAGCGAGGCAAGAAGGGCGCAACGGATGCGAAGGCGGTGTGATCGGGCAGAATATCAATATCCGCAGCCTGTCCCCTTCCGCGCGCCCAACCCGTTTCACTCCGCCTTGCTTGAAGGATCCAGCCAGCGGTCCAGTGCGGCCAGGGTATTCAACGACCAGACGCTCCAGGCGTATGAGAGCAAAGCGAGCACGAGCGCGGCTACGATGTTGATCGCCAGAACCTTTCCAATCGTGGCCAGGACATCGGGATCAACATTCATGCGGGGTTCGTTTCGGGCAGGCTAGGGATGAGGCGCCAGCGGGCGAGCGGAAAGCGAATCTCCCGGAGGATGGAACACCCAAGTCGCATGCGGGAGAGAACCCACGGCACTTGGCTCCTTCTTGTCTGTCGGATTGACCCTGTGCCGTTGCCCGATAGCCCTGTTCCCATGCTGGCCCGCTCCTCCGTGCTGTTCCTCCTGGCGGGAACCTGTTGGGCCGAAACGGCGGTGCCCAAGCCCCGGCCGCGGTTGCCGCCGGTTGTGGTGAGCGAAGTGAAACAGGAAGCGGCCCAGCCGGCCCTTGATGCCGGGTCTGCACCCTCCTTCCGTTCCTTTGGCGATTTTCTCCAGGCGAAATCGCGGCGACCGGTCGGGTTGGAAGCGGTGCCGGAAGTCGCCGCGGCCCGGGCGGAGGCGGCGCGCACGGCAAAAGCGGGGCAGGATGCCAAGGGCTCGCCCGGGTCGTCACAGGCGTATGTCGCCGGTGCTGACGTCCTGGTCCTGCCGAAGATCGAGGTCACCGTCGAGCGGTTGACGAAGCTCGAGAAAGAACTCGCCGCCCTCGAAGCGAATCAATCGTGGGAGACGAGCTCGGCCGAAGCGTGGGAGACAAGGAGCGAGACAAGCAAGGTGGTGGACGCCATCCTGAATCCTTCATTCTTTAGGTTGGGCGGCTACTCCGCGGCCGGGCGTGCCTACACGGCCCGGCAACGGGTCGAACTGCTGCGGTGGGTGAGAGTCCTGAGAATTTCGCTCGAGGAAGCGAAGACGCCCGCGGACAAGGCGCGTATCCAGGCTGATATCGAGGGGCTTTGGGACATCATGAGATGGTGGGAGTAGGGCAGGGTGCAGCCAGGACGTCCGTTATCTCGTTACGGCGGGACCGTTGATTGTCTGGTTCGGCCGGCCGAGGCGGTTGCGGCGCAGAAGGCGGAGAGACGCACTGGCGCCCAGCACCAGGAGAAAGGGCAGGCTCGGTGCACCGCCGCCACCAGCCCCGCCGCCGGAGCCACCACCACCACCACCACCACCACCCGTCGGCGGGGGCGGCGCGGCGTTGACCGTAAGCGTGGCGGCGGAACTCTCGCTGGCGCCCCAGTTGTTGGACACGGACACCGTGTAGCTGCCGGCGTTGGCCGTCGCGACGGACGACAGCGTGTACGTGGCGCTCGTCGCGCCGGCAATCATGGTGCCGTCCTTCTTCCATTGGTACGAAAGCGTGCCTTCGCCGCTGGCGGCGACCGAAAACGATGCATTCATGCCTGCCGTGACAGTGAGGCTGGCCGGCGGGGTGGTGATGGTCGGGACGTTGCCGAGGATCAGCAGCGTCGAGACCTTGCCGGCAGGGGTGATCAGGCGGATCACGCCGTTGCCGGTGTCAGCGACATAGACATTCTTGCTGCCGTCGACCGCAACGCCCTCGGGATACAGGAACTGCGATTGCGCCGCGGTGCCGTCCATCAGGCCGCCGACCCCGGGTGTCCCCGCCAACGTGGACACGTTGCCGAAAACATCGATCCGCCGGATGACATGGTTGCCGGTGTCGGCGACGTAGAGGCTGCCGTCCCCGTCGAACGCCAGGCCCGCGGGCTGGCGGAACCGCGCGGAAATGCGGTTGCCGTTGGCGAAGCCGGGTGAGCCGCCGAGCCCGGCATACGTCCCGACCAGGCCCGTGGTGGTGATGGTGCGAATCGTGTGGCCACCCTGGTCCGCGACGAAGGTCGTGCCATAGCCGTTGTTGCCGCCACCCCAGCTGATCGACGTGAAATTATCGCGGCGGACGGCGACACCGGTCGGCTGGTTGAAGCTTGCGGCGGTGCCCTGGCCGTCGGCGACGCCCGGGATGAGCGCGCGACCGGCCACGGTCTGCACCAGGCCGCCGGCGATCAGGCGCACGGTATGGTCGCCCTGGTCGGTCACGATCACATTGCCCGAGAGATCGCCCGTCACGCCGACCGGTGCGTTGAAGCGGGCCGTGCCCGTGTTGCCGTCGGTCGATCCGGGAGAGCCGCTCTGGCCAGCGTACGTGGTGACCGCGCCGTCGGCGATGATCTGGCGGATCGACGAGTTTGAGGTGTCGGCGAGGATGATCGAGCCGTCGCCGGCCAGCATGAGGCCGGACGGCTCGAAGAACCGTGCGCTCAAGGCGGGGCCGTTGGCGCTGCCGGTCTCGCCGGTCTTGCCCGCGACGACGGAGAGCTTTAAGTCCGGCGCCAGCCTGAGCACGGTCTGCGCGACGGCGTCGGTGATGTAGAGATTGCCGGTGGTCCGGTCCAACGCGAGGGCGGTGGGCAGCTCGAGGGGTGAAGCGATGACATTGATGCCGATCGGGCCACTGGTCGCGACCCTGGTCTGCGACGCGACCTGGTAGCGGAACAGGTGGCTGGCCATTGACCGCGTCACATTCGGGATCCGGAGGGCAAGCGAGTCCGTGCCGGCATAGGTTTCGTTGTTGCTGAGGTTGGTCCAGGTGACGCCGCCGTCGGTGGAAATCTGCCACGAGACCAGCCCGGCATTGCCATGGGTGGCGGCAAAGGAGACCGCCTTGCCGGTGACCGCGACCTGCGGGGTCAGGATCGGCAGGTCGAGCGTGAGGCCGGCCGGCGCGCTGGTGACAGTGCCGTAGGTGTTGGTGACGACCACCGTGTAGGCGCCCACGCGATCGAGGTTGAACGTCCCGATGGAAATGGTGGAGCCGGTCGCGAAGGGAACGGCGACGCCGTCCCGGTACCATTGGTAAAAGAGGGGGGCGACGCCGGAGGCGGTAACGGAGAGCGTCGCATTCGTTGCCGCGGTGACGGCTTGGGAGACCGGCTGGGTGGTGATGGCCGGCGGGATCCCGACATTCAGGACCACCGGGGTGTCGGTGGGCACCAGCACGGGCAACAGGATGTTGCGCGATCCCGTGAAGCCGTCGGCGAGCTGCCCGTAGGTATTGTTGCCGGAAGCCCAGAGCGAACCGTCGGTCTTGAGCACCAAGGCATAGCTGTCGCCGGCCGCTACCGCGGCCACGCCGGACGCCACCTGTCCGGGGGAAAAACGCTGGATCGAGGTGCCGTCGCCGAACTGTCCATAGCCGTTGTAGCCGCTGCCCCAGAGCGTGGCATCGGTCTTGAGAAAGAAGCTGAACAAATTACCGGCGGCGACCGCCTGCACTCCGGTCAGGATCTGCACCGGGGAAAGCCGGGTGGTGAGATTGCTCCCGCCGAGCTGGCCGTTGCTCCCGGAGCCCATGCCCCAGGCGGTGCCGTCGGTCTTGACGAAAAGGGTATGGGTGGGGCCGGCGCGGACGCGGGCGACGTCGGTGGCAATCTGCGCGGGCACGCTGCGGTGGGTGGTGGTGCCGTCGCCCAGCTGGCCGCTGCTGTTGTTACCGCACCCCCAGAGCGTGCCATCGGTCTTGACGAAGAAAGTCTGGCCGGTGCTCGCGGCGATCGATTGCACGCCGGAGGCGATCTGCACCGGCGTCGTGCGCGACGATCCCAAGCCATCGCCCAGCTGGCCCCAGTTGTTCTGGCCCATCGCCCAAAGGGTACCGTCGGTTTTGAGAAAGACGCTGTGGTCGGAACCGGTGGCGATGGCGGCGACTCCCGCGGCTGCGATCTGCACGGGCATGCTGCGGTTGGTGATGGTGCCGTCACCCAGCTGGCCATACAGGTTGGAACCCATCGCCCAAAGAGAGCCGTCGGTTTTCACGAACAGGCTGTGGCTGCCGCCCGTGGCGACCGCGGTGACATCCGTGGCTATGCTGTCCGGAATAGACCGGTTGGTGGTGGTGCCATTGCCGAGTTGCCCGGCGTTGTTGTTGCCTGCGACCCAGAGAGCCCCATTGGTTTTGGTGAACAGGGTGTGGAAGGTTCCGCCGGCGAACGCGGGACCAAAGCCGCTGAAGGATCGCACCGTGCCGGTGGAGTCGGTGACCGCGATGGCATAGATGCCGGCGTCCGCCAGTTGGGCGCTGGCAATCGAGTAAGTGGCCGCGGTCGCGCCCGCGATGGGATCGGTGCCGCGATACCATTGGTAGGTGAGCGGCGCGGTGCCGGTTGCCTCGACGGTCAGCGTCACCGCCTGCCCGACGGCCACGGTCTGGGAATTGGGGAATTTGGTGATGGTCGGCGCGGCGACGGCGCGTGGGGCGAGGGTCGCGATCATGGCGCCCAGCAGCAGGAGGCCCTTCCGGAAGGGCTGGCGGGATGCCGGCTGGCCGAAGATGCGGGACGGGGTGGGGAACGCGCGGGTGGAAGGCATGGCGGATTTGTTCCCCCCTCATGACAATCCAGGTCCCAAAGCCCACCATCGGGCTGGAATGACAAGGGCAGCCCGCGCGGTGATTTGGGACAGCATGAGATGGTGGGAGTAGGGCGGCAACCGGTGGAATATTTGAACGATTCCAGTGCGACTCCGTCTGACCTCGTGCACACCTACCCCACCCCATGTTCAATATTCTGCTGTTTGCGGGCATCAGCCTCGGACTCGTCTGCCTTGTCGTGATGGATTGCCGGGCACGACTTCACACCCCCGGCGCCGAGGATTCGCCCCAGGATCGCGTGCCCCGCGACTGACCGCCCAGCGAGGTTGGCCACAGGCTTAGGCCGGGCAGAAAATCAGGCTTTGCGACGGACGGGGAATGGCCAATACTCCGGCCCATGGAGAATCCAGCCCAAGCCCTCGAGGAAGCCCGCCGTGCGGGGATCGACCTGGACTTGCTGGATGAAAATCTCGCGTTGAGTGTTGGTGACCGCATTCGGAAGCACGACGTCTACCTGAATCTGGCATTGAGACTCGAAGAAGTCGGACTGATCGGGGAATTGGGCCTGCTCTCAACCCGCGACATTGAGCGGATTGCGGTTCAACACGGGGTTTCGGCATCGTAACCTGACTGCGATCAACCGAGGCGGTGCTGCCAGTAGCCGGGTTTGCGACGCAGGGGCATGACGGCGACGACCCAGATGTCAGCGGGGCGTTCGAGGTAAATGATGCCGTAGGGAAACTGACGGGTGAAGTGCCGCCGAGCGGGCTTGCAGTAGAATCGGAAGGTGCCGGGTGAGGCACAGGCCTCGGCGATCAGTTGGTCGATGACGTTGTAGAAACTCTGGCCAAGCGCCGGGTCGATCTTTGCGTAGTGGGCCGCCGCCGCGTTGAATTCCTCCAGCGCCTCAGGATGGAGGATGACAGGTTTCACAGCCCCACTGTCTTGCGCACCCGCGCCAGCGCCGCGTCGAGGGGAATGCCCTTCACTTTGCCTTCTTCGATTTCCTTGATGCGGCGGATGGCTTCATCGCCCCAGGCCTTTTCGATTTCCGGATCGATGTCTTTGGCGGAGTCGGCGATCAGCTGCTCAATGAGCTCAGCGCGCTCGCCATAGGGCAACCGGCGGGCCTCCTCGACGATTTCACTGACCTTGCGCTTGCGCGGCATGGGGGAACTGAAGCCCGGGCGGACGGACGAGGCAAACGGATTGTAGGGCGACGACACCCTACGGACGGCATGAAGGAGAAAAGCCCATATCACGATACCCGAGGCCGGGCGGGAAAGGGGTGATGTATTCCATCACCAACGGACAAGCCGGGCCGGTCGGCTCGGCGCCCCGCCGATTTGGCCAGGCTAATGCTTGATCGTGTGAGTATCCCGCACGCTGCTAAACGTCAGTACCAGCATTTTCCAGCCGGCGTCCTGCTTCTTGTAGACTTCGGTGACCGTAAATTCCGTCGCGACCTCGGAACCCCTCACCACGGCTTGTAGCGTCAGGCGGGTCCAGACCACGGCGGTGTCGCCGACGATCTCGGCCGCTACGTCCTTAACCTCGGCATGCTTGTACCAGATGCTGCCGGTCTTGATGATTTCCAGTTCCTCGGCCTTCTTCCACGTCCCGCTCATATGGACGAATTTCGACTTGTCATCGAACAAGGCGGCGAGCCGCTCGACATCCTTCTCGGCCATCCATTTCCATTTCTCGGCGGAAAGGTTGATAACCTCCCGCACCGCGGGCGGCACGGAATCGTGGTTCACACTGGCCGATTGCTGGGCTTGGGTGGATGACACGGCTATCAGCAGTGAGCAAAAGCTGAAAACCGCCGCTCTCAGGAGATGGGGGTGATGGGGGTTTGGCATGGTTTGAGGGTCGCGCTGCGGCCCGCGAGGTCAAGTAGTCAAGCCGTAGTGTTTTTCACCATCCGTAGCTACGTTTGATGCGAAGTTCCTCGTACAGGTCGTCGGGGAGTTCTTGAAGGAAGCGGGACTGGGTCAACATCATCCTTCGCCAAGCCTACGGATGACAGGTCATGCCGTCCAATTACCAGCCATAGGAGCGCTTTATTCGCAGTTCCTCATACAAATCATCTGGCAACTCCTGAAGAAATCTCGATTGCGTTAACATCATCCCGCCGGGGCCGGCGCGGGTGGCGACGCGGGGGTAGCTGATGTAGAGCTCGTTCTTGGCGCGGGTGACGGCGACGTAGAAGAGGCGGCGCTCTTCCTCGACGTCGCCGGCCTCGATCGAGCGGCGGGTGGGGAACTGGCCGTCGGCGGCGCCAATGAGGAACACGACGTCATACTCAAGGCCCTTGGCCTGGTGCACGGTCGTAAGCTTGATGCACTCGGTGTTGGGATCGACCTCGCGTTCGCTCGTCTCGCCGTTGAGGAGCACGATCTGTGCGAGGAGGTCCTGCATCTCCTCGAAGCGCGACGCGAAGCCGACGAGGGCCTTCAGTTCCTCGAGGCGGTCGGTGTAGTCGGCGTAGGCGCCCTTCAGGTAGTCGCCATACCAACCCTCGATGGCCGTGGTGACGGTGTCGGTCGGCTTCTGCGTGCTCATGGCGTCGGCCACCTGCACGAGCGAGGCGCAGAAGTTCTCCCACTCGGGCTTGGCGTCCTTGGCGACCTTGCTCTTCACGTCGTCGGTGGCGAGGACGTCGATGAAGTTCTTCTGCATCATCCGGGCGTGGTCGCTGGCGGCAGCGTGGATCTTCTGCGCGCCCTTTTCGCCGACCTTGGGCAGGAGGACGGCGATGCGCTGCCAGGCCTGGGCGTCGGCGGGATTGTAGACGAAGCGGAGCAGGGCGACGAGGTCGCGCACGTGCTGGCGTTCGAAGAACTTCACGCCGCTGGTGATGACGTAGGGGATGCCGGCGCGGGAGAGGGCGAGCTGCATCTCGAGGGCGAGGAAGTGCGAGCGGTAGAGGATGGCGATCTCGTTGGGTGAGACGCCGTCGTCGTTCACGAGGGAGTGGATGCGCTTGAGGATGAACTCGGCCTGCTCGCGGTCGTCCATGGTCTGGACGACGTAGGGCTTCACCGAGTGCGAGCGGGCGGCGCGGAGCTCCTTGTCGAAGTGGCGGCCCTTGGGCTGGGCGTTGAGCACGCCGTTGGCGAAGGCGAGGATCTCGGGGGTGGAGCGGTAATTGATCTCGATGCGGTGGATGACGGTGCCCGCGTGACGGTCGGGGAACGTCATGATGTTCTCGAAGTCGGCGCCGCGCCACGAGTAGATGCACTGGGCGTCGTCGCCGACGGCCATCACCTGGTGGTGCGCGGCGAGTTTGTCCACGATCTGGGCCTGGATGGTGTTGGTGTCCTGGTACTCGTCGACGAGGACGTGGCGGAAGCGCTGCGCGAAGTAGGCGGCGACCTCGGGAGCGTCGGTGAGGAGCTTGAGCCAGAGCTCGAGGAGGTCGTCGTAGTCCACGACCGACTGGTCGCGCCGGGCCTTCTCGTAGGCGGCAGCGAACTCGGGCAGGCGGTGGGCGATCTCGCCGTATTGCGGGAAGTTCCGCTCGACGGTCTGCGCGATGGAGAGCTGGGTGTTGCGGGCGAGGGAGAGGACGCTGAAGAGCGGGCCGGGGCGGGGGTTGGTCTTGTCCTTGAAGAAGAGCTTGTCGACGGACTCGACGGATTGCTTGAGGAGGGACTCGGACTCGTCGGCGTCGAGGATGGTGAAGTTCTTCGGGAGCTTGATGGCGTCGCCGTAGATGCGGAGGGCGCGGTTGCCGAGGGAGTGGAAGGTGCCGCCCCAGAAACGGGCGGGCTCGATGCCGGTGAGGTCGTGGACGCGGTGGAGCATCTCCTTGGCGGCCTTGTTGGTGAAGGTCAGGAGGAGGATCTCGCCGGGACGGACGCCCTGGGAGAGAAGGTAGGCCACGCGGTAGGTGAGCGTGCGGGTCTTGCCCGAGCCGGCGCCAGCGAGCACGAGCAGCGGGCCGGGGGCGGCCGTAACGGCCGCGAACTGCTCGTCGTTGAGCAGGGCGCGGAAGTCGATCGGCGGGACTTGCGGCGGGCGCGGGCTGGTAGAAGGCAGTTCGAAATCCATTAAGGCGGGAAACTACTCACGCAAAGCCGCCAAGACGCAAAGGGGAAAAATGATTAATAAACCACACTGAGATTAACCACGGACGGAGGCTTGGCGTAGATGACGAAGCAATACACCGAACACCAGCCGTCGTCCGGCCTATGGCTGGCAGGCACAGAAGAAATCAGGTTTACAGGAGGCAACCGAGAGAACTGAGGATGGGTTCTGTCCGACACTCTGTTTCCTCCGTTATCTCCTGTGCAAGGATTGGGTCGATTTCTGTGTATTCCGTGTATTCTGTGGTTAATTCTATCCCGCATGAAGAAATTCGTCCGGCTCGGCATCATCGGCTTCGGGGGCATGGGACAATATCATGCTCGCTACCTGGGCGAGGGCCGGGTGAGGCGCGTGGCGCTCGCCGCCGTGGCCGACACCAATCTGGCGCAGCTGGTGAAGCTGCCACCCGGGGTGCGCGGGTTTCCCGACGCCGCGGCGCTGATCCGCTCGGGTGCGGTGGACGCCGTGCTGATCGCCACGCCGCATTACGCGCACGTCCCGGTGGGCATCGCGGCGTTGAAGGCCGGCCTGCACGTGCTGGTTGAGAAGCCCGTTGCGGTGGACAAGGCTGGCGCGGAGCGGCTCATCGCCGCGCACCAGGGCCGGCGGCAGGTCTTTGGCGTGATGTTCAACCAGCGGACCGACCCGCGTCACCGCCGGCTGCGCGAGCTGCTGCGGGGCGGCGAACTCGGGCCGGTGCGGCGCGTGGCCTGGACAATCACCGACTGGTTCCGCCCCCACGCCTACTACGCCGCGGGCGGCTGGCGCGCGACGTGGGCGGGAGAGGGCGGCGGCGTGCTGATCAACCAGTCGCCGCACTACCTCGACCAGCTGGTCTGGCTCTTCGGGCCGCCGGTGCGCGTGCACGCGCTCTGCCGGTTCGGACGCTACCACCCGATCGAGGTCGAGGACGACGTGACGGCCACCCTCGAGTATGCCGACGGCAGCCATGCCACGTACATCACCTCCACCGGCGAGGCGCCCGGCACCAACCGGCTCGAGGTGGTGGCGGACAAGGGGCGCGTGGTGATCGAGGCGGGCCGGTTCCATTACACGCGCAACACGGTGCCGGCGTCGCGGTTCAGCCGGACGAGCAAGGATTTCTTCGCTGGCGGGCCGCCGAGACGGGAAATGAAAGTAAAGGGGATCGACGGTCCGGGCGGCCAGCACGCGGCGGTGCTGCAGAATTTCGTGGACGCCATCCTCGACGGGGAGCCGCTGATCGCCCCGGCGGCGGAGGGACTGCGGCCGGTCGAGCTGGCCAACGCCATGCTGTTGTCCGCGTGGACGGACCGGACCGTCGAGCTGCCGCTGAGCGGTGCCCTCTACCGGCGCTGGTTGAATCGAAAGATCGCGGAGGCGGGTGGATGAACCAGATGACAGAAATCAGAGGGCAGAGGTCAGGAAAGAGGGGAAAAACACAAAGCAGCAAAGAAGCCAAGATTTTGGCAGGTACAGAAGGAACCAGGTTTACAGGAGGTAACGGAGAAAACTGAGGACGGATTCGATCCAATACTCAGTTCCCTCCGTTTTCTCCTGTGCAAGGATCGGTTCAGTTTCTGTGTATGCCGTGTGTTCTGTGGTTAACCCCATCTTTGGTTACAGAAATGATTTCGACGCGGGGTGGGAATCAGGTTTGATCGGGGCGTGCCAACGGCTACGTCAGCGTCCGGGTCCAAGCTCAGCATGGGCTGCGGGTATGGCGTGATGGTCGTCCTGCTGGCCGGCGGGCTGGGACTGCTGGGTCTGGCCGCAAACAATTTCGACAAGGCCGGTGGGCTGACCCAGGCGGCGGTCATCCCCGGGATTTTCGGCGCGCTCCTCGTGCTGGGCTCGGGCGGCTACCTGAAGCTGGCCCGGCGGCTCGTGCAGGAAAGCGCGACCGAGGAGACGCGGCGGGCGCAGTTCCCCGACCAGCCGTGGAAATGGAAGAAGGAATGGCAGGTGCCGTACATCGAGTCCGACGCGGGGGCGGGCGCGGCCGGCCTGTGGGTCTTCGCGGTCCTGTGGAACGCGATGAGCATCCCAGCGGCGTGGATCATCCTGCACGACGCGCACCGGGAGAAGGCGGCCAACCTGATCCTGCTCTTCCCGCTGGTCGGGGTGCTGGTGCTCTGGGGCGCAATCTACCAGACGATCAAATGGCGGAAGTTCGGCCGCACGCGCTTCGTGCCCTCGACGATGCCGGGGGCGATCGGCGGCTATCTCGGCGGCGTGATCGAGGTGCCGGCCCGCGTGATGCCGGAGGCCGACGCGACGCTAACGCTCAAATGTGTGCGGCGCGTGGCCACGGGATCGGGCAAGAACCGGAGCACCAAGGAGAGCGTGTTGTGGGAACGCGAGGAGAGCATCGCGCGCGACAAGTGGATCACCGGGGCGGGCGGCACGCGCATCCCGGTGCTCTTCTACATCCCGGCCGACTGCACGGCCACCGACGACAGCAACCGCAACAACGAGGTGGTGTGGCGGCTGGCGGCCAGCGCGGCGGTGCCGGGCGTGGACTTCGCCACGCAGTTCAAAGTGCCGGTCTATGCCACGGGCGAGACCGCCCCGCCGCCCGAGCCGGGCGCGCCGCTGCTCGAGGAATACACCACCCCAAAACTCGCCGCGACCGACCTGCCACGCTGCGGCGTGCGGCGCGAGGGCGACACATTTTATTTCAGCGCCAGCCATCTGCCGGGCATGAAGGCGACCACGGCGGTCCTGCAGCTGGGCATTTTCGGCCTGCTCGGTTGGTTCTGCGTCTCCGACGTCCCCGGCGGGGTGTGGGCGATCACGATTTTCTTCGGCCTGATCCTCAGCCTCTTCACGGCCAGCGTGTGGTGCGACAAGTACGAGCTGCGCATCGACGGCGCGGACGTGGTGGTGACGAAACCGCGACCCTGGGGCACGAAGGTCACGCGCGTGCCCCGGGCGGAGGTGCAGGTGGTGCAACTTGGAAAAGGGATGTCGTCGGGCGAGAACCAGTATTACAGCCTGAGCCTCGTGGGCGCGGAGGGCCTCGCCCCGGGTGGGTCGGCGGTGGCCGCCGAGCCGTTTCTCGTGCGCAAGCTGCGCCACCACCTCGAACAGCTGGAGAAAAAGGGCGAACTGACGCCGGAGAAGCGCAAGGAGCTCGGCGACCAGATCCTCTCCGGGCTGAAGGCGGCGCCGAAATTCATCGTGCCATTCGCGGCGCACATCCCGGGCCAGACGAGGGCCGAGGCGATCGCGGCGCTGGTGCTGGCGGCGATCCGGGGGAAGGGTTGAATGTAGGGCGGGGTCTCCGAACCCCGCCAAAAGAAGGCGGCTTCGGAGATGCCGCCCTACAGCTTGAAGCCAAGGATCTCACATTCGCCGGCGTGGGGCCAATCGTCAGCCTTGGCTACCAGCCCGGCTCGAGTTGGGTTTTCCCGAACGTAGGCCCACTTTTCTTCGTAACTTTTGGTTGAACGCAGGACGTGATCGAAGAACTCAGGTTGCCAGATCGGCGCGGCAAGTGGAGTGACGCGCAAGAGCTGGCCGGCGGTCCAGCGCTTCCAGTCACGGATGAAACCGTTCAGCGATTTGCCGTCGGGAAGTGGTTTGGCAAAGAAATGGACGTGGTCAGGCATGACGACGTAACGACCAACGACCCATCCATTGACTTCACGCGAGACGCGCCACGCTTCGATAAGCAGGCCGGGGATCCCTGGAGTAGTCAGGATTGGACGGCGCTCATGGGTGCAGGCGGTGATAAAATAGATCGGATGCTTTACCCACAAATCCGACAGGCGTCGCAGATGCTCGCGTTCGGGCATGCGGATAGTATTGGGCGGGATTTCAAAATCCCACCGTTTTGAAAATGACCTAACAAAAGGCGGCATTCGGAGATGCCGCCCTGAAAAATGCAGGCGGGGTTCGGAGACCCCGCCCTACAATTTCTACACCGTCATCAGGTCCTTCTCCTTGTGGGCGAGGTGGGAGTCGATGTCCTTGATCGCCTTGTCGGTGGAGGCCTGAACGTCCTTCTCGAGGCGCTTTTCCTCGTCCTCGGAAATCTTACCGTCCTTCTTGAGCTTCTTGGCGGCCTCCATGGCGTCGCGGCGGATGTGGCGGACGGACACGCGGCCTTCCTCGGCGAGGCGGTGGGCGGTCTTGACGAATTCCTGGCGGCGCTCCTTGGAGAGGTCGGGGAAGGGGAGGCGGATGAGGGAGCCGTCGACGACGGGGTTGACGCCGATGTTGGCCATCTGGAGGGCCTTCTCGATGGCACGGAGCAGGCCCTTGTCCCAGGGCTGGATCTGGATCATGCGCGGGTCGGGCGTGGTGATGGCGGCGCAGCCCTTGAGCGGCATCATCGAGCCGTAGGCCTCGACCTGGACGGACTCGACCATGGCGGGCGAGGCCTTGCCGGTGTGGATGGTGGAGAACTCGTGGAGCGTGTGGTCCACGGCCTTTTTCATGCGGGCGTTGGCGTCGGCGAGGGTGGCGTTGCTCATGGGGAACAGAGGTCAGAGGACAGAGATCAGAGGACAGAAAAACAATCAACCGTGGACGAGCGTGCCGATCTGCTGGCCGGAGACGGCCTTCTTGATGGCGTGGGGATCGTCGAGGTTGAAGACGAGGATCGGGACGTTGTTGTCGAGGCAGAGGGAGAACGCGGTCGAGTCCATGACGTTGAGGCGCTGCTTGAGGGCCTCGATGAAGGTGAGTTCCTCATACTTGACGGCGTCGTCGAACTTCTTCGGGTCCTTGTCGTAGATGCCGTCGACCTTGGTGGCCTTCATGATGATGTCGGCGTGGAGCTCGGAGGCGCGGAGGGCGGCGGTGGTGTCGGTCGAGAAATAGGGGTTGCCCGTGCCGGCGACGAAGATGACGACGCGGTTCTTCTCGAGGTGGCGCATGGCGCGGCGCATGATGAACGGCTCGGCGATCTGGTTCATCGGGATGGCGGACTGGACGCGGGTCTTGACGCCCATCTTCTCGAGGCAGTCCATGATCGCGAGGCCGTTGATGACGGTGGCGAGCATGCCCATGTAGTCGCCGGTGGTGCGGTCGACGCCGCGCTTGGCGCCCTGGAGGCCGCGGAAAATATTGCCGCCGCCGATGACGACGCAGACCTGCACGCCGAGGTCGTGGATTTCCTTCACCTGTTCGCACATGCGCTCGAGCGTGGCGGCGTCGATGGGTTCGGTGCCCTTGCCGCGGAGGACCTCGCCGCTCAGCTTCAGGACGATGCGCTTGTATTTGACGGCCGGGGCGGACTTGGTGGGCATGAGGCGGGATAAAACCGCCCGCCAAAACCGGCGTCAATGGCGGAGATAACCCGGTCGGGCAGGCCCCCTGCGCCCGGCTTGCGTGCAGCGACCGGTCCACCCTAGGCTGGCCCGGTAAATTCCCCCAAACTCCGCCCACATGGAAGTCATCATCCAGAATAATGCCGACGCCGGCTGCGTGCTTGGTGCGCGCATCATCGCGAAGCTCGTGCGCGAGAAGCCCGACGCCGTGCTCGGGCTCGCCACCGGCCGCACGCCGCTGATGCTCTACCAGGAGCTCATCCGCCTGCACAAGAACGAGGGCCTGGATTTCAGCCGGGTGACGACCTTCAACCTCGACGAATATGTCGGCCTGCCCGCCACGCACGACCAGTCCTACCGGTGGTTCATGCGCGAGAATCTTTTCCGGCACATCAACATCGACCAGCAGCGCACGCACGTGCCCGACGGCACGGCGGCCGACCTGCACGCCGAATGCCGCGATTACGAGACACGCATCGAGGCGGCGGGTGGCATCGACCTGCAGCTGCTCGGGCTCGGGCGCAACGGCCACATCGGGTTCAACGAGCCCACCGGTTCGCTCCGGTCGCGCACCTGGATCAAGATCCTTTCCGAGCAGACGCTGAAGGACAACAGCGCGGTGTTTGGTGACTTTGCGAAAATGCCGCGTCACGCCATCACCATGGGAGTCGGCACGATTCTCGAGGCGCGACGGGTCCTGTTGCTGGCCTTCGGCCCGGCCAAGGTGCGCGCGGTGCTGGACATGGTCGAGGGTCCGCTGGCGGCGGTCTGCCCGGCGTCGGCGCTGCAACTGCACCCGCGCACGACGGTGATCCTCGACGAATCATCCTCCGCCGGACTGAAATACGCCGACCACTACCGCTGGATCGACCGGCACAAGCTCGACTGGCAGAAGCACGGGTGAGGGTGCTGCGGGACCCGGTTATTTGGGACTGACGCAGTATGATTTACAACCTGTGACTTTCCACTGTTCCCGGCACGGAACTCCTCTATGATTTCGTTAATGCCTAAGAAGAAGTCAGCCGAACCTCACCAACTGGCGGCCATCATGCTCGCCAAAGTCACAGGGGAGCCCCTGCCTGCGCACCTCAAACAGTTCGAGCACCTCGTTAAGAAGCGGGCTCAGAAGCCCGCCAAGAAAGCTCGTAAATGAGGAGAGTATCCAATGTGGAGACCGCCATCGCTTATCTAGAAGCCCTTGGTCATATCAACTATTGGCCCATAGAACGGCTTCCCAATGGAAAGCCTTTTGCCAAGGGACGAAAGTTCAAGTCACTGGATTTCTGCAATCTCCAGTTAGACGTAAGACTGAATTCGTACACTCCCGAGTTTATCCAAAAGCCCGATCAGCCGCGTCGTCGTACCTGCGGTATCTCCGTACAACTTTACTCCTTGCCGCGCCCCATCGGCCAGATGTTTCAAATCGTCGGGATGATCCAAGACGTATTGGCAATAAAGTTTGGCGTTCAGATACATCATCAGGGCAAACCGAATTTCGAGAATCCGGTCAGGACGTTTTTCTGTGACGTCGTTACGGGCTCGTTGGATGGGGGTGAGTTGTCTCATAACTGATGCTTGTGATTGCATCAGAAACCTCTCAACATGTCAATTGTAATTTATTACACTGTAACTAGTTCCACCATATTTTTCCTGAAAGTCAACACTCTTTTTGGGAATATCTTTTGTGCGAAACAGGGTTAGAAACGGTGTATTCCCTAACATATGCTGCGCTTGCCCAATCCCTGATGTCATGTCAGCGTGCTTCAATGTCTCCCGAAAAGCTTCTCCCGCCGGTTCAGACGAATCTGCCGCTATTTTATGTGAATTCGTTTTCCGTTTCAGTAAGTAACGCAGATGCGACGTTGACGCTTCAACTTTCAGGCCAGCCTATCGCAAACGTCATGATGTCGTATAGCACGCTTAAGTCGATCTCACAGGGTTTGTCTAAAGCAGTTGATGCACTCGAAAAAGCTTCCGGGCAAAAAATACTCACCACAGATGAATTGCAGCCGGTCGTTGCGAAGATTGTCGGCGGCGACAAGAAATAGATCAGATGAATGGATTAGTTGTAACGGTAGGTGCTGACAAAGTCTCTCAGCGGATTGCTTCGTTTCGCAATCTCAAGGCCGGGTGGTATTCTGGAGAGGGAAACCCCATCGGTGACAATGTGCGCGATATTACATCTGAACTCAATCAAGTCGCCAAACTGTATGGTCTAAATAAAAGGGAAGTATTTCCACTCCCTGAAGGAGAAATTGAATTGGATGTGTATATCGGCGACAACATACACGAATTTACTATTTCGAATGCTGGTACAATTACGTATGTTCTTGAATCCGCAGATGGAACGACCGAACCGGAGGAACTATCCTCTTGTTCAATCGCGATCAAGAAACTGGCTTCGATCTCCGGGCGATGGAACACATCAGATACCTACACATCTCAGCATATTCACGGGAACACGGAAGGTTTAAGAGTTACGCCTTCAAGAATTCGGATGCGGACAACGCAATATCCATTGTCTGTTCCCAGTGTGCGGTCGATGCCTCAGGGGATTTATGTCAACATGGACGAAGATTTTATCATACCCCACACGAGATTACTTCGGAACCCCCAATTTTCGTCCCATTTGATCCACAAGTCTTCTTCCCCGGCAGTGGAATTGTCCAAATCCCAAGTACGTCAGGAGACCTTTGCCATCGCAATCTAACCGGTCTCGGCAAAAAACAGGCTGAGAAATTCCTAAAAAACGAGGTCTTGGTTGGCGGCGTTAAGCAGACGGTGAACTTGGGTGCCGTGCGGGTATGTGCGGGTAATCAGTCGCAACTCGCCAGCAAAGAGTTGTTAAATGCATTACAGGAGGCTTTCTATCAGCAATTGATGGAATCGAGTAACGATTCTCCCGATGAAGAGGGCGGTTAACTCGTAAAAGTTAATCTGTATTCAAACTGAGTCAGTCCCGGTTATTTTCCGCCCTTGACCGGCGGGGGGCGGGACACACGCTGCCCCTCCTGCACTTCACTGCCTGATGGTGTAATGGTAGCACAGGTGACTTTGACTCACCTAGTCATGGTTCGAATCCATGTCGGGCAGCCATGCCGCGCGGCGTCCAAGCACGGATGCCCGTCCGGCAGGCCGGCCGCTCAGAACCGGGCGAAGACGTAGGCCAGCAACCCGTTGTACGCATAGTGCATGTTGAGGTTGTGGATGCCTTTCGCCAGATCCAACTTCAGGTCGAAACGATTGTAGCCGAGCCCGAGGCCGGCACCGTGGCCAATCGTATATTCCGCGGTGGCCATCAGGTCGGTGAACTGCCCGGAATACCTGCCTTCATCATAACTGATGCCGAAATATTGCAGCGAGGCCCGGGTGCTGAACCGTTCGGTCCACGCCGCCTTCCAAGCCAGACCGAAGGAAGGCAGGGGCGCGGTGACCGAGAACGATTCCAACGAGCCCGTGTTGGCGAGGCCGATGCTGGTGTAGACTTTCATGATGTGCGCGCCGAGCAGGCCGCTGACCTCGTGGCGTTCCCGCTTATAGAAGGTGTAATGGTAGGTGACCTTGTAAAAATTGGTCCGGAAGCGGCTCTGCACGGTGGCGCCGATGGTGTAGGTCTGGCCATTGTACTCGATGGTCTTCGACAGGACGGTCTGCGCCTTCTGATCAATGTCGTACCAGGCGGCATCGAGCCCGTGCCGGCCGTGGAAGTTCCAGCTGCCGTCGAAACGGAAGACGCTCAACGAGCTGTCCCCGCCCAGGTTGTCGGCAAAATCGAGGTCGGTGCCCGGGGGGAGGCCGCGGGCGTCCAGGCGAAAAACGGTTTGGACATCAGAGAGGATGAAGGCACCCAGGCGCAGATCAACGGTCGGCTGGTCGGGGATCGCATCATCGGCGAACGCCGCTATTCCGAGGCAGGAGCAGGCAAGCCCGGCGAGTAACAACGATTTTCTGGTGAGCATGGATCAGGGAAACGGAGCGACCAATGAAGCATCGGCTGTGCCGGGGCAAGTCACAGGTTCCCGGCCTGTTGGGCCGGGCATGGACCAAGGGGCTTCGCCTTCAGCGAAGCAGTCGGAAGGGAATGGCGCCGGTGGAGGCGAGGCTTGGCCCCGCCCAAGGCCACCGGCGCAGAGTGGCGGCCCGATGACTTATTTGGCCGGGGCAGTTTTCACCACGGCGGCGGCGATGGCCCGGGTGAATTCGAGATAGACGCTGTCACCCACCTTGACCTTGCTGAATTGCTCGACGCTCGCATCCACGTTGATGGTCACCGTTTGCTTGGGGCCCTTGAGGGTGACGGTGCGGGCCTTGGGATCCAAGGCCACGACGGTGGCGAGCACGCGCGTCGTCGCCACCACGGCCCCACCGGGCGCGGTCTCCTTGCTGGTGCGGTGGACTCCCGTGTTGTCTTCGCGCGCCGGGGCGCCGGCAGGATCGCCGGCGAGCACGGCCACGGCCTCGGCATAGACGATCTCGATCAAGTCCCCCTGATGAATCTCGGCCAGGCGTTGCACCTCCGGGCCGGCGGTGATCACCTTGGTTACCCCCTGTTCCCCCTTCAAGGTGACCTCGCGGGTCTCGTAGTTGATTTTCTCGACCGTGGCGGTCGTGTGCACCGAGTCGGCCACCACGCCGCCGAACAGGCGGGGCGCGGGGGCGGCGGGCTTGGCGGCCGCCGCCTCCTTGGCAGGCTCGGCGGCGCGCAGCAGGCTGGCCCCGGAGAGGAGCAGCGCGGTGACGCAGGTCAGGACGGTGATTTTGGCGGAACGGGATGTGGGATGGGCATTCATGGGATCGGGGGTTGTTGGACGGGTTAAAGGTTGGAGGTTTGCTGCCGGCATAAGGGTGATGATCCAGATTCGGGGCTCAGAAGGCTTCGCCCACGCCGAGGTAGATCAGGTGCTCGTCCTTGCCCCAGGCGACGTCGAGGCGCATATTGACCTGGTTTTTTTCGGTGAGCGCATAGCGCAAGCCCGCACCGACGCTGGGCAAGGTGGTCGCGTGGCGGAATCCCTCCAGGTCGGGGGCCACCGCCCCGACGCCGCCAAAGGCCACCAGGCCGAACCGGCGGGACAGCTGCTGCCGGTATTCCACCTGGCCGGTCAGCGCCATGTTATCCTGGTAGCGTCCGACGGAATACCCGCGCAAATTTCCCTTTGCGCCGATCATGCTGAGCTCAAAAAAAGGCACATCGCCGTAGGCAAAGCGCCCGAAGCCAAAGACCGCCAGCGTCTGGCGGTCGGATAACTTCCAATAATGCTTGGCGTGGAACGACAGCACCTGGAAGGTGAAATCACTGCCCAGTGACGTGTCGGAAAACATGGCCTCACCGTCCACCAGCCAGCCGCGCGTGGGGAGAAAGGTATTGTCACGCGTATCCCACTGCACCCGGAGGGAGGGCAGACTGAGGACCGACGAGAGCTGGCCCCTGGTCAGGATGTCATTGATCCAGGGCGGCAGGCTGCTCCCCGCAATCCGGGTCTCGATTTCAGCGAGCGAGTAGTTGAGCCCCAGATAAAAGTGATCCTTGACGCGAACCAATCCCTCGGTGTTGAGGCCCAGGACGGTCTGGTGCAGGGAAACGAACTGGGGATCGCTGCGCGTGTCATCGACGCCGTAGAAGTCGTAGTTCACCTGACCATAGCCTCCCATGCCGGTCAGCCGCCACGTGTCATCACGCAGGTTCATCTTGTGGCCGATCATCGCCCCCCAGCTGTCGTTTTCGCTGTAGAAAGCGCCGACCCCCGTGGTCCAGGGCGGCAGCTTCAAATCCTCCCCCGGCAGATGGTAGATGTACGCCACGCCCACGGCCAGGCCAAACCCCAGGAGTGAGTTGGAGAAGGGCACCGGGGCGAACACCCACTCGTTGCCCGCGCCCTCCGCATCCCCGGTGGACGACGAGGTCGAGCTGCTCATGCCAAACGGGAGGCCCGGTTCGTCGCTTTGCACCAGCAAGGGAGCATTCGCCAGCTTGATGCCGCGCGGGGTCACCGCCGGGCCCGGCGCAGCCGGTTTGGGCGGGTTCGCCGGAGGCTGCTCAGCGCGGAGGGTTGCGCCCGGCAGGACCAGGAGCCCGGCGGCGAAAAGGAACAGGGAACGAAACGGCGGCGGCAACGGTGAAGACGGATCCAACCCCCGGGCGCCCCGCGGGGTTGGCCGGGTTGGCGTTACTTGATGAGCGGGAGGGAGTCCATCAGCGTGAGGTCCAGCGCAGAGTTGAGCAGGTTTTCAATCTGGAAGAACTGGGCGACCTTCTTGGCCGGGACGACCCCGGCAAATTTCTTGAACCAGGTCCGCTTGAGGGCGGTCCGCTTCCCCTCGAGGGCGAAGACCTTGGTGGCCAGGGCGGTGGCCTGCGCGTCAGTCATCTGGTCGTGGGTGGCCACATATTCCCGGATCAGCACCACGCGCTCGTCCAGCAGTGCGCCGAGGGCCGTGGCGTACTCATTGTAGAGCGGCCAGAATTCAGCCGCTTCATCGTTGGTGAGCGGCAGGTTCTGGGCGATGATAAAGGCCTTCTCGTTCTTGAGGTCGGCGCGGACGAGATCGAGGGCGGAGCGCACGGTGCCGGGATCCAGCGGGGCGTCCGCGGGTGCGGCGGGGGGCGGTGTTTGGGCGTGGCCAGCAAGGGCCAGGCTGGCGGCAAGCGCGAGAAGCAGAAAGGACAGCTTGAAATTTTTCATGGGGGGGAAGGGGAGGAGGGGAACGGGATCAGTTTTTAACCGTGAAGACGACGGGCTGCTCGAGGGTGAATTCCAGCACGGTGCCGGGGGAAATGGTGAGTGTCTGGCCGGGCTTGAGCATGGCCACGCCGGCGCCAATCGCCGCGCCGTCGCCGCTCGAACCGTTGCCGGTGTTGTTGCCGATGATCGCCCCGGCGGCCGCGGCCCGGGCCACCTTCCCTCCGGAGGATTCGCCGGCCTGGGCGTAGCTGCTGGTCATGAGGGGAATCGGCGTGCCCCCCCCGGGCGCCATCTGGGTCAGGCGGATGTCGAGCGTGGACCGGCCCACGGCCCGGCGGGCCTGCGTCGCGCTCTGCACCTTGCCATAAACCAGCGTGCCGGCCCTTGCCACCACCACGCCGTTGGCGACAAGGTCGTGTTCGAGCTTGGTGGTGAAGGTGGCGCCCTGGGCGCTTTTGGAGGAAACGCCGTCCATCATCCGGACCAGCAACCGGGTGCCCCCGGGCAGGGTGACCGTGCTCGGCAGTGGCGCGGCCGCGGCCGCCGGGGCCGGCGCCGGCGGGCTGACGCTCATGTTGCGCACCTGGGAGAACTCGAGGATTTGCATACCGGCGCTGGTTTCAAAACGCACCGTGTCGGCGGTACCGCCGAGATATTTGCCTTGGAGCACGGTGCCATTCTTGAGTTCGAGCGTGTCAGCCCGGGCCGGGAGGCCGAGGGCCACGAGAAGGACCGACAGGACAAGCGGGATATTTTTTTTCATGATGGGGAAGACGGACGGTGGGCCGGACCAATTTTGGCGGACTCGAACACTTTAGTTTCGGGCATTCAAAATAAAAACGGTTGGGCGCGGCGGCCGGCGCTTTCGCCGGGGAAAATATTCCCCAAAAAAAACGGAATGAGGGTGGGCGGCCGGACCGGCTGAACTCTGGAAAGACTTTGTGGTTGCGAACACTTGCGCGACCATCCCGGCCGGGGACCGGGACAGGTCCCGCCCCGGTCGCCCCGGTGAAGCGACCCCATGGGACCTTGGTCCAATTACTCCGTCGCGACATTTCTGCTAGCCTGACCGCGGCGGACAATTCTGCCAAAAAGTCATGCTGACTTATTAGTGTACGCCCAGTCTCCGGTTGGGCCGGTTGCTTGCCCAACTCCTCCCACCATGAATCATAACCTAACTCCCCGTCTCGTCGCGGCCGCCCTGGCCGCTTCTGCTCTCCTGGCGTTTTCTTCCTGTAGCACCGCCACCGTGAAGGATGTCTGGACCGCCCCCGGCGTCACCAACATCAGCTTCAAGAAAATCCTGGTCCTCGCGGCCACCAAGGATGGCACCGCCCGCCGGACCTTCGAGGATTCCGTGGTTGCGTCGGTGCCGCAGATCACCGCGATCCCCAGCTATTCCTATCTGGCCGGCCAGGATCTCTCCAACACGGAGCAGATCGCCGTGAACCTCACGAAGGAAGGCTTTGATGGCATCGTGGTCATGCGGTTGATTTCCGATCGCAGCGAGCTGAACGTTTCTTCCGGTGGGAGCTACCCGATGGGCTATGGCTCCTTCCGCGGCTACTACGGTGGCTATGCCTATGGGGGGTTCAGCACCACCACCGTGACGACCGACCGCATCCTTTCGATTGAAACCAACATCTACGACGTCGCCGGCGACAAGCTCATCTGGTCGGGAGTGACCGAGAGCACCTCGCCCGGCAACATCAAGCAGATGGTTGAGGACGCCGCCGGGGCCATCAAAAAGCAGATGGTCAAACAAGGGCTCATTCCCGCGCCGGTGAAGAAATAAACCCGGATCCCGCATCACCCCGGTTGAAACCGGGGTGATTTTTTTTGCCGCGGGATTCCCCCCTGCGGTGATCCGCCCGAGTCAAACCATACGGGTGAACCCTTCCACGAACAGTCGTCCGCCGTCCCGCCGCCCTGCCGTGGTCCCGCTGCTGCTGGCGGCCGGGGGGCTCCTGGCCGCCGCATTGCAGGCGTCCGTGATCGATGACATGCGGGCCAAGATACAGCAGAGTGAATTTGTTTTCCCGAAGGCCGAGGTCAACGCCCCCTTCGTGCCCCTCTCGTGGGTGTGTGCAACCTACTACAGCGATTCGCAGACCGAGCTGCCGACCGGCCTCCTGCGCTTCGAGGTGACGATGGCGAGCGAGGCCCTCTTCGCCCCGCTGTGGGTGGGAAAGAAGGACATGCTGCTGGCCGGGGAGTATGCGTCCTGGCAGCGGATCCAGGTGGAGGTGCCCAACCCCGACCGGCTGACGATCACGACCTTTGTCCCGATGCTGGGCTGGGCGCGGCAGTTCGATCCCAAGACCCAGGGCGGGGTGTTTGTCGCCCCGACCTTTGTCCACGGGGGCGAGTACAACGGCTACTCCCTGAGTCAAACCTCGGTCTATGCCGGCGCCGTGGCGTTTCGCTGGGATTCGGATCGTTTCGCCTGGGGCGGCGGCCTGGTCGGCTATGCGGTGGACGGGGACACGACCTGGTTCCCCTACCTCGGGGCGCTCTGGCGGCCGACCCAGGAATTTTCGATGGCACTCATCCTGCCCTGGCCGACCATGACCTACGCGCCATCCAAGCATTACATGTTCATGTGCGGCCTGGCGCCGGCGGGAGCCACGCTGGGGACCTCGCGGGACGGGCAGAAGCTGGAAGTGGGTTTTTCCTCGTGGAACCTCGTCTTCAGCGCGCATCGCCGGCTGACGAACGTCCTCTGGCTGTCAGCGGGGGTGGGGTGGTCGGGGCTCGGCAGTTTCACGCTGACGAGCGAGGGCGACACGGAGCTGAAACACAAACTGGACCGCGGTCCGGTGCTGACCTTGCAACTGTCGCTGCGCCCGCCCCTCGCTTTGTCCGCGCAGCCGGGCGACGGCGCATCAAGAAGCCTATGAAAAAGGCCGTCCATTCATTCTGGTCCGCCCTCCGGCGCCGTGGCGCCCTTGGGTTGGGGGTGGGCCTTGCCCTGGCCGCGGCGGGTTGCGCCAGCCTGCCGCCGCAACCCGCCACGCGCGAAACCAGCACGGCCCTCACCGACACCGGCGACACCGCCCTCGGGCGCAGCATCGCGCCCCATCTGGATGCGGAGACGAAGGAGTCGTTCTTTTATCCGCTGTCGCAGGGCGCCGAGGCCTTTGTCGCGCGGCTGGGCCTGGCCCGGGCCGCCGAGCGCAGCCTCGACGTGCAATACTACATGATCCACACCGACGCCACCGGCAACGCCCTGTTCCGGGATCTGCTGCACGCGGCGGACCGCGGCGTGCGCGTGCGGTTGCTGATCGACGACATCCACACGGAAACGGAGGACCCGCTCCTGGCGGCACTCGACGCCCACCCGCACATCGAGGTGCGGATCTTCAATCCCTTTGTCCACCGCTCGTCGCGCATGTGGAACTTCGTCACCGACTACCGCCGCGTCAACCGGCGCATGCACAACAAGTCGCTGACCGCGGACAACCAGGCGACGATCGTCGGCGGCCGGAATGTGGGCGACGAATATTTCGCCGCCTGCTCGGACCTCGACTTCAGCGATCTCGACGTGCTCGCGGGCGGCCCGGTCGTGGCGGAAGTGTCGACGGAGTTCGACCGCTACTGGAACAGCGTCGTGGTCTGGCCCGTGTCCGCCCTGCTGGCGGCGCCGGACGCCGCCGCCGTCAAGGCCCAGTACGACCTGCTGGAACAGGCGGTGGCGGTGGAAAGACAGAGCGACTACGCGAAGGGCCTGCCCACACTCGAGCTGGTGCGAGCCATCGAGGAAAAGCGCCTCGAGGTTTTCCGCGGCACCGGCACCGTGATCTCCGACCCGCCGGAAAAGGTCACGCAGCCCGTGGACGAGTCCGCCCACGCGATCCTGCAGCTGTCGCAGATCATGGAAAAGGCGCAGCACGAGATCTTTCTCATCTCGCCCTATTTCGTGCCGGGCAGGCCGGGCACCGACTGGCTGGTCGCCCAGGCCAAACGCGGGGTGAAGGTCCGCATCCTGACGAATTCCTTCCTCGCGACGGATGTCGGGGCGGTGCACTCGGGCTACATGACCTACCGGAAGGACCTGCTGGAGGCCGGCATCGAGATTTATGAGCTGAAGCCTTCGCCGAAGGCGGCGGCGGCGAAAAACGCCGTCGAGGAGGAGAAAAAGAAAGGCGGCGTCAGCGGTTCGCGCGCGAGCCTCCACGCCAAGACTTACATGGTGGACGGGAAGACGATTTTCGTCGGCTCGCTGAACCTCGATCCGCGCTCGGCGCGGCTCAACACCGAGATGGGCATCGTGCTGGAGAGCCAGGCGCTCGCCGGGCGCTTCCGCGACCGTTTCGATCCGCAGATCCTGGACTACGCCTATCGCGTTGAGCTGCATCCCGACGGCAGGACGACCTGGACCACGCGTGAGGCGGGGAAGGAGGTCGTGCTCGATTCCGAGCCGGGGATGAGCGGCTTCAAGCGCTTCAGCATGTTTATCGCGCGCGTGCTGCCGATGGAAGAGCAGCTGTGAGGGGAGGGCGGGACGCCGGGGCCGGTTCATTGCAAAAGGGAGGAGCCGGCTGGCCGGCCTGTTTCAGGCGGCATTCTGGTGGGCCGGCCAGGGTTGTTCCACTCCGCGGCTCCCCTAGTTAGACCAACGTCCAATGTCTTACGAAGCAGTGATCTGTTATCGTAATCGTGCCCAGCCCTCCGGGGATGCCTGCCAGTGCATCTGCCTCATCGTCATTCCTCTCCCATGAAAAAAGCACCCAAGTTTCGGATCGCATTGGCCGCTTTTGCGATCGGCGCCTGTTCCACCCTCTTCGGCGGCCAGGAAGCGCTGGCCGGAGCCATCCAGCAAGCGCGCAATGACACCGTTCTCACCCACAACGAACTGGTCGCCAACCTGAAGGCACTTGACGCCCTGGTCAGCCAGAAGGAAGGCGACCTCCGGCCGGCCTATGCGGCCTTCACCGCCAGCCTGCCCGGCACCCGCGCCGCCGCCGACCGCACCACCAAGCAGGTCGCCCAACTGAAGGGCGACGGCGAGAAGCATTTCTCCACCTGGCAGGCGGAGGTGGAGACGATCAAGGACGACGGCATCCGCAATCGCGCCATCAAGCGCCTGACTGCCGCCCGCAAGAATTGGGACGGCGCCGCCGGGGCATTGCAGGAAGCCACCGTGCAGTTTCCCGCCCTGCTGGGTTACCTCGCCGACATCGAGAAGGCCCTCAACTATGACCTGACGGCCGACGGCGTGAAATCCATCCGCGGGGCGAGCCGGTCGGCGAACGATTCGTTCGCGCGCATCCAGGGACTGGTACAAAAGGCCGTCAGCGAACTCGACGAGCTGGCGGCGTCCATGAGTTCGATCGCCAAGACCTAGTCCGGATCCTCCTCCACGCCTTACCCACGGGAACAACGCCATGAGGTCGCTTCGTTTCGGTTTGCTGGTCGCCCTGCTCGTGCCATCGGCCCTGCCGTTGGTGGCGGTCGCGGCCGGCACCGATGCCACTGCGGTCCATCGCCCGGGCCGGTTTGCCTGGGCTGACCTGGTCACCACCGATCCGGCCGCCGCGATCAATTTCTACACCAAGACCTTTGGCTGGACGACGCGGGAAATCATCGGGAGCCGTGACCGCTACACCCTCCTGCTCAACGCCGGCCAGCCCGTGGGGGGCGTCGCCTACCGCAAGGCCGACCCCGGCAGCAAGGCGGCCGCCTCCGCCCGCTGGGTCGGATCCATCTCCGTGCCCGACATCAACCAGGCCGTGAGTGCGGTGACCGCCGCCGGCGGCCGCGTCTTGTTTGCCCCGCGCCTGATCGCCGGTCGCGGCTGGCAGGCCCTGGTCACCGACCCGGAGGGCAGCATCTTCGGTTTGATTGTGCGCGACGGCGGCGATCCGGCGGACGACGATCCCGCGGAAAACGGGTGGGCTTGGGTGCAGCTTCTCTCCGGAAAATCGGCGGAAGCCGCCGACTTCTACAAAAAGGCCCTGGGCTACGAGGTGGCCGAGGACACCCGCACGGCGCGCACCGATGACTTCCTGCTTTCCAGCGGTGGATTCACCTGCGCCGGGTTGACGCCCTTGCCGGAAGGCAAGGGGAGGCCCGGCTGGTTGGGCTACCTGCGGGTCGCCGAGACCAAGGAGGTCGTGGCCGCCGCCAAGGCCTTGGGCGCACGCGTGCTGCTCGAGCAGGGCGAGCCGGATAAATTGCAGATCGCGATCATCGCCGATCCGCTCGGGGGCGCCATCGGCCTGCTGAGCATGCCGGCTCCGGCAGCGGAGGAGACAAAATGAAAACCCGGACCGTCCGCCTGCTTTTCCTGGCCGCCGTGTCGGCCTTCTACGCCGGTTGCGATACCGGTAACGATTACGGCTACGGCAGCAGCAGCGTGAGCGTCTACGGGGGCGTCGGCTACAGCTCCTTCTACGACCCATGGTATGGTCCTCCCTACTACGGCGGGGGCGGCGGGGTCATCATCACCCCGCCCATCAATCCCGTGCGTCCGGTAGTGACGCCGCACGTCGGTCGGATGCGCTGATGACGGAAAACACCCTTCAACCGACTCAACCTTCATTCCACATGAAACCTCTCCTGACCTTTTCTCCCGCCCCCCGACGCCTGCCGGCCGCGCGGTGGCTGCCGGGCCTGATGGTGATGTTGCTGCTGCATCCGCAAACGGCCCACGCCTCGATGTTCCAAGGCGAGACCCTTGATAAAGTCGCCAATGCCATGTCCTGGGTGGTGCTGGTCGTCGTTCCGGTGGTATGCATCGCCGTTTTCTGGCTGGTGCACATCCTGCCGGAAAAGGTTGCCGAAAAAAAGCAGCATCCGCAGGCCGGGGCCATCCAATGCCTCTGCCTGCTCTCGCTGTTCTTCGGCGGCTTGCTCTGGCCCATCGCCTGGCTGTGGGCCTATTCCAAGCCGGTGATGTACAAACTGGCCTACGGCAAGGACAAGGTGCCGCACGGCGCCGAGGACGACGCCCATGCCCCGGTGGCGGACGACAGCGCCAAGTTGCGCCAGCGCATTGCCGAACTGGAAACCGAACTGGCTGGCAAAGCCGGCAAAGAAAAAAAGGCCTGAGTCATGGAAATCATCCTGCTGGGTATCTATTCGTTTTTTGTCTGGCTGATCTTTTTCAAGTTCAAGTGGCTGCCGTGGAATATCGTCAGCCAGGTGATCGTCATCACCCTCCCGATCATCGGCCTTACGCTACTGATCCTGCTGTTGAACATCGCCGCGCCGTCCTCGCATGACGTGCGGGTGATCAACTATGTCGTGCCCATCAACCCGAACGTCCGGGGGCTCGTCACCGATGTGCCGATCGAGCCGAACCGCCCGCTCAAAAAGGGTGACGTCCTCTTCAAGATCGATCCGACGCCCTACGAGACTGCGGTGCGCAATGTCGAAGCCCAGCTCGCCCAGCTTCGGGTCCAATTGCTCACCGCCCAGGCCAACGCGAGCAACCTGAACGAGTCGCTGAAGAGCGCGACCGGGCAGAAGGAAGCGCTCGATTCAAGGCTGCAACTCGCCCGCAAGCGCATGCAGCAATACAAGCAGCTCGCCGACTCCGGCGCCGGCAGCCAGTTTGAGTACGAGCAGGCGCTGACCGATGTCCAGAACCTCGAAGGCCAGATGGACTCGATCGTGGCGGCCGAGACGCAGGCGCAGGGCAAGCTTTCCGCCAAGACCGCCGAGGGCGAGCAGGACGAAGTCGCCAACGTGCGGGCCCAGATCCTCCGGGCGGAGACGCAACTCGTCGCGGCAAAATGGGATCTTAGCCAGACCGTCATGTATGCCCCGGCCAATGGCACGGTGGTCGCCCTGACGCTGCGTCCGGGCGCCATGGCTGTCCCATTGCCAATGAGCCCGGCGATGAATTTCGTCGAGGACGAGCAATGGATCATTGCCATCTACCGCCAGAACGAGGTGCGCGCCATCAAGCCGGGGCAGGAGGCCGAGGTGGCCTTCAAGATGTATCCCGGCCGGATCGTGAAATGCAAAGTGGACTCGATCATGTGGGCCACGGCGCAGGGCCAGCTGCCGATCGGCACCATGAACGCGGCCGGCGGTGTCGCGCCGATCCCACCCTACTGCCTGGCGGTCCGGCTGCTGCCCGATGGCAAGGATGAGGAAATCTTTCTCGCGGCCGGCGCGCACGGCGCCGGGGCGGTTTACACCGACCAGGCGCAAATGATCCACATCATCCGCAAGATCATCGTCCGCGTCGGGTCCAAGGTCGACTGGCTGATCCTGAAACTGCACTAAGGCGGACATGCAATCGCCCAAAATCTTTCTCGGCATCGTGGCCGGTGCAGTGTGGCTCACCGGTTGCACCACCAAGACGCCGCCGACCACGGCGGAGATTCGCGCGCAAGCCGGCGCGGTCGCCCAACTCACCCCGGAGAGCAGCTGGAAGGCCGCGCCGGCGAATGTGCCGGCCGGCGGCATCCAGGACAACTGGCTCGCCTCGTTCGGGGACCCGCAGCTCGATGCGCTGGTCGCCGAGGCGATGGCCAACAATCCCGACCTGCGCGTCACCGCCACCCGCGTGGAACAGGCGGCACAATATGTCGAGCTGGCCAAAGCCGCCCTCCGTCCGGCCGTGAACCTGCTCGGCACGGGCGGCCTCAACATGGGCGGTGGCGATGTCAGTTCCGCCCTGCAGGGCGCGTCGCTCGGCGTCTCGTGGGAGCCCGATCTCTGGGGCCGCCTGCGCTACAGCCGCAACGCCTACGAGGCGACCTTCGCGTCGGCCCAGGCCGACTTTGAATATGCCCGCCAGTCGCTGGCGGCGATGGTGGCCAAGAGCTGGTTCACCGCCGGCGAGACCTGGCTGCAGCTCCAGATTGCCCAGGACATGGTCAAGTCCGGGCAGGAACTGGTGGCGCTGGCGGGGAAGCGCTGGCAGCTCGGTCCCGGCAACGAAGAGGACGTGTCGCTGGCGCGCGTCAACCTGGGCAACCTGCGGGACGCGGCCCGCCAGGTGCGGCTCGCCCACGAACAGTCGTTGCGCGCGCTGGAATTGCTCATCGGCCGCTATCCCGGGGCCGAGGTGATGACGCGCCACGACCTGCCCGCGCTGCCCGGCCCGATGCCGGTCGGGCTGCCGCTGGAAATGCTGGAGCGCCGGCCCGACCTGGTCGCCGCCGACCGCCGCGTCGCCGCCGCGTTCAACCGCGTGGGCGAGGCCAAGGCCACCCAGCTGCCGCGGATCGTCCTCAATGCCAACGTTGCGGTCATCGAGAGCAGCATCCTCGAATTGAAGGACGATTTTTCGAACCCCACCGGCGGAATCGGCGCCAAGTTCATTGCCCCGCTCTACACGGGCGGCGCGCTGAAAACCCAGGTGTCGATCCGCACGCTCGAGCAGAAGGAAGCCGTGGCCGACTACGCCCGCCTGGCCTTGCGGGCGCTGGGGGATGTCGAGAGCGCCCTCGCCACCAGCAACGCGCTGGCGGAGCGCGACCAGGTGCTCCAGGGCACCGTGGCCGACAGCGAGCGCGCCCTCGAGCTGGTGGAGGCGAGACACCGGGTCGGCCGCGTCGACCTGCGCGCCATCCAGCAGCAGCAGCTGAACGTTTACTCCGCCCGCCTGGCCCTGCTCCGCGTCCAGAGCGAGCAGCTGGCACAGCGCGCCAACCTGCACCTCGTGCTGGGGGGCAGGTTTTCCGAGCCGTCCGCGCCCTCCGACGTCGCCCAGGCCCAGCATTCCCCGTCTCCCACCGGCGGGCAGTGACCGCGAAACTCACCTTCCACCCCGCATAAGCCAGATCGTCCATGAAAACCGCCACCAAAACCCCGTCCAAAAAAACCAAGGCCGCCAAGCCGTCACCGAAGATCAACCAAGATCCCACTCCCAGCTGGGTGGGACGCATACCCAAGATCAAGCCGGGGCTCTACGTCGACGGCCTGCCCTACCACCAGCTCGAGTATATTTGCTGCAAACTCCTGCTGAAGCCCAACCGGCTCACGTCGCGGCGGAGCCTGTTCGACTTCGTCGAGGTGCTGCGCGCGCCGGCCGCCAAGCACGGGGTGGCCATCGACACGAAGGTGTTTGCCAACGAGCCGCTGAAAATCCGCGAGGTCCTGTTTATCGACACGCCGGACTTTCGTTTCTACAACAACGCCTTCATCCTGCGCCGCCGGATCATGTATGAGGACGGTTTTCCGGTCGGCGATCCCGAGATCGTGTTCAAGCACCGCGGCACGGACCTCCAGAAGGCGGCGGAAACCGACGTGCGCCCGCAGATTCCCGGCGACCATCGCGTCAAGTTCAAGGCCCAGGCCCTGCCCCTCAAGGAGCGGCTCGGCGGGATCCGCATGCTCTACTCCCATAATGTCCAGTTTCCCCGGTCCAGTGCGGGCCCGGAGCAGGTCCTCACCATGGAGCAGCTCGTGAAGATCTTCCCGGTTTTGGAATCCCTCAAGAAGGATCCGGCCGAGAAGCTGCAGCTGGTGAGCAATACGATCATAGAGGAAGTGCTGCAGGACATCTGCCTGCTCGACTTCGGCGAAGGGGTCACGGCCAAGACGAACGTGGCGGTCTGGCGCACCCGGGGCGAGCATCGCCCCCTCATCGGCGAGTTCGCTTTCCAAGTCCGGCTCAGGGGCCGCGATGCCATGCCGAAGGCAGCCATGGTGCGGGCCGAGGCGTTCTTCCTCGCGCTGCAGTTTGCGGCCAAGGACTGGATCTCGCTGACCGCCACCAAAACCGGCTCCGTCTACCGGTTGCTCGGTAACCCGCCCAAGTCTGACGAGTGACCTCACCGGGCACACTGTCGCAGGCGGCCGAGTCGCTGATGGGGCGATACGGCCTCAAATACGAGCATCTCCTCGGATTTCGTTTCGCGGTGAACGTCTTCATCGCCACGACCATCGTCTGGACCGTCATGAAGGCGGTGAGTCCCGGCAGCAGCCCCATCTGGGCGATCGCCTCGATGGTGGCGGCCTCGGAGCCGGTGGTGGAGGAGGCGGGTCGGATGTTTCGGAGCCGGATCATCAACGTGCTGGTCGGCTGCACCATCGGCATGAGTTTTCTCATCCTCGGGAACCGCAGCGAATGGCTGCTGCCCTTCGCGCTGGCCACGGCCGTGCTGGTTTCCTCATATATCGTCCGCGTCAAGACGATGTGGCGCCAGGCCCCGATCACGGCCGCGATCGTCATCGCGTCGGCCCTCAATGAGAACTCGGCGCTGGCGGGGATCGAGCGCGGCATGCACAAGGTGGCGCAGGTGCTCTTTGGCTGCGCCGTGGCCCTGTTCGTGACCTGGGTGATGTCCAAGGTCTGGCTCGTCAAACCACCACGGCCCGCGCCCGCGGCGCCCGCGAAGCCGGCCCCGGCGGCCGATGTCACGACGGACTGACAGATGCCTTCACCCTGCCTGAAATTCCGCGTGAAACGCTCCCATGGAACCCCCGTCCGAAACACCCCGTCCGCGTTTGGGGCGGCGGATCCAGGCCGCCATGCCGGCCGTGGCCCTGTTGATCATTATCGCCGGGATTCCCGCTGCGCTCATCGACACGTGGGAAACAGGGCGGGTCTACCTCTTGTCCCAGGAATTTCTGCACGAACTGCCGCAGCGTTTTACCGGGCCGGGCCGGTTCCGCTTCGTCTTGCAGCCCCTGTTGGCCGTCCTCTTGGGAGCGCACAGTGGCCTGCGCGATGCCCGGGCGGGCAACCCGCCCTATCTGTTTGGGCTGCTCTTCGCGACGGGGCGTCGTGCGGAGCTGCTGCGGTGCGGGGCGGAGACGCTCAGCACCCTGCTGTCCATGGGAGTCATTTTGGATGTTATATTCCAGCGCGTTCTTTACGGCGCCGTGCATCCCGCCGCCGCTTTGGTGATCGGCCCGATCCTGATCGGTCTCCCCTACGCCGTGGCGAGGGCAGGGGCCAACCGCCTGGCCCGAATGGCGGCAAACAAAAAGGAAAGCCCGGCCTGAATCGGCCCGGTCCCCGCTTGCCCGCATCGGCCATCGGCCGGAACGACACATTCTCCCTCGCATTCGGAACCCCCAACGAAACGAACCCATGAAACTCCTGCTCCAGCATATCCGTCACACCCCGCTGCTCTGGCTGCTGGCCTTCGTGCCCGTGCTGTTTGCCGCCGAGGTGTTTGCCAAGGAGTCGCACACGCTGCTGTTCGTCCTGTCCATCCTCGCCATCGTGCCGCTGGCGGGAATGTTGAGCCACGCCACGGAATCGGTCGCCGCGAAGACCGGGGATGCCGTCGGCGGCCTGCTCAATGCCACGCTCGGCAACCTCACCGAGCTCGTCATCGCCATCACCGCGTTGAACGCCGGCCAGTACATGCTGGTGAAGGCCTCCATCGCCGGCGTGATCGTCACCAACACGCTGTTCATGCTCGGCATGTCGATGTTCCTGGGCGGCCTCAAGCATCATGTCCAGGAATACAATCGCGGGAGCGCGCGCCTGCAGGCCGGCATGCTCTTCCTCGCCACGATCGCGCTCCTCGTGCCCTCGGCGCTGGCGAACCTGGATGCACCCGGCGCCGGCGCCTTCACGCAAAAGCTAAGCGTCGGCCTTTCCGTCATGCTGATCGTGGCCTATGGGCTGGGCATGTTTTTCTCGCTCAAGACCCACAAGGATCTCTTCACGAGCGAGGGGGGCGAGGACCACCACGGCACCCCGTGGCCGATCGGCCTGGCGGTGGGCACGCTGGCGGCCGTCACGGTGCTCGTGGCGGCGGTGAGCCATGTGTTCGTCGCCTCCGTGCAGCACGCGGCGGAGTCGTTCGGCATGTCGCCCGCGTTCGTCGGTTTCATCGTCGTGTCGCTGGTCGGCGGGGCCGCGGAAATGGCCTCGGCGTTTTCCGGCGCACGCAAGAACCGGATGGACATGGCGGTGGGCATCGCCCTGGGCAGCGCCTCCCAGATCGCCTTGTTCGTGGCTCCCGTCCTGGTGCTGCTCAGCTACGTCATCGGGCCCCACCCGATGGACCTCATCCTCTGGCCCGGCGCGGTCGTGATGACCCTGTTCGCCGCGCTCACCGCCAATCTCGTCACCAATAGCGGCCGCTCGGCGTGGTTCGTGGGCGTGCTGGTGCTGATGGTGTATGCGATCTTCGCGATGACCCTTTATTGGCTGCCGCCCCGGGGCTGATCCCCGGACCATCCCAACCCGCTCGCACCCCCGCCTCCCATGTCAGCTAACCCCGTCAAATCGTCCCGCCGCGTCCTCGATCCCAACGACCGCATCTCCGAGGTGCTCTTCGGCCTCATCATGGTGCTCACCTTCACGGGCTCGCTCAGCGTGACCGAGGCCGTCCACGACGACGTCAAGGAAATGCTCATCGGCGCCCTCGGCTGCAACATCGCCTGGGGCATCATCGACGGCGTGCTCTACCTGATGGGCTCGCTCGCCGAGAAGGGCACCAGCCTGAAAACCTACCTTGCGGTGCGCGCGGCCAGCGACGCCAGGCAGGCGCGCGAGCTGATCGCCGACGCCCTGCCGCCGGTCGTGGCCGAAGTCATGCAGCCGGGCGAGCTGGACTCGATCCACCAACGCTTGAAGCAGCTCCCGCATCCGCCGGCCCAGGCGAGGCTCGATGGTTCCGACGGGAAGGGGTTCCTCGGCGTGTTCCTGCTCGTGTTCCTCACGACCTTTCCGCCCACGATCCCGTTTATGTTCATGGACGAGCTGGATAGGGCGATGCGCGTCTCCAACGGCATCGCGATCGCCATGTTGTTCATCGCCGGTATCGCCTATGGCCGGCTCGTCGGGCGCTCCGCGTGGGGCATCGGGGCCTTCATGGTCGTGCTCGGCCTCATCCTGGTCGCCATGACCATCGCGCTCGGCGGATGAAAACGATACGGCGCCCCGCCTGGTGAACCACCCCCACGATCATGAGCAAGAAATCAAAATCCAAGGATGAGGACAAGATGTCGGGCAAGAAATACCTGAAGGAGCTGCGCAAACTGCAAGGCGAGCTGTGCCACCTCCAGGAATGGGTGAAACACAAGCGGCTGCGGGTGATCATCATCTTCGAGGGCCGCGATGCCGCCGGCAAGGGCGGCACCATCAAGGCCATCACCGAGCGCGTCAGCCCGCGGGTCTTCCGGCTGGTCGCGCTCCCCGCACCCTCCGACCGCGAGAAGTCGCAAGTCTACATCCAACGCTACATGCAGCATTTCCCGGCGGGCGGGGAGATCGTGATCTTCGATCGCAGCTGGTACAACCGCGCCGGGGTCGAGTATGTCATGGGCTTCTGCTCCAAGGAAGAGCACAAGGCATTCCTCAAGCTCTGCCCCGCAGTGGAAAAATTCCTCGTGAACGGCGGCACCCAGATCATCAAGATCTGGCTCGAATCCAGCGACCGGGAGCAGAAGCGGCGTTTCGAGGCGCGCATGGCGGATCCGCTGCGCCAGTGGAAGCTCAGCCCGATGGACCTGCCCTCGCGCGCCAAGTGGTTCGAATATTCGCGCGCCCGCGACCAGATGCTCGACGCCACCGACACCAAGTGGGCGCCCTGGCACATCCTGCGTTCGGACGACAAGAAGCGCGCGCGGCTGAACTGCATCCGCCACATCCTGAAGCTCATCCCCTACAAGAAGCTCCCGCGGGAAAAAATAAAACTGCCGAAGCGCTCGATGAAGGGCGCCTATGACGACGAGGCCTCGCTCAAACACCGGAAGTTTGTGCCGGAGAAGTACTGAGGCATGAATCCGCCATCGGATCTCCCGGACAACTGGCTCGCGGCAAGGGGAGCAGCGCGGCCGGGCGGAAGGCTTTTGCCCCCACGATGAACGCCCCCATCAGCACGGACGCCAGGCCCATCCTTCGCACGATCGCCATGCCGGCGGATACGAATCCGGACGGCGACGTCTTTGGCGGTTGGATCATGTCGCAGATGGATATTGCCGGGGGCATTCTCGCCAAGGAGACCGCCCGCTCGCGGGTCGTCACCGTCGCCGTGGACGGCTTCAAATTCCTCCGGCCGGTCAAGGTTGGCGACGTCGTCTGTTGCTATGGCCGCATTTTGCGGACCGGCCATACCTCCATGACGATCGCCCTCGAAATCTGGGTCAAATCCGTCCGGCAGGTGATCGAGGAGGAATGGCCGCGCTTCAAGGTCACCGAGGCGATCTTTACTTACGTCGCCCTTGACGCGAAGGGGAAAAAGCGGGCCATCAAACGGAAGTAAGCCCTGGATCGCGCCACCATGGAACCAATCAAGACACTGCTCGAACAGCAGCCGCTCATGGCGCTGTTCCTGACCATCGCCCTCGGCTACCTCGTGGGGGAAATCAACGTGAAGGGCTTTTCGCTCGGCGTGGGCGCCGTGCTTTTTGTCGCCCTCGGCCTCGGCTGGTTTGCGCCCAAGGCGGTGCCGGCGCCGATGGTCGGGACGCTGGGGCTCGCGCTGTTCCTCTACGGCGTGGGGATCCAGTATGGAAAGCAGTTCTTTCTCGGGCTGACCAGCCCGGCCGGTCTGCGGGCCAACCTGATGGCGCTGACCGGCGTCTTCGCGTCCGGGGCGGTGAGCCTCCTGTTCATGAAGACGATGGACCTCAAGCTCGGGCATGCGCTGGGCTTGTTCGCCGGTTCGGGTACCAGCACTCCCGCTCTTCAGGCGGCAATCGTCACGCTCGGCAACGACGATCCCGCCGTCGGTTACTCGGTCACCTATCCGTTCGGCGTGGCCGGACCCATCCTGCTCCTTTACCTCGGTTACATGGTGCTGAAGCCGAAAATCCCGGTGCCCACGGGAGCCGGCTTGGAAATGCTCGAGATTGCCGTGCGTAATCCGGAATGGTCCGGCCGGTCGATCGGCGACCTCCTGACGGCCCTGCCCGCGGGGGTGCAGATCGTCGCCCTGCGCCGGGCGGGCCGCAACCAGCCGGCCTCGCCGGGTTTCATGGTCGCGGAAAATGACTTCGTGCTGGCCGTCGCCCCGAGCCGGGAGGCGCTGGCACAGGCGGGCGCGATCCTCGGCGCGGCGGCCCCCGGCGGCCTCGTCCAGGATCGCCGCGACCTCGACTACCTGCGGGTGTTTGTTTCCCGCCCCACGGTGGTGGGCCGGACCCTGGCCGATCTCGCCCTGCCGGGCGAGCAAGCGTCGGTCCTCATCCAGGTTCGTCGCGGTGATGCGGATCTCCTGCCCCGCCCGGACCTCGTGCTGGAGTTCGGCGACCGGGTGGGCGTGCTCGCCCGGCGCGACGATTTCCCGGCGATGCGCCAATACTTCGGCGACTCGATCAAGGGGACCGCCGAGTTCAGCTACATCTCCATCGGCATCGGCATGGCTTTCGGCTTCCTGCTGGGAGCGATCCAGCTTCCGCTGCCTGCCATCGGCAGGATTTCGGTGGGGTTGTCCGGCGTGCTGATCGTGGCGCTCATCCTTGGCCGGCTGCGCCGCACAGGCGGGCTGAACTGGACCATTCCCCTTTCCGCCAGTCTCGTGCTCCGCAACCTGGGCCTGACCCTGTTTCTCGCGCAGGTCGGGATGTCCTCGGGACACCAATTCGCCATCACGGTCGCCGAGACCGGGTTCGTCATGCTGGGCCTGGGCGCGGTCGTGCTGGTCGCGCTCGTGGGGCCGATCTTCGTCCTGGGCCTCTTCGTCTTCCGGATGCCGTACGACGAGGTGGCGGGCATTGTTGCCGGCGCCTGCGGCAATCCGGGGATACTCGCCTACGCGAACCGGCTCACCCCGACCGAGCGGCCGGACCTTGGCTACGCCATGATCTTTCCGGGCATGACCATCATGAAGATCCTCTTCGTGGACATCATCCCGGCGTTTTTCCGCAACGGCTAGGAATCCGTCATGACGCACACAAATCAATCGAACGACGAAAGCACCCATCTATGAAAACGAGATTTTCCCGCACCGTAATCGCATTCAGCTTCATGCTCGGCGTGGTCTGCGCCCTCCCGGCGCAGGCCCAAAACACCCCCGCAGCCAACGATCCACTTGATCGCACCGTGCTGCCGATCGTTGGGCCGACGTACGCCCCGATTACCACTTTGGACGCACGCGAGGCGAAAGCGCCGCCGCGCTTCGCGGTGAAGGCCCCGAAAGGTGCGCCGAATGTCGTGATCGTGCTGATCGACGACATCGGTTTCGGCAGCAGCAGCGCCTTTGGCGGGCCGATTCATATGCCCACGCTGGAGAAGCTGGCGGCCACCGGCCTGAAGTATAACCGTTTTCACACCACCGCGCTGTGCAGTCCGAGCCGTACCGCGTTGCTCACCGGCCATAACCACCATGCGAACAATGCGGGCGCGATCATGGAAGTCGCCACGGCCTTCCCGGGCAACACCGGTATCCGGCCCAGGACCATCACCACGCTGGCCGAAATTCTGCGCCAGAACGGTTACAGTACGGCGGCTTTTGGCAAATACCACGAGACCCCGCCGTGGGAAGTATCCGTCTCCGGGCCCATGGACCGCTGGCCGACAGGTTCGGGCTTTGACAAGTTCTACGGTTTCATTGGCGGCGAGACCAACCAGTGGGCGCCGGCAATCTACGACGGGGTCGCCCGCGTGGAGCACCGGCAGTCACCCGATTACCACTTCACCGTCGATATGACCGATCAGGCGATCAACTGGGTCAGCGCCCAGCAGTCGCTGACGCCCGACAAGCCCTTCTATATGTACTTTGCCACCGGCGCGACGCACGCGCCGCACCATGCGCCGAAGGAGTGGATCGCCAAATACAAGGGACAGTTCGCCGGCGGCTGGGACAAGCTGCGCGCGGAAAGCTTCGCGCGACAAAAGCAGCTCGGCGTGGTCCCCGCCGACGCGAAACTGACCCCGCGGCCCGCGGAAATACCGGCTTGGGACGACATGAGCGCCAACCAAAAGCGGCTCTTCGAGCGCCAGATGGAAGCCTTCGCCGGCTTCGCCGAGCACACCGATCATGAAGTGGGTCGCCTAGTGGAGCAGTTGGAAGCCATGGGCGAACTCGATAACACGCTCTTTTTCTATATCGTGGGTGACAACGGCGCGAGCGCCGAGGGCGGCCCCGAGGGCAGCTACAACGAGATGATGGCGCTCAACGGCATCATCGGCAAAGCCGACCAGATGATGGATCACATCGACGAATGGGGCGGCCCCAACACCTTCCCGCACTTCGCCATCGGCTGGGCTTGGGCGTGCAACACGCCGTTCCAATGGACCAAACAGGTGGCCAGCCACTTCGGCGGCACGCGCAATGGCATGGTGATGCACTGGCCCAAGGGCTTCAAGGCGCAGGGTGAAGTCCGCAGCCAGTTTCATCACTTGATCGACGTGGCTCCGACCGCGCTGGAGGCCGCCCGTCTGCCGCAGCCCACGACGGTGAACGGGGTGAAGCAGCGTCCCATGGATGGGGTGTCGATGCTCTATTCGACCGACGCGCCCAAGGCCGCCGGTCGCCGGACCACGCAGTACTTCGAAATGTTCGGCAACCGCGGCATCTACCACGAGGGCTGGGTGGCATGCACCCGCCATTCCATCCCCTGGCTGTCAGTACCGCTGCCGCCGGTGAAGGACGACGTGTGGGAACTCTACCATGTGGATGAGGATTTCAGCGAGGCGAACAACCTCGCGGAGAAAAACCCGGCGAAACTCAAGGAACTCCAGGCGGTGTTCATCCAGGAAGCCATCCGCAACAACGTGCTGCCGATCGACGACCGCCGCGTCGAGCGCTTCAACCCGGCCATTGCCGGGCGGCCCGATCTGCTGGACGGACGCAAGGCCCTGACGGTTTATCCCGGCATGACGGGAATCATGGAGAATGCCTTCATCAACGTGAAGGGCGTGCGCCACACCATCACCGCCGAGGTGGTGCTGCAGAATGACCAGACGAACGGCGTGATCCTGGCGCAGGCCGGTTACTTCGGCGGCTGGGTCCTTTATATGAAGGACGGCAAAGCCCGCCACGAATACAACTTCTTCGGCCTCGAACGTACCAACATCGCGGGCGACACCGCGCTCGCTCCCGGCAAGCACACGATCTCGTATGAATTCATCCCCGACGCGGCCAAGCCCGGCACCGGCGGCAAATCCATCCTCAGCGTCGATGGTCAGCAGGTTGCCGAGGCGCAGATCCCCAAGACCCAGCCGTTCCTCTTCTCGGCGGATGAAGGCGTGGACGTGGGCATCGATGCCGAGACCAATGTTTCCCCCGACTATCAACCCGGGGAGCCCAGTGCCTTCACCGGCAAGATCGTCAAGGTGACGGTGAAACAGCTTTGAGCTGTGAACGTCGTGAAACACCAGCGCGACCGGCTCATTCCACTCCATGAATTCCGCCCAACCCGCCCGCTTTGACCTCGTCGTGCTCGGGGGTGGCCCGGCCGGGGCGAGCGGGGCCGCGGCCGCCGGGCTGCTCGGCAAGAAAGTCGCGCTCGTGGAGCAGGCGACCAAGGTCGGGGGCGCCGGTATCAACACGGGTACCATTCCCAGCAAGACATTGCGCGAAACCGCGCTCATGCTTTCCGGCTGGAAATCGCGCGAGCTCCTCGGCGTGGACCTCTCGCTGCGCCGCGAGGCCACCGTTGCCGACTTCATGCGCCATGAAAAGGAAGTCACCGCCAACGAACGGCAGCGGGTCGAGGCGCGCTTGGCGCTGCGCGGGGTGACCCGGTTTCACGGTGCGGCGAGTTTCGAGGATGCGCATACCATCCGGATCGCGGCGGCCGGCGTCCCGGAAACGCGGATTACGGGGGACCGGATCCTCATCGCCACGGGCTCGTCGCCCCTGCGGCCCAAGGAGTTTCCCTTCGGCGACGAGCGGGTGCACGACTCGAACGAGATCCTCGAACTCAAGACCCTGCCGAAGAAGCTCATCGTGATCGGCGGCGGCGTGGTCGGCAGCGAATATGCCGGCACCTTTGCCGCCCTGGGCGCCGAGGTGCACCTGGTGGACGGCCGCGATTCGCTGCTGCCGTTTCTCGACGCGGAAATCTCCCGCGGCCTGGCCGACGCCATGGCCGCCAACGGCGTGCGCTTCCACTGGAAGGAAACCGTCGTGCGGTGCGACGCCTCGCAACCGGGCGACGTGGTCCTGACCATGAGCTCGGGTGCCACGCTCGCGGGCGACGGCGTGCTGGTCTGCGCCGGCCGCAGCAGCAACACCGGGAAACTCAACCTCGCCGCCGCGGGGCTCACGCCGGGCAAACGCGGCCTCGTCCAGGTCGGCCCGCACTATCAATCCACCGAGGTGCCGCACATCTACGCCGCGGGCGACGTCATCGGTCCGCCGGCCCTCGCGGCCACCGGCATCGAGCAGGCGCGCATCGCCGTGTGCCACGCCTTTGGCGAAACGCTCAAGGGCAATCTCGCGCCGCTGCTGCCGACGGGCATCTACACGATTCCCGAGGCGAGCTGCGTCGGCGACACCGAAGCCGCGCTCGTGGAGAAAAAGATTCCCTATCTCGTGGGCCGCGCGCGCTACGCCGACCTGCCGCGCGGCGACATCATGGGCGACAAGTGCGGCTTCCTTAAACTGCTCGTCCATCGCGACGACCTGCGCCTGCTGGGCGTGCACGTCCTGGGCGAGCAGGCGACCGAGGTGGTCCACGTCGGGCTCGTGGCGATGATGACAAACGCCACGGCGGACCTGTTCAACCGCACCTGCTTCAACTACCCGACGCTCGGCGATCTCTACAAGAACGCCGCCTACGACGTCATCCTGCAAAAACACAAACCCGGTCTCACATGAGCACGTCACCCCTGCGCACCGCCGTCGAACAGAAACTCGGCTGGATCGCCCTCTTTGTCCTGCTCGGCGGCTGCCTGCTGGTGATGCTGCCCTTCGTCTCGGCCCTGCTCTGGGGCACGGTGCTCAGCGTCTCGAGCTGGCCGCTGTACCGCCGGCTCGTCGACCTGTTGCGCGGTCGCCGCAATCTCGCCGCTGCGCTCCTGGCGCTGGGGATGATCTGCGTGATCCTGCTGCCCTTTGTCATCATCGGGTCCACCCTGGGCGAAAACGTCAAGGAACTGAACGATGCCACGCGGCGCTTGATCGACGCCGGCCCGCCGCCTCCGCCGGAATGGCTGGCCAAAGTGCCGGGCGTCGGCCGCCAGGCGACCGAGTACTGGCAGGCCCTCGCGGCGGACAGCTCCAAGCTGCTGGAAGCCGGCAAGAAGTTGCTCGAACCGATCAGCGGCGCCCTGCTGAAGACCGGCCTGGCCCTCGGCCGCGGCCTGATGGAACTGTCACTGAGCATCCTGATCGCCTTCTTTCTCTTCAAGGACAGCGGCAAGGCGGCGGAACGCCTGGGCAATGTCGCCGAGCGGATCGGCGGCGAACGCGGCCGGCATCTGCTCGAGGTGGCCGCCAGCACGATTCGCGGCGTGGTCTACGGAATTTTGGGCACGGCCCTCGTGCAGGCCGTGATGGCGGGGGCCGGATTCCTGATCGCCGGGGTGCCCGGCGCCGGCGCGCTCGCGTTGCTGACTTTTTTCCTCTCGGTCGTGCCACTCGGGCCGCCGTTGATCTGGGTGCCGGCCGCGCTCTGGCTGTTTCACACGGGTGAGAACGGCTGGGGCATCTTCATGCTGATCTGGGGCGTGGGCATCAGCAGCATCGATAACGTCGTCAAGCCCTGGATCATCAGCCAGGGCAGCGCGATGCCGTTCCTCCTGATCTTCTTTGGCGTCATCGGTGGCGCGGTGACTTTTGGTTTCATCGGCGTGTTCATCGGGCCCACCCTCCTGGCCGTCGGCTACCGCGTGATCACCGAGTGGACGGCCAGCACCCGCCCGGCGACGGCCTCCCCCCTGCCGGTGCCAACCCCTGTGGACGGCGGCTGAGCGATCCCGCCATTTAACCCTGCCACTCAAACTCCGCGCCCGAAAGCTGAACCATGGGGAAGAGACCAGGGAAGGGCCCTCTTATGAAACAGCTGCTGATCGCGACCGCGGTGATCGAACTCGGGGCCGGCGTGGCCCTGCTCTGCTGCCCATCGGCCGCGGCGACGTTGCTGCTTGGCTCATCCCTTGATTCCCCCGCCACGCTGGCGCTCGGGCGGCTGGCGGGTGCCGCGTTGCTCGCGCTGGGGGTCGCCTGCTGGCTGGTCCGTGGCGATGTTCATGGTCGCTCCGCGCGAGGGGTGGTGGCGGCGATGACCGTCTATAATCTTGGCGCGGTCATAGTCCTCGGTAGCGCCAGCCTTCGAGCGCTGCCGGCCGGCTTCGCCTTGTGGTCAGTGGTGGTGCTTCACGCGGCCATGACCGGCTGGTGCCTCGCGAGTCTTCTGAAAAAACCGCACCAGCCGGTGCCGTAAGGGCTGCCGGATCTGCCCCGCCACCGCCGGCAACGGATCCTGCGACAACTTCATCGCCTGCCTCTGACAGGAGCCAAGGGCGAGCGCACGGAATCGACCTGCTGGCCCGGGGCCGGAGGTGGCTCCATGGCAGCATCATGCATTCAGGATGAGACCGCGTTAGCCGCCAGCACGACACGTCCAAAGTCCACTGTCCCAAAGTCCAATACCCCAAGGTCCAATGTCCTTCTGTTGGCGTACTTGGTAGAGTGTAAAACTGGCTCCGATGCAGTTCCTGGCCTATGCAATGGTTTACCCAAACACTTCGAAGCTATCCTGAGATTGCGATTTTTCTCACGCTTGCGCTCGGCTTCCTGATCGGCGGGCTGAAATTTGGCAAGTTCAGCCTCGGCAGCGTGACGGGAGTATTGTTGGCGGGGGTCGTGGTCGGTCAGCTGCAAATCCAGATTTCACCCAACGTGAAATCGGTGTTCTTCCTGATGTTTCTCTTTGCGGTCGGTTACAGCGTCGGGCCGCAGTTTTTCCGCGGACTGAAGAGCGACGGGCTGCCCCAGGTGCTCTTCGCCGTGATCCTCTGCGTTACCTGCCTCATCTCCGCCGTGGTCGCCTCCATGATCGCCGGTTATAGCATCGGCCAGGCGGCGGGCCTGCTGGCCGGTGCCTGTACGATTTCCGCCGTGCTCGGCGTGGCCATCGATACCCTGGGACAGATTGGTCTCACCCCCGCGCAGGTGCAGGCGAATGTGGACGCCATGCCGGTGGCCTTCGCCGTCACCTACATTTTCGGCACGGCCGGCTCGGCTTGGTTCCTCTCCTCGGTCGGCCCGAAGATCCTGGGGGTGGATCTCGCCCGGGAATGCGCCAACTACGAGGCGAAGATGGGCGGCACGGCCGATACCAGCGAACACATGTCCGCCTACCGGCGCCTGACCACGCGCGCCTACCAGCTGGGGAAGAACTCCAAGCTCGCCGGCAAGACGATCGAGGAATTTGAAGCCGAATTTTCCGTGCCGCGCGTGAGTGTCCTCCGCCTGCGCAAGGCGGATAAGATCTGCGAGCCGGAACCCAAGATGGTCATCGAGGGGGGGGACGTGCTCGGGCTGGCGGCGGCGCGCGAGGTTCTGCTCAAGATCGAAGCGCTCGCCGGCGCGGAAGTGGACGACCGCGAGCTGTTCGACATCCCGGTGGAGATCCTGGATGTGGTTGTCACCAACAAGGCCTATGCGGGCTGGACGCTGCAGAGCATTCGCAACTCGGATTTTGTCCAGCAGGCGAGGGGGGTCTTCCTCCGCAAGCTCATTCGCGCCGGCCAGGAAATGCCGTTCAATCCCGGCACCAAGCTGGACCGGGGCGACGTGTTGCAGATCGTGGGTCCCGTGAAGGCGGTGAGCCTGGCCGCCAAGGAACTGGGCTATGCCGACCGGGCGACCGATAAGACCGACATGGTGTTCATGGGCTTCGGCATCGTAATCGGCGCCCTCATCGGCGCCCTGGTCATCAAGATCGGCCAGGTGCCGCTGAGCCTGAGCACCAGTGGCGGGGCGTTGATGGCGGGACTGGTATGCGGCTACCTGCGCGCGGTGCACCCGACCTTCGGCCGGATCCCGGCCCCCGCGCTCTGGGTGTTCAACAACGTCGGCCTGACCGCCTTCATCGCGGTGGTGGGCATCATCAGCGGGCCGGGCTTTGTCGCCGGGCTCAAGACCGCCGGCGTCAGCCTGCTCTTCTGGGGTGCGTTTGTCACCACCATGCCCTTTGTCGTCGGTCTCCTGGTGGGCAAATACCTCTTCCGGATGCACCCCGGCATCAATCTCGGCGCCTGTGCCGGCGCCCGCACCACGACCGCGGCCCTCGGGGCCATCCAGGACGCCGCCAAGAGCAACGTCCCGGCGCTGGGCTACACCATCACCTACGCCGTGGGCAACGTGCTGCTCATCACCTGGGGCGTGCTGATCGTCCTGATGATGAAATGAACCCGCATGGAACGCAGGCGATGGTTCAACCCCGCGGCCTTCACCCGACCCTCTGATCCACCCACCAACCCCCAGCCATTTTCTCCATGAGCAAAAAAGCCTCCACGCCGCGTTCCCACCAGCAGGCACTCCTCAAACTAAGCCCCTTTGAGCTGAAGGACGAATTGATCAAGCTCGGCAAGGCGGCGGAACAGGCCCAACTCGCCCAGTTCCTCGACGCCGGCCGCGGCAACCCCAACTGGATCTGCACCACGCCGCGCGATGCCTACGGCACGCTCCTGCGCTTCGGCCTCGAGGAATCCCGCCGGGGAGTCACCCTCCCGGACGCCGGGCGCCAGATCGCGCTGACGCGCGGCCTGGGCCGGCGTTTCGATGCCTTCCTGAAGGACAACCCCAAGGCGCCTGGCATCAAGCTGCTCCGCGATACCTGGCGCTACGGCGTCCTGAAGCTGAAGTTCAACCCCGATGCCTTCGCCTACGAACTGGCCCAGGGCATCATCGGCGACCTCTATCCCGTGCCCGGCCGGATGCTCCGCTGCTGCGAGCGCATTGTGCACGAGTTCCTCGCCCGGGAGATGTGCGCCGGGCGCCCGCCGGCGGGCAAGTACGACATTTTCGCCGTCGAGGGCGGCACCGCGGCGATGTGCTACATCTTCGACACGCTGATGCACAACGAGCTGCTGCACCGCGGCGACACCATCGCCCTGGCGGTGCCGACGTTCACCCCGTACATCGAAATGGCGCACATGGACCGCTTTGCCTTCAAGGTGGTCAACATTGATGCGGCGAAGGAAACGCGGAAGGACGGCAGCCATACCTGGCAGTATCTGGACGCAGAGATCGACAAGCTCGCGGACAAGCGGGTGAAGGCGCTCTTCCTCGTGAACCCCAGCAACCCGCCGTCCCATGCCCTGGGCGCGAAGTCGATGCGGCGCCTGGTGCGGCTGGTGAAGCGCCGGCGGCCCGATCTCATCATCATCACCGACGACGTGTACGGGACCTTCGTGCCCGGTTTCCGCTCGGCGATGGCCGAGCTGCCGCAGAACACGATCGGGGTCTACTCCTACTCGAAGCACTTCGGCTGCACCGGCTGGCGCCTGGGGGTCGTGGCCGTCCACGAGAAAAACATCTTTGACCGGAAGATCGCGCAGCTGCCGGCGAAGGTGCGGGCCCGGCTGAACCGCCGGTACAGCCCGATCACCCTCACGCCCGCGAAGGTGAAGTTCATCGACCGCATGGTGGCGGACAGCCGGATGGTGGCGCTGAACCACACGGCCGGCCTGTCGCTGCCGTCCCAGATCCAGATGATGCTGTTCTCGGCCTTCACCCTGCTCGACCAGGCGGACAGCTACAAGCACCTCTGCCAGCTCATCTGTCGCCGCCGCTGGCACGCGCTGTTCGACGGGCTGGGGCTGACCCTGCCGGAGGACCCGACGCGGGCCTACTATTACGTGGAACTCGATCTCATGGTGTGGGCCGAGCACGAGTATGGCCCGGCCTTCGCCCGGTTTCTCCGGAAAAACTACGAGTGCATCGACGTGCTGTTCCGGCTGGCCGAGCACAGCGGCATCGTGCTCATGCCCGGGGGCGGCTTCGGCGGCCCGGCGTGGTCCGTGCGCGTGTCGCTGGCCAACCTCGCGGAGGAAACCTACCCGAAAATCGGCCGGTATCTCCGGGAGGTCGCGCTGGCCTACGTGCAGGAATGGCAGGCCGCGCGGAAGAATTGACCGATCCGCCCTCCGTCGATCAACCCCCTTGGATTTCCCGTTTCAAACCCAACTAAAAAAATGAAAACACCCATGAGTTACTCGAAAATCACGCAGGGCTTCGCGCTGCTGGCCCTGGCTCTTGTTCTCACCCCCGCCACCTGGGCCCTGCCCAAGATCAAGGTCCTCGCCACCGGCGGCACGATCGCCGGCGCCCAAACCAGCCAGTCCGACGCCGGCTACAAGGCCGGCACGTTCTCGGTGGACGACCTCATCAATGCCGTGCCGCAGCTCAAGAACGTCGCCGAGCTTTCCGGCGAGCAGACGGCCAACATCGGCAGCCAGACGATGAACCACGAGGTCTGGCTCAAGCTGGCCAACCGGGTCAACGAGGTGCTCGCGCAGCCCGACGTGGACGGCGTGGTCATCACGCACGGGACGGACACGATGGAGGAGACCGCCTACTTCCTCAGCCTGGTTGTGAAGAGCGACAAGCCGGTCGTGCTGGTCTGCTCGATGCGCCCCGCGACGGGCATCAGCGCCGACGGCCCGATGAACCTCTACAACGCCGTCGTCCTGGCCGGCAGCCCGGCCGCCAAGGGCCGGGGACCGCTCGTCGTCATCAACGACGTCATCCACTATGCCCGTGAGCTCCAGAAGATGCACACGACCTTCCTGAATGCCTTCGAGTCCCCGAACCGCGGCGTCGCCGGCGTGATGAACACCGGCAAGGTGTACTTCTATTCGACGAACACCACGCGCCACACCCTCAAGAGCGAGTTCTCGCTGGCCGGCCTGACCGTGGCGAACCTGCCGCGCGTTGAGATCGTCTACTCCTACGTCAACCTCGGCGGCGAGATCATCGACGCCATGGTCGCACAGGGCGCGAAGGGCATCGTCCTGGCCGGCGTGGGTGACGGCAACAGCACCGATGCCGCCCTCGCCGCCCTCGCGAACGCGGCGAAGAAGGGCGTGGTCGTGGTGCGCTGCTCACGCACGTCCGCAGGGGTCGCGGACCGCAACATTGAGGTCAACGACGACAAGCTCGGGTTCGTCGCCGGCATGGAACTGAACGCGCAGAAAGCGCGCACCCTGCTGATGCTTGCGCTGACCAAAACCTCTGATGTGAAGAAAGTGCAGCAGTATTTCTACGAATATTGATGCAAGCATTGCCTTCACCGGCCCCGTCCCACCGCACGCCGGAGCGGGGCCACCGGTGGGCAGCCACTCTACCCCGATGCTTTTCGCATCCGCCATGGAAGCACTGACCCACCTCATGAAAGCCGCGCCGGAGATCGCGCTCTTTGCCGCGCTCGCGCTGGGCCAGGCGCTGGGCCGGGTCCGGCTGGGGAACTTCAGCCTCGGCGGCGTGGCCGGCTCGCTGGTCGTGGCGCTTGGCATCGGGCTGGCCACGGGCGTCGTGCTGCCCGACGCGCTCAAGGCGGTCTGTTTCACCCTGTTCATCTACGCGGTGGGCTTCAAGAGCGGGCCGGAATTCTTCGGCGGACTCAACCGGGCGAGCCTCAAGCTCGTGATCTTCGCGGTCATCCAATGCGTCACCGCCCTCGTCGTCATCGTGCTGCTCGCCCGCTTCTGCGACTTCAACCAGGGCTTCGCCGCCGGCATCGGCGCGGGCGCCCTGACCCAGACCGCGATGCTCGGCACCGCCGGCGACGCGCTGCGCCGGCTGGAGCTCTCGCCGGAACAGTTCGCGCGCCTCAACAGCGAGATGGCGGTGGGGTTCGCCATCACGTACGTCTTTGGGACCGTCGGCGTCATCATCTTCGTGCGCTCGATCGCCCCCCGGCTCCTCGGGGTCGACGCCAAGGTCGCCGCCCGCGAGCTCGAACTCGAGATGTCCGAGGACGGCGAGGTGTCGCGACCCGGCTACGTCACGCCGTACCTGCCGGTGGTGTCGCGGGCCTTCGAGATCACCGCGCGCAAGGTCGCCGGCCTCACCGTGGCCGAATTCGAGCGGAAGTTCGAGCGTGTCACGATCGAACGGGTCGTGCGGGGCGACGCAGTCGTCGCGCACGACGGCAATTTCGAACTGAAGTCCGGGGACCTCGTCGGCATCACGGGCCTGCGGACCAAGGTGATGGCCGCCGGCGACCTGATCGGCGACGAGGTCGACAGCCGGGAGGCCCTGGAATTTCCGATCAAGGTCGTGCACGTGGTGGTGAAGGACAAGGGCATCGCCGGCAAGACGCTGCGCCAGGTGCGCGCGGACTTCTCCGAAAACGTGCGGAAGAGCGTGCATGTTCTCGGCATCACGCGGCAGGGGTTGCCGGTGCCCATCCTGCAGAAGACGCCGCTGCGGCGGGGCGACGTGCTGGAGCTCGCCGGGCCGGCCGAGGAGGTGAACCAGGTGTCGGCGGCGCTGGGCGCGGTCGATCCGGCCGGGGAGAGAAGCGACCTGGCCTACCACGCCATGGCCATCGTGGCCGGCACGCTGCTGGGGCTTATCACGATTCCCGTCGCCGGCATTCCCGTCACGCTCGGCGTCGGCGGTGGCGTGCTCGTGGCCGGACTTTGTTTCGGCTGGTGGCACATGCGGCGGCCGATCCACGGCGCGCTGCCGGGCCCGGCGCAGTGGATTCTCTCGGAGTTCGGCCTCAGCGCGTTCGCCGCGGTCATCGGCCTGTCCGCCGGCCCCAAGGCCATCGCCGCCATCCAGGAGCAGGGCTTCTCGCTGCTGTTCGCGGGCGCGGCGGTCACAATCGTGCCGCTGCTCGTGGCGTTCTTCGTCGGACGCTTCGTCCTGAAGCTCCATCCCGTGATCCTGATGGGCGCGCTGGCCGGCGGCCAGACCGTGGCCGCCGCCCTGAGCGCCGCGACCGACGAGGCGCAAAGCATGACGCCCGTGCTCGGCTTCACCGTCACGTATGCCATCTCGAACGTGCTGCTCGCCGTCTGGGGGCCACTCATTGTCGCCCTGACCTGATTCCCTTTAGCCTTGCCACCATCAACCACCAACTCGCCCACATCATGAAATCAACGAATCCCATCCCCCGCTGGCAGCGCCTGGCGCTCGCCGGCCTCTGTCTCGTTCTGGCTGCCTCCGTCGCCCCAGCGCAGGATGCCGCCGCGCTGGAGAAGGCCGCCAAGGAGGCGTATGCCAAATTCAAGGACGACACCGGCGGCAAGAACGCCGACTACATCCCCGCCCTCGCGAAGGTGCCCAGCCAGCTCTTCGGCATCACCATCGTTACGGTGGACGGCAAGGTCATCAACGTCGGCGACGTCGACTACGCCTTCTCGATGCAGTCGACCTCGAAGGTCTTCACGATGTGCCTCGTGATGCAGGAGTCCGGCGACAAGGCGATCTACGACAAGATCAACGTCGAGCCGACCGGCGAGGCCTTCAACTCGATCCGCGCGATCGAGGAGGGCGACGGGCGGGCCGACAACCCGTTCGTCAATCCGGGCGCCATCGCCGCGGTCAGCCTGGTCAAGGCCAGGAACGCCCAGGAGCGCTGGGACAAGATCCTCGGCTACTACAACAAGTGCGCCGGTGAAAAGCTCAGCGTGCTGCAGGACATCTATACGTCCGAGGCCGAGACGAACTTCCGCAACCGCGGCATCGCGCACGTCTTGTTCAACTCCGGGAACCTCCATTGCGAACCGCTCGAGGCCACCGACGTCTACACCAAACAGTGCTCGGTCGGCGTGACCTGCAAGCAGCTCGCCATCATGGGCAGCGTGCTCGCCAATCACGGGGTCAACCCCGTGACGAAGGAGCGCTGCCTCGAGGCGAAGTATGTGCCGAAGGTCCTCTCGGTCATGACCATGGCCGGGTTCTACGACGGTTCCGGCGCCTGGGCCTGGAACGCCGGCCTGCCCGGCAAGACCGGCGTCGGCGGCGGCATCGTCGTCGTCGTCCCGGGCAAGATGGCGATCGTCGGCTTCGCGCCGCCGCTGGACAAATTCGGCAACAGCGTGCGCGCGCAGAAGGCGATCGAGTACATCGCCCAACAGTTCGACCTGAATGTTTTCGGTTCCTCCAAGTAAACGCCCAGCGAATTCCCACCCATGAAAACACCATCCATCAATACCCGAGCGGTCTCCCGCCTGCTGTTGTGCAGCGCGGCGGCGTGGCTGCTCGGCACCCAGCCCTTGCGGGCCCAGTCCGCCAGTGAGCTCAGCGAGCTCAAGGCCATGATCGAGCAGTTGCAGAAAACCGTCCAGACGCAGAATGCGCGGATCGCGGAACTCGAAAAACATCATCCCAGTGCCGAAGCCGTCGCCAAGGCGTCGCCGTCGCAGAAGACCATCCAGCAGGTCGCCGCCGGCGGCACCGTCGGCCACGCCAGTCCGGTGGCCAATCGTTCGGCGATGAACGACCAGCAGGAAGCCGCGTCCCGGCCGAAAGACTACACGCTCGACCCGAGCTACCGGGGCTTCATCCCCGTGCCGAACACGGCGGCGCTGATCAAGATCAACGCCAAGCCGCACGTCGACATGATCTACGACAACATGAACCCGGGTAACCACAACCGGTTTGTGCCGGCCCTGTTCCCGCTGGAGGGCACCCCGGAGCACGGCGGCGACGGCGAGTTTCACATGAACGCCAATGCGACGCAGATCCGCGTCGACGTGCGGGCGCCGGACTATGACGACGGCAGCTTCCGCTTCTATTACCAGAACGACTTCTTCGGCTCCGGCTCCGACAAGGGCGACATGAAATATCGCGTCCAGCACCTCTACGGCCAGCTCCGTGGCTTCAAGGCCGGTTTCACGTACGGCATCTGGGAAGACCCGGACAGCTGGCCCGACACCGTCGACTACGAAGGACCGAACGCGGTCATCTTCTCGCGCCGGCCGGTCGCCCAATACACCCAGGTATTCAACGACAACTGGAACGCCACGTACGGCGTCGAGAAGCCCGACATCTACGTCGATACCGCCTCCGGGCCGAACGCCGGCGGCACCCAGATCACCGCGCTGCCGGACCTCGGCATGAACCTGCGTTATGAGAAAGCGGGCCTCGGCCATCTCCAGTTCAGCGGCACGGTGCGCGACCTCGGCGCGCGCGACTCCACCGGCAGGGAGCATCACGTCACCGGCTGGGGCTTGAATGCCAGTGCGGTCGTCAATCTCGGCGAATCCCTGACCTTCCAGGCGCTCGGGGTCGTCGGCGAAGGCGTGGGCGGCATGGGCAACGACACGAGCTTCCTCAACAGCGATGCCGCGTTCAACACGGCGGGCGAGCTCGAGGCGCTGCCCTACTGGAGCATCCACCTGGCGACGACGGTCAGGTGGAACGAAACCGCGCGGTCCACCCTCACGTACGGCTACGTCAACCTGGACAACTCCAACGGCCAGGCGGCGACGTTCTACCACGACAGCACGTATGCCAGCGCCAACATCATCTGGCAGCTGCGCAAGCAGCTCAGCATCGGCGTGGAAGGGCTCTACGGGACCATGAAGGCACGCAACGGCGTGGAATCCGGCGACCACTACCGGTTCCAAATCGGCATGGTGTACGCGATATTCCAGTAATGCCGGCAGTGGGCGGGGATAAGCCCGCCTGCAAAACCTCCCCAAGCCTACCGCAGCCAATGCGGTAGGCTTTTTTGCGCCCGCCCGATATTCTCCGGCCGTCCGCGTGGATTCCCGCTGCGTGTGCTGGCGGAACTGGTCGTCCACCGGCTTTGCAGGTCAGGATTTGGCCCTGCGCTACCAACCAGGTGCGCGCGAAAATTTCCTCAGTCCCGGGTGAAAATTATTGGGGCGCATAACTGGTTAAGTGCAACAATGGGTCGATGATTACCCGTTCGGAATCGCTCGACCACACTTCGCTCGTTGCATCTCACTCCACGGTAGTGCGATAGAAATCATGCTACGATGTTGTCACGGATTTGAAACAAATTCGTGCCGAAAAAAATGACACAAGTCATTATGCACAAATCGCCTTTCGGTTTGTGTGTGGTCGACGAGCCGGCACGATGCTTGTCGTACGGCGGCCCCGGGCCAGGGCTGGCAACGCTGTAAGAAAGGAGCCTCGGCTCCGTTCATCGCATGTCCTCCAAGCACACCCTCGGCTGGCATTTTCGTCCCGGAATTTTTCCCATTCCGGGCAACGGCAAGGGCGTTTCTTCCCGCGGAGCTGTGCTCATTGCTTCCAGCAGATGAGCGTGAACCCCGCCAGTGAAAGCCAGCGGGGCCAGCCGGCGGTGCAGGCCTCCGGCACCGCGTCGCTCGTTTACTGGCCGCAGCTGTGGGGCATTCCCGAGTTCTGCCTGTTCCTGACGGCCTATTTTTTCGCGTACCGTTTTGGCATGTCCTTCAGCGAGGCGACCGCCTCGCCGTTTTGGTTTCCGGATTCCGTGTTGCTGTGCGCGCTGTTGTTGAGTCCGCCCTCGCGGTGGTGGCTGTTCATCCTGGCGACGCTGCCGGTCCGGCTGCTGGTCGCCGTCCCGCCGGATGTACCGGGCTGGTTTCTCGTGGCGACCTTCGCGATTGATGCCGCCCGGAACCTGCTGACCGCGGTTCTCCTGCGCCGCCTGATCGCGGGTCCCATCCGTCTGGAGTCGATGCGGAGCTTTGCGTTGTTCTGCCTCGTGGCCGTGCTGCTGGTTCCGGCCGTTTTTGCCTTCGGCGGCGCGGCGGCGCGCCACGCCCTCGGCCATGCCTACTGGCCGGCGTGGGAGCAGTGGTTTCTCGGCAACGCGCTTGCGCACCTGGTCATTACGCCGGCGATTTTCTTCTGGGTGTTCGAGGCCCCGGGCCGGATCCGGACGCTTTCCGCCCGGCGCGGCGTGGAAGCCGGCCTGCTGGTCGCCGGGCTGATCTTGAGCGGGTATTTTGCCTTCGATATCGATGCCGCGACGGTGGGCCGGTTTTCAGAGCCGCGTTTTTACGCGCCCGTGCCGTTCCTGTTCTGGGCCGCGGTCCGCTTCGGCATGCTCGGCGCCTCGGGCGTCGTCGTGATCGTCGCGTTCCTTTCCTCGGCCGCGGCCATCAGCGGCCACGGTCCCTTTCTCGGCCAGTCGCCGGCCGAGACGGCGACAGCCCTGCAGCATTTCCTGCTGCTGCGCGCGGTGCCGCTTTATGTCGTGGCCATCGTCATCGAGCGTGCGTTTCAGGTGGAGCGTTTGCTGCGGCAAAGCGAGGAACGGTTCCGTCACCTGGCCGACGCGGCGCCGGTGCTCATCTGGATTGCAGAGGCAGACAGGCATTGCACCTACTTCAACCAGCGCTGGCTGGATTTCACCGGCCGCAATCTCGAACAGGAAATCGGCGACGGCTGGACCGCGCATGTGCATCCCGAGGACATTGAGCGGCGGGTGGGTGGCTACCAGGCGGCTTTCGCCGCCCGGCAGCCCTTCACCATCGAATACCGGCTGCGCCGTCACGATGGCCAGTATCGCTGGATGCTGACCCATGCCGTCCCGCGCCTGGCGGAGGACGGGGAATTTCTCGGCTACATCGGCTCGTGCCTCGACATCACCGAGCGCCGGAACGACGAGCTCGAGCTGCAGCAGGCCCGCGAGGAGCTGGTGCACCTTTCCCGGGTCTCGTCGCTGGGCACGCTGTCCACCGCGCTGGCGCACGAGCTGAACCAGCCCCTCGGGTCCATCTTGAGCAACGCCCAGGCGGCGCTCCGCTTCCTCGACCACCGGCCGCCCAACCTGCCCGAGGTCCTGGAAATCCTGAAGGACATTGCCGCCGAGGACCGGCGGGCGGGCGATGTGATCCAGCGCATGCGCCGCCTCCTCAAACGCGGCCAGCCGCAGTATCTCCCGCTGGACGTGAATGTTCTCCTGCAGGAGGTCGTGACCCTGATGCGCTCCGAACTCATGCACCGCGGCGCCCGGGTCGAGCTGCTCCTCGGGTCCGATGTGATGCTGGTGCCCGGCGACCGGGTGTCCCTGCAGCAGGTCATCATCAACCTGCTCTTGAACGGGTGCGATGCGATGCAGCACCTGCCCGCGGTGCAGCGTCGCCTGCAGCTGTACACTTACCAGCGGCAGGACGTGGAAGTCATCATCGAGGTCTCGGATAGTGGGAACGGCATCAATCCCGAGGACCTCCAGCGCCTGTTCCAGCCTTTTTTCACGACCAAGCAGCAGGGTCTCGGAGTCGGCCTGGCCATCAGCAAGTCCATCATCGATGCCCATGGCGGGCGGTTGTGGGCGGACAACAATGTCGCGCGCGGCGCGACCTTCCATTTCGCCCTGCCGCTCAAGCCCGCCACGGCCACGGCCGAGACCCGCTCCGCGACAGTTTCCACCAAACCCGTCCCCGGGCCGGCGGCCCCGCAGCCCGCGCCCGTGTCCCTGAGCCGCCTGCCTTATGACTGACCGCAGCCCCACCATCTACGTGGTCGATGACGACCCGGCGATTCTCAAGAGCGTCGCCCGGTTGTTGCGCGCGAACCGGCTGAACACCGTGGTGTTTTCCCACCCGCGCGAGTTGCTCGCCCATCCGCTCGCCGGGGGCGACGCCTGCCTGGTGCTCGATGTCGGCCTGCCGGAGCTGGACGGCCTGCGCCTGCACGAGCAGATCGCCGCCCGGCATGGCCCGCCCGTCGTGTTCATCACGGGGCATGGGGACATTCCGACGAGTGTTCGCGCAATGAAGGGTGGGGCCGTCGATTTCCTGCAAAAGCCGTTCACCGAGACCGCCTTGCTGGGCGCGATCCGCCAGGCGCTCGCCCGCCACCGGGCCGAGCGTGCGCAGGAGGAGGAGATCGTCCGCCTGCGCACGAATTTCGACCGGCTCACGCCCCGTGAACGCGAGGTTTTGGCCCACGTGGTCTCCGGCCAGCTCAACAAGCAGATCGCCTCCGATCTCGGCACCGTGGAAAAGACCATCAAGGTGCACCGCGCCCGGGTCATGGAAAAGATGGAGGTCGAGTCGCTGGCGGACCTGGTGCGCCAGGCCGGGCGCCTCGGCATTGGGCAGGGTGGGGCGGTCGGATCCGGTGCGAATTGAAGCCCCTGCCGGCCGGGCCCCGCCGGCATGGGTCCAAGGTCCAATGTATATTACGAGGGGATTTGCTAATATTCCCGGCATGCAGCGACGGCCCTACGTTGCGGTGGTTGATGATGACGAAGGCATGTGTCGTGCGCTTCGCCGGCTCCTGCATTCGTCAGCCATGGACGTGGCCACGTTTTACTCCGGCACCGAGATCCTGCGCGGGCTCGACCAGCGTCCGGCCGACTGCGTGGTGCTCGATGTCCAGCTGCCGGACTTCAAGGCGCTGGACCTCTTTGACCGGATTCACCTCGCGCACCCCGATCTGCCCCTGATCGTCATGACCGCTTGGGAGGATGACGAGCTGCGCAGCCGGGCGCTGGCCGGCGGGGCCGCGGGTTTCTTCTACAAGCCGTTCGGTGATGACGAATTTCTGGGGGCGCTGCAGACCGCGCTCGCCGGGGTGCACAGCCCGGCCCGGGACCGGGACAAACCCGGCCCCGGTCTCCCCGGCGAAAGGATCCCGTAGGAGCATGGCCGGGTTACCCAATCGGGACGCTTCTGCTCTGACCGCGCCAGCGACAGTGGAGCAGCCATCGGGGCGACGCCGCCCACTTACTTCAGCATGAAAACCACCGCCATCCGCTGCGGTTGCCTGTGCGCCTGGCTCATGGCGGGTGGACCGGCCTTTGCAGCCGAGACCGCCACCGCCGCTCCACCCGGCTGGACGTTCGGCTTGACGCCCTACCTGTGGGTGCCGACCGCCACGCTCGACTCGAACGTCCCCGAGCTGCCGCCGAACAACACGCAACGCTTCACCAGGAAACTCTCCGGCGCATTCATGATCGCCGGCCAGGTCCGGTACGGTTCCTTCGGCTTGTTTGCGGACTACGCCTGGCTCCAGCTCGACTCCGAATCCAACCAGCCCGGCCCCGCCTTTTCCGCGGTGGAGCTGCGCTCAAGCCTGGCTCACGCGACTGTCGGGCTGACGTGGCGCGTGCCCCTGGCCGACCCGTGGCGGGTCGAGTTGCTGGCGGGCGTGCGGCTCTGGGCGGTGGACGCGGAACAGGTTTTCCACAGTGGAGTGCTGCCCGGCTTCACCCACAGCAATGACCAGACCTGGTCGGACCCCACCTTCGGCGTCGACGTGCGCTACGCGTTCGACGACCACTGGTTTGCCACGGGCAAGATCCTGCTCGGCGGATTGGGTTCCGGTTCAAAGGCCATGACCGAGGCGATGGCCGGCGCCGGCTACCAGTTCAACCCTACGTGCTCGGTCCGGCTGGGCTACCGCTACCTGCACGAGGACTTTGCGCGCCGCGGCTTCACGTGGGATTTGCGCGCACAAGGCTTCCTGGTGGGCCTGGACTTTCATTTTTAACGGTGGCGGGCGGCGCGGGCCCGGCCCGCGCCAGGTGGCCCTGCCGGGGGTATTAGACCAAGGGCCCATACAATTCCGGCCCGGATTCCGCTATACTTTGCGCACCCGCTGCCAGTCGCCTCATTCCACGATGCCTCTCGACTGAACCGTGGTGGGCAAAACGTTCCCCATTCCCTATGAAAACCCGTATCCCCGTGCTGCTCACCCTGCTCGGCCTCACCCTGACGCTTCCGCTTCCCGGCCTTTTCGCCGCTGAGACCAAACCGGCCAAGACCACCTTGATTCCCGGCCGGGAAGTAGTCAAAACCCGCGCCGCCACGATTCAGGCCATCAACCTCGAGACCCGCGAGGTGACCGTCAAGGGATCGGAGGGCAATGTTTTCACCCTGGTCGCCGATCCCCAGATCAAGCGCCTGAATGAATTCAAGGTCGGCGACGAGGTTGTCCTGGATTATTCGATGTCCATGGCCGCCGAGGTCCGCAAACCCACCCCGGAGGAACTGGCCAAACCGTATGTGGTGACCGAGGATACCACCCGGGCGGGGGCCGACAAGGCGCCCGGCGTCGAGGGTTATCGGATCATCGAAGCGGTGGTCACGGTCGAGGGACTCGACCGGCAGACCCTGACGGTCACGGTCAAGGGACCGAAGGGCAACTACACGGGCATCAAGCTCAAGGATCCCGCCACGCTGGAGAAGCTGCACCTGGGGGATGTCGCCCTGGTGGTTTACTCGGAATCATTTGCTCTGCGCATCGAGCGGGCTCCGGCCAAAACCGCGCCTTGAGCCTGCGACTTTTCCTGACCCGGGGTGAACCGAGCCGGCGCCTGGTCGTCGGTTTCACGCCTTGGATCCCCACAACAGGGGCGGCATCCGACCAAGACCTGCAACACTGAATCGGGCGAGACCACGCTGTTCCACCGCTGGCGCGCCGCCCTCAAACCAACCCGCATCATGAAATACTCCATCCCTCGCTTCATCCTGTGCCTGCTGGTCATGGGATTTCTGGCCTCGAGCCTCCCCGCCATCGCGGCGGAAAAGACCAAACCCGCCCCCCGGAATCCCGATGGCACGGTCATGATCCCCGGGGAGATCCTGCTCGCCGAGATCAAGGCCACGCCCTGGTCCGGCCGTGACGCCCTGCGCACCAGGGTCAAGGAGGCGGAGACCAGCTATGGCTACCAGTTGCCCGAGTGGGAGGCGCGGAAGAACAGCCTGCCCGAACCGGAGCGAAGCGCCGCCGAGGCCGAGTTCAAGCAGCTGGTGCGGGCGCGGGAGACCCTGCGGCAGAAAATCGACGGCCTCGAATCCGCCGGGGCGGAAACCTGGGAATCAGCGAAGCACGACCTGTACGTTGCGATCCAGGGCACGGTTGCCACCTTCAAGAAGCTCAAGGCACGGTTCGAGCCCTGAGGAGGCGCCGGCCCGGAGCGAACCTGAGCAGGAATGGGAGTAGCAGCCCTGACCCCCCCTTTGATTTCCGCATGCTCGACGCGCTCTTCAGCCGCATTTTCGAAAACCAGTGGATGGTGCCGGGCCTGGTCGTCGATCTGTCCCGGTCCCGGGCGGCTCGATCGGCACCAATCAGCAACCCATGATTGATCTCCGTCAATCGATCCAAGCCGATCCATCATGAGGCCCCGACCCACGCTGCCGCGATCCCGTCCCGCCATCCTGCTGCTGTTGTCGTTGCTCCTGCTCGCGGGTGTCACCCGGAGCGCCGGTCAGGAACTCGAGCCGGGCGCCTACTCGCCGGCGCCGATTGGCCTGAATATCGCGGTGGTGGCCGTCACTTACAGCGCGGGGGACCTGGCCTTCGACCCCACCGGCCCGATCCAGAACGCCGAGGCGGAAATCTCTGCCACTGCCGTCGGTTACGTGCGCACGCTGGCGGTGGCCGGCCACCAGGCGAATGCCGGCTTGGTCCTGGCCTATGCGCGCGGACCGCTGGAGGGCGATGTCCTGGGTGAGCACCAGCAGATTCACCGCTCCGGCCTGGCGGATCCGCGGGTGCGGTTTGCCGTCAACCTGCTGGGCGGGCCGGCCCTGGCGCCAAAGGCCTTCGCCACCACGCCGCAGGCCAGGACCACCCTCGGGGCCAGCCTCGTCGTCTCCCTGCCGCTCGGCCAGTACATGCCGGACAAGCTGATCAACATCGGGAACAACCGCTGGGCGTTCAAGCCCGAGCTCGGGCTCCGCCATGTGATCGGCCGGTGGACCCTGGAGGCTGACGCCGGCGCCTGGCTCTTCACCGACAACACCAATTTCTACAACGGCCAGACCCGCTCGCAGGATCCGATCGGGTCGTTCCAGGCGCACGTCATGTATACCTTCAAGCCCCGATGCTGGCTGGCGTTCAGTTCCAACTATTATTCCGGCGGCCGCACCGCGGTCAACGGCGTGGACAGCCAGGCCCTGCAGCGCAATTCGCGCATAGGCCTGACCCTGGCCCTGCCGCTCAGCCCGCGCCAGTCCCTCAAGCTCGGCTACAGCCGTGGGGCCTTCACCACCCTCGGGGCCGACTTCGACTCCTACGCGGTCGCTTTTCAAAACGTCTGGTAAGCCCCGCTGTCATGCCCCGCATCCACCCCGGCATCTGGTTCCTGCTCCTCGCGTTCCCGCCGCTCGCGCTGCCGGCCGAGAAAGCCACCGCCGCCTGGTCGCCGCCGGTGCCCGCCGTGGACAAGTTCGACTGGATCCAGCTCAAGTCGGGCGAGTGGCTGAAGGGCGAGATCAAGGGCATGGAGAATGACAAGGTCATGTTCGACAGCGAGGAACTCGACCTGCACACCTTCGACATGGATGATGTCATTTTCATCCGCTCGCCCCGCATCTTCGACCTGTTGCGCAGCGACCGTTCGGTCGTCACCGGGCCGATCGAGATCAGTGCGACCGCAGCCAGCGTGGGAGGCTACAGCTTTCCCCGCGAGGAGATGACGGCCTTCAGCGCCGGCGGCAAAGGCGAGTTGCAGCATTGGACGGGTAAATTATCCGCCGGCCTCATCATCCGCGCCGGCAACACCAAGTCCTCGGATCTCACCTATTCGGTCGGGGTGACCCGCCGCACCGCGGCCACCCGCCTGCAGCTGGATTTCGACCAGAACAACTCCCAGTTGGATGGCGAGGACACGGCCGACAACCAGCGCGGCTCCATCACCTTCGATAAGTTCACCTCAGGCCGCGCCTTCGTGCGCATACCCTCCGTGGAATACCTGCAGGACCAGTTCCAGAACATCGCCTATCGCGTCACAGTCGGCGCCAGCTACGGGTATGATTTCTATAAGAAAAAGAACTTCAAGTTGGACGCCACCCTCGGCCCGGCGTGGCAGTTCAGCGAGTTCAACTCGGTCCAACCCGGGGAGGAGCTCAAGCATGACGCCGGCGCCCTGGTGCTGACTTCCCATCTCCAATGGGATCTGACCGACCGCATTGAGTATACCTTGGATTACCGCGGCCAGTTCACTTCGAAGGAAACCGGGGAAACCGCCCACCATGTGGAAAGCGTGCTCAGTGTGGACCTGACCAAGCGGCTGGAGCTCGACCTCAGCACGACTTGGGACCGGATTGCCCAGCCCAAGGCCGATGACGCCGGCGTCGTGCCCGAACCGGACGACCTCCGCCTTTCCGTCATGCTCAGCATCAAGCTCTGACCGCTTGCGCCTGCGCGCGGTCGCGCCAGCCTATCAGATTCCCCTATGAAATCTGCCCGTCCCTTCGTATGTGCTGCCGCTTTCGTCACGACCGCGCTCCTGTCCGGGCAGACACCGGCCTCGCCGACCAAGCCGACGGTCGCGAACCAGGCGGCCGCCCCGGGCCCGGCCCCCGCGGGCATGGCGTGGATCCCCGGGGGCGAGTTCACCATGGGCGCGGACGCCGCCAGCGACTCCCTGTGCGAGATGCCGGGCCTCACGAGGGATTCGCTGCCGCTCCACCAGGTGCAGCTGGACGGATTCTGGATGGACCGGACCGAGGTCACCAACGCGCAGTTCGCCAAGTTCGTCGCCGCCACCGGCTACATCACGCTCGCGGAGCGCGCCCCCACCAAGGAGGAATTTCCCACCGCCCCGCCGGAGAATCTCGTCGCCGGCTCCGTCATCTTCACGCACACCGCCGGCCCGGTGACGCTCGACAATCATTTCCAATGGTGGAGCTATGTCCATGGGGCCGACTGGCGCCACCCGACCGGGCCCGGCAGCGATCTGGCCGGGAAGGATGATTATCCCGTCGTCCATGTCGCCTACGCCGACGCCGAGGCCTACGCGAAATGGGCGGGCAAGCGCCTGCCCACCGAGGCGGAGTGGGAATACGCCGCGCGCGGCGGGCTCCCGGGCAGGCTTTACGCCTGGGGTGACGAACTGAAGCCCGGCGGCAAATGGGCGGCCAACATTTGGGAAGGCCGGTTTCCCGTGAAGGATACCGGCGAGGACGGCTTCGCCGGCCTCGCGCCGGTCGCCCAGTTCGCCCCCAACGGTTACGGCCTCTACGACGTGGGCGGCAATGTTTGGGAATGGTGCAGCGACTGGTATCGCCCCGACACCTACGCGCGGACCAAGCTCCTCGGCCCGCTGGCCGTCAACCCCGCCGGTCCGGCTTCATCCTATGATCCCGCCGAGCCCGGCGAGAAAAAGCGCGTCATGCGCGGTGGCTCGTACCTCTGCACCGACCAGTATTGCACGCGCTACATGGTCGGCACCCGGGGCAAGGGCGAGATCAACACCGGCACCAACCACCTCGGTTTCCGCTGCGTGCAAGCGGCCTCCGGGAAAAATTAGAGCCTATTAAATACGCATGGTGCCGATTACCTGGGTGGGCGCCGGTTTCCATACCGGCGCCTGGTGGGTAATACGCGTCGCCGATGTGGAAATCGGCAACCACCGACGAACCTACGTTACGGCTCCTGCACTGCAGTCCAGGACGAGTCTGGATTGTAGACTTCCATCGTCTGAAACTGCTTGAGCGTCTCCGGACCGAGGTCCTTTTCGTAGACGATGCCGGACAGGCTGACGATGAAGGTCTTCACCCCGGTCACCTCGTAATTCGACGGGGCGGCCACCAGGGCGAAGCCCCCGATCATCACGCCCCTGACCATGAAGTCTAGTTCTCCCATCGGCGCGGCCGGGCCCTGGCCTTTCAGGATTTTGAAGTAGTACCCGTGAAAGGGTTTTTGCTTGTCCGTGTAGCCCTCCGAGATCGAGGCGGCAATCGCCGGCCCGACCGGACCTTGCCAAGTCCCGTCGGGGTCTTGCCAGGCGAGGCCATCTTGTTTGCCGGGAGTGCTGACCACGTGCTGCGCGTATTGGTTGATGGGTGAGCCATTGCGTTTCTGCGCGGCGTACTCGTGCTGGGCCTCGACGTATCCCAGGCACACCTGGATGGCGCTCAGCTCGTTTTCGCCAATGCGGCGGTAAAGAATCTCCTGGCGTCCCGCCGCGGAATCAAACCGCCACTTGCCCTCCTGCCGGACGAGGGGAATCGGCGCCGGCCATGCTTCCGCGCCGACCGCGAGGGTCGCGACATTCGGATCCTTCGGATCGACGACAATCTCGGATTTTTCCTTGGCCTTCGCGGCAAAGGCGTTGGCCTGACTCTTGTCCTGCACCTTGTCATCCGTGACCACCAGGTCCATGCCGTCCGACCCAAGAATTTCTGCCAACGCTGCCGTGTCGAAGGGCTCGGACGCGGCGATCAGCGCCGCGACGGCCGCCTCCGGGGTGGCAAAAGTCTTTTGCTTGACCGCTGTCGGCTTTGCCGACGCTTCCGCCGCCGCATTGCCTGTAACCGTCAGCAGCATCACCGCGCCGGCTATTCCCAACCACCGCATGAAAGTCCTGGCCTTCATCGTCTGCGTCCTCCGCCGCCGCCGCCACGCCCGCCCATGCTCGAGGCACCCCGCGAACTGTGCGCGCGGGCGCCGCTGCTGCTGAAGCCGCTGGAGCCGCCGCTGAAGCCGCTGGACCGCGACGAGCCGCTCGACACGTTCCGGCTGCCAATGTTATTCCCGCTGCTACTCATGTTCCGGTTGCCGCCGCCACCACCGGCACTGCGGCTCGTGGCGCTCGCCCCGGCACTGCCGGCCCGCGAGCCGCCGGCCCCGCCGCCCGTGCTCCGGCTGCCCAAGGATTGCTGGGTGGCGCCGACCCGGTCGGCGCCGCCCGACTGGGCGCGCGTCGATCCGGAAAATTTGTTCGCCGTTGATTTGTTCGAATACGGCGCGGCCCCGCGGTGCTGGGGGTTGTGGCTCCAGGTGCTCTTGCCGCCGCTGCCGCCCCCGCGGCTCGTGCTGTTGGCGCTGGCTCCCCGGTTTCCGCCGTTGCCGCGGTTCCCGGTGTTGATGTTGTTCCGGTCCCCGCCGTTGATGTTGGTGTTCCGGTCGATGTCGATGTGGACGTCGTTGTGGCCCCAGCCGCAGCCGCCACCCCAGAAGGCCGCGCCCACCGCGACGCCGACGCTGAAGCTCATGAAGGCGTAGCCGGGCGGCGGATAGTAAACCGGCGGATAGGAATAGTAGACGGGTGGCGGGCCGTACACGACGGTCGGGTTGTAGCTTGGCACGTAGATGACCTCGGGGTCCGCCGATTCAACCACGATGACCGTCTTTTCCTCGATGACCTGGGTTTCGACCTTCTGCTGCTCGGTGGTCTTCAAGGCGCCCGTGTTGGTGGCCTTTTTCCGCATGCTCTGGACGGCATCCATCACTTCACTCTGTTGCGCCAGGAAGGCGTTGCCGAGCTCGGTTGTCCACTGGATGTCGTCGGCCAGCCGTTTCACCAGGTCGGGAATCGTCGCCATTCCCTGGATGGCCGGATCCCAGGGCTGCTTGGCCACCGCATCGGTCAAGGCCTGCCCCGTCAGCTCCTTGTTCTTCACCAACCATTGCTGAAGCTGGACAATCTCCAGGGGATACGTGGAGGCGACGAGCGCCTGCGCGAGCAGCGAATCGGGATAAAGGGCGATCGGTGCGACCAGTGATTCGAGTTGTTCCGCCGGGAGCTTCGCTTCCGCCGGTTCGGCTGGAGCCGCTGCAGCCGTAGTGAGGGTGGCCGGGTCAGCCGGCACCGTCGCCGGAGTCGCCGTGCCCTGCGCGAGCAAAAGAGCCTCGCCGGGAATGAGTATCATTGCACAGCCAACCGCCACCAAACTTTGGCGCACCTTGGGCCATGAGCGAATCGTCCTTGGATTCATGGGCACAGTCCCATGGTTGGGCGAAATCCGCTGGAACGCTAGAATGCGAGTATTGGACCTTGGTCCAAGTTGTCCGGTGGGTTTTAGCCCACGCCCGGGACTCAGCTGGGTTTGTTGGCCGGGGACTTGGCCAGGGCGGCGACCAGCAATCCGGCTGCAAAACCGGCCAGGGCCGTCAGGCTGAGCAGCAGGACGAGCGGCAGCTCAAAGCTGGCGAAAAGAAACGTTGTCTTCACGGGGGCGCGATTTTGCAAGACGACGGTGCCGACGGTGCCGCAGAGCAGCACGAGTGCGATGATTTTGATCCGGTGCATGGCGGAGGGGAATGGCGCAGACCCTACGGCCGGGGCCGGCCGGAGGCCAGCCTTGTTCGGTCCGCCCGGTTGCCTCTTGCGCCACCACCGTCCGTGTGATGTCCTCCGTTTGAGGTGAACCCCCAAACGCGGCTTTTGTGTGTGCTGCTCGCCGGCTTGCCGGGCGGATCGGCGGATGCGGCCAACGTCGAGCTCGCGCCGGCCACGGAACCGGCGGGTTATGTCGCACGCCTGCTGATCAACGAGGTGCCGTTCCCGGGTGAACGCGGGTGGGAGAGCGCGGCCGACAGCATGGACGCCATGCGGCAGGTTTTGCTCGTGCTCGATGCGCGGCTGAACCATATCCCGCCCCGCTACACCCAGAGCCAGATCGCGATGGTGAAGACCGACGACATGATCACGCTCATGACCGCGCGCGGCCAGATCGAGGGTTTCTTTCTCGACGAGGCCGGCCGGCCGGCGACGGTCCCGCGTGTCCAGACCCGGATCGACTACCTGATGGGCATCGCCGGCCAGGGCAAGCCGGGCACCTTTGCGCGCCTCCTCAACCACGCCCAGACACTTGCCACCGACTACTTCAACCGCCATCCGCCCGGGACCGATTTCTTCGCGGCCTTGCGCATCGTCCAGGATACGGCGGTGACCGGCCGGGCTTATTCCTGGATGACCGATGTCGGCCAGTTTCACCCGGGCGGCCGCTTCGTGCGCATCCCGGATGACGAGCAGGGCGGCCTGGGCGGCAATCGCTTCTTCACCCTCAAGAACCTGTCCCCATGAAACGAATCACCGCCGTCCTCTGCCTCGTCCTGCTGGCTGGCTCGCCTGCCGCGCCCGCCGCGCCGGCGGCGATTGATGCCCGGCTCCGCGATACCGCCTTCCAGTTCGAGGTCCTGCGCTATGTCTACCTCTGGTATCTCGACGACCGGTTTTTCGTGAACACCGCGGAGGCGACGAGCTTCGACCTTTGGATCCGGGCCGTTGAGCCGCGCACGCGCGACGTGGGTGACCAGAGTCTTTATGCGGAGATGTGGGTGCCGGCCGCGCAGATCCAGCTGCGCCTCAAGCTGGCGGATTATCCCGTCCCCGAGTTGAAACGGCAGGTGAGGAGCCCCGGATTCCGCATCGTCCGGGCCGCCCCGCGGGCCGAGGCCCCGGGGCCCCGCGAAGACTACACCGTCATCTCCCTCGACCGGCAGAAAATCCGCGAATACTTCAAGGACACCCGCAGCCGGCCGCAGGTGCCCGACGCCGCGCTCCGCCAGCGCCTGCTGGCCGCGATGCGCGAGACGGTGAAGCTGCACCCGCCGGCCGATCCCACCGCCCCGCAGGTTTTCTTCCTGTCCACCGTCTCGCCCGTCAGTGGCGACCTGTGGATCCTCTGGGTGAACGAGAAGACCGCCATCCGTTTCGGGGGTGAGTTCGGCGCCGACGAACCCGACCTGCTCGGCCTGCTGCCGCTGCACACCCAGCTGTTCGACCTGAAGACCAAGGTGGTGGCATCCCTGCTCGAGACAGAGGGCAGCACGGGCTTCATCACCAAGGACTGGACCGGCCGGATCCTCTACCAGTGCCTCGTGCTGGGCGAGCGGGTCGAGGTGCTGCCGGACAAGCTGGGCCTGACGCCCTGAGCCCGCGGCTTCGACCCGCCGGGCCGGGTGGAAGAACCCGGTCTGGCGAACCGCCACCAGACCGGGTCTGCACACACTGCGCGAAGTCCACCCCTGGAGCTCGCGCAGAAGCCGGCAAATTATTTCTTGGTGGGCAGGCGGGTGCCGTCGAAACTGGTGGCCCGCTGGGCGCCGAGCTGGCGGGCGAGGTGTTCGTGGTCGGGGTTGGAATAATCCGCGATGGCTGCCTCGCTGGCACCCGGCTGCTTGCTGCCCCCGGCATCATGCGTGCCCGTGCCGCCACCGCCGGTCGTCGGGTGGATGGTTTTCCAGTCGGCCTTCATGTCCACGACGGTCCAGCCGCGGGCTTGGGCCTCGTCGAGGCCGCGGGCCAGCCGGCCGATGTGGGAATCACGGTCGTAGGCCCACTCGCGCGCCGCGTCGGTGTGATGGACAAGGAGGCCGAAGCGGGGGCCCGGGCCGCTGGTGGTCCACTCGAGCATTTGGAAATCACCGTCGGAGTTACCGAAGGCGGCGATCGGGCGGCGGCCGATGTGGCGCTGGATGCCGACGGGTTTGCCGTCCTTGTCGTCGTTGAGGACAATGGTGGGGAGTTTGACGATCACGGGTTTGCCGTCGCGGACCTCGTACTTGAGGCCGCCGCTGGAGCCGACGACCTGCTCGGGCGGGATGCCGTAAGCCTTCCCGGCCCAGGGGCGCATGAACTCGATGCCGCCGCCGGAGACGATGAAGGTCTTGAAGCCGTTCGTGCGGAGGTAGGCGAGCAGCTCGAGCATGGGCTGGTAGACCATTTCGTTGAAGGGCCGGCCGGTCTTCGGATGCCGGGCGGTGGCGATCCAGTCGGTGACCGCCTTTTCAAATTCCTCGGTGGTCAGGCCGGAGTGGGTGGCCATGACCAGCTGGACGATGCCGGCCTCGCCGCCAGCCAGCACGCCCTTCAGGTCGCCCTTGAGGAGTGAGGCGAAGGGTTCCTGCGTCTGCCATTCGGGGTGCTGTGGGGCGAGGGCCTTGACGCGGTCGAGGGCGAATTGGAACTGAAAGTAGATCGGTTGCTCGGCCCAAAGCGTGCCGTCGTTGTCGAAGACGGCGATGCGCTCCGCCGGGGGCACGAAATCGGGCAGCCCGCTGGTGGTGACCTTTGTGACGAAGGTGATGATGGCGGTGCGAGTCGCACCATCGTTCCAGGAGGGAAGCGGATCGCCGACCTTGCCGGACTGGGCGGGCAGGGTCGGGGGCGCGCAGGCGAGCAGCGCGGTGAACAGGACGACGCGGAGCGGAACGGGAACTTTCATGGGGTGGGGTGGTTGGGCCGGAAGGTGGCGTGAGTGCGACCGGTTCGGGCGGCCGCCCGGCTTGGGCGCGGCCCAGGATGGAGGCGCAGGCGAGCAGGCCGATGAGCAGCCGCTCGATCACCTCCTCCTGGCCGATGATGGCTCATCGCGTACCGGTTGGTACGGTGAGGGGGCTAATGGGCCTTGGCCGGGGCGGCCTTCTGGAGCTCGACCGCGAAGGCTTCGGTGTAGGTGACAACGACGGTGTCCCCGAGGCGGAGGCCCTCGAGCGTGGCGCGGTCCTTGACCTGGACGGTCGCATAGTTGCCGCGCGGGCCCTTGAGCGTCGCGGAACTGGTCGGGCGGTCGAGGCCCTCGACGGTGACGACGGCCTTGATGACGCGGAAACCGCCGCCGGCGGGCGCGGCATCCGCGGGGGCGCGGGCCTTGTCCTTGAGGATGGTGATCGGCGATTTTTTCTCCTCCTCGGTGGGCGCGCGGAGCTCGACGGCGAGGGAAACATAGTATTCCGCAGCGACTTCGTCGCCGACCTTGATCTCGGCGAAACGTTCCACCCGCGGGTCGACCGTGAGGGTGACGACGTTGCCGAGCGGGCCCTTGAGGGTGACTTCGCGGGTGTCGGCGTTGATGGCCTGCACCGTGGCGGTGAGCTCGACCAACACGGATTCGCCGACGGCGGGCAACGGCTTGGCGGGCTTGGCGTCCTGGGCGAGGCCGGACAGGGGCAGCGCGAGGCACAGGCCGAGCGCGACGAGGAGGGAGCGGGGGGAGATTTTCATGGGAGGCAGCAGTGGGAGGGTGGTTCGGATGGGAAAAAAGGGGTGGAGTTACGCCAGCTGTGCCGCCACGGCCCGGTCCGGGGTCGTGGCGGCGGTGTCGCCGTATTTAGAATTTCCAGTTGAAGGAGAGGGTGGCCTCCCAGGTTGTCAGGGTGCCGGCGTTGGTATCCATCCAGTTGCCACCATAGGAGAATCGGAATGCACTCTGGTCGTTGATCTCGTAGCGCACGCCGGCCGCGGCATTATAGGTGAAGTAGGTCTCGCTATATGTGGGGATGGTGCCGACGAGCGTATAGCCCCAATAGTAGTCCCACCAGAGGTAGTATTCGGGCGGGCCGCTGGGAACGCCGGTGTCGATGTAGAGGTAGCCAATGCCGGCGGTGACAAACGGGGTCCAGGCACCCACCGGGATGTGGTAGTCGAGATTCACCCTGCCGGTGTTGATGGAGGCGGTGCCCGTGAGCCGGCTGTTGTTCCAGGTCATCTCGTAGTCGGGCTGGCCGAAGGTGAACTCCCCGCGCACGGCGAGGCGGTCGGTCCAGTGATAGGCGCCGCCGAGGCCGAAGAAGAACTCGTCCTCGAGCTTGTATTTGATGTCGGCGGTGGCGGTCGGCAGCGGTTGGCCGGGCAGAGTCGGCAGCGTGACGTTGGGAACGGTGACGCTGTCGGCGCTCCAATACTGCGTCAGGAGGTAGAACTCGCTGTGGTGGGCGAGACTGATGGGATTCTGGGCCAGGGCGCCGGTGACGCCCCAGAAGAGGGCCGCCGTCGCGAGGAAGACTTTGCGGTTTGGTGTTTTCATTGGTTTTGGTTGGTTGACGGGACAGTTGCCGGTAAGACGGGCTGCGCATGGGTCAGGTGCACGCGGCCCGGTTTAAAATGATTCGGATCGAGGGGGCCGGTGCCCGGGCCTGGCGGGAAACCCGGGGACTCCGCCGCCATCAGCGCCACCGTGGCGAGCACCAGCATGGCGCCGATGAGGAAGAAGACCGCCGCCTTGAGGAATCTGATGAGGATAATCATGGGCGTGATGGGTTGGGGAAATTGAGCGTGGAGGGTTTGGTTCACCACCGCGTGCTGTAGGAGAGCTTGACGAGGCAATCGTGATCCCACGGCAGGATCGGCGGGTAGGGTGCCGTGAGTGCGCTCGGCACATAGACGTCGAGGTTGATCTGGTTGAGCTCAACACTGAGCGTCACGGCGCCACCCTTTTTCCAGTGACTCGGGGCATAGCGCAGCTCGCCGAGGTAGCGCACCTCCAGCCAGGTGTCGCTGCTGGCCCAGCCTTGGGCGGAGGCCAGCAGCTTCCAACCGGGCGTCAGTTCGATCGCCGCCTCGGCTGCGAGAGTGCCGGCGAACTCATTGTTCCTGAAATCATCCCGGCCGTATCCGTATTCCTTGGCCACGTCGTCATCGATCTCCAGGAAAAACCACCCTGCGGCGGCTTTGAGCCCGGCGCTGAACCCACCGGATTTGTAGCCCAGCGCAAGGCCGGGCATCGCTTTCATCTCCCGCTCGACCGAGCTCACCGTGTTGGCCCTGGTATCGAGGTCGGCCACCCATGAAAACTGCCAGGAATCGGAGAGCCGGGCGATCGGGCCGTCGATCTCGGCGCGCACCCGCCACCAGACCGGGATGTGATCCGGGTCGAGATGGTCTTTGTCGTGGTCCAACATGGTTTCGCTCCACGCCAGCCAATGGATCCCCGATGGCAGGGTCTGCTCGGCCGAGAAGTAGACGTTCACCCCCCAGGTTTGCGAGTCGGCCTGCGGCACGAACATGTCCTGGATCCCGAAGCCATAGCGCCACTCGATGCCGTCGGCCCCGCGGCCCACCAAGGTGGCCACCAGGAAGATGATGCAGGCAAAAGAACGGATTTGTTTTTTCATGGTTTGGGAGGAGCCACAATGTAGGCGAAGTCGTACCGGCTGGGTATTGGACCTTGGGGCACGACGGTCACTTTACCTTCGCGACCGCCGGCGGGGTCCAGGTGCCTTCGGTGACGGCGGGCTTCGGCCAGTAGGCGCGGACGTAGAGCGAGAAGTCGCCCTTCGGCGCAGGCAGCCAGTTGGCGCGCTGCACGGGGTCCTTCGGCTCATCGGTCTGCACGTAGATCGTCAGTGAGCCATCGGCGTTGTATTTCAGGTCCTTGTTTTTCGTGCCGACCGAGAAGCGGTTGATCGGGTTGGCGATGAAGAAATGGTGCTCGTTGTAGATCGAAAGCGACCAGAAGCCGTTGACCGGGGGCGTGCCATCCTTCGCAAAGGTCACCGTGTAGCGGTTCGCGTTGTTGAGCCGCGCGCCGGCGGAGTCGAGGTCCTGGTAGAAGTATTTCGTCTCGTTCGGGGCGTTGACGAGGATGTTGGACTTGGCGACGGCGGTGCGGGTGAAGTAATCCACGCCGAACGCAGACTCGTTGGAGATTGTGCTCCAGTTGTGCGGCAGTTGCTGGCCGTAATTGCGGAACTGAAAGAGCGGCGTGACGAGCAGTTTGTCTGATTCCTCCGCGCCGGCGGTGAAAGCGGCCTTGAGTTTCGCGTCGGATTTGATCGCGGTCAGCACGGCCAGCACCTGGGCATAACGGGCTTCTTCGCCCGGCAGCGGCAGCGCATCGGCGAGCACGATCGGCAGCTGGTCGGCGAACTTGTCAGGGAAGACCCAGCGCGTCTCCTCCTCGCTGGGCGGCCCCGCCGGCAGCTGGGGAATGTGGGCCCAGTCCTTGGTCTTCATCTTCCCGTCATAGTCCGCGAGCGGGTAAATCATGACGCCTTTCAAGGACTCCTGGATGGCTTTTTTATCCTCGGCCGTGTCGTCCATGAAGATGCGTGGGCCGACCAGGGCGGTTTGGGTGGAGCAGCGGAAGACCTTCGTGATCCCTTTCGGCACCTCGCCATTCCAGCTTGGTCCGACGAGGAGATAAAACCCCGGCTTCGTCCCATACATGGCGCCGAGCTGCGCAAAATTGTCGGATCGCAGGTCGACGGTTTGGTAGACCCAGAACCGGGTGCCGAAATCCGGCACCTGTACGATGACCGGCGAGAGATCCAACCCCAGCAGGGCCATCCCATAAACCACGTCCTGATTGGGGCAGGCCACCGCGCGTTCCTCCGGATTGAGATAGCCGGTCAGCATGGTGACCTGGTTGAGGGGCGCCGCGATGAGCGGTCCGATCCGCATTGATTCCTTGACCGGCGCGGAGGCCAGGCGGCGATTGTAGATGTTCACCAGCGGCCAGGCCCAGAAGTAGGCGTCGCGGCCGACGTGCTTGGCGTATTCCTCGGTGATTTTGACCGTCACATCGGGCCGGCCGGGCAGAGCGCGGGACCAGCTGGGCGAGGCGGAGATCGGTGCGGTTTGCGCAAACGCACCAGCGGCGAGCGCCGCGAATAGCAAGACGAGGGAGGCGGACTTGATTTTCATGAAGAGAAGTGTGTAAGGCGGCGGCTTATTTCACTTCCTCAAGATCCGGCAGCGGCCATTGCTTCTCGAAGAACGCCTTCTCGGGTCCGTAGACGCGGAAGAGCACCTCGAACTGCCGCTTCGGGTCGGTCGGAACCCAGTTCGACTCCTTGCCCACAGGGGCCTGCGCGCCGAACCAGACATCCACCGAGCCGTCGGCGTTCTGTTTCAACTCGCTGGCGTTCGACGCACGGCTGGCGCGGGTCAGGCCCTTGACCAGGGCGTGGGTCTCGCGGTCATACACCGTGGCCGACCAATACTGGCTGGTGGGCGCCTTGGGCGGCACCACCAGTCGGTAGGTCTTGTTTCCGTCGAGCGCGCGGCCGTTCCGGTCCTTGCTCGAAATGAGATAAAACTGGGCCGCGCCGAGGCGTTTGATGCCGATGTAACCGAGGCTGTAGGTCAGGGCCCGGGCATCGACCGGATACATGTCCGTCTGGGCGTAGCCCGACGAACCCGCCTGGACCAATGTGGGGAGCGCCGGGGTCGCCCAACGCGCGGTGGGGAAGAAAGGCGGGAAGCCGGCGTCGTATTTTCGTTCGAGGAATCCATGCGCCTCGGCGATCGCGGCGTTGAGGAGTTCGACGGTCCGGGCGTCGGGATTGAACGGCTTGCCCCTTTCGATCCCGATCGACTGCAACTGGTCGATCATCGCCTTATCGCGGGTCAGCCAGGGCTCCGCCTGCACGATGTGATCCAGCGATTGGAAGAAGCGCACATCGTACGGGATGGTCGCATCGAAGAGGACGTCCGCGGCGTCGGTGAATTTCGTCTCCGGCGGGTTGGCCGCCTGCGCGAGCGGGTAGACCTTGAGTCGTTTCCCGTAGGTGAGGGCCTTGGCGATGTCCGCGTCTTGGTGGCTGTCCAGGTTCGAACGGAGCAGGCCGTAGCCGGTGAAGGTGTCGGAGCGGACAGGGAAATATCCCGCGGGGATATCCGCCTGATAGCCCGGGGGCAGGATGAGGTATTTGCCGCCCTTGCCCTGGTCGGCCCCGTAGCGCCCGGCGTCTTCCAACGGCATCTGCCAGATGGTGCAGAAGTTCGCCGCGAGCGCGCCCGTGTCGGCCGGCGGGACTTCGACGACAATCGGCCCCGCTTTCCTCGTGTCGAAGAAGACCATGAAGTAGAGGGCGTCCGGATTCGGCGTGAGCGTCTGGTTCTTCCAGTCGACCGGGCGGGACCAATAGACGAACTCGTTTTGTTTTGCCGTCGTCTCCCTCAGCATCGCTTGCAGCATCAGATCGTAGTTGACGGCCGGCAGGCCCCAGATGGCCGCCTCGACCGCCCGGCGGTGAACGGAGCGGTCGGCGATCTCCTGCGCGGAGAGCTCCTTGGCTTGCGAGATGCCGGCGAGCGGCGCGAGCGCCAGCGCGGCGGCCAGCGCGATTCGATTGAGGGTGGGTTTCATGAGAGGATTTTTTGGCCGCGAAGGAACACAAAGAACGCAAGGGATCGGATGCAGTTTATGCTCTCTGCATTTTTTGCGGCTAACGGTTCATTACTTCGGGAAAACGAGCGTCACGCCGAAGCGGATGCCCCAGTCCGGGCCGCCGTCGGGCTTGTCGAGATAGTAACGCACGCCGCCCTGGAAGCTGATGGGCTTGCCGTGGATCTTCACGAGGTGCGTCACCGAGAGGTTGAGGGGGATGGTCCAGGTCTCCGATTTCCAATCGTAGAGCATCTCGCTGTTCAGCGTGTAGGTGGTGTGAGCGGGCGTGGTGTGGGAAAGGAACGGCTGGAGGAAGAGGTAGTTCACGTCGGCCCGATCATCGGCGCCCGCGAAGGACCAGACCTGGTTGGCCAGAAGACCGACGGTCCAGCCGTGGTCCTGCTTGACCAGGATGACCGACGGACCCGCGCACCACTTTTCTGCTCCGAGCAGATCGTCAGTTGCCGTCGGCAACTGAAAGATCGGTCCGATGCCCCAGATGGGTGCGCCGGGTTTTTCTTTCTCGGGAGAAAGCCAGAACGTGGCCGTGGCATCGGCGAGGCCCGACTGGCTGTCGGTACCAATGCGGTTCTCCTGATAAACCCAGGGCACGACGTAGCGGGTGAGCAGTTTCCAGTCGGAGTTCAGGTCAAAGGGGACCACCGGCTGGATGTTCAGCTTGAACTGCATGCCGTCATCGTTCGGACCACCGCCCCAGTCGATGTTGCCCTGCAGCGGCACGCTGACGAGTGACGAAGTGGGGTTGGCGAGTTTCTTGGCCAGCTCGGCCATGTCCTGGCCGGCGGGCGGGGACTGGGCGAAGGCGGGGAAGGCGGGCGACAGGGCGGCGACCAGCGCGAGATGGGCGGGTTTGAGTTTCATGGGCTTCGAGAACTCCAGTCTGGGCGATGCCGGCCGGGTGGCATGGACCTTGGGAAGCGCCTTGTCGCAAAAAACCAAGGGCGTCGGTCCGGCGGCCGTCAGCCCCCGCGTTTCTCGAAGCTCCGTTGCAGCGCCTCCGTCATCTGGTCGATGCTGAAGCTGCTCGGGCGCTGGCTCGGGGGGTATTCCTTGAAGGTCTGGAGGAATTTGCCGACCACCACCGGCGCGGCGATGAATATGCCGGCCCCGTCGGACATCAGCCAGTCGTAGTAGGTGTTGGAGGTGATGTCGGCCCGCTCATAGGGATCGCTGCGGAGGTTGTAGAGCTTCGGCACGCGCAGCGCCGTGAATGGTTCGGCCCAGATGCGCAGCGTGCCCGGGGCGCGCTGTTCCTCGAAAACCACCTTCCATTGTCCGTAGCGCAGGGCCACGAGCGCACCGTCGTCGTTGAAATAAACGAACTCCTCGCGGGCGGACTTCGGGGTCTGGCCCGTGAGATACGGGAGCTGGTTGTAGCCGTCGAGGTGGACCTTGTAGGTCTTGCCGCCGGCCTCCATGCCCGTGAGCAGTTTTTCCTTCACGTCCGCGGCGCCGGCGGCGGCCGCCAGCGTCGGCAGCCAATCCAGCGCGCTGATGATGTCGTTCGAGACCGTGCCGGGCTTGATGTGGCCGGGCCAGCGGATGATGGCCGGCACGCGGAAGGCGCCTTCCCAGTTGGTGTTCTTTTCCGAGCGGAACGGCGTCGTGCCGGCGTCCGGCCAGGAGTTTTGGTGCGGGCCGTTGTCGGTCGTGTAAAGGACGATGGTGTTGTCGGCCAGGCCGAGGTCGTCGAGCTTCTTCAGGATCACGCCCACCATGTTGTCGTGCTCGATCATGCCGTCGGCATACTCGGTCCGCGAGTTCAGGCCGGGCTGGTCGCGATGCTCGGCCCGGACATGGGTGCGGAAGTGCATGCGCGTGGAATTCATCCAGCAGAAGAACGGCTTCCCCGCCTTCGCCTGTCGCTCGATGAAGTCGAGGCAGGCACCACTGGTTTCATCGTCGACGGTCTCCATCCGCTTTTTGGTGAGCGGCCCGGTATCCTCGATGGTCTGCCGGCCCACCCGGCCCCAGCGCGGCTGTTCGGTCGGGTCATCCCGGTCCGACGCCTTGCAGCGCAGCACGCCGCGCGGGCCAATGGCCGCCCGGACCTTGGGGTCGGTCGGATAAAACCAGTTTTCCGGATCCTCCTCCGCATTGAGGTGATAGAGGTTGCCGTAGAACTCGTCGAACCCATGCACGGTCGGCAGGTATTCATTGCGGTCGCCGAGGTGGTTCTTGCCGAACTGGCCGGTGGCGTAGCCGAGGGGCTTGAGCAGCTGGGCCAGCGTAACGTCCCGCGCCTGCAAGCCGACCGTCGCCCCTGGGATGCCGACTTTCGACAGGCCGGTGCGCAGGGTGCACTGGCCGGTGATGAACGACGAGCGCCCCGCCGTGCAGCTCTGCTCGGCGTAGTAGTCGGTGAACATCGTTCCTTCCCGCGCCAAGCGGTCGATGTTCGGCGTGCGGTAGCCCATCACGCCGTGCGAGTAGGCGCTGATGTTGGCCTGGCCGATGTCATCGCCGAAGATGACGAGGATGTTCGGCTTTTTCGCCGCTTGGGCGAACGAGCTCGCGGTGGCGGCGAGCGCCACGGTGGCAACGAGGGCCGCCAGCGCGAGACGCGGGAAACGGCCGTGCGACCGGTGAAGCGGTACAGGGATTGTTTTATCTTTCATGGGATTCATAAGTTCAATTCGTGGGTGGGAGCGGGAGACTGTCATGGATGGTTTGCTTGCACGCGCATGGCGGGTGGTCACTTGCCCAGCTTGGCCCGCATCCAGTCATCGAGCAGGCTCTTCTCGTAGAAGAGGGGATCGTGGGTATCGATCCGGACGCGCGTCTGGAAGGTCAGGTCGGTCAGGTTTTCCTCCCCCTCGCTGACGACGTTGCCCGCGGCATCACTGATGGTGTAGCTGAACTTCAGGCGCGGGACGTAGATGTCCTTGACGATGCGGACATCCGTGGCCTGCGGGCGCCACGGCTCAAAATCGCCGGCCATGTCGATGTCGTTGAACCGGACCATGAGGTGCAGGCCGTCGGGGAGGTAGGTGCGGGCCATGCGGTCGATATAGCGCTGCAATTCGTCGAGATAGCCCTGGTCGGCGGAGCCCTGATACGTGGACCGGACGTCGGTGTACTTGGCGGAATTCTCGAACATGACCTGAACCCGGCCGTCGCTGGCGCCCGACACGGACCCGGGCGTGGGCGTGGAGGACTGGGTCTGGCAGCCGGCGGAGAACCACAGGGCGGCGGGGAGCAGGGTGGCGAGCAAGGAGAGGCGGATGAGGGAGTGCATGGTGAGAAGGGTCGTTTTTGGCGGGGGGATTTTTTCAGGCCGCGGCTTCGGGTGGGGGCGGCTTGTTGACGATTTCGCGCACGAGGTTGACGAGCGTCCGGCCGGTGAAGGGCTTGACGAGAAAAGCGGCGGCATCGGCGGCACTGGCCCGCAGCCGGGCATCCGGTTCGTCGTGCGCTGTGATGAAAATGACGGGGGGGACCGGCAGGAAAACCTTCGCGAGAGCCTCCCGCAGCTCGAAGCCGTTGATCCCGGGCAGCTGCACGTCGACGACGAGACAGCTGGGCCGGATCAGGCCGGACACCTTGAGAAAGGATTCCGCGGAGTCGAAGCAGACAGTGCGGAACTCCGCCACATTCAGCACGCGCTCCAACGCGTGGCTGAGACCGATATCATCTTCGACAAGCATGACCAGGTGGTGGGAGGGGGGAGACATGCTGGGAGACAGTGCCGGCCTCCCGGAACATATGAAGGCCGCGGACAGACTACTGTTTCGGCTCCCACTTGAGTATTGGACTTTCGGTTCGCGCCCTATTGGCCTTTGGTGCAAGACCCGCCCTGCCCGGGCGGGCAAGGGGCCGGCGGGTCCGCGCCAGACCGACACACCCCGCCCTGCGGGCACCCCTCTCCAGAGGGGAACCAAGGCGGCAACCTCCGAGGACTGGGTCCCCTCTAGAGAGGGGTGGCGCGAAGCGCCGGGGTGGGTTTGCGAAGATTGGATTCCCGTTTCGCCGCAACCTAAGGACAGACGTAACTGTAGGGCGGGATCGCTGATCCCGCCATTGCGCGGATAGGTGTTACATCCAGGTAGTGGGTCGGTTTGCTGTAGCGGCGCTCTATGAGCGCCGTTTCCCCGAGCCGGCGGTCATAGACCGCCGCTACAGTTTCCGCAAACTGACCTACGCCTTGTCGGTATGAGAGAGCAGGCCCAGCTTCTCCGCCACCAACACCAAACCGGCGAGCGAGCCGGCCTGCATCTTGGTCATCACCTGCGCCCGGTGGGCCTTGATCGTTCGTTCCGAGGTGCCGAGGGCTCCGGCCGCCTCGCGGTTGGTCCGGCCGGCGACGACTTGCAACAAAACCTGCCGCTCGCGTGGCGTGAGCGTGGCGTGATGGGCGGACCACTTTTCCCTTTGCTCCTGCAAGGTCCGCTGCCGCCGGTCCTGCTCAAATGCCCGTTGCACGGCGGCAAGGAGCACGGAGGCGGCGACCGGCTTGGTAAGGAAATCGATGGCGCCGGCCTTGAGGGCGCTCACCCCGTCAGGCAGCCGGCCATGGCCGGTGAGGAAAATGACCGGCAGCGGATGCGCTTCGCGCATCAGGACCGCCTGCAGGGCGAGGCCGTTCATGCCGGGCAGCTGGAGGTCGATCACCGCGCAATCGAGGGTGCGGGGCGCGCGCATGCGGAGGAATTCATCCGCGGAACCATAGCTCCGGGTGGTGTAGCCGGCGGCCGACAGCAGGCGGCCCAGGGCCATCCGATAGGTGGCGCTATCGTCCACCACATGGACGCAGGGACTGGTCCCGTTCGGGTTCATGAGGGTTGCCCCGCGGACCGGCCGGGCAGGGTGATGCGGAAGGAAGCGCCGCGGTCGGGGTTGTTGGCGGCGGTGAGCGTGCCCCGATGGGCTTCGACCAGGGAGCGGGCAATGGACAGGCCCAGGCCCATGCCCTCCTTTTTCGTGGTGAAGAAGGATTCGAAGAGCCGGGGGAGCTGCTCGGGGGGTATGCCGTGCCCGGTGTCGGCGATGGTCACCTCGACCACACCACCGGTGGCATGGGCGGTGCGCACCGCGAGGCGGTGGGGCGGCGGCGTGCCCGTCATGGCATCCATGGCGTTGAGGAACAGGTTGAGCAGCACCTGCTCGAGGTGGACGCGATCGCCGAGGACGAGCAGCGGGACCGGCGACAGGCGGAGTTCCGGCCGGACGCGGCGGCGTTGCAGGTCGAAGGCGGTCAGGCGGAGCACCTCGGCGACGACCTGGTTGAGGTCGAGGGATTGGAATTCCAGCTCGCGCTTGCGCAGCAGCGAGCGCAGGTGGTGGATGATGTCGCTGGCGCGAAGGTCGTCCTTGCGGATGTCGGAGAGGATTTCCCGGATGGTTTCAAGCCGGCACCCCGGCTGCTCCATGAGCATTTCCGCGGCGTCGATGTTGCTGAGGATGGCGCCGAGCGGCTGGTTGATTTCATGGGCGATGGAGGCGGTGAGCTCGCCCGCCATGGCCAGGCGCGAGGCGTGCGCGAGATTGCGCTGCGCCTCCTCCGCGTGCTTGCGGTCCGTGATGTCCCGGCCGATCCCTTGGAATTCGCGCACGCTGCCGTCGGGTTCCAGCAGCGCGTAATCCATCCATTGCTGCCAGCGGATCGATCCGTCCGCCAGGGACACCTCGTGCTCGTAGGACTGCAGTGCGCGGGTCTGCACGAGCACCGCCACGTGCGCCAGCACGCCTTCCCGCGCGACCTCGGGGACCAGCTCGATGAAGCGGCGCCCGAGCAATTGCTCCCGCGTCCGGTTGAAGAAGCGGCAGTAAGCGCCGTTGACGAAGGTGAGCGTGGTGTCGGGCCGGTAGCGGCACACCATGTCGGTCTGGGTTTCCACCACTTCGCGGTAGCGTTGCTCGCTTTGGGTGAGTTCCTCGTCCACCCGCTTGCGCCCGGTGATGTCAACGATCAGCCCGACCAGCTTGGCGCAAGTGCCGGTCTCATCGAAAACCGCCCGCCCCCATGATTCCACCCAGCGGATCGTGCCGTCGGGCAGCCGCAGGCGGTATTCCTGGCGGTAATGCCTTCTCTCCGTGATGGCGTCCTGCATCGCCTGTTCGGCGGCGGGCAGGTCGTCCGGATGGAGACTGCGCGCCCAGGTCGCGTAATCGGGTTTCACGCTGAACGGCGAGAAACCCATGATGGTGAAATGCTCGGCGGACCACTGGAGATCGCGGGTGCGGGGATCCCATTCCCAAATGCCCATCCGGCCGGCCTCCAGGGCCAGGTGCAGACGCTTCGCATTCTGCTGCAATTGCTCCCGGTCACGCCAGCGCTCCTGCATCACAACGGCAAGGGGGAGCAGGGAGAAGAAAAGCGCGATCCAGTACAATTGCAGGGAGAGCACATTGACCGAGGACGAGGCATCACTGAAGGGGCCCGCGCCGCGCATGGCCCCGGTGAGCGAAAGCGCGACGACTGTCAGCAGCGCCGTGCTCGCTCCGGTCGGACCGAATCGCATCGTCGCCCAGAGCAGCAACGGCAGCGGCAGGAAGACCGACGCCGAATCAAGGTGGTCGCCCTCCCAGTCGGCGAGCACCAGCAACCCGACGATCACGAGACTGCCTGCGAGCAGGCTGGCCTCCGCCAGACGTCGCCCGGACAGGTGGCGCCACCAGCCGTCCCCCCGATCATGCCACAGCACGATGACCGGCACCACCAGGAGGAAGCCGGTGATGTTGGAAAGTGCGCTCCGCATCCAGTAGGACCAGTCGGGGCCGGTGCTGGCTGGATGGTAGACCGAAAGCACGAAGGTGGGGGACAGGAGGCCGATGAGGCACGGCAGGATCACGCCCACGGCAATGAACGTGATGCAACGGCGCAGGTTTTCGAAAAACGGCGGGCCCGCGTCCAACCACCGCAGCAGCCCGGCGGCGACCACCACGAGCAGGCTGTTGCCGGCGATGTGCCCCAGGATGCGCCAAGGCGGCAGGCCGAAGGTATGCAGCGTGGCATAATGGACCGGAATGACGGCGGCGATGAACCACCACTGCCGGGTGGGCGCGGCCAGGATCGCGGCCAGCAGCACGGCGCTGGCCGGCCAGATGACGGCGGTGGTGGACGCCGGCAGGCGCAACGCCATTCCCACCAGCGTGGCAAGGTAGTAACCCGCCATGACCGCCGCTACCGCCGAGACGAATTGGAAGAGGCCCGGCCCCTTGATGGCGGAACCGGGTGACAGGGCGGATGCGGTCCCGGGCGCCGGTTTGAGAAGGTCACTCCAGCCATCCCGCGCGTCCGTCCAGCTGAGCGGCGGGGCCGAGTGGGTGAGCGCGGGCGCATTCGAGCCGGGATGGGGCGGCGAGGGCATCATAAGGCATCAGACAGAAACCGGGTCGCAGAGGAGGGTCGGCGCAAGGCAGGGGTGGATTGGTCCCCGCAGCGCACAGCGTAAAAAGAGGGCGGAGCAAGGGGAGCGGAGACCAGCCAAGCAGGGTGGGCCGGGTTGGCAAACGGCCGGATGTTGGACTTTGGGCTAATCTGGCCCGGTGGAGCGGGAGCCGGCCACAAAGGGCGTGGCGCTGGAATGGTCCACCAGCCGGACCAGATCCGGCACGGAGACGATCCCGAGTTTCGCCAGCGCGCGGGCGCGGTGCACCTTGATCGTCTTCTCCACGAGGCCTAGCTGGGCGGCGATTTGCTTGTTAAGCTGGCCGCGGGCCACGCCGTGCACGACCTCCCGTTCCCGGGAGGTGAGCTGGGCGAAGCGGCGCTGCAGGTCCTGTTGCTCGACGTGACGGGAGCGGGCGGCGGCATTGCGGCCGAAGGCGGAAGTGATGGCAGCCAGCAGCAACCGCCGGTCAATCGGTTTGACGAGAAAGTCCACCGCTCCGCGTTTCATGGCACGCACGCTGGAGGATATGTCCCCGAATCCAGTCAGGAAGATGACCGGCAGGTGCGGGTTGATGTGCGCCAGCGCCTCCTGCAATTCCAAGCCGGTGAAACCGGGCATGTTAAGGTCGAGCAGGACACAGCCCATGGCATCGGGCGGGCATTGGTCCAGGAATTCCTGGGCGGAACCAAATCCCACGGTGGCGATGTTGGCGGCTTGCAGCAATCGGTCCAGCCCGCGGCGGACCGAGGCATCATCATCCACGACATAGACCGTCTGACTCCGCGAATTCAACGGCCGGGGGGCACCTACACTAACAGCACTAGGTGAAGACATGGTTACGGTTGGCCCGGCATGAAATAAGAATCGCGCGCAAGGACGTGGCAAGGCCGACTTACGTGGTTAAATTATATTTCCCAAGTAATTAACACATCAGGACCCCGGGACCGGGATGGCCGGATTTCATCTCATCGGCAGATATACCCACTGCTTGGGTGATCTTTCCTCATGCGCTGCGTGAGGGAATCAAACTTGTTAATCGAGATTAACGACAAGGGGTGAAACCAAAGGCCGGTGCGCGTGGGCCCGCTAACCCGCCACCCACCCGGCCTGAGAAATGGGTCACTCGGCCGGATTTTCCGGCAGTTCGACGCTGCGGTGAGTGCGCGCCGACTCGCGTGCGGCGTCCAGGATCTCCGTGACGATGAGGTTGGTCTCCAGCGAGGAAAGGAAGTGCACCGGGATTTCGTTCCGGACCACCGCGGCAAAATAGGCGATGGGTTCGCGGAGCCTGGGTTCGAGCGGGGCGGGCTCCAGGGCTTGCGCGGGACCCTTGGGGGCGCGCAGCGACAGGTGGCTGCGATCGGCGACGTTGATCGCGCCGGTGACTCCATAGATATCCATGTCCTTCCGGCCGATGGGCCAGTTCCATGAGGCCTGGATGATTCCCTGGGCATGAGGGTAGCTCAGGATGACCGTGGCCTCGTCATCCACCTTGGGATAGACGTCCGGTTTCAACTGCTGCGTGACGGCCGTGACACGGCTCGGGCGTTTTCCGTCCATCAGCCAGGTGATCAGGTCGGCGCCGTAGCAGCCGAAATCCATGAGCGCACCGCCGCCGTTGAGCACGGGATCGGTCAGCCAGGTGAGGAACGAATCGGGGCAGCCGATTTCCTTGGGCCCCTGGTGTCCGTCGCGGACGACGATCTTGCGCAGGTCGCCGACGGCGCCCTGCCGGCGGGCGAGCGTGTAAGCGAGTTCGTGCGAGGGATACCAGGTGGTCTCGTAGTTCACGAGCACGTGGATGGAATGTTGCTTGGCGGCCCGGGCCATGGCCCGGGCGTGCTCCATCGAGACGGCAAGCGGCTTCTCCATCATCACGTGCACGCCGTGGGGAGCGCAGGCCTCGACGACCTGCCGGTGATCGAAGGTCGAGGTGAACACCATCACGGCCTCGGGCCTGGCCGCCTTGAGCATTTCCTCAAGACTGGAGAAAAGCAGCGGCGCCGGGATCTTGAAGCGCTCGGCAAACGACGCGGCGAGGGCGGGCTTCGGCTCGACCACGCCGACCAGTTGCACATCGGCGCGCTTGAGCGTCTCGGTCAGGTAGCTGTCCACATGGCCGTGGTCGAGGCCGACGATCGCGACGCGGAACGGCGCGCCGGGCCCGGTCGCCGACCGGACGATGATCGGGAGCAGGAGCAGGCCTAGGCCAAGGAGAAGACGGAGCATTATGGTGGGGGTTGTTTCCCGGTGATCGCGACGACAGCGCCGGCGGAGCGGGGGACCGGGAGGGTGAGATTTTCCGGGCCCGAAACCGAGGCAAACGAAATCTCCCGGCCGGCCTCAGTCGCCGGTGGCGAAGATTTCCTCGATCGGCTGCTTGAAGAGCCGGGCGATCTTGAACGCGAGGGGCAGGCTCGGGTCGTATTTTTCGGTCTCGATGGCGTTGATGGTCTGGCGCGAGACGCCGAGCCGGTCGGCCAGTTCGCCCTGGGACCATTCCTTCAGCGTCCGCAGTTCACGGAGTTGATTCTTCATTTGTAGCGGTGGTTGGCGATGCCCAGGCCCACCAGCCAGAGGGTGAAGGTCAGCATGAAGGTGCCCCACAGGCTCAGGCCGTGTTCCAGCTGACCGAGCGGGACCGCGTTGGCATTGAGGGTGTTGATGACGGTGCCGATGATCAGCGTCCCGAGGGCGGCAAACAGCCACGCCTCCATCTGGATCCGGCGCTGCAGTTCATCCAGGCCGCGGACGAAGCGCAGGCAGTCGCGCACGTAGAGCAGGCCGGGGATCAGGGGCAGCAACGTGAGCAGTCCCCGCGTGAGCGGGCTCCACTCCGGGTGGCGTTTCAACAACAGGAGAATGACGAGATAGGCGGCCGCGGCCACGGCAAACCAGGCATTCAGCCGGAGATCCTTTTTGAAGGAGTACTGGCCGGAGCAGGGCGAGACGGATTCGAGGGTATTGGGAGCATCCATGGAAAAGACGAGTAAAGCATACTTGTCACATGTCAAGTATGCTTTACTAATAAAACGAGCAGTGCACCCGGCCGCAAAACGGTTCACCGCCCAATGACCGCCACGGCGTCCTCGGTGAAGTCGGGGACGGTGAGCGTGAGGAGATCCTTGGGGGCGGAGAGAGTGGTCTCGGCCAGCACCGCGCCATTCCTCGGGTCGAGCCAGGTGACCTTTGATTTCCCGGCGGGCCAGGGGGTGAGCGTGACGGTGGCGCCGCGGACGACAGGCGGGTTGTAGCGCAGCGCGCCGGCAGGCCACGCGACATGCGGGGAGCGGACATAGACAACGGCGGTGCGGTCACTGCGCAGGCCGATGGCCTCGGTCTTGAATTCCCAGCCGCCGGCAAAGGGCGCGGGGCGCATCCGCTCCAGGCGCACGGACTTGAGGTTCACCCAGTCGGTACCGGTATGGGCGATCTCGATGGTGTGCCTCCCTTCGGGCAAATCGACGGTGAACTCCTGGTTGATCTCGTCATTGAGCACGGCGAGGCCGTCCTTGTTGGCCAGCGGGACGCGGAGTTTCTCCCCGCCGTCGATACGCACGAGCAGGTCGGCATCGGCGGCGACGGAATTGATGCGGAAGACGAGCCGCGCCTGGTCGGCGAACCACGCGGTGAAGCGGGCGTGCTGCTGCAGCTGCGGGTTTTTCGTGCCATGGAGATAGGACGAGATGCGCTCGGCCGCGCGGGCGGCGGCGAGCGGATCGGCCAGGGCGGCCTCGCCGGGGACGGGATTGAGCCGGAGTTGGTTCAGCGGAATCGTGGCGGAGAACGGCTCGCCGTGGGCGATGGCTTCGCCGAGCGCAGCCGGGGCGGGACCGTTTTCCACAAACGTGGCGGGTTCCCAGCGGCCTTTCTCCCACCCGGCCCGGGCCATGATATCGCGCAACGCGGTGTAGAACGGATAGGCCCGGTCGTCGTGGATGCCTTCCCACCACCACGACATTGACGTGCCCACCGTCCCGCCGAGCGTGCCGCCCCACAGGCCCTGGCGGAAGCCGCGCAGGTAGGGATCATTGACGATGTTCCAGCCGAGATGGTTCGTGCCGATTTCGCCGATCATGACGGGTTTGCCGTAACGGCGCGTCATGTCGGCGGAAAGTTTAGCCACATGGCGCGCCGGGTCGGCCTCGCCGTAGGAATGGTAGACGGCGAAATCCATCTCGGGCAGGGTCCAAAACTCGGGCCGGTCGCTCGCGCCGGTGAGGCTGGTGGAGACGAGGTGTCGGTAGGGATCGTGGGCCTTCAGCCACTGGCCCATCTCCCGGTGCCACGCGACGACATCCTCGCCGACGAGCAGGGCGCGCGGACGGTAGGAGTTGTCGATCTCGTTGAAGAACTGCCACGAGAGCAGGCGCGGGCTGTAGCCATAGCGGGCGATGAGGTAGCGCAGGCGTTTCTGGTAGAGTTTTTTCGCCGCTGGCTGGGTGAAGAACTCATTGGGGTTGGCGCAGGGGCCGCCGTTCTCGACGGCGTAGGGGGAGCTGCGGGTCCAGAAGTTGTTCGAGCCGCCCCACGCGGGGTCGTTGGACATGAACATGCCGTGGTGGTCCATCGCGATGAGCACGTTGATGCCGTTCTGCTCCGCGAGCTGCAGCACGTAGTCCGCGTGCCAGGCCGCCGCGAGGTCGTAGCGGTTGAGCGTGCCGGGCTTGTGCTCCAGGCCCATGGACCAGGGTGAGAACCACAGCCGGGCGAAGTTCTCGCCGGCGGCGTGCATCGCCGGGAACCACTGGTCGAAGTCGTAGGTGCCGCGCGGCCCGCTCCAGCAGACATTGGCGCCGATCAGGCGCAGCGGCCGGCCGGTGCTGGTCTCGAGGTAGCGCTGGTCGGGGGCCACGCGAGGCGCACCGGTGGCGGTTGCGACCGGGGCGGCTTTCACGCGCAACGGCTGGTTGAGTTCCATCATCGATTGGTAGGACGAACCTCCGGTGGCCGGATCAGCGGCGGTCGTTTCAACCTGGATGATGAGGGAGTAATTGCCGGCCTGGTCGGGGGTGAAGCGGAGGCGCCATTCCGGCTCGCCCTGGGGGGTCAGCACCTGCACGCCGTTCACGAGGGCGCGTGTATAGTCCTGATACCAGAATGCGGGCACACTGACCTCCCGACCCGAGGGAGTGGTAAAGTGGCCGTCGACGCGGATCAGGTCGGGATCAAAATTGTTCGCGGCCGGCGGAATCCCGGCGAGGCGCCATTCCGCGCGCTGGCCCGCCTGCACGGACCCTTCGGTCAGAAGCTGGTACGAAATGGCGGCCGGCAGGAACACCGGGAGGACGAACAACAGCAGGACGCAGCGCAGCGGGGACTTCATGGGGCGGGGAGGGCACCATAGGCGGCCCGGACCGCGGAACAAATTATTTCCACCTGGTGGTCAGGCCGCCGGCGTGGCCCGCGAGAATTTCCGGGCCGCCAGGGCAATGGGCAGGCCGACCAGCAGCAGGTGCGCCGCAGCAGGCCACGACAGGAGCGGAGGCAGCCGCAGCGGGGTCTGCAGGGCGGATAGCGGCAGCACCACGCAGTTCATGCCGAGATAGACCACGAGTCCGTAAACCAAGCCGGCGGGAATGGCGTACTTGAGCAGGAACGGCAGCCGCCGGCTCAGGCCCCAGAAAAGCGCTGCCCAGATGACGGCGATCAGGAAGTGCAACAGGGTGCCGAGCACAAAGGTGGGCACGCCGCCCGCGCGCGCGGCTTCCCGCCCGATCAGCCCGCCGGCCACCGTCTGGAACACCCCGAGCTTCCAGCCATAGTAGCAGAGCGGGAAAAAGAAATCGCCGGCACCAGCCAGCAGCCCGCCCCAGAGAATGGCCGGCAGGGCGCGGGTCTGGACCGGAGGGGGCGTGTCGGGCATGGCGGGGTTTATAGGGTAACACCGCGGCGGGTCGAATCCCTTCCGGCTGCTGGACACGGTAGAGGTTTGCCAAGTCGCCGGGCTTCCTGCTCAGTGGTGGCTCCCCGTGACCCCTCCCGTTTCCCCGACCGACCTGCTGACCCGCATCGAGGCCGACCTGCGCGGCAACATCCTGCCGTTTTGGATCAACCACGCCGTGGACCAGGCCGGCCGCACCTTTTACGGTGCGCTCACCAACGACCTGAAGGTCGATGCCTCCGCCGAGCGCGGCGCGCTCCTCACGTCGCGGATTCTCTGGACCTACTCGTCGGCCTACCGGCAATACGGCGACGCGGCCTACCGCGAGATGGCCGACCTGGCCTGCGCGGACCTGATGACCCGCTACCACGATGCGAAGCACGGCGGGTTTTACTGGTCGATCAACGCCGACGGCTCGGTGCGGCTCGACCGCAAGCAGATCTATGGCCAGGCCTTCGCAATCTACTCCCTGAGCGAGTACCACTCCGCCACCGGGCGGCGCGAGCCGCTCGACCAGGCCATCGCCGTTTTCCGGTTGCTCGAGAAGCATGCGCGCGAGCGTACCTACGGCGGTTACGTGGAGGCCTTTGCCCGCGATTGGTCACCCGTCGCCGACCAGCGCCTGAGCCTGGTGGACCAGAACGAGCCCAAATCGCAGAACACGATGTTGCATGTGATGGAGGCCTACACGCGCCTGCTCCAGGTGTGGCCCGATCCCGGCCTGCGGCAGGCGTTGCACGACCTAGTCGGGGTCATGCTCGTGCGCATCCTCAACCCGCGCACCTTCCACCTCGGGCTCTTCTTCACCAACGACTGGAAGTGCACCTCGAACAAGATTTCCTACGGCCATGACATCGAGGCCGCCTGGCTGCTGACCCGGGCCGCCGAGGTGCTGGGCGATCCGGAGCTGACGGTAAGCATCCGGACCACCGCGATCAGCATTGCCGAGGTCACCCTCGCCCAGGGCACCGACGCCGATGGCGGCCTGTTCAACACGGGTGACCCGACGGGCATCATTGACAGCAACAAGGAGTGGTGGCCGCAGGCCGAGGCGGTGGTGGGCTACCTCGACGCCTGGCAGCTTTCGGGCGATGCGCGTTACTTTACCGCCGCTGCGCGCGCCTGGGAATTCATCGAGCTCCGGCTCGTGGATCGGAAAAACGGGGAATGGTTTCGCGGGGTCACCCGCGACGGCCGGGTGCTGCCCGGCAGCGAGAAGGTCGGTTTCTGGAAGTGCCCCTATCACAACGGCCGCATGGGCCTCGAGGCCGTCGCGCGCCTGCGGGGCAAATAGACTTAAATCCGAACCGTCCCTTCCACTAGGCAGGGCCGGTGGGAGCGGCTAGACTGCACCTTCGTCCCATGAAAAAGAAATCCCCTGTCCTGCAAGCCAAGGCCCCGGCGGCCTGGACCAAGCGCCTGAAGCAGCTCCGCGCGAAACACGAGAAATTCCTCGCGCGCAAGAATCCCGTGGACCCCGAGTGGGACAACGGCGTGTTCGACCGCTTCGTGCACCCGGCGATCACCTACCGCCATGCGCCGCTCGAGTGGCGTTACGACCTCAACCCGCGGACGAACCCGTTCATGATGGAACGTCTCGGCGTCAATGCCACGCTCAACCCCGGGGCATTTTACTGGAAGGGCAAGGTCCACATGGTGGTCCGCTTCGAGGGCTACGACCGCAAGAGCATCTTCGCCATCGCCGAGAGCGCCAACGGCATCGACGGCTGGCGCTTCTGGGACGAGCCCGTGGACCTGCCGGAGCTCAAGCCTGAGACCAACGTGTACGACATGCGCATCACGTTCCACGAGGACGGCTGCATCTACGGCGTGTTTTGCGCGGAGGCCAAGGACCCCAACGCCAAACCCGGCGACCTCTCGAGCGCTGTCGCGCAGGCCGGCATGGTCCGCACGAAGGATTTCAAGACCTGGGAGCGCCTGCCCAACCTGCGGACGCCGGCCTCGCAGCAACGCAACGTCGTCCTCCATCCCGAATTCGTCGACGGCCAGTATGCGTTCTACACGCGCCCGATGGACGGCTTCATCGACGTCGGCTCCGGGGGCGGCATCGGCTGGACGCTGTGCAAGGACATCACCACGGGCGTCACCGGCCCGGAGAAGATCATCGACGGCCGCGCCTACCACACGATCAAGGAAGTGAAGAACGGCCAGGGCCCGGCGCCGATCAAGACGCCGCAGGGCTGGCTGCATCTCGCGCACGGCGTGCGCGCCTGCGCCGCCGGCCTGCGCTACGTGCTCTACATGTTCATGACTTCGCTGGAGGATCCGACCAGGGTCATCGCCCGCCCGGGCGGGCACTTCCTCGCGCCGTATGGCGGCGAGGGCTTCGGCGACGTGTCGAACGTCACCTTCACCAACGGCTGGGTCGAGCTGCCCGGCAAGGAGCGCACGGTCCTGATGTATTACGGCGGTTCCGACACCCGCTGCTACGTCGCCCGCTCGACCGTGGCGAAGCTGGTGGACTGGTGCCTGCACACGCCCGAGGACGCCCTCACGACCCGCAAGGCCGTCGAGCAGCGACTGGCCCTCATCCGCGCCAACCGAGCCCTGTCCGGCCGGTAGGCGCTGGAACGCTATTGCCAGAAGGCCCCGCCGGCCCGAGAGTGGCGGGGCCGGGCGTCCCGGCCTGCCGTCATTGTGTTGCACTCACCATGAAACCCCCACTCCCCAAAACCGTATTGGTCATTGAGGATGACGCGGGGCTGCAGGGCATGCTGACGGAAGCTTTGGAGGAATTTGGCTATGAGGTGCGCTGCTGCGGCGATGCCGAGGAGGGCTTGAGGCTGGCGGCGGCCTTCAAGCCGACGCTGGTGTTTTGTGATGTGCACCTCGACCAAGGTGACGGACGCAAGGTACTGACGAGCCTGCGTGAGCAGGAAACCCTGCCGGACTGCCAGTTTGTCCTGATGACCGGTGACTGGGTGGGAGCCTCGCGGCAGGCCAGTGTGGCGCTCGAAGCCGATGGCTACCTGGCCAAACCGTTTTCCGTCGCGGAATTCGTCGCCTGCGTGGAGGAACACTTCCGGCAGGCGAATCTCTAGCGCCCGGCGGTTATTTCCCGAGCGCCGTCTTCAGGTGCGGGACGAGGCGCTTGCTGAACTCGGTCGCGTCGGGAGCCGACAGGTGCGACCATTCGGGGCAGTCGAAGATGAGCTCGGGGTGGTCCGAGTAATAGATGCCAGGTGCGCCGGTCTCGTTGATCAGCCGGGTCCAGATGCCTGCGCGGGGCGTGCCTTTGTCCTCGAGCTCCTTGAGCAAGCCGGAGTGAGGGAAGCGCACGAAGACCACCTGGCCGCCGCGCGCGCGGATCTTCTGCACCGCGGCGGCGGTCTGGCCGAAGCGGGCTTCGACGGCCTGGGCGATTTGCTCGAAGACGAACTTGGGGGTATGGGCCGGCATCGGCGGCGGGCTGAACAGCGGGGGCCAGCCGTTCTTGATCCGCTCCTGGAGCGGCCCGGGCTGGGCGGCGGTCTCGGTCATGCGGGTCTGGCGGTCGCGTTCGATCGTGGCAAAGTAGGGCGGGAGGCGGGGCGGCGCGTGGTAGAGCGCCCGGTTCGGCACCACGACATCCTTGAGCAATTGCTCGAGCGTCAGGTCGTCCTGCTTCATGAAGGCGAAGCGTTTTTCCAAGAGCATGCCGAGGTGGTGGCCGGTGCGATGGGCGATGGTCCGTTCCTTGTAGCGATTGAGCGCCCGGAGGGAGTTCTTATATGGGGGCGCCGGCGGTGGTGCCAGCCACATGCCCGGGATCAGGCTGGCGATGACCGTGCCGTGGAAGGTCTCGTCATTGGCCAGGTTCTCCAGGATCGGGTAGGCGCAGCTGCCGACGAGGGCGAGTTGCACCGGGCGCTGGCCGAGGCCCTGTTCGAGCGCGTCGAGGTCGGCGTCGAACAGCATGCGCGAGTCGCCGATGAGCACGAGGGAGTCGGGCTGGACCGCCTCGCGCCGGTCGGACCACAGGTCGGAGGTGTCGTTGAGGCACGGGGCGTAACCCAGGCGGCGGGCGCGGATTTCCCACGCCGCGGTGCCCAGCGCCGTCAGCAGCAGCGTGGCCAGCAGCAGGCCGCGCCACGGCAGGTCGGGGATCGGCCGCTGGAAATCAAAATTGGAAGTAGATGAATGCATTGCCGCTGCCTTGGGTAAGGATGATGGCGCCGAGCATGAAGGTCCAGATCGCGCCGATGAGCCAGGCGGGGTTCTTGGCGATGGCCGCCTCGAGCGAGGTGTCGCGCAGGCGCCACTGCACGAGCCAGAGGCCGAAGATCACGAGGACGACCTGGAGGGTGTCGCGGCCGGACACGATGGCCTCGCCGACCGGGATCTTGCCGGCCATGGCGCCGAGGATCATGGCGGCCGAGGGGAAGTCGGCCGCGCGGAAAAACACCCACGAGATGCACACGAAGAAATAGGTCACCGCGCACAGTAACAGCTTGACCGGCAGGGTCTCCTTCCAGCCGGCGTCCTTGGTCACGATACGCAGGAAGTGCTCGACCACGAGGCAGCAGCCATGGATGAGGCCCCAGACAACGAAGGTCCACGCCGCGCCGTGCCAGAGGCCGCCGAGGAACATCACGATGATGAGGTTCACCGCGGCGCGGGCCGCGCCGACGCGGTTGCCGCCGAGCGGAATGTAGAGGTAGTCGCGCAGGAAGGTGGAGAGGGAGATGTGCCAGCGGCGCCAGAAATCGGAGAAGCCCACCGCGGCGAAGGGGAACAGGAAGTTGTCCTTGAGGTGGAAGCCGAGGCAGAGCGCCGCGCCGATGGCGCAGGTGGAGTAGCCGGAGAAGTCGAAGAAGATCTGGCCGGAGAAGGCCATCACGCCCATCCAGGCATCAAGTTGGTAAACCGGGCCGGGATTGCCAAAGACCGCGTCCGAGACCGGAGCGAGGAGCGTGTCCGCGAGCACGATTTTCTGGAACATGCCGAGCGACATCAGGAAGAGGCCCCACTGCAGGCGGTTTTTCAACGGCATGGGCGGGGTCGCGCACTGCGGGAGGAAATCCGCGGCGCGCACGATCGGGCCGGCGACCAGCTGCGGGAAGAACGACACGGCGAGGAGGAAGTCGCGCAGCGAGCGGGTCGGCGTGGTGGCGCCACGGTAGACGTCGAGCGTGTAGGACAGCGAGTGGAAGGTATAGAACGAGATGCCGATGGGCAGAAAGAGATCGAGGTGCGGGGGCACGTAGGTGATGCCCACCCGGGCGAGCAGCCACTGCGTGTTTTCGAGCAGGAAATTACCGTACTTGAAGAAACCGAGCATGCTCAGGTTGGCCGTGATGCTGGCCACCAGCCAGGCCTTGCGGGAGCCGGCCGGGGCCGCCGCGATGCGCGCGCCGAGCCAGTAGTCGAGCGTGGTCGTGGCGAAGAGCAGCAGGGCGAACGGGGGATTCCATGCCCCGTAGAAAATGTAGCTCGCCACGAGCAGCAGGTTCTTGCGTGCCTCCCACGAGCGGAGCGTCCAGTAACCGCCCATCACCAAGGCAAAGAAAACAACAAAGGTAAGCGAATTGAACAGCACGCGTAGGGGTGGACGTTGCGCGCCGAGAAAATCGCCCGCCGGCGGCGAGGCAACACTTCTCTGCCGTGGGTAGCCGTTTTCCTGCGGGGAACCGCATCCCCGCTGGCTACTGCAAATTTTCTGCCAAGACTACGCTGCCGCGCCGCAGCACTTCTTGTATTTCTTGCCGCTGCCGCAGGGGCAGGGGTCGTTGCGGCCGATCTTGGGGGTCTCGCGCCGCACGGTCTGCCCCGGGCCGTCCACCTGGCCGGTGTAAACCCAGCGGCCGTCCTCGCGCCCGAAGAGCGCCGTTTCAAAATGCTCCTGGTCCTTGCCCTCGGTGCGGAACTTGGCGGAAAACTCGACCGCGCCCAGCTTGTCGTTGGGGCCGCCCTGTTCGGTGCGGAGGATGGTGAGGCCGAGCCACTCGGAGCTTTCGGCCCACTTCTTCGCCTCCTCGGCGGCAAAGTCCTTGCGCTGGTCGGCGCTGAGCGAGCGCTCGAGGTGGGCGATGTCGCGCTTTACGTAGGCGGAGTAGCGCGAACGCATGAGGGCCTCGGCCGTCGGGGCCGGGGCACCGGCGACGATCGGGCCGCAGCAGGCTTCATAGGTGGAACCGGAACCGCAGGGACAGGAACTCATGGAGCCAAGGCTCCATGAGAAGGGGCAAGTGACAAGTATCAAGTTCCAGGGGCCCAAGCTGTGGGGCGGGGTGAGCCGGAACGGTTACTCGGTCTTAAGCAATTCCGGCTGAGGAGCGGCGGTAGTGGCATGGCCAAACCTTCTCGGCACGATGTCGTTGGCGCGCATCCAGTCGAGGGTCTCCTGCCATTTCACCCGCGGAATGTTCAGCTTCTTGGGGTGCCAGCGTTTCAGGACTTCGTATAGAATCGCCTGGTCGTTGACCGCATGGTTCCAGTGCAGCAGGTCGTTCCAAGCCGCATACACCGTGGCGAGGCGTTCGCAGCGCTCGGTCTTCCACGACTTCATTAGCGAAATTACTCGGCGGATGGTGGATGCCTGATCCGGCCATTGCCGTTCGAAGTGCACCCGATGCTCGCCCGCGTTCTCCAGCGGGGCGTAGGCCTTTCCGGCATGACCATCCCGTCCCACCGTCTTGAACCATTCGGATTCGCGCATCTTGCGTTCCACCTGCTCCATCAGCGCGGGATCATGAGGGCCGCGGGCGAAGCGACGTGGTCGGCTGTCGATTTCGCACAGCTCGGCGACGTATTCCGCCAGATAGATGACCTTTTGCAGCTTGGTTTGGCCGAAGGTGCCGCTCGCGTGCATTTCGCTCACGATTTCCGCCGCCAGCACGGCGCGCAGAAACTCGGGGCTGGTCTGCAACGCGATGACCTCGGCACCGTAGGTCAGTTCTCCCTTGAACGCTCGGTCGAGGATGGCGGGGAGCAGGGCGTCGAGTTCAACGGCAGTCTCGGCTTGCAGGCGTTTCAGCGCATTCACCTCCGCCTGCAACGCGTCGAGTTCGGCGACGATGATGCGTTGTTCCGAAAGTGTGAAAGGCGGGAGACGCAAACCCAGAACTTTCTCCTTTGAAATATTCTTCATAGTCGGAGAAGTGCCGGACGCGCCTCGCTCGATCTGTTCCCGCAATGGAAGCGATTTCAGAACCTGTTCCATGTATTCTGGTAGAACGGCGTGGGGCTCACTAAAGACAAACCGGAAGGTTTTGTCGCTGAGCATCAGCTTTGGCCGCGTCTCCCGCACCAAGGCGCAAGCGCCGACCAACTCAACGGTGTTGGCTCGGCTCATGATGAAATCGCCAGGACGAACCTCCATTGATGGCGGGACGACATACGAGATTGGCAGTGCTTTATTCGCTTGGTCATCGAAGACGCCGAACGACACTGCGCCAACTTTAAGAACTGCCCATTCGTCCGAAGCAGCTCGCCGTCCTTCAGTCGCTGGACTTTTCCCGTTCACAATGGCTTCGACGTAGTTGCTTAGGGGAATCCAGTCTGGTTTCGGGACTTCGCCAAACACGGCTCGACGAAACGATACAAGCAACACGTCGGCTTCTTCGGTGGTCTGCTGACGGAGGGCGTGGGCTTCGTGGATTTGGGCGGCGAGTTCCTCGATGCGCGCCACCACCCGCCGCTGCTCAGCCAACGGAGGGAGCGGAACCAGCACCTCAGGGATTCGTTTGATGCTCAACACGCGATTGCGGCCTGCCGATCCGGGGCAGATTCGGATCAACTGCTCAAGGCCTTCGTGAGTCTTGAAATAGTGGAGCAGGAACCTCGGGTCGCAGCGACTCTCGTCCACCCGGAACGTGGGATAGCGGGTCGAACCGTAGAGCCCCTCCTCCGCCTTGGATACGAGAGCGATGGCACCCTCCCAGGCGAACGTCACCTGGAGAATGAAATCACCTTCTCTGAGCAAAAACAGGTCCTTGTCACCGACCTCCAAGCCGCTGCGCGGGCGTTTCCGGAATATGCCCCGACCGAAGCAGTAGATACCGATCTCCTCATAGTCCTTGTCGGCTTCAACCTCCACCGGACGACGCTCCAGTCGGAGCAACTCGCCCAAACTCACTTTTGGCCATGGCATGCTCATGGCGTGTGCGGGAAATCCCAGAACGAATTCTGCTGCCAGTTGGCCGGGAAGCCCATAGCGCCGAGCGGCAGGCCGGGATAGCGGCCGATGAGCTCGCGCAGGCGCCAGTGCCACTGGGTGTCGGGCGCCACACGACGGAGCAGGCTGCGCAGCACGACGGCGGTCGCATATAGGGTGTCGCCCCGGTCGAGGACCGCCCGGTGCTTGTTGGCGACAGTGAATTTGATCACGAGCCGGCGGTTCCACAGCCGGGCGTGATGGGCGCAGAGGTTCCGTACGTAGCTGAGAGTGTGCAGCCAGCCGCGGAAGATGCTCTCATCGGCTCCGAACGTGGTGGCCAGCACCTGACGCAGCGGGCGGAAGGCGAGGTTGCGATACATCCGTGAGACCGTGTTGATGGTGAAGGTCTCGAACACCATCCAGGACGGCGGCAGCTCGGGATCACCGTATTTGTCGTAATAGTGGTTGATGAACACCTCCTGGTGCGGCCGGGCCGGGCCGGTGCCGTCCTCAGCCAGTCGGTATTCGCCGCGCAGGTTGTCGAGGAAGTCCTCATGCAGAAACTCGGCGTGAAAGTGGGCCCCATCCATGAACCAGTGCGCCCCGTGGCGGAGGCACAGCTCGTTGTTGAGGGCGCTGCGGACCGCCACCTCCACCCGCTCGATGGCATCCAGCACGAGCAGGCGCAGCTCCCGGTCGAAGCGATAGAGGTCGATCACCTGCTCGAAGGTCGTGCCGGGGCGAAAGGGCTTCCCGGGCTGGGTGCAGTCTTGGAACGTCAGGGCGTAGGCTGAGAGCCGGTAGTAGCCGACGTAGCGGAGGCAGTGCTCGGCGGCGGCCGGATCGCCGATGATCAGGCCCCGGGCCTTCAGCTTGGCCAGTTGCTGGGGGATCGTCAGCGGGGGCTTGGTGAACTTCATGCGACCCCTCCAGAAACGAAGCACCCGCCGGGGTGCGCTTGCCGGTCACCTTGCGGTGCCCGATAGAGGCGTGGCGGGTATGTTGCCGCTACTAAACGGCACAAAACCCAAGGCCCGCAAGCGGAAACATGCCGGGACGGGGGAGATTCGAACCCCCGGTCCCCGGATTGCGGCAATGGGCAAGATTTTACCATACCGTCATTTAGCCAGCAGGCGCTGAATACCGCCCATGATTTCCGCGATGCGCTGCTCCTTCTGGAGGATGCTGGCGGCGAGCTGCTCGGGCGGGAGGTGGGTGATGTCCTCCTTCGCGCTTGGGTTCTTGCGGTCGAGGTTGCAGCCGGCGGCGAGGAGCTCCTTGGCCGAGACCTTCCACGCGCGGTCGTTTTTGCGGCGTTTGTCCCACCACGCCATGCAGCCGGCAAACTCCTCGAACTGGATGGGGGCGGTCTTGGTGTAGTTCTTCCGGCCTTCAGGGAGCGGCTGCTCATAATACCAGACGTGCTCGGTGGGGCCGGAGCGGTCAAAGAAGAGGATGTTCGTCGGGATACCCGTGTAGGGGGCAAAGGTGCCGTTTGGCAGGCGGACGATGGTGTGCAGGTTGAACTCGGTGAGCAGCTCCTGCTTGATCCGGGCGCACACGCCGTCGCCGAAGAGCGTGCCGTTGGGCACGACGACGGCGGCCCGGGCGGGCGGCAAGCCGGCGCGGGAGGCGCGGCGAAGCTTGCGCATGATGAGCTGGAGGAAGAGCAGCGCGGTCTCGGCCGTCTGCTTGTCCTCGGGGAAGTTGCCTTGGATGCCCTTCTCCTCCTCGCCGCCAAAAGGCGGGTTGGTGAGGATGACGTCCACGCGGTCCTTCTCGCCCAGTTCGGTGAGTTTGTGGCGGAGGGCGTTGCCCGGGTCGATCTGCGGGGCGTCGAGGCCGTGGAGGAGCAGGTTCATCTGCCCGAGCAGGTAGGGCAGCGGCTTGGGTTCGCAGCCGTAGAGCGAGGTCTCCTGCAGGGTGCGGAGCTGCTGCACGGTCTTGCACTGGGCCTTGAGGTGCTCAAGCGACTCGACGAGGAAGCCGCCAGTGCCGGTGGCGGGGTCAAGCACGCGCTCACCGAGGCGCGGGTCGGTGACCTTGACGATGAAACGCACGACGGCACGTGGGGTGTAGAACTCACCCGAGTCGCCCGCGGCATCGCGCATCTCGCGCAGCATGGACTCGTAGAGCGAGCCGAGGGTGTGCAGCTCGTCGTTGGCGGTGAAATTAATACCGGCGACCTTGTTGACGACATCGCGGAGGAGGTAACCGCTGACCATGCGGTTCTGGACGCCCTTGAAGACGGTGGCGATGACGTCGCGGCGGTTGTCGCCGTTGCTGCTGGTGAGCCGGCGCAGGTGGGCGAAGAGGCCGGGGCCGCGCTTGCCGTCGGGTCCGACGGCCTCGTCCTGGTTGACCCACTGGATGAGAGCGTCGCCGGTCAGGCCCTGGGCGTTGGCGGCCCAGTCGCGCCAGCGGTAGGGCGGCTCGATGGCGGGCCTGGAGCGTTTGCCGCTCAGTTCAGCCTCCTGCTCTCGCTGCGTCTCCAGGTCATCGAGGAACTTGAGGAACATGATCCATGTGAGCATTGGCAACCGGTCAAGGTCGCCGTTGAGCCCCTTGTCCTTGCGCATGATGTCCCGCGCGGATTTCAGCAGCGAGCCGAGGGACTGGGCGGTGGTGGCGGGGGCAGCAGGCGTGGACGGGGTGGATTTGGAGCGGGGCATCAGGAGAGTTTGTCTGCGATAAGATCCCAGCGGTTTTTGTAGGCGTTGAGGTCCCAGCCAAAGCCATCCACATGCGGTGGCAAGTTAACCGTGCGCATCGTGGTCGGATTGTGCGGCTGGCCCTTCATGCCGGGCGTATCAAGCCACGCTTTGTGGCTCCGTTTCACGTGAAAGGACATTTCGGCGGAAGGTATCACATGGTAGACGAAGTCACTGGCTTGTCCCGGCTCGGGAATGCCGGCAAGAACCCAGAAAAAGTTATCACCAAACTCCTTCTCCGCTTTCGCTCCTACCGAACAGGTCCTGTTGCCCGGGACGAAGGTCTTGACCTGTACATGGGCAAACTTGGTGCCCTCTTTGTTGCTCACGAGGACATCCGTATTGGGACAGTTCCCCATCGTGACAACAGCCATCCAACCTCGCCGACAGAGTTCCCCAGCTACGAAAAACTGGCTGGCGTTACCCCGGTGGCTTTTGTCGGCCTTCTTGCTCATGAAGCGTAAAGAGAGTTCTGCAGTTCTGTGACAGCCTCGCGCAGCTTCTCCGGCGAACCGAAGAGCTTCACGATATCGCCGATCTGCCCGTGCTGGGAAAGCGGCGGGACCTTGAGGACATCGGGGAGCACGAACTGGGCGTCGCCGTGTTCGGCGTATTTCTCCAGGAGCTCATCCAGCACCTTGCGGGCCGCGGGAGAGTAGCGGGCGAAGAAGTCGGGCTTGTTCTGCTTGAGCTGCTGGGCGCGCTCGCGGCGGGAACGGAGAGGGGCGTTGAAAGCGAGGTGGCAGAGCAGGTCGAAGGGGTCGGCGTCGGGCTGTTTCGCCTGGGCGGCGAGCTCGTCAAAGCTGATGCCACGCTCCTGCAGCTTGGCAATGATGTCAGCCCGTTGGACGGGATCGGCCCACCGCGTGCGCAACTCCGGGGCGCTCGGCGCGAGATCGCGCACCTTCTCGGCGGTATAATCTACGTAGCGGACGACCCGCAGCTGTTTGCCGTCGGGGTCGAGGTGATAGACGAGGTGCGCGGCGATCTCCACCTGGCCGCCGTCGAAGTAGAATTTGCGGCGCTCCGGCGGCTCGGCTGGATCAATGAGGATAGGGCCCTCAGGCGGCGGTTCGACCACGGTCGGGTCCGCGTCCGGCAGGTGTTCCGGGAAGGGGGCGTTGAGCTCGGCTTCGGTGAGCAACGTGGGATCGCCGTCGAAGTCCGGATCGGCGAAGAGACGCGTGGCCGAGCCGGTGTAGTCGATGATGTTGAACCACAGTTTGCCGTAGTCGTCGCGCACCCGGGTGCCGCGGCCGATGATCTGCTTGAATTCGCTCATCGAGCCGATGATGCGGGCCAGCACGACATTCTTGCAGGTGGGCGCATTGACCCCGGTGGTGAGAAGCTGGGACGTGGTCAGGATGACGGGGGCGACGGTTTCGACGTCCTGAAACCGCCCGAGGTGCCCCCGGCCGATGTCGCCCTCGTCGGACGTGACGCGGCAGACGTAGTCCGGATGTTTGGCGACGAGCTCGGCGTTGAGGTTGTTGAGCGCCCGGCGCATCTCGTCGGCGTGCTCCTGGTCCACGCAGAAGACGATGGTTTTGGAGAAACGGTCGGTGCGCTTGAGGAAATCAGTGAGGTGCCTGGCGATGGCCTCGGTGCGAACGCGAAGGGCTACGGCGCGCTCAAAATCCTGTGTTTGATACTCTTCGTCGGGGATGGCGCGGCCATAGCGATCGAGTTCGCCCTGGCTGGGCCGCCAGCCGGCGGCGTCCCACTCGGTGATGACGCGGTGGACGCGGTAGGGAGCGAGAAAGCCGTCCTCGATGCCTTGGCGCAGGCTGTAGGTGTAGATCGGGTTGCCAAAGTAGCGGTAGGTGTCGCGATTGTCCGCGCGGAGGGGCGTGGCGGTCATGCCGAGCTGGCAGGCCGGCTCAAAGTAAGTGAGGATTTCGCGCCAATTAGAGTCGTCGCGAGCGCTGCCGCGGTGACATTCGTCCACGATGATGAGGTCGAAGAACCCCGGGGGATACTCGCGGTAGAGACCTGGGCGGCGCTCGTCCTTAGCCAAAGCTTGGTAGATCGCGAAATACATCTCGCGCCCGAAGTTGACCGCACCGTTTTCGATCTTGAAGCGGGCGTCGCCGAAGAGGGCGAACTCCTTGTCCTTGGGGTCGTCCACGAGGATGTTGCGGTCGGCGAGGTAGAGAATCTTCGGTTTGCGATGCTCTCCGGTACGGTTCCAGCCGGTGCTCCAGAGTTTCCAGCAGATCTGGAAGGCCACGGCCGTCTTGCCGGTACCGGTGGCCATGGTGAGGAGCTGACGGCGGCGACCGGTGACAATGCCCTCGATGGTGCGGTTGACCGCGATCTCCTGATAGTAGCGCTCTCCCTTGCCGAGGACTCGGTTCATGGGCGAGGCCAGCCGGGCTGCGGCCGAGTCATCGATCAGACTGGCGCCAGCCCGGTAGCGAGCCCACAGCTCGGCCGGCGTCGGGTAGGTTGCGACGAGGGTTTCCCTGCCGGTGAAGTAATCGAATTCGATGATTTCCGCGCCGTTAGTCGCATAGGCGAATTTCAGACCCAGTGTCTCCGCATAGTCCTTGGCCTGTTGTAGGCCGTCGCCAGCAGTTTTGTAGCTGGCCTTCGCTTCCACGACGGCGAGCGGTAGGTTGCGTTCGTAGCATAGCAAGTAATCAACACGCTTCGGAGGCTTGCGCATGAAGCCCTTGCCGACCGGAACGATGCGGCCGTCCGTGATACTGCGTTGCTCTGCGATGGTGTGAGGATCGGAGTCCCATCCGACCGCCAGCAATCCAGGTACCACGTGCTTTCTGCAGGTATCGGCTTCGTTGGGCATGGGGGCGTGCGGTGGCGGTGAAACTGCCGGCGGGCCCATTGATTGCCAAGCGGTTTAGCGGGGGAAAGCTAGGTGACGAAGCGTCAGGTGCCAGCCTTAAGCTGGCCAATCGAGCGGAATCGGAGAGATTCCTTAGCGAAAATAGGAAAGGCCCGCGGGTGCGGGCCTTCCGAGCAGAAAGGGCGTCCTTAGGTGCCCCACCGATCACTTCGAGGCGACCTTGGGCGCCTCGGCCGGCTTCACCTCGGTGTAGAGCACGGTGCGCGACAGCTGGGCCTTTTTATCCCCGTCCGGGAGCACGCGGGCCTCGACGCCGTCGATCTCGGCGTAGCCGATGATCATGGTGTTGACGCGATGGGCGGTGACGGCGCGGCCGGGCAGATTGAACTCCCGGCCCTCGTTGAGCCACAGCCGGCGTTCGGTCAGGCCGGTGAACCAGCGGTCGCGGCCGAGGCCGTTCGGGGCGTCGGCTTCGACGATGTCGGCCGATACCCAGCCGTAGCCGGGCACGAAATACTCGGCCCAGCAGCGGTAGCCGGGATCGACCTCCTTGCCGGCATTGGCCTCGCGGAGCCGGTAGCCCATCTGGAGGCGCGAGGGAATGCCGCGGGCCCGGGCCAGCGCGATGAAGAGGGAGTGCAGGTCAGTGCAGCCGCCGCCGGTGTTGGTCATGCAGTCCCCGGCATCGCCGATACCGCAGTTCGGCTTGGTGGGATCCTTCGAGTAGTGGTCGGCATAGTCGGCGACGGCGCCGAGCAGCAGCCTGGCCTGCGTGGCGATATTGGTTTCCGCACCGGCCGCCTTGTCCGCCAGCGCGGCGATGTCGGGGGTCACGGCCATGTGCGGGGCGTCCTTCCGCAATTCCTCGGCGTAGAGCGTGCGGTGCGAATCGGTGATCGGGCCGGCCTGGGCCGGGTCGAGCTCGGTAAACACGGAACGGCGGCGGAGCGTGAACGCGACCTTGGTGGTGAGGGCGTTGCCCAGGGGATTGGTCGTCTCGACCAGCAGGAAGCGGTTGCCACGGTCGGGTTCGCGCACGACGCTCCACTTGCCGGGGGCGGAGACGACCTTGAAGTCGAGCACGTCCTGGTAACGCTCGTTGTCGGGAATGGAGATCCAGAATTTGACGGTCTTGGCGCCAAAGGGGATGTCGGAGAGCGTGACGTTCTGCTCGACACGGTAGGTGGTGGTGGTTTCGGCCTGTCCGGCGAGACCGAGGGCGAGGGAGGCGAGGAGGGTGGGGATGAGTTTCATGGGGGATGAAAGGGAGAGGGTGGAGGTTTAGAATTTCCAGGTCAGGTCGACGCGGCAGCGCTTGCCGTCCTGGATGCTGGTGATGGCTTCAACGAGGAAAAGGCGGGCATCGAGCGTGAGGTCCTTGGTGATGGCGTAGGTGGCGCGGAACTCGTGGCCCTTGAAATCGGTCACGGCAGCCTGGGTGGAACTGCCGAAGCGCGCCCAGTCATCCTGGGAGTAGGCGGCGTTGACGGCGAGGGTCTCGATGTGGGCGTAGGAATAGCGCACCAGCCAGTCGCCCGCCTTCTTGATCTGGCCGTAAGTGACGGTGACGTCGTAGCCGGTGGTCTCGTCAGCCTGGCTGGGCGCGAACGGCGCGACATCGGCGGCGCTGTAGTCCTCGAAATTCTTGATGAGGTCCACGCCGAACACAAAGGGCTGCCCTTCCACGGGCGTGCTCCACTGGGCACTCAGGACGCCGATGAGGTAGTCGCGGGCACCGTTGCGATTCTGGAGGTTCTTGGCACCGCTCTTGCCGTCGAGCTGGTAGAGCCCGGCCGCCAGCGTGAACTGCGCGGGCTTGACCGGCACGCTGTATTTCAACTGCCCGCCGATCAGGGTGCCGTTGAGGTCCACCATGCCGTCGGGCAGGTAGAAGGCGCCGACGGCGGTCGTGAGGCTGCCCTGCTCAAGTTTCTTTTCGTAGGTGCCGGCGACCCCGGTGGGCGTGACGTCATCGTCCCAGACCAGTTCGTTTTGCTGCCAGAAGGGGACGGGGTTGCGCCCGCCCCACGCGGTGAGGGCGCCCTGTTTGAACTGGACGAAATAGCGGTCGAACGACCCCTCGAAGTCGTCGGTGATGTCGTCGTTGGCGTAGAAGGTCAGGTGGGGCGACTGCTGGCTGTCGCGGTTGCCGGTACGGACCCGCACGCCGGCTGACCATTCGCTGGAGAATTGGTAGCCGAGGCTGGCGCGGATGCGCGTGCGGGCGCGATCGCGGTCGGCACGGGCCACCCCGGCCGCGTTCTGCGAATCCCAGTCCCATTCGTAGCGCACGCGCACGTCGCCCGAGAACGTCAGCGGGGAGGCCGGCTTGGCCGGCGGTTCGGCGGCCCAGCCGATGAGTGAACTGAAACAAAGCACGCCGAGAATGGCGGCGCAGCGGTGGATACGACTGGTCGTTGGCATGAGGTAAGGCCCTAGAAAAAGGCCGGGCAGCGGAACGCTCAATCTGGCTGGGACCAACTGCCCTTCAGGCGGGGCGTAAAGCCGCCGCCGCGTCCCGGTTCTTTCAGGGCTCGCGGATGACGAGGGTTTGGTTGAGGGCCTCCGGGCGCAGCTCCTGCGTCCGGCCCGAGGGCCACTGGATGACAATCTTCCGCACGCGGGCGTCGTCGCCGAGACCAAAGGTTAGCGTCGATTCGGATTGGGCCATGAAGCCCAGGGCGGGAGCGACGGTCTGGGCGAACACGCGGCGGGGCGTGTGCACCTCGACGCGCGCGCCGCCGGCCTCGGGTTGGCTGCGGGTGGCGACCAGGTGCAGCCGCAGCCAGGGCAGCAGGGGACGCTGGTCGTTGCGGAGCAGCACGGGGCTGCCGTTGTTCTGAGCAATCACGACATCCTCGTCGCCGTCGCCGTCGAAATCCGCCACGGCCACGCCGCGGGCGGTGAACGGGGCGGCCCAGGGATTGGCCGGATCGGGGAGGACGGCCTGCCAGTCGCTGCCGCGCTGCCACCACACGGCCGGGGCCCGGGCAAAAGCGCGGCCCGATTCGAATTTGTTGAGATGCAGCTCGGCCGCCCCCTGGCCGGAGAACACCTCGGTGCGCCCGTCGAGGTTGAAGTCGGCCAGCGCGATGCCGAGTTTGCCCGCGAGGGCGAGGGGCTGGTCATCGGCCGGGGGAGTGGCCCGCAGGCCGAAGCCCGGCAGGATCTGCGCGTGCGGGTCGGCATTGGCCGCCAGGGGAAAGGCGCTGGCCGAGGCGAGGCTGGCCGAGGCGCCTTCCTGCCGGTTGCCCTGCCCGGCGGCCTGCCTGGCAAACCGGCCGTCGCTGTCGGCGAGAAACAGCGCCGGGCTGTGGTTATGATAGGTGACGAGCAGGTCCAGCCGGCTGTCACCGTTGGCATTGAGGGGCGTGATCGCCAGCGGCTCAGCCACGGGGCGGCCGGTCTCGGGGTCGATGTCGCGCAGGCCGGCGGAGTCAGGCAGCAGGGCGAAGCGGCCGTCGCCGAGGTTGCGGTAGACGGAGGGGAACGCGCTCACGAAGCCGGTGGGTGCGCCGTACGAGCGCCCGATGTCAGCGATGCTGAAAGCCTGGGCCAGCCCCACCTCCTGCGGCCAGCGGGCGTAGTGCAGCACGACGAGATCAAGCCGGCCGTCGCCCTCGACATCAATCCACGCGGCCCCGGTGCTCCAGGTGTTGTCCTCGCCGCCGACGCCGGCCTGCTCGGTGACGTCCTCGAAACGGCCGTTGCCGAGGTTGCGGAAGAGGTGGTTCAGGCCGATGCAGGTGACGTAGAGATCGGGCCGGCCGTCGTTGTCGAAGTCCCCCGCGGTGGCCGTCATGCCCTGCATCTCGCCGTTGAGGCCGGCGGACGAGGTCACGTCGGTGAACCGGCCCGAGCCGTCGTTGCGGAAAAGCGCGCTGCTGCGGCCGAGGCGCTTGTCGAGGGATTCCTCCCAAGGCCACGGCGCCCCGTTGACGAAGAACAGGTCGGGGGCCCCGTCCCCGTTGAAATCCAGCACGGCGACGGCGCCCGCCAGCGTGGTCGGCGACTCCGCGCCGCCCTGCTGGTGCGTGAAGCGCAGCCCGGCCTCCGCGGTCACGTCGGTGAAGCGGAGCACCGGCGCGCCCGCCGCCGTGTCGGGCGGGAACAGCCACGCGAAGACCACGCTGAGCCCGATGGCCGTGAGGACGAGGGGCAACACCACGGGCAGCAGCGGCGACACCACGGCGCGCACCGGCTGGATGGCCGGCGGCAGGGCGGGGAGCGGGGTGGTGGCGGGGGGCACGAGAAAATTCCGAATGGGCGTGGACACGAAATGCTTCGCCACCTACATAGACCGCAACCTCATTCACGCAATGTCCGACCACGCCATGTCCGGCCGCTCCCTGCTCCGCTTCGCCGGCGCCGGCGCCTTCTGGACCCTGGTGGGCGTGGCGTTTGCCAGCCAGTTCTACCTCTCGAGCACGCTGCTCGGCCGTTCCGTGACCTGGGGCCAGGCGATCGGCTATTCCCTCGGGGACTGGTATGTGTGGGCCTTTCTTTCGATCCCCGTGGTGTGGCTGGCGCGGCGCTATCCGCCGGAAGGGGCGCAGCCCTGGCGCACGGCCGCGATCCACCTCGCGGCGGCGCTGGTGTGTTCGCTGGTCTACGTGGTGTTGCGCTCGCTGGTCGGCGTGGTCCACAGCCGGCTGCTCGACGAGACGGTGACCTTCGCCGAGGTCTTCCGCCCGCTGCTGGTGAAGACCTACCCGTTCAACCTGCTGGTCTACGGTGTCATCATCACGATCAGCCACGCGCTGGAATATTACCGCAAATACCACGAGCGCACCGTCCACGCCCTCGAGTTGGAGAAGCACCTCACCGATGCGCGCCTGCAGGCGCTGCTCCGCCAGCTCCAGCCCCATTTCCTCTTCAACACCCTCAACGGCATCGCCTCGCTCATGCACAGCGACGTCCACGCCGCGGACAAGATGCTCGTGCGCCTGAGCGAGCTGTTGCGGCTCACGATGCACCACCCCGGCCAGCCGCTCACCCGGTTGCGCGAGGAGATCGCCTTCATCGAGAAATACCTGGAGATCGAGCGCATCCGTTTCCGCGACCGGCTCACGGTCGAGATCAACGTTGCGCCCGACACCCTCGAGCTGGACGTGCCGAGCCTGATCATCCAGCCGCTGGTGGAGAACGCCATCCGGCATGGCATCGAGCCGCAGGCCCGGCCGGGGCGGATCACCGTCGAGGCCCGGCGCGAGGGCGCGGCCCTCGTCCTCCTCGTGCGGGACAACGGCGCCGGCCAGCCGGCGGGCGGCTTCACCCGCGAGGGCATCGGCCTGGCCAACACCCGCGGGCGCCTGCGCGAGCTTTACGGCGACCGGTACCGTTTCGAGCTGGCCAACCATCCCGCCGGCGGTTTGGAAGTGCGCCTGACCATTCCGACATGAAAATCCGCACCCTCATCGTCGATGACGAGCCGCTCGCGCGCGACCGGTTGCGCGGCTTCCTCAAGGCCGAGGCCTCGGTCGAGGTGACCGGCGAGTGTGGCAGCGGCCCCGAGGCCATCGCGATGATCAAGGCGGCCACGCCCGACCTGGTCTTCCTCGACATGCAGATGCCCGGGTGCGACGGCCTCCAGGTCCTCGCCCAGCTGCCCGAGGAGAAACGACCCGCGATCATCTTCGCGACGGCGTACGACCGCTTTGCCGTCGATGCCTTCGATGTCGCGGCGGTGGACTACCTGCTGAAGCCGTTTGACCGCGAGCGCTTCCAGCAGGCGTTGCGCCGCGCGCAGGATCACCTGCAGCGCAACCGCGGGGTCGAGATTTCGCCCGCCCCGGCCGCGGTCGTGCCCAAGCCCGACCGCATCACCGTCAAGGCCGACGGCCGGCTCGTGTTCCTCCAGCCGCAGGAAATCATCCGCGTGGAGGCCGCCGACAACTACGTGATGCTGCATCTGGCGACCGGGCGGCTCATGCTCCGCGAGACCATGGGCGCCATCGAGACGCGGCTCGGCACCCAGCAGTTTGTCCGCGTCAACCGCTCCGCCATCGTCCAGCTCGAGCAGATCCGCGAGATCCAGCCCGCGCAGCACGGCGACTATACCGTGGTGTTGTGCGACGGCACCAAGCTGCCCCTCAGCCGCAGCCTGCGCAGCCAGCTGGACCGTTTTACGGGCGGGAAAAGCACCTGAGTCCGGGTGGCGGGGCCTCAGGGCCGCGCCTCCGTGCCGAGCACTTCATGCAGGGTGAGCTGGAAGATCAGCGGTGATCCGCGCTCGACCCCCTCGGGCCACGGGCCTTCCCCGAATGAAAGGGCGGGTGGCAAAACGAGCGTGGCCCGGCTGTCGAGGGTCATCATCTGCAGTCCCTCGGTGAAGCCGGGCAACGTGGCGGCGAGATCCATCTGCGCGCGTTCGAAGCTGAGTTGCGGCAGCTGGGTGGTGCCATCCGCCGCGAGGGCCACGGCGGTTACGACCACCTTGTCCTGCGGGCCGGGCCGCGTGCCGGGCCGGCCGGGTTGGACGCTGTAGGCGAGGCCGCTGGCCGCCAGTTGCAGGCCAAGGCGCCGGCCGGCGCCATTCAGGTATTGCGTGATCCGGGCGGGCTGCGCGGCCGGCACAACCGGCGGCGGCTGGTTGCGGAGCAGCGGGGGCGTTTCGGCAGCGACCGTCCTGGGCCAGGCGAAGGATTTTAAAGTCACCGACACAGGCGCGGAATCGCCTTCGCGGATCCGGTAGGTGTGATCCCGCTCGAGTCCGGTCACGACCTGCGTGACGCCGGTCACGGGCCAGAAGATTTCCACCCGGATGATTTTCTCCGCCTGGCCAAGGCCGATTTCCTGCCGGAAGGGCGAGCGGCCGAAGCTGGCGTTGCCGTCCACCGTGCGGTGGATGGCGCGTTCGACCCCGGCGGTGGCGGCGACGACCTTGACGCGTGCGCCGATCGCGGCGCGGTTGGTCTTCACGCCCTCGAGCTGCAGCTTGAGCCAGTGGTTGCCGTGGCCGGGATTGGCGAAGAGCTGGTTGCGGTAATGGTCGGCCTCGACCGCCCCGCCGAGCACGGAGTAGATGTCCTGCGTACCGTCGTGGTTGATGTCGCCAAACGCGATGCCATGGCCCTTCTGCAACTGGCCGAAGCCGCCCGACGTCGTCACATCCTGGAAGCGCTTGCCCCCGTCGTTGCGGAACATCCGGGCCGGCATCAGCACCGAGAGCTCGGGATTGCCCGTGCCCGCATAGAGATCGAGCCAGCCGTCGTTGTCGAGGTCGCCGTAGTTGCAGCCCATGGAGAGGAGCATCTTGTCCAAGCCGGCCTCGCGGCTGACGTCGGCAAAAGTGCCGTCGCCGTTGTTGCGGTAGAGCTTGGCCCGCTGGCCGGCGTGCGGCCGGCCGAGGTAGTCGGCGGCCACGTCGCCGATATCCAGCATGGCGTAGCCCATGACCACCACGTCCAGCCAGCCGTCGTTGTTGTAGTCCCAGAATGCGCAGGGAAAACTGACGGGCGGGCCGCTGATGCCGGCGGCCGCCGACACCTCCGAAAAGCGCCAGGGGGCCTTGGGCGACTGGTCGGCGCCGGCCGGCCCGTCGTTGCGGAAAAGCAGCTTGGGTCCGTCCAGGCGCGAGACGAACAGGTCGGGCCGGCCGTCGTTGTTGTAGTCGCCGCTGGTCACGCCCTTGACGAAATTCACCAGCGCGAGGCCGTTCTCCGCGGAGCACTCGGTGAAGGTGCCATCGCCGTTGTTGCGGTAGAGCTCGCAGGGGTTGCGGTCCGCGCCCTCGGACTCGTTGCCGACGAAGAAATCGATCCAGCCGTCGCCGTTGTAATCGAGGCAGGCGGCGGTTTGCGTGGGCTTCAGGTGCATGAGGCCGGCCGCCTCGGTCACGTCGGTGAACGTGAGGTTGCCGTCGTTGCGGAGGAGGGACATCGGGTAGTGGCCGGCGACGCGCAGCCAGCCGCCGCGCAGGACGAGCACATCCATGCGGCCGTCGTTGTTGTAGTCGCAATGCACCAGGTTCAGCCCGCCGTTCAGGCCGCGCAGCCCGGCCGCCGCGGTCACGTCGGTGAAGGTGCCGTCGCCGTTGTTGCGGAAGAGCCGCAGCTGGCTGTGATACCCCATGGCCGAGACCATCAGGTCGAGGAAGCCGTCCTGGTCGAAATCCTCGAGCACCACGCCGCCCGACAGGTCGTCGACGTCGAGGCCGAGCTGGCTGGCGACGTCGGGGAAGCGCTTGATGTCGTAGTCGGAGGCGAAGGTCTGCGGCGGGATCAGCCACTTCGGCGGCACCTTGTCCGGGTATTCGCCGAGCGTCATGTAGGCGATGTTCAGGAGCCAGCGGGCGCGCAGGTCGCCGGGAAATTTTTCCAGCAGCTCGAGCAACACGGCCACGCCGCCGCGCGAACCGCGTTGCAGCTGGTGCACGCCGCCGCCCTGGATGGGAAAGACGCACGAGTCGGCGTTGTGGTTGGCGAGGCAGTTCTCCTGTTCGCCCATCCGCAGGTAGCAGGCGGCGCGGGCCATCATCAGCTCGGATAGCACGGGCGCCATCGGGATGTTGTGCTCCTGCATCAGGCGTTCGACGGATTCGTTCTGCTGCAGGGCGCCCAGCGCGTCGCCCGCCTGCAGGAGCTGCTGGGCCAGCTGGACCTTGAGCCGGAGCTGTTCGTTGACGTCGGTGGCCCGGGCGAGCTGACCGCGCAGGATGTCGATTTTCTCCGTGGAGCGAAGGAAGAGATTCTGCATCGGGTCGGCCTCGCGGGTGATCTTCTCCAGCAAGGCGGCCATGCGGCGCGTGCTCTCCGGCTGTTCCCGGGCAGCCGCCGCGGGCTGCCACAGCCCCAAGCCGAGCAGCGGCCCTGCGACGAGGGCAAGGAAAGAGCGGGCAAACCGGGGCATGGTGCAGCGGACGGTAGCCACGAACCGAGGTATGAAAACTTCATTTTGCCGGCGCGGCCCCGTTTAGCCCCCGTTTAGCCTCAATCCACCCCTTTCTGGATGCGAAGCCGGCCGTGTTTGCCTCCAGTGTCTGCCGCGCCGCTGCATGAAAAAACTGTTCTACACCGGTCTGGCCGGCCTCGCGCTGTTCGAGATCCTGAAGGTCTATTTCATCATGCCCATGCCGGGCAGCCAGCGGATGGACAGCCTGGAGGCTGCTTATTTCCTTCATACCTGGCGCTGGGGCTTCCGGATCGTCTTTGCGGCCGCCCTCGTCGCGGGGGCGAAGGCGGCGTTCCGGGTCAGGTGGCGGTGGCGCTGGCTGCCGATCCTGCTGGTGTTGCTCACGGTCGCGATCACCTGGTTGTTCAACTTCGTGATGATGGCGGACCATATGTTCAAGCAGCCGCAGGGCCTTATCCTGAAATCACGGGCGGAAAACCAGGTCCCCGAAAGCAGCATCGTGGTGGCGGTCGAGCATAACGGCGAGGCACGGGCCTACCCGGTCCGCTACCTCGTCTATCACCACCAGGTGCAGGACACCGTCGGGGGCAAGGCCCTCATTGTGACCTATTGCAGCGTGTGCCGCACCGGCCGGGTGTTCGAGCCCCTGGTCCACGGCCGGCCGGAGAAATTCCGGCTTGTCGGCATGGATCATTTCAACGCGATGTTCGAGGATGCCACCACCGGCAGCTGGTGGCGGCAGGCGACCGGGGAGGCCGTGGTGGGGCCATTGAAAGGCGCGACCCTGCCGGATTCGCCCTACCGGCAGCTCACGCTGCGCCAGTGGTTCCTGCTGCATCCCGCCGGCCTCGTGATGCAGCCCGAGCAAGCCTCGCTCGACGATGACAATTACGACGTGTATGGGCGGTATGAACGCGGCAAAAGCCGGGGCGAACTGACCCGCACGGATTCCGCCTCCTGGCAGGACAAGTCGTGGGTCGTCGGCGTGGAGATCGGCCCGGCCAGCAAGGCCTACGACTGGAATCAGCTGAAAAAGGACCGCGTCATCAACGACCGCGTGGGGGACCAGCCCATCGTGCTGGCCTTGGCGGTGGATCAGCAGAGTTACGCTGCCTTCGAGCGCCCGGGCGGGGATTTCACGATCCTGGGCAACACCCTCTCCGCTGACGGGCGGACTTATGACCTGTTCGGGCGGTCGACGGACCCGGCGCACTCGCTGAAGCCGGTCCAGGCCCACCAGGAGTTCTGGCACAGCTGGCGCACTTTCCATCCGCGCACGGAGCGACTGGGCGGGGATTGAACCGCGGCGGGCCGCGGGAACCGGGCATAAAAAAGCGGCGGCGAAAAATCGCCGCCGCCGGAGGGTTAACGCACCGGCTTCGGTTAGAGCCGGACTGAGAAACTCATGTTGAACGACCAGTCGGCGAAGGCGGCGTCGCCGGCCTTGTTCTGGCCGTAGGTCGTGGTGCGAGCGCGATACACGGCGGTCGGCAGCGTGATCGTGGTGACGTAGCGATTCCGCAGGTAGGTGAAGCCGGGTTCGAGGGCCACGGCGAAACCGGGCCGGCGGCTGCCGAAGCTGCTGCCGAAGAAATCGTTGCCTGGGACGCCCTCGACCCGGGCGCCGAAGCTGACGGAGAGGCCCCTCACCGCCGGCACCACGAAATCAAAACCAACGCGCCCCAGGTACGAATCGGGAATGGAGAACCCGGTTTCCTCGACACGACCCTCGGGGTTGACGAGGTAGAAGGCACTGCCATAGAGCGACAGGCCGTGGGCGATCTCGCGGAAGCCCTGCAGTTCAAAGGTGTAGCCCCAGCCGCTGTCGCCGGGCTGGATGGAGGAATCCACGTAGCGCTCCTGCAGGCCGGTGGGGCGGTGGAAGGTGTCGCGCGCCAGGTATTCGCCGGTCGGGGCCTTGAAGCCGAAGCCGACGGCGAGATTGCCGCGCAGGTCGTCCTCGTTGGGATTGAACACCCAATAGGTGCCGCTGAAGCGCATGTCGGCCAGGCCGGAGGCCGAGGTGGTGAAGCGCTGGCCCGAGTTGTTGCCGAGATGCTCATACATCGACGAGCGGTCGTGGTGCACGTACGGGAGCGTCAGGTTAAGGTTCAGGCGCTTCGACCAGGCATAGGTGGCGGTGAGGTCGAGGAAGTTGGACATGTTGTAAACCTCGGTGCCCTGGTCCGAGCGATGCACCTGCTCGTCGTTGCCGGCGAAGTGACGGTGGGATTTGAAATAACGGTAGGCGGTGTTGATCTGCCAATGATGGGGCTCGAGGTAGCCGCTGCCGTTGAGGATCATGGCGTTGCCACCGCCACGGGCGATGACGCAGCCCTGACCGAACAGGGCGGAGGGGGCGAGGAGAAGGCCGGCGAGACAGGTCATGCCCGTCAGCAGTTTGATGGTTTTTTGTGGGGCTTGCATGGCGTGGTTAGGTATCCGGGGTGCAGGTAGATTTGGAAAACTGATGGGGTCCATCAGTGGAACCGTGTATGGCAGGGTGAATTTCGTATGAAAGGTGTCTGGGACTACTTGCTGGCCGGTAGGGACGAGCTGCTCCAGGGCTGGCCGGCGCCCATTCGTCCCCGTTCCCCGGCAATCTGTCCCGCCCGGCTTTCCTTTCCCCGCCCGGCGGTCAGGCTGGGCGCAGGTTCATATTTTATTAGGTGTGACGACCCCGGCGAGAGTAGGTGCTCTCCGGGGTCGTTTCATTTTTACCCCAGACTATTGGCAGTTCACCACTCGGAGATTTGCACCTGAGCGAAAATGTCTCCTAACTTCGGCCTTTTCTCCCCCCGGTTTCACCGGTCTTAAAAAACCTCCGTATGAAATTATCCCGTCTCGTTGCCCTGGCATTCCTCGCCGCCCTGTTCACCCGCCTTCCGGCCGTCGCCGCCGACAATGCCGTGCTCTATTGGAATGAGCAGGTGCTGAACGCCACCCGGCTCGCGCGCAATCCGCCGCCGATCGCCTCGCTGCACTTCGCGACCTATCACGCCGCGATCTTCGACGCGGTCAACGGCATCACCCGCACGCACCAGGGCTGGCTGGTGAACGATCCGGCGCCCGCGGGGGCCGACCTGGATGCGGCGATTGCCAGCGCCTCCTTCACCGTGCTCAACTCTCTCTGGGGCCAGTCCTCCAACCCGCGCAATTTCCAGATCGCCTATGACCAGGCGCTCGGTGCCATTCCGGACGGCCAGCCCAAGGCTGATGGCATTGCCTGGGGCAAACAGGTGGCCGAGGCCATTCTCGCGCAACGCGCCAAAAGCGGGTGGAACAAGCCCCGGGAGGACGGCCCGTTCACCAGCCAGGAGCAGGGCAAGTGGCGCGAGACCGCCCCGGGCTTCCGTCCGCCCGTGACGCCGCAGGTGGCGACGACGACCCCCTTCGTGATGAAGACGCCGGACCAGTTCCGCGCGCCGCCGCCGATGAAGATCGACTCCAAGGAATACGCCGAGGAGCTCGCCTACGTCGCCAAGGTCGGCCCGCGCGACAATGCCGAGCGCACCGAATACCAGACCCTGAGCACGCCGTTCTGGATGGATGACCTCGGCTCCGCCACGCCCACCGGCCACTGGTATCAGGTGGCGCAGGACCTGGCGAAGCGCAACAAGCTGGGCACGGTCGAGTGCGCCCGTCTCTTCGCCCTGCTCGGTTTTGCCGGGGCCGACGCCGGCATTTCCTGCTGGGACTCAAAGTTTTTCTACCGCACCTGGCGGCCGGAGAACGGCATCCGCGAGATGGACCGCACGATCAATCCCCTTGTCGTGCTCAACACGGACTTTATTCCCAACATGGCGGCGCCCGCGCACCCCGACTACACCTCGGGTCACAGCACCTTCACCGGCGCGGCCACGCGCCTGCTGGAGCTTTACTTCAAGACCGACGACATCGAGTTCACCACGGCCTCCGACGGCCTGCCCGGCGCCGTCCGCACCTTCAGCAAATTATCCGACGCCCGCCGCGAGGTCGGCATGAGCCGCGTCTACGGCGGCATCCACACGATGTCGGCCAACCTCGAGGGCCAGAAGGCGGGCATGAAGATCGCCGACTACGTTTTCGAGAACGCCCTCCCGCCGCTCAAGCCGTGAGGCATTTTCTGTAGGGCGGGGTCGCTGATCCCGCCCTACAGCCAATCAATTCCACTCCATGTCCCACTCCTCGCCGTCCCCCGCGAATTCCGTCGCTCGTTCGGACCTGTCGCTGCTGCTGCGCACCGGCGTGGCGATGTGTTTCATCGGCCATGGGGCCTTCGGTCTCATCACCAAGCAGGGATGGGTGCCGTATTTCGGCGTCGTCGGGATCAGCGAGACCTGGGCCTTCCGACTGATGCCGTGGGTAGGGGCGATGGACATCATGATTGGCTTTCTGGCCTTTATCTGGCCGTGCCGGGCCCTCTTTGCCTGGGCCGCCACGTGGGCCGTCTGGACCGCGCTGTTGCGACCGTTCGCCGGCCAGGGCTGGCCGGAATTCTTTGAGCGCGCCGGCAATTACGGCGTGCCGCTCGCCATCCTCATGGTCGTCGGCTTGCGCGGGAGCTGGTTCTCGCGCCTGCCCGAGCAATGGCCCGGGCCGTCAGCCGACGTTCATCGCCGCCTCGTCTGGGCCTTGCGGCTCGTCACCGCGACCCTTCTGGCCGGGCATGCCGCTTGCGCGCTCGTGCTGCAGAAAGCCGGGCTGGCGCACCACTACGCGGTCCTCGGGGTGGCTGATCCCGCGGGCGTGATGATGAGCGTCGGTTGGTTCGAACTGCTGCTGGCCGTCGCGGTGGTGGCGATCCGGGTGCCGGGCCTGCTGATTTTCGTCTGTGCCTGGAAGCTCGCTTCAGAAAGCCTGTTTTTGACCAGCGGAGCCGGGGCCCCGCTGTTCGAGGTCATCGAGCGGGGTGGCAGCTACATCGCGCCGCTGGCTCTGGCCGTTCTGCTGTGGCGCCCCGCCGCCCCGGCACTCCGCTCCTCCCACATCCCGTCCGCTCCTTTTCCTTCCCATGTTTAAAAAACTCCTCTTTTGCGCGCTCTGCTCCGCCATGACCCTCGGCGCGGCCGACTACACCGTCTTGCCGCTGCGGGTCCGCACGGGTCCGGCTGCGGGCGCCAAGCCGTTCACCCGGCTCGATTCCGCCCACGCGGGCCTGATCGTCCCGAACGTCTTCGACGACCCGCGCATGTGGGGCGTCCGCTTCCGCGAGCTGACCCTCGGCGCCGTCGAGACCGGCGTGGCGGTGGCGGATTTCAACCGCGACGGCCGGCCCGATATCTTTGCCGTCTCCAAGAACGGGCCCTGCGCGCTCTACATCCAGACCGTGGACTTCCAGTTTCAGGATGTGGCGCGGGCCGCCGGCGTAGCGGTGGCTGACGCCCCCTCCAGCAACACCGGCGCGACGGCCGTGGATATCAACCAGGACGGCGACATGGACATCTACGTCTGCCGCTACGACCTGCCCAACCTCCTTTTCGTCAACAACGGCGACGGCACCTTCACCGAGCGCGCCAAGGAATACGGCCTCGATGTCAAGGACGCCTCCGTCCACGCGACCTTTGCCGACTACGATCGTGACGGCTTTCTCGACTGCTACCTCGTCACCAACATCCTCGATTTCACCAAGTCCCCGCAGGGGCGCCGCGATTTCCTCTTCCACAACAACGGCAACGGCACCTTCACCGACGTGACCACCAAGGCCGGCGTCTGGGGCCTGACCCAGGGCCACACCGCCATCTGGTTCGACGCCAACCACGACGGCTGGCCCGATCTCTATGTCGCCAACGACTTCGAGACGCCCGACCGCTTCTACCTGAACAAGGGTGACGGCACCTTTGCCGACGTCGTCGACGAACGGCTGCCGCACGTCACCTACTTCTCGATGGGCGCCGACGCGGGCGACCTCAACAACGACGGGCTGGTCGACTTTTTCATCACCGACATGCGTGATCGCAACCACGCCGAGTTTATGACCGGCATGGAGGAGATCGGTCGCGGCCTGTGGGAGATGGAGCGCGTGGCCGAGCTCGTCCCGCAGTACATGTGGAACGCCGTCTACCTCAACACCGGCACCGACCGCTTTGCCGAGGCCGCGCACCTCACCGGCATGGACGCCACCGGCTGGACCTGGTCCGCCCGGCTCGGTGACCTCGACAACGACGGCCGGCTCGATGCCTTTTTCACCACGGGCATGATCCGCAACTTCATCGACGCCGACCTGGTGGACAAGCAGAACGTCGCCCCGACGCTCGCCGCCCGCGCCGCCGTGTGGAAAAACGCCGCACCCCGCCGCGAGACCACGCTCGCTTACCGCAACCTCGGCGGCCTCGCCTTCGCCAATGTTTCCGCCGACTGGGGCCTGGATGAAAAGACGGTCGCCTTCGGTTGCGCGCTCGCCGACCTCGACGGCGACGGCGACCTCGACCTCGTCTACGCCAACTACGACGCCCCGCCGACCATCGCCCGCAACGACACGGTCACCGGCCACCGCGCGGTCATCAAGCTCGCCGGCCGGGCGCCCAATCGCGACGGCATCGGTGCCGAGCTGCGGCTCGAGACCGCCGCCGGCGTGCAGGTGCGCCAGCTCTTCAACGAGCGGGGTATCGCCTCGAGCGAGCCACCGCTGGTTTACTTTGGGCTCGGCGACGACACCGTCATCAAGCAGCTCACGATCCGCTGGCCGCGCGGCCAGGTGCAGGTGCTGGAAAATCCCCCGGTCGACCAGCTGCTGACCGTCAGTGAACCCGCCCTGGCCGAGGTTTACCCGCCTTTGGCGGCGCCAGAGGCGACCGGGGGCGCGAAGCTGGCGCCCGCGGTCTTCAAGACCCCGCTCCGCCCCGATGCGCTCTTCGCCGAATCCGCCGCCGTCCGCGGCCTCAAGCACGCCAACGCCCTGCGGCCCTTCGACGAATTCACGCGCCAGCGGTTGCTCCCGCGCCGGCTCAACGGTCAGGGCCCGGCCCTCGCCACGGCCGACGTCAACGGCGACAAGCTCGCCGACGTCTACGTGACCGGTACCGCCGGCCAGGCCGGCGAACTGTTCCTCGGCCAGGCCGATGGCACGTTCAAATCCGCCGCGGATCAGCCCTGGGCCTCAGCCAGCGAGGCCGACGATGTCGGCGCGACCTTCCTCGACGTGAATGGCGACGGCGCGCCCGACCTGTTCATCGCCGCCGGCGGCGTGCAGAAAAACCAGGGCGACACCCTGCTCAACGACCGGCTCTACCTCAACGACGGCCACGGCAAGTTCAGCCCGGCGCCGGACGGCACGCTGCCCGCCGACGGCGAGAGCACCGGGGCGGTCGCGGCGGCTGATTTCGACGGCGACGGCAAGACCGACCTGTTTGTCGGCGGCCGGGTGGTTCCCGGCAAATACCCGGAAGCGCCCCGCAGCTTCCTCTATCACAACGTGGGTGGTAAATTGGTGGACGTGACCGACGCGGTCGCACCGGGCTTGCGCACGATCGGCATGGTCACGGCCGCGGTGTGGAGCGACGTGGACGGCGACAAGCGTCCCGACCTGCTCGTGGCCACCGAGTGGGGCCCGGTCATGTTGTTCCGAAACAAAGGCAAGACCTTGTCCGCGGCGTCGATCAGCGCCGACTCCGGCTGGTGGTGCGCGCTGGCCGCTGCCGACGTCAACGGCGACGGCCGGTTGGACATCATAGCTGGCAACAACGGTCTCAACACCAAGTACCACGCATCGACTGAAACGCCGACCGAGCTTTACGTCGGTGATTTCGACGGCACGGGCCGGACGTCATTGGTGGAGGCCCAATATGAGGAGGGCAAGCTGGTGCCCCTGCGCGGCCGCAGCAAGCTGGCCTATGCGTTCCCGTGGCTCAGCAAGAAATTCCCGACTTACAAGGCCTATGCCGCGGCGTCACTCACGGACATCTTCGGCGCCGACAAGCTTGCGGGGGTCAAACGCTTCACCGTCGGCGAACTCGCGAGCGGCGTCTTCCTCCAGCAGGCCGATGGCACGTTCAAGTTCGCCCCGCTGCCGCGCGCGGCACAGATCGCGCCGATCAATGCGCTCATTGCCGCCGACCTGGATGGCGACGGGAAACTCGATCTTTACTGCGCCGGCAACAACTTCGGGCCCGAGCCCACGACCGGCCGCTTCGACGGCGGCCTGGGCGTGCTGCTCAAGGGCGACGGCCGCGGCGGCTTCACCGCGCTCTCGCCCGCCCGGTCCGGCTTGCTGGTCACCGGCGAGGCCCGTTCCGCCGTGGCCGTGTCGGGGTCCGCCGGTTCGCGTCTCATCGTCGCCTGCAACCAGGGCCCGCTGCTGCTCTTCGAGCGGAAGTGAGCGGATTGACCACGGAACACACAGAACACACGGAAACATGGAGGACTGATCTCCGTAGGTCTTCCCTTGGATTTATCTCATTCCGGAACCAATACCCGGGATTGTTTTCTGTGTGTTCCGTGTATTCTGTGGTGAACCCCATGAGGCAATTCATTTTGTTCCTGTTGTCCGGCGTCATTTTGACCACCTCGGCGGTCGCCGCGGACAAATCCCCGCTGGCGGATGCGCCGAGCCTCTTTGTCCGCCAGCAGGCGGCCAGCGCCGTCCGCTGGCAGCCGTGGAATGACGCCGTGCTGGCGCAGGCGAAAAAGCAGAACAAGTCCGTCTACGTCTTCATCGGCTCGCCGCTCAGCGAGCTTACCCGCGCCACGATCAACCAGACCTTCACCAGCGAGAAGACGGTCGCGTGGCTCAACGAGAATTTCTTCTGCATTTTCGTCGATGCCGACGAGCGACCCGATGTCGCGGCCTACGGGCAGCACTTCATCCGCACGGTGAAACAGCTGCAGGGTTCCCCAGTCCACCTCTGGCTGACCCCGGAGCTGCAACCCTACGACGGGGCCAACTACCTGCCGCCGTCCGAGGAGTGGGGGAAGCCCGGCTTCCTCAAGGCCGCCCGCAGCGCCCTCGACACCTGGACCGGCGAGCCCGCCCGCGCCCGGGCGCTCGCCACCGAGGCGCTCTCCATGATGGCGCTGCCCCCGCTTGACCCCGGCGCCAAGTTTGACGCCAAGGCGAAACTGGACGCCGCCGCCGCGGCCTGGATCGCCACGATTGATGCGAAGCACGGCGGCTTCGGCTCCGCGCCCAAGCTGCCCGAGCCTGAGTTGATCCGCTTCCTCCTCGCCCGGGACAAGCCCGCGCAGGACGCGGCTCTCAACGCCGCCCGCGCCCTCGTGTCCGGCGCCCTGCGCGATCCGGTGGATGGCGGCTTCTACCGCCGCTGCATCGATGAGGAATGGAAGGAGCCCTATTTTCAAAAGACGCTCGCCGACCAGGCGCGCATCGCGCTGGCACTGTTCGAAGCCGCCGATGTCGCGAAGGACGACAAACTCCGCGCCGCAGGTATTGGCGCGCTGGATTTCGTCCTGAAGGAACTGCGCAACCCCGACGGCACCTTCGCCGCCGCGCTCGACGGCACGCTGGAGGAGAATCCCGACCCGGTGAAGCGCCCGAAGTTCGGAAAGGTGGGCACCGCCAGCACCGGGGCCTTGGCCCAGTTTGTCGTGGCGCTATACAAGAGTGGGCAGAAGCGGCTGGTCGAACAGATTGAGAAGATAGGGGATCGGGCGTTTCCGGGTGTTGGCGTTACTCCGCATCTTATGATCATGGCTCACTCCGTGACGACCAGCGCGGAGCCTACGGCGGCAGACTTGCTCAGCGCAGTTTTGATGAGCAAGGCGAGCAAGGAAGTTTTCGAGGCTACAGCTGAGATGCTGGGGATGGCCAACATCACTTACTTCGACGCCACGACCGGAGCCTACATGGCCACGCCAGCCAAGCTGCCGCACGGCATCGCCGCTCGTGCACCCGCCTCGGGCGACACGCCTTCGGCGGAGGTGCTGGCTCTGTTAGCAGGGGTGGACGCCAAGACCGCCGACCTGATCCGGCGCAATCTGCTTAGCCAAATCGAATACGACGAACTACCCCCCGGCGATGTGCTGCTGGGCCTGGCGGCGACCCGCTGAGCCATGCCTTCACCCCGGGCCTTCGTCTACATCGTCCGCTGCCGCGACGGCACGCTTTACATCGGTACGGCCCGCGACATCGCGAAGCGCCTGGTGCAGCACGACGCGGGCAAGGGCGCCAAGTACACCCGGTCGCGCGGCCCGGTGAAACTTCTCTGGCAGGAAGGCCCGATGACCGTGAGCCGGGCCCTGCGGCGCGAGCACCAGTTGAAGCAATTGACGCGTCCGCAGAAGTACGCGCTCATCCTGGGTGAACTCGTCCTCAAGCTTCCGCGACGCCGCTGAGCGACCTGCCACTGCTACCGTTTCTTGCGCGGAGCCCGGGCCGGTTTGGTGGGAAGGGTGATGATGAATGGTGAGTAGATGGCCGACTGTTTCCGGGGGAACCGCCCGGTGATCCTCACGCCCACGTCGATGGATTCCTGCTTCCGCACCTGGCCGGCGCCGTGGAGCTTCGCGACCACATCGTAGCGATTGTGCGGGATAAGCAGCTCGACGGACTCGCTGTCGTCGACGGCCAGCTCCTCGCAGCGGGCGAGCAGCCGGTCCATGCCCTGGCCGGTGTGGACGCTGAGGAAGAGCGCCTCGGGATGCTGGGCACGTATCAGGGAGAGCGTCTTCGCGTCCGCGGCGTCGACCTTGTTGAAGACCGTGATCGTCGGTTTGTCGGCGGCCCCGAGTTCGCCGAGCACCTCCATCGTCGTGGCGAAGTGGTGCGCGACGTTGGGGTTGGCGACATCGAGGACGTGGATGATGAAGTCGGCGACGACGACCTCCTCGAGCGTGGCCTTGAAGGCCTCGACGAGGCGGTGGGGCAGGCGGCGGATAAAACCGACGGTGTCGGTGGCGAGCAGCGTGCGGCCGTCGGGCAGTTCGAACTGGCGCGTGGTCGGGTCGAGGGTGGCGAAGAGCTTGTCGGCGGCGAGGACGCGCGCGCCGGTGAGCTTGTTGAGGAGCGAGGACTTGCCGGCGTTGGTGTAGCCGACGATGGCGGTGCCGGGGACCGGCGTGCGCTGGCGTTTGCGGCGCTGGGTGGCGCGCTGGGAGATAACCTGCGCGATCTCGGACTTCAGGTGCGCAATGCGGTCGCGCACGATGCGGCGGTCATTCTCCAGCTGGGTTTCGCCTTCGCCACCCATTGAGCCCTTGCCGCGCTGGCGGGAAAGGTGGGTCCACGCGCGGGTGAGGCGGGGCAGGGAATACTCCATGCGGGCCAGCGCCACCTGCAGCACGGCCTCGCGCGTCTGGGCGCGGTCGGCGAAGATTTCCAGGATGACCTCCTGCCGGTCGATGACAGCGAGGCCGGACTCCTCCTCCCAGTTGCGCTGCTGGGCGGGGGAGAGTTCCTCGTCGATGACGATCACGTCGGCGCCCTCGGCCTTGGCCTGGGCCATCAGCTCGGCGGCCTTGCCGGAGCCGATGAGGAACTTGGGCTGCTGGCGGTCGCGCAGGGTGACGAGGGTGGAGTGGGTGATGGTCAGGTTCAGGGTTTCCACGAGCTCGTTCAGCTCGCCGAGCAGTTCGGCACCTTCACCCGGCGACATGCCGGGGGCTTGCACGCCCACCAGGAAGGCGCGGGTGACAACTTTCTGTTCAGTAGGGAAATCAGCCATGAAGGGTAAACTAGGAGTCAGTCCGCTTCGCGAGTCAATGGGCGGGAGCGGGCAGTTTGGCGCCGCGGTGGGACAAGCTGGGCGCGGATTGGCCCACGGGGCAGCACGACAGGGATGGCTTCAGAGGGGGATTTTACGCGCCCTGCTGGAACGGCGTAAGCAAAGGGCTCACTTCCTTAATTTATGAATCCCGAGAAAATGACCGTCATGTCGCGCCAGGCCGTGCAGGAGGCGCAGAACGAGGCCCGCCGCCGCTCGCACAATGAGGTGGAGACGTGGCACCTGCTCGTCGCCCTGCTCGCGCAGGAGGGCGGTATCGTGCCGTCGCTGGTCGAGAAGTTGGGCGTGACCGTCAGTGCGCTGCAACTGGCCGCTAACCGCGAGCTGGAACGCGTGCCCAGGGTCTCGGGCAGCGTGGATGTCTCCAAGATCTACGTCACCCAGGCCCTCAACGAGGTCCTGACGAAGGCCGAGGCGGAGGCCGGGTCGCTCAAGGACGCGTTCGTGAGCGTCGAGCACCTGTTCCTCGCGCTGCTCGCCGTGGGCCAGCCGTCCGCCCTGAAAAAGTATTTCGCCAGCTTCAACCTCGACCGCACGAAGGTACTCAAGGAGCTGCAGAAGATGCGCGGCAACCAGCGCGTGACCTCCGACAACCCGGAGTCGACCTACAATGCGCTGGAGAAATACGGCGTCGATCTCGTCGCGCAGGCCCGCAAGGGCAAGATCGACCCCGTCATCGGGCGGGACGCCGAGATCCGCCGGGCCATCCGCATCCTTTCGCGCAAAACCAAGAACAACCCCGTGCTCATCGGCGAGCCGGGCGTCGGCAAGACCGCCATCGTCGAGGGCCTGGCCCAGCGCATCCTGCGCGGCGATGTGCCCGAGGGGCTGAAGGACAAGACCGTATTCTCGCTCGACCTCGGGGCGCTCGTGGCCGGGGCCAAGTATCGGGGCGAATTCGAGGAGCGCCTGAAGGCCGTCCTCAACGAGGTCAGGCAGGCCGAGGGCCGCATCATCCTCTTCATCGACGAACTCCACAACATCGTCGGGGCCGGCAAGACCGAGGGCGCGATGGACGCGGGCAACCTGCTCAAGCCCATGCTTGCTCGCGGCGAGTTGCACTGCATCGGCGCGACTACGCTCGACGAATATCGCAAGTACATCGAGAAGGACCCGGCGCTCGAACGGCGCTTCCAACCCGTGCTGGTCGAGGAACCGACGGTTGAGGACGCTATTTCCATCCTGCGCGGCCTGCGCGAGCGCTACGAACTGCACCACGGGGTGCGCATCCAGGACAACGCCCTGGTGTCGGCCGCCGTGCTCTCGCACCGCTACATCGCGGACCGCTTTTTGCCTGACAAGGCCATCGACCTCGTGGACGAGGCCTGCGCCATGATCCGCACCGAGATCGACTCGCTGCCGACCGAGCTGGACGAGCTGCAACGCCGCGTCATGCAGCTGGAGATCGAGGAGACGGCCCTGCAGAAGGAAAAGGACGACGCCTCGAAGCGCCGGCTCACCGAGCTGCGCAAGGAGCTGGCCGAGGCCAAGGAAAGGGCGACCGCGCTCCGCGCTGTCTGGTCAAAGGAGAAGGAGTCGCTGGGCCGGGTCCAGAAGGTGCGCGAGGAGCTCGAGGCGGCCCGCCTGGAGATGGCCAAGGCCGAGCGCGCCTATGACCTCAACAAGATCGCCGAGCTCCGGCACGGCCGCATCCCGCAACTGGAGAAGGAGCTGACCAAGGCCGAGAAGGCCGGCAGCGCCAAGACCACCCTCGTGAAGGAGGAGGTTTCCGCCGAGGAGATCGCCGAGATCATCTCGAAGTGGACGCACATCCCCGTGACCAAGCTCCTGCAGGGTGACCGGGAGAAGCTCCTCAAGCTGGAGGACGAACTGCACCAGCGCGTCATCGGCCAGGACGAGGGGGTGCGTCTCGTCAGCGAGGCGATCCTACGTGCCCGCGCCGGCATCAAGGACCCGCGCCGCCCCATCGGCAGTTTCCTGTTCCTCGGCCCGACGGGGGTGGGCAAGACCGAGCTGGCCAAGACCCTGGCCGAGCAACTCTTCGATACGGAGGCCAATCTCATCCGGCTCGACATGTCGGAATACATGGAGAAGCACTCCGTCGCGCGCATGATCGGCGCGCCCCCGGGCTATGTCGGCTACGACGAGGGCGGGCAGCTTTCCGAGGCCGTGCGGCGCAAGCCGTATTCAGTCGTCCTCTTCGACGAGATCGAGAAGGCGCACCCGGACGTGTTCAATGTTCTGCTGCAGGTGCTCGACGACGGGCATATCACCGATTCGCAGGGCCGCACCGTGAACTTCAAGAACACGGTCATCATCATGACGTCCAACATCGGCAGCCGGCACCTGCTCGAGGGCGTGACCGGCACCGAGATCCCGGAGAGCGTCCGCGAGGGCGTGTTGGCCGACCTGCGCCAGGCCTTCCGGCCGGAATTCCTCAACCGCGTGGACGAGACCGTCCTGTTCAAGCCGCTTTCACTCGAGGAGATCGAGAAGATCGTGGACCTGCTCATCGCCGACGTGAACCAGCGGCTGGCAGACAAGCGGGTCAAGGTGATGCTCGACCCGAAGGCGAAGGAGTGGGTGGCTGAAAAGGGCTATGATCCGGTCTTTGGTGCCCGGCCGCTCAAGCGCTTCCTGCAGCGCCACCTTGAGACACGGCTCGCCCGCGCACTCATCGCCGGCGAAGTCACGGAGGATTCGACCGTCACCTTCAAGGTGAAGGGTGACGAACTGGCGATGGCCGCCTGAGGCGCTGGATCCAGGTGGAGCGCGTTGTGCCCCACTGTGTTGCCTTTTTCGCTCCCATCCGAAACGCACTGGGGAGCAGTGCGTTCCACCTTGCTGCTTGCAGCTTGCGAAAGCCCGGGCCGACTGCGTTAGTGGCAGGGACCTTCACCATGCCATTGCGGTTTATTCAACCGGTCTGGATTTTCGTCGGGATATTGGCAGGAGCCGCTGCATTGGGGGCGGCCGAGCCGCCTCCGCCAGACACCCGGGTGCTGCGCGTGGGGGTGCTGACGGACAATTTCCCTTATTCGTTCCGCGACACCGACGGCCAGATCAAAGGGTTCGCTTACGATATCGCCAGCGAGGTGGTGGAGGTGATGGGGTTGCGGGTTGAACGGGTCGAAGGCACGACCGAGCAGATCCAGGCCAGGTTTGATGCGGGTGAACTGGACCTCTTGCAAAGCCTCGCGCAGATGCCGGAGCGCGAGGCCGCCGCCGACTTTTCCGTGCCGTACCTGAACATGGTGGGCACGATCTTCGTGCACGAGGACGAGATACGCATATTGCGGCTGGAGGACTTGCGTGGCCGCCGGGTCGGCGTACATCGCGGCAGCCTAGGAGAGAAAATGCTGCGGGCCTCCGGGCTGGCCGACTCGGTCGTTTATGTCGCATCCGTGCAGGCGGCCCTCGAGGGCGTGAACCGCCGCGAGATCGATGCGACCCTGGCCAGCCGGCTGTCCGGCCTGTCCCTCGCCCGACAACTCGGGTTGAGCCACCTCAAGGCGCTCCAGATTGAGGTGCCGGGATATGACATCCGTTACTGCATCGCGGTGCGCGACGGTGACAGCCGGCTGCTGGCCAAGGTGAACGAGGGCCTGGCGGTGTTGGTGCGCACGGGTCGATTCGACACGCTCTACCGGAAGTGGTTTTCATCCGTGGAGCCGGTGGGCTACACCATCGACCAGGTGTTGCTCGCGGTGGCGGTGGGCCTGTCGCTCGCCTTGGGGGTGGCCCTCTGGGCTACCATCCGGCAGCGCCGCCTGAGCCGGCATATCGTCCACCAGGCGGCGGAGCTGCAGGCCAGCGAAGAGCGCTATCGCGGGCTCTTCGAGGGTGATCCCGACGGCCTGATGGTGCTGGACATCGCGGCCCGCCCGGAGGACACGATCATCGTGCAGAGCAATCCGGCGGCCCGCCGGCTGTTGCAAACCGGCAGCGGCCCCGCGCCCGGCGCGCGCATGCGCACCGTGCTGGCCGGCGATCCGTCCCTGGTCGAGCGATTGGGTGAGGCGACCCGAAAGGATTGCATCACGGAGTTCGAGCACGAGCGCCCGGCGGCCGCCGCTTGGTGGCGCGTGTCGGTCACCCCGCTCGGCGGACGGTTCCTCGTTTCCCTCCGCGACGTCACGGCCCAGACCCAGGATCGCCAGCGCCTGCAGCGGCAGGAGGAGCACATGCGGCACACTCAGAAAATCGAGGCCATTGGCACGCTGGCCGGCGGCATTGCGCACGATTTCAACAACCTGTTGACGGCCATTATGGGCAACACCCAGGTGACCCTGCTGAACCTGCCTCGCGGGCATCCGGAGATCGGTTCGCTGGAACAGGTGGTCAAGGCCTCCCGGCGCGCGCAGCAACTGGTGAAACAGATCCTGACTTTCTCCCGGCGGTCCGAGGCCAGCCGACAAGCGGTGCGGCTTTCGCCTCTCATCGGCGAGGTCGTGGGCTTTTTACGCGCCGTGGCGCGCGGGACGGTGGAATTCGAGCACCAAGCCGATCCCGCCAGTGCGGAGATCCTGGCCGATCCGGCCCAGGTCCACCAAGTGCTGATGAACATCGGCACCAATGCGCTGCAGGCGATGCGTGGCACGCCGGGTCGCCTGTCCTTCGTGGAGGAGATGATGCAGCCTTGTGTCGAGACGCAGGCCCAGACCGGCCTCAAGCCTGGCCTGTACCTGCACGTGGCGGTGCGGGACACCGGCCCGGGCATGAGCCGGGAGGTGGTGGAGCGTGTTTTCGAGCCGTTTTTCACGACCAAACCGCTGGGGGAAGGAACGGGGCTCGGCCTGTCCGTGGTCCACGGCATCATGCAGCAGCACGATGGAACGGTGACCGTCGTGAGCGAACTTGGCCGGGGTACCTGCTTTCACCTGTATTTCCCCGTCGCCGGCAGTGCGGTACGGGCGCCAGCCGATGAACCCGCCGGAACGGTTGTACCCGGCCGGGGCCAGTCGCTGCTGTTTGTGGATGACGACCCGACCATCGTGGAGACCGTACGCAAGCTCCTGCAGCGTCTCGGTTACGCGGTCAGCGCCCACCTGCGGGCGGACGAGGCGCTGGCGGAGTACGAGGTTGCCCCGGACCGGTTCGCGCTCGTGCTCAGTGATCTCACCATGCCCGGCCTGAACGGCCTGCAGTTCGCCGCCCGGGTGCGCGCGCTGCGCCCGGACCTGCCGCTCGTGCTCGTGAGCGGTTACTGGGGCGAGGCCGACCTGGCCGAGGCGCGCCGGCTGCGCGTCAGCGCCGTGTTGCACAAGCCGCTGACCTACGAGATGCTCGGCCGCACCATGGCCGAGCATCTGCCGCGCCGCTGAGGGCGCCGGCCGTCATTTCTTCCTTTGCGTCTCCGCGGCTTTGCGTGAGATTCGGGCCGCATGTCCGCCGAGCCCATCCGCTATTTCCACCGCACCAAGCAGACCGTCGAGACCGAGCAGGTCTATGGCGAGGGCTGGCTGCGCTGGACCTATGGCAACCCGCTGGGCCGGCTCTCGCTTGAGCTGCTGGTGAAACGCGCGCTGGCGTCGGCCTATTACGGCTGGCGGATGAACCGGCCGTCGAGCGCCAACCAGGTCTTGCCGTTCATCGTCGACTACGACCTCGACGTGGATGAGTTCGCGAAGAGCCCCTACACCTTTAAGTCTTTCAACGATTTCTTCTACCGGGCGCTGAAGCCCGGCGCGCGGCCCATCGCCGCGGGTGACCACGTGGCGGTACTGCCGGCGGACGGACGGCATCTCGCGTTTCAGAATGTGGACGCGGCGGCGGGCTTCTATGCGAAAGGTCAGCGCTTCGATCTGGCGGCGTTTCTGGGTGATGCGGAACTGGCGGCGAAGTTCGCCGGCGGTTCGATGCTGATCTCGCGGCTGTGCCCGGTGGACTACCATCGGTTTCATTTTCCCGTCGCGGGCAAGCCGGCTGAACCAAAGCTGGTCAACGGTTTCCTCTATTCGGTGTCGCCGATCGCCCTGCGACAGAACCTCGGCTACTTGTGGCAGAACAAGCGGATGATCACGCTGGTGCAATCGCCGGTGTTCGGCCCGGTGGCGGTTTGCGAGATCGGGGCGACGATGGTCGGGAGTATCTTCCAGACCTTCATTCCCGGCCGGGCCGTGGCGAAAGGGGAGGAGAAGGGCCTGTTCAAGTTCGGCGGCTCGTGCGTCATCACGCTCTTCCAGCCGGGCAAAATCAAGCTCGATGCCGACCTCGTGCGCCACGGCGCCGACGGCCTTGAGGTCTACGTCCGCATGGGCGAGCGGCTGGGTGTGGCGGGCTGATTCCCTTTATGAAAACACGACTCCTGCTGGTGTTCTGCCTGATCCTTGCGACGGCGAGGGCCGGGTTTCCGTATGCCGAGGCGACGATCGCGGACCTGCAGGAACAGATGAAGTCCGGCCAACTGACTTCGTCCGCCTTGACCGCCGCCTACCTCGCGCGCATTGCGGAGGTGGACAAAGCCGGACCGAAGCTCAACGCCATCATCGAACTTAACCCCGACGCGACAGCCATCGCGCAGCAGATGGATGCCGAGCGCAAGGCCGGCAAGGTGCGCGGGCCGCTCCACGGCATCCCCGTCCTGCTCAAGGACAACATCGCCACGGTGGACAAGATGGAGACGACGGCCGGTTCCCTGGCTCTGGTCGGCGCGAAGCCGCCGCACGACGCAGCCATCGTCACCCAGCTGCGCGCGGCCGGTGCCGTGATCCTCGGCAAGACCAACCTGAGCGAGTGGGCGAATTTCCGCGGGGAGAGATCCATCAGCGGCTGGAGCGGACGCGGTGGGCAGACGCACAACCCCTACGCCCTCGACCGCAATACCTCGGGCTCCAGCTCCGGTTCGGCCGCGGCGGTGGCGGCCAATCTCTGTGTCGTGGCGGTGGGTAGCGAGACCGATGGCTCGATCGTGTCGCCGGCGTCGGTGTGCGGACTCGTTGGGATCAAGCCGACCATCGGTCTGGTCAGCCGCACGGGCATTATTCCCATCTCGGCCTCGCAGGACACGGCCGGACCGATGGCCCGCACCGTGCGCGATGCCGCGCTGTTGCTCGAGGCCATGGCGGCGGCCGATCCGCGCGATGCGGTCACGCAGACGCGTCCCACCGGGCTGGGCACGGCGTATGCCGGCCAGTTGAAACCGGGGGCGTTGAAAGGCGCGCGACTCGGCGTGATCCGCGGGCCCTTCGGCCTGGATCCGCGGCTCAAACCGTTGCTGGAATCGGCGATCGAGAAAATGAAGGCGGCCGGGGCGGAGGTGGTGGAGCTCGGCGAGTTCCCGGACTTCAACAAGGCCAATGATCCGGAGATGGAAGTGCTGCTTTATGAATTCAAGGACGGCCTGAACGCGTACTTCGCGACGCTCGGGCCGGCGTCGCCGGTCAAGTCGGTGGCGGATGCCATCGCCTTCAACCGGGCGCACGCGGTGCAGGAGCTGGCGAATTTCGGCCAGGAATTGCTTGAGCGCGCGGCGGCCAAGGGGCCGTTGACCGAGCAGGCCTATCTGGATGCACGCGCGACCTGCCTGAAGGTCACGCGCACCGAGGGGATTGATGCGCTGCTGGTGAAGCATAAGCTCGATGCACTGGTCAGCCTGACCAACGGCACGGCTTGGCTGATCGACCCGGTGAACGGCGACACCTACACGGGTGGCAGTTCGTCGCCGGCGGCGGTGGCGGGCTATCCGAGTGTCACGGTGCCGGCGGGTGACTATCGCAGCTTGCCGGTGGGTATTTCGTTCTATGGCACGGCTTGGACCGAGGCGCGGTTGCTGGCCCTGGCCGCGGACTTCGAAGCGATTACCAAGGCCCGGCGCGAGCCGGCATTCCCGGCGACCGTGAACCTGAAGTAGCGCTTGCCGGCCGGTCGAAAATCGGGAACCTGAAATCGAGAATCACCGCGCTCGGGTGATGGAATGGCAGACATGCGGGTCTTAGAAGCCCGTGCCGTAAGGCGTGTGGGTTCGAGTCCCACCCCGAGCAAACTCCATGGACTAGGGGACTTACAGGCCAGATAGGCGCCGTATATATATGTTGGGGGCTGTGCTATTGGGGATGGTGCATCCCTTGACTCCCCTGGCCGACCGGAGAGTGTAGCAGCCCGCATGACCCAGAGCAGCCAGGACCAGACTGCCAAAGCCACTGTCGAAACGACGGCGGTGCATGTGCTGGTCGCCCTGAGCGTGGCGCACCTCCTGAACGACGTGTTCCAAGTGATGCTGCCGGCCATCTATCCGGTCCTGAAGGAATCGCACAATCTCACGTACACCCAGCTCAGCAACATCACGCTGGTTTACCAGTTGGTGGGCTCGCTCCTGCAGCCGGCCGTCGGTTTTTTCACCGACCGGCGCCCGCTGCCGTATTCGCTGCCGCTCGGGATGACCATTTCGCTCGTCAGCATGGTGCTGCTGTCACAGGCCTCGACTTATCCGCTGCTGCTGCTCTCGGCCGCGATCATGGGCCTGTCATCATCCATCTTTCACCCCGAAGCCTCCCGCGTGGCGCGCCTCGCCTCGGGCGGTAAGCACGGCTTCGCCCAGTCGTTGTTTCAGGTAGGGGGCAACCTCGGTACTTCCTTTGGCCCGTTGCTCGCTGCCGCGATTATCACCGCGCGCGGCCAGCATCACATCCTGTGGTTCACGCTGCCGGCGCTGGTGGGCATCATGTTGCTCGGCTGGATCAGCCGGTGGTATGCGGCGCATCTTTCCGACCGGTTAAAGCAGGCCCGCGTGGCCGCCCCGGCCCGCACCCTACCGCGCAACCAGGTCCTGCTGGCCATCGGCATCCTGGTGGCGCTGGTGTTTTCCAAATACATCTACCTGATCAGCCTGACGAACTACTACACATTCTACCTGATCGAGAAGTTCGGCGTGTCCGTGCAGGCCGCGCAGATCTACCTGTTCGTGTTCCTGTTCGCCGTCGCGGCCGGCACCTACGCCGGCGGGCCGGTGGGCGACCGGATCGGACGCAAGAAGGTCATCTGGATCTCGATCCTCGGCGTGGCGCCCTTCTCGCTCGTACTGCCCTACGTCGGTCTCGCGCCCGCGGTCGTGCTCACGGTCTTCATCGGCCTGATCCTCGCGTCGGCCTTTTCGGCCATGATCGTCTATGCGCAGGAACTGGTGCCGGGCAACGTGGGCCTGATCGCCGGGCTGTTCTTCGGCCTGGCCTTCGGCTTCGCCGGCATCGGCTCGGCGTTGCTCGGCCGGCTGGCCGACCACACGAGCATCGGTTTTGTTTTCCAAGTCTGCGCCTGGCTGCCGTTGATCGGGCTGCTGACCGGCTTCCTGCCCGAGGTCGAGCCGCCTAGGTCGCGCGCTTGAGCCAGGGCAGCTTGTCGAGGTCGGTGTTGCCGCCGGTGACGATCAGGCCGAGCCGCCGGCCCTGGGCGGAGAATTTGCCCTCGAGGATTGCGGCGTAGGGCACGGCGGCGGAGGGCTCGATGACGATGTGCAGCGTCTCCCAGATCGCGCGCATCGCGGCGATGATGCTTTCTTCCGAGACCGTGACCACATCATCGACATGCTGGAGGATGAGCGGGAAATTCTTCTCGCCGGTGCAGTTCGTGCGCAGCCCATCGGCGATGGTGGCCGGCGTGGGGATGGAAATGCGGCGCCTGGCGCGGAAGGATTGGGCGACGTCGTCGGCGAGCGCGGGTTCGACGCCGATGACCTTGAGGCCGGGCCGGAGGGATTTGGCGGCCACCGCGGTGCCGCAGAGCAAGCCGCCGCCGCCCACGGGGCAGAGCACGGTGTCCAGGTCCGGGGCATCCTCGAGCAACTCGACCGCGGCGGTGCCCTGGCCGGCGGCGACCCGCAGGTCGTCGAAGGGATGGACGATAGTGGCACCGGTCCGCGCGGCGACCTGGGCGCAGGCGGCCTCGCGGGCGGCGAGGTTGGGTTCGCAAAAGGTGATCCAGCCGCCATAGGAGCCGACATTGCGCACCTTGGACTCGGGCGCCCCGGCCGGCATGATGATGTGGGCCGTGATGCCGCGCAGCTGGGCGGCCCGGGCGAGGGCGGCCGCATGGTTGCCGGAGGAGTGGGTGACCACCCCCGTGGCGGCTTCGGCATCCGTGAGCGAGAACACGGCGTTGCAGGCGCCGCGGGACTTGAAGGCCCCGGCCTCCTGGAAATTCTCGCACTTGAAAAACAGGCGGCCGCCGCAGGCCGCGTCGAGGCGCTCGCTCGTGAGCACGGGGGTGCGCTTGATGAACGGGCGGATGCGCTCGTGGGCGGCTTGGATGGCGGCGAGGTCGAGGGACATGCGGTTTGCCTTTGGAGCAGCGCACGCTAGGGTGCCGGCACCATGACAGTCAAAAAGCTTCTCCACACCCGCATGCGGGTAAACGACATCGAGCGCTCGGTTAAATTCTACGTGGAGGCGCTGGGCCTCACGGCTTCCCGTCGGCACACCTCGCCGCGCGGGGCCCAGCTGGTGTTCCTGACCACGCCGGGCAGCGACGAGGAGATCGAGCTTTGCCAGATGCCGCCGGGCGCCGAGCCCGTGAAGGTGCAGTCCGACCTGATGCACCTCGCCTTCGAGGTGGACGATCTGGTGGCCTTCGCCGCTGCCGCGGCGAAGAAGGGCTACGCCCTGAGCGACGGCCCGACAAAGACCGGCAGCGGCTCCTTCATCGCCTTTATCGACGCCCCCGAGGGCTACGAGGTGGAGCTGATCCAGAAGGGCAAGTGATCAGCGTCCGCCGAACCGGCGTTCCCAAGCGAAAAGATACTGCTGGGCCAAGCCCGCCAGCGGGCCGAAGTGCGTCCGTCCGAAATGCGCGACTTGCGCGGGCTTCCAACCGTCGAGGCCGTAGCGGCGCGCAAGGGACTTAAGCACCCAGGTGTCCACGGGGAAGGCCTCGAGTTTACCCGCGCCGAACAGGAGGACGCAATCGGCGACCTTCTCGCCGACGCCCGGCAGCTCGAGCAGGCGGGCTTTGGCGGCGGAGTAGGGCAATTGCTCGGTCTCGTCGAGCCAGCCGGGCCGGGCCGCGAGAAACATGGCCGTGTCGTGAATGTATTTGGCGCGGAAACCCAGCAGGCAGGCACGAAGGTCCTTCTCGGGGATGCCCGAGAGTTCCGCCCAGGTAGGCAGGCGGTGATGTAGGGCGGGGTCTCCGAACCCCGCCTTGGCGGCATTCGGAGATGCCGCCCTACAAACAACCGCACCATGTCGTTCGGCCAGCAGCGCACACATCTGCTTAATCTGGACGATTTGCTTGGTGGCACTGCACAGGAAGCCCAGCAGTGTCTCGCCGAAGGGCTGGCGCAAAATGCGCAGTCCGGGAAACGCCGCGATACACCGGGCTAGGTGGGTGTCGCTGCGCCACGGGAGTGAATCGGTGCGCCCGGGCCAGTCGGTGTCGAGGCCGAGGTAGCTGCGCAGCGCGGCTTCACTGGCCCGGTTCGCGTCGCGCCATGCGAGCGAGCCGTGGTCGATGCGGATTTGGACGACGTGGTCGAGCCATTGCCCCCTCCAGATGTCGTCGGCCTGTCGCCACCGGAATGATTGTCCGCCATCAAGGGTCTCGGTGAGGACGGCCGGCGGTGGATTCCAGCCGGCGAGCGGGCGCCAGTCACTCCAGGCCGGCTTGCTCATGCGCTATTTGGCCGCGGGCTTTTCCCAGAGGTAGCTTCGCTCCGAAGCCAGCAGATGGCCATCGCTGTCGGTGAGGTCGAGTTTCCAGGCAACCGGGTTGGCCTTGGCATCCGGCCAGTCGGGGCCAGTCAGGCCGAGATGGAAAACAGTGTCACCCGACTTGAGTTCGGGTGAGAAATCGTAGCTTACGGGCTTGGCGCTGGTGGCCGTGACAACCTCCAGGTGGGCCTTGGTGGTCCGGGCCGCCTGGGGATTGGCCACGCGCACGAGGAAGTAGTAGCCCGCACGCTGGTCGGGATGCGTGCGGAGCACTGCCTCACCGCGGGTGTTTTCCTTGCCGTCGAAATACTCGGAAATGCGCTTGAACGACGCAGCGTCGCGCCAGCCGGTGTAGACCCGGACGATCGTCAGGTTTGCAGCCGAAACAACCGGTGCGAGGATCAGACAGAGGGAAATGATGAAAGGACGGACAGACATGCGAGTGGATTCTTCGCTGCGCTCAGAATGACACGCAAGAGAAGGTTAAGGAGCGAGGTAAACCTTTTTGTATTGGTGGAGGCCGAGCAGCGAGGGTTCCCAGCCGTGGACGGCGGGATGGATCAGGTAGGCCCGGACGCCGAAGTAGACCGGGGCGACGGGCGCTTGTTCGAGGAGAAGAGCCTCGGCCTGCTGGAAGAATTCATGGCGCGCGACGGAATCGGCGGTGGCGGCAGCCTGCCGGATCAGGTCGTCGTAAGCCGGGCTGGCCCAGCCGGTCCAGTTGTTACCGCCGCCCGAGGCGAAGAGGTCGAGGAAGGTGACCGGGTCAACGAAGTCGCCGATCCAGCCGGCGCCGGAAATCGTGTAGTTGAGTGTCTGCTGGTTCTGCACCCAGGTCTTCTGCTCGAGGGGCGTGATCGTGACGTTCAGGCCCAGTTCCTTTTTCCACGCCGCTTGCAGCACCTCGGCGATCCGGGGCTGGTATTCGTCGTTGCGGACCTGGAGATCGACAACCGGAAGGCCCCGGCCCGCAGGGAAGCCCGCTTCCGCCAGCAGGCGGCGGGCGGTCTCGTAGTCCGTGGGCACCCGGGCCCGGGCAGTGTAGCCAGCACAATCCGGCGGGGTGAAGCTGTGGGCCGGTATGCCGGCGCCCCGGAGAACACTGGTGGTGATGGCCTCGCGGTCGATGGCGAGGGACAGGGCGCGGCGGACCCGCGCGTCACCGAAGGGCGGGCGCGTGGTGTTGAAGCGCAGGAAAATGGCCTGCAGGAACGGATCGAGTCCAAGCTGGGTGGGATCGTCCTTAAAATTCTGACGATAGGTTTCCAGTTTGGACATAGGTAGGCTGTAGGTGACGTGCACCTGCCCGGCGCGGAAATTGCGCTCCTCAACCTCGGGGCTCTCGGTGGGGAAAAATACGATCTGGCCGAGTCGGACAGTGGCGGCGTCCCAGTAGGCGGGGTTCTTGACGACGGTGAGCGAGGCATTGGGCCTCCATTCGGCGAGCTTGAAGGGGCCGTTGCCGACGAAATTTTCCGGGCGGGTCCACAGGGGAAGTCGCTGATTGATGTCACCGAACTTCGCCAACACGCGGGGATTGATGGGAAACCAGACGGGCTGCGCGGTGAGGGAGGGAAGATACGGGGTCGGGCGTTCGAGGGTCAGGCGCAGGGTGCGGTCGTCGAGGGCCTCGGCGCCGAGGGTAGCGAAGTCAGTCACCTTGCCGCTGTTCAGGGCTTCGGCGTTCTTGAGCGGGTAAAGCAGGTAGGCGTATTCGGCAGCGAAAGCGGGGGTGAGGGCGCGGCGCCAGGAGGCGACGAAATCCTGGGCAGTGAGCGGTTCGCCGTTGGACCACTTGGCGGTGGGGCGCAGGTGGAAGATGTAGGTGAGCCCGTCGGGGGACATTTCCCATTTCTCAGTCGCGGCGGGGACGGGTTGGGAAGAGCGTTCGTCGAGGGCGCACAAGCCTTCGAAAAGGGCGACAGCGATGTTCTGATCAGTGTAAGCCGCGATGAGCTGGGGATCGAGCTCCTGGGGCTCGGCTAGGTTCCCCACGAGTAGGGTCTGCGTGGTGAGAGCGGCTTCGACTTGGGTTTCGCGGCGCGAACAAGCCGTGGTCAATACACAGAGGACAGAGGACAGTAGACAGAGAACCGGTGACAGGCGGCGAAACATGGTCGGGTATAAGGTGTTGGAACTGCGGCGGGGTGCAAGCGGTGAGCGCGCGTGAAGGCCGGATTGCGGGCAAGTTTGTGGGGAAAGATCCGATAAACAGGGGGTAGTGGGTCCCTCTTCCAAATCAGCTGCCGTGCTGTCCCCGGCCGCCGTCGCCCCGGCGTTGCTGGAGCGGCACAAGGCGGCCTTGCGGAGCTATGTCCAGGCACTCACCAAGGGTGATGCGGCAAAAGTGGAGGCGGTCGTCGAGGCGGTGTGGTTGGAGGCGCAGGCGGCGGAAAATGCGGAATTCGAGGAAGACCCCACGGTGTGGCTTTTCACCAACGCCCGTCGCCGCGTGGTCGGTTCCGGTGCGCGGGAGGCGTTTGCCAATGATGAGGGCGGGAGCGGCCCCGGGGAGGACGAGACCGGCCATGAGGGGGAGGAGCCGCGCGTGGTGGTGCATCGCACCATCAGCAGCCTTACCCCGAAGCAGCAGGAGGCGCTGCGGCTGAAATTTCAGTTCAACCTGAGTTTGGATGAAATGGCCGATATCACCGGGCAGGCCAAGGCGGGCACCGGTGGTTTGCTCCACCACGCCATCGTTCGGATCGGCAAGGCGCTGGGCGGGCGGGACGATGATGCCTCCCCGCTAGCCAGTGATCCCCGGGTGACGGCCTACGCGTTGGATGAGATGGACGCCAGCGAGCGGAGCTATTTCGAGAAGGGAATTGCGAACGGTCAGGCCCTGTTGGAACGCGAGAAGGCGATCCGTGGATGGGGTGGTCATATCACCGAGGTGCTTTCGTCCGGGGCACCGGTGCCCAAACGCCGGCGCAAGAAACGCGGGGCCGCCTGGTGGAAATCCAGGGCGCTTTGGCTGAGCCTGGTGCTCGCGACGGTGGTCGCGGTGTTTTGGACGGGTCGGCAAAAGTTCGCGGATCGGGCCGGAAGGGAAGATATGAGTCGGGCGTCCGGTCCCGCGGATGGGGCCGCCGGCAGCCAGCCCGGGGCCGACGAGAATGATCGAACTCCTGTAGTCGGCGGAGGCGTGGCCGCAGCGGAAGGCAATACTTCGCCCCCGGCGAAGCCACCCAGTGCCGCGGCCACACGACAAGCCGATGAGTCGGGGGTGACCAGCCGCCGCAGGAGCGAGAAATCATCCGCTCACGCTAATCAGGAAGCCGTGAAATCCAGCGCAAGCGGCGGCCAGGGTGATGATTTCTTCCGGCGTAACACGGACGAATCAATGCCAGCCCTGATCTTGAACCCGGAGACTTTCGTGGAGAAACCGGCAGCAGCGGGTTCGTCGGCCGCGGGTCGTGCCGGGACAGCCGCGAGGAATCCGACTCCGGCCGGAGCTGGCAACAACGAGGCCCGTAAGAATATCGACCTGGTCAAGGATCAACCGGGCAAAGGGAAAGCCGCGGAGGAGATCGACGTCATTCCGGCCATGGGAGGGGTGCAGTGGCAACTGGCGCTGAAGCAATGGCCCAAGCGGGAGCAAGTGCGCCTTGAAGAAATGCTCAAATTCGCCCCGCCGCCGGGGCGGAGGCCAGCCAGTCACCACCCGGTCGAGGCCCAGCAGGAGATGGTGCGCTCGCCGTGGGATGCGCGGAAGCAGATCGTGCGGGTTTCGTTGCGGGCCAAGGACTCTCCCGCCCCGGCCCGCGGACCGGCCAACCTGGTGTTTGCGATCGATGTGTCGCAATCGATGGCCGGACCCAATCGCCTGCCACTCGTGCAGGAAGGCGTACGCCGGCTGGTGGATCGTTTGCGACCGGATGACCGTATCTCGGTGGTCACTTATGCGACGAAGGCGGACCTCGCCCTGGCCGCCCTGCCGGCGGACCGGTCGGGAGAATTGCGCGGTTGTCTTGCGGGACTGGAAGCGGCGGGCCTGACCGATGGTTCGGCCGGGCTGCGGCTGGCGTATGAAACGGCGCGGCGCAACCGGGTCGAAGGCGGGTTGAATGTCGTCGTGCTTTGCACCGACGGGAATTTCAACCTCGGGACGACCGATGAGTCGGAGCTTGCGGCCTTGGCGGCGGCCCAGTCCCAAAACGGAATTCAGCTGAGTGTGTTCGGGTTTGGTCGCACCGACCGCAATGACTTGCGGTTGGAAATCCTGGCGACCAACGGCGGGGGCCGGAGCTGCTACGTCAACACCGAGGAGGAAGCAGAGCGGCAATTGGTCGCGCAAATCGACGGCCTGTTTGCCCCCGTGGCCAGGGACGTGCATCTGCAGGTGGCATTCAACCCGGCCCGGGTGGAAGGTTACCAGCGCATCGGTGATGTGTCCGACCAGGATACGGCCGGGACGGTGGCCGCGTTGCTGCCGGGCCGCAGCGTCACGGCTATGTTTGAGGTCATGCCCAAGTTCGGGATGAGCGACCAGGAAGCACTCGGCCGACTGCAATTGGGTTATACTTTGCCGGAAACCGGCGAGCGCCAGCAGCAGGCCGCCGTGCTGTCAGGTACCGGGCGGACATGGGCCGGCACCGGGATGGAATTCAGGTTCGCGATCGCGATGGCTGAGTTCGGCCGGATTTTGCGCAACGGCCGGCCGGCGGACACGACGGAGCTTGACCGGCTGGAGGGTTGGGTGAGGGAAAACCTGGCGGATGATGCCGGGGGCTACCGGACCGAATTGTTGCAGAATCTGGCCCTGGCCCGGGCCGTGGTACAAAGCCAGTCAACCGGGACTGAGGCAAAGTAGCGCGCGGGTTGATCCTGTAGGGCTAGGGGGAGGCCCGGGCAGGGAGCGGGTGCAAGAATTCTGTGTCCAAGTTCTAATAAACCCCGCCATCATCCGTGTAAGGAGCACGGTCGCTTGAATAACGAACCAGCAACATCCCATGACAGTTCTGACGCCAGCTCCTTTGTGCAAGCGGCGGTGGCGCGCCATCAGGCCCCGCTGCTGCGCTACGCCACCCGCCTCCTTCATGGCGACATCGACCGGGCGCGCGACGTGGTGCAGGACACCTTTGTCCGGCTCATGGCCCAGCCGCCCGAACAAGTGGACGGGCACGTGGCGGAGTGGCTGTTCACCGTCTGCCGCAACCGCACGCATGATGTGCAGCGCAAGGAGGGCCGCATGAGCCAGTTTGCCGAGGGCCAGGCCGAGCGGATTGTCGCCGTCGAGCCGAGGCCGGGCGCCACGCTGGAACGCGCCGAGCAACACGCCGCCGTCCTCAAGTTGATCAGCCAGCTGCCGCACAACCAGCAGGAGGTCGTGCGGTTGAAATTTCAAAACGGGTTCAGTTACCAGGAGATCAGCCGCATCACGTCGCTGTCCGTCGGCAATGTCGGCTTCATCCTGCACACCGCGCTCAAGGCCCTGCGGCAGAACCTGGCCGCGCAGCCGGAATGACCGAGAAACCGAAGCAACACCATGAACGAGAACACCATTTCACCCGATGATCCCCGCCTGACCCTCTACGCCCTCCACGAGATGGAGCCGGCCGAACGCGAGGGCTTTGAAAAACTGCTGCAGCATGACACCGCGGCCCGGCAGGCGGTTGAAGAGATCCGTGCGATGGCCGCGACCGTGACGACCGCGCTGGAGCACGAAACCGACTTTGCCGAGTCCGCGGCCGGGTCCACCCGGCAGGCGGCGATCATCCCGGGTGGTAATCTGCGCAAACTCGATGGCGGGCCGCTGAAGGAGGCCTCCAAGGTCATCCGTTTCCCTCAGGTTTATTTCATGATCAGCGGCCTGGCGGCCGCCTGTTTCGCGGTGTTCTTCGTCTACTGGCAGCAGAACCGGACGGATCATGCCGCGCACAATTACATGGAGCTGGATCTGGCCAAGGTGGCTTCAGCCGAAACGCAGAAGAAGGAAAGGCAAGAGGCAGCAGATGCGGCCAAGGAGAAGTCCATGGTGTCAGCCATGTCCGTGGCTGCGGCCCCGGCACCCGTGGTCACCCTGGAGGTGCCAACAATGCCGCAGCCCGCGCCGCGGCAGGACGAGAGCCTTGTGCTGAGCGCCTTCACGGTCGCGGCCAAACCCCAAGAGGGCTATGCTAATAGCAGCTTCGTGGGTGCAGGGGGACAGAGTGAAATCAAAGACTTCAGTGCTGGCGCATCGATCGCCAAGATGCGGAGTAATGTGTCGCAAGCCACGGCCGTGGGCAAACCCAGGCAAGACTTCAACACCGAGGCCTACGGTTTCCGGAAAGACAATGACTACCTGCGCGTCGCGGACCAGCCGCTTTCCACCTTCTCCATCGATGTCGACACGGCGTCGTATGCCAACGTCCGCCGCTTCCTGACCCAGGGGCAGCGTCCGCCGGCCGATGCGGTGCGCATCGAGGAGCTGGTGAATTATTTTCCCTACCGCTATGCGCCGCCGACGGGCAACGTGCCCTTTGCGGCGAGCCTCGAGGTGGCGTCGGCACCGTGGGCACCCGAACACCGCCTCGTTCGCATCGGGCTCATTGGCCGCCAGGTCAGCGACGCGCAGCGTCCGGCCGCCAATCTGGTCTTCCTGCTCGATGTGTCGGGTTCGATGCAGTCGCCCAACAAGCTGCCACTGGTGAAGCAATCGCTGCGCCTGCTCGTGAACAAGCTGCGGAGCGACGATCGCGTGGCCATTGCGGTCTATGCCGGAGCCTCGGGCATGGCGCTGCCGTCGACCCTGGCCGGCCGGAAGGCGGAGATCCTGGGGGCGATTGACCGGCTGGAGGCCGGCGGTTCGACCAACGGCGCGATGGGCATCCAGCTCGCCTACGACATCGCCAAGGCCAATTTCGTCCCCGGCGGCGTCAACCGCGTGATCCTCGCCACGGACGGCGACTTCAATGTCGGCGTGACGAGCGAGGGCGAGCTGGTGCGCCTGATCGAGGAGAAGGCCAAGAGCGGCGTATTCCTCAGCGTGCTCGGCTTCGGTATGGGCAACCTGAAGGACAGCACACTCGAGCAGCTGGCCGACAAGGGCAACGGCAACTACGCCTACATCGACACACTGGCTGAGGCTCGGAAGTCGCTGGTCGAGCAGGCGGGCGGCACGCTGGTCACCATCGCCAAGGACGTGAAGATCCAGGTGGAATTCAACCCCGCCGAGGTACAGGCCTATCGCCTGATCGGCTACGAAAACCGGCTGCTGGCCAAGGAGGATTTCAACAACGACCAGGTGGACGCGGGCGAGATCGGCGCCGGCCACACCGTGACGGCACTCTATGAGATCGTGCCGGCCGGAGCGGAGATGCCGACCGCCACACCGGCGGTGGACACGCTCAAGTACCAGAAACCGTCCGGACCGGTGCTGCTCAATCACGCGGAGATGCTGACCGTGAAGATCCGCTACAAGGAGCCCGCGAGCGACGTGAGCAGCAAGCTGGAGTTCCCGCTGCGCGACACCGGGGCGCAATTCGAGGACGCGAGCACGGACTTCAAGTTCGCTGCGGCGGTCGCCGGCTTCGGCATGGCCCTGCGGGATTCGCCGCACAAGGGTTCGCTCACGCTGGCGGAAGTGGCGGCCTGGGGTCAGAGCGGGCTGGGCAGCGATACCGGCGGCTATCGGAATGAATTCCTCAGCCTGGTGAAGCAGGCCGAGGCCTTGGCGCAGTGAGCTGAGGTCACGGCAAAGCTGAGGGCTTGCCATCGCCAAAGCGGCCCAATCTGCTCCGGGCCATGGCATACATAGGCTCATTCCCCGGGGTGCGAAAGGAAGCGTCGACCGACCCGCGTTTTGCCGCGGCGTTCGCCTATGTCGGCGACGTGCTGGCCACGGGATCGGAGGCGCGGCAGCGCATCGGCCGGATTGCCGTGGGTGTGACCGAACGCATCGAGCTGACTGGAGGTTCGTTCGCCTTGGAGCAGGTCTATCAACCCAAGCAGCGGTCGGAGGGCTTTTTTGAATCGCACCGCAAATACATCGACGTACAGGTGATCGTGGAAGGGGAGGAATTGATGGAATGGGAGGAGATTTCACGACTGGTCGTGACCCAAGCGTACAACCCCGAGCGTGATTTCCTCAAATATGCCGATACGGCCGTTGCCTCGGTCCTGCGGATGAAAACGGGCGATGTGGCGGTTTTCTTCCCGAACGACGGGCACATGCCGTCGCTGCACTGGCGTGGTACGGGGTTGGTCCGGAAGACAGTGGTGAAGGTGCCGGTCGGATGAATTACCGCCATCATTACCACGCGGGGAACTATGCGGATGTGCTCAAGCACGTACTGCTGCTACAGCTCATCCGGGCGATGCAGCGCAAGGAGAAGGGGTTTCTCTACCTCGACACGCATGCCGGGCGCGGCGGCTACGACCTGGCGGTGCCGTCGATCCTGCCCGATGGGCGAACGCGCGAGCCCGAGCATCCGGCCGGCATCGGCCGGCTGTGGGGGGTGGTGGAGCTGCCGGCGGCGTTAAACGACTATCTGGCGCTGGTGCGACGGTTCAATGATCGGCGCGGTTCCTCCTTCGCCAAGGCTTCGGAGGACAAGGAAACCGGACCGGAGCTGAAATTCTATCCCGGTTCACCGTGGATCGCCAAGCTGCTGCTGCGGCCACAGGACCGGATGGCGCTGTGCGAGCTGCGGCCGGACGATGCCGAGGCGCTGGATTTTGACTTCGCCCGGGAGACGGGCGTGAAGGTACTGACGATGGACGGCTATACCGCGCTCAAGGCGCAATTGCCGCCGCCGGAGAAGCGCGCGCTGGTGCTCATCGACCCGCCGTTTGAGAGCAAAGCCGAGTTTGCCGACATCCAGCGGGGGGTGGCCGATGCCCTGCGGCGCTTGCCCGGGGCGGTGGTGGCGGTGTGGTATCCGATCACGGAGCGGGTCCGGACGGGCGAATTCCACCAGGCGCTGCTGGAACTGGCCGTGCCCACCCTGTTCGCGGAACTGAACATCGCGGGCGCGACTTCATCGCTGCGGATGAAGGGCTGTGGTTTGCTCATCCTTAATCCGCCGTGGCAGATTGAGAAGGAAATCCGGGCCGTGCTGCCGGTTCTGGTCGAGCGGCTGCGGGTTGATACCGGAGCCGCGGCGGCCTGCGACTGGCTGGTGCCGGAGAAGTGAGCCGCGCCGGGTTCAGCGCTGGGCTGAACGCTGCGTGATGCGCACGGCCGTGAACGGCAGGGGATCGAGCGCGATCCGCGGGTTGAGAGCCGGCGCCTTGAAGACGGGCTGGTCCCACAGGATGTCGCGATTGAGGGTCTGCCGCACGGACGCAAACGCCTTGGCTACCGGAAAATCGGCACGCTTGGGGGGATTGTGCGGGAAGTAGGTCATGTGCTTGGGGCGGCGGGGTCAGGGCCGTCTGACTTTAAGAACCCAGGACGAGCCGGATTGTTCCAAAAAATTACGAAAGAACCCGTGCGCGCACCGCCCTCGCGGCGCGCGCACGGTTACCAATCGGGGGCTATGCCACCTGGCGCTGCGGGGCGGGACGGTCGGCGAAGGCCGGCCGGCGCTTTGGCAGCACGATGGTGAGCACGCCCTTGGCGATGGAAGCACGGAGAGTGTCGAAGTCGTAGCTCGCGCCGAGCCGCAGCGTCAGCTGGTAGTCGCGCTGGGCCGACTCGAGGTGCAGGGCCTGCCAGTTCACCCGGACGTGCTGGGGCTTGCGGGCTGTCAGCAGCAGGTCGGTGCCCTGCGTGGTGAGTTCCACGCCGGCGGCGTCCACGCCGGGTACATAGACGTCCAGGCGGAGGGCCTGAGGCAGATCCATGCACTCATAGTGCGGCGAACGGAAGTCGGGGGAGGACTTCGCGGCGGGGAACCTGTGGTGTTGGTGGCGGTGGATTATCGTATGCATGGACGGAAAAGGTTAAGGAATAGCGGGCTCGTCGGTTTGGCACCGGCGGGTCTCCTGGGAGGGGCGATTACCTTCGGGTGGTATCGCGTCAGGCCAGGCAGCCCGCAGCAGTGTGTTTGACCCAAATGGACACGCACTGCTGCTGCGACTGGCGCAGGCCAAAGCACATGGCGGCCTTCGTGAGCGAAGTGCCGGCATCGGTGCGTTTGACTGGAGTGGCGGTGGCCATGGATCTGGTGGGGAGGATGCCCAAGGGCATCCAGTCCTCAAGGGATATGTTAAGCCGGAACCGTGCCAACCGTGTCATCGCGCAGAATCTTGCACCGGCACAGTTTACGCGACAGGGTGCCCGTCATGAAACCGATGACCGATAAAACCACCCCCGTGGCGGAGTTGCGCGAACGCGTGCTGGCCTTTGCGCGGGCGCGGGACTGGGAGCAGTTCCACTCGCCCAAGAACCTCAGCATGGCGCTGGCGGCCGAGGCCGGGGAGCTGATGGAGCATTTCCTGTGGACGGAGTCCAAGGCCTCGGCGGCGACGCTGGCCGATCCGAAGAAGCGGGAGAAGATCGAGGACGAGCTCGCGGACGTGGTGATCTACGCCCTGGAGTTCGCCAACATCGGCGGCATCGACCTGGCCCGGGCGATCGAGGCCAAGCTGGCCAAGAACGCCGCGAAGTATCCCGTGGAGAAGGCGCGCGGCCGGTCGGACAAGTATACCGAGCTCTAGGACTTCCCGCCGAAGCTGACGAAGTCCTCCAGGTCGAGCACTTCGAACCAGGTGCCCACGTCCTCCCGGCGCGGGCCAACGGCGGTGTGAAGCTGGTTGAAGAAAGCCCGGCCCTCGACGGCGGTGGGGGGACGCTGCTCGAACCAGGCCGACCAGGCGATGATTTCGCTCATGGCGCGCTTGGGTTGCAGGCGGCTCATCACGTAGGTGAGCAAGTCGTAGTCGCACTTGCCGGTCTTAACCTCGGCGAGGAAGGCCTCGGCGGTGAGGCCTGTGAAGGCCCAGAAATGCGCGTCCACCGGGCAGTCGTAATGGTATTCGCCGTTGGTGCCGGCGAGGGTGGCGCGGGCCTTGTCGATCAGGCGGGGCAGGTGGGCGAAGCCGCCGAGTCGCACGCGCGGGCTGCGTGGCGGGGCTTGGGTGAGGTCGGGGGAGTGGAAGTTCATCATGGCGGGGGCGGGGTTCAGGGTTGAGGAAAACGGGGGGCGCTGTGGCAGGCGCAGCCGGGCGCGCAGCCAGCGGCCGCGGGGGCCGGCACCGGGGTGGAGGCGGACGGTTTGCTCATGATGCCGTAACCGCCGCTGATCACGCGGCGCACGGGTTCGCCCGTGTCGGGATGGCGGCTGAGCGGGGCGTCCTTCATGCCTTGGACAACCTCGAAGCGGCGCGGCGCCTCACCGGCCTGCCGGGGAATGGTTTCGTAGACATAGGTCGCCATGTGCTCCTGCTTGGGAACGCAGATTTTAGCTTTTGGCAAGAGGCGAACTTTCCCTCATCGGGGAAGCCCATGAAAGCCTCCGTCACGCTCGAACGCCACTATGTGCTGCCGTGCTGCCTGCTCCTGCTCAACCTGTGCAACGAGATCATCTCCTACAAGGCCCGGCTGATCAACGACCCGCTGCTGCGCACGCTCTTCATCATGGGCATGGTGCTCTTCGGGGCTTCGCTGGTGGCGTTCGCCGTCGCGCCCGGCATCATCTGGCTGGTCCAGTCACTGCGCCGCACCAGCCGCACGGCCGCGGGCAGCCTGGGCGAGGTTGCGTTCCTGTTTGGCCTGGGGGGCGTGATTTTCTGGCTCTACTACCGCAACTATGTTCACGGCACGGATGCGATCCTGCCGGCGATGTGGCACAATCCGCTCATCCACTGACCCAGTCCGCCCTGATCTGGGCGGGAGTGCGACCCTGCTCGCGCAGGGTGCGGAGGGCAAGGGCATCGTGGCGTTTGGCGAGGCGGACACCCTTGTCGTCAGTTACCAAAGGACAGTGATAAAAGGCCGGAGCCACCAGTCCGAGTGCACGATAAAGCAACAACTGGCGGAAAGTGGATTTCAACAAGTCCGCCCCGCGCACGACTTCGGTGATACCCATGGCGGCATCATCTATCACACAGGCGAGTTGGTAGCTCGGGGCGTCGTCCTTCCGCCAGACGAGAAAGTCGCCGAAGTCCCGGCCGGCGACGGCGTGCTGCGCTCCGGCATGTCCGTCGGTGAAAGCCAGCGTTTCTCCGTCGGGCACGCGGAAACGCCAGTTGGTCGTGATTGGGTCGGTGAGGGGTGGGATGGGCGCATCGGCCGGCGGCCGGAATTCAATCGGGTAGAGCGGCTCGTCGTTTTCGTCGCCCTGTCCAGGCAGGCAAGCCTCATGCGGGGCGCTGGCGGCGGCGAGCACGTCGCGGCGCGAGCGGGCGCAGGGATAAATGAAACCGGCGGCATGCAACCGGGCAAGGGCGGCGCGGTAGAGCGGGATACGCTCGCTTTGGGAAATCATCGGGCCGGACCAGTCGAGTCTGAACCAGCGCAGGTCCTCCAGCATGGCGGTGACGAATTCGGGGCGGCAGCGCGTCGTGTCGAGGTCGTCGTTGCGGAAGAGCAGCACGCCGCCTGCTGATTGTGCCCGTTCGTGCGCCGTCCAGAAGGTTCGGGCGTGGCCGAGGTGGAGCAGGCCGGTGGGCGACGGCGCCAGCCGGCCGCGGTAAGGAAGGGAAGGGTTAACCACTGATGGACACTAATGGACACTAATGAAGCGAACGCAGGCCGAAATTAGTGCTGATTAGTGGGGATTAGTGGTTTCAAATTCAGCCATGCCAAAGTCCCTTTGCGTCTATTGCGCCTCCAGCGACCGGCTCGACCCCAAGTATTATGCAACGGCAACGCGGGTCGGCGAGGAGATCGCCCGGCGGCAGTGGACCCTCGTCTACGGCGGCGGCAAGACCGGCATGATGGGCGCGGTGGCCCGCGGGGTGAAGTCCGGCGGCGGCCGGGTGGTCGGCGTCATTCCCGGGTTCATGAAGGAGCGCGAACTGGAATTCATCGAGGCGGACGAGCTCATCTCGGTGCTGACGATGCGGGAGCGCAAAATGCTCATGGAGACGCGGGCCGACGCCTTCCTCGCCCTGCCCGGCGGCTGGGGCACGCTGGAGGAGCTGATGGAGATCCTCACCTTGGCGCACCTGGAGGTGTTGCGAAAACCGATCGTGCTGCTCAACCAGGACGGTTTTTACGACGACCTGTTGCGGTTCAACGAGAAGATTGTCACGGAGCGGTTCATGCACGCCACGATCCACGGCAAGTTTGCCGTGGCCGGCACAGTGGAGGAGATTTTCCCCCTGATCGAGAACTGGAGCCACCAGCCGGGCGACGCCAAATGGTTCCAGACGCGTTGAACCTGGACCCGGGGCGCGGACAGCTGGTCGCGGCCTTCCGGGCATATGCCGGGACACCCGCCGAGGCACAACTGGCCGCGGAGTTCGTGCGTTTTGCCGAAACCCATGAGGATTGCCTGTGGCGCGCGTGCGTGCCGGGTCATTTCACCGGTTCGGCGTGGGTGGTGGACGCGTCCCGCCGGCGCACACTGCTGACGCACCACCGCAAGCTCGACAAGTGGCTCCAGCTCGGTGGCCATGCCGACGGCGATCCCGACCTGCAGGCCGTGGCCCTGCGCGAGGCGCGGGAGGAATCGGGCCTCACGCGACTGGTGTCGGCAGGCCGGAAAATTTTCGACCTCGACCGGCATTGGATTCCCGAACGCAAAGGCGAGCCGGCCCACTGGCACTATGACGTGCGTTATCTGTTCGAGGCCGACCCGGCAGAGCCGCTGACTGTGACGAGCGAATCGAAGGACCTCCAGTGGGTGGAGATCGCGCGGGTGGGCGAACTCAACCCGGAAGAGTCCATGCTCCGGATGATGCAGAAGACACGGTAGGGGCCGTTGCCCTCAACGGCCCGGGCGTTTGGGGACAAGCGCCCCTATCGATAAAGGCTGATCAAATCCTCGGTGCGCACCCAGCCGGACTGGCCGCCGGGGAAAGCGAGCTTGGTCCAGCCGAGGAAGGTCTTCTCCGCGACGGCGATTGAGCCGGCGGAGAGCGGGGAGGTTTTCTGGGTGGTGTCCGCCTCAGTCGGGATGCTGCGGAGCGTGCCTGCCTTCCAGACGAAGACCGCGGCGGGATTGGCCAGCGGGCCGTAGGTGTGGAGGCTGAAGGTCGCGGCGGCGGCGAGGAGCATGGCCAGCAGAATGGTAACGAGCGCGGTGGGCTTGCCCCAGCCGCCGATGCGCCGGTAGCCCTGCAGCAGGAGCATGATGAGCGCAACCGCCAGCAGCAGGGCGGCGGTGACGAGGGCAAGCTGCCATTCGCCGGGGGTGGCGAGCCGGGCGAGTTTGCCACGGCCTTCGCCGCGGGAAAGCTCGACGAGCAGGGGTTCGGCCAGGCCCGAACGTTGCAGGCCGAGCGTCAGGTCCCAGCGCGTCGTATCGGCGCGGGAGTTCAGGAGAAAAGCGCTGGTCCAATAAGCGGTGGCCTCGGCCGTGCGGTCCTGTTGCACGAGTGCAAGGGCGAGGTTGTGGCGGGCGGTCCAGTCGGTAGGAGCCGCCTTGACGGCGGTGTGCCAATCCCGCTCGGCGGCGGAGAAATCACCGCGTTTGTAGGCGTCGGTCGCCGGGTCGGCGTGGGCGGCGACGGGGACGAGCAGCACGGTGAGCGTGAACAGGAAGGGCAGCAGATTGCGTCCGGCCAGAAGGGAGAACGGGTTCCAACCGGGGACCTTCACGGCCTGCAGCGCGCCTTCGGCCCGAGTGAGCCAGTCCGACGGGAGGCTGGTGTCGCGGCTGTGCAGGGCGCGGTCGGCCTCGGACCACAGCCTGGCCCACGGCGTGGCGGCATCCTTGGCGTAGCGCGTGACGCTGGCGTGGACCAGCGGCGTGCCGGGGGCGGCATGCGGGATTTCCCAGAGGGCCGCGGCGGATCGTTGCCAGATGCGCAGGGCGTCGGGAGAAGACTTCGCCGAATGGATTTCGCGCAGGGCGGCCACGAGTGCGCGGCGGGCTTCGCGGCGGCGGCGCTGGGGATCGCGTTCGCGCGAGCGCAGGGCGGCAAGTACCAGCCAGAGGAGCAGGGGACCGAGGACGGAGGCCAGAACGCAGAGGAGGACCAACGGGCGTTGGGCGAAAGGCGCAAAGCCCGTGGCGGATTCCGCGATGGGATCGCGCGGGAGATTCTCGGGCGGGACCGGGGCCACGGCGGCCGGCAGGGTGGGAGTCACCGGGGCGGGACTCGCGGGTGTGAGTGAGAATTGGACGGGTGCGCCCGAACCGGCCGGGGCCTGCACCGGGGTCGAGGTGCCGGTGACCGTCACCGTGACGGCTTCCGTGGCAATCGTCTTGTAGGTGCCGGACTTGGGGTCGAAGTAGCTGAAGCGCACGGGGGCGAGGCGGTAGGAGCCGGGCTTGGTCGGCACGAGCACGACGTCCTCGGTGAGCGTGCCCTCGAAGAGTGAACCGTCCTTCATGGTGCGCTTGGACTTGGGCTGGACGATCTGGAAGTCGTTGGAAACCTCGCGCTGCGGCAGACCGGTGAGATCGGGCCAGTTGCCCGTGCCGTTCAACTCGAGGGTCCACGTGATGGGTTCGCCGACCCCAGAGGCGAGGGGCACGACCTTGGCAGTGAAGGCGAACTCGCCGACGGCGCCGTTGAACTCGGCCGGGCCGGGTGGCAGGGGCTTGACGGTGAGTTCGAGGGAATTCGACTCGAGCTGGCGCTGCTCGACATTGGGCTGGGTGAACAACCCGAAACCGGTGGAGCCGACCATCAGGTTTACCATCTGCGAGGCGGGCTTGAGGGTGTAGATACCGGGCTGCTTGAGGTAGGCCCGGGTATCCTGCGTGGATGCGACGTGGCGCTCGCCCCGGACCAGGACCTCGCCGGGATCGGGTTTGCTCCAGTCCTCGGCCACGACCGGCGTGCCTGGCCAGTCGAGGTTGCTGCCGAGCGAGTGGAAGTAGCGGCGCACGACGTCGAGCGTGTAGGAAACGGGAAACACCTCGCCGGCCCAGACCGAGGTGCGCGGCACAGCCAGCTTGGCCGAGGCGATGTCGTTCACGGACAGGCCGGAGTTGCCGACCGTGGCGTCGCCGACGGTGAAATTGGCGGCGACCACCTTGATGTTACCCTTGTCGGTTTTGATCTCGAAGGCGGGGATGGTGAGAGGGGCACGTTTGGTCGGGCGGACGGGGAAGACGAACGAGAAGGTCCGCGACATCTTGAAGTTCACGATGCTCGTCTGGCTGCTCTGCGAAGGCCGGGCGAATTGCAGGCCGTCCACCTGCGGGATGCGCGGGTCGCCGTCGGGCTCGCAATCCTCGAAGATCAGGGCGAGCTGGCTCACCTGGTTGATGCCGAGCTGGCCGCCCGGCGGATCCCAGCGTACGGACTGGGCGAGGGCGGGGAGGTTCAGGAAAATGCCCAGGAGCAAAGCCAACACACCCCAGCGCTGCGCGCCACCCCTCTTGATAGAGGGGACTCCGGCAGTGCCGGTCTTGGAATCCCCTCTCGAGAGGGGTGCCCGGAGGGCGGGGTGTGTAACGATGAACATGAGTCGTGAGAGCATGGAAATCACCAGTCCTTGCCGTTGGGCTTGGGCTGCTTCTCCGGTTTGCCCTGCATGAGTTGCTGGAGCTTGGCGGGGGAATCCTGGTTGCGGACCTGGTCGAGCTTCTGGAGCGGCATGGCGAGCTCGGGATCGACCTGCTCAGCGGGCTTCTTGTCCTGCTGGCCGCCGACCTTCTGGGTGCCGGGTTTGGGCGGCGGAGGCTTCGGGTCTTGTTTTTTGTCCTGTTGGTCCTTCATGTCCCCGAAAGCGTCCTGGTTCTGTTTCTGCTGTTCCTGCTGCTTCTGTTCGTCCTGCTTTTGCTGGTCGTTCTTCTGCTCCTCCTGCGACTGCTGGTCCTTGTTTTGATCCTGGTTCTGCTGCTGTTGGTCCTGTTTCTTTTGATCCTCGTTTTTCTGGTCCTGCTTCTGTTCGTCCTTTTTCTGCTCCTCCTGCTTGAGCAGTTCCTCGAGCTCGGCGCGGAGCTTGGGCCAGTCGGCGGCCTTGGCATCGAGTTTTTCCCCGACATCCACGCCCTGCAGGGCGTCGCGGATGACACTCTCCTGCGGATGCTGTTGGGCGGATTTGACGCGCTGGCCGTAGGTGATCGTGGTCGAGGCCAGTTCGGAGCAATCCTTGGCGCTAAGCCCGGGTTGCCCGGCGAGGCGGGCCACGGTCTTGCTGAGCGGCGCGGCGAGGGTGTCGCTGGGCTGCGGCTCCGCCGCAGCCGAGGCTGAGGGCGGAGAGCTGAGGGCGGAGAGCCAGAGCAAAACAACGGCCACCGACGCGGCCGCGGCGGTCCGGGGTGTTCCGCGTTCCGCGCTCCGCGTTCTGCTGCTGCCAAGCGGCAGGGCCCTTTCCCGCGGGCGGACGGGGAATTCGGCCCAGAAGCTGAAGAGCAGGAAGAGCAGGCCGGGGGCGAGGAACCACTGGAAGCGCTCGATGAGGCGGGCGGTGTTCTTCTCGGCGAACTCGCCCTTCTTGCCCGCCTCGACGGTCTTCTGCAGCAGGGCGGGCAGGTCGATCCAGGCGCTGGCGTCAGTGTAGGCGCCGCCGGTCACCTGCGCGAGTTCCTGCAGGGTGGAGCTGTTGAGGCGCGACATCACGACGGCGCCGCGCTCGTCCTTCACCAGGCCGCCGGCGGTATCGGGAATGAACGAGCCCTGGGCCGTGCCGACCCCGAGGCCGATGATGCGGATGCCCTTGGCCTTGAGCGAATCGGTGAGGCCCTTCCAGTCCTCCACCGTGCTTTCGCCGTCGCTGAGGATGATGAGGTAGCGGTCGGCGGTGGAGGTGCCGAAGGCCTGCATGGAGGCCTCGAGCATGGCCTTGTAGTTGGAGCCGCCCTCCGGGAGGTAATCGGGGTTCAGGGCGGGCAGAAATTCGCGCAGGACCTCGTAGTCGGCGCTGAGCGGGCTCTGGAGGAAGGCCGTGCCGGCGAAGAGCACGAGGCCGACACGCTCGCCCTTGAGGCCGTCGAGAAGCGACTGGATGAGGAGCTTGCTGCGGTCGAGACGCGAGGGCTTCACATCCTGCGCCAGCATGGAGCGCGACAGGTCCACCGCGATGATAACCTCGCGCGACTGGTCGAAGACCTGTTCCTCGATCACGCCCCATTGCGGGCGGGCGAGGGCGATGATGCACAGCGCGAGGCCGAACCAGAGCCAGATGCGCGGGCGGGTCTCGGCGGTGGTGTGCTGGGTGCCGAGCGAGACGTCGAAAGCCCCGGCCCAGGCGCGGGCGATCTTGGGCCAGGTCGTGGCGGCGCGCACGGTGTGCCGGGCCAGCTCCCACGAGAAGAGGAGCACGAGCGGCACGAGCAGCCAGAGGATGTGTGGCGAGTGGAAGCTCATGCGGTGGCGGCGCGCTTGCGCCGGAAGGGCAGCTGGGGCGGCACAGCGGCCAGGGCGCCGAGGAAGAGCAGCGCGGCGCCGGGGATCGCACACCAGTGGAACAGCTCGGTCGTGAGCAGGTAGGACTTGGCCTGGAACTCGATCTTCTGCGCCGCATCGATTGCGGCGAAGGCCTTCTCCGCGGTATCCACGTCGAAGGCGCGGAAGAACCTGCCGCCGGTGGCGTCAGCCATGCCGCGGAGCTGGCCCTCGTCGAGGTCGGAGATGGCGCGGCGGTAGCCGATCTTGTTGCCGTTGTCGTCGAAAACCGGCATCGGGACGAGGCCGTCGCGGCCGGCGCCGATGGTGTACACGGGAATGCCGCGGGATTTGGCGATGTCGGTGGCCTGGTCGGGCGTGAGCAGGCCGCGGTTGTTGGCGCCGTCGGTCATGAGCACGACGAAGGCGCCCTTGCGCTTGCTGTCGTCGGTGCGCTTCGCCTGCTCGAGCCGCGTGAGGGCGACGCCGAGGCCGTCACCGATGGCGGTGCCGTCCTCGATCATGCCGAGCTTGAGGCGCTGCACCTGGCGCTCGAGCCAGTCGTGGTCAAAGGTGAGCGGGGCGAGGGTGTAGGCCCGGCCGGAGAACACGACCATGCCGATGCGGTCGGAGGTGCGCTGCTTGATGAAGGCCTGGATGATGGGCTTGATGGCCTGCAGGCGGTTGATGCGCTCGCCGTCGCGCTCGTAATCCTCGGCGAGCATCGAGCCGGAAAGATCGATGGACAGCATCAGGTCGTAGCCCTGTTGCTTCACCTCGCGCTTGTCCTCGACGATCTGCGGGCGGGCGAGGCCGACGATGAGCAGCACGAGACCGATGACGGCCAGCGCCGCCGGCCACCGGGAGCTGGGGATCAGCGAGGGCCGGTGCCACGAGGCGGCGAAGGGCACCACCAGCACCGGGGCACCGCGGCGGCCGCGCACCCACATCATCAGGGGCAGCGCGAGCAGGGCGAGCAGCCACCAGGGATCATGGAAGGTGTAGCTGGTGAGCGGCATCAGCGGCGGTTGCCCGCGGCCATGCGGGCGTGGAAGAAGCGGACGAGGGCCTCGAGGCGTTCCTGGTCGGTGCGGACGCTGAGGCGGCTCAGCGGGGCGGGAAAGAGGGCGCGGAAGGAAGCGTCGCGCTGGGCGACCCACTCGGCGTGGGCGGCACGCTGGGCGGAGGAGGCGCCGTTGAGGTTCACGAGGCGGCCGGCGACGGGATCATAGGTGGTGAGCACGCGCTCGAAGGGCAGCTCGCGGTCCCAGGGATCCTCGACGCGGAAGCCCATCGTCTGGTAGCGGCGGGTGAGCACGGACCAGCCCTCGGGTTCGAGGCGCGGGGGAAAGTCGCCGAGCCAGATCAGGATGCTGTGGCGAGGCGCAGCCTTGGCCAACAACCTCCATGGAATGGAGGTTGGCTGAGAGCTGAGAGCTGAGGGCTGAGAGCCAGAAGCTGCACGGTTCGCCTCTGGCGTTCCGCGTTCCGCAATCCGCGCTCCGCTGTCCAGCGATGGAGCCGGCTGGCCGAGGAGCTGCGCCGCGGCGTGGAGGATCTGGCCGCGGCCCCGGACGGGTTCCTTGAGGGTGTAGCCGTTTTCGGAGGCGTGCAGGAAGCCGACCCGGTCGCGGTTGACCGCGCCAAGCATCATGACGAGGCCGGCGAGCTCGAGCAGGGCCTCGCGCTTGGACTGGGCACCGGAGCCGAACTGCAGGCTGACGCTGTCCTCGAACAGGAGGAGGAGGGAGACCTCGCGTTCCTCGATGAACTTCTTGCGGTAGGGCTCGCCGAGCCGGGCGGTGACGTTCCAGTCGATGTCGCGGATGTCGTCGCCGTAGGTGTATTTGACGACTTGGTCGAACTCCATGCCGCGGCCGCGGAAGGCGGAGCGGTATTCGCCACTGAGCACGTTCTCCACTGCATGCCGCACGCGCCACTCGAGCTGCTTCAGCAGCGCGAGCTGGGAGGTGACCAGCGAGGTGTGCTCGGTGACGGGCGACGGCGACATGGGCGCGGGCGGCGTCAGACCTTGGCCGGGACGGGGGTGCGGATGAGGACCTGGTCGAGCACCTTGTCGGTGCTGAGGCCCTCGGCCTCCGCCTCGTAGGTGAGACCGACGCGATGGCGCAGGGCATCGTGAAAGATTTCCTGCACGAGGGCGGGGGAGAGATAGTCCATGCCGCGGAGCCAGGCGAGGGCCCGGCCGGCCTGGAAGAGGGCGAGCGAGGCGCGGGGCGAGGCGCCGAAGTTGAGGAGGCGCTTGGCGCTGCCGGTACCCTCGGCTTGGGCGGCGAGATCGCGCGAGCTGCGGACGAGGGCGAGAATGTAGGCCTGCACGGCGGGCGCGACGTGGATGGCGTCGACCTGCGTGCGGAGGGCGAGCAGTTCCTCACCGCTGGAGACGGCCTTGAGCACGGGCGACTTGGTGACCTGGCCCCACTTTTCCATCATCAGGGATTCTTCGGTGGCGGTCGGGTAGTCGACGAGGAGCTTGAAGAGGAAGCGGTCGGTCTGCGCCTCGGGGAGCGGGTAGGTGCCCTCCTGCTCGACGGGATTCTGGGTGGCCATCACGAAGAAGGGTTTGGGCAGGATGTGCGAGCCGCCGCCGATGGTGACCTGCCGTTCCTGCATGGCCTCGAGGAGGGCGGACTGGACCTTGGCGGGGGCGCGGTTGATTTCGTCGGCGAGGACGAGGTTGGCGAAGATCGGGCCCTTGTGGGTGGTGAAGCCGCCGTCCTTGGGCGAGAAGATCATCGTGCCGACGACGTCGCTGGGCAGGAGGTCGGGCGTGAACTGGATGCGCTCGAACTGGACGCCGATGGCCGTGCCGAGGGACCGGATAAGGAGGGTCTTGGCGAGGCCGGGCATGCCCTCGAGGAGGACGTGGCCGTTGGCCAGCAGCGCGACCAGCATGCGCTCAATGACGGCATCCTGGCCGATGACGGCCTGGCCGATTTCGTTGCGAAGTTTCTGGGACCAATCGGGACCGGTGATCATGGAGGAATTCAGGGTGAAAGTGAGGGTGAAAGTGAATGGGCCGGACCGGCCGGTGACAAGTGACGAGTGGGGAGCGGTTAAGACTGTGGGCGAGCGGTAGTGTGCCCGTGATGGCCACAAAAAGTCACGAAAAGGCACAAAAACCCAAAGGAGCCCCCAAGGGCTTTCCGGTTTTTCGTGTCTTTTTGTGACTCTTTGTGGCTAAAAGAGTTTATGGCCGATTTTCCCGACATCGTGGAAGCGTCGCTGCGGGCGCGATTTGTCTCCCTGGGCGTGCAGCCCGGGGAGGTGGACGAGTGCTTTATCCGGGGGGCGGGGGCCGGTGGGCAGAAAATCAACAAAACCTCCTCTACTGTGCGCCTGCGGCACCTGCCGACCGGGGTGGAGGTGAGGTGCCAGCGCGAGCGCAACCAGTCGGTCAACCGCCTGCTCGCCTGGGTCGAGCTGGCGGAGAAGCTGGAGTGGCGCCGGCAGGAGTCGGCCAACCGGGCGCGGGGCGCCCGCGAACTCGCCCGCCGGCAGAAGCGCCAGAAGTCCCGCGGGCAGAAGGCCCGGATGATCGAGACCAAGCAGCACCGCGCCAAGCACAAGGCCGGCCGCCGGCGCGTGGGCGGCGAGTGGTAAGCTTGTCTCTTGATTTCCTCCGTTCCATGATTGGGCCTGTGCTTCAGCCATCCTTAGCGACGCCATCACAACGCATCGGTGCTGCTCTCCTCAACACGGTGATTGGCACATTACCTGTGCTCATTCCTGGCATGATTGTTCAACAGGGGTATACGTCTATTTGGACTCCCGAAAAAGTGGGCCTACTGACAGGGGTACTGACGTTGGTTCAACTGACCTTTGTTCACTTTATGCAAGGCAGCCCAGGGGCTGTTTTTGTGGGCTTAAAGGTTCAATACTGCGATGGAAGTAAACCGAATGTTACCACTACCCTGTTTCGGGCCATTCCCTATCTCCTGGTGGTTGCATTTCTTGTCGCGATGAAGCCTACCGGCATAGAGCGGTACCATGGGCCGCTAACTAAAATATATCTCGTGGTCTTGGTTTTTTTGGCCGCAAACGGCGCGACGATGCTGGTCAATGGCAGGCGCTCACTAATCGATATGCTCACCAAGACCGAGGTGGTGAAGGCCTATAAGGTTGGATAAACAGGAAGCGCTGACGGACCCGCCTAGGAGGTAGCCTCGCTCAGGCGACGGGAGCGACGGGCGGGGGCACGTCCTCCGGCTGCGGTTCCGCGGCGGCCTTGAGGGCGGTCCGCAGCTGCAGGGCGCCCCGGCCCATGTAGAACAGGGCAAGGCAGTGGAAGCCGACGGACATCCAGTCCTGCCCCAGGACGTAGATTCCGGCGTCCAGCGTGTAGAGCACGATGCCGAGCACAAAGGCCCAGAGATGACCCTTCCGGGACAGAAACCCGAAACCGACGATGACGGCCAGGGCGATGACATCGATAACCAGCGCGATGAGCAGGTGGTCCTTGAAAATGGTGTCGGCGAGCAGGGTGAAGCCGAGGCCGATGACGAAGGTCCGGTCGCTGCCGGTATGGATCATGACGCTGTTGACGACGGAGAGTCCGGCGATCCACCAGAACCAGTTGGCTCCACTGATGACTTCGGGCTCGGCGAGGGCGACAAGGGCGCGATCGACGGGGGCGGTTTCCGGTTTGGTGAAGGGATTTTCGGCCATGGGGGAAGCGGTGGGGGGGTGCGGGGCGGTCCACGTATGCAGTTTCCGTCCCGTGCTGGCGAGCCGGGACTGTGTCACTGCGTCAGCCGAGCCAGAGGGCTACGGTGGCGGTCAATACCCCGGCCACGAGCACGAGGTTGGCGAGCAGGCCGAAATTTTTCTCCAACCAGCCGGGAGATTGCTCGAGCTGGGCGTTGAGGCCGGCATCGCCGGATTTGCGCTCGTCCCGCAGGTGCTCCTTGCGCCGGGCCAGGTCGCGGCGGAAATTCCGGGCGAAGCCGCGTAGCACCAGGCCGATCATGGCGAGACATACGCCCAAGCCCAGCAGGGCGTCGCGATAAGGGAAGGACGAGCTCATACAGCCGGGGTGACGCTGTCGCCCACGCGAAGGATGCCGCGCTTGGTCTCGTGGATAAGGTTGATGCCGAAGTTGACGTCGGTGGGATCAGCCAGGTCGCGGCGGAAGGTGGCGAGGGTCTTGAGGGGCTCCTTGCCGGTGCGCTCGCCCGTGAGCTGGTCGGTCGTGGTGATGATGCAGCGGGCGCAGGGGCCGCCATTGCGGAACACCGCGTCACCGATTTGCACGCGCGTCCAGGCGTCCTCGGCGAACGCATCGCAGCCGGCAACGACGAGATTGGGGCGGAAGCGGTTCATCGGCACGGGCGCGCCGTGGTTTTCCTGGATGCGGTCGTTGAGCTGGGCGAGCGAGGCCTCGCTGATCACAAGGAAGGGATAGGCGTCGGCGAAGCTCACGGTGTCGCCGGGCCGGGCCGTGGCCTTGAGAATGGGCCGGGAGAATTTCGGGCCGATACGCCCGAGGTGGCAGGGCTGGCCGAGAAAATCGCTGAGCCAGGCCGAGGCGCTTGCGCCGCAGTCCTCGGCCTGCAATCCCTCGCTTTTCCAGACGCTCACCGTGCGGAGAGAGGCGCCCGGATCGGAGGCGGTCGGGATGGAGACGGAGCCCGCGCCCTCGGCCGAGAGCGTAAGAGTGCCGTTGGCGAGCCGGGCGTCGATGCAGGCCATGCGGGGCGCGGTGCGCTGCGTCATGAATTTGCCCGTGGCGTCCACCACGAGGAAGCGCCGGTCGCCGGTGAAGCCCAGGGCGTCAATTTCCGCCGCCGGCACCGCGTGGCCCCGCAGGGATTTCACGGGGTAGAGAAAGAGGCCGGTGACGTGCATGAAGGAGCCGAGTAGCGAGTAGCGGGTAGTGAGGAGCGAGTAGAAAGTCAGGCGCGGCGGCTGGGTATCGGGATGCTCACTACTCACTACCCGCTACTTTTCTTCTGTAATTCACAAGGTAGAGCGAGGGATCTTGGCCGGTGGCGAATTTTGCGGGGCGGGTGCCGGCGAGGCCGTAGCAGATCGAGAGGGAGTCACCGGTGAATTTGAAGAGACCGGGGATCCTGCGGCCGGCATTGGGGCCGGCGACACCGGTGAGCGTGAGGTAGCCCTCGGCATCGACGGTGTAGGTGCCGCGGTCGTACGTTTCACCGCCGAAGCGGACGGTGTATTTGCCGCCAGCCAGCTCGACCTCCATTTTTTCGAGCGCCATTTTCGGCGCCTCCTCGCCACCGAGTTCCGCGTAGAGCGGCTGCCAGGTGCCTTCGAGGGTGTGGGACATTCCAGAAACCTGAGACCTGAAAGCTGAAACCTGAAGGAAAAACCACGGGTATCAGGGGCAAGACGGCCTCGCGGGGACCCGGCCCTCTGGGACGGTTCGGTTCGGCGGAGCCCGAAACCATTTCATGTTTCAGGTCTCAAGTCTCAGGTTTCCGACGAGGCGTTGCGCCTCGCTTATGCCCGCTTGAGCACGTCGCGGGGCGTGGCCTCGACGGGGGCGGGCTCGGCGAGCTCCTTGACGCCCTTGGCTCCGAGCTCGGAGAATTTGCGGGCGCCGGGCAGGAGGGTCTGCTCGAAGGAGCCGACGGCGGTGTTGTAGGCCTTGCTGGCGGTCTCGAGGCCGCGGCCGACCTTGTCGAGATTGTCGGCGAAGCCGGCGATGCGGTCATAAAGCTGGCGGCCGAGGTCAGCGATGACCTGCGCGTTGCGCGACACATCCTCCTGGCGCCAGCCGTAGGACACGACCTTGAGCAGGGCAATGAGCGTGGCAGGCGTCGCAAGCACGACCTTTTTAGCAATGGCGCGATCGAAGAGGGTTGAGTCGGCTTGGAGTGCAGCGGAGAGGAACTGGTCGCCGGGGAGGAAGAGCACGACGAATTCGGGCGAGGGCTGGAACTGCGCCCAGTAATCCTTGCCACCGAGCGCGTCGATGTGGCCGCGGACCTTGGCGGCGTGCTCGGCGAGCTTGGCGGAGCGCACGGTGTCGTCGGAGGCGTTGGCGGCCTCGCGATAGGCCTCGTTGGGCGCCTTGGCGTCGATGACGATCTGCTGGTTGCCTGGCAGCCGGACAACGACATCTGGGCGATCACCGCTGGTCGCGGCCGTCTGGACGACGAAATCACAATAAGATGTCATGCCCGAGAGCTCGATTACGCGGCGGAGTTGCTGCTCACCCCAAGTACCGGCCGTTCGAGTGGAACTCAGCGCGGTGGAGAGCTTGGCGGCCTCGGCCTGGAGCTGGCCCTGCGTCGTGGTGAGCGATTTCAACTGCTCGGAGAGCTGGCCGTAGGCGCCGGCGCGGGCCTTCTCGATCTCGCCGATCTTGGCGTCGACCTTCTCGAGCGATTCCTTGAGCGGCTTGACGAGCGAGTCGATGGCCTGCTGGCGCTTGCCGAGGTCGTCGGCCGACTGCTGGTGGAGCTTGCCGAAGGTCTCGCGGGCAAGCTCGAGAAAGGACTGGTTGTTGGAGCGGAGGGCGTCGGCGGAGAGCGCCTTGAAGGATTCGAGGAGCCGAGCCTGGGCTTCCTTGAGCGCGCCGCGCTCGGTCTCGAGTTCGGTGGCGCGGGCGCGAAGCGTGACCAGCTCGGCCTCAAGCTTGGCCAGCTGCTCGGTGGCGAGGCGGGCGCGCTCCGCGGTGGCGGCGGAGCGGGACTGGGCGATGAACCAGCCGAGGGCGGCGCCAACGAGCAGGCCAACAATGAGGAGGACAATATCCATCAACCGGCAGTGAAGCGCGGAAAGGCATCGCGAGCAAGCTCGCTCCCGCGAGCGGCTCGTCCGGAGGACTCGCCCTACCTCCAAACACTACCGCAGCGCGCCGAGGGAGATCTGGATGTCGGTGCCCTTGAGGCCGGGGCCGGCCTGGAGGGTGCCGCCGTGCAGGCGGAGGATTTCGCGGGCGAGGAAGACGGAGAGGCGGCCCTGGTTGGGCGTGGCGCCGGCGACGGGCAGGGGCAGCGTGCCGTCGAGCTCGAGGCGCTTGCCCTCGATGGTGATGACGGCCTGGCGCTGGGCACCCTCGCCGACGCTCCGCAGGGTGAGGATGAGGTGTTGCAGACCTTCGTCGGGGCGGTTGGCCGCGACGGCGTCGAGGATCGAGCAGAAGGCAAACTTGACGAGAACCGGATCGAGCGAGAGGGCCAGTTCATCCCCGATGAAACGGGTGGTGAGCCCGCGGGCGGTGGCGATCTCGGTCAGCAGGGCGTTGAGATCGGTGACCTTGGCCACGGGCTGGGCGACCTCGCCGAGCAGGGTGGCGTGCTCGTTGAGGAGTTTGAGCTTGGCGACCTCGGTGGTGAGGGCGGTTTCCTGGGCCAGGGCGGCGCTGCCGACGGGGGAGTTGCTGCCACGGGTCAGGAGGTGGGCAAAGGTGACGAGGGAGACGAGCGGGTTGGACAGCTCGTGGCTGAGGGTGAGGCCGAGGTTGCGGAAGAGTTCGCGGCGGCTCTGCTCGAGGATGACATTGACGCGCTCGATTTCGGGGGCGGCATCCTCCCAGATGGCCCAGACGCCGTCGATTTCGGGGACGGGGCTGGCCTGGACGCGGTAGCGGTAGGGAACGCGGGCGGGCTGGACGACGGTCTTTTGCGTGTGCAAGGCCTCGCTGGCGACGGCGCGGACCTCGACGGGGAGCTCGGTGGTGGCAAGCTCGCTGCGGGTGATGAGGCGGGCAGTGGGGAGATATTTGGCGCGCAGGGTGGTGGCGAGCTCGGCCTGGTGGTAATCACGGAGCTGCGCCGAGCGTTCCAAGCAGCGTTCCAGCAGGCGGCCGTGGAGCACGGCGCGAAAACGATCCGACTCGCGGTAAGGGGCGCCGTCGGCGCGCGGCCCGAGGGCCATCCAGCCGAGGAGCTGGCCGTGGGAGTGGAGCGGCACGAGAATGCGGGCGCCCCAGGTGAGGAGCTGCTGGCGGATGGGAGCGTCGAGCGCCGGGTCGTCGATCCCGGTCCACTGGTTGAGATCGACGGCGGCGGGGTGTTCTTCCAGCCAGAGGACGAGCGGGTGGCTGGCTTCGCAACGATGGGCCTCGTCGTCGGAGACAAAGCCGTCGAGATGGCGGAAAAAATAAAGAACCTTGCCGGATTTCAGGATGTAGCGGGCGGCCCGGCGGAACTCGTCGAGCAGTCGCGGCTGGTCGTCGAGGTGGGCGAGCGCGCTCTCCAGGAAATCCCAGGACTCGACCGGTTCGGCGGGGGCGGTCGCAGTTTCGCGGGGGAAAGGCGACTCGCTGCGGCGGTTGCGCTCCTGGGCGGATTGCAGCTGGGAGTTCTTGTCGGCGATTTCCTCCAGAAGGCTGACGCATTCGCCGAGGCGTTCGCGGCTTTCGCTGTAACTCAGGAGGAGGCGCGCGGAGCGGTTCTGGCGGGCCTGTTCAAAGGGGTGGCTGTGGGGTTCGCCGACCAGGATGACGAGGGTGCCGTGGCCGGTGGAGAGGCGGGCGCGGGGATCGTTGACGTCGGCGACCCAGACGCGGGCGCCGGGGCGGATCAATTCACGCTGGAGGTCGGCGGGACGGGCGAAGGTGGCGGGTTCGCGCGGATGGAGGAGTTTTTTCCATGCGGCCTCGAGGCCGGGGTCGGGGGTGGTCAGGATGATGGTGGCGGGCATGGAAAGGTGATGCGGAAGGTGGCTCCGGGCCTTCCGATGTCGGGCACAATGATGGTTGCCCGGTGCTCGTGCAAGATATCTGCGCAAACGGCCAGGCCCAGGCCCATGCCCTTGGTCTTGGTGGATACGAAGGGGTGGAAGAGGCGGGCGCGCTGCTCGGTGGGGATGCCCGGGCCGTTGTCGGATACCTCGAGAATGATGCTGCCATTGGGGGAATTGCGGGAGCGGAGCTGTACGCGGCGCTCGCCGTCCTGATTCTCGAGGGCCTGAAAAGCATTGATTAAAAGATTTATCAAAACTTGCCGCATGGCGCTGGCGTCGGCCCAAATCGTGTCGGCCGTGGCGTTGAAGTGCACGGTGAGCACGACATGGGCCTCCTGCGCGCGGGTGAGCATAAGGTCGGAGGTTTCCTGCATGATCGTATGCAGCGAGACGCGTTCCAGATGGTGCCGGCGGGGGTTGGAGAGGTCGAGCAACTGCTGGGTCAGGCTGTCAATGCGCTCCACCTCGGCGGGGATCAGGAGGCTGAAGCGGCGGCGGAAATCCGGATCGTCGAACCGGGTCGGCAGCAGGTGGGAGAAGGTCTTGATGGACACGAGGGGGTTGCGGATCTCGTGGGCGAGGCTGGCCCCGATCAGGCCGATGGTGGCGAGCTGTTCGGACTGCCGGGCCTGCATGGACAAGCGGGACCGGGCGAGGATGTTGTCCATGAACTCGGCGATTTCCTCGGCCTGCTGCACCTCGGGATAGGTGAAGGGGCGGCGGTTGGTCTTGATGCCGAGGGCGAGGAGCAGCGAGGGCGTCGCGCTGCCGCGCGGGGCGGTGACGACGATACCGAGGTTGAACTCAGTGACGAACTGCCGGAGATCGACCAGCCCGGGCTCGGGGCGGAGCCGCTGCAGGCTTTCGGGCGTGCTCCATCCCTGTTTGGTCAGGGCGGCATAAGCCGGGCGGTCCTTGGTCAGCTCGATGTTGCCCGAGACGAAGACCTCGCCGCTGTCGAAGAGCAGGGCGGCATAGCCGGTCTGGCCCCAGGTGCGGAGGAGGGTTTCGAATTCCGCGATGAGCTTGCCGGGATCATGCTCGCGGCGGGCGAACTCCAGGGCGGCCTGGCGGATGGCGGCGGTATGCTGCCAGGGGTTGAGGCTGAACCATTCGCGGGATTTGCGATGGAGCCAGAAAGCGAGGGTGCTGCTGAGGGCAATGCTGAGGATCAGGTCGGCGGGGGCGGGGAGCACGGTGTTGAGCAGTCGCGAGCAAGCGTAGATGCTGGCGGTCAGGACGGAGATCAGGACGAGCCGCTGAAGCAGCTGGAGAAAAACCTGCCGGGCGTCGAAGATCCGGTGGATCGTGACCGCCCAGGCGGTGAGGACGTAGAACACGAGGATGACCAGCGGGCTGAGCCGGGAGATGATGCGCAGATCAAGATAGCTGCCGATGGTGGAGATGGTGATCACCGCGATACAGCCCAGCGCGCAGTTGAAGGTCAGGAACTGCAGCTCGATGCGGCGGATGCCCGAGGCCCGCCGCATCCGGCGGTAGGATTCGACCACGATAATGGTGAAGAGACAGAAGCTGGAGGCGTGATAGACCAGATAACCCACGCCGCGCTTGGGATTCTCCGGCGTGGAATCCGAAGGAATATACAAGTCGCTCAGAGACAGCACGGCCATGGCCAGGGCGATCAGGAACCAGGGCCAGGTCAGGCGGATGGTGCGCATCGACTGGCCCTCGAGCGTCACGATCGAGCTCATGAGCAGCCAGATGATGTAAGGGAAAAACGCCGCCACGGCCGCCGCCCCCTTGATCCAGGGCACCGGGTTGACCGTTTCGCCGGCCTGGAGCCGCACGCCCGCGTTCGCGGCCATGAACGCGCAGCAAAGCCAGCTCGCGCAAACCAGGGAGAAGGCCAGGAAGGTCCGGTTGGTGAACCGAAGGGGATTGGCCCAGTAGACAGTCAGGCCGATGGTGAGGGTCACCAGTGCGGCGATGAGAATCAGCGGGGGCATGATTTTTCCATCACGACCACGGCATTGCTGCCGGACAGCCCGTGGGCATTCACCAGCGCCACCTGGGGGCTGAGGTAACGGGCCTGCGCATGGAGGTTCAAGGGACACTGGGGATCGCTGGTCTCCCAGTTCACGGTCGGGGGGATCTGGCCATGCCGCATGCTCAGGGCGACGCTCGCCACCTCGATCGCGCCAGCGGCGGCTAGGGCGGTCCCGATCGCCCCCTTGATGGACGTGACCGGAATGTTGGTGAGGCGTTCGCCAAAAATCTGGCGCATGGCGGTGGCCTCATTGGTGTCAATCGCCCGGTGCCCCGGGCCCCAGGCGCAGATGTAATCCACCTCGTCGGTGCGCCGGGAGGCGTTGGCCAGGGCGATGCGGGCGGCATCGGCAATGCCCTCCGCCGCGAGCTTGTTGCCATCGCTGGCATAACCGTAGCCCGTGATCCACGCGTAGGCCGGGCGCGGGCTTTCCTCCGGTTCCAGGATGAGCATGGCGGCACCTTCGCCCAGCACGCCGGTGGAACGCCAGAGGTCGAAGGGCCGGCAGGACCGGTGGACTTCACTGTCGTTGGTCGGGCTCAACTCGGCGGCATTGAACTCGAGCAGGGGATGGAAGGAGAGCGGCGCCTCGCTGCCTCCGGCGATCGCCAGATCGCACTGGCCCTCGGCCACGAGGTCGAAGGCCTGCCCGATGGCGTCGAGGCCCGAGCAGCACGAGGTCTGCACGGCGATCATCCGGGCGGGAATCCCCAGGTGGCCGGAGATTTTCCCGGGCACGCTCACGACGGAGGATTCATAGATGGTGCTGGCCATGGAATAGCGCGGGCCTTTCTGGGCCACGATCTGCACGCCGCGGCTGATGCGCTCCATGTCCATGATGGAGGTGCCGGTCACCACCGCCGGGTTGAGCCGGCAGATTTCCTCCACGGTCAGGCCGGCATCCCGGATCGCCAGCAAGGCGGCCACCAGGCCGAACTGGGTGTGGCGGGAGAGGCGGCGGGGATTTTCCTCCGGGGCATATTCCTTCAGGTCGAAACCGGGCACCTCGGCGCCCATGAACGAGCCCGCCAGGGGATCAAAGCGTGTGATGGCCTGGACGCGGCTGACGGACTCGTTGATGCCGCGAAAGAAGGCCTCGCGGCCGATGCCCGCCGGGGTGACCGGGCCGATGCCGGTGATCTTAACGCGACGGCGCATGGGCGGAAGGCGAGGCGGGATCGGGCGGAGGGGTGGGCATCACTGGGTGGGATGATTGGTGATCAGCTGAGGTCCGGGCCGGGCGGAAGACCAATCCGGGATTGGCGTGGCCCGCGACAGCACAGAACCGCGACTGCACGCTAGGTGGACAGGAGGGATGACGGCAAGCACGAGGTGCAAAAGAGATTTGCGCCCCGGGGCCGGCCCGGCAGAACTGCGGGCACATGACCGCGCAAGAATTCGAAGCCCGCATCGTGGCGTGGGCCCGGCAGCAGCCTGACGTGGAGGCGCTCGTGCAAATCGGGTCGCGGGTCCAGTCCGGCGGGGTGGTGGATGCCTGGTCGGACTGGGATTATCACCTGATCGTGCGCGACCCGGCGCGCTACCTGAATCGGGAATGGCCCGCGCAGATCGCGCCGTGCTGGTGCACGCATTACGAACGAACCGGGCGCGGCGTCGTCAAGCTCAGCGCGGTTTTCGAGGGCGGGTGGGAGGCGGACTTTGTGCCGCTGGCGGCCTGGCAGATGAGGCTGGTCTATTGGGCGATGGCGCGCCCGGGGCTGCGCCGCCTGTATCCCGCGGCCCTGCGGGAAGGCATGGCCAACACCCGCCTGCTGGTCGGGCCGGGCTACAAGGTGATCCTGGGGGGGCGCGCCTGGGAGGACCGGCATGCGGCGCTGGCCGTGGCCTGGCCGGGCAAACTTTTTTCGCCGGAGGATTTCCAGTTTCATACGGCCGCCTTCTGGCGGCATGCCGTGTGGGTGCAGAAGAAAATCGCCCGCGGTGAATCGCGGGCGGCGCTCCGCTGGCAGCAGGTGGAGCTCACCGACCACATCTATGCCCTGCTGGCGGAGGAGGCGCGGCTGGCCGGCCGGCCGGCCCGGCCCGAGGCGCGCAAGGCCGAGCAGTGGCTCGATGCCAGGCGGCTCGCCCAGACCGCGGTCGCGACGGGCACGGACCAACGTTTGCTGGCCCGCGCGTTGCTGGCCCAGATCGCCCTGTTCGAGGAAGTCAGCCGGAGCGTGGCCGGAAGCCGGGGTTTTGCGCTGCCGGACCAGGCGGCGGTGGCCGCGTGGCTGCGCGGGGAACTTGCCCCGCTGGCGGGCCCGGCCTAGCCGACGGCCTGGACGGCGGGGAACGACATGGTGAAGACCGTGCCGCCGCCGGGGCGGGCCGCGACCTTCATCTCCCCCTGGTGGGCCGAGACAATGTGCCGGCAGATGGTCATGCCGAGGCCGGTGCCGTGCGCCTTGGTGGACTCGACGGGTTTCTTGAGGATGCTCTCGAGGATGGCCGGGGGCAGGCCGCTGCCATTGTCGGCGACCGCCAGCACGACGCGGCCGTCCTCCCGGTTGACCGTGACCGCCACGTGGGTGGCACCGGATTCCAGGGCGTTCTTCACCAGGTTCTGCAGCAGGCGCACGAGTTCGAAGCGGATGCCATTGATGAAGGTGCCCTTGGCGCCGACGACGTCGACGCGGTTGGTGCCGAAAAAGAGCACGGTCTTGGTGTCCTCGGCGGTGGCCGTGAGATCAACGACGTCAACCTCGCCGGCGTGGCGGGTGGTCTGGCGCCAGGACTCGGCCAGGTGCAGGCAGAAGGAGGAGCACTTCTCGAGGGTCTCGGCGTAATGGAGAATCCGCTCCACGCTGCGCCCGCCCGGCGGCAGCTGGCGCACCTCGTCGAGCAGCATGTTCGTGTAGCCGATGGCGACGACGAGCGGGTTGCAGATGTCATGGACCATCTCGGCCGCGGCCTGGCTGAAGCCGGCGGTCAGCTGCTGCTTTTTCTGGTCGGTCTTGACCGCCTCATACATGCCCTCAAGGCGCTTGAGCATCGCCACGCGTTTCTTGCGCTCGAGGCCCTCGGTGGCATGGCGGCGGACCGACTGCTGGAGCACGTCGACGTCGAAGGGTTTCTTGAGATACTCGTTGGCGCCGAGGCTGATCGCGGCCTGGGCGGTGGCGAGGGCGCCATAGCCCGTCATCATGATGATGGAGACCTCGGGATCGATCTTGCGCATGGCCTCGAGGCCCTGGATGCCGTTTTTCTGCGGCATGCGGATGTCCATCACAACCACGGCGAAGGTTTCGCGGGCGAGCAGTTCGAGCCCCCGGTCCACACGGTCCACCGCCATCACCTCGAACTCATCCTGCAGCAGGTAGCTGATGCTTTCGCGGGGCCCGAGTTCATCGTCCACGACCAGCACCTTGGGCCGGTCGGTGATGGGAGGGGCGGATTGAAGGGTCGAAAAGGCTTCGGGCATGGAAAGGATTGGCCGGACGCTGGACGGGGTCCGGGCGTTTGGCAATCCGAAGCTTGGGCGCGGAGGGTGTCTTGCGCTAGGAGCTGATCGCGACGGGGCGGCGCAAGGACGTGTTTTCGATCGCCGGGCCGCGTCCCACCCGAAAGGCGATGGCGGGCCGGCTGAGATCGAGCCTGAACTCGGTGGCGAAGCGGTGGGCGGTCGTGCGCAAACGGGCGGTGTCGGCCGGGGAGAAGGACGAGGTTTCGTGCAAGCGCTGCTCGCGTTCCAAGCGGTAGATCAGCAGCGTCGTCCCCAGCGGTTGCAGAGCCAGGTTCCGGCGGGTGACCTCCAGCCAAAGCTGCTGGAAGCCCTGGCCCAGACGGAACCAGCCCAGCGGCGAGTCGTCGGCGGTGGACAGGACGAAGACCGAGGCCGAGTTCTTGATCGGCACCAGACAACCGATCAGGGCCATGATCCTCTCGAGCCCGATGAAGAAAAGCGCGCGGACGAGCCGCACGTTTTTCAGCGCCCGCAGCGTGCGCAGAAACAAGAGGGCGGGGGGCGGCGCGCCCAGGGTGGTGTCACGCAGGCCGTCGGGGGATTGTACGGCCTCGGACCCGAAGCGGAGTTCCTCGAGAAACTCGCGATAAAGCCGGGCGTTGCGGTAGCGGACAATATCGAGCGCATAAAAGGCGCCCGCGAGGCGCGATTTCGGTGCGCCGGTAAATTCGCCCAGGGCCAGGCCCTTTTCGGTGGCGAGCTGGCGGAGGGTATTCCGCGTGGCGTCATCGATGGGGTCCTTCTTGAAGGGCAGGCGGTTGGTGGTGCGGCGGCGGATCAAGGCGGCGGTCTCGGCCGCGGCCGACGCGGCCGGGTGCACGACGGCCGGAACAAAGGTCAGGGTGAACCGGCCTGCATCCTCGCGCAGCTCGGCCAGGGTGCAGCCCTCGCTTTCGGCCTGGAGGATGAAATTGCAGGCGTAGGCGCCGAGCGAGAGATACGAAGCGACGAAGGCGCAGTCGAACAGGCTGGGCCTGGCCCGGGTCGCATCGTTCAACTCAAGCGTGAGTGTCACGCGCCCGCGGTCGGCGCCGAGGGCGACCCGCCACGGTTGCGAATTGTCGCCCGAGGGGGCGTGGCCAGCGAGTGCGGCCCAGGCGCGGGCTCGTTCGATCATGACGTGCCTTCGGTGGCCGGCTGGACCGCCATCTTGGAGAGCTGGCTCAGGACCAGACGACGCTTGAAGCGCTGCAGGGGGCTCCGGTTGCCCAAGAAAAGGCGGCCCTTGGCAATCTTCAGGCGCACGGGGTCGAACTGGAAGTAGTGGGGTGCGAGGAAGGGTGTGCCCCGGCCGAGCAGGATGCGCATGGCCTCGGTGGAAGCGAGCCCCGCGCAGAGCTGGATGGCCGTGGCGAACGATGGCGCGCGCTGGGCGGCGAAATCCACCCGGGCGACATCGATCTGGCCGAGGTGGAGGAGCGAGGGAGTGACGCCCACCACAAAGCTCGCGAGTTCCTCGGTGCGCGTCCGGCAGCTCCGGAAATCAAAATACTCCTCGAAGGGCATGGCGCCCGGCCCGAACACGTGCAGGGTCGTCGTCAACCCGATCGGGCCCGAGGTCACGATGTGGATGCCGCGCTGTTCGCAGGCGGGGAAGAGCAGGCGGCGCGCGGGGAGCGCGTAGAAATCCAATCCGTCCATCACCAGGCTCGCGCCCTGGAGAAAGGCGTCGACACTGCCGGCGGTGATGCCCTTCTCGAAGAGCGTAACCCGGGCCTCCGGGTTGATCGCCAGGATCATCTCGCGCAGCACTTCCGTTTTCGGGCGGCCAAGGCTGGCGGTTGTGGCGCCCTGCTGGCGGTTGAAGTTGGCGGCCTCGAAGACGTCGAAGTCCGCCAGGTGGAACGCGCCCACGCCCATGCGGGCGAGCGTGATGGCATAGGCGCCGCCGACCCCGCCGTTGCCGGCGATCCCGACGCAGGCGCGGCGCAGCCGCGCCTGCTCATCCTCGGTGATGACGCCGAGGTTCCGGCCGAAAAAATCTGCATAGGAGGGCATGAGTGGGATGATCGGCTAGTTGGCCAGCCGGTCGACGAAGCGTTTGAACTTGGCCATGTCGGTGACCGCCGGGCCGTGACCGGGAAGAATCAGCGAGGGATTCAGGGCTGCAAGCCTGCGGATGGAGCGCCGGTTTTCCGCCATGTCGTAGGTGAGGATGCGCATCGGTTCATGCAGCCCGGGCAGGCCGGTAGCGAAACTCATGTTGCGGAGCACATCGCCGCAGATCGCCACCCGGTCGGACTCGCGGAAGAACATGATCTCGCCGCGTGCGTGGCCGGGGGCGTGGATGACGCGGAAGCCGGCCACCTCGTCGCCTTCATGGAGCACCCGCGCGACCGGGTAGGGCGGGCCCTGCCAGAGCCGGGTGACGAAACGGGTGAGCGCGGTGTCGAGGGACGGCTCGTTGATCGGGCGGCGGCCTTCCATCGCGTCGACGTCGTCGGCATGGCAGGCCAGCGGGATGCCGCGCGCCTCGCACACGGCCTTGGCGAGGCCCTGGTGGTCCGGGTGGACGTGGGTGAGGGCGACCAGCGACAATTTCCGTCCCTCGATCTCCTTGAAAACCCGCTTCCGGTCCCAGCGCCGCCCGGTGTCAATCAGCACATCGTCGACCAGGTAACAATTGGTGGTGGGGCCGGGAAATTCGTGCAAACGCCAGACTCCGGGGGCAAGCAGCATCATGGGGTGATCAGGGGGTGGCGACCGTCAGGGCGGACATGGCCGGCACGCTGGATCCGGCCGGTCGGTTTGGCAATGCGAAGCTTGGGCCGCGCTCAGCGGCCGGCTGTGACCCCGCGCGAGAACAGCTCGCTGATGATGTCCTCCAGCGGCACATCTTGGATCGTGATGTCGTCCACGGCGCCGTGGTTGAGGATCTGCTGGCAGACGGTCGTGATATGCTCGCTCGGGACGTGGAGGACGATCTCGCCGTCCTCGCCGACCTTGGCCTCGCCGTGGGCGGGTTTCCAGTCGGGGGGGAACGCGCCGTCGCGGGGTTTGAACTTGATGATGCGCTGGCGGGCGCCGGCGCCGGCGATGCGGTCGAGGTCACCGTCGTAGATCTTCTTGCCGTGGTCGATGACGATCACCCGGGCGCAGAGCGACGAGATGTCGGCCATGTAGTGGCTCGTGAGCAGGATCGTCGTCTTGTAGCGGCGGTTGTAGTCGCGCAGGAACTCGCGGACGGCCTTCTGCGAGATGACGTCGAGGCCGATGGTGGGCTCGTCGAGGAAGAGGACGCGCGGCCGGTGCAGGAGCGCGGCGATCAGCTCCATCTTCATGCGTTCGCCGAGCGAGAGCTCGCGGACCATGACATTGAGCTTGGGGCCGATGCCGAGCAGCTCGACCAGCTCGTCAAGCGTGGCCTTGAACTGGTCGGCGGGGAGGCCGTAGATGGCGCGCAGGAGCTGGAAGGACTCGTTGGCGGGCAGGTCCCACCAGAGCTGGTTTTTCTGACCGAGCACGAGGGCGAAGAGGCGGCGGTAGGCGTTCTCGCGCTTCGACGGGTCGAAGCCCGCCACCCGGGCCGAGCCGCTGGTCGGGTAAATGAGGCCGGAAAGCATCTTGAGCGTGGTGGTCTTGCCCGCGCCGTTGGGCCCGAGGAAGCCGACGAGCTCGCCCTCCTTGATTGAGAAGCTCACCTGGTCGGCCGCGCGAGTTTCCTCAAAGTCGCGCTTCACCAGGCCCTTCACGCCGCCCCAGAAGCCGGGCTGCTTTTTGTAGGTGCGGAAGACGCGCGTCAGATTTTCAACTTCGATCATGCAGCCGGGCAGTGAACACGAATCGGGGCGCTACGCAACCCGCGGTTGTCCGGCGGGCGCCGGGCCGGCGCGGAGTTGCAGCCGGGAGATGAGGCTGCCGGCGTAGGCGGCGATCACCAGGTAGCCCAGCGCGTGGCTGCCCGTCCACATGCCGAGGTATTCGCAGAAACCGCCGATGGTCGCGCCCAGGAGGTTGGCGCCGAACAGGGCGGCGGGATTGACGGTATCCTTGAAGGAGGTGGAGAAGATCAGCCCGGCGAAAAAGACCGGCAGGGGCACGACCAGCAGGGTCCACAGCACCCGGAGCGCCATGTCCTGCCCGAGAATCAGCTCGCGCGGCACGGCCAGCAGGAGCACGAGGGAGGCGAACAGCGGCGCATAGAGCCAGAGGCTGAAGGCGCGGACGAAGCGCAGCGCGAGCCAGTTGGCCAGCAGCACCATCAGCAGCACCCCGGTGATGATCAGCGTCGTCACCACCCACGTGGTCCCGAAATACAGCGAGCAGTCGCTGATACTTTTCGTCTGCAGGAGCAGGAAACCCCACCCGAGAAAGAGAAAGTGGCGGTCATTCGGGGCAAACCCGGTGCCGCGCAAACCCAGCACCACGGCGAGGGAAACGGCCAGCAGGATGCCGATGACCAGGGCATAGTCGGCGGGGATGCCCCGCCGCTCGAGGTAGAGATAGGGCCAGTCATCGGTGGCGAGATCGACGGGGGTGCGGGCGGCGCGGATGAGCTGCCAGTCCGCGATCTCCGCCGGCAGCGACTGCAGCCGCCCCTTGGGTGCGATGACGACCACCTTGGGGCCGCGCACATAGACGAGGGGCACGAGCCCGGTGGCCTGCTCGACCATCTGCACGAGTTTCTGGGCCATCCAATCACTCCCGGCGTAGAACCACACGGCCATCGCGCCGTTTTCCCGCACGCCCGCGTAGGCCTGGCGGAAGCTCTCCACCGTATAAATGTAACCGTCGAGCCGGAGGCTGGCCCCGTAGCTGAACAGCGCCTGGCTGTCCAGGTACCCAAAGGCGACCAGGTCGAACTGTTCCTGGTTGCGTTGCAGGAAGGCGCGCGCGTCGTCGACGTGCAGCACCACGCGGGGATCACGGTAGGGGGCGGACGAACTGAACCGGTTGCTCAGGGCGGGCAGCACCGGGTCGATCTCCACGACGTCCACGCGCCGGGCGCCCTGCAGCAGGGCAGCCTCGACATCCATGCCGCCACCGCCGCCCAGCACGAGCACGCGGGCGGGCGGCTTGATGAGGTGGTAGGGCACGGTGTACTGCGCCGCCGTCTGCGTGATCAACTGGTGGCGCCAGCCGCCGGGCTCATAGCGGGTGGGATCGACCGAGCCGTGCATCTGGTAGAAGTCCTGGTTGACGCGGACCGTGTAGATCGGTGGATCGCGCATCGTGCGCAGATCGGGCGGCGGGGTGTCGGTGGAGCGCTCAACCATCCGGGCCTGCGCGGACCCGGCAGTAGCGTGGGCGTCGTTTTCGTTGATCGTGATGAAATAGTAGGGCGACCAGAGGGTGTGTGGCCGCTGGGTCAGCGCGAGGGCGGCGAGGATCAGGCCGAAGACGGGCAGGGACCACCCGCGCTGCCGCGGCGGGCTGATGAGCAGGACCAGGCCCATGACCAGCGCCAGGCCCACCAGGGGAGAAAAACGGACGAACGAAAACAAACCGAAGCACAAGGTGCCCGCGAGGCTGCCGGCCAGGTCCCACGAGTAGGCCCGCAGCGGCGGCTGGCGCAGGATCTCCCGCCCGATCTCCTCGCCGAGCGGTACAAAAGTGAGGGCGTTGAGCAGAAACACCAGGACGAGCAACAGGTAGGAGGAAAGGTGACTGCCGCCCGTGGCGAAACGCCATTCGCCGTTCCCCACCGGGAGTTTCACCGCCTCGGCGCACAGCAGCAGGGCGATGCTGGCGGCGAGAAACAGCGGGAAGAACCGGAACAGCCGCCAGTCCCGGGCCGTGAGCATGGCCCCGAGGCCAAGGCCGAGAAACGAACTCACAAGCAGCAGGTTCGCGTAATACGCGATCAGGCGCAGCTCCGACGGCGCCCAGCGGATGACCATCAACTCCAGGAACAGCGCGGTGAACGAGAGGGCAAAGAGGCGCCAGCCCAGGCGCGGCCCCGCCCCGGTGGCCGGCAATTCAGGCGAGGTGGCGGTCATGGACCGGGGAGAAATCGGGCGGGCATGAAATCACGGGCGGTCAGTGGCCCAGCTTCCGGTAGTCGAGCACGGTGTGGCTGATGAAACCCGACTCGACGGTCTTGAGATCGGTGACCATGTCGGGTGGGGACACATCCTGGCCCTCGGTCCAGATGAGTTGGTGGCGGCCCTGGTCGTCGGCGGCGGTGAAGAGGCCAGGCACGAAGAAGTGCGCAGGCACGGTGCGCCTCACCTCGGTGTCGGGCCGGCAGGGATGGGGAAAGTTGAGATTGTGCACCGTAAAGCTGTGCGGCGGGGTGACGGACAGGATCTCGCCGGCGAGCCGGGCCGCACGGGCGGCGGAGATTTTCAACGTGGCAAGCAATTCGCCCTCGGGGACGCCCCCGTGGTCCTTGAGCCGGTAGTAGATTTCCTCGGAGACGTCCTGGGACACGGCCATGGCGGGCAGGCCGTGGAGGGCGCCTTCCCAGGCGCCGGCGACCGTGCCGCTGGCGATGATGAAGGCGAGCGTGCAGTTGAAGCCGACATTGATGCCGCTGACGACCCCCTCGACCTTCGCGGGCAGAAGGTGCGCGATCGCGATATTGACGCAGTCGGAGGGCGTGCCGTCGACGATCCAGGTGGGGCAGCCGAAGCCGCGGTCCACGGCGGCGGATTTCACGGGCCGGCCGCGGGTTTTGGAGGCGCCGGTCCAGCTCTGCTCGTTCACCGGGGCGACAATATAAAGCTCATGACCAGCGGCCTTCAGCGCATAGACCAGCTCGTGCAGGAAGACCGAGTTGATGCCGTCATCGTTGGTGACCAGTAGTTTCATCGCGGGCCGAGGAAACGGCAAACACCCGGTCGCTGTCAGCCCTTTTCGAGACTTGGTCGCAGGGTTGTTGCTCCATTGAAAGACTGAATCGACATTTGTATACCGGATGCGACCGGGTAACATGGCCCCAACCCCATTCCCCGTGCGAAGGATCCTCCGCCCCCTGGTTTCACTCGCGGTCTTAGGTGGCACTGCCTGTGTCGCGACGGCTGCGGCCGACACCGCGCTGGAGGTCACCGTCGTCGCACAGACAGCCAGTACCTACAAACGCCAGAAACTGCCCGATGGGACGTTCAAGCCCGAAGGCTACGCGTTCACCAACGGCGGGGTGATCCCGGGCACACTCCGGGATGCGTCGATGGAAAAAGTGCCCTTCCCAGCGATCGCCGAGATCGTAGCCCGCCATCTTGCCAAGCAGCAGTACTTCCTGGCCGAAAAGATGGGCGAATTCGACCTGCTCATCGTGTTGCATTGGGGCATGACGTCCGGCTACGACGACATCCGAAACGGCCAGGCAATCGAGCGCAGTGGGCAGAGCATGGGCACGCTGAGACTGAACACCGAAAAACTGGAGAAACTGAAGACCGACATAGCGGTCGCCACCGCGGCCGAGGACGTCGAGGGAATGAGGGCGGCGATAGAGATTGCGGAAAAGGAAAAACAGCGGTCCATCGACAGCCTGGAGTCGTCCGTCACGATGACGAATTTCGCGAATCAGGAGCGCGACAGCGCCAACCTGGACAACGCCAAGGTGCTCGGCTATCTCGACGCCATCAACGCCCGTCGGAACGTGCTGATCCCCGGGATCAGCAGCGCGGGCAACGACCTGCTGCGGGACGTGGAGGAAAAGCGCTATTTCGTTATCCTGACCGCCTATGATTTTCGCACGGTCCGGGACAAAAAGAAACAACCGCTCTGGGTGACCCGGATCAGCATCCGGGCCGCCGGCAACCGTTTCGACGAGCGCATGGCGCAGATGGTGGCCGCGGCGGCGAAAGACCTCGGGAAGAAAACCGAATTGAGCCGGCGGTACTATGGCGACCCGCGCGTGGAACTGGGCGAAATCGAGTATCTCGGCGTTGTCGCAACGCCCACTCCGGAGGCCAAGGGAAAGCCGGGGAAATAGCCGTCCGAAACAACCCGATCCCGGCCCAAGCACTAAACCCCATGAGAAAGATCGCCCATCCCGTGGTCATGCTCGTCGTCCTTGTCCTTGGTGGCGTTTGCGGTTGGGCGCGGCCCGCCGGCGACGATGCGTTGGAAGTCACCGTCGTTGGCCAGGCCGCCGGCGCGTATCGCCGCCAGAAACTGCCCGACGGGACACTCAAACCCGAAAGCTATGCCATCGCCCGGGGTGGGATGGTTCCGGGCACGACTTGGGATGAGTCAGTGGACTTGGTGCGCTTTCCGGTGATCGCCACCGTGCTGAACCGTCATCTCGCCCGGCAAAATTACATCATGGCCACCAAGCTGGATGACCGGGACCTGCTCATCGTGGTGCATTGGGGCAGCACGCTGGGGTACGAGGGCAGCAATTACAGCCAGTCGATCACGCGCGTCGCCAACGCCGTGGGCGTGATGAATGCGACGGCCATCAGGCAGGACGCGATGAAGCGCGATGCGCAAGGCGGTACCATCGACGAAGCGGACCTCCTGGCCGGGGACCGGCAGCGGGCCTCGGACCACCTGGAGTCGGCCCTCACGATGATAGGCCTCGAGAACAAGGCGCGCGACATGGCCAACCTCGGCAACGCCAAGCTACTCGGCTATCTCGACGCCATCAACGCCCGCCGGGACATGCTGTTCTCGGAGATCAACGGCATGAGCCACGACCTGATGCGGGATGTGGAGGAAAGGCGCTATTACGTGGTCGTGAGCGCCTATGATTTCCGCGCGGCGCGGGACGAGAAGAAGCAGGTGCTGCGCTGGGTGACCCGGATCAGCATCAGGGCCAGCGGCAACAGTTTTGACGAGCGCATGGCGCAGATGATCGCCGCCGGCGCCGGCGCCTTTGGCCGGAGAACCGAATTGAGCCGGCGGTTCTATCGCGATCCGCGGGTGGAGCTGGGCGAAGTTGAGTATCTTGGCCTCGCCGCGCCCGGCACCCCGGAAACCGACGCGGAAACCGGGGAAACGAAGGAGAACTGAGCGGTCCGGAGCAACGGGCCGGGCTCAGACGCCGCGGCGCACCTTAATTCGGGTCAAGAATCGACGTGCGACCCGAGGGGGCGGCGCTAGTCTTCCCGGCCATGAGACACTTTATGGCCGGGTTGGTACTCACGTTTTCCGCCGCGGTGGCACCGGCGCAGAATGTGATCGTCAACCTGCTGGCCCCGGTCGAGGCCGCCACGCCGGGCGGCGAAGTGCGGGTGGACCTCGTCATCCTCAATCCCACTTCGACGGTGATCAGCTTCGAGACGCCGCTGACGTTGAGCGGTATGCTCAGCAGCGAGCACCGCAGCTGGCCGGTCGAATTGCGCGGCCAGGCCGGTGGCGGGAGTCAGATCGTGGCGCAGGGCTTCTCCTACCGCTCGTTCATTTTCACGGTGCCGGTGGAAGCCCGCGGCCGGCTGGTGCTCGACTTGGAGCATCCGCAGCCGGTCCGCGCCCTCATTGAGGTGAAGGTGGCGGCCGACCCCGGTCGCGCGCCGGGCCTCGTGTCGGCACCTTTGAGCAACGTCCTGCCCGGCCAGCCCGCGGCCTCGGCCATCCAGCGCAGCTTCGCGGGGCGGTTCAGCGCACATGAGCCGGTATATTTCATCTACGGGCCGGACACGCCCGGGGCAAAATTCCAGTTCAGTTTCAAATACCGCCTGCTGGGCGACAATGCGCGGATCGACGACAAGCTCCCGGCGCTGCGCGGGCTGTACGTGGGCTTCACGCAGCGCTCGCTGTGGGACATTGACGCGGACTCGAGCCCGTTCTTCGACACGAGCTACATGCCGGAGCTGATGCTGGAGTCGCAAGCGCTCGTCGATCCCGGCTCGGAGGGCGGCTTCACGTTCCTGGGTTACCAAGCCGGGGTGCGGCACGAATCAAACGGCCGTGACGGCGCGGAATCCCGCAGCCTGAACATCGCCTACTTCCGGCCGGCCTTCGCCTTCGGCCGGCTCGATGGCTGGAGCCTGATCGTGGCCCCGCGGTTGTTCACCTATATCGCCGACGTGGAAAACAACCCCGACATCGCGGACTATCGCGGTTATGCGGAACTGCTGGCCGTGGTGGGACGCAACGACCGTTTTGCCCTGGCGCTGACCGGCCGGCTGGGCCAGGGCGCGCACAAGGGCAGCCTGCAGGCCGACCTGACCTTCCCGGTGAAATTCGACCGGATGTTCGATTTTGCGACCTACATGCTCATCCAATACTGGAACGGCTACGGCGAAAGCCTGCGCAGCTACAACCAGCGAACCGAAACGATCCGCGCCGGTTTCTCCCTGGTGCGCTAGGCCGGCTCAGATCCCGCCGCTTTCAGGTCCGCCGCCCGCTTGCGCTGGCTCTCCGTGAGCAGCCAGACCATGTAGGCCACGACGATGACATTGATCACGAGCGCGGTCACCTTGAGCCACGTGACGCGGTGCATCAGCTCGTAGATTTCGGCCGGGATATAGATGGCGCCGCTGAGGGCGGCGAACCACTCGGCCCAGCGCCGCTCGTGCCAGAGACCGTAGGCCTCGGCGAAGCGCACGCCGGCATAAAGCGCGGAAAAACCGGCGATCAACCACAACCGCGTGTTGGTCAGGTCGCCCATGGCCTGGATAAAGACCTGCGGGTAGTGGTTGGCGGGGTTCAGGTGCAGGCGGCTGACCAGGTGCCCGGCAAACACCTCCGCATCCCGGCCGAGGAAACTCAGCAGGCCGAAGCCCACGGCCAGGACGATGGCACCCTTGAGCGCTTCGAAGATGGCGATGGCACGGAGACCTTGATGGGCGGGGGCAGACACGGAGAATCAACGTAGGCCGGGGCGGACGAACGGAAAGAAAAAAGCCGCGACGCAAGTCGCGGCTTGAAGGGGAACAAAGCGCGCTGAGGTCAGCGCACTCCACCTTATTGGGCGGCGGGAGCAGCAGCCTCGGCGGGGGCGGGTTCGCCACCACCGGCCTGCTTCTGGGCCTCGAGCTCGGCCATCGCGGCCTTGCGGCTGAGACGGACCTTGCCGGAGCGCTCGTCGATGCCGACGCACTTGACCGTGATGGAGTCGCCGACCTTGACGACATCCTCGGTACGGCGCACGCGGAAGTCGGCCAGTTCGGAGATGTGCACCAGGCCTTCCTTGCCCGGGAGGCACTCGACGAAGGCGCCGAACTCCTTGGTGCCGGTGACGCGACCGGTGTAGATCTTGCCGATCTCGATCTGGGAACCGCCGCCGCAGAGGGCGTCGATTTCCTGCACGGCGCGGTTCATCGCGTCGGCATTGTTCGAGTAGATGAAGACCTTGCCCGAGTCGTCGTCGGCGATGTCGATCTGCGCGCCGGTCGTCTCGACAATGCGGCGGATCGTCTTGCCACCGGGCCCGATGAGCAGGCCGATCTTCTCGGGATCGATCTGGATCGTCTGGATGCGCGGGGCGTACTGGCTGAGGTCCTTGCGGGGCGCCGGCAGCGAGGCGAGCATGCTCTTGAGGATCTCGATGCGGGCCTCGCGGCACTGGTGCACGGCGGCTTTGACGATCTCGAAGGGCAGGCCGTTGATCTTCAGGTCGAGCTGGAAGCCCGTGATACCCTTGGTCGTGCCGGCGATCTTGAAGTCCATGTCGCCGAAGTGATCTTCCTCACCGAGAATGTCGGTGATCGTGACCCACTTCGTGATGCCGCCGTTGGCGTCCATCTCGGTCATGAGACCGCAGGAGATACCGGCGACGGGGGCGATGATCGGCACGCCGGCATCCATGAGGGCCAAGCAGCCGCCGCAGATCGAAGCCATCGAGGTCGAGCCGTTGGAGGCCATGATCTCGGAGACGACGCGGATGGAGTAGGGGAAGACGTCCTCGGGGGGCAGGATCGGCACGAGCGAACGCTCGGCGAGCGCACCGTGGCCGATTTCGCGGCGGCCGGGGCCGATGAAGCGGCCGGCTTCGCCGACGGAGAACGGCGGGAAGTTGTAGTGGAGGATGAACGACTTGGAAGTCGCGCCGCCGGTGAGGCCGTCCATGTCCTGGGCTTCCTTGGTCGGCCCGAGGGTGACGAGGGCAATGTTCTGGGTGTCACCGCGCTGGAACATGGCGGAACCATGGACGCGCGGGAGCACGCCGACCTGGGAGCTGAGCGGGCGGAGGGACGTGGCGCTGCGGTGGTCGGAGCGGACGCCCTTGGCGAGCACGGTGGCGCGGTAGGCCTTGTACTGCAGGTCCTCGAACACGACGTTCAGGTCGACATCGGTGAACTTGTCGGCGCCGAGCTCGGCGGTGAGGGCGGCCTTGGCCTCCTCCTTGAGCGCCTTCACGTTGGCGGAGCGGACGTTCTTCTCGTAGCCGAAGATGGCGGCGGAGACGCGCTCGGCGGGGACGACGCGCTCGATGATGGCACGGGCCTCCGGCGTGGCGCCGACGAGCTTGAAGACGGCCTTCGGCTTGGCGGCGAGCTTCTGCAGCTCGCGGATGGAAGCGATGATGGGCTGGATGGCCTGGTGGCCGAACGCGAGCGCCTCGATGAACTTATCCTCGGGCAGCTGGTCGGCGGAACCCTCGATCATCAGCATGTCCTTCTCATTGCCGACGTAGATCAGGTCGAGCGACGAGCTGAACATCTGCTCGATCGTCGGGTTGGCGACGAACTGGTCGTCGATCAGCGCGACGCGGACGCAGCCGATCGGCCCGTTCCACGGGATGTCGGAGATGGCGAGGGCGGCGCTGGCGCCGTTGACCATCGCGATGTCGGAGTCGTTGACGAGGTCGGCCGACATGAGCTGGCCGATGATCTGCACCTCATTGAGGAAGCCTTCGGGGAAGAGCGGGCGGCAGGGACGGTCGCAGAGGCGGGAGATGAGGATCTCGCGCTCGGAAGGACGGCCCTCGCGCTTGAAGTAGCCACCCGGGAAGCGGCCGGCGGCGGCGTACTTGTCGCGGTAGTCGACGGTGAGCGGGAAGAAGTCCTGGCCGGGGCGCATGGTCTGCGCGGCGCAGGCGGTGACCATGACATTGGTTTCGCCGACGGTGACGAAGACGGCGCCGCCCGCGAGGTTGGCGATGGAGCCGGTCGAGAACGTGAGGTTCAGGCCGGGAACGGTGACATTGTGTTTCTGATTCATGACTTTCGGATGAGGCACGGCGCCGGCCGGATTGCCGGAACGTCGGGCGGGGTTCGGATGATTTCCGTCTCGTGGCCCCTTTGAATCAGCTCCCGGGAAATTTCGGATTGCGGGCCCGGCATCGACCGGGGCGGCAAGCGGAAATGTCCCTTGGGGCTGCTTCGTGGGGTTGAACAAAAGGCGGCCCGTCGGTGGGCCGCCTTTCGTGAAAACGGGTTACTTGCGGAGACTCAGCTTCTGCAGCAGGTCGTTGTATTTGGCGAGGTCCTCGCTCTTGACGTAATCAAGAAGCTTGCGACGACGGCTGGCCATCTGGAGGAGGCCGCGGCGGCTGTGGAAGTCCTTGCGATGCGTGCGCAGGTGCTCGGTCAAGTGATTGATCCGGGCGGTGAGCAGCGCGATCTGGACGTCGCTGGAGCCGGTGTCCTTCTCGTGGGTTTTGTATTGGGCGATTACTTCTGACTTAACGGGTTGTGACATGTTTTAGGTGGTTGATAACGCGGTCTTGGGTGGAGCTTTCGCTCCGTGCCGCCCGCTTTTGGAGGGCCGGCGGCACCGTTAGTGTCCGGTTGCCCGGACTGACCGTGGTGGGAGCCTGCGACCAGCAGACTCTCACTAACGTAAGCGGCCATTAACTAAATCGGCACGCCGCCCTGCAAGCGAAATGTTGCACGGGTTAAGTGGGACGGGTTGGCGCGGTTTTTGCCACCCTACCAGCCGGTGATTTCCTTGATCGGGCCAAGAAAATCGAGGGCGATCTGCTCCTGCTGGAAGGCAACGAGGTGGGGGTCGGTCGGCGTGCCGGGGAAGTAGCCGGTGCGGACGACCCGGATACGGGTATCGCCGGCGGCGAGGCGGCGGGTGGCCACGGCGTTGAGCACCTTGAGGGTTTCGTCGCGCATGGCGGTCGACTTGCCGCTGGCCGCGTTGGGATGAAAGCCGCTTTCGCTGATCAGAATCCAGGCCTGGGGGTGCACGGCCCGCACGCGGGCGACGAACGCGGCATAGGCCTCGGTCAACTCGGCCTCGGGCATGATGTCCTTGTCGTGGTCGGTGCCGTTGTTGAGCACGATAACGTCGGGCTGGTAGCGGGCGTGGTCCCATTTCGTGGCCGGGTCGTCAGGCATCGAACGCTCGAAGAAGACGGGCACGGTGTTCACGTCGCGCCGGCCGTCCCAATTGCGCACAAGGCCACGGCCGCCGTAAGCGACGATATGGACCTGCGCGTTGAGCCACTTCGCGAGCAGCATGCCGTAGGAACGGGCGACATTGGTCGAGCGGGGCGTGCTGTCGTTCTCAGGCGGAAAGCGCTCGTTGTATTCACCGCAGGTGAGCGAGTCGCCGATGAACATCAGCTTGCGCGCCGGCCAGGCGGGCGCGGGCAGCAGCTCGCAGCCTTCGGGCAGGACCAGGCCGTCGAAGGAGGCGAGGCCCATCCACGATTCCGTGCGGCGGACGAGTTCGATCACCCAGCCATCCCGCGGCGCGGCGCCGGTGGGCAGCGCGATTTCGTTTTCGCCCTGCTTCAGGTGGATCAGCACCGGGTCCCAGCCGTTGCACGAGAGGTTGAAGAAGCAGTTGGCATTGTTCGCCGTGAGCTTGAGCGCCGGTGCCGGCCCGCGGAAGGCGAAGCGCACCGTGATGCCGGGGAACCCCATCTGCACTTTGCCGCCCGCGAGCTCGGTCCGGCCCATGACCGCGATCCGGGCGTCATCGGGGGCGATGGTTCTCGGTTCGGCGGCGAGGGTCAGGGTGGAAAGCAGCAGCAGACCAAGCACGGGGTAGGGGCGCATGCGGTCCTAGATACCCACAACCCCGGAAAGCTCAACTGCTGCGCAGTTGCAGGCCGCGGATATGATCGCACCCGGGCAGTTTTCGCAGCTTCTCGACGATGGACTCGCGGTGAAGGAAGAGCTCGTTGCGCACGACGCTGTGGGAAACGAGCACGACGAGCAGGTTGCGCTCGACGGTGAGCGGGTGCGAGTAACTGGCATTGGCCTCGCCGACGAGCCCGGTCCATTTCTCGCGGATGCTGTGTTCGATGGAATCGTGGCTGATGCGATACTTGACCAGCAATTCGTCGATGACGGCGCCAAGCGCGGCCGGCTTGCGGCGCTTCGAGCGGCTGCGGTCCTGGGGCAGCTCGCGCAGGTCGGCGATGAGGTTCTCGATCGCGCGGGAGAATTCCTTTGGCTCGTCGTTGGGCACGACGAGAAGTAACAAGGATCAGGTATCAAGTGACAAGAGATGAATGCCCGGCCTTGCCCCTTGTTATCTGGCCACGCTACGGCGTGGCCGATTGCCGGTCGTAGAGCGACTTGTAGAGGGCGTTGGCCGCATAGAGCGAGGTGTGGTCGCCCTGCGCGGTGATCCGGCCCCGGTCAAAGACGAGGATCATCGAGGCATCGCGGATGGTGCTGAAGCGGTGGGCGATGATGAGCACGGTCTTGCCCTGGACGAGGTGGCGCAGCGCGTCCTGCACCGCCGCCTCGCTGTCCGAATCGAGCGCGCTGGTGGCCTCGTCGAGGATGAGGATGGGTGCGTGGCGCAGAAAGGCGCGGGCGATGGCGATGCGTTGCTTCTGCCCGCCGGAAAGGAGGGAGCCGCGTTCGCCGACGATCGTGTCGTAGCCCTGCGGCAGCTTTTCGATGAATTCGTGGGCGTGGGCGCTCTTGGCGGCGGCAATGATCTCGTCGCGCGAGGCGACGGCCCGCCCGAGGGCGAGGTTGTTATAGATGGTGTCGTTGAAGAGGACGGGTTCCTGCGACACGAGGGCGATGTTGCGGCGCAGGTCGGCGAGCTTCATCCGGCGGACATCGACGCCGTCGATTGTGACCTGGCCGGAGCCGGCCTCATAAAAGCGGGGGACGAGGTTGGCGAAGGTGCTTTTGCCGGCGCCGCTGGGGCCGACCAGCGCGCAGACGGTGCCGGCGGGGATCGAGACGCTGACCTGCTCGAGCGCCGGGCTGTCGCCGTAGGCGAAGGTCACGTCCTCAAACGCGATCTGGCCGCGCAGGCGGTCGACCGGCATCGGATGGGCCGGGTCGGCGATGGTGAGCGGCTCGTTCAGCACGTACTCCAGGCGATCCATCGATGCGGTGCCGCGGTTCAGCTCGGTGTTGAGGTAACCGAGCTTCTTGATCGGCTCGTAGCAGAGGTAGAGCGCCATGATGATGGCGAAGAACGTGTCCCATTTGACCCCGGCCTGGTAGGCGAAGAGCAGGGTGGCGGCGATGCCCGCGCCGGACAGGATCTCGATGGCGGGGGTCAGCGCCTTGGCGTATTTCACCGTCTTCATCTGGGCGGTGACGAGCGCGCTGGTGGACTTGCCGAAGCGCTCGATCTCGCGCTGCTCAAGGCCGAAGGCGCGGACCTCGCGGGCGGCGGAGAAGTTCTCCACGAAATGCGAGGAGATGTCGCCGATCTGGTTTTGCACCTGCAGGGCGCGCTTGACGATTTTCTTGCCGATGTAGTGGACGGGCAGGACGGTGACCGGCACCACGGCGAGGCACACGAGGACCAGCAGCGCGCCGTCGGTGACAAAGGCCTGGGCGACGAGGAAGCCCAGCGCGCCAACCAGCTGCATGGGCTGCTTGATGCCATCGTCGGCCAGCAGGGAGAGGGTGAATTGCAGCTGCGCCGTGTCGGAGGTGCCCCGGGCGACCAGGTCGCCGCTGGATTTGCGCTGCAGGAAGGACAGCGGCAGCAGCTGGAGCTTGCTGAAGTAGTCGAGCCGGACGCCCTCGAGAATGCGCAGGCCGGTCAGCTGGACATAGTAGCTGTTGAGGTAGCCACTGACGGCGCGCAGCAGGAAGACCACCGGCACGCAGGCGGCGATCAGCAGGATCGTATCATAAGGCAGCGGATAGGCAGTGCGGTCAAAAATTGGCGGGAAGGCGTATTTGACCATGACCGGAAAGCCCAGCCCGCTGACCAAACCGAAGACCAGGCCGTAGAAAATCGCCGCGACCAGCGTGCCGCGGTTCGATTTCAGGTAGCGCAGGTAGGGTTTGAAACGGCGGAGCATGGGGCGGAGCACAGATGACAGAGGACGGAGGACTGAGGCCAGACGGAAATGACCCCGGGATCGGCCGGCAGTTTCAATCTTTTGCAGCTCTTACATCCAAGGCGTCACGCAGGCCATCGCCGAGGAAGTTGAGGGAGAAAAGCGTCAGCGAGAACAACGCGCCGGGGAACACCAGCAGCCACCAGTATTCCTCCATCTTCTCGGCGCCGTCCTTGATCAGCGTGCCCCACGAGCTCATCGGCGGTTGCACGCCGAGGCCGAGGAAGCTGAGGAAGGCCTCGAGCAGCATGACGGCGGGAATGGTGAGCGTGGTATAGACGATGATCGGCCCGAGGGCGTTGGGCAGCAGGTGGCGGAAGATGATCCGGCGATGGCTGTAGCCGAGCGAGCGGGCGGCCTCGATGAATTCCATTTTCTTCAGCGACATGATCTGGCCGCGGACGATCCGTGCCATCGTCAGCCACTCCACCGCGCCGATGGCCACGAAGAGCAGGACGATGTTCCGGCCGAGGAAGACCATGAGGAGGATGACGAAGATGGTGAAAGGCAGGGCATACATGATGTCCACCAGGCGCATCATGACGGCGTCGGTGCGGCCGCCGAGATAGCCGGCGACGGCGCCGTAGACGACGCCGATGGTCAGGGCGACAAAGGTGGCGCACAGGCCGACGCCGAGCGAGATGCGGCCGCCGTAGAGCACGCGCACCAGCAGGTCGCGGCCGAGCTGGTCGGTCCCCAGCCAGTGCGTGGCACCCGGGGCAGCAAAGGTGTTGTTGAGATCCTGCTCGGCGTAGCTGAAGGGACTGAGAAGCGGGCCGAGCACGCAGGCGGCGGCGAGCAGCAGCAAGGTGACCCCGCCGGCCACGGCCAGCCGGTTGCGCTGGAGCCGGTGCCACGCATCGCGCCAGAGGGAGGAGCCGGACTCGGCGGTGGGGGCGGCGCTCATTCGAACTTCAACCGGGGGTTGAGCCACACCTGCACGACATCCACCACCAGGTTGCAGACGACGATCAGGCTTGCGTAGAGGATGACCGTGCCGAGCACGAGGGTGTAGTCGCGGTTGAAGGCGCTGTTGACGAACTCGCGGCCGAGGCCGGGGATCTGGAAGATGGTCTCGATCACGAACGAGCCGGTGAGGATGCCCGCGATGCCGGGTCCGAGGAAGGCGACCACCGGCAGCAGGCCGCCGCGCAGGGCGTGGCGGAAGACGATGCGGGACTCGGAGGCGCCCTTGGCGCGGGCGGTGCGGATGAAATCCTGGTTGAGCACCTCGAGCATGCCACCGCGCGTGAGCCGCATGATGTAGGCGGCGTAGACGAAGCCGAGCGTGAGGGCGGGCAGGATGCGGTCAGCCGGGCCGTACCAGCCGGAGGCATTGAGCCAGCCGAGATGGATGGCGAAGAACAGCACGAGGAGCGGGCCGAGCACGAAAGTGGGCACGCAGATGCCGAGCAGGCCCGCGGAACTGGCGAGGTAGTCGAGCCAGGTGTTGCGGCGCACGGCGGCCAGTACGCCGAGGGTCAGGCCGAGGGTGAGGGCGACGATGAGGGCCAGCCCGCCGAGTTCGAGCGACACGGGGAGCTTGTCGCCGATGATCTCATTGACGGTGCGGTTGGGATACTTGAACGACGGGCCGAGGTCGCCCCGGGCGATGCTGCCGAGGTAGGTGAGGTATTGCCGCCAGAGCGGCTGATCGAGGCCATAGTGGGCCTCGAGGTTTTTCAGGATCTCCGGCGGGATGGCCTTCTCCGCAGTGAACGGCCCGCCCGGGACGAAGCGCACCATGAAGAACGTCGCCGTGATGATGACGAAGAGCACCGGGATGACCTGCAGCAGGCGGCGGACGACGAAGCGGAGCATGGCTGGCTCCAGATGACAGAGGACGGAGGACAGAGGCCAGACGGAAAAGCAAAACCCGGGCAGGAGCGCCCGGGTTGAGGGGATAGACGGGCGATGGTTTACTTTTTCAGCATCGCGTCGCGCGTGGCTTTGAACTCGTTGCCAGGGCGCCATTCGGGCCATTGGGCGCCGTCGGCGACGGCCCGGCCGACTTCGTAGAGAAAGGCCGCGTCCTGCGCCGCGCCCGCGAAGGTCCAGTCGGGCTGCACCTCGTCGCCGACCTTGTGGTAGCGGTTGGCGATATAGTCGTTGGCGAGCTTCTCGGCCATGTCGGCCGGCATGCCGATGTATTTCTGGCCGGGGTCCACATAGTAGGCGGGCACGCCGACCTTCGCGAACTCGAAGTGGTCGCTGCGGTAATAGGAACCGCGCTCGGGATGCGGCTCGGGATTCAACTCCCGGCCCTGCGACTTGGCGATGGCGGCGCCGACGTCATCCAGGGTGGAGGCGCCGTAGCCGATGGTGACGAGGTCGCTGGTGGGACCAAACTGGTTGGCGCCGTCGATGTTGATGTTGGCGAGAGTCTGCTTCAGCGGGTAGAGCGGGTTGGTGGCGTAATAACGCGAACCGATCAGGCCCTTCTCCTCGGCGGTGACCGAGAGGAAGAGGATGCTGCGCTTCGGGCGCTGGGCGGTCGGCAGGGCGACCATGGCCTGGGCGATCTCGAGCATCACGGCCACACCGGCGGCGTTGTCGGCGGCGCCGTTGTAGATCTGGTCGCCGGCGAGGCGGGTGTCGCGGCCGAGGTGGTCCCAATGCGCGGTGTAGATGATGTATTCGTTCCGCAGCTTCGGATCCGAGCCGGGCAGCAGGCCGATGACATTGCGCGAAGCGACATTGCGCAGGGCATTGGTGACGGTGAACGTCGCCTTGGTGCCGAGCATGACGGGCCGGAAGTCGGCCTTCGCGGCGGCGGCCTTGGCCGTGTCGTAATTCTTGCCGGCGGCGGTGAAGAGCTTGCGCGCGGCGTCGACGGTGAGCCAGCCTTCCATCGCGACGTGCCCCGCGTTGCCGTCGGGGGCGCTGATCTCGAAGTTCTCGCGGCTGCGGCTGCCGACGAGGACGGCGAAGGGATAGGAGGCGGCGGCGGTCTCATGGACGATGAGGCAGGCGGCGGCACCCTTCGCGGCAGCGATCTCGTACTTGTAGGTCCAGCGGCCGTAGTAGGTCATGGCCTTGCCCTTGAACATCGTGTCGTCGAGCGAGCCGTCGGCCTTGGTGACCGGCGGGTCGTTGACGAGCATGACGACCGTCTTGCCGCGCACATCGAGGCCCTTGTAGTCATCCCAGCCATATTCCGGCGCGACCACGCCGTAGCCGACGAAGACGACATCGGTGTCCTTCGCGCCGACCTGCGGTGTGACGCGGCTGGAGGGGCCGATGTAGTCGTTGATGTTTTCGAGGGCCAAGGTCTGGCCGTCGAGGGAGAAGCTGAGCGTGGGGGTGGAGGTGATGCCGACCAGCGGGGCGTTCTGGACGTAGGTGCCGTCGGGGTTGCCGGGGGCGAGGCCGAGCTTCTGGAATTCGCCGACAAGGTAGGCGACGGTCTTGTCCTCGCCGGGCGAGCCCGGGGCCCGGCCCTCGAATTCGTCGGAGGCGAGTACCTTGGTGCGGGCGAGGATGCTCGCGGCGGTGATGGCCTCGCCCTCCTTCGCCAAGGCTTCCGCCGTCGCCAAGGCTATGGCGGACAGGACTGCGGGCAGGGTGAACAGGAATCTATTTTTCATGGAGGGAGACGTTTTCATAATAGCGGGTCCAGAGAGCGTCCTCGCGCCAGCCATGCACGGCGGGACGGAGGAGGAAGTTCTTGGCGTTGAAGTAGAGCGGGATTACGGGCATTTCGTCGAGCAGACGTTTTTCCGCGGCGGGGAGGTTGGTTCCACTGGCCAGACGGTCATAGGCCGCATCGGCCCAGTGCGGGTAGTTGCCCGGATTGCCTGTGGTGAAACGCTCGAGCAGGTCAGCCGGGCTGTTGTAGTCGGGGATGGCCGTGGCGAAGGCCAGGTCGTAGTCGCCGGCGGCGAGCGCGGTGAGATGGGTGCGCGCCTCGCGCTGGACCAGGGCGACCTCGATGCCCAGTTCCTTGCGCCAGGTCTCCTGGATGGCCTCAAGCTGGGCCGTGCTCACGGGCCAGGTGCTCAGTTCCAGCTTGGGGAAACCGCGGCCGCCGGGATAGCCCGCCTCGGCCAGCAGGCGCCGGGCCTCGGCCGGGTTTTCCGTCAGCGATGTGGCGGATTCGTAGCGACCGAGGCCGGGCGGCACGAAGGTGAGGGCGGGGCGCTGGCCGCTTTTCAGCACCTTGGTGACGAGCGTCCCGCGGTCGAGTGCGAGGCTGAGGGCGCGCCGCACACGCCCGTCGTTGAGCGGGGCCTTGGTGGTGTTCAGCGTGAGGTAACGGGTTTCATGCAGTGGCACCGTGTGCAGCACGGCGGGTTCGGCGTTGCGGTAGGTGTCGAGCTTGGACGAGGGCACGGCCATCGTCACGTCGACCTGGCCGGCGCGGAAGGCGCGCTCCTCGGTGTCGCCGTTGTCGAAGGCGAGGAACTGGATCTCCGCGAGAAGGGTGGTGTAGGAATTGCGGTGGCGGGGATACTTCCGCACAACGATGCGCTGGTTGGGCAGCCATTCGGCCAGGGTAAACCGGCCGTTGCCGACGAAATGTTCCGGGCGTGACCAGTCCGGGCCGAATTTTTCGACCGTTGCGGGATGCACCGGGATCCAGGGACCGCTTGCCACCAGATCCGAAAAATCAGGCATGGGACGCTCCAGGGTGATGACCAGGGTGCGGGCATCGGGTGCAGCGACTCCGACTTGGGCAAAGTCAGTGACAGTGCCGTGCAGGAAGGCGGCGGCATTTTTGATCGGAAAGAAGAGCGAGGCCTTGGGGGCGGCGGTGGCGGGAGTCAGGGCGCGCCGAATCGAATACACGAAATCCTGGGCGGTGACCACGTCACCGTTCGACCAGAAGGCGCTGTCGGGCAGATGGAAGGTCCAAGTCTGCCAGTTGTTGGTGGCTTCCCAGTGCGATGCGACGGCCGGGATGGGCGTGCCGCCCGCCGGGCTCGGCGTGACCAGCCCCTCGCTCAGGGCGCGGATGACGAAGAACTCATCCGGCAAGGTGGCCAGCTGTGGGTCGAGGGTCGCCGGTTCATTGCGCTGCGCGATGCGGAGGATTTGCGCGGCCGGCGCGGCCTCGCGTTTCGAACAAGCAGAGAAGAATGGCCACAAAAAGCACAAAAAACACAAAAGAGGCAGAGAGGCTCGCTCTCCTGTTTTGTGACTTCTGCGCCTTTTGTGGCTAATCATACTCAGTTCTCCAGCCAGACATGCTTGTAGGGGTGGCGGTCGAGGGGCAGGGGGTGCCAGCCGCGCACGGCCGGGTGCACGAGGCGCACCGTGGTGAAATGGTAGATCGGGATGATGGGCACTTCGTCCATCAGCACGGCCTCGGCCTCGGCCAGCAGCTTCAGGCGTGCAGCAGGATCGGCCGTGCGGTCGGCGGCGTGGAGCGCGGCATCATACTTGAGGCTGTTCCAGCCGGTATGGTTGTTGTTCGAGCCGCCGCGGAAAACGTCGAGGAACGACTTGGGGTCGGCAAAGTCGGCGACCCACTCGGCTCGCAGCACGGAATAATCGAGGGCGCGCCGCTTGGCGAAGAGCGAGGACATCTCCATGTTATTGACCTCAACCTGCACCCCGAGTTGCCGCCACATCTGCTGGATGGCCTCGGCGATGGCCCGGTGGTTGCCGGAGACGTTGATCATGATCTCGAGCGGGGCCAGGCCCTTGCCGTCGGGATAGCCGGCTTCGGCGAGGAGCTGCTTCGCCCGCGCCAAATCCTCCTTCAGGCCGTCCGGCGGAACGTAGCCGTCGAGGCCGGGCGGCGTGAAGGAGCGTGCCGGTTGCTGGCCACCCCGGATGATTTTCTCCACGATGGCACGCCGGTTGAGGGCCAGCGAAAGGGCCTGGCGCATGAGCTTGTTGTCGAGGCCGGGCCTGGTGGTGTTGAGCCGGTAGAAGTAGGTGTCGAGGAACGGGCTGATGCGCAGCACGTCGGGTTGGTCGCGGCGGTAGCTCTCCACCTTGGCGACGGGGAGCGACTCGGTGATGTGCAACTGGCCGGCCCGGAAGGCGCGTTCCTCGCCGTCCACGTCGGCGGCGGGATGGAAATGAATGGAGTTGAGGCGCACGGTGGCCGCGTCCCAGTAGGTCGGGGACTTGTCGGTGACGATGACCTCGCCGCGCCGGTTGGCCTTGAGGACGAAGGGACCGTTGCCGACGAAGGTGGCCGGATCAGTCCAGCGGGAGTCGCGCTTCATGGCCCCGCCGTTCTTTTCCAGGGTCGGCAGATGGACCGGATACCAGACGGGATGGGAAAGCAGGGACAGGAGATACGGCGCGGGATGCGCGAGGGTCAGCCGCAGGGTGCGGTCATCAATGGCGGCGACACCGACTTGGGAGAAGTCCGTCAGCCCGCCCTGATACCAGGACTCGGCGTTCGCGAGCACGAAGAGCATGGCGGCGTTGTCCGCGCCGAGCGATTTGGTGAGCACGCGCCGGATAGAGCCGGTGAAGTCCGCCGCGGTGACGGGCTCGCCATTGGACCACTTGGCGTTGGGGCGAAGGTGAAAGGTGTAGGTGAGGGCGTCGGGCGTTACATTCCAGCTTTCGGCCACACCGGGTACCGGATGGCCATCCACCGGATCCTCGCCCACCAGGCCTTCGAAGAGGGCGGAGATGACGTTGATCTCGGGCAGGCCGGTTTCAAGGTGCGGGTCGAGTCCGGTCAGGTCGGCGGCGAGGCCGCGGTGCAGGACCTGTTCGCGGATGCCGCGGACGACGTCGGTCTCGCGTTTCTTGCAGCCTGAATTTATGGCCATGAAAAAACATCCGCCTACGCACAAGGCTATGGCGGACTTACGCAAAAAGACGCTCAGTCCCATTTCGTGCATCTGAATGGCTAAACTTTCTGGATCAGCGCCACGGCGTGGGCCGCGATCGCGAGGCCGCGGCCGATGTCGTCGCTGCCCTCGTTGGTCGTGGCCTTGAGGCCGATGGCGTCCGCGGGCAGGCCGGTGGACCGGGCGAGGACGGCCTTCATCTCGGCGAGGCGTGGGGCGATCTTCGGCTTCTCGGCGACGAGGGTGGCGTCGATATTGACGGGTGACCAACCGCGCTCGCGCAGGGCGGCAATGACGCGCTGGAGCAGCACCTGCGAGTCGGCGTTCCGGTAGGCCGGGTCGGTGTTGGGAAACTGGTGGCCGATGTCGGGCAGGCCGGCGGCGCCGAGCAGGGCGTCGCAGATGGCGTGGGTGAGCGCGTCGGCGTCGGAGTGGCCGTCGAGGCCGAAGTCGGCGGTGAAGGTCACGCCGCCGAGCACGAGCGGACGGCCCTTGATGGTGCGGTGGATGTCGTAGCCATGGCCGATACGGAACATGAGGGAAGGTGGAAACCGCGCGCTCAGAATGCCGGGAAGGGCGGCTTCGATCCCGCGGTTTGGGTGAGCAGGAACTCCAGGTAGGGCAGGTCGGCCGGCGTCGTGAGCTTGGGGTTGGCGTGCGGGTTCTCCAGCAGGGCAATCGGGTGGTTCAGGAGCTCCACGGCGGAGGCATCGTCGGTGATGCTGAGCCGGCGGGCGGCGACCTTTGCGTAAGCGCGGCAGATGAGGTCGCGGGCGAAAACCTGCGGGGTTTCCATGGCCCAGAGGCGGCTCCGGTCGAGCGTGCGCAGGCGGCCCTCGCCCCGGTGTTCCTTGATGGTGTCGGTCACGCGGTGGGCCAGGACCACGGCTTTTTCCCGGCGGACGATCTTGTAGAGCGCGACGAGCTGCTCGACGCGCACGAGGGGCCGGGCGCAGTCGTGGATGAAGACGTGGCTGATGTCATCGGGCAGCTCGGCGAGCGCGGCGGCAACGGAGTCCTGCCGCTCGGCGCCGCCGGGGACAAAGACGGCCGGGGTGGGCGCGTAGGCGGAGAGCTCGACCAGCTGGTGCTGGTCGCGGTACGTGACGACGAAAAAGTCGACGACGCCGCTGCGGACGAAAGTGGCGGCCAGGTGAGCGAAGGCCGGTTTGCCGCCGAGCAGGGCCAGCACCTTGTCGGTCACGGCGCCGTCCATGCGACGGCTGCTGCCGGCGGCGAGAAGGATGGCGGCGGTGCGGGACATGGGAAGGGGGAGGGGAAGAAGACTACAGGACGACGGGACTACGGACTACAGGACAGCATGACAACGAGGATCAAATAGGGCTGAAAGCATGTTCGGTGGCGGTCTTGTGGTCAGTAGTCCAGTGGTCTTGTCGTCTCATCCGAGCTCGGCGAGAATGGCGCGGGCGGCGGCAGCCGGGTCGGCGGCCTTGAGAATCGGGCGGCCCACGACGATGTAGCTCGAGCCGGCACGGGCGGCGTCGGCGGGCGTCATGACGCGCTTCTGGTCGTCGGAGCCCGCCTCGCTGGCGGGGCGGATGCCGGGCGTGACGAGCCGGGTCCAGGCGGGCAGAGCGCCGCGGAGCAGCTCGACCTCGAGCGGCGAGCAGACCAGCCCGGTCAGGCCGGAATCAATGGCGAGCTGGCCGAGGCGGGCGACCTGGTCGGCGGGGGAGGCGGTGACGCCGATCTCGTTCAGGCCGGCGGCGTCGGTCGAGGTGAGGACGGTGACGCCGAGGAGGAGGAGGTTGGGATTGGTCTTCTGCTGGGCGGCCGCGGCGGCGCGCATCATCTCGCCACCGCCGGAGGTGTGCAACGTGAGCATCTTGATCGGCAGCGGGCCGAGCGACTCGACGGCCTTGGCGACGGTGTTGGGGATGTCGTGCAGCTTCAGGTCGAGGAAGACATCGAAGCCCATGCCGGCGACCTCGCGCACGTAATTGGGACCATAGGCGGTGAACATCTGGAGGCCGAACTTCACCCAGCGGAGCTGGCCGCGCAACTGGCGGAGGATCGGCGCGGCTTCTTCGCGGGTGGGGACATCAAGGGCGAGGATCAGGTCGCAGGGCATTTGGAGGAACCACTAATGGACACTAATGGGCACTAATCAAAGAGAGAAATCGCCGGGGCTTTTGCACTAGGATTGAAGCCCATTAGTGTGCATTAGTGGAGAAAGGTTCATGCAAGTCACCGTTTCCAGTCCCGCGAAGATCAACCTGTTCCTGGCCGTCACCGGTCGGCGGGCGGACGGGTTTCATGACTTGGTGTCGGTGGTGGCGCCGCTCGACTTCGGCGACCGGTTGGAAGCAGGGAGCAGGGAGCGGGAAGCAAAGAGCCAATTCAGCCTGGAATGCGACCACCCGGAGGTGCCGGTGGACGGGAGCAACCTCGTGCTGAAGGCGGCGGAGGCGTTTGCCGCGTCGACGGGATGGAAGGGCGGGGTGGATTTCAAGCTGACCAAGCGCATCCCGCCGGGCGCCGGGCTGGGTGGCGGCAGCAGCAATGCGGTCGCGGCGCTGCGCGCCCTGAACCAGCTGGCGGGCGGCTTGCTCGACGAGGGGCGGCTGGCCGGGGTGGCGGCGACCCTGGGATCGGACTGCGCGCTGTTCCTCGCCAACGCGCCGGTCGTCATGCGCGGCCGGGGCGAACGCGTGGAGCCGCTGCCGGCGGGAGCGGTCGCCCGGTTGCGCGGGCGGCGCGTACTGCTTTTCAAGCCCGGGTTCGGCATCGGCACGCCGTGGGCCTACCAGCGGATGATCGCGCGGGGCGGCGACTACCTGCCGGCAGCCGCGGCGGAAGCGCGACTGGCCGCGTGGGTGGGAAGCAACGCCCCGGCCGAGGAGATCCTGGCCAACAACATGGAGCCGGCCGCTTTTGAAAAATATCCCGCCCTGCCTGTGCTGCGGGAGAAATTGCGCGCGGAGTTCGGCGTCGTCGCGCGGATGAGCGGCAGCGGCAGCGCGTGCTACGCGCTCCTGCGTGACAATCAGGTGGCGGATCCGCTGGTGGCGCGGATCCGTACATGTTGGGGGGCGGGTGCGTTCGTGCAGGAAGCCCAGTTGGCCTAGTTCCGCATTGACCGGGTCGCGCGGCGGTTTGTTAATCGCGGCGCGCCGCAGCGCATGAGCACCCCCAAGAAAAGCGAATTCACCGTCCAGGGCATTGCCGCTTCCAAGGGCATTGCCTACGGACAGGTGTTTCTGTACCTGCAGAGTGAACTGGAGGTCCCGCGCTACACCGTGGATCCGGACAAGCGCGTGGCGGAGATCGCGCGGTTCGAGCAGGCGCTGATCGTTACCCGCCAGCAGATCGCGAAGATCCAGGAGCAGGTGACCAAGAACCTCAGTGAGGAGGAGGCCCTGATCTTCGATGCGCACCTGCTGGTGATCGAGGACCAGGCGCTGATCGGAGAGACCATCCGGGATTTTGAGAAGACCGGCCTGAACATCGAGACGTGCTTCAATGCCGTCGCGCAACGCTACATCCAGGCCTTTGCCGAGATCGACGACGAATACCTGCGCGAGCGCGCCGCCGACATCAAGGACGTGGCCAAGCGCGTGCTGCACGTCCTCCTGGGCCAGACGGCCGGCAGCCTGACCGCGCTGGTCGAGAAGCGCATCATCGTGGCGAACGACATCTCGCCCTCCGAGGCGGCGGGCATCGACCGCAGCGCGGCCCTGGGCATCGTGACCGATGAGGGGAGCCGGACCAGCCACGCCGTCATCGTGGCGCGCTCGATGAAGATCCCGGCCGTCGTCGGCACCGAGGACCTGACCACCAAGCTGAAGGATGGCGACTGGCTAATGGTGGACGGCTACGACGGGGTCGTCATCGTCAACCCGACCGAGCAGACGCTGTTCCGCTACGGCAAGATCCAGAAGGCCAAGCAGAGCTTCGAGTCGCGGCTGATGACAGCCAACGAACTGGCCGCCGAGACGCTCGACGGCGTGGCGGTCACCCTGCGCGCCAACATCGAGAAGCCCGACGAGGTCGCCCAGGTGAAACAATACCGGGCCGCCGGCGTCGGTCTCTACCGCACGGAGTTTCTCTTTCTCAGCTCGGACAAGGTGCCGACGGAGGAGCAGCAGTATGCCGCCTACCGCGAGATCGTCAGCGGGCTGGCCCCCGCGCCCGTGACCATCCGCACGCTCGACGTGGGCGGGGACAAGCCGCTGCCCGGCGACCCGGGGCTGATCGGCCCGGAGGCGAATCCCTTCCTCGGCTTCCGCGCCATCCGCATGTGCCTGGAAAACCCCGAGATGTTCAAGAACCAGCTCCGCGCGATCCTGCGCGCCAGCGCCCACGGGGCGGTCGAGCTGATGTACCCGATGATCAGCGGCCCGGACGAACTGGACCGGGCCAACGCCCTGCTCGCGGAGGCCCGGGCGGAGCTGAAGCAGCGCGGCCAGGCCTACGACGCGACCATGCGCGTCGGCACGATGATCGAGATCCCCAGCGCCGCCATCGCCGGCGAGGTGCTGGCGGAGAAAAGCGGCTTCTTCAGCATCGGTACCAACGACCTCATCCAATACCTGCTGGCCATCGACCGTGGCAACAGCCGCATCGCCCACCTCTACGATCCCACACACCCGGCGGTGCTCCGGATGCTCAAGCTGATCGTGGATACCGGCCACGCGCGCGGGATCAAGGTCAGTGTCTGCGGCGAGATGGCTGGCGACGCCATCTACGCGCCGCTGCTGCTCGGGCTCGGTGTGGATGAGCTGAGCATGACACCCACGCTCGTGCCCTCGGTGCGCTACCTGGTCCGCGTGATGAAAATGAGCGACGCGCGCGCGCTGGCCGCCGAGGCGTTGAAGCAGACCGATGCGAAGAAGACCTACGCCCTCGCCGAGGCCTTCTACAACGAGCGGATGAAAGTGGAGTGAGGGTATTTTCGATTTCGGGTTTTCGATCGGGCCAGTCGCAGCCTGGAAGGGCTTATTAACGGTCCAACCGGCTGGCCGGCGAACCAGTTGGCCGTGCGGGGTCCCGGCCGGAGCGATAGGCGTCGTGTTTGGCGCCGGGCGCAAATATTCTGTCTGACCCATGAGAGACGAATACCTGCACGCCGCCGCCAAGATCATCACCGACCCCTACATTCTCGTGAATGTGGTGTCGCGCCGCGTGAAGCAGCTGCGCCGCGGCAGCCGGCCGTTGGTGGAGTCGCTGGAGAAACTGGCGCCCGAAGATGTCGCCCTGCGCGAGATTATCGAGGGCCGGATCAGCTACGAGATCGGGCCTGTCGGGCGCTGAGGTTCGCCGCGCAGGATCGGCGCGAGCCGGTCGTAGTCCCAGCAGAGCAGGAAGACGCTGCCGAGCAGCATCGCGCCCGTGATGAACGGCGTGCCGGTGAAATGCATCGAGAGCGTGAGCAGGAAGATGTTCACGATGATGGGAAAATAAACCACGGCGCCGAGTGTCGTCGTGCGCGGGATGAGCAGCAGCCCGGCCGCGAGCAGCTGGGCCGCGCCGAGGAAATTCCAATACCAGCCGGTTTGGTAGAGGGCTTCGAAAAGGAAACCAACCGGGTTGGACACGGGGATTGTCGTGAAGCGATGGCCGACGAGCTTCGTATAGCCGGAAGGGGTGAACCCCAGGGCCAGCAGCACGCGGGTGAGGATGGCGAGCCGGCCGAGCCAGCGGTTGCGGCGGGCCGTGGCATGCAGGCGATCAAGCGAAGCCCAGAAGTCAGCCATGGGGGATGCGCGCGGCCGGCGCCTATTTATCGATTTCCTTCAGGCGCTCGCCCGCGAGCTTGAACCAGCGTTTTTCCGAGCGGCGCCAGCCCCGGCCGGCCCGGCGGAAGCGCTTGCGGATGTCCTGCCAGATCGCCCGGGCCTCGGCGCGGGCGCCGGACTGCTCGAGCGAGACGGCGAGAAAATAACGCGGCTGTTCGCCGAGCAGGACCGACTCGATTTTGCGCAGGATGGGCTGGGCTTCGGCGTGGCGTCCCGCCTGCACAAGGGCCCAGCCGCGCAGGAAGGCGACCTCCGAGCCCAGCATCCGGTCCGCCTCGACCTTGACCTTGTCCAGGGCCGCCAGCGCCTCCGCGAATTTGCCGGCCTCCAGGCGGTAGCGGGCGACATTGGCCAGCGTGTGCGGGTCGTCGCGAAAGGCGCCGGACAGGCTTTCCTCGGCGACCGCGCAGGCCTCGGCCGTCCGCTGGGCGGCCAGCAGCTCGGTCGCGAGTGTCAGGCGCAGCTTGATGGTGTTGGTTTCCTCCAGCTCCGCCTGCAGGTCGCGGATGCGCCACGCGCGGGGCTTCCAGAGAAACGAGCCGTCGCCCGAGGACGCGCGCAAGTCCGGCAGCAGCTCGATGAGGATGTAGGCGAGGCCGCCGATCACCGGGGCCACGAGCAGGATCCAGAACCACCAATAGGGCCGGCCGGTCTTGAAGACGTGAACGACCAGCGCGAGCTGGACCAGCCAGAGCAGTTTGGCGATAACCCCGAAGAAAGACCAGTCGGACAGGATGGACTCGATCATCGGGAGCGAGGACTGCCGGATCAGCGACCGCCTTTCACGCCGCTGGCGAGGAGGGTCTCGAAGCGGGGCTCGCCGGTTTCGCGGGAGACGGTCGTGACGTCCACCTTCAGGAAGCCGGCCGCCTTGAGGAAGCCGTGCAGGGCGCTCTCCTTGAAGCCGAGCCAGAGATCACCGAACTGCTCGTGCGCCTTCTCATAGTCATGCTCCTTGAGGTCGAGGACGAGCAGCTGGCCGCCGGGCTTGAGGATGCGGTGGGCCTCGTTGACGGCGTTCTGCGGGTGGCTGGCGTGGTGCAGGGCTTGCGAGAGGATGGCGAGATCCACGGACTTGTCGGGCAGCGGCACCTGCTCGATGTCACCCAGCTTGTAGGTGAGGTTGGCGAGGCCGTTCTTCCTCGCCAGCTCGGTGCCGACCTCGACCATTTTCGGGGAGTTGTCGATGCACCAGACGCGCTCGGCGCGGCGGGCGAGGAGCTGGGAGACAAGGCCCTCGCCGGCGCCGAGGTCGGCCACGGTGATGGCGGGGACGAGGCGGAGGGCGAGGTGGCCGAGGGCTTCCCACGAGCGGCCGGGGCAGTAGTTCTTCCCGAGCTTGCCGGCGATGAGGTTGAAATACTGCTCGGAGTGCTGGCGGCGCTTGTGGAGCGTGCGGTCGAGGCTGCTGCGGTCCTCGACGGACTCCGGCAGGTCGGCGACGGACTCGCAGGCGGCACGGAGCAGGGTGAGCTGTCTGGCCGGCAGGCTGGCGCGGAGGGAGTAGAAGGCTTTCTTGCCGTCACGGCGGTCGGAGACAAAACCGGCCTGGCGGAGGAGCGCGAGCTGGGAAGAAATGCGCGACTGGCCCATGCCGAGGATCTCCTGCAGCTCGGCGACGGAGAGCTCCTCCTTCAGCAGGAGGGCGAGCAAGCGCAGCCGGGTCGGGTCGGAGAGAACTTTGAGGCTGTCCCAAGTGTCGGTCATGCGGCCCCCGACCTATGGGGAGAAAGCCGGCCCAAGACAATTTATGATTTACGATTTCTGATTTACGATTGTCCGGTCCACAGGGCTGAATCCGAACAACAAAAAGGCCGCGCTTGAGCGCGGCCTGGAGAGAGTTGTGGCGTAAAGCCCCCTACAGACGAGGGCGGTTTGCTCAGCCCTTCTTGGCGTCGACGAAGCGGGTGATGCCGGCGATCTGGAACTCCTGGTGGGCGCTGCCGATCTTGAGCTTCACGTGTTCGCCGACCTTCTTGCCCATGAGGGCCTGGCCGAGCGGGGTCTTGTAAGCGAGGCGGTGGGCATCGGGATCGCTGTCCCACGCACCGAGCACGGAGTAGCGGACGGCCTTGCCGTTGGCGACATCGCGGAGGTCCACGATGGTGCCGACGCTGATCGAATCGGTGCTGGCCTCGCTGAAGTCCGTGATGCGCGCCCGGGCGAGGTCGCGCTCGAGCTGGGCCTTCTGGCCCATGAGGACGGACTGGTCCTGCTTGGCCATCTTGAACTCGGAGTTTTCCTTGAGGTCGCCGTGCTCGCGGGCGATGGAGATGGCCTTGGAGTTCTCGGGGATGCGCTTGGAGACGATCTCCTCGTACTCGACGCGCTTCCGCTCGTAGCTCTCGCGGGAGACGAGGAACTGCTCGTCCTTGGTCTCGGCCTCGCCGGAAACGAGGGTCTGGAGGGAGGGGAAGAGCTTGATGAAGCGGGCGAGGAGGGACTTCTTGGTCAGTTCCTCGAAACCCTGGTTGAGGAGGAGGCTGTTGCCGAGGTCGCGGGCCGTCTCGGTGTCGGCGGCGGCGAGCAGGTCGGAGATGAGGTCGGCGTCGTCACTCAGGGCCTCGCCGAGCGGGATGCGGCGGGTGCCGGCGGACTGGAGCGCCTCGTAGTCGATGGCGAAGAAGATGGCGCCGAGCAGGCGGGGGGTGATGAGGTTGTGGAGCAGCTTGGAGAACTTCTTCGAGTGGCGGTTCTTGATGATCCAGAGGAGGACGGGAGCGCGGAGGTTTTGCTCGGATTTCCAGCGGTTGAGGGCGGCGGCGAGTTCGTCGGCCTGGCCGTTTTCCATGAGGAAGTTGATGCACTCGGTCGTGAACTTGCCCTGCGAGGTCTTCAGCAGCGCGAAGACGATCTCGCGCCACTCGAGGGGGTGCGTCTCCTTGACGAGGTCGAGGAAGCGGGACTGGAAATGGACGGGGATCTTCTCGGCGATGGAGGAGAGGCCGCGGACTTCCTTGATGAGCTCGGACTGGCTCGGGTTGGCGGAGTGGTTGGCGTGGCCGAGGATCTTGGCGAGCTCGTCGCGGACGAAGGCGCCGTAGAGGCGCTCGGAGGCATCGAGCTGGTTGCTGTCGCGGACGGCCTCGGTGATGCCGTTGAGGACCTGGCCGAGGGACTGCTTGGCCTCCTCCTTGATGGACGCGGCGAGGAGGTCCTCGGCGAGGGAGATGCGGCGGCGGGCGGAGCGGGTGTTGGTGAACTCCTCCATGATCTCCGACTCGGCGGAGACGGGCTCGTCGCGGACGACGTAGCAGTCGGTCTTCTTGGCGGGGACGCCGACGCGGGGGTCCTTGATCAGCTGCTTTTTGACGCCGGAGAACCAGCGCTTGAACTTCTCCTCGCCGATGACCTGGGAGAGGACGATCTCGAGCTCGATGGCGCTGGCGGCCTGGTTGGGATAGGCGGAAAGGGTGTCGATGACGAGCTGGACGGGATCGTCCTCGATGAGCTGCTTGACCTTGGCCGGCTCGGTCTCGCGGCGGGCGAGGATGTGCTTGGCTGGAAGGACTTCCATGCTACCGACGCAGAAGGCGGGGTCCATGCGGTGGCCCTTCTTGCCCTTGAAATCGATGATGAGCTTCAGGTCGGCCTCATCATAGTCCTTGATCTGGCCGAAGCCCCAGCTCTGGTGGACCACGTAGGCACCGGGTTCCATGGCCTCCAGCTTGGCTTTGGACGCCTTGAGGGCGGAGTGCTTGGCGATGATCGCGGAGATGGCTTCGGAATTCATAATTGCGTATCGAGTCGTTGAACCGATTAGTTGAGGCGACAATGACGCATGATGTCAAACAGGGTTTGGAAAAAGCCTCCGACACGCCCAAACCCCAATTCAGCGGGTGGGTGGCCGCCGCCGGATTGGTCGAGCGCTGGCTGGCGCGATCCGAGCGCGTGGATGCGTTGCTGGAAGGACTTGCGCCAAGCCTGACCAGCCAGGAACGCGCCCGGGCGCAGCATCTCTTTTATGGGGTCGTGCGCTGGGCCAGCCGGTTGGAGTCGGCGCTGGCCGGGCTGATGACCCGCGAACCGCGCGGAAAAGTGAAGGCGGTGCTCATGATCGCCGGTTTTGAACTGTTGGAAGGTGGCCCCGACCTGACGGCCAAGGTCATTCACCATGCGGTGGAGCGGGCGAAGGGTGTCGCCAGCCCGAAGGAGGCCGGGCTCGTCAACGCCGTGGCGCGCAAGATGGCCGCGCGGCTGGCGGAAACGCCCGCCGACCTCGCGACCGAGCTGGCCCATCCCGAGTGGCTCGTGGCGCGCTGGACGAGGCAGTTCGGCGCGGAAACGACCCGGAAGCTGCTCGAATGGAACCAGCAGCCCGCGCCGGTTTATGCGCGGTGGCGGATCGACGCCCCCGTGCCGGAGTTTCTGGCGCCGACGAAATGGTCCGGCTACTACGAAGTGAAGGCCGGCAAATGGGAGGAAGTCCGCCGGCTGGCCAACGAGGGCGCGCTTTATCTGCAGGATCCGTCCACGCGATTGTGCATCGAGCTGCTCGCGCCGCAGGCCGGCGAGGTTATCCTCGACGCCTGCGCCGCGCCGGGCGGCAAGAGCCTGTTCATCGCCGACACGATGAAGACCGGCAAGGTGGTCGCGCTCGATGAGCCGGTCGCACCGGGCAAGTCCGACCTCCGCCTCGTGCGCCTGAAGGAAAACCTGGCGCGGGCGCCATCCGGCGTCGAGGTGGCGTTGATCCAGGCCGACCTGACCGCGGTGAACACGGTCTTCTACCGCAACCTGAACCTGCCCGAGACCTACGATGCCGTGTTGCTCGACGCGCCGTGTTCCAACACGGGCGTCATGCGCCACCGCATCGACGTAAAGTGGCGGTTGCAGGACGGCGACTTCGCCCGGCACGGCCAGCAGCAGCTCGCGCTGTTGCACGCGGCGGCGCGGCTGGTGCGGCCCGGTGGCCGGCTGGTCTACAGCACGTGCAGCATCGACGCCGACGAGAACGAGAGCGTGATCAAGGGCTTTTTCGACAGCCGCGCGGGCGGACCTTTCAAGCTGGAGAAGCAGATCCTCGCCAATCCCTGGACCGACGGCCACGACGGCGCGGGAGCGTTTCTGCTGAAGAAGGCTTGAGGTAGGGACGGACCGCCGGGCCGTCGGTCAATTCTCGGCGCGCCCAGCGGTCGCACCCTACCCACAAACCTACGGCACCAGCTCGAACACCTGGACTTCGTAGTCGGTTTCCTTCGAGCCGGAGAGGAAGGTGTAGGTGATCCTGGGGTCCGCCTTCACCGCTTCCGCGTAACGCTCGAAGGTCCACTTGTCGACGAGTTCGCCGTTGATGCGGACACAGAGGTCACCAGGCTGGACGGGCAGGGCGCTGTTAGGCGTGTCGGGCACGACGGCGAGAAGCCGCCAGTAGTTGGGGAAGCGACGGAACGACAGGCCGGTGCTGCGGCGGCCGGGCATCTGGACCGGGCCGTCGGTGCTGCGCACCAGCGTCACGAGGTGGCGCTGCTGGTCGAAGGTGATGCGGAAGTGGCGGAGGAGTTCGCCGCCGAGGGAGGAGAGCTGCTCGGTGAGGTCCACGACCGGCTGTTGCACGAGCTGGGTGCCGATCGTGATGTTCTGGTCGAGCCGGCCGACGAGCTGGCGCTTGTCGCCGTCCAGCGAGCTGACGATCATGCCGATGCGGGGGCCCTGGATGAAGCGGGGGTGCAGGCCGGCGGGGTTGAGGGCGAGGCCGCCGTCGCTGCCCGAGTCGATGAGGACGAAGAAGGACTCGTTGTCCATTTGTACCGGGATGTGCGGGGTGGCGCGTTCGCGGTTGTAGGGGATGATGCTCGTGCGCGGCTGCCGGACCGGCGTGGCGATGACGACCGGGTTGGCGGCGATCTCGAGCTGCGCGGCGGGATAGTCGAGCGTGAGCAGGGTGTCGCGGAACAGCGGGAAGCCGACGACGCCGTCGATCGCGAGGCCGAGGTGAGCGGAGAGCTCGGAGAAATCGTAGACGATGGCCGGCACCCGCTCGAAGTGGGCCTCGCCGAGGCGGAAATGACGCAGGGTGATGGCGGGGAGCTCGACCTCGCGGCCGTTGGCGCCGCGCACGGGCTGGGTGCGGGGCGGATTCTTGCGGCTTTCCTTCAGTTTGAGCTCGGCGGCGAGGGCCGGGGAGACGAGGGTGACCGACGAGCCGGTGTCGATCATGAAACGGTAGGTCTTGCCGTCGGCCTGCCCGGATTCAACGAGGAAGAAGTGCGAGAGGATCTTGGCCGGCACGCGGACGGGCTGGGGCTCGACGCGCGTGGCGGCCGGGGCGCGGCCGGGGCTGGAGATGCAGCCGGAAATCAGAAGACAGAGAACAGAGGACAGGAGACAGAAAAACCAGCGGGACCCGGAGAGGCGGGAAACCCAGGCTGAAATCGGAGAACGGGAATCCAGGATCATTTATGTGGGCGCGGCAGGCCGGAGCCGAGCAAAGCCGAGCCGAGGAGAATGACACTGCCAACCACGAAAGTGACCGTGCCGCCGGAGTTGAAGAAGAGCCAGCCGGCCACCGCCGGGCTGAGGGCGCGGGCGAGGAAGCCGAGCGAGCGGTAGATGCCGAGCACCCGGCCCTGTTCCTCGGGCGGGGCGTAGAGCGAGATGAGGGAGGACATCGCGACGTTGGCGAAGCCCGAGCCGATCGTGCTGAGCGTGAGCACCAGGTAGAGCAGCGGGGCGGACTTGGCCACGCCGATGGCGTAGCCGATGCCGGCGAAGGACAAGGCCATGAGGGCCATGCCGGCGACGGCGGAAAACTTCTCGCCGAGCTTTGGGACATAGCGTCGGGCGAGCACGCCCTGGGTGATGATGGAAACGAGCCCGATGTTGATGAAGATAAGCGTGAGGTCGCGCGGCGTGTAGTGCAGGGCGTCGGCCGTGAAAAAACTGATGGTGGATTCGAAAAAGCTGAAGCCGAAGGTGACGACAAAACCGACGATGTTGGCGCGGCGGATGGCGGGGTCGGGGAGCTGGAAGAGCGAGTGGACGGGGTTGCGCTCACGGAGCGTGAGGTCACGGCCGCGCGCTTCGGGGGGCAGGGTCTCGCGGAAGCGGGTCTGGATCCAGAGCAGGTTGACGAGGCAGAGGCCGAGGGCGATGGCGGCGGGCACGCTGAACGGGTGCACGCCCCAGGCGGCGAGCCCGGGCCAGCGGTCGAGCAGGTTGAACGAGGCGGTGAGTCCCCCGATGGCGGGGCCGGTCAGGAAGCCGAGACCGAAGGCGACGCCGACGATGCCCATGCCCTTGGCGCGGTTCTCGCGCGTGGTGACATCGGAGACCGCGGCGATGGCCACCGCGAGGTTGCCGCCCATGATGCCGGCCAGGAGGCGGCCGATGAAAAAGAGCAGGAACGAGCCGCTGAAAAACAGCAGAAGGTAGCTGAAGGCGTTGCCCGCGATGGTCAGGAGCAGCACGGGCCGGCGGCCGACCCGGTCGGAGCGGGCGCCCCAGACGGGCGAGAACAGGAACTGCATCAGCGAATACACCGAGCCGAGCGCGCCGGCGAACAGCGCGCCGGTGGCGAGGTCGGAGGCGTGCGCGGCATGCGCGAGTGATTGCAGGTGGGTGACCAGCGTGGCGAGCAGGCCCCCGCCGGCCTCCTTTTTCACATACCACTCCAGCATCGCCGGGCCGACCGGGAAGAAGATCGAGAAACCGATGAGGTCGATGTAGAGCGTCAGGAAAATGACGCCGAGCGAGAGAGGCTTGGGCGCGGGGCCGGGGGGGATGGCGTTGGAAGTGGACACGAAAGGGGCCAAGTTGAGCGAAAGCCGCGCGCGCGCAAAGCCTGTTTCACGCGGCGGAGGGTATTATCGGCCCTCAGCCCAGATACGGGCGGAGCCGGGCCACGAGGTCGGCGATTTCGAAGGGTTTGGGCAGGTAGCCCAACACCCCGAGCGCGGAGCAACGCTGCATGGTCTCGCCCTCGCTGAAGCCGCTCATGACGATGACGCGGACCGCGGGATTGATCTCGCGCAGCAGGCGGAGGGTTTCCTCGCCGGTGAGGCCGGGCATCATGAGGTCGAGCAGGACCAAGTCGATGGGGGTGGCTTGGGCGCGGTAGATCGCGAGGGCCGCCTGGCCGTCGGCGGCCTCGAGCGCCTTGAGCCCCATGGCCCTGAGGGCATGCACGGTGACCCGGCGGATGGCCGGCTCGTCGTCGACGAGCAGGACCGTGCCTTGGAGGGCGACCGGGACCGAGGCGACACTGAAGGGCGGGGTGCTGACGCCGGCCTGGGCCAGGGTGGCGGGCAGGAAGAGGCGGAAGACGGTGCCCTGCCCGGCGACGGACTCGACGAACAGCGCTCCGCCGTGGCCCTGGATGATGCCGAGCACCGCGGCCAGGCCGAGGCCGCGGCCGGAAAATTTAGTGGTGAAGAACGGCTCGAAGATGCGGGCCATGACGTCCGGCGGCATGCCGCTGCCGTTGTCGCGCACCTCGAGGCCCACGTACCGGCCGGCGGGCAGCTTGGGCGACTGCACGGCCTGTTGGAAAAATTCCGCGGGCAGGTCCTGGCAGAGGGTCGACACGCTGATGACCCCGCCCGTCCGGTCGCCGATCGCGTCGGCGGCGTTGATAACGAGGTTCATCACGATCTGCCGGAGCTGGGTGACATCGCCCATGACCGCGGGCAGGCCGGGCCCGATGCGGAGTTCGAGGTGGGCGCGCTTGCCGACGGTGACCTCAAGCAGGGCGGTGGTGTCGCGGACGAGCGAGGCGAGGTTGACGGGCGCGGTGATGAAGGCGGCCTTGCCGGCGTAGGCGAGCATCTGGGCGCAGAGGTCGCCGGCGCGGCGGGCGGCCTGCTCGATCTGCCGGAGCTGGGGCCGGGCCTTGTGGTTCTCGGGCAGTTCCATCCGGGCCAGCGTGGCGTTGCCGAGGATGGCGGTGAGGATGTTGTTGAAATCGTGGGCGATGCCGCCGGCGAGCACGCCGAGGCTTTCCAGCTTCTGGCTCTCGAGCAGCTGGCGCTCGAGGAGGAGCTTCTGCTCCTCGCCGGCCTTGCGGCTCGTGATGTCGGTGGCGATGCCGCACAGGGCGTAGGCGCGGCCCTCCTCGTCGAGCAGCGGGAACTTGTGCACGATGTGGCTGCGCACCCCGGCGGGGGTGGTGGCGATCTCCTCGAACTCCATGGGCCGGCCGGCCGCCATGACGCGGGTGTCATTGTTCCGGTAGAGTTCCGCCTCGGTGGCGGGAAAGAGGTCCTGGTCGCGCACGCCGATGATCTCGCGGGCGGGCCGCCGGCAGAGATCAGCGAAGGGTTGGTTGCACAACCGGTAGCGACCCTCGGTGTCCTTCAGGAAGATGAGGTTGGGGCTGTGATCGAGGATGGCCTGCAGGCGGGCCTCGCTGGCGCGGAGCTGGCGGGTGCGTTCCTGCACCTCCTGCTCGATGCGAGTGGTGCGCTGGAGCAGGCTGTTGATGAAGAGCGCCAACAGGACCGTGATGATCAGGCCGGCGCCGAGGATCAGCCCGGCGTGGTGGGTCGAGACCCGGGCCGCCCATGCCGTGTTCTTTCGGATGACCATGCGCCACTGCCGGTCACCGGCCCTGAGCGTGACGTGGACATCGGCCGGGTCGTCGAGCGGGGGCAGCGCCACCTTGGCCCCGGGCTGGCGCAGGGGCTCGATGCCGCTCAGGTTGGCGTACAGGAGGGTCGGCGGTTCGTTACCGTTGCCGGCGTCCAGATAGTAGGTGTCGAGGGCCTCGTTGGTGGTGAGCTGGTGGGACTGGGCCAGCAGGGTCTGGACATGAAAGACCCCCTGAACAAACCCTTCCACCAGGCCGCCGGGCCGGGCGAAGGGAACGACGAAGATCACCCCGGGCTCCGCCTGTGCTCCGCTGGCCTGGATGAGCTGGAAGGTCTGGGTGACACGAAACTGTCCGTCGGCGCGGGCGGCGGCGAGGAGGGCGGCGGTGGGGCCGCTGGTGAGGTCGTAGCCGAGCACCGGTTCGTTGCCAGCAACGGGATCGACGTAGGTGATGACGATGTATTCGCCGGCCGTGGGCGAGGGTTGCATCGTCCCGTCGGGGCCCCGGCGCCGGATGATGAAAGGGCGGCCGAGTTCGCTCGTGGCCAGTTGCTCGAGGGCGGCGCGTTTTTCGTGGGGCACGATCTGCACCCATTCCAGGGCTTGCACCCCGGGGTGGCGCTGCAGGAGGGCCTCGGCGACCTGGGCGAATTCCCGGCGGGTGACGGTATTCTGGCCGAGGAAGGCGTCGTGCATGCTGTACACCATTTCCTCATAATTGCGCAGCCGCTGCGCCGCCACCGTGGCCTGGGTCTGGGCGCGGCTCAGAAAACCGGCATGGATCCGTTCCGTATCCTGCCGGCCAAAATACCGGCCGGTCAGCAGCGACAGCCCGGTGCCAAGCAGGAGGACCAGGCCCACGGTGCCGCGGCGATACGGGGACAGAAAAGACGGTTGGGCCATGGTTCGAGTGCTAAAGGTTTAACCCGGCTTCGCCACGGAAATCTCGGCCCGGCCCAGACGGCGACTAGCGGAGGGTGGCCTGCACTTTCTTGGGCAGCTTGGCCACGACCAGGTCGTAGCTGCGGCGGATCCGGGCCTGCAGTTCCTTTTCCGGCAGGATGGCGAGATCCTCGACCTTCACCCACATGCGCTTGGCGCAGTACGGGGCCTGGCCGATGCCATCGAGCTGCGTGAGCTCGTCAAATTCCTCCGGCGTGCACTTGATGGTGAGCCCGTCGAGCACATTGGGTTCCTCGCTCGTGATGAGGAACATCTTGCCCGCGACCTTAAACACGAGGTGCTCGCCCCACTGCTTGACCACGGTGGTCTGCGGCAGGCCGAGGGCGAAGGTCTTGAGCCGGTCGAGGCGCATGGGTGAAACAGGTAGGGGCGGTTGCCCTCAACCGCCTCAGGACCGTTGAGGGCAACGGTCCCCACCAAATCGGTCACAGCTTATAAGGCAGCGGAAACCGGGAGGTCAGGGCCACGACCTTCGTCTTGGTGGCGGCGATGACGGCGGCCTCGTCGGGCTTGCCGATGGCAGCGAGCACGCCGTCGATGAGGGTCGCGATCTCGTTCATCTCGGCTTCCTTCAGGCCGCGGGTCGTCATGGCGGGCGAGCCGAGGCGGATGCCCGAGGCCTGGAAGGGCGAGCGGGTCTCGAAGGGCACGGTGTTCTTGTTGCAGGTGATGTTGGCCTTATCGAGCGTCTCCTGCGCGACCTTGCCGGTGAGCTCGGGGAACTTGGCGCGGAGATCGACCAGCATCAGGTGGTTGTCGGTGCCACCGGAGTTGATCTTGTAGCCGAGCGCGACCATCGCGGCGGCGAGGGCGCGGGCGTTGTTCACGACCTGTTCGCTGTAGGCCTTGAACTCCGGCTTGAGGCACTCGCCGAAGCACACGGCCTTGGCGGCGATGACATGCATGAGCGGGCCGCCCTGGCCGCCGGGGAACACGGCGGAATCGATGGCCTTGGCGTGGGCCGCCTTGCACATGGTGAGGCCGCCGCGCGGGCCGCGCAGGGTCTTGTGCGTGGTGGTGGTGACGAAATCGGCGTGCGGAAACGGCGAGGGATGGTGGCCGGTGACGACGAGGCCGGCGATGTGCGCGATGTCGGCAAAGAGCAGCGCGTTCACCGAGCGGGCGATCTCGCCCATACGGGCGAAGTCGATGATGCGCGAGTAGGCGGAGGCGCCGACCGTGATCATCTTGGGCCGCTCGCGCTGGGCGACGAGGGCGAGCTCGTCGTAGTCGATCAGGCCGTTGTCCTGGCGGACGCCATACTGGCAGAAATTGTAGAGCTTGCCGGAAAAGTTGGCGGGATTGCCGTGCGTGAGGTGGCCACCGTGGCTGAGGTTCATGCCGAGGATCTTGTCGCCGGGCTGCAGCACGGCGGTGTAGACGGCGAAGTTGGCCTGCGAGCCGGAATGCGGCTGGACGTTGGCGTGCTCGGCGTGGAAGAGCTGCTTGGCGCGCTCGATGGCGAGGACCTCGACCCTGTCCACCTGCTCGCAGCCGCCGTACCAGCGCTTGGCCGGGTAACCCTCGGCGTACTTGTTGGTCAGCACCGAGCCCATGGCCTCGATGACGGCCGGGTAGGTGAAGTTTTCCGAGGCGATCAGCTCGACGTGGCTCTGCTGGCGGGCGAGTTCGCCGGCGATGACGGCATGGACGGCGGGATCGAGCTGGGCGAGGGGGGCGGCGTTCAGGGACATGAAGTGATTTTCGATTTGGGAATCTCGATTTTCGATTCCTCGGACAGAAGGCAGCCCGCTAATCCGCAATCCGCAATCCGAAATCCGCGCTTACTGTGTCACGTGCTGGCCGTGAGCTGCTTGAGATAGGACACGAGGCTGGGGATGGCCTCGACCATCTCGTCGCGGCAGGATTCGTAGAGCTTGAGCGGGCCGCCGTAGGGGTCGCCGATCTCCTTGGTGGCCGGCGGGGGCAGGAATTCGCGGAAGAGGTGGAGGTTGGCGGGCGCGGGGCGCGCGCGTTGCCGGATGATGGCGAGGTGTGACTCGGTCATGCCGAAAACGGCGAGGGCGCCGTTAAGCATCTCCTGGTTGAGGCCCTGGCTGTGGATATGGCTGATGTCGATGCCGGCCTTCTTGAGCGCGGTCACAGAATTCTCCGAGATGGCCTCGCCGGTGTGGGCGGCGACGCCGGCGGAGATGACCTTCAGGCTGCGCAGCGGCTCGGGCTGGGCGGAGAGCGCGTGGGCGAGCAGGCCCTGGCCCATCGGGCTGCGGCAGATGTTGCCGGTGCAGACGATGAGGATGTGACCGGGAGCGGGCATGGGTGTGGCGACAGGCTGGTAGCTTTAAGCTGCAAGCTAAAGGCAGAAAAGGCGGGAAGGCAAAACGCCGCCGCTCTTCAGCCGTGCTTCAGGGCCTGCAGGGCTTGGTGCAGGTGCACGGCGCGCTGCAGGACGCGATCGACGGGCGGGGCCGGGGCGGCGGGAGCCCCGGTCGCCGCCGGCGCGGCAGACCCATCGGCCTTGCCTCCTGCTTCGCTCCCCGGGCTGCGGAGGGCCGGCACGGCCGGTGGCTTGGCCTCGTGGTTGCCGTTCTTGAATTCCTGCACGAGCGAAGCCTCGTCAAAACGTTCCTTTTCGATCTTGCCCGAGATAAGCTGGGCGAGGGTGGTGCCGGACTCCAGGGCATCGTAGGCGCGGCGGTCATCCGCGGCGGATTGCCCGACCGTGACGTCGGGTGCGGGGGCGGAATCCTTGATGCCGAGCGTCACCCGGCGGGCCGGGGTGATGGCGACGATATCGGCGACGGACTTGGGGGTGGCCGGGCTCACGAGCACATAGAGGGTGGGTTTCGCCGGCTGGCTGTTCAGCTCGCGAAGCGCGTCGGCGGCACCGGGTTCGTCGACCGTGTAGCGCAGATCAAGCACGAGGGCGCCCGGGCGAAGCAGGGCAGACCGCAAGTCCTGGGCGGATTTGGTCAGCGAGTTGATCCGCAGGTAGGCCAGGCCCTGGCCGAGGTCGGTGGGTTCAACGGCGCAGACCGAAGCTGAGAGAACGAGAAGGAGAAGGAGGAACGAGAAAGATTTCATGAGCGGTTGAGCTGACGGGCGCCGATGTCGCGGCGGTAGTATTTGGAGACGCACTGGATCTGCTCGCAGGCGGCGTAGGCGCGATCGGCGGCCTCGCGGAGAGTCGGGGCCAGCGCGGTGACGCCGAGCACGCGGCCGCCGTTCATCACGATCTGGCCGGCAGTATTCTTCGCCGTGCCAGCGTGGATGACCGTGGTCTGGGGTGGGAGTTGTGCTGGGAAAGTGATGACGTCACCCTTCGGGCAATTGTCGGGGTAGCCCTTCGCGGCGATGACGACACAGATGGCGGCATCGGGCCGCACCTCGAGTTTCATGCCGCGCAGTTCGCCGCGGGCGGCGGCCCAGAGCAGGGCGAGAAAGTCGCTCTTGATGCGCGGGAGCACGACCTGGGTCTCGGGGTCGCCGAAGCGGGTGTTGTATTCCAACACGCTCGGGCCACTGGCGGTCAGCATGATGCCGATGAAGAGCGTGCCGCGGAACTTGAGGCCCTCGGCGGCGATGGCGTCGACGGACGGCTTCACGATCTCGCGATCAATGCGGGCCAGCAGGGCGGGCGTGACGACCTCGGCGGGCGAGTAAGTGCCCATGCCGCCGGTGTTGGGGCCGGTATCGCCGTCGCCAATGCGCTTGTGATCCTGCGAGACGGGCAGGATGACGTAGTCGCGGTCCGACACGACGACGAGGATCGAGGTCTCGTCGCCAAACATGCAGTCCTCGATGAGGATCTGGCTGCCAGCGGAGCCGAATTTATTGCCGGCGAGCATGTCGCGCACCGCCGCCTCGGCCTCGGCGAGCGTCTGCGCGACGACCACGCCCTTGCCCGCGGCGAGACCGTCGGCCTTGATGACGATCGGTGCGCCGCGCTTCTTAAGGTAGGCGAGCGCGGGCTCGACCTCGGTGAAAATCCCGGCGGGCGCGGTCGGGATCTTATATTTCAGCAGGATCTGCTTGGTGAAAACCTTGGAGGCCTCGAGGCGTGCGCCGTCGGCCTGCGGGCCGTACGCGGGGATGCCGGCCTTCATCAGGGCATCGACGAGGCCGAGCGAGAGCGGTACCTCGGGTCCGACGACGACGAATTCCACCTGCTCGCGCTGCGCCAGCTCAACGAGGCCCGCGACGTTGTCGGCGGCGACCGGGAAGCAGGTGGCGTCGGCCGCGATGCCGGCATTGCCGGGGGCGCAGAGCAGGCGCGGTTTTGCCGGCGAAAGGGCGAGCGCCTGGGCGAGCGCATGCTCGCGTCCGCCGGAGCCGACGATGAGGACGGAGGAAGGGAGTTGGTTAGCCACGGAGGACACAGCTGGGCACGGATAAAGCCACCTGTGAAGCCATAAGCGCGTCACAGCACCTTGAGCGTCTTGCGGTAGAAGGCGATGACCTCGGCGGGGTCGTCGGTGAAGAGGATGTAGTCGTGCATCCAGGCCGGGGCGCGCTTGTCCTTGATCATCGTGGTCACCTGGCGGCGGAGGTCACCCCAGAACTTGGCGTTGAAGAAGACGTAGGGGACGCGAGGGCGGATGCCGAGCTTGAGGTTGCAGAGCTCGATGCCGATCTCCTCGAGCGTGCCGACGCCGCCGACGTTGAAGATGCAAAAGTCGGCCGCCTCGAACCATTTTTGCCGGAAGTGGCGGGAGTTTTCCTGGAAGGTGTTGAAGAAGTCCACGCCGAGCTCGGGGGGCTGGGCCTCAAGCTCAAGGAAGCACGCCCCGGTCAGCGCGCCCTTGCTGCGCGCCGTCTCGGTGGCGAGGCGCATGACGCCGCCGCCGCCGCCGGTGAGCACGCCGAGGTTGCCCCCCATGAAGGCGGTAAGGTGATTGACGAGGCTCGAGATGCGGTCGGTGTCGGCCTGGTCGAGGCCGACGGCCGAGCCGTAGAAGGCGAGGATCGTGGCTTCCTGGAACTTGCGGGCCACCTCCTCCTTCACGAAGAAACCGTGGTCGCGACGGTAGGTGTGGAGATAAAGATCCTTCGTCATCTCGTCATACCAGTAGACCGGGATGCCGAGGGAGTAGAACATGTCGAGGCGCGCGTGGGCATTGCTCGACAGGAAGTAGCCGTGCGTGCGCGAGGCCTTGCGGAAGATGAGGCGCTTGGGCCGCAGGTCGCCGAGGCGGGTGACAAGTTCCGTGTGCTCCAGCAAGTCGGGGAAATAATCCACGACCAGCGTGTCGGCATCGGTTTGCTTGGAATCGAGCGCCTGGATCAGGGTGCGGGCGCCGAGCGGGCAGGCATCGGCCGCGAGCATCTTCTTCAGGTCCTCATCGTTGGCGCGCACGACCACGGTGCGGTTCTCCATCGTGGCGCTCTGGCCGCGGACGGTGATCTTGGTCTTGGGCTTGGCCTCGGCGAGGTCCACCGCCGGCGAGTTGTCCATGCATTTGTAGAGGCTCTTGACCGTGCCAAGGAGGCGCTGGCGTTTCTTCGCGAGGGTCTTGGATTCCTGGTCCTCGAGCGGCGGGGCGCGAAAGATCTCGACCGAGACCATGGGGTTCACGACGGGCTGCTCGCCGGTGTTGTAGACCTCGAGCATGATATTGGTACCGGAGGTCTTGATCGGGTCGAGGAGGACGGCGGAGGTGTGGAGGCCGAAGTTCCCCTCGCCGGGGCTGAGCATGACGAAGTGCTCGCGGAGATACATGGAGCAGCTGGTGAGGACGCCGGAGTGCGGCGGGATCGTGAGCGGGGCGGCGTCGTGGCGGACCTGGACCTTGTCGATGAAGCTGCGGCCGGCGTAGCCGGAGACGATGTGCTCGAAATTGATGCGGTTGAGCCGGGGGTTGAGCGTGTAGTTGACCGGGTGCGGGGTGAAGAAGACGCGGCCGGAGCTGTCGATGGAGATCGTGTTGGGGAGCTTGAGGAGGTTTTCCTTGATGGCGGACCAGATCTCGGTGGAGGAGAGCTTGGCGGCGACGGGGGCGAAGAAGAGCCGGCCGACGGGTACGCCGGGGCGGAGGAGTTTCTGCCAGTAGGGGGCGTTGGGGAAGCTGTGGTCGTAGAGGAAGGCCTCGACGGCGAGGAGCACGCGGTTGCCCTCGAGGGTCGGGGCGCGCTGGGTGATCATCTCGATGCCGATGCGGGCGAGCGAGCTGCGCTCGGTGAAACGCAGCGTGGCGAGGTTCGCCTTCATGAAGTCCAGCTCGGCGGGGTTACGCGGCCAGAAAGCGAGGGTGAGGGCCACCCGGTCGGTGCCCTTGGCCTTGACGGTGAGGATCTGGCCGTCGGTGCTGTGCCAGAATTGGTTTTCGTTCATGGGATTGGGGAGGGTGGGGGCCGGGGCGGGGGGAGACAAGCCCGGGTTGGGGCGGTTCCCGAGGGAGATTTACCGCCAAA